>Ga0209127_100006_pt1 | contig 931405 bp, 816 predicted proteins | sample LakSupMetagenome_FD_187469 | JGI IMG/M metagenome (GOLD analysis project Ga0209127, IMG submission 187469) | Freshwater microbial communities from Lake Superior, Canada - Sta WM archaea (SPAdes) (version 2) | ecosystem: Environmental > Aquatic > Freshwater > Lake | place: Lake Superior, Canada... | reverse complement strand
GGGCATCATTGGCCGGATTGCCAGACGAGGCATTGAGAGCAGCGAGCGGCTGGGCAAACACCGGTGGGTGGTGGAGAGGACGCACAGCTGGTTTGCAGGCTTTGGCAAGCTGCGAATCCGCTTTGAACGACGACTGGATATCCACGAAGCGCTGCTGAAATTGGCAGCGGCGATCATCTGTGCGCGCTTCGTGGATCGGTGGTGTTACCCACTCTAAACTACCCCAAGACGACGGAAACGTTCGGAAAACTCCAATGCCTAATCTAAAAATAGGTAAAGATGGTGTTCCAACAGATGATTCCATGAGAAATCTGGAGGAGCAGCTTTCAAAGAGATCAGGCAAAGGGACACCGGCAAAGTTAACCTGTAGTTCTGCCGACCCTAAAAAAGTTGCTGACTACGCAAAAGAAATTTCAGAAAATAAAGATAGAGAAAATATAATTGGAATCCATTCAATTCCAATCACTGCCGCACTTTTGCAAGAGATGCCGCCAAAGCAGGTCAATAATTTTATGAAAATAAACAAATCATTTATCTTGATAATTGCGCTAATTTTGGTGATTATTTACTTGGCATGCTCGATTGTCGATAAATCAATAACATTATCTTACTCAAATCAAGGATGTGAATCAGCGCGTGCAGATATTGATAATGTCATCTCACTCATCGAGCGCGAATGGAGAGGGATGGATATGGAGCAGACTGCATATAAGTTAAAGAACTCATCCATCAATAAAAAAGCAGTTAGCCCTCAAATAAAAATGGAAAATGATCTGATATGGTATGGCGATGTTAAATTTACCTTCTCTTCGGGTAGATTGGCAAAGGTTGAATATTGAAAAATTAGATTATGTTTATTGGGAAAAATAAATTCCAAATTATATTTTTGAAGCAATAGAAAAGTAAATGATGTGAGTTATTTATAATAAATTATATTTCCATCAATAATAGTCATATAAATAATTACTTCTTCTAAATACAGCAACTTCCATGGAAACATGGGATAGTAACTCTGTATTAAATACTCATAGTTCAAGCGCAAGTTTAAGGAATTTTTCAAATTTTTGCGCTTACTTATTCTATTAATCTCACCCTCGCTCATGCGATTAATTATCTACAGCAAGACCACAAAACTGCAGAAACAGGAAAAGAACAGCGCGTCCGCATCGCCATCCACCACTACCACTGCGACCATCTGGGCGCACCAATCGCCCTGACCGACCCCAGACAGGCCAGGTGGCCTGGGCTGCCAAGCTGGACTCCTGGTGCAATGTGCTCCAGGAATACAACCCGCAAGGCATCCACAAGGCGATCCGGCACCATGACAGGGAGACGGGGCTGTATTACAACCGGCATCGGTATTACGATCCGGTGGTGGGGCCTATATTAATCAAGATCCGATGGGATTGAATGGCGGAATCAATCTATCAATTTACATAAGAGACCCAAATTGGGAATAGATGCGAAAGTTGGACTTGACGAAGTGCCTGTTAGAGTGCTTGATGTTTCTCCCGATATCGCAAAGATAAGATGGGAACAGGCTCAAGACGCCGCCGCTGCTCGTTTAAATAGAACAAGGTATTGATTATGGTAGATTATTCCCTTATCAAAAATATTGCTTTTGGCATAAAAAAATATGTAGAAAAACAGGAGATTCTACATCTTTCTTTCATCAGAGCCCATAGTGATCTTGTGAAGCTATCAAATATAGAATTTCTTCCTCGCAGTGGATTTGTTTTTGATGAAGAAATGAATAAATGGGAATTTAAAAAGCATGGGTGTGGTTATGAATTCTCTCATGAAGGTACGGTTATTGATATAAATGATTATTTCCTGTCGAATGGAGATTTTTTTAGCGCAAATAGATTATTCTTCTATTTCGAATCGATTAAATTTAATTTCAAAAACCAAGATGCAGACGATGCGATTAAATCTGCCTTGATTTATTTGGAATCTACAGGAGAGATCGTGAAGGTGCTGCCAACGGGGTATTATAAGTTCCTTTCATCTTAATGCTGTCATTAATTTAATTATTAATCTAATTAATAAAGGGGATAAAATCTTATGGATTTTATAAAGTGCATAACACGCTCTAGGGCTACTCACAATCGGCGGGTAACAGGATAGGAAGATATTGAGATGCATCGCTTGAAATATCCTGAAATGAGGATGGAATTGCTCGGATATTTGAGGAAACTCAAGGATTTGAAGTATCAAATGAAAGCCTGGGTGAATCATGATTTCCCTGCAGACGTTCAATACGACCATCTTGATTTGGCCATACATTTCATTTTTGACGATACGGATCTTGGTAGCGATGCTCGTATGGCGATCGGTGAAATTCTTCTCGATGAGCAGGAGGCAGCACTGATGAGGCAGTTGGTGGATGCCATCAATGCCGTCCTTAAGGCGTACGGCACGGACATGCCGGACGGCTTCTACATACAAGTTGCCGAATGGACGAGGGTGGTGGCCTGTGCCGAAAGGGCGTTCGATTGTCTGGAGGGGAGCAACGCCGCTGGCTGTCCCGAGCCGCTGGATTGACACGGGCATGCCTGCCAGACGACTAGCCGGGGCAAGACCATGGCTGATCGTGATGTCCAGTCGGTGGTGAAGACTACCGTACCGTTTCCCGGTTCGTGGAACAGCAAGATGTTTTCCACTGGTAGCCCGCCCCCAAACCTGCCGGACAATCCATGGAAACCGAGGCACCGTTCCATGACAACTTCAACCCCCCTTGCCGAACCCGAATTGAGAGCCTTCGCCGCGGCGGCGGCCGAGCAGCAGCGATGCGCAGACTGCGCTGTGCTGTGGAGGCCGGGCTGGGAGTCCTTGTCGGGAGCGGACAGGACTTCGCATCTGCAGCAGGTTGGTGCGCTGGGCACGCCGGAGACACGGGAATTGCTTGATGAATACCACCCCCAGGGCACGAACCAGTGGTCGCCGGATGCCCCCATCGCCCTGGGCTGGCACCCGTACAACCGCTGCACGCTCTGGCGCTGCCACCATTGCAATGCCGCCTTTCTGCGCTACACGGAATACGGCGGCTACTACCAGGACGATCGCATCCGGCCGCTGCTGGCGCATCTGATCGTCACGCCCGAGCCGGGGCGAGTCTGAGCGGCGCTGTTCGGCCGACTCAGGTCCAGTCGAACGTGAACAGCACCGTGCGGCTTTCCGGCTCGTAGAACAGCAGGATGCTGTCCGCGCCCGTGGCGCACCAGTTGTAGCCGGCCACGTTGGCCACGTGGAAGAAGGGTTTGCCGTCGCGGGTGATGCGGATGCCGTCGTCTTCCAGTTCATCGCCCATGCCGGCGTTTTCCGCTTCGTCCAGCTGGAAGGCCGGGGGAATGGGCGGGTGGCTGGTCCAGTTGCCGTACCAGATGCCGCCGCCCAGGCTGTCCAGGTAGTCGTGCTCCATGGGCTCGCCCTTGCCGTAGCGCGAGTAGCTGGCCAGGCGGCCGTGTTCGGCGTAGTAGGCACTGGCCTTGGCGTGGCTGGCCAGCATTTCGTCGGTGTGCTCGCAGGCGAAGGCGTCCTTGGTGAACTGGCCGCCATGCTGCGGCGCGCGCTGGAAGAAGCCTTCGTTGCCCAGGAAGCGGTAGCGGTTGTCGGGCGTCAGCTCCAGCGCAAACCAGTTGGGGGCGGTGAAGGCGTTGTGGTGGGCTTCGGTCTCATCGCCGATGCAGCCCTCGAAGGGCTCGACGGGGCACAGCATGTGGACCACGGTGCCGGCCAGTTCGGGCCGCACCAGGCCCAGGTCGATGGAGATCAGCGGCAGCAGGTGCTCGGCCAGCCAGGGCTGGTCGGCCACGAAGATGTCGGCGGCGGCGGGAAAGGGGGTGAGGCCCGGCTTCAGTTCGCGGACTTCGGTTTGCTGGGTCAAGAGGAACTCCTGGGTGAGGGGATGGTGGTGCCGGGGGTGATCTCGAAGATGTCCTGGTCCGATGCGGCCGCGCTCTCGTGGTAGATGTCGTAGAGGTACTGCGCCAGTTCGGCGTGGGTGACATCGCAGGGAATGGCCAGCAGGGCGGGCGCGCGCTTGCCGTCGGCGCCGACGTTGAAGCAGCGCCACTGGGCCTGCGCGCGTTCGATGGCGATGATGCGGCCGAAGACATTGAACCGGTATTTTTCCAAGGGAGATCCTCCTGGCGATCCGGCATCGTAGCGGCTGTCGGGGGGCTCATGCGTGTTCTCCCTAGGTTCGTGCCGGAGTTTCGTCTATATATTTCAAACATAAACTATTCAGGCTTAAAGTTCTTGGGCCTGGATTCTGAACCTGGGGCGTCCTGTGCCGTCGCCCTGCGAGAAAAGGGTTTGCGGTATGAAGATCGTTTGCATCGGCGGTGGTCCCGCCGGCCTGTACTTCGGCCTGCTGATGAAGCTGCAGGACCCCGCCAACGAGGTCACGGTGGTGGAGCGCAACCGGCCCTACGACACCTTTGGCTGGGGCGTGGTGTTCTCGGACGCCACCATGGACAACCTGCGCGAGGCCGATCCCGTGTCGGCCCGCACGATTGGTGACGCCTTCAACCACTGGGACGATATCGACATCCACTTCAAGGGCCGCAGCCTGCGCAGCAGCGGCCACGGCTTCATCGGCATAGGCCGCAAGAAGCTGCTCAACATCCTGCAGGCGCGCTGCGAGGACGTGGGCGTGAAGCTGGTGTTCGAGAACTTCGTGCAGGACGACCAGGCGATGGCGCGCGAGTACAACGCCGACCTGGTCATCGCCTCGGACGGCATCAACAGCCAGGTGCGCACGCGCTATGCCGATACCTTTCGGCCCGATATCGACCAGCGCCGCTGCCGCTTCGTGTGGCTGGGCACGACCAAGGTGTTCGATGCCTTCACCTTCGCCTTCGTGCAGACCGAGCATGGCTGGTTCCAGGCCCATGCCTACCGCTATGAAGACGGCATGTCCACCTTCATCGTGGAGACGCCCGAGGAGACCTGGCAGGCCGCCGGCATCGAGCAGATGAGCCAGGAAGAGGGCATTGCCTATTGCGAGAAGCTGTTCGCCCCCTGGCTGGACGGCCATGCCCTGGTCAGCAATGCCACGCACCTGCGCGGCTCGGCCATCTGGATCCGCTTTCCGCGCGTGATCTGCAATACCTGGGTGCACTGGAATGCGCTGGACACGCCGCGCGGCCCGCACAGCGTGCCCGTGGTGCTGATGGGCGATGCGGCGCACACGGCGCATTTCTCGATTGGCTCGGGCACCAAGCTGGCGCTGGAGGATGCGATCGAGCTGGCGCGCAGCCTGCGGTCTGCGGGGGGCATCGAGGCCGGCCTGCGCCAATACGAGGAGGTGCGCAGCGTGGAGGTGCTCAAGATCCAGAACGCGGCGCGCAATTCCACGGAATGGTTCGAGAACGTGGAGCGCTATGCGGGCCTGGAGCCGGAGCAGTTCGCCTATTCGCTGCTGACGCGCTCGCAGCGCATCTCGCACGAGAACCTGCGCCTGCGCGATGCCGCCTGGCTGCAGGGCTTCGAGCGCTGGATTGCCGAGCATGCGGGCGAGACCGTGCCCGAAGGCCGCCGCCCGCCCATGCCCATGCTCACGCCCTACCAGGCGCGCGGCCTGCGGCTGAAGAACCGCATCGTGGTCTCGCCCATGGCCATGTATTCCTGCACCGACGGCGTGCCTGGAGACTTCCACCTGGTGCACCTGGGCGCGCGCGCCATGGGCGGCGCGGGCCTGGTGATGGTGGAGATGACCTGCACCTCGCCCGACGCGCGCATCACGCCCGGCTGCCCCGGGCTGTGGAACGACGAGCAGGCGCAGGCCTTTGGGCGCATTGTCGATTTCGTGCACGCGCAGGGCGGTGCGCACATTGGCGTGCAGCTGGGGCATGCGGGGCGCAAGGGATCGACCCAGCTGGGCTGGCAAGAGATCGACCATCCGCTGGAGCAGGGCAACTGGCCGCTGCTGTCGGCATCGGCCCTGCCCTATATCGAGGGACTCTCGCAAGTGCCCGCCGCCATGACCCGCGCCGACATGGATCGCGTGCGCGAGGACTTCGTGGCCGCCACGCGGCGCGCCGCGGCAGCGGGCTTTGACTGGCTGGAGCTGCACTGCGCCCACGGCTATCTGCTGTCCAGCTTCATCTCGCCGCTGACCAACCAGCGCGATGACGAATATGGCGGCAGCCTGGACAACCGCCTGCGCTTTCCGCTGGAGGTGTTCGAGGCGGTGCGCGCAGCCTGGCCGCAGGACAGGCCCATGTCGGTGCGCATCTCGGCCCATGACTGGGTGGAGGGCGGCATCACGCCCGACGATGCGGTGGAGATCGCACGCCGCTTCAAAGCGGCGGGCGCCGACATGATCGACTGCTCCTCGGGCCAGGTCAGCCCCGACCAGAAGCCGGTGTACGGCCGCATGTACCAGACGCCGTTTGCCGACCGCGTGCGCAACGAGGCCGGCATACCGACCATTGCCGTGGGCGCCATCTTCGAGGCCGACCATGCCAACGCCATCATCGCCTCGGGCCGGGCCGACCTGTGCGCGCTGGCGCGTCCTCACCTGGCCGATGCGGCCTGGACGCTGCGCGAGGCCGCCCGACTGGGCGCCCACGATGTGGCCTGGCCGCCGCAGTACCAGCCCGGCAAGCGCCAGTTGGAAACCAACTTCGAACGCGCCGCCGCCATGGCGCAAACGGAATCCAAATGACCATGACTTCACAACCCCTGGAAGGGCGCCATGCCCTGGTGACGGGCGGTGCGCGCGGCATAGGCCTGGCCTGTGCGCGGGCGCTGCTGGCACGCGGCGCGCGGGTCACGCTGCTGGGACGCGATGGTGCGGCGCTGGAGGCTGCCGTGCGCGAGCTGGGCGGCACGGCACCGGCAGCACAGATGGTGCAGTCCGTGCAGGCGGATATTGCCGACGAGGCCTCGGTGCGCCAGGCCTTCGCGCAGGCCGAGGCGGCCTTCGGCCCCGTGCAGGTGCTGGTCAACAACGCGGGCCAGGCCAGCAGCCAGAAGTTCGAGCGCACCGATGCCGCACTGTGGCAGGCGATGCTGGCCGTCAACCTCACAGGCACCTTCCACTGCATGCAGGCCGCGCTGCCAGGCATGCTGGCTGCGCGCTGGGGCCGCATCATCAATGTGGCCAGCACGGCAGGGCTGATCGGCTATGCCTATGTCAGCGCCTATTGCGCGGCCAAGCATGGCGTGATCGGCCTCACGCGCTCGCTGGCGCTGGAGACCGCGGGCAAGGGCGTCACGGTGAATGCGGTCTGCCCCGGCTATACCGAGACCGACATCGTGCGCGGCGCCGTGGCCAACATCGTGGACAAGACCGGCATGACGGCGGATGAGGCCCGCGCCAGGCTGGCCGAACGCAACCCGCAGGGCCGCCTGGTCCAGCCCGAGGAAGTGGCCGAGACCGTGGCCTGGCTGGCCCTGCCGGCATCCGCCTCGGTCAACGGCCAGTCCATTGCCGTCGACGGCGGCGAGGTGATGACCGGCTGAACCCTGTCCACTCCCCCGTTTTCTGAATTCTTGATGGAGACACCATGAGCACCCAGCCCGACGAACACAGCATGAAGCACCACAAGCGGCCCCTGGCCGGCTACGAGGCCAGGACCTTTGTGTGGCAGGTATCGGCCGACGGCAAGATCGGCACCATCACCCTGAACCGGCCCGAGCGCAAGAACCCGCTGACCTTCGGCTCCTACGCCGAGCTGCGCGACCTGTTCCGTGCCCTGGTCTATGCCACCGACATCAAGGCCGTGGTGGTCACGGGTGCGGGCGGCAATTTCTGCTCGGGCGGCGATGTGCACGAGATCATCGGCCCGCTCACCAAGATGAGCATGCCCGAGCTGCTGGACTTCACGCGCATGACGGGCGATCTGATCAAGGCCATGCGCGCCTGCCCGCAGCCCATCGTGGCGGCGGTGGACGGCATCTGCGCGGGCGCGGGTGCCATGGTGGCACTGGCCGCCGACATGCGCCTGGGCACGCCGGCCGCGCGCACGGCGTTTCTCTTCACCCGCGTGGGCCTGGCCGGCGCCGATATGGGCGCCTGCACGCTGCTGCCGCGCATGATCGGTCAGGGCCGCGCCTCCGAGCTGCTGTACACGGGCCGCGCCATGACGGCCGAGGAGGGCGCTGCCTGGGGCTTCTTCAATGCCCTGCATGGCGCCGAACAGATCGGCGAAGCCGCCCACGCGCTGGCCGCCCAGCTGGCCGCAGGCCCCACCTTTGCCCATGGCGTGACCAAGAAGCTGCTGCACCAGGAATGGAACATGGGCGTGGACGAGGCCATCGAGGCCGAAGCCGAGGCCCAGGCCATCTGCATGCAGACGCGCGACTTCCACCGCGCCTACGAGGCCTTCGTGGCCAAGCAAAAGCCTGTCTTTGAAGGAAACTGAAAATGCGTGATTCCTCCTGGCTGGACTGGCCCTTCTTCGACGACGCCCACCGCACGCTGGCGCATGAGGCCGATGCCTGGTGCGCCCAATCCCTGGGCGATGTGGACCACCACGATGCCGATGCGGCCTGCCGCCAACTGGTGAAGGCCCTGGGCCAGGCCGGCTGGCTGCGCTATGCCGTGCCGTCCGGCCCCGGCGGCGCCTGGGGCGGAGCCTTGCCCGAGGTGGACTCGCGCGCGGTCTGCATCCTGCGCGAGACCCTGGCCCGCCATGAAGGCCTGGCCGACTTCGCCTTTGCCATGCAGGGCCTGGGCAGCGGTGCGATATCGCTCATGGGGTCGGATGCGCTGCGCCAGCGCTACCTGCCGCGCGTGGCGCGCGGCGAGGCCATTGCGGCCTTTGCGCTGTCCGAGCCCGATGCCGGCTCCGACGTGGCCGCCATGGCCTGCGAGGCACGGCTCGAAGGCGACCACTACGTGCTCAACGGTGCCAAGACCTGGATCTCCAACGGCGGCATTGCCGACTTCTACTGCGTGTTCGCCCGCACGGGCGAGGCGCCGGGCGCGCGCGGCATCAGCGCCTTCGTGGTCGATGCGGACACGCCGGGCTTTTCGATCGGCGAGCGCATCGAACTGATCGCGCCGCACCCGCTGGCCACCATCCGCTTCGACAACTGCCGCATACCCGTGTCGCAGCGCCTGGGCGAGCCGGGGCAGGGCTTCAAGCTGGCCATGATGACGCTGGACATCTTCCGCGCCTCGGTGGCCGCCGCCGCACTGGGCTTTGCGCGCCGCGCGCTGGATGAAGGCCTGGCACGCGCCAAGTCGCGCCGCATGTTCGGCCAGACCCTGGGCGACCTGCAGCTGACCCAGGCGGCGCTGGGCGACATGGACACGGCCATCGACGCATCGGCCCTGCTGACCTACCGCGCCGCCTGGATGCGCGATGTGAAGAAGACGCGCACCACGCGCGAGGCGGCCATGGCCAAGATGACGGCCACCGAATCGGCCCAGGCCGTGATCGACCGCGCGCTGCAGATGTTCGGCGGGGCGGGCGTGGTCTCGGGCATGCCGGTGGAGACGCTGTACCGCGAGATCCGCGCGCTGCGCATCTACGAGGGCGCGACCGAGGTGCAGAAACTCATCATCGCGCGCGAGCTGCTCAAGGCCTGAGCGGCAGGCTGCCCATTCAACGCAAAGCCAGGGAACATCGCATGCAAGCCTCCGCCCACATCGATACTTTCGCCCGGGACAACCTGCCGCCGCCCGACCAATGGCCCGAGTTCCTGCTCGACGGGCCGGACGTGGCCTATCCCGAACGCCTGAACTGCGCGGCCGAACTGGTCGATGCCATGGTGGCGCGCGGCCAGGGCGGCCGCATGGCCCTGCGCTGGAGGCAGGGCGCGGACCAGGCCGCCATGACCTATGCCGAACTGCAGGCGCTGACCAACCGCATCGCCCATGTGCTGGTGGAAGACCTGCAGCTGGTGCCCGGCAACCGGCTGCTGCTGCGAGGCCCCAACAACGCCATGATGGCTGCGTCCTGGCTGGCCGCCATCAAGGCCGGTCTGGTGACGGTGCCCACCATGCCGCTGCTGCGTGCCAAGGAGCTGCAGCAGATCATCGCCAAGGCCCAGGTGCAGGCCGTGCTGTGCGATGTGCGCCTCAAGGACGAGGTGCAGCTGTGCCTGCAGCCCGGCCATGAACACCATTGCCCGGACCTTTCGCGCGTGCTGTATTTCAACGACGGCGCAGCCGATGCGCTGGACGCCCTGGCCGCAGCCAAGCCCGACACCTTCGCCTGCTGCGATACAGCGGCAGACGATGTCTGCCTGATCGCCTTCACCAGCGGGACCACGGGCGCGCCCAAGGGCTGCATGCATTTCCACCGCGACGTGCTGGCCATGTGCGACCTGTTTCCGCGCCATGTGATCCGGCCGGGCCCGGACGACATCTTCTGCGGCACGCCGCCGCTGGCCTTCACCTTTGGCCTGGGCGGGCTGCTGTGCTTTCCGCTGCGCGTAGGCGCCAGCACCGTGCTGGCCGAAAAGCTCACGCCCGAAGGGCTGCTGCAGCTGGTGCAGGATTTCCGCGCCACCATCGTCTTCACCGCGCCCACCTTCTACCGGCAGATGGCGGCGCAGGCAGCGCGCTTCGATCTGTCGTCGCTCAGGAAAAGCGTGTCGGCCGGCGAGGCCCTGCCGGACGCCACGCGCCAGCTGTGGAAGCAGGCCACGGGCATCGAGATGATCGACGGCATCGGCGGCACCGAGCTCATCCACGTCTTCGTGTCCAGCCCGCCCGAGGAGGTGCGCGCGGGCGCCATCGGCAAGGTCGTGCCCGGCTATGTGGCCCAGGTGGTGGACGACGACATGCAGCCCGTGCCCGACGGCACGCCCGGCCGCCTGGCCATCAAGGGGCCGACCGGCTGCCGGTATCTTGCCGACGAGCGCCAGAAGCGCTTTGTGCAAAACGGCTGGAACCTGCCCGGCGACACCTTTGTGCGCGACGCCGACGGCTATCTGTTCTATCAGGCGCGCAATGACGACATGATCATCTCGGCCGGCTACAACATCGCCGGCCCCGAGGTGGAGGATGCGCTGCTGCGCCACGAGGCCGTGGCCGAATGCGGCGTGATCGGCGCGGCAGACGACGAGCGCGGCCAGGTGGTCAAGGCCTTTGTGGTGCTCAAGCCCGGCTTTGCGGCCGGCGACGACATGGCCGCCACGCTGCAGGCCTTCGTCAAGGCCAGCATTGCGCCCTACAAGTACCCGCGCGCCATTGTCTTCGTGCCGGCCCTGCCGCGCACCGAGACCGGCAAGCTGCAGCGATTCGTGCTGCGCAAGATGCCGTGAGCGCGCGCCATGGCCTCCGCCTTCGTCAGCCAGGTGCAGGTGCTGTTTCGCCATTGCGATCCGGCCGGCATCGTCTTTTACCCGCGCTATTTCGAGATGGTCAACGACCTGGTCGAGGAATGGTTCGACAGGGGAATGGGCCTGCCCTTTCACACCCTGCATGTACAGCGCCAGGTGGGCACGCCCACGGTGTCGGTGCAATGCGATTTCACGGCGCCCAGCCGCTGGCACGACACGCTGCGCCAGGTATTGGAGGTGCGCCGCATCGGCGGGGCATCGTTCCAGTTCGATGTGCGTTTCGAGGGGCCAGATGGCCAACGCCGGCTGTCTGCGCGCATGACCATCGTCACCATGGATTTGCGCAGCATGAAGGCCACGCCACTGCCGGCCGATCTGCGCGAGCGCCTGCAGGCCTATCTGGTGCCGCAGGACGGTTTTATGGATTCAACGAGAACAGGATGAAGCAATGAAGACTCTGCAACCCCCGGACTGGCTGGCGCCCCGAGGCTATGCCAATGGCATCCTGACCGAGATGACGGTCGGCTCCCGGCTGGTGTTCGTCGGCGGCCAGATTGGCTGGAACGGCCAGCAGCAATTCGAGTCGGACGACTTTGCGGAACAGGTGCGGCAGGCGCTGGCCAATATCGTCGCCATCCTCGCCGAAGGCGGCGCCAGGCCCGAGCACATCGTGCGCATGACCTGGTATGTGACCGACAAGCAGGAATACGTGGCTGCCTATCCGGCCATTGGAAAGCACTACCGCGAACTGATCGGGCGGCATTTCCCGGCCATGACGGCGGTGGAAGTGGCGGATCTGGTGGAAGACCGGGCCAAGGTGGAGATCGAGGTCACGGCGGTGGTGCCGGCCTGATGTCCATCCGCGCGCCATTCGCGCGCCAACCGGGCAATGCCCGCGCATGTGTGCCGCCGAGCGGGCGGGCGCATGCGCGGCAGGGACTCACTTGATTTCGAACAGGGTGCGGTCCTTGCCCAGGATCCAGTTCGGCGGCTTGCCGCGGCCGGTCCAGGTCTTGCCGGACTCGGGGTCCTGGTATTTGGCGGGAGCGCTCTTTTTGCCATCGGGCTTCCAGGGGAAGACCTGTTGTGCCGTGAAGCCGAACTCACGGACCAGCTCCTGCACCGATGCCAGGGCCGCTTTGGACTCCAGCTTGCGGGCATCGTCGATTTGCTGGTCGAGCAATTTTTTCTGGGCAATCAGCTCTTGGTATGTAGTCATCTTGATGGAAGAATTTCTAAGTGCGGCTATTTGTGTGAAAACTGCGCAGCAAGAGCCTGGACCCAGGACTCTTTGCAGAATGGTCAATTCTGGTGCATGTGCAGTGGGGATGAAGAACTCACCGTAAGTACAAATACTGATGATGTTGGCGCTCTATGGAGGGTAGGGCGCTTCTTCTCATGCCCGGGCATATTCCAAGGCGATCCGCATTATATCCAGGGCAATCTGGATAACCGGCACTTTACAAAAGCTGTTGTGCCGTTGTTACATTTGCAGAGCACTGTGGTTGGCGCTTCCTCCTCTGGAGACGACGTGCTGTCATGGCTTTTTCAGGGGAGTGCGCAGCGTTGGCCGCGAAAGTTCCGCCTTGGTTATGGAAAACAATCAACATTTGCATTTTATCAATCAAATTATGAAAGCGATTTATAAAATATATTGCATGTGATTTGATTGAGTTATTCAATGCATTGATTGATACCTACGGTTTCATTTGAATAATCGATTTGCAGGATAGGTTTTTTTTATTGTCAAAGACCGCTTGTTCGAATGGTGAATGGCGGCACCTTCTGTCGATACAGGACAAGCGCATCGGCTTCCCGATTGCCGGAGCCATTGCAGCCTGTAGTTGTTTCAAGGGTGATTCTTGAAACGGATTTCGCGGCCCGGCCATGCGGCAGTCGGCGGGCGGCAGGCACCGAACGCTTGATTGGCGCGCTACCAACAGCCTGTTAGGATCGCCGCACTACAACGATCCACCACCTGGCAGACATGGCAAGAAGGCAGACCAGCGCCCACGACGGCAACGAGACCCGCGAGACCCTTCTCAAGCTGGCCGCCCGTACCTTCGGTGAGCAGGGCTACTCTGCCACCACCATGCGCAACATTGCCGAGCAGTCCGGGATCGAGGCCGCCAGCATCTACTACCACTTCGCCTCCAAGGAGGAACTGGTGGACGAGGTCATGGAGCAGGGCGGCAACCGCATCATCAGCCAGCAGCAGGAGCGCCTTGCCGCGCTGGGCGCCGACGCCACGGCCGAGCAGCGCTTTCGCGCAGCCGTGCTGGGCCAGATGGCGGGGCTGGTAAAGCATGGCGACTTCGCCCTGGCCCACGGCCGACTGCTGGGCCAGCTGCCCGACAAGGTGCGCGAGCGCCAGATCAAGCGCCGCGAGCGCCACCAGAAATTCTGGAGCGGCTTGCTGGAAGACCTGCGTGCCGAAGGCCGCCTGCGGGCCGACGCCGACATCCACCTGGCGCGCATCATGATCCTGGGCAGCATCAACTCCATACAGTCCTGGTTCAACCCCCGCAAGGGCTCGCTGGAGAAGGTGGCGGACCAGATCTGCGACATGTTCTTCCGGGGCGTGGGACCGGCAGATAAATAGGCGCAAGGCTGAAAATCGCCAATCGGCCTGTCACATGCCGGTGGCATATTCCCGCGCTGCTGTCCCGGCCCTGTGCAGAAAATGGCGGCGGGTTGTTAATGATATTTAACTGTCAATAGTAAGATCGCCGTCTTATGCGTCTGCTTGTTTTGCGCCTGCTATTGCTGGCCGTGTTCTTCAACACGGCCATTGGCATGCCCCTGCATGGCGCAACGCATATCCGGCAGGCGGTGGCCGGGCCTGCCCAGGCTTTTGCAGGCCTCAACGGCTGCGAAGATGATGCGCTGACCGGCCAGGCCGGCCAACGCGGCCAGGCTGGCGAAAAGGCTGAAGTCGTCGAAGCCGCCGAAGCCGTCTGCGTATGGTGCATGGGCCATGCACCGCATGCGGCGGCCTGGCTGCCGCACTTCGGCCTGCCGCTGGCCGTGGCCGCGCCGCCTGAGAGGGTGCCGCCGCGCACCGTGGGCGGCGCCATCCCCTCGCAGAACCGCTGGGCCTTTGCATCGCGCGACCCGCCGCGCTGAACCCGCAAGCACTTTTCTCCTTCTCTGCCGCCAGCACCCGTTGGTGCCGGCGGCATCTCCGTGTTTGCGCGCGCCGGCTGTGGATGCCGGCGGCATGCGCCTGTGCCCGTTTTCACCATGACTGCCTTCTTCTTCCCCGCGAAGCCGCTTCACCGCCTTCGCCCGCTGCCGCTTGCCCTGAGCGCTGCCGCCTTCCTGTCCATGCCCGCGCTGGCCCAAGGCCAGGATCCGTCCTCGGACCCGGGCCCCGCCGTTTCCGCGCAGGAGCAGGCACTGCTGCCTGCCGTGGAAGTCGTGGGCCGAACCGCCTCGGGCGCCTATCACACCGACGAGGCGGCAGGCGCCAAGACCGACCTGCCGCTGCGCGAGCTGCCGCAGTCGGTGCGCGTGATCACGCGCCAGGCCATGGACGATCTGGGCGCCACCAAGCTCGACGACGTGCTGGACTACGTGGGCGGCGTCTCGCGCCAGAACAACTTTGGCGGACTGTGGGACAACATCGTCATCCGCGGCCTGCCCGGCGACCAGAACGTGGGCATGGCCACCCTGTTCAACGGTTTTTCCTCGGGGCGCGGCTTCAATGCGCCGCGTGACCTGGCCGGCGTGGAGCGCATCGAGTTCCTCAAGGGCACGGCCGCCGCGCTCTACGGCAGCAGCGAGCCGGGCGGCACGCTGAACGTGGTCTCCAAGCGTCCGCTGTGGACGCCTTCGCATTCCGTGGAAGCCTATGCAGGCAGCTACGGCCTGCGCCGTGGCGCGCTCGACACCACGGGACCGGTGGGCGAGAACTTTGCCTACCGGCTCAACATCGCCGTGGAGGACCGCGACAGCTTCCGCGATTTCGTGGGCGCCAGCCGCCAGGTGATCGCGCCGGCCTTCACCTGGAAGCTGGGGCGCGATACGGTGCTGGAATACTCGGGCGAGCTGCTGCGCCACAAGACGCCGCTGGACCGCGGCGTGGTGGCCGTGGGCGATCGGCTGGGCGCCATCTCGCGCAGTCGCTTCCTGGGCGAGCCGGGCGACGGCGATGTGACGGTGGAAAACCGCACCCACCAGTTCATCCTCTCGCATGAGTGGAGCGCGCAGTGGCGCAGCCGCCTGGGCCTGTCCTATCGCGAGACCTCGATCAACGGCTTTTCCACCGAACCCCACGCGCTGCTGGCCAATGGCGACCTCACGCGCCAGCGGCGCTTTCGCGACTACCAGTCCGACGACATCGCCGTGCAGGCGGAACTGCAGGGCACGGTGCGCACGGGCGCCATCGAGCACGAACTGCTGCTGGGCCTGGAGAGCTTTCGCTTCGAGATGGACACGCTGATGCTGCGCGCCAACCCGACGGCGGCCAATCCCTACGCCATCAACATCTACAACCCCATCTACGGCGGCGCGCGCCCCGTGCCTACGGCCAATACCGACACCTTCGAGCGGCAGCGCAACACGGCGTTCTACCTGCAGGACGCCATCAAGCTATCGCCCCAATGGCGCGTGGTGGCCGGCCTGCGCATGGACCGCTATGACCAGTCGCTGCACAACCGCCGCACGGGGGCGACCACGCAGCAGGACCCGGCCTCGACCTCGCCACGCCTGGGCCTGAGCTGGCTGCCGGTGCCGCAATGGACCTTCTATGCCAACGCGGGCCGCTCGTTCCGGCCCAACGTGGGCATCGATGTGGCCGGTGCGGGCTTCAGCCCCGAATCCGGTCGTTCCATGGAGCTGGGCGCCAAGTGGGAAAGCGCCGACCAGCGCATGGGTGCCACGGCCGCGCTGTTCGACATCCGCAAGCGCAATGTGCTGACGGCCGACCCGGGCAACGCCGGCTACTCGGTCTCGGCCGGCGAGATCCGCAGCCGGGGCCTGGAATTCGACTTCGCCGGCCAGGTCACGCAGCGCTGGCGCCTGAATGCGAGCCTGGTGCTCAACGATGTGGAGATCTCCCGCGACAACACGCTGGAGGTGGGCGGGCGCCTGCTCAACGTGCCCAAGGTCAACGGCAGCGTGCTGGCGGTCTACGAGAACGCCTTCTCCAACGGCCAGCGCTACGGCATCGGCGGCGGCATCACCCACATGGGCAAGCGCCTGGGCCAGGCCCGCACGCAGGCCGAGGCCGATGCCGGCAAGGCCGCCTTCGAGCTGCCCAGCTACACCACGGCCAAGCTGGTTGCCTACTGGCGCATCAGCCCCACGCTGCGCCTGACGCTGGACGTGGACAACCTTTTCGACAAGACCTACTACACCAGCTCGTACAGCCGGCTGTGGGTGACGCCGGGCACGGCCCGCACCGTCACCGTAGGCCTTCAAGCAAAGTTCTGAGCCCCGCCATGCATCCATCCCTTCCTGTTTCTTCCAACCCCACTTCTGCCTCCACGCCCGTGCTCCAAGCGCTGGGCGCCGTGGTGGACTACGGCGAGCGCACCATCCTCCAGGGCCTGGACCTGGCCGTGCATGCGGGCGAGATCTATGCGCTGCTGGGCGCCAACGGCGCGGGCAAGACCACCACGCTGAGTCTGCTGCTGGGCTTTGTGCGGCCGCGCAGCGGACAGGTGCGCGTGCAGGGCGTGGACCCGGGGACGGCGCCTGCGCAGGCGCGTGCCCTGATCGCCTATATCCCCGAGAACGTGGCGCTGTACGAGCACCTGAGTGCGCGCGAGAACGTGGCCTACCTGCTGGAGCTGGCGGGCCAGCCGGCCGCGGCCGGCGCCATCGGCCAGGCGCTGTCTGCCGCAGGGCTGGACGCCGCCGCGCACGACCGGCGTGTCTCCGGCTTTTCCAAGGGCATGCGCCAGAAAGTGGCGATTGCGCTGGCGCTGGCGCGCAGGGTGCCGGCGCTGCTGCTGGACGAACCCACCTCGGGCCTGGACCCGCAGGCCACGGCCGAGTTCAGCCGGCTGCTCATCCAGTTGCGCGGGCAGGGCGTGGCCATTCTCATGGTCACGCACGACCTGCTGGGGGCCGCCGATGTGGCCGACCGCATGGGCTTCATCGCAGGCGGGCGCCTGGTCGAGGAAGTGGCGGCCAGCGGCGAGGAGCGCTTCGATGTGCGCGCACTGCACCGCCACTATGCAGGGGTGGGCACGCACACGCACACGCACACGCACATTGAAGCCGACCCGCAGGGAGCGGCGGCATGAGCGCGGCCTGGACCATTGCGCGCGAGGAATGGCGCCTGCTGCTGCGCGACCGCGTGGCCGTGCTGGGGATGGCGCTGTGGCTGCTGCTCAGCGCCGCTGCCGCCTTCACCGCCTGGGACCAGCGCAGCGCGGCCCAGGCCCAGCGCGAGCGCCACCAGTCCCAGGTGGACAGCGAGTTCGAAGCCCAGCCCGACCGCCATCCGCACCGCATGGTGCATTACGGCCACTTCGTGTTCCGCCCGCTCAATCCGCTGGCAGCCTTCGATGCGGGCATCGACGCCTACACCGGCCACACGCTGTTTCTGGAGGGCCACCGCCAGAACAGCGCCAACTTCGGCGATGTGCGCCAGTCCTCGCTGCTGCTGCGGTTCGGCCAGCTCACGCCGGCCTTCGTGCTGCAGGTGCTGGCGCCGCTGCTGCTGATCTTCATGGGCCATGCCTGCATTGCACGCGAGCGCGAGGCCGGCACCCTGCGCGTGCTGCTGGCCCAGGGCGTGGGCACGCGGCAGTTCGTGGCCGGCAAGCTGCTGGCGCTGGCGGGCGTGGCGGCCCTGGTGCTGCTGCCGGCCCTGCTGGCCCTGGCCTGGATGGCCGTGGCCACGCCGGTGCCCATCAGCCTGGTGGCCACGCTGGCGGCAGGCCATGTGCTGTGGCTGATGCTCTGGGCGGTGGGCATCGTCGCTGTCTCGGCCTTCATGCGGCGCGGGCGCGATGCCTTGCTGGCCCTGCTGGCGGCCTGGGCCGTCGCCGTGGTGCTGCTGCCCCGTCTGGTGCCGGAGCTGGTGGGATCTGCCCTGGCGCTGCCCACGCGCTTCGAGACCGACATCGCCACCGCGCGCGAGCTGGCGGCGCTGGGCGACAGCCACAATCCCGACGATCCCTATTTCGCCGCTTTCCGCGCCAGGGTGCTGGCGCAGTACGGTGTCTCGCGCGTCGAGGATCTGCCCGTCAACTACAAGGGCCTGGTCGGCATGGAAGGCGAGCGGCTGACGAGTGAACTCTTCAGGCGCCATGCCGAGGCCAGCTTCGATCTGCAGGCCGAGCAGTTGCGCCGGGCTGACGCATTTGCCCTGATCAGCCCCGTGATCGCGCTGCGCCGCCTGTCCATGTCTGTGGCCGGGACCGACCTGCAAGGCTACCGGCGCTTTCTGGAGCAGGCCGAGCAGCATCGCTACCGCATGGTGCAGGCCCTCAACCGCCTGCAGGTGGACAAGCTCAGCTATGCGGGCGACCGATCGAGCCGCGACAACCGCATCGGCCACGAGCACTGGCGCGGCGTCTCCGATTTCCACCACGAGCCCGATCCACCGCTGGCGGCCCTGCGTCGCGCGGCGCCTGCCGCCTATGTGCTGCTGGCATGGCTGGCTGTATTGACGGTGGCCTTGCTGCTGGCCACGCAACGGCTGGGGAGGGTGGCGCGATGAGCTGGCTCCTGCATGAATGGCGTCTTCTGACGCGCTCGCGCCTGGCGCTGTGCGCCCTGGCCTTGCTGTTGCTGCTGTCCACGCTGGCCGTGCTGTCTGGCCTGCGCGAGATCGCCTCGCAACGCCAGACCCTGGACCGCCTTGCGCAACTGCAGCAGCAGGACATGGCGGCCCAGGCAAGCCGGCATGCCCAGTCCGGCGACGCAGGCTCGGTGGCCTATTACGGCTTTCACGCCACCTGGGATGCGCCATCGTCCACGGCCTTTCTGGCCCTGGGCCTGCGCGATGCCGCGCCCTATGTGCTGCGCGTGCGTGCGCTGGCGCTGCAGGCACAGCTGCATGAAGGCGAAAGCTTCAACCCGGAACTGGCGCTGGCGGGCCGCTTCGACTTCGCCTTTGTGCTGGTCTACCTGGTGCCGCTGTTCCTGATCGCGCTGCTCTACGACCTGGTCTCGGGCGAGCGCGAATCGGGTCGCCTGGGCATGCTGCAGGCCATGCCGGGCACCGGGCGGCGGCTGTGGCTGCGCCGCGCGGGACTGCGTTCCGTGCTGGTGCTGGCCTGCGTGGGGCTGCCTGCCCTGGCAGGCGCACTGGCTGGCGGGGCAGCGGCGGGTGCCCTTGCCACGGTGCTGCTGTCCGCCACGGCCTATGTGGTTTTCTGGAGCGGCCTGTGCCTGGTGGTTGCCACGCTGGGCGGCAGCTCGGTCGCCAATGCCATGGCCCTCATGGGCTGCTGGGCCGTGTTGACCCTGGTGCTGCCCACGCTGGCCAATGCCGCACTTTCGCGCGCCATCCCCGTGAGCCAGGGCGTGGAGCTGATGCTGGCCCAGCGCCAGACCGTGCATGGCGCCTGGGACCTGCCGCGCGAGCAGACCATGGAGCGCTTTTTCCGCAACCACCCCGAATGGCGCGACACCGCGCCGCTGCCTGCGGGCTTTCACTGGAAGTGGTACTACGCCTTCCAGCAGCTCGGCGACGAAAGTGTCGCATCCCAGTTCGCCGCCTACCGCGCAGGCCTGCAGGCACGCCAGGCCTGGACCGGGCGCCTGGGCTGGCTGCTGCCCGGCGTGGGCGTGCAGGCCGCATTGCACCGCCAGGCCGGCACCGACCTGCTGGCGCAACTGGCCTATCAGGACGACATCGCCGCCTTTCACGCGCGCCTGCGCGCCTTCCTCTATCCCTATCTGTTTGAGGACCGCACATTCGGTGCGCAGGATTTTGCAGCCCAGCCCGTCTTCACGGCCAGCCCGCGGCCTGCGCGGCAGGCCTGGGGGCAGACGGCAATGCTGTGGGTGGTGGCTGCGCTGGCCTTGCTGGCCGGCGGTGTTGCCGCAGGCCGCGTGCGGCCGGGCAGGCGCTGAGGCCAAGGGCGGGTGAAAAAAGAAACAGCCATGGTTCAGGCAGGGCCTGCACCATGGCTGTCATCTTCTTGATCCGTGGGCCCGAGGCTGAGCCTGAGGCGGGCGGCCCCCTGTTATTGCACGTTCTGGTGGCAGTCGCTGCAGACGCCGTACAGCGTCATCTCATGGCGCTCCACCACAAAGCCTTCGGGGGCGATGCGCTGCATGTCGCCTGGACAGCCGGGCACGTTGAACACGCGGTTGCAGCTCATGCAGCGGAAATGGTGGTGGTGGGCGCGGCCGCTGAGTTCGTAGCGCGTGGCCTCGCCGGGCAGGTCCACGGCCTGCACTTCGCCCGCTTCCATCAGCTGCTTGATGTTGCGGTACACCGTGGCCAGCCCGATGGCTGGCACCTCGCGCTGCGCTGCGCCGAGGATCTCGGCCGGCAGCAAGGGGCGTCCAGCCTCTTCCATGACCGTGCGTATCGAGCTGCGTTGACGGGTCGAGCGTTCCATAGGCCTGAACAAGCGCTCCACGATGGGCTGAGTGTGTCTAGTCATGGTGATTCCGTTATTTACTATAACAATCTCGACGCGATTAATCAGTGCTCACGAGCGCTCACAGCTGAAATTTACACTGTGTTTACCTGCGGGTCGGACAAGCATGGAGATGCAGTGTGTGCAATGGATCTCTGCCCGAAGGAGAAGAAATTCCATTTGACAGACACCAGATGCTCCATTCCTGCCAGTTTTCGCGAGTATATGTGGTGAGCATTCGATGGACCTTATGCGCTGGTTAAATGCCATAGCCGTCAACAATGCTGTAATGGGATGTAATTGATCTATTGATTGAAGAGTGCTTGAAATGAGAGTGTGTGTGGCGCTTACCGTCAGGGCTGCAAGAGGTGGGGCTGGCCCAAGGTGAGATGCAATTACTTACATGGACAGTGTATTGCCAATACGGGTAGATTGCCTCAATGCGCTTCGTTTGTCCATGATCCGTTTCCTCGAAAGGGGAAAGGAGGCTGCCCAGGAACTGCCACCCAGGGTGGTTTGCGCAATGACATGCCGAGTCGCGATCCTCAGTCCATTGGGCGATGAAGTGCATTTTCGCGAATTGCGCGGCCGGAAAAAGATCAGCCGGCCTTTCAGCCTCGATTGGGAAATGCTCAGCGAAAGCATCTTCGCCAAGGCCCTATTGGGTAAAGCACCACCATAGAAATACAAATCCAGGGCCGCGCAATGCGCTACATCTACGGAATCGTCACCTGCCTGGGCATGCAGGGCCAGGTCCACCGCCGCTACGCCTGCAAGGCCCGCCTGAGCCCCTGGCTGTGGCTGGCCACGCGCAGGAGCGACGTTCGCATCTTCCAGAACCAGACCGTGCCCGTCATCATCGAGCAGGTATTAGGCGTCTATGGCCATCCGCTGCGAAAGAAACTCACGCGCGGCAATCGCAGCGGGGACCGCTGCGTTCAATGCAACGAAAGCGATTGCGACCTTGTCCCGCGATGGATGCAGCACGAAGGCATCTACTTCTTCTTCGAGCATGCCTCGCACGGCGCATTGCCTGGGGATGAATCCATTCCTTTCTATCCTCCTGAAAAGGCCGGCGCAGGCGATCCGCAAAACATCCACGCCCGGCAGCTGGAGCAGTAAATCAAGCCGGGCCGCCATTGCAGCGACGGCCCTGAAGTTGCACGGGCAGGCATGGCCAGGACGTACCAGTAAGCCGCATGGGACAGATGCGATCCAGGCGCTGCGGCCCCTGGCCTGGGCATGCCGGCCAGGGGGGCTCGTTCAAGTCCGGTTGATGGACACGCCACCATCTTCGCCCAGCTCCAGGTGCGCGAACAGGTCGGCCAGCGTGGGCGTGGAGCGTGCGGGCCAGATGGCGCTGAGGTCCAGGCTGGGCAGGGCCTGGCCGTCACGCACCTCGCAAAAGCGCACGCCGCGAAAGTCCATGGAGCGTATCCAGCTGGGCAGAAGGGCCACGCCGCAGCCGCCGGCCACGCAAGCCAGCACGGTGAGGGTGCGGTTGGCTTCCTGCGCCACATGGGCCTCGTGCCCGGCCTTGCGCAGCGCGTCGAGGATGCCGGCATGCAGCACGGGCAATTGCGCCTGCGGGTACATCACCAGCCCGGCCTCGGCGATCTGGGCCAGGCTGACCTGGCCGTCCTCGCCGATCTGGAATTCATCGGGCACGGCGGCCACCAGGCGCTCGCGCAGCAGCTGGCGCTCGCGCATGCGCCCGCCCACGGCCACGGGCGTGTGCATGAGGCCGATGTCGATGGCGCCGGTCTGCAGGGCCTCGGCCTGCTCGGCATTGCTCATCTCGCGCAGGATGACGCGCACGCCGGGCGCCTGCTGCCGCAACGCGCGCAGGGCGCGGGGCAGGGTGCCGAAAAGCGCCGAGGACACCAGGCCCACGGTCAACTGGCCCGCACTGCCCCTGGCGATCTCGCGCGCGCGGCTGGCGGCTGCGTCAATGCGGGCCACGCTGGTGCGCACATCGTCCAGCATGGCCAGGGCGGCCGGCGTGGGCAGGGCGCCCTGGCGTGAGCGCTGGAACAGCTGCACGCCCAGGTCTTTTTCCATGCGGGCCAGGGTCTGGCTCAGGGCCGGCTGTGCAATGCCCAGCCAGTCGGCTGCGCGGCTGACGCTGCCCTGGTCCACCACCGCGAGAAAGTAGCGCAGATGCCGGGTTTCCATATTGATCCGGTATGAATAAATCCATTTTGAAGAATGGAAATATATACCCCCCGTTCCTAGAATCCGGCCCCATGCCCCCAGCGCCGCGCCTTGCGTGGCGCAACCCACAAGGAGTTCTTCCCGTGTCTGCCGTGCCCCGGTTCGCCATTGCGTCCAGCGTCGATACCCACGCCCATGTCTTCGAGCGTGGCCTGCCCATGCCGGATGCGCGCCGCTATGCGCCCGAAGAGGACGCGCTCCTGGGCACCTATCTGCACCACCTGGACACGCACGGCCTGGCCCATGGCGTGCTTGTGCAGCCCAGCTTTCTGGGCACGGACAACAGCTACCTGCTCCAGGCGCTGCGCGCCCAGCCTCAGCGCCTGCGCGGCGTGGCCGTGGTGGATGAGAGCACGGGCGATGAACAACTGCAGGCCCTGGCCGATGCCGGCGTGGTGGGCATGCGCCTGAACCTGATCGGCCTGCCTTTGCCCGATCTGAATGCGCCCGGCTGGCGCCGCGTGCTGGAGCAGGCCAACGCCCTGGGCTGGCACGTTGAGCTGCACCTGCAGGCCGAGCGCTTGCCGGACCTGCTGCCCGCTTTGCTGGCGGCCGGCTGCCGCGTGGTGGTTGACCACTTCGGGCGCCCTGACCCGGCCCTGGGCGTGCGCGACCCGGGCTTTGGCTATCTGCTGCAGCAGGCCGGCAGCGGCCGTGTGTGGGTCAAGCTGTCTGCGCCCTACCGCACCTGGCGGGCCACCGACTGCGCCGCCTCGGGCCGGCAGGCCACCGCGCAATTGCTGCAGGCCTTCACGGCGGGGCGATTGCTCTGGGGCAGCGACTGGCCGCACACGCAGCACGCCGGCCAGGCTAGCTATCCGGCGGCCGTGCGCTGGCTGCAGGACTGGCTGGACGATGCCGGCCCCCTGCAGGCCGTGCTGGGCCGCACCGCCTTCGAGCTGTTCCGATTCCAAAACGACATGCCAAACCAAGGAGACACACCATGAATTCCCTGTCCAGACGCACCGCCAGCCTGTGGGCAGCCGCAGGCCTGCTTTCGGCTGTTGCCGGCATGGCCGCGCCGGCTGCAGCGGCTGCAGCGCCCAACTACCCCGAGCGCCCCGTCACCCTGGTCGTGACCTATCCGCCCGGCGGCACCGTCGATGTGGTGGCGCGCCTGATCGGCCCCAGGCTGGCTGCCGAGCTGGGCCAGCCCGTGGTGATCGAGAACCGGGGCGGGGCAGGCGGCATGATCGGCGGCGCCCAGGTGGCCAAGGCCCAGCCCGACGGCTACACGCTGATGCTCGATGCCTCCAACCACGCGCAGAACCCCGCCATCCACGCGCGCATGCAGTTCGACACGCTCAAGGCCTTCGCGCCGGTCTCGCTGCTGCTGCGCGTGCCCAATGTGCTGGTGGTTGCGCCTTCGTCGCCCATCAAGAGCGTGCAGGACCTGATCCAGACCGGCCGCTCCGAGGGGGGCGGGCAACTGTACTTTGCGTCCGCAGGCCCGGGCTCGGCCCAGCACCTGGCGGGCGAACTGTTCAACCTGCTGGCCAGGACGCAGCTGCACCATGTGGCCTACAAGGGCGGCGGCCCGGCCATGATGGATGTGATGTCGGGCCAGGTGCCGCTGATGTTTGCCAGCATGGGCTCGGCCTGGCAGCACGTGAAGACCGGCAAGCTGCGCGCGGTGGCCGTGGGCGGGCTGGAGCGCTCCAAGGCCGCGCCCGAGCTGCCGACCATTGCCGAGTCGGGCGTGCCCGGCTACGAGACCTATGAATGGAACGCCATCTTTGCGCCGGCCGGCACGCCGCCCGCCATCGTGAACCGGCTGTCCACGGTGCTGGCCAAGGTGCTGCGCGAGCCCGCCATCGTGGAGCGGCTCGCTGGCATAGGCGCTGAGCCCATAGGCTCCACGCCGGCCGAGCTGGAGACCTTCCGCCGCGCCGAGATCGCCAAGTGGCAGAAGGTGGTGAAGGATTCCCGGCTCAAGCTGGACTGAGCGCGTGCAGGCCAGAAAGCGGACCATTGCGGTCTACTGTACACCGCAGGCAGCCCTGGCGCGTTGAACAGGAACGGGCGCTGGCTTGAACGGGTTCTTACACCTTTTCAGGCGCAGCGGCCCACGCGGCCCCGCGCGCTTGGTAGAAACGGGGCCTTTCCTGTTTCACCCACTTCAAAAGAACATGGCCCTGCTCACCTTGCGAACCACCTTGCGCGCCGCGGCCGCCTTTGCGCTGGCCTGCTCGGCCCTTGCGGCCCAGGCGCAGACCTACATCAGCGGCTCGGTCTCGGGCCAGCTGGCACCGGGCGTCTACGGCACCGTGGACATCGGCAACGCGCCGCCGCCAGCGCTGCTGTACCAGCGCCCCGTGATCATTGCGCCAGCCCCCATGGCCCCGCCGCCTGTCTACATGTGGGTGCCCCCGGGCCACGCCAAGCACTGGGGCAAGCACTGCGCCCGCTACGGCGCCTGCGGCCGCCCGGTGTACTTCCTGCGCAACCCGCCGCCGCACTGGCATGCCGGGCCGCCGCGTCCCGATCCGCGCTGGCGCGAGGAGCGCCGCCACCGCGAATGGGAACACCGCCGCGATGACCGCCGCTGGGACCGTGACGACCGCCACGATCGCCATGGCGGGCGTGGTGATGACCACCGTGGCCCCGGGCATGGCCATGATCGCGGCCGGGGCCATGGCCGCGATTGAGCGGCACCGCACAAAAATAAGTTGTATCAAGCAGTTGCGGCGCATGGGCGCCGCAACCCGCAGCGCAAGCCTGGCACTGAGCTATGCCGGTTTGCTATAGCTGCTAGCGGGCTTGCTCAGTGGTGCCTGGCCCGCGCCATGCTCACAATAGCTGTCATACCCATATCCATAGAGACAGCCATGCAAACGGCCATTCCCTGCCTGCTGATGCGGGGCGGTACTTCCAAGGGCCCTTTCTTCCGGGCCACCGATCTTCCCTCCGACCTGCCCACGCGTGACCGCGTGCTGCTCGCGGCCATGGGCTCGCCCGACAAGCGGCAGATCGACGGCGTGGGTGGCGCGCATCCGCTGACCAGCAAGGTCGGCATCGTCAGCCTCTCCGACAAGGAGGGCATCGACCTCGAATTCCTCTTCGCCCAGCTGCAGCCCGACAAGGACACGGTGGACACCACGCCCAACTGCGGCAACATGCTGGCCGGCGTGGTTCCCTTTGCGCTGGAGACCGGCATGGTCTCCTCGCGCGGCGAGACCAGCACCTTCCGCGTGCTGATGCTGAACACCGGCATGGCGGCCGACATCACCGTGCAGACGCCCGGCGGCCAGGTGGAGTACGAAGGCTCGGCCCGCATCGACGGCGCGCCCGGCAGCTCGGCACCCATCGAAATCAGCTTTCTGGACACGGCCGGCTCGGTCTGCTCGGGCCTGCTGCCCACGGGCAAGCCCCGGGACACGGTCACGGTGACGGGCGAGGGTTTCGAAGACTTCACGCTTGACGTCACCTGCATAGACAACGGCATGCCGCTGGTGATCTTCAAGGCGGCCGACGTGGGCGCCACCGGCCTGGAGACCGTGGCCGAGCTCAACGCCGACACCGACCTCAAGCGCCGCATCGAGGCGCTGCGCCTGCAGATCTCCCGGACCATGGGCCTGGGCGATGTCTCGGCCAAGAACTACCCCAAGATGACGCTGATCGCGCCGCCCCAGCATGGCGGCGCGCTGACCACGCGCAGCTTCATCCCCCACGTCTGCCATGACGCCATCGGCGTGCTGGCAGCCGTCACCGTGGGCACGGCCGTGAAGATGCCGGGCACCGTGTGCGACGGCGTGGCGCAGCTCACGCAGGGCGCGGGCCCGCTCACGGTGTCGGTGGAGCATCCCACGGGCGAATTCAGCGTGACGCTGGACAGCGACCCGGCCCATCCCGAGGTGGTGACCAAGGCGGCCCTGCTGCGCACGGCGCGCCTGCTGATGCGTGGCGAAGTGATGGTGCCGCGCTCGGCCTGGGACGGCCGCAGGCAGGACTGAAGAAACAGCGCAGGGGCTTGCCGGCCCCTGCAGTGCAAGGGGCGGGCCGCGCGCGCAGATGGGGTATCCGCCAGGCTGAGAGACAGTGGAAGAGACAAGTCATGACATCCGTCCAGAAGGACGCCGCAGCAACCGGCGTCAATGTGCAGACCCTGCTCAATGAGCACCCGTTCTCGGGATTCCAGTGGGTGATCTTTGCGCTGTGTTTCCTGATCGTTCTGCTCGATGGCTTTGACACGGCGGCCATCGGCTACATCGCGCCCTCGCTGATCGGCGAGTGGGGCGTGAGCAAGCCTGCGCTGGCGCCCGTGCTCAGCGCGGCGCTGTTCGGCCTGGCCGCAGGCGCCCTGTTCTCTGGTCCGCTGGCTGACCGGCTGGGCCGCAAGACCGTGCTGGTGGGTTCGGTGGCGGTGTTTGCCGTGTCCTGCCTGGCTTCGGGCTTTTCGCCCGACATCTGGACGCTGGCCGTGCTGCGCTTCGTCACCGGCCTGGGCCTGGGCGCCGCCATGCCCAATGCCGTCACGCTGATGAGCGAGTACTGCCCTGATTCGCGCCGCGCCACGCTGACCAACGCCATGTTCTGCGGCTTTCCGCTGGGCGCGGCCTTCGGCGGCTTCCTGGCGGCCTGGATGATTCCGCATTTCGGCTGGCGCAGCGTGCTCATCCTGGGCGGTGCCGCGCCGCTGCTGCTGCTGGTGGCCCTGGTCGTGCTGCTGCCGGAGTCGGTGCGCCACATGGTGGCCAACAACTACCCGGCCGAGCGCATCCGCAAGGTGCTGGCGCGCATTGCCGGTGATGCCGTGCAGGGCGTGCAGCGCTTCGTGATGACCGAGTCCAAGCCCCAGCCCGAATCCCAGGCCAGCAGCGGCATGGGCGTGGTGCTGTCGCGCGAGTACCGGGTGGGCTCGATCATGCTGTGGATCGCCTACTTCATGGGACTGGTCATCTTCTACGCGCTGATGAACTGGATGCCCGTGCTGTTCAAGGAAGCGGGCCTGGACCCCAAGACCGGCACCCTGGTGGCCGCGCTGTTCCCGCTGGGCGGCGTGGGCGCCGTGCTGTTCGGCTGGCTCATGGACCGCTTCAATGCCAACCGCATCATCGCCATCGGCTATGCGCTGACGGCGGCCTCCATCTGGTGGATCGGCCAGACGGCCGGCCACCTGGGCTGGCTGGTGGTGGCCGTCTTCCTGGCCGGCACCATCATGAACACCGCGCAATCGTCCATGCCGGCGCTGGCCGCTGCCTACTACCCCACGCGGGGCCGTGCCACGGGCGTGGCCTGGATGCTGGGCATTGGCCGCTTCGGCGGCATCGCGGGCTCGTTCCTGGTGGCCGAGCTGTCGGCGCGCCAGCTGGGTTTCAGCGAGATCTTTGCCGTGGTGGCCATTCCGGGCGTGATCGCCATGGCCGCCCTCATCATCAAGCAGTACAGCAGTCCCGAGCCGCAGGGCGGCGCGGTGCCTGCCACACCCCTTCACTGACACATTCCCACCCCATAAAGACGCAGGAGACCATCCGATGATCATCGACGTACACGGCCACTACACCACCGCGCCCGCGGCCCTGGGCGCCTGGCGCGACCTGCAGATCGCAGGCCTCAAGGACCCGTCCAAGGCCCCCAGGGCCAGCGACCTGAAGATCAGCGACGACGAGATCCGCGAGACCATCGAGACCAACCAGCTCAAGCTGATGAAGCAGCGCGGCTCCGATCTCACCATCTTCAGCCCGCGCGCCAGCTTCATGGCCCACCACATCGGCGACTTCCAGACATCGAGCACCTGGGCCGCCATCTGCAACGAGCTGTGCTACCGCGTCAGCGAACTGTTCCCCGAGCATTTCATCCCCGCCGCCATGCTGCCGCAGTCGCCGGGCGTGGACCCCGCCACCTGCATCCCCGAACTGGTCAAGTGCGTGGAGCAGTACGGCAACGTGGGCATCAACCTGAACCCCGATCCTTCAGGCGGCCACTGGACCTCGCCCCCGCTGTCGGACCGCTCCTGGTATCCCATCTACGAGAAGATGGTGGAGTACGACATCCCCGCGATGGTCCACGTCTCCACCAGCTGCAACGCGTGCTTCCACACCACGGGCGCCCACTACCTGAATGCCGACACCACGGCCTTCATGCAGTGCCTGACCAGCGACCTGTTCAAGGACTTCCCCACGCTCAAGTTCCTGATCCCCCATGGCGGCGGCGCCGTGCCCTACCACTGGGGCCGTTTCCGCGGCCTGGCGCAGGAGCTCAAGAAGCCGCTGCTGGACGAGCACCTGCTCAACAACATCTTCTTCGACACCTGCGTCTACCACCAGCCCGGCATCGATCTGTTGACCAAGGTGATCCCCGTCAAGAACATCCTGTTCGCCAGCGAGATGATCGGCGCCGTGCGCGGCATCGACCCGACCACGGGCCACTACTACGACGACACCAAGCGCTACATCGAGGCCACGGCCAACCTCACCGAAGAGGAGCGCTACCAGGTCTACGAAGGCAATGCGCGCCGCGTGTTCCCGCGCATGGACGCCGCCCTCAAGCAAAAGGGCCTGTAAACAGGCCGCCACCACAGATCCAAGGAGAACACCATGTACGAACTCGGTGTGGTTTACCGCAACATCCAGCGCGCCGACCGCGCGGCCGCCGACGGCCTGGCCGCCCTGGGCTCGGCCACCGTCCACGAGGCCATGGGCCGCGTGGGCCTGCTCAAGCCCTATATGCGTCCCATCTATGCGGGCCAGCAGGTCTCGGGCACGGCCGTCACCGTGCTGCTGCAGCCCGGCGACAACTGGATGATGCATGTGGCCGCAGAGCAGATCCAGCCCGGCGACATCGTGGTCGCGGCCGTGACCTCGGAATGCACGGACGGCTACTTCGGCGACCTGCTGGCCACCAGCTTTCAGGCGCGCGGCGCACGGGCGCTGATCATCGATGCCGGCTTGCGCGACGTGAAGACGCTGCAGGAAATGAACTTCCCCGTGTGGAGCCGCGCCATCTCCTCCAAGGGCACGATCAAGGCCACGCTGGGCTCGGTCAACATCCCCGTGGTCTGCGCAGGCATGTGGGTCACGCCCGGCGACGTGATCGTGGCCGATGATGATGGCGTGGTCTGCGTGCCCGCCGCCAAGGCCGCCGCCACGCTGGAAGCCGCGCAAAAGCGCGAAAGCTTCGAGGGCGAGAAGCGCGCCAAGCTGGCCAGTGGCGTGCTGGGCCTGGACATGTACAAGATGCGCGAGCCCCTGGAAAAGGCCGGCTTGCGCTATATCGATTGAGGAGGAGAAGCGCATGAGCAATTTCGAGAAGACCCCCGGCTGGCTGGACTGGTACGCCGGCCCCTCCAAGCCCAAGTTCCAGGTGCCCGCAGGCGCTGTGGATGCCCACTGCCACGTCTTCGGCCCCGGCGATGAATTCCCGTTTGCGCCCGAGCGCAAGTACACGCCCTGCGACGCCAGCAAGCAGCAGCTGTTTGCGCTGCGCGACCACCTGGGCTTTGCGCGCAACGTCATCGTGCAGGCCACCTGCCACGGCGCCGACAACCGCGCCATGGTCGATGCCTGCAAGGCCGCCAACGGCAAGGCGCGCGGCGTGGCCACGGTGCGCCGCAGCGTGACCGATGAGGAGCTGCAGGAACTGCACGCCGCCGGCGTGCGCGGCGTGCGCTTCAACTTCGTCAAGCGCCTGGTGGACTTCACGCCCAAGGACGAGCTGATGGAGATCGCGGGCCGCATCGCCAAGCTGGGCTGGCATGTGGTCATCTACTTCGAGGCCGTGGACCTGCCCGAGCTGTGGGACTTCTTCACCAGCCTGCCCACCACCGTGGTCGTGGACCACATGGGCCGCCCCGACGTGAGCAAGCCCGTGGACGGCCCCGAGTTCGAGCTGTTCCTCAAGTTCATGCGCGAGCACCAGAACGTCTGGAGCAAGGTCAGCTGCCCAGAGCGCCTGTCCGTCACCGGCCCCAAGGCGCTGGACGGCGAGCAAAATGCCTACCGCGACGTGGTGCCCTTCGCCCGCCGCGTGGTCGAGGAATTCCCCGACCGCGTGCTTTGGGGAACCGACTGGCCCCACCCCAACCTCAAGGACCACATGCCCGATGACGGCCTGCTGGTCGATTTCATCCCGCACATTGCACCGACTGCCGAGCTGCAGAAGAAGCTGCTGGTCGACAACCCCATGCGTCTGTACTGGCCCGAAGAAGCCTGACGACGACCATGTCCGGCCTTGGTGCCGGACATATTCAAGGAGATATCCATGGCATTGGACAAACCCTATCTGGACGTGCCCGGCACCATCATTTTTGATGCCGAGCAGTCCCGCAAAGGCTACTGGCTCAACCAGTTCTGCATGTCGCTGATGAAGGCCGAGAACCGCGAGCGCTTCAAGGCCGACGAGCGTGCCTACCTGGACGAATGGGCCATGAGCGAGGAACAGAAGCAGGCCGTGCTGGCCCGCGACCTCAACTGGTGCATGCGCACGGGCGGCAATATCTACTTCCTGGCCAAGATCGGCGCCACGGACGGCAAGAGCTTCCAGCAGATGGCAGGCTCCATGACCGGCATGTCCGAAGAGGAATACCGCAACATGATGGTGGGCGGAGGCCGTTCGGCCGAAGGCAACCGCCGCGTGGGCGAGGAGGGCGATGCCCAGGCCCACCGCCAGCCGCAGGGCAAGGCCGGCAGCGTGGACAAGAACAACAAGGAAGGCAACTGACATGGCGCGCATCACCGCATCCGTCTACACCTCGCATGTGCCCGCCATCGGCGCGGCCATGGACCTGGGCAAGGCGGGCGACCCCTATTGGCAGCCGCTGTTCAAGGGCTTCGAGCACTCGCGCCAATGGCTCAAGGACAACAGGCCCGACGTGATCTTCCTGGTCTACAACGACCACGCGACCGCGTTCAGCCTGGACTTCATCCCGACGTTTGCCATCGGTACGGCCGCCGAATACCAGCCCGCCGACGAAGGATGGGGCCCGCGCCCCGTGCCCAAGGTCGTCGGCCATCCGGAGCTGGCCAGCCACATCGCGCAGTCGGTGATCCAGCAGGACTTCGACCTCACCATCGTCAACAAGATGGACGTGGACCACGGCCTGACCGTGCCGCTGTCGCTGATGTGCGGCGAGCAGGACGCGCGCACGGGCGCCTGGCCCTGCCCGGTGATTCCGTTTGCCGTCAACGTGGTGCAGTACCCCGTGCCGTCGGGCCAGCGCTGCTTCAACCTGGGCCGTGCCATCCGCCGCGCCGTGGAAAGCTTCGACGAAGACCTGAACGTGCAGATCTGGGGCACGGGTGGCATGAGCCACCAGCTGCAGGGCGCGCGTGCGGGCCTGATCAACAAGGAGTGGGACAACCGCTTCCTGGACCTGCTGATCGAGAACCCGGCCGGCCTGGCCAAGATGCCGCATATCGACTACGTGCGCGAGGCCGGCTCCGAAGGCATCGAGCTGGTGATGTGGCTGATCGCGCGCGGTGCCATGGCCGATGTGGATGGCCCCGCGCCGCTGCCCAAGGTCAACCACCGCTTCTACCATGTGCCCGCGTCCAATACGGCCGTGGGACATCTCATCCTGGAGAACGGCTGAGGCCCCCACGTTCATCACTGCGTGTATTCACTGCCCCCCGAGGGGGCCTTCGCCTCCTTGAGGCGGCTCTACGGAGACTCATATGAGCAACAAGACCATCAAAGTCGCCCTGGCGGGCGCCGGTGCCTTCGGCATCAAGCACCTGGACGGCATCAAGAACATCGACGGCGTTGAAGTCGTCTCCCTGGTGGGCCGCGAGCTGGCCAAGACCCAGGAAGTGGCCGACAAGTACGGCATCCAACATGTGACCACCGAGCTGGCCGACAGCCTGGCCCTGCCCGAGGTGGACGCCGTCATCCTGTGCACGCCCACGCAGATGCATGCCGCCCAGGCCATCGAATGCCTGAAGGCCGGCAAGCATGTGCAGGTGGAGATCCCGCTGGCCGACAGCCTCAAGGACGCGCAGGCCGTGGCCGATCTGCAAAAGCAGACCGGCCTGGTGGCCATGTGCGGCCACACGCGCCGCTTCAACCCCAGCCACCAGTGGGTGCACAAGAAGATCGCGGCCGGCGAGTTCAACATCCAGCAGATGGATGTGCAGACCTATTTCTTCCGCCGCACCAACATGAACGCGCTGGGCCAGGCCCGCAGCTGGACCGATCACCTGCTGTGGCACCACGCCGCCCACACCGTGGACCTGTTCGCCTACCAGGCCGGCAGCCCCATCGTGAAGGCCAACGCCGTGCAAGGCCCCATCCATCCGGAACTGGGCATTGCCATGGACATGAGCATCCAGCTCAAGGCCGCCAATGGCGCCATCTGCACGCTGAGCCTGTCGTTCAACAACGACGGCCCGCTGGGCACCTTCTTCCGCTACATCGGCGACACCGGTACCTACATCGCGCGCTATGACGATCTGGTCAACGGCAAGGAGGAGAAGATCGACGTTTCCAAGGTCGATGTGTCCATGAACGGCATCGAGCTGCAGGACCGCGAGTTCTTCGCCGCCATCCGCGAAGGCCGCGAGCCCAATTCCAGCGTGGCCCAGGTCCTGCCCTGCTATCAGGTCCTGCACGACCTCGAGCAGCAACTGCAGGCCTGACTCGCCCGGCGAGCCGTCGCAGCGCACCATGTTTCCATCCGGAGTACCGCAATGACCGATTCCTCCTCCAGCAGCCGGGAAGACGTGCCCGAGGCGTCCAATCGCCTCGGGATCGACGGCATAGAGTTCATCGAGTACACGACCAGCCAGCCCCAGGCCCTGGGCCAGGTGCTGGAGGGGCTGGGTTTTCGCCCCGTGGCGCGGCACCGCTCGCGCGAGGTGACGCTGTACCGGCAGGGGGACATGAACCTGGTGGTCAATGCGGGCGCTGCCGATGCGCTGGCCAATGCCGCCTCGGACGGGCAGCCCGTCATCTCGGCCGTGGCGCTGCGCGTGCAGGATGCCCTGCAGGCGCATACGCGCTGCATCGAGCTGGGAGCCTGGGCGGCGCCCAGCCAGGCCCAGGCGATGGAGCTGCACATCCCGGCCATCCACGGCCCGGGTGGCAGCCGCTTCTACTTTGTCGATCGATGGCAGGAGTTCTCCATCTATGACATCGATTTCAAACCCATCGCCGGGGCCGATCCCCATCCACCGGCGCTGGCCGGCCTGGGCTATTTCGGCGTGGTCCAGTACATAGGGCGTGGCCGCAGCGCCGACTGGATCACCTACTTCGAACGCATGTTCGACTTCCACCTGCTGCCCGACGCGCAGCGCTTCGGCATCCTGCCCAAGGGCAAGCTCATGCGCAGCCCCTGCAAGCGCTTCCTGTGGCAGCTCATCGAGCCCGATCCGGGCCTGGAGTGGGACGACATGCCCGAGCGCCTGCAGCGCATCGGGCTGGGCACCACCGACGTGCCTGGCGCCGTGCAGGCGCTGCGCCAGCGCGGCGTGGAGTTCGTGGAATCGAGCCGCCTGCACCCCGATGACCGCGGCGCACTCACGCGCAACGCCATGGGCACCGTGGTGTTCGAGCTGGTGCACCGCGACGCCTAGCGCAAAGCCTGGCGCGCCGCCGTCCGATTCAACCGCCGATACACACAACGATCCTGGAGGGCAACATGGGCTTGCTGGACAGCTATGGCATGGACACCATCACTCTGAATGGCTCGCTGGAGGCCAAGCTCGACGCCATCCGGCGCGCGGGCTTCACCCAGGTCATGCTCAGTGCGCGCGACCTGGCCGGCCACCCGGGCGGCGTCAAGGCAGCGGCTGCGGCCGTGCGCGCCAGCGGCCTGCGGCCCACGGGCTTTCAGGTGCTGCGCGACTTCGAGGGCCTGTCCGACCACCTGCACCACTACAAGGTGGACATCGCCAAATCCATGCTGGAGATGTGCGCCGAGATTGGCAGCCCCGTGCTGCTGGCCTGCTCATCCACCTCGCGCCATGCCACGGGCGATCTCGACGTGATTGCGCGCGACCTGCGCAAGCTGGCCATGCTCGGCATTCCGCTGGGTGTGAAGATCGCCTACGAGGGCCTGTCCTGGGGCCGCTCCGTCAATGAGTTCACCACCAGCTGGGACGTGGTCTGCCGTGCCGACACGTCCAACCTGGGCATCGGCCTGGACTCCTTCCACATCCTGGCCGCCAAGACGCCGCTGGACGCGCTGGAGCTGATCGACCGCGACAAGATCTTCCTGGTGCAGCTGTCCGACTTCATGTGGCACGACGCTCCCACCTTCGAAGAGCGCATGACCACGGCGCGCACCTTCCGCGTGTTCCCGGGCGAGGGCGTGCACAGCGAGCGCCTAGCCGACCTGGTGCTGCGCCTGGACCGCCTGGGCTACCGGGGCGACTACAGCTTCGAGGTCTTCAACGACGACTACCAGCAACTGCCGCTGGACACCGTGGCCGAGCGTGCCCGCCGCAGCGCCCTGTGGCTCAACGACGACGTGCTGCACCGGCCCGTGCCGCTGCCGGCCTGGGCGCGTACGGGCGTGAGGGGCACGTCGGTTTGACGGCAAAATGGGCCTTCGACATTGCAAGGGAGCGCTGGCCGCTCCCTTGCTTCTTTTCCCTGTGAGAAAACCATGACCAACCTGTCCACACGCCACCTGGGTCCCTTCTCCGTCAGCGCCGTCGGCCTGGGCTGCATGAACCTCAGCCACGCCTATGGCCATCCGCCGTCGCCCGAGCAGGGCAAGGCCGTGCTGCATGCGGCGCTGGATGCCGGTGTCACCCTGTTCGACACGGCGGCGCTGTATGGCTTCGGCGCCAACGAATCCCTGGTCGGCCCCGTGCTCAAGTCCCACCGCAACCACATCACCCTGGCCAGCAAATGCGGCATGGCCGGCGTGCGCGGCGACGACGGCGTGGTGCGCCGCGTGATCGATGGCCACCCCAAGACCCTGCGCCGCAATTGCGAAGACAGCCTGCAGCGCCTGGGCACCGATGTCATCGACCTCTACTACCTGCACCGCTGGGACCGCCGCGTGCCCATCGAGGAATCGGTGGGCGAGATGTCGCGCCTGGTGGAAGAGGGCAAGGTGCGCGCTCTGGGCCTGTCCGAGATCGGCGCCGACGCGCTGCGCCGCGCCCATGCCACCTTCCCCATCGCCGCGCTGCAAAGCGAGTATTCGCTGTGGTCGCGCAATGCCGAGCTGGGCACGCTGCAGGCCTGCAAGGAACTGGGCATTGCCTACGTGGCCTTCAGCCCGCTGGGCCGCGCCTTCCTCACCGGCAAGCTCCAGGAGGTCGAGGGCCTGGTCAAGGGCGATATCCGCGCCGCCATGCCGCGCTTCGCGCCCGAGGCCTATGCGAAGAACCTGCAGCTGCTCGCGCCCATGCAGTCCATTGCCGAGCGCGCCGACTGCACGCTGGCCGAGCTGGCCATCGCCTGGGTGCTGCACCAGGGCGAGCATGTGATTGCCCTGCCGGGCACCACCAGCGTGGACCATCTGCACGAAGACCTGCGCGGCGGCGCCGTGCGCCTGGATGCGGCCCTGCTGGCCGAACTGGACGACCTCTTCAAGCCCGAGCGCATCCAGGGCGACCGCTATGCCGTGGCCTCGCAACGCGAGGTGGATACGGAAAAGTACGCGTTCGAAACCGTCTGAACACGCCGCAGGCCGCTCATGGCATGGATGCGGCCAGGTCGAATGGCGCCGTGGGCGTGCCCTGGTGGAAGCGCATCTGCCAGCCCCGGGCCGTGCGCAGCCAGACCGAGGAGCGCAGCGTATGCCGGCCGGCCGTTCCATCCTCGGCCACGCTGGCCGAGCGGTAGGTCAGCAGTGCGCTGTCCGGCCCCAGGCGCGTCAGGGCAAAGCCGCCTGACACCAGCCTGGCAGGGGCCTGTGCTGGCAAGGCGGCCGCCAGGCTGTACACGGTGGCGGCCCGGTCGTGCACGCCGCCCGATCGGCCGAACTCCAGAAAGTCTTCATGCAGCAGCGCCTGCAGCTGGCCTGCATCCGATCGCAACTGCGGATCGTGCAGCCGCACTTCCAGTGCCTGCAGATGCTGCAGCAGCGGGTCGTCGTCTGGCTTGTGTGAAAGGTTCATGGCTTGCTCTGCCTCGAGGACTCACGGGTTCATCAAGCACAGATGTGCGCGCGCCACTTGGCCACAGCCTTGGGTTTGATGCCGTAGAGCCTAGCCAAGGACTGATGGGAGCCATTCGCTGCTGGAGTTCTGCGCGGATGCGCGGCGTTGTGCGGCTGCTGCCATGCAGGTGGATTGCCATAATGCTTTCTTCTGTTCCAAGCCGAAGAATGCATCATGACTTCCTGGGGCCGTACATCTGAGTAATTTTCACTTTCGGTCTTTGCTGTGCATATCCGTGCTGGCATGGTTCAGATATGAGCCTCGACTGATAGTGCATAGCACGCCCTAAGGCAAACATGTATTTTTACAATCCGCTCACCCGACATTGACATTTGGTCACACGACACATCAATGGCAAATGCATAGAATTCCTGCATGACCCGCTACGTGCTCATCGTGCTGCTTTTATTGCTTAACGCTCAGTTCGTTTGGAGCACAGTTGCAAAGTACTGTGGTCATGAGGCTGCATCTGCTTTTTCTCATTTAGGGCACCATAGCCATCAGCACCCCACTGATTTACTACCCCCTGTTTCACCAGTACTTGACGTGGCTGATGGTCCTATACTGTTTCCCCATAGCGACTGTGGGCTTTGTAAAAATTTAGTCGCGCAAATCGCCGGTTTATCGAAGGCGGATCAGACTGAGCAGAGTACATATACTGTAGCTGACTACACATCAGTCTTATACATATCCGTGGTAAGCAGTGATATAGAACGCCCAAAATGGATTGCGAATATTCAGGGCTAGCCATCTTTCACTGGGGTTCTTCCGTTGCAGTATATTTGTACGCAGTTGGCATTAGAGTCTATCGCTTGCCAATTTAATCTGAAGAATTTTTTGGCCTTTGGTGGTAAGTAAGCTATTTATTTCCCCAGTTGCTTGGCTTTAGGCATGAAATATGATTGCCCTCCATATTTGATGAGGGTGATTATTGTTTTCAATTTAAACAGCTTATTATATCTGGAGGATGCATTGCAATGATAGTGCATGCATTGAGGGGTGCTTCGGCGATTGCGCTTGTTCGAGGTAGGGACGTTGATGTCAACGTTTGGCGGCGCCGACTCGACAGACTGGAATATCCGTCTGTTGAGTTTGAAAGTTTAGAGAGTTTTTTTTCTACCGTCGAATCAGGGCGGAATTTTTCTGCGGCTTTTATCCCTGCCTCAGAGGTAAAAGGTGGTTTGGATAAAATCTCTATAGATGAAATTCAGATACTGCTGATAGTGAATGATGATAAGTGGAACAATGCGATGATTAGAGATGGGGGAAATTCAAATCTTAGGAATCTTCACTATATTAGCAGTAATGCGACTGAGCTTGAGTGGGGATTCCGCACTGAGCTGCTATTCGGCATCGTGAATCAACCAAATATGAGTAGGGGTTTTTCGCTAAAGTCGCAGGTTGAAAGTAACTTTTGCTATAAACAATATGAGGTATCGATTTTTGATAAGCGAGTATTTTGCAAAGGCTGTGATACTTTCTTGAAGCCCCGGGAATACGAAGTGGCAGTACTTTTGTTTCTCAATGTTGGATACGTTTTGCCAAGATATTGGCTTTTGAAGTTGGTTTGGGGCGAAACCGGCGCTGACTCGCGTGCTCTAGATGTCTGTATATCAAGACTGAGGGAGAAACTGTGCCTTCGTAGTCAGAATATTGTTCTTCGATCCGTGTATCGAAAAGGCTATCAACTTATTGACGCAGGAGAAGCCGATGAACATCACCATAGTTTGGATAAAATTGTTTCTGGAAAGTGGGGGCGTGCTTAGATCTAAGCCGAATAAGGATGAAGATATGCCAACTGTATAAGCTGATTTCTTGTTGCTAAAACTAAAATAAGGTATTTATGCGCAATTTATGTTTCAACTGAAATGCTGCTAACAATTTTGACGATGCGGAAACAATTGCAATGTTTGCGAGATTTCTTTGAAAGACTAATCTAGTCATGCCACTAATTTTGGTGGCGGACTGAAAGGAAATTGCATGAAACGCATTGTTCTCGAGCCGACTCTGAAGTGCCAATCCAATGACGCCTATAGGGATTGTCATCACAGCATTGACTCTGCTGCTCGACCTCCGAAGCAAACCGCAAAAGCGACTGCTTAAAGGGTAGCTGTTGTAAACAGATGAATCATAGAAAGGGCTGGCTAGTGCTAAGCCCTTTCTTTTTTTATTTTATGATGTCAACTAAATATTGGTTAGATAACTTCCATTTTTTGCGGTTAACCGAGGGAAAAATTGTATTTTGGAATTACAGGACGCATGAGCAGTTTGAGATAACGATGGAGCATCTCGCTCGTATGCAAGAGTACTCCAAAGGCTCTATATATGACGAGTCAATTATAGATAAAGAATTACTTGAATCACGCGCGATAGCTCAAGAATCGCAGGCTTCAAAGTGGAGATGGGATTGGCTTGCGCATATTTTCCATTTCGGAACAAATCATCCTTTTGTTCCGGAAGAAAAAACTGTGGATGAGAAAATCAGCCAATATTCTCAGAGCTATGCAGAGTACTGCCAAAACATCTCGCACGAAGCTCCGCCTGTTGATCTGATTAAAGGTGGGCGATCGATACCTTTGCCTTCGCCAGATACTGATTGCTTCTCCGGAATCTCTCTATGGGAAGCTCTTTCGAAAAGGAGGACTTGCAGGGATTTCGATGGATCCGCAACTACTATTCGCGATTTATCGGATCTGCTTTTTGCAACATTCGGCGAGCAAATTGCTCCAGACCTTACCCTTCCTGAAAATGTCCGCGTGTACGGATACCGTAGGACGGCACCCTCTGCCGGTGGCTTGCAGTGCACAGAGCCCTACATTTGGGTAATGAACGTGGATGGCTTAGAGTCAGGGATATATCACTACTTGTCGCGCAGTCATAAGTTGGAAGTGGTAAATGCTTCGCCGCTGCCTTATCCAATAGGAACCTATCTCTGTAATCAGTATTGGGCGAATGATTTGGCATTTGCGATAGTCATGACATGCCGGCTTGACAAAATGTGGTGGAAATATTCTCATTCGAGGGCATATCGACCAATGCTAATGGATGTTGGTCATTTATCTCAAACTCTGAATCTTTGCATCACTGCAAAGGGACTTCATCCATGGATTACAGGCTATTTTCATGATAGGCAGATTGCGGAAGTTCTTCAATGTGATGACGAGGTTGAACATCCGATCTTGCTGGTTGGAGCGGGAAGTGGGTCGGGAAGCTCTTTGGATCGAGGGATTAGAAAAGAGTTTGAAAGGCGGAAAAAATGAAAAGCAAAGATATTCAAGTGCTAGGAATTAAGCCTGGTCACGACGGTGCAATAGCCTTTATAAAAGAGGATGTTCTTCAGTTCTCTTTTGAGGGAGAAAAAGACAACGGGTACAGGTACTCTGAAGCAACCTATGAAACCCTTCTGAAATCACTGCATGCCTGCAACAGAATTCCAGATGTGATCGCGACTGGTGGGTGGAGTCAAGGCATCGATCCCAAAGGGGCGAAAATAGAAGCAGGGTATTGCGGAACTGATGTGTTTAATATCGAATATCGATCATTTGTAGGAAGTAATGCAATTCATTTCTCTTCCAGTCATGAGAGATCTCACATACTTTGTGCATATGGTTTATCCCCTTTCGAACAAGGCAGGCCATGTTATGTTTTAATTTGGGAGGGATACATAGGGGCGATATATTACGTAGATGATAGACTGCAAATAAAAAAGATAAAGGACGTCCTCTTCGGGCCAGGCGTGCGATACGCTTTTCTCTATGCAGTCGCGGATCCTTCCTTCGATCTGCAAAGAAAAGGTATTCGCCTTGGTGACGCGGGTAAGCTTATGGCGCTCAGTGGATACGCTGAAAATGCAACCAGATGTCCAGATGCGGTGAAGCTTGTGAACTCTATTCTTAAGCAAGATATTGACCCTGGCAGCCTCAAAAAGATGGATTTCCAACACTCGAAATATTTCAACTGCGGTGTGACATCAGTAGATTTTGCTGGCTTAGCTAAGTTGTTGTCAGAGAGAATATTTGAAATATTCCACAATGAATTCTTGAGAATTATCCAGGAAAAGCATCCCCTTCTGATTGCTGGAGGGTGTGGGTTGAATTGCGAATGGAATTCAAAGTGGATAGATTCCGGCTTGTTTTCAGATGTTTTTATTCCCCCTTGTGCTAACGATAGTGGGTCTGCTATAGGAACTGCTATAGATGCTATGCATCACTTCACGGGCCGCGCTAAGGTGAGTTGGAGCGTCTACTGTGGTGAAGAACCACTTGAAGATACATCAAGCTATGGTGCATTCGAAGCTTCAAAATATGATGCATATAAAGTGGCAGAATTGCTAGAGGAGGGGAGAGTCCTTGGTTGGGTTAAGGGCCGTTATGAAATCGGACCGCGTTCGTTGGGAAACAGGGCGATACTTGCATCTCCTAGCGATCCAGGCATGTTGATCAGGTTGAATAAAGTCAAAAATAGAGAGAGCTTTCGCCCGATAGCCCCAGTTTGTCTGGAGGAGGATTTGGGGAAATACTTTTTCCCAGCAACGCCTAGTCCCTATATGCTGGAATTCAGAAAGGTAATATCGGATGCTATTCCTGCAGTCACTCATGTTGACCGTTCAGCACGGCCTCAGTCTGTATCGATGGCGCAAAATCCAGAAATTCATGCTCTGCTACTTGCTTTCAAGCAACTGACCGGTCTTTCCGTTCTTTGTAATACTTCGTTGAATTTTAATGGGAGAGGATTTATCAATCGTTTGAGTGATATGTTGAAATTCTCCTTAAATCATAAGCTTGACGGATTTGTTTTTAATGATCGATTGTTTGTAATGAAAGAACTTAAATGATCGATGTCTATCGTGGAGTTTCAAGTAGACTGCTGACAACCCAAGTACTTGCCGGGTTTGCGCAATGGGTTGATATTTTTCTGATATTTTCCATTCCATCTTTTCTATGGAATTCTTCACCTGAAGACATTGCGCTCATCGCGGCTTGTTTTGGTCTCCCTAGTTTGTTTTTGGGACCTTTCATCGGAGCTATCGTTGATCGGGCAGATCCACGCAAGATGGCATTTTTAGGCGCGATTGCCCGAACGATTCTCAGTCTGTGCATTGCCTTTGCACCATCTTTTGGAATTTTTGCCATCTTTGTAGTGTTAAAGGGTCTTGCGAATATCTGTTATTGGCCGTCTACTTCTATTCTGACGAATAGAATTGTGTGTGAAAGTGATAGGATAAAATACTATAGTAGTCTTGGTGCTATGGATCAGATAACAAAAGTCATGACTCCAATGTTCGCTGGCGCAATGATTTATTGGTTTTCATCTCAAAAAATATTTTTAGCATCAGCTCTTGCTACGTTACTTTGTGCACACTTTATTTATAGATTTCCCGACTTAGATGAAGGCGAAAAAAAGCTGACTAGAACAACGGTTTCAATATTTAGAGATTTGCTGTTTGGTTTTAAATCTATTCGGGAGCTTCCACGTAAATTGATTGCCACTATATCTTTGAGTATCGGAATGTCTCTGACATTGGCGATCTATGATCCTCATTTGGCTTCATTCTTGAATTGGATGAATTTAGGATCCGGTGCCTTTTCTGCTATTCTGACATCAACTGCGTGTGGCGCAATTTTCGGAGCTACAATGATCAGATTTTTTTTGGCGCAAGTAAAATCTGAAAATCTTGTCAAAGTTGGGATATTTATATTTGCGTTTGCAATCGTATCTTTTTTTTGTGTGTTTTTTTATCGTCAAAACTATATCGGATTGGTGACGTTGGCTATATTCTGGTTCCTGAATGGAATGGGATACGAGATTTTTGCGATGGGATGCAGCGTAAATATGCAGAATTTTTGTCCTCCAGCCTTGCTTGGAAGGATAACAACAACAGCTCGAAGCCTCCAAATGCTCGCCGTGGTTTCCGGGCCAAGTTTGGGAGCTTATCTTATTGAGATTTCATCGAGATTCACGCCATTCATTGTCTCCGGGGCGCTCTCGGTAGTCTTGCTGTTTTTCTCTATAGTCTTTCTGCCGCAGAACGAAGCGAGAAATTTTGCTCGAAATGAGCTCAGATAAAGAGAATCAGATCAGATCCCGCATGGCCTGCGCCGTCTCGCGCAGCATGGGCAGCACGCGCGCCACGGCGTCCTTGCCGGTTTCGCGGCCCATGGGCATGGTGATGTTGAGGGCGCCGGCGAGCGCGCCGTGGCGGTCGCGCAGCGGCACGGCAATGCCGCGCGAGTCCAGGTTGAGCTGCTGCTCGCACAGCGCCCAGTCCTGGGTGCGGATCAGGGCCAGCTCGCGGCGCATTTCGGCGGGGCAGGTGATGGTGTGCGAGGTGAAGACCGTCAGCGCGCGGTTGTCCAGCCAGTGCTCCAGCTCGGCGTCGCTGCGCATGGACAGCATCAGCATGCCGGCCGCCGTGACCTGGGCCGGCACGCGCGCGCCCAGCACGTAGCCGGTATTCATGTTGCGGTTGGGGCCGTTGCGTGCGATGTAGACCACCTCGTCGTCGTCCAGCACCGCCAGGTAGGCGGTTTCATGGGTGCCGGCCGCCACGCGCTGCAGGAACGGCTGGACGATGCGCGGCAGCCGCGCCGACTCCAGGTACGACTGCCCCAGCCGCAGCACGCGCGGCGTGAGCCAGAACAGCTTGCCGTCCCCCGCCACGTAGCCCATGTGCTGCAGCGTCAGCAGGTAGCGCCGCGCGGCGGTGCGCGTCATGCCCGTGCGCTGGCCGGCCTCGGCGGCCGTCATGCGCGGGTGGGCTTCGTCAAAGGCTTCGATGATCGATACGCCGCGTTCCAGTCCGGCAATCCAGTCGCGCTGGGCGAGGGTGGAAGGTGTTGTCATGGCGAGCTTGAGTTTTCCGTATTAACCCTGGGTGCGTGCGATTATCGAACCGTGCGGTGCGATCAGCGCACATGCCCCTGGAAATTGGCTTGGGCAGATTCATAGGCGGGAACTACATTTTTTACATCCCGCTGGCCTGGCCGCAAGCATCCATCACTTGCCGCAGCGGGGATCTTTTGCCTGGAGGAGACAACACATGAGCGCAACACCGGTACATACGCAGTCAACGCAGCACCAACCCAGGAAGGCCGCAACCAGCGGCTGGATAGGCTCGGCCCTGGAGTACTACGATTTCTTCATATACGCCACGGCTGCGGCGCTGATCTTTCCGCAGATCTTCTTTCCGCAGGGTGATCCGGCGATTGCCATCATCGCCTCGCTGGCCACCTATGGCGTGGGCTATGTGGCGCGGCCCATCGGCGCCTTCGTGCTGGGCCACCTGGGCGATACGCACGGGCGCAAGCAGGTGCTGGTGTGGTGCATGTTCCTGATGGGCTTTTCCACCATCGCCGTGGGGCTGCTGCCCACCTATGACCAGGTCGGCCTGTGGGCACCGGCGCTGCTGGTGCTGATGCGGCTGATCCAGGGCTTTGCGGTGGCCGGCGAGATCTCGGGCGCCAGCTCCATGATCCTGGAGCATGCCCCGTTCGGGCGTCGCGGCTTCTTCGCCAGCTTCACGCTGCAGGGCGTGCAGGCCGGCCAGATCCTGGCAGCGGCCGTGTTCCTGCCGCTGGCGCACTACATGCCCACCGAGCAGTTCAACAGCTGGGGCTGGCGCATTCCCTTCATCCTGAGCTTCGTGGTCATCATCGCGGGCTGGATCATCCGCCGCGAGGTCAACGAGACCCCGGCCTTCACGGCAGCAGGCCGCAGCGAGGCGCGTCCGCGTTCGCCCGTGGTCGAGGCCTTCCGCCACCATTCGCCCGACATGCTGCGCGTGGTCTGCATGGCGCTGATGAACGTGATCCCCGTGGTGGCTACCATCTTCGGCGCAGCCTACGCGGTGCAGCCCGCCTACGGCATCGGCTTCGCCAAGGACATGTACCTGTGGATTCCCGTGGTGGGCAACATCGTCGCGGTGCTGGTGATCCCTATGGTGGGCAACCTGTCCGACCGCATCGGCCGGCGCCCGCCCATCATCTTCGGCGCGCTGCTGTCGGGGCTGCTGGCCATCGGCTACCTCTACGCCATCAGCACGCGCAACATGCCGCTGGCCTTCGCCATGTCCATCCTGATGTGGGGCGTGGTCTACCAGGGCTACAACGCGGTGTTCCCCAGCTTCTACCCCGAGCTGTTCCCGACGCGCACACGCGTCTCGGCCATGGCCATCTCGCAGAACGTGGGCACGGCCATCACCGCCATGCTGCCTGCGCTGTTCACGGCCGTGGCGCCTCCGGGTTCCCAGAACATCTGGCTGACGGTGGGGCTGATCGCTTTCGGCATCACCGTGGTGGCAGCCCTGGCCGCCTGGAGCGCCCGCGAGACCTACCGCGTGCGCATGGAAGACCTGGGCGAGGCCGGTGCGCAGCCTGTGGACGCCGCCGAGTACGAGCGCCTGCGCACCCAGGCCCTGGCCCAGTCCGGCCGCTGAATTTCACACGCCACATTCCGCCAACCCAAGCATCCGAAAGCCCAGGGAATGATTTCCGGAAAAACCACCCTCATCGCGCACATCGGCGACCCGACCGAGACCTTCAAGTCGTCCATGATCTACAACCCATGGTTCGACGGCCGGGGCATAGACGCCTGCGTCGTGCCCATGGGCGTGAAGGCGGCGCATTTCGCGCCGGACTTCGCGGCCATCATGCGTTTCACCAACCTGCGCGGCGCGCTGATCACCATGCCGCACAAGGTGTCCGTGGTGGACCTGGTGCACGAGGTCACGCCCGCCGTGCACATTGCAGGCGCCTGCAATGCCGTGCTGCGGCGCGAGGACGGCACGCTGCTGGGCGACCAGTTCGACGGCGAAGGCTTTGTGCGCGGCGTGCTGCGCAAGGGCCGGCAGCTGCAGGGCGCGCGGGTGCTGATTTCCGGGGCAGGTGGCGTAGGGTCGGCGATTGCCGCCTCGCTGGCGGCAGCCGGCGTGGGCGAGCTGATGCTGTTCGACACACGGGATGAGAGCGCGCAGGCCCTGGCGGGGCGGCTCGCTGCCTACTACCCGAGGATGAAGGTGGGCACGGGCTCCAGGGACCCGCAGGGCTTTGACGTGGTCGTCAACGCCACGCCGCTGGGCATGAAGGACGATGACCCGCTGCCGTTCGATGTGCAGCGCATCGCGCCCACCACCTTTGTGGGCGAGGTGGTGATGAAGTCCGAGTTCACGCCCCTGCTGCGCGCCGTGCGCGACAAGGGCTGCGACTTCCAGGTGGGCACGGACATGCTGTTCGAGATGATTCCCGCCTACCTCGAATTCTTCGGCTTCGGCAGCGCCACGCCGGACGAGCTGCGCGCCACGGCCCACATCTCCTACTGATCCAGCCGACAGACAACCGGCCCTGAATGCGTCCAGGGCAGGGCGCAGCCACGCCCGAAAAAGCATTTTTCACAGAGAAGGAGACAAGACCATGCAACAGCAAATGCACCAGACACCGCGAGTGCCGCAGCGCGGGGCCCTTCGCATCCTGGCCCTGACCACCGTGCTGGGCGCCTGGGGCGCGGGCGCCCACGCCCAGTCCTCGGTCACCATCTACGGCAGCGTGGACCAGTACGTCAACCACATGCGCAGCAGCTCGGGCGCATCCATGACCACGCTGGAGGACGGTGCCCTGCTGCGCAGCCGCCTGGGCTTTCGCGGGCAGGAAGACCTGGGTGGCGGCCTGTACGCGAAGTTCCAGCTGGAGATGGGCATCAACGCCGACAACGGCACGCAGGCCGACAGCACGCGCGGCTTCGACCGCCAAAGCTGGGTGGGCCTGGGCGGCGGCTGGGGCGAGGTGCGGCTGGGCCGGCAGAACACCGTGATCTTCGGGCGCGGCGACTACATCGACTTCACCTCGCGCACGTTGGGATCGATGGTCAACAACTTCGGCGTGCCCTCGCGCTTCGACAACGACATCTCCTACACCTCGCCGCGCGTGGCCGGCTTCCTGTTCGAGGCCCACTACGCCATGGCCGAGACCGGTGCTCCAGCGCGCCAGGCCATCTACCAGCTGGGCCTGGACTACCTGAACGGCCCCTACCGCGTCGGCTATGCAGGCCTGTATGCGCGTGCGCCGCAGAACGCGGCCTATACCGACGCGGTCCGCTACGACAACCTCTACGCCAACTACGACTACGGCAAGGGCAAGGTCCAGCTGGCCTTTGTGCGGTCCAACAACAGCACGGCGGGCTCGGCGGGCAACAACACGGGCACGGTGCTGGGCAATGTGGGCGGGCTGGTGGCGGGCACGAATGCCGATGTGCGGCGCTTCTACCGCGTCTGGCAGCTGTCGGCCGACTACCGCGTGACGCCGCAGCTGCGCGTGGGCGCACTGTGGGGCCGCATACAGGATGGCTCGGACAGCGGGCGCGGCGCATCGGGCGGCGCGGTCGCGGCCTACTACGACCTGTCCAAGCGCACCATGCTCTACGCGGTGGCCGAGCAGTTGAAGAACGACCGCAATGCGGGCTTCCGGCTGGCGGCCTCGGGCGGCATGAAGCCCAACTTCACATCGGCTGACGACGTCAACGGCCGCACCATCAAGGGCGTGCAGCTGGGCGTGCTGCACCGCTTCTGAGGGGGCATGCCATGGCACAGCTGCACCCGCTTCGCATTGCCGTGGCCGGCGCCGGCGCGATCGGCCAGGCCCATATCGCCGCCATCGGGGCCCAGGCGGATTGCCGCCTGTCCGCGATCGTGGACCCGGCGCCCGCAGCCCGGGAGCTTGCCCAAAGGGCCGGAGTGCCGCTGTGGCGCGACCTGGGCGAGCTGATCGCCCATGACCGGCCCGACGCCGTGGTGCTGGCCACGCCCAACCGCCTGCATGCCCCGCAGGCGGCGCAGTGCATGCATGCGCGCCTGCCCATCCTGCTGGAAAAGCCCGTCACCTCCACCGTGGCCGAGGCGCAGCGCCTGGCCGCGCTGGCCGAGCGCAGCGGCGCCCGGGTGCTGGTGGGCCACCACCGCGCCCACAGCCCGATCATGGCGCGGGCCGCAGCCCTCATCGCTCAGGGGCGGCTGGGCCGCCTGGTGGCCGTGACCGGCGCGGCCCTGTTCTACAAGCCGGACGCCTATTTCGAGGAAGGCCCCTGGCGCCGCGAGGCCGGGGGCGGCCCCATCCTGCTCAACATGATCCACGAGGTCCACAACCTGCGCATGCTGTGCGGCGACATCGTGGCCGTGCAGGCCTTCGCCTCGCATGCCACGCGCGGTTTTGCCGTGGAAGACACGGTGGCCATCAACCTGCGCTTTGCCAGCGGTGCGCTGGGCAGCTTTGTGCTTTCGGACACGGCCGCCAGCGCGCGCAGCTGGGAGCAGACCTCGCAGGAGAACAAGGCCTATGCCAGCTATGAGGACGAAGACTGCTACCTGGTGGCGGGCACCTTCGGCTCGCTGGCCATACCGAGCATGCGGCTGAAGACCTATGCATCGGCCGGGCAGCGATCCTGGAATGAGCCCTTCGACCTGGATGTGGCCGCCGTGGAGCGCGAAGACCCGCTGGTGCGCCAGATGGCGCATTTCGCGCAGGTGGCGCGCGGCCTGGCGCAGCCCCTGGTCAGCGTGCACGATGGCCTGCGCAACCTGCAGATCACCGAGGCCATTGCAGAGGCTGCCCGCATGGGCGCCGCCATCGACACCACGGCGTGACCCGGGAACCACCGGCGCGCCATCCTCCATCCATGACATCAAGCCACGGAGCCTCCATGAAAAAGATCCTGATGCTGCACGGCATCAACCACAACATGTTCGGCCAGCGCGACCCTGCCCAATACGGCACGGTCACGCTGGCCGAGATCGACGCCTCGCTGCGCAGCCTGGGCAGCCAGCTGGGCTGCGAGGTAGACAGCTTCCAGACCAATTGCGAAGGCGCCATGTGCGATCGCATCCACCAGGGCTTTCGGGACGGCGTCGATGGCGTGCTCATCAACGCCGGCGCCTGGACGCACTACAGCTACGGCATCCGCGACGCGCTGGCCATGCTCACCGTGCCCGTGGTGGAGATCCACATGAGCAACATCCACGCGCGCGAGACCTTCCGCCACCACTCGGTGTTTGCCGACATCGCCCGGGGCCAGATCTGCGGCTTCGGCGCGGACAGCTATCTGCTGGGCCTGCGGGCCGTACTGTCCGCCGTCGCATAGGATGCATGGCGCGCAACTGGCCATGTATCGTCCTTCGAACTCCCTCGCTCGACGCGCTGCATGCCGTGACCAGGCTTCATTGAGATGAACTTCGCCGATCCCGGCCCGCGCCGCTCCGTTTCCTTCCTCCTGCTGCTGCCGCTGCTGCTGGCCGCGCAGCCGGTCGCCACCGATGGCTATCTGCCGGCGTTGCCCGAGATCGCGCGCGACCTGGGCTCGGCCAGCAGCAGCCTGACCGTGTTCATGCTGGCCTTCGGTGTCGCCCAACTGGTGTGCGGGCCGCTGGCCGACCGCTTCGGGCGCCGGCCCGTGCTGCTGACGGGTTTGGCCTGCTACACGGCAGCGGCGGCAGGCTGTGCGCTGGCGGGCAGCGCGGACGCACTGGTGGCCTGGCGCGCCGTGCAGGGCGCGGCCATGGCGGCCATCCTGGTGTGCGCACGGGCTGCGGTGCGCGACCTGTATCCGGCCCATGAAGGGCCGCGCATCATGGCCCGCGGCCTCACAGGCCTGGGGCTGGTGGCCCTGGTGGCGCCGATTGCCGGTGCATGGGGAGTCCAGGCCACGGGCTGGCGCTGGGTGCTGGTGGCGATGGGCGTCTACTCGCTGGCTTTGCTGGCACTGTGCTGGCGCACTTTCAGCGAGACGCGGCAAGCGCCGGCGGAGTCTGCCCCGGTCCTCGCATCCGTACCCGCATCCATATCCGTACCCGTATCCGTATCCGTATCCGCTGGCGGTGTGCGCCAGGTGATCGCCGACCCCGGCTTTTGCGCCTGGACGGCACTGGCCGCGGCCACCTACGGCGGCATCTTCTGCTTTTTGCTGCTGTCGCCGATGGTGTACGTCGACCTGTTCGGCCTGTCGCCCGTGCTCTACGGCTGGATTCCAGCGGGCGGCTCGCTGGTCTACATCCTCGGCATCACATGGTGCCGGCGCCTGCTGTCGCGCCACGGGCCGGTGCGCACGGTGCAGCTGGGCGCTTCGCTCAGTCTGCTGGGGCCGTGCATCCAGATCGCCGGCTGCGTGCTGGCGCCGGCCTCGCCCTTTCCACTGCTGCTGGGGCACGCGGTGTATGCGCTGGGCCATGGCCTGCACCAGCCTTGCGGCCAGGCGGGCGCGGTGGGTGGCCTGCCGCCGCAGCTGGCCGGGCGGGCCGTGTCGTGTTCGGGCTTCGCGATCATGTGCGTGGCCTTCTGCGCCGGCCAGCTGGCGGCGCAATTTGTCGATCCGACGATGCGCCACGGTGCCTGGCCGATGGTGTTGCCCATGGCGCTGGCAGGCGTTGTGCTGGTCCTCATCGCCTTTGTCTGGCTGCCGTGGCTGTACCGGGTGCAGTCAGCGCAAAGGGTTCAGCCCCGGTCATGACACTGTTCATGCATCCGCGCGGTATTCCCCCCGATGCTTCATGAACCGGTGGTAGGACATGCGCAGGTGCAGCTGCATCACCTGGCGTGCCAGCTCTCCATCCCTGGCACGTATGGCGATCACCAGGTCGCAGTGGTGGTGCAGGCTTTGCACCAGCTCTTCGGGCGTGTAGATGTAGAACGACCGCTTGATGATCGGCATGTCGATCATCGTCGCCAGCATGGTCTTGAGGCGCGGCGAGCCCGATGCCTCGATCAGCGCGTGGTGAAAATCCCGGTTGGCTGACTGCACCTCGCCAATGCCGTCGTGGCCAGCGGCAATGCCGGCCTCCATGCGCTGGTTGCTGGCCTCCAGCTCATCGGCCAGCCCCTCGCCGCCGCGCGTGGCCGCGAGGAACGAGGCGTACGGCTCCAGCAGCATGCGCAGCTGGAAGGTCTCCTCCACATCCCAATCGCTCCACTCCGACACGCGGATACCCTGGCCCGCGCCATCGGTGGCCAGGCCATCTTCCACCAGGCGGTGCAGCGCATTGCGCACCGGCGTGCGGCTCAGTCCCAGGTCGCGGGCAATGGGCTCTTCCTTGAGCTGTTCGCCGGGTCGGTAGTGGCCGCCGATGAGCCGCTGCCGCAGAACCTCGTACGCCTTGTCTTTCACGTTTTGCACTGTATTTGCACCAGGTGGGTGGGGATGGTGCGCCGATTCTAGGTGACGACGGAGGGACTTGCTGTGCCGCGCTTCATTCGGAAAAGTACAAAACAAGTACAAATATCCGCAGTTCTACGGGAAATCTCTATGAGTGGATCTGGGATGCACTCCATAGACTGCGCTCAATGTTTTAAATTTGTACTTTTATGAAGTTCGCAATACTGGGTGGTGGAATGGTCGGCACCTGCTACATGCAGGCCTTTGTGGAGCAGGGGCACAGCCTGGTGGGCCTGTGCGACCTGCAGCCCAACGCTGCGGTGGCCGACGCCGTGCAGTTCGCTGGTGCGCAGGTGCATACCGCGCCCGGTGCCTGGCTGGCCGAGGCCGACGTGGTGGTGAGCGCCGTGTTCGGCACCGTGGCGCGCAGCCTGTTCGAGGCCTGCCTGCCCCATCTGCGTGATCTGCGCGATCTGCCCGATGGCGTGGTCTATGTGGACATGACCACGGCAGACCCGCAGGAGATGCGCGAATGCGGCGAGCTGGCCCGGCGCGTCGCCCAGGGCAGGGCGGTGCACTTCGTGGACGTGGCCATCACCGGCGCGGTCAACCTGGGCGGCAGCAAGACGCCGCTGCTCGTGGCCGGTGGCAAGGCCGGTTTTGTACAGGAATTGTTCTTGCCTCTTGGCGGCTCCGTTCGCGTGGTGGGCGGACAGCCGGGCGATGCCGCCGCGCTCAAGCTCCTGCGCAGCATCTACACCAAGGGGACCGAGGCGCTGGCCGTGGAGTGCCTGGTGACGGCCCAGCAGATGGGCCTGCGCGAGCAGCTGCATGCCGTGCTGCAGGACATCGACGAGACACCGCTGCGCACGCTGATGGAGTCCATGGTGCGCACGCACATCCCGCATTCCGCACGCCGCCGCAACGAGGTGGCCGAGGCCCGGCAGCAGATGGCCCGCAACGGCCTGGCGCCCATCGCCTCGCCCGCCGTCGAGGCGCTGTTCGCCGCCACGGCCCGGGCGCATGCGGCGCAGCCGTTCACCGGCACCTCCACCGACGAGGCCATCGATTGGCTGGGCAGCCACGTGCTCGCCAGCCAAGCCTGATCAACGTACCCCTGCGCCAACCGACACCACCAAAGGAGACATCCGCAATGACGACCCCGACCCGACGCCGTCTGGCCCTCGCCGGCCTGCTGGCACTGACCGCTGCCGCCATGGCCCCGGCCCATGCCCAGGGCACCTATCCGCAGCGGCCCATCAGGTTCATCGTGCCCTTTCCGGCCGGTGGCGGCACCGACAACCTCACGCGGCTGGTCGGCACCAAGCTCACCGAGGCCCATGGGTGGGCCATCGTGGTGGAGAACAAGCCCGGTGCCGGTGGCAACCTGGCTCTGGACCAGGTGGCCAAGGCCCCCGCCGACGGCCTGACCCTGGTGATGGCGCAGACCGACAACGTGGTGCTCAACCCGCTGCTGTACTCCAAGCTCACCTACAACCCCGACAAGGACCTGCGCGCCGTGGCCCTGGTCGCAGCCGGCCCGGCCGTGCTCGTGGTGAATGCCGATTCGCCATACAAGTCCCTGGACGACATCGTCCAGGCGGCGAAGAAGGACCCCGGGCGCCTGAGCTTTGCCACGCCGGGCACCGGCACCATTTCGCACCTCATCAGCGAGGCCTGGCAGAAAAGCTCGAATGTGAAGTTCACCCACGTGCCGTTTCGCGGCATGGCGCAGGCCATGCCCGACCTGCTGGGCGGGCGCATCGACATGTACATGGGCTCCGTCCCCACGCTGCTGTCGCACATCCAGTCGGGCAAGGTGCGCGCCATCGGCGTGACCACCGCGAGCCGCTCCAAGCTGCTGCCCGACGTGCCGACCTACACCGAATCCGGCATCAAGGGCGTGGAGCTGGCCAGCGTGTGGGGCGTGATGGCCCCGGCCGGCACCTCCGACGCCATCGTCAAGCAGCTCAACGAAGCCATCAACAAGGTGGTGAACGCACCCGACACGGCCAGGAAGATCGCCGACTCCGGCGCCGAACTCATCACCGGCACACCGCAGGACATGGCCAGGCTCTACGCCAGCGACCGCGCACGCCTGGCACCCATCGTCAAGAGCTCTGGCACCACGCTCGATTGAGCGGCACGGCTTTCATTCCATCCACTCTGAGTACCACACCATGATCGGTCTTCAAATTCTGAAGCGGCAACGCGCTGTCAGCCTTGATATTGCCAGGCGCTATCTCGACGTGCCTGTTGCCAACGTCAGCGACTGCATGGCCCGCATGACGGCCGGCGGCGCGCGGTTGCGCCCCATGCACGGCGGCGGGCGCATGGCCGGCCCTGCGTTGACCATCAAGACACGCCCGGGCGACAACCTCATGCTCCACAAGGCACTTCAACTGGCCAGCCCAGGTGACGTGATCGTGGTGGATGCGGGCGGCGACCTCACCAACGCACTCATCGGAGAAATCATGGTCGGAGACGCCATGCGTCGCCAGCTGGGCGGCATCGTGATCAACGGCGCGATCCGGGACGCGGCATGGATTCGTGCTGGCAGCTTCCCGGTATTCGCCGCGGGCGTCACGCACCGCGGACCCTACAAGGACGGCCCGGGCGAAATCAATGTGCCTATCGCCATCGATGGCATGGTGATCGAGCCCGGTGACCTCATGATTGGCGACGACGATGGCTTGCTGTGCGTACCGTATGCGCAGGCGCAGGCCCTGCTGGATGCAGCACACGGAAAGCAGGTGGTTGAGGCCAGGATGGTGGCCGACATCGCTGCCGGCACCTACAGCGCGCCATGGATCGACGAGACGCTCAAGCGTCTGGGGTGTCCGATTCAGCCGTAGGGCCGGCGCTGCATCACCCATACAGCACCCATCCAGCACCCATCACCCGTCCGCCTCAGGCCTCGGCCAGCGCCTTCAGATGGCTTTCCAGGCCGCCCGTGCCGCTGGCCGCGTTCACATGGTCGAAGTAGCCGTACCAGCCGCTGGCCTTGATGCCCGCCAGCAGGGCATCGCGGGCGGCGGTATCGGGAAAGCGCCAGATGCCCAGGAAGCGGTGCGGGCTGGCCTGGTCCAGGCCGCGCTCGGTCTCGGCCAGGGCCAGCACCTGCACGCCCATGGCAGCCAGCCCGCCCATGGCGCTGGCAACCCCCTCCAGAAACTGCTGGCGCTGCGCGGCGGGCAGGGCCAGCCAGGCGGGGTTGGGGGAATAGAGCTCGACCAGATAGTGGGACATGGTGTTTCCTGGGGTTGAGGCGCTGTGCGCCGAGTGTGATGCTGGCATATTATATGTCGGCTAATTATATGTTGGCATCATGGCATGCAGCCTGTGCCGTCGATGGCTTTGCTCTGGCGCTGCCTTCCATCAGGGGTTTGCGCATATCCATATGCGGCAGGCTTGTTTGCGATAGCCGGGCTGGCCTTTAGGCTGGCGCGCTTTGACCACGCCATGTCCAGCCCTTTCACAACCGTCCATTCCGATTCCCGCCCCGGCGCCTTTGCCATTTCATCCCAACCCGCCATGGCGTTGCACCGTGCCACGCCCGCCACGCTGGCGGCCGTGCTGGAGCAACTGCCCCCGGCCCAGGCCCGATGGGCGCGCGCCGCAGGCTTCGATGCGCAGCCGGGCCGCATGCTGCTGTTGCCCGGCATGCAGGCTGAAGTGCAGAGGGAAGTGCAGAGGGAAGGGCAGGGCGAGGGCACTCCCCTCGCTGGCGTGCTGGTCGGCGTGGACCCGGACCAGCCGCTGTGGCAGCTGGCCGGCCTGCCGGCGGCGCTGCCGCCCGGCACCTATGCGCTCGCCGATGCGGATGAGGCTCAGAGGCCGCATCTGCTCCTGGGCTGGGCATTGGGCGCGTTGCCATCGACCCGCCAGGCGCGGCAGTCGGATGCGGCAACCGCTCCATCACTCGCTCTATCACTCGCTCGGTTGGTGGCAAGCCCCGATGAGCAGGCCGCCGTCGCGCCAATGGCCGCAGCCATTGGCGAGGTGCGGCGGCTGGTCAACCTGCCTGCCAACCAGCTGGGTCCCGAACAGCTGGCCCAGGCCGTGGCCGACCTGGCCGCGCGCCATGGCGCGCGTTACCGGCAATGGGTGGGCGACGAACTGCCCGCCGCAGGCTTTGCCCTGGTGCACGCCGTGGGTCGGGCGGCGTCCCAGGCGTCCCAGGCGGCCCAGGCGCCGCGCGTGGCCGAGCTGACCTGGGGCGATGCCGCGCTGCCCCATGTGGTGCTCATCGGCAAGGGCGTGTGCTTTGACTCCGGCGGGCTGGACCTCAAGCCCGCCGCAGGCATGCGCTGGATGAAGAAGGACATGGGCGGCGCCGCACACGCCCTGGCCCTGGCCGATCTGCTGATGCAGGCGGGCCTGCCCATCCACCTGAAGCTGCTGGTGCCTGCGGTGGAGAACGCCGTGGGTGCCGGTGCGCTGCGGCCCGGCGACATCATCGAGGCCGGTGACGGCCGGCGCGTGGAGATCGAGAACACCGATGCCGAAGGCCGGCTCCTGCTGGCCGATGCGCTGCACCACGCCATTCGCAGCGCGCCCACGCCGCCCGCGCTGCTGATCGACCTGGCCACGCTCACGGGCGCTGCGCGCACGGCGCTGGGGCCGGACCTGCCCGCGCTGTTCAGCAACCATGACGGCTGGGCCGAGGCCCTGCTGGCCCAGGGCCGCGCGCAGGCCGACCCGCTGTGGCGCCTGCCCCTGTGGGCGCCGTACCGCCGCATGCTCCGCTCCGACCAGGCCGACCTGCTCAACGCCGCCAGCACGCCGCAGGGCGGCGCCATCACGGCTGCCCTGTTCCTGGAGAGCTTTGTGCCCCCCGAGCTACCCTGGCTGCATCTGGACCTGTTCGCCTGGAATCTGGAGGAGCGCCCCGGCCGGCCCAGGGGCGGCGAGGCCCAGGGCCTGCGCGCGCTGTACGCCCTGCTGTCGCAGCGCTTTGCATCTGCGCGCAGCGCATTTGCATAGGCGCAATCGGGCTTTGCGGCGGGCTGGTGGCTCCACACAATCGGCCGTCTGGTGCAGCCGGCGCGGCACCCGCCGCCGCCTTTCTGCGATCTTGTTCCGGCTGCCAGGACACTTCATGACCCAAAGACGCTTCCTGCCTCGCCTTTCCCTGCTGCGCACCCTGCGAACTTCCGCACTGCTTCCCGCCCTGGCCGCAGCCCTGCTGTGCGCACCGCCCGCCCAGGCCGAAACCCTGCGCTGGGCGCGCTCCACCGACGCATCCACGCTGGACCCGCATGCGCTGAACAACGGCCCCAACCACAACCTGCTGCACCAGATCTACGAGCCGCTGATCATCCGCACGGCCGATGGCAAGCTGCTGCCCACCCTGGCCACGTCCTGGGCGCTGACTGCCGACCCCTCGGTCTGGGAGTTCAAGCTGCGCAAGGGCGTGAAGTTCCATGACGGCAGCCTGTTCACGGCCGACGACGTGCTGTTCTCTCTGCGCCGCGCGCGCTCGGCCACCTCGGACATGCGCTCGCTGCTGACCTCGATCACCGACGTGACCAAGGTCGATGCCTTCACCGTGCACATCAGGACCAACGGGCCCAACCCGCTGCTGCCGGCCAGCCTCATCAACATCCAGATCCTGAGCGCCGCCTGGGCCAAGGCCCATGGTGCCGAGCAGCCGCAGAACGCGCTGGCCAAGGAAGAGAACTACGCCACGCGCAACGCCAACGGCACGGGGCCCTACGTCATCGCCTCGCGCGAGCAGGACACGCGCACCGTGCTGCGGCAGTTTCCCGGCTACTGGGGCAAGGGGCTGTTCCCGCTGGAGATCGACGAACTGGTCTACCTGCCCATCAAGTCCCAGGCCACGCGCGTGGCGGCGCTGCTGTCGGGCGAGGTGGACTTCGTGCAGGACCTGCCCATCCAGGACATTGCGCGCCTGAGCGCCGACCCGCGCTTTCGCATCAACCAGGCCGCCGAGAACCGCACCATCTTCCTGGGCCTGAACGTGGGCGCCGCCCCGCTGTCGCATTCCGATGTGAAGGACAAGAACCCGCTGGCCGACCTGCGCGTGCGCCAGGCCTTCCAGCTGGCCATCGACCGGCAGGCCATACAGCGCGCCGTGATGCGCGGCCTGTCCGTGCCCACCAACATCATTGCGCCGCCCTTTGTGCACGGCTACGAGAAATCCTTTGGTGCCGTGGGCAAGGCCGACCTTGTCCAGGCCAGGAAGCTGCTGGCCGAGGCCGGCTATCCCAACGGCTTCGGCATCACCCTGCATTGCACGAACGACCGCTACCTGAACGACGAGGCCATCTGCCAGGCCATCGCCGGCTTTCTGGGCCGCATCGGCGTGAAGACGGCCGTGTCGTCCCGGCCGCTGGCCATCCAGACGGCGGCCATCAACAACCAGGAGACGGATTTCTACCTCTACGGCTGGGGCGTGCCCACCTATGACTCGGCCTATGTCTTCGACTACCTGGTGCACACGCGCGGCAAGAATGGCCGGGGCAACACCAATGCCACGCGCTACAGCAATGCCGAGCTGGACAGCCAGATCGTCTCCCTGGCCTCCGAGGGCGATGCGCGCAAGCGCGATGCCACCATCCACTCCATCTGGAGCACGGTGCAAAAGGAGCTGATCTACCTGCCGCTGCACGACCAGATCCAGACCTATGCCATGGTGCGCAAGTTCGACATCCCGGTGAATCCGTCGAACACGCCGTACTTCAAGCTGTTCAAGCAGCCCGGTGCGCGCCAGGCTGCGGTGGCCGGCGCGCAATAGGCTTAGTGTGTTGCAGCCGGCTGCGGCCGGTTGACCTCCACCGTGACGTGGACCAGTTCCTCGTGCACGCCCAGCAACTGGCGCACGGCATCGGGGTCCACGCCTGCGGGCGCGTCCAGCGCCACGATGCAGGCGTAGCGCGCCTTGCCCACGCGCCAGACATGCAGGTCGGAGATCTGCGCGGCAAACGGCGCCTGGGCGATGGCCTCACGCACCTCGCGGACCACGGGGGCGTGCATCTCGGCGTCCAGCAGCACGCGGCTGCTGTCGCGCAGCAGGCCCAGGGCCCATGCCGCCACCAGCACGGCGCCAGCCAGGCCCATGGCCGGGTCCAGCCAACCCAGGCCCCAGGCCATGCCGCCGAACAGGGCGGCGATGGCCATCACCGAGGTGGCGGCATCGGCCAGCACATGCAGGTAGGCCGAGCGCAGGTTGAGATCGCCGTGGTCGTCATGGTCACCGTGGTCGCCGTGATGGCTGTCGCCCGCGTGGCCGCCGTGCGCATGCCTGCCGTGCCCGTGGTGATGTCCGTGGTCGTGACCGTGACCATGGTGATGCCCGTGCCCGCCCTTCAACAGCCAGGCGCAGGCCAGGTTGACCAGCAGGCCCAGCGCGGCCACGCCCAGGGCCTGCTCGTAGTGGATGGGCGAGGGCGAGAACAGGCGTTGCACTGACTGCCAGGCCATGCCGCCCGCCACCAGCAGCAGCAAGATGGCGCTGGTGTAGCCGGCCAGCACCTCGATCTTCCAGGTGCCGAAGGCAAAGCGCGTATCTCCCGCCAATCTGCGCGCGGCCGCATAGGCGCCAGCTGATAGCCCCAGCGCCAGCGCGTGCGATCCCATGTGCCAGCCATCGGCCAGCAGCGCCATGGAGTTGAATCCGTACCCGCCTGCGATCTCCCCGACCATCATGGCCGCCGTCAGCCCCGCAGCCAGCATGGCACGGCGCTCGCCCAGCGGGTTGCCTTCGTCGAAGCGGTGTGAATGCTGCCTGGGGCTGGCGCCGCCAGCGGTCGAGAGGGATGGAATGCTGCGCATGCAGATACTGTACCCCAGTATATGCAGGCGCCTAGAATGGCCCTCATGGCACATACGATTCAGAACAAGAAGCGCTTGCTCACGCGCATCCGCCGCATCCAGGGCCAGGCCCAGGCGCTGGAGCGCGCGCTCGAGGCCGAGCACGACTGCGCGGCCATCCTCCAGCAACTGGCAGCCGTGCGCGGCGCCGTCAACGGCATGATCTTCGAGGTGCTCGAGGGCCATGTACGCACCCATCTGGGCGATGGCACGGCCGGCAGCCAGGCCCGTGAGGACGACGTGGACCTGGTGCTGTCGGTGATGCGCTCGTACATGAAGTGATTGATGAAGTGATGGCCGGCCCTGCGGATTGGCGCTCTCGGCGCGGTTTCCTGCTCTCATTTTTTGCAAACAGTGACCCCTGAAAACCGCCCATCTCGGACACGGCGCCCCATTCGCAGCGGACAATCGTCGGGCCAGGAATATGACGGGATTTCGACAGTTCCCGCCGCCTGCTGGCCAGCCAAGGACTACCGCGCATGACAGAAGACCCCCGCCGAGATTCCCCCGCAGATGCCGCCCCCGCCGCCGCCCAGGCGCCGCAGACGGCCCCGCAGCTGCGCATCGGCACCGTCGCCAAGCTCAATCTCGCCGACTTCCAGAACGCCGTGCCCGCGCTGCTGGAGCTGGCCATCGTCAACGAGGGCGAGCTGCCGCTGCAGGCGCTGAGCCTGCACCTGGCCTCGGAGCCTGCCTTCATCAAGCCGCGTACCTGGCGCCTGGAGTCGGTGGCCGCGCACAGCACCTATGCGCTGACCGACCTGGATGTGGCGCTGGACGGCGCCTTGCTCTCGCGCCTGACCGAGGCCGAGCCTGCCGTGCTGCGGCTGGAGCTGCGCAGCGGCCAGCCGGCAGAGACGGTGCTGGCCCGGCACGAACACCCGCTGGAACTGCTGGCACGCAACCAGTGGGGCGGCCTGGGGCATTTGCCCGAGATGGTGACGGCCTTCGTGCAACCCAACGATCCGGCCGTGGACCGTATCCTCAAGGGCGCGGCGCAGGCGCTGGAGGCGGCGAGCAAGTCCGGCGCCATCAACGGCTATGAACAGGGGCCGCAGCGGGCCTGGGAACTGGCCTCGGCCATCTGGACTTCCGTGCTCCAGAAGAAACTCAACTACGCGCTGCCGCCGGCCAGCTTCGAGCATGCGGGCCAGAAGATACGCGGCGCGACCCAGGTGCTGGATGCGGGCCTGGCCACCTGCCTGGACCTGACGCTGCTGTTCGCCTCCTGCCTGGAGCAGGCGCACCTGAACCCGCTGCTGGTTTTCACGCGCGGCCATGCCTTCGTGGGCCTGTGGCTGGGCAGGCAGGAATTCTCGACCGCCGTGGTCGATGACATCACGGCCGTGCGCAAGCGGCTCAAGCTGCAGGAGCTGGTGGTCTTCGAGACCACGCTGGCCGCGCAGGGCCAGGCCGTGGCCTTCAGCCAGGCCATTGCCCAGGGTGCGCGCCAGCTGGCGGAAGAGCATGAGGACCAGTTCGAGCTGCTGGTGGACGTTCGGCGCGCACGCATGCAGCGCATCCGCCCGCTGGCGCTGGCCCAGCCGCAGGACGCCGCGCCCGAGGCCGGCGAAGGCCAGGCCGAGCCACGGCTCACCGTGGAGCCGCCGCCCGAACTCCTGGCGCAGGCGCAGGTACGCGAAGTGCCCACCTCCCAGCTCGATCCCAAGGACAGGCTGGCGCGCTGGCAGCGCCGGCTGCTGGACCTGTCGCTGCGCAATGCGCTGCTCAACTTCAAGCCCGGCAAGAAATCGCTGCTGCTGCAGGTGGCCGCGCCCGCTCTGGAGGACACGCTGGCTCGGGGCCAGGTGCTCAAGCTGCTGCCCAGCCCCGAGCTCATGCAGGGCAAGGACCCGCGCAGCCAGCCATTGCACGAGGCGCGCAGCCTGGAAGACCTGCGCGGCGCGCACGCCGAAGAGGCGCTGCAGCGGCGCGAGGTCTTCATCGACCTGGAGCCGCTGGAGCTGGACAGCCGCTTTGTGGAGCTGTTCCGCGGCGCGCGCAACGCGCTGCAGGAAGGCGGCGCCAACACCCTGTTCGTGGCCCTGGGCTTTCTGGTCTGGAGCCGGCCCGACAAGCCCGATGTGCGCGTGCGCGCGCCGCTGATCCTGCTGCCCGTCACGCTGGAGCGCAAGAGCGCGCGCTCGGGCTTCACGCTGCAGGCGCATGAGGACGAGCCGCGCTTCAACCCCACGCTGGTCGAGATGCTGCGCCAGGACTTCCAGCTGGAGCTGGGCGTGCCCGCAGGCGACCTGCCGCGCGACGAGGCCGGGCTGGACATCACCGGCATCTGGGCCCGCGTGCGCGAGGCGATCAAGGACGTGCGCGGCTGGGAGGTAAGCGAGGACGTGGTGCTGTCCATGTTCTCCTTCGCCAAGTACCTGATGTGGAAGGACCTGGCCGAGCGCGCCGACCAGCTGCGCAGCTCGCCCGTGGTCGCCCACCTGATCGACACGCCGCGCGAGCCCTATCGCTCGGAGATCGCCTTTCCCGACACGCGGCGGCTGGACCAGGAGTTCACGCCGCAGCAGGTCTTCAGCCCGCTGCCGGCCGATTCATCGCAGCTGTCGGCCGTGATGGCCGCTGCGCGCGGCAAGGACTTCGTGCTCATCGGCCCGCCGGGCACGGGCAAGAGCCAGACCATTGCCAACCTGATCGCGCAGTGTCTGGCCGAGGACAAGCGCGTGCTCTTCGTGGCCGAGAAAATCGCCGCGCTGGACGTGGTCTACCGCCGCCTGCGCGAAGTGGGCCTGGGCGAGTTCTGCCTGGAGCTGCACTCCAACAAGAGCCGCAAGCTCGACGTGCTGGGCCAGCTGCAGAAATCCTGGGACTCGCATGGCCAGGTGGATGCCGAGGCCTGGGCCGCCAAGGCCAGCCAGCTCGGCCGCCTGCGCGAGCAGCTGTCGGCCTATGTGGAGCGCCTGCACCGGCGCCACGCCAACGGCTGGACCATCTACCGCGCCATTGGCGCCGTGGCCGGTGGCGAGGCGCTGCCGCGCCTGGGATTTCACTGGCCCACGCCCCAGGCCCATGACGAAGCGGGCCTGGCCCTTTTGCGCGAGACTGCGGGCCGCCTGCAGGCCAATGCCCAGGCCGTGGGCACGCAGCATCTGAAGGACGGGCCGCTGGCCACGGTGCAGGCCAGCGACTGGTCCGTGCGCTGGCAGCAGCAGATGGTGGATGCCGCCCAGGCGCTGCACGATGCAGGCCAGGGCTTTGCCGAGGCGGCGCAGCAGCTGGGCCGGCTGCTGCGCATCGAGTGGCCGGCGCTGGGGCGCCAGGCGCGCTCGGCGCTGGGCGTGATCGCGCGGGCGCTGCCTGCGGCCGCAGGCCGCAATCTGGCTTTCTGCGTGCTGCCTGACGGCGCGCGCATTGGCGAATCCCTGCAATCGGGCCTGCAGCTGCTGGCGCAGCACGGTGATCTGTCCGCACAGATTCCGGCGCCCTGGCCGGCCGAGCTGCAGGCGCGCCTGGCCCAGGCGCTGGACCTGCTGGCGCAGCGCCGGCGTCTGCAGGCCGGGCTGGGCACGCCCTGGCCCGTGTCCCTGGGCGACGAGCTGGAGCGCGGCCTGCAGTGCATCGACGAGATCGCGGCGCTGCGCCAGGGCCTGTCCGTCAAGTACGGCGCGGGCGTGGGCCAGCTCAACGTGGCGCAGCTGCAGCGCGAATGGGCCAGGGCCGGCAAGTCCTTGTGGCCGCTGTCCTGGCTGGGCCGGCGCAAGGTGCGCGCGGCGCTGGAGGCCACCATCGAAGGCGCGGGCGAGCCGCGCGTGGCCGATGACCTGGCCGCCCTGGTGCGCATCCGGGGTCTGCGCGAGGAACTGGACCAGATCCAGCCCGGCGCCGCAGCCGACGGCCTGTGGGCCGGACACCGCACGCGCACCGACCATGCGCGCAGCGCCTTGAAGGCCAATGCGGCCCTGCTGGCCGCGCGCGCGCAGAAATCCTTCTCGCTCGACGGCCTGGAGGCCGTGGCCGAAGGCCATGGCGGCGAGCGCTGGGCGGCCGAAGTGCAGCGCCTGCAGGCCCTGTACCAGATTGACCGCCAGCTCGATGGCTACCTGCCGCTGGCCGATGCCAGCCACGGCCTGTGGCGCGGCCTGGAAACCGATGCCCAGGCCTTGCAGGACGCGCTGGCCTTCGAGCGCGAGCGCCTGCAACTGACGCGGCGCGGCGGCCTGATGGCATCGCACGCCGCCGTGGCCCAGGGCCGTTGTGGTGCGGCACTGCAGCAGGCCCATGCGCAGCTGGCGGCCCGCAGCGCCATCGAGGAACAGTTGCTGGCGCTGGACGATCTGCGTTTGCGCTGCCCCGGCGTCTGGGACGGCCTGGACACGCGCCCGCAAGCCGTGGAGCATGCGCTGCGCCTGCAGGGATCGCTGCAGGCAGGACTGACCGGGCTGGGCTGGCAAGAGGCCGAGCTGGCCCAGGCACGCCAGGCCCTGCACCAGGTGCTGGCCTTGCGCAGCGCCGAGCTGGGCGAGGGTGCCGCAGTCGGCATGGCCTGCCAGCAGTTGCTGGACAGCCTGGCCGGCCTGCACGCGGCCATAGACCCCTTCAGCGCGGCGGCAGCCCATGGCGAGCCGCAGCAGCGTGCCCTGGCCCAGCGCACGGCCGAGCAGCTGGCGGCCACGGCGGGCGGCGTGCTGGCCGGGCAGGGCGGCCTGCATGCCTGGTGCGCCTGGCGCAATGCCCAGGCCGCGGCCCGCGCGGGCGGGCTGGGTGCGCTGGCCGACGCCATCGAGTCCGGCAGCCTGGAGCCGGCCCAGGCACCCCAGGCCTTCGAGGTCAACTACGCGCGCTGGTGGCTGGCGCTGGCCGTGGACGAGGACGAGGTGCTCAAGCGCTTTGTCTCTGCCGAGCATGAGCGGCGCATTGCCGACTTCCGCGCGCTGGACGATGAATTCACCTCGGTCACGCGCCAGTGGATACGTGCGCGGCTGTGCGCGGGCCTGCCGTCGGCCGACAGCATCCAGCGCAACAGCGAGTGGGGCATCCTGCGGCGCGAGATCACCAAGAAGCGCCAGCACCTGCCGCTGCGCCAGCTGCTGGAGCAGATCCCCTCGGCCGTGCTGCGCCTGACGCCCTGCCTGCTGATGAGCCCGCTGTCCATTGCCCAGTACCTGAGCGCCGAGACCAGCAACTTCGACATCGTCATCTTCGACGAGGCCTCGCAGATCCCCGTCTGGGACGCCATCGGCGCCATGGCGCGTGCCAGGCAGGTCGTCATGGTGGGCGACCCCAAGCAGCTGCCGCCCACCAGCTTCTTCGGCCGCGCCGACACCTCTGACACCTTCGACGAGGACACGCAGGGCGTGGAAGGCGACATGGAAAGCATCCTGGACGAATGCCTGGGCGCCAGCCTGCCCACGCGCAACCTGTCCTGGCACTACCGCTCGCGCCATGAAAGCCTGATCGCCTTCAGCAACCACCGCTACTACGGCGGCGGGCTGGTGACCTTTCCCTCGCCAGTCACCGATGACCGCGCCGTCAGCTTCCACGCCGTGCAGGGCCGCTATGAGAAGGGTGGCGCCCGCATCAACCAGCCCGAGGCCAAGGCCCTGGTGGCCGACCTGGTGGCGCGCCTGAAGTCGCCGGGGTTTGCGCAGTCGGGTGCCACCATCGGCGTGGTCACCTTCAACTCCGAGCAGCAAAGCCTGATCGAGGATCTGCTGGACGAGGAGCGCCGCAAGGACCCGGGGCTGGAGCCGTTTTTCTCCGATGCGCTGCTGGAGCCCGTCTTCGTCAAGAACCTGGAAAGCGTGCAGGGCGACGAGCGGGACATCATGTACTTTTCCATCACCTACGGGCCCGATATCTCGGGTGCGGTGTCCATGAACTTCGGCCCGCTCAACCGCGATGGCGGCGAGCGGCGGCTGAACGTGGCGGTGACGCGCGCGCGGCAGGAGCTGCGCATCTTCTCCAGCCTGCGCGGCGAGCAGATGGACCTGTCGCGCACCCAGGCGGCGGGCGTGCGCGACCTCAAGCACTTCCTGGAATTTGCCGAGCGCGGCCCGCGCGCGCTGGCCGAGTCGCACCATGGCAGCCAGGGCGATTTCGACAGCCCTTTCGAGGCCAGCGTGGCCCAGGCGCTGGAGCGCAAGGGCTGGCGCGTGCACACGCAGATCGGCGCATCCTCATTCCGCGTGGACCTGGGCGTGGTGCACCCGGACCATGCGGGCAGCTACCTGGCGGGCGTGGAGTGCGACGGCGCCACCTACCACCGCTCGGCCACGGCGCGCGACCGCGACAAGCTGCGCGAGCAGGTGCTGCGCGGCCTGGGCTGGCAGATACTGCGCATCTGGTCCACGGACTGGTGGGTCAACCCGGGCGGCACGCTGGAGCGCATCCACGCGGCGCTGACCGCGCTGCTGGAGCAGGACCGGCGCAAGCGTGCGGCCGAGGTTGCCGAGGTGCCGCAGGCGGCTGCAGTCGCCAAGGCAGAGCAAGCGCCAGCGCCAGAGACGCCTGAGGCGTCCGAGGCATCCGTGGAGGACGGCGAGGCGCATAAGGTCTGAAAGTCGGCCGTGCGCATGAAATGGGCACTTGCTGAAGCCAGAGACACCAAGGAAGGGCCGCCCCCGCACCGAGGGTGTCGTCCCCCTCCCCCGCAAAGCGGGTAGAGAGGGGGAAGGCGCGAAGCGCCTCAGGGGGTGTCAGTACTTGTCCGGAACGTACATGTGTTGAGGGACCGGGTTGCGCGTGTACTCCGGGTTGCGCGTGCGCTCGGGCAGCACGATGGCCGGGTGCTCTATCTCTTCATAGGGCAGCTGCGTCAGCAGGTGGGAGATGCAGTTGAGCCGGGCCTTCTTCTTGTCCACGGCCTGCACCAGCCACCAGGGCGCCTCGGCGATGTGGGTGCGCTCCAGCATGGCTTCCTTGGCCTTGGTGTAGTCCTCCCAGCGGCGGCGGCTCTCGAAGTCCATGGGACTGAGCTTCCACTGCTTGAGCGGGTCGTGCACGCGGCCCAGGAAGCGCAGGTGCTGCTCGTCGTCGGTGATGGAGAACCAGTACTTCACTAGCGTGATGCCCGAGCGCACCAGCATCTTCTCGAACTCGGGCACGGAGCGGAAGAACTCCTCGTACTCCTCGTCGGAGCAAAAGCCCATCACGCGCTCCACGCCCGCGCGGTTGTACCAGCTGCGGTCAAAGAGAACGATCTCGCCGCCCGCAGGCAGGTGGGAGACATAGCGCTGGAAATACCACTGCGTGCGCTCGCGGTCGTTGGGCGCGGGCAGGGCGGCCACGCGACACACGCGCGGGTTCAGGCGCTGGGTGATGCGCTTGATCACGCCGCCCTTGCCGGCCGCATCGCGGCCCTCGAAGAGGATGACCACCTTTTTCTTGTGGTGCTGCACCCAGTCCTGCAGCTTGACCAGCTCGCCCTGCAGGCGCAGCAGTTCGCGAAAGTAGGTCTGGCGGCTCACGGAGTCGGCACCGTCCAGATCGTCGCCACCGCTGCTCAGGCGGGCGTCGTCTATCTCCATCTCCAGTTCTTCGTCGTAGCTGTCGAGCAGATCGCGTTCGATGCGCTGCATCAGCGAATCATGGTGGTCGGGCAGAAGTTCGTCGTACATGGTGGGGAATCCGGGCGTCCAGGAGTTGGCGCCTGGGATGGTGGCGTGGATGTGTGACGCGGCTGTGACGGTGCGGCTGGGTGAATACCCTGGCACCGCTCGCCTTCCCGGCGCCTACAGCCACCCCGCCTTGCGGAACTTGTAGTAAAGCAGACCGCAAACACCCAGCACGAACAGCAGTGCGGCCGGATAGCCGTATTGCCACTTCAGTTCGGGCATGTTCTCGAAGTTCATTCCCCACACGCCGAAGAAGGCCGTGCAGATGGCGAAGATACTGGCCCAGGCTGCCAGCCGCTTGGTGACTTCGTTTTCCTCGATGGACACCATGGACAGGTTCACCTGGATGGCCGTGCCCACGGTGTCGCGCATGGTGTCGATCTGGGCGTTGATGCGGCCCAGGTGGTCCATCACATCTCGGAAGTAGTCCCTGGAGCCCACGCAGATCTGGGGGACGCGCCCGCCGTTGAGCTTGCCCACGGCTTCCAGCAGGGGGGCCACGGCGTGCTTGAGGTCCATGGCGCGGCCCTTGAGTTCATACAGCTGCTTGATGTTGTCGCGCGCCGCGCCCTTGGTGAAGATCTGCTGCTCGATCTGCTCCAGCTCCACCTCCAGCGCGTCGATGATGGGGAAGTAGCGGTCCACCACCGCATCCATCAGCGCATACAGCACAAAGCCCGAGCCGTGGCGCAGCAGCTCGGGCTCGCTCTCGCAGCGCTCGCGCACGCCCAGGAAACCGCGCTTGCTGCGGTTGCGCACCGACAGCACGTAGTTGGAGCCCACGAAGACATCGACCTCGCCGTGGTTGAAGTGGCCGGGCCGCTCGGGCTCGGGCTCCAGCAGGTGCATCACGGCAAACAGCGAGCTGCCGTACTCTTCCAGCTTGGGCCGCTGGTGGCCGTGCAGCGCATCCTCCACGGCCAGGGCATGCAGGCCGAACTCCTGGCGCATCTCCTCCAGCTCGGCCGGCGTGGCGTCCGCCAGCGCCACCCAGACGAAGCAGCCGGGCCGCTCTATGTAGTTGCTGATGTCGGCGACGGGTATGTCTGCCAGCTTGGCCCCGTTTTCGTAGGCGACGCAGTTGATCAGCATGGGAGTTCCCTCGGTAATTCTGGTGCTGGTGATCCTGCCACAACGGGGGAGGTTGGAAAGCCTGGCGCGGAGCTGGCGTTGCAGTCGATGCCGATGTGATCCGGCACGAGGCATCGGCTATGGTGATGCCTTTGAGGGAGCGGTGTTCGATGACCGGAGCGATCACAAGAGAGGCTCAGGATTTGCCCAGGCTGGTGGTCCTGCCCGGCCTGGACGGTACTGGCCTGTTGCTGGCGGATTTTGTGAGGGCCATCTCTGCGTTCTTCAGGGTGCAGGTCATCGCCTATCCGGTGGATGAGCCGCTTTCCTATGACGAACTGATGCCCTATGTGCAAAGCCGCCTTCCCGACGAGCCGATATGGTTGATTGGCGAGTCTTTTTCAGGGCCGCTGGCGCTGCGCCTTGCTGCGGAGCACGCCACACGGGTACGGGCAGTCGTCCTGGGGGCTTCCTTTGCTCGGCTGGATCTTCCACTGAAGACCGCTCTTTCAAGCATGGCGAGGCTGCTGGCCTGGTTTCCGCCAGCACTTGTCCCCATGGGGCTGCTCGATGCAGTGCTGACCAATGGGCGTGCGACAGCTTCCGAGCGGGCTTTGCTCAAGCAGGCGCTGCTGAGGGTTGATCCGGCGGTACTTTCGGTCCGTGTCCGGCAGGCGCTGACGGTGGATCTGGTAGCGCAGGGCGTTCGTGTGCAGCAGCCCTTGCTCTATCTGAAGGCCACGCATGACAGGCTCATGCCCGGCAATGCCGGCGCCTTGGCCGCATCACTTTCGCCCCGGGCGCGTATCGAGAGCATTGCCGCCCCCCATTTCATTTTCCAGGCGCAGCCCCAGGCCTGTGCCAAGGCCATCGTGGCCTTCACACAGGCCTGTCGTGCGGGGACTGAGCCACCGTAGGACGAGGCATCAGGCAACCAATGCATCCTCCTGCAGTCGGCCACCCACCTCTGTCTTCCCACTCTCCAACCGCCCCAACTCCCCCAGCCCCAGATGCCCGCGCAGCGTATGGCTTTCGTATTCCTCGCGGAACAGGCCGCGCTTGCGCAGGATCGGCACGACTTCGCTGGTGAACAGCTCGAACTGCTGGTTGAGTATGGGCGGCATGACGTTGAAGCCGTCGGCTGCGCCGTGCTTGAACCAGTCTTCGATGATGTCGGCCACCTGTTCGGGCGTGCCGGCCACGGCCAGGTGGCCGCGGGCGCCGGCCAGGCGCTTGAGCAGGCCGCGCAGGGTGAGGCCGTCGCGCAGGCTGGTTTCCACGTAGCCCACGGCGCGGCTGCGCGAGGCTTCGACCTTGTCGGGATCGGGGAAGTCGTCGCGCGTGAGCAGGCGGTCCAGCGGCACGGCCGAGAAGTCGTGGCCGCCAAAGCGTGCGGACAGGCGGGCCAGGCCGACCTCGATGCTGGTCAGGCTGTCGAGCTCTTCCCAGACCTGGCGCGCCTCGTATTCGGTGGAGCCGATGGCGGCGCTGATGCCGGGCAGGATCACGATGTCCTGCGGGCGGCGGCCCAGCTGCTGCGCCTGTCCCTTGATGTCGGCATAGAAGGCCTGGGCCGATTCCCGCGCTCCGTGGGCCGTGAAGATGGCCTCGGCCCATTGCGCGGCAAAGGCGCGGCCCGATTCGGACTGGCCGGCCTGCACGAAGACGGGCCGGCCCTGCGGGCTGCCGGGCACGTTGAGCGGGCCGCGCGTGCGTATGTATTTGCCCTCGAAGTGGATGGGCTGGATCTGCGATGCGTCGAGGAACTGGCCGGCCGCCGTGTCGTCCAGCAGGGCGCTGGCCGGAAAGCTGCGCCACAGCGCATCGACGGCGGACACGAATTCCTCGGCGATGCGGTAGCGGTCGCCGTGGTCCACGCTGTCGGCCAGTCCGAAGTTCAGGCCCGCATTGGGCGCCCAGGAAGTGACGATGTTCCAGCCCGCCCGCCCCTTGGACAGATGGTCCAGCGAGGCGAACTGGCGCGCCAGCGTATAGGCATGGCTGTAGGTGGTGGAAGCGGTGCCGATCAGGCCGATGCGCTCGGTGCGCAGCGCCAGTGCCGTCAGCAGCACCAGCGGGTCCAGCAGGCCCGAGGTGATCTGCTGGCCGTTCTCGGGCCCGACCAGGCTGTCGGCCAGGAAGACGGCGTCGAATTTGGCGGCCTCGGCAATGCGTGCTGCATCGACGTACAGCTCCAGGTCGGTGAGCGCCTTGCGGTTGGCGCCGGGATGGCGCCAGGCGCCTTCATGGTGGCCGCGCGTCATGAGGAACAGGTTCAGGTGCAGTTGCCGAGACATGGGAGCAGTCCTTTGTTGTGTGGGTTGTTTCGCGGGCGGGGCCGGCGTCAGGCGATCTCTGTCTCGACGCCCAGGCTGCGCAGCAAGGTGGCGCGCAGCTGCATGAAGGCAGGATGGTCGGGGCGGCGGGGATGGGGCAGGCCCACGGCATGGTCCTCGGCGATGCGGCCGTCCCTGAGCACCAGGATGCGGTCGGCCAGCAGCAGGGATTCGTCCACGTCGTGCGTGACGAGGATGACCGTGGGCCGTATGCGCTCGACCAGGCGCAGCAGCAGGCCGTGCATGCGCATGCGCGTGAGCGCGTCCAGCGCGCCGAAGGGCTCGTCGGCCAGCAGCACGTGCGGGTCGCGCAGCAGGCTGCGGGCCAGCGATGCACGCTGCTTCTGGCCGCCCGACAGCGTGGCGGGCCAGGCGCCGGCCTTGTCCTGCAGGCCCACGTCGTGCAGGATTTGCCGTGCTGCGGGCAGCACGGCACGGGCGTCCAGCCCCAGCGTGAGGTTGTCCAGCACCGACAGCCAGGGCAGCAGGCGAGCGTCCTGGAACAGCACGGAGACATTGCCCTGCGCACTGGCCGCGCCGCTGGACTGCGCATGGCCGTCCAGCCCGGCGAGCGCGCGCAGCAAGGTGGTCTTGCCCGAGCCGGACTCGCCCAGCAGGGCCACGAACTGGCCCGGGGCAATGTCCAGGTCGATGGCGTCCAGCACGTTCTTGCCGCCAAAGCTGCGCGTGAAGCGCTGCAGCCGCACGGCGCCCGGGGTGGGGTGATGGCTCATGATCCCAGCGACCTCCGGTAGGACAGCACATGCGCCTCGATGCGGCGCACCACGGCGTCGGACAGCAGGCCCAGCAGGGCGTAGATGAGGATGCCCACCACGATCACATCGGTCTGCCCCCAGTCGCGGGCGCGGTTCATGAGGTAGCCGATGCCGGTCTGCGTGTTGATCAGCTCCAGCACCACCAGCGCCGTCCAGCACAGCGACACGGCAATGCGCAGGCCCACGAAGAAGCCCGGCAACGCGCCCGGCAGTGCCACCTTGCGGATGAATTCGGCGCGCGACAGGCCCAGGGTCTGGGCCAGCTCCACATGGCCGATGTCGATGCCGCGCAGGGCCGCGTGGGTGTTGATGTAGACGGGCACCAGCACGGCCGTGAAGATCAGGAAGATCTTCATGGACTCGCCAATGCCCAGCCAGATGATGGCCAGGGGAATCAGCGCCAGCGTGGGCACGGCGCGCTTGATCTGCACCAGGCCGTCGAGCAGGGCCTCGCCCGTGCGCGTCAGGCCCGAGGCCAGGGCCAGCAGCACGCCAGCCACCACGCCCAGCAGCAACCCGCTGTAGGCACGGCCTGCCGATGCCAGCAGGTGGGGCAGCAGGCTGCCGTCGGCCACCATGCCGTAGCCGGCGACCAGGGCCTGCGAGGGCGCGGTCAGCGTCTCGGGCGACAGCCAGCCCAGGCGCGAGGCCGCCTCCCACAGCACCAGCAGCAGGCCGGGGCCCACCAGCAGCGTGCCCTGCGACAGGCGCGCGGGCACCAGTTGCACGGCGGCCCGGGTGGCGGGCTCGGATTGGGCGGTGGGTGCGGTGGCCGGTGCCAGACCGGCCGCGTTGATGTCCAGTTGCGCTTGCGTCATCGTGTGTTTTCTGGCCGGTTCATCGGTTGGCCACGATCACGCGGTCGTAGGTGGACACGAAGGAGCCGGCCGCATCCAGCCGCTGCGGCAGGCTGCCGGCGGCGTGCAGGATGTCGATCAGCTTCTGGTGGTGGGGCTGCGCCTCGGCGGCCGTCTGGAACAGCAGGTCGGACTGCGATGCCAGGATGGCCGCCGTGCTCTCCGCATCGATGCGCTGGAACTGCGTGTAGTAGTGGCGGCCCCATTCCTGCTCGTGGCCATTGCTCCACTTGCCTGCGCGCACGAAGGCGCCCAGGAAATCGACGATGGCCTGGGACTTGGCCGGGTCGGCCAGCACGTCGGGCCGTGCGTAGATGTACGAGGTGGCGGGCAGCAGCGTGCGCTCCTGCGGATCGGGCACGGGCCGCGCGCCGATCTGCTTGCCCAGGCGCGTGACATGGGGCTCCATGAGCACGGCCACGTCCACGGCCTTGGCGCGCAGCGCGTCGTTGAGTTCGGCCACGCGCAGGTTGACCAGCTTCACGTCGGCCAGCGTCAGGCCCGCGCGTGTCAATGCCTCGATCAGGAAGACCTGGCGGCCCGAGCCTTCCACATAGCTCAGGCGCTTGCCGCGCAGGTCGGCCAGGCGCTCTATGCCTGCATCGGCACGCTGCACCAGCCGGTACTGGGCGCGCTCGCGCGTGAAGGTGGCGATGATGGGCAGCTGCACACCGGCGGCGCGCGCCTGGATGGGCGGCGTGTCGCCCACATAGGCAATGTCCAGCGCGCCTGCGCGTATGGCCTCGAAGATGGCCGGGCCGCCCGCGAAGTTGGGCAGCTCCAGCTGAAAGCCCAGGCGCTTGCGCTCACCGCTGGCATCCAGCAGGTGGCGCAGCAGCTCGCTCTGGTCGGCGACGACCAATCGGGTCCTGGGGTCGGCCGCAGCCCGCGCGGCGTGGGTGGAAGCCAGGGCGGCAGCGGCCAGCAGAGAAGGGCCGGCCAGCAGGAAACGACGCTTGTTCACGCGCTCCATCCTCAAAAGATTGCAATGGGATGGATGCTAGTTAGCGTGCTTCAGTTGTGAAAATACCGATTCCGTATTTGCAAACGCGCGCCACGCACATGGGCGTGGCGCGGGGGGAGGTTCAGCCGAACACCGGGCGCATGAAGCTGCGCTCGTAGCTCAGGATGCAGCGCGTGTCCTCCGCGTAGCGGAAGGCGGCCTGGCACTCGGGGTCCTGCATGGACTTGATGCGGTACTCCTCGTACAGCGCCATGCTGGGGAAGCTGAACATGGCCAGTGCCACATTATTGGCGCCTTCGGACGGCAGGAAGTAGCCGTGGTGCTTGCCGCCGAATTTCTCGACCAGCGGAATCCAGGTCTTGCCGTACTCCTCGAATTCCTTGGCCTTGAACGGGTCGATGATGTAGCGCAGGTAGCAGGTGATCATGTCTGAAAAGAGAAGGGAAGCGAAGCCTAGAGTTTGAACGATGCCGTCAGGCGGGAGAGCTTCTCCGACTCCTGCTGCAGCACCTGCGTGGCGGCCGAGGACTGCTCCACCAGTGCGGCGTTCTGCTGGGTCACGCGGTCCATGTCGGTCACGGCATGGCCCACCTGCTCAATGCCGGTGCTTTGCTCGCGGCTGGCCGAGGCGATCTCGGTCACGATGCCTGTGATGTTGCGCACCGTGGTGACCACTTCGCGCATGGTCTGCCCGGCCTGGTCCACCAAGGTGGCGCCGGCATCCACACGCTCCACCGAGGCCTGGATCAGCGTCTTGATCTCGCGCGCGGCCGAGGCGCTGCGCTGCGCCAGGGTTCGCACCTCGCCCGCCACGACCGCGAAGCCGCGCCCCTGGTCGCCAGCGCGCGCAGCCTCCACGGCCGCGTTCAGCGCGAGGATGTTGGTCTGGAAGGCGATGCCGTCGATCACGCCGATGATGTCCACCACGCGGCGCGACGAGGTATTGATCTCGCCCATCGTGCTCACCACCTGGTCCACCACGGTGCCGCCGCGCTCGGCCACCGCGCAGGCGCCCGAGGCGATCTGGCTTGCCTGCTGCGCGTTTTCCGCGTTCTGGTGCACGGTGGCGGTCAACTGCTCCATGGACGCCGCCGTTTCCTCCAGCGAGCTGGCCTGCTGCTCCGTGCGCTGCGACAGGTCCAGGCTGCCCGTGGCAATCTCGCCGGCCGAGCGGTGGATGATGCCCGCCGTGTCATGGATGCGCGTCACCAGTTGGCGCAGCTGCTCGCTCATGCGCTGCACCGCCGCGATCACGCTGCCTTCCGGTGCGTGCGATGCCCCCTCCAGCCCGGTTTGCGACAGATCCCCGGCGGCGATGCGGTTGGCGATCGCTGCCGCCACGGCCGGCTCTCCGCCGATGGCATGGAGCACGCTGCGCGTGGCCATCCAGGCGATCAACGACAGCAGTGCGCCCAGCACCGCCAGCGCCGCCACCGACTTGATGATGGTGGCGATGAAGGCCTGCTGGATGTCGTCCACATAGTCACCCGCGATCAGGTCCCAGTTCCAGGAGGTGGATCGCTTGGCATAGGCCAGCTTCTCGCTGGGCTCCTTCGCGCCGGGACGGGGCCACCAGTAGGTGAGGTAGCCGTTGCCCTGGGCAGACGCGCCCACGGCGGCAATGCTGCGGTAGAGGTAGCTGCCCTTGGCGTCCTGGAAGCCGGCCATGTTCTTGCCGTTGATGCCCGGGCTTGCGGGGTTGTTCAGCACCACGGAATCCGTCGTGATGCTGGTGATGTAGCCCGCACCACCGGCATAGCGCAGCTGCCCCACGCGGGCAATGGCCGTGGCCTTGGCGTCTTCTTCAGGCAGCTTGCCGGCCTTGGCCTCTGCCGCAATGGCGGCAATCAGGCTGTCTGCCGAATCGACAAAGTCCCGCAGCGCCTGCTGCCGGGCCTCATAGGCCTTGCTGCGTGCCTGGTAGGCGTTGAACAGGGTCAGCGCAAGCAGCGCCAGCAGGCAGAAAACCAGCGGAGCCAGCAGTTTCTGGCGAAGGGACAGGGCAGGCATGGAAGCGGGTTCGAAGAAGAGGCAGGGACGCCGTGAATGCTACAGAAACTTCTTCTTTGGTTTCATGTGTTTACAAATTTTTCCGCGCTCGCACAGTGCCGGCGCGGCCCCGTTTCTGCGGAACCTGTCCTGCCGCTGCCAACCTCGGCACCAGCGCGTGCACCGCACTGCCAGGCTTGCGGTCCATCACAAGGGAGAATCACCCCATGCAAGAAACTCCGTCCCCCGCCGCCCAGCCCCGCAATCCGCTGCACGGCGTCACGCTCGAAGCCATCGTCCGTGCCCTGGAGGCCCGCTATGGCTGGCCTGCCCTGGCACGGCAGGTTCCGGTGCGCTGCTTCACGCTGGACCCCAGCGTCAGCTCCAGCCTCAAATTCCTGCGCAAGACGCCCTGGGCGCGCGAGAAGGTGGAAGCGCTCTATCTGGACATGCTGCGCAAGGACGGGCGCAGGCCCGCTTCCACAGACTGAAGGCGCAAGCCGGATGCCACCGGACAAGATGTCCAGTGCGCAGGCACAGGCTGTGCCTATCATCGGCACCGTCTTCGATCCCGCAACCCTTTCAGACACCACCATGACCCAGAGCCAGAACCCTGTCGCCGTGATTGCCTCCGCCATGAAGACGCACGGCATCGTGCCTGCGGATTTCGACATCGCCTCCATCGAGGACGAGTACGCCTTGATGGCGGCACTGCGCCAGCACACCAAGGCCGCCCAGGTCAAATTGTTCGATGGCGGCATTGGCGAAGACAACGAGGCCGACGAAGACTACGTGGCCCTGCTCAAGCGCTTCGCCAAGGCTTGCGGTGGCGCCATCGGCTATGAGGGCATCGAATCCGGCATGGAGGGCGACACCGTCACGCTGCGCTTCCGATCGGGCGGCCAGGAGCACAGCTGGTCCTTCGAGCAGGACGGTGACCGCGTCAGCGAGGAGTTCCTGGACTTCATCATTGACCACTCCAAGTCCTGCACGACGGGGGAGTTCATCAATCTGCTGGATGAGAACTCGCTGCTGACAGGCTTTGTGCCCAAGGACATCTCCAGGCTGCTGTACGAGCACGACATCGTTTACTGAGTGCGGATGGCGGTGGCGGCGCGCCCGCCTCGACTTCACATCACGCGCACGCCCAGCCCGCCCACCAGCTCGGCAGCCTGCTCATGCGAGATCAGGCTGCCCTTGAAATGCTGGCTGAGCGAGGCAATCGTCAAGCCGCGCAAGTCCGCCGAGCGCAGGTCCGCGCCATCGAACCGGGCATTCTTGAGATGGGCATCGCGCAGGCTTGCCTTGTGGAAAACGGCATCGCGGAAGTCGCAGCCGGCCAGATCGGCATCGCTGAAGTTCAGGCCCTCCAGCGTTTTCTTGCGGAAGGACATGCCGCGCAGATCGGCACCAATCAGCAGGGACTCATGAAAATCAATGCCCAGGGTTTGCGCACCGCCAAACCTGGCGCCGGTCAGCTTGACTTCAAGAAAGCGCGCTGAGGCCAGCTTGGCCAATTCCCAGTTGGTGTTGTTCAGGTCGCTCTGGCAAAACAGGGCATCCGTCAGGTTTGCCAGCCGAAAATCGGCGCGGCCCGCCTTGCAATGCAGCCAGCGGGTGCCGGCCAGTTGGCAGCTTTCAAAGCAGGTGTCGGCAAAACTGCACTCCACAAATTGCGCGCCCTGCAAATCGAGTTGATAAAGATTCAATCCATCGAATTCGCATTGCTCGAAACCCAGGCCATGAGAGGCTTCTTGTTTCAATAGCTCCGACAAACGGTCCTCATCAAAAATCTGATTGACGATGGTTTTTGTGGAAGGCGTTGTTTGCATGGTCAATATCAGGCATGGCGTATTTCAGAAAGGCTGGGCAGTGTATGGCCTTGCCGCGCCCAGGTGTGAAATGCCCTTGGGATTTTCCAAGGGCATGCATTGCGCAGTTTGACGGATGAGAAAACCTGTGAGCACACGGGTTGCAGGGTGCTTCCGGTGCCGGTTCCGCCCTCCAGGAAGGGGGGAGCCGGCGTGCCCGCGTCCCCCGTGGCTGCGTAGCGGGAGCTTGCTGACCTGGGGCTTGCTGACCAGGTGGCGGCTTGGCGGACATGCATCTGTCGAAAAACCCTTACAGGAAGATGCCATTTGATATTACAAATTGTGTCTAGCGTGGCGAGGGCAGCAGTGAATAATCTGTAGAAGACATGGTTGGCACGCCAGCTGTATTTTCACCAATGCAGTTCTCTGGCAGCCGCAACGAATAATTTATTTGAAATCCAGCAAATATCTATGACCGGAATTATCCAGCAGACACTCCAAAATGATATTGATGCCTTGATCCATGATTGGATGGCCCAGGCCAGCGTGGGTGATTCCACGCTTGGAAAGAATGCTGAAAAAGAAGCGCGCGGGATTATCAACGCCATTGTGGGCGCCTTCGCCTCCGGCGCCGATCCGCAAAGGTTTTCGGACGAGGGCTGGAATCCCGCGCGGCGCCTGCTGGCCGAGCTGTCCCGCACCCGCGCCGCCCAGGGCCAGCGTGCCGGTGAAACCAGCCAGTTCATCCTGTCGCTGAAAAAGCCGCTGTTCGAGCACATCCAGCGCGGGCTGTCGGGCGATCCTGCTGCGGCCATCCAGGAAATCTGGAAGGCCACCGTGCTGGTGGACAACATGGCCCAGCACACGGTCAGCAGCTTCCAGCAGGCACGCGAGGAGATCATCATCCGCCAGCAGGAAGAGCTGCTGGAGCTGTCCACCCCCGTCGTCAAGCTGTGGGAGGGGGTGCTGGCCATTCCGCTGATCGGCACGCTGGACAGCAACCGCACCCAGGTGGTGATGGAGTCCTTGCTGCAAAGCCTGGTGTCGACCGAGTCGGAGCTGGCCATCATCGACATTACCGGCGTGCCCACGGTGGACACGCTGGTGGCCCAGCACCTGCTGCGCACCGTGACGGCCATTCGCCTGATGGGCGCGGAATGCATCATCAGCGGCATCCGGCCCCAGATTGCCCAGACCATCGTGCACCTGGGCATCGACATGCGCGACATCACCACCAAGGCCACGCTGGCCGAGGCGCTCAAGCTGGCCATGGGCAAGACCGGCTGGCGCATCACCCGCCAGACACAGGAGTGAGCCATCCATGGACCGCATTCCAATCCTGCGCATGGGCGATGTGCTGCTGGTTTCCATCCAGATCGACATGCAGGACCAGACGGCGCTGGCGCTCCAGGACGACCTGGCCGAGCGCATCGCGAGCACGGGCGCCAGCGGCGTCATGATCGATATCTCGGCGCTGGAGGTGGTGGACTCCTTCGTCGGGCGCATGCTGGTGACCATCTCGGGCATTGCCCGCATCCTGTCTGCCGCCACCGTCGTGGTGGGCATGCAGCCTGCCGTTGCAATCACCCTGGTGGAGTTGGGCCTGTCCCTTGGCGGGGTCAGGACGGCGATGACCGTCGAGAGGGGAATGGCCCTTTTGCGGGCACAGCAGTCGGGAGCCACCCTTGGAACATGATCGCAGCGGCCAAATGCCGTTACAAAACGAGCAGCAGATTGTCGCCACGCGCCAAACGGTGCGCTCGCTTTGCCAGATGCTGAAGTTCTCGCTGGTCGATCAGACGAAGATGATTACCGCTGCAAGCGAGCTGTCCCGCAATACGCTGATTCATGGAAAAGGTGGCCACATGAACTGGGCCATCATCGAAGTCAATGGAAAACAGGCCTTGCAATTGATTTTTGAAGACACAGGGCCTGGAATCAAGGATCTGAAAATGGCCATGACCGATGGCTTCACCACCGGCACGGGAATGGGCCTGGGCCTGCCGGGAAGCAAGCGGCTGGTGAATGATTTCAAGATAGAAACCGAGCTGGGCCAGGGCACACGAGTGAGTATCACCAAGTGGAAGTAATCCGGGGCTGGACCCATCGTTCATTTCCAATAGGCGATGCGAGCCGCGTGGGCGAGGTCAGGCGCCATGTGGTTGCACTGGCCTCCGACATGGGCTGGGGCGACGAAGACATGGGCCGTTCTGCGCTGGTGGCGACCGAGCTGGCCACCAACCTGGTGCGGCATGCCCGGGACGCTGAAATCTGGATAGCCGCGCGGCCGCCCATGCATGACATCGAAATCATCTGTGTCGACCGCGGCCCGGGCATCGAGGACATTGCCACCGCCATGCAGGACGGGGTGAGCACCGGCTCGGGCTCGCCGGGCACGGGCCTGGGGGCCATCTCCAGGGTGGCCGACGACTTCTTTGTCGTCTCCGAAGCCACCGGCACGGTGAGCCTGGCGCGGCTGCGCGAAGGCCGCAGGGCGCCGTCGGCACTGTCGCTGCGCATGGGCGCCGTTTGCCTGGCCGTTGCGCCCGAGACCATCAGCGGCGACGCCTGGGCGGTCATGTCGGGCGCGGGGCTGGCCGAGGTGCTGGTGGCCGATGGCCTGGGCCATGGACCGCTGGCGGGCGAGGCGGCCCGTGCGGCGGTCGATGTCTTTGCGTCGCAGAACGGGAACGTGAACGAGAACCGGAACGGCGGTTCCGATGGCGCCATGCCGCTGGACGAGTTCGTGGCCCAGGCCCATGCAGCGCTGCGCGGCACGCGCGGGGCGGCCCTGTTGGCGGTGCGCTTCGGCGCACAGGGCGTGCACAGCTGCGGTGCGGGAAACATCAGTGGCAGGCTTTTCAATGGCGTGGCCAGCCTTTCCCTGAGCAGCCAGCACGGCACGGCAGGTGTACAGATCTCGCGGCCCAGGGTGGCCGACTGCTCCAGCCTTGACCATGGCGTTCTGGTGCTGCACTCCGACGGTGTGTCTGCCCGCTGGAAACATGAGGACTATGCGGGCCTGCTGGGCAGGGACCCCGGCCTGCTGGCCGCCTGCCTTCTCTGGCACAACACCCGTAGCAGGGATGACGCCACCGTGGTCGTCCTCAAGGCCGAGGAAGAGCAATGAACGAAGACGATCTCAAAGCTGAACTGGAACTGTGCCGCGCCGAGGTCAGGTCCTTGCGCGAGGAGCTGGACGAGACCAATCGCGGCGTGGTCGCGCTCTACGGCGAGCTGGATGTGCAGGCCGAGAAGCTGCGCAAGGCCACCGAACTCAAGAGCCATTTCCTCTCCTACATGAGCCATGAGTTCCGCACGCCCATAGGCGCCATCCGCAGCAATGCGCGCCTGCTGCTGGACCATGTGGATGGACCGCTCACCACCGAGCAGACCCGGCAGGTCGGCTTCATCCAGGAAACCGCCGCCGAGTTTTCCGAGATGGTCAACGACCTGCTCGACCTGGCCAAGATCGAGGCGGGCCGCCTGGAAATCTCGCCGGGCTGGTTCGAGATGATGGATTTGTTTGCCGCCTTGCGCGGCATGTTCAAGGCCATGGCGGACAACGTGGAGTTGAGCCTGGTGTTCGAAGAGCCCGGTGATCTGCCGCGCTTCTACACCGACAACCGCAAGCTCTCGCAGATCCTCAGAAACTTCATCTCCAATGCACTGAAATTCACGCCGCAGGGTGAGATCAAGGTGTCGGCAGAGCTGGTGGGGGACATGCTGGTGAAATTTTCGGTGGCGGATACCGGCATAGGCATCGCCTCGGAATTCCACGACGCGATTTTCAATGACTTCACCCAGGTCGATTCACCCATCCAGAAGCGCCTGCGGGGCACGGGCCTGGGCCTGGCCCTGTCCAAGCAGCTGGCACAGCTTCTGGGGGGCTGGGTGGAAGTGCAAAGCGCCCTGGGCGAGGGCTCGACCTTTTCCGTGATCGTTCCCGCGCATCTTCCGGTCGATACCAAGGATCTGAAGGCCTGATACGGCCAAGCCGGTCTTCATCCCATCAAAAACAACAGGAACATCATGCCCAAGAACACGACTGGAATGATTCTTCCCTCATTCGACCGAAGCCTGCACACCATTCTTGTCGTTGACGACAACCCTGCCACGCGCTACTCCACGGCACGGGTCATCAGGGCGGCGGGATTCCAGACGGTCGAGGCGGAAACCGGGGAAAAGGCCATTGCCCTGTCGGAGACCGGCGTGGCAGCCGTGGTGCTGGATGTGCACTTGCCCGATATCTCGGGCTTCGACGTATGCCGCACCATCCGCGGTGCGCGGCACACCAGCCTGATTCCGGTAGTGCACCTGTCGGCCGAGTATGTGCAAAGCAACCACCAGGTGGCGGGCCTCAACGCCGGGGCCGACGCCTACATGGTGCACCCCGTGGAGCCGCAGCTGCTGATTGCCACGCTGCATGCCCTGATCCGCGCACGCCTGGCGGAAGACGGGCTGCGCCGCAGCGAGTCACGCTTTCGCGCCATCTATGACCAGGCGCCGGCGGCCATGATGCTGGTCAGCGCCGACGGCCTGATCAGCGATGCCAACTCCCAGGCGCAGGCACTGCTGCAGCGCGGCATTGACGACCTGGCGGGCAAGCCGCTGGCCGGCTTTGTTCCGCAGGCCGTTCGGGAAAAAGCTGCGCAGCAATTGGCCGAAGACCCCGAAAAGTCCTGGCGCGGCGAGTTCCCCATCCTCCAGGCAGACGGGCAGGAGCGCCTGATCTCCTGGAAGTTCTCCGATCCCATCGAGCCCGGCATCCGCTTGGCCGTGGCCCAGGACCTGACGGAGTCGCTGGAGTTCGAGAGGCAGCGCCAGCAGATGCTGGAGCAGGAGCAGGCGGCGCGCGTGGCCGCAGAGCGCATCAGCCGCACCAAGGATGATTTTGTCGCCGTGCTCTCGCATGAGCTGCGCACGCCGCTGTCCCTGCTCAACGGGGGCACGCATTTGCTCAAGCGCGCCAACCTCAGCGAGGCCATGCTCAAGAAGGGCATAGATGCCATCGAGAAAGGCGTGAAGGCACAAAGCCGCATCATTGCGGACATTCTGGATATCTCGCGCCTGACGACGGGAAAACTCAATCTGCACCGCGAGGAGGTCAATGTCTGCTCATTGGCCGTGCAAAGCCTGGAGCCGTTGCGCGACAACGCCGCCGACAAGAACATCACGCTGCAGTTCGAGGCGCCGTCCGATGACATCATGGCGTGGATCGATGTCACGCGATTCCAGCAAATCCTGTGGAACCTGGTCTCCAACGCCATCAAGTTCTCCAATGCGCGCAGCGTGGTGAAGGTGGGCCTTGAAATCAGTGACGAGAGCCTGGTGATGAGCGTGGCGGACGAGGGCGTGGGCATCGCGCCTGAATTTCTTCCGCATGTCTTCGAGCGCTTCTCGCAGGCCTCCGCCCCCGCCACCCGTGGGCATTCCGGCCTGGGATTGGGGCTGTCCATCGTCAAGCACCTGGTGGAGCTGCATGGGGGCACCGTGCGTGCCCACAGCGAAGGCGTGGGCCGTGGCGTCACCATGCGGGTGGAGATTCCGCTGCACGAGGCAAGCGCCTCCCAGGCCGACCCGATGAATGCGCATCTTGAAAATGGCGAATCCCTGGAAGGCAAGGACATCGTCATCGTTGAAGACAATGCGGACACCAGCGAAATGCTGAAAGTGGTGCTGACCGACCAGGGCGCCACCGTCAGGAGTGCCGAGAACTTCGACCAGGCCATGGCCCTGGTCCAGGCGCAGTGGCCCAGCCTCATCGTCAGCGACATAGGGCTGCCGGGAAAGGACGGGTTCCAGCTGGTCAAGGCCCTGCGCGAAGCGGAGGCCGCGCACTTTGGCGGAACAAGACAGGTGAAGATCGTGGCGCTCAGCGCCTTTGCCCGGGAGCAGGACCGCACCCAGGCGCTGCAGGCAGGCTTTGACCACTATCTGGAAAAGCCGCTGCAGCCGCACCTCCTCATCCGGGTGCTGCTGGAGCAGGGCTGATCGTCTGGCCCAGCGCCTGGGCCAGGAACTCCGCCGTGACGCGCACCCTTGTCGTGCGCTGCAGGTCGGGGTGCATGACCTGCCAGACCTCGTAGTCGTCCGAGCGCTGGCGCTGGGGCCAGATGCGCAGCAGGCCTTCGCGCTCGCCCATGCTCACGGGCATCTCGCCCAGGCCGATGCCGGCCGCCACGGCCTTGCGCACCAGCAGGCTGGAGTTGGCGGCCATGGCGATCCGGGCCTGGCGCGCGGGCACATCGACCATGGTGGGAACGGGCCGCTGTTCCAGAAAGGGGCCATAGACCACGAGGTGGTGGCCGCGCAATTCGTCCTCTGCGGACGGCTGGCCAAAGCGCGCCACGTAGGCTGCGCTCGCAAACAGTCCCACGGGCCAGGCGACCACGCGGCGCACCACCAGCTCGGGTGCCTCGGGGCGAACGTTGCGAAACGCGATATCGGCCTGGCGGCGGCCCAGGTTCAGCATGTGCGTGGATACCTCCAGATCCACGCGGATGCCGGGCCAGCGCTGCTGCAGGCGCTCTATGGCGGGCAGCAGGAATTCGGTGGCGATCGAGTCGGTGCTGGTCACGCGCACCAGGCCGGCCGGGCTGTCGTCCAGCCCCTCGATGCGCGTGCGCAGGTCCAGCGCCGCGCCTTCCATGCGCCGCGCGGCGCCCAGCGCGGCCTCGCCAGCGGCGGTGAGCAGGTAGCCATCCCTGGCGCGCAAAAACAGCTTGCTGCCCAGCTCGGCCTCCAGCGCGTTCAGGCGCCGGCCCACGGTGGCCTGGTCCACGCCCAGGCTGCGCGCGGCGGCGCGCAGGGAGGGCGTGCGCGTCAGCGCGAGGAAGATGCGGGTGTCATCCCAGTTCATGGCGGTTTTGGTGATGCAGATTTGCAGCACTGTAGAGCGAAATCGCTGCGTTTGAGCGGCCTGGAGCAGTCGTAAGCTTTGGGTATCGGACCTTCAACTCTTTTTTGAATACTCACTGCGCAATGAAAGACAGCACAAGCATGCAAGCCATTGTTTTCGACGACTTCGGCGGCCCCGAAGTGCTCGTGGCCCGCGACCTGGCCCGGCCCGAAGTCCGGCCCCATGACCTTCTGGTGCGCAACGCCGCGATTGGCGTGAACCGTGCCGACGTATCCCACCGCAAGGGCGCCTATGGCCGCGCCCACTTTGGCGAATCCGACCTCATGGGCCTGGAGATCGCCGGCACCGTGGTGGAGGTGGGCGCGCAGGTGCAGGGCTTTGCCGTGGGCGACCGCGTCATGGGCATCGTGGGCGGCGGCGCCTATGCCGAGCTATCGCGCATCGACCACCGCATGGCCATGCATGTGCCCGAGAGCCTGTCGCTGACCGACGCCGGCGCGGTGGCCGAAGTCTTCGTCACCGCGCATGAGGCGCTGTTCCACCTGGCCAGCCTGCAGCCGGGCGAATCGGTGCTGATCCACGCGGCGGGCAGCGGCGTGGGCTCGGCGGCCGTGCAACTGGCGCATGCGGCCGGCGCGCGCGTGTTTGCCACGGCCAGCGGCGACAAGCGGGACGCCGTCACGTGCCTTGGCGCCGACGTGTTCATCGACTACCGCAGCGAAGACTTCCAGGCCGTGGTGGCCGACAGGACGGACGGCAAGGGCGTGGACGTGGTGGTCGATTTCATTGGCGCCCCCTACCTGGAGCGCAATATGCGCTCGCTGGGCATGGGCGGGCGCATGGTCTGCGTGGGCCTGCTGGGCGGCGCGCTGGCGGCGGCCGTGCCCATGGATGTGCTGCTGTACAAGCACCTGCGGATCTTCGGGACGGTGATGAAGTCGCGCCCGCCCGAAGTCAAGCAGGCCATGGTCCAGCGCTTCGCCCAGCGCTGGCTGCCCGCGCTGGCGGCCGGCACCATCCGCCCGGTGATCGACAGCACCTACCCGCTGGCCGAGGCCGCGCAGGCGCACCGGCGCATGGAATCGGGCCAGAGCGTGGGCAAGCTGCTGCTGATCCCTGAGCAGGCCGGGCAGTAAGGCGCCTGCCCGGGGCGTGCATCCCCTGGGCAGGAATCCTCAAGTTCTGCAATATTCCAAGTCTCCGGATGCGCGCAGCCCCTGCGCGCATCCAGTCTCTCAACCAGGAGCGATGACCCCGGCCGCCCTCCCGCGCCGACATCGAGCCGCCTCTCCAGGAGATATCCATGATTGTTGAAATTGCCGAACTGAGGGTCGATCCCGCCAGGCACGAGGAATTCGGCCAGGCCCTGACCCAGGCCGTGGCCGACGTGCTGTCCAAGGCCGGTGGATACCGTGGGCACAGCATTCTTGCCTGCATGGAAACGCCCGGCCGCTACGTGCTGCAGGTGAACTGGGAGACCCTGGAAGACCACACCGTGGGCTTTCGCGAGTCACCCGCCTTCGCGCAGTGGCGCGCCATCATCGGCCCGTACTTTGCGCAGGCACCGCATGTGGAGCATTTCGTGGTGAGGGATGCGCAGGCGAACTGAGCCTGGCATCTGCGGCCGCGCCGCCCGCCCGTCGTGGGCGTGGCGGGCGTGGTCGGCGCTGGGGGCGGGCTTGCATTGGCTTGCGCAGCGCACCTGGCCCTTGCGAGCAAGGGCTGCGCACGCACTCAGCCCAGCTTGTGCCGTGTCCTGAGCAGTCCCACACCCAGCGCGATGAAGGTGCCGCCCACGATGCGGTTGAACAGCTTGGCGTGTGCCACCAGGTGGCCCTTGATCAGGGAGATGAGCAGCACGTAGCAGGCGTGCGAGATCAGGGCACAGACCGCGAAGGTGGTGGTCAGCACCAGGTACTGCGTGAGCAGCGGCTCGCCCGGGACGACAAACTGGGGAAACAGCGCCGAGAAGAACAGGATGGCCTTGGGATTGGTCAGCGACACGCCCATGCCCTGGGCCACCAGTTGCCAGTTCTTGCGCTCGCGCCGCTGGGTGGGGGCCAGGCCCGCATCGCTGCCCAGCAAGCCGTCCTTGCTGCGCCAGCGCTTGACGCCCAGCCAGATCAGGTACATGGCGCCCGCCACCTTCATGGCCAAAAATGCATGGGCCGACATGGCGAGGATGGTCCCCATGCCGATCATCGCCAGCCCGGACACCACAAAGATGCCGACCGAGCTGCCCAGCGAGCTCAGTGCCGTTCGCCTTGCGCCTACGTCCACCGAGTTGGAGATGGCCAGCAACACGGCGGGGCCGGGGGTGAAGCACATCAGCAGCGAGACGCCGCAGAAAACAAGCCAGTGGGCGATGGTCATGATCGGGGGGAGGTCGGTGGGGGAAGACAGCCAACATTCTCATGCAATTGGGGGGTCTTTGCGGCCTTGGCGTTGCGAATGGCACCAGCCCGTGCAAACAGCTGCATGGCCCAGCCCGCGCAGGCCGCCGCACAGGCCCAGACCAGCCCCCAGCCCTGGGCCGACAGCAGATGCGGTATGGCCAGGGGCACCAGAAAGCAGACCGCGAACACGGATGTATTGGCCATGCCCAGCGCCGTGCCCGCGCGGGCTGCGCCGGCCATCCCGGCCAGCTGCGTGTAGGCCACGCCATGCCAGGCGGACACGCAGATGCCGCAGATGCCCAGCATCACCATGAGAGCCCCGCCCATCGCAGCAGACCCGGCCGGGTGGCCGGCCCAGCTCAGGACCGCAAGGCCCGCGAACAGCGCCAGGGTGAGCTGGCAGCAGGCGCGCAGAAAGGCGGGTCTGTTTCGGTGCCTGTCGGTCCAGCGGCCGCTCCAGATCCGCAAGGCCATGGAAACCAGTTGCACGACCGACATGAGGGCCGCCGCCGCGCCCAGCCCCAACTGAGCATAGTCGTGCAGGAACACCGTACCGAAGGACAGCACGGCGAACTGCGGGGCGCACAGGATGCCGATGCCGGCGGCCATGCGCCAGGCCTGCAGATCGCGCAATGGGCCGGGCGTGGTGGTTGCGGCGCGGTCCGGCGCGGCGGCCTTGCTTCGAAGCGGTGACTGCGGCGGCTCCTGAATCCACAGCGCGGCGAATGCGGCAGCCCCAAGGCACAGCGCAGCCAGCACGCCATAGACGGCGGCAAAGCCTGCATGCGTGGCCAGGCTGGTCAGCAAGGGCGTGCCGATGGCGCCACCCAGCGGCACGGCGGTCTGGCGGATGCTCATGGCCAGGCCGCGCTCGCCTTCGGCAAACCAGCCCATGACTGCCCGGCCGCTGGCGCCGTTCACGCTGCCGCCCAGCAGTCCCACCAGCACCAGGCCACCAGCCAGCAAGCCAAACGGCGGGATATGGGCCGGCGATGGCGAAGCCCATAGCGCCATAGCCGCCAGGGCCATGGCCGTGCCGCACAGGCCGAGCAGCAGCACCGGCCGGTCACCCCAGCGGTCCGTCAGCAATCCCCAGGGCAATTCACTGAGCGCAATGCCCAGGCCCATCAGCCCCAGCGCCAGGCCCAGCGTCCGGGTGTCCAGCTGGTAGCCCGAACGCATGAGGATGGCCGTCATGGGAATCCCGCTGAAAGCCACGGAAAACGCGGCATTGGCGATGACGCCTGCCGCCAGCACCTTCCATCGGTGGCGGGGCGGGGAGGGCAAGGGCAGGAGGGGGCCCGGATCGGCGCTGGGTGCAGGAGAAGAGGAGGTCATGGGCGGCAGTATGTTGGGCCTCAACCATCCTGAAAATCACATAATTTCGTATCTACAATCCATTTTTTCAGCACGATTGGGGGCTTGGCAATGACACGCGTTCTCTATGACCTGGATGTGCTGCGCACCTTTTGCACCGGCGTCGAACTGGGCAGCTTTGCCCGGGCGGCGGACCGGCTGGGCCGCTCCACATCCGCCGTCAGTGCCCAGCTCAAAAAGCTGGAGTCCCAATGCGGCACGCCCTTGCTGCGCAAGTCCGGCCGGGGGCTGGTGCTGACGGAGGCGGGGGAAACCTTGCGCGGCTACGCGCTGCGCCTGCTGGAGCTCAACGACCGCGCCGTGGCGGCCGTGCGCGGCAGCGAGCTGCGCGGCCTGGTGCGCCTGGGCCTGCAGGAAGACCTGGGCGAAAGCGTGCTGCCCCATGTGCTGGGGCAGTTCGCGCGGGCCCACCCGCACGTGCGCATCGAGGCCAGCGTGGCCCGCAGCGATGAACTGCGCGAACGCATGGCCCTGGGCCAGTTCGACCTGGCGCTGCTCTGGGATGTGGGCATGAACCATGCCTGCGTGCATGGCGAGCACATCATGCGGCTGCCGCTTCAGTGGATTGGCCCGGCATCGCTGGATGCGGCCGAGGCTGGTTGGGCGCGCGGCCTCAACGGCGGGGCGCAGGGCGATGAGGCGCTGCCCCTGGCCATGCTTGAGGCGCCTTGCCCTCTGCGGGACATCGTGACGGCCGCCCTGGACAAAAAGGGCCTGGCCTGGCGGCACGCCTTCAACAGCGCCAGCCTGACCGCCGTCTGGGCCGCCACGGCGGCCGGCCTGGGCCTGTCCGTGCGCACGCCGTTCGGTCTGCCCGCCCACGTCAGGCCGCTGGATGCACAGGCCCTTGGCCTGCCGGCCTTGCCGTCCATGGACCTGATCCTGGGCCGCGCCGCGCTGGATGCCCCGGAGCCCGTGGACCGCCTTGCGCGCATCCTGGTCGATGCAGTGCGCGAGCATGTGCGCAGGCAGGAAATCGCAATTTGAATTTATTTCTTCGTGATCAGGCCACTGAAATATTCATTCAGGTCACGAAAATCCTTCACCGTCCAGGCATGGGGCGGTACTTTCACGCCGTTTTCCCGCAAGGTCCGGGGAATCAAATCTCCATTCGGGCGAAGAATGACGGACGAGACAATCACGCCCGGATAATCATGCAGCCTTTTTCTGAAGGCGGCGGTCGTCAGGTCGGGCGTGGGAGGGTTGCTCTTGTTGGCCAGCGGGCCCGTGCCCCTGGCGTCTGCCCCGTGGCACATGGCGCATCTCGATGAATAGAGCTGCTTCCCATTGCTGTTGTCCGCAAATGAGGGCGATGCCTGAATGGCCAACGATATTCCCAATGACGCGGCGAAGAGTATTTTCATTTGCTCGTGGATTTTTTGTATGAATCTGATCCGCCGCGATCATATTGCCTTCCACGGCCACCCTGGACGCTTGCCTGGCTGCCAGCCACGCGCCCACGAAAAAGCCCTGCAGTGCAGGGCTTGTGAAGCTTATGAATGAGGCGAGAGGGCGCGCCTGGCTTACTTCTTCGCGTATTCGAACTTGGGCAGCGCCTTCAGCGCGTCCTTGGTGGCGCCGGGCAGGGTGATCTTGTTGTTTTCCACGCGGAACTGGTTCACGGGAATGGCCACGTCATGCTTGCCCATGCCCAGGAAGCCGCCTGCGCCGATGATGGCGTACGACACGGCCTTGTCGGGTGCGACGATCACATCGTCGATCTTGCCCACGGCCTTGCCTTCCTCGTTGTAGACGCTCTTGCCCAGCACGGACTTCTTCAGGCTCCAGCCCGTGGCCACGGCCTGGACTTCAGTGGCCGCCACGCCCAGCGTGGTGGTGCCCGCCACGGGCTGGGCCCAGCTGGTGGAGGCTGCGCCTGCGATCAGTGCGGCAGCGATCAAACCCATCTTCAGCGTCTTGTGACCTGTCATAGAGAACTCCTGGAAAACAAAATTTGAAGTCCTCATTAGGAGCGCTGCGCAAGCGCACGGAGATCGGAAAAGCAAGCAAAGGCCTGTCAGCCAATCGAGCGGCGCGGCGAGGAGCTTGCCTACAAGCTCCCGCAGCCGTGCGCTGGCGGGGTGCAGGCCCCCAATCAGATGGCGCTCAGATGCTCATACAGAATCACCGAGCCGATGCCGATGAGCAGCACACCGCCAACGGCCTCCGCCCAGCGGCCCGCAATGCTGCCCAGCAGGCGGCCGACCATGACGCCCAGGGTCACCATGGCGAAGGTGGCAAAGCCGATGGCCAGGGCCACGGTGGTGATGCTCACATCCAGGAAGGCCAGGCCCACGCCCACGGCCATGGCGTCGATGCTGGTGGCGAATCCGGTGGCCACCAGCAGCCAGAAGCCGTGCCGGGCGGGCTTGGCCTCTTCTTCGCCGTCAGCAGTCTTGAGGGCGCCCAGCAGCATGCGGCCGCCCAGCACCAGCAGCAGCACGAAGGCAATCCAGTGGTCCCATGCCTTGACATAGTCGGAAGCCGCATAGCCCAGCGCCCAGCCGGCCAGCGGCGTCAGTGCTTCGATGACGCCGAAGATGGCGCCTGTGCGCAGGGCTTCGGACCAGCGGGGTTTGAGCAGGGCGGAGCCCTTGCCCACGGCAGCGGCAAAGGCGTCGGTGGACATGGCAAAGGCCAGGAGCAGGATGGATGCGGCGTTCATCTGGGAGGGGGTTCTTCACGGCCGGGCAAGCGCACAACGGCACTTCACCGCCGCCCGACCTTGTGACCTGTGTCGCGGTGAAATGCCGATGGTCTCGCCAACCGAAGAACGGATGCCTGCGCCACAGCATGCAGGATGCCGAGTGTGTTGACGCAGGCGCTTGCAGGTTGCAAGCAGGCTACTCCCCAAGGGATGCGTGATTCTAGGAGCGCGGGGCGTGATCGGGGCCTATGCCCCCATCGGCATGCGGCTCTCTGGAAATGATTCGTATCTTCGTGGCTGCCGTTATTTTCCGTTGGCGTACCGATTGTGCTCTTCGACGAATTTCCTGATTTCCGACGCTTCAATGGGCCTGCTGAAATAGTAGCCCTGTATTTCATCGAAACCCAGGGAAACCAGTAAATCAAAGACTTCTGCGCTGTCAACGCCCTCTGCCACCAGGCGATAGCCAAGATCCGAGGCCATGGTCATGATGGATTTCAATACGGACAGGGCCCGGTCATTGGTATCGATGTCGCAGACCATGGATCGGTCTATCTTCAATATCTCGGCAGGCAGATTCTTGAGCGATGCAAGATTGGAATATGCGGCGCCAAAATCATCCAGTGCAACCTTTATGCCGAGTTTTCTGATGTGTTGAAGCGCCTGAACCGTGCCCTGGCCTGTCAGCACATCGCTTTCTGTGCACTCGATCACGATGTTTTTCAGCGGAACGCCGTGCTGGTTGCACATGGCGTTCAGGTAGTCCGGAAAATCGACCTCATCCAGATTGCGCGGGGAGATGTTGATGGAGACCTGAAGATCGAGTTTCTCGGCTTTCCAGGCCGCCACCTGCGCCAGCGCCGTTTTGATTACGAACCGTGTCAGGCTGTGGATCAACGGCGTGGCTTCAACCAGAGGGATGAATTCGCTGGGCGGGATTTCTCCCATTTGTGGATGCTTCCAGCGTATGAGGGCCTCCAGCCCCTTGCAGCTGAAACTGTGGTTGTCGAATTTGGGCTGGTACACCAGCCGCAGCTGCCCATTGCCCAGCGCATGTCCGAAGTCCCGCAGGAGCCGATAGGATCTTTGCTGGAGACTGTCCTCATTCTCCTCATAACGGTGAAATGATCGTGCGTTGTATCCGGCCTGCTGCACGCACACCATCGCCTTGCGAATGACATCGTCCACCTCGTGCTGGTTCAGGTAGAACCGCACCACGCCTGCCCTGGGTTGAAGTTCGAACCGCAGATCGGCGCTGGTGATGGGTTTTTGCAGGTATTCCAGCAATTGGTTGACCAATGCCTCCTCATCTTCTTGCCTGCCGGCGCTGATCACCCAGGCAAACCTGGCCAGGCCCACGTGGTAGACGGTTGCGTGCGGCCCCGTCATGTCCGTGACTGCCTTGGCAATGTCACGCATGAGCTGCTCGACATAGTTCAAGCCCAGCGCATTGCTCATTTCCAGCAGGCTGGCGTGGTTGAGCACCTCCATCAATACCAGACCGCGTGCCGATCCCGGGGCCAGAATGCAAAGGCTCTTCAGGTCCAGCTTGAGTTGCGTGCGATTTGGCAGGCCCGTGACTTCGTTTATTTTGCCAATTCTGTGATGGTAGTGAAGTTGAGCCTGAACGATGGCGGCCATGGCTTGCAGTTGCTGGCCTTGCTCTTCGGAGAATGTCCTGGGCTGGGTATCGATGATGCACAGGCTGCCGATGGCGTGGCCGGTTTCCATTATCAAAGGCACACCTGCATAGAACCTGATATTGGGCTTGTGGGTGACCAGGGGATTTTCTGAAAATCTGCTGTCCAGGTGCGTATCGGGAATCACCATGATTCCTTCGTTTCTGATGGTGTGGTCACAGAAGGCATCCGTGCGCAGGCTGCCATCCATATCCACACCCACCGGTGCCTTGAACCATTGCCTGTGCTCGTCCAGAACCGTGATGATGGCAATCGGAGCCATGAACATGCGGCTGGTGAGCTCGGTGATGCGCTGAAATTCCTTTCTGGCATTCAGGTCCAGGATTTCAGCGGTCTGCAGTCCGAGCAGTTGCTCTTTCTCGGATTCGGTAGTCCAACGGGTAAGCATCGATTTCCTGCCTCAGTGAACCCAAACTATAAAACTGCCGCGCCTTTGGGGGGCAAAGGGATTACTGGGCGTCCAGCAGCGGTAAAAGCTCCTGCAGTTTTTCCAGTGCGCCTGGGCCTTGAAGCTCCGAGATGGTGCCCAGCGGCTCCGTGTCTTCCACAATCACATAGGCCATGGACCACTTGGCAAAACGCCTTTGATCAAGGCGTGCCTGCGGAAACAGGGGCGTGAAGTTGATGTGTCTTTCATCGCGCGAGATGGACTCCACCAGCAGCGCCAGTTGCTCTGGCGGCCCTTCGACATACTGGAAGAAGCGTTCCCCGTCGAAAACCAGCATGCCCGTGATCCCGGCCGACCAGTTGAAGGTGCGCGCCGCCTTGATGATCGCCGCGATGCATGTGGTGTCAGCCCCTGGGGCCAGCTGGCTGTGATAAAGGAAACATTCGAGAGAATTTTCTTGCATACCCTCCCCCTTTCTGAGTTGTTGGGCGGCGATGGTATGCGTTGCGCGAGGGGGGGTCACGTAGGTGCGCAACCCGTTGTTGCATATGTAACCATCCTGCTTGCACCCTGGGCCTGGGCGGCTGCGGGGCCCAACGACAACAAGCCCCCACAAGCGCTGGCGGGCAGGGCTTGCGGGGGCTTGTGCAAGAAGCGGAGGGTGTTCCAGGCCTGGATTGACGTAGCCGGCCTTACAGGCGCGGCATCGCCCTCATTGCTGCTGCTTTTGCGGCAAGGGCTGGCCTATCTGTCGCTGGTTGGCCTTGGTCTGCTGCTGGGTGTAGTTGCCGTCGCTGATGGGCTGGCCCATCTGCATGGGGACATACGAACGGTGATGGGACCCTGCCATGGGAATGAGCTGCTTCATGGAGAGAACTCCTGATCCTGCGGGTGGCGGCTGGGGCCGATGCCGCCGGTCTTTAGGGGTTGCGGGAGGAATGCAGCAAGTGTGTGGCGCGCCGTGAAAGCCGGGTGTAGGAAAGATCGGAAGCCGTGTAGTCAAGCCTGCGCAAATGCAAGAAAGCGCTGACCTGCACGAAGGGGCAGGGCACCCCTTGGCACAGATCAGCGCTGTACAGGCCGCGCCTTGTCCGTCAGAACTTCAGGCTGTCACTGCCTTCGGCGCGCAGCGTCCTGGCGTCGAAGTCCACCGAGAAATGGTCGCTGGGCTTGCCCGAGCCCAGGCCCTTGAGGATGGAGAACACCTGCTTGAAGCTGTACTGGAAGGGCTGGCCCACGGGCGTGCTGTCGGCCAGCTTGTCGCCCGTCTTCTGGGGCGCCGAGGTCAGGGCAGGGAAGGCGCTCATCAGCAGGCGGTACTGTTCCACGCGCTGCTTGCCCATGTCGTTCAGCGACAGGCCGCCCGCGTAGACGGTGCGGTGGAAGTCGCCGTAGAAGGTATAGGCCGACACATTGGCCAGCGCGTTGAAGTCCACGCCCGCGGCCTGGGCCTTGGCGCGGGCGGCGTTCTCGGCCACGCTCCAGTCGGCGGCCCACTGCGCGGCATTGCCGGCCACGGGGCTGCCTTGCAGGCAGCCGGCGCTGGGCTTGAACGGCACGGCAACGCCTTGCGCGGCGAGGCCGGCGAGCTGGGCGTAGGTGACCTTGGTGTCCAGCTGGGCCATGGTCAGCATCTGCTGCAGGTTGAGCTGGCTGACCAGGTCCTTCATGTCGCAGGCCCAGTACTCGTCCAGGAAGCGCAGGCGCGACAGCTCGCCGAAGTAGCGGCTGGTGAAGTCGCCATAGCTGGTGCTGGACAGAATGGCCTTGTCCCAGCGGCGCTTGGCGTCCTCGGGCTTGCTGCTGCCTTCCACGTACTTCCATTCCATCTCGTACAGCGGAAAGAGCTCGTTGAAGCGCGGCACGTTGTTCAGCGCCACGGTCTGCACGTCCACCTTGCGCGGCGTGTCGAAGCGCACGATCTTGTAGGCCGCGCCGTAGACGGCCAGCGACGGCGACTGCACGTTCACCAGGTACTTGCCGCTCTTGCTCAGGTAGTCGTTGGTGCCGTTGAAGTGCATGTGGCCGCCGATGTGCAGCGGCAGGCCCGTGGCGGCCACCGCCTCGGCCGTGGCCTGCTCGGGCACGCGCGCCGTCTGGAAGGCGCCGGGCTTGAAGGCGGCCTTGATGGCATCGGTCTGGTTGGCGTAGAAGTCCATGGTCGGGTAGTGCGAGAAGGCCACCAGCTGCTTGCCCTGGGCCTTGGCGCGCGCGCTCACCGATTCGATCCACGCCATCACGCTCTTCTTGTGCGTGGTCATCTTGTTCCAGCCCGCATTGCCGGCGCCGGTGAAGCCCTTGGGCGAGTTGGGCTTGGCGGGGTCCAGCTTGTCCGGCACGAAGACGTTGGCGTCCACCGACAGCAGCCACAGGCCCTTGACGGGCTCGACCAGGTAGCTCACATCGGCAATGCTGGTGCAATTGGTGTAGCCGGCCTGCTTGAACTTGCCGCCTTCGCCTTCCTTGCAGATCTCGTAGCTGCGCTGGCTCAGCTGGGCCTGTCTGGCCGCCTCGGCATAGCTGTACTTGTCCTGCGCGTAGGTGCTGTAGGGGGTCTCCCAGTACACGTCCTTCTCATTGGGCATCAGGCCGTAGGGGGCCAGGTCGCGCAGCAGCGAGGCATAGCCTTGCTCCATCAACTGGTCGGTACAGACCACGTTGGCTTCGGCGTTCAGGCAGCCCTGGTAGTTCTTGGCGTAGACCTTGACCGTGCTGCCGTTGGCGGCCATGAAGTCGTCCTTGCCCTTTTCGTCATCGTCGTAGGGGGCGACAGGGTCATGGTTGCCGGGCGCGATGAAAAAGCGCATGCCCTTTTTCTCGTACTCGGCCAGCACGGCGCGAAAGCCGTTCACGTTCAGCGGCTGGCCGTCGTCGGAGAAGTCGCCGGGAAAGGCCACCAGCTTCACGCCCTTGGCCAGCGAATCGTCCAGCGCGGCGCGGAAGGCGAAGTAGTTCTCGTTGAACAGCCGCGTGGAAGTCAGCTGCGCATACATGGTGCGGATGGTGGCGAACATGCCATTGGCCGTGGGCACGCCCTTGAAGCTGCTGTTCTTGAGGTCGCCGTACACGTCCTGGAAGTGCACATCGGCCATGAAGGCCACGGCCTGGCTGTTCGTTCCCCCATCTGCCCTATCGCCATCGCTGCCACCACAACCCGCCAGTGCCAGCGCTGCGGCACCGGCCGCCATTCCCAATTTCCAGACTTGCATTCTTCGTGTTGCGCGGGGCGCTCTGATTGACAAAGTCCGGCATTGTCTGCAGCCGATGTTTCATGGGTGTGACAGGGCAACCCAGCCAGGCGTGGTAGACGGCGTCCGACTTTTGCAGGGGGCGGGCGCGCGGCGGGCACGCCGATTGCCACGTATCCATGGCCTGCAACCACAGGCGGAGAGTGCCCATGAATTCCATGAATCACCCCTTGCTGAGGCTGGCCGATTCAACCCCGGCCCTCGGGTGCGGCAAATTCAGGCCCGGCAAATACACGGACCACCGCAGGTCGGCCGTCTTGCCGCAGCTGCGCAGAATCGGCGTGTTCCGCGCGCGCCGCTTCGGGGATCTGCTGTGCGCCACGCCCGTTCTGCGTGCATTGGCTGCGGCCTGGCCCAAGGCACGCATCACCCTGATCGGGCTGCCCGAGGCCGAAGGCCTGGCGCAAAGGCTGTCTTCGGTCGATGACTTCGAGCTGTTTCCCGGCTGGCCCGGTCTGCCCGGCGTGCCCTCGGCCAAGGCCGATGAATACAGCTTCTTCCAGCGCCGCATGCGTTCGCGCCGCTTTGACCTGGTGGTGCAGCTGCACGACTCGGGCCGCAACACCAATGCCCTGGTCGCCAACTTTGGCGCGCGCCGCAACGCGGGCTTTGCGGACCCCGATGACTGGGTGCCCGAGGCGGATGCGCTGCGCTTTGTGCCCTGGCCGGGGCAGGGCAGCGAAGTGCTGGGCCTGCTGGCCCTGACCGACTACATGGGCCTGCCGCGCCGCGGTCTCAAGCTGGACCTGCCGCTGAATGCCGATGACCGCGCCCGCGTCCGCCCGCTGCTGCCCGCAAGCCGCCGCTACGCCATCGTGCACCCGGGCGCGCGGCTGGCTGTGCGCCGCTGGTCCGCCAGCGGCTTCGCGGCCGTGGCCGACCGGCTGGCGCAGGCGGGGCTGGAAGTGGTGCTCACCGGCAGCGAGGACGAGCGCGCCCTGGTGGCATCGGTGGCCGCGCAAATGCGCCACCCCGCGCTGGACCTGAGCGGCCGCACCGATATCTGGATGCTGGGCGCGGCGCTGGCATCGGCCAGCGTGGCTGTGTGTAACAACACCACCGTCTCCATGATGGCTGCTGCCCTGGGCACGCGCAGCGTGGTCGCCTCGCAAGCCGGCGAAGTGGACCGGGGTCCGCCGCTGGACCCGCAGCGCCACCGGGTCTTCACTCCCGGCAACGATGCGCATGCCGCCGAACTGCTGGCGCAAGCAGCGCTGGCGCTGGCCGATGAAGAGCTGGCGTGAGGCATGCCCAGGGCCAGGGCACCCCCGGCGCCCTCAGTGCGGCCGCCCGGGCGCAAGCGGGACCAGTTCCATCCGGTCCCGTCCTTTGCGCTTGGAGGTGTAGAGGGCTTCGTCGGCCTGCTTGAGCCAGTGGGACAGCTCCACCCCGGGCTGGTCGAACAAGGTGGCACCGATGCTCAGCGACACCGGTTCCGGCGTCTCGAACAGGGTGCGCGCCTGCTGCGCGAAGGCCTCGCGCAAGTCCTGGCCCAGCGCCTGCGCTACCGCGTGGTCGACGCTGCGCAGCACGATCACGAACTCGTCCCCGCCCAGCCGGGCGGCCAGTGCGCCGCGCGGCAGCGCGCTGCGGATGAGGTCGCTCAGCGTCAGCAGCAGGCGGTCGCCGGCATCGTGGCCGTGCAGGTCGTTGACCTGCTTGAAGTGGTCGATATCGATCAGCAGCAGGGCGCAGGGGCTGGCCGGTGAGGCCTGCTCCAGCAGCTGGGGTGCGCGCAGATAGAGCGCGCGGCGGTTGTCCAGGGCGGTGAGCGGGTCGCGCGCGGCGATTTGCGCGATGCGTTCCTCGCGGCGATGGCGCTCCGTGCCGGTCATGGACATGGCGAGCAGCATGATCGCCATCACGCCTTCCACCAGCGAGACCAGGATCACCGTGCCGTGGAAATTGGCCAGGTTGATGAAGGTGTCCAGCGCCACGGCCGAGGCGGCCTTGGCGAAATAGAACAGGCCGTGGGCCAGCAGAACGAAGCGCAGTTGCGCCGCGCCCACGCCCAGCGTGCCGCCGTGCGGGCGCAGCAGCAGGCCGGCGCGCAGGCTGATGACGGCGATCAGCAGCGACTGGATGCCCAGCATTGCCCTGGACCACCACGGTCCACTGGGCATAAACAGCATTGCCAGCCAGACGACGGCCACCAGCCACCACAGGCGCGGCAGCCGGGTGTGCGTGAACGCGGCAACGCCGGCCAGGAACAGCCAGTGCGCGCAGATCAGCAAGCCGTTGGGAAACCAGATGCCCAGCAGCACATGGCCGCTGGAGCGCAGCAGAGCCAGCACACAGCCCACGGCGATGATGGCAAACCCCCCGCTCCACAGCAGCAGCGAGCGTTCGCGCACGCTGCCCCATTCCGCAGCCAGATACAGCGCCGAGGCGGCGGCCATGGCCGTGGTGAGAACGAGCAGGGTGAAGGGATCGAGAACCATGGACGATGAAGATATCGGCGCAGGCAGGCCCCGTGCAATAGCTGCCAGGCAAGGAGCAATGCGGCGCAGGTCGGGGCCGTCGCATTGAAATGGAGCGGAGCGCGCGGGCCGAATTGTCGCAGGATGCGGGCCTTCAGGCCCTTGCTGCGCGGCAGTCCGTTGGGTGGAAGTCACGGATCGGGCGGCCCGTGAACGGGAGCCCGTTGCCTGATTTTCGGCCTGATTTCCGTGATGCAGCCGCCGTGGTGCTGGTCAGCGCGGATGCGGCTGGAGTCGTGAACAGCCCGCCAGAGCAGAGCACCAAGGGTGCGGTGACCGGTAGCCGGCTGTCAGATGGCCGCTGCGTGCAGGCGGGTATTGAAAAGCGGCCCTTGCGTGAAGGCGGCCAGACGCTTGGCCAGCCACAGCACGGCCAGGTCCACCAGGGGCTCCACCAGCACCACGCACATGTAGGCGGCACCAAAGCTTGCGACCTCGGTCATGGTGGCCAAGGTGGCGCCATGGCCGTAGATGGCCCAGAAGGCGACCCACAGCACGATGCCGCCCTGGTAGGTGGTGGACAGGGCCAGGGCCTGCCGGTAGCTGATGTCCACATAGGCCGTGCCGGCCGGAATCAGCCGGCGCGCCAGCTGGCTCACCGCATACAGCGGCACCAGCAAGGTGGTGACGTTCATGCCGTACTGCGGCAGGTCGAAGGGTGCAAAGAACAGGCCCTGGACCAGCAGGCCGCACGCCAGGCCAATGGCCGCAGCACCCGCGCCGAACATCAGCAGCAAGGTCGAGCCCAGAATCAGATGGACCTCGGATACGCCGACCGGCTCGTGCGGAAACACCTCGAAGAAGCTGAACACCAGCGCGGTGGTGATCACGCTGCGCACCAGCAGCGCGAGCGCGCCGCCGTTGTCGCGCAGGCTTTGCCGTGCCAGGGCGGCGGTCAGGCCGAAGGCCGCTGCGGCAGTGACGTAACTGAGGGCGATTTTCTCGGGGCTGACGACGCCGGGTTCGATGTGCATGGGAGATCCTGAACAGGCAAGGTCCGTGGGAGAGCCGGCGGGCACCGACTGCGCAACGGCAAAGGCACCGAGCATAGCCGGGGACGGCGTGCTGCGCCATGCCGCGCAGCCACGGAGGCGGATTTTCGGTGCCGGTCAAGCGGGCTTTGCCGCGCATCGGCACGGGCGCAGCTCAGGCTGCTGGCCTGCACCGGAGCCCCCTCCTGAAGCACCGGGTCACCTTCCGCCACCTGCCGTTGACCGGCGCCGACCACCTCAGTGCACCGGCCGGCTCAGCCGCCTGCTCGCCCTCGATATCGCGTAGTTCACCAGGCAGTACAGCACCGCCACCACCAGGTACACGGGCACCAGCGCGTGGTAGTTGGCGATGAGCACCTTGGCGTTCTGCATGAGCTCGCCATAGGTGACGATGTAGCCGAAGGTGGTGTCCTTGACCACGATGACCAGCTGCGCGACCAGGGCCGGGACGATGTAGCGCAGGGCCTGCGGGAAGACGACGAACCGGAAGACCTGGACCTCGGTCAGCCCCAGGCTTCGCGCGGCATCGGTCTGGCCGCGAGGGACGGCCAGCACGCCTGCGCGGTAGACCTCGGCCACCACGGCGGCGGTGCTCAGGCCTATGGGCAGGGTCAGCATCCAGTACGTGCCGAGCTTGATGCCGGCTGCGGGAAGCACCAGAAAGCACACGTAGATGAGCAGCAGCGTGGGCGTGCCGCGCAGGAATTCGATGACGGCGATGCTGGGCCAGCGCACGATGCGGGGCCGCGCCAGGCGCCCCGCCAGCAGCACCAGCCCAAGGCTCAGCGCAATGACGGCGGCCATGGCCGACGATGCCAGCGTGCCGAGCAGGCCCTTGGCCAGAAAGGCCCAGGTGGTGGGCCAGGCGAAGAATTCCCAGAACCGGGCCTCGAGCTGGCCTGCGGAATGAAAACGCCACACGACGCCCGCAGCCAGCGCAATCAGCCCGGCCGCGGCGATCAGGCTGACCACCTGCGTGATCTTCCTGGCCTGCGGGCTGGGCGCGCCAAACAGAATGTCTTCCAGAGAACGGCTCATCGCAGTATCCGCAGCTTCTTTTCCAGGATGGCGCCCACCCAGGCAATGAGCAATCCGGTGGCCACGTACAGGGCGGCGGCCACCGCGAACGCGGCCATGCCGGCGGCGGAGTCGTTGGCGATCTTGGACACGAGCGCCGTGAGCTCCCGGCCCGCCAGCGGCACCTGGGACGCCAGCGAGGTGGACAGCATCAGCGCAATGAGCAGCGACGTCATCGGCTGCACCACCGAGCGCAGCGCCTGCGGCAGCACCACGGCCGAGATGATCTGCATGGGCCGCATGCCCAGGCTGAGCGCGGCCTCGATCTGGCTGCCGGCAATGGTGTTGATGCCCGCGCGCAGATAGTCTGCCGTGAACGCGGAGCAGACCAGGGTCAGGGCCAGGATCACGCTGGGCTCATAGTCGATCACGACATTGAGATCGGGCAGCGCGAACACGATGAAGATCAGCAGCGCCACGCTGGGAATGTTGCGGAAGATCTCGACGTAGGCGGTCAGCACGAAGCGCAGCGGCGGCAGCGGAAGAAGCCTGAGCACCGTGACGACCACGCCCAGCAGGAAGCCGGGCAGGAACGAGAAGGCGGTGAGCTTCCAGGTCAGCAAGAGGGCCTGCCAGAAGGCAGGCCCGTGGTCGGCGAGGAGCCGGGAGATGTCACCCATCGTTCAGGGCAGGGCGGGCGGCGTGGGAACGGCCGTGCTGCCGGTGCGCTGTCCGATGGAGACGGTCCACAGCTTGGCCCAGGTGCCATCGGCTTCGATTTTCTTCAGGAAGGCGTTGATGAAGGCCACGCCGTCCGAGCCCTTGGGCAGGCCGATGCCGTAGGAATCCTGGGCGCCAAAGGGCGCGCCTGCCAGCCGCGCGTCGCCGGTGCCCAGGCTCAGGGTGTTGAGCAGCAGGGTGTAGTCGGTCACATAGGCATCCACACGGCCCTGGCGCAGGGAGTCCAGCGCTTCCTGGTGGGTCTGGAACTCCTGCACGACCGCCTTGGGCGCGTGCTGCGCCAGGATGGCGGGGCCCGTGGAGCCGGCCTGCGTGGCCACCTTCTTGCCTGCCAGATCGCTGTACGACTGCACGGTCTTGTTGCTTGCCTTGACCAGCACCCCGGCCTGCGAGGTGTAGTAGGGGCCGGCAAACGAGATCTTCTCGGCGCGTGCGGGGGTGATGGAGTAGGTGGCGATCACCATGTCCGCCTGGTTGTTGATGAGCACCTGCTCGCGCGTGGACGAGGTCACCTGTGCGAACTGGTACTTGGACGCATCGCCCAGGATGTAGCGCGTGAGCAGCTGGGCCAGGCCTGCGTCGAAGCCGCGGATCTTGCCGTCCTTCTCGTTGAGCAGGGAGAACAGATTCGAAGTCTGGGTGCTGCCCAGGCGCAGCGTGCCGGTCTGCTTGATCTTGCTGGCCCAGGTGCTCGATGCAATGGTCGCGGCGTCGGCGACGGGGCCTTGCGCCACCAGGGCGTCAAACGCCGCTGTGTTCAGGGGCGCGCCCTGCGCAAAAAGCGATCCACTGCCCACGATCGCCAGCGTCACCACGGTGGATTTCAGAATGGATTTGATGGGCATGTGGTCTTCCTGCTTGGTCTGTGATGTAAATCTGGGGATGGCTGCCAGGGGCAAGCGCCGATTATGGCGACTCGCGGCCCTTGCTGCCGCACAAGGGCTCAGTCCCTGGTCACGCGCCGGTCAGGCGCCGGTCACGTGCTGGCCATGCGCCGACCGGGCGCGATGGTGGGGGCTGCGGCATTGAGCGTCTCGATCGCATAGCCGGCCGCTGCCTTGTAGCGGGCCATGAAGCCCTCGCGCTCCTCGCGCGGCAGCACCTCGTCGATATGGTCGAAGACGCCGCCGCAGCGCTCGTCCACCAGCCCCAGCAGGCCGAAGGGGCCGGCCCCGCGGTTGCGCAGCACCAGGGCCGAGATGTCCTTGCACAGCCTGTCGTCATAGGCGCGCAGCGCCTGCGGGCCCACGCCGTGGTCCAGCAGCTGCGCGCCCAGCACGCGCGCGTCCACGATGGCCTGGCTGGCGCCGTTGGAGCCCACCGGGTACATCACATGCGCCGCATCGCCCAGCAAGGCCACGCGGCCGTCCACCCAGGTGGGCACGGGGTCGCGGTCGATCATGGGGTACTCGAAGACATCCGTGGCGCCGCGCAGCATGGCCGGCACGTCCAGCCAGCCGTAGTCCCAGCCGTCGAAGTGGTGGATGAATTCCTCCAGCGCCACGCGCCGGTTCCAGTCGCCTTGCTGCCAGCCGCCGTCGTTGTCCACCGTGATCTCGGCGATCCAGTTGATGGTGGCCAGGCCCGTGACGGGGTCCGGCGGCGTGATGGGGTACAGCACCACGCGATGGCGCAGCGAGCCCACGCCCACGAAGGACGCACCGGTGCGCACAGGCACGCCCGGCGTGGTGCCGCGCCACATGATGGCGCCACCCCACTGGATGGGCGGCTGCGCGGGGTGCATCTGCGCGCGCACGGCCGAGTGCAGGCCATCGGCCGCCACCAGCAGCGAGCCCTGCACCTCCAGCCGCTGGCCATCGCGGGTGTCGATGAGCGCGGTCACGCCTTCGGCATCCTGCCGGTAGCCCACCACGCGCCGGCCCAGCTGCACGGCGTCGTCGCCCAGGCGCTCCCGCACGGCGTTGAACAGCATCATCTGCAACTGCCCGCGGTGCACCGCGTACTGCGGCCAGTGGTAGCCCGCCTGCAGCCCGCGCGGCTCGGCATACACCTCGTTGCCGTTGCGGCCTACCAGCGCCCATTCCCGCGCCTGCAGGCCGATGGTGTCCAGCACATCGTTGCCGAAACCCAGGTCATGCAGTTCCCGCACCGCGTTCGGCTGCAGGTTGATGCCCACGCCCAGCGGCTGCAACTGCGCCACCGACTCGAACACGATGCAGGGCACGCCGATCTGGTGCAGCGTGAGGGCAGTGGCCATGCCACCGATGCCGCCGCCGGCAATGAGCACGGGGCGGGATGGATTGTTGTGTGAAGCAGCAGCAGACATGCCGGGATTGTCCATGCAATGGCTGCGGGCGGATGTCCCATCTGCGGCGCGTGCATGGCGCAAACAATGTATGATGACCATCATGCGAAACACAAATTCCAGCGCCCGGGCTTCCGCCAAGGAGGCCACGCACGAGCGCATCGTGTCCGTGGCGGCGCGTGCCATCCGCCGCAGCGGCTATGGCGGCACCGGGGTGGCGGACATCATGAAGGAGGCGGGCCTGACGCATGGCGCCTTCTACGCCCATTTCGCCTCGCGCGATGCCATGCTGGCCGAAGCGGCGGGCAAGGCCTGCGCCGAGTCCTGCGCCGCCGTCGCCGACGTGGTGGCCAAGGCGCCGCCCGGCATGGTGCTGCAGGCCATGCTGGCCGCCTATCTTTCCAAGGAACATGTCCAGCGCGCCGAGGTAGGCTGCCCCCTGGCGGCCCTGGGTTCCGAGACCTCGCGCCAGGCGCCGGAGGTGCGCCGCGTGGCCACGGGCCACATCAAGGAAATGGTCGATCTCATCGCCCGCCAATCGCCGGACTGGGGACAGCCCGGCGCCCATGAGCGCGCGCTCGTCACCTTGTCCACCATGGTCGGCAGCCTGCTGCTGGCACGGGCAGTGGACGATCCGGCCCTGTCCGACAGCCTTCGCGAGGCAGCACTCAAGCACCTGGCGCCGGCCAGCCAGTGATGGCGCATGCCCTGTGCATGTGCCTGGATTTTTTTCGCCATTACATATGATGACCATCATATAAAGGAAAGCCATGAAGGCATTCATTCTGGAAAGCCATGGAGCGAACCTCGCCTTGCAGCTGGCAGACGTACCCGAGCCGCAGCTGCGTGACGACGAAGTCCTGGTCCAGGTCCATGCCGCAGGCGTGAACCAGCTGGACTCCAAGATCAAGGACGGGCAATTCAAGCTCATCCTGCCCTATCGCCTGCCCCTGATCCTGGGCCACGACGTGGCCGGCGTGGTGGTCAAGGCCGGCCCGCGCGTGCGGCAGTTCAAGCCCGGCGACGAGGTCTATGCACGCACGGACGATTTCCGGATCGGTACGTTCGCGGAGTTCGTGCCGGTCAAGGAGTCGTCGCTGGCGCCAAAACCCAAGGGGCTCACGATGGAAGAGGCGGCCTCCATCCCCCTGGTGGGCCTGACGGCCTGGCAGGCACTGGTGGAGGCGGCGAAGCTGTCGAAGGGGCAAAGGGTCTTCATCCAGGCCGGCTCCGGCGGCGTGGGCACGTTCGCCATCCAGCTGGCCAGGCACCTGGGCGCCACCGTTGCCACCACCACGAGCGCGGCCAACTTCGAACTGGTCAGGAGCCTGGGTGTGGATGTCGTCATCGACTACCGCACGCAGGACTTCGAGGACGTCCTGCACGACTACGACGTGGTGCTGAACAGTCAGGACGGCAAGACGCTTGGCAAATCCCTGCGCGTGCTCAAGGGCGGCGCCAAGCTGGTCTCCATCTCCGGCCCGCCCGATCCCGCGTTTGGCAGAAACATCGCGGCGCCCGCATTCGTGCGGCTGGTGATGCGGCTGCTCAGCTCCGGCGTCAGGCGCCGGGCGCGAGGCCGTGGCATTGACTACTCCTTCCTCTTCATGCGGGCCAACGGCGGCCAGCTGCGCGAGATCGCCCGCCTCATCGAGGCGGGCGCCATCCGCCCGGTCGTGGACAAGGTCTTCGCATTCGAGTCCACCAACGAGGCCCTTGCCTATTCCGAAGCCGGCCATGCCAAGGGCAAGGTCGTCATCAAGATCCGTTGAATCTGTTTTTCCCCACCCCTGGAGTGCTCCATGAAAATTGAAAACGCTGTTGTTCTCGTCACCGGCGCCAATCGCGGCATCGGCCTGGCTTTCGCACGCGAGCTGCTTGCCCGTGGCGCCCGCAAGGTCTACGCCGGCGCGCGCGACCCCGCCACGGTCACCCAGCCCGGCGTGCATGCCCTGCAGCTGGACGTGAACCGCCCGCAGGACGTGGCCGCCGCCGCCGCGCTGGCGTCGGACGTCACGCTGGTGATCAACAACGCCGGCATCGCCCAGCCCGGCGGCTTCATGGCGCCCGACAGCGAAGAGGTCGCCAGGCGCATCTTCGAGACCAACTTCTTCGCCGTTCTGCGCATGAGCCAGGCCTTCGCGCCGGTTCTCAAGGCCAACGGCGGCGGGGCCTTGCTCAATGTGCTGTCGGTGGCTTCCTGGGTGAACGGCGGGGAACTGGCCGCCTATTCGGCCAGCAAGTCGGCCGCCTGGTCGCTCACCAACGCCCTGCGCAGCGAGCTTGCAGGGCAAAAGACACAGGTGCTGGGCCTGCACATGGCCTATGTCGATACCGACCTCACGCGCGGGCTTGACGCGCCGAAGTCCAGCCCCGAGGACATCGTCAGCCGCGCGCTGGACGGACTGGAGGCCGGGCTCGATGAAGTGCTGGCCGACGAGCTCACCCAGCAGGTCAAGCGCGGCATGACGGCGGCCCGGCCAAGCTATCTGCCGCAGGGCGCCTGAGATCGGACCGCGCCCGGTTGCCTGCGCTTTTCGGCAACCGGGCGCGGCGGTCAGCCATGGGTGCCCATCCGCATGGGGTGGCATGGGTTGGCACGATCTGTCGGCGCCGGCTTGGCCTATATTTCCATATTTGTTGAAATATCGTATGATTCGCCCATGGATGAATCTGAAGTCGTCGAATCCCTGGCCGCGCTTGCCCACCCCCTGCGGCTGCGCATCTTCCGCGCGCTCGTCGTGGCCGGGCCCGAGGGGCTGACGCCGGGCGTCATGGCAGAAAGCCTGGGCGCCGCCAACACCACGCTGTCTTTCCATCTCAAGGAACTCACCCGCTCGGGCCTGGTGACGCAGGAGCGGGCCAGCCGCAACCTGGTGTACCGCGCCGCCTATGAGCGCATGAACGGCCTGCTCGGCTTCCTGACGCAAAACTGCTGTGCAGGTGCGGCATGCGAGGTGGCCGACATGTCCTGCAAGTCCTGCTGACGCTGCTCCCCCGGTTTCCCCGCCCCGAACACTTCCTGCCATGACTCCCGACAAACCTCTGAATGTCCTGTTTCTGTGCACGCACAACTCTGCCCGGAGCATCCTGGCGGAAGGCCTTCTGAATCACCTCGGCGGCGGGCGCTTCAAGGCCTACTCCGCAGGCAGCAGCCCCCGCGACAACCAGCAGCCCCATCCTATGGCGATTGCGGCGCTGGAGCAGGCGGGCGTGTGCACCGAAGGCCTGCGCAGCAAAAGCTGGGACGAGTTCGGTGCGCCTGATGCGCCCCCTATGGACCTGGTCATCACCGTCTGCGACAGCGCCGCTGGCGAGGCATGCCCCTATTGGCCGGGCCAGCCCGCCACCGCGCACTGGGGCTACGCGGACCCGTCGCAGGCCGAAGGCAGCGACGAAGGCCGGCAGGCCGCATTCCGCCAGACCCTGCTGGCCATGCGGCAGCGCCTGGAGCGGCTCGTCAACCTGCCGCCATCGTCCCTGGCCAGGCACGCGCTGCAGCAGTCTGCCCGCGACCTGGCCCGTGACTGAAGCCTGCCACTGACACCTGCTACCGACACCTGCCACCGACGCCCGCCACCGACACCGCTGCGGCTCCCTCTGCCGCCTGCACATCCCCGAAGAAAACAGCACATGCTTGCGGCCCTCCTGATCTTTGCAGCCACCCTTGTCCTGGTCATCTGGCAGCCCGCAGGCCTGGGCATCGGCTGGAGCGCGTCGCTCGGCGCCATCGTGGCACTGGCCCTGGGGGTGGTGCACTGGGCCGATGTCGCCGTCGTCTGGGGCATCGTCTGGAACGCAACCGCCACCTTCGTGGCGGTCATCATCATCAGCCTGCTGCTGGACGAAGCCGGGTTCTTCGCTTGGGCTGCACTGCACGTGGCCCGCTGGGGCCGCGCAAGCGGCAGGCGCCTGTTTGCCTTCATCGTGCTGCTGGGCGCCGTGGTGTCTGCGGTCTTTGCCAACGATGGCGCCGCGCTCATCCTGACGCCCATCGTGATGGCCATGCTGGTGGCCCTGGGCTTTTCTGCCGCAAGCACCCTGGCATTCGTCATGGCGGCAGGGTTCATCGCGGACACGGCCAGCCTGCCGCTGGTGGTGTCCAACCTGGTCAACATCGTCTCGGCCGACTTCTTCGGCATCGGCTTCAACGACTATGCGTCGGTCATGGTGCCGGTGAACCTGGTTGCCGTGGCCGCCAGCCTGGGCGTGCTGTTCCTGTTCTTCCGCAAGGATCTGCCCCGCACCTACGCCTTGGAGCGCCTGCAGCCGCCATCGGCCGCCATCCGGGACCTGGCCACCTTCCGCGCAGGCTGGGTCGTGCTGGCGCTGTTGATGCTGGGCTTCTTCGGGCTGGAGCCGCTGGGCGTTCCCGTCAGCGCCGTGGCCGCGGCCTGTGCGCTGCTCTTGCTGGCCGTCGCCGCCCATGGCCGGGTCATCAGCGCAGGCCGGGTCCTGAAGGGCGCGCCATGGCAGATCGTCGTGTTCTCGCTGGGCATGTACCTGGTGGTCTACGGCCTGCGCAACGCTGGGCTGACCGGCGCCCTGGCCAGGGTGCTGGAAGTCTTTGCGGGCGGCGGCGTGTGGGGCGCCGCAATAGGCACCGGCTTTCTGTCGGCGGGCCTGTCTTCCGTGATGAACAACATGCCCACGGTGCTGGTGGGCGCCCTGTCCATCGAACACTCCGGGGCCGCGGGGCTGGTGAAGGAAGCCATGGTCTATGCCAATGTGATCGGCTGTGACCTGGGCCCCAAGATCACGCCCATCGGCAGCCTGGCCACCTTGCTCTGGCTCCATGTGCTGGCCCGCAAGGGCATGACGATTGCCTGGGGCTACTACCTGCGCGTCGGCATCGTCCTGACCCTTCCGGTCCTTGCCATCACGCTGGTCGCGCTTGCCTTGCGGCTAAGCGTGGGCTGAGTGTGGTCTGAACGTGGGCTGAACGCCGACCGGCCGGCGCGCTGGCGCATCAGCTGCTGCCGTCCTGCGCAGGCATCGGCATATTGGCGCGGCGTTCGAACAGGTGGGCCATGGCCTTTGCCGCCGCCTCGGCCGCTTCGGCGCGGCGCATCTCGGCCGCGTCCTCGAACCCGCAGCCCATGGCCTGGGCCTCGGTGCCGGCGTAGTCGGCCAGCGTCTCGGCGCTGTCGCGGATGCTTTGCAGGGCGCGGGCCACCACATCCGTGTGGCGATGGCCCTTGGGCGTCTCCAGCCATGCCAGGGCCAACTGGGCGATGGCGGAGATTTCTGCACAGCCTTGCTGCACGAGATGGTCCACCTGGGTGAGGGCATTGGACAGCTGCCGGGTGCTGTGGCTGTCTGTGGCGGATTTGGGCTGGGCGGGGTTCATGCCTGGGCCCTCCGTGTGGAAAGGGCGGCGCCAAAAGAGGGCGCGCAGGCAAAAGCGAGAGAAACGGCGTTCATGGTTCCGTACTCCTATGCGAGATTTGAAACCACCAGCCCCATGTTTTGAAGCACGGGAAAGGTGGACGGGATGTTCAAAACACGCGCATAGACGTGCGGGCAGCCTTGCGGACAGCCCCATCCCGCCCGTAACCGTGTGGACGAGCGGGCGGGAGCCCACTTGCCAGGTGTTCAGACGTGACGAGGCCTTCTTTCGGGAAGGCTCAACCGCTATACGACGGATGTTTTGAAGCATCAGCCCCGGGACAGGGGGCCGGTGCGGATGATAGCGCGGGAGGGGAGGGGGCGAGCCGTTTTTGGGGATGCAGCTCGTAGTGGTGGAGTTGTCTGCTGCCGGCCCTAAGTCACCATTCGCGCAGTTGGTGCAGATGGCAGCTATGCAGCGATAACTGTGCCCACTGCCTCATCGCGAGCGTGCGGTCACAACCACATGCGAATTGATCGGATGCAGGGAGTCCAGCGAGCATCATTCGATGCGCAAGAGACTGCCGAAGCCCTCACCTTGCGCTGGCGCGCCGTCGGTGCAGACAGGCATTGGCAGGCCCTGTGCCCATCCGGCTGCCAAGACCTGCACGTCATGCATCGGATTGGACGCCTTGGCACGCTCATTGCGTATGCGGCAGGCTTCCGGATCGGTGCCGAACAGCCCGCGTGCGAAGACCCGACCCTGTTCCGTCAGCCTTGCTGTTTTCGGGGCGCGGATTCTCGCAAACGCCTGGAATACATCGTCCAAGCCGCCGCTTGTGGCATCCAGGCACCGGGCCAAATGCCACGCATCTTCCAGCGCCTGGCAGGCACCTTGCCCCGATGTCGGCAACGGCGCATGCGCGGCATCACCCACCAGCAGCACGTTCGCCCGGCTCCATGTGTGCAGCGGCTCCAAGTCATGCACCGCAATCAGCCGGATGGCATTCGCGGGCGTGGCCCGGATGATATGCACGACCGGTTCAGGCCATCCCGCGAACAGGTCATCGACCTCCTTGCGCATATCTGCGGCCGGTCTGGCCTCAGGCAGGGGCCGAGCCTGGGCCGCAGCCCAATACACCAGTTCGGGGCGAATCGCCACGCAACCAAAGCGCTCGCCCGCCCCCCAGAAATCCTGAATCGCAATATCGTCCACCAGCGCATGCTGCGCCTGCGCCACGCCGATCCAGTTCACGAAGCCCTGATAGACGGGCGTGTTGTCACCTGCGACAAACTTGCGCGCCACAGAATCCATGCGACCGTCTGCGCCAATGAGCAGGTCCGGGCGAGTGCTCGCACCGTTATCGAAATGGGCCATGGCCCTGCCATTGGCATCCAGCTCAATGGCCACCGCCCGGTGCCCGAACTCCACTGGTATCCCTGCCCGAGCCGCATGATCCAGCAATACCTCCTGCAAGTGCCTGCGCAGCACCGTGTAGGTGGGGTATCCCATCATCCGGTCCAGCAAGGCAATATCGAGGCCTCCCAATGCATTGCCCACGGCATCCTGGCGGCGCATTGTCAGTGGTCGGCCGCCAATGGCCTTGATGTCTTGCAGCAGTCCCAGCTCTTGCAGCACAAAGCTGGCATTGGGCCAAAGCGTCACGCCGGCCCCCATGGTTGCCGGCGCCGTTCGGCGCTCGTAGACCCGAGGGTTGTAACCCTGCCTGCGCAAAGTCAGTGCCACGCTCAAGCCTGCAATTCCACCGCCAAGTATTCCGATTTCCACGCTGAATCTCTCCTGTCGATATGGAGCCCTACGCATAGCCCACCGCGTTGCATCGAGCAAAAGTGCATCTTAAATTTCGCCACTACAGGGAACTAGCATGCAAAATTGGGACGTTTTCATACCTCAAACGGGATAATCAATGCGCGATGCACTCGATCTGAATGCCGTCCGCGTCTATACCGCAGTTGTTGATGAGCAGAGCTTTGCCGGAGCATCGCGTTTTTTGGCCATGCCTTCCTCCAACGTCAGCCGCCACGTTGCAGCACTGGAGCGCAGACTCGGTACACGCCTGCTGGAGCGAAGCACCCGTCACCTGCGTATGACGGAAGCCGGCCGTCTGCTCTATGAACGCGCCAAGCCCTTGCTTGACACCCTGCTCTCCACGGAGGAGGAGCTTGGCGCAGTGCAGCGCGAACTGCGCGGTCCTTTGAAGATCTGCATGCATGGCGAGGCACCCAGGCTGATGGCCCCCATCCTCGCTGAGTTCTGTAGCCTTCATCCGGGGATCGAGCTGGAATGCGATACCCGGATGACCGGACTGGAAGTGCTTCGAGAAGACGTTGACCTTTCCATCGTCTTCCACCGGGGTCCTCAGGAAGACAGTGCTTTCATCACCCGCGAACTGGCCACACTGCCCAGCATCGTGGTTGCCTCCCCCTCCTTGCTGGCCAAAACCGGGATGCCTCGCCACGTGCGCGAGCTGAAATCTCTGCCCTGCATCACCACCCTCAGCGCGCTGAAGGGCCAGCCCTGGCAGTTTCAAGACGCAGCGGGAGAAATCGTCAAGGTGCCGGTCCGCAGCCGCTACCGCGTCAACAGCGGAGAGCTGGCCGTTGCAGGCGCACGGCAAGGCATCGGCTTCGCGATTGTGGCGGCCTACCCCTGCCAGGAAGACCTTGCAGCAGGTCGATTGCAGGAAGTGCCACTAGACCTTTGTCCTGCCCCTTTGCAATTGCTGGGGGCATACAGCCATCGCCATTCCGTGACTGCGCGTGTCCGGGCGCTGCTGGAATTGATACAGGTACGGTTGGCTGGATCAGTTAACCCTCCCATGAACCCCCGATCTCATGGGTCGCCCTAGGATCGAAGTGATGCACTGGGCTCAAAGTGGAGACCTTCGGAGCGCGAGCAGTCGCTCGGCATGACTTTTAAATGTCAGCTTGTGGCGGTGCGCGACCTTCGCTGGTCGCGACCCAGTGCTACCGACCGAAAGGGCCCCGGCTGGCGCCCGCTTTGCAGCGATTGCTGTCGCTCATGGTCTCATTCAGTCACGGTCGCATGCCGGTCATCCGAGCACCAAGGCTCAAGCCGGCCCAGCGACGGACTTCAGTTAACTAGCTGACGGTGACCCAGGGGACTCCTGGAAATCCGCTATCGCGGCCCACGAATAGGCGCTGGCGACACAAAGCCGGCGTTCAGCGCATTCCACAGGAGCCGAGGCTTCGCAACTGTGTACCGTCATACTTCACGCAACGCTGAATCATTTGCAAAGTTGCCATGTACACACTCCGCACATCACGTCCTGAAGATGGTGCCGCTCTGGTTGACCTTTGGCGGCGTTCCGTAGACGCCACCCATCACTTTCTCAGTCCCGATGATCGAAAGGCCATTGATGCCGAAGTGGTCGAGTTTCTGCCTCATGCGCCGGTGACTGTTGCTGTCGATGAACATGACCAGCCCCATGGCTTCATGCTGATCGATGGCACACACATGGAGGCGCTGTTCATCGATCCGGATGTCCGTGGCACCGGCATCGGCCGCAGTTTGTTGCAGCATGGATTGGCGCTGCACGGGCAATTGAGCACAGACGTCAACATGCAGAACTCCCAAGCGGTTGGCTTCTATCAACGGATGGGGTTCGTTGAAACTGGACGTTCGGAGGTGGATTCGCAGGGACGCCCTTATCCTCTTGTTCACCTGCGATACCAGGGCTAGCTGGAAGCAGGTCGCAGCTCGCATGGGGCCTGCTTTGCAGCAGCAGCAACCCCTTACTGTGGACGGCTGCCCCCTTGGCTGACGCTCAGATACACGGTCGGCAACCACCGTTTTTTTACGCTTTGAATTTGATGGATAGACAACCAGATACAGGCATGAATTTGAAATTTAAGCGGCTCACTGAAGTTGATCCGGCTCACATTGTTTCGCTGAACAACAATCCAGATGTGCTGCGACAAATGCCGCTTGGAAGTGCGAATTTCGACCTGGCGAAAGCAAATGAATGGGCTCAGCAAAAAGATGCCCAGTGGCAGCTATACGGCTATGGGCCATGGGCGTTTGAAATTGATCAGCAATTTGCCGGCTGGGGCGGTTTGCAGTACGAGGAAGGTGATGCCGACCTCGCTTTGGTGCTTCACCCCAAGTTCTGGGGAAGTGGCAAGGCCATCTATCAAGAGATAGTGAAACGTGCATTCACTGGCTTGGGGCTGAACTCCATCACAATTTTGCTGCCACCTTCAAGAACCAGAATAAAAGGAGTTCTCAAGCTGGGATTTCGGCCAGATGGCGCATTGGATATCGAGGGGACTCGCTTTTTGCGCTATCGCCTGAATGCACCCGGCAAACCCGCTTGACCAGATATTTGAGCAGCGCGTCTTGATCCCGCGCGCTCATACCTTGGCGAGGAAGGCCGCCGCATCACCCGCTTCACACTTCCAGTCTGCGAAGACCCCGACCAGATTGCATTCCACGCAGTGGCAAGCGATGTAGTACCAGCGCACGTCGTGTGTGCCCTCGTACACGGAGACGCCGGACATCAGTTCGAACGTCTCGTTCTCGCACACGCACTCGTGTGCCTCGGGGGTGGCCTCTTCAACATATTCCGCGCTGTCGCCCATCAGGTGTTCCTGCCCGCAGTCGGTGCAGGTGCGGATGGCCACGCCGGCTTCTTCATCTGTCTGCAGCGCAAAAGTCCGGCACCCGCAATCGCATTTGGACGAGGCAAACCGGACGGCCTCATGAAGATTCGCAATGCTGTAGCTGCGCAGCTCGGCTTGGGTGTCGCCGGAAGTTGTTCCATACCAGAACTCGCCCTTCTTCGTCAGTGCCATTGATACTGTTCCATTCTTCAAGTTGGGCTTCCCGGCAGACCTGACGCCAAGCTTTCCCGATGTTCTGGATTTTGCCTGATGGCACGGTGAATCGTCGCCAAGGGGCCGGGCCGAGGTGGACGCCGACAAGGGCTGCGGAAATCCCTGGATGCCGATTCTTGGAGATTGCAGCCAGAGACCATCAAGTTCAACTGTTGATCGCCGCCGATGTTCGATGTTGAAGCTCCTGCGTCAGCTCTCAGCCTGAGACCATTGTTCGGAAACCTGCAGCTGCCGGCTGCTCCGCAGCGGTTGCTGCCGCCCAGGGCCTCCTCGCGAGCTCGCTGCCGGTGCCGCGCGTCAGCAGCCGTGAGCACGCTTGTGCGAAAGGAAGAAGCGCAGCATCTCGGCGCTGGCGTCGATTCCTCCTGGTGTGGTGTAGCTGCCTTCTGAGCTGCCGCCGGACCAGGCGTGGCCTGCGCCATGCAGTTGCCAGTGTTCAATGGCGGTACTTCCGTCGGCCGCGACATAGGCAGAGCGGGTGAATCGCTGGCGGTTCGGCGCATGGCCCTGGATGACGCGAGGTGCGCCTTGGGGACTTTGCGCGCTGCGTGCAGCATTCACCACGGCCGCGCCGTTGTCGTGGTGCACCGTCGTGTCGGCATCGCCGTGAAACACGATCACTGGACACACGCTGGGACCGCTGGCCGAGCCTGATGCTGCGCCTCTTCGCATCGCCTCGAGGGCTGATGGCAGATTGGACGCAGCACCGGCGGGCAAGCCCGAATGCACACCCACGGCGGCGAACAGCTCAGGATAGGTGCGTCCCAATATGTCCGCCATTGCACCTCCCGCCGATAGTCCGGCGACATAGACACGCGATGCGTCCGCGCCATGGTCAGCCACCATCTGGCGTGTGAGGCCCGCCAGCAGTGCTGGCTCGCCCCGGCCTCGCTGCTGATGCTGGGCCTTGAACCAGTTCCAGCATTTTTGCGAGTTCGCATGCTGTGTTTGTTCGGGATAGAGCACCAATACACCAGCCCTGCGTGCCTGGGCATTCATGCGCGTGCCGGCGGCGAAGTCTTCCGGCCCTTGGGTGCAACCGTGCAGCATGAGGACGAGCGGCCGAGGCCCCGCTTCAAGTGCACTGCCTGGCGGCACATACAGCCGATAGGCCAGTTGCCGGCCTCCGTGCGAGTAGCTGCCGCGCAGCCATTGCTCGTCGCTGCAGGTGTCTGCCTGCGATGAGCCCGCAGGCACGGCGAGTTCGGGAGCATCGTCGATGAAACGGGCTTCGGCATCGACGATCCAGCCTTCTTCCCTATGACTGGTTGCGGCTGTCTTGCCGTGGGGCGCGGGCGCGCTTTCGCCTCGCAACGTGCGCTGAATCAGCTCGGTTGCTTCCAGCAAATTGCCAGTGCGCGTCAGGCGTGTAGCCTCGCCCAGCATGTCGTGAAAAAGCTGTTTCATGGAATGGTTCTCAGGTAATGCGGCCGGCCAGAGCGGCACGAACGGCGGGGCTGGCCTGGAGCGCTCCCAGCACCGTGATGGATTCGATGGTTTCTGCGGCCAGCTGCGCAGGCACGTCCTGCGCGATGCTGGCCAAGCCCAGCACCCGGATCTGCAGCTTTTCCCCGGCAGCCTGCACCCGCATGAGATCGGCCCGGGAGAAATGCTGCATACCCAGGACCAGCATCTTGCGGGCGACGACCTGTTGCAACGCGTCCGCGTGGCTGCGCAGGTGATTGCGTATCGCTGTACGGATGAAATCACTGCGGTTTGCGTAGAAGCCTTCGGCGACCAGCAGGTCGATTTGGCCCAGGTCGACATAGCCCAGATTGATGGTGAGCTTCTCGGATTCGCTTACGCGAGGGGTGGAGGTGGTTGTGGCCATGGAACATCCTTATGCCATCCATATGGATGGTTTGAGGATGGTTTCAAGGTCTGATGTTTCAATTTGGCGCTGCACGTCGTGTGGTGTCCGGTGGATGGGCGCTCCAGCGTGTCCATCGCCATCATTGCCCTGTCACGTCTGGGCCTTAGGGTGGCCGAGCCGGGCCACCGCGCCCGGCGTTGCTCAGCCATGCGCCAGGAGGCTCCATGCAAGATTTGCAGGCAGGCTCGCCGCACGGCCCTTGCGTTTGGGGCCGGCCCGGCGAACGGTTCAATACCTGGAGTCATCTGGCAGCCCTGCCCGTGGGCCTGGCGGCCAGTGTGGTTCTCATCTGCGAAACGGTGGCCGGCGGCGATGCGCGCAAGATTGTGGGCGCTGTGGTGTTTGGCCTGTCTCTGGCGGCGCTGTTTGGCGCATCGGCCCTCTTTCATGGCTGTACCGGGGTGCGCAAGGGTTTCTGGCAGCGCGTCGACCACGCCTGCATTTACCTGCTGATTGCCGGCAGCCACACGCCCTTTGCCTTGATGGCGCCCCCTGGCTTGTGGGCTTGGCTGCTGCTTGGCGGCGTATGGGGGCTGGCATTCCAGGGTGCGATACGTGCACTGGGTTTCGATTCGCCGCCGCGCCTGTCCCTGTACATCAGCCTTGGCTGGCTCAGCTTGGGGGGCGCGGTGCCGGTGGCCTTTCGCCATGGTGCGCAGACCCTGGCCTGGCTGCTCGCCGGCGGACTGCTCTATTCGGCAGGAACGGTGTTCTACCGTCGTCTGGCGAGCATGCGCCACGCGCACGGCATCTGGCATCTGTTCGTGGTTGCCGGCAGCGCCTGCCATACCGTCGCGGTAGCCGGTTTGCTCGCCTGACCTCTTGCCATACATGACTTCGACACCCTGCCGTCCTGATGAGGCTGTTTGCTTACGCAATTTCGGCGGGGCGGACCTCATCGAAAATTCTGGTGTGGGCTTAAAACATGGTCGAGGCGGGGTGCATCTATCTCTTCCTCATCTTCGAGGAGAAGGCCATGACTGCATCGATTTCACTGAGGTCACTGCTTGGCAGGCCTCAGGACCCTGATCTTGCCGATCAGGCGGTCCCTGGGCACGGCGTTCCTTCGCAGGACCCCGACCAGGCAGCACAGATTCGAATGGGCAAGGCAGAGGCCTTGCGGGAGTCCAAATCAACCATGGTGGCCGGGTTCATGATTTTTGGCGCAGCACTGGGGTCTGTGCTTGGCGCGGCCGTGGGAGGACCGGTTGGAATATTCGTGGGGGGCGCCGTCGGTGGCCTGGTGGGCGCCGGATGCGGGGAGGCGGCTGGAGCCACGTGGATCAAACACAAGGATTGATGGACCGGCCGAATGCAGAAACCCGTCCTTTGCGTCCATTGAAATCAAAAAGGGCCCGAGGGCCCTTTTTCGTTACGGAGCGGCTGGATTACTGCTTCGGTTGCCCTTGGTGGGCTTGCTTCTTTTGCTCTTCAGCGGAGCCCGGCTGATGCTGCTTGGGAGCAGTTTGCTGTGGCTGGGGCTTGCTGGGTTGGCCAACGGGCTGCTGGCTTTTGCCTGGCGTGTTCTGGGAAACGGACATGTGAAACTCCTATGGTCTTCAAAAGCCAAGATGGCTCCTGAAAGTCCACTGTGTTCCTGGTCCAGGTGATGGGATGTAGTCAAACCGGCCGCAGACAAATTATGTTGTAAGCGTGGCGGCACAAGGGTTTTCGGGGAGGCTTTCTGGATGCGGGGGTCCCGCAGGGCCAGGCACAGATGCCACTGCCGGTATGTGCGGTACCGCACAGAGCCGGTGGGCCTGGCCCGTAAGATGCAAGAGCGTCATTTCTGCTGTCTCCAGACTCTCTTGAAGTGCCGGGATGACTGCACTGGAATTGCCTTTATGCCCTCTTGCGCCGCGTCCACCGGCAATCATTTGCTCGCCTCCTTGCCGCCCGAGCCATGGCAGCGGTGGGAGCCTGCGCTGGAGCCCGTGGAGCTTGCCCTGGGTCAGGTGCTGTATGAAGCGGGCCGAGTCATGAGTCACGTGTACTTCCCCACGACGGCGATCGTCTCCCTGCTGTACGTGATGGAGAACGGTGCGTCGGCGGAGATCGCGGTGGTGGGCAACGAAGGGATTGTGGGCATTTCCCTCTTCATGGGCGGAGGGTCCACGACCAGCAGGGCGGTCGTGCAAAGCGCCGGCAGGGGCTATCGGCTGAAGGTCGGCGCCATGCAGGCGGAGTTCGAGCGCGGTGGCCCGGTTCTTCACCTCTTGCTGCGCTACACGCAGGCGTTGATCACCCAGATGGCCCAGACCGCCGTCTGCAACCGTCACCATTCACTTGACCAGCAGCTTTGCCGCTGGTTGCTGCTGAGCCTGGACCGGCTCCAGGGCACGGACCTGGTGATGACGCAGGAGCTGATCTCCAACATGCTCGGAGTCCGCCGCGAGGGAGTGACCGAGGCCGCGCTGAAGCTGCAGCGCGCCGAGATCATCCGCTATTCGCGTGGCCGCATCAGTGTGCTGGACCGTACGGGCCTGGAGCAGCGCTCCTGCGAGTGCTATGCGGTGGTGAGAAAAGAGTACGACCGGTTGCTGCCGGACATCACGGCTTGCTAGGTCCCGATCGCGGCCTCTTGCACAGGGATGACAAAGCAGCTGTGCGCTGCCAGCTCTGTCCAGCGCAGCCTCTGCGATACCTGCAGCATGACCGCCCCCTCCCCGTCACACCTGGCCGCCAGCGCGTCGGTGCTGCCGCGAATCAGGAGAAAGCGCATGCTGCGGCCCTCCCGTTTCAATACCAGTTCGGCCTGGGGCCAATGGGAAGGAAGGCAGGGGGTGAAGAACAGTTCCCCGGCGTGGATGTGCAGCCCCAGGATGGATTCCACCGCGGCGCGATGCATCCATGCAGCCGAGCCCGTGTACCAGCTCCATCCGCCCCGTCCGACAAATGGGGGCTGGGTGTATACGTCTGCTGCCATGGCGTAAGGCTCGATGGCGTATTGGCTGCCCCATACGGGATGGCTGGCGCGATGGGCCGGACTCAGGTAGGTGAAGTACCGGTAGGGTGTGTCCTGGAGGCGCTCGCTGCCGGTGGTGGTGGTGGCGTGCGCCGCCTGGCGCAGGGCCAGCGAGGCGGCGGCCATCACGGCCCACGCTCCGGCATGGGTGTACTGCCCGCCGTTTTCCCGCACCCCTGCCGGGTAGGCCTGGATATAGCCTGCATGCGGAAGGCCATGGACCAGGGGCGGTGCCAGCAGCGGGATCAGGCCTGTATCGGGCTGGACCAGCTCCGTGTCCACCGCTTCCATGGCAATGCGCGGGCGCGAGGTGCCTGCCGTGGTGACCAGGACCGACCAGGCCTGCGCAATCAGATCGATGCGCGCCTCGGGCTGCCGGGCCGAGCCCAGCACCGTGCCGTCATCGAAGAACGCCCGCCGGTACCAGCGCCCATCCCAGCCCGCAACATCCAGGGCCTGGCGCCAGCCGGCCAGGGCTGTCTGCCAGGCGTCGGCCCGTGCTTCGTCGCCGCAGCCGCGTGCCAGCGGTATCCAGTCCGTGACGATGGCGCACAGGAACCAGGCGAGCCATACCGATTCGCCCCGGCCTTGGTGACCAACAGCGCTCATGCCATCGTTCCAGTCTCCTGCGCCCATCAGGGGCAGGCCGTGCACGCCCACGGCAAGGCTGCGGTCGATGGCGCGCGCCGCATGCTCGTAGACCGATGCCGAAACTTCGCTGATGCCCGGTGTTTCGTAGACGTCGTCCACGCCGTCGGCAATGGCGGGCGCCTCCAGGAACGGAACCTGCTGCAGCAGCAGCGCCGTGTCGCCAGTGGCCTGGAGATAGTGCGAGCAGGCGAAGGGCAGCCACAGCAGGTCGTCGCTGCAGCGGGTGCGCACGCCGGCACCCGCAGGCGCATGCCACCAGTGCTGCACGTCCCCTTCGAGAAATTGCCGTGAGGCGCACAGCGTGATCTGTTGCCGCAGCACGCCGGGATCAGCCCAGACAAGCGCCATGGCGTCCTGCAATTGGTCGCGGTAGCCGGTGGCGCCTCCCGCCTGGTAGAAACCGGCCTTGGACCACAGCCGCGAGGAGACCGTCTGGTAGGGCAGCCAGCGGTTCACAAGCACGTCCATCAGCGGATCGGGCGTGTGGATCTGCGTGGCCTGGAGCAGGCCATCCCAGTAGTCGCTGTTGGCCTGTTCTCGTGCCCGGGGGGCCAGGGCGGTGGCTTGCTCCAGCAACTGGCGCGCCGCATCGGGACTCGTGGCATGGCCGATCAGATAGGTCTGCTCCCAGGTCACGCCGGGCCGAAGCGTGGCCAGGCGCGACAGGGCTGCGCAGGGTTCGAGCCCGTATCCGCTGCGCTGCCCCAGCTGTGCCGGGAGCTGCAAATGTCCGTCGGATGCAAAGAACTCGCTGCGGTCGCAGGTCCAGTCAAGGCTGTCGTGCTTTCCCGCGAGGGTGCCTTCGCCGGCATGCGATTCGCAGAAGAAAGCCGTGCCGCCGCCAAAGCCGCCCGCAGCCTCGGTCTGGGTGCATAGCAGGCCCAGAAAGCGCTTGTCGGGCGCCGGTGCCCACAGGGCCATGGTCTCCAGCGTGGCGCGGTCGGCCCGGCGCTCGCCCAGCATCCACTCCACCATGCCCGCCATCCTCAAGTGCATCTTGGAGTTGCCATGGTTGACCACGGTGATGCGCACTTGCTTGACGGCCGTCCTGATGTCCACGCACCAGCGCGCACGGATGCCCAGGTCGCCATGGCGGTGGGCGATTTCAGTGAAGCCCTGGCCATGCACCACGCTGTAGCGGGCCTGGGCATGCCCCCAGGCGCTGGGGGCCACGCTCCATGTCTCGCGTGTGCGCCGGTTCTGGAGAAAAAACCACTCGGACGGCATGTCGCAGACGGGATCATTGGACCAGGCCGTGACCTGATTGAGCCGGCTGTTGATCGCCCAGGTATTGCCTGCGCCGCTTTCGGATATCTGCCCTCCGAAGCCGGGGTTGGCCAGGACGTTGATCCAGGGCCTGCCCGGACGCCGGGATGCGCTGACATCGAATTGGAAGTGGCCATGGTCGCCGAGGAACTGTCCGGTCGATGCGGGGACAGCCGAGCCCCGGCTTGGCTGTACTGGTATTTTCTGGGGCAGATGCGCTGTGCGCCGCCGGCTGGCCTGGGCCTCGAACTGCTCGCTCCAGGCATGGATCTGTTGCAGCAATGCACGGCCATCGGCATGCAGGCGCACACATGCCAGGCGCTCCAGGCAGGCTGCCTGCGCGGGGGTGAGCGTGTCCTGGCCCAGGACATGAAAGCCTGTCGTGCTCAGCCCTGGGCGGGCGTTGCCGGCCGCCTCATGCTGTTCGCCGATGGCGTTCAGCTCGGCCTGCACCGGCATGTAGTAGGAGTGGAACTCGCTGCTGAGCACGACCAGGTCGCAGGCCACGCCGGCACGCGACCATTCGCCCAGGGCCTGTCCCAGTATGCGCAGCAGGCCCAGGCCCTGGGGCGCCGCGGCACTCACCACGATGATCGGCCTGTCGCCCGAAAGGCCCAACTGCCACAGCACGCGCCGGTCCTGGATCTGCGGCAGGCGGACGGCGCCTGCGCGATGCGGGTGCAGGCCGGGCTGCAGCCTGGGCAGGGTGAACATCAGCGCCGTGCCCAGCAGTTGCAGTGCCGGCAGGTACTCGGGCCGGGGCCGGTGCTGCAGGGCATCCTGGCCCTGCGCCAAGGTGGCGGAGATCACGGAGGTGCGCTCCACATAGCTGGGCTGGCGGTACTTGTCCAGGATGGCCATGAGGGTGCTGGCACTGTCGCAGGCGGCCGTCGCAAACACCACGGTCACCTGTCCGCCAGGGCCCACGCGCATGCGCATGCCCAGCACGGCGACGGGATCCAGGCCGGTGTCCAGCGCGACAGCTTCACCCGGTGCGGGCTCCAGGCACGCCTGCGGCTGGCTGGCCGCGTGATTGCGGCCGGCCCATTTCGCCCGATCGCTCTGGTAGCGCAGGCCCAGGACCTCCCCCTGCGTGCCGGCCACGAAATGGGCCATCTGCACCACCTTCTCCTCCTTGTGGCGGGCAACCCGCTCAAAACGCATGCCCTGCTGCTGCGCCAGCCACTGCGCCTTCACGAACATGCTGGAGAACGCCGGGTGGGCCTCGTCCGCGCCCGCGCCGGCCAGGACCACCTCCATGGCCGATATCAGCTCCACGTCCATGGGCAGGTTACCCAGGTTGTTCAGCACGACCTTGCGCAGCTCGATATCGTCTTCAGGGCTGATCCAGACCGTGGTGCGCACACGCCATTGCGGCCAGCGGGCATCGAAGCACATGCGGTCCGGGTGGAACGTGCTGGTGTAGGCCGCCTGCGGATCGGGTGCCGGGCTGCGGGTCACGGACACCGGGGCGCTGTCCTTGTCCGTTCGCAGGTAGACAAAGCTCCCGTGCGCATCGCGCAGCAGGTCGTCGCGCCAGCGCGTGATGTGGGTGTTGCCCAGGCGGCTCCACCCGGCTCCGTTGGCGCGCAATGCAACGCTGTAGCGCCCATTGCTCAGCAAGAGGGTCGGCTCCAGGGCCCGGGCCCCCGGGACGACGGTGCGGATCGCGTTGGCAGGCCTTCGGGACTGGGCATGCAAAAAGGGTGCGGCCAGCGCGCCGGGCCTCAGGCCTGCAAGCTCGCGGGGGGTGCGCTCCTGCAGCAGCGTGGACATGGCCTGGATGCGGGGGTGGTCAGAGCCCCAGCGCTGTGCAACCCCTTGCAGCAGCACATTGGCCAGGGCCACGATGGTCATGCCCTGGTGATGGGCCATGTAGGTGCTGACGAGCGTGAACCTTCCGCCATGGATTTGCCGTGCGGCAGAAAAGTCCAGGGCCTCGTAGAAGCCATAGCGCCCGCGCGCAGCCAGGGCGGCCAGCGCGCGGAAGTTCGCGCACGCAGGTACCGCCGCCACCTGGCAGGCCAGCGCCGTGGCGTAGGGGGCGATGACTTTCTCTGCCATCGGCGTGCGGCGCAGTGCCAGGCAGGGCACTCCCTGGGAGGCGTACTGGTAGGCCAGCGACTGGTCGCGCGCCGCATAGGCGCTTTCCGACATGCCCCAGGGAATGCCCAGGCCCTTGGCAAAAGCCATCTGCTCGCGCAGTGCGCAGCGGTTGGCCTCGTCCAGCGCGCTGCCCGCTGGCTCCACTGCCACCAGCGAAGGCATCAGGTACTCGAACATGGACCCCGACCAGGACCGCAAAATCGCGTTGCGGCCATGGGCGAAGAACGGCCGTCCCAACGCCTTCCAGTGCCTGGCGGGAAGGTCGCCCTTGGCAATGGCCAGCAAGCTGGTGGTGCGGGACTCGGAGGCCAGCAGGTCGTAGAACGATGCGTCGAGTTGCTGCTCCTCGAGCCGGTAGCCTATGTGCAGCAATTGCCGCCGCGGGTCGAGCAGGAAACGGAAATCCGCATCCCACGCCAGCTGTTCCAGGGTGTGGGCCATCGTCCGCAGGCGCAGGGAGATCGCATCTTGCTGCCCCGCGCCGACGGCGCTGACGTCCAGGGCCGCCGACTGCAGGGTGGCCAGCAGGTCGGTCAGCAGCCATGGCAAGGGGTCCTGCGGCCCGGGCGGGGTGTCGGCCACGGCCCCAGGCTCCGGCAGATCGAGCGCGTGAAGCTCCGCAAAGGCGTCGCGCAGCAATCCCTGCAGCATCATCTGGGCCGATATGTCTGCGGGATCGGCCAGGGGGCTGTCCAGCAGCTGGCCGATCGCCGTCTGCTGCAGCGGGCGCTGCAACAGGCGTGCTGCGCCCGCCAGGCAGGGTTTCAACCGGCGCCTGGCCGCATGGATCGCCTGCTGGCTGGCCGCAGGATCCAGCGGGGCGCGGGCCAGCTCAAGGCAGGCGCGGGATACGGCAAGCAGATGGGCTCCGAGGTTGCCGCTGTCCACGGTGGAGACATAGCGAGGCAGCAGCGGCTGCAGGCTCTGGGTGTCATACCAGTTGAGGAAGTGGCCGTTGTGGCGCTCCATCCTGGCCAGCGTGGCCGAGGTCGCTTCCAGGCGCATCAGCAGATCCTGGGTCCCGATCCAGCCGAACTGCCGCGCACAGGCGGCGCTGAGCAGATAAAGGCCGATGTTGGTGGGAGAGGTGCGGTGGGCGAGCACCTCGAACGGCGCCGTCTGAAGGTTGTCCGGGGGCAGGTGGTTGTCGCCTTCGCCCACGCAGCGCTCGAAAAGCCGCCAGGTGTCACGCGCAATGTCCTGCAGCAGTTCGCGGTCTGTGGTCTGCAGCCCTGCATGGCTGAAAGGGGCCCGCCACGGGGCATTGCACAGCCAGACCAGGGCCGGGGTGAAAACCCAGGCGGACAGCAGCAGCCATGCCGCGGCTGGCAGCGGGGCGGGCAGCAGCCACAGGGCCGCCAGCAGCGCAAGCGCGAGCACGGTGCTGTGCCAGTGCCTTGACAAGGCCGGCGCCCAGCCGGGCCGGATGGAGGCATGGGATGCTTCGGCGGTGGTCCATTCCAGCAGATGCCTTTTGCTTACGGCCATGCGGTACAGCGTGCGGGCCACGGCATCCGCGTGGAGCATGGCCTGCGGCAGCAGTTGCGCCAGGTACCACGCGCCGGACAGTGCCACCTGCAGCAACTGCCTTGCGCACTGCAGGGCGAAGCGGCTGCCCACGAATCGCGCATGGTGGGGAAGGGCACCGGCGATGGCGCCTATCAACGGCCCGGTGATGCAGGCCGCCGCCGCCAGTGCCAGGGACAAAGGCAGGGCCAGGCCATGTCCTGCCATGGACAGCACGATCAGCAGCAGCGACACGGGCGCAACCAGGGAGCGGCGCAGGTTGTCGAACAGCTTCCAGCGGTGGATGGCCGCCAGTTGCCAGTATCTGCCGTGCCACAGCACGGGCAGCAATTGCCAGTCCCCGCGCACCCAGCGATGCAGCCGGGCTGCTGCCGTGTCGCTGTGCAGCGGGTCCGACTCCATCACGGTCACATCGGAGATCGCCGCGCAGCGGGCCAGCGAGCCTTCCAGCAGGTCATGGCTGAGGATGCGGTCCTCGGGCAGGCGCTGCGACAGCACGGCGTGCAGGGCCTGCACATGGAGAAGGCCCTTGCCGATGAAACTGCCTTCTCCAAAGAGGTCCTGATACACATCCGAAGTGGCTGCGCTGTAGGGGTCCATGCCCCGCTGTCCGGAAAAAAGCCACTGCCAGGCAGAGGTTTGCCGCGTCTGCGGCAAGGGCGACACCACGTGCGGCTGCAGGATGCCGTAGCCGCGTATGACCTTGCGCCCGGTGGCATCCAGTTCAGGCTGGTTGTGCGGGTGCTCGGCGATGCCTACCAAGGCCCTGACCTGGCCCGGCGGCAGTTCGGTGTCGCTGTCCAGCGTCAGCACATAGCGCACGCCGGCAGGCAGGTCGGACAGCACGCCCATCTCCAGGAAGGGGGCCGGCATTTCCGTCGCCAGCGCGGCCACCAGTTGCTCGAGCTTGCCGCGCTTGCGCTCCCAGCCCATCCACAGGCCCTGCGTCGCGCTGAAGGAACGGGGGCGGTGCAGCAGCAAAAAGCGCTGGGCCTGGCCCTCGCCGGCGGGGTAGCGCAGGTTGAGCGCCTGTATCTGTTCGCGTGCCTGCGCGAGCAGCGGCTCATCGTCGGCCGTGCCCTGCCGGTCCGCATCCGCCCAATCGCTCAGCAGCGCGAAATGGACACAGTGCTCCGGATTGGCGAGATAGTGCAGCTGCAGGCGATGTGCCAGTTCGGAGATGGCAGCAGGCTTGCTCAGCAGCGCAGGAATGACGACCAGGGTGCGCGCCGAGGGGCCGATCCCCTCCTTCAAGAGAAAGCGCGGCAGATGCGCTGGAGTGGCGGACTCGCATATGAGCCGGTTCACCAGGGCCAAAACCGCCTCGGAGGCCGGGAAAAACATGAGCAGTCCCAGCAGGGCCAGGCCTGCATGGCCCACCCATGCGTCCAGCGGGCCCAGGGGACCCAGTGGACCCTGCATCGCGGCGGCATTGCCTGCGCCGTTGAGGTGCAGCATCCATGCCACCAGGGCCAGCGAAGCCGCCACAACGGCGCCGATGTAGGTGACCGTGCGCGACAGCAGGAGGATGGCATACCAGCGGTCCGCCAGGGGCCGTCGCGCGCCGAACATGTCCTCCAGTTGGGCGCGTCCCTCGCCCTGCAGCCAGTACCCGGCCAGTTGGGCTGCGCCCTGCGACTGGCCCATCAACCGGATGAGGGCCCTGGCCACGGCGGCCTCGGAGCGATCAGGGCTGCGCGCGGCCAGGCGCTCTATGCCATGCAGCGTAGTGTTGCGGCTGGCATCGTCCTCGGCCAGGAAAACGGGCGAGGCCTGCAGTGCGCGCACGACCAGGCTGGTCCTGCCCACGATACCGGGCCAGTCCCCGGCGCCCACCAGCCGCAGCGAGGCCACCGCATTGCCCACGCTCAGGTGGTCGGCCGCGCTGTCGGCATGCTGCTGCACCTGCAGTGCCGCCAGATCGGGCACTGCACTGCGCAGCCACTCTTCGATCTGCATGTACGCGCCGTCGCTGAAGACCGAGCGATGCCCAAAGAGTGTTTGCGCCAGATGGGACAGGAAGACCTGGCCTACGCCGCGCAATTGCATCAAGCGGTGGATTTCGTGGAAGCCGGCGGCATCGAGCCTGTCGATATGGCCCGCAGCCAGGGTGGCCACCTCCTTGGCCGCCGCCTGGCACGCAATCCGCTCCGCCAGGCGCCTCAAATTCTCGACCAGAATCACCCGCAGCGTGGTGGGCAGCGCCCAGAGCTCACCCTGGCTGAGTTCGCTCTTGCTCTGGTATGCGTCAAGAAAACAGGTCAATAGCGATTCATCGAAGGCACCATCGGTGTGGGCGACAAAGGACCATGCCACCTGGTAGATGCGTGGAAGGCCTGTGAGCGGGGCCTCCTGCAAGACGGGCAGCGAGCGGTAGTAGCGGATGGAAAGGCCTTCGCTGATCTCCCGCAGCTGATCCTCGATCAGGTGGAAATTGTCGAAAAGCCACTCTGCGCCGGATCCCAGCTCATGGCCCTCCTGGTGCAGGCCGGCGATGTACCTGAATGAGGTGCGCAGGGATCTGAGATTGTTTTCAAGACGTGGATAGAACGTCGCCTGGCCAAAACGGGGGCGGCCCACGGCATGCGCGCCCCCCAGGGTCATCCCATATTGTTCAAAGTGTGCGCAGCCAAAAAGCTCCGACCTGATGGGTGCCAGGACTTCTCCATGGCGGGCATCCAGCAGGTGGCTGATATGTGGCGGTATCCATTTCCAGCGCTTGCGCATTTGCATTCATGGCTTCCGGGCAGCGCACTACAGAGCAAGCCACACGACGGCGGCCAGGGTTGCGATCAGCAGCATTCCCGTCAGCGTGCGCTCGCCCAGCATGCGGTGGATGGCCGTGAATCCCGTCCAAAGCGCGAGCAATGGCCTTCTCAGCGCATCGCAGTGCGCCAGGTGCTCGGTGAGCATGAGGCGATCCATCTGGGACAGGCTGGCAGGCCCGCCGACGCAGGAGGTGTCCCAGGTCGGGACGAGGTTGGAAAAGCGGGGCATGGGCGGAACTCCTGGTGCGGATTGCGCGGATGCAATCCCTTGGACACATGCCCTCTTGTAGGGAGCGCAGGCCGCGGCGTCTGTGCGCAGACGAACATTCACGGGCAACACGCGGCGATGTGCCCTACCGCACCGACGGCGATGTGCGAACAGGCCACTGTGGGACGGCATGGCAGGCACAGCGCAGCGCGTGGGTGCGGTGGACGGCGTTCCTGACCAGGGCGGGCAGCCTCCACACCATGCGCCAGTCCACTACGTTTCAAAGAGGTTCTCCCATGAAAAAAATCAAGGTCAATGCGCTCGCCCTGGCGGCGACAGTCCTGCTGATGGGCCTGGCCGGCTGCGGCAATATGTCCAAAAGGGATCAAAGCACGGCGATCGGTGCGGGTGCAGGAGCGATCGGCGGGGCCGTGCTCACAGGAGGCAGCGCTGTGGGAACGGTCGGTGGTGCTGCGGTCGGTGGAGTCATCGGCAACCAGGTCGGCAAGGACAAGAAGTAAACCTGGCCATGCAGGCTTGGCATCCTGCATGGCCATGTAGAAATCGCTGGCGGATCAAGGGCTTGTCTGTGAAATGGTGAAGGCGATATTCATCTTCCGGATCTGCGAATCATCCGTTTCCCTCAAGCATGGCGAATTCTGAGGAACACCATGGCTCAAAGGTATCCAAGGCACATCGGATCAAGAAGAACAGGTCCTTTTTTTGCAGACGAAGCAGGCCTTCGCCCCCACGCCATCCAGTCGGATTTCGAGCGAAATCACTGGCTGGGCGTCTCCGTGGAAAACCGAATGCGCAAGGGGCTTGAAGCCTGTTTGCAAGGCCTGCAGCGGCAATGCGACTCACTGCGCGAGGAGTTGCACAACACGCGTATCGCCCTGGGAAAAGCGCATTTCGAGCTTGACAGGACCAAGGCGGATGAACGCGCAGCGCATCACCTGGCGACACATGACCATCTGACCTCCCTGCCGAACAGGTTCTCATTCCTGGATCGGCTTTCCAGGGCGATCGGCTTTGCCATGCCCCAGGCCATTCCCATCGCGGTGTTGTATATGGATCTGGATGGCTTCAAGACAATCAACGATCTCCATGGCCACAGTGCGGGAGATGAAGTCCTCAAGGTCGTATCGGGCCGCCTGAGATCCTTCATCCGCCGCGAGGATCTGGTGTGCAGGCTGGGAGGCGACGAGTTCGCATGCCTGCTGGAGCCCTCTCCGGAAATGGAGCAGCTGCGCGCCCTGGCCAGAATGATCTGCAGGGAAATAGCCAACCCCATTCACTGCAACGGGCTGGAGCTGAAAGTGGAGGCCAGCATGGGCATCGTGATCGCACACGAATGGCCTGTGTCTGCGGAGCAATTGATTGCTGATGCGGATCGCGCCATGTATCGGGCCAAGCGCATGCGCAGCGGCTATCAGTTCAGTGTTTTTGAGGGCACTTAGGCCCGCCCCGTAAGCAGCAATACCACGACCACCACCACCAGCAGGCTTATCGCGATGCTGGGAGCGTATCCCCAGTTGCGGCTGTGGGGCCATGAAGGCAGAGCACCTACAAGCACCAGGATCAGGATGATTAGAAGAATGGTGGTCAGACTCATGATGCTCTCCAAGGCGCTTTGCAATGCACGGCGTAGAGTTGCATTGCATCGTGTTCCCAAGCGATGGTCTGTGCGCTGGCGCACGTCCTTGGATTTTTGACTTTTTGAATTTTGGCCTTTCAGGCCGGAGTGCCCATGATTCTTGAATAGATTTGTCTGTCTGCCGCGTAGCAGCTGCACGCCCTGTTTTCCAGCGCTGCGCGGTTCAATACCATCATCTCACCACGTTTGTAGGCAATCATGCCGTCGTTCTGAAATCTGCTGGCGATGTTGGTGATGCTGACACGCCGTACGCCCAGTATCAATGCCATGAATTGCTGTGTGACATGAAAGCTGCCGGCACATCGGTCGCTGCTCATCAACAGCCATCGGGCCAGACGGGAGGCTGCCGTATGGTAATTCAGGCAGACTGTGAAACGTGCCTGTTGATGCAAGCGCACAAGTATGAATTTTTTAATCAATTCACCGAGCATGGGGATCTCTGTGCACTGCTTTTCTAGATCCGTGCGGCTTATTCGCCAGCAGGTACCAGATTGTTGTACCAAGATCTTCCAAGGAGGAGGTGTTGCATGGCCTAGAATGCTTTCTGACCCGACCATCGCCTCATTCCCTACCATGCCTATTCCCAGGGAATGTCCCAGGGAATGGTTGCTGTGGATTTCCATGACCAAGGAGATGCATCCGCTTTCAGGAAAGTAAGCATGCTCCAAAGGGTTGCCTGCTTTGCTCAATTCTGATAATGCGATCAATTCGAAGATTTCACAGTGCTCAACAAAGTGATCTGCCGATGAAGGATAAAGCAGGCGTATTATCCTGTTTTCAATATTGGCATGATGGGCGCCCGAATTTTTCATACAATTCCAATGAAATGAGTTTCGTTCATTTCTCGTGATGGATACCTCGATGACTGACGCTGAAGCCGGGTCATCAGATGATTTTTCTCTTCAAGCAGGCCGCACTATTGATCATGGTGCTTTTTTGATCCCATGTATGTGCGGCTGCGTACGCAAAGCCCGCTGCCGGGAAAGCGGTTTTTTCATATGAAACTCAGTTCTGCTGCCGCATCCGAGATGAGGTCATTTAATTGCGCATCCAAAATATTTTTTCCATGATGTGCGCTGGCGAACAGAAAAATAGAAAAAATAGATCCAAAAATAACGCTGATCGGCCTACGCAACTTAAAAAAGCGAAGAAATGCCACGCACGGAAGGCGCCATGGCCGCCAATCAAAAAATCTCGCGACACGGCAAGGGCGTGCCGGATCACTCAATCCTCGGCTCAAAAAACCTTGGTAGAGAGAGATTTATGAGCTGGCACTCGGATGCTGCAACAGTGGCTCAGTGGCAATCCAGATTCGACTGTCCAGGCGTTGCGCCCTGGCTTTGGCTGGAGTGGGCGCGGGTGCCCTCAGCGACTCTCAGCGGCCCAGTTCTTCCACAGGCATATCCGTGATCGCTTCGGCAAAAAGTCGCCTGCAGTAGGCCAAGGGTCCCATTGATGCGATGCAATGCGGCGCGTTCGGCGGTCGTGCACGAGGCCAGGAACTTGGGCGCCGGCAGCGCCTTGCAGAACAACCAGCGAGTGACCGATCTTGACCGTTGCAGCCACTCACGCACTGCGCCGTGAATTTCGCAGTTCAGCCTGAAGCCGTCATCTACCGGGATGTCTGTGAGGACCGCTCCTGGCCGATAGCCGAACTTACGAGACGCGTAAGACTAGGCTGGAGAGCATGTCGTTGAGCTCCGTGTCGTTGTGTCCACGGCCGTTCTCGACTAGGTCCCAATGCCAAATTGCTTGAACCTCTGGCGTCATGGCATTCTCGTAAACGTTCACGGCGAGCCACGCCAAGTCTGTCCTTGAAAGTTGGAAGCGGCGCGCGACTTTCCGCAAGGCTGTTGCGGGAGGCTGACTTGCCAGCTCACTACGCGCCGCCTCAAGCATCTCTTGGGTCGCCTCAAACATCCTGATTCCTATGCCTCCGGGAAAGCATCGACCGTCGGCCCTTGGCCGCCCCAAGTCCGCCGCTGGGCCGCTTGGCGCTGCGAGATGACGCGGAGCAAATCGTCAACGGCAACGTCGCCCGTCACCTCAACTTTGTCCGAGACCGTAGCCAAGTAGGCTTCCCAATGCTCGGACGGCTCTTCCCACGGCATCTCATGAAGAGTCCACCAGCGGTCGAACACCTGAATGGTGATGCCGTCGGAGCCGAGAACGCGATGGGCGTCGAGAGAGGAGGACAGGAATTCGTACTCACGGACGCGCGCAAGGTAGAGCAGTTTCACCGCCATAGCAACCGCCTCTTGGCGCCACGCCGACCTGTCTGACCAGCACCTGCTTGTCAGCACCGGCTGCAGAAGCATGTCCGCCTCTTCCGCCGCGAGGACTGATGGGAATGTGACCAGCGCAACTGCCGATGGCTCAATCTGGAAATAGGTGGTGTGTTTCACGAGGTCCAATGCTCGCTTCGAATGCCAGTTTGCAGGGATGGATTCTGCCTATACCGCGAATGGCCGGTTGAAGTCACAACCGAAACCAGCCGTTTAATCAACCTCTTCCCAGTCCACCCACCCCATCCCCACCCCCCGATTCACATGCCGCTGCCCACCCACCACCAACTCCGAATCCAGCGAGGCCAAAGCAACAGAGATCCAGGCGCCCTCTGCGTAATGCGCGCTGTGCCACGTCAGCGATGAGCCGCATTGCTGGCAAAAGCAGCGCGTGATGCCGGGCGATGAGGCAAAGGAGCGCAATTGCTCCTGGCCCTGGGTGAAGACAAGGTCCTTTGCCGGCACGCTGCCGTAGGTGGCGAATGCGGCGCCGTGGGCCTTCTGGCAGATGCGGCAGTGGCAGTGCGAGACGGCCTTGGGGCTGGACCGCAGTTCATAGGCGATGGCGCCGCACAGGCAGCTGCCGGTCAGGGGAAGGGCAATGGGGCTTGTGTGGGCGCAGGTGTCAATCATGGCGTGGCGGAAAAGAAAAACGATACGGTTGCCATTTGGTATAGGCCATGTTTTCCGCACAGGTCTCAGAGAGATCGCTGCATCAACCGATGACTTTGGCGACTGGATCCTTGATGCAGTCTGCAGGGAAATTTAGAGCGCAAGCATTCCAGTGCCAATTCAACGCCGCTAAGCTGGGTCGCTCAGCATTGGTCAGGGGAAGCCTCAAGATTTTTCCGGCAATCGCCTGATAGTAGTCACCTTTCAACTTTGTTGAAACCTCAATCTTTAGGTCACTAGGGTTGATGCGTACCAAACGCAAGTCGAACAGGGTGTGAAGATCCGACCGCAGTAGCAGACCATTCACTACTACGTTGGTGTGTGCCCCCAAATATGGCCTGATGTGCGCAGCTTCGAGTGCCTGCTCGACATCGCAACCGGTGAACGCGCAGCGTCCAGCGTATGCCTTCAGCAGCGACTTTCTGAAGCCCATTTGGCCCTGCCTTCGGGCAATGGCTCCTAACGTTTTTGTTCGTGCATCAGTGTCGTCGTCTGGATCGAACTCATCTTCGCTTTCGAGCTCGTCTCGCAGAGCATCAAGCGCTGCTTCAGTCGGCTGAATATCTAGGCGTTGCGGGCGCAGTTTAGTGTCACCAGGCACAGCGGCCAGTTCCCAAATGCCATGGACTTCAGGTTCGTAGAACGTGTATGTGCGGATGCCTAGCGTCTCGACGAACAAGAGGTCGAAGGAGTTGGAGCCGTCGATTACCCGCGCCTTCTGGTTTGGAGACCAGTTTGCTCGAGAAAAGGCGTTCACAGAGACCAGATCAAGGTCAGGGCGTACATTTTTCAGGTTGAAGCTGGGATGTCGAATTGAGAGGTACTGCTCGACTTCGGGAATCGTTGCGGTTCCGCCCAAGGCTCTCAGTGCATCCACAGCCATTTGCCACGTCTGTTTTTCTCCGTATTTGAACTCGCGTTTAAGTTCAGTCTCTGGAGTATCTCTACCCGTTTCCAACGCCGCAGCGATCGGCAACATGTAGTAGGCGTGCTTGTACAGACCTCCGGCCGGACCAGTGTTTCGATAGTCGTTGGGGTTGCGCCTGCCTTCAGTCCAGAGCTTCCAAAATGCGTTGAACCGCGCTCTGTCAAACCATCGAGGTTCACGGCCTGTGTCTGTGATGATGATTTGATAAACAGCATGTTCAGCATCGCCCTGGCGTTCCAGCTTGAAGCTCTTGTAGCCCGGCCGGACCGCAGTCCAGCGACGCATGGTCATTTCGGTCACCGTGTTGAGTCGGCTCCATGCCTCATCAGAATTCACTTGTTTTCCTTCTTTTGATTGTTTTGGGTCGACACCTTATTCACACAGCAAACTTGGTATCTGCGGTGAGAGGCACAAACGAAAAAAGGCGCATGCAATTGTGCATGCGCCCCAATGCCGCGACAGGGACGCGCGGCAACCCCAGGAGTCATCCGTTTCGTCAGTCGCCGATGACCTGCAGCCCGCTGCCGTCTCCATGCGCCTGCAGGCACATTCTTCCGAGGTCGTTGAGAAAGCGCAGCACGGGCATCTCGCCCACGCAGGCGGGGATGGCGGCCATGATGTCGTTGTGCAGCTCCAGCAGTTGGTCGGCGGCGACGAACATGGCGGCGGATTCGCCGTAGTAGTGCCGCCAGAAGTCCTGCAGCAGGCCGTGGCGGGCCTTGCCTACGACCAGGGGATAGCCGTTTTCCCAGACCTGTGCGTCCATGGAAAGGCTGGCCAGGCCAGGGTCAACAGGCCGCGCGCTGGCGGGGATCAACAGTACACGTCGCATGTCCATGCTCATTTGCGTCTTCCAGGTGCGCCAGTGGACTCGGGCAACCCGGTCCGGGAGGAGGGTGAGAGGGTTCGCACCGCAGGCGGCAAGAACCGGTTCCCACTTTATTCACGTGTGCACAACAAGAAAATTACAGCTGATTACATGCGGCGAGCGATGCGCCGTGTGCCTGCCGTTCTCCGTTGCAGTTCGCCGTTCAGGCGCTGCGCGCCCCGCCTTCGATCTCGAACGGAAAGTCCCCGAAGCGCAGGCTGCCGCGCCGCCGCTCCACCAGGGCGGGCGAGGCAGCGCATTCGGGCAGGGCGCTGAGGATCTGGTGCTTGGCGCGGAAGATCTGGATGTTCACGTACGAGGGCTCCACGCCCAGCATGCGTGAGAGCGCATCCAGTTCTATCCAGCCCTGGCTTGCGGGGGCCAGGCCTTTTTCTGCGTCCTGCTGGCGCACGCGGGCCAGGGTGACAAGGGTGTAGTGGTGTATGCGTTCGCCCAGCGCAATGGGTTTGTCGTCGCTCATGACGGTCAGGCTGGCGTGCTCTTCGTTCTGGCTGACGGTGAAGCGAAAGGACACCTCCGGCGGCTTGGGCGCACGCGGGTCGAAGCTGCTTTCCCGCGTGGATTCCAGGTCGTCGCATTGCACGAATTCCCAGCTGCCTGCGGAGGTGTGGACCATGGCGCCATCGACCAGGGGCTCGGTGCCGTCGCCGGACTCCTGAAGCCAGCGGCCGTCCTCGAAGAAGACGTTGGCTTCGGGCTCCTGTGCGTCGGGCAGCAGGGTGCCGCGCGGGTTCAGGGCCAGGGGTCCGTCCTGGGGCAGTCCCGGGCCGGGGCTCAGGCAGGTGATGGGAGGTCCCAGGTCTTCCACGGTCCAGGCCGCTTCTGCGCCTTCGCCCATGCTGAGCTTGGCGCCCACCGCCAAAACGGTCCAGCGGCCGGCGACCAGGCGCACGCCGTTGAGCATGGTGCCGTTGCGGCTCTGGTCCACGATTTCCCAGGTCTGCCGGTTCCAGCGGAACAGTGCGTGGACCTGGGAGACGTCGGGCGCCTTCATGACGGTCTGGCAGACCGAGGGGTGGCGGCCGAAGGTATGCAGGGGCCGCAGCACGACGATGCGGCCGTCGAGTTGGTTACGAAAGAGGGCCATCGCCTCGAATTCTCCTTGGGGCTTGTGTGAACAGGGGTGGGCTGGGGGCGCATTGGCCCGGAGCCGGCAGCCTGTTGCCAAGCTGAGAGAGTACATGCCCGCTGCGCGTTTCAGTTTGTCAAACGTACAGAGCCTGCGGATTCAGTTCGGATTCCTGCAGCGGCCGGCTGCGCCAGCCCAGGGCCACGGGTACGTTGCGCAGCCGTGGATTGCCCAGTTCCGGCCAGATATGGCACAGGCCGGGAATCACGACTTTGACGGTGTGCACAGGGATGTCGGGGCGCGAGTGGTCGTAGACGATGGTCTCCAGGCCCAGGCCGCGTGCGATGTCCACGCAGCGCGCAATGGCCTGGGCAATGTCTGGCGGCGCGGTGTCCGGCGTGTGCCCAGGCAGTGGCGCAGGCTGTTGCGGCGGAACATCGGCGCTGTCAGCAGGGTGCAGGAAGGCCTGCAGTGGCTCGGGCACGGCAAAGCTTTTGCCGGCCGCGATCAGCTGGCTGATTTCGGTGAGGGCGCGTTCGCAGGCCAGGGCGCGGTCCAGGCTGCAGCCAAAGCCCACGGCCCATTGGCCGGTGTCAGCGTGGCGGCCCACGGAGACGACCACGGGTATGCCGAAGTCGTGCGTGATGTCCAGCAGCCAGTACGACCATTGCGGGCCGCAACTGCGGTCCAGGCGCTGGCGTATGGCCTGGTCGATGCCTTGCAGCGCAATGGCGGGCCTGCGGATCTGGCCGTACCACCAGATGGCGGCGGCGTCGCGTTCCACCAGTTCCATGAAGCCTTGGAGGATGGCCTCTTCCCGCGTGTTGCCTGCGGCGCAGCCGTTGGAGGTCCAGCCCACGTGGTGCTGGCTTTGCGCGGGCGCATGGGCCAGGCAGAAGGCCAGCGGCAGGTAGCGGCGCGCATCGGCGGTCAGGGACCAGGCTGGCGCCCACCACAGGGGTTCGCCCTGGCCGGCGCTGGGGGCCACGGCATGCGGTGGCCTGTCGGTGGCAAAGTCGGCGGTTTGCCGCTCGCTGAAGCGGGCCAGTTCCGTGGGCGCGATGCAGGGCGCGTCCAGCTCGGCGGCGGGGGCGATGACCACGGCTTCGTCGCCCTGGTGGAAGGCGGCGTAGCGTTCCACCGCTTCGCACATGGCGCTGGCGCGGGCCTGCATGGCCGACAGGCCCTTGCCCAGGCACAGCTGTGTTCCGGAGCCGGCCAGGCTGGTGCTGCCGGGGGCCGGTGTTCTGAAGATTTCGCTGCGGTAGACGGTGAGCGCTTCGTCTGTCTCGGCCGTCAGCGGCGTGACCCGGGCAATCACGCCGGTCAGCGGGCTGACGTGCTGCGACAGGCGCTGCACCGTGGTCTCGGCCGGCACGCTGCGCCAGCCGCCGTCGGCGCGCGCGGCATGCGTGCCGGGAGCTGGCGCAATGCGTTCACGCTGGCGCAGGGCCATCAGCCCCGGCGTGCCGCAGTGCGGGCATTGCGGGCGGGTGGCCACCGGGTGGGGCTGGTCAGGCTCCAGCGTCCACACGGTTTGCGCCGCATCGGTGTGCGCCAGCAGGCGCTGCACCGTGGGCAGCAGGGCCTGCAGCCGCGTGGCGATGAGGTCGGCGCCGGCGCGCACGGGCGGGCAGCGGTCGCTGTCCTGAGGCTGGCCGTGCTTGCCGCCGCGTGCGGGATGGTTGCGTTGCCAGCGGTGTGCGAGGCAATGCCAGCAGGCCGCTGCCTGGGGTTTGAAAAGCGGCCCCGCCATGGCCTGCTCGCCCGCTGGCCGCACCAGCAGCCAGGGCCGGCCTGCGGCACGCTGGTTGGCGTCAATGGAGCCCAGGCGCGGGTCCAGATAGTCGTCGCAGAAAACGATGGTGAGTGGGGCGGGGGTGGGGGCGGGTGCCTGCGTGGCCACGGCCGCAGCAACGGCCACAGCCCAGTGGCAGGCGGCTGTGCTGTCCAGCGCTGCAGTCAGCATGACGATGTCGATCTGCTCCGATGCCTGCAGGCGCACGGGCGGGGCCGAGAAATCCGGTTGCAGATAACCGTGGCCGTTCACGTCGCTGTGCAGCACCGGCTGGACCAGGCCCTGGCGCAGCAGGGCGCCCAGGGCGTGCAGCATCTGTGCAAGCGGCGCATCGGGCGCTGTGGCGCAGTGCTGCATGAGGCTGGTGCCGGCCTGCAGCGGGGCGTTCAGCGCCAGCACGGCGGCAGAACCCAGGGCCAGGGTGTCGCGTTCGCTGGCCAGCAAGAGGCGGTCGCCCTGCTGCACGGGCGGCAGGAATTTCTCGTGCCAGCGAAAGGCGTGGGCGAACAGGTCCGGGGCCATGGGCTCAGGCAAGAGACGGTGCTCCGAGTTCAAGGCGGACGACGGCATAGGGGTGCTGGCCGGTGGTGGCGTGGAAGGCGGTCTCGAACAGCTGGTGCTGCTGCGAGAACCGGGCATACAGGTGCTCTTGCAGGCTGATGCGGATGGCGGGGTGGATGCGCTCTATCTGCGCGCCGTCCGCAAAGCCGGAGACGACGGGCAGGCGCATTCCGCCCACCTGCATGGGCAGCCGCGCAAGGGCCGGGTGCACATGGTCGAGCACGACGGTGCACGGCGGGCTGCCGGGCGCGGCAAAGCGCTGGGCCAGCTGCTGCAGCATGGCCTCCAGCGCAGCCTGGGGAAGATAGGGGCAGACGCCTTCCAGCAGCACCAGAACGGGCTGGTTGCCGGGCAGGGCGGCGGTGTCCAGCCAGGAGGTGTCGAGGATGGAGCAGGCGAGGTTGGCTTCAGGGCCTGCAATGTATTGCGCGCGCAGGGCGATGGCGTCGGGCAGGTCCACGTTCAGCCAGCGTGCGGTGCCGGCCTCGGGTGCCAGGCGGTTGCGCCGCGTGCACAGGCCTGCACCCAGCGCAATACACAGGCCGGACGGATGGGCGGTCAGAAATTCGGTGGTGAGCCGGTCGAACAGCTGCGAGCGCAGCACCACGCTGCGTACAAAGGCGGGGTCGGCCGCATGGGCCTCGCTGGCCTGGGGCAGGGCGGCGGCAATGCGGCGCGCCTCGGGGTCGGAAAAAGGCGGCAGGTCCGGCAGTTCCGAGGAAGCTGCCGGACCTGCCGCCCGGGCACGTGCCGCCAGCGTCAGCAGCAAGGTGGCCGTGGCCCCTTGCAGCTGCGCCGGTGCCGTATCAGCAGGTGAAGGGGTAGGCGTCACCGGTGTTGTTGTAGGAGGTGAGGGCGATGGCCCACAGGTCCTGCTCGGCGGGTGCCACCGGGTAGTTCAGCACGATGCCGTTCTTGATGGCCGTGCCGTCTGCGCGCTGCAGGTTCCATTCGCCGCGTGCCGCATCCCAGGTGAAGGCCTGCTCGGTCTCGAAACGCACCTGGAAGTTGAACGGGTTGTTGTAGCCCAGCCATTGGCTCAGCACGGGGGCCTTGTCCTTGCCATCGTCACGCGTCAGCTCTGCGTGGAACTCGGGCGACTGCCAGGCCAGGGCGATGGCGCGCAGCACCACGCCGCCAAAGGCCAGCAGCGAGTCCGGGCCGCCGCCGGGGATGCCCAGGCCCGTGGGCAGGGCGGCCTTGAGCGTGCCGTTGCTCGGTTCCTCGAACGAGGTGCTGACGCCCATGAAGTTGGGGAACAGCTGGTAGTAGGCGGCCAGCGCCTCGGAGGCATGGGTCTGGGGCGCCTGGGGCAGGACGATGACGAATTCATCGTCAGGACCGATCCAGCCGGCCGTGAGCACGGGCTTCCATTCGGCGCGCTGGGTGGGGTCGTCGCTCAGGCGCAGCGACACATCGACCTGGGGCCACTGTGTCGGCAAGCTGAAGTCGCGGTGCAGCATGGGCTGGATGTCGCGCTGCCCCAGCAGGTCACGGCGGTAGGCGTCATCCTGCCAGGAGCGGGCGATGGCCCGCAGATAGGCAAGGCGGAATGCGAGCAACGGTTCAGTATTCTGCAGCTGGGTGGTCATGTGACTTCATCCTCGGTTCAAGAAAAATGCGCCTGGCCGGGCAGGGGCCCGGACAGGAGCACGGACAGTTCAGGCCGCAATGCGGCCAGCTCACTCAGGCGCGCGGCCGCGTCCGGCCTGGCGGGTGCCAGGGCCTGCGATAGGGCCAGCGCCTCGGTTTCGGTGCGGTACTTGCCGGCGGTGCGCGCAGTCCCTGCCGCCTGGGCCAGGCTGTCCTGCACGGCTGCGTGGTCGGCGCCCATGGCCAGCAGGAAGCGGGCCTTCTTCAGGTGCAGCTCGCTGCTGTGCAGCCGTTCGTCCAGTACGTCGGCCAGGCGCAGGCATTCGTCGATCTTGTCCAGGGCCTCGGCCCAGCGCCCGCTGGCCGCCAGCATTTCGGCGACGAAGGAGCGGTAGTAGGTCTGGCAGTAGCGGCAGCCCATGTCCCAGAGCAGCTGCGCCGTGCCGCTGGCGCGTTCAATGCCCTCGGCGCTGGCGCTGCCTGCGCTGTCACCCAGCGCCCAGCAGCGGATGATGTCCGCATAGCCCGAGAACGCGGGCAGGCCGTAGCGGGCCGTGATGTCCAGCAGCTCGCCCGTGGTGGCCAAGGCGCTTTCCTTGTCGCCACGTGCCTGGTGGACCAGGCCCTGGTAGAGCAGGGCCATGCTCAGTGATGGGATGTGCGAGACCTCGTGCGCCAGGCGCACGGCGTCGTTCGCATCGGCCAGCGCGGCCTGGTCGAAGCCGGCGAACCAGCGCACCAGGGCGCGCCCGCAGGTGGCCCAGACGCGCGTGTCGAAGCCGAATTCGGCCGCATGGTGGGCATGGGCCACGGGGTCGTAGCGGGTGATGGCGTCGGTCAGCGCTTCTTCGGCCTGCTCGAAGCGGCCGTCGGAGTAGTGGGCCAGGCCCAGGTAGGTCTGCGCGGCCACCAGCACGCCCGTGTCCTGCTGGCGCACGGCCTGCTCCAGCAGGCGGTGGCTGAGCTGGCGCACTTCCTCGCGGTTGCTGGCCACGTGGTGGTAGGTGATCAGCATCCACAGGTGCTGCACCTGCTTGTAGTCGGCCACCGCATTGGCGCCGGGGCCTGCCAGCAGCTCCTGCGACAGCGCGATGCTTTCCACCACCTGGGCATGGGCCCAGCCGTGCTTGTTCATCAGTGCCTGGGTCACGTAGCTGTTGACGTCCAGCCGCGCCTCGCGCTGGGCCACGCCCTGGAGCTGGTGCAGCCAGTCGTCGATGTGGCGCGCGTAGGCAATGGTTTCATCGTTGAGCGAGCGCAGCTGCGTGATGCGCAACTGCCGCACCGCAAGCGCCACGGCCTGGGCATGGTCGCCCGCGTCTGCCCAGTGCTGGGCCACGCCTGCGGGTTCTGCGGCAACGCGCTGGGGCTGGTGCTGCATCAGGGCCAGGGCCACGTCGCGGTGCAGCAGCCGGCGCTGCGATGCCAGCATGCATTCGTAGGCCGTGTCGCGGATCAGCGCGTGGCGGAACATGAAGGCGCCGGCGCCCGCACGTTCATCGGCAATGACTAGGCCGGCCTGGCCCAGCTGCGCCAGTTCCTGCTCGACCTCGCCTTGCGGGCGTTCCACGCAGGCGCACAGCAGGCCGAAGTCGAAGTGCCGGCCCATGGTGGCGGCCAGTTGCAGCAGCGGCTTGAGAGGGCCGATGCGGTCAAAGCGGCTGACCAGCGAGTCGCGCAGGGTCAGCGGAATGGCGGCCGGCAGCTCGGCATGGCGAAAGTCCCAGACGCCGTCCTGCTCCACCAGGTGGGCATCCAGCAGCATGCGCGCCATTTCCTGGATGAACAGCGGCACGCCGTCGGTGCGCTCCACCACGTGGCGGATCACGGCGGGGCTGAGCCTGCGCGGCGCCAGCGTCTGGCGGGCCAGCTCGGTGGCCTGTGCGTCTTCCAGGCGCCGCACGTCCACGCACTCGGCCTGCAGGCCTTCGGGCGGCTGCCATTGCGGCCGCGCCGTCAACACCAGCAGCACGCGCCGCCCGGGCAGGCGCGATACCAGTTGCTCCAGCAGTTCGATGCTGGTGGGGTCGGCCCAGTGCACGTCTTCGACGACCAGCAGCAAGGGCTCGGCTTCGGACATGTGCAGCAGCCATTGCGCGGTGGACTGCAGCAGCAGCGCCCTTTGCATGACGGCCGAGATGCGGCTGGGCTCGCAGTCGCCCAGGGGCAGCGAGAGCCAGGCGCACAGAATGGGCAGGGCGGCCTCGGCATCGCAGCCTGCGGCGCGCAGGGCTTCGCGCATCTGCTCGCGGTGGTCCTGCGGGGGATCGGCCGCCTCCAGCCGCTGCCGTATCAGGCCCAGGAAAGGGGTCAGCGCGGTGTTGCGGTGCTCGGGCTGGCATTGCAGCACCACGGTGTTCGCGCCCTGTGTCCTGGCGTGGACGAGCAGCATGTCGGCCAGGCAGGATTTGCCGATGCCCGGCTCGCCGCGAATCCACAGCGCATTGCCCCCAGCTTCGCGGGCCCGCGCCCATGCGTCGTTCAGGCGCTGCAGTTCGGGTTCGCGGCCTATGCACTGCAAGGCCGCATCGGACACAGGCCCTGGCAGTGGCTCGGCCGGCTGTTCCAGCTCCAGGCGATAGGTCTGCATGCCCGTGGGCTGGCCGGGAAGGCGCAGGCTGCCGGCTTTCTCGAAGCGCGCATGGCGGGCCAGCAGGCGATGGCTGCTTTCGCTGGCCAGCAGGGTGCCCGCATCGGCGATGGCCTCCAGCCGCATGGCCACGTTGACGGCATGTCCCGAGGGTGCTTCGCCGCCGACCACCACGGCCATGCCGGTGTGCAGGCCCATGCGGATTCCCAGGTGCAGTCCGTGGACCTGCTCGATGGCGGCCGCGCGGCTGCGGCTGAGCGTCAGCAGCTCCTGCGCCGTCATGCCGGCCTGGCGGGCATCGGTGTCGCTGGTGTGCGGGTAGCCGAAGAGCACCAGCATGCGGTCGCCCAGCGTGCCCGCCAGCATGCCTCCGCGCCGGGTGGCAACGTCGGAAAACAGCGTGAGTTCCTCGCGCTGCAGCAGTTCGATGTCTTCGATGTTCAGCCCCTGCGAGGGCTGGCCTGCGGTGCGTGCCGCGCTGTCCATGCCGTGGGTGTCGCTGCCCGGCCACAGGGAGACGCTGCAGCACAGCACGGTGAGCTGGCGCACTTCGGAGAACACCCGTGTGGTGGCCACGGTGCGTGTCAGGTCCGCCTGCTGCACCTGGGCGGCGGCGGGCAGTTGGCCCACCAGATCGTCCAGCCGCACGCGCATGAGGTCCCTGAGCAGGGCCGCCGCCGAGTCGCTGCGCTCCGCGGGCCGCTTCTTGAGCGCCTTGCGCAGCAAGGTGGCGATGGGGTGGGTGGAGATGGCCGGCGGCAGCTGCACTTCCTGCGGGCTGAGCTGTCGGTGCACGATCTCGGCCACCGAGGCGCCCTGCACGGCGGGCGTGCCCGTCAGGCATTCGAGGAACATCAGTCCCCAGGCATACAGGTCGGTGCGGGCGCTGGGCGGCTCGCCGCGCAGCTGCTCGGGCGCGCTGTAGGCCGGCGTGCCCAGGCACTCGTCGCCCATGGTGAGCTGCGAGACCTGCGGGCCGGCAAACTGCGGAATGACGGTGCCGATGCCGAAGTCCAGCACCATGGCGTGCCGCACGGCGCCCGTGGAGGTGACCATCACGTTGTCGGGCTTGAGGTCGCGGTGCACAATGCCGGCCGCGTGCGCGCAGTCCAGCGCATCGAGCACCTCGGCCATGAGGCGGCCGGCTTCGGCGGCAGTCAGCACGCCCTGGCGGCGGATCAGGCTTTTGAGGGTCTCGCCGGGCACATATTCGAAGACGCCGTAGACGCAGTCGCCTTGCTCGCCCTTGTCCAGCAACTGGACGATGTGCGGATGGTGCAGGGACGCGCACAGCATGGTCTCGCGGTGGAAGCGCTCCACCTGGCGGCCGCCTTCCTGCAGCCTGACGACCTTGATGGCCACCGATGCACCCGTGCGCCGGTGGCGCGCGCGGTAGACGGTGCCGTAGCCACCCGATCCCAAGGTTTCCAGCAGTTCGTAATCGGGTATTTCCAGGGGGGCTGGTGCCACCGGGGTCACCGCAGCTTGCGTGGGGTTGGTGATGGCATCGTGCATTTCAGCCTCGGTTGGGGGTCCTCCTGGAGGGTATCCAGTCGTCCATTTGTCATACGGCAGACCGTGCTTTTGATACCGTTCGTTACTATAGCGTACGTCCGAATGCAATTGACTGTTTTTGCCTACGTGCTTGCCTATGGTTGCCGTCGCCGTGGCGTCCGGCGCTCAGGCCCAGCTGGCCGCATTGCGCAGCCGTATGCCGCTGGCATGCAGCGAGCTGTCCCAGACGCCGCGCAGCGGCTGCAGCGAATCGACGATGCGCAGCTCGGTGCCGCATTCCGCTAGCGCTTGCGGCAGATCGACCAGCAGGTCCCGGCGCAGGGGCTGCACGGCCTGCCGGCTCACGTACATGCCGGCGTCCTCCAGGCTTTCGAACGTATCGGCTGGCAGCTCGTACCGGTGGATCCGGGCCGCTTGCAGGCGCGCGGCCCAGGCGGTCTCCACATAGGCCACGGCCTGTGCTCCATCGGGCAGGGCGTTCAGCCATTGGGCCCTGTCTTCGCTGGTGCTGTGCTCGTGCGGCCATATGACGATGCGCGGGCATTCGCGCGGAAACAGGTACAGCCGCTGATACGTCTGGGCGATGGCCCACACCAGGGGGCCGTTGAGCCACTCCAGCCCCTGGCGGCGGGGTGCCGCCTTCAGGACCGGGCGGGGCTGGAATTGCCGGATATCTCCGTCTTCGCTGAAGTGAAAAAGCTGCATGGCGCGCAGTGTAGGGCGCCGCGGTTCGCAGGTGCTGCGCCATCGCCTATGATGCGCGGCACCTGTGAATAATCACAGCTACTTGCAACCCACGGAAAGGTCCACGCACCATGAACGGTCACTGTCTTTGCGGCGCTGTCAGCTTTGTCTCTCCCCAGGCCCGGGAAATCGGCGCCTGCCACTGTGGATACTGCCGGCGCTGGGGCGGCGGCCCCATGCTGACCGTGCATTGCGGGCCCGATGTGAAGTTCGAGGGCGGCGAGCACATAGGCACCTATGCATCCTCCGAATGGGCCGAGCGCGCCTTCTGCAGGCAATGCGGCACGCACCTGTACTACCGGCTGCACGCCACGGGCGAGTACTTTGTGCCGGCCGGCGCCTTCGAGTCGCAGGACTTCGAGCTGGCCACGCAGATCTACATCGACAAGAAGCCCGGCTACTACGACTTCGCCAACCAGACGCCGACCATGACCGAGGCCGAGGTCATCGCCCAATACGCGCCCCCGCAGGAATGAGGCACAGCCCCATGCCCCTGCACGATGACTCCAGCGGCCTGGCAATGGAGCCTGCCGCACAGCCCGGCGATCCGCTCGACCGGGTCGATACACCCAGCCTGGCGCTGGACCTGGCCGTCTTCGACGCCAACCTGCGCACCATGCAGGACTGGGCCGACCGCCACGGCGTGGCGCTGCGCCCGCATGCCAAGGCGCACAAGTGCCCGCAGATCGCGCTGCGCCAGCTGGCGCTGGGCGCGCGCGGCATCTGCTGCCAGAAGGTGAGCGAGGCCGTGCCCTTTGTGGCGGCCGGCGTGCGCGACATCCTGATCAGCAACGAGGTGGTGGGACCCGCCAAGCACGCTCTGCTGGCCCGGCTGGCGCGCAGTGCGCGCATGGCCGTGTGCGTGGACAACGCGGCCAACCTGGTGCAGTTGTCCGAGGCCATGTCGCAGGCGGGCGTGGAGATCGACGTGCTGGTGGAGGTGGACGTGGGCCAGGGCCGCTGCGGCGTCACGGGTGCCGAGGCCGTGCTGGCCCTGGCGCGGCAGGCGCACGACCTGCCGGGCGTGAATTTCGCGGGCCTGCAGGCCTATCACGGCGCGGTGCAGCACCGGCGCAGCCGCGAAGAGCGTGCGCAGGTCTGCCGGGAGGCAGCGCGCCAGGCGGCGGCATGCGCGCAACTGCTGCGCGACAACGGCATGGCCTGCCACACCATCACGGGTGGCGGCACGGGCAGCGTGGAGTTCGACGCGGCCAGCGGCGTCTACACCGAGCTGCAGCCGGGCTCCTATGCCTTCATGGATGGTGACTACGGCGCCAACGAGTGGGACGGGGCGCTGGCCTTTCGCAGCAGCCTGTTCCTGCTGTCCACGGTGATGAGCACGCCCGCGCCGGACCGCGTCATCCTGGACGTGGGCCTGAAGTCCACCTCGGCCGAATGCGGGCCGCCTGCCATGTACGGCACGCCGGGCCTGCGCTGCGTGGCCATCAACGACGAGCACAGCGTGGTGCGCGTGGAGCCGGGCGCCCAGGCGCCGGCGCTGGGCAGCGTGCTGCAGCTGCTGCCCTCGCACGTGGACCCGACTTTCAACCTGCACGACGAGCTGGTGGTGCTGCAGGACGGCGTGGTGCATGCGCTGTGGCCGATTGCGGCGCGCGGGATGTCGCGCTGAAGACGGCATGAAAAAAGCCGCCGGCCTTGCGGCGCGGCGGCTTTTTTGCGTCTGCGGCCTGCTGTGGCCTGTGGCTTACAGCTCGATCTTGGCGCGGCGGATCACGTCGCCAAAGCGCTTGTTCTCTTCGACGATGAAGGCCTTGAACTCTTCGTTCGTGGGGAAGTAGTTCTCGTAGCCGAAGGTCTGGAACTTGGGCTGGATGTCGGGCTCGCGCAGAACCTTCATGGTGTCCTGGCGGATCTTCTCGACCACGGCCGGCGGCGTGGACTTGGAGACGGCAAAGGCATTCCAGCCGGTGACCACGGCATCGGCCGGGCCGCCGGACTCGGCCACGGTGGGCACATCCTCGTAGCCCTTGAGGCGATGGGGTGCCAGCACGGCCAGGAAGCGCAGCTTGCCCGAACGCATCAGCGGGCCGGCCGTGCCCGAGGAGCCCAGCGCAAAGGCCAGCTCGCCCGTGGCCACGCTGGTGTACAGCTGGCTGGTTTCCTTGTAGATGACGTGTTCCATCTTGGTGCCCGTCAGCGACTCCAGCAGGGCCGAGCCCAGGTGCACCGGGTTGCCCACGGACCACGAGCCGTAGTTCAGCTTGCCTGGGCGCGCCTTGGCGTCGGCAATCAGGTCGGCCACGGTCTTGTAGGGGCTGTTGACCGGCACGCAGACGAAGAAGAAGGTGCGAAACAGCGGCAGGACGACTTCGAAGTCCTTGTCGATGTTGTAGGGCAGCTTCTTGAACAGGTGGGGATAGGCGGCCAGGTGGACGTTGTCCAGCTGGATGATGTCCGTGCCGTCGGTGGCGCCGCGCTTGAAGGCCTCGATGGCGATGAAGCCGTTGCCGCCGGGGCGGTTTTCCACGATGACGGGCTGGTTCCACAGGCGCGCCAGCTTGTCGGCCACCAGGCGCGAAGTGCCGTCCGGCCCGCCGCCCACGGGGAACGGATTGATGATGCGCACCTGCTTGGTGGGCCAGTTGGCGGCGGTACCCGATTGGGCACGCGCAGGCGCCAGCGCGCCCAGGGCCAGGGCGCCAAGGGCTAGGCCCGCCTGGCGGCGATTGATGCTGAAGGCGCTGTCTTTCATGGTTTGTCTCCGAGTCGCTGTTGGGCTTGCTGGGTGGCTTGGCCCTATGCCGGGAATGCACGGGCCGCTCTTGTTTTTCGCTCTCTTGCGGGAGCGGCTGGATGATCCAGTCGCCGCATTGTGTCAGTTCGCTGCAAAGCACCTAGCCATGGCCGCCGCTAGCAGCTATAGCAAAATGGCATAAGTGAGGAGACGATAGAACATGAATTTGCAGCAGATAGAGACCTTTGTGCATGTGGCCGAGACCGGCAGCTTCAGCAAGGCGGCCGTGCTGCTGGAGACGGCCCAGCCCGCACTGAGCCGCCAGGTGCGGGCGCTGGAGACCGAGCTGCGCGAAACCCTGCTGATCCGCACTGGCCGCGGCGTGACGCTGACCGACGCGGGCCGCCGCCTGCTGGAGCACGGCCACGCCATCATGCAGCGTGTGGCGCTGGCCAAGGAGGATCTGGGCAGCCAGCGCGACGAGCCCGTGGGCCGCATCGTGGTGGGCCTGCCACCCAGCCTGGCGCGGCGCCTGACGCTGCCGCTGATCGACCTGTTCAGCAAGGACATGCCCAAGGCCCGCCTGGCCGTGGTCGAGGGCTTTTCCATGAACATCGCCGAATGGCTGACTTCGGGCCGCATGGACCTGGGCCTGGTCTACACGCCCGAGCCGCATCCGCACATCGAGGTCACGCCCGTGCTGGAAGAGCGCCTGTGCCTGATCGGCCCGGCGCGCACCCTCGGCGGTCGCAGTGGCGTGCGCTTTGACGAGCTGTCGCAGTTCCCGTTGATCATGCCGCAGCACGGCCAGATCTTCCGCAAGCTGATGGAAGCGCAGGCCACGCTGTCCCAGGTCAAGCTCAACGTGGTCTGGGAAGTGTCCAGCGTGCCGGCCATCCTGGACCTGGTGCGCGGCGGCTACGGCTACGCCGCGCTGACCGACAGCGCCATGCGCAGCCACCTGACCGATGCCGAGCTGGTGGGCATTCCCATCGAGTCGCCCCATGTGGTGAGCACGCTGTGCCTGGCGCAGTCGGCCAAGAAAAAGGCCACGCCGCTGATCCGCAAGACCTCGCTGGCCCTGCGCGAACTGAGTCAGCAGGTGTGCGCGCCGCTCTGAGCGGCTGCAGCGACGGCGGCAGTTCAGCCAGGCCTCAGAGCAGCGGCCGCAGCTCCCGCGCCGCCTCCTGCAGCAGCGGCAGCAGCTCGGCCGCCATGTCGGCGGGCGCCATGCGCTGGGGCGAGGTCACGATGTTGAGCGCGGCCACCGTGCGCCCCTCCATGTTGCGCAGCGGCACGGCCAGGGCCTGCACGGCCAGCTCATGCTCTTCCAGGGCCAGGCAGAAGTCCTGGCGGCGCACTTCGTCCAGCACGCCTTCCAGCGCGGCGCTGTCCGTCACCGTGTGGGCGGTCAGGCGCCGCAGATCGTGCGATGCCAGCCATTGCCTGAGCTCGGCTGCAGGCAGGGCGGCCAGCAGCACGCGGCCCGTGGACGTGGCATGGGCGGGCAGGCGGCTGCCCAGGTGCAGGCCGTGGGCCATGAGGCGCTGGCCGCGCTCGTGCAGGGCGCTGCGCGCGACGATGACCACCTCGTGGCCATCGCGCACCACGCAGGAAAACGACAACTGGGTCTGCGCCGCCAGCCGGTAGAGCACGGGCTGGACGATGCGCGGCAGCCGCGCCGAGGCCAGGTAGCTGCCCGACAGCCGCAGCACCTTGGGCGCCAGCCAGAAATGGCTGCCGTCCGTCTCCAGATAACCCAGGTGCGTCAAGGTCAGCAGATGGCGGCGCGCGGCCGTGCGGGTGATGCCAGAGCGCTCGGCCGCCATGGTGGCGTTCAGGCGCTGGCGCTCGGTGTCGAAGCTCTCCAGCACGGCCAGGCCTTTGGCCAGTCCGGCGATGAAGTCATCCGGGTCGATGGGAAAGGGCTGGTTCATGGGGGGGGTAGGGCGGGCATGCAGGTAGTGCGCGATTGTCGCGCAGATTGCGCGATCACCGCGCAACGCGTGCTGCAGCCCCTCGTCTTTGCGCTGCCTCAAAACTAATCTCGGGCGCAGGCCATGGCATGAACCGGCCATGACATCGAACAACGCAACGGAGACAAATCAATGCGCACCCAAGTCGCCATCATCGGTGCAGGCCCTGCCGGCCTGCTTCTCGGCCAGCTGCTGTACCGCGCGGGCATAGACAACGTCATCATCGAGCAGCGCAGCGCCGACTACGTGCTGGGCCGCATCCGTGCCGGCGTGCTCGAACAGGTCACGGTGGACCTGCTGGAGCAGGCCGGTGCCGACGCCCGCATGCGCTCAGAAGGCCTGCCGCACGACGGCATCGAGCTGCTGTTCGGCGGCCAGCGCCACCGCATCGACCTGCATGGCCTCACCGGCGGCAAGCGCGTCATGGTCTACGGCCAGACCGAGGTCACGCGCGACCTGATGGAAGTGCGCGCCGCCGAGGGCCTGACCACGGTCTACGAGGCCAGCAACGTGCAGCCCGTGGGCTTCGATGGCGACAGCCCCGTCGTGCGCTACGAAAAGGACGGCCAGGTCCATGAGCTGCAATGCGACTTCATCGCCGGCTGCGACGGCTTTCACGGCATCTGCCGCGCCAGCGTGCCCCAGGACAAGGTGCGCACCTTCGAGAAGGTCTACCCCTTCGGCTGGCTGGGCCTGCTGTCGGACACACCGCCCGTCTCGCACGAACTGATCTACGCCCAGACCGAGCGCGGCTTCGCACTGTGCAGCCAGCGCAGCGCCACGCGCAGCCGCTACTACCTGCAGGTGCCGCTGACCGAAAAGGTCGAGGACTGGAGCGACGAGGCCTTCTGGAACGAACTGCGCCTGCGCCTGGACCCCGAGGCCCGCGAGCGCCTGGTGACCGGCCCCTCGCTGGAAAAGAGCATTGCCCCGCTGCGCAGCTTCGTGACCGAGCCCATGCGCTTCGGCCGCCTGTTCCTGGCTGGCGACGCGGCCCACATCGTGCCGCCCACGGGCGCCAAGGGCCTGAACCTGGCCGCCTCGGACGTGGGCTACCTGTCCAGCGCCTTCGCGCAGTACTACCGCGACAAGGCGCCCGAAGGCATCGACGGCTACTCCGAGCAATGCCTGCGCCGCGTCTGGAAGGCCGAGCGTTTTTCGTGGTGGATGACCTCGCTCATGCACCGCTTCCCCGATGCGGGCGGCTTCGACACCAAGGTGCAGGAGGCGGAGCTGGACTACATCGTCAACTCCCGTGCAGGCTCGACCTCGCTGGCGGAGAACTATGTGGGGTTGCCGCTGGTGTGAGCCCAGGGCAATAGCGAGCGGCAGCGGGGGAGTCGGGGGCAGCGCCCGCATTGATGCGCGCCTGTCGCCACAGCATTGCGCAAATTTGCAGCCCGCCTCGCCCGGACGGGCACGGGCGAGGAGTAAGCTTGTCGGGTTATGGCGCACATCACGTTTCCCCCTCCCTATATCGCCCCCCAGAATGCAGCGCAGTCGCTGCGCGACGCAGGCTATGCGGTGCTGCGCCCCGATGAATTCGCGGCCTGGGCAGGCGTGTCATTGACCGAGCTGCATGCGCTCGATGCCGACTGGGCCCAGCTGCCGCCCGATGCCTTTCTGAAGGACGGCGGGCGCTACCGGCGCCGCCGCCATTCCTGCTTCATCGCCGGGCAGGACGGGCTGCAGCAGGTGGAGCACCGCGCGCACTGGCAGCCGGTGGAATACAACGCCCTGCATGGCGGCATGCTGCGCATGTTCGATCCCATGCGCGACGCCACGGCGCAAAGCGCCACCTGGAGCCGGCTGCTGCTGGCGCTGGCCGGCCTGTCCGACCAGGTGTTCTGTTCCCAGGGCAATGATGTGCAGCACGAGCGCTGGTTCATCGAGTCCCACCAGTTCCGCATCGACACCACGGACGGCATTGGCCGGCCCACGCCCGAAGGCGCGCACCGCGACGGTGTGGACCTGGTGGCCGTGATCCTGGTCGGGCGCGAGGGCGTGAAGGGCGGCGAGACACGCATCTTCGAGGCCACGGGCCCCAGCGGCCAGCGCTTCACGCTGACCGAGCCCTGGTCGGTGATGCTGCTGGACGATGCCCGCATGATCCACGAGACCACGCCCATACAGCCCGAGCAGCCGGGCGGCGTGCGCGATACCCTGGTGCTGACCTATCGCCGCCAGGGTTTCCAGGGCTCGGAGCTGACGCGTCGCCGCAAGGATTGATGCAGCTCAAGACGCTGGCGCATGATGGGCGCACACTTTGGTTCATCGACCCGGCCGCCCCCGATTGCTGACGGCGGCCAAGCACAAAGGAGAAAACGCATGTTCAAGCACATCCTGGTTCCCGTGGACGGCTCCAACAGCTCGATGCTGGCAGTTCACAAGGGCGTGGAGCTGGCCAAGGCCTTTGGCAGCACGCTGACGGCGGTCTACGTGGTGGACCCCTATCCGTTCACGGGCGTGGGCGCCGACTTCGCCTACGGCCAGTCGCAGTACCTGAGCGCGGCCACGGCCGAGGCCAACACCACGCTGGACGCCGTCAAGAAGATCACCGACGAGGCTGGCATCACCGCCACCACCGTGGTGGGCGAAGGCCATGCGGTGCACGAAGGCATCGTGCGCGTGCTCGAGAGCACGGGCGCCGACCTGATCATCATGGGCTCGCAAGGCCGCCGTGGCCTGGAAAAGCTGATGCTGGGCAGCGTGACCCAGCGCGTGCTGGGCGCCGTGCGCGTGCCGGTGCTGGTGGTGCGCGAGTAATCACCGGGCCGCTCGGCCCTTCGCCGGGTGAAACGTCAACGGCTCCCTCGGGAGCCGTTTTTGTTGGTGCGCTGCAGGGGGAGAGGGCGATCAGCGATTGAGCAGCCGTGCCAGCCAGCCCTTTTTCTTGCGCTGCAGTTCCAGCTCCTGCAGCACTTCGTTCTTGAGCCTTTCCTTCTCGGCGGCAGGACTGGACTCGCGCGCCATGCGCAGATAGGCCTTGGCCGAGTCCACGTAGCCGGTGTCTTCGTTGCGGATGTGGTTGAACAGCCAGCGCGAGAGCATGCCGTGCAGCTCGGCGGCCACGTCCTCGCCCGCATCGAAGCGGGTCTGCATCTCGATCACGCGGCGCGTGAACAGCTCGTGCACCTTCTTGTGCGGGCCGGCGAACATGTAGCCGGCGCTCTCGATCAGGCTTTCCTCGAACACGAAGTGCGAGACGGTGTAGTCGATCATCTCGCCGATGACATCGCCCAGGGCCTCGCGGTCGGGCGACGAGCGCAGCTCGTAGAGCTTGTTGATGTAATCGACGATGCGGCGGTGCTGCCGGTCGATTTCTGCAATCCCGGTGTCCAGCTCGGGGACCCAGACCAGCAATGCCATGACGTTCTCCAGGAATTCGGTGATTTCCAGAGAAGTATTCACGGGACTGTCACATAGCTCCTTGATGCAGATCAGGCTGATCTGCATCAATGAAATGCGGCGTTGGCCATTGCAGGCGGTGCCGGGCATGCAGCCCTGGCACCGCAGGCATGTCACTCGATCTTGGCGCCCGAGGACTCGACGATCTGCTTGGACTGCTTGAAGTCGGCCTGGAACATCTTGTCGAAGTCGGCCACGCTCATGGACTGGGGCTCGGCGCCCTGGGTCTGGATGGCGTCGCGCACTTCGGGCATGGCCAGCAGCTTGTTCACTTCGGCGTTGACCTTGGTCACGATGGCCGTGGGCGTGCCCTTGGGCATGAACAGGCCGTACCAGGTGCTCACGTCAAAGCCCTTGAGGCCCGCTTCGGCCAGCGTGGGCGTGTCGGGCAGCGAGGACGAGCGCTTGGCCGAGGTCACGGCGATGGCGCGCAGCTTGCCGGCCTTGATCTGGCCGATGGCCGAGGGCACGGAGGACACCAGCAGGTCCACGTTGCCGGCCAGCGCGTCCATCAGGGCCGGGTTGGAGCCCTTGTAGGGCACGTGCACCAGCTGGATGCCTGCGGCCTTCTCCAGCAGCACGCCCGAGATGTGGATGCTGGTGCCATTGCCCGGCGAGCCGTAGGTCACCTTGCCCGGGTGCTGCTTGGCAGCGGCCACGATGTCGGCCAGGGTCTTGTAGGGCGAGTTCACGCTGGTGGCGATCACGATGGGCGTGTAGGCCACGTGGGCCACGGGCACCAGGTCCTTGACCGGGTTCCAGGGCAGGTTCTTGTAGAGATAGGGGCCCAGGACCACGTTGTCCTTCTGGCCCATGACCATGTCATAGCCCGTGGGCGCTGCCTTGGCGGCCTCGGTGATGCCGATGGTGCCGCCTGCGCCCGCGCGGTTGTCGGGCACCACGGTCCACTTGCTGACTTCGGTGAGCTTGTTGGACACCACGCGCGCGAGGATGTCGGTGCCGCCGCCGGGCGGGAAGGGCACGATCATGCGCACGGGCTTGTTCGGATAGTCGGCAGCCGCACCTTGGGCGGCTGCGGAAAAGCTCAGGCCCATGGCGGCGGCCACGGCGGTGCAGGTGATCAGTTGGCGGAACATGAAAGAAGAAACTCCAGGGTCTGATGGGGCGGTGCAACCCTCACGCAGCGGACCGGCAGTGCCGGGCCGCCCATGCGGTGGGTTGTCGATGATCGGGGAGGGTGGTTCCGCCATCTTGCATTGGGAAACCCGCTATTTGGGCGGATTTCCGCAATCTGTGCCACAGGGGCTTCCACCAAGGAGCAGCTTGTGCCTGCTCCAGAGGGAAGCGGGCTATTTTATGCCGCCTTGGTGCCTGGCCGCAGGCCAGGCGCTCAGCCCTGCGCCAACTGCCTGTCCAGCACGCGCACCGTCTCGTACAGCACGCGCGTGCCGTCCAGCAGCTGGGACGGCTCTATCCATTCCTCGGGCGCATGGCTGCGGCCGTGGAGGCAGGGGATGAAGATCATGCCCATGGGTCCGGTGGGCGCCATGTAGACGGCGTCATGGCCGGCGCCGCTGGGCATGCGCATGTGGGCGTAGCCCAGGTTGTCGCAGGCCTGCTCCACGCCCTGCATGACGGGCGCGGCGCAGTCCGTGGGCTGGGAGCGGCTCACGTCGGCCATCTCGGCACGCACGCGCAAGGCGGCCAGGCCGGGCAGGACTTCGGCCAGCAGTTCCTCGGGGAAGCGCTCCAGCAGGCCGGCGTGGTCGCTGCGCACTTCCATCATCATCTCGACCAGGCCGGGCACGGCGTTGGAGGCATTGGGCGTGAGCGATAGCCGGCCCACGGTGGCCACCACATAGTGGGGTTGGCCATTGAGCGCGGCGGCCTTGCGGTTGGCCGCATCGATGATGCGCGCCGCGCCCACCAGCGCGTCCTGGCGTATGTCCATGGGCGTGGTGCCTGCGTGGTCGGCCTGGCCGCGCACGGTGAAGCTCACGCGGCGTATGCCCACGATGTTCGTCACCACGCCGATGGGCAGGCCGCGCTGCTCCAGCACCGGGCCCTGCTCTATGTGCAGCTCCACGAAGGCGGCCGTGCCGCCGGCGCTGCGCAGCGGGCGGTCCAGCGCCTCGGGCCGCGCGCCGATGCGGCGCATGCCTTCGGCCAGGGTTTCGCCTTGCGGGTTGCGGGCGGCCAGCATGGCGGCGTCCAGCTTGCCCGACAGCGCGCGGCTGCCTATGCAGGAGATGCCGTAGTCGCTGGGTTCTTCGGACAGGAAGTCGATCACCTCGAACGGGTGCTGCAGGGCGATGCCGTTTTCGTGCAGGCAGTGCGCGACCTCGATGCCGGCCAGCACGCCGATGATGCCGTCGAAGCGCCCGCCCATCATCACGGTGTCGCAGTGCGATCCGGTGGAGATGGGGGCGCGTTGCACCGGGCCTGGGGCAGCCGGCAGGCGGCCCACCAGGTTGCCGCCTTCATCCAGATGGACCTGCATGCCCGCAGCCTCGAACTGCCCGCGCAGCCAGGCACGGGCCTGGTCGAATTCAGGGGAGAAGGCGCGGCGGGTCCACGGCACGTCGGGCAGGGTGAAGGTGGACAGGGTCTCCACGCGGCGCCACAGGCGCTCGGCGTTGATGGGAGGAAGGCTGGGGGCGGAGGAAGCGGGCAGGGCGGTCATCGGTCTCGGTGGCGTCTGGGGCAGCTGGATCGGGCAGCCCGAATTCTCGCGCGAAAAAAGCAGTCCTCACGGCAGGGGGCGCAGGCCCGCCAGCAGACGCTCGAGCGTGTCGAAGCTCACGGGTTTGACCAGGTGGTGGTCCATGCCGGCTTCCCGAGATCGTCTCAGGTCCTCCTCCTGGCCCCAGCCCGTGAGCGCGATCAGCACGACCTGGTCGCGGCCGTGCTCTGCACGGATGCGGCGGGCGACCTCCAGGCCGTCCATGCCGGGCAGGCCGATGTCCAGCAGCACCACTTCGGGCCTGAACGCCGCGTGCATGGCCAGGGCGCCGGGGCCGTCGCGGGCAATCTCGACTTCGGCGCCCAGCAGCCTGAGCAGCATGGCCAGGGTGTCGGCGGCGTCGATGTTGTCATCGACCACCAGGATGCGGCCGAAGGCCGTTGCATCCTCGGGCTGGGCATTCGGTGCCTGTCCCGCCAGGGGCTGCGCCTGGGTGGGCAGGGGCAGGTGCAGCCTGAATTCGCTGCCCTGGCCCTTGCCTTCGCTGAGCGCCTGCACGCTGCCGCCGTGCATCTCGACCAGGCTGCGCACCAGGGTCAGCCCGATGCCCAGGCCGCCCTGTCCACGGCGGCCGTTGCGGTCTACCTGCATGAACAGATCGAACACCTTGCCAAGCAGGGCGGGCGGGATGCCGATGCCGTTGTCGCGTACCGAGACCACGGCCTGCGCGCCATCGGTCCAGGCGGACAGAACGATGTGGCCGCCGGAGTGCGAGTACTTGGCGGCATTGTTGAGCAGGTTGGAGACCATCTGCGCCAGCCGCATCGGGTCGGCCAGCAGCGACACGGGCGCGGCGGGCAGCTCCAGGCGCAACTGGTGGCTGCCTGCCTCCATGACCGCGCCGCTGGCCGCCACCACGCCTTGCAGCACATCGTTCAGGTCCACCAGTTCCTTGCGCAACTGGACCTTGCCGGTGGTGATGCGCGAGACCTCCAGCAAGTCGTCCACCATGCGGATCATGTGGTTGACCTGGCGCTCCAGCATCTCGTGGCTGTGGCGCACGCTGTCGTCGCCGCTGGCGGTGCGCTTGAGGATTTGCAGGCCGTGGCTGATGGGTGCCAGTGGATTGCGCAGCTCATGCGCCAGCGTGGCCAGGAATTCGTCCTTGCGTCGGTCGGCTTCCTTGAGGTGGTACTCGGCCTGTTTGAGTTCGGTGATGTCCTGGATGACGGAGCAGGTGCCTATAAGCTGGCCGTCGTCATCGCGCAGCGGCGCGCAGCTGACGCGCATCCACCATTCGCGGCCATCGTCGTCGGTGTGCAGCATCTCCAGACCCGGCATGACCACTTCGCCGCGCAGCGCGCGCTTGCCGGGCCAGTTCTCGGGGGCAATTGGCTGGCCCTTGTCATCCCATCCCTTCCAGCGCGGCATGCGGTCCGCCAGGGTGGAAGGAATGGCGCGCGGCACGAAGCGGTCCATGAGCGCATTGCTCAATACCATGGTGCCGCTCATGTCGGAGACGCCCACGCCCGCAGGCATCTGGTCGATGATGGCGCGCAGCTTTTTCTCGTTGGCCTGCACGGCGACGTGGACCTGTTCGCGCACACGCACCAGCTGCAGCAGCGATGCGATGCGCGCCAGCAGCTCGCGCGCCGAAAAGGGCTTGACCAGGTAGTCGTCCGCGCCCGCGCGCAGGCCTTCGACCTGGGCCTCCTGGCCGGCCCGCGCGGACAGCATGATGACGGGAATGGCGCGCGTGGTCTCGTCACTGCGCAGCGCATGCAGCAGCTCGAAGCCGTCGAGCACGGGCATCATCACGTCGGCCAGCACCAGGTCGGGCCGCTGGCGGTGGATGCTGGCCAGCGCGGCGCGGCCATCGCCCACGATCTCCACTTCATACAGCGGCTCCAGCAACTGGCCGATGTAGCTGCGCATGTCGGCGTTGTCATCGGCGCAGACGATGCGGGCACGCGGGGGCAGGGCACCACCGTGCATGTCCCGCTGCATGTCCCGCTGCATGGGCCTGGCTTCGTCGCTGGCAGCCGGGGCGGGCTCGCCGGGCAGCCAGCGCAGGGCCTCATCCACCTGCGGGTGCGATGCAGGCGGGCGCGCGGGCCGGTGCTCGGCCGGAAGATGCGCATGCCCCCTGGGCAGGCGCACGGTGAAGCGGCTGCCTTCGCCCTCCGTGCTGCTGACCGTGACGGTGCCGCCATGCAGCCGCGCCAGCTCCTGCACCATGGCCAGGCCGATGCCCGTGCCCTCGTGCGTGCGGGCCGGCTTGCCGGGGATGCGGTGAAAACGCTGGAAGAGATGGGGCAGGTGCTGGGGCGCAATGCCCGATCCGGTGTCGGTGACGGACAGCTCCACCGCACCACAGGCCCCCCCCGCGCCGTGCGCATCACGCACATCGCGCAGCGCCACTGCGATTTCGCCTTGCAGCGTGAACTTGAAGGCGTTGGACAGCAGGTTGAGCATGATTTTTTCGTACATGTCGCGGTCCACATGGACCGGTCCGTCCAGCGGCGGGCAATCCACGCGCAGCCGCAGGCCGGCTTGCTCCACGGCCGAGCGGAACATGCTGGCCAGCTCGGCCGTGGTGCGGGCCAGGTCCGTGGGCTCATAGCTGGCCTGCATGCGCCCGGCCTCGATGCGCGAGAAGTCCAGCAAGGCATTGACCAGTTTTTGCAGGCGCAGCGCGTTGCGGTGGATCATCTGCGTCTGCCCGGCCGGCACCTGGCCGCCGTGCTCGCGCAGGGCATCTTCCAGCGGGCCCAGGATCAGGGTCAGCGGGGTGCGCAGCTCGTGGCTGACGTTGGAGAAGAACACGGTCTTGGCGTGGTCCACCTCGGCCAGGGCCTTGGCGCGCCGTGCTTCCTGCTCGTAGGCCTGTGCGTGCGCGACCACGCTGCCCGTGTGGCTTGCCACCATGTCGAGGAAGGCGCAGTAGTCCACATCCAGCGGACGGCGCGGGCTGACGCCCAGCACCATCACGCCCGAGACCTGGCCGTCGCCAGACCAGCGCACAGGCACGATGCGCGCCAGACGCGAGGCCTCGGGCCAGGGGCCGCCGGGCAGGGACAGGCCCAGGGGCGCCAGTTCCACATTGGCGGGCTGGCCCGGCTGAGCCGCCTGATCCGCCTGATGCGCCTGGTCCGTTAGGTCCGTTCGGTCCGATGGATCGGATTGCACGGCCCGGTCCAGCGGCCAGCGCGAGGGGTCGGCCGCCAGCTCCATATCCAGATCCATGCCCGTGGCGCAGAGCATCCTGAAGGCCGGGCCGCTGGCGCCTGCGCTGCCCGCGGCAGGGGTGTCCACGCATTCGTAGATGATGGCGAAGGGCACGTCGTAGGGGTTCTCGTCCAGCACGGCGCAGACTTTCTGGGCGGCGTCCCTGGCGTTGTGCATGTCCAGCGTGCGTATGCCCAGGCGGTGCAGCGTCTCCAGGCGCCTGCGGCTGACGATTTTCTCCGTGGTCTCGGTGCAGGGGCAGAACACGCCCTGCACGGTGACGCCGTCATCGGCCAGGATGGGGCCGTAAGTGAAGGTCACGAAGACCTCTTCCTGGGGCAGGTCGCGGTCGAAGAAGTAGCGGGCGTCGGTGGACCAGGTGGCCTCGCCGGTACGCATCACGCCTTCCAACATGGGGCCGATATCGCTCCAGATCTCGCTCCAGCAGTGCGCGCCGGCCTGGCCCAGCGCCTGGGGGTGCTTGCTCGTTCCCAGGAAGGGGATATAGCCATCGTTGTAGATCAGGCGGAAGTCTTCGCCCCACCAGATGGTGATGGGAAAGCGCGAGCCCAGCGCCAGGCTCACGGCGTTGCGCAGGGTCTGCGGCCAGCCGTCCGGCGCTCCCAGGGGCGTGGCCGCCCAGTCGTGGGACCGCACGCGTGCCGGCATTTCGCCGCGCTGCGGCAGGAATCGAAAACTGTCTTCTGAGTTCACACTTTCTCCCACGGCAATTGCGGGTCTCGGGTCTCGGGTCTCGGGCCTGGCCGCAGTCGCGGCTATTTTGACTTGGACTGGCCCGCTTGCCTGCCCCGGCCAGAGCCCGACAGCTTGCCGCCGCCGCTTTGCCTGTTAACGGTAGCCCAGGCGCGCTTTTCAGCTTCTTCGTGGCCCACGCCGCGCCTCACACCGTGCGTTTCGTAGCTGTCTTCGATATGCCGAGCCTGGCGCTTTTGCTTATCGGTATAGGCCGATTTGTCACCTTGTGGCATGTCACTCTCCTTTGCGCGTCTGTTCCTGCTCCGGGGACGGTGGCAGCTCGATGGGCGGCGCCGTGGTGGGCGGGTCGATGGGCTCGGGCCCGCGCGGGCGGCCGGGCTGGCGGTTGGGATCATCGGGGGCCACGGGGTCGTTGGGCGTGGTCGGCACCTGGGGAATATTGGGTGCGTGGGGCAGGGGGTGGTTCATGGTGCGTGTCCTTTTGGGGGTGTGTGGTGATGAGGGGTGCATGCCCGCTCAGCGCGCAGGCGTGGAGGTGGGGGCAGGCGTCGTGGCCGGATCAGCCTGCTGCGGCGCGGCGGAAGGCGCGGGCGGCGACGCGGGCTGTGTCGCGGGAGACGGTGAGGGCGAAGGTGAGGGCAACGATGAGGGCGAAGGCGTTCCAGTCGCTCCAGTGGCGCTGGGCGCATCCAGCCGGCCCTTGGGGGCCATGAAGTTGAACATCAGCACCAGGATCAGTGCGACGGCGGCGGTGAGTGCGCCTATGCGCAGTGGCCAGCGTCCGTCGCGGATGTGGTTGTTCTCGCTGCGCTGGCGTTCGAGGGGGGCATGCATTCGGCGGGGTGAGTTGTCCATGGCGGGCTCCTTCAGTCCATGAGCTTTCACCTTAGGCCGGGCGGCGGCCTGCAACTGTCGGACAAGGCATGCCCTGCGGGAGCGACAAGCCGCTGCACGGCGGTGGGGCTTGGCAGGACGGGCCGGACAGGCTTTTGGACAGGCACGCCGCTTGCCACCAAGCCAGGTTTCAGGCGTGGCGCCTGCGCCGGTCGGCCGGTTCTATGCGCAGCAGCTGGCGGTATTTGGTGACGGTGCGGCGCGCCACGACCAGGCCCTGGGCACCGAGCTGGCGTGCGATTTCAACATCCGACAGCGGCCGGGCATCGGACTCGGCCGCGATGATGTCGCCGATCAACTCGCGGATGGCCGTGGCCGAGCAGGCATTGCCGCTGGCGCTGAGCATGGGGCGCGAGAAGAAATGCTTGAGTTCGAACACGCCCGTGGGCGTGGCCATGTATTTGTTGTTGGTCACGCGCGAGACGGTGGACTCGTGCACGCCCACTTCCTCGGCAATCTCGCGCAGCACCAGCGGCTTCATGGCCATGGCACCGAACTCCAGGAACAGCTGCTGCTTGCGCACGATGGCCTGCGCCACGTCGAGGATGGTGGAAAAGCGCTGCTCCACGTTGCGCACCGTCCAGCGTGCATCCTGCAGGTGGTCGGCCAGTTGGTTCTGGCCGCTGCGGCGGTGGCGCTGAAACAGCTGCTCGTAGACGCGGTTCAGGCGCACGCGCGGCACGACCGCGGGGTTGAGGTGCACGTTCCAGCCGTTCTGGCCCCGGCGCACGATCACGTCGGGAACGATGTAGTCCACGTGGGAGGAGCCGAAGTTCCAGCCCGGCCTGGGATTCAGCCGACGTATGCAGTCCAGCGCCTGCGTGATCTGCGCGGGCGGCACCTGCAGCGCCCGGGCCAGCCGGGGCACGTCGCGGGCGGCCAGTGCATCCATGTGGTCCTGCACCATGGCCTGGGCCAGCTGGCGCAGGTGGGCATCGCCGATCTGCGGGCATTGCAGCAACAGGCATTCGCCCACGCTGCGGGCGGCCACGCCGGCCGGGTCCAGCGATTGCACCAGGCGCAGGGCAATGAGCATTTCCTGCGCGTCAGGTGCGGGGCTGAGGGCCAGCAGGCCGGCCAGTTCCTGCAGCTCGGTGCGCAGATAGCCGTCGTCGTCCAGCGACTCCACGATGGCGCGGGCCATGCACAGGTCGCGCGGCGTCATCGCCATCACATTGAGCTGGCCGTGCAGGTGCATGGCCAGCGTGGTCTCGCAGGCCGCCAGATCCATGGCCGTGCCTTCTCCATCCGCCCCCTGGCGCGCGCCGGTATGCATGTCGGCCAGCCACAGGTCGCGGTCGTCGGCGGGTTCGGTGGCGGGGCCCGGCAGGTGGTCGGCCGGGTCGGGCGGGTGCTGCGTGCCGGGGAGATCGCGGTCCATGTCCAGACCGATGCCCATGCCGAAGCCTTCATCCATGCCCGTATCGGAGGTCAGGCCTGCCTCCGGGGCCAGCCTGCCCATGCCGCCTTCCCGGTCCTCTTCACCCAGCTCCTTGCCGTCGAGCAGCCCCTGTTCATACTCGCCGTCCTGCGCATCCTGCGGGTCTTCCAGGAACGGGTTGTCCTCCAGCTTGCTGCGCACCACTGCGGCAAAGTCCAGCGAGGACATCTGCAGCATCCGCACTGCAAGCTGCAGGCGGGGAGAAAGCGTCTGGGACTGGCGTATGTCCGCCCTGAGGTGCATGGAACCCATTTCATCTCCTTGGTGCGATGACCCGAAGACGCAAGCTCCATGCCGCCATGCGGGCGGCGAATCGTCTGGATACACTTTGGGCACGAAACCTGCTGTGGTCTCCCTGCGCAGGCGGCACGGGGCCCAGGGTTTTGCCGCCGCTGCGGGGGATCGGTTCTGGAACAGCGGGGCCGGTCATGGCGTCCACGGCAGAAATTGCCGTTTGGGCGCAAGGTTTTCTGCAAACTTTGCCATGTACCAGTCCACCAGCTTCCATACGGTCCCGCCCCCGGGGGCCCAGAATTCCGTTCCACGGGAGGCGCCGCGTGATGCCCTGCCCGAAGATCCCATGTCCATACGCCTGAGGTTGGTCCTGCTGCTGCTGGCCTTGCTGGTCTTTGTGCTGGCGGCCTCGTCCTGGCTGCTGTTGCGCGCCTACCAATCCGAGCATGCGGCGCAGGAGCAGGCCGCGCGCGTCAGCAGCATGGCCGTGGCCCGTCTGCTGGACAAGGAGCCGCGCACGGCCGGCGCCGACCAGGTGCTGGCGGCCTTGCGGCCCTTGCTGGACTCCGGCTGGCCCGGCTTTCTGGTGGACAGCACAGGCCGCGCCCTGCCGGCCGGGCCCGGCGCGGCAGCCGACCTGCCTGCCTTGCCCGCCGATTTCAGCGAGCGGCTGGCGGCCAGCCTGGCGCAGGCTGCGCCCGACGTGAAAAGTACGGGGCAAGGCGCAGGGCAGGACGCTTCGCAGGGCTGGCTGGATCTGCCAGATGCGCAGGGCGGGCCGCTGCGGGCCTTCTTCAGCAGGTCCGCCCAGGGCTGGACCTGGGTGAGCTGGGTCCCCTGTTCTGCGCTGGACCCCGCATGCTCCCGGCCCCTGAAGGGGGTGATCTGGGTGGCCATCGTTTTGTTTGCGGTGGCGGGCCTGGGATTGGCGCGGCTGGCGCTGCGGGGCAGCGCGGCCCTGGTGTTGCCGGCAATGGGCGGCAAGGCGCAAGACCATGGCCATGGCCAGGGCGGCGGTGATGCCGGCCGGCCCGAAGGCGCTGCGGTGGACGCTGCCGGCCTCGAAGCAGCCGCTGCCCGTCTCCAGAGCGAACGCCTGCAGGTGGTGGGGCGGCTGGCAGGCCGGTTTTCCCATGAGTTCAACAACCAGCTGGGCATTCTGAGCAACAGCGCCTATCTGATAGAGCGGCGCTCCGAGGACCCGGGCCTGCGCCTGCCCGCCCAGGCCATGCTGCGCTCGGTGGACACGGCCAGCCGCCTCACGCAGCAACTGTTGCGTTTTGGGGCGCACCATTGCACGCATGCGCTGGTGGTGGACCTGTACCGCTGGCTGCCCGGCCTGCAGGGCACGCTGGCCGTGGTGCTGGGCAAGCGCATGGCGCTGGAGGTGGCGGAGCCTGCCGAGGCCAGTCAGCCCGGCCAGCCGGCGCCGCGATTGGGCGTGCATGTGGACCCGGATGAGCTGGAACTGGCGCTGATCAGCATTTTTCTCGCCATCCGCGAAGCGATGACCGATGGCGCGCAGGTGCACATGGCCGCCCGACCGCTGTCCGAGGACCAGAACCAGGCCGCAGCTTCTCGCGGCGATGCGCTGGTGGAGATCCGCATCGAGGCCCTGGCCCACGGGTCGGGTGCGGCCAGCACCGGCTCCGGTACCGGCGAGGCGGGCGCGCCACGGCTGGAAAGTGTGGACAGGCAGGACCCGCCGCCTGTCTTCACTCCATTGAACGATGCCGATGCGGACGCCACCTGCGGCCTGAGCCTGGCGCGTCGCCTGTGCCTGGAGCGCGGGGGCGTGGTGCGGGCCGAGGGTGAGCATGGCCGCTGCCTGGCGGTCTCACTGGTGCTGCCGCGCGTGGCCATGGCGGCGCAGGACTGCCTGGCGCAAAGGCTGGACTGACAGGCTGCCTGGCCGCTTTCAGCGCGGCACGCTCCGCTTGCACAGGTTGAAGATGGCCAGCAGCGCAACGGCGCAGGCCAGAGAGACGAAGATGGACATGGAGGTGGCCGGCGCCTCCGTCTGCGCATTCATGGTCGAAGGCCCCAGCATCGGCGCCAGCAGCCAGCCGCCCAGCAGTGCGCCTATGGCGCCTATGACCACGTTGAGCAAAATGCCTTGCTCGGCCTGGGTGTTCGTGACCATGCTGGTAATCCAGCCGATCAGGCCACCCACCATCAGCCAGATGAGGAAGTCCATGGCATCGCCCTTGAAAAAAAGTTACGGTTGGTGGTCAAGGGCAATCGGCGTGCCCGGCTCCTGCAGGCCGTTCAGAGCCTCGGCTTGTCAGGGGCGGCGTCCTGGTCCGAGGCAGGGCGAATCTCTGCACGCTCCGCCTCATGGCCCGAAGGCGTCTGGGCATCCAGGCCCCGGTCGGGCGACTCGCTGACCTGGGGCAGGTCGGCGGCATGCTCTATCAATTCCTCGATGATGAAGCGGCCATAGAGTTGGGCGCGCTCGGCACCGGCGGCCTTCAGGGCATCGGCGGCCGTGCGTGCGGCCTCGTCGTTGTCCACGCGCACCACCAGCCAGTGGTAGCCGCGTTCGGCCAGGGCCTGGTGGGCCTTGACCAGGTTGAGCTCCTGGCCCACGGCGGCAACGGGGCTGGCCTGGCGCAGGTCTTCATCGATCTGGGCCAGCATTTCCCGATCGGAATAGCGCTGGATGTCCTGGGCGGGCAGCTCCAGCGCCTGCAGCGCGGCCACGCCGTCGTCGGCCTGCGCAGCTGTGGGAAACGAGACCACCATGTGGCCCACGGGCTTGAAGACACCGTAGGCGCGGGGAGGAGAGGAGTCCATGGGCTTGTCCTTGGTTGCACGAAGGTGCAAGCAAGGTGGCAAGCAGCGTGCCTGCAAGTTTGGGTGTCAGCCGTGCTCGGCGTCCGTTTCGCCCTTTTTGCCGCCCGCATAGTCCCTGAGCCGGTTGTACAGGGTCTTGAGGCTGATGCCGAGCACGGCCGCCGTGCGTTCCTTCTGGTACTTGCACTGCTTGAGCGTGGCCTGGATGAGCAGCCGCTCGGCCTGCGCCATGGTCATGCCGATGGGCAGCTGTATGGTGGCCGGCTCGGTGTCGGGCAGGTCGTAGGTGGCGGCTGCATGCGCGTGGTCGGCGGGCGCATGCGCTGTGATGGTGGGGGTGATGGGCGTGGTCGATGGCGCTGTCAGTGGCGCGCTCATCGGCATGTACCCCGCCTGCGGCATATGTGGCATTTGCGGCAGGTGCAGGGCATGGGCGGCCGGATGCTGGGCAATGGCCACGGGCGGCCGGGGCAGCCATTCCTGGCTCACCAGCGGGCCGGGCTCCATCACATAGGCGCGCTGCACGGCATTGCGCAACTCGCGCACATTGCCGGGCCAGCTGTATTGCGCAAGCTGCTTGAGGGCCGATGCCGTGAATTGCTTGGCCTGGCCCTCGCGCTGGGAGATGGCCTCCATGAAATGCTGCGCAAGCAGCGGAACGTCGGTCAGGCGCTCGCGCAGCGGCGGCAGCTCGATGGGGAAGACGTTCAGGCGGTACAGCAGGTCTTCGCGCAGCTTGCCGCTGGCCACGGCCTCGTAGGGACAGCGGTTGGTGGCGGCGATCACGCGCACATCGGTCTGCAGCGTCTGGGTGGAGCCCACGCGCATGAAGCGGCCGGTCTCCAGCACGCGCAGCAGCTTGACCTGCAGCTCCATCGACATTTCCGTGATTTCGTCCAGAAACAGCGTGCCCGTGGCCGCGCGCTCGAAAAATCCCTGGTGCTGGCGGTCGGCGCCGGTGAAGCTGCCCTTTTCGTGGCCAAAGATCTCGCTTTCGATCAGGTGCGGAGAAATGGCACCGCAGTTGACCGCCAGGAAGGGCCGGCTGCGCCGCTGGCTCAACTCATGCAGGGTCTGTGCCACGACTTCCTTGCCGGTGCCGCTTTCGCCCGTCAGAAAGACCGTGACCGAGGTACCCGCCACGCGCTCCATCTGCTGGTACAGCCGCTGCATGGGGGCCGAGCCGCCCCACAGCCGGCCAAAGCGCCCTTCCTGCGCGCAGTAGCCGGCGCCTGGCCTGTCTTGCGGGGTGATCTGGTCGAAGGCCGCGCCCGTGACGGTGCTGGTGCCCGTCTCCGGCAGGCCGGCCGTGGGGATCAGAAAGCGCGAAAGAATGTCCTCCAGCCGCCCGATGCCCACGGGCTTGACCAGATAGTCCATGGCGCCGCGGCGCAGGGCCTCGATGGAGGAGTCCAGGCTGGCGTGGCCGGTCACCAGCACGATCTGCGAGTCCTGCGGCACCTGCTGGTCGCCAAAAAGGTCCATGCCGTTGCCATCGGGCAGCTGCAGGTCCAGCAGCACCAGGCTGGGCGGCTGCATGGCCATTTGCCGGCGCGCGTCGCGCAGGGTGTGGGCCACGGCGACCGAGAAGCGGTCCACGCCCACGAGTTCGCGCATGGTCGCTGCGGAATCCGCATCGTCATCGACGATCAGCACGTGGTTCATTGCATGGCCTCCAGGGGTCCTCGCCGCAACGCGTTTTGACAAAATTTCATGATCTGCCAGTTTAAGGGCGAGCATGCGGGCGTCTTTGTCAGTCCACAGGCACAGTGTTTGCCGGGCGTGCGGGAGGCGGGATCAGGGAGGCGGCTGGCGGCTGGCGCGCCGGCCGCTGCGGGGCTGCAGCAGCCCCAGGAACAGGCATTCCTTTGCGCTCAGTCCGCGCGGGCGCCTGTCCGGTGCGGTGGGAATGTCCTGTCCAGGTTGCTCGCACAGGGCCAGCACCTGGGGATGGATGTAGAACTTGCGGCAAACCGCACAGGTATTGCCCAGGCGCCGGGCGACCTGCGTGACCAGAGCGTTCAGCGCCGCCGCACTGGTGCCTGCGCCTTCTTGCGATGCTGCCTTGCCTGCGGTCAGCGCAAGTTCCAGCGCAAGTTCCAGCGCCAGTTCCAGCGCGTACACGCTGGCATGCCAGGTGCGGAAATCCTTGGCGCTGAAATCCGGGCCGTCTGCGGTATCTCCGGCATCAGCACCATGGGCCGCAGCCTTGCCGCAGATCCTGCGGATGTAGTCGTTCACATGCTCGGATCGCACATGGTGGACTTCGCCTTCATCGTCGATGAACTGGAACAGCCGCTGGCCCGGCAGCTCCTGGCAGCGCTTGACGATGCGGGCCACGGCCCGGTCGGACACGCGGGCCTGCTGCAGCACGCCGCTCTTGCCCTTGAAGCTCAGCGTCAGCTCACCCGCGTGTACCTGGGCATGGCGGTTTCTGAGCGTGGTGAGGCCGTAGGAGCCATTGCTCTCGGAATACTCGTCATTGCCTATGCGCAGGGCCGTGCAGTCCAGCAGCCAGACGATGGCGGCCACTACGGTGTCCAGCTGCGGCCGGCCAGGCTTGAGATCGCGCGCCACCGCCCGACGGATGGCGGGCAGGTGGCGGCCAAAGGCGCGCATGCGGTCGAACTTGACCTGCTTGCGCTGTTCCTGCCACTGCGGGTGGTAGCGGTACTGCTTGCGCCCCCGGGCATCGCGGCCCGTGGCCTGCAGGTGGCCCTGGGCATCGGGGCAGATCCAGACATCCACATAGGCCGGTGGAATGGCGAGTTTGCGGATGCGCGCCAGCGCCTGGGCATCGCGCACGGGCTTGCCGTCCTGCGCCACATAGGAAAAGCCCTTGCCGCGCCGCACGCGGCGCCAGCCGGGCATGCGGTCGTTCACATAGGTCAGGGCAGGGCCGGGGCCGTCTGCGTTCGCTGCCCTTCCCCTGGCTGGCGCGGAGCTCAGTGCACCCCCTGCGGCGGCGGTGGCGGCGGGGCAATGGGCGGGTCGGAGTAGGGCGAAGGTGCCGGGGCCGGTGGCGGGTCGCCCACGGGGGGAACCAGCGGCTCGGTGGGCGGCGGATTGACCGGGGGCGCAACAGGCGGGGTGACAGGCGGGGTGACAGGCGGGGTGACAGGGGGTGCAGGTACCGAAGTGATCATGGGAAGTTGCTCCTGTAGGGGTGGCAGGCCGGGCCGGCCTTGGTGTTGCCGTGGCAAGCGCCATGCCTGGACCGGAGGTAAATGGCCCGGGTACAAGGTTGGTTGAAGTCCGGCGCGGTGCCATCTGGTGGCAATGATGTGGCGCACGCCGGGGCGGGGGTCAGGCCAGCGTTCTCAGCTTCGCTTCGCGGGCCCAGAAGCGCTTCTTGGCGCCTTCGATGAAGGGTTCGGGCTTGTCGATGGGGAACACGCCCTCGTCCGGCGTGATGCCGGCCGTCTTCATGATGTGCTGCGTGGCCTTGCAGGCGGCAATGGCCTTGAGGTGGCCGAAGGCGTCGCGGAACCAGTCCTGCGCGGCTGCCTCATGGGCCAGCGCCTGGCCGCGCTCCAGCGTGATGATGGACACCACGGCATCGAACTGCGCGGATGGCGATCCGGCCAGCTGGCCGTCGGCGGGCAGGTGGCTGCCGTCGTCCAGCGTGGCGCCGCCGATCTTGGGCGCAATGATCTTCACGCTGGCCTTTTGCGCCACCAGCGCCTGGTGGAAGGCGGCAACGTGCCGGGCGCTGGAGCCTTCGTCCACCAGGATGGCAACGCAGCGGCCCTGCAAGGTGGGCTTCATGCGGTCGATGATGCGCGTGGCCGGGCTGGGCGGCAGCTTTTGCGGGGGCACGGCAGGCTTGGCGGCAGGCGGCAACTGGGGCAGGCCCAGGCCGTCTGCCACGCGCTTTGCCAGGTCGGCGTCTATCACCTGCAGGTGGCCGACCACGGCCAGGCGCACATGCGGCGTCTGTACCTTGGACAGCTCGAACACCAGGGCGCTGGCGATGTGGGCCTGCTCCTGCGCGCTCTGGCTTTGGTAGAACATGCGCGCCTGGCTGTAGTGGTCGGCAAAGCTCTCGGGGCGGATGCGGCCCTTGGCGCCCTCCTGCGCGGGCTGCGCAAAGTGCCGCAAGCCGCGGGCTGCCGAGGCGCGCGGGCTGTCGGCCTGCAGGCTGGAGGGCTCGTAGGCCACGCGGCCCTTGGGCACCTCGGTCTGCATGTGGCCGTCGCGCTGGTGGTGGGCGAACGGGCATTTGGGCGCGTTGATGGGCAGCTGCGTGAAGTTGGGCCCGCCCAGGCGCGACAGCTGGGTGTCCAGGTACGAGAACAGGCGGCCCTGCAGCAGCGGGTCGTTGCTGAAATCGATGCCCGGCGGGATATTGGCCGGGCAGAAGGCCACCTGCTCGGTCTCTGCGAAGAAGTTGTCGGGCCAGCGGTCCAGCACGAAGCGGCCGATCTTGCGCAGCGGAATTTCCTCTTCGGGGATGAGCTTGGTGGGGTCCAGGTGGTCGTAGGGCAGGGCGTCTGCCTGCTCCTGCGAGAACAGCTGCACGCACAGCTCCCAGGCCGGGTAGTCGCCCGCCTCGATGGCCTCGAACAGGTCGCGGCGGTGGTAGTCGTTGTCTGCGGCCTGCAGCTTGAGGGCCTCGTCCCAGACCGTGGACTGGATGCCCAGCTCGGGCCGCCAGTGGAATTTCACGAAGGTGCTTTCACCCTGGGCATTGACCAGCCGGAAGCTGTGCACGCCAAAGCCCTCGATCATGCGCAGGCTGCGCGCGATGGTGCGGTCGCTCATGATCCACATCACCATGTGCATGGACTCGGGCATGAGGGAGATGAAGTCCCAGAACGTGTCGTGCGCGCTGGCGGCCTGCGGAAAGCCCCGGTCGGGTTCCATCTTCACGGCATGGACCAGGTCGGGAAACTTCATGGCGTCCTGGATGAAGAAGACCGGTATGTTGTTGCCCACCAGGTCCCAGTTGCCCTCTCCGGTATAGAACTTGATGGCAAAGCCGCGCACATCGCGCGGGGTGTCCACCGAGCCTGCTCCACCGGCCACGGTGGAGAAGCGCACAAAGATCGGCACTTGCTTGCCGGTTTCGGTCAGGACCTTGGCGGTGGTGTACTGCTCCAGCGAATCTGTCAGCTGGAAATAACCGTGGGCGCCTGTGCCGCGTGCATGGACGATTCGCTCTGGAATGCGCTCATGGTCGAAATGCGTGATTTTCTCGCGCAGGATGAAATCTTCCAGCAGCGTAGGGCCTTTTTCCCAGGCGGTGAGAGAGTTCTGATTATCAGGAACCGGAATGCCTTGCTGCGTGGTCAATCCGGGGTGTTGTCCGTCGGCCTGTTGCTGTAATTCTCCGCCATGGCCCGTGGGGGATTGCTTGGACGATTTCTTTTCACCAGGGGATTTCTTAGCCACGATTTACTCCTTGAAAGAAAGAGGATGGCCTGTTGTATGAGGCAATAATTATTGGAAGAGGCTATTGGCTGAACCAAAGGGCATCGTCAGCAAAGCTCTGGAGATAAAAAAAGGGCCCAGGGGGCCCTTTGCCAGTTCACGCTATCGGCAGCTTAACGCTGCTGATGGCTGCCCTGCTTTTGCTGTTCCCCTAGTTGGTTGCGCTGGGGATTGCTCTGTTGCTGCTGTTGGTTGGGATTGTTCGGGTTGTTGGGATTGCTTTGCTGCTGCTGCCCCGGATTGTTCTGTTGCTGCTGCTGCTTGTTCTTGTCGTTTTGCTGGTTGCTGGCCGTGTTGCCTTGAGGGTTGTTGGTCTGTTGCGTCATTTCCGTACTCCTTAAGTAAACAGCGATGCCGTCATCACTGCAATTTCATTGTGCGACCGTGAAAATGGCCGGCTTGTAGGATATTTGGAAGATTACTTTTGGTAAAGCATTGGAATTTGCTATGGAGTGGCTTCGTTCCATTTTGTCGGTACAAATGGATGTATTTCTTATAATGAAATTGCTTTTGTAAAAAATGCAGCCAGGCCAAATATGGGGTTATTTGGCGGCAGGGCGTTTTGCAGGGGTCCTGGCCGGGGTTTTTGTGGATTTTGTCGATTTTCTGGACGCTGGCGTCTTTGCATTTTTTACCGTTGACGCGGTATTTTTTTCCTTGGCTGCGGTGGCGGATGGTCCGCCTGCGCCCTTGCCCAGGCTGTTCTTGAGCAGGGCCGTCAGATCCAGCACGGCCGCGTTGGCCGGGGCGGCGGGTGCGGTCTCCTGTTTTTCCACGTTTTGGACATCGCCCGCATGCGCCTTGGCCTGCACGAGCTGGTGGATTTCCTCGCTGAAGGAGTTGCGGAACTGGTCGGCGTCCCAGGCCTGGCTCATGTCCTTGATGAGGGCCATGGCCATGGTCATCTCGGCGCTCTTGATGCCGGCGGCCTTGGCGTCCAGCGGCGGAAGGTCCAGCTGCTCGAAGGAGCGGATCTCGCCGCCCCAGCGCAGCAGGTTGAGCACCAGCGCCCGGCCGCAGGGGATCAGGATGGCCAGGTGCTGCTTGGTCTGGATGACCACCTTGGCCACACCCACCTTGTTGCTCTTGCGCAGGGCCTCGCGCAGCAGGGCATAGACCTTCTCGCCACGGTGCAGGGGGGCGGTGTAGTAGGGGCGTTCCAGGTAGATGAAGGGGATGTCCTGGGCATCGACAAAGGCCTCGATCTCGATGGTCTGCGTGGTCTTGGGAAAGGCGGCGGCAATCTCTTCAGCGCTCAGCACCACGTAGCGGCCCTCCTCGAATTCCACGCCCTTGACGATGTCGGCCGTGGCCACCTCCTTGCCCGTGACTTTGTTGATGCGCTTGTAGCCCACGGGCTGCATGTTGCGCTTGTCCAGCCAGTCGAAGTCGATGTCCGAGCTGGCCGTGGCCGCGTACAGGCCGATGGGAATGTGCACCAGGCCAAAGCTGATGGCGCCCTTCCACATGCTGCGCGCGGAGGTGGACGGGCTGGATTTAGGGGAGGCGGCTTTCTTCATGGCGGTGCTTTCTTCGATTCCTGCGGGACGGCGCTCAACGCTGCGCCTCGAAGCCCAGCGCCTTCATGGCGCGGCCCAGGCCCACGGCGGCCGTGCCGTAGTGCTCCCAGGGGGAGTTGCCCAGGCGCAGGCGCTGGTCTACCGAGCGAATGGTCCAGTGCGCGCCGCCGGTGAGCCTGTCCAGCTCGTTCCAGGCCACGGGCACGGAGATGCCCATGCCCGGCCGCGCCCGGGCCGTCCACGCGCAGGCCGTGGTGGCGCCGAAGCCGTTGCGCAGGTAGTCCACAAAAATCTTTCCCACGCGGTTGCGCGGCCCGCTTTTGGCCACGAAGCGCTGGGGCACGGCATGGGCCAGGTGCTGGACCACGGCCTGCGAGAAGTCCTTGACGGTGTCCCAGTCCAGCAGCCGCTTGATGGGCACGACCACGTGCAGGCCCTTGCCGCCGCTGGTCTTGAGGAAGGCCGGCAGCTCCAGCTCCTGCAGCAGCACATGCAGCAGGCTGGCGGCCTCCTGCACCTGCTGCCAGGGCACGCCTTCGCCCGGGTCCAGGTCGAAGGTCATGCGGTCAGGCCGGTCGATGCGGTCCTTGCGCGCGTTCCAGGTGTGCCATTCGATGGTGTTCATCTGCGCCGCCGCCACCAGGCCTTCGCGCCGGGATACCTCCATCAGCGGGGCATGGCCGGGGTCCAGTTGCGGCGACAGGGCGGCGATGCCCTGCAGCGGCGCCTGGTCGAGGTGCTTCTGGAAGAACAGCTCGCCCTCGATGCCGTCCGGCGCCCGCACCATGGCCACGGGCCGGGACTTGAGGTGGGTGATCATGAAGGGTGCCACCGTGGCGTAGTAGCGCGCCAGATCCATCTTGGTGATGCCGGTGGAGGGATCGATGACCCGCTCGGGATGGGTGATGGTCATCGAGGCGGGCAGTCGCGCCGCCCTGGCATTGCGGGTTTGCGTTCGTGCGGCGCCAGGCATGGCTGCAGCGCTGGCGGAAGATGCGGTCGATGGCACGTGCTGTGGCTCCTCTTTGACAATGCTGCGTGCAGGCTTGTCCGCACGCAGGCCCTGGAATACGGCATGGCGGACCTGGTCGTCCTCGGTCCACTGCGCGAACGAGACCTCGGCCAGCAGCGTGGGGCGCACCCAGTGCACCCCACTGCCAAGGCCCCGGCTGTCCGCCAGCGGCGAGGTGCCGGTGGCAAGGCGCTCCAGGCGCTGGCGCAGGTCGGCCAGGGTGCGCCTGTTGAACCCCGTGCCCACCTTGCCTGCCGCGCGCAGCTGGCCATCCTCGCCATGCACGGCCAGGACCAGGGCGCCCAGGCCCGTGCGCGTGCCCTGGGGATCGGTGTAGCCCGCGATCACGAATTCCTGGCGCAGGCCGCACTTGAGCTTGATCCAGTCGGCACTGCGCCGCGAGGCATAGGCGCTGCCGCGCCGCTTGCCGATCACGCCCTCCAGGCCCAGCTGGCAGGCGGCGGCCACCAGGTCGGCGGGCGGGGCGTCAAAGGCCTCGCTGAAGCGAAGGCGGTCCGAAGGCGCCTTGTGCAGCAGGGCCTGCAACTGCTGGCGGCGCTGCTCCACGGGCTGGGGCCGCAGGTCCTGGCCGTCATGCCACAGCAGGTCAAACGCGAAGAACACCAGGTGGTCGGTGCGCTCGCCGTCAAAGGCGTTTTGCAGGGCCTGGAAGTCAGGGCGGCTGTCGCTGTCCAGTAGCAGCACCTCGCCATCCACCCAGCCCGATTGCAGGGGCAGTGCGGCAAAGGCGCGGGCCAGGGCGGGCATTTTGGTGGTCCAGTCCTTGCCGTTGCGCGTGAAAAGGCGAACGGCGCCGTCCTCGATGCGCGCCAGCAGCCGGTAGCCGTCGAACTTGCTCTCGAAGATCCATTGCCCGGCATCTGCAGGTGCATGGTCCACCAAGGTTGCCAGCTGCGGGGCGATGCTCTGCGGCATGGACGCGGTGACGTGCGTAGCGACGGGCGTGGTGACGGGTGTGGTGACGGGCGCTGTGGCGGTGGGCAGGGTAAGGCCGGCCACGCTGTCGGGCATGTCCTCGACCACGTTGAATTCGCTGGCGGCACGTTCCAGGCCGTCGTGCTCCTTGATCAGCAGCCAGGCGGGCTTTTTGGCGTCGTCCTTGCCGCGCATGCGCACCAGGGCCCAGCGGCCCTGCAGCTTGTGGCCGCGCAGTTCGAACTTGAGCTTGCCCTTGCGATAGCCTTCGGCCGCATCGCCCTCGGGCAGCCAGGTGCCACGGTCCCAGATGATGACCTTGCCCGCGCCGTACTGTCCCGGTGGAATCTGGCCCTCGAAGCGGTTATAGGCCATGGGGTGGTCTTCCACCTGGACGGCCATGCGCTTGTCGGCCGGGTCGTAGCTGGGGCCCTTGGGCACGGCCCAGCTTTTCATGCTGCCGTCCAGCTCCAGCCGAAAGTCGTAGTGCAGGTGGCTGGCCCAGTGCTTTTGAATGACGAATTGCAGGGCGCCCGCGCCGGGCTGCCCTGCAATCGTCTCACTGGAAGGTTCTGCCGAAGGTTCCGGTGTGCGCGTGAAGTCGCGCTTTTGCCGGTACAGCGCGAGCGAGGCCTGGGGTGTCGCCGCCTTGGCCGCCCCTTTGGTGGGGCGGGCCTGGCGGGATGCCTGGGACTTGCTGCGCGTGGCCGGCATGGCGGCATACGTCAGTGGATGAGTGCAATCAGGATGATGATGGGAATGGGAACGCCCAGGAGAAAAAGCAGTATGGATCGCATGGCAAGCCTCCGTTGAATGGATTGAATTGGATTGATTGGGTTTCAGTGCCGGGGATTATCAAAAGGCATCGCGTTGACGACCACCCCAGGTGGCGCACAGGCTGCCCACAAAAGCGCCCAGCATCAGGGAAACAAACAGCCAGAGCATGGAATGGGCCGTGGCCTTGCGTGCCTCTTCGGCTGCCTGCTTGGCCTTTTGCTTGGCTTCTTCAGCCTTTTGCTCGGCCTGCTTTATCTGCATTTGCACGGAATCAAAGGTGCTACGCACTTTCTTTTGCGCATCTTCCACGGACATATCGGAATTGCGCGCAATCAACTGGGCCAGGTATTGCTCGTCGGCGGGAGACAGCTGGCCGGTGCGCAGCGACTGGGCAAAGATCACGCCGGCCTCGCGGGTGGCGCTGGCCAGGTCGGCGGGGGTGGCATTGCTGGTGGTGGTTGCGGCGCCGGAATTGCGGAACAGGCTGCCGGTCCAGTAGGCCAGGCCCTGGGGCGAGGCGTCGGCGCCCGAGGCACCGGCCATGACTGCGGCACCGCCAGCAGCCGCACCGCCGGCGGCGCCGATCGCGCCGCCCACCACGTTGGAGGCGCTGGTGGCCACGGTCTGCGCGGCCTTGAAGGCGCCGGAGACGGCACCGCCCGCAGCGGCGCCCATCAGGGCCACCATGGCCAGCGTGGCCAGTGCCCAGGACAGAAAGCCGTGGGCCGTGTCGCGGAAGTAGACCTCGTCCGTGTGCACGCCTTGCCAGCGTGTGCGCAGCCGCCCGGCCAGATAGCCCCCCACGCCGGCCGAGGCCAGCTGGGTGAAGGCGATCCAGGCCACGGCCGTCAGGCCCAGGGCGCCGGCATCCATGCCTTCACCGGACCATACCGACACCGACGACAGGCCCAGGCCCGTGCCCAGAATGAACAGCAGCAGCGACAGCGATGCCGCCGCCATGGCGCCGGCAAATATCGCGGCCCATGAAACGCCGCTGCGTGAGGTATCTACGGTGGCGACCGTGTTGACCACTGGCGCTTCAGCCAGGGGCGCGGATTCGGAATAGGCAATGGACATGGCCGACTTTCTTGGAGTTGAGTGCCCCATTCTTGCCAGTCGCACTAGACGCCGCTGTAGGAGGATTGGAAATGCAGGACTGGCAAACGCAGATGAAAAACGTCATCCTTTGCCAGATGACGATTTTCAAGCGAATGCCCAGGCTGGATATGGAAAATGCTGCCTGCAATCGGTAATTCTTGCAGAACATTTTCCAGGGCGGTATTGGGATTATTCAGGTCAGTGCGGCGATGCCTTTTCCATTGCCGGATATTCATCGCCGCATTGAAGCTGCCATCCGGAAAATGCTCAGGGCTGGCGCACGTCGGCCACCACCTGCTCGCCAAAATCGGTACGCTGCAGCCAGCCCAGCACCTGGGCTGCCGCCTGCTCGGGCGTGGACAGCTTGCCGCCTTGCTTGAGCTGGGCAAAGTTGCCTGCGTCGGGGAAGGCGGCGGTATCCGCGCTGCGCAGCTGCACCTGCATGTCGGTGTCGATGACGCCGGGCGCCAGCGAGCAGATGCGCGCGCCGTGGGGCTTGAGCGCCTCGTCCAGCGCCACGCTGCGGCTGAAGTGGTCCATGCCGGCCTTGGCCGCGCAGTAGGAGGCCTGCGAGGCAATGGCGCGCCGGCCCAGGCCCGAAGAAATGTTGAGCACCTTGCGCGGCACGGCTGTCCAGCTCTCGGTGGCGGCCAGGAAGGCGGCCGTCAGCAGCATGGGCGCCTCCAGCCCCACGCGCATGGCCTGGGCAATGTCGGCGGGCTGCAGCTGCGACAGCGGCGCAATCTGCGGAATCACGCCCGCGTTGTTGATCAGGGTGACGCTTGCGTAGCGCGCGGCGTCCAGGCCGGCCAGCCAGTCGCCCAGCCTGCGGGCCGCGGCCTCGGGCTCGCCCAGGTCCACGCTCCACTGCTGCAGCGGCGCGCCCGCCGTGGCGGCCGCCTGGGCCAGGTCTTCGCTGGTGGAGCGCGACAGCGTGACCAGTTCATGGCCGGCATCCAGCAGTTGCCGGGCCATGGCCTGGCCCATGCCGCGCGAGGCGCCGGTAAGAATCGTCAGGGAAAGAAGAGGCGATGCATTGTTCATGCGGGCGATGGTATCGCTTGTGCCCGTGCTGCCGGCCCGGCCGCTGCCTGGGCGGCGACAGGGTCCGATGGCAGAAGCAGCTCGGCGCTGTGCGCCTGCCGGGTGCGCTCCAGCGCCTGCACGATGCGTTCGCAGGCACGCTCGGCCGCCTCGTGCAGGCTGGCGCCCTGCAGCCAGTGGCCGGTGAGCGCGGCACTGAACAGATCGCCCGTCCCCTTGGGCACCGCATCCACCCGCGCGTGGGTGATCACATGCACGTCATCGCGCGTGACCAGGGCCACGCGCATGCGCTGGGCGGGCTCGCCGTCCAGCTCGGGCGATGCGCTGGTCACGGCCACCCACTGCGTGCGTCCCTTGAGCAGGCTGCGCGCGGCCTGGACCACATCGTCCATGCCGCGCACAGGGCGCGCGGTCAGCCGCTCCAGCTCGAAATGGTTGGGTGTCAGCCCGTCGGCCAGCGGCAGCAGGTGGCGCTGGTAGGCCTCGACCATGGCGGGGTCCACATAGATGCCGCTGTCGTGGTCGCCGATCACCGGGTCCACCACCACGCGCAGGCCGGGCCGCTGCGCCAGCAGGCCGGCAACCCAGTCCGCCAGCAGCGTGGCCTGGGCCGGCCCGCCCAGGTAGCCGGCCAGCACGGCCTGCAATTGCCGCAACCCGCCGCGCGCGCCCAGGTCCTGCAGATAGCCCGCAAACCACTCGGCGGCAATTGCTCCGCCGTGGATGCTGGGATAGTGCGGCGTGTTGCTGAACACCACCGTGGGCACGGCCGCTGCCGCCAGCCCCAGCGCCTGCAGCGTGGGCATGGCCACGTTGTTGCCAACGCGGCCGTAGACGACCTGGGACTGCACCGACACCACGTCGATGGCCAGGGGTTGCAGCATGTCTTGGGGGGCGCAGGCGTTCATGGGCGTGGGGAAGCAATGAGAGGCAGGGACGTGTTTTATAACGCCTGCGCCCAGGCCGCAGACCCCACAATCGGCCGCGCATGACCAGACCACTGTGCGATCTGCGCGTGAAAAGAAAAAGGCCCGCCAAAGGGCGGGCCCGTGGAGCGCCAGGCGCCTGTGCGTTGTCAGGCGCCCAGGTAGGCGCGGCGCACGGCGTCGTTGGTCAGCAGGTTGGCGCCGGTGTCTTCCAACACCACCTTGCCGGTTTCCAGCACATAGCCGCGGTCGGCGATCTGCAGGGCGCGGTTGGCGTTCTGCTCGACCAGGAAGACCGTGACGCCGGCCGTGCGGATGGTCTGGATGATCTCGAAGATCTGCGCAATGATCAGCGGCGCCAGACCCAGCGTGGGCTCGTCCAGCAGCAGCAGGCGGGGCTTGCTCATCAGCGCGCGGCCGATGGCCAGCATCTGCTGCTCGCCGCCCGACATGGTGCCGGCGCGCTGGTGGGCGCGCTCACGCAGGCGCGGGAAGAGGCCGAACACATGTTCGATGCCGGCCTCGATCTGCGGCTTGTCCAGGAAGAATCCGCCCATCTTCAGGTTGTCCGTGACCGTGAGGTCCGAGAAGATGCGCCGTCCCTCGGGCGAGACCGCGATGCCCTTGCGCATGATGTGGTGCGAGGGCAGCTGGGTGATGTCCTCGCCCTCGAACGAGATGCGGCCCGAGCTGGCGCGCGGGTTGCCGCACACCGTCATCAGCAGCGAGGTCTTGCCGGCGCCGTTGGAGCCGATCAGCGAGACGATTTCGCCCTGGTTGACGTGCAGGCTCACGCTGTCGACCGCGCAGATGGCGCCGTAGTGGGTGGAGATGTTCTCCAGTTGCAGCATGGCAGGCATCAGGCTTCTCCCAGGTAGGCCTTGATGACCCGTTCATCGTTGCGGATGGCGTCCGGCAGGCCCATGGCGATGGGTTTGCCGTACTCCATGACGAGGATGCGCTCGGACACCCCCATGACCAGGCCCATGTCGTGCTCGATCAGCAGCACGGCAATGCCGTACTGGCGTCGCAGCTGGTCGATCAGTCCCTGCAGGTCCTTCTTCTCCTGCGGGTTCAGGCCGGCGGCCGGTTCGTCGAGCATGAGCACGCGCGGCTTGGTGATCATGCAGCGCGCGATCTCCAGGCGGCGCTGGTGGCCGTAGGCCAGGTTGCCGGCCTCGCGGTTGACGAACTCGCGCAGGCCCATGACGTCCAGCCAGTGCAGGGCGCTCTCGATCTTTTCCTCTTCGCTGCGGCGGTAGCTTGCCGTGTTGAACAGGCCCGACAGCAGGTTGACGCCCGAGCTGCGGTGCTGTGCCACCAGCAGGTTTTCCAGCACCGTCATGGACTTGAACAGCCGCACGTTCTGGAAGGTGCGCACCACGCCGTGGTTGGCCACGTGGTGGCTGCTGCGGCCCTCGATGGCGCTGCCGTCCAGCGTGACGGACCCGCTGCTGGGCTGGTAGAAACCGCTGATGCAGTTGAACACCGTGGTCTTGCCGGCGCCGTTGGGGCCGATGATGGCAAACACTTCCTGCGGGCGCACGTTGAAGCCCACATGGTCCACGGCCAGCAGGCCGCCGAAGCGCATGCACAGGTCTTTGACTTCTAGCAAATACTCGCTCATTGCCGGCCCTTGCTGCTATCTGTTGTCCCAAAAATCATGGTGTCGGCATGCCTCATGAGCGCACCTCCACATGGTGGCGGCGCATGGGCAGCAGGCCCTGCGGGCGCCAGATCATCATCAGCACCATCACCAGGCCGAAGATCAGCATGCGGTACTCGGAGAACTCGCGCGCCAGCTCGGGCAGCACCGTCAGCAAGATGGCCGCGATGATCACGCCCAGCTGCGAGCCCATGCCGCCCAGCACCACGATGGACAGGATCAGCGCCGATTCGATGAAGGTGAACGATTCGGGGTTGACGATGCCCTGGCGCGCCGCGAAGAAGGCGCCGCCCAGGCCGGCGAACATGGCGCCCAGCGTGAAGGCGGACAGCTTGATCTTCATGGGGTTCAGGCCCAGTGAGCGGCAGGCGATCTCGTCCTCGCGCAGCGCCTCCCAGGCGCGGCCAATGGGCATGCGCACCAAGCGGTTGGAGATGCACAGCGTGACCACGGCCAGCAGCAGCGCCATCAGGTACAGGAAGATCACCATGTGCAGCGAGCTGAACTCCAGCCCCAGGAACTGGTGGAAGGTCGTGCCGCCCTCGGTGGAGGGATTGCGCGTCATCTCCAGGCCCAGCACCGTGGGCTTGGGGATGCTGGAGATGCCGTCCGGCCCGCCCGTGATGCTGGTCAGGTTGACCAGCATCAGGCGGATGATTTCGCCGAAGCCCAGCGTCACGATGGCCAGGTAGTCACCGCGCAGCCGCAGCACCGGAAAGCCCAGCACGAAGCCGAACATCGCGGCGGCGGCGCCAGCCAGCGGCAGCGCTTCCCAGAAGGACCAGCCGGCCCAGTGGAACAGCAGCGCATAGGTGTAGGCGCCCACGGCGTAGAAGCCCACGAAGCCCAGGTCCAGCAGGCCGGCAAAGCCCACGACGATGTTCAGGCCCAGGCCCAGCATCACGTAGATCATGGCCAGCGTGGCGATGTCCACCGCGTTGCGGCCCGCGAAGAAGGGCCAGGACACGGCGATCAGCAGGGCGGCCAGGATCAGGCCGTTGCGGTGGCTGGGGCGTGCGTGCGGCAGCGAGGGCAGCGAGACCTTGGGCATCTTCGCCGCGATCAGCGGGCGCAGCAGCTGCACCAGGAAGACCAGGGCGCAGGCCCAGGCCACCACCGTCCAGTCGGGGTTGATGATGGTGCGGGTGCCTGCGCGCTCCAGGTGCAGGCCGAAGATGGGCGTGACGACCACGGCCGTCATCACCGTGGAGATCAGGGCGTCGCGCAGGTTCAAGGTGGGTTTGGCTTTCATCAGACCTTCTCCACTTCAGGCTTGCCCAGCAGGCCCGTGGGGCGGAACAGCAGGATCAGCACCAGCAGGCCGAAGGCCACGATGTCCTTGTACTCGGACGAGATGTAGGCCGCCGCAAAGGTCTCGGCCACGCCCAGCAGCACGCCGCCCAGCATGGCGCCGGGGATGGAGCCGATGCCGCCCAGCACCGCCGCCGTGAAGGCCTTGATGCCGGCCAGAAAGCCGATGAACGGGTTGAGCTTGCCCACGGCCAGCGCGATCAGCACGCCGCCCACGGCCGCCAGCATGGCGCCCAGCACGAAGGTGAACGAGATCACGCGGTTGGTGTCGATGCCCAGCAGGCTGGCCATGTGCATGTCCTGGGCGCAGGCGCGCGAGGCACGGCCCATGCGGGAATGGCGGATGTACAGCGTCAGCAGCACCATGAGCACGATGGCGACCACGATGATCAGGATGCGCGAGTAGGGCACATAGATCTCGAAGCCACCTTCGGCGCCGAAACGCAGCGCGCCCGGCAGCAGCGAGGGCACGGCCATGTCGCGCGCGCCCTGGCCCAGGGCCACCCAGTTCTGCAGGAAGATGGACATGCCGATGGCCGAGATCAGGGCCACCAGGCGCGGGCTGCGGCGCAGCGGCTTGTAGGCCACCTGTTCCACCACCAGGCCGTAGACGCCGGTGACGAAGACCGACACCACCAGCATCAGGCCGATGATGGCCCACACGGGCAGGCCGCTTGTCGTGCCGATGGCCGACAGCGTGACCAGGCCGATGTAGGCGCCGATCATGTAGATGTCGCCGTGGGCGAAGTTGATCATCCCGATGATGCCGTAGACCATTGTGTAGCCGATGGCGATCAGGGCATAGATGGCGCCCAGGGACAGTCCGTTGAACAGCTGCTGTATCAGCTGAGGTAAGAGTTCTGACATGGTGTAATGCCGCCCCAAAACAGGAAAAGGCCTAAAAGGCCAGGATGCAGACAACCGGGACACGCGCAAGCGTGCCCCGGCCAGTCAACGAGGGGGATTACTTGGCAGCGACCGACTTGCTGCCGTCCTTGTGCCATTCGAACACCTGGAAGTCGAAGGACTTCAGGTCGCCCTGCTTGTTCCAGCCCACCGAGCCCAGAACGGTCTCGAAGTTGGACTTGTGCAGGTGGTCAGCCACCTTGGCGGGGCTGTCGCCCACGGCCTTGATGCTGTCCAGCAGCACTTGCGTGGCGGCAAAGGCGGTCAGCTGGAAGGCGCCCGAGGGATTGCGCTTCTTGTCCTTGAAGGCCTTGACCACGGCGGCGTTCTTGGGGTTGGCCGAGAAGTCTGCAGGCAGGGTCACCAGCATGCCTTCGACGGCGTTGCCGGCGATGGCGTTGACTTCGGGGTTGCCCACGCCTTCGGGGCCCATCATGCGGACCTTCAGGCCCTGCTCGGAAGCCTGGCGCAGCAGCAGGCCCATTTCAGGGTGGTAGCCACCGTAGTAGATGAAGTCCACACCGGCGCTCTTGAGCTTGGTGATGACGGCGGAGTAGTCGCTGTCGCCGGCGTTGATGCCTTCGAACAGGGCCACTTCCACGCCGGCCTTCTTCAGGTCGTCGCGCACGGAGGAGGCAATGCCCTGGCCATACGACTGCTTGTCGTGCAGCACGGCAACCTTCTTGGGCTTGGCCTTTTCCAGGATGAACTTGGCGGCGGCTGGGCCCTGCTGGTCATCGCGGCCGATGGTGCGGAAGATGAAGTGGTAGTTCTTGCCGTCGGTCAGGGCCGGGGAAGTGGCCGAGGGGGTCACGACGACCACGCCTTCGTTGTTGTAGATCGGGGCGGCGGCAATCGATGCGCCCGAGCAGACGGGGCCGATCACGTAGCCGATCTTGGCGTTGACCACGCGGTTGGCGGCCACGGGGCCTTGCTTGGGTTCGCAGGCGTCATCGACGGACACCAGCTCGATCTTCTTGCCATTGACGCCGCCAGCCGCATTGGCCATTTCCACGGCGGTGTTCACGCCTTCCTTGACCATGTCGCCGTACTGCGTCAGCGGGCCGGTGGTGGGAACCACCATGGCGATCTTGATTTGCGCATGCGCTGTGGAGAACAAGGCGGCACCAGCCAAACCCAGGGCGGCGACGACGGTGTGCATGCGGAACGGAATGCTCATGAGTACTTCCTTCAACTTTGGGTAAAGCGTTCTGAAAAACGCGGTGGCTCCTGTAGGGGCGATCCGCGCAAAGAAGCACAGATTAATCTCCTGGTTACCAATGGCAACAGGGTATCCCGGGGCTGGCGCGCATGCAGGCTTTTCGCTAAGGGCTGGATGCCATCGCAGGCCGCTTGTCAACGCCGGTTTTGGGCGACGAAAACGCCTGATGCCGACGGTGCACCCAGACGGTGCTGCATGAAACCAATATGACCGACTGCAAGAAGGGGAAACACGTACACGGAATGTTGCATTGCAGCAACGCGGCAGGGGGCGCCGGTTTGCGTGTTTCTGCGGTGGATCAAAACGGCACGGCGGATTCGAAACGCAGCGTTTGGCCCGACAGGGGATGGGCCAGCTCCAGCTGGTGCGCATGCAGCAGCAGGCGCGGCGACAGTGCCTGCACGGCGGCATCGGCATAGAGCGCATCGCCCAGGATGGGATGGCCCAGCGCCGCCATGTGCACGCGCAACTGGTGGGTGCGGCCCGTCACGGGTTGCAGCTGCACCCGCGTGGTGGGTGTGCCCTGGCCTTCGGTGGCTGCGGGCATGGCGCGCCACAGGGTCTGGCTGGGCTTGCCCTGCAGGGCGTCGATGATGCGCAAGGGGCGCCGCTCCCAGTCGGCGGCTATCGGCAGGTCGATGCTTTGCCAGGCGTCGGCCTGCTGCGCGGCAGGGCGGCCGGCGACCACGGCCACATAGCGCTTGTGCACGCGGCGCTGCGCAAAGGCTTCGCTCAGGAGGCGCTGGCTGGCCAGGCTGCGCGCCATGACCACCAGGCCCGAGGTGGCCTGGTCCAGCCGGTGCACGACCAGCGCATCGGGCCAGCGCTGCAAGGCGCGGCCGCTCAGGCAGTCCTGCTTGTCGGGGCCGCGCCCGGGCACGCACAGCAGGCCGGAGGGCTTGTCCAGCACCAGCAGCTCGGCGTCCTCGTACAGGCAGAAGACACCTGCATCGGTATCTGCATCGGCATCGGCAGCAGTACCAGCACCGATGCACTCCTGCGGCGTTTCAGTGTTCAAGCCGCTCACCGTTCATTCAGGAGCCTGTGCACGGTGGCGCACAGCTCCTCCACGTCATTGGGCTTGTGCACCAGGGCCCGGGCGCCAGCGGCCATGGCGGCCTGCTCGATCTCGGCGGTGATGTAGCCCGAGGCCAGGGCAATGGGCAGCAGGGGCTGGATGGACAGTGCCTCGTACACCAGGTCGATGCCGCTGTAGCCCGGCATGTTGTAGTCGGTGACCAGCAGGTCGTAGTCCTGGGGGGCGGCGCGCAGCGCCTCGGTGGCCTCGTGCGGATCGGTGAAGCCGCTGACCTGGTAGCCGCGACGGCGCAGCAGGCGCTGCACGAGGAAGACCAGGGCCTGGTCGTCGTCCACGTACATCACATGCTGCTGTGCGGCCTGCGGGTCGGGCAGCAGGGCGAACTGCGGGCCGGTCGGGGTTTCTGCGGCTGCCAGCGGCTCCGGCAGGCTGGGCGGCGTTTCGGCCACGGGCGCCTGGGCAGGTGCGTGCTCGGCGGGCGCCAGGGCGTCGGCCGGGGGAAAGTACAGCGTGAAGCGGCTGCCTTGTCCTGGAATGCTGTACACGTCCACGGCGCCGCCGTGGTTGCGCATGACGCCGTGCACCACGGGCAGGCCCAGGCCCGTTCCCTGGCCCACGGGCTTGGTGGTGAAGAAGGGCTCGAAGATGCGCTGCAGCGTGCGCGCATCCATGCCGGGGCCGTTGTCCTGCACCGACAGCGCCACGTAGCTGACGGGCGGCAGGCCCAGGCGCTCGCACAGGCGCTGGTCGGGGCGCACCAGGTCGGCGTCCATCTGGATCAGGCCGCGCCGCTCACCCAGGGCGTGCATGGCGTTGGTGCACAGGTTGAACAGGGCCTGCTCCACCTGCATGGCGTCGGCCAGCATGGGGGGCAGCTGCGGCGGCACATGCACCTGCAGCTCCACGGCGGGCGGCAGGGTCACGCGCAGCAGCCGCGCCGTGTCGCCCATGACTTCGCGCGCCTGCACGGGCTTGCGCTGGGGCGGCTCGTTGCGGCTGAAGGTCAGGATCTGGCGCACCAGGTCGCGCGCGCGGCGGCCGGCCTTTTCGATCTCCTGCAGGCTTTCGATGGCTGCGGCATTGCCGCCGCAGTCGGCCTTGGCCAGCTCCACGTTGCCCAGGATGGCGCCCACGATGTTGTTGAAGTCGTGCGCAATGCCGCCGGCCATGGTGCCCAGGGCCTGCATCTTGTGCGATTCGCGCAGCTGGTCTTCCAGTTCGTTGCGCTGGGCCTCGGCCTTCTTGCGGCTGGTGAGGTCGCGCGCGAACACGGTGGTGGTCTCGCCGCCGCTGTGGTGCTCGAAGGAGACACTGACCTCGACCGGAATCTCGCGGCCGCTGGCCGTGCGCGCCGTCATCTCGCCCAGCACGGCCTGCGTGGTCAGCGGTGCAAAGGACAGGGCCTGTGCCGCATCGGGCAGGAAACGCTCCAGCGGGCTGCCCAGCGCGTCGTGCGGCGGGCACAGGAACAGGGCGGCGGCCGTGGGATTGAACACGGTGATGCGCTGGTCCGAGTCCAGGCAGATGATGGCGTCCAGCGCCGAGTTGATGACCGATTCCAGCCGCCGCTCGCTCAGGAACAGCTGGTGGTTGCGCTGCTGCAGCGCCAGGCGCTCGGCCAGCAGCGGGCCCTGGTCCACCACGGCGCACAGGTACTGGGCAATGGGCGGGCCGCTTTGCTGGGGGATGGCGATGCAGGCCACGTGCAGGTCGGCGCGCAGCTGGTGCTGCTCGGTGATCTCGAAGCAGACCTCATGGGCCTCGGTGCGGCCCAGCTCGCGTGCGGCGGAGAAGGTCTCGCGCACGCGCTCGGCGTCGTCCGGGTGCACGAAGGGCGCGAAGTTCACCAGCAGCCGGTCATGCTCGGAGGGCTGGAAGGCGCTGTGCGCCATGGCGTTGGCCTGCACCACCATGTCGTGCTCGTCCACCACCAGCAGGGGCAGGGGAATGCTGGCGAACAGGGCCTCGAAGCGCTCGGAGGCGCTTTCGGCCACGGCCTGGCTGTAGTCCAGCACGCGGTTCTGGATTTCCAGTTCGCGCTGGTAGTTGCGCAGCTCGGCCACCAGGGCCTGCAGCGGGTCGTCTTCGGGCTGGAAGAGGGGGAAGCGTTCGACGGGGGGCAGGTCGGCGCCGGGCGCCAGCAGCGCATGCAGGGGCAGGTGCTCGTCGTCGCGAGGCGGATCGGAATGGTCTGGGCTGCTCATCGCGGGCTGGCGCTGGGGAAAGCGGCACATGCCGCACAAATCCTGGTGGCCCGCGCCCGGCGACCGGCAAATTACCGGAGCCCGGCGCGGGCAGGGCCGCAGTGTACGCGCGCCAGGCGGGGCGCCACAAGCGCCCCTTTCGGTGGCAGGTGCTTCAGCTCAGGTAAGCGTCCACGGGGATGCAGCTGCAGTACAGGTTGCGGTCGCCGTAGACGTTGTCCACGCGGCCCACCGGGCACCAGTACTTGGACTGGCGCAAGGCAGCCACCGGGTAGGCAGCGGCCTCGCGGCTGTAGGGGTGGGACCATTCCGAGGCCAGCAGCGTCTCGGCCGTGTGCGGCGCGTTCTTGAGCGGGTTGTCGTCCTGGGGCAGGCGGCCCTGCTCGATGGCGCGGATTTCCTCGCGGATGGCGATCATCGCGTCCACGAAGCGGTCCAGCTCGTACAGGCTTTCGCTTTCGGTGGGCTCCACCATCAGCGTGTTGGGCACGGGGAAGGACAGCGTGGGCGCATGGAAGCCGTAGTCGATCAGGCGCTTGGCCACGTCCTCGGCCATGACGCCCGTGCTTTCCTTGAACTGACGCAGGTCCAGGATGCACTCGTGCGCCACATGGCCGTGCTCGCCCGCGTACAGCGTGGGGTAGTGGTCGCGCAGCCGGGCGCTGATGTAGTTGGCGCTGAGGATGGCGGTCTCGGTGGCCAGGGTCAGGCCCTGGGCACCCATCATGCGGATGTACATCCAGCTGATGGGCAGCACGGCCGCATTGCCCAGCGGCGCGGCACTGATGGCACCCGTGCCGCCCGCAAGGCCCGCCGTGGCATGGCCGGGCAGGAAGGGGACGAGGTCCTCGACCACGCAGACCGGGCCCACGCCCGGGCCGCCGCCGCCGTGCGGAATGCAGAAGGTCTTGTGCAGGTTCAGGTGGCTGACATCGCCGCCGAAGCTGCCCGGCGCGGCCAGGCCCACCAGGGCGTTCATGTTGGCGCCGTCCACGTAGACGCGGCCGCCGTGGTCATGCACCAGCTTGCACAGCTCCTTGACCTGGGTCTCGAACACGCCGTGCGTGCTGGGGTAGGTGATCATGATGCAGGCCAGGTTGGCACTGTGCTGCTCGCACTTGGCCGCCAGGTCCGCCATATCGACGTTGCCGTTGGCATCGCAGGCGGTGACCACCACCTGCATGCCCACCATCTGCGCGCTGGCGGGGTTGGTGCCGTGGGCGCTGCTGGGAATCAGACAGACGTTGCGGTGCGACTGGCCCCGGCTCGCATGCCAGCCCTTGATGGCCAGCAGGCCCGCATACTCGCCCTGGCTGCCGGCATTGGGCTGCAGGCTGATGCCGGCGTAGCCCGTGGCCTGGCACAGCCAGTCGCGCAGCTGCTTGTCCAGTTCCGCATAGCCCTGCTGCTGGTTGGCCGGGGCAAAGGGGTGCACCTGGGCGAACTCGGGCCAGGTGATGGGAATCATCTCGCTGGTGGCGTTGAGCTTCATGGTGCAGGAGCCCAGCGGGATCATGCTGCGGTCCAGCGCCAGGTCCTTGTCCGACAGCTGGCGGATGTAGCGCAGCATGGCGGTCTCGGAGCGGTGGGTGTTGAACACCGGGTGCGTGAGGAAATCGCTGCTGCGGCGCAGGCCGTCAGGGATCAGCGGCTCCACGCCCTTTTCGAAGGCGGCGAAGCTGGGCAGGGCCTGGCCGTCCCGGGCGAAGATCTTCCACAGCAGCTCGACATCGGCGCGCGTGGTGGTCTCGTCCAGCGAGATGCACAGGTATTCCTTGAAATACACGCGCAGGTTGGCGCCCATGGACACCGCACGCTCCACGATGGCCTGGGTGGCCGCAGCCGTGTGCAGGCTCAGCGTGTCGAAGCTGGGCACCTCGCGCAGCGGCGCGCCCAGCTCGGCCAGGCCGCGCGCCAGGATGGCCGTGTACGAGGCCACGCGGCGGGCGATGCGCTCCAGGCCCTCGGGACCGTGGTAGACGGCGTACATGCTGGCCACCACGGCGGGCAGCACCTGGGCCGTGCAGATATTGGAGGTGGCCTTCTCGCGGCGGATGTGCTGCTCGCGCGTCTGCAGTGCCAGGCGGTAGGCGGGCTTGCCATGCACGTCCACGCTCACGCCGACCAGGCGGCCGGGCAGGGAGCGCTTGAACTCGTCGCGGCAGGCCATGAAGGCGGCGTGCGGGCCACCGGCGCCCATGGGCATGCCAAAGCGCTGGGTGGTGCCCACCACGATGTCGGCACCCCATTCGCCGGGCGGCGTGATCAGGGTCAGCGCCAGCAGGTCGGTGGCCACGATGAAGGCGGCCTGCTTTGCATGGGCCTTTTCCACGTCGGCGCGCAGGTCGTCAATGCGGCCGCTGGTGGCGGGGTACTGGGCCAGCACGGCGAAGTAGTCGCCCTCCATCAGCTGGTTCCATTCTTCCAGCGAGTTGGCCAGCAGCACCTCGATGCCCAGCGGCGCGGCGCGCGTCTGTATGACCTCGATGGTCTGGGGGTGGGCATCGCCGGCCACCACGAACCGGTTGCTCTTGCTTTTGACGGAGCGCTTGGCCAGCGTCATGGCCTCGGCGGCGGCCGTGGCCTCGTCCAGCATGGAGGCGTTGGCAATCGGCATGGCCGTCAGGTCGCAGACCATGGTCTGGAAGTTGACCAGGGCCTCCATGCGGCCTTGCGATATCTCGGCCTGGTAGGGCGTGTAGGCCGTGTACCAGGCGGGGTTCTCCAGGATGTTGCGCAGGATGACGCCGGGCGTGTGCGTGCCGTAGTAGCCCTGGCCGATGAAGCTTTTGAGCAGCTGGTTGCGGCCTGCCAGCGCCTTGAGCTCGGCCAGCGCCTGTGCCTCGGTGGCCGCTGGCGGCAGCGCCATGGGCTGGTGGCGCCGGATGGAGGGCGGGACGATGGCGTCGATCAGCGCATCGCGCGATGCCGCGCCAATGGCGCTGAGCATGTGGGCCTCGTCTTCGGGCGCAATGCCGATATGGCGGGCCACGAATTCGGTGGCGTTCTCGAGGGCGGCAAGGGGCTGGGTGGAGGACATCAGCATGGAGGGACCTGTCTCAAAAGCTGAAAAGCGCCAGGGCGGGCCCTGGCGCCCGTCCTGGCCGGAAAGTGGCGTCAGTTGCTCTGTGCGAAGGCTGTGTAGGCGGCTTCGTCGAGCAGCGCGGCCAGCTGGCCTGCGTCGCTGAGCTTGACCTTGAAGAACCAGCCTTCGCCCAGCGGATCGCTGTTGGCCAGGGAGGGGTCGTCGCGCAGGGCTTCGTTGACTTCGACGATCTCGCCGCTGACGGGCATGTAGACATCGGCGGCGGCCTTGACGGACTCGACCACGCCGGCCACGTCGCCCTGGTTGAAGCTGGTGCCCACGGCGGGCAGATCGACGAACACCACGTCGCCCAGCGCATCCTGCGCGTGGAGGGTGATGCCAACGATGGCCGCGTCAGGGTTGGCGGCGTTGATCCATTCGTGGTCCTTGGAATACTGGATGCTCATGGCTTGCTCCGATAGAAACTGAAAAAGAAACCTGTGAAAGGCGGTTTGAGAAAGGTCAGTGCGCACTGTAGCGGCATGCGATGGCAGGAAAAACGAATCCGCCGAACTCGATCCACGCCAAGCGCGCAGGCTGTCCTCAACCGCGGTGATAGCGAGGCGCCGCGAAGGGCGTGGCCTGCACCTGCATGGGCACGGCCTTGCCGCGCACCATGGCCTGCAGCGTGGTGCCGATGGCGGCGCTGCCCGGCTCCACATAGGCCAGTGCCACGGGCTGGTTCAGCGTGGGCGACAGCAGGCCGCTGGTGACCTTGCCGACCTTGCGGCCGCTGGCATCCAGCAGCTCCGTGCCTTCGCGCACGGGCACGCGCTCCAGGGCCACCAGGCCAACGCGCTTGCGCGTGAGCAGCTCGGGCGACTGCAGCTGGGCCAGCACGGTGGCCGCGCCGGGAAAGCCGCCTTCGCGCTCGCCACCGATGCGGCGGACCTTCTGCACGGCCCAGTTCAGGGCGGCCTCGGCCGGGGTGGTGGTCGTGTCCAGATCGTTGCCGTACAGGCACAGGCCGGCTTCCAGGCGCAGCGAATTGCGCGCGCCCAGGCCCACGGGCCTGACTTCGGGCTGGGCCAGCAGGGCACGGGCAAAGGCCTCGGCGTGGCTGGCGGGCAAGGAGATCTCGAAGCCGTCCTCGCCGGTATAGCCGCTGCGCGTGATGTACAGCTCGGCCCCCTCCCAGTCGAAGTGGCCGCCTGTCATGAACACCAGGCCGGCCGTATCCGGCAGCAGGCGCTCCATGGCGGCTGCGGCCTGCGGGCCCTGCAGAGCCAGCAGGCCCCGGTCGAACTGGGGCTCGATTTCACAGCGCTGGCCGATGCGGGCCTCTATGTGCGCCAGGTCTTCGTGCTTGCAGGCGCCGTTGACGATCAGGAACAGGTCGTCCTCGCGGCGCACGAACATCAGGTCGTCCAGGATGCCGCCCGCGTCGTTGAGCAGCAGGCCGTAGCGCTGGCGGTGTTCGCCCAGGCCCAGCACGTCCATGGGCAGCAGCGATTCCAGCGCCGCGCCGGCATCCGGGCCGCGCAGGCTGATCTGGCCCATGTGCGAGACATCGAACAGGCCTGCCGCCTCGCGCGTGTGCAGATGCTCGGCCATCAGCCCCTGCGGGTATTGCACGGGCATGGAGTAGCCGGCAAACGGCACCATGCGCGCGCCCAGTTCCTGGTGCAGGTCGAACAGCGGGGTCTTGAGCAGATCGGTGGTGGAGGCAGCGGTCAAGGAGGGACTCTCTTTTCGGCAAGGGGCAAGGCACAACGCCATCCCGGAATCCCGGGATGTCCTGCCCTGCTGTCCGCTTTACCTGAGAGATTCACCCGCACCTTCCATGCGTGGGGCTTGCTCCTTCGGTGGATGGGGCACACCGCCGTGCCCTGCATCTCTCTCCAGCTAGGAACGCCTGCGGCCGTGGCGGCAGGCGGTGCCAGTCCTTTTGCCTGAGCGTTCGGGACGAACCCTGCGCCTTCGGCGGTGCCGCTGCCTGTGACCATTGCGGCCGGGCGGGCACTCTCTCCTGACCGGCGCATTCTAGCTGCGGCCAGCGCCCGTGCGGCTTCGGGATTTCCGCGGGCCGGCCGCAGCTCCATGCGCTTGCCTGCATGGATGCATTTGCAAATTGCATAACTGTCTAAAAAATCTCCTACATTGAGATGCATCGATATATGAAATCTCGTGAGCGAGAAGGAAGAAGCGCACATGCAGCAGACGCTGGGAGACACATTGGCCTGGCCGGCACGTTACCTGCCGAACAAGGAAGCCCTGGTCGTTTGGGAGGGCGGCGAGCGCCGCGCCTGGACCTACGCCCAGCTCGATGCCGAAGTCAACCGCCACGCCCACGGCCTGGCCGAACTGGGCATAGGCCATGGCGACGTGGTCGCGGCCTTTCTCTACAACACGCCGGCCTTTGTCTTCACCATGCTGGCGGCCGCGCGCCTGGGCGCCATCTTCAACCCCATCAACTACCGGCTGGCGGCGCAGGAGTTGGCCTTCATCCTCAAGGACGGTGCTGCGCGCGCCCTGGTGTTCGAGCACGAGGGCGGCGAGGTGGCCGCACGCGCCCAGGCCCTGCTCAAGGCCGAAGGCGGGGGTGGCACTGGCGCAGGCATCGAGCACTGGATCTTTGCCGACGATGCCCCGGCCGACCCGCTGCCGGTCTGGGCCACGCAGCGCCTGTCCGCCCTGGCCAGGGGCCGCAGCAGCGCGCCGCCCCAGGCCCATGTGCGCGAGAGCGACCCCTGCATCCTCATGTACACCAGCGGCACCACGGGCCGGCCCAAGGGCGTGCTGCATACGCACCGCAGCAAGCTGGCGCACAACGCCCTCATGCACCAGACCATGCAGTTCACGCGCGACGACGTGGGCCTGGCCATGGCGCCGCTCAACCACACGGCCGAGCTGCACACCAGCTTTTTGCCGCGCCTGCAGGCCGGGGCCACCCAGGTATTGCTGCGCCGCTTTGACGTGACCGAGGCCTGGCGCCTGATCCGCGAAGAGCGCGTGAGCTTCTTCTTCGCGGCGCCCACCATGGTCACCATGCTGCTGGCCGACCCCATCGCCTCGCCTGAGCAGGCGCCCGCGCTGCGGTTGGTGGAGTACGGCGGCGCCTCCATGGCGCCGCACCTGATCCGCGAATGGACGCGCAAGGTCGGCAGCGACCTGGTCCAGGTCTACGGCACCACCGAGATGGGGCCCTGCATGTCCATCCTCCTGCCGCGTGAGCAACTCTCGCACGCGGGCTCGGCGGGGCTGCCCTCCATGGGCCATGACCTCATCGTGGCGCGCCTGCGCGAAGACAACGCCCCCACCGATCCGGCCGAGGCCTGCCTGCCCGGCGAGGTGGGCGAGATCCTGGTGCGCGGCCCCTGCATGATGGCCGGCTACCTCAACCGCCCCGACGCCAACACCCGCGCGCTGGCGCACGGCTGGTACCACACGGGCGACCTGGGCCACATCGACGACGATGGCTATCTCTGGATCCGTGACCGCATCGACTACATGATCAATTCGGGCGCCGAGAACGTCTATCCCCGCGAAGTGGAAGACGCCCTGGTCGAGCATGCCGATGTGCTCGAGGTCGCCGTCATCGGCGAGGCCGACGAGCGCTGGGGCCAGATCGTCGCCGCCCACGTGGTCGCCAAGCCTGGCGCCACGCCCACGGCCGAGGCGCTGGACGCCTTCCTGGTCCATGGCGACCGCCTGGCTGCCTACAAGCGCCCGCGCCGCTACCACTTCCGCGAGGCCCTGCCCAAGACGGCCAGCGGGAAGATACAGAAGCAGTTGCTGAGGGTGGTGGTGACGGCCTGAGGCTGCGGCCTGCGCTTACCTCTGCGCAGTACAGCACTGCGCCATCGAGTTGCGCAGCCACCGATGCATGGCATCCCCCTGCTTGCGCACATGCCAGGCCTGCTGGTAGGCGAACTGCGGCAGCTTCAGCGGCGGAGCGAAACGGCGCAGCGTTTTGTGGCGGCGCAGGTCTCCGATGGCGCGGCTGCCCACGGTCAGCACGAGGTCGGTGCCTGCCAGCACCTCCAGCGCCGCGCTCCAGTGGGGCAGGGCCAGCACCACGCGGCGGCTCAGGCCTTGGGCGGCCAGCGCCCGTTCGATTTCCTCGCTGGCGTCGGGCCGCATGGCCAGCATGACGTGCGGGCGCTGCAGCCAGTCCTGCAGTGACAGCCCGCCGCCTGCCGGAAGCACGGCCTGGTCGGCCACGCTCACGAACTGCTCCTGGAACAGATCCTGCACCTCGATGCCGTCGGGCAGGTCGGGTGCGTCGGGGAAGGGGCCCAGGGCCAGGTCCAGTTCGCCATCGGCCAGCTGGGTCAGCATCACCTCGCGCGTGGACTGGCTGATGGCCAGGTCCAGCCCGGGTGCGTGCTGGCGCAGATGCCGCATCAGCGGCGGCAGCACGATGCGCGATGCGTAGTCCGACAGCGCCAGCCGCAGCCGTCCGCGTGCGTGGGCCGGGTCGAACTCCGCCTGCGCCAGCAAGCCGTTGAGGCTGCCCAGCGCATCCGCCAGCGGTTGCACCAGGCCTTGTGCGCGTGCCGTCAGCGCCATGCGGCCGCCGCGCCGCACCAGCAACGGGTCGCCCAGATGCTCGCGCAACTGCGCCAGCGAATGGCTCATGGCCGGCTGGCTCTTGTGCAGCCGCAGGGCCGCACGCGTCACATGTTTTTCGGCCAGCAGGGCGTGCAGGGCCAGCAGCAGGTTGAGGTCGATCCGGCGCAGTTCATCCATGCCATGAATATAGACCGTGCACACAAACGATTTCCATCAACACGCTGGATGCGAGAGCATGCAGGCATCGATTGACAGAAGAAGAAAGGTCTTGCTGCATGACAGGTAAAAGCACATTCACCGCCCTTGCTCCCGTGGCCCTGGCGCTGCTGGCGGGGGCCATCCTGCCATTCCAGGCCGCCAGCAATGCCCTGGTGGGCCGCCTGCTGGGCCACCCGCTGTGGGGCGCGCTGGTCTCGCTGGCCGTGAGCGTCATGGTTGTCGTGCCTGCACTGTGGGTGCTGCGCGCGCCCGCTCCGGCCATGGGCCAGGCGGCAGCGGGGCCATGGTGGCTATGGATAGGCGGTGTACTGGGGGCCATCTATGTGGCCAGCGCGGCCGCCGTCACGCCCAGGCTGGGCGCAGGCGGATTCCTGGTTTGCGTGGTGGCGGGGCAGATCGTGGTCTCGGTGCTGGTGGACCACTTCGGCCTGATGGGCCTGGGTGCACGGCCGGTCAATGCGACGCGCCTGGCCGGCGTGGCCTTGATCCTGGGTGGCGTGCTGCTGGTGGTGCAGGGCGGGACGACCCGTGCAGCGACGGCCCCATGAGCGCCGCGAGCACGCCCTGCTTCAGCGACGAAGGCCCCGGCCTTGCCCGCGTCAGGCGGGCATGCCCGGCGGCACGGCGGCCGGCCTTGCCGCTGGCGGACGTTCCTGGTGGGTATCTGCCGTGCCGGGCAGGAACCGGCCCAGCCGGATGACAAAGCAGGCCCCGCCTCCGGCAGCCGGCTGGAAGAACGCGTCGCCTGCGTGCAGCCTGGCGATGCGCCTGACCACGGACAGGCCCAGACCATGCCCGTTGACGTGCCGGGTGGCGCTTGCGCGTTCATAGGGCTCGAAAACCTGTCCTGCCGCTTCGGGCGCAAGGCCCGGTCCCTGGTCGCTGACGGAAATCAGCAGGTCACCGGGCGCATCGCAGCGGGCGGCCAGTGTGATGTCGCCCGCCTTGGCATATTTGATGGCGTTGCCGACAAGGTTGGAGATGGCGATGCGCACCAGGACAGGGTCGCATTGCCATTGCTGCGGGCCGTGTTCCAGATCCAGTTTCAGGCGATGCCGCCGGGACCAGCCGACGAGCTCTGCAGACTCCTCCAGGAGTTCATCCAATGGCGTCTGCTCCAGTTGCAGCCGGAACGCGCCCGCGTCCAGCCGGTCGCTGATCAGGCAGGTGTCCACCAGGGTCATCAGCCGGCGCGAAGCCCTGCGTATCTGCGACGCCTGCTCGATGAGGGAGTCCGCGTCCGTCGTCGGGAACGTCTGCAGCTCGGTCGCGGCGCCGTCCACGATGGTGAGCGGGGTGCGGAACTCGTGGTTGATCATGTTGAAGAACTGGCGCTGCTCCAGCCGCATCTCCCGCTCGCTGTGCAAGGCGGTCTGCAAGGCCTGCTGGGCCGTTTGCAGTTGTACGGTGCGCTGCAGCACCTTGGACTCCAGCTCGCGCTCGGCAGCCTGGGCGCGTGACAGGGCCTGCATCCGCTCACTGCGCAGGGCGCGCTCCGCCACCCGCGTGCGATTGGTCACCGCCATTCCCAGCAGGATGGCCTCGGAAACACGCCCGGCAAACCAGAGCATCTGTGCCGATGGCAGCGCAACATCCGGCAGCAGGCCCTGGGTTCTCAGCAGGTTCAGGATGCCCAGGGCGGAAGGCACCGCAAACGCCAGCGCGCCCGGCAGGTATTGCCACTGCCTTCGAACCACCAGCAGGTACAGCACGAAGACCGCACCGAACGATGTGGACACCAGGGCCGTGAACACCACGGCACGCGAGATCTGCGGATAGCCACCCAACAGTGCCATGCCCAGTGCGATGGCATTCAGCCAGGCCACCACGCTGAAGAGGTGCGCAGCCCAGATCCAATGGCGACGGAACTCGAACAATTGGCTGAAAAACACCGTCGCCACCACACAGAAGCCGCAGTAGGCGATGGACAGCGCATGCTGGGGCTGGTCGGCGCCGGGCAGCCACAGGCCTTGGGGCCGGTACCGGAAGGCGGCGTAGGCAAAGCCGGCTGCCAGGAGCGCGGCGCAAAGAATGTAGAGCCTTTCCCTGAGCCAGCACCACAGGATCAGGCTCATCAGCGTGATGGCCAGGGCCGAGCCCATGTACGCGTAAAGCAGCATGGCGGCCGGCGCCATGCTTCTGCCGGGAAAGACCGCAATGCCTTGGGCGGCCTGTGGGTTGGGCAGCAAGCGGGTGAGCAGCGCCAGAAGCGCTGCAGCTGCCGGGGCCTGCACCAGGACCTGCATCAGCCATTGCGCTGCAGCACCCGTTGGCCAGTGCCTCCGGCCGCCTTCGGTGGGATTGTCTTGGGTGTGGATCAAGGGTCCGATTGGTTGAAGTGGCGTGCGCCCGTATATGTCCGCCGTGCAGGCTTGCGGGGGGCCATTGTGCACCGGTGGCCATTGCGGGAAAGCGCTGTCTGCTGTCTGCCAGGTGCCCCAATGCAACAGGCCGCCCCGCTGCGGATAAGCGGGGCGGCCTGTAACGGGCTCCTGGTCTGGATCACGCATCCGGGCGCTGGCGGTAGTCGGCGGGGCTGGGTGAATGGTTTTGCTGCGCCGGTAAGCGTGCTTCCATGCAGACAAGTGTGCGCGTTTGGTCTCAGAAAATGCTGCTTTATTTCTTCAAAACAGGCGTTGTTACAGAAAATTATTCTGCGTCTGCCTGTTTTGCAGTAGATTGCCGGCCATGGATACCCTCGACAGAAAGATTCTTTCCGCCCTGCAGGCCAACGCGCGCGCCAGCCTGCAGGAAATCGGCGCTGCCGTGGGCCTGAGCGCCTCGCCCTGCTGGGCACGCATCAAGAAGCTGGAAGAGGCGGGGGTGATCGAGGGCTATACCGTGCGCCTGAACCCGCTAGCGCTGGGCCTGGGCGATACGGTGCTGGTGCAGGTCACGCTGGACAGCCATTCGGACAACACGCTGGAGAAATTCGGCGAGATGCTGGCGACCATTCCCGAGGTGGTGGAGGCGCATCTGGTCTCGGGCGAGTACGACTACCTGCTGCGCGTCGTCGTCAAGGACACGCGTGACTACGAGCGCCTGCTGCGCGAGAAGCTCTACAAGATCAAGGGCATACGCCACAGCCAGTCCAGCTTTGTGCTGCGCACGTTGAAGAAGGCCGACCTGCCGCTGGGGGTCTGAAGTCCATGCCCTCTGGCCAGGCGCCGCCGCCCGCTCCCTACCGCGAACACTCCCCGCCGCCCACCTTGCGGCCGCACTTCCAGTGCCTGTGGAGCAGCACCGTGGCCCCGGACTATGCCGGCGGCTTTCTCGTGGTGCCCGATGGCTGCGTGGACATCGTCTGCAAGGGCGGGCGGCTGCTGGCCGTGGGGCCTGACAGGGTGGCTGCGCGGCCTGCGCTGGTGCCGGGGTCCGAGGTATGGGGGGCGCGCTTCGGCCCCGGTGCGGCCAGCGCCTGGCTGGGCCTGCCCATGGACGAGATCGTGGGGCAGGCGGTGGAACTGGGCGATCTGCTGGGGCCGCGCGCGCGGGAGTGGGTGCAACGCATCAACGATGCGCAGCCGGGCGCAGGGCAGGCCGTGTTCATCCATGGACTGGTGCAAATGGGCCGCGACGCCCCAGCGCCGGACCGGCAGGCCATGCAGCTGTTCAATGTGGCGGCTGCAGCCGGGCGGGATGAATCCGGTGTGCTGGCCGCCATGCGCGCGCAGCTGGACATGCCGGAGCGCAGCCTGCGCCGCTTGTGCCACGCGCAGTTCGGCTACGGCCCCAAGACGCTGGAGCGCGTGCTGCGCTTTCAGCGCCTGCTGGCCCTGGCACGGTCTGACCGGCAGGCAGGTCTTGCGGCGCTGGCGGCAGATGCTGGCTATGCGGACCAGGCGCATCTGTCGCGCGAAGTGAGGGCGCTGTGCGGCATCACGCCCAGCGCTGCCCTGCAGCAACTGCTGGATTGAGCGGCCCGTCTGGCCGTTTTGTTCAAGACCGCTGCCACGGCGTGGCCGATGATGGCGGCCTACCAGTATTCAACGGAGCAGCACATGGGCATCAGGGGCAAGAACCACCAGATCGACAACATCGAGTTCAACGTGGCCGACATCGCACGCAGCAAGGCGTTCTACGGCGAGGCCTTCGGCTGGACCTTCACCGACTATGGGCCGAGCTACACCGAGTTCAGCGACGGCCGGCTGACGGGCGGCTTCACCACGGGCGAGGAGGTGCGGCCCGGCGGCCCGCTGGTCATCCTCTACGCCGACGATCTGGCCGAGGCGCAGCGCCGCGTGGAGGCGGCTGGGGCCGTGATCAGCCGCGCGGTGTTCGCGTTCCCGGGTGGCCGCAGGTTCCACTTCACCGATCCGGACGGGTACGAACTGGCCGTATGGTCGGCCGATGCCTGAAAGACGACAGCCCGCATCTGCGGGCTGTTTTTCATGGGGACTGGGCCGGGCGTCAATCGACGTTGGAGCCCAGCTGCATGTCCTTGTACTTCACGATGTGCGTGCCCTTGACCAGGCGGTAGCCGCCCCAGATCAGCAGGAACAGCGGCAGGCCGATGTAGGTGGCGACCACTCCGGTCCAGTCGATGCGGTCGGCCATGAAGGCCTCGTAGTTCTGGCCCAGCGTGATCACCATGCACAGCACGAAGGCGAAAATGGGGCCGAACGGGAACCAGGATGCGCGGTAGGGCAGCTGGTTCAGGTCCAGGCCCTGGGCCTCGAAGCCCTTGCGAAAGCGGTAGTGGCTGATGGCAATGCCCAGCCAGGCGATGAAGCCCGTCATGCCTGACAGATTCAGCAGCCAGATGTAGACCAGCTGCGGGCTGAAGATGTTGGTCAGGAAGCACAGCGCCGCCACCACGGTGGTGGCCAGCAGGGCCAGCGTGGGCACCCCGCGCTTGTTGACATACGAGAACATGCGCGGCGCCATGCGCTGGCAGGCCAGCGTGTAGAGCATGCGCGTGGAGGCGTACATGCCCGAATTGCCGGCCGACAGCACCGAGGTCAGCACCACGGCGTTCATCACGGCGGCGGCCGACAGCAGGCCCGCGCGCTCGAAGACCAGGGTGAAGGGGCTCACGCTGATGTCGCCCAGATCATTCTTGAGCAGGTGCGGATCGGTGTAGGGGATCAGCAGGCTGATGACCAGAATGGCGAAGACGTAGAACAGCAAAATGCGCCAGAACACCTGGCGCACGGCGCGGGGCACGTTCTTGGCGGGGTTCTCGGATTCGCCGGCGGCAATGCCGATGAGCTCCGTGCCCTGGAAGGAAAAGCCCACGATCATGGCCACGCCGATCAGCGCCGAGAAACCGCCCGCAAAGGGCGCGTCGCCCTGGCTCCACAGGGCAAAGTTGCCCCAGACGCCTTCAGGCGCGCCGCCCCGCACGATGCCCAGGATCATGAGCACGCCCACGCCGATGAAGAGGATGACGGTGGTCACCTTGATGGCGGCGAACCAGTACTCGGCCTCGCCGAAGCCTTTGACCGAGATGGCGTTGAGGCCGAACATGATGGCCAGGAACAGGGCGCTCCACAGCATGCCGTTGCCGTCGGGGAACCAGTAGGCCATGACCAGCTGGGCGGCCACCAGGTCCACGGCAATGGTGACGGCCCAGTTGTACCAGTAGTTCCAGCCCAGCGCGAAGCCGAAGCCTTCGTCCACATAGCGCGCGCCGTAGGTGGCGAACGAACCCGAGACGGGCAGGTTCGCGGCCATTTCGCCAAGGCTGGTCATGAGGAAGTAGACCATCAGGCCCACGATCATGTAGGCCAGCAGGGCGCCGCCGGGGCCGGCCTGCGAGATGGTGGCGCCCGAGGCAACGAAGAGGCCGGTGCCGATGGAGCCGCCGATGGCGATCATGGACAGATGCCGCGCCTTGAGTTCGCGCCTGAGCGCGGTGGGAGCGGCATTCTTGGAGTTGTCTGCTGCCATGGATGTGTCGATTGGTGGATCAGATCCCGCGCGGCCGCTGGCCGGCGCGGGGGCAGGAATGCAAAACAGGAAAAACAAAAGAGCCGCAGTGTCGCGGCCCCATCAAGGTGCATGCACCACGAAAAGGCGTGATTGTCCGAGAACGCTGCCATCGTGGAAAGGCAGGAGTTTAATCCCCCTTCACCCACATAAGCGGAACTGAATCCGAACCCACTGTGTGCATGGCGCCACGCCGTCTGCGGCCCGCCTGCCTGCTTACCACTGCGTCTGCGCCAGCAGCAGCTGGGCCAGTGCCTTGATGCGCGGCGAGGCCTGGCGCGTGCGCGGGTAGACCAGGGACAGCTCGCGGGCTCGGCCCTCGTGCTGGGGCAGCAGCCGCACCAGCCGGCCCGCCTGCAGGTGCTCGCGCACCGCGAACTCCATGACCTGGGCCACGCCCAGGCCGCCCAGCGAGCCTTCCACCAGCGGATCGCCGCTGTCGAAGGTCACGGTCTGCGGCGCAGGCCAGTCCAGCATCTCGCCATTGCCGGCCAGGAACTGCCAGGCCACGCGCCGGCCCAGGTAGTGGTTGTAGACGGCCATGCAGCTGTGCTGCGCCAGCTCCTGCAGCGTCTGCGGCGTGCCGCGCGCCGCCAGATAGGCGGGCGACGCCACGGTCACCCAGCGCAGCGGCGGCAGGGCGCGGGCAATCATGCGGCTGTCTGCCAGCGGGCCTATGCGCACGGCCGCGTCAAAGCCTTCCTCCACCATGTCCACCATGCGGTCGGTGAAGCTGGTGTCGATCTGCAGCTGCGGATGCTCGCGCAGCAACTGCCCCAGCAGCGGCACCAGCACGATGCGGCCCAGCATGGACGGCGCCGTCATGCGCAGCACGCCGCTGGGGGCGCAGCGCCGGTCGCTGACCAGCTGGCGCGCCTCTTCCAGCCCGGCAATCAGCGGGGCGCAGCGGTCCACCAGCGCGCAGCCATCAGGCGTGAGCGAGACGCTGCGCGTATTGCGGTGCAGCAGCCGCGTGCCCAGGTCCTTTTCCAGCTGCGCCACGGCGCGCGAGATGCGTGGCTGGCTGGTGCCCAGCAGCGTGGCGGCCTGGGTGAAGCTGCGGCTTTCGGCCACCTTGATGAGCAGGTGCACGGCGTTGAGATCCATGGCATGTCTCCAGATTCGATTAATGCAGTTTTGCATAAGAAAAATGAAAATCTGCTGTTTATCTTCACAAGTGCATTAATTAGGATCGGCGCCATGCCAATGACCGATTCCCCCGGCGCCCTGCGCCACCCGCGCGCCGCGCTGGCGCTGCTGTCCCTGTCCCAGCTGCTGATTGCGCTGGATGCCACCATCGTCTTCGTTGCGCTCGACGCCATGGGCCAGCAGCTGCAGATGGACGCGCACCATCTGCAATGGGTGGTCAGTGCCTACAGCGTGGCCTTTGGCGGCTGCCTGCTGCTGGGCGGGCGCTGCGCGGACCTGCTGGGCAAACGGCGCATGTATGTGGCGGGCATGGCGCTGTTCGGCCTGGCCTCCCTGGTCGGCGGCTTTGCCTCGCAGCCCTGGCAGCTGGTGCTGGGCCGCGCAGGGCAGGGCGTGGCCGGGGCGCTGCTGTTTCCAGCCACGCTGTCGCTGATCAACACCTTGTATGCGGCCGGGCCCGAGCGCAACCGAGCCCTGGCCGTGTGGAGCATGGCGTCGGCCGGCGGGCTGGCGGCCGGCGCGCTGCTGGGCGGCGTGCTCACGCAGACGCTGGGCTGGAACTGGGTGCTGTGGGTGCTGGTGCCCGTGGCCTGGCCGTGTGCCATGGCGGCGCTGCGCTTTCTGCCGCCCTCGGCCCAGACCGGGCGCGCCGCGCCGGGCCAGGGCTTCGATCTGGCCGGCTGCCTGAGCGTGACCGTGGGCAGCAGCCTGCTGGTGACGGCTCTGGTGCAAGGCCCTGAATGGGGCTTTGCCAGCGCCGCCACGCTGTGGACACTGGCCGTGGCGATCGCGGCGCTGGCGCTGTTCTGGCGCATCGAGGCGCGCATTGCCTCGCCGCTGATGCCGCTGTCCCTGCTGCGCGTGCCCAACCTGCGCGCGGCCATGCTGCTGACCATGATCTTCATGAGCAGCTTTGGCGTGCAGTACTACTTTCTGGCGCTGTATTTCCAGCAGATCTTCGGCTGGAGCCCGCTGCAGGCCGGCATGGCCTTTTTGCTGCCCACGGCGGTCTGCACGCTGGGCATCCGCTGGGCCGAACACTGGCTGCACCGCTCCACGCCGCGCGCCGTGCTGATGGGCGGCTGGGCCGCAGGCACCATCGGCCTGGCCTACATGGCCTGGGCGCTGCCGCTGGGCGGCAGCTATGTCTGGCTGGTGCCCGGCTTCGTGGTGCTCAGCCTGGGCCAGGGCGCGTGCTGGACCGCCATGTGGGTGGTGGCAGGCCAGGGCGTGGCGGCTGCGCAGCAGGGCGTGGCCTCGGGCATTGCGGCCACGGCCCAGCAAGTGGGCGCGGCGCTGGGGTTGGCCCTGCTGGTCATGGTGGCCACGGCGCCGCTGGCCGGCATCACTGCGCCCGATGCGCTGCGCGAGGCCACGGCCCGGGGGCTGCAGCAGGCCGAATGGGGTGCTGCACTGATCGCGCTGCTGGGGTGGGTGGTGTCGGCGGGCATGCGCCGCGCACCGGCAAGCCAGGCCGTGCCGGGCGCGGAGCAGCCGGCCTGCTCGCCTTGAGGTCACTGGCCCGCAGTTACCATCTGCGGCTGCTTTGCACACCCCTCACCACCAACCCACATGGCAGAAACGAGCATCTCCAGCGACTGGGTCCGGCATTCGCAGCTGGGCGCAGGCCTGGAGCGCATCGAGGCCTATTTCGGCGGGCACGGCTATGCGCCCCACAGGCACGACACCTACGCACTGGGCCTGACGCTGTCCGGCGTGCAAAGCTTTGCCTACCGCCGCAGCCAACGGCACAGTCTGCCGGGCGGTGCCATGGTGCTGCATCCCGATGAATTGCATGACGGCCACGCGGGCACCGACGCAGGCTTTCGCTACCGCATGGTCTATGTGGAGCCGGCCCTGATCCAGCAGGTGCTGGGAGGCAGGCCCTTGCCCTTTGTCGAGGGCGGGCTGTCTGCCGATCCGCGGCTCAAGGCCGCGCTGCTGCCGCTGCTGCAGGGCCTGGATGAAGACCTGGAGCCGCTGGCGCGCGACGACGCCATCTACGACCTGGCATGGGCGCTGGACGCCGTGGCGGGCCGGCGCAACGTCCGGCGCCTGCCCGACCTGGGGGCCGTGGAGCGCGCCCGCGCCTGCATCCACGACGCGCTGGTGCAGGGCGTGACCCTGGATGCCTTGGCCCAGGCCAGTGGCCTGGACCGCTGGCGGTTGTGCCGTGACTTCCGCGCGCTCTACGGCACCAGCCCCTACCGCTACCTGACCATGCGCCGGCTGGACACCGTGCGGCGCCTGCTGCTGGCGGGGCAGGGCGTGGCCGATGCTGCACTGCAGGCCGGCTTCTTCGATCAGAGCCACATGGCGCGCCAGTTCGCCATGGCCTATGGCGTGCCGCCCGCACGCTGGCTCAGGCGCCTGGGCGCGGCCTGAGCTGCACGATCGTGCAAGACCGAAGGGAAGGCGCTTCCTAGCATGGAGGCTTCACACGCTTTCATAAGGTCTGCCCATGACGTTCCCCGTTGGAAACCGCCCCTACGAGGCCATCAACTTCCCCGAGAAATTCAGCCGCTTCACCGGCCAGTGGAGCCCCCGCGTCGTTGCCGAGATGAACGACTACCAGTTCAAGATCGTGCGCGTGCAGGGCGAGTTCATCTGGCACTCGCATGCCGAAACGGATGAAGCCTTCCTGGTGCTGGATGGCGAGCTGCGCATCGACTTCCGTGATGGCCATGTGCTGCTGCGCCAGGGCGAGCTGTACGTGGTCCCCAAAGGCACGGAGCACAGGCCCAGCGCCGAGCGGGAAGCCCGCCTCATGCTGATCGAGCCGCGCGGCGTCCTGAACACCGGGGAGGAAGGCGGCGAGAGGACGGCGTTGAACGATGTGTGGGTTTAGCGGGACGGCGGTTGGCTGTCGCCGGGATGGCCGGCCAGCTAGAGAATGTCGCGCTCCCACTTCTGCGTTCCGTGCAGGCGGCGCGCCAGGCTGTCTATGCGCCACTGTCCCGCCTTGCGATGTACGGAGAAGCGGTGTTCGTATGCCATGGACTCGCTGGCGCGAAGAACGATGAGTTCCATTCTCGATGCGGATTGCTGGGTCACCGACAGCAGCAGGTCTTGCGCGGAGTGGTGGGTGGGTGTGCCAAAAGAGCTGTGGGCGTAGGCGCGCGGCTTGGAGGTGCAGTACTTGGCCACGATGTCCAGTTGCTCTGCCCAGAACTCAGGCGCGGATGCGGATGCGGCGTGCCTGGCGACGCCTTTGCGTTCCCAGGCTTCCATGGCCAGGATGTAGGCGCGAACCACTCGTTCAGGCGTCTGCGTTTCGGTGCCCGGTGATGTATCTGGCCAATCCTGAGCCTGCGGTGCTGCAGGCGGTGGCGGGCTGGCACTGCCAGACCTCTCCAGCAGTGCCATGACCTGCGTATGTCCCTTGGCCCGGGCCAGCGCCCAGGCGTTTTCCTGGCGGAAATCCAGCGGTGCGGGATCGGCACCTGCCTCCAGAAGCAGGGCCACCAGTTCCGCATGGCCGGCCTGCGCAGCGCTCATCAGTGCCGTGCGGCCCAGCTCGGGCGAGGCGATTTCGATGTCAGCCTTGTGCGAGAGCAGCATTGCGGCGATGGCCGCATCGCCCAGGCTCGCCGCCCAGGCCAGTGCCGTGCTTCCAAGCGCCTTGCATTGCAGGTTGAGCGATGCTCCATGGCGCAGCAGGGCGGCCACGGCCTGCGGCTGCCGCTGGATGCTGGCCTCGATCAGTGCCGTCCTGCCGGTTCCCTTGTGGCGCCAATCTATGTCTGCGCCGCGGGCCAGCTGGGCCTCGATTGCAGCGACATCACCGGCACTTGCGGCCTTGAACAGGAGATGGGACATGGGGGATCGGCTTTCTGAGGTCAAAAGGCCAGGGCAGGGGCCGTGAAAAAGGGCGCCGCAGCGCCCTTTCCATCTTATGCGGGCTGTTTCAGCCCAGCCCAGCCCAGCCCAGCTCAGCCCAGCAGCAGCGCGTCGTCGGCCAGCTTTTCGCCGCGCACCTTCTCGAACATGTGCAGCAGGTCTGGCACGTCCATGCGGGCGCGTTCTTCGCCGCTGACGTCGAGCACGACCTGGCCCTGGTGCAGCATCACCGTGCGCTCGCCCACGTCCAGCGCCTGGCGCATGCTGTGGGTGACCATCATGGTGGTGAGCTTGGCCTCGGAGACGATGCGCGCCGTCAGCTGCAGCACGAAGTCGGCCGTGCGCGGGTCGAGCGCGGCGGTGTGCTCGTCCAGCAGCAGGATGCGCGAAGGCTGCAGCGCCGCCATCAGCAGGCTCACGGCCTGGCGCTGGCCGCCAGAGAGCAGGCCGATGCGGTCGGTCAGGCGGTTTTCCAGGCCCAGGCCCAGGATGGACAGGCGCTCGCGGAAGTTGTCGCGCATCTCGGCCTTGACGGCGCGGCTCAGGCGGCGGAAGGTGCCGCGGCGCTGGGCCAGGGCCATGTTTTCCTCGATGGTCAGGTCCTCGCAGGTGCCCGCCATGGGGTCCTGGAAGACACGGGCCACGCGCTCGGAGCGGGCCCACACGGGAAGGCGCGTCATGTCCTGGCCGGCAATCTCGATGCGGCCCTTGTCCACGGACAGGTCGCCCGAGACGGCGTTCAGGAAGGTGGACTTGCCGGCGCCGTTGGAGCCGATGACGGTGACGAACTGGCCGTCGGGAATGTCCAGCGACATGCCGCGCAGCGCCCGCGTTTCGATGGGCGTGCCGGGGTTGAAGGTGATTTCGAGTTGTTGTGCGCTCAGCATGAGGGTTCTCCGGCGATCAGGACTTGCGCTGTGCAAACTTGCGCTTCAGTTGGGGGATCACCAGGGCGACGGTCACCAGCAGGGCGGTGACGAGGTTCAGATCCTGGGCCTTGAGGCCGATGAAATCGCTGTTGAGGGCCGCTGCAATGAAGAAGCGGTAGACGATGGCGCCCACCACCACGGCCAGCGTGGCCCAGACGATGCGGCGCGAGGGCAGGATGGACTCGCCCACGATCACGGCAGCCAGGCCGATGACGATGGTGCCGATGCCCATGGAAATGTCCGAGCCGCCCTGGGTTTGCACGAACAGCGCGCCGGCCAGGCCGACCAGGCCGTTGGAGATCGCCATGCCCAGCAGGATCATGGCGCCGGTGTTCACGCCCTGCGAGCGTGCCATGCGGGCGTTGGAGCCCGTGGCGCGGATGGCCAGGCCCCGCTCGGTGGCGAAGAACCAGTCCAGGCCCAGCTTGGCCAGCACGACGATCACGAACAGGATCAGCGGGCGCATCACATAGTCGGCCACGCTGTCGGGCTGCAGCAGGGTGAACAGCGTGGTCTCGTTGATCAGCGGCACGTTGGGGCCGCCCATGATGCGCAGGTTGACCGAATACAGGCCGATCATCATCAGGATGGAGGCCAGCAGATCCATGATCTTCAGGCGCACATTGAGCCAGCCCGTGATCAGGCCCGCCACCGCGCCCGCGGCCGTGCCGGCCAGCGTGGCCAGCCAGGGATTGGTGCCCGTGGAAATCAGGATGGCGCAGACGGCGCCGCCCAGCGGAAAGCTGCCGTCCACCGTGAGGTCGGGAAAGCGCAGCAATCTGAACGAGATGAAGACGCCCAGCGCCACCAGGCTGAAGATCAGGCCGATCTCGACGGCACCGAGCAATGAGAAAAGAGACATAGGAGGAGCGACAGGCGCGTGGGACAGAAAACGACTTAAAAAAAGGGCAGGGCCATGTTGCCATGGCGCCTGCCACCGTGGGCGCACTGCCCGGGTTGGTCCCGGGCAGGCAAACCCCGGGTATTACTTGATCACCTGGGCGGCCGACTTGACCAGCGCGTCGGACAGCTTGACACCCTGCTTCTCGGCGGCGCCGGGATTCACGAACAGCTCCATCTTGGTGCTGACTTCGGTCTTCATGTCGCCGGGCTTTTCGCCCTTGAGGATGCGCACCACCATGCGGCCGGTCTGCTCGCCCAGATCGCGGTAGTTGATGCCCAGGGCAGCCACGGCGCCGCGCTTGACGGAGTCGGTGTCCGAGGCCACCAGCGGGATCTTGGCGTCCTGGCCGACCTTGACCAGCGACTCGTAGGCCGAGACCACGTTGTTGTCGGTGTTGGTATAGATCACATCGACCTTGCCGACCAGGCTGCGCGCGGCGCTGCTGACGTCCACGGAACGGGGTGCGGCGGCTTCCACCAGGGTCATGCCCAGCTTGGGCAGAAGGGCCTTGAGTTCCTTGACCACCACGGCGGAGTTGGCCTCGCCGGGGTTGTAGACCATGCCCACCCGCTTGGCGTTGGGCACGACCTGCTTGACCAGATCCATCTGCTTGTCCAGGGCCAGCAGGTCGGACACGCCGGTCACGTTGTTCTTGGACGGCTCCCAGCTGGGCACCAGCTTGGCGGCCACGGGGTCGGTCACGGCGGAGAACACCACGGGCACGGTCTTGGTCGATGCGACCACGGCCTGGGCCGAAGGCGTGGCGATGGCCACGATGGCGTCAGGCTTGTCGCCCACGAACTTGCGTGCGATCTGCGCGGCCGTGCCGGTGTTGCCCTGGGCACTCTGGTACTGCCACTTGAGGTTCTTGCCGGCTTCATAGCCAGCTTCCTTGAGCGCGGCCTGCACGCCGTCGCGCACGGCGTCGAGTGCAGGGTGCTCGACGATGGCGGTCACTGCGACCGACTTCTCGTCAGCGGCGTGGGCGCCGCCCGCGATGGCGGAAATTGCCAGGGCCAGCGCGCCCAGGGGCGCCCAAGACAAGTGCTTCATACGTGTATCTCCAACGTGCTTGTGTTTGTTCCTGTTTGCTCAGCAGAAGGCCGCACAGGACGGTCGCGGCGCTTCGCGGCAAAGTCTACTGCAGCCGCCCTGTACGCCTTGGCGTTTGGACGACCCGGTTTTCACCTATAGGTTTGTATCTAAAAAATGGCATGAAATCTGCGGGGAATGCCCTAGGTGCAACTTTTTCATGCGTGTTGGACAGGTTTGGCGGTGCAGGTTTGCGTCTTCAGGGGCTTGTTTTTGGCTTTGTCGTGCATTTTTATTGCGTGCAAGCGCCTTTCGGATGGCCTTCTATGCTTTCTGGGCCTGCATGGCTTTGACGGCGCTCAAAGAAAAAGCCTGCACAAGCAGGCTTGGGCAGGCTTCAGAGGAGGGCCGGTGTGGCGTGCGGATCACATGCCCGCGTAGTTAGGCCCGCCGCCGCCTTCGGGCGTGACCCAGACGATGTTCTGCGTGGGGTCCTTGATGTCGCAGGTCTTGCAGTGCACGCAGTTCTGGGCGTTGATCTGCAGGCGCTTGCCGCCCTGGGCCGTGTCGTCCACGAACTCGTAGACGCCGGCCGGGCAGTAGCGCTGCTCGGGGCCTGCGTACTTGGCCAGGTTGATGGCCACGGGCACCGAGGCGTCCTTGAGCGTCAGGTGGGCGGGCTGGTCTTCGGCGTGGTTGGTGTTGCTGATGAAGACGCTGGACAGGCGGTCGAAGGTCAGCTTGCCATCGGGCTTGGGGTAGTCGATGGGCTTGCACTCGGCCGCAGGCTTCAGGTAGGCGTGGTCGGGCTTGTCGCGGTGCAGCGTCCAGGGGATGTTGCCCTTGAGCACGAACTGCTCGATGCCGTTCATCAGCGTGGCCGTGGTCAGGCCCTTCTTGAACCAGGCCTTGAAGTTGCGCGACTTGTTCAGCTCTTCGTACAGCCAGCTGTTCTCGAAGGCCTCTACATAGGCGCCCAGCTCGTCGCCCTGGCGGCCCGCGACGATGGCGTCATAGGCGGCCTCGGCGGCCAGCATGCCGGTCTTGATGGCGGCATGGCTGCCCTTGATGCGGCTGACGTTCAGGAAACCTGCGTCGCAGCCCACGAGCGCGCCGCCCGGGAACACGAACTTGGGCAGGGACAGCAGGCCGCCGGCCGTGATGGCGCGCGCGCCGTAGCCTAGGCGCTTGGCCGGCTTGATGCCCTTGGACTCGTCGCCTTCCAGGTAGTAGCGGATGTTGGGATGGGTCTTCCAGCGCTGGAATTCCTCGAAGGGGCTCAGGTAGGGGTTGGCATAGTCCAGGCCCGTGATGAAGCCCAGCGTGACCTTGTTGTCGTCCAGGTGGTAGAGGAAGGCGCCGCCGTAGGTCTTGCTGTCCATGGGCCAGCCGGCCGTGTGCATCACGAAGCCGGGCTTGTGGCGTGCCGGGTCGATTTCCCACAGCTCCTTGATGCCCAGGCCGTAGCTTTGCGGGTCCTTGCCGGCGTCCAGCTGGTATTTGGCAATGATCTGCTTGCCCAGGTGGCCGCGTGAGCCTTCGGCAAAGATCGTGTACTTGGCGTGCAGCTCCATGCCCAGCTGGAACTCGCCCGTGGGCTCGCCGTCCTTGCCGATGCCCATGTTGCCGGTGGCCACGCCCTTGACCGAGCCGTCCTCGTTGTAGAGCACCTCGGCGGCAGCAAAGCCCGGGAAGATTTCAACGCCCAGTGCCTCGGCCTGCTCGCCCAGCCACTTGACCACGTAGCCCAGGCGAACGATGTAGTTGCCGTGGTTCTGAAAGCAGGCCGGCAGCAGGAAGTTGGGCGTGCGCAGGGCGGATTTCTCACCCAGGAAGACCATGGCGTCGTCGGTGACGGGCTGGGTCAGGGGCGCGCCCTTTTCCTTCCAGTCAGGGATCAGCTCGGTCAGCGCACGCGGGTCCATGATGGCGCCCGAGAGGATGTGGGCACCGGGCTCCGAGCCCTTTTCCAGCACGACGACGGAGACATCCTGGCCTTTTTCGGCCGCCAGCTGCTTGAGGCGGATGGCCGTGGCCAGGCCGCCGGGGCCGCCGCCAACCACCACCACGTCGTATTCCATGGCTTCGCGCGGCCCGTACTGGGCCAGGATTTCTTCGTTCGTCATCGGGGTGTCTCGCTTGGATATTGAAAAAACAGGATGTTCGGCAGACCGAACGTTCGTTCGGCTGCAGCGCAAATGCCGCAATGCGGTGGATTCTATGACGTGCGTGGACCCCGTCGTTGCTGATAGGTGACAGCGCGGGAATCCGCCCTGCTGCACAGTGACCGGGGGCTGCGGGGCATGGGGCCTTGCGGTGGCGCTACAACAAGGAGACTGCAGGCATGCGCATAGAGATTCCAGAATATAAAAAATGGGTTCACGAGATGCGATTCAAAGTGCGCTGGGGCGACATGGACGCCATGGGCCATGTCAACAACGCCATGTACTTCCGCTATCTGGAGACTGCCCGCATCGACTGGATGGTTGAAGCGGGCATGGCGCCTACGCCGGGCGGGCAGGGGCCGGTCATCGTCAATGCGTTCTGCAACTTCCACCAGCAGCTGGCCTATCCCGACGAAGTGCTGCTCAAGATGTACGTCAGCGACCCCGGCCGCACCACCTTCGAGACCTGGGGAACCATGGAACGCATCTCCGAGCCCGGCGTCATCTGCGCCGCCGGCGGCGGCACCGTGATCTGGGTGGACCTTCCCAGGCAGAAGGCCATCGAGTTGCCGGGCTGGGTGCGGGAGATGGTGGGATAGCGGCCATGGCGCCCTTCAGATGATGTGCCTGGGTACGGCACGCCAGGCCGTGGCGCCCGGAGTGCCTGCGGGCGAGGGTGCCTCGCGGATCATCGGGTGAACGACACATGCTGACGTTTGCCGACGTGCCGCACAACAGCCGCGTCACGGTCATCGCCCTGGGCGCCAATGACGGCTTCGGCCTGGTCCCGCCAGACGAGTACCGGGCCGACCTGCTGGAGGCCGTGCGCATCAGCCGGGAATGCGGCTCCACTCCCGTGTTCACGGGACTGCCCGGCATGCCGCTGGGGCGCTTTCCCGTGGAATGGACGGACAACCTGGACGCCCTGAACGCGGTGATGCACGACATCGCCACGCAACAGGGCATACCGCACGCCGGCTGGGATGCCGATTTTCGCGGTGACGAGGATCTGAACCCGGATGGCGTGCACCGCACCCAGGCCGCCAGCGACAGGTTGGCGCAACTGCTGATCCAGACGATTGACGGGCTACCGCGCTGAGCCTGCAGAGCCGGGCCAGTTCCGACCGAGCCGCGGTCTTCAGGCTGACTGGCGCAGCACCAGCTTGGGCCTGGCCAACAACTGCTGGCGGGGCTGGCCCGGATGGGCCATGCGTGCCAGCAGCAAGGTGGCAGCCTGTTCGCCAAGCTCGGCGGGGCGCACGTCCACCGTGCTCAGGGGGGGATGGGAATGCGCGGCATCGAACACGTTGTCGAAGCCCATGAGCGCGAAGTCTTTGCCTGCGCGCAGTCCGTTTTCGTCCAGGGCAGACAGTGCGCCAAAGGCCACCAGATCGTTGTAGCAGATGGCCGCCTTGATGGCTGGTTGCGCGGCCAGCAGGCTGCGCATGGCGTCATGCCCTCCCGTGCGCGTGGGGCTGGCGGAGAAAACCAAGTCTTCATCGAAAGCCAGGCCTGCGTCGGCAAAGGCGGCCCTGCAGCCGCTCAGGCGCTGCTCCAGCATCAGGCCGTCCAGCCCTCCCAGAAAACCGATGCGGCGATGCCCGGCCGCCAGCAGGTGGCGCGTGGCCGCCATCACGCCATGGGCGTTGTCGGCGCCTGCGAAGTCGTAGCTTCCCTCGCCCAGCGTGCGGATCATGACCACCAGGGGAATGCCCCATGACTGCAGGTCCTGCGCCAGCGAGGCCGGCGTGTCCAGCGCCGGGCACAGCGCAATGCCGGCCGCGTTGTGCTCGCGCATGGCGGTCAGCACTTTTTGCTGGCGCTCCAGGCTTTCGCTGGTATGGGCCATGAGCGTGATGAAGCCGGCATCGGCCAGCCTGCGCTCCAGCCCCGCCAGCACCTCGGCAAAGAAGGGGTTCATCAGGTCGTTGATCACGACACCGACCATGTTGGACGACTGGCGCCGCAGCTCTCCGGCGCGGCGGTTGTAGACGTAGCCGAGCTGCGCTGCCGCTGCACGCACGCGCTCCGATGTCTCGGCGGGAATCAGGGGGCTGCCCTTGAGCACCAGCGACACCGTTGATTTGGAGACCTGGGCCGCAGCCGCCACGTCAAGGATGGTCACGGCGCGCACGGAAGGGGGCTTGTTCATCATGGTTCGGTGTTTTCCCTGGGTCGGCGCGATTGTGCTTGATCTTCTTTTGGAACGTTCCAATAATCAATTAGAACGTTCCAATAGAAATTATCAATACAAGGAGGGAGACCATGAGCGAGGTCGGTTGGGGATTGATAGGGGCCAGCACCATTGCTGCCGATCACATGATCGGTGCCATCCGCGCGCAGCGCGGGCACACGGTGGCGGCGGTCGCCAGCCGCAGTGCAAAGCGCGCGGCGCAGTTTGCTGCCGGGCAGGGCATTGCCCGCGCCTACGACTCGGTGCCCGCCCTGCTGGCCGACCCGTCAGTCCAGGTGGTCTACGTCAGCTCCGACAACGAATTGCGCCACGCCCAGGTCCTTGCTGCGGCAGCGGCCGGCAAGCATGTCCTGTGCGAGAAGCCATTGGCGCTGACCGTGGAGCATGCGCTGGACATGGTGAGGGCATGCCGGGCCGCAGGCGTGGTGCTGGGCACCAACCACCACCTGCGCAACGCGGCAACGCACCGCACGATGCGCGAGCTGGTGCGCGATGGCGCCGTGGGCCAGCCGCTGTTTGCGCGCGTCTTCCACGCCATCGAGCTGCCGCCCGCTGTGCAGGGCTGGCGGCTGGAGCGGCCCGAGGCCGGTGGCGTGATCCTCGACATCGGCGTGCATGACGTGGATGCGCTGCGCTTCATCCTGGGGGCTGAGCCGGTGGAGGCGGTGGCGCTGGAGCAGCAAGGACCGCTGTCCCGCAACGGCGTGGCGGACGGCGTGATGGCCGTGCTGCGGCTGGACAACGGCGTGCTGGCGCAACTGCATGCGGCATTCACCGTGGCGCATGCGGGAACCGGCATCGAGATCCATGGCACCTCGGGCTCGCTCATCGGGCGCGATGTGATGACGCAGCGGCCGGGCGGTGAGGTGCTGCTGCGCAATGGGGCCGGCGAGCAGTCCATTGCCGTGGAGCACCACGGTCTCTACGCGCATGGGGTGGCCGCGTTCTGCGCCGCGCTGCGTGGCGAAGGCCTGCCTGCCGCCACCGGCGAGGACGGCGTGCGCTCGCTGGCGGCGGCGGTGGCCATGGCCCAGGCCTGCCGCACGGGCCGGGCCGTGCCCATAGCCAATCCCCTTGCACGGGAACGGGGGGCAGCCGCATGAGCAAGCACATCACCGCCGCACAGGCTGCAGCCTTGCTGCGCGACGGCGACATCGTCAGCGTGAGCTCGTCCAGCGGGCTGGGCTGCCCCGACAAGGTGCTGGCCGCCATTGGCGAGCGCTTCGAACGCGAGGGTGCTCCGCGCAACCTGACCACGCTGCACCCGATTGCGGCCGGCGATATGTACGGCATCAAGGGAATGGACCATCTGGCCCGGCCCGGGCTGCTGTCGCGTGTCCTGGCCGGCTCGTATCCCAGCGGCCCGTCCTCGCTGCCCATGCCTGCGATCTGGCGCATGGTGGTGGACAACCAGATCCAGGCCTACAACATCCCCAGCTGCATCCTGTTCGACATGCACCGCGAGGCGGCTGCGCGGCGCCCGGGCGTGCTGACCCAGGCGGGCATGGGCACCTTTGTCGATCCCGCACAGCAGGGCTGCGCGATGAACGAGCCGGCCAGCCGCCATCCGGTAGTGCGCCTGCAGCATTTCGACGGGCGCGACTGGCTGTTCTTTCCCGCTGTGGCGCCCGACGTGACCGTCCTGCGCGCCACCACGGCCGATGAGCGCGGCAACCTGGGCTATGAGCACGAAGGCGCGCTGCTGGGCGCGCTGGAGCAGGCGATGGCCGCACGCAACAACGGCGGCATCGTCATCGCCCAGGTCAAGCGCATCGTCAGGGCCGGCCACCTGAGGCCGCACGATGTCCGCGTCCCCTGCCATCTGGTGGACCATGTGGTGGTCGATGCCGATCAGTGGCAGACCACGCAGACGGTGTATGACCCGGCCATCAGCGGGGAGGTTGCGCAACCGCTGTCCGGCTTCGAGCCCCAGGCCTGGGGGGCCGAAAAGGTGATTGCGCGCCGCGCCGCCATGGAACTGGCGCACGGGCATGCCGCCAACCTGGGCTTTGGCATTGCGGCCAATGTGCCGCGCATCCTGCTCGAAGAGGGCCTGCATGGCGAGGTGACCTGGGTCATAGAGCAGGGCGCCGTCGGCGGCATGCCGCTGCTGGGCTTTGCCTTTGGCTGCGCGGCCAATGCCGATGCCATCGTGGCCTCGCCCCAGCAGTTCACCTATTTCCAGGGCGGGGGCTTCGATGTGACGCTGCTGTCCTTCCTGCAGGTGGATGGCGATGGCAGCGTCAATGTCTCGCGGCTGGGGGCCAGGCCCTATCTGACGGCCGGCTGCGGCGGCTTTGTGGATATCACGGCCCATGCGCGGCGCATCGTCTTCTGCGGACTTTTCACGGCCGGCGCCAGGCTGCGCGTGGGAGAAGGGCGGCTGGACATCCTCGAGGAGGGCGGCACGCGCAAGTTCGTCGGCACGGCCGAGCACATCAGCTTCAGCGGCCTGGTCGGGCGCCAGCGCGGGCAGCGGGTGCGCTATGTGACCGAGCGCTGCGTCATCGACCTCGAAGACCAGGGCCTGGTCGTGCGCGAGATCGCGCCCGGCGTGGACCTGCAGCGCGATGTGCTGGAGCGGGCCGGCATGGCGCTGCAGGTCGCGCCCGACCTGCGGCGAATGGATGAGTGCCTGTTCCACGATGCGCCCTTTGGCCTGGCCCTGCAGGCCCGGGAGGTCCGCCGTGGCTGAGACCCTGGTTCAACTGGTGCGCCAGGGCCCCGTGGCCCAGGTCACGATAGACCGGCCCGCGCGGCTCAACGCGCTGACCCCCTGCATGCTCGACGCACTGGAGCACATGGCGCGCGAGATCGAGGCCGATGGCGCCATCCGTGCCGTGGTGCTGACCGGCCGTGGCGACAGGGCCTTTTGCGCGGGCGCCGACATCCATGCCTGGGCCGCGCTGCAGCCGCTGGACATGTGGCGGCAGTGGGTGCGCCGTGGCCACCAGGTGTTCGACCGGTGGGCGCGGCTGCGCCAGCCCGTGATTGCGGCGCTCAACGGCCATGCGTTCGGCGGCGGGCTGGAGCTGGCCATCACCAGCGATGTGCGCATCGCCGTCGATACGGCGCAGTTCGCGCTGCCAGAGGCATCGATCGCCACCTGTCCCGGCTGGTCCGGCTCGCAGCGGCTGGTGCGGCTGATCGGCCCCGGCCACGCGAAGTACCTGGCCCTGGGCGGCGTGCGGCTGTCCGCCGATCAGGCGCTGGCCTGCGGGCTGGTGCATGAACGGGTGCCGGCCAGCGAACTGGGCCTGCGCGCTGCTGCGTTGGCCCACGACATGGCAGGCCAGGCGCCCGTGGCACTGCAACTGACCAAGCAACTGATCAATGCCGCCGCCGGCGAAGACGCACCCGCCGCACTGGAAGCCATGGCCGCAGCCCTGGCCGCGAGCACGGCCGATGCAGCCGAAGGCCTGCGCAGCTTCAAGGAAAAGCGCGCGCCGCGCTACCTGGGCCGCTGAATCTGCGCCGACCTGCCGACCTGCCGACCTGCCGATTCGCCGTCCCGCCCTTGCCTCACCCCTGAACCACCCAAGGAGACCGCCACCATGACTGCCGCGAACCCGCCGCCAGCCCATGCAACTGCAGTGAATGCAGGGGCCATGGCCGGCCTCATCCACAGGCCCCCGTTCCATGGCCGGCTGCTCATCGATGGCGCCTGGGCCGATGCGGCCGACGGCGCGACGCTGGAACGCCGCTCCCCGGCTCACGGCACCGTGGCCAGCATCCATGCGCGGGCCGGGCGGGCCGATGCCGCGCGTGCCATTGCCGCAGCACGCCGCGCTGCGGACCACGGGCCCTGGCCCCGCATGAAGGGTGCGCAGCGCGCCAGCGTGCTGCGTGCCGTGGCCGAATGCCTGCTGGACCGCAGGCAGGAATTGGCGCGTATGGAGACGCTGGAGACCGGCAAGCCGCTGGCCCAGTCGCTGGACGAGGTGGGCGCGGCGGCCGACCTGTGGCACTACGCCGCCGCGCTGGCGCGCAACCTGCATGGCGACAGCTATGACACGCTGGGCGAGCAGACGCTGGGTGTGGTGCTGCGCGAGCCGCTGGGCGCGGTCGGCATCGTCACGCCCTGGAACTTTCCCCTGCTCATCGTCAGCCAGAAGCTGCCCTTTGCGCTGGCCGCCGGCTGCACGGCCGTGGTCAAGCCGGCCGAGGAAACATCGGCCACCACGCTGATGCTGGGCGAGATCCTCATGAACGCCGGCCTGCCGCCCGGTGCCGTCAACATCCTGCCAGGCGGCGGTGGCGCTGTCGGCGAGGTCCTGGCCGCGCACCCGGACATCGACATGCTGTCCTTCACGGGCTCCACGGAAACAGGCCGGAAGGTGGCCGCAGCATCGGCGCAGACGCTCAAGAAGCTGTCCCTGGAGCTGGGCGGCAAGAACCCCCAGATCGTCTTTGCCGACTGCGACTTCGAGGCGGCCGTCGATGCCACGGTGCTGGGCATGCACTTCAATGCCGGCCAGTGCTGCAACAGCGGCAGCCGCGTGCTGGTGCAGGCGGCCATCGCCGAGCGCTTCGTGGCCGCCGTGGCCGAGCGCGCGCGGCAGGTGCGCGTGGGCGATCCGCTGGACCAGGGCGTGCAGGTGGGCGCCATCACCACGCAGCGCCAGCTGGACGCCATCCTCACCCATATCGAGGCCGCGCGCCAGGCCGGCGCCCGCGTGGTGCTGGGCGGCGGCCGCATGGCGCGCCCGGGCCTGTATGTGGAGCCCACGGTGCTGGCCGGCGTGACGCCGGACATGGCCATTGCCAGGCAGGAGGTCTTCGGGCCCGTGCTCGCGGTGCTGGTCTTCGAGGACCTGGACGATGCGATCGACCTGGCCAACGCCACGCTCTACGGCCTGTCGGCCGCCGTCTGGAGCCGTGACTTCAGCACCTGCCTGGCGGCGGCGCGGCGCATCAAGGCCGGCACGGTCTGGGTCAATACCTTCCTCGAAGGCCATGCCGAGCTGCCTTTCGGCGGCTACCGCCAAAGCGGCCTGGGCCGAGAGCTGGGCCGCCGTGCCGCCGAGGACTACACCCAGGCCAAGACCCTGCACATGCACCTGGGCGCGCGCAGCCAGTGGTATCTGCCCATCCACGAAGGAGACACGGCATGAAGCGGCCACTGACTGCCATGGCGCTGGCCATGGCCCTTGCCACACCGCCGGCCGCCATGGCCGGGCAGAGCGTCGAGGTCCTGCACTGGTGGACCGCTGGCGGCGAGGCCGCCGCGCTGAACCTGCTCAAGAGCGGGCTGGAAAAGCAGGGCGTGCGCTGGAACGACATGCCCGTGGCCGGTGGCGGCGGCGAGGCGGCCATGACGGCGGTGCGCGCCCGCGTGACCTCGGGCAACCCGCCCACGGCGGTGCAGATGCTGGGCTTCGACATCCTGGACTGGGGCGGCCAGGGCGTGGTCGCCGACTTGGATGCCCTGGCCGCGCGCGAGGGCTGGGACAAGAGCGTGCCGCAGGAGGTGCAGAAATTCTCGCGCTACCAGGGCCGCTGGATCGCGGCGCCGGTCAACATCCATTCGACCAACTGGCTGTGGGCCAACCGGCAGGTGCTGGCCCAGGCGGGCGTGGCGGCCGAGCCGGCGAGCTTTGACGAATTCATCGCGGCGGCGCGCAAGGTGCGCCAGGCCGGCTTCATCGCCATCGCCCATGGCGGCCAGCCCTGGCAGGAGGCCATCGTGTTCGACAGCGTGGCCCTGTCCACGGGCGGCGCCGACTACTACCGCAAGGCCTTCATCGAGCGCGATCCGGCCACCATCCGGTCGGCGACCACGCGCAAGGTATTCCAGCGCATGGCGCAGATCCGCAGCCTGGTGGACAAGGATTTTTCGGGGCGGGACTGGAACGTGGCCTCGGGCATGGTCATCGCCGGCAAGGCGGGCTTCCAGATCATGGGCGACTGGGCCAAGGGCGAGTTCCTCAACGCCGGCAAGCAGCCCGGCAAGGACTTTGCCTGCTATCGCTTCCCGGGCACCCAGGGCATGGTGGCCTTCAGTACCGACCAGTTCGTGATGTTCAGGCTGTCCGACGCGGGCAAGGCGGCCGCTCAGCGCAAGCTGGCGGCCGCCATCATGGAGCCGGCCTTTCAGTCGGCGTTCAATGTCGTCAAGGGTGCGGCGCCTGCGCGCCTGGACGTGGCGGATACGGCCTTCGACGAATGCGGCAAAAAGGCCATCCGCGACGTGGCCGAGGCCGATGGCCGGCGCAGCATGCTGGGCTCCATTGCGCTGGGCCATGCGACGGCCGCATCGGCCAAGAACGCCATCTATGACGTGGTCACGCGCCACTTCAACGGCCAGATCGACGATGCCAGGGCCGTGGCCGAGCTGGCCTCGGCCCTGGCCGACTGATGGAGGACCCTGCCATGAAGGCCGGCTGGCTCCCCAGGCTGCTGCTCAGCCCCAGCGTGCTGCTCACGCTGGTGTGCGTGTACGGATGCATTCTGTTCACGGTCTATCTGTCGTTCACGGCATCGACCCTGCTGCCGCGCCATGAATGGGCCGGCACCGCTGCCTACACGCGGCTGCTGGGGCTGGAGAACTGGAAGATCTCGGCGAACAACCTCGCGGTGTTCGCCAGCCTCTACATCGCCATTGCCATGGCGCTGGGCCTGGTACTGGCCATCCTGATCGACCAGAAGATCCGCGCCGAGGCTGTGCTGCGCTCCATCTTCCTGTACCCCATGGCCCTGTCCTTCATCGTCACGGGAACGGCGTGGAAATGGCTGCTCGACCCCGGCGTGGGCTTGGAAAAATCCATGCACCTGCTGGGATGGCAGGGTTTTGCGTTCGGCTGGATCAAGGACGGCGACATGGCCATCTACTGCGTGGTCATCGCCGCCGTGTGGCAGACCAGCGGCTTTGCCATGGCCCTGTTCCTGGCGGGCCTGCGCGGCGTGGACTCCGAGCAGATCCATGCGGCGCGGCTCGATGGCGCGCGCACCTGGCAGGTCTACTGGCGCATCGTCCTGCCGCAATTGGGGCCGGTTTTCGTATCGGCCTTCGTGATCCTGGCGCACATGGCCATCAAGTCCTATGACCTGGTGATTGCGCTGACCAATGGCGGGCCCGGCCGCTCGACCTGGCTGCCCTCGGTGTTCATGTACCAGTACTCGTTCACCCGCAACGAGATGGCCGTGGGCGCGGCCAGCTCGGTGCTGATGCTGCTGGCCGTGGGCGCCATCGTCCTGCCCTATCTCTGGGGAGCCATGCGCAGCGCAGGAGGTCGCCATGACTGAGCTGCGCACACCCTGGTCCTTGACACGGCGGCTTCAGCCCTGGCGCGTGCTGCTGTATGCGGCGCTGGTCCTGCTGGCGGCGGTCTTCCTGCTGCCGGTCTATGTGATGCTGGCCAATTCGTTCAAGCCGCTCGACGAGATCCGCAGCGGCCACCTGCTGGCGCTGCCCGGCCAGTGGACGCTGGCGCCCTGGCGCAGCGCCTGGAGCACGGCGCAGATCGGCGTGCAGGCCACGGGGCTGAGGCCGTTCTTCCTCAATTCCTTCCTGGTGGCCGTGCCATCCGTGCTGCTGTCCACGGCCCTGGGCGCGCTCAACGGCTGCATCCTGACCCAGTTCCGTTTCCGGGGGGCGGACCTGCTGTTCGGCGCCATCTTGCTGTCGGTCTTCATTCCATTCCAGATCGTGCTGATCCCCATGGCCAAGATGCTGGGGGCGCTGGGCCTGGCGGGCAGCCTCAAGGGCCTGGTCTTCGTCAACACGGTGTACGGCATAGGCTTCACCACGCTGTTCTTTCGCAACTACTACGCGGCCTTCCCGGCCGAGCTGGTGCGCTCGGCGCGCATGGATGGCGCGGGGTTCTTCGGGCTGCTGTGGCGCGTGCTGCTGCCCAACAGCCTGCCCATCGTCGTGGTGGCCGCGATATGGCAGTTCACCAGCATCTGGAACGAGTTCCTGTTCGGCGCCTCGTTCAGCGATTTCAGCTCCTACCCGCTGACCGTGGCGCTGAACAACCTGGTCAACAGCAGCACCGGCGTCAAGGAATACAACGTCCACTTCGCGGGGGCGTTCATCGCGGCCTTGCCGACGCTGGCCGTGTACCTGGTGTCGGGCCGGTTCTTCGTGCGCGGGCTGATGGCCGGCGCCGTCAAAGGCTGATGCCCAGCATCTTCCAGTGAGGCATTCCATGGCATTCCTTGATCTCGACCGCATCCACAAGCGCTTCGGCGCGGCCAGCATCCTGCAGGACATCAGCATTGCCGTGCAGGAGGGCGAATTCCTGGTCCTCGTCGGCCCGTCGGGCTGTGGCAAGAGCACGCTGATGAACATCATCGCGGGCCTGGAGCCGCCCAGCGGCGGCCGCCTGGCGCTGGGCGGCCGCGACATCACCCACGCGGCGCCGGCCGAGCGCGACATCTCCATGGTGTTCCAGTCGTATGCGCTGTACCCCAACATGACCGTGGCGGGCAACATCGGCTTTCCGCTGGAGATGCGCAAGGTGGACAAGTCGCGGCGCCTTGCGCGGGTGCAGGAGGTGTCCAGGCTGCTGCAGATAGAGCACCTGCTGGGGCGCAAGCCGCGCCAGCTGTCGGGCGGCCAGCGCCAGCGCGTTGCCATAGGGCGGGCGCTGGCGCGCGAGCCGCAGCTCTACCTGTTCGACGAGCCGCTGTCCAACCTCGATGCCCAGCTGCGCGTGGACATGCGCGCCGAGATCAAGAAGCTGCATCAGCGCCTGGGCGCCACCATCATCTATGTCACGCACGACCAGATCGAGGCCATGACCCTGGCCACGCGCATCGCCGTCATGAAGGGCGGGGTGCTGCAGCAGCTGGGCACGCCGCAGCAGGTCTACAACCGGCCGGCCAACACCTTTGTGGCGGGCTTCATGGGGTCGCCTCGCATGAACCTGCTGCCTGCGCGCGTGGGTGAGGGGGCGGGTGAGGGGCAGGGCGGTCCCTTCCTCGATATCGGCGGCCAATCCCTGCCCCTGCCGCAGCCGCTGGCCACCGCGCTGCAGGGCCATGCGGGCCGCGAAGTCATTGCCGGCATACGTGCCGAGGCCGTGGGCCTGGCGCCCGAAGGCGTGCCGGCCGCCCCCGGCCAGGGCCTGGCCGAGGCCCGCGTCGAACTGCTGGAGCCCACCGGATCGGACACGCTGGCCCTGCTGAAGCTCGGTGGCCATGCGTTCACCGCGCGGCTGCCGCCCGATGCGCCGTTGCGCGCCGGGGACAGGGCACGCCTGCTGATCGACCTGTCTCGGCTGGTCTGCTTCGATGCCGCCACCCAGGCGCTGATCGCATGACCGCCATGGCGCACAACGGGCTGGACTGCGATGTGCTCATCATCGGCTCGGGCGTGGGCGGCTCGGCCGTGGCCCTGCAACTGGCGGACAGCGGTGCGAGCGTATGGGTGCTGGAGCGCGGCCCGGTGCTGCCGCGCGAGGCGCAGAACTGGGACATCGAGGCCGTCTTCGCCGAAAGACGCTACCAGACCGACGAGGTCTGGTACGCCAGCGGGCGGGCGTTTCGGCCCGGCATGTTCTATTTCGTGGGCGGGCACACCAAGTTCTACGGCACGGCCATGCTGCGCTTTCGGCAGCGCGATTTCGAGGCGGTGGAGCATGAGGAGGGCATCTCGCCCGCCTGGCCGCTGCGCTATGCCGATCTTGAACCCTGGTATGCCCTGGCCGAGCAACTGTTCGGCGTGCGCGGCCAGGGCGGCGCCGACCCCACGGAGCCGCCGCGCAGCACGGCCTATGCCCATCCCCCGGTGCCGCACGAGCCGCTGCTTTCGCGCATCGAGCAGCGCTTGCGTGCCCAGGGCCTGCGGCCGTTTCCCATGCCCTGCGCCATCGACCTGGGACCGGGCGGGCACTGCCGGCGCTGCGCCAATTGCGACGCCGTGCCCTGCATGGTGGGGGCCAAGGGCGATGCCGAAACCTGCCTGCTGCGGCCTGCGCTGGCGCACCGCAATGTGCGGCTGCACACCGGCGTGCACGTTCAGCGCCTGCTCACCGATGCGGGCGGGCGGCGCGTCGTCGCGGCGGAGGTGGTGGACCGCGGCGTGGCGCGCCGCATCACTGCGGGGCTGTTCGTGCTCAGTGCCGGCGCCATCAACTCGGCGGCCCTGCTGCTGCGCTCGGCCAATGCGCGGCATCCGCGCGGCCTGGCCAATGGCAGCGACGTGGTGGGCCGCCACTACATGACGCACAACACCACGGCCCTGATGGCATGGCACCCGTTCAGGCGCAACCGCACGCGCTTTCCCAAGACGCTGGCGCTGCACGACTTCTATTTCGGCGACGGCGCGGGCGGCCCGCCGCTGGGCAGCCTGCAACTGCTGGGAAAGATCCGCGAGCCCATGCTGCGTGCCGCCCTGCCGGGCACCCCGAGGTGGCTGCGCAGCGCGCTGGCCGAGCGCAGTGTGGACTGGTACGCGCAAAGCGAGGACCTGCCCCACCCCAGCAGCCGCGTCACGCTGCGCGCAGACGGAGCCATCGACCTGCACTGGCACCGCACCAACCTGCGCGCCCACCAGCGTTGGGTGGCGCGCTGCGCCCAGATACTGCGCGGCACCGGCTACCCGCTGGTGCTGTCGCGCGGCTTCGGCACCGAGGTGGTGTCGCACCAGTGCGGAACGGTGCGCCTTGGGAGTGATCCGGCCACCTCGGCGCTGGACCCGCAGTGCAAGGCCTGGGAGCTGGACAACCTGTATGTGGTCGATGCGGGATTCTTCCCGTCCTCGGCCGCCGTCAACCCCGCGCTGACCGTGGCTGCCCAGGCCCTGCGCGTGGGCAGTCACCTGCGTCACCACCTTCAGGAGCTGCTGCCATGAATCCGCAATCGACGGCACGGCGCCCCGTGGCCCTGGTCACCGGCGGCAGCCAGGGCATAGGCGCCGCCATTGCGCTGCAACTGGCGCACGACGGCTTTGACGTGGCCATCACCACGCTGCAGGACGATGGTGTCAGTGAGGGCGCCAGCGTCGCGCAGATCCAGGCCTGCGGCGCGCGTGCGCTGCGTGTGCGCGGCGACCTGGCCGACGTGCACGACCACGCTCGTGTGCTCGATGCGGTCTGCGCCTGGGGCGGTGTGCCGTCCTGCCTGGTCAACAACGCAGGCATGGGATCGCCGCGCCGCGGCGATCTGCTGGACATCCGCGCCGAGGACTTCGACCTGGTGATGGCCACCAACCTGCGCGGCAGCTTCTTTTTCACGCAGGCCGTGGCGCAGCGCATGCTGGCTGCGCCTTCCGGCGCTGCGCGGTCCATCGTCACCGTGTCCTCGGTCAGCGGCGAGATGGCGTCGGTGGAGCGCGGCGAGTACTGCCTGTCCAAGGCCGGCCTGGGCATGCTGACGCGCCTGTTCGCGCTGCGCCTGGCGGCGCACGGCATTGGCGTGTTCGAGCTGCGCCCCGGCATCGTCCGCACGGCCATGACGGCGGGCGCTGCCGATCGGTACGACGGCCTGATCGCTGCGGGCCTTGTGCCCATGGGCCGCTGGGGCCAGCCCGAGGACGTGGCGCAGGCCGCCAGCGCGCTGGCCAGCGGCAGGCTGGCGTTTGCGACGGGGTCGGTGCTGCATGTGGATGGCGCGCTCTCCATCGCGCGGCTGTGAGGAGGATGACCATGGACAGCTATGACTACATCATCACGGGCGCGGGCTCGGCCGGCTGCGTGCTGGCCAACCGGCTGAGCGCCGACCCCTCGGTGCGCGTGCTGCTGCTGGAGGCCGGGGGCTGGGACTCGCATCTTCTGTACCACTGGCCTGCGGGCTTTGCGCGCATGACCCGGGGCCGGGGCTCCTGGGGATGGCAGACCGTGCCGCAGCGGCATCTGAACCAGCGCGTGCTGCGCTACACGCAGGCCAAGGTCATCGGTGGCGGCTCGACCATCAACGCCCAGCTGTACACGCGCGGCGCGCCGGCAGACTATGACGACTGGGAGCGCCTGGGCGGCGCCACGGGCTGGTCCTGGCGCGACGTGCTGCCGTACTTCAAGCGTTCGGAGAACAACCAGCGCTTTGCCAACGAGTACCACGGCTACGGCGGCCCGCTGGGCGTGTCCTGCCCCGTCAGCCCGCTGCCCATCTGCGAGGCCTTCTTCCAGGCCGGCCAGGAAATGGGCATGCCCTTCAACCCCGACTTCAACGGTGCCGCGCAGCAGGGCCTGGGCTACTACCAGCTCACGCAGTGGAATGCGCGCCGTGCGTCGGCGGCCACCGGCTTCATCGATCCGGTGCGCATGCGCCGCCCCAATCTGACCATCCAGCTGCAGACCCAGGCGCTGCGCGTGCTGGTGCAGGGCCGGCGCGCGGTTGGCGTGGAGGCGGTCTCGGGCACCAGCCGCACGCCTTTCAGCGTGCACGCCAGCCGCGAAGTCATCGTCTGCTCGGGCGCCATAGGCTCGCCCAGGCTGCTGATGCACTCCGGCATAGGCCCTGCCGACCATCTGCGCAGCGTGGGGCTGGCGCCTGTGCATGACCTCCCTGGTGTCGGCTCCAACCTGCAGGACCACCTGGACCTGTTCGTGATCGCCGAATGCACGGGCGACCATACCTACGACAAATACCAGCGCCCCTGGCACGCGGCCTGGGCGGGCCTGCAGTACCTGCTGCTCAAGAAAGGGCCGGCCGCCTCCAGCCTCTTCGAGACCGGGGGCTTCTGGTATGCCGACCCCGATGCGCTCGCGCGCTCGCCCGACATCCAGTTCCATCTGGGGCTGGGCTCGGGCATAGAAGCCGGAATGACCGGGCTGGAGAACGCGGGCGTGACGCTGAACACGGCCTACCTGCGCCCCCGCTCGCGTGGCACGGTCCGGCTCGCGGATGCAGACCCGGCGTCGGCGCCCTTGATCGATCCCAACTACTGGGCAGACCCGCATGACCGGGCCATGTCCATCAAGGGCCTGCGCCTTGCGCGCAAGCTGCTGGGCCAGCCAGCGCTGCAGCGCTACGTGCACGGCGAGGTATTGCCGGGCGGACATCGGGACAGCGATGCCGAACTGTCTGACTACGCCTGCGCCCATGCCAAGACCGACCACCATCCCGTGGGCACCTGCCGCATGGGCCCCGAGCACGACCCGGACAGCGTGGTGACGCCGCAACTGCAGCTCATCGGCATGGAGGGGCTGCGCGTGGCCGATGCGTCCGTGATGCCCTTCATCCCCTCGTGCAACACCAACGCTCCCACCATCATGGTGGCCGAGAAGGCTGCCGACCACATCCTCGGCCGACTGGCTTGAGGCAGGAGACCCCCATGCAGATCCTCCTTCCCCGAAGCGACGGCCGTCTCGTGCCACTGGCCATGAAGGCCAGTCCCATCGCTCCCGCGGGCCCGGCCCCTGCCTTCAACCGCAGCGTCTACGCAGCGGCCCATGTGGTGATCGACCCGTTGGCCGCCACGCATCCCTGGGATGGCCCGCCTGCCATCGATTGGGAGGCGACGCTGGCCTTCCGCGAGCATCTGTACCGCCTGGGCTTCAAGGTCGCCGAAGCCATGGACACGGCCCAGCGCGGCATGGGCCTGGACTGGCCGTCGGCACGCGAACTCATCCAGCGCAGCGCGCGCCATGCGCGGGCAGTGGGCGGCCAGCTGGCCTGCGGCGCGGGCACCGACCAGCTGGCGGCGCAACCCGGGGTCACGCTGGCACAGGTCGAGGGGGCCTACCGCGAGCAGATGGACGTGGTGCAGGCCGAAGGCTGCCCCGTGGTCCTCATGGCCAGCCGCGCCCTGGTCCAGGCCGCGCGCGGCCCGCAGGACTATCTGCAACTCTATGATCGGCTGCTGGACGCTGCCGACCAGCCCGTGGTGCTGCACTGGCTGGGCGAGATGTTCGACCCTGCGCTGCGCGGCTACTGGGGCAGTACGGACCTGACGCAGGCCCTTGATGCCGTCGCCGCGCTGATCGCAGCGAAGGCGCCCAAGGTCGAAGGCATCAAGGTATCGCTGCTCGATGCGCAATGGGAGAAGGCGCTGCGCCGCAGGCTGCCTGCGGGCGTGAAGATGTACACGGGTGACGATTTCCACTTCGCCGAACTCATGGCCGGCGATGGGACGGCAGCCGGTGAGGGCGGCCACTCCCACGGCCTGCTGGGCATCTTCGACCCCATCGCCCCGGTGGCGGCCGTGGCGCTGGCCGAACTGGCCCAGGGCCGCAGCGGACGCTTCCGGGAACTGCTGGATCCCACGGTGGCGCTGTCGCGCGAGATTTTTTGCGCGCCCACGCGGCATTACAAGGCAGGCATCGTGTTCCTGGCCTGGCTCAATGGCCACCAGAAGCACTTCTCCATGGCCGGCGGAATGCAGTCTGCACGCGGGGCCGTGCACTTTGCCAAGGTGTTCGAGCTGGCCGATGCCTGCGGTGCGCTGGCCGACCCGGAGCGGGCCAGCGCGCGCATGAAAAGCTATCTGTCGGTGGCCTGTGGCGTCGAGGCTTGAAGCAGGATTGCCCGGATCTTGCCCGTCTTCCCCAGGCCGGCAGCTCACACCGCACTCACTCCACGCTCACACCAGGCTCACACCACGCTCAGGGATTCATCGCATCCTGGCTGCAGCATCGGCTGCAGCCCGAGCATCAGATCAAGGTTCTGCACCGCCGCGCCGGCGGCGCCCTTGCCCAGGTTGTCGAACACGGCGGTCAGCAGCACCTGCTGCTCCTGCGGCTGTCCGAACACCGCGAGCCGCATCCGGTTGCTGCCATTGAGCGCGCGCGGGTCGAGCCGCTGCGCATCGGCGTCCTCCTCCAGGGGTTGCAGCTCGATGCAGGGCTGGCCCTGGTACCGCGCCTGCAGGGCAGCGTGCAGGCTGCGTGCGGTCACACCAGCGGGCAGCAGCCGCAGATGCAGGGCGATGGTCAGCACGATGCCTTGCCGGTAGTGGCCATAGGCCGGCACGAACACCGGCGCATGGACCAGGCCGGCATGCTGCTGGATCTCGGGCACGTGCTTGTGGTGCAGCCCCAGGCCATAGACCTGCAGGGGCACGGCAGTCGCGGCGGCAGCGCCCTCATGGTCCAGCAGTCCTGCGCGGCCCCGTCCCGAATAGCCCGATACCGCGTGAATGGCCAGCGGGTAGTCGGGGGGCAGCAGGCCCGCGTCGATCAAGGGCCTGAGCAGTGCCAGCGCACCTGTCGGATAGCAGCCGGGATTGCTGACGCGCCGGGCATGGGCGATGCGTTCAGCCTGGCCTGCCTCCAGTTCCGGCAGGCCATAGACCCAGCCCGGCGCGGTGCGATGCGCAGAACTCGCATCGATCACGCGCACGCCGGGCCGGCGCACCAGCGCCACGGCCTCGCGCGCAGCCTCGTCCGGCAGGCACAGCAAGGCGATGTCGCAGTCGTTGAGCGCCTCGGCGCGGTGCGCCGTGCTTTTGCGCTGGTCGGCCGGCAGCTGCAGCAGGCGCAGGTCGGTCCGATCCGCCAGCCATTCGCGCACCTGCAGGCCGGTGGTGCCTTGGTCGCCATCGATGAAAACAAGAGAGGTCATGTGTTGCTCCGATTGGGTGTGGAGCGCATGGTGCAGCGCTTGCCGCATGCAGGCCAGTTGAATCTGACAAACTACGGATTCATGATTTCTGAATTGCTGGCAACCTGGGACACCGCACCATGCGCGAAATCAATCTGGACCGTCTGCGCACCCTGCTGACGGTGGCCGACCTGGGCTCGTTCGCTGCCGCCGCCAAGGTGCTGCACCTGGCGCCGCCCACGGTGACGCTGCATGTGGCGCAGCTCGAAGAGCGTCTGGGAACTCGTCTATTGCACCGCGCACCGGCCGGCGTCACCGCCACATCGGCGGGCAGCCTGCTGATAGACAAGGCGCGCCAGCTCCTGGCCGAGGCCGACGATCTCCTGCAGACCGTGCAGCGCCAGATCGCCACGCGCGGGGGCCGCGTGCGCCTGGGCGCCTCCACCGGCGCACTCGCGCACCTCTTGCCCCAGGCGCTGGAAACCCTGGCCGCCCGGCATCCCGAGATCGATGTGCAAGTGGCGGTGATGACCAGCGAGGAGGCCCTGGCGCGCCTGGCTGCCGGCAGCCTGGACATCGGCATCGTCGCCCTGCCGCAGCCCATGCTGCGCGGGCTGCAGGTGCAGGCCTGGCGCCAGGACCCCGTGCTGGCCTTCATCCCGGCCGCCTGGGAGCCTCCGCGGCACATCACGCCCGCGTGGCTTGCAGCCCGTCCGCTGATCGCCAACGACCGTGGCACCCGGCTGTCGCGCCAGACCGCCGAATGGTTTGCCGCAGGCGGCGCCCGGCCGCAGGCACGCATCGAGCTGAACTACAACGACGCAATGAAGAGCCTGGTGGCGGCGGGCTACGGCGCCGCGCTGCTGCCCCACGAGGCCGGCGCACCGCAGCCTGACCCCCGCATCACCACGCGGCCCCTGCGGCCAGCACTGTCAAGGGCGTTGGGCATCGCGCATCGCAAAAGGCCGGATGACGACGCGACGACGGTGACGATTGAGGTTTTGATGGGGATGCGGGGGCGTTGAAGGGGGAGGGGGCGCCGTGCGTTCGGGGCCATGGCTGATATTGCTTGCGCCGCATCAAGCGCGGCCTGGTCGCCCGACTTTGCCCCGAAGCTCGCTCGGGTTGAGTACGTACTCCGGGCTGTCCACCAGACGTTGAACGGCCAAATCGATGAATGCACGGGCTCGTACTGGCTGGGACGACCTGCTTCCGAAGTAGACGAAGTAGCTGGCGTAGTCCGGCATGTGGTCCACGAGGATCGGGATCAACTTGCCGGAGCGTATAAACGGTGCCGCGGTGACGCCCGCGAGCTGGGCCAGCACCTTGCCGGCCAGGACAGCTTGCAGCTCAAACAGCTCGTCGTTGCTGCAGATCGTCGGGGCGACTGGCTGGTCGGCGGCCTGGCCGTCGATCTTCACCCGCCACGGCAGCACTTTCCCCGTGCTCGGATGCCGATAGGCGCTGCAGCGGTGTGTGGCCAGGTCAGCCAACGATTCGGGCACACCGTGCTTCGCGAAGTAAGAAGGTGCACCGCAGATGGGCAACTGAACCGGGAACAGCCGTCGTGCAATCACGCCCTCATGGGGCGACGGGCCGAGGCGAAAGCCCACGTCCACGCGATCCTCCACCCAGTTGCCGATACGGTCGTCCAGCAGGACGTCTGGCTGGATCCCTGGATGCATATCGCAAAACTCGTCGACCAGGCGCCAAAGAATCGGCTGGAACGTGGTGCGAGGTCCCGTGATGCGCAGCGGGCCCGCAAATTCATCCCGTGCCGACTTGGCGGACTGCAGTGCTCTGTGCATTCCCGTCACGGCCGGCCGCACGTCTTCGAACAGCCGCTGTCCTGCATCGGTCAGCGACATCACACGCGTTGTCCGATGGAACAGGCGCACGTCCAGATGGGCTTCCAGCTGGGCCAATGCCTTGCTTGCCGCCTGGGGGCTGATGCCAAGGTCTGCTGCAGCTTTGCGCAGGCTGCCAAGTTCCGCTGCCTTGATGAAGGTCGTGATGGATCGAAGCTCGTTGATCGCCATGAGTGGCCTCCTCGCGGCTTTCATTGTCATTGAATTGATGCTAATTCAACAACTCAAATGCATCTATTCAGATGCCAGTCCGTTGCCTAAAGTTCGTGCCATCGAACCTCTACAAGGCAAAGCTCATGCAACACGTCGTTCTGAACAACGGTCTCCACATGCCCATGGTCGGGTATGGCGTCTTCCAGATCGCCGACGCCAATGAGTGCCAGCGCAGCGTCGTCGATGCCATCGAAGCCGGCTACCGGCTGATCGACACCGCCGCCTCCTACATGAACGAAGAAGCGGTCGGCAAGGGATTGCGCTCCAGTGGCGTGCCGCGTGACCAGCTCTTCGTCACTAGCAAGCTCTGGGTGCAGGAGACCGGCTACGAGCGCACGCAGCAAGCCATCGACAAGTCCCTGCGTCGGCTGCAGCTCAGCTACCTCGACCTGTACCTGATTCACCAGCCCTTCGGCGACGTCCACGGTTCGTGGCGCGCGATGGAGGACGCCTACCGCGCGGGCAAGCTGCGCGCCATCGGCGTCAGCAACTTCCAACCGGACCGCCTGATGGACATCAAGGCGTTCAACGAGATTGCACCGGCGGTCAACCAAGTCGAAGTGAATCCCTTCCAGCAGCAACTGGAAGCCGTGCCGTTCATGAGAGAGATGGGTGTGCAGGCCGAGGCCTGGGCTCCGTTTGCCGAAGGCCGCAACGGCCTCTTCCAGAACGAAGTGCTGATCGGCATCGCCCGGCACTACGGCAAGTCGGTCGGCCAGGTGGTGCTGCGCTGGCTGGTACAGCGCGGGATCGTCGCGCTCGCCAAGTCGGTCCGCAAGGAGCGCATGGCAGAGAACATCGCCATCTTCGACTTCGCACTCAGCGACGCCCACATGGCAAGCATCGCCACGCTCGACACCAACACGAGCAGCTTCTTCTCTCACCGCGACCCGGCCATCGTCAAGTGGATGTCCGAGCGCAGGCTGGACATCTGAGTGACCGCGATGAACGCCGCGCAATCCTGCCCCATCCGCAACGAGAACAAGGTCCTGGCCATCATCGTTGCCAGCTACCTGATGATCGTCGTGGACATCTCCATCGTCATCACGGGTCTGCCCCGCATCCAGGCAAGCCTGGGCTTCACTTCGGCGCAACTGTCCTGGGTGACCAATGCCTACACGCTGGCTTTCGGTGGCTTGCTGCTCCTGGGTGCCCGCGCTGGCGACATCCTGGGCCGCCGGCGGATGTTCATCCTGGGGCTGGCGCTGTTCACACTCGCCTCCGTCTCCATCGGCCTGGCGCCTTGCGCAAGCTGGTTGCTGGTCTCCCGCGCTATTCAAGGTGTAGGCGCCGCCGTCCTTGCACCGTCCACGCTCGCACTGCTGTCCACGCATTTCGCGGAGGGGCCAGGCCGCACCCGTGCGCTCTCGCTGTACGCGGCGGCTGCCGGTGTCGGCGCAACCCTGGGCCTGGTCCTGGGCGGCCTGTTCGCTGATTTGGTGTCCTGGCGCGCAGGCTTTTTCATCAACCTGCCGATAGGGTTGCTGCTGATCGTCGCTGCGCGTGGCCACATTGCCGAGACCCAGAAGCAGGAAGGCCAGTTCGACGTGGGCGGCGCCATCAGCTCGACCATAGGGATGACGGCGCTGGTCTACGGCCTGGTTCGAGCAGCCGAAGCTGGCTGGCACGATGGCCTCGCACAGGGGGCCCTGGTCGGCGGCATGCTGATGATCCTGCTCTTCATCGGCATTGAGCGCCGGGTCCGGCAACCCATTCTGCCGATGCGCCTGTTCACCAGCCCGCAGCGAGCCGGTGCGTACATCACGCGCATGCTCTTCCTGGGCGGCGCCGTTGGCTTCTGGTTCTTCTGTACGCAGTTCCTGCAGGGCGTGCTGCATCTGCGGCCCATGCAAGCCGGCATTGCCTTCCTGCCCGTGACGCTGCCCAACTTTGCCTCGGCCATGGCCGTGCCCGGGCTGGCCCGCCGCTTCGGCAACGAAACGCTGCTTCTCGCCGGCCTGCTGCTCGGAGTGGTGGGCCTCGCCTGGTTGGGTCAAGCGCATGCGCTATCGAGCTATTGGACCGGCATCGCCCCGCCCATGGTCCTGATCGGACTGGGCCAGGGCTTGTTGCTGGCACCGCTGACCGCGGCCGGTGTGGCGGGAGTGGCGCGTGAGGACGCCGGTGCTGCTTCCGGCCTGGTCAACGTGGCTCACCAGTTGGGGGGAGCACTGGGGCTTGGACTGCTGGTTCTTGTCTTCGCCAGCGCTGGTTCGTCCATCGATCAACAAGACAGTGCTGCCCTCGCGCATCGCATTGCTGCCGTCATGGACGTGGCCGCTCTGCTGCTCGGCCTGGCGCTGATCGTCTCGTGGTTCTTTATCGTCAAGCCGCACCGCCGCCATCAGGCGAAACAACAGGAGGCGCTCTCGTGAAATCACTGCTTTCAATGGCCCTGAGCGGTGCGGTGACCGCCGCTGCGGCGCAGTCTTCCGGTCCTGGCGCAATGCCGCCCGTCGTCGAAGTTCGCCCCGCGTCTGCGCAGCAGGTCAGCGTTGGATCGGCCCAGACGTTCACCGGCGACGTCCGCATCAGCTCACCCTTTCAGGCGCTGCTCCCCGCAACGGCCGGTGGAGCGACCGTCACGTTCACGGCACGTGCGCGGACGGCCTGGCATACCCATCCGCTCGGTCAGACGCTGATCGTCACCGAGGGGCAGGGCCTTGTGCAACAACAAGGCCAGCCGGCGCTCATCATTCGCCCGGGCGATGTCGTGACCATCCCGCCCAACGTGCGCCACTGGCATGGCGCCGGGCCTTCAGGCTCCATGACCCACATCGCCATCGCCGAGAAAGAAAACGGCAGTGCCGTCGCCTGGCAGGACAAACTCTGCGAGCAGGACTACCAGGCCGCCGTGGTGAGCGCAGGCCTTTCCGCGATGACCGGCCAGAGGGCACAGAAGCCGCAGAAGCCACAGGAGCCACAGAGGGTCGTGCAGCCTGCGTCCGATTCGCTGAGCCCCAGGCAACGCGCCATTCCGCTCATCGCCGCCTTCACGGCAATCAGTGACATGCCCCGGCTGGGCATGGCACTGAACCAGGGGCTGGACGCGGGCATGACAGTCAGCGAGGCCAAGGAAGTCCTGGTGCAGCTCTATGCCTACGCGGGATTCCCCAGAAGTCTCAATGCGCTCGGCGAACTGCTCAAGGTCGTCGAGCTGCGCAAGCAGCGCGGCCTGCAGGACGCTCCGGGTCACGACCCCAGCCGAGCCGTGTCCACCGGCCGTGAGTTGGTGCTGGTCGGCCAGGCCAATCAGACCGAGATTTCAGGTGGACCGGTCCAGGGCCCGGTGTTCGAGTTCGCGCCGATCATCAATCAGTTTCTGCAGGCTCACCTGTTTGGCGACATTTTCGAGCGCGACAACCTCGATTGGCGCAGCCGCGAGCTGGCCACGGTCGGAGCGCTGGCTGCGACACCGGGTGCAGAGAACCAGCTGCGGTCCCACATGCGAGCCAGCCTGCGCGTGGGTCTGACCGCATCGCAACTGCGGCAGCTGAGCCAAGCGCTGGCGCAAGAGGTCGGCCCCGAGGTGGCAGCCCGCGCCAATGACGCACTCGTGCAGGCCCTCGACGCTGCATCAAAAGGCTGATGATGAGCATCACCCGCATCTTCCGCGCAGGAGCACTTGTCTTGGCTGTATCGCTGGCAGGTTGCGCCTCTCATTCGGACAGTTCGCCGAGGCCCCTGGTCATTCAGCGCCAGGGCAGCTTCGCGGTCGGTGGCGTTGTGAAGACGGTGCCCGGCGTCTACGACAACGACAAGCCGACAAGCGCAGGGCAAAGCTTCCACGGCGATCACCTCTACGCCTTCTATCAGGTCCCGCAGAATCCGAGGCCTTTGCCCATCGTGATGCTGCACGGCGCCTTCCAGTCGGCTCGGAGCTGGGAAACGACGTCGGATGGCCGCGAGGGCTTCCAGAACCTGTTCCTGCGCCGCGGCTTCCCGGTCTACCTTGTCGATCAGCCGCGCCGAGGACGGGCCGGCAACAGCACCGTCGCCACGACGACCGAGCCGACGCCCTACGACCAGCTGTTCTTCGACCAGTTCCGTTTTGGCAAGTGGCCGAGCTATTTCGACAACGTGCAGTTCGACCGCCAGCCGGAGACACTGAACCAGTTCCTGCGCTCGGTGACGCCGAACACCGGCGCCTATGACGCCAACGTGATCGCCGAGGCGATGGCTGCGCTCTTCACCAAGACAGGCCCGGCCATCCTCTTCACGCACTCGCAGGGCGGCGGACCTGGCTGGCTGACAGCCATCAAGAGCGCCAACGTCAAGGGCGTCGTGGCGTTCGAGCCGGGCAGCGGCTTCATCTTCCCGCCGGGGGAATTGCCGGCCGCCATGCCCAGCGCTGCGGGAACCCTGGCGCCGGAGGCTGTCTCGGCACAAGACTTCCAAAAGCTCACCCGCATCCCCATCGTCATTTACTACGGCGACAACTTCCCCACTGAGCCCACCACCGAGCGCGGCCAGGACAACTGGCGCGTCCGGCTCGCCATGGCTCGCCTTTGGGTGGACGCCGTCAACAGGCACGGCGGAGATGCGCAGCTCGTGCATCTGCCTGAGATGGGCATACGCGGGAACACCCACTTCATCATGTCCGACCTGAACAACGTCCAGATCGCGGACCTGGTGTCCTCCTTCCTCACCAGGAAGAGGCTCGATTGACCCTTTCGCCTGGTTCGCAAGAACCGCACAGATGTCTCAGTAGATCGGACGACCCATGACCCACGTATCCATTGACACGAAGCGCCGCGAGTTTCTGGGCACTTCTGCCATCGCAATTTCTGCAGCAGCCCTCGGAGTTACAGCCATGGCCCTTCCCTCGCCGTCAACAGCGGCCGATTACAAGAAGAACCCCTTCACGCTCGTCTATGGCGACGCCATCACGCAGAACCTGCCTGGCAAGGTGAACATCCACCCGGTGAAGTACAAACTCGGCGGCTTGGACATCGTGGCCAATGTCTATACGCCGGCGAACTTCGACCCGGCAAGAAAGTACCCCGCTGTCGTCGTTGCACACCCCAACGGTGGTGTGAAAGAACAGACCGCCGGTTTGTATGCCCAACGCTTGGCCGAGCACGGCTACGTGGCGATCACGGCCGATGCAGCCTATCAAGGCGGCAGCGGTGGCCTGCCGCGTTCAGTGGACACGCCGATGAACCGCATCGAGGACATTCATGGCATGGCGGACTTCATCACCACCTACGCGGGCGTCGACGCGGATCGTCTCGGCCTCCTCGGCATCTGCGGTGGCGGCGGCTATTCGCTGGCAGCGGCGAAGACGGACAAGCGCTTCAAGTCCGTTGCAACGCTGAGCATGTTCAATTCCGGCAGGGTCCGCCGCAACGGTTTCGCAGACTCGCAGCTATCCACGATCCAGCAGCGCCTGAAGCAGGCCTCGGATGCCCGTGCTCAGCAGGTGGCCGGTGGCAAGATCCTCTACTCGGGCGACGCGGACATGACGGACGAGCAGATCGCAGCGCTGCCCTTCGAGATGTACCGACAGGGCTATGAGTACTACTGGCGCACGCATGCCCATCCCGGCTCGACCTTCAAGTACACGACGAGCAGCCTGCTGGACCTGATGCGCTGGGACGCCACTGACCAGATCGAACTGATCGAGCAACCCTTGTTGATGATTGCCGGCAGCAAGGCGGACAGCCTCTACATGACCGAGGAGGCGTTCGCCAAGGCCAGCGGTGCCAAGGACAAGGAGCTGTTCAAGATCCAGGGCGCAACCCACATTGAAACCTATTGGGTCCCTGAGTACGTTGAGGCCGTGGTGGCCAAGCTGGTCCCGTTCTACGGGAAGAGCATTTGACAGGGCGGGGTGAAACACTCCGAGGCAACACGGGCGCGTGAAAGCGGCTGAGTCCAATGACAGTGAACGCCAACGCAGCCTGGCGGCTGCTGGAGGTCCGTTCTCGCGGCTTGTGCACAGGCGCTGCCGGCCCGAACCGGGCCTTCACCAGGTGCACCAAAGCAGGTCGCAGTGTCCAGGCCCCAGGCTCCCCGGCATGATGGAGATGCCGGGGTTTCGCAGACAGCCAGCGAGCCGTCGGGTTTGTCTTTGACCTGGCATCAGGGATCTGTAGTTTGCCGCTTGACCTTCAACTCAAGTTGAAGCTTAAGCTCCATATCCTCTCATCACACAAGATGCTGCAAGGATCGATATGCAAACCATTTTGGGCGCCAATGGCCAGATCGCTGTGGAGCTGGCACGCGAGCTCCACCGCAACTACACGCAGAACCTGCGCCTGGTCAGCCGCAAGCCGCGCAAGGTGAACGATACGGACGAGCTGGTGTCCGCCGACCTGATGAATTCCGCGCAAACCCTGGAGGCCGTGCGTGGCAGCGAGGTCGTGTACTTCACCGCTGGCCTGCCACCAGACACCGAGTTATGGGAGGGGCAGTTTCCTGCCATGCTGCGCAACGCGCTCGATGCCACGCGGGCAGCGGGTGCCAAATTTGTCTACTTCGACAACACCTACATGTACCCGCAAACCGCGCAGCGGCAGACCGAGGAAACCGCCTTTGCCCCGGTGGGCCGCAAGGGGCGCGTGCGCGCCTTGATGGCCGAGATGGTGCGGGCCGAGATGCAGCTCGGCGATATCCCCGTCGCCATTGCCCGCGCGCCAGAGTTCTACGGCCCCGGCAAAACCCAAAGCATCACCAACACCCTGGTGATCGGCCCGCTCAAGGCGGGCCAGAAGGCCAAAGTGCCGGTCCGTGACGACAAGCTGCGCACCCTGATCTGGACGCCCGATGCAAGCCGCGCCATGGCAGCCATTGGCAATGCGCAAGATGCGTATGGCCAGACCTGGCATCTGCCCTGCTGGGATGAGCGGCTGACCTATCAGGCCTTTGTGAACCTGGCGGCTGCAACCTTTGGGATTGAGCCGCGCTACAAGGTACTGAGCCACCTGGCCATGGTGGTTGCTGGCTGGGTCTCCAAGCCCGTGCGCGAACTGCGTGAACTGCTGCCACGCTACGCGCACGACAATGTGTTTGATTCGTCCAAGTTCAAGCGCCGCTTTCCCGACTTTGCTGTCACCAGCTACGCACAGGGCCTCAAGCACATCGCGCAGGAGTCTTCATGAGTACGCCACGTGTCTTGCATGTCGTCACCAATGTCGCTCATTACGACGACCCTGCGCACGCAACAGGGCTGTGGCTGTCGGAGCTGACCCATGCATGGGATGTGTTTGCTGCGCAAGGGTACCCGCAGCAACTGGTGAGCCCGCTGGGTGGCGCCGTACCGCTGGAGCCGCGCGCACTCCAATGGCCGCACTTCGATGCTTCGGCCAAAGCCTGGCTCGATGATCCCGCGCGCATGGCCCTGCTGGCGAACACTGCGGCACCTGCTGATATCGATGCGAACGATTTCGATGCCATCTACTTCACTGGAGGGCATGCGGTGATGTGGGATTTTCCCGATAGTGCGGGGCTGCAGCGCATCACACGCAGCATCTGGGAGCGAAGTGGCATCGTTGCATCGGTTTGCCACGGCTACTGCGGCCTGCTCAATACGCAGCTCAGCGACGGCTCTTTGCTGGTCGCAGGCAAACGGGTCACGGGTTTTTCATGGACGGAAGAAATCCTGGCCGGAGTGGCCCGGTCCATGCCCTACAACGCGGAGCAGGAAATGAAGATGCGCGGTGCGCGCTATCAAAAAGCCTTGCTGCCTTTTATGTCGTATGTGGTGGCCGATGGCCGCCTCATCACCGGGCAAAACCCGGGGTCGGCCAAAGCGACTGCAAAGCAGGTGATGCAGGCTCTGGCAAGGCGCTAGGGCCGCGTTCCAAACTGCCGCAGGCCTATGCCACGCTTGCCCGCTTCTTGTGTCCGGTGCGCATGAGCTTGCCCATTTTTTCTTCAGCCGCTGCTTCAGAGGCCAGGGATTCGGATTGCTGGGCCAGTACATGGGAGAGCACGCGGCGTGCGTTGTCATGGCAATCCATGTTGTCTGGCCGCGCTTCAATATCGGTCAACAAAGCCTGCAACTGCTTTTTGCTGGTTTGCAGCTTTTTCTCCATGGCCTTGATATCGGCAATTTTTTGGCGCAGCGCGCCCACGACGGCCTCATGGTCCCAGCCTTGCAGGCCGGGCGGCAAGAGTGCACGAATTTCATCCAGGCTGAAGCCCACGCCCTGCGCCATCGCAATCAGCTCCAGCATCTGCACCATCTCAGGCGGATAGCTGCGGTAGCCATTCAAGCCACGCTCAGCCGCTTGCAGCAGGCCGCTTTGCTCATAAAAACGAATGCGTGATGTGGACAGGCCTGTGCGTTTGCTCAGTTCACCAATGTTCATGCGCAACCTTCGGCAAGGGGTCCTTGACCTTCAACAAGACTTGAAGCTTATCGTACTCGCAAGCCCTTCGTTGCGGCGGCAATTTGTAGCGGGCGCAACGTGCAAGCGATGCGACCTGACGCAGCTCGGTCAGCCGCTGCCTGCGCAATAGACCTCCTGTGCGCGAACTGTATGGATGGACAGTAGAATTTCGGGCTCGATAGTTTCCACAAGGGTCTGGACATGTCCGCAGAACTCGAACAAGAAGTCGTATCAATCTTCGAAGACCGCCTTTGGCATCACAACGGCTGGGAGGCCCGCGTCATCAAGAATGAAGACGACGATGGCTGGGCCGTTGCCATGACCCAGGACGGCCAGGTGGAGCCAAGCCTGGTCGGCCCGTGGACCATGGGCCGCGACAAGAAAAATCCCAAGCCGCTGGACGTTTCCGCCTTCAACACGCTCGTGAAGACGGCGCACGAGGTGATGCGCCGGCATGAGCAGCATCTGGCAGCGCAGTTGCACAAGGATGTGCAGATCGTGGTGGGCGGGTCACGCGTGACCGTCTCTCTGGATATCGAGCCCGATGAAGACAATCCCAGCGCCACGCTCACCGCCACTGCCGCCGACGGCAGCGAGCTGGCCAAGGTGGGTGTCAGGCCGGACCATCAGCTCACCCGGACGTCTGCGCAAGCCTGGGCAGAGGCTGGCTACCCCCGTCCCAGCGAGGACTGAGCCGCGGGCAAGGCCGGGGAATCAGGGGCTGCTTCACAGCTGCCTTCCAAGGCGGATATGCGGCTTTGCGGCTTTGCCACACGCTCTAGATGTGCAGCATGGCCAGCCCGCCCACGCCAAGGCCTAGCGCTGCCACGCCGAGCATGGCGTATTCCAGCCATTTTTTCTTGGTCAGCAGCGCGATGGCTGCAAGGGCAATGGCGACCTGCAGCGCGGTGGTGGCCTGCGCCCAGCGGTGATGCAGATGCATCTGCATCTCGGACTTCTCGTCCCATTGCCGGGCCTCGGCTTCCAGGCGGTCGGCATCGCGCTTGATGTCGTCCTTTTCCTTTTCGTAGCGCTCTACCTTGGCCTGGTAGGCGGCCCGCCTGTCCTCCGTGGTCGCCAGATCACGCGCGAACTCGGACAGCGATTGCTTGGTGCTCTTGGCCTGGAAGAAGGCCCACTGGTTGGCCGCTTCGGTCTTCTTGATGGCTGCGTCGTTCTTGTACAGCCCGGCATTGGCCTGGGTGGCGCCGCCCATGTACGCGAAGATGGCGCCCACCGTGGCGATGACTGCCGTGCACATGGCGATCTGGTTGGTCAGGCTGCCGCCGCCGATGCCGTGGTGGGCGGTTTGGCCATGCTCGCCCTGGGCAGCATGTTCGAGTTCGTGATCGTGTGGGCCGTGGACGTGAAAGCCGCCGGAAGACATAGGTGCCAATTCCTTGATGCAATGGGGTGGCGCATTATGGGGCCGGCCTGGCGGCAATCCAGGGCTCCAGGATGTGCGGGACGCATGGCCCGCTTGGAGGTCAGCGCCTTGGCTGACGGCCTGCAGATGGGGGAGGGGGATCAGGCGGCAGTCGCGCGGTGCGGCAGCGCTGCGAGCAGTATTTGACCTCGTCCCAATCACGTGCCCATTTTTTGCGCCATGTGAACGCAAGACCGCAGCACGCACACAGCTTGGAGGGCAGGTGGGGCTTCTTGTGCATGGCGCGGGCGTTCCTGCAGTTCAGCGCGTCAGCGTGGCCAGGGCGCGCCGGGCCAGTGCCCGTCCGCTGAGCCAGGCGCCTTCGACGCCTGCGCCGCACATCCAGTCGCCACACAGGCCCAGGCCCGCAGGCGCATCCCACCAGCAGCGGTTGACCAGGTGCGGTGCCGGCAGCGCATAGCGCCAGCGGTGGGCAGTGACGCGCAGGCCGCCTGGCAGAGAGCCGGACAGAGAGCCGGCCAGTGGGCCGGTCAGGGCCTCGAATGCCTGCAGCAGTTGCCGGGCCACGGATTCGGCGTCCGACTCGATGTGATCCTGGCTCCACCGTGCACTGGCATGCAGCACCCAGGTCTGCTGCCCTTGCTGCCCCTGCCGCCCTGGCTTGGCGCTGTCGCGTGCCACCCAGCACAGCGGGCCATCCGTGATTTCTGCCGCATCCCAGTCCAGCGGCAGGGCGGCGTCGGTGCGCAGCATGGCCACCCAGCAAGGCTGCATGCGCGCGCTGGCAGCCAGTGCCGCCGCATAGGGCGAGACCGGCTCCAGCAAGGCTGCCGCCTGCGGTGCAGGCACTGCCAAAACCAGGGCGCAGTATTCCGATCCGATCTGCCCGTGTTCGGCACAGTGCACAGTCCAGCAGGCAGATTCGTACTGCAACTGCTGAACCGTGGTTTGCAGGTGCAGCCGTACGTCATGCCCCTGTTGTGCAAGCCGCTGGACAAGAAACGCTGCGGGAGAGGTCATGCGCGGCACGCCCACCCAGCGGTCGGGGCCTGCCTCTGCGGGCACCACGTCTGTGCCCTGCAGGCGCACTGCGCGCGGACGCCAGGCGGCGACAACGCCGTGCTGCTCCCACTGGCGCACCTCCTGCACAAACTCCGGGTCCTGGGCCGCAAACGATGGAGCGCCGTGATCGCACTGCCACGCACCCTGCGGATCCTGCGCGCGCCGCGTGCTCATGCGCCCGGATGGGCCTCGGCTTTTCTCGAAGATATCCACGCGGCAGCCAGCATCGGCCAGCAGCTGTGCACATGCCAGACCTGCCATTCCCGCGCCGATCACCGCGACGGGGGGCGCGCCGTTCACAAGGCCTCCTGGCTGTGCGCTTCCTGGTGGCGCTCATGGCTGACCCAGATCAGCGCGCCGGTATCGACGCCCAGTTCCGCGGCCTTGGCGACGATGGATTGCAGCGTCTGCGGGGGCAGTTTCGGCTCTCTGGCCAGTATCCAGCAGTACTGCGTGTCCGGCCCGAGGACCAGCGCCCAGCGGTAGTCAGGGTCCAGGGCGGCCACATGGTAGCCGCCGTAGAACGGGCCGAAGAAGGAGACCTTGAGCGAAGCCGTGTCCGGCTTGCCCGTGAACAAGGCCTTGCCGACGGCGCGCTGCCACTGGCCCCGGGGCACGGAAAACCCCCGGTTCACCACCTTCACGCTGCCGTCTGCCTGCGGCGTGTACTCGGCGGTCACATCGGTCATGCCCCGCTCGAAACCATGGTCCAGCCGTGCCAGTTCGTACCAAAGGCCCTGGTAGCGCTGCAGGTCGAACGGTGAGACGGGCGTGACCGAGCCTGGCGCGCGCATGCTGGCGCAACCGCTGGCCAGCAGGCCGGCGCCAAGGGCCGCTGCCAGCAGGGTGCGCCGCCTGGCGGTGAAGACGGGGCGGGGGGCGGGAAAGTTCATGCGTATGTCCTTGGTGTTCTTGTCGCCTGCCGCCATCGGGCGACCAGCGGTGGCAGATCCGTGAGATGGCGCACCGGCGTCATGCCCGCGACCGGGCTGGAATAAAGCGCCGGGCATGCTCCACCGGCCCACAACTCGATCGACGGCGGCAGGTGGCTGCGCAGCTCGCCCAGGCAAGCCTGCGCCATCGCTCCGTTGTGGGCGCTGCTGAAGCTCAGCCCCACGATGTCGGCGCGATGCGCCCGCGCGGCCTGTGCCACGTCGCCGATGGGCGTCTGGGTGCCCAGCGATACGCAGTTGCAGCCTTCCAGGGCCAGCAGGGCTTCGACCATGAGCAGTCCCAGTCCATGCATCTCCTGCGGCAGCGTGGTCAGCAACACCTTGGGCGCGGACGGCGGGGAAGGAGGGGCGAGCGAGGCGATCGCCTGCCTCAAGACGCCGGTGAGCACCTCGGTGTACAGGTGCTCTTCGAACACTTCAAAACGCCCCTGTGCCCAGAATTCGCCGACCGCTGCGGTCAGCGGGGCCACGAGCGCGGTCACGAAACCGGCCAGGCCCATGCGCGACTGGGCCAGGCTCAGGCAATGCCTGAGCTGGGCAGGATCATGTGCGGCAATGGCGTTGAGCATCGGTGCGAAGCGGTCAGAGTCTGCTGCGTTCTCTGGGTTTGTCCTGGACAAATCCACGCTCGGCGAGGTGTCGGTGCGGGCAAGCAGCGCCTGCAGGCCGTCCAGATCCACGCCCATCAGCTTGCTGGGGCGCAGCCCCGTATCCATGAGCCGCCGGATCAGGGTCAGTTGTCGAACCTGGTCTGCCGGATAGCGGCGATCGCCTGCCGAATCCCGTTCAGGCCTTGGAAAGCCGTAGCGTCTTTCCCAGACACGCAGGGTGTCCTTGGCAAGTCCGGTCTCGCGTTCTACGGCCGAGATGGGCAGCCCGGGGCCAGGCGCCAAAGGCAGGGGGTCAGAAAGTGGCGTCATTGATCTGAAGGGAACAAAACGTCCGGTCATGGCCGGGATATTTTGAGGGATTTTCTGAATTGTCTAGGACAAAAATATGTTTTGTCCAATATATTACATAGAGAAACAAAGCGCAGGCCCGCTGGCCGCCACCCGGCAGCCGCTGGCGCGAGTGCTTTGTAGATCCCGGCCAGGAGATGACTGCCCCAGGCGCAGGCGAGGCTTCACACCATGATCGCCGCGCCCTTGTGCAGTCTTTCCGGCCACGCAGTTCGTACCGATGATCATCATGAATTTGTCCAACTGGCCACTGGCCCGCCGTCTCGCAGCTGCCTTCGCATGCGTCATCGCCATTTTTCTTCTTGTCATCGCGCTGGCCGTGAGCAGCCAGTCCCGGCTCAAGGAGGCCCAGCAATGGAACGAGCACACCTTCAAGGTGATGTCCCAGGGACAGCGCATGCTCACGGGCATGGTCAACATGGAGACGGCCTCGCGGGGCTATCTCCTGTCGGGCGACTCCCGTTTTCTTGCCCCCTGGGACGAAGGACTCAAGGAGTTCGAGGCCTCCTGGCAGGAGGCCGTACGCCTGACCGAGGACAACCCCGCCCAGCAGCGCCGGCTCGACGGAATCCGGCTGCGCCACCGTGAATTCGTGCAGGCGGTGCAGCCGCTGCAGGCGCTGCGGCGGCAAGTTCAGGACGGCACGGCGACCGTCGAGGATCTGGTTCGCGAGTTCTCTCTGGGGCGCGAGAAGGCGGCCATGGATGGGCTGCGCGCACTGCAGGCGGACCTGGTGCGTGAGGAGGAGCAGCTCATGGCCGAGCGCCTGACGCGCACCGAGTCGCTGGCGGCAATGACGCTGGCGTTCGAGCTGGGCGGCGCGCTGGTGGCCGTCGTGCTGGCCGCTCTGCTGGGTACCTGGGTCACGCGCTCCATCACCGGCCCCATCGGCCAGGCCATCCAGGTGGCGCGCGCGGTGGCATGCGGGGATCTGACGCAGCGGGTGGAGGCCACCACCCACGATGAAGTGGGGACCCTGCTGCGCAGCCTCGGCGAGATGAGTGACGCGCTATCGCAGGTCGTGGCCGTCGTGCGCAGCGGCAGCGAATCCGTGGCAAGTGCAAGCACGCAGATTGCCCAGGGCAACACCGACCTGTCCTCGCGAACCGAGAGCCAGGCCAGCGCGCTTGAACAGACGGCGGCCTCCATGGAGCAGCTTGGAGCCACCGTGACCCAGAACGCGGATGGCGCGGGCAAGGCCAACGCGCTCGCGCAGCGGGCCAGCGGCGTGGCCGGGCAGGCGGGCGAGGTGGTCACCCAGGTCGTGGACACGATGAAGGGCATCAGTGAAAGTTCGCGCCGCATCGCCGACATCATCAACGTCATCGACGGCATCGCGTTCCAGACCAACATCCTGGCGCTGAACGCTGCGGTGGAGGCTGCGCGTGCCGGAGAACAGGGCCGTGGCTTTGCTGTGGTGGCCTCCGAGGTCCGCAGCCTGGCCGGCCGCAGCGCGGCGGCGGCCAAGGAGATCAAGGCCCTGATCTCCGACAGCGTCGAGCGGGTCGAACAGGGCTCTGTGCTGGCCGACCGCGCGGGGGGCACCATGGCTGAAGTGGTGACGAGCATACGCAGCGTCACCGACCTCATGGGCGAGATCAGCGCGGCTTCCGCCGAACAACGCAGCGGCGTGGCACAAGTAGGCGAGGCGGTCACGCAGATGGACCAGGCGACGCAGCAAAACGCAGCCCTGGTGGAGGAAATGGCGGCGGCAGCCACGAGCCTGCGCCAGCAGGCGCATGACCTTGTGCAGTCCGTGAGCGTTTTTCGCCTGGGGCCCCAGACGCAGGGTTGAGGCACCAGCGGGCAGCGCAGTTGCCCCCGGCCCTGCTGGCTATTGGAAAAACGCCGGGCAGGTGCTGGGCAAGGCGGTGGTGGGAATGGCCTCGCAGGTGTTGCGGAAGGTCAGGTTGCCTTGCCTGTCGGTGGACAGTTCCCACACGCTGTCGTAGTCGTCAAAGCTCCAGGGCGGCACTTGCGCTGCGGCGGCCGGGTTGCGGTACATGCCGGTCAGCAGGTATTGCACGGCCTTTTCGATATGGGCGTGCTCCCAGCCCACCAGAACCGTGCCGCCCTGCGCCGCACGGCTGAAGTAGGGGGAGGCACGGTTGAAAAGCGCCTGTGCCAGGTCGATGGCATCGTTCCACTGGAACTCGGCCAGCGTCAGGGGCAGGCCGTGCTCGATGGCGAACGGCGCCACGGTCAGCGAGGGGCGGATGTACGAGCATGTTCCGTTGCAGCCGATGATGTTGTCGGGGTCGGACGTGAAGATGTGGTCCGGCTTGCGCTTCATGATGTCGCTGAGCCGGGCGTTGGCGCCCAGCGCGCGCCACTGCCCCTGGCACACGTAGTTGCCGTTTTCGAAGCTGCCGCTGGGGTGTGCTTCCACGTGGCGCACCAGGTACACCTTTTGTTCGGTGTAAGGCTGCCAGCCGCCCGGTGCCCTGGCCTGGATGGTGACCGGCGGCTGGGCACAGGCGGCGCGCGGGGGCAGGGGCAGCCTGGGGAACTGCGGGTCATCGGCAATGCCGTCGCTGTAGATGCCCAAGGCAAACGGCTGGCTCTGGCCCGACAGCACCACGTACTGGTGGGGGCCGTTCAGTGCCAGCGCATCGTTGCTGACACTGCCTGCCATGGCCTGGATCATCTCGGGCGGCATGGCCATCACATAGGTGCCGCGCGGCTGGTTGCCCAGCAACTGCTGCACGAAGTACGCCGGGGAGTTGTAGACGCTGGCATCGCCCTGGCTGAGTTTCTTCGAGCTCACCCCGAAGTTGTTCAGCAGCGCATAGGGCTCGATGGTTTGCAGCGGCACCATGCTGGGCGAGCCCGCATAGGTGAATGCATACACCTGGCGCACCTGCCCCGCCTTGCCTGCAAGCAAGCCGTTGAGCAACTGGCCAAAGCGCAGCGCGTGGTTGAGGCCCGTGGGCGAGAGGTTGTTGCCTTCGGCTGCCTGGCTTTCAAAGCCGGGCACGAGGACAAGGTTCCAGTCGTTCGGATTGAGGGCTGGAGAGGCCGCCAGGGCGGCGCGGTTGAGGCACAGCGCGCACAGCAGCAATAAAAGGACACGCAGCATCATGGTGTTTTTCAGGTGGCCCGCGCTGTGCGTTGTGAATGCGCGGTGAGGTGGGAGGGCGGTGGGTTGAAGGTGCGCGGGCCGGACGATCAGGGCGTGAAGTACTGGCGGCGCTGGTGCTGCTCCTGGTGCATGGGGAACATCACGGCGTAGAACTCGGTCCAGCCACCCATGCGCACGCGCAGCAGGTCGTAGCGTTCCGGGTCCTTGCTTGCGGCCTGGTAGGTGGCCAGATCGGCGCAGGTCAGCGTGATCAGGTTGGAGCCCGTGCCGCCGTCGGCGTAGACGCGCAGGAAGCGCTTCAGGTCCTCCAGCGGGAAGTTCTCGGAGATGTTCATGTCCACCGGGGAGGCGTTGGAGAGCCCGTAGTCAATGGCCTCGTTGCGCCAGCTTTCCAGCGATTGGTAGATGTTGCGGAAGGCCGGGGCCGCCGCCAGGTCCTGCGGCGCCGGCACGGGCGACAGGTCGGACGCAATGGGCATGCCGTTGCGGCGGCCGTCGGCCGTGGCGCCGCAGGGCGCGCCATCGCCCACGTAGCCCTCGAAGGTGCCGATGCCCGGGGTGACGACGAATTCGAACGCGCCATAGGTCTTGGCAATGCCGTCCAGCACCGGCTGCAGCGCGGGATGGGGCTGGCGGATGACATCCACGCACAGGCGGATCAGGTGGTCCATCACCCAATTGCCCAGTTCATCCACGTCCTTGTGGCCGCTACCCCATTTGGGCAGCTGCAGGGCGATGTCGCGCCATTCCTGGTAGCGGCGTGCGCGCTCGCCGGCCGCCGCAGGCCCCATCAACGCGTTCTGGTAGGGCTCGACCGGGGTGTAGCCCCAGTCGTTGATCAGGCAGTCCACCAGCTCGGGGAGCGTGGCAATCGCCGTCTCGCGGTCGTACACCAGCTTCTTGATCGCATAGAGGGAATCGATGGTGTTGGAGACGCCCACGCACAGCGGCGCAATCATGTGAAAGCGCGCCCCGGCGTTGGTCAGGTCGCGGCCGGACTCGACACAGCCGTCGATCAGCGTGGACAGCAGGGGGCTGGGGCAGATGTCGCCCAGATTGCCGTAGGCACCGAGGATGACGTTGTAGGTCTGGATCACCAGCCATTCCAGTTGGCGCAGGAACTGCGACTGCAGCTGTTCGAAGCTGTCTATCTCATGTGCGGGCGGGGAGCGGAACGTCTGCTTCAGGCCGCGCAGGTAGATCGGCCCGGCCGCGCCATAGGTGGCGCCCTGGTTCAGCGCCTGCTCCAGCGCCGTCATGGGCGTGACGTTGGCAAACGCGAACTCGGTGGCACCTGCCAGCATCGGCTCGTAGCAGCCGTCGGCGGCATAGTCGCGCGACCAGCGCAGCGACACGTCCTTGCCCGAGCGGCGCAGCGCTTCGCACAGCTTGTCATCCTGGTAGAGGATGGGGTGGGCACCGCCTGCCAGCAGCGACTGGGCCGCCGCGTCCAGCACTTCCTGGGGCATGTCCTTGTAGACCCGCAGCGAGAGCGTGGGCGCGTTCACCGGGATGCGGCGCGCCGCCTTCAGGCACAGCATGGTCACCGGGTTGACGCCGCCGGTGGGCTGGGCATCGTCATTGGCCACATAGCCGCCCACGGTGATCTGCTGCACCCACTGGTTGATGCCGCCGCCCTGCGGGAAGTTGCCGCCCAGCCCGCACACGGCCGTGGTGCCGTAGTTGACGTAGTCGGTGATGTTGGCCCGGTTCACGAAGGCGTTCTCGCCCATCTTCAGCCACAGGCAGTCGATGATCTCCTGCGCACGGGCCTCGTCCAGCGGATGCTTTTGGAGCAGCGGCCACAGGATCTGGTCCAGCCGCCCCAGGGCCGTCAGCTCGCCCAGCAGGTGCAGGCAGCAGTGAAAGGAAAAGATCAGCTGCACGCCGTCATGGAAATCACGCGGCGGCTCGCTGCTCAGGTGGCGCAGGCGGGCGGCCACGTCGCGCATGTTCTGTGCGTCCTGCGGCGTGGTGGCGCGGGCCACGGTCTGCTCGGCATGCTCGGCCCAGTTGAGCAGGTAGCGCTGCACGCCTTGCAGCGACCAGATCGCCCCCTGATAGAACTCCTGCTGCGCCGTCGCCAGGCCGGGCTGTGCCTGCTTTTGCTGCAGCTGCGCCAGCAGGCCGCCCAGGCCCAGATCGACCAGGCGCTGGTAGTGCGGCACCACATGGCCCATGGCCGACCATTCGTTGAGCTCGCCCTTGAGCCAGGCTGCAATCGTCTCCTGCTCGCTCAGGTAGGGCACCACTTCCTTGCCGCGCCCGAGCGTGAAGTCGGCAATGATGCCCACCAGCAACTCTTCGGGGTAGATGCGCAGCAGCTGGTTGTCCCGCACCAGCCGCGAGTGTGGGGCCGAGAGCAGGTCGGCCAGCGTCTTCTGGTTGGCCAGCCCCTTGCGCAGCAGGGCCGAGCCCTGCAGCACCGGCGCTTCATCCGGTGTCGTCAGCGTGGACAGGTGCGGCAGGCGCGGAAAGGGCTGACGGCGCAGCCAGCCGTCGCTCCAGTGCGAGAAGGTGCGCCCCAGCAAGGCCAGCAGGCGGGGGCCGGGCGGGTCACCGGGCGCATAGCCGCCCTCGGCCATCTGGTGCAGGTAGTCCTGCGAGTTGTAGAACATGTAGCCGTTGGGGCTGCGCACGTCCCAGTGCGGGTCTTCCTCGGTATCGGCCACGCTGGCCACGTGGGCCACGTCCAGCTCTGCAGCCGCCGGCACATACCAGTAGGCGCCCGCCACGCCCTGCACCACGCTCATCAGCCGATCGACGGGACGATCGGGCATGTCACCCATCAGGTGGTGCAGGATTTTCTCGAAACGCTCCTGTTCGTTGCAGAAGGCCACGAACATCAGCCCCGTCTCTCGCGCCGCGTGGCCGGCCTGCTCGCCAAATGGCAGCGCCTGGCGCAGCAGCTTGCGGTTGTCGCCATTGGCATCACGCACATGGGCGCGGTGGATATGCGCATCTCCAGGCGCCTGCGGCAAGATGGCTCCATCCGTATCGCGGCCGATCATGGCGTCTTCGCTGTCCGGCGACATGGCGGCAATGGCGCGCCAATCAAACAGGAATTTCTGGGTGAAGGCGAATGAGGCGCCCGCATACGCATCGCCCAGCAAAATATCCGCGGCCAGACTGATGGGATCGTTGGGATTGGTGATGCCATCCAGATAGCGGCCGCCGATGACGCGGCCATCCTCTCGTTTGCCGGCCTCCACTACGTCGATGTGGCTGGCCAGTGCTTCCAGCGCGGACATGCATTCGCTCACCAGGCGGCGCGCCGTTTCTGCATCGGGCGCTTTGACGAAAAGCAGCACATCTCCGCCGGTATTGCGCAATTTGGGCGAATGGTCGAGCACCTTGCGGCTGACCGGAATCTCGCGGTTCTGCCAGCGGCCCCACAACTGCGGCGCAAATGCAGCCACCAGCCCCGAGGGCTGGGGCGCAGCCTCGCTGGCCTGGGCCAGCTTGCGCACCACATCCAGCACCGCCTGCTGGCTGGCAGGTCCATGGTCCCGCAGCGTGATGGTGAGAACATGGCCGAATAAGGCCCGCAGCAACAGGCCGCGTTGAGCACCCTTGACGACGTTGGCAAACATGCGACTTCCTTGCGATGGGGATTGAAAAGAAGCAACGCTCGTAAAGACTGTTCAAAGCGGTACTCCGGCAACAAGACTGCGGAGCAGGCGGCGATGGATGCCGCTCAATACCCCACGTCCCGAACCGGATCGCAAGTTAAACCAAATGTAAAAAATTTTCCAACTGAATATAAATTCTTCTTGTTTACTCGGATAGAGCGATATTTGTTCGCCTTGTGCTATACGCGCAGACGCCTGCTTCATTACAACGAATGATTCGGTTTGCCACGCCCGGGTGATCCATCCATAAATACCCTGGACATCTTGGTTATTTGATATTGCCATATCGTTATCGGGAGTCTTGCGTGCTCTCGCGATTACGAGCGATTACGAGCGATTTCAAGCGATGTCGCCAATGCCAAGCCAGCAATGAATCAATTGAATATCCGTCCCTATCGCATCGGCTCGATTGGCGATTCGATCGACAAGCCCGCATTTCCCGGAGTCAGGGTTTTCCAATGGCGACGGTACTCGTCAGGTCCACGGCCCAGCGCCACCCCAAAAAAAAGAGACGTGGACAGGGCGCACAGGCGGGCCGGAGGCGGCAGGCTCGGCCATCCGGTTTTCCGAACGATGCAGGCGTTCCATCGTTCGGATTTCCGTGCCACCTTATGCATAAAAGTAAGGTCGATATAGGCGAATCAAGCAGTTAGCGCGGGGTGCAGGTGCCGGATGCGGCTGGCACGGTCTGTGCACTGTCAGGCGCAGGCCACGTGCATCGTGGTTGTGTATGCAGGGAGACAAGCCCGTCTTCACTGTGGCATCCGGCCCGTGGCCGGCAGCCGTGGTGGCCGGGCTCGCTTGCAAGACCGAAATACGTCCAACGAAAAAATCCGCATGAAATTCAACCGCTTGACCACCATGGTGCTCGTGGCCATGGTCCTCGGCGTGCTGGTGGGCTATGCCTGCAACAGCTACGCACCCACGCCCGAGGCCGCCAAGGAAATCGCCAGCTACTTCGGCATCCTCACCGATGTCTTCCTGCGCATGATCAAGATGATCATCGCGCCCCTGGTGTTCGCCACCCTGGTGTCGGGCCTGGCCAACATGGGCGACGCCAAGGCCGTGGGCCGCATCGGCGGCCGCGCGCTGGGCTGGTTCATCGTGGCCTCGTTCTGCTCGCTGGCCATCGGCCTGATCTATGCGAACGTGTTGCAGCCCGGCCACGGCCTGAGCGTGGCCCTGCCGTCGTCGGCCGAGGGCCTGAACCTCAAGACCTCGGCGCTGAACCTCAAGGACTTCATCGCCCACGTGTTCCCCAAGAACATCTTCGAGGCCATGGCGACCAACGAGGTGCTGCAGATCCTGGTGTTCGCGCTGTTCTTCGGCATTGCGCTGGGCAACCTGCACAACCAGGCCGCGCGCTCCATGGTGGGCCTGATGGACGAAGTGGTCCACATCATGCTCAAGGTCACCGACTACGTGATGCGCTTCGCCCCCGTGGGCGTGTTCGGTGCCGTGGCCGGCACCATCACCATCCATGGCCTGGGCATGCTGTCGGTGTTCGGCAAGTTCATGCTGTGCTTCTACCTGGCCCTGGCCACGCTGTGGGTGCTGCTGATCGTGGCCGGCTACTGCGTGCTGGGCCGTGACATCTTCCGCCTGCTGAGCCTGATCCGCGGCCCGCTGCTGGTGGGCTTTTCCACGGCCAGCAGCGAATCGACCTATCCCAAGCTGATGGAGCAGCTGGAGAAGTTCGGCATCAAGCCGCGCATCATCGGCTTCGTGCTGCCGCTGGGCTACTCGTTCAACCTGGACGGCTCGATGGTCTACACCACCTTCCTGGCCATCTTCATCGCCCAGGCCTACGGCATCGACATGACGCTGACGGCCCAGATCACCATGCTGCTGGTGCTGATGGTGTCCAGCAAGGGCATTGCCGGCGTGCCACGCGCATCGCTGGTGGTGGTGGCCGCCGTGCTGCCCATGTTCGGCCTGCCCGAGGCGGGCATCCTGCTGATCCTGGGCATCGACCACTTCCTGGACATGGGCCGCACCCTGACCAATGTGCTGGGCAATGCGATCGCCACGGCCGTGGTGGCCAAGTGGGAAGGCGCCGTCGATCCGACCGCGGCCACGGATGACGACGAGTCCCTGCTGCCCACGGACCATTCCGAGCAAGGGCGGCCCGCTGTCTCGGCCTGAGGCCCAGGCGGCGCTGGGGGGCACTGATAACATCGGTGCCTTCACCATGCCCGCCCGCCGCCCCCTGCGCCAGCTCATCCTGCTTTTGCTGTGGCTTGCCCTGAGCGGGCTGAGCGGCTGGGGTGCGTACCTGCTGGCGCAGCGGCTGGGCATCGCCGATCTGCGTGCCACGGGCATGCACCGGCTGGAGCTGTACGGCGCCAGCCTGCAGCGCGAGATCGGCAAATACGCCTTCCTGCCCGACGTGCTGGCACTGGAAGGCAATGTGCAAAGGCTGCTGGCCGAGCCCGGGGACGAGCAGCTCACCAACCGCGTCAATGCCTACCTGGAGCAGCTCAACGACCGCGCGGGCACTCTGACCGCCTACCTGGTCGATGCGCGCGGCCACGTCGTGGCCTCCAGCAACTGGCGGCGCTCCGACAGCTACATGGGCGAGGACCTGAGCTTTCGCCCCTACTACCGCACGGCCATGGCCACGGGCAGCGCGCGCTTCTTCGGCATTGGCACCACGCGTGGCGAGCCCGGCTACTACCTGGCCTCCACCCTGGGCGACGACACCCACACGTTGGGCGTGGCCGTGGTCAAGGTCAGCCTGGACCAGCTGGAGCAATCGTGGTCCACGGTGGAGGCGCCCGTGCTGGTGGGCGACGAGAACGGCGTCGTCATCCTGGGCACGGTCTCCGACTGGAAATTCACCACCTTGCGCACGCTGGACGAGGGCACGCGCGCCGCCTTCGACCACACGCGCCAGTACAACCGCCGCGCGCTGGAGCCCCTGGGCCTGCAGGTGCTGCGCGACCTGGGCCAGGGCGCGCGCCTGGTGCGCATTGCCCGCCATGGCGAGGAATCGCCAGGCTCGGTCTACCCGGTCAGCGGCCGCTTCCTGGCCCAGTCGCGCCAGCTGCCGGGCACGCCCTGGACGATCACCGTGCTCTCGCACCTGGAGCAGGTCGACCAGCTGGCCCAGAGCCGCGCGCTGGCCGCGGCCGTGGGCGCGGCCTTTGTGCTGCTGCTGGCCATGATGGTCAACGAGCGCCGCCGCCACCTGCGCGACCGGCTGGCCGCGCGCGAGGCGCTGCAGGCCGCGCACGACGAGCTCGAGCGCAAGGTGGAGCAGCGCACGGCCGACCTGTCGGCCGCCAACGAGGCGCTGCAGGCCGAGGTGGCCGAGCGCACTCACGCCGAGGCCACGCTGCGTGCCGCCCAGGACGAACTGGTGCAGGCCGGCAAGCTGGCCGTGATAGGCCAGCTGTCCACGGGCGTGGCGCATGAACTCAATCAGCCGCTGACGGCGCTGCGCACCCTGGCCGGCAACAGCCAGCGCTTTCTGGAGCGCGGCGATACCGAAACCACGCGCGTGAACCTGGAGCGCATGGCGCAGCTGGCCGACCGCATGGGCCGCATCACCGGCCAGCTGCGCAACTTCGCGCGCAAGTCCAGCGGCGCCAGCCAGGCCGTGCCGTTGGCGCATGCGCTGGACAATGCGCTGGCCGTGCTGGAGTCGCGCGTGGCCGAGACCGGCGCCCGCATCCTGCGCGATGATGGCGTGCCCGAGGCCGTGGCCTGGTGCGACCGCAACCGCATCGAGCAGGTGCTGATCAACCTGATCAACAACTCCCTGGACGCCATGCGCGGCCAGCCCGCGCCCTGCCTGGAGCTGGCCTGCGCCGTGGCCGATGGCCACGCCCAGGTCACCGTGCGCGACCACGGCCCGGGCCTGAGCGAAGCGGCGCAGGCCCATCTGTTCCAGCCGTTCTTCACCACCAAGGAAGAGGGCGTGGGCCTGGGCCTGGGGCTGGCGCTGTCGGCCGGCATCGTGCGTGAATGCGGCGGCACGCTGACGGGCAGCAACCATCCGGGCGGTGGCGCCGTCTTCACGCTGAGCCTGGCCCTGGCACCCTCCACACCCTCTGCTGACACACCATGACCGACGCCCTCAAAGTCCTGATCATCGAGGATGACCCCGACATCGTGCTCGGCTGCGAGCAGGCTCTGCAGCTCGAAGGCATCGCCTGCGAAAGCGTGGGCAGCGCCGAGCAGGCGCGCCGGCGCCTGTCGCGCGACTTCGCGGGCATCGTGGTCAGCGACATCCGCCTGCCGCGCATGGACGGCATGGCCTTCCTGCGCGAGCTGGTGGCCATGGACCCGGAACTGCCCGTGGTGCTGATCACCGGCCACGGCGACATCTCCATGGCCGTGCAGGCCATGAAGGACGGCGCCCAGGACTTCATCCAGAAACCCTTCGCCCCCGAAACCCTGGTCGGCGCCGTGCGCCGCGCCCTGGAGCGCCGCCGCTTGGTGCTGGAAGTGCGGGCGCTGCGCCAGCAACTGGACCAGCGCGACAGCCTGGAGCACCGGCTGATAGGCCGCGCGCCCAACATGCGCCAGCTGCGCCAGATGCTCACGGGGCTGGCGCAAAGCGCGGCCGATGTGCTGATCCAGGGCGAGACCGGCACGGGCAAGGAACTGGTGGCGCGCTGCCTGCACGAGGCCAGCGCGCGGCGCGAAGGCAACTTCGTGGCCGTCAACTGCGGCGGCCTGCCCGACACGCTGTTCGACAGCGAAATGTTCGGCAGTGAGGCCGGCGCCTATACCGGCGCGGGCAAGAAGCGCATCGGCAAGCTGGAGCACGCCAGCGGCGGCACGCTGTTCCTGGACGAGATCGAAAGCATGCCCCTGCCCATGCAGATCAAGCTGCTGCGCGTGCTGCAGGAACGCGTTCTGGAGCGCCTGGGCTCCAATACCCTGATCCCCATCGACTGCCGCGTGATCGCGGCCACCAAGGTGGATCTGCTCGAACTCAGCAGGCAGGGCCTGTTCCGCGCCGACCTCTACTACCGCCTGAACGTGGCCACCGTCTCGCTGCCGCCGCTGCGCGAGCGGCGCGAGGACGTGCCGCTGCTGTTCGAGCACTTCGCGCTGCAGGGCGCCGCGCGCCACCAGCGGCCCGTGCCCGAGCTGACCACGGCGCGCGTGCAGCAACTGCTGGGTTATGACTGGCCCGGCAACGTGCGCGAGCTGCGCAACGTGGCCGAGCGCACGGTGCTGGGCATCGAGACCGGCTCGCCCCCCTTCGGCCAGCCGGCCGGCACCACCGCGCAGGACGCCGCGCCCCGGCCGCTGGCCGCCGCTGTCGAGGCCTTCGAGCGCGCCCTCATCGCCGACGCCCTGCGCCGCCACGCCGGCAGCCTGGCGCGCACGGCCGAAGCCCTGTCCATGCCCAAGACCACGCTGCACGACAAGATCCGCAAGTACGGGCTGGATGGGTAGGGGCTGGTTGCCCGCCCCCAGCCCGGATTTTCGGGAAACGGCCTGGCCTACCTGGATTCGTAGGACGGGCGCAGTGCCGCAATCGCCTTTTGAATCGCAGCACGCACGGCGGGCCGGTCGATCACCTCGCCACAGTGCAGCACGGGCAATGGCTTGCCCTGTCCGGGACGGGTTTCGTCGCGCATGACGGCCACATCGCCGTTGGCGCCCTTGGCGTTCTCTTGCTGCACCTGCTCGGCAATGCCCGCCAGCACTTCGATATCCCCGTGCATGCGCTGCACGATGACGGATGCCCAGGCATCTCCTGGATCCTTGATTGCGTTGCCTGATGTGCCACGCACCGTATGCACAAGCCCCGAGTCGGCGTTCAAGTAAATCTTATGCATCAGATTAATATGTTTATGTCAATTGTTATTGCATAACGTAACAATAATGAGATTTATCTGAAATTAGATCTCGATACTTGCCGCGCGCAGACGATTAGATAAAAATGACAATCAATTCAACTCATTATTCCGATAAGTTAATGCGTTAAACAGATATTGGGCGTTGTTATACAACGTATTAATCATTCGCAAGACTGTCGGATATTTGAAAGAATATTGCTTTCCATGCAGAGCAAGATTCTTTTTCTGAACGCTTTTTTGCGCAAGAAAAATAGGTTTATGCAACAACGCCTAAGCTATAAAAAATAGAAATCTACAAAATATCTCGGATCATCATAAATCCGGGGGGCCAATATTCAAACGGGAGGGGATCATGAAGTCATTTTTTACAATCTTGCTAGGTCTTTATATTGCGAACCCCGCATTTTCGGCGAGAACATTGTGCAGCCCTTACAGCACAATTCCCACAAGTGACAATGCATATGACGGAGATCCATATGCCGCCGTTGAATGGCTATTTTACAGCTCCTACCCTTGGGAAAGCAGGTTGGATGAATCTTTTGAAGATTATGAGTGGACTGATCCAGAAGGCTGCCCTGGGTATGGCATAACAACAAATTCGGCGCCAGAGTTTGTTTACTCGGATAATAACTATAACTTTCTTTTTCGCGCCAAAGGACATGAGGCCAGGCATTGGAAAAAATATTCAGGGCGATGCATTCAACAAGCTCCTGACTCCAACGAAACCGCAGGAACTAAAGTGGTAAACGGTGGAACATATCTTGACGGCGAAGGCACCGTCTGCATCACTATTTTTCCAAAAAATGAAACGGTTGAAAATGCTCCTCCTCTTGATCCCTGGAAAATTCCAAAAATCAATAATGACAATGAAAAAACCTGCAAACCCGATCTTTACACACCAAATCCAGTCTTCCTTCCAACTGGAGCAAAGTTTTTGGTAGAAACCGATTTTGATGACAAATCACCACACCCATTAAGTTTAAAGCGCTATTATCTTAGCGATCGCCCAAATTTCGAAAGATTGTTCGGGAAGTGGCGGCACAGCTTTGATGAAAATCTCGAGCATTACGGACCAACGAGTACTGGAAAAGAATATATTCTTGTTCACCTTGCGGGCGAAGGGGCCTCTCACTTTTACAAGCAAAATGGTCAGTGGGTAAATTCATCAGGAGGAGGGAATGGGAGCTTGACTCTGGCCGGTAACCAGTGGATTTTTACGTCGAAAAATGGCGTTCGGAGAAATTTCGAAAAAACGGGTAGAATTCTCCGCCGCATTGATATCAACGGCTGGGCCTATGAATATAGCTACTCAACCAGTGGGGATTTGAAAAAAGTAAAAAATAATTTCGGCAGATCATTGAATTTTGAGCAAGATTCATCTGATTACCAGAAGTGGAATGTTTCTCTGGATAATCAGCATGTGGTTAGTTATCTTTCCGATTATGGACAGCTCGGCCGCGTAGATTACCCCGATGGCAACTCGAAAAGTTATGTTTACACGAATAGTCTAGAGGAAGTTTGGGATGAATCAGGAGTAAAATCTGCATCATATTCCTACGATGCAGCGGGACGAGTAAAATCCACGGAGTTTGCAGATGGCGTAAACAAGTACCAAATCAGCTATCCAGGAAAATATGCATCCTCCGCAGTCGTGACTGACCCGTTGGGAAAAGTGCGCACATACAAATTTGGTGGAGAAAATAGCAGCAATGCTACTGCCTCCACTGCACCGGGCTCAATGATTCGTCGGTATATTTCCTCGGCGACACTTAATAGTCAAGGATTCCCAATAGAGGATTACGATTTCAAAGGCAATCGGAATACTTACTCATGGGATACCAATCGAGGCTTAGTGATAACCACAACAGAAGCCAAAGATTCAACGGCCGAACGATCTACGAAAAATGAGTGGCATCCACAATGGCGCCTGCCTGTCACCGTTGCCGAATCCGGCCGCACCGCCAACTACACCTACGATAACTTAGGCAATCTCTTGTCTCAGACGGTGACGGACACCGCGACCGGAGCGGCACATGTCATGAGTTGGACTTATTACCCGTCAGGCTTGGTCGCCACAGAAACCGTGCCCAACGGGGCAATTGCCAACTACCAGTACGACAATGCTGGCAACCTAACCACCGCAACCAATGCACTGGGGCACACAGAGACATTCACTCACGATGCTGCGGGCAGGGTGTTGACCTATACCAGCGCCACGAGCTTGGCTGCGGCATACAGCTATGACGCACGAGGACGCCTGCTGACGGCCAACAGGGGCGGACTGCTGACCACACTTACCTATCGTCCCAGCGGGCAGGTGGCCACCGCAACGCTGCCTTATGGGTATGTGATGACGTATAGCTACGATGCAGCCCATCGCCTCATAGGCTGGAACGACAACCGGGGCGCCTCAGGCACCTACGCGCTCGATGCCATGGGCAACCGTTTGAGCGAAGAGGTACGAAACGCCCAGGGCCAGTTGGCTTGGAAGTTAGCGCGCAGCATCAACAGCCTGAACCGCGTGGCCAGCACCCAGATAGGCAGCAGCGCGGCGCCTACAACCTACTCCTATGACGCCAACGGTGACCTGAGCAGCGTCACCCAGACGCTGCCGGGCATCCAAAACACCACCACCCTCACGCTGGATGCGCTGCGGCGCATCAAGAGCCTGCAGGATGCCAACAATACCAATGCGGCACTCACCTATAACGCCCTCAACGACGTCACTCAAGCCTCGGACTTCAAAGGCGTATCCACCACCTATACCCGCGACGCCCTGGGCAATGCCCCCACTGAAGCCAGCCCCGACATCAGTAGCAAAAGTGCCACCTACGACGCCCTGGGCTTGCTCAAGCAGGTGACTGACGCCATGGGCCGTGCCACCACCATCACGCGCGATGCCCTAGGCCGCCCCACACAGCTGCAGTACGCTGATGCCACCAGCACCGTGCTGCGCTACGACCTGCCGGGCGGCAGCTACAACGTCCCCGGCGCGCCGCAGGCCAGCGTGGGCTATCTGTCAGAAGTCCAAGACCCGGGCGTGACCACCGCCTTTCAGCTTGACCTGCTGGGCCGCCTCACCCGCAAGACCCAAACCCTGATGGCCAACGGCGACCCCCGTGCTCTGGCCTACAGCTACCACCCTGCTGGTAGCGCAGGTGCCGGGTTGCTGAACACCATCACCTATGCCAGCGGCAAGCAACTGTCCCACGTGTACAACAGCACCGGCCAGCTCACCGCCCTGCACTGGAATGATCAGCCCCTGGTCACAGGTATCACCTGGAATCCTCTTGGCCAGCCCACGGGCTGGCAGTGGCCCAGCTTTGTGTCAACGCTCGGCACCCTCCAACCCCTTACCGAGCAGCGCACCTATACCGATGCAAACCAACTGGCCAGCAGCAAGCTGTTGAACCTGACCTGGGATGCTGCGGGCCGCATCAGCCTCATCCAGCAGCAGCACATGCTGCCGGGCAGGGCGGCAGCCCAGCAGGCAAAACTGTCCAGCGCCTTCAGCCATGACGCCGTGGGACGCCTGACGGCCAGCGCCCACAGCGCGCCTGCAGGCCTCACGCTGCCCACAGGCTGGAGCCTTGCCGACACCATCGAGCTCAGCGCCTCCGGCTATGCCTGGGACGCCAATGGCAACCGCACCCAGGTGCACTACAGCAATGCCCTGGCATCCGGCACGTCCACGCTGCAGCGCAACTACCAGATGGCTGCGGGTACCAATCGCCTGCAAAGCTATGCCCAGACGCTGCAGCGCCCGGGCAGCGCGGCGCAGAACAGCAACGTGACCTTCAGCTACGACGCTGCGGGCGCCCTGGTCAAGAAGGGAGACAATCACCTGCACTACGGCGCGGACGGCCGTATCGCCAAGGCCGGCGAATACGCGGACGCTGCCGACGCACGAGCGGTCAGCTACGTCTACAACGCCCTGGGCCAGCGCGTGTTCAAGAGCGATGCCCGGGGCGCAGGTCAACCGGCCACGCTGCAGACCCTGTATGCCGAAGACGGCATAGGCAGCACCGTGCTGGGCCAGTACGCCAACCAGCGCAGCGCCAACAGCGCAGCGCCCGCAGGCCAGAGCGACAGCACGGAAATCATCTACCTACCCACGGCCAGCGGCCCCATGCCCATTGCGGCAGAAATCAACGGCCGGCTGTACGCCATCCACACGGACCATCTGAACACCCCCAGGCGCCTGACCAGCCAGCAGGGACAGGTGGCCTGGCAATGGCTGATCTCGGGGTTTGGGGAAGTGCGTCCCACCACGGGCGACCGTGGCTACGGCCAGACGGTCAGCGGCCCCAGCTATGCGCAGGCGGTGAAGTTCGACCTGAGGTATCCGGGGCAGGTGTTTGATGAAGAGACGGGGCTGTCGTACAACCTGCACAGGTACTACGATGCGGAGACGGGGAGGTATATCCAGGCGGACCCGATTGGGTTGGATGGGGGGTGGAATCGGTTTGGATATGTGGGTGGTGATCCGTTGAGCTTTTTTGATCCTATGGGGCTCTGTAGTTGCACAAATGTCCTTTCGCAAGCGGAGGCACTCAACAACGATTCAAGATATGCAACTTCGCAGCCATCCCGGCCAGGACCGAATACCAATAAATGCAATTTCTTCGTTGATGATGTTTTGGAATCAACAGGCGTCGCGCCGCGTCGAAATATTCTCGGTATGCCAATCAGTGCTGGAACGTGGGCAGACCCCAAGGCAGTAATTCCGAATTTTCCTGTCGTGAGCAATCCTCAGCCTGGTGATGTAGTTGCCGTAAGCCATCGATATGCCGATGCGTCAGGTCACGTAGCAATTGTCAAGGTACCCGGCGTTTCATCCATCGGCGCTGGGGCCACGGCAGGTTCGCATGTGACCGGGTGGCCATGGGATCCTTCAACAACGCCTCGAGGAAATCCCGTTTACAGGAGATGCACATGTCAGTAGTTGCAGGTACTGCCAACCAGTGGAGTGTTGGCTGGTGGGTTCGAGGTATTTTCACTATCGCAGCATTGACCATATTTGCAGCAATACTTGGTTGCACTAGGAATAACGAAGAAAAGACGATTCCTCTCGAATGGGTCACCGCGGCACGAGCAGCGACAATTGGAGAGATGGAAAAAGCTCTTGGTGATCCCAATGATCGCGCCTCAGAAAAGCAATTTTTGAATTGGACTAGCCCTCATTCAGGGGGGGGGGTAAAAATTCTCAAAGTGCTCTGTAGGGATGTTTGTGCGGCAAGCGAAGCGCCAAGCGAGGTCCTGTATTTTTATCTGCCATCGGAGGGCGGGCGACCAAAGCATGTGGTTCGGCTGGACACTCCGAGGTAGGAAAATCAATGGGCGCTCCCAATATCTTTGGGGTATGAGGGGCAGGTCAGCCCGGCAGTGACTTATCTCAGTGGTAGGGGCAGTACGGCCCACCACGGACGACCGTGGCTACGACCAGACCGTCAGCGGCCCCAGCTATGCGCAGGCGGTGAATTTTGACCTGCGGTATCCGGGGCAGGTGTTCGATGACGAAACGGCACTGTCGTACAACCTGCACCGGTACTACGATGCGGCGACGGGGCAGTATGTGCAGGCGGACCCGATTGGGTTAGCGGGTGGCTGGAATCGTTTTGGGTATGTGGGGAAAAACCGCCGAAATGGTCTGATTCACGTAGTTTAGAAAATCCAGGTATGGAGCCCTACGTCAGCGGTGTTATGGTTTATTGCTACGGAGGGGACTCTGGTCACGTAGGTGTTGGAGTAAACGGCAGTGGGTCTTTTGAGTGCTATCTGACGAGACCATCAAACAAAAAATACGAACTGATATTCCCAAGGGTTCCGGGTGCGGTGGAGTTGGATGCATTGCATCAAAAGCAATAGGATAAAGCGGTTTGGATTGATGGAAGTCAGGAAAGTGTTGATTTATTGAAGAGGTATATTAAAGAGATAAGCATTGATCCCGGAATTTACGCACTTTCATTTAACAATTGCACTACCGTCCTTCTCGATGGTTTACGGTCGTAAAAATTTAAAAATATACCGCACTCTATAGTTTCATTAAGATTTATATAGTCTCTGGAGAGGTTGTATGGTGGAAAATGGAATGAAGATTATCAGTAAGATTCTATTTTGATTAATTCTGATTTATGCGGCTAAGCAATTATTTAAAATAAAAGACGATAAATTTTTGTAAAAGAAAGCCTATCGGTTTCATATTGAAAATCCAACTGTTGAGTGTATAAAAAATCAATTATTTATGTTGGCGGTAATAAGGTCGTTGATACTGGGGTGGATGGTGTTTACATGACTTTAATCAGTGTAAATAATAAATATGGAAGAAGCGCAACATTGACCAGCATTTTGCTAAATGCAAATATGGAAATTTCATTTTCAATCTCTGAAAAATAATCTTCAAAAATTTGATGAAAATGAAATAGAAGAGGCTTTGATAAAATATAAAACTCGTTGAAAAATAATTGTCAATAGGACTGCTCGCAGTGACGAAAAAGGGTTTTTGTATGTCATATGCTCAGCACTCTAAACACCACAGGCACCGGAGCAATCAGTAAGGGCAGTCTGCCTGGAAATAGCTGATGCCAGTTTGGGGGAATTCAGGCCCGCACGGGCGGGTTGAGGCCTGATGCCCCAATTCCCTCAACCCCGCTCCCCGAACTCCACGCTTTCGCGCGTCCAGCGACGTGCCTGCTCGCTCAGGCTCAGTCCCAGGCCCGGCCGCGTGGGCACGAGCATGCGGCCATTCGCGATTTCCAGGCGTTCGTTGAACAGCGGCTCCAGCCAGTCGAAGTGTTCCACCCAGGGCTCGTTGGCGCAGGTGGCGGCCAGGTGCACGTGCAGCTCCATGGCGAAGTGGGGCGCCAGGCTCAGGTGGGCCAGTTCGGCCTGGGCGGCGATCTGCAGGAAGGGCGTGATGCCGCCCACGCGCGGCACGTCGGGCATGAGGAAGTCGGCGCTGCGGTGGCGTATGAGATCGCCGTGCTCGGCGGCGCTGGTCAGCATCTCGCCGGTGGCGATCGGCGTGTCGAAGCGCGCGGCCAGCGCTGCATGGCCTTCGTGGTCGTAGGCGTCCAGCGGCTCCTCGATCCAGACCAGGTTGAATTCCTCGAAGACACGGCACATGCGCTGGGCCGTGGGGCGGTCCCATTGCTGGTTGGCATCGACCATGATGGGTGCGGCATCGCCCAGGTGGGCGCGCATGGCCTCCACGCGCCGTATGTCCAGCGCGCAGTCGGGCTGGCCCACCTTGAGCTTGATGCCGCCAATGCCGCGCTCCAGCGAGGCGCTGGCGTTGCGCTTGAGCTCATCGAGCGGCGTGTGCAGAAAGCCGCCCGAGGTGTTGTAGCAGCGCACGGATTCGCGCTGCGAGCCCAGCAGCTTGGACAGCGACAGGCCCGCGCGGCGCGCCTTGATGTCGTACAGCGCCACATCAAAGGCCGCGATGGCCTGCACGGCCAGCCCGCTGCGGCCCACGGAGGCGCCGGCCCAGCACATGCGCGTCCACAGCCGTGCGATGTCGCTGGGGTCTTCGCCCAGCAGGGTGGGCGCGATTTCGCTGGCATGGGCGAACTGGCCGGGGCCGCCTGCGCGCTTGGCGTAGCTCAGGCCCAGGCCCCGGTGGCCGTCGCGGGTCTGGATCTCGGCGAACAGCATGGCGACCTCGGTCATGGGCTTTTGGCGGCCCGTGAGCACCTTGGCATCGCTGATGGGCCGGGCCAGGGGGAGGTAGCAGGACGACAGGCGTATCCACTGGATGCGGTCCTGGCTGGTGGTTTCGGAGAGCGCGGAAGAAGTCATGGCTGCGGGAGTGCGGTGGTTGGGAAAAGGACAGGGGCAGGCATCAGTCGATGCTGATCTTTCCGGCCTCGATGACCGACTTCCAGCGCGCGTATTCCTGGCGCTGGAATTCGGCGAACTGCTGGGGCGTGCCGGCCACCATCTCGTAGCCGATGGAGACGAACTGCTCGCGCACCCGGGGATCGTTGAGCGCCTCGACAAAGGCCGCATGCGCCTTGTCGCGCAGCGCAGGCGGCAGACCCTTGGGCGCGACGATGGCCTGCCAGGAGGCGACCTCCACGTTCTTCACCCCGGCCTCGGCCAGCGTGGGCAGGTCCGGCAGCACGAGCGAGCGCCGTGGGCTGGTCACCGCCAGGGCGCGCATCTTGCCGGCCCGGATGTGCTGTATCACGGCATTGATGTTCTGGAACGAGGCATCGACCTGGCCGCCGATCAGGTCGGCATGGGCGGGCGCGCCGCCCTTGTAGGGGATGTGCACGCCCTGGGTGCCCGTCTGCTGCCAGAACAGTTCGGCCGTCAGGTGGTCGCTGGAGCCGTGGCCGGCCGAGGCAAAGCTCATCTTGCCCGGATGGGCCTTGAGGTGGGCGACCACGTCGGCCACGCTTTTGTGCGGCGAGCTTGCAGGCACGACCAGCACGTTGGGCGACTGCACGGCCACGGTGATCAGGTCGAAGTCCTTGAGCGCGTCGTAGGGCAGGTTCTTGATCAGGTGGGGCACGATGACCAGCGGACCCAGCGAGGTGACGAGAAAGGTCTGCCCGTCCGCCGCCGCGCGCTGCACGAAGGCTGCGCCGATGGTGCCCGTGGCGCCGGCCTTGTTCTCCACCACGAAGGACTGCCTGAGCTTCTCGCCCAGCCTGGGCGCCACGGCGCGCGCGACCTGGTCGGTGGAGCCGCCGGCAGGGAAGGGCACGACCAGGGTGACGGGCCTGTCGGGCCAGGCCTGGGCCGATGCAGAAAAGGCAGCGAGCGCGGCCAGGGCCAGCGCCATGGCACGAAGAATGTGATTCATCTTGTCTCCTGATTTGTGAATGACATCGTTGTCATTTCCGGCGAAATGAAAAAGCGCCGATGCCAATTTGTAGATGCAAGGATTTGCGCTTCCAACAAAATGATATCGTTGTCATTTTGGCTGTCAATCACGATTTCTGCGATGCAGGGCAGGCTTGGCGCCCGTGCGTGGAGGGCGGTCTGCTATCTTCAGGCCCGTCCCCGATACCAGCCCGCGATCGCGCTTGCCCATGAACACACCCACACCACCCAGGCCCGCCACGCTGCACGACGTGGCCGAGGCGGCCGGCGTCTCGCTGATCACGGCCTCGCGCGCACTGGGCAATCCTTCCATCGTTTCGGAGAAGACGCGCGAGCGCGTGCGCCAGGCCGTGGAGGCCACGGGCTATATCCCCAATCTGCTGGCGGGCGGGCTCAAGTCCCGCCGCAGCCGCATGGTGGCCGGCGTGGTGCCCGCGCTGTCGGTGTCGCAGTTTCTGCCCACGGTGCAGTCATTGACGGCCACGCTGGCGCAGGAGGGCTATCAACTGCTGCTGGGCCAGACCTTCTACGACGAGCAGCGCGAGGAAGAGGTGCTCAACGCCATGATCGGGCGCCAGCCCGACGGCATTGTGATGATGGGCCTGGTGCAGTCCGACAAGGCGCGCGAGCGGCTGCGCAGGACCGGCATTCCCGTGGTGGAAACCTGGGACTTCAGCGACCGGCCGCTGGACATGGTGGTGGGCTTTTCCCACCTGAAGGTGGGCAGCGCGCTGGCCGGCTATTTCCTCTCGCGCGGCCTGCAGCGCGTGGGCATGGCCACGGGCAGCGACCACCGGGCCCAGCAGCGGCGCGAGGGCTTTCTTGCAGCCTGGGGCCGCGAGGTGCCCACGGTCACCGTATCCGCGCCCGGCAGCCTGGAGCTGGGCCGGCAGGCGCTGGGCCAGTTGCTGGCGCAGCAGCCCGATCTGCAGGCCGTGGTCTGCAGCTCGGACATGCTGGCCCACGGCATTTTGGTGGAAGCCCAGGCGCGCGGCCTGCGCGTGCCCGTGGACCTGGCCGTCTCGGGTTTTGGCAATGCCGATTTCGCGGCCCACCTGCTGCCGTCGCTGACCACCGTGCATGTGGACGGACCGGGCATAGGCCGCCTGGCCGCCGAACTCGTGCTGGCACGCTGCAAGGGCCAGAGTGCTGGGCGGTCGGCGTTCGACCTGGGGTTCGAGCTGATCGAGCGGGATTCGACCCGCCTGGCTTAGAGGGTCAGCACACGGCAGCCGCCTGGCGCTCGGTCGCCAGCCCGAACAGGCTGCCCAGCGCGTGCTGGATCTCATCAGGGGCCAGCTGCCTGGTCTCGGTGCCGCTGGCCGTGATGGTCTTGAGCGCGTCGCCCACCAGGATCATGCGGCCGGCCTGCTGGTGCAGCACCACCACCCGCTTTTGCACGAAGATGGCGTCCGGGTGCGTGGAGTTCAGGTAGTTGGCGGGGGCGAAATCCACCCATTCCTGGGGCGACAGGTTGAAGGCGTACTGGTTGGCCCATTCACCGTCCACGCGGGCCTGCAGCAGGTATTCGCCCTGGTCGTCCAGGCTCAGGCGGAAGGTGTCGCCGTCCTGGCGGACCTCGGTGTCCAGCACGTCCAGGGCCATGGGGGCGCGTATGCCGTAGCTGCCAAAGCCCAGGTCGCACAGCCAGCGCCGTCCCTCGACCTCGGCCACCAGGGCCATGTGGGTGCGGGGGCGGCGTGCCGGATAGAACATGGGCCGCGCCGCCACAAAGCGGTAGGCAATGCCCAGGGCCTGCAGCGCCATGGCGAACAGGCCGTTCACCTCGTAGCAGTAGCCGCCCCGGGCGCCGCCGAGGATCTTGCCCGCAATGTCTTCGGGCACCAGAGAGACGATCTTGCCGGCCTGCACGTCGAGGTTCTCGAAAGGCACGGAAAACAGCTGCTGGCGCATCAGCGCATGCAGGGTGGCGGCATCCGCCTGGGCGGAGTCCCCGGCACTGAAGCCGATGCGGCGGAAGTAGGCCTGGAGATCGAAATTGCTGGCTTGCATGGGTTTCCTCGGGTTGCTTGATGGCTGCAACGATAAATCCGGGCCACCAATGCCTGTATAAGCAGAATCCAAGAAAACTGACCTGTACAGATTGGCATGCCCACCACCAACGAACCCTTGCCCCAGTACCGCCGCATTGCCCAGGCCCTGCGCCAGACGCTGGCCTGCGGCGCACTGCGCCCCGGCGACAGGCTGATCTCCGCCCGCAGCCTGGCCGAGCGCGAGCAGGTCAGCCTGCCCACCGCATTGGAGGCGCTGCGCTGCCTGGAGGCGGAGGGCCTGATCGTGGCGCGCCCGCGCTCGGGCTACTTTGTGCGGCAGGCAACGGGCGGCGCGGCGCTGCAGGCGTCCCGCCCGTCGTCGCGCCCCGTGCCCGTGACCCTGTCGGCCCTGGCGCGCTCGCTGTTCAGCAGCCCCGACACGCGCCTGATCCCGCTGGGTGCGGCATTGCCCGATCCGGCCTGGCTGCCCACGGCCCGGCTGCAGCGCGCGCTGCAGACCGCCGGGCGCCGCCTGGACGCGCACGGGCAGACCTACAGCATGCCGCCGGGCCGCGCCGACCTGCGCGGCCAGATCGCGGCCCGGGCTGCGCAATGGGGCGCGCGTTTCGGCCCCGATGACCTGGTCCTGACGGCAGGCGCCACCCAGGCCGTGCGGCTGGCCCTGCGCGCCGTGTGCAAGCCCGGCGATGTCGTGGCCGTAGAGCGGCCCGCCTATTTCGGCAGCCTGCTGCTGCTGGAGGACCTGGGCCTGAAGGCGCTGGAGATTGCCACCGATCCCCGCGAAGGCCTGCTGCTGGAGCCGCTGGCCGAGGCCATTGCCCGCCACCGGCCGGCTGCCGTGCTGGCATCGCCCACCGTGCAGAACCCGCTGGGCGCCAGCATGCCGGTGGAGCGCAAGCAGGCTCTGGTGGCGCTGCTGGAGCGGGCGGGCATTCCCTTGATCGAAGACGATGTCTATGGCGACCTTGCAGGCGACGGCCAGCGCCCGCCGGCCTGCAAGGCCTTCGACGGCAGCGGCAACGTGCTGTATTGCGGCTCGGTGTCCAAGACCCTGGCGCCGGGCTGGCGCGTGGGCTGGATTGCGGCGGGCCGCTTCCATGCCCAGGTGCTGCAGGTGCGCCTGGCGGGCGACTGGGCCGGTGCGCCGCTGCTGGAGGCTGCCGTGAGCGAGGTGCTGGCCAGCGGCGACTACGACCGGCACCTGCGCCGTCTCAAGTCCCGCGTGCAGGCCGGGGTGCAGGCCGTCACGGCCAGGGTCGAGGCCAGCTTTCCGCCCGGCACCCGTGTCTCGGCCCCGCGCGCGGGCTTTCTGCTGTGGGTGGAACTGCCGCGCCAAGTGAATGCACTGGAGGTGCACCGCCGCGCGCTGGAGCTGGGCATTGGCGTCAGCCCCGGCCCGCTGTTCTCATCGCGCTCGGACCTGCCCAACCACCTGCGCCTGAACTGCGCCAACGAGCCCACGCCGCGCCTGCTGGGGGCCGTGGGGCAGGTGGGGGAGATATGCCGGGGGCTTCGTGGTGAATCTCGTGGTTAGAGGAGTATGTGTCGGACTTGTTGTGATTAACGCCACCGATCCACAAAGCGCGCACAGATGATCGCTGCCGCCAACTTCAACAGCGCTTCGTGAATTTCCATTCGTCGTTCAAAGTGGATTCGTAACTTGTCAAAGCCTTTAAACCATCAGAGGAATGTCTTAGGCATCCACGGCGATGTGTCGCTTGGAATCGAGCTTGCCGTTGTCCGCCGGGTTGGTGCCCGTTTCCTGGTCCCCGGGGCCTAGGAACGAGGAGCCATCAATGCTGATCCGGCTCCATTCGATCTGGTCATGTGCACGCAGTCGTGTCAGCATTGCCTATTGCAACTGCTCCCAGACACCAGCAGCGTTCCAGTCGCACAGGCGTCGCTAGCAGGTCATGCCGCTGCCGTATCCAATGGATTGGGGAGTTCTTCCCATGAAATACTTGTTCTCAGGCCTGTAGTACAGCCTATTGTTGAGGGTGGATGTCTTTTTGGATTGCTGATTGCTCTCTGCAATCAGATTGGTCTTAATTTATTTCTAGATAAACCTTTAATTGAGTCATTTTGCTAGGGCTTTTTATCAAATCATCGCCATAGATCTTGGTTAGAATAAATTCCGCTTTTTAAATAAAGGAATCAAATGTTAATTAAAAAATGCATTTCTGCTGCTGCGATGATTCTCGTTGCGAGCACTTCGCACGCCTGGAATTTGATTTATGCCCATGACGTAAATGGAAATGCAACAGTGGGCTCGCTACAAGCACTCCGAACAGCAGCAAAAAATGGCGCGTCTGTAAAGATAGTTACTCATGAGCCGGGTGTTCATTTCTGGAATGCTCCATGCGCGCAGGTTTCTGTTCGAGACGACTCCACCCAAGCAGTGGTATGTTTAGGGCATGTGGACTTCTTGGTCAACCTCAACCAAGGACCTCAGTTCGGCGTCCCCTTGCAGCCTCCTCACGGAGCAAATTTCGCAGCCAATACAACTGGTCAATACGCTCAGGTAGATATTCAGACTGGCAATGGAGCCGTGCTGGCGCAAAAGGTATTTCGCGGAGCAATAAGCTGGTATGTTGATTGACGGTATAGAAACATCAAATACGCTGTATCCGTGATAATGCTTTGATTAAGCCAATATTCATTGATTGCTTATAATTTTGGCCTCAAAAAATTCCTATTTAAAGCATCGGTAAATTCCGGTGCGGCCAATAGGTGGCTTAAAGTTGTCGGCATCACATATCCACGAAGCGCGCACAGACGATCGACGCCGCCAATTTCAGCAGCGCTTCGTGGATGTCCAACCGTCGTTCAAAGCGGATTCGCAGATTGCCCAAGCCTGCAAACCATCCGTTCGTCCGCTCCACCATCCATCGGTGCTTGCCCAGCCGCTCGCTGGTCTCAACGCCTCGTCTGGCAATACCCCGTTGTCTCAAATGCGCACGGCAACGCTTGTAGTCATAGCCCTTGTCGGCGTGCAGCTTGGCTGGTCTTTTGCGGGGATGCGCTGGCAAGCCTGCAATCGCAGGAATCGCGTGCACGCACCTCTCGAACACCTTGTCGTCGTGCCGGTTCGCGCCGCTGACCAAGATCGCCAGCGGGACGCCTCTGGTATCTACAACGATGTGTCGCTTGGAGCCGAGCTTGCTCTATCGAACGATAGGCCGCAATACTCACCCCAACCCCTCCAGGAGGCACCACAGGTATCGCCGCCGCAACCCTAACCATCGCGACACCCGCCGCATCCACCGCGGCCCCGCTCCAGTTCCCATCCCGGACATTGCTGGCCAGACTCTGCAATCTTGTTGAAATTTTTTATAAAACAGCATTTTACTTATCACCAAGGTGCTGCTTAAAAACACTCCCAGTCTTCTATAAATATTCTGTCAAGTCATCAATTTTTTATTAAAAGTTCTGCTGAAAATTAGAAATTCTATAATATGAGGCACTGCGGTTCTTAATTTTACTTAACTTCCGTCAGGTTTCAATATCACACCTTCATGCATGACGAAGCAGTCTACAAAACCTGATATTTCTCCAGGCGTGTAAATGACAAGAAAATCCTCATTGGGTGCGATGGTAAGATTCTGATTTTCTGTATTGGTTTCAAATATAGCATGAACTACGGCACGTTGGCTTGATTGTAGTATATAGTATTGTGGTATAGGCTCTAATACTATTTTTGTTGGTGTGATTTTCTCATTTTTGATGGATAATTTGCTAATTATATTTGACATTCTATTTCATCATATTTCGAAAATTCCCCGAATTCAAATCAATGAAAATATTTATCTGTTAATGAATGGTTGTAAATTATTATCCATGAAGCAACTCTGTCGTTATATTTTCTTTTTCATTATCTAGAAACGATGAAAATTCGTGAAGCCAATTTGAAACCACTATGTTATCCATGGAGAATGTGCTTGCTGGTAATTGAACTGAAGGACCTTTGTTAATGATTCTGCCGTCCTCCATGCATGCATCTGATGTGATATTTAATGTATCGTCTATTAAATGTACATTAATAACTATTGCCAATTCATTGCTGTCAATGCTTCGTGCCAAAGATAGATATCCGTTCAATGGGAATGATTCGTTTGAGTTACACGATATATTTGAAATAACGTTGTTAACTGATATGTTTATGTCGGCATTGAATTTTGAAAGAAAATATTGAATTTCCTTCCAAAATATCTTTATTTCCAAATGAAGTATGTGATTCATTTACGCATAACTCCTTCCACAGAATCAAGTAATTCTTGAGTTAGCGGATGCATGCTGTTGCTGCCTCGACTGTCAATCCATCCTTGCATTTGATTCATGTCTATCGGCTTAATGGAGACATGGCCCGTCTGAGGATTGTCACAAACTGCACATAGGTTTTTAAATTTTGCCGTGTTGATGACTTGAATTTTTCCGGGTAGAGATTTTTCAATACTATTGGTGGCGGATAGGCCCTGCACGTCAACAGTCCTCGGGGTCATACTATTTGGCGTTCCAGAGGCAGATCTATATATTAAGGTGCCATCTTTGGCGGAATCTATCGAACGATACGCCGCAATACTTGCCCCAACCCCTCCAGGCACTACAGGTATTGCCGCCGCAACCCCATCAATCGCGATACCTGCCGCATCTACCGCAGCCCCGCTCCAGTTCCCCTCCCGGACATTGCTGACCAGACTCTGGAAGCCGATAGAAATATTGAACGCGTCCCAGACGGTTTCCGCAAGCTTGCCGTCCGGGTCCAGGTATTTGTTCGGGTTGTTGTTGGCGTAGGCGTAGCGGTTGAAGCTGTGGATCTGCTCGGGATTCATCTCCTTGGGGTCCATGCCCGTGAACCGGCCCAGCAGCGGCATGTAGTACCGCGCGCCCATGTAGGTCATGCCCGTATCGGGGTCGTAGGGCCTGCCAGCGAACCACAGCTTGTTGTCCGCGCTGGCCGGCTCCACCTTCTGGCGGTAGCCATAGGGCAGGTAGTTTTCCTTCCAGAGTACGGCGCCGGATTGGTTGGTGGCCAGCCAGGGCGTGCCTGCAGCGTCGTTGTGGAAGTAGGTGACGGTGGCCTGGGCCAGCGCACCGGGCGTGGTCAGCAGGGCTGCCAGAAGCAGCGCGGCAGCTGCCAGCAGGCGCCGGCAGGATTGGCGGATGGCGTTCTTCATCGGGCGCTCACTTTCTGTGCAATGCGCTTGCCGTTGAGGTAGATGTATTCGGTGAGCTGGCCGGAGCCGTATTCCGCGAGCAGGTTGCCGTGCACACCATGGAACTCGTAGGTGGTGACGCCTGCCTTGGTGGTGTGGGTGCGTTTCTGGTCGCCGTCGTAGGCATAACGGATGGGGGAATTGCCCCAGCAGTCGGCGCACAGCAGGTTGGGGACGGCGTTGTAGGTGTAGGACTTCTGGCTGCTCTGGATGAAGTTACCCGCCGTGTCGTAGGTGAAGTGGTTGGTCGGGCCGCCATTGACGGTGATGGAGGACAGGCGGTGGCGGCTGTCGTAGCGGTAGTCGATCAGTTCGCTGCCCAGGCTCTGGCGGGTAATGTTGCCGGAGCCGCTGTAGCTGATGCTTCCGCGCCCCCTGGAGGTGCCCATGGATACCAGTCTGTGCACGCCGTCATAGCCGAAGGTACGGTCATAGTCCGCATCGGCCGTATCCCTCACGCTGGTGAGATTGCCCGTGCGGTCATAGGTCAGGATGGATCGGTGGAAATAGCTGCCCTGGCGCGAGGTGGCGAACGAGGCGGGAAGCAGCCTTTCGTTCTGGCCATATTCGGACTGCACTCCGTTGGCATAGGCGATGCGCTGGATCTGGCGGGACGGCCAGTAGCTGACGCTGCTGATGTAGCCGGGCATGGCCGTGGGTCTGCCCAGACTGTCCAGTGTGTAGCTGACGGTGGAGCCAGACAGTGGGTAGGTGATGGATGCCAATTGGTCATTGCCGTTGTAGCTGTAGCCAGCATTTCAATTGAAGCCACCTGCAGCCAACTCCTCCCGCGTGAGGTTGCCGTTGCGGTCGTAGGTGAAGCGACGTGTGGCTTCGGATGTGGCCGTGCTCAGCAGGCGGTGGGCCCTGTCGTAGCTGTACGTGGCGTCCGGGGTGGAGCCGGGGTAGCTGATGGACTGCAGGCGGTTGTGCCCGTCGTATCGGTATTGGATGGTGCCTACGGTCCCTGTGATCCTTGAAATCATGTTGCCTGCGGCATCGCGGCCCAGGCTTGTGGTGCCGGTCTCTGGGTGTGTGATGGATGTCAGTTGGTAGCTGCCGTTGTAGCCGTAGCTTCGTGTGATGCCCGCTTGCGTGACTGAGGTCACCAGTCCCCTGGCATTGCGGCCGATGGACAGGTTGGTGGACGGCTCCGGTGTGGAGATGGCCATCAGCAGCGGCTGGTCGGGGTCGCCGTAGGCGCGGTAGCGGTAGGTGGTTGTCAGACCGCGTTCGTCCACCACGGCGCGTGTGGCGGGGCCGTAGCCTATGCCCTGCGTGCTGCCATCCGCATGGCGTATGGAGATGACGCGGTCCAGGATGTCGTGCCGGTAGGCGGTTCCTGCGCTGGTGCCCGGGTCGGATTCAAAGGTTCTGCGGCCCAGCGCGTCGACGCTGAAACTTCGCACGATGCCGCCATGGTTGACGGACACGGGCTGACCGAAGCCGTTGAAGCTGGTGGTCTGGGTGAGCGCTCCCCGGCTGACGGTGCGCGTGGTGGTGCCATGGCTGATCTGGACGCTGTTGCCTGTGGGATAGCCGACGGAGATGATGCGGTTGAGACCGTCATAGCCATAGGTCCAGGTACTGCCGTCACCCCGGGTCTCGTAAGTGACGTTGCCCGCATCGCTGACCGTCCGCGAGATGGAAATGCCCTCGGGCTGCGATTCCGATTGGGCTATTCCCCGCCTGTAGCCACCGTAGTAGTGTGTCAGCCCTCGCGGGAAGGTGGTGGCGCTCAGGTTGCCTTGGCCGTCATACGCGTGGCGGGTCTGGATGCCATCGCGGGTGATGGAGGTCATGTTGCCATTGCCGTCGAAGCTGCGCGATATGCTGCCGCCCGCATGGCTTTCGCTTTGCACCTGGCGCACTATCCATTTGGACGGGTTGATGTAGTAGCTCAGGCTGGTGGTGCGGTTGCCGCTCGATGGGCCGTATTCGGAGATCGTGCCAGGATTGCCATAGGTGTCGAAGTTGCTGTAGCGGGTCGTATAGCTGGCGTTGTCTCGTGTGATGGTGCGCTCTGCAAGAAGCGGGGCGTTGAATTCACCGATATCGACCTTGGTAGCGAAGGCGCCGGGACGGAAGTTGTTCTCGCTCGATATCTTCTGCTTGCCCCAGGTGTAGGTCTCGGTTTGGCTGCTACCCAGGCTTTTGGAGGCCAGCAGGCCCACCATCCATACGCTGCCCGAGCTAGAGTAATTGGGCCCTATGTGCCGGTAGGTCACGGTGCCTGAGGGGGTGTTGACGGTGGTTACGTCGTGTGCGCCGGGGCGTCCGGGCGCGTAGCTGAAGGACCAGTTGCCTCCCGTGCTTGTGGACTTGGCCGTGACCACGGTAGAGCGGCTGGCGGGATTGGCCTGGGTGTCGAAGTGGACGAAACCGTATTGATAGCCGATGGAGCCCCCCTGAGGGTAGGTCAGGCGCCGCATGATGTGGCTGCCGGGGGTGTTGTTGAGGTTCCCGTTGTAGTCATAGATCCAGCGCAGACCGTCGGGCCGGGTGACGGAGCCGAGCTGGAATTTGTCCCTGACGTTTGAGATGCCCTGATAGGCGTAGTGGTAGGTCTGGCTTGCCGCGCTGATGGCGGTGATCCTCCGGCTCGCCATACCGCTGTCCGCATAGAAAAACTGGACTGAGCGACCATCGCTTGTGACCACGCTGGATATCTGCGGCGAGGCGGCCGCCGCGTACTGGATGGTGGCGTAGTTGCCGTTGCGGTCCGTGATGCGGCTCGTCAACCAGGCATATGTGGGATAGGGGCCGCCACCCAGATTGACCAGTTGGTTCATGTCGTAGCGCGTGCCGTCGGGTGATGTGACGGCCAGCCCACCCGCGCCGCTGGTGATGCAGTCGGCGCGCCAACGCTGCGTGGTGATCAGCAGTGGTGCGGTCGTGCCTGTGAAAGCCAGGAGCTGGCGGCTGCCGTCAGGCAGCTCCAGCACGGGGTTGTCAGCGATGGTCTGGCTGTTCTTGTTGAAGCAAATACTGGTTTCGCGGGACTTGAGCACCCTTCCAAAATGGATGTTCCAGCCCACGCCCGCCAGCGATTCATGGAGCGCCGGATTCGTGGGCTCTACCGATGTGCTGTTGTAAGAACGTACTACTTTCAGGTCGAAGCCGCCATTGCCGGGCAGGTGGATATCCACGTAATGCAGTTGCAGTGCGCCGGTGAATGGATCAATGAATTCACCGAATCCCTGGTTCACATAGCTGCGATTGGGTTGAATTCCCGGATCTTTGTAGAAGTCGGGAATGACTTCCTGGGAATGGACGGGCCACGCCGCCATTGTCATCAGCAGCGCCAAGCTGCCCGCAATTGCCTTGATTGCCGGATTCATGGGTTCTCCCTGAAGAAACTGGACAGGTGCGCACGCGCGGCTCGGGCAGTTGGTTCTGCTCTTGGCTGGCTGCAGGGCCATGCTGTGCATCTTCAGGGAAGCCGGCAAGAGAGCCCCCTTGGGCGGCAGGGTGGCTTCGAACGGTTCTTTTTACGCCGGAGTGCGGGAATCCAGCTAATGCGCTACATCAGGAATCCCGTGTTAATGACTGTCAAGAAAAGAAAATAGCCAAGCGTCCATCTTGAAAAGCGCACCGAATCATGATCTTTGGCCGATATTTTTCCAGAATATCTCTCAGCTTATTTTCAGATTATTCCTAGGATCATTGGAGGCTACGGGATTGGATTTTCCATGAAGCCGTCCCACTCTGACGCCTTATTTCTTCTCGCGCGGCACGCGCCCCATGAGGAAGAACTCGGGATTGGGCTGCATGCCGGCAAAGCTGGCCATGCGGTTGGACAGGCCGAAGAAGGCGGTGATGGCGGCGATGTCCCAGATGTCCTCGTCGTCGAAGCCATGCGGGTACAGCGCCTCGAAGTCGGCCTCGCAGATTTCATGGCTGCGTTCGCAGGCCTTCATGGCGAAGTCCAGCATGGCGCGCTGGCGGGCGCTGATGTCGGCCTTGCGGTAGTTGACCGCCACCTGGTCGGCCACGTAGGGCTGCTTTTCGTAGATGCGCAGGATGGCGCCGTGGGCCACCACGCAGTACAGGCACTGGTTGGCCGCGCTGGTGGTGGTGACGATCATCTCGCGCTCGCCCTTGGTCAGGCTGCCTTCTTCCTTGAGCATGAGGGCATCGTGGTAGGCGAAGAAGGCGCGCCACTCGGCAGGGCGGCGCGCAAAGGCCAGGAAGACGTTGGGGATGAAGCCTGCCTTTTCCTGCACTTCAAGGATGCGGGTGCGGATGTCCTCGGGCAGGCTGGACAGTTCGGGCTGGGGGTAGCGGGCGGTGGCCATGTGTCTTGTCTCCTGGGTGTGGTGGTTGTCGTCGCGGGCCATGTTCGCATGGCCTGCGCTGCGCGGGGTGAACGCGCATGACAGCCTGTCTGCCGCCGAGGTTGCAGATTGCGCCCGGGCTCAGGCGGGCGCCATGTCCGGCTCAGGCCGTTGTGCAAACCAGTCGCCCAGAAAGCCGGTGAGCGCGCGGATTCTGGCCGACATCTCGCTGCGCGTGGCGTGCACCAGGTAGATGTCGGCCGCAGGCAGCTGCCATTGGGGCAGGACCTGGCGCAGGGCGCCTGCGGCCAGCGGCGCGGCCACGTCCCAGAGCGAGCGCTGCAGGATGCCGTGGCCGTCCAGCGCCCAGGTCAGGGCCGCTGCGCCGTCGTTGGTACTCATCACGCCGTTGACCTTGATGTTGTGCTCGCTCAGGCCCTGGCGCGTGCGCCGGCTCAGGCGCCAGCTGCCATAGGTTTCGTCGCTCTCGCGGATCACGATGCAGCGGTGGGCCTGCAAGTCGGCGGGCTGGCGCGGCTCGCCATGGGCGTTGAGGTAGGAGGGCGCGGCGCACAGCACGCGGCGGTTGGGCAGCAGCAGGCGGGCGGTGAGGGCGGAGTCGGGCAGGGCGCCAAAGCGCACCACGGCGTCAAAGCCCTGCTCGACCAGGTTGACGGGCCTGTCCGTCAGCTGCAGCTGCACCTGCACCTCGGGATAAGCGCGCGCAAAAGCCGACAGCGCAGGCGCCAGCCGCTGGCGGCCAAAGCCCAGCGTGCAGGCAATGGACAGCGGGCCGCGCGCCGTGGCGCGCGTGCCCGAGATGCTGCGCTCCAGCGCCTCCAGGTCGGCCAGGATGCGCGCGCCGTCCAGCAGATAGGCTTCGCCCTCGGGCGTCAGGTGGATGCGCCGTGTCGTGCGCTGCAGCAGGCGCACGCCCAGGCGCCGCTCCAGCAGGGACAGGCGGCGGCTGACGGCGGGCGGCGTCACCCCCATTTGCTGGGCCGCGGCGGCCAGGCTGCCTTCGCGGATCAGCAGCGAGAAGAAACGCAGGTCGGAAAAGCCGTCCATGGTGGATGCGGTGGATGGTTGATTCGTAAATTGAACTGATGGATCAATGCAGTATTTTGCTATTTATGCAGCCTGGTTTACTGATTAGCATGGCAGGCTGACAGTCATGAACAACGTAGAAGGAATCTCCGGGATGCACACAGATCCATGGATGCCGGGCCTGCGCCAGCAGCGCATCACGGTCGATGACGGGGTGGAGATCAACGCCTGGGTGGGAGGGCAGGGGCCGGCCCTGCTGCTGGTGCACGGCCACCCGCAGACCAGCGCCATCTGGCACCGCGTCGCGCCCCGGCTGGCCCAGCAGTTCACCCTGGTGCTGGCCGACCTGCGCGGCTATGGCGACTCCTCGCGCCCGGCCGGCGACCCCGAGCATGTCAGCTACAGCAAGCGCACCATGGCCCGCGACCTGCTGCGGCTGATGGCGCGGTTGGGCCATGAGCATTTCAGCGTGCTGGCGCATGACCGGGGCGCGCGCGTGGCGCACCGGCTGGCCATGGACTATCCCGCCAGCGTGCAGCGTCTGGTGCTGCTGGACATTGCGCCCACGCTGGCCATGTACGAGCAGACCGGCGAGGCCTTTGCGCGCGCCTACTGGCACTGGTTCTTCCTGATCCAGCCCGCGCCGCTGCCCGAGCGCCTGATCGAGGCCGACCCCGCCGCCTATGTGCGCGAGATCATGGGCCGACGCAGCGCCGGCCTGGCGCCCTTCGATTCCCGGGCGCTGGCCGAATACCAGCGCTGCCTGGCGCTGCCGGGCAGCGCGCACGGCATGTGCGAGGACTACCGCGCCTCGGCCGGCATCGATCTGGAGCATGACCGCGAAGACCGCCAGCTCGGGCGCAGGCTGCCCATGCCGCTGCTGGTGCTCTGGGGCGAGGAGGGCGTGGTGCACCGCTGCTTCGATCCGCTGCGCGAGTGGCAGCTCGTGGCCGACGATGTGCGCGGCCGGCCGCTGGCCTGCGGGCACTACATCGCCGAGGAGGCGCCCGATGCGCTGCTGGACGCGGCCTTGCCATTTCTGCTGCAGACCGGGTGAGTGCCGTCATTGGAGGCACTCGATACGGCATTCGGGCAAGCCGGCAAAGAGGGGAAAGATGCATTCACGCCATATCCGTTACGCCATATGCATGACGCCATAGCGTTTTCCTCCGAATTCAATTGGCATGCCAATCATGTGCGGCAATGGTAAGCAATTGAAAAATCCGGGTGCCTGTCTTGCGCGGGCAATGCCGGGGGCGCAGATCCTGAAAACCGCTGCAGGCAAGGCCTGGCAAGCCCTGGGCAAGGGCCTGCGTCCATGCGTGCCTGCGACAGGAGGCATGGCTGCGTCAATGCGCAGCCCATTGCCGATCTGTGGTGAAACGCCGAACTGATACAGTCGCGCGGCCCGCCCGAGGGGGAGGGTCTTATTCATCACGGGATATTCACAATGAGCAACAAGAAAACCGTAGTGGCCGCTGCCGTGGCATTGGCCGTCGTGGGCTATGGAGGAACCACCTGGTATACCGGCCAGCGGGCCGAGGCCGGCTACAAGGAGGCCGTGGCCGAATTGCGCAAGGTGCTGGGCGAGAAAGTCGTCGTGACCGACGAGTACCACAAGGGATTCCTCTCCTCCCAGGCCAAGCTGGTGCTGCAGTGGCCTGCGGCGGAAGCTCAGGCAGCCGATGCGGCTGAAACGGCTGACGCGGCAAAAGCAGCCGACACAGCTGAAGCGCCCGCCGCCGCAGAACCGGTCGCTGCGTCCAAGCCCGTGCGCCTGGTGGTGGACACCACGGTGCGCCACGGCCCGCTGGCCGGTGGCCGACTGGCGGCAGCGGTTTCCGAGACGCGCTTTGCGCTCGACGGCCTGGACGAAAAGAGCACGCAGATGCTGGCCAAGGCCGCAGCCCCCACGCTGACCAGCGTGCACCACTTCACGGGCGGCCAGGATGTGCGCCTGCTGCTGCCCGCCGGCGAGCTGGGCGACCAGGAAGTCACCATGCGCTGGCAGGAAATGGTGCTGGACACGGCCCTGGGCGGTGGCAGCGTCAAGGGCACCTGGCGCTGGCCCGAGGTGGCCCTGCTGGGCCTGCCCAGCCGCGACAAGTCCATGGGCGTGGAAGAGGAAGAGGGCGAGGAGGAGGAATCCGACAACGACGAGGCCCTCCCCACCCAGCCGGCCGCAGTGCCGGTGGAGCGCACCAGCATCATGCTCACGGGCCTGGAGAGCAGCTTCGAGAACAAGGTCATCGACGGCCTGTGGGGCCTGGGCCCCGGCAAGGCCAGCGTGCGCATCGCCCGCTTCGGCATGAGCAGCACGCCCGCCGAAGGCGGCGAGGCCAAGACGCTGCTGGACCTCAAGAACGTGGACGGCAGCTCGGTCATCGAGTCCGACAAGACCACGCTGGGCATGACCACCCAGGTCAAGGGCACGGGCCGCATCGGCCCCATCGATTTCGAGTCCGTGGGCTACGAGGAAAAGATCCAGCGCCTGGACATCGAGGCGCTGCGCGGCTTCCAGCGCGTCATGGTCGAGGGCTACCGCAAGGAGGGCCTGGCCAAGGCGCTGGAATCGCTGGAAGAGCAGGGCATGGGCGTGCTGATGCAGAACGCCCCGCGCCTGGTGGCGGCCCTGCCGGCCTACTCCATGAAGCTGCAGGCCACCTACCAGGGCCAGACCGGCCACCTGGAGTACGGCGCCGAAGTGCAAAGCGCGCCCACGCAGGAGCAGGTCGCCCAGGCCGGCTGGATGCCCGCGCTGCTCAAGACCTCGGCACTGCAGGCCAATGCCAGCCTGCCCAAGGCCTGGCTGGAGCCGCTGCTCAAGGCATCGGGCAAGCCCGATGTCTCGGCCGAGGACGTGGAGGGCATGCTGGGCATGGCCCAGGCCACGGGCTATGCCCGCCTGGAAGGCGACAAGCTGGTCAGCGCGCTCAAGATGCAGGCCGGCCAGGTCACGCTCAACGGCAAGCCCATCGCCCTGCCCATGGGCGCGCTGCAGTAAGCGGCCATCCACCTTCCGGGCTTCGCCCCGGAAGGGGTTCTCAGGGGTGCCACTGGCTGGCGCGCACCACAGGGGCCTGTGTGCTGGCGCTGCCCGCCAGCGCATAGGACAGCTGGTTGGCCGCCGCCACCACGGTCTGCGCCATGGCTTCCAGCCGGGACTCGGGCAGGCGCGATGCCGGCCCGGAGATGCACACCGATCCCATCAGCCGCCAGTGCATGCCGAACACCGGCGCCGACACCGTGGCCACGCCCTGTTCGCGCTCGCCGATGGACCAGTGGTAGCCGCGCTGGCGGATCTGCTCGTACACCGGCCCCGGCTCGCCTGAAAAGGCCAGGATCACGCGCCCTGGCGAACCCTGGTCCAGCGGCAGCCCCTCGCCCATGCGCGCATGGTGGCGCAGGGCCTGCGGCCCTTCCACGCGCACGAGGCAGGTGCGCACATTGCCCTCGCGCACATAGAAGGCCGCGCTCTCGCCGCTGGCCTGCGTGAGCGCGCGCAGCGCGGGCTCCAGCACGTTCTGCACATCGAAGCCCGCCTGGTAGCGCGCACCCAGCCAGCCTGCGGCCGGGCCCAGGCGCCAGTCCCCATCGTCCCTTTGCACCATGAAGCCCGACTGCGCCAGTGTGCGCGCCAGCCGCAGCACCGTGGTCTTGTGCAGCGCGCAGCGCCGGCTCAGTTCCGCCAGGGACAGGTGCGACTCCCCGAGGGCGAAGGCGCCAAGCAGCTGCAAGGCACGCGTGACGGCGATGACGCCGCCGTCCTTGGCCGGGCTGGCCTTGTCATCGGGTGGCTGCGCCGGGGAAGGGGTGCTGGGGGGCTTGTTCATGGTGCAAGGCATGCAATTGGTTGCGCTGTATGAAACGGCATTGTATGGGTTGAAACGTTTTCATAAAGTTCGTCCCACGCACCGCAGCCATGCGGGCGTTGGACACAACAAACGGAGACAAACCGCCATGCCGATTCCCTCGCTTTCGCGTTGCCTCAACGCACGCCTTCTTGCCGCCCTGGTCGGCGTTGCCGCCATCGTGCCCATGGGCGCTGCCCAGGCCCAGGACGCCTATCCCCGCAAGCCCATCCGCCTGGTGGTGCCGTTTCCGCCCGGTGGCGGCACGGACATGATCGCGCGCACCGTGGCCCAGCGGCTGGCGGACCACAACAAGTGGACCGTGGTGGTGGACAACCGGCCCGGCGCCGGCGGCAACCTGGGCGTGGATGCCGTGGCCAAGGCCGCGCCGGACGGCCATACCCTGGTCATGGGCCAGACCAGCAACCTGGCCATCAACCCCTCGCTGTACGCCAGGCTGCCCTATGACCCGCTGAAGGACCTGGTGCCCGTGGCGCTGGTGTCTTCCGCGCCCATCGTGATGGCCGCGCCGGCCAACTCGCCCTACAAGACCTTTGACGACCTGGTCAAGGCCGCCAAGGCCAAGCCCGACGGCCTCACGCTGGGCTACTCGGGCAACGGCACGGTGGCGCACCTGGCCGGCGAACTGGCCGAGAACGCGGCCGGCATCAAGCTGCGCCATGTGCCCTACAAGGGTGCAGCCCAGGCCATGACCGACCTGGTGGGCGGGCAGATCGATTTCTACATGTCCGCCGTGCCCACGCTGCTGGGCCAGGTGCGCAACGGCAAGCTGCGCGCAGTGATGGTCACCTCGCTCAAGCGGTCCGACCAGCTGCCGCAGACGCCCACGCTGGCCGAGTCGGGCTACAAGGACTTTGAGGCCGTCACCTGGTTCGGCGTGCTGGCCCCGGCCGGGACGCCCCAGGCCATCGTGCAGCAGCTGAACAAGGCCATCAACGACGCGCTGCTGGTGCCCGAGGTGGCCGAGAAGCTGCGCTCCGAAGGCGGCGAGGTGCTGGGCGGCTCGTCCGAGAAGTTCGCCGCGCTGCTGCGCGCCGAGGTGCCGCGCTGGGCACGCATCGTCAAGGACTCGGGCGCCAGCCTGGACTGAGCCCGGGGGCAGGGGCGCCAGCCCTTTCGCTTCCTTCTCGCTCCCACCTCCTTTCCTTTCCTCCATCGAGATCTCGCCATGGACTGCGACAGCCTTGCCGTGCCCGTCCGTTTCTCGCAGGGCAGCGTCCGGCCCCGTGCCGTGCTGCCCCCGGATGCCTGCGACTGCCATGTGCATGTCTATGACGGCCGCTACCCGGCCACCCCGGGCGCGCGGCTGCTGCCGCCCGATGCCTCGGCCGGCGACTACCGCGCGCTGCAGCGGCGCCTGGGCACCTCGCGCTGCGTGCTGGTCACGCCGTCCACCTACGGCAGCGACAACCGCTGCATGTTGGATGGGCTGGCCGCCGCCAAGGCGCAGCAGGGCCGCCTGGCCTTTGCCTCGGGCGGCCGCGTAACCATCTTGCAGATGCAGGGCGAGCTGCTGCAAAGGCAGGGCGGCGTGCGCTTCATCCATGCGCCCTACAAGGGCGACACGCCCGCGCTGGCCGTGACCTCGGCGGCGCGCCTGAAGGCCCTGCCTGACGTGCCCACCATGGCCGAGGCCGGCATGGTCGGCGGCACGTCCCGGCAATTGGGCGAGCTGCAGAAATCCGACTCCGCCAAGTGGGCCCAACTCATCCGCGAGGCCGGTATCAAGGCCGACTGACGCGCTTGCATCTTCCTGTTTTCCTTCACCTCATCTCACTGGACCATCATGAGCCAACTCCCAGAAATCATCCGTGACATAGAGCGCGTGGACGCCCAAGTCGTGCAACGCGCAGCCGGCTTTCAGGCCGCCATCCTGGCCGACGTGGCGGGCCGCCGCGGCACCATGCACTCGCGCGTGGCGCCCGTGCACCAGGGCATGAAGGTGGCCGGCCCGGCCTTCACCGTCGAGGTGCGTCCCGGCGACAACCTCATGATCCACGCCGCCATCGCGCTGGCCCGCCCCGGCGACGTGCTGGTCATCGACGGCAAGGGCGACCAGACGGCGGCGCTCATGGGCACGCTGATGCTCAGCGCCTGCAAGAAGCTGGGCCTGGCCGGCGTCATCGTGGACGGCGCCATCCGCGACCGGCTGGAACTGCTGGAGCTGGACTTCCCCGTGTTCAGCGCAGGCTTCAATCCCGCAGGCCCGACCAAGTTCGTGCCGGGCCGCATCAACCACGCCATCTCCGCTGGTGGCACGACGGTTCACCCGGGCGACCTGGTGGTGGGAGATGCCGATGGCGTGGTCGTCATCGAGCGCGACAAGGCCCCCGCCATGCTGGAGCTGGCCGTGAAGAAGGTGGCGGACGAGGCCGCCCGCATCGAGGCCATTGCGCGCGGCGACACGGCATCGAAGTGGCTGCCCGCGGCCCTGCGCGCGGCCGGCGTGCTCAAGGAAGGGGAATCGCTGTGAGCACCATCATCGTCACCGGCGCCGATCTGGCGCAACAGGCGCTGGACCTGCTGGCGCAGCACGAGATCGTCTATGCGGGCAAGACGCCCACCGAAGAGGACCTGGTCGCGCTGTGCCGCGCCCATGATCCCGTGGCCATCATCGTGCGCTACGGCAAGGTGGGTGCGGCCGTGATGGACGCGGCGCCCTCGCTGCGCGTGATCTCCAAGCACGGCAGCGGCACGGACACCATCGACAAGGCGGCTGCCGCCGAACGCGACATTGCCGTGGTGGCTGCGGCCGGCGCCAATGCGGCGGCCGTGGCCGAGCAGGCACTCGCGCTGCTGCTGGCCTGCGCCAAGTCGGTGGTGGCGCTGGATGCCCGTATGCACGCAGGCCACTGGGACAAGGCCACGCACAAGAGCCTGGAGCTGGGCGGACGCACCGTGGGCCTGGTGGGCCTGGGCGCCATCGGCCTGCGCTTTGCGCGCATGGCCGATGCGCTGGGCATGCGCGTGATCGGCTTCGATCCCTTCGCAAAGAACCTGCCCGCCTACGTGCAGCCCGTGGACCTGGAAACCATCTGGCGCGAGTCCGACGCGATTTCGCTGCACTGCCCGCTGACCGAGGAAAACCGGGGCATGCTCGGCGCCTCCACGCTGGCGGCCTGCAAGCGCGGCGTGATCGTGGTCAACACCGCACGCGGCGGCCTGATCGACGAGGCCGCGCTGCTGGCCGCCGTGCGCTCGGGCCAGGTGGCGGCCGCAGGGCTGGACAGCTTTGCGGTGGAGCCCATGGTGGCCGGCCACCCGTTCCAGGGCGAAAGGAACTTCGTGCTCAGCCCCCATATCGGCGGCGTGACCGGCGATGCCTACGTGAACATGGGCGTGGGCGCGGCCCGCAATGTGCTGGAGGTGCTGGCCCGCGTGCCTGCGGCGGCCGGCGCCTGAGCCAGGGCAGGGGCGCCGTGCGCGCCCTTGGCCCATGCATGTGCATGCATGTGATTTGAGGAGGAGACAAGCGATGTCGAGGAATTTCCAAGAGGTCCGCCGCCTGGCCTTGCGCGGCGGCCTGCTGGCCGCCATGGGGCTGGCCGTGCTGGGCGCCCAGCCCGCGCTGGCGCAGAAGGACTATCCGGCCAAGCCCGTGCGGCTGGTCGTGGGCTTTGCGGCGGGCGGCCCCACCGACGTGGTGGCGCGCGCCTTTGCCGACCATGCGGGCAAGGCGCTGGGCCAGCCCTTCGTGGTGGACAACAAGCCCGGGGCCAACACCATCGTGGCCGCGCAGGCCGTGGCTGGTGCGCCGGCCGATGGCTACACCCTGCTGTTCGGCGCCACCAACCACAGCATGATCCCGGCGCTGTACCAGGGCCGCGTGAAGTTCGACGTGGTGCGCTCGTTCCGGCCGCTGTGCACGGTGGCCAGCAGCCCCACGGTGCTGGTCGTGGGGCCGGGCATGCCGGCGCGCAGCCTGCAGGAGTACATGGACCAGGCGCGCAGCCGGCCCGGCAGCGTCACGGCCGGCACGGCGGGCATGGGCAGTTCGGGCCATTTCGCCACCGAGATGTTTGCGCGGGCCAAGGGCCTGAAGCTCAACCACGTGCCATACAAGGGCGCGGCGCCCGTGGTCACGGATCTCATGGGCGGCCAGCTCGACAGCTCCTTCGCCACGCTGGGCTCGGTGCTGCCCCAGGTGCGCAGCGGCAAGCTCACGGCGCTGGCCGTGGCCTCGCCCAAACGCGCGTCCCTGCTGCCCCAGGTGCCGACCTTTGCAGAAGCGGGTGGCGGCGACTACTCGGCCGATGTCTGGTATGGCGTGCTCGCGCCGGCCGGCATTCCCGACGGCGTGGCCCAGGCGCTGGAGCGCGTGGCCGTGGAGTTTGCCAAGAGTGCATCGGCCGCGGAAAAGCTGCACGGCCTGGGCATGGATGCCGAGTCGAACTGCGGCAGCGCCTTCGCGCAGCGCGTGGCCAGCGAAGCGGCGTCCTATGCGCAGATCGCCCGCGAACTGAACCTGAAGGCGGATTGATTCGGCCGCCGCCCCCTCGAAATAATCTGGAGACAAGCCATGAAATTCCTTGCCGGAACCCTGATCGCGGCCTGCGCCCTGGCCGCCGCCGTGGCCCAGGCCGCCTTTCCCGAGCGGCCCATCACCCTGGTCGTGCCCTATGCGCCCGGCGGCGGCGCCGACGCGGCCGCGCGCCTGCTGGCCACGCGCATGGGCGCGCGGCTGGGCACCAGCATCATCGTGGACAACCGACCCGGCGCCAGCGGCACGATTGGCGCCAGCCAGGTGGCCAAGGCGCGCGCCGACGGCTACACGGTGCTCTACGACGCCACGCCGTTTTCCATCAACCCGCATCTCTTCGCCAAGCTGCCCTATGCGCGCAGCGCGCTGCAGCCGCTGTCGCTGGTGCTGCTCATGCCCAATGTGGTCGTGGTGAAGGCCGACTCGCCCGTGCGCAGCGTGGCCGACCTGGCGGCCAGGGCCAAGGCGCAGCCGGGCAAGATCAACTTCGCCTCGGGCGGCAGCGGCACGGTGCAGCGCCTGGCGGCCGAGCTGTTCCGCCAGCGGCTGGAGCTGGACATGGTCCATGTGCCCTACAAGAGCGGCGGGCCGGCCATTGCCGATGTGATGGGCGGGCAGGTGGACTTCATGTTCGGCACCATGGCGGCCACCTATCCGCTGGTCACGGGTGGCAAGCTGCGCGCCCTGGCCGTGGCCGCGCCCCAGCGCTCGGCGCGCCTGCCCGATGTGCCCACCGTGTCCGAGACCGTGATTCCCGGCTACGAGGCCTATGAGTGGAACGGCATCTTCCTGCCCACGGGCACGCCCGAGCCCGTGGCCGCGCGTCTGCACCAGGCGCTGTCCGAGGTGCTGCAGGAAGCCGAGGTGCGCCAGCGCCTGAGCGACCTGGGCGCACAGCCCATGGGAACGACGCCGGCCGAGTTCGCCGCCTTCCTCCAGAAGGAAGACGCCAAGTGGGGCGAGGTGGTGCGCAAGGGCGCCATCGTGCTGGACTGAGCGCATGGCCATGAACGCATCGACCATCGCCGTTGCGCATTCGGCCGGCACGAGCCGGCCTGCGCGCACGCTGCCGCCGCTGGCCTGCGACAGCCACATGCACATCTTCGATGCGCGCTTTGCGCCCTCGCCGCACTGGCCGCGCACGCCGCCCCATGCCGACGTGGCCATGTACCGTCAACTGCAGCAGCGCCTGGGCACTTCGCGCGCCGTGGTGGTCACGCCCTCGACCTATGGCACGGACAATACCTGCACGCTCGATGCGCTGGAGCGCCTGGGCGATGTGGCGCGCGGCGTGGCCGTGGTCGCCCACGACGTGGCCGATGCCGAGCTGGACCGGCTGGCCGCGCACCGCGTCTGCGGGGTGCGCGTGAACTTTGTCTCGCCGCAGTCCTGGGGCGAGACCACGGCCCGCATGCTGGTCACGCTGGCGCACCGGGTCGCACGGCTGGGCTGGCATGTGCAGGTCTTTGTGCAGCCCGAACAGCTGGTGGCGCTGGAGCCTGTGCTGGGTGCGCTGCCCGTGCCCCTGGTCGTGGACCACCTGGGCCGCATCGACCCGGCTGAGGGCGTGGAGGGCGTGGCTGGCTTGGCTGGCGCGGCCCATGCCGCGCTGCGCCGGCTGCTCGACGGCGGCAACACCTGGGTCAAGCTCTCCGGCGCCTATATGCGTTCATCGGTGGGCGGCCCTTCCTATGCCGACACGCTGCCGCTGGGCCGCGACCTGGTGCGCGCCGCGCCCGAGCGCCTGGTCTGGGGCAGCGACTGGCCGCACACCACCGAGGCGCCGGGCTCCGTCAACGATGCCGACCTGGTGGACCTGCTGCAGGCCTGGGCCGGCACGGACGAGGCCATGGACCGCATCCTGGTGGACAACCCCGCAAGGCTGTATGGCTTCGACGGCGCGGCCTGACACTCCAAGAAAGACAGACACCATGTTCCTGCTGCAAGCCCCCCAGGTCTGCGACCTCGAATCGTTCACCACCATGCCCGACGCCCTGCGCCGCCCCGAGCGCAGCGACTGGGCCGATGCCAACCGCAGCGGCGCCGTGACCGATTCCTTCCTCGAAGGCCCGGTGTTCGACGCTGCCGGCCATCTGTACGTGGCCGACATTCCCTGGGGCCGCGTGTTCCGCATCGATCCGCAAGGCGCCTGGACCCTGGTGGCCGAGTACGACGGCGAGCCCAACGGCATGAAGTTCCTTGACGAGCGCACGCTGCTGATCACCGACTACAAGAACGGCCTGATGCGCCTGGAGGTGGCCACGGGGCGCATCAGCCCCTATCTGCAGCGGCGCAACAGCGAGCGCTTCAAGGGCGTGAACGACCTGGTCTTCGATGCCGAGGGCAACCTCTACTTCACCGACCAGGGCCAGAGCGGCCTGCACGACCCCAGCGGCCGCCTGTACCGCCTGCGGCCGGACGGCCGGCTGGACCTGCTGCTGGCCAACGTGCCCAGCCCCAACGGGGTGGCGCTGTCGCCTGACGGCCGCGTTCTCTACCTGGCCGTGACGCGCGGCAACTGCGTCTGGCGCGTGCCCCTGCTGCCCGATGGCAGCGTGGCCAAGGTGGGGCAGTTCTTCACCTCCTACGGCCCCAGCGGCCCCGACGGCTTGGCCGTGGATGACCAGGGCCGGCTGCTGGTGGCCAACCCGGGCCTGGGCCTGGTGTGGGTGCTCAACCACCGTGCCGAGCCCGTGCAGGTGCTGCGTGGCGTGCCGGGAAGCTCGCTCACCAACTTGGCCTTTGGGGGCGTGGACCGCCGCACGCTGTATGTGACGGACTCCACGCACGGGCGCATTCTGCGTGCCCGGCTGGAGGCGCCGGGGCTGGTGCTGCACGGCTTGAACAAGGGCTGAGGCGGCCGTCGCACCGTCTCAGCCGTCTCAGTCGTCGCAACCGTTGCTCAGGGCCTGGCCGGCATGTCCAGGATCTCCCGGGCTTCCTGCAGCAGGCCTATCCACAGCTGCTCCTGCTGTATGCCGGCCTTGAGCACCAGGTGCTGCAGCCGCCGCTCGCGCGTGGGCGGCTTGTCCAGGAAGTCGCGCTGCTCCAGGCGCTGGTAGACGTCCAGCTGCGCCTGGTGCAGTGCCAGCAGCCGCTGCACTTCGTCCTGCAGTCCGCAGGGTCCCACCACCGCCTCGGCCCGCAGGCGGACCATCCATTCCTCGCGCAGCGGCTTGGGGTCTTCCTGCTCGGCCACCCAGCGCTTGAGCTCCTTGCGGCCCGTGGGCAGGATGCGGTACTGGCGCTTGCGGCCCCGGCCGGATTCGGCGGGCAGGGCCTCGATCCATTGCGCCTCTTCCAGCCGGGCGAGTTCGCGGTAGATCTGCTGGTGCGTGGCGTTCCAGAAATAGCCGATGGAGCGGTCGAAGCGCTCGGCAAGTTCCGAGCCCGAGCAGGGGTGCTCGACCAAGGCGGTGAGAAGGGCGTGTGGCAAGGACATCGGCAACAAAGGGACTGGCGCTGGGCGCCATCTTACGGGCCTGCATGGAGGTGCGGCCAAGCGCTGCAGTCATTTCTGCAATTTTTTGCGCAACCAGTTGCATAAATAAAGGAGGCTGACTACATTCATGCAATCAGTTGCATAAAAAAGCGAGACAGGCATGACCCACTACCCCCACCTGAATGCCGAACTGGACCTGGGCTTCACCACGCTCAGAAACCGCGTGCTCATGGGCTCCATGCATGTGGGCCTGGAGGAGGCGCCCAACGGCTTCGAGCGCATGGCCGCCTTCTACGCAGAGCGCGCGCGCGGCGAGGTGGGCTTGATCGTCACGGGCGGCATCGCCCCCAATGAGCGCGGCCGGCCCATGAAGGGCGGCGCCATGATGGTCAATGAGCATGAGGCGGACCAGCACCGCATCGTCACGCAGGCCGTCCATGCCGAGGGCGGCAAGATCGCCATGCAGATCCTGCACTTCGGCCGCTATGCCTACCAGCCCGGGCTGGTGGCGCCCAGCGCGCTGCAGGCGCCCATCAACCCCTTCGTGCCGCATGCGCTGACGGGCGACGAGGTGGAGCAGACCATCGAGGACTTCGTGCGCTGCGCAGCCCTGGCCCGCCATGCGGGCTACGACGGCGTGGAGATCATGGGCTCCGAGGGCTATCTGATCAACGAGTTCATTGCGGCGCGCACCAACCACCGCGATGACGAATGGGGCGGCAGCTACGCGGGCCGCATGCGCTTTGCGGTGGAGATCGTGCGGCGCACGCGCCAGCGCGTGGGGCGGGACTTCATCATCATCTACCGCCTGTCCATGCTGGACCTGGTGGAAGGCGGCTCCACGCTGGAGGAAGTGATCGCGCTGGCCCAGGCCATCGAGGCCGCGGGCGCCACGCTGCTGAACACGGGCATAGGCTGGCACGAGGCACGCATTCCCACCATCGCCACCAAGGTGCCGCGCGCCGCGTATGCCTGGGTCACGCAGCGCGTGATGGGGCAGGTGGGCATCCCGCTGATCACCTCCAACCGCATCAACACGCCCGAAGTGGCCGAGCGCCTGCTGGCCGAGGGCTATGCCGACATGGTCTCCATGGCCCGGCCGCTGCTGGCCGATGGCGACTTCGTGCGCAAGGCGCGCCAGGGCCGGGCCGACGAGATCAACACCTGCATCGCCTGCAACCAGGCCTGCCTGGACCATACCTTTGGCGGCAAGATCACCTCCTGCCTGGTCAACCCGCGCGCCTGCCATGAGACCGAGCTGGTGATTGCGCCCGCGCCCGCCGCCAAGCGCATCGCCGTGGTGGGCGCCGGCCCGGCGGGCCTGAGCTTTGCCGTCACCGCCGCGCAGCGCGGCCATGCGGTGACGCTGTTCGATGCGGCCAGCGAGATCGGCGGGCAGTTCAACATTGCCAAGAAGGTGCCCGGCAAGGAGGAGTTCCACGAGACGCTGCGCTACTTCCGCCGCCAGCTGGAGCTGGGCGGCGTGGCGCTGCAACTGGGCCACCGCGTGGAGGCGGCCCAGCTCATCGAGGGCGGCTATGACGAGATCGTGCTGGCCACGGGCATACGGCCGCGCGTTCCCGCCATCGACGGCGTGGACCATCCCAAGGTGCTCGGCTACCTGGACGTGCTGCAGGGCGGCAGACCCGTGGGCGAGCGCGTGGCCATCATCGGCGCGGGCGGCATCGGCTTCGATGTGGCCGAGTACCTGACCCATGCCGGAGACAGCGGCGCCGTGGCGCCCCGCAAGTTCTATGCGGAGTGGGGCATAGACACGGACTACGCCCAGGCCGGCGGCCTGGCGCAGCCGCAGGCCGAGCCCTCGCCGCGCCGCGTGCACCTGCTGCAGCGCAAGTCCACCAAGGTGGGCGACCAGCTGGGCAAGACCACGGGCTGGATACACCGCACCTCGCTGAAGGCACGCAGTGTGGCCATGGGCTCGGGCGTGGCCTATGAGCGCATCGACGACACCGGCCTGCACATCACCGTGGACGGCCAGCCGCAATTGCTGGAGGTGGACAACGTTGTGCTCTGCGCGGGCCAGGAGCCGCAGCGCGAGCTGCATGCGGCCCTGAGCGCGGCGGGCTGCAGCGTGCACCTGATCGGCGGCGCCGACGTGGCGGCCGAACTCGACGCCAAGCGCGCCATCCTGCAAGGCACCACGCTGGCGGCCAGCCTTTGAGGGCGCGGCCCGATTTCGTTTTCAACCTCAACCACCAGGAGACAAGCATGTCCCAGCCCCCGAAGAACGCCCATCCCGCAGTCGCCCGCTCCCTGGAGCTGTGGCATCGCATGGTTGCCGCCAGCGACCTGGGCGAGCTGCACACCATCGTCCATCCCGATGCGGTGTTCCGCTCGCCCATGGCGAACACGCCCTATGCCTCGGCACCCGCGCTGATGCTGGCGCTGTCCACCGTGGTCCAGGTGTTCGAGAACTTCACCTACCACCGCCAGATGGCCAGCGATGACGGCCTGGACGTGGTGCTGGAGTTCAGCGCCAGCGTGGGCGGCAAGAACCTCAAGGGCATCGACTTCATCCGTTTCGACGAGCAGGGGCTGATCCGGGAATTCGAGGTCATGGTGCGCCCCATGAGCGGCCTGCAGGCCCTGGGCACGGAGATGGGAAAGCGGCTGGGCGACAAGCTTCCCGCCTTCAAGGCCGTGGCCTGAGGGCAGGGCGTGCCATGAAAAACGCCCCCGGCGATGCGGGGGCGTTTTGCCGTGGGCGTCAGCCGGTCAGAGCGTGCCGGCCTTCTGGCGGGCAATGGCATCGGCCACGCCCTTGCCGTAGGCGGGGTCGGCCTGGGTGCAGTGCGCTATGTGCTTTTGCACGATGTGCTCGGACACACCGGCGATGTTGCGCGCCGTGTTCTCGAACAGGCGCTGCTGCGCATCGGGCGTGAGCAGGCGGAACAGGTCGCCGGGCTGGGTGAAGTAGTCGGCATCGTCCTCGCGGTAGTTCCAGCGGTCGGCCGCGCCGTGCAGGGCCAGCGGCGGCTCGGCGAAGGCGGGCTGCTCCTGCCACTCGCCCTTGGTGTTGGGCTCGTAGGCGATGGTGCCGCCGTAGTTGCCGTCCACGCGCATGGCGCCGTCACGGTGGTAGGCGTGGTAGGGGCAGCGCGGCGCGTTCACGGGGATCTGGTGGTGGTTCACACCCAGGCGGTAGCGCGCGGCATCGCCATACGAGAACAGGCGCGACTGCAGCATGCGGTCGGGCGAGGGGCCGATGCCCGGCACCAGGTTGGCTGGCGTGAACGAGGCCTGCTCCACATCGGCGTGGTAGTTGCGCGGGTTGCGGTTGAGCTCCATCACGCCCACTTCGATCAGCGGGTAGTCCTTCTTGCTCCAGACCTTGGTCAGGTCGAAGGGGTGGAAGCGGTAGGTCTCGGCTTCATGCTCGGGCATGATCTGCACGCACAGCTTCCAGCGCGGGAACTCGCCGCGCTCGATGGCTTCGAGCAGGTCGCGCTGGCTGCTTTCACGGTCGGAGGCGACCACGGCGGCGGCCTCGGCATCGCCGAAGTTCTCGATGCCCTGCTGGCAGACCCAGTGGAACTTGACCCAGTGGCGCTCGTTGCTGGCGTTGATGAAGCTGTAGGTGTGCGAGCCGAAGCCGTGCATGTGGCGGTAGCCGCGCGGAATGCCCCGGTCGCTCATGACGATGGTGATCTGGTGCAGCGCCTCGGGCAGGCCGGTCCAGAAGTCCCAGTTGTTCTCGGGCGAGCGCAGGTTGGTGTAGGGGTCGCGCTTGACGGCCTTGTTCAGGTCGGGGAACTTGAGCGGATCGCGGAAGAAGAACACCGGCGTGTTGTTGCCCACCAGGTCCCAGTTGCCTTCCTCGGTATAGAGCTTGACGGCAAAGCCGCGGATATCGCGCTCTGCGTCTGCCGCGCCGCGTTCGCCGGCCACGGTGGAAAAGCGCGCGAACACTTCGGTCTGCTTGCCGATGTCGGAGAACACCTTGGCGCGGGTGTAGCGCGTGATGTCACCCGTCACGGTGAAGGTGCCGAAGGCGCCCGAGCCCTTGGCGTGCATGCGGCGCTCGGGAATCACTTCGCGGTTGAAGTGGGCCATTTTTTCCAGATGCCACAGGTCCTGCAGCAGCATCGGGCCACGCGGGCCGGCCGTGAGCGAATCCTGGTTGTTGGCAACCGGGGCGCCTGCGGCGGTGGTGAGCTTGTGGGTCATGGTCTCTCCTTGATCGAGGGGTGGTAGCGGCGCCGGCTTGCACTCAGGCAGCGCGGCGCTTGGAAAATCAATAGCTGCGTGCTATCGAATTGCTTTTATTGTTGTTTCGTTCTATGGATGCGGCAAGGCTTTGGCGATTGGCAAATCTCAACTGCGCCATAGCCAAAAAATTTCACCGCCCTCCGCATGCGCCGTGCCGGGCATGCTTTTTGCCAAGGCATTGTGTTGCGCGGGCGGATACGGCCCGTGTAGGCCGTCGCCCTGTCAGCCAGAGACCAGCTTGTGGACCAGATCGGCGGCCGTGGAGGCGCCGTACTTGCGCATCAGCCGTGCGCGGTAGATCTCCACCGTGCGGTGGCTGATGGCCAGGGCGCGGCCGATTTCCTTGGAGGTAAGCCCTTCCAGCAGGCGGGCGGCCACCTCGCGCTCGCGCCCCGTGAGCTCGGCCTTGACGGGACGGTGGGCGCTGAGGTCCTCGAAGCTCCAGATGCCCGAGGCATGCGGGTCGCTGCGGTCCAGCGTGCGGCCCGTGACATGGCACCAGAACGTTTCGCCGTTGGCGCGCTTCATGATGCGGTTGTCCGAGTAGAAACCCCGGGCGTTGAGAATGGGCGCGATGCGCGCGCCCAGCCGCTCGTACTCGTCGGCACTGGGGTAGAGGATCTGGAAGGTCTGGCCGATCAGCACCTCGCGCGAGGCCTCGAACATCTCGCAGACCTGGCGGTTGCAGTCGATCATGGTGCGATTGCGCGAGATCACGAGGCCGACGGGGGCGGCTTCGAACGCCAGCCGGTAATCTATATCCATGGGCAAATCTTTACGAAAAACTACCTATGCAAGTACGTAGTATCGTAGCGCATCCAATCTGAAGGAGACATGTGTGAAAAAGCTCTACCCCTCCGCGGAGCAGGCGCTCCAGGGCGTCGTGGCCGACGGGCAATTGCTGGCTGTAGGCGGCTTCGGCCTGTGCGGCATTCCCGAGGCCCTGATCGACGCGCTGCGTGACAGCGGCGCCAAGGGCCTGACGGTGATTTCCAACAACGCGGGCGTGGACGGCTTTGGCCTCGGCAAGCTGCTGGAGACGCGCCAGATCAAGAAGATGATCTCGTCGTATGTGGGCGAGAACAAGGAGTTCGAGCGCCAGTATCTGGCCGGCGAGCTGGAGCTGGAATTCACGCCCCAGGGCACGCTGGCCGAGAAGCTGCGCGCAGGCGGCGCCGGCATTCCCGCCTTCTTCACCAAGACCGGCGTGGGCACCATGGTGGCCGAGGGCAAGGAGCTGCGCGAGTTCGACGGCGAGACCTATGTGATGGAGCGCTCGCTCGTGCCCGATGTCTCCCTGGTCAAGGCCCACCGGGCCGACAAGAGCGGCAACCTGCAGTTCCGCCTGACGGCGCGCAACTTCAACCCTGCCGCCGCCACGGCCGGCAAGGTCTGCATCGTGGAAGTGGAAGAGGTGGTCGAGGTCGGAGAGATCGCACCGGACGACATCCACCTGCCCGGCATCTACGTGCACCGCATCGTGCACAACCCGAATCCCGAAAAGCGCATCGAAAAGCGCACCATCACAGAAAAACAAGGAGCCTGACCATGCCGTGGACCCAAGACCAGATGGCCGCCCGCGCGGCCCAAGAACTCGAAGACGGCTTCTACGTCAACCTGGGCATCGGCATTCCCACCCTGGTGGCCAACCACACAGGTGACAAGGAAGTGTGGCTGCAGTCCGAGAACGGCATGCTGGGCATCGGCCCCTTCCCGACCGAGGATGCCGTGGACGCCGACCTGATCAACGCTGGCAAGCAGACCGTGACGACGATTGCCGGCTCGTCCATCTTCGGCAGCGACCAGTCGTTCGCCATGATCCGTGGCGGCAAGATCAACCTGTCCATCCTGGGCGCCATGCAGGTGTCCGAGAAGGGCGACCTGGCCAACTGGATGATTCCCGGCAAGATGGTCAAGGGCATGGGCGGCGCCATGGACCTGGTGGCGGGCGTCAAGCGCGTCATCGTGCTCATGGAACATGTGGCAAAGAAGAAGGACGGCACGACCGACCTCAAAATTCTTCCCGCCTGCACCCTGCCTTTGACCGGCGTAGGCGTGGTGGACCGTATCATCACCGACCTGGGAGTGATGGACGTGACGCCGCAGGGCTTGAAGCTCGTGGAACTGGCCCCCGAAGTGAGCTTCGAGGACATCCAGTCCAAGACCGGCGTGACGCTGATTCGCTGATGTTGCCGTGCACGGCCTGCCTTGGCGGGCCTGCGCAACAAGAGCCCGCCTTGCGCGGGCTCTTTTGCTTATATTTCAGATTTCGAGCCAATGGGAGCCTCTATGACGGATGTCGCGGCCGTGCGCAATCCACCGACAGCGCAGGGATGGAAGGACGAGGGCGTGCATTTCCTGCGCGCCGTCACCGACATGGCCGAGCATTGCAACGTGGTCACCGGCGAGCCCATCTTCAACGACAAGGGCGTCAAGCTCGTGGACAAGGGTGCGCGCATCGACGGCAACATGTACGAGCGCCTGGTCAAGCACAAGCTGCGCGACCCCATCGACAAGCACCTGGGCGTGGACAACCGCGTGGACGTGCTGGCCATCGAGGCCCAGGCCATGGTGCAGTGCGAAACCGTGGACCTGATGCGCCGCCTGGTGCAGTCGCTGGGCGGCACGGACCGGCTGCTGGCGCCGCTGCGCCTGATGGTGCTGCCGCCGCAGATCGCCTTCAAGCTCACGGTCATGCGCGAGCAGCGGCCCGAGCTGTTCGCCCACAGCCTGCAGATGATGCTGGTGGCCGTCTACCTGGCGCTGCAAAGCGAATGGAGCGAGCGTGAATGCGGCCCGCTGGCCACGGCGGCCCTGCTGCACGACGTGGGCATGCTCTACATGGACCCGGCCTGGACCGACCCCAACTACCGGCTCACGGGCGCCGAGCGCAAGCACCTGGTGGCGCACTCGGTCACGGGCATGCTCATCATGCGGGGCGCGGGCGCGTATTCGCAGGACGTGGAAATGGCCGTGCTCGAGCACCACGAGCGCATGGACGGCACGGGCTATCCGCGCGGCGTGCATGGCGAAGCCATCTCCAAAATGGGCCGCATCCTGTTGCTGGCCGAGGTGGTCTCGGCCTTCTTCGACAAATTCCAGGACCTGCCCGGCCAGCGCCTGTCGCTGATGCTGCGCATGAACCACCGCCGCTATCCGGCCGATCTGGTCGGCATCCTGCTGCCGCTGCTGTACGACGAGATCTCGCCGGGCACGCCGCTGCCGCCGCTGCAGGCCGAGGTCACGCACAGCGTGGCAGCGCTGTCTGCCGCCTTCCAGATGTGGGACACGTTCAGCCAGGCCTTTCCCGAGCGCTGGCAGGCCATGCCCGACCACCAGGCGGCCGTCTACATCGACTCCAGCATCGGCGGCCTGCAAAAGCAGCTGGCCGAGGCCGGCCTGCATCCCAGCCAGCAAACCGACCTGCTGGCCTACCTCAAGGACGATGTGCAGGGCATGAGCGAGCTGGCCCTGCTCAGCCGCGAGGCGCTGTGGCAACTGCAAGCCATCGTCAACGCCTGCCTGCGCCGCTGGCCTGCCATCAACGCCCGCACCCACGCCGTGGACACAGCGGTCGCGCAGTGGTGCGAAGCCTGCATGCAGATCGACGCCACACCCCCAGCGGGCGGCGCAGCGAGAGCGCCAGCGCACTGAGACAGCCGGGCTTGCCCGGCTTTTTTACATCCGTGGATCTCTTGGAAATCAAGAGTGCTGTATATTCATACAGTATTTGAGATTTCCCCCATGACCACGCCCCACGCCTCCCAACCTGCGCAGCCCGTCTCCATGGCGGGCGCGGCGCGTGTGCTGCCTCAGTTGCAGGGCGTGTGGCGTGGCGATGGCTGGCAGCAGGCGCTGCAGCAGCGGGTCCAGCCTTCGGGCCATGCGCTGCTGGATGCGCAATTGCCGGGCGGGGGCTGGCCGCTGGGTGCCATGGTCGAGCTGCTGCAACCCGCGCATGGCCATGCCGAGTGGCCGCTGCTGCTGCCGGGCCTGGCCGCCCTGATGCAGCGCAGCGCGGGCCAGGTGGTGCTGGTGGCGCCGCCTTGCAGGCCTTTTGCACCGGGACTGGAAGCGGCGGGCGTGGCGGCGCACCGGCTGTGCTGCGTGGAGGCCGACACCCACCCCGGCGCCCACCCGGCAGGCGATGGGGCAGGGCTGGCCTGGGTCTGTGAGCAGGCACTGCGCTGCCGCGACGTGCTGGCCGTGCTGGCCTGGCTGCCAGCCGGTCTGCCCATGGCCACGCTGCGCCGGCTGCAATGGGCGGCCGCTGCGCAGGGGCGCATTCTGTGGCTGTGGCGCGAGGCCTCGGCCGCCCTGCAGACGGTGGCCTCGCCTGCGCCGCTGCGGCTGCGCGTGGAGACAGAGTTGGGGGAGCCGGGCGAAGGCGGCACGCCAGCCTGCCTGCGCGTGCAGTTGCTCAAGCGCCGGGGGCCTGCGCTGGAGCATCCCTTGAAGCTGCCCCTGCACCACTGGGCCTGGCAGGACGTGCTGCAGGCCCAGGCCCAGCGGCGCACCCGGCAGGCGGACGAGGCGCAGCGCTGGCTTCATGGACACGGGCAACTGCTGCCCGCCGAGGCGCCCGCCCTGCAGGCGGCAGCGCACACCCTGGGATGAGATGCCATGGCACAGCCGAATCAAGCACTGCACTGGATTGCCTGGCCGCTGCATGTCGCGCAGGGCGATGGCCAGGGCAACGGCGACAGTGATGGCGAAGGCAGTGCCTGCGCGCAGCAGGCCTGGTGGGCCCTGCGCTGGACGCCGCGCGTGGCTCTCTGGTACGGGGCAGGGCAGGCCGTGGCGTTGATGGAGGTGGGCAGCGTGGAGCGCCTGTGGGGCGGTCGCCAGGCCATGCTGCTGGGCCTGCTGCGCGCGCTGCGCGAACAGCAGCCCGAGGACGGCCAGGCGGGCGGCCCCCGGATGCCGTCCTGGGCCCGGGGCGCCACGGCATGGCAGGCGCTGGCGCGTCTGCGCTGGCGCATGCAGGGTACGGATTCGCGCCAGCCCTGGCCGTCTGCTGACGCACTGCCCATCTGGACGCTGCCCGCACTGGAGCCGCATGCGCCGGCCCTGGAGCGCATGGGCTGCCGCCGCTGGGGCGAGCTGCGCGCCCTGCCGCGCGCGGGCCTGGCACGGCGCATCGGGCTGCCGGCGCTGCTGGCGCTGGACCAGGCCTATGGCAGCAGCCCCCATGCGCTGGACTGGCTGGAGCTGCCCGAGCACTTTGCATTGCGCGCCGACCTGGGCTATCCGGCCAGCGACGCCCAGGCCCTGCTGCAGGCCGCCCGGCCCCTGCTGCGTGCGCTGCAGGCCTGGCTGCAGGCCCGCCACCAGGGCGTGCTGGGCCTGCAACTGCGCTGGCACCACGATCTGCGTCGCGTGGACGGCACGGAACTGCCGGCCTGGGAAGCGCTGGACATCCGCACGGCCCGGCCCGCCCAGGCGCTGGAGCACATGGAGCGCCTGCTGCGCGAACGCCTGGCCCGCACGCCCTGGCGCGCGCCTGCGGACATGCTGGAGCTGGTGGCGCTGGACACCGCGCCTTTCGCGGCCGATGCCGGCAGTTGCCTGCCACCGGCCGCGCCCGGCCCGGCGCCGCTGGGCGAGGCGGCAGGCGCGACAGACGCGGCCAGCGGCATGGCCTGGCATGAATGGGTGGAGCGCGTCTCGGCCCGCCGTGGTGCGCAGGGCGTGCGGGTGGCGCAGCTGCAATCGGACCACCGGCCCGAGGCCATGCAGCGCTGGACCCCGGCCTGCGAGGCCTTGCAGACCCCGCAGGCCCCGCGGCGGCCCGCGCACGCGCGCAAGGCGGCCAACCCCTGGCAGGGCCTGCTGCCGCCCTGGCTGCTTGATCCGCCCCAGCCGCTGCTCCTGCAGGGCAGCCGCCCTTGCTGGCAGGGGCCGCTGCAATTGCTGGCCGGCCCCTATCGGCTGGAGGCCGGCTGGTGGGGAGAGCCGCAGGCCGATGCGGCGCTGGCTGTGCGTGACTATTTCGTGGCCAGCAACGCGGCTGTCGGCCATGTCTGGATCTACCGCGAGCGCGCGCCTGCATCGGAGCGGCTGCCAGGCATGCCGGCCCTGCTGTCGCCCGCCGCCTGGTTTGCGCAAGGCATCTATGGCTGAACAGGACATCCTGCTGGAGCCGCCGCCCCCGCAGCTGCAGCGGCTGCAGCCCCCGCCCCAGGCCACCGGGCCGGTGTCCGGCATGGCATCGGGCCCGGGCCTGCCCGGCTATGCGGAGCTGCACTGCCTGTCGAACTTCAGCTTTCTGCGCGGCGCCTCTTCGCCTGCCCAACTGGTGCAGCGCGCCAAGGCCCTGGGCTACCAGGCGCTGGCCCTGACCGACGAATGCTCGGTGGCCGGCGCCGTGCGGGCCTTCGAGGCCGCGCGCGACTGCGAGATGGCCCTGATCCATGGCAGCGAATTCGCCTGGGGGCCGCTGCGCGTGGTGGCGCTGGCGCGCGATCTGAACGGCTGGGGCAACCTCTGCGAATTCATCAGCGCGGCGCGCGCCCGTGCCGAAAAGGGCCGGTACCTGGTCGATGCCGACAGCCCCTGGCATCTGCTGCGTGAAGGCTGCGAATGCATCGTTGTGCCGCAGCGTGCGCAGCTGTTGCCCGGCGATGTGCCCGCCATGGCCGAGGCCGTGCAGGCCGCCGTGGCGCAGCTGGGGCCGGGCTGCTGGCTGGGCGTGGAGCTGCTGCTGGCGCCCGACGACAGCCTGTGGCTGCAAAGCCTGCAGGACGTGGCAGGGTTGCTGGGCCTGTCCTGCGTGGCCTGCGGCGACGTGCACATGCATGCGCGCTCGCGCAAGCCGCTGCAGGACCTGGTGACGGCGCTGCGCCTGGGCTGCACGGTGGCCGAGTGCGGCTTCGAGCTGCACCCCAATGCCGAGCGACATCTGCGCTCGCGGTTTCGGCTGGGCGGCATCTATCCGCGCGCCATGCTGGATGCAACCTTGCAGATTGCCGCGCGCTGCGATTTCAAGCTCAGTGAGATCCGCTACCACTATCCGCAGGAAACCGTGCTGCCCGGCATGGATGCACGCCAGACCCTGGCCTGGCATACCTGGCAGGGAGCGGCGGGGCGCTATCCGCAAGGCATTCCCAAGAAGGTGCGCAAGCAATTGCACAACGAGTTGAAGCTGATCTCCATGTGCGGCTACGAGATGTACTTCCTCACCGTGCACGACATCGTGCGATTCGCTCGCAGTCAGGACATCCTGTGCCAGGGCCGGGGTTCGGCCGCGAACTCGGTGGTCTGCTTCTGCCTGGGCATCACGGCCGTCGATCCGACCCTGCAGACGCTGTTGATCGCGCGCTTCATCAGCCGCGAGCGCAGCGAGCCCCCAGATATCGACGTGGACTTCGAGCACGCGCGGCGCGAGACCGTCATCCAGTACATCTACGAAAAATACGGCCGCGGCCGTGCGGCGCTGACGGCCGTGGTCAGCTGCTGGCGCACGCGTGGCGCACTGCGCGACGCGGGCAAGGCCCTGGGCGTGGATGCGGTGCTGATCGACGCCATGGCCCGGCAGCACCACTGGTTCAGCGATGCCGAGGACGAAGCGGCCGAGCCGGAGCCCGAGCCCGATGACCCCGCCCTGGGCTGGGTGCGCTCCAAGCTGCTGCGCCTGGCCCGGCTGCGCGAGCGGCTGGGCGACGACTGCCCGCAACTGTCGCCCCAGCGTGCGCGGCTGTGGTTGGAGCTGGCCCTGCAACTGCGCGACAGCCCGCGCCACCTGAGCCAGCACGTGGGCGGCTTTGTGCTGACCGACGGGCCGCTGACGCGGCTGGTGCCCGTGGAGCCGGCCGCCATGCAGGGCCGCTCGGTCATCCAGTGGGACAAGGACGATCTGGACACCATGAATCTGCTCAAGGTCGATGTGCTGGCCCTGGGCATGCTCACCGTGCTGCGCGGCAGCCTGAAGGCACGCGCCGCGCTGCGCGGGCCGCGCTGGGAGCTGGCCGACATTCCCAAGGATGACGCCGCCACCTACGACATGATCTGCCGCGCCGACACCGTGGGCACCTTCCAGATCGAGAGCCGCGCCCAGATGAGCATGCTGCCCCGGCTGCGGCCGCGCGTGTTCTACGACCTGGTCGTTGAGGTCGCCATCGTGCGGCCCGGCCCCATACAGGGCGGCATGGTGCATCCCTATCTGCAGGCGCGCGAGCGTCGGCGGCAGGGCGGCAAGCTGGTCCTGGAAAAGCCCGCGCTCGAGGATGCGCTGAAACGAACGCTGGGCGTGCCCATCTTCCAGGAGCAGGTGATGCAGATCGCCATGATCGCGGCGAACTTCTCGGCGGGCGAGGCTGACGAGCTGCGCCGCTCCATGGCCGCCTGGCGGCGCAAGGGGGGTGTGCACCGCTTCGAGCGCCCATTGATCGACGGCATGCTGGCCAATGGCTACAGCGCTGATTTTGCCCAGGCCATCTTCCGCCAGATGCTGGGCTTTGGCGAATACGGCTTCCCAGAAAGCCATGCCTACAGCTTCGCCATGCTGGCCTATGCCAGCGCCTGGCTCAAGCGCCATGAGCCGGCCTGTTTCCTGATGGCCTTGCTCAATGCCCAGCCCATGGGCTTCTACACCCCCTCGCAACTGATCCAGGATGCGCGTCGCCACGGCGTGCGCGTGCTGCCCGTTGATGTGCGCCACAGCGACTGGGATTGCACGCTGGAGGCGCCGCACGAGCGCATTGCCGGCGTCGAGCTGCCGCAGCCGGCCGTGCGCCTGGGTCTGTGCATGGTGGCGCAGTTGCCGAAGACTTCGGGCGAGCGCGTGGCGCAGGTCCGCGCGCAGGCGCCGTTCAGGAGCACCGAGGACCTGGCCCTGCGCGCCCGGCTGCAGCGCGCCGAGCTGCAGGCCCTGGCCGCGGCCGATGCGCTGCAGGGCCTGTCAGGCCACCGCCGCCAGCAGATGTGGGATGCGGCGGCCCTGCAGGTGCAGCCGCCGCTGTTCACGGGCGTGCCCGTGCACGAGGCGCCCGTGCAACTGGCCGCCGCGCCCGAGGGCGAGGAAATCCTGTTCGACTACGCGGCCACGGGCCTGAGCCTGCGCCGCCATCCGCTGGCCCTGCTGCGTGACCGCCTGCGCCGCCACGGGCTGCGCACGGCGCTGGAGCTGCGCGACACGCTGGCGGGCATGCGCGTGCGGGCCTGCGGCATCGTCACCGTGCGCCAGCGCCCGCCCACGGCCAAGGGCACGGTCTTCATCACGCTGGAGGACGAGACGGGCACGGTCAACCTGGTGGTCTGGCCCGATACCGTCACGCGCTGGGGCGAGCCCTTGCTGGGTGCGCGGCTGCTGGCGGTGGAGGGCATCTGGCAAAGCAGCTCGGATTGGGGCGGCGGCAAGGACTGCGGCGAGCCAGCGCCTGCAGAGCAGGCCAGCCAGGAGGTGCCCGCCGTGCGCCATCTCATCGTGCACCGCGCCCGCGACATGAGCCGCTGGCTGGGCCGCCTGGGCGGCGCCGGCGTGGCAAGCCGCAATTTCCACTGAGGGCTGTTGCCGTTGCTGCCGAAGCAGGCTCAGGCCATGCGGCCGTCCGCGCGGATGTCGGGCATCTGGTCGATACGCTTGCCGAACCAGCCTATGCGCTCGGTCTGGCGCACATCCAGCCTGGGCACGTAGGGCTTGATGTCGAGCACGGGCGTGCCGTCCAGCATGTCGTTGCCCAGGAAATGCAGCAGCAGTCCTTCGCGCCGCACCAGGCGCACGATGGACAGGCCCAGCCGGTTGGGCCGCGCCGGGGCGCGCGTGGCGAACACGCCGTGGCTGCTGTCGTCCATGAAGGGCACGACTTCCAGCTTTTCCACGGCCTGATGCAGGTGGGTGATGAGGATCAGGTAGTCAAAGCCTTCGATGTCGCGCAGCCCGGCCTCGAACTCGGGCAGCAGCTCCACGCGGCCGGCCTCGTCGGCCGCGCCCGCCGTCTGTATGGGCATGCCCACCGGGTCGGTGAAGCGGCTGCGCACATGGCCGATGGGGCGGCAGGCGACGGCCTGCGCCGTGGAGCCGGCCGCGCTCATGCGCTCGTTCCCTGGGGATTGAGCAGGCGTGTCAGCGCGGCGATATCGGCCGCCGCCGCCATGCGCGCCGTGGTCTCTATGGAGCGGTAATGCCTGACGATGGCTTCGCCCGTGGAGGTGAGCGAGGCGCCGCCGCCATGGGCGCCGCCGGCGCTGGTGTTGACGGCCGGCGTCTGCAGCGCGCGGTTCATCTCGTCGACCAGCACCCAGGCGCGCCGGTACGACATGCCCAGCGAACGGGCCGCGGCCGAGATGGAGCCCGCCTCGGCAATGGCTTCGAGCAACTGCACCTTGCCGGGACCGATGGCAATGGTGCTGTCGTTGTATACGCGCAGGCGGAACTGGACTTTGGAGGACATGGGGAAAGGACTTGGCACAGGAGAAAAGCGAACGTCAAGGTTAAGCGAAATCAACGGCTTGCGCCGTCACAGGGGCTAAGGGGAAATACGCAATGCATGGATCGCTACAGCGAAAAGGTGCTCTGGCAGGGCGTTCCTGCACACGGGCCGTCGGGGCCGGCGCGCTGGCGCTGCCGCCAGGGCGCCCGCTGCCTGCGCATCGTCTGCGGCTGCATTGGCGAGGCCCTTGACCTGCCGGCGCCGCGTCTCGATGCCTGTGTGCTGCGGCGCTATTTCGTCACATTGCCACCGGGTTTGCTAGCCTTTTTGCGCCAATGCAGCGCGGCGCTAGCCGCGCATCCGGGCCACGCGTTTACTTCTTGCTGCTTTCTGCCAGCAGGCGCTGGCATTGCGCATCTTCCTCGGCGGCCGGCACCGTCAGCGGCACCAGCGCCAGGGCCGCCGGCGCCACCACGGCGGCGGCCACGGCCGCGCCCGCGCGCAGCAGCAGCGGGCCGGGCTCCACCCCTACCTTGGGCTGGGCGAAACTGCCGCGCACGTACAGCGGCGTGCGCAGCGAGAAGAACTTCCACTTCAGCGACTCGGGCACGATGCGCAGGTCCATGGTCTCCTGCGCCAGGCTGATCTGTCCGGTGGCCTCGATGATGGCCTCGGGCGTGGCCAGCTTGACGTTGCGGGTGCGCGCAATGCCCTGCTTCACGGTCAGGTCGGCAACGGCGCAGTTGAGCTGCACTTCCTTGTCGGCGCCGAACAGCTTGGTGACGATGACGCTGCCCAGGTTCAGCGCGGCCAGGTCCAGGAGCTGCTTGCTGAAGCGGCCATCGCGCACATACAGGCGGATGTCGCCCGAGCTGGTGCCCAGCCACTCGGCAATGGATTGGCCTCGGCCCTCCAGGCCCAGCGCGCCATCCATGCTGCCCAGGCTTTTCTTCATCAGTTCGATCTCGGGGAACAGGGCCGACAGCTGCAGCCCCTGGACCTTGCCCTGGAGGCTGGCCTTGGGCGGCTTGGCGCCGCTGTCCACCACGGCCTCGATGTCCAGCCGGCCCTTGGCCATGCCGAAGCGCAGCGGGGACAGGCGCAGCACGCCGTTGTCCATGACGGCATGGACGCTGAAGTCCTCGATGGGCAGGGCCTGGGGGCGCTCGATGCGGTCGCTCTTGAAGCGCACATCCATGTCCATGGCATTCCACTTGCTGGTGTCAAAGCGCTGCGCGGGCAGGGCCTTGCCGCTGGCCGCCTGCCGGGTCTTCTGGCCCTGCTTGGTGGACGGTGCTCCCACCACCGGCCCCAGGTCGGCCAGGCGCAGCTTGCGCGAGGCCAGATCGCCGCTGAGCTTGGGGCGTGGCTTGCCCGATGCGTAGTGCAGCGTGCCGCGCAGATCGCTCTGGCCCACGCGGCCATCGAATTCCTCGTAATCCCAGACGGCGCGCCCCGGCTCCAGGCTGCCGACCAGATGGCCATTGGTGTCGAAGGGCGGTGTGCGGGGCAGCAGCAGACCCGTCAGCGGGAACAGGTCGGCCATGCTGGAGCCACGCAGGCGCACCTGCAGGTCCATGCCCTTGAGCGCCCTGGGATTGTCGAGAATGCCCTCGGCCCGGGCGCGCAGGCTGCCCGCATGGGCCCACAGCTTCACGGGAAAGCGTGCCTGTTCGCTTTGCAGGTCCAGCACGGGGCCGATGAGGCCCTGTGCCTCGACCGTGGCCTTGGCGATGCGGCCGGTCAGGCCGACGCGCATGCCATACGGAAAGTCTGGACTGGGCGGCTGCACAAGGCTGTCCAGACGTGCGCGCACCGCCATCTGGCGCACGCCATCGCTCCAGCCCACCAGGCCGCCGCGCAGGCTCAATTGCGCTACCTGAAAGCGCCAGCGCGGCCCTGTGGGCTCGGGGCGCTTGAAGGTCCAGTTGTTGCTGCCATCCTTGCGCCGGGCAAAGACCAGGTCAGGGCCTTCCAGTTGCAGATGGTCCAGCAGCACATGCCGGCCCAGCAGCGGCCACAGCCGCAGGCTGGCCGTGGCGCGCGCTGCCGTGGCCATGGTGGCGGCATCGCGCGCCGGAGGCGCCAGCTTTTCGTCGGAGAGGGCGATGCTGTCGGTGTCGATATCGCGTGCGGGGCGGCTGGCCTGCGCATCCCCTTCCTTGGCCTTCGTTTTCTCTTGGGGCTGGTTCTTGGGCTGGCCCATGGGGAGGTCTTCGGGCAGCCGGCCCTTGTTCAGATGGTCGGGCGGCGCGGGCAGGGCTGGCAGTTCGTCGTTGCCCTTGGCCGGTTCCTGCTCGACCTGCCAGCCTTCGGGCTGGCCCAGGGCCAGTTGCTCGGCCTCGATGGTCACGCCCGGGACCCAATGGCGCCAGCCCTGGTCCAGGGGCTGGGGCCAGGTCCAGCGCAGGCGCAGGTCGCCTTCAATGGCGAAGTGGCGGCCGGTGCTTTCGCTGACGCGCTCGTTGACCCAGGGCTTGGCCCGGTTCCAGTCGAAGGTGGCGATCAGGACCACAACCGCGGCGAGCAGCAGCACCAGGGCCGACACCGTCCACAAAAGGGCGCGCAGCCAGCGGCGGCGGGCTGGGCGGTGGGGTGCTGGTGTGGCAGGGCTGTGGTTCGCTGTGTCGGTCGCTGTGTCTGTCATGGCGCAGGGGGGCCGCTAAATGGGGTTCGGTCCATCCTATCGCCATGAAAACGCTTGCCAAGGCCCGGGACGCGCTGGCGGGCAGCCGGCAGGCCCGCATACAGGAGATTGACCTACAGCGCGGCCTGCGGCGGGGAAGGGGCCGTCATCACGGCGTCTCCTGGCCCTGGCGCAGCCGGGTGGATGCCAGGGCCGCCACCACCAGCAGGCCCGCCATGATGAACAGGCCGTTGCGCGTGCTGCCCGTGGCCTGTTCGATCATCCCCATCACCGTGGGGCCGATGAAGCCGCCCACCAGGCCGCAGGTATTGACCAGGGCTATGCCGCCCGCCAGCCCCGCGCCCGCCAGCCGCGAGGCGGGAAACAGGAAGACCACGGACTGCACCACGAAGAACATCAGCGCCGTCAGGCTGAAACCCAGCAGGCCCAGGGCTGGCGAGGCCTTGCCCGCCAGCGCGGCCACCAGCAGGCCGGCGGCCATGGTGGCCAGGCCCGCCAGCAGCATGCGCCGGCAGCGCTGCGGGTGGGTGGCAAAGCGCGGCAGCCAGGCCGCACCGATGGCCGCTGCAATCCAGGGCACGGAATTGAGCGTGCCGATCTGCAGCGGCGAGAGCTGGCCGTAGGTGCCGATGATGCCCGGCAGGAAGAAGATCACCGTGTAGATGCTGATCTGGTGGCAGAAGTAGACAAGGATGGCCAGCCAGATCTGGCGGTCGCGCAGGCAGTCCCGGAGCGAGTGGCCCACCTGGCCGGCGCTGGCCTGCTGGTCCTGCTCGGCCTGCAGGCGTTGCAATACCTCGCGCGATTCGGCGGCCGTCAGCCAGGGCGCGCTGGCCGGGCCGTCTGGCAGCTTCTTCCAGACCACCCAGGCCAGGGCCACGGCGGGCAGGCCCTCGATCACGAACATCCACTGCCAGCCATGCCAGCCCAGGATGCCGTCCATCTGCAGCAGCGCGCCGCCCACGGGGCCGCTGAGGATGTTGGCAATGCACACGCCCAGCAGGAAGTAGCCGATGGCGCGGGCCCGTTCCTCGCGGCCGAACCAGTAGGTCAGGTACAGCATCACGCCGGGGAACAGCCCCGCCTCGGCCGCACCCAGCAGCACGCGCATCACGTAGAACGAGGTCTCTCCGGTGATGAAGGCCATGCCGGCCGACAGCAGGCCCCAGGTCACCATGATCCGTGTGATCCAGAACCGCGCGCCCACCCTGTGCATGATGAGGTTGCTGGGCACTTCCAGCAGCGCATAGCTCAGGAAGAACAGCCCCGCGCCCAGGCCGTAGGCGGCCGCCGAGATGCCCAGGTCCACCTCGATGTGCGACTTGGCCAGCGCAATGTTGGTGCGGTCTATGAAGCTGATCACATAGGACAGCACCAGCAGCGGCATCAGCCGGCGGAAGATGCGGGCGTTGAGCGCCGCGCTGGCACTGCTGGCCGCATTGCCAGGAACTGGCGGCGGCGCATGGACGGAATGGCTGGACATGGTGCTTGTCTCCTTCAAGGCTTGGGGGGGCGTGGGGCGGAACTTCCAGGGGCCGGCCCGGCCTGCTGCTGCAGGCTCTGGTGCTATGTGCTGGATGGTGGGAAAGGGGGGCTCAGAAGGCCACGTTGGCCGCACCCTTGAGGCCCAGCATGCTGCGCGCCTCGTCAGGCGTGGCGACGTCGACATTCAGGGCCTCGAGCACGGTGCGGATGCGGCGCACCTGCTCGGCGCTGGAGGTGGCCAGCTGGCCCGGGCCTATCCACAAAGAGTCTTCCAGCCCCACGCGCACATGCGAGCCCATGGCCGCGCCCATGGTGGCCAGCGGCAGCTGGTTGCGCCCGGCGCCCAGGATGGACCACTGGTAGTTGCTGCCCAGCAGGCGGTCGGCCGTGCGCCGCATGTGCATCAGGTCCTCCGGGTGGCCGCCGATGCCGCCCAGGATGCCGAACACCGACTGCACGAACACGGGCCCCTGCACCAGCCCCCGGTCCACGAAATGCGCCAGGTTGTGCAGGTGGCTGATGTCGTAGCACTCGAACTCGAAGCGCGTGCCCTGGGCCTGGCCCAGCCGCAGGATGCCTTCGATATCGGCAAAGGTGTTCTTGAAGACCAGGTTGCGGCTGTTTTCCAGGTGCTCGCGCTCCCAGGCGTGTTCCAGGTTCGGGAAGCGCTCCAGCATGGGGAACAGGCCGAAGTTCATCGAGCCCATGTTCAGCGAGGCCAGCTCGGGCTGGAACTCGGTCACGGGCCGCATGCGCTCTGGCACCGTCATGTGCGGGCTGCCGCCCGTGGTGATGTTGACGATGGCATCGCTCTCGGCACGGATCGCCTTGAGAAAGGGGCGGAACAGCTCAGGGTCCTGCGAAGGGCGTCCGTCGCGCGGATCGCGGGCATGCAGGTGCACGATGGCGGCGCCGGCCTCGGCGGCATCGATGGCGGCGCGCGCAATCTGCTCGGCCGTCACCGGCAGGTGGGGCGACATGCTGGGCGTGTGGATGGCGCCCGTGGGCGCGCAGGTGATGATGGCTTTGGTGCGGGTGGCCATGGAAGGTCCTTGCGAACGGTGAAAAGGCGAGAGGAATAGAGGGGTGGGAGAGGAGGAGGAGAGGGCGCTCAGCTCAGCGCCTGTGTCAGCCCATCGACGGCCAGCTCCTGGCCCGTGACATGGCCGGCCAGCGGGCTGGCGGCAAACACGGCCATGTTGGCAATGTCGCGCGCCGTGGCCATGCGGCCCAGCGCGGCCTGGTGCGTATAGCTGCGCGTGACGTCTTCCAGCGGCAGGCCGCGCGCCTGCGCCTTGGCGGCAATCACATCGCGGATGCGCGGGCCGTCCACGGCGCCCGGCAGGATGGCGTTCACCCGGATGCCGTCTGCGCCCAGCTCCAGCGCCAGCGACTTGGTCAGGCCGATCACGGCCCACTTGGACGCCGAATAGGCCGTGCGGCCCGGCATGCCCAGATGGCCTGCCGCCGAAGACAGGTTGACGATGGCCGCCTGCCGGCCCTCGCGTGCCGATTGCCGAAGCCGGGGCACGGCCAGCCGCGTGCACAGGAAGGCGCCGGTGATGTTCACATCCAGCGTGCGCTGCCAGTCGGCCAAGTCCAGCGTCTCCACCGCGCCCGTGGGGCCTGCCACCCCGGCGTTGTTGACGAGGATGTCCAGGCCGCCCCATTCGTTGTCCACGGCCTTGAACAGGGCCTGCACCTGCAAGGCATCCGACACATCGGCAAGACGGCCGCTGGCGCCGGGCAGGGCGGCAGCCAGCGCATCCAGGCTGGCCTGGGCCACGTCACAGACCATGACGCGCGCGCCGGCCTCGGCAAAGGCGCGGCTGATTTCCAGGCCGATTCCGGCGGCGCCCGCCGTCACCAGGACGCGCTGGCCGGCCAGAAGATCGTTTTTCCACATGCGGTGACTCCTTGGGAACTCAAACAAAGGTGAAAGGGATTCGGGTTGGGTTTGGATTTTGTATCTGTGATCACAGATCAAATATGGTGAATACCCTATGCGACATGACAGCGGCGGCGCCGCGCTACCATCGCCGCCATGGCCATCAACGAACTAGTCACCCCACTCAAACGCCAGACCCTCAGCAGCGATGTCTATGCACAGCTCAGGGAATTGCTGATCACGGGCCAGATGATTCCGGGCGAGCAGATCTCGCTGCGCACCACGGCCAGCGCGCTGGGCGTCAGCGTCATGCCCGTGCGCGAGGCCGTGCACCGGCTCGTGGCCGAGCAGGCACTGGAACTCACGCCCAACCGCGCGCTGCGCGTGCCCTTGATGACGGAAAGCGCCTTCCGCGAGATCACGCGCATCCGCGTCAACCTCGAAGGCCTGGCCACGGAGCAGGCGGCCCGGCAACTGCCGGCCGCCGAACTGGAACGCATCGCCGCCCTACAGGACCGCTTTGCGGCCGAGATGGCCAGCGCCTCGCCGGATGGCGCGCGGCTCATCGCCTTCAACAAGGATTTCCACTTCGCCGTCTACAGCGCGGCCGGCATGCCCATGCTGCTGCAGATGATCGAGGCGCTGTGGCTGCGCATAGGCCCCATCCTCAACCACGACATGCGCTCGGGCTCGCGCCGCGTGAGCGAACAGGTGGCGGTCGGCCACCATGCGCGCCTGGTCGAGGCCCTGCGGCGCGGTGATGCGCCAGCCGCCAAGGAGGCGCTGCGCGGCGACATAGAAAGCGCGGCCGACTACATTGTTTCGGCGGGCGTGCTGGTGACGGCCGATGGTGTCGCGGACGGTGGGGATGACGGCGCGCCGGAAGTCCTGCGCCGCTAGAATCGCCGCCCCATGCACAACGCCCACGACCCCAAGGTTCTTCCCATACGCGACGGCGTCAGCCCCAGCTGCGTGGTGCTGCCCAGCCAGGGCGGCGGGTTGCTGATCGATTTTCTGGCCGAGCGCCTGCCGGCCGTGGCGCGCGAAGACTGGCTGCGGCGCCTGGCGCTGCGCGAGGTGGTGGACGAGCATGGCCGCGCCGCCGATGCAGGCACGGCCTTTGCGCCGGGCCTGCGCTACTACTACTACCGCGAGCTGCAGGCCGAGCCGCCCATTCCCTTCGAGGCCGAGGTCCTCCACCGCGACGCGCATCTGCTAGTGGCCGACAAGCCGCATTTCCTGCCCGTGGTGCCGGCCGGCAAGTACCTGCAGCAGACGCTGCTGGTGCGGCTCAAGCGCGAGTTCGACCTGCCCGAGCTGTCGCCCATCCACCGCATCGACCGCGACACGGCGGGACTGGTGGTGTTTTCGGTGCAGCGCGCCACGCGCGGCATCTACCAGGCGCTGTTCCGCGACCGCGCCATCCACAAGACCTACGAGGCCGTGGCCCCCTGGCGCGAGGACGTGGTTTTCCCGCGCACGCATGAAAGCCGCATGGAGGAAAGCGGCCATTTCTTTCGCATGCACGAGGTGGCCGGCACACCCAACACCCGCACCCACATGCAGGTGCTGGAGCAGCACGGCCCCTGGGCACGCTACCGGCTGGAGCCGGAAAGCGGCAAGCGCCACCAGCTGCGTGTGCACATGGCCGCCCTGGGCCTGCCGCTGTGGGGCGACGGCTTCTATCCCGAAGTGCATGACATGCCCGAGGGCGACTACTCGCGCCCGCTGCAGCTGCTGGCGCGCAGCCTGTCCTTCACCGATCCTCTGGACGGCCAGTCGCGGCGCTTTGACAGCCGCCGCCAGCTGCTGCCGCTGACCGACCTGTAGAGGCTTTTCCACTACCGGAAACCGTTGGTTTTTTGCCCATGGCCCCGCCATGGGATAGGCCGGTTGCGGACATTTAACGGACAACTTTGTCCGATAATTGTCCGCATGACTTCCAAAAGACCCAGTGCCGATATCCGCCGCGCCCAGCTGCTGGACGCGGCCGATGCCGTGTTCTCCGAGCACGGCGTGACCGCGCCGCTGGACTTGGTGGTCGAGCGCGCCGAGGTCGGCCGCGCCACGCTGTACCGCCAGTTTCCTGATCGGCGCGCGCTGATGCTGGCGCTGCTGGAGCGTTCGCTGGACAACATGCGCCTCGCGGCCGAAGCCATGGCCGAGGATGACGATGCCTTCTACAAGCTGCTGTCGCGCCTGGCCGAGCGCATTGCGGTCTCGGCCCCCATCACCGATTACTGGCGCACGGTGGAGCGTGGCGACGAGGTCATCGCCCAGGCGCGCGTTGCCATGTGGCAGATCTTTCGGCCGGCCATGGACCGGGCCGTGGTCTGCGGCCATTGCCGCCAGCCGCTGACGCAGGCCGAGCTGTCCCTGGTCTTCGGCATGCTGGGCGCCTCGCTGCGCGGCGAGACGCCGCAGCAGCGGCGCACGCTGGCGCGCAAGGCGCTGCAGATCGTCTGGCAAGGCCTGAAGGCCTGACATGGCCACCACACCCACTCCACCGGGGCCCGTGCTGCCCCCGTCGCCCCCCGTCGTCTACCTCAAGCCCCCGCCGGACTGGGAAGAGCATGAAAAGCCCAGCCTGCCGGGCTCGCCGTCCATGCCGCTGCACCAGCCGGCCGTGCGCGCCGCCTATGGCCTGATCGCCGTGCTGGTGGCGTTGACGGGCGGCCTGGGCAATGCACTGTTCACGGCCAACCTGCCCACCATCCAGGGGCAGATGGGGCTGACGTCTTCCGAGGCCGCCTGGCTGACCGGCGCCTACGTCATGCTCAACATGACGGCCAACCTGCTGGTCTACAAGTTCCGCCAGCAGTTCGGCATGCGGCTGTTCGCCGAGATCGGCCTGGGCCTGTATGCGCTGCTGACGCTGCTGCACCTGGTGCTGGGCAGCTACACCAGCCTGCTCATGCTGCGCGCGGCCAGCGGCCTGGCGGGCGCCACCTGCAGCACGCTGGGCACGCTCTACATGCTGCAGGCCGCGCCGCGCAAGCATGTGCTGAAGATGCTGGTGATCGGCGTGGGGCTGGGGCAGATCGCCACGCCGCTGGCCTGGATCCTGTCGCCGGGCCTGCTGTTCAACAGCGAGTGGCACAACCTCTACCTGTTCGAGGCCGGCCTGGCCCTGATCTCGTTCGCGGGCGTGGTGGTGCTCAAGCTGCCGCCGGGCGTGCACATCCGCAGCTTCGAGCGGCTGGACTTCCTGACCTTCTTCCTGATGGTGCCCGGTGTGGGCCTGCTGATCGCCGTGCTGGTGCAGGGCTACAACCACTGGTGGCTGGACACGCCCTGGCTGGCCTGGATGCTGATCGGCTCCATCGTCCTGCTGAGCGTGGCGCTGTACATCGAGCACCACCGCCGCAACCCCATGCTGCAGACGCGCTGGTTCGTGCTGGCGCCCACGGTGCGCTTCGTGATCGGTGCGCTGCTGCTGCGCTTTCTGACCACCGAGCAGACCTATGGCGTGATCGGCATGCAGCGCATGCTGGGCATGACGGTGGACCAGATGCAGCCGCTGTTCATCGTCATCCTGCTGGGCACCATCGCGGGCATTGCCGTGTCGGCGCTGACCTTCGGGCTGGAGAACATGGGCAAGCAGATCGTGGGCTCCATCGTGCTGTTCGCGCTGGCGGCCTGGCTGGACCACAGCCGCACCAGCCTGGCCCGGCCCGAGGACTTCTTCGGCAGCCAGTTCCTCATGGCCGTGGGCGCGGGCCTGTTCATGGGGCCGCTGATGCTGATCGGCGTGGTGCAGGGCCTGAAGTTCGGCGCGCACTACATGCTGACGGCCATCGTCACCATCTCCATGACGCAGGCCATGGGCGCGCTCATGGGCTCGGCCCTGCTGAGCACCTACCAGATGCACCGCGAGCAGGTGTATTCGGCCGCCATCGTGGCCGATGTCGATCCCACCGACCCCATCGTGGCCGACCGCCTGCGCCTGCAGCAGCAAAGCCTGGCCCGCGTCATTGCCGACCCGGCCCTGCGTGCGGCCCAGGGCACGGCCCAGCTGGCGCAGGCCGCACGCCGCGAGGCCAATGTGCGCGCCTACAACGACGTGTTCGCGCTCACGGCCGGCGTGGCCGTGCTCTACCTGCTGTGGATGCTGGCCCTGGCTGGCCGCGCACGCCAGCGCGCCTTCGTGGAGCGCATGCGCGCCGCCGCAGCCGATGCCTCGGCCATGCGCGGCACCGATGCCGCCGCGCCGCAGGACGCGCCGGGCCAGCCGCCCACCCAACCTGTCGCCCGCGCCTGAAACCGTTCGCCCAGAGAAAAGACAACAACATGAGTGACTCCGAAAATTCCAATGGCGGCACGGCCGCCTCTGCCTCGCCTGCGCCGGCTCCCGCTGCGGCGCCTTCGCCTTCACCTTCGCCATCGCCCAAGCTCATCAAACCCTCGCTGCGCAGCGTGCTGGTGATGCTGGTGGTCGCACTGGCCGGCGTGCTGCTGGTGCTGCGTGCCTGGAACCTGTTCCCCTTCGCGGGCACCGTGGTCAGCACCGACAACGCCTATGTGCGCGGCGCCGTCACCGTGCTCGCGCCCCAGGTCAGCGGCTATGTGACCGAGGTGCTGGTGCAGGACTACGAGAACGTCAAGGCCGGCCAGCCCCTGGTGCGCATCGACGCACGCACCTACGAAGCCGCCCAGGCCCAGGCCCAGGCCCAGCTGGCCAATGCCCGCGCACAGCTGGCCAATGCCGACCAGACGCAGGCCCAGAACCGCGCCACGCTGGGCGCCAGCCGCGCCGGCCTGGCGGCGGCGCAGGCCGAATCCGACCGTGCGGCGGCCGAGCTGCAGCGCGTGCAGGCGCTGTCCGAGCGCGGCTCCGTCTCGCTCAACGAGCGTGACAAGGTGCGTGCCACCGCGCGCCTGGCGGCCACCAACGTGGCCAAGGCCCAGGCCGACATCGAGATCAACGCCCAGAAGATCAAGGCGACGACGGTGAACCGCGCCTCGCTCGAAGCCCAGGTCCAGATGGCCGAGGCCCAGCTGCGCCAGGCCCAGATCAACTTGGACAACACCGTGGTGCACGCGCCAGGCGATGGCCAGGTCAGCGAAGTCGGCGTGCGCCGGGGCCAGTACGTCACGGCCGGCTCCCAGCTCATGTACGTGGTGCCGCACACGCTGTGGGTGGTGGCCAACTTCAAGGAGACCCAGACCGCCCAGGTGCGCATAGGACAAGCTGTGCGCTTCAGCGTCGATGCGCTGGGCGGCGCCCACCTCACGGGCCGCGTGCTGGAGATCGCGCCTGCCACGGGCTCGGAATTCAGCGTGCTCAAGGCCGACAACGCCACGGGCAACTTCACCAAGGTCGTGCAGCGCCTGCCGGTCAAGATTGCAATCGATCCCGACCAGGAGCTGGCCGCCAGGCTGCGCGCGGGCATGTCGGTGGTGGTGCGGCTGGATACGGCGCAGCCTGAGCCCCAACCCGCACGGCAACCCGCACAGCAGCCCGCACCCCAACCGGAGGCCCGCCCATGACCGCCCGCGCACTGGCCATGGCCATCGCCTGCGCCGCCGCGCTGGCCGGCTGCAGCGTGCCGCCGCTGAGCACCGCGCCTGAAGCGGCCCGGCCCGTCATGCCCGCCCAGTGGAGCGGGGCAGGGCAGGAGCCGGCCGCCGCCGTCCAGGCATCGTGGTGGCAGGCCTTTGGCGATCCGCTGCTCACGCGCTGGGTGGAGCTGGCCCAGTCCCGCAACAACGATGTGCTGCTGGCCCTGTCGCGCGTGGATGAGGCGCGGGCCAACCTGGATGTGGCAGGCGCTGCGGGCCTGCCCCAGCTCTCGGCCACGGCCGGCGCCTCCACGGGCCGCAGCCTGGGCGCGCGGGGCCTGGCGCACACGCGCTCGGTTCAGCCCGGCCTGCAGGCCAGCTGGGAGCCTGATCTGTGGGGCCGCATCGCCCACCTGGAAAAGGCCGCCGCCCTGCGCCTGCAGGCCAGCGAGGCCGACCGCGACGCCGTGGCCCTGGCCGTGGCCGCCACCACGGCCCAGGCCTATGTGGGCCTGCGCTCGCTGCAATCGCAGCTGCAAGTGGCCCAGGCCACGGCCCGCTCGCGTGAACAGGCCCTGCGCCTGGCCGATGAGCAGGCACGCGTCGGCTACACCTCGCAGTTGCAGCTCACCCAGGCCCAGGCCGAGCTGCAGGGCGTGCAGCAGGCCGTGGAGCAGCTGGAGCTGTCGCTGGCGCGCCAGCGCACGGCGCTTCTGCTGCTGGCCGGTGGCGAGGGTGACGAGCAGGCTGCCGCGCTCATGGCAACAACCGACGGCCAGTCCGCTGCGCTGGGCGCACCGCCGCCTGCGCCGGCCGCCGGCCTGCCTTCGGCCTTGCTGCAGCGCCGCCCCGACATTGCACGGGCGCAGCTGCAGCTGGCGGCCGCCGACGAAAGCCTGGCCGTGCAGCGCACCGCCTTCCTGCCCCAGGTCTCGCTGACGGCCAGCGCCGGCAGCCTGCTGGTGAACGCCCTGCAATACCACCCGGCCACGGTCTGGGCCCTGGGCGGCAGCGTGCTGGCGCCGCTGTTCACGGGCGGCCGGCTGCAAGGGCAGTTCGACGCCGCCGCCGCCCAGCGTGACCAGGCCGCCTATGCCTACCGGGGCGTGGTGATCAAGGCCCTGGCCGATGTGGAAAACGCCCTGGTCGGCACCCGGCGCCTGCAGTCGCAGTGGCAGCACGCCAGCGAACGCGAGGCGGTGCTGCAGCGCTCCCTGGGCTTTGCCAAGGACCGCTACGAGGCCGGCTACGCCAGCTACCTGGAAGAGCTGGACGCCCAGCGCAATCTCTTCCAGGCCCAGCAGGAAGTCATACGCCTGCGCCAGAGCCAGCTGGAAAACGCCATTGCGCTGTACCAGGCGCTGGGGGGCGGCTGGCAGGCCGACGCTGCACCTGTCGCCAGCTCCGCCCGCTGATCAGACCTTCTCGATGCGCGCAGGCAGGCCCTGGCGCACCGTGGCGCCAGACACCCAGTCCACCCACACGTTTTTGCAGCCGGGCCGCGTGGGATCGGCAAAGCCCAGGTCGTTGAGGTTCACGCCATTGGCATGCTCGGCGTTGACCGGCATGGGCTTGCCGTCGATGCTGTGGCGGCCGGCGCCCAGTTCGCGGTGGCCGTAGCCGTGCTCGATGGCCACGGTGCCCGGCATCACGCCGTCGCGCACCATGGCCACCGCCGTCACCGCGCCGCCCGGCGTGCGGATGCGCACCGTGTCGCCGTTGGCGATGCCCAGCCGCTCGGCGTCATCGCGGTGCAGGGACACCGGATTGTGCGGATGCACCTGGCGCAGCCGCGAGACGGCAATCGACATGGAACTCATCAGGTTGGACTTGTAGGAAGTCAGCAGCAGCGGCCATTGCTGCTCGCCGAAATGCGTGCGCATGGCGCTGCCGTCGGCCAGTCTTGCCGGATACCAGGTGGGGCAGCCGCTGTAGCGCTCGCCCGTCATGGCGTGGCGCATGCGGGCCAGCTCCTCGCTCCAGACCTGCAGGGCAGGCGCGTGGGCCTTGCGGGTGTGGCCGTCCTTCCAGGCGTCCTCGATGCGGTCGAAGCGCCCGCCGCGCGTCAGCAGCATGGCCACCTGGCGCCATTCATCGTCCTTCAGGCGCTGGCGCAGCGCGGGCACCAGCCTGTCCACGCCGGTGATGGCGATGTCGTCATCGCTGGCCGCCGGCACGGGCTTGCCGCCTGCCCAGGCCACGTTGGCCAGGGCATGGATGAAGAAGTCCTCGGCCGAGCGCAGCGCATGGGGCTGGCCCTGGGCGTCCTTGATGGCGGCCTCGCCAAAGCCCGGCAGGCCCAGCCGTTCTGCCACGGCGAAGAGGAAGCTCTCCACGTTCACGGGCTGGCCGCCGGCCGTGCGCGCCACGGCGGGCTGCACCACGGGCCAGCGCACGGTGGAGCTTTTGGCCACCACGTCGGCCCAGGGCGCCGAGATGCCCCAGCTCTCGTAGGTCACGGTATCGGGCACGATGAAATCGGCCAGCGCGCTGGTCTCGTTGATGAAGGGATCGATGGAGACGATCAGCGGCAGCTTCTTCGGGTCCTGGAGATCGTCCACCAGCGCGTTGCGAAAGCCCGCAATGCCGTAGACGGGGTTGCTCATGTGGTTGATCCAGGCCTTGGCGCGATAGGGGTAGCCGGCCAGCGCGCTGGCCAGCATCTCGCTGGACAGGCCGCCCACGGCCGGGTACCACGGGGCCTGGGCGGCGGGGTAGTCCTTCGCGCCCTCGGGCTGGCCCTCGCGCTTGCGCTGGAATTCCGCGCTTTTCTCGTAGGGCTGGCGGTGGCGTGACAGCGCCAGGCCGCGCGGCTTGACCTTGCCGTCGAAGTTGGCGAAGTCGTAGCGCGGGCCTGGACCGAAGGGGCCGAACGGGCCGGCATCCAGCACCAGCCCGCCCTGCACGTTGAGGTTGCCCACCAGGGTGTTGAGCATGCTGATGGCGTAGGCGGTGTAGAAGCCCGCGCCGCTCATGGTGCCGCCATGCGCATCGGCCACGGCGCGCTTGCCATGGCTGGTGAACTCGCGCGCCAGCGCCTCGATCTCGCCGCGCGCCACGCCGCACAGCGCCGCGTACTCGTCCAGTGTCTTGAGGCTGGCCTGCTCATGCAGCTTGGCCAGCGAGGAGCAGACCGACAGCTCGGGGGCCTGGTCCGCGCCTTCTGCCTTCAGGCCGGGCACGGCCACGCGGGTGCGCACCATCAGCTGTGCAGGCTCGGCCTGGGTGTGCGGCGCCAGGCTGCCATCGGCACGCTGCACCACGAACACATCCTGGGCCGGCTTGCCGTCTTCGGCTGGCGCGGGCAGGGCCCAGCCCAGGTCGGCGCCGCGCAGAAAGCTGCCATGGCGCGGGTGGCCGGGCTCGTTGACCAGCAGGTGCGTGGCATTGCTCCAGGACGCCTCGCCCGCGGCCTGCATGGCGGCCGGGCCGGGCTGGGCGAGAAAGCCCGTGTCATGGCGCGCCTCGTCCAGGATGACGCGGATCAGCGCCATGGCCAGGGCCAGGTCGCTGGCCGGCTTGACGGCCAGCCAGCGGTTGCCGCTGCCCGCAGCCAGGCTGGACGAGGTCGGCAGCACGGGCGAGACCACCACGTAGCGGAAACGGTTGTCCTCGCGCGAGCGGGCCTCGGCCAGTTCGCGGCCCTGGCGCTGGAAGGGGTTGCCGGACTGCGCGGGCGCCGCGCCGATGAACAGGCCGAAGCTGGCATGGCTCCAGTCCGGCTTGCCGTGCGGCATGCCGGGCAGGTCGCCCAGGGCCGCTGCCGCACCCACGCGAAAACTCTGGCCGCAGTAGGCGCCGTGGTTGCTGACGTTCACGGTGCCGAAGGACGGCCCCGCAAAGCGGCGCAGCAGCTGGGCGCGGCCTTCGTTGGAGGCGTCGGTCACCAGCAACTGGTTGGAGCGCGGGCCGAACTCGGGGTTGTCGGCGTCCAGCGGCGTCCTGGGGTCCCAGATGGCGCGCAGGCCCTCGACCTGGCCTTCGCCGAACAGATCGCCGCCCTCGCAGACTTCCTGCACCAGCTGCTCGAAGGAAATGCTCTGCCAGCGGCCGCTGCCGCGCGGGCCCACGCGCTTGAGCGGGGTGAGCACGCGGTGCGGCGCACTCTGGTGCTCCAGCATGGACGAGCCGCGCGCGCAGGCCGTGGCACGGCCCTCCAGGCCCAGCTCCTTGCCCAGTTTGGCGTAGACCTCGCGCACGGGTTCGTCCATGGCGGCTGGCCGCGTGGTGGCCAGCGGGTGGTAGGGGTTGCCTGCCACGCGCAGGATGCGGTTGCTGGCGGTATCGACACGCACGCGCACGCCGCACTGCGTCCAGCAGCCCAGGCAGCTGGAGGGGCTGACCACCTGGCCGGGCTGGGTGGCAAGCGCGCCCGTGGCCGGGTCGATGCGGAACTCCGGCGTCAGCGAATTGCCGCGCGTGGCGCTGGCCGTGGGCGTGCCCGAGCTGCCTGCGACCAGGCCCTTGGCACCGCGCGCCAGTGTTTCACCGTAGCCGGCCGCAAAGGCGGCCAGCCCACCGGCGGTGAGTCCGCCGCGCAGCAGCAGGCGGCGGCGTGTGGCCTCGGCATCCAGGGAATCTTCGGGAGCTTGGGGGAGTTTCTTCTTGTCGGTCATGAAAGGCTTTCTGTGGCGCGGCCGGCCGGTGGCGGGCCGCGCTCCGTGAATGGGTGAGAGGTCGTCAGGGCGGCGGTGTCAGAGGGCGCGGGCCGTGGCCGAACGCGCGGGAAACAGCTCCAGCGCCCAGGTGGCCAGCGTCACCAGTGCAATGCACAGGCCGGCCACGCCCAGCATGCCCAGCAGGCCGTCGCCGCCCAGCGGCATGTGGTAGATGTACAGGCCCGCGCCGTACTTGGGCACGCCTTGCACGCCCATGAACAGCGCCCAGCGGAAGGCCCAGGCCGCGGCGGCCAGGCCCAGCCCCAGGGCCAGCGTGTAGCGCGGGCAGGCCATGCGCTGCCCACCCCGGACCAGGGCCCACAGCAGGGCGGCACCGGCCACGGCCGAGCCCAGCATGCTCAGGCGCCAGACCGGAAACTGCTGCCACAGCTGCAGCGCCGCCTGGAAGGAGCGGCCCTGGCCCAGCCAGCCGGCAACGGCCCAGACCGCCACCATGACCAGCAGGCACAGCGCCAGCGCCAGGCCCAGCATGCGCAGGGCCTGCAGGGCGCCGGCATCGGGGCGGTGGCGGGCGGGCAGAAAGCGCGCCGTCACCAGCATGCAGCCCACCGTGGCCAGCCAGCCCGTGAGCGCCAGGTTCAGCGGCACCCACAGCGTGTTCCACAGCGGGCGCGAGCGCACGGCCATCAGCTCGGCGCCGGTATAGGCGGTGATGGTCAGCGCCGACACGGCCAGCAGCGGCGCCAGCCAGCGCAGCCACTGCGGCCGGCCCAGCCACCAGGCCAGCACGAAAGCCAGCGCCAGCCCCACGAAGACCGGCAGCAGCAGGGCGCCTACCGACATCCACGACCACGGCGTGAAGTGCGCATAGAAATGCCAGAAGCGCGCAGGCTGGTGCAGGTCGGCCAGCAGCGACACGGGCGCGGCGATGGCGCTGACGGCCAGCACCAGCACGGCGGCCGGCAGCAGGCGCGCCATGGCGCTGGCGCGCGGCGCCCAGGCGCAGGCGGCGGCCAGCAGGGCGGCGCCCGTGGCAATGCCGGCCAGGAAGAAGTACTGCACGGCCCAGGGCAGCCAGGCCGATTCGTAGGCGGGGGTCAGGAGTTCGACGATGTGCATGGGGTGCTCCTTGCGTTCAGAGGGAAGTGACCAGCCGCACGCTGGCCTGCCCGTCCACGCCGTCGACGAAGGCGTCGGGCAATCCCAGGTAGTACACATGCGGGTCCGTGCCCATGGCGGGCTTGAGCACCTTGAGGTCCTTGGCGTGCTCGCGCATGCGCTGGCGGATCTCGCTGCCCTCGTCGTTGAGGTCGCCGATCACGCGGGCGCCGCCCACGCAGCTTTCCACGCAGGCCGGCAGCAGGCCGGCTTCCAGGCGGTGCTCGCAGAAGGTGCACTTGTCGGCGGTCTGCGTCTCGTGGTTGATGAAGCGTGCGTCATAGGGGCAGGCCTGCACGCAGTAGCCGCAGCCCACGCAGCGCTCGTTGTCCACCAGCACGATGCCGTCGCTGCGCTGGAAGGTGGCCTGCACCGGGCAGACCGGCACGCAGGGCGGGTTGTCGCAGTGGTTGCACAGGCGCGGCAGGTTGAGCATGGCCGGCGGCAGGTCCTCGTTGCCCGCGTGCTGCACCTCGTACTGCAGCACCGTGGTGCGGAACTGGCCCAGCGGCGGCAGGTTCTCCATGGAGCAGCTCACCGTGCAGGCCTGGCAGCCTATGCAGCGGCGCAGGTCCACCAGCATGCCGTAGCGCCTGCCGGCCTCGCCGGGGCGGCGCGGTGGTTGAAAACCTGGGGTGCCGGGCATGGCCGCCGCCACGGGCAGGGCCACGGCCGCCATGGCAGCGGCCAGCAGGTCCTGCAGGAAGCCGCGCTTTCCTGCGGCGGGCTGTGCATGGGCGGCGGTGCGGGCGGGGATGTCCTGGGAGGAGGGCTTGCAGCTGCAGTCGTTGCAGCCGCTGCCGGCGCGGGATGTTTTTGGCATGGCCTGTCTTTCATCGTCCTGCGGCCACGGATCGTGGTCGCTCAAACTCAATAAAGCATTAAAAATATGCTTTTTATATTGAATTTAATATATGAAATTCAGGGCCTTGGCGGCTTGATGTGAGTCAAGCAATGGGCTTTCCAAGTGGCTGCCGAGTGCTTGCAAAGCGCCACCGACTGCCTGCCATGGACAGGCGCCCAAGGCAGTCCATAGCGTGTGGCGCAGGGATTAAGACGGGGTTAACAGGGTGACTGCATTCCTCGGGAATGCGGGGCGCGTATCGGAAATCACCCTCTTGTTTCCGCGCGCGGCCCCGGTCTACGCTGCTTGTGTCGCCACTGCCAAGGAGTTCTCCATGAACCATGCCCTGAACAGCCTTGCTTCGGAACTGGACCTTGCCGCCGAAGCCGGCGAGCACCTGAGGCTGCAATTCACACAGGCCTGCGTGGACCGCATCGCGCACCTGCTGGAAGACCCGGACGTCATCCGCTGCGCACAAGGCCTTCGCCGCTACCTGGACGGCCAGATCGACAGGCAGGAGCTGGACCGCCTGGCCCGCGAGGCGGCCAGCCTGGCCAACCACCACCAGGGATCGCGCTCCCTCGACGGCTGCGGCCATGCCGCCGTGTCCGCCACCTATGCCACGGCCCATGGGCTGGCGGGCCGGGCGCTACAGGCGGCCGACTATGCGGCCTACGCCATGGTCTATGGCGAGGGCGGCCACGGCGCCGTCACGGACCGCGAATCGTTCGAGCCTGAATACCAATGGCAGGCGCGCTGCCTGGCCTCGCTGGCGCAGGCCGCTCAGCAGCGCACGTAGCACCAGGCCGACTGCTGCAGCAGGGCCAGTGACTCGATGCCGCCCTGCGGCAGCACGCGCATGCCGGCAGGCGCCTCGCGGCCCAGCTTCTTGAGCGTGTTCGGGCAGACCAGCACATGGGCCAGGGCGGCCGCATCCAGATGCTGCGGCGTGCCCGGCGCGGCGTCCAGCAGCGCCTCGACGGCCGGGCCGTTGATGACGATGCGGACTTCGGCACCGGGCCGGTCCTGGCGCACGTTGGCCAGATTGCTGCGTGCACGGGCCAGGGCGCCGGGCGTGGGCGCATGCAGCACGATGCGCAGCGGCGGCGCATCCGACCGGGCGGGAAACAGGTCGCTCCAGTCGCTGGAGGATGTGGAAGCGGCGGGACAACGGCTTGTGCTCATGGTCGTCCCCGTCATTTCCTGCCACGCGGCCCCATGACCTCTTCCAGCAGGCCCGGCGGCAGGCCGGTGCGCACCTGCACCAGCCCCTTGTCATCCTTCCAGACCAGGGCCGGCGTGGCACGCAGGCCCCAGGTGGACATCAGCGAGGCATGGTTGGCCAGCACCTGCCGCGTGGCCTGCGGCACCGGGGCCAGCGGCGTGGCGCCCGCGCCTTCTGCGCTGGCGCGGCCGGCCTTGGCATAGGCGCGTGCGTGCTCGGCCAGGGCCTGCTCGGGCTGGCGCGCGGTCAGCAAGGCGGCGGCCTTGCCCTCGCTGCTGGGCTTGAGGATGCCGACCAGAATGTGGCGCAACTGCACTTGGCCACTTTCCACCCAGGGCCGGGCATCGTTCCACAGCTGGTTGCAATAGGGGCAGTTGGGGTCGGTGAACACATAGACCGTGCGCGGCGCGTCGGCGCGGCCATCCGGTATGGACTGGGCGCGCTGCACATCGCTCCACAGCTGCTCGCCCATGGGCTTTTGCACGGCGGCTTGCAGGGCCTGGGCGTTCACGTCGCGGCCCTGGGCGTCGATCACCGTGCCCAGCACCCAGTGCTTGCCGTCAGGCATGCGGTAGATGGGCACGGGCTGGCGGTCGCGGTAGGCGGCCCAGGCCTTGAGTCCGCCCACGGCCGGCAGCGGTCCCACCAGGGTCAGTCCCTGCTGGGCCAGGAAATCCTCCGATGGCAGCTCGGACGCCGCAGCCGGCAGGGCCAAGGCTGCCGACAGGGCCAGGGCTCCTGCCAGTGCAGGCAGGGGAAACAGGGGGGAAGCGCTCATGAACATTCCTTCAGATGCTGGGCCAGGCTGGCGCGCGACAGCTCGCCCATGCGCATGCCGCACAGCCGGCCGTCGGCGCCATAGAAATAGGTGGAAGGCAGGCCCCGCTGGCGCCAATGCCGGCCGGCCTGCTGCTGCGGGTCGAACAGCACCTGGGCCAGCGGCAGCGGGGCTGCTGCCTGCTCGCGCCGCAGGTAGCCCATCACGGCCTCGGCAGACTCGCCCTGGTTGATCCAGATGAAGCGCACATCGGGCCGCTGCTGCTGGGCCTGGGCCAGCACCGGCATCTCGCGCCGGCAGGGCGGGCACCAGGTGGCCCAGAGGTTGATCACCATGGGCTTGCCATCGGCCTGCTGCAACTGCTGCAGCGAGACCGGCTGCGCCTGCCCGTTGACCAGGGTGAAGGCCGGCAGGGCCGGTGCATCTGCGGAGGGCAGCGCCTGCAGCAAGCTGCCCAGCACCAGCAGGGCCGCCCCCGCGCCCAGCGCCAGCCCTGTGGCGCGGCGCAGCACCGGGGAGCGGCGGCTACGCCACAGCATGTACAGCAGCGCGGCCAGCAGGCCGGCCCACAGGTTCCATCCCCCGTCGCGGATATCGATGATGCGGCCTGCGAAGGCCGGCATCCCGCTCCAATCCCACGGAGCCGGCGCGACCTCGGTCCACCACTGCGCGACATAGGCCAGGCGCGCCGCCAGCAGGCCGGCCAGGGTGCTTTGCCACAGCAGCGCATCCACGGCCTGGCCCGTGCGCCTTTCATTCCTGCGCGCCAGCCACTGCGCCAGCAGCCAGGCCAGCATGGCCACCACCACGCCCATCGGCAGGACCAGCGGCCCCAGCGCCAGGCTGGCAGGCAGGTGCAGCCAGGCGCCCAGCGCCGATAGCGCTGACGGCCCGCCAGGCTCTGCCGCTCCGGCAAGAACAGGCGAAGGCGCCAGCAGCAGGCCAGCAAGCAAGGGCAGGAAGGACGAAAGAAGAGGGGATGACCGGAGATGCATGGGCAAGGAGTTTCAGCCATGCAGGCTGACAGGTCGTGGATGCTGGCAGCGGGGAATTAACGGGGGGTTAACGGCCTCATGGCCTCACGGCCTCACCTGGCTTGCCGGGCGGCAGCGTCACCTCATGCGCTCGCAAGAAAATCCAGCTCATGGATCGAGGGTCAGAACTTATTCCAGAGTGCTGCAAATGCCCCGAACGAAATGGCAATGAAGAGGGATGCCTTGAAAACCAGCTTGTTTTTCGATGAAGTCGATGGCTTCACTATCTTGTATTTGGAAACGAGCATGACGACGACAAGGGTCAGCAGGCACACGACGATAAGCCGTGTCTGAAGTTCGTTCATTGCATATCCTTCCATCAAGCGGAATACGGGGTCGCGAGCGATGCGAATCCGCGAGGGCAAGGCCTGGATTGTGCATTGGTAATTGCGCGAATTTCCGCTGTGGACGACAAGGAAAATTCCGAAATATTTCAGGATATTTCCGAGGTGACATAGGACTTGTCCTGAAGTTTCTGCGGAATTCAGACTTGGTGATTCTTTGCCTGTTGATGGCCGCAATCCGCTTTGCTTCCAGTCCCAATCAATCCCATGGCCGCAGACAGCAGCAAGGCCGCAGCGGCCAAGCCGCCAGACAGCCAGAGCGTGGCGTGCAGCCCCCAGCCATCGACCAGTTGGCCGCCTGCCCATGAGCCCAGCGCAATACCGATGTTGAAGACGCCAACGTACAGCGCCGTGGCAATTTCCACGGCGCGTGGCGCAGCCTGCATCATCCAGGTCATCAGTCCCACCGATACGCCGCCGTAGGCCAGGCCCCAGACCAGCAGCACGGCGCCACCACCGGTTGGCGAGTCGCCCACGGACAGGAACAGCACAGGCGCTAGCAGAAGGCCCAGGGCGATCGCCGCCAGACTCGGCGCCGTGCGGCGCGCCGCGATGATGCCCGCCAGGAAGTTGCCCGCAATGCCCGCGATGCCGTAAGCCAGCAGCAGCGCGCTCATCCATTGCGCATCGAACCCGGACACCGTCAACAACAACGGGCGCACGAAGGTGAAGGCCATGAAATGCCCGGCCACCAGCAGCAGCGTCAGTGCCAGCCCGGCCTGCAGCCTGCGGTTGGCCAGCTGCTCGCGGAACTGGCGCAGGCTGGCCGAGCCTGTGGCAGGCAGGGCGGGGAGAACGGCCACGTGCAGCGCCAGCACCAGTGCGCTGAAGCCTGCCATGCCACCGAAGGCCCAGCGCCATCCCGCGAAATCGCCGATCAGCGCGCCCAGCGGCACGCCCAGCACCGAGGCCGCCGCCACGCCGCCAAAGATGATGGAAGTTGCCAGGCCCATCGACGCCTGGGGTACCAGCCGTGCCGCCAGCCCGCCCGCGATTGCCCAGATGCCGCCCATGCAAAAGCCCACCAGGACGCGCGCGGCCAGCAGCCAGATCAGCGACGGCGCCAGCGCCGAGGCCAGGTTGGCCAGCACGAGCAGGGCCAGCAGTCCGCACAGGATGCGGCGCCGGTCCATGCCGCCCGCCGCCATCACCACCAGCGGCGCGAACAGCGCGGCCAGCAGCGCCGGCAGCGAGATCATCAGGCCGGCCCTGCCCATGGAGGTGCCCAGGCTGCCAGCAATGGATGTGAGCAGGCCGACCGGCAGCATTTCCGTGGTCACCACGGAAAAGGTGGCCAGGCCCACGGCGGACACGGCCAGCCACGGGCGGCGCGCGGCGGGTTCGGGCCGCGTGGAGGAAGACGAATTCATGGTCCAGATCCCTTCAAACAGGTGGGGGGTGTTGCACCGCCGTCGCGGGACAGAGAAAATACATACGCTGCGTATGAATAGAATCCTATATACATACGCAGCGTATGTAAATAATCATGCACGCCGTATGCAAGGAGATTGGCCATGGTTCGCCGTACCCGCGCCGAGATGGAAGAAACCCGCGCCACGCTGCTGGCCACGGCCCGCAAGGCCTTTGGAGAGCAGGGCTACGCCGATGCCTCCATGGACGATCTCACCGCGCAGGTGGGCCTGACGCGGGGCGCGCTGTACCACCATTTCGGCGACAAGCAGGGCCTGCTGGCGGCCGTGGTCGAGCAGATCGATGCCGAGGTGGATGAACGCCTGAAGGCCATCACCGCCCATGCCCAGGATCCCTGGCAGGGCTTTCGCAGTCGCTGCCAGGCCTACCTGGAAATGGCGCTGGAGCCTGAAATCCAGCGCATCGTGCTGCGCGATGCGCGCGCGGCTTTGGGCGGAGCGCTGCCGCAATCGCAGCGCCACTGCATTGCGTCCATGCAGGCACTGATTGCGGACCTCATGGCGCAGGGCATCGTGGCCCGGGCCGATCCGCAGGCGCTGGCATCGCTGATCTACGGCAGCCTGGCCGAAGCGGCTTTCTGGATTGCCGAGGGCGAGGACGCCGACCTGCGGCTGGAGCGCGGCGCGGCGGCTCTGGACCTGCTGCTGGGCGGGCTGCTGGCCCGGCCCTGAGCGGGCCACCTGGCCGCATTCTTGTGCGCGTGCCTGCGAGATTCGGCATGCTGGCGCACACCTCGCTACAAATCTGCGATGCTCAGTCGCTTTTCGTTCCCGACTTGGATACAGACGGCGGGGCCTGGCGCCAGGCCCTGCGGACAACAACATGCATGTTCTCTTGGTGGAAGACAACGCGCTGGTGGCCAGCGGCGTGCGAGCCGGCCTGCAGCTGCAGGGCTTCGGCGTGGATACCGTGGCCTCGGCCGGGCAGGCGGATGCGGCCATCCGTTCCTCGCATTTCGATGCCTGCGTGCTGGACCTGGGCCTGCCCGACGAGGATGGCCTCTCGCTGCTGGCGCGCTGGCGCGGCCAGGGCCTGCAGGTGCCCGTGCTGGTGCTGACGGCGCGCGATGCCGTGTCACAGCGCATCGAGGGCCTGCAGACCGGCGCCGACGATTACCTGGTCAAGCCCTTTGACCTGCACGAACTGGCGGCGCGCCTGCATGCGCTGCTGCGCCGCGCGGCCGGCCGCAGCGTGGACTGGATCGAGCTGGGCGAGGTGCGCATCAACCCCGCTGCAGGCCACATCCAGCGCCAGGGCCGCACGGTGGAGCTGTCGCGCCGCGAGTGGTCGCTGCTGCGCGCGCTGCTGCAGTCGCCGGGCCGCATCCTGAGCACCGAGCAACTGCGCGACAGCCTCTACGGCTACAGCCAGGACGTGGAGAGCAATGCCGTCAACGTGCATGTGCACCATCTGCGCCGCAAGCTGGGCCATGAACTGGTGGAGACGGTGCGCGGCGAGGGCTATCGCCTGGGCCTGCACCCATGATGCGCAGCCTGCGCGTGCGCCTGCTGGCATGTCTGTGCCTGGCGCTGTGCACGCTGTGGGGCGGGGTGGCGGCCTGGATGTTCTCGGACATGCGCAACGAACTGCGCACCGTGCTGGATGACCGGCTGATCGCCTCGGCGCGCATGGTGGCAGGCATCGTCCACCAGTTCCGGCCTGCCCGGGAGCTGCCGCAGGACTGGAGCCCCATGCTCAACGTGATCGCGCGCGACGGCGTGGCCTGCGAGGTCAGCCTGGTGCGCGGCGAGGTCCAGCCCGTGCGGCCCGAATCGGCCCTGCCGCAGGTGCTGGCCAAGACCGAGGGCAGCCCCGTGTTCCCGCAGAGCATGCCGCTGGGCTTCTCGACCATCATCAAGGGGGGCAAGCCCTGGCGCACCTATGTGCTGGAGGACCACGGCGTGCGCATCGCCACGGCCGACCGCATCGATGTGCGCGAGGGCCTGATCCACGGCTTTGCCTACACCATCGTCCTGCCCTTCGTGCTGGCGCTGCTGGCCAGCATGGGGCTGATGTGGTGGGCCGTGACCCAGGGCCTCAGGCCGCTGGAGGCCCTGCGGCGCGAGCTGGCGCGCCGCCCGCCCGGCGACGACTCGCCCGTGGCCCAGGGCCTGCAGACGCGCGAGCTGGCGCCGCTGGTGGGCACGCTCAACCAGCTGCTGCACCGCGTGCGCGCCGCCATCGACCGCGAGCGCCGCTGGAGCGACGACGCCGCCCATGAGCTGCGCACGCCGCTCACCGCCATCAAGACCCATGTGCAGGTGGCGCAGATGGCGCTGGCGGCGCCCGGCATGCCTGCCGGCCTTCTGGCCGCGCCGCCCGGCTCCATGGCCCGCGATTCGCTGGCCCAGGCGGGCGAGGGCGTGGAGCACCTGCAACACACGCTGGAGCAATTGCTGCTGCTGGCGCGGCTGGAGCAGCATGAACCTGGCGCTGCCTCCGTGCTGGCCTGCGGCGATGCGCCTGCCGATGCGCTGCAGGCGCTGGACAAGGCCTGGCAACTGGCTGTGAATGCCGTGAGCGCCCAGACCCCAGCACCCGCGCTGCGCACATGGCTGGACAACGGCCAGCCCGTGCAGGACTGGCCGCTGGCCATCTCCGAGCCCCTGCTGGTCTCGGCCCTGCGCAATCTGCTGGAAAACGCCCTGCGCCATGCGCCGCAGCATCCCGTGGAACTGGCCGTGCGCCCCATTGGCGCCATGCCGGGCAAGACACAGCAGCCGGGCACAGGCTATGTGGAGTTCACCGTGGCCGACCACGGCCCGGGGCTCAGCGCCGAGGAATGCGAAGAGGCCACGCGGCGCTTTTGGCGCAAGCGTCCCCAGGAGCATGGCAGCGGCCTGGGACTGCCCATCGTGCAGCGCATCGCCGAATGCGCAGGCGGCTGCCTGCTGCTGCAGCCGCGCAGCCTGTGGCGGCCCGAGGAAGGCCAGGCCAGCGGCCTGGTCGCGCGCCTGTACCTGCCGCTGGCGGACGGTCCGGGCCCGCAGGCCCCGGCCGCCGGCCCATTAGCGCCGGCCCATTAACGCCGGCTTAATCTCGGCTCCGTATCGTGCGGGCCTGGCTGGCCAGCCCTGCGGGCATTGCGCCTTGCGGGGCGGCGGCCGGTATCCCTATTCGATCCTGTCCGCCGCAGCCGTGCGCTCCTGGGTGCGTGGCGCGGACGCATGGCAGGGCAAATGCCTCTTCCCACGATGATCCGCATGAACAAACAGACCCTGTCCCGGTCGTGCATCGCCATCGGCATCTGCATGCTGATGGGCAGCGCCTGGGCGCAAGACGCCGCGCCCAAGGCACCAGCGCCCGCAGCAGCGCCCACAGCTGCGGTGCAAGGCAGTGCAGCAGCCGGCCAGAAAATCGCCCAGTCGGGCACGCCCCAGGGTGCGGCGGCATGTGCCACCTGCCACGGCGCCAAGGGCGAGGGCATGGCGGGCTTTCCGGCCCTGGCCGGCCAGCACGCCGGCTATCTGGCGCGCCAGCTCCAGCACCTGGCCGACGGCAGCCGCCAGGCCCCCGTGATGGCGCCCATGGCCAAGGCCCTGTCGGCCCAGGACCGTGCAGACGTCTCGGCCTACTACGCCAGCCTGCCGCTGCCCATCCAGCCCGTGCGCGGCCCGCTGCCCAAGGGCAAGGACGATGACGGCGCCTGGCTGGTCGAGCGCGGACGCTGGGCGGACGGCATTCCCGCCTGTGCCCAATGCCACGGCCCGGGCGGCGTGGGCGTGGGCGCAGATTTCCCGGCCATCGGCCACCTGTCGGCCGACTACATGCAAAGCCAGGTCGCCGCCTGGAACAAGGGCCAGCGCGAGGCCGGCCCGCTGGGCCTCATGGGCAAGGTCGCGCAAAAGCTCACGCCCGCGGACATCCAGGCCGTGGCGGCCTACTACGCCCGCCTGCATGGCACCAGCACCAGCTCCAGCACCAGCACCGCAGCCACGGCCTCCGCGCCAGCCAAACCCTGATGGACCGGGAGCCGAACATGTCCGACACACAACCCACCCGCGCCTCTCAAAACTCCAATACCGCCGAGTACGTCGTCGTCGCCTGCCTGTTCGCCGGCCTGGCGGGCGCGCTCGCCTATGGCATGTACATCAGCCAGCCAGACATGCCATCTGCGCCGGCCCGCGTGGGCGCGGTCCCCGCTGCGGCTGCCACCGCAGCCAGGGCCGATGCAAATGCGAATGCCCAGGTCACCTCCCAGGCCGTGAAAGTGGCTGCCGACGGCGGCGCCTTCACACCCCCCGGCGCCCGCGACATTCCCGACACGCCCATGGGCGAGTGGATCCGCCGTGGCGAGGCCATCTTCCTGCGCACGCCGGCCAACGCCGTGGGCTTTTCGGGCAACACCCTCAACTGCGTGAACTGCCACCTGGACGCAGGCCGGCTCAAGGGCGCCGCACCCATGTGGGGTGCCTACCCGCTGTACCCGGCCTACCGCAAGAAGACCAACCACGTGGACACCTTCGCCGAGCGCGTGCGTGGCTGCTTCATGTACAGCATGAACGGCAAGGCCCCCGACGACGGCCACGACATCCTCGTGGCGCTGGAGGCCTACGCCTACTGGATGGCCCAGAAGGCGCCCACGGGCGAGAAGCTGCCGGGCGCGGGCTTCACCAAGGTGGGCAAGGCCGCGCAGGAGCCCAGCTTCGAGCGCGGCGCCAAGGTCTACGAGGCCAAGTGTGCGCTGTGCCACGGCGCGCAGGGCCAGGGCCAGGAAGCGGGCGGCGTGACCGTGTTCCCGCCGCTGTGGGGCAAGCAGTCCTACAACTGGGGCGCGGGCACGCATGAGGTGGACAAGGCCGCCAGCTTCATCAAGGGCAACATGCCCTACGGCAACCCCACGCTGGATGACCAGGAGGCCTGGGACGTGGCCACCTACATCAACAGCATGGAGCGCCCGCAGGACCCGCGCTTCACCGGCAACGTGGCCGACACGCGCAAGCAGTTCCACGACACCCCGTTCTCGCTGTACGGCACCGAGGTCAACGGCCGGCTGCTCAAGGGTCTTTGAGCAGGTCGGACAGGCAACGGCAGGCCGGGCGCAGGCCTGCGTTGCCGTACATGGCAGGGCGCTGACGGCCGCCCTGCAAGCGCATCTGCGCCGGTGCGGCCTTCGCACCAGACGGCGTACGGTCATCGGTTTGACGGCCGGCATTTCATGATTTAATAAGAATCATTCTCACTGATTTGCCAGCGCATCCGGCTTGCACCGCAGCACACCGCCTTGCCGGCAAGCCAGGCCCGTGCCGCACAGGGCCATGCGCAAAGGCCTTCGCGCGACCACCGCGCAATGCTCAGGTTTGCCGAGGAAACCATGACCCAGACCTTGGACGACATTCAGCAACTGGCGCATGAGCACCAGGTGCTGCTGCGTGGCTACGGCCACGCCCAGTTGCGCAGCAGCGAGCTGCTGTGCCTTCAAGCCCAGGAAATAGAGAGGCTGCAAAGGCTGGTGATCCGCCAGCGCGCGGCCTTGATGGCCAAGGAAACCCAGCTGCTGTGGGCGCGCGAGGAGCGCGAGGCGCTGGAAAATGCCATTCCCGGCCTCTCGCGCCGCGTCACGCTGGCACGGCGCGTGGAGTCGCTGCTGGTGCGCGTGCAGGACCTGTTGCGCGAGCGCGCACGCTGGCAGCGCCAGACGGCCGCGCCCCTGGCGCAGCCCGCCATGCCTGCGCGGAAGCCCGAACAGGACGCCGAGGCCTTCGAGGCCAGCCTGCGCGAGGCCGATCTGGTGATTTGCCAGACCGGCTGCCTGAGCCACGGCGAGTACTGGCGCATGCAGGACCATTGCCAGCGCACGGGCAAGACCTGCGTGCTGGTGGAGCAGCCCGATGCGCTGCGCATCGTCCGCATACACCGGGGTGCCGAAGGCGGCGACAACCCCGCCATGACACTGACACACGGAGACACCACCGCATGACACGCAGCAAGATGCCCCTGAGCCCGGGCGGCGAACCCGAACTGCGCAGCGTCGGCCTGAAGGCCACGCTGCCGCGCATGCAGGTATTGGAGATGTTTCGCCAGAGCGAGTCGCGTCACCTGCACGCCGAAGACGTGTTTCGCCTGCTGGCCGAGCGGCGTGCCGAGGTGGGCCTGGCCACCGTCTACCGCGTGCTGTCGCAGCTGGAGGCCGCAGGCCTGCTGCTGCGCCAGACCTTTGAAAGCGGCAAGGCGGTGTTCGAGCTCAATGAGGGGCCGCACCATGACCACCTGATCTGCCTGCAGTGCGGACGCGTGGATGAATTCAGCAACGACCACATCGAGGCGCTGCAGCACCAGGTGGCCCAGGCCCACGGCTACCGCCTGGCCGACCACCGCCTGGCCCTGTACGGCCATTGCGGCGCATGCTCGCAGCTGCCACCCGAATCACCGGCACAGCCCGTGCAGGCAAGACAGCCTGCGCTGCAGGACAACGAATGAGCACCAACGACAGATCCCTGACCCCCGAGCAGCGCGCCGCGCTGGACCTGCTGATGTCGCGCCAGTCACGCTGGCCGCTGCAGGAGCCGGCGCCCGGCCCTGGCGTGATCGACACCGTCATCGACGCGGCCTTGCGCGCCCCCGACCACGGCCAGCTGCGCCCCTGGCGCTTCGTGCTGGTGCAGGGCGATGCGCGCCATGCGCTGGGCGAGGTATTCGTGCAGGCCGCCAAGGCGCGCGACCCCCAGGCCGACGCCGAGCGATTCCGCGCCAAGGCCCTGTCTGCCCCGCTGATCATTGCGCTGGGCGTGCACCTGCAGCCCGAGCACAAGGTGCCTGAAAGCGAGCAGCTGCTGGCCGGTGGCGCTGCCGCCATGAACATGCTCAACGCCCTGCACATCCTGGGCTTTGGCGGCTTCTGGGCCAGCGGCGCCAACAGCCACGATGCGCGCGTGCGCGAGGCCCTGGGATTCGAGCCCCATGACCGGCTCGTCGGCCTGCTGTATGTGGGCACGCCCGTCTCGGCCGGCCGCGAAGCCCTGCGGCCGCCGCGCAACCGCTTTGTGCGCGAATGGCAGCCCGGGCAAGACCTGGTGCAAGGCCTGTCGCTGTCCGCCAGCGCGGCAGACGAAGGCTGATCCTGGTTCCCTGAAACAAGGATGCCCGGCTTGACCGGGCATCTTTCGTTGCGGCTGCTCAATCGGCCTATGCCGCCGTCTCGACCGACTTCAACTGGTAGATGGCATAGAAGTGCACGCCAAAGGTCCAGCGGAATGCCGGCCCCACCAGCGAGTAGGGCGGGCCATAGCCTTCCATCACCTGGTGCGCGGCCACCAGTTGCAGGCGCGGATGGGCTTGCGCCAGATCGGCCTCGCGGCGCAGGCCCCAATGGAACTGGGCCTGGGTGAGCCGGACCGAAGGGTGCTGGCTTGCGCGCCCGGCGGCCAGCCAGCACATGGCGTCGAACACCAGTTCCGAACCCGGCGGGCTGCATTGCGCAAACGTGGTCCACAGCGCCTGTATCTGCTCTTTTTGCAGGTACATGGAAACGCCTTCGGCCATCATGAATACGGCAGGCCCTGACCTGTCGGCCGGCAGTCCCAGCCGCTGCCACCAGTCGGCGTCGGCCAGGTCGAATTCGCGGATCTCCTGGCGCTCCGATTGCCAGGGCAGCAACTGCCTGCGCAGTGCAACGACCGGCCCCAGGTCCGCATCCGTCATGTGCATGTGCTCGTTGTCCAGCCATTGGAAATAGTCGCTGAGGCCGCAGCCCAGGTTCACCACATGGCCCTGCGGCTGGCGCCGGAGAAAGTCCTGCGCCAGCGCGCGAAAGCAGTGCGTGCGCGCCAGCACGCCGTAGATGCTCTGCCTGTCCTGAAGCCAGCGGCTGCCGTCGTCGCCCAGCTGGGTCAGGGTGTCCAAGGCGTGGGCGTCACTGACGGCCATGCCAGGGAACAGCCGGTCGCCCAGGGCGCGGGCGGTCAGCGGAATGCGCAGCGTCTCGCTGACGTCGGACAGTTTTTCCTGCCGGGGCATGCAGGGCGGCGCATCGGTGAAAGCCGGGCCGGCCGACGGTGCAAGAGGTTCGGGCATTGCTCGCTCCTGTGGTGCGCTGCAGGCCAGCATGCCAGGCCTGCGCACGTCATGAACCAGTTAACGGGAATCATTCATATTGGTTTGATGCAAGGCTGCCACGGCACGACCCGCGACGCTGCCAGGGCCATCATGCGCGAAGTCCGTTCAGAACCGGCAGTCCGCAGTCTGCACCAGTTGCGCAAAGGCGCCGCCCAGCGTGCGGTTGTGGTGGCCGATGATGAGCCCGGCCTGCAGCAGCGGCGAATCGGTGGTGGTATGGGCATCCGTCACCAGCACCGGGCGAAAGCCCAGGCCGGCTGCGGCACGGCAGGTGGTGTCCACGCAGAACTCGGTCTTCATGCCGGCGATGACCAGTTCGGCAATGCCGGCTTCGGCAAGCCAGGTGGCCAGGCTGGTGCCCTCGAAGCAGCTGGGCCGTGTCTTGTCGAAGACGCGGTCCCGCTGCGCATCGATGCCCAGCTGCGGCAGCAGCTGCGTGAGCGGGCTGCCGGGGGCGATCGGCGAGCCTGCAGGGCCGGTGTGGCGCGCAGCGAAGATGGGCGCGCCGGCTTCACGGGCGCGGGCGATCAGTTGTCGGGTGTTCGCCAGCACGCGGTCCTTGTCGAACGGCGCATCGCTGCCGTTGAAAAGACCTTGCTGCATGTCGATGACGAGCAGGGCACGCCGTGGGGCGTCCTGTGCGGCCGTCGAGGATGGGGAGGAAGCGGCGGACGCGACGGAAGGGGCGGAAGGGGGAATCTGCATGAAGTCTCTCCGGTGATGCCCTGGATGCACGGAGAAACGCAAAGGCCCCGTCCATCGTGGGCGGGGCCTTGGGGGAAGGTGGCTGCCTTGCGGCGCTCAGGTATCCGTCCACGGTCCGCCTTTGGCGGTCGTGGTGGTGGTCGTGAGGCGGTGCGTGGCAAAAACCATCCGCGCATCCTGAGGCCGGCGATGCGGCCTGTCAACCACGGCGTGCGCGGGCCTGGCCCTCACGACTTGTTGACCTTGTGGTCCTCGCCCTTGGCTTCTTCCATGGCCTCGGGCTCCAGCTCCTCGGCGGAGCGGTTGAGGTGGATGAAGGCGCCCCAGCCCAGCAGCAGGACACCCACGGCGCTGACCAGGGCGGCGGGGTAGAGCAGGTGGGCGGGTTCTTCCTGCGTCTTGAAGGCGGCGACCAGTGCTTCGACGGCCAGCGCGACGACCAGCACCACCAGAAAGCGCGAGAGAAAGCGGCGCACGCGCGTGGGGCCGCTGATGTGGGCCTCGCGTATGACTTCCTCTTCGGTGATGGTCTGGGCGATCTGCAGCGCAACCACGCCGGAGGCCAGGATGCCCAGCGCCTCGACGATGCGCAGGCCCGATTCGCCATCCACGCCATGCGCCATGGCGTTCCAGCCCTTCAGGCCCGCGATCCAGAGCAGGGCCACGGCGGCCAGCGAAAACAGCAGCGCGATGAGGGCGTGCAACACGGTGAAAAGGGTATGGATGGCTTTCATGGCAGAGGGCGGAGAGTGGGCCGTGGCGCATGTTTCCACGGCTCCGGCGCGCCGCTTGTAGGAAGCGGCGAACAGCGGTGGACAGGCGGCCTGCCTGTCTGCGGGTCACGGGCATGGATAGAATCCGAGGACCATGTCCAGATGGTTCATCGCGGTTTTCTCCCTGCACTTCGTCGTCAGCGTGGCTTTGTCCACGCTGGGGCTTGCGCCATGGCGCGCCCTGCCGGACGAGCCATGCGAGCCGCCCGGTGTCCACTCGCGCGCCGCCTGCGCCGGCCCGGAACGCGCGGCGGCGCCGCGGGTGGACACGGTCTCCCTGCTCGATGACTTCGACCACGCGCTGATGGACGAGCAGCAGGACCTCCCCGATGTCGTGCACGCCGTGGACGGCATGCCGGCACTCCGTCTGCAGGCCGGGCGCCACATCACCGCCAGCCTGCGCGAAGGCCCTTGGCGCAGCCTGGCCCCGCCCGACCGGCCTCCCCGGGCAGCCTGATCCCCCATTGCCGTTTTTCTGACCTGCAGTGCCCTGCGCCTGCGGTGCCTCTGCCGCTTCGGGACCCTGTCCTGAAAGCCCGGCTGCCGGGCTGGCCCCTGGCTTTCCTTCTTCCCGGACCCATCGCCGCATGGGCCCTTTCTGCCGCAACTGCGGCTCCCGGTTCCCACAACACGCATCATGGAAATTGCCATACTTTTTGCGCTGATCCTGCTCAATGGCGTCTTCGCCATGTCCGAGATCGCGCTGGTGACGGCGCGCAAGGCGCGCCTGCAAAAACTCATAGACGAGGGCGATGCCGGCGCCGCCGCCGCCGCGCAGCTGGGGGCCGACCCCACGCGCTTTCTGTCCACCATCCAGATCGGCATCACCTCCATCGGCGTGCTCAACGGCATCGTCGGCGAGGCCGCGCTGGCCGCCCCCCTGGCCGAGTGGCTGCAGCGCATGGGCGTGCCCGCGCCCTATGGCGGCTACACGGCCACGGCGCTGGTGGTGGTGCTGATCACCTATTTCTCCATCGTCGTCGGCGAGCTGGTGCCCAAGCGCATCGGCCAGACCTATCCCGAGACCTTTGCGCGCCTGATCGCACGCCCAGTCAACTGGCTGGCCCATCTGACCAAGCCCTTCGTGGTGCTGCTGTCCGTGTCCACCCATGCGCTGCTGCGCCTGCTGGGCGTCAAGGAAAACAGCGGCAGCGCCGTCACGGAGGAAGAGATCCACGCCATGCTGGCCGAAGGCACGACGGCCGGCGTCATCGAATCGCACGAGCACACCATGGTGCGCAACGTGTTCCGCCTTGATGACCGCCAGATCGGCTCGCTCATGGTGCCGCGCAGCGACGTGGTCTGCCTGGATGCCGATGCGCCGTTCGAGGACAACCTGCGCGTGATCGAGCAGTCCGACCACGCGCGCTTTCCGGTGGTGCGCGGCGGCATGGACTCCATCATCGGCGTGCTCAACGCGCGCCAGTGGCTGTCGCGCGCGCTGCAGGGCAAGGAGCAGGGCCTGACCGACCAGCCCATGCAGACCGCGCTCTATGTGCCCGAGACCATCACCGGCATGGAACTGCTGGAGAGCTTTCGCCTGTCCGACGTGCACATGGCCTTCGTGATCGACGAGTACGGCGAGGTCCAGGGCATCGTCACCCTGCAGGACCTGGTGGAAGCCATCACGGGCGAGTTCCAGCCCCGCGATCCGCGCAACTCCTGGGCGCTGCAGCGCGAGGACGGCAGCTGGCTGCTGGACGGCCACATCCCCGTGCCCGAACTCAAGGACCGGCTGGAGCTGGCCACCGTGCCCGAGGAAGAGCGCGGCCGCTACCACACGCTGGCCGGCATGGTCATGCTGCTCACGGGCCGGCTGCCGCGTGTCACCGACACCGTGCAATGGGAAGGCTGGCGCTTCGAGGTGGTGGACATGGACGGCAAGGCCATCGACAAGGTGCTGGCCATGCGCGTGGACCTGTCGCTGCAGGTACCGGGTGGTGAAGACGTCGGTGCAGCCCATGCCGCGCGCTGAACGCAGGGGCCCGCGCGGCGCATGGAAACTGCTGGCATGCGCAGGCGCTGTGGTCTTCATGGCCGCCTGCCTGGACGGCGTGCAGGGCTACCCGCAGCAGCAGGCGCCCATCATCAGCCCCTACGACATGACCCAGGAGCAGCGGCTTGCTGAAATGAACGCCATGGGCGCGGCCGGCCATGCCGACCATCGCTGGACCTACGAACTGCGCCCCGGCTGCGTGCTGCGCGTGGACCTGGACGGCCCGCAGGGCCCCAGGCCTTCGCATGACATCGCCCTGCTGGGCAGCGTGGTGGCCGTCACGGCCCAGCGCGAACGCGGCAGTTTCCGCGTGGAGCTGCAGCCCGGCGACGGCCTGCAGGCCGCGCGCTCCCTGGTGCTGGAAAGTGCCAAATGGGCCGACGCCAGCTGGACCCAGCTGCTGCTGCGCCTGATGCAAAAGGGTTGCGTGGAAATGCAGGGCCGCCCGCACGGCAGGACCACCAGCAGGCACTGAGAGGCCACGCAGAGCGGAGGGGATCGGCAGGCCAGGCAAGTGCGGCTTGCCTGGCCCCGCAAATGAAAAGCGGCACCGAAGTGCCGCCGTATGGAATGCGGGGCACAAGGCCCCGCGCCAAGGCAGATCGCCGGCTTACTTGGCCAGCGTCAGCGTACCCTTCATCAGCGCGGAGTGGCCGGGGAAGGAGCAAAAGTAGCTGTATGCCTCGCCGGCCTTCAGGGCAGCGGTGGAGAAGGTCACGGAATCGCTCTCGCCGCCGCCGATCACCTTGGTGTGGGCGATCACGCGGGCATCCTTTTCCTTCACGAAGTCCTTGGCCGCGCCAGCGGCGATGCCGTCATTGGCCACGGGCTGCAGGTCGGCCGTCTTGCTCAGCACCCAGTTGTGGCCCATGGCCGTCTTGGGCAGCTTGCCCACGTGCTTGAGCTTGACCGTGAACTGCTTGCAGCTGGCGGGCACGCTGATGGTGGGCTTGTTGAATTGCATGGCGTCATTGCCTTCGATCTCGACGGCGCAGTCGGCGGCCAGCACAGGCGCGGCGACGGCAGTCATTGCGAGGGCCAAGAGGACGGGCTTCCATTGCTTTGCCATTGTTTTCTCCTTGAAAAGCGGGTGAGGTGGCTGGCATCCGAGGGCCATGGACCGGCAGGCGGTCTGTCGCCATGGATGCTTTGTATGGCTGCCTCAAGCATAGACAGGATCGGGGGCGGCAGGTTGATTTGAATCAAGTCAAAAGAGTTCGAAGACTTGCGCTTGCAGCATGCGGTATGGCGTCGCGCATGCAGGGCATGCATTCGGGCTGCCGCAGGAAAACGGTTTTGCCGCCCGTGGTCTTTTGGCGACGGGCAACCCCACAGCTCGCATGCCTCTACTCACGTCAGTCACATTTGGGTACGATTGCGGGAAATAGAGGGAATGTATGAGATTGCTTGTTTTCATAGGCTCGATCATCGGCGCCATCTTTCTGCTGACGGCGTTCTTCGTCGACAGCTGCCATCAACAGGCGGCGCTGGCGGCCATGGCCTGCGCCAGCGTCCTCATTCCGTATGTGCTGTTCAGATTGCACTCGATCGCCGTCGAGCATGACCAGCTCGACCAGATCCTGCAACTGGTGCGAAAGTCCGGCAGCCAGGGCGAGGGGCTGGCCCAGGGAGGCGAGGGATCCCCTGACGCGAGCGGGCCTGTGGCGCCCAGGTCCTGGATGTCCTGAGGCCTGGCATCAACAGGTCTGGCATCAACAGGTCTGGGGGGGTGTCAGGCGAACTGCACCACCACGCGCCGGTTGGTGCGGCTTTTCTTCTCGATCTTGGTGACCGCCACCGTGCCTATCTCGGCCGTGCTGCGCACATGCGTGCCGCCGCAGGGCTGGCGGTCCAGGCCGGGGATGTCGATGATGCGGATCGTGGAGGTGCCGCCTGGGGGCGCTGCGCCTGCGGTGCGCACCAGGTCGGGCTGGGCGGCCAACTGCTCGGGCGTGATGCGGTCCACGTTCACCGCATGGCTGGCGGTGATCAGGGCGTTCAGGCGCTCCGTCAGATCGGTCTTGTCCAGCGTGGACTCGGGCAGATCGAAATCCAGGCGCGCCGAGTCGGGCGAGATGCTGCAGCCCGTCACGGGCACAGGCACCAGCACGCCCAGCAGGTGCAGGCAGGTGTGCAGGCGCATCAGCCGGTGGCGCCTGTCCCAGTCGATCACCACCTGGACACGTTCACCCACCTGAGGCGGGGCATCGGTCTGCAGCACATGCAGGATGCGCTGCCGGCCATCGGCATAGACGGTGTCGATCAGCGCCAGGCTGCGGCCATCGGCCAGGGTCAGCGTGCCGGTGTCGCCGGCCTGGCCGCCGCTGCGGGCATAGCAGACCGTGGCGTCCAGCTCGATGCCCTCGGGGCTGACGGCCGTCACGGTGGCTTCGCAGCGGTCCAGGTAGGCGTCGTCATCAAAGAGCTTGTGCGTCTGGGGCATGGGGTGTCTCCGGTGTCCTGGTTCTTGGGTTAGGGGCTTCAGCGCAGGGCGCACAGACCCTGGGCGGTTTCCATCTGGGGATCTGGGGGCGTGGGAGCCGCCGGCTCGGGGTGCAATGCCCCGCAGGTCGGCCACAGGGCGGCCACATGACGGGCGCCGCGGTCCAGACCGGCTGCGGCGGCGATGAGATGGTCAGGCTCCCGTGTCATGTCGCGGTCCATGGTATCGGCGGCATGGCGGGGCCGGGCAGTACGCCTGGGCGAAAAGTCCCCAGTACAGTCCATGGCCCGCAGCGGTGGCAGTCGCCTGCTTGACAGCCTGTCAAGTGGCGGTGCCCGCGACCTGACAAGATCGGCGCCCGCACCGCGTGCGTGCCGGGGAACAATGGCGTGGCCGTTGCGGATGGCGCTACAGATTTTTCCAAAGCTGACGACATACGCAGGGCATGAATCTGTGAGTTTTCCGAGGGACTGTCCGGATGGATCAAGAACTTCTGCTTCCGTCCGGTGCAGGCTCCACCCCCGTCTCCATCCCGGCAGGCCCTGGTTTGCGGCTGCCCACATTGTTCATCTCCTCATCTTTATGAGCACTACCGATCTTCACGCGGCTTCCCTGAGCGATCTCTATGACCGGCTGCATGAAAGCCTCAGCGACGAGGCCTTTGTCGCCGAACTCGACGCCCGCCTGCATGACGGGCGGGCCGACGAGGCACGCACCTTCCTGCGCGGCTGCGAGGAGCGTTGTCTCAACATCCTGGGGCATCTGAGCGGCAGCGACGCACCCTGGTCGCGTGACGGCGATCGCTGGCTGGCCTTTGCGCGGCTCACCGTGCCGCGCGGCCATGTGCTGTCGGGCCGCAGCGAGGAGCTGACCAATGCCCATGTGGCTGCCGAAGTGCGCGTGCTGGCCGAGCAATGGCTGGCCCACGCCCGCAGCGCCGACCTGCCTGTGTACAAGGGCATAGGCCTGGTGCTCGGCAGCCTGCTGCCCTGGCTCAGCTATCCCGGCATGCCCTATGACGAGGTGACGTCCACGCTGGACTGGGCGCTGGCGCTGCGCGAGGAGGCCGGGTTCCGCCGCAGCCATGAGTACCACGCGGCCTGGAAGCCCCTGGTCGCCCAGCTGAACGATGCCGACCTGCTGCGCTACGCCGCCGTGGGCGGCAAGCTGTTCGACGATGTGCTGGACCACTACCGCAACGAGCGCCAGCCCAGGCAGCCCAAGGGCCAGGGCTGGAAGGACTGGCTGCCTTTCTTTGCCGAGCATCCCCAGCTCTTCGACAAATCCTACATAGATGATCCCGACCTGATCGGGCAGCGCTGGGCCAGTGCCGGCGCGCCCCGGCGAGAGGAACTAGCCGCGCTGCTGCTCAGCCAATTGACCTACTCCCAGCGCGCCGAGCGTACGAGCGCATTGCAATTGCTGGACCGCCTCGTGGCCGAGGATTCCGCGCCCTTTGCCAAGCAGCTGCGTGAGAACGGCCGCTACCAGATCAGCCTGGCGCTGGCCATGCATGTCATGAAGCAGGACGATGCCGCCTTGCTGCCCCTGCTGCTGCCCGCCATGGCCCAGCGCTGCGACCGCGAGGACGAGCTGCGCCGCTACCGCAGCGTGATCCGCGAACTGGTGACCCGCCGCCCGGCCGATCTGGCCGAGGTGCCTGTCAAGGACCTGGTCAATGTGCTGCCCGCGTTCGACACCGCCAGCCTGAAGGCCGCGCTGCCTTCGCTGACCGCCATCATCACCGGCAGCAGCGCAAAGGGCCTGCGCGCCGCCATGGCCGGCCTTGCCGCCCATATTCCGCTGGCCAGCATGCTGGATGCCGGCTGGCTGAACAAGCCGCCCAAGAACCTGCTGCTGACCTGCCGCGACGTGCTGCTGGCCCACCCCGACCCCGCCGTCGGTCCCTTGCTGGCGCAGTTGCTGGCCGGCGGCAAGCTGGATGCGGCCTCGGCCAGCAGCGTGCAGCAGCGGCTGCAGCAGTTGGGCCTGACAGGGCAGGGCGCCTCGGTATCGGATGAAAGCCAGGCAGATGCCGCATCGCCAGCGTCTGCCGCTGGCGGCGTGGATCTGGAAGCCCAGCTCGCCTCCATCAAGCGCCTGAGCGCGGCCATCAAGCCCTTTGACACGCCCGAGCTGCTGGCGCTGTGCGCGCCGCTGTCCGAACACGCGGCCCGCGTGCTGCTGCATGTGTCCGCCATTGCCGAAGGCGGCCTGCCGCCGCTGGCCGGCGAGCTGCTGGCGCGCATTCCGGCCGACAACCGTGCCCGCCTGGCGCTGGCCCTGGTGCAGCAATGGATTGCTTCCGAGGGCGAACCCAAGCAGCGCTGGGCGCTCAGGCTGCTGCCCGGCCATGCCGATGACCGCGTGGTCGATGCGCTGGTGGCCGCCGTCCAGGCCTGGAACCGCCCGCGCCTGCAGCGCGCGGCCGCCGCCGTGGAGCATCTGGGCGAGGTGGACAGCCTCTACGCTCTGCTGCGCGTGCAGGAGATCTCCGAGTCGCGCTCGCTCAAGGACCAGGTGCAGCGCACGGCGCGCATCGCCCTGCGCGCTGCCGCTGCTCGCCGCAAGATGAGCGTGCCCGAACTCTTCGACGAGCTGACGCCGGACTTCGGCCTGGGCCAGGGCCTGACGATCACGGTCGGGCCGCAGAGCTACCGCGTGGAGCTGCAGGGCGATCTGAGCCTGCGCGTCATCAACGACAAAAACAAGGCCAGCAAGACCATTCCTGCGGTCAAGGACGAGGCGCTCAAGCCCGAATGGGAGGCGGCCACCGCGCAGCTCAAGACCCTGGCCACCAGCCTCAAGACCGTGGTCAAGCAGCAGGCGCCGCGCATGCTGGCGGCCCTGGTCAGCGGCAAGCGCTGGCCGCTGGATCGCTGGCAGCGGCTGTTCGTGGCCCACCCGCTGCTGCGCATCGTGGGGCGCAGCCTGATCTGGCGCGCCGAGGATGCGCCGGGCCTGGCGCGCACCAGCTTCCGCTTGGCCGAGGATTTCTCGCTGGTCGATGTGGAGGATGAAACCGTGACCCTGCCCGCTGGCTGCAGCATCAGCCTCTGGCATCCGGCCACGGCACAGCCCGGCGAGCGCGAAGCCTGGCAGACCTACATGGCCGACTATGAGCTGGAGCCCCTGGTCGACCAGCTGGGCGCCTGCGCCGAGCAGCCCGCGCCCGGCCAGTTCAAGAACGGCATGCTGCTGCCGCCCGCGCCGATCACGCTGGCGCAGGAGCAGCTTGGCGGCCTGCTCAAGAAGTTCGGCTACCGGCCGGGGCCCGTGGGCGATGGCCCCAGCATCAACGAGCATGTGTGGCGCCTGCCCGCGCTGGAGCTGAGCCTGGAGCTGTCGCACGGCTATTTCCCGCCCTACCTGGACCTGGGCCTGCCCGTGGCCGTGGAAGGCCTGCGAGTGCACGACCTGAGCAAGGAATACGGGGCCAGCGCCGACCCGGCCCGGCTGCCCAAGCCGCTGCTGGCCACGCTGCAAGGCCAGTGGCTGGCCCTGGCGGCCAAGGCGGCTGCCTGAGTCCTTGTCTTTGTGAACCTTTGACCCCTTGAAACGTTGGCCGCCCGACCGCCCATCACCCAAGACTCCACAGACCATGAGCAACAACGAGACAGCAGCGCTTCCCCTGCAGGCTTTGTACGAACTGCACACGGCCGCGCCGGCCGGGCGCGAGGGCATGCCGGCCTTTGCCGCCGAACTGGCAAAGCGCCTGGCCCAGGGGCGTGATGTCGAGGTGGCGGACTTCCTGCGCGACAGCAGCAGCCTGTGCCAGGAGCGGCTGCACCAGCTGCCCGGCGAGCATGCGCCCTGGCAGCGCGACCACGCGCTGTGGCTGGCGCTGGCGCGCATCAGCCTTCCGCTGGGACAGTTCTATGGGGGCAACTCGGGCGTGCCCCGGCGCAGTGCCGAGCTGACCGCAGAGCTGACGGCACTGGCCCGCGCCTGGCTGGATGACTGGGGCAGCCGCACCCACCAGCCCTGGAGATTGCGCGATGGCTACGACCTCGTGCTCAGGCAGGTGTTTGGCGTGCTGGGCCATGAAGGCATGTCCAGTGCCGAGATCACCGGCCTGCTGCGCTGGGCGCGGGAACTGAGCGCAAAGGCCGGCATTGCGCCCGGCGCGCAGTACTACTGCCACTGGCAGCACCTGCTGCACCAGCTGCCCGAGCCCGAACTGCTGGCCATGGCCATCGAGGACGGCGGCGGCCAGCTCAGCCGCGACATCGTCCAACGCCAGCTGCCGCTGCAGCGCACGCGGCCTGCAGCGCAGCGCTGGGCGCTGTGGCGGGATTTTTTTGCGCAATTCCCCGCCGTGCTTGACCAACTGCGCCTGCCGGAACCCGTGCTGATTGCATCGCGCTGGGAGACGGCCGATGCCGCGCGCCGCGACCTGCTGGCCCAGGACCTGTTCAAGGCCTTGTGCTTTGCCTCGGACGATGACTGGCCGCATGACCGTGCCCTGGTGGAGCGCATGCTGCAGACCGATGCCGCACCCCTGGTCGCCTGGTTCAAGCAACTGGGCCACCTGGCGATCAATCCCGTCGTGGCGCAGCGGCTGTGGGACGCCCGGTGGCCGGCCCTGCTGCCGCTGCTATTGCCGGCCTGCGCAGACGGCTGCAAGCACGAATCCGACCGCGCCGGCTACGCCCCGGTGGCCGAAACCTTGCTTGCCGATCGCCCTGGCGACCTGGCCAGGCTGGCCGCCGGCCCGCTCACGCACCTGCTGCCCGTGCTGCGCGTGGACACGCTGCAGCGGCTGCTGCCGCAACTGGGCAAGGCCGCCTCCGGCAGTGCCTCCAAGGGCTTGCGTGCGGCGCTGGCCCAGGCCCTGTCTGCCTTGCCCGTGGATGCGCCCCAGGCCGCCGGCTGGCTGGCCAAGCCCAACAAGAACCTGGTGCTGGCCTACCGCGATGTGCTGGTGGTCCATCCTGATCCGGCGTCTGGCAGCCTGCTGTCGGCACTGCTGTCCGGTGGATTGCTGGAGGTGGCCGAGCAAGGCCCGGTGCAGGCGCGCCTGAAGTATCTGGGTGCCGCAGCCCCGGTTGCGGACGCAGCCGGGTTACCTGGCGGCGAGGCCGTGCCAGCCGGCAGCGATGCCGGCTCACTGGCAGAGCTTGAGGCCCAGGCCGCCAGCCTGCAGCGCCTGTCGCCCGCCATTGCCGCGCTGGACCAGCCGGCGCTGCTGGACCTGCTCGCGCCCCTGTCGGCCCAGGCCGCGCGCGCGCTCCTGCACCTGGCGGCCACCAGCCCGCAGGAGCTGCCGGCGCTGGCCCGCCAACTGCTGGCCCAGGCCAGCGCCGAGAATCGCGCGCGGCTGGCTCTGGCCCTGGTCCAGCACTGGGTGGCTGCCGATGGCGCGCCCGAATCGCGCTGGGTGCTCAAGCTGCTGCCCGGCGCGGCGGACGACCGCATCGTCGATGTGCTGTCCTCGGCCGCCCTGGCCTGGCACAAGACGCGCAAGGAGCGCGCCGTGGTCGCGCTGCAGCAGCTGGGCCGGCTCGACACCGTCTATGCCCTGTCCTGCGTGCAGGCCCTGGCCACCGGCAAGACGCTCAAGCCCAGCGTGCTGGCTGCCGCGCAGGCCGTGCTGGCCGAGGCCGCCACGCGGCGCGGCATGGCGCTGGCCGACCTCAGTGATGAGCTGACCCCGGACTTCGACCTGGGCCGGGGCGTGCAATTGCAGGTGGGCGCGCAGACCTATGACGTGCTGCTGCAGGGAGACCTGTCGCTGCGCCTGCGCACGCCGGCCGGCAAGCTGGCGCGCAGCCTGCCGGCCCTGGCAGACGAGGGCCTGCGCACGGAGTGGGAGGCGGCCGCCGCGCGGCTCAAGACGCTGTCCAAAGGCATCAAGGCCGTGCTGCAGCAGCAGGCGCCGCGCCTGCAGTCCTGCCTGATGCTGGGCCGGCACTGGCCGCTGGACACCTGGCGCCGCCTCTTCCTGGAGCACCCGCTGCTGCGCGTGGTGGCACAGGGCCTGGTCTGGCGGGTGGAGCCAGCGGCCGGCCAGCCGTTCAGCCTGCGCATTGCCGAGGACCTGTCTCTGGTCGATGCCGAGAGCGACGCGGTGCAACTGCCGGCCGAGGGCCGCATCGCCCTGTGGCACCCCGCGCAGGCCACCGAACAGGAGCGTGCGCAGTGGCGCGAATGCCTGGCCGACTACGGCCTCAAGGCCCTGATCGAGCAGGTCGATGCACCCGCCGACCTGCCGCTGGCCAGCCAGGGGCAGCAGGAACTGCTGCTGCCCCTGGCACCGATACGGCTCACGCAGCAGGCGCTGGACGGCCTGGCAGGGCCATGGCGCTTTCATGCCGGCCCCGTGTGCGATGGCCCCGGCATCTACCTGCACCTGCGTGACTTTGCCGTGCAGCGCTGGCGCGTGGAACTGCTGCACAGTGCGGCCATGCCGTACTACGAGCCCGGCCATGAGATCGACATCGAAGGCTTTGCCCTGCGCGACATGGCCACCGACCGCCTGCTGCCCCCGGCCGAATGGCCGCTGCCGCTGCAGGCATCGCTGTGCGGCATGCTCCAGGCCCTGGCCTCGCGCGCTGCGGGCGCGGCAGCTTCAGCCCAGGTTTGACTCCCTCCTGAATCCCTGAATCCATGACCTCTTCGACCCTAGAACACACCGACCAGGCCACGCTGGAGGAACTGAGCGCCTCGCTGCCACCCGCCGAACTGGTCCAGGTGCTGGCCAGCCGCATGCGCGCGGGCCGGCATGACGAAGTGGGCGCCTTCACGCGCAAGGCCTTCGACGACTATTCCAACCCCATCCGCGCCCTGGGCAACTTCGATCTGCCCTGGACCCATGACCATGACCTGTGGCTGGCCTTCGCGCGGCAGACCATCCCCTTCGGGCGCAGGATTGACGGCAGCCTGGACGGCGACATTCCACGCCACAGCCCCGAGCTTGCGGCCGAGTTCGAGCAGATGGCGCGCGCCAGCCTGGCCCGTCCACCTGCGCCGGACGGCGACAACGACTACCGTGAAATCCGCATCCTGGACATGTTCGGCTGGCTCTGGTACCCGGGCATCAGCCGCGAACGGGTGATGCAGCTGCTGGACTGGGCCGCAGAGCTGAACGTCCAGTCCGGCGGCAGGTATGACAGAGCCGACTGGAAGCTGCTGCTGGGCAGCCTGGACGACCAGGACCTGATGGAGCTGGCCGAGCGCGGCGGCGCGCTCTATGCCGACATCCGCGATGTCTACATGACGCGGCACAGCGATGTTCCGCACCCGCAGCGCTGCGCGCCCTGGTACGACTTCTACCGCCGCCATCCCGACTGGTTCGACGACAAGCCCATCAACGAAGACCCGGGCCTGATCGCGCTGCGCTGGGACCTGGGCGCCGACGCCCAGCGGCGCCTGGAACTGGTCAACCTGCTGCTGGGCAGGGCGGACCGCGAGCCGGCTGATTACTTCATCTCCATTTTCGACCGCCTGGTGCGGGAGGATGCCGCGCCCTTCGTCGCCTGGATCGAAGGATGGCAGCCCAAGTACCACTTCGATGCGGTGGTCGCCCAGCAGATCTGGAAGGCACGCTACCCGGAGCTTTTGCCCCATCTGCTGCGCTGCATATTGCAGAAATCGAGCATTGAGCCCTTCATCGGCCTGCTCAACCAGATGCTGACCGAGCAGCCCGACTATCTGCGCGAGATTCCCACCGTGCGCCTGGCCCCGCTGCTGGCGCAGCTGGACCCGGCCATGCTGCATGCCCGGCTGCCCCTGCTGGGCGAACTGCTGGCAGCCAGCAGCTCTCGGGCGCTGCGCGAAGCGGTGGCGCGCTTCATGCAAGGGCTGGATGCGCAGGCCGTAGGCGCTGTCTTCGAGTCCAACGCCTGGCTGCAGCGGCGCGAGAAAGCGATGCAGCTGGCCTGCCGCGACATCCTGCTGGCCCACCCCGATCCCGGGGTCGCGCCGCTGCTGCAGGCGCTGCTGCGCACGGGCCTGGACCTGGGCTCCGAAAGCATGGTTGAGGGCCGGCTGCTGGCCCTGGGCGTCCCAGTGCCGGGCGCTCTGACCGTGGCGCAGGGGGAGGGGGGCCGGGTCCCGCTCGATGCGCTGGAGTCCCGCGTGGCGCGCTTCAAGCGCTTTTCCAGCAGCATCAAGGCCTACGACCAGCCAGAGACCCTGGCCCTGTTCGCGCCGCTGTCCGGGCATGCGGCCCGCACCGTGCTGCACCTGGTGGCCACGGCCGAGGAAGAGCTGCCGCCGCTGGTGGAGCAGTTGCTGGCCCATGTGCCGGCCGAAAGCCGCGCCCAGCTGTCCCTGCACCTGGTCAATGCCTGGGTGGCCCTGGAGGGCGAGCCCAAGGCGCGATGGGCGCTGCGCCTGGCCAACGGCCATGTCGACGACCGCTTGGTGCAGACCCTGGTGGCCGCCGTGAAGGCCTGGGGCTGGAGCAAGAAGCTGCGCGCCATCATCGCCGTGGAGCAGCTCGGTGCGCTGGACACGCTGTACGCGCTGTCCCAGGTCCAGACCCTGTCCAGCTCGCGCAAGCTCAAGGACCTGGTGATTGAAGCCACGCATGACGCGCTCAAGGCGGCCGCCCAGCGGCGCGGCCTGAGCCTGATCGAGCTGTATGACGAGCTGACGCCCGATTTCGGCCTGGGCGGCGAAGGCCTGGTGCTGGAGGTGGGCCCGCAGCGCTACCGCCTGCAGCTGCAGGGCGACCTGAGTCTGCGCGTGGTGGGCGACAAGGGCAAGGCCTCCAAGACCCTGCCTGCGCTCAAGGACGAATCGCTGCGCCTGCAGTGGAATGCGGCCCAGGCCGAATTCAAGACCGTTGCCGCTGGCGTCAAGGCCATCGCCAAGCAGCAGGTGCCGCGCCTGGGTACCGCCTTCATGACGGGACAGCGCTGGTCCGTCCCGCGCTGGCGCAGATTGTTCCTGCTGCATCCCCTGCTGCGCATCGTGGGCCGCAGCCTGATCTGGCGACTGGAGCAGGGCGCCAGCTTTCGCATTGCCGAGGACTTTTCCCTGCTCGACGCCAACGACGATGCCGTGGAGCTGCCCGACGATGCGCAGGTGCTGCTCTGGCATCCGGTCGATGCCGCAGCAGGCGAGGTTGAGGCCTGGCGCACCTGCCTGGCCGACTACGAGCTGCAGCCGCTGATCGACCAGCTGAACGCAGGCGCACAACTGCCCGAAGCCGGGCAGTGGAAGAACCATGCACTGCACCCCGCCGGCCCGCTGCAGATACGCCAGGGCGCGCTGTCCGGCCTGCTGGCCAAGTGGAACTACCGCCCCGGCCCCGTGGGGGACGGCCCCGGCATCTACGAGCACAAGCTGGACCTGGCAGGCCCGCAGCTGTACATCGAACTCCACCACGGGCGCTACCTGCCGTTCATGGACCTGGACAACCGCGTGGACATCACCCATGCCGTGGTCTACGACAGCAGCCATCGCGGCGAAGATGGCCGCTGGCCCCAGCTGCAGCCGCAGCAGTGGCCGCGCGCACTGCAGGCCACGCTGATGGCGCAGTTCGCGGCCATAGCCGCCAAATCGGACAGCACCAAAGAGAGCGACTGATGGCCACCAAACGCATTGCAGCGGCCACCCCGGAGCCTGCCGCCCAGCGGCTGCCGGCCGAGATGGCCCACGCCCAGGAACTTACGGCCCTGCAGGCCGCCGACCAGGGCCCGCGCCCCGACGGCTGGCGCCTGAGCCCGCGCTCCGTGCGGCGCTTCATCCTGGGCGGTGCGGAACCTGACGGCGGCGGGCCGGCCATCGCGCGCAAGATCCACGGCAACGATGCCCTGGTCGAGCGCGCCATCGTCACCCTGGCCGGCCAGCGCGGCCTGATGCTGGTGGGCGAGCCGGGCACGGCCAAGTCCCTGCTGTCCGAGCTGCTGGCCGCCGCCATCAGCGGCGACAGCAAGCTCACCGTGCAGGGCGGTGCCGGCGTGGTGGAAGAGCAGATCCGCTACGGCTGGAACTACGCCCTGCTGCTGCGTGACGGCCCTGGCCCCGAAGCCCTGGTGCCCGGCCCGCTGCACCGCGCCATGGGGGAAGGGCGGCTGCTGCGCTTCGAGGAAATCACGCGCTGCTCCACCGAAGTGCAGGACTGCATGGTGCCCGTGCTCTCCGAGCGGCTGCTGCAGATTCCCGAACTCAAGCACGAACAGCCCTGGCTGCTGGCACGGCCGGGCTTCAATGTGATTGCCACGGCCAACCTGCGCGATCGCGGCGTCAACGAGATGTCGGCCGCGCTCAAGCGCCGCTTCAACTTCGAGACCATGCGCCCGCTCGAAGGCGTGGCCGCGCAGGCCGCGCTGATAGGGCAGGAGGTGGGCCGCGCACTGGCGCAGCAGCGCATCGGCACCACCGTGGCGCCCGATGTGCTGGCCCTGCTGGCCACGGCCTTCCAGGAGCTGCGCAGCGGCAGCGTGGAGGGCACGGCCGTGGAGCGGCCGGGCACCGTGCTGTCCACGGCCGAGGCCATCGACGTGGCCTTCAACGCCGCCTGCCAGTGCTGGTACTTCGGGCAGGAGCAGGTGGGGCCGGCCCATCTTGCGCGCCACCTGCTGGGCACGGTGATCAAGGACGACGACGAGGACCGGCGCCGTTTCGCCGAATACCTGCGCGTGGTGGCACGCCAGCGCGCAGGGCAGCCGCAGTGGCAGGACTTTGTCGCAGGCGGCCGTGAGCACTGACGCTGCCGCGTGGCTGGCGCCGCTGCCGCAGCTGCGCTTGGTGCCAGTGCGCCACCACAGCCCGCGCTGCGCCCACCACCTGCGCGCGCTGATGCGCGAGTTCAAGCCCACCCACGTGCTGATCGAAGGCCCGGGCGAGCTCGATGCCCTGCTGCCCGCGCTGCAGCACGCCCAGGCGCGTCCCCCGCTGGCCGCCTACCTGCATGCGGCCATGGCCGGGCCCGGCGCGGCCGAGCAAGACTGGCGCTGCCGTTGCTATGTGCCCTTTGCCGCCTTCTCGCCCGAATGGGTGGCCCTGCGCGAGGCGGCGCGGCTGCGCAGCGCCGTGCGCTTCATCGACCTGCCCTATGCCGACAGGCTGGCGCAGGCCGCGCAGCTGGACTACTTCGCCTGCGCGCCCGAACCCCTGCTGGCCGACGAGCCCGCGCGGCGAGCGCCCGACGTGCTGGCCGGCCTCATCCAGGCCAGCGGCTGCCGCGACTTCGACGAATGGTGGGACCGGCATTACGAATCTGGCAACGAGGACGCCTCGCCCCAGGCGTACTTTGCCGGCGTGCTGGCCTTCAGCCAGCTGCTGCGCGAGCGCGAGCAGGGCGCGGGCGGCAGCGGCATGGATGCCGAGGACGTGGCGCGCGAGGCCCACATGGCCGCTCAGGTCAGCGCGGCCCTGGCCGAAGGCGGGCGCTGCCTGGTGGTCTGCGGCGGCTTCCATGTGCCCGGCATCGTTGCCGGCCTCTCGGCCCCCGCCCGGCCTGCGGACGCCAGGCCCGCCATCGATGTGGGCGTGCACCTCATTGCCTACACGCTACAGCGGCTGGAGCGCGCCAGCGGCTACGCGGCCGGCATGCCCATGCCCGGCTACTACCAGGGCGTATGGCAGGCGCTGGAGCAGGGCGCTTCGCAACCCGATGCCCAGGCCTGGCCCGAGATGGCGGCACGCACCGTGAACAGCCTGCGCGCCCGGGGCATGCCCGCCAGCCTGCCTGACGCGGCCGAGGCCGTGCGCCTGGCCCATGGCCTGGCCGCCTTGCGCGCCTGCCGCGGCGGCCGGGCCGAGCTGCTGGAAGCGCTGGACAGCGCCGTGTTCAAGGAGCATGCCCAGGCCCTGCGACCGCAGCCTATGGTGCAGCAGACCGGGCAGCAGACCGGGCAGCAGATTGGTCAATGGCTGCTGGACGCCGACGACTACGGCCAGTTGCCACCCAACGCGCCGGCCGCCCCGCTGCTGGTCGATGTGCAGGCCTTCTGCCTGCGCCACCGCCTGCCCGTGCGGCCTGCCGCACCCGTGCGCAAGGAGCTGGACATCTACCGCAGCGCGCGCCACCGCCGGCTGTCGCAGGGGCTGCACCGCCTGTGCTACCTGGGCGTGCCCTATGCGCAGCGCCTGGCCGGGCCGGACTTCGTGGCGGGCACGGGCCTGGCGCGTGTGCGCGAGGTCTGGACGCTGGGCTGGCAGGTCGAGACCACGGTCGCCCTGACCGAGGCCATGTGCCACGGCTCCAGCCTGGAGGAAGCCGCGGTGCACCTCGTGCGCGAGCGCCTGGCGCAGACGGCCCACACTGAGCCCGCGCAGCGCGTGCTGGAGGTGCTGGTCATGGGGCTGGACGGCATCGCCCAACAGGTGCTGGACACCGTGCAGGCCTGGATGGAGCGCAGCCACGACGCGCTGGCCCTGGCCCGCGCCACGGGCTGCCTGGCCCTGGCCTACGAGGCCCGCCATGCGCTGGGCGGCGTGGGCCTGGCGCGCCTGCTGCCGCTGCTGCAGCGCTGCTTTGCCCAGGCCTGCCTGCGCCTGCCCTGGCTGGGCGAGGGCGATGCATCCCAGCAGGCACAGGCCCTGGATGCCCTGGCCGATCTGCACGGCATGGTCTGCCGCCACGCGCCCTGGGCCGACGCCGGCCTGTTCCACGATGCCTGTGCCGCCCTTCATGAGGCAGGCGCCGACAGCACGCCCGCGCGCGTGCGCGGCGCCACCGCCGGCATTCTGAGCATGGCCGGCCGCTGGCAGATCGCGCAGACCGATGCCGCCCTGCGCGCCATGCTGGGCCTGGCGCAGGTCGATGGCGCCGCCATGGGCGAATACCTGCAGGGCTTTTTGCGCGTGGCCAAGGGCTGGCTGCTCAGCCATCCGCCGCTGCTGCGCCTGCTCAGTGACGGCATTGCGCACTGGCCGGAAGAAGCCTTCCTGGCCGGCCTGCCGGCCTTGCGGCTGGCCTTTGCCCAGCTGACCCGTGCCGAACTGCGGCAGCTGGCCGGGCGGCTGGCGGGTCTGTCGGGCGCGGCCACGCCACCCGGCGCAACCACGCTGGCCTCCGTGCACCTGTCATCGGACGAGGCCCTGGCACACAGCCGCGCCCTGGCGGCCCAGGTGGGCCGGCTGCTGCAACCCTGGGGACTGTCATGAGCCGGGAAGATCCGCCAATGCACGAGCCGCCAATGCAGGAACAGGCAATCGATGCCGCCACCCTGCGGCGCTGGCGCCTCATCCTCGGGCCGGAAGCCGCCCAGCCCCTGGCTGCCGCGCAGCCGCTCGATGCCGCCGATGCGCGCCGCGACGCGGCATTGGACTATCTCTACCAGCGCGAGCACCGCCTGCGCGAGCAGCCCGACGGTGCAGGCACCGACGCCTGGCAGGGCACAGGCGGGCTGTCCGCGCGCCAGGGCGGCAGCGGCGTGCCCGAGCCCCAGGCCGTGCACTGGCTGGGCGAGGTGCGCGACCTGTTCCCGCGCAGCGCCGTGGAAACGCTGCAGCGCGATGCGCTGTCGCGCTATGGGCTCCATGGCCTGCTCAGTGATCCCCAGGTCCTGGCCGAGGCCACGCCCAGCATCGAACTGGTGGCCGCCTTGATGGCGGTGCGCACCAGCCTGCCCACCGAGGTGCTGGCCGAGGCCCGCCGGCTGGTGGCGCGCGTGGTGGCCGATCTGCAGGCGCGGCTGTCCTCGCGCGTGCACTCGGCCCTGGGGCGGCGGCGCAGGCGCCGCAGTAGCCGGGGCCAGGGGCAGATGAGCGATCTGGACTGGCCACGCACCCTGCGCCACAACCTGCGCCACTACCAGAGCGAGGAGCAGGTGCTGGTGCTGGAGCGCCTGTTCTTCAGGGAGAACGAAGCACAGCGCCTGACCTGGGACCTGTGGCTGGTGGTGGACCAGAGCGGGTCCATGCATGAATCCGTCATCCACAGCGCCGTCATGGGCAGCATCTTTGCGCGCGTGCGCTCCCTGCGCACCCATGTGCTGCTGTTCTCCGATGCGGTGGCCGATGTCACCGGCCAGCTGCATGCGCCCGAAGAGCTGCTGCTGGGCGCGCAACTGGGCGGGGGCACCAACATCGGCGCGGCACTGGCGCATGTGGCCGGGCAGCTTGCCGCGCCGCGCCGCAGCGTGATCGTGCTGATCACCGACCTGTACGAAGGCCATGACGAGGCCCGCGTCATCGCCGAGACCGAGCGGCTGGTTGCCAGTGGTGCCCGCGTGCTGGTGCTGGCTGCGCTGGACCGCCGCGCCCACCCCGACTATGACCGCGACCTGGCCGCGCAGCTGGTGGCGCGCGGCGCCCAGGTCGCCGCAATGACGCCCGACCATCTGGTGGATTGGCTGGCCCGGGCCATGCAGGGAGGGCGGCCCTCATGATGCAGGAATGGCTGCGCACCCTGGACGATGACGCCATTGCCGACTGGGCCAACAAGGGCTTGCTCAAGCGCGGGGCCAAGGCCCTGGCGGCGGTGGATGCGGGGCAGTGGGAACTGGCGGCCAACCAGGCCCGCGCCGGCATCGAAGGCCATGTCCAGACCCTGGCCGGCGCGGGCTTTGCCACGCTGCAATGCAGCTGTCCCGCCTTTGGCCCCTGCCACCATCTGTGCGCCTTGCTGCTGGGCCTGCGGGCGCGGCTGGCCCACGAGACCCCGGCCGATGGCATGGCCCAGGCGCCTGCTGCCCCGTGGCTCGACGGCGATGCCGGCGCCGTGGCCCAGGCCTTTGGAATGGCCGCCCAGCGCAAGGCCCTGCGCTGGATGGCCCAGGGCTTCGAGGCAGTGCTGGAAGAGGCCCCGGCCACGCTGATTGGCGAACTGTCCAACCCCGACGAAGTCACCGTGCGCCTGCCGCGCGCCGGCGGCCTGGCGGCGGCCAGTTGCAGCTGCAAGGCAGCGGCCTGCGCCCACCGCGCCCTGGTGGCATTGCAGGCCCGGCGCCTGGCAGGCGCACCCATGCCGGAGCTGCCGGCGCATGCGCTGGAAGCCGGCGCATTGCAGCGGCTGGCCCAGGCGCGCCAATGGCTGACCGGCTGGGTGCTGCAGGGCCGTGCAGGCATGAGCCCTGCCTTTCTGGACCAGGGTGAAGCGCTGGCCACCGAACTGCGCCAGGCCGACCTGCCGCGCCCTGCCAGCGTGCTCAACCTGCTGGTACGCGCCTTGCGTGACGAGCGCGCAGGGCGTGCCGGTGCAGCCGAACGCGTGGCGCCCTTGCTGGCCGCACTGTGGATGCTGCTGCGCGGCCTGGCGCAACAGCCCATGCCCCGGCCCCTGAGCGAACTGGCGGGCGTGCACAGGCGCAGCTACCGGCGCGTGCAAGGCCTTTGCCTGCACGCCGTGGCAGCCGAGCTATGGCATGCGCGCGGCGGGCAGCGCGGGTTTTCCGTGCATTTGCAGGACGCGGCCAGCGGTCGGTATCTGACCTGGTCCGCATCGCGCGCCGAAGGCTTCGACCCGGAGTGGGAACCGGCCGGGGCGCTGGACTCGGAAACCCTGGGCGGCCTCACCGCAAGGCAGCTGCTGCAAGGCCCCCATGTGCTGCTGGATGGCTGGGCCAGCGACGATGGCCGCCTGTCGGCGCGCGACGCCACGCGGCTGGCACCGGCCCAGGCGACCGGCCCGCTGCCGACCCGGGCGACCGGCGCCCAGCCGGTGGCCGACGATCCCCAGGCCCTGCTGCAGCGCCATCTGCAGGAGCTGCATGCCGACCCCTGGCGCCAGCAGCCGCCCCTTTGGGCACGGCTGCAGGTGGCCGGCAGCGGCCTGGCGCAGCGTGACGAGCTGCTGCAGCGCTGGACGATTGCATTGCAGTCGCCGGTGCCCGGGCCTTCCCTGTCCCTGGTGGGCGATCTGCACGGCATGCAGGGCAGGGCGGGTGAGGCATTGCGCAGGGAACTGGCGCGCGGCCGCGTGCTGCGGGAAGTCTTTGGCCGCGTGGAATTCGTGGCCGGTCGATTGCAGATGGCCGTGGCATCGGTGCGCTGGCGGGACAGCGCGGACTGGCACCATCCCAGCACGGCCTGGCCGCCGCCGCTTGCCGAAGTCGGTGTGGAGAAGGCTCCATGAGCAATTCAAGCAAAGCAAGCAAAGCAAGCAACGAGAGCACCACCGCGCCGCTGCGCCATTGGCTGGCACAAGGCCAGGCCTGGCTGGCCGACATGCAGGCCGCAGGCCTGACGGGTGCCGGCGCACCGCTGCTGGCCGCAGGCCGGGCCTGGGCCGACGAGGGCGCGCTGCTGGGCTGGGGCGCCCTGGCAAGGCAGATGGACGGCGTGCTGGACCTGCAGCTGCCACCGGCGGAGCGCGCGGCCGCCCTGCTCGATATCGCAGTCTGGGTCATGACCGCGCAGCGGCTGCAGGCCGGTGCGGATCAGTCCTTGCCCTGAAAAAAGCCATTGAGTTCGGCGCCCGGCGTGGCCTGGGCGAACGCGTCGAAGCGCCCCGTCTCGGCAATGGAGCGCGCCGCATGCAGAAACCCGCTCCAGGCTGCGCGCGCCAGTGCGCCGCCCACGCTGATGCGGCGCACGCCCATGGCCTCGGCATCCTGCAGGCTCCATTCGCTGGCCCCTCCGATCAGCAGATTCACCGGCTTGGGTGCCACGGCCGCCACCACGGCACGGATCTGCTCGGCGCTGCGGATGCCGGGTGCGTACAGGCAGTCCGCGCCGCCCTCGGCATAGGCCTTGAGCCGGGCAATGGTGTCGTCCAGATCGGGCCGGCCCACGAAGAAATTCTCCGCACGCCCGACCAGCAAGGTGCCGCCACCGGCCTCGTCGATGGCTGCACGGGCGGCGCGCAGCCGGGCCACGGCTTCCTCGATGCTGCGCAAGGGGTTGGCTGCATCGCCCGTCGAGTCTTCGATGGACAGGCCCGCCACGCCGGTGTCCACGGCCATGCGCACGCTTTCGGCAACCTCCTGCGGACCCAGGCCGAAGCCGCTTTCAAAGTCCGCATTCACGGGCAGATCGGTGGCCGCGACCAGGCTGCGCAGATGCTCCAGCGTCATCTCGCGGGAGATGGCGCCATCGGGCTGGCCCAGCGACCAGGCATGGCCCGAGCTGGTGCTGGCCAGCGCCTTGAAGCCCAGGCCCTGCAGCATGCGGGCGCTGCCCGCATCCCAGGGATTGGGCAGCACAAAGCAGCCCTGGCGGTGCAGGGCGTGGAAGGTGGCGCGCTTTTGTTCGGTGGTGGGGGTCATGGGGGCACTCCGTTGCGGGGTCAGGGCGCTGGTGGAAACAGCAGGGGCCGCGCGGCCAGGGACGGCAGCACGCAAGCCACATCATGGGCGCAGTCCGGCACCACGACGAAGCGGCGTGGCCGCTGCGGCGCCAGCAGCTCGCGCTCGTAGGCCGCGAAGGCGTGGCCTCGCTGCAGCCGGAACGGGCCTTGCAGCATGGCGGCACAGGACTTGTCGAGGATGGGATAGAACGCGCCCTTGTCCGCGCTGCTGTCCAGGGCGCCTTCCAGGTAGTCGATCTGTGCGGCCGCATAGCGGGCCCGCGCGGCAGCCGCATCGCGCCCCAGGTGGCCGGGCAGGTCCTGCAGGCCGTACTTCCAGCGGTCATGGCCCGGGCAGGCGCTGGCGGCGGGCGGCGCATGGAAGACATAGCTGCACGCCCCCGGAAACGCCGCGCCTGTGCCGCAGGCTGCCCAGTCGGTGCTCTGGCCGGCCATCTTCGGCTGTGGCCGCACGGGATCGAAATACAGCCAGGTGCCCGGGTCGGCGATCACGTAGCGCAAGGTGACTGTGCCCGGCGCATCGGCAGCAAAGGCCACGCTGTGCTGCAGCATCTGAGCCCCCGCCGAAAACCCCGCCAGGGTCACGCTGCGCAGGCCGGGCCAGCGCTGCACGAGCTCGGCCACCAGCGCATCCAGCGCGGCGAAAGAACCTATCGGATGCGGCCCCAGCGAGGGCTCGCCGGCCAGCCAGCCCGCGCAGGTCCATGCCGCGTCTGCGCTCCCGGCTGTGGGCACGCCACGGCTGTGGCAATGCGCAGCCTGGTCCTCGGGCACCTGGTACAGCGGGGCGATGACCAGGGTGTCCTGCAGTCGCTGCGCGCCTTCGGCGGCCCGCAGGCCGGCCTCGAAGCTGCGGTTGGCATCGCGCGGATGCCCGTGCATCACCACCAGCGCGGACCGGGGCATGGCGCCGTTGCTGGCCCCCGGCGCCTGCGATGCGTAGTAGCGCATGCGCCCCGCATCGCCCGGCAGGTTGAAGGATTGCAGGCAGGCGGTGTCGGCCCGGTGCCTGCAAACGGAAGCATCGGCGGGGACAGGTTCGGGAGCTGGCGCTTGCGCCAGCGCCTCGACCGAGATCGCCAGAAACAGCAAAAGCAGGGAGCGCAGAGGACGGATGGACGGCATGTGTGGGACGTCATTCGCAGGGGTGGGTCGGCCTGCTAGTATGCGGGCGGCCGCAAGCCATGGCCTGGCTTGTTTCTCAAGACCCACTCCCTTGTCGCATATGCCACTTCTGCCGCGTTTCGGCCTTGTCCTCGCCTGTCTCGCACTGCCGGCCTTCGTTCACGCCGCAGACTTCGACAAGAAAAACTGCACCTACAAAGGCATCCGCCTCTACGGCAAGGTCCAGATCGTGCACTCCTTTCCCGACATCAAGGTCCAGGCCACCAGCTCTTTCCCGGACCTCAAGGTCAAGGTGGTGGACTCCTTTGCAGACAGTTGCGGGGAGTGGAAGATCGTCACCTCCTTCCCCGACTTCAAGGTCCAGATGGTCAGTTCCTTCCCGGACCTGAAAGTCGACATGGGCAGCTCGTCGCCCGGCGTGCGATAGCCGCCTGGCGCTGTCCAGCATTGCCCCATCGCAGCACCGTGACTTCCTCCACACCCGACGAATTCGAAGCCCTGCACGACCAGGCCTATGCCGACATGGAATGCGGCGCGCTGGCCGAGGCCGCCCAGGCCTTCGAGGCCCTGGCAGCCCACATGCCGGACAACCGCCACTACCACTACATGCTGGGCCTGGCGCGCAAGTACCAGCGCGATTGGCAGCCATCGCTGGAGCACAACCTGCGCGCCATTGCACTGGCGGGCGAAGACGATGAAGCCAGCCTCTGGAATGGCGCCATCGCGGCCACGGCGCTGTCCGACTGGACCACGGCGCGCAGGCTGTGGAAGGCCTGCGGCATCCAGGTGCCCGGCGAGCAGGGCCCCATCGAGGGTGACTACGGCGTGGCCGTGGTGCGCCTGCACCCCTGGCAGGGCGGCGAGACCGTGTTCATGCGCCGCATCGACCCCGTGCGCGCCCAGTTGCTCAACGTGCCGCTGCCCGAAAGCGGCCATCGTTTCGGCGACATCGTGCTGCACGACGGCGCCTCCACCGGCCAGCGGTTCAACGGCCAGCGCGAAGTGCCGGTCTTCAACGAGCTGCAGCGGCTGAAGCCCTCGGCATTCCAGACCTTCGTGGTCTTCATCACCTGCGCCAATGCGCAGGACTTGCAGGAATTGCTGGGTACCGAAGCCCCGGGCATCGGCTATGCCGAGGACTGGACGGCCAGCATCCGCCACTACTGCATGCGCTGCAGCTACGGCACGCCCCACCAGCATGCCGAGGAAGATTTGCCACGCGAGGTCGAATCGTCCTGGCAGACCGATCGCAACCTGGGCATCGCCGCAGTGGACCGCGCCGCCGTCGATGCCTTGCTCAACGCATGGCAAGCCGGTGGCGCCGGGCGCCGTATCGACGCAGTGCAGACCCGCGAACTGCCCGTGCCCGACGAGGAAGAAAGCTGGGCCTGGTGGGTAGGGCCCGAGGGCGCGGAGGATGAGGCGCCGTAGCTGAGCAATGCGAGCGAGCATGGCCCGCATCGATCACCGACCCTGTGCGCGGGCCCCCTCAAGTCCGGGCGCGTGAAGCCGGACCCTGAAGCCTTCCGACACGCTGTAGCGAGGAATGCCGTGCCCCTCATACCGCCGCATCAGGCCAAGAAAGCGGTGCTTGAGCTGCATGGCCGCGCTGAACTCTTCCCAGGCGATCAGCGCACAGGGTGAGTCGCCGTAGGTACTGCAGATGCGCACCTGGCGCTGGTCCGGCTCCATCTGCGCCCAGCCGTCCTCGCGCAGGCTGACGGCGCGCACCTGAGGATTGCGCAGATCCAGAAGCTCGGCGAGATAGGGCAGGTCCAGGTCGTTGAGCCAGTGGTAGTTGAAGAAGTGGTGCATCACGTCCAGTGCATCGGGCGAGCCCCGGGCTTCGAGATCCATGTGCATGCGTGCGATGCCATCGCAGACGCTCATGCCCCGCACGCGCACGGCGCTCAGCTGGATGTCTTCGGTGGTGTTCTCGCAAGAGAGGGTGTGCTGCATGCTGCCTGGTGAGGTGGGACGGATACGGTGCTTGCCAATGTAGCGTGCACGGCCCCGGATGGACGATGGACTTGCTTGATCCGCGACGGATTGGCCTTGGCGGTGCGTTGAAGTGATGTGGCAAGCCGGCATCGGCTTTCTGCAAGCAACGTCCGTCCACATCCTTTCAAGGAGAAACACCATGTCCCTGCGCAAAGCCTTCATGCTAGTCATTGCCACTGCTTCGTTGGCCGGCCTCGGCAGCGCCGCATCCGCCGCCACCTGGGACCAGGCCCATCCCCGCCGTGCCGAGGTCAACGGCCGCCTGGCCAACCAGGACCGCCGCATCCACAACGAAGTGCGCAAGGGCGAGATCAGCCATGGCCAGGCGGCTGCGCTGCACCAGCAGGACCGCAAGATCCGCCAGGAAGAACGCCTCATGGCCAGCCAGAACGGCGGTCATATCACGCGCAGCGAGCAGCATGTGTTGAACCAGCAGGAGAACCAGGTCAGCCGTGAGATTGGCCACTGAGCAGCCACTGAGCGGCCACCGGTCAGATCTCGCCAGATCTTGCGCACATGGCACAAGGGCCGGCCGCCTTGAGGCGCCGGCCCTTTTTCACGTTGGCGCGCGGCCCGCGTTCAGGCTCTCAGCAATGGCGGCAGCGACCGCGCCGGGGCTCCGCCTGGCAGGGCATGGCCTTGGGGGAACAGGTTGCGCGCCAGCCGCTGCGGGTCGATGCCGAAGCATTCGCCGGCTGCCGAGGCAATCAGCGCATCGACGCTGGTGGTCGGTTTCAGGTCCCGGTTTTCCAATAGCTGGCCAGGCTGCAGGCCAGGCCAGTCGGCCAGCACGCGGCCGCCCTGAACCGCGCCGCCCATCAGCATGGCGACGGCGCCTGTTCCGTGGTCGGTGCCACCGGTGCCGTTGGCCGCAGCCGTGCGGCCGAACTCGGTGGCCACCAGCACCACGGTCTGCGACCAGGCATTGCCGAGGCCGTCATGCAGCGCCGCAATCAGTGCATCGAGGTTCTTGAGCTGGGCTGCCAGCCGGTTGTTTTGTGCACTGTGCGTGTCCCAGCCGCCGGTTTCGATCATGGCGATGCGCGGCCCGTCCTGGCGGGCAAGAAAGCTGGCTGCCAGCTTGCCCAGGCTGGCGCCATCCAGGCGCGGCCGGTTGTTGCCACCGTCCATGGCCACGCCGCGCGTGTCCATGGCGGAAGTCCAGAGAGCATGCAGCTGCGCATCGCCCTCGTAGAGCCTGGCCACGCGCAGCAGCAGGTCGTCACTGGCCTGGGGCAGGGAGGAAGGCGCGTAGGAGGCCACTTCCGCCGGCCCGCGCAGCGCCATGGGCACGGTGGGCGCGAAGGCAATGGCCTCTTCCCGGTGCGGCAACTGGGCGACCAGGCGGTTGAGCCAGCCGTCCTTGACCTGGTAGGGCGCGCTGCCTCCGGTTTCCAGCACGTTCTGGCCGTCGAAATGAGAGCGGTCACTGTAGGGCGATGCGACCGCGTGCACGAACAGCGCCTGGCCCTGGGCGTAGAGCCTGCCGGTCTCGGCCAATGAGGGATGCAGCGCGAACATGCCGTCCAGCCGCGTGGCCGCAGCCGTGTCCACGGCGATGGCGCCGCGCAGCCGGGCGTAGCCGGGGTCGGCATAGGGAATCAGGGTCTCCAGCCCGTCGGCCGCGCCGCGCTGGATGATGAACACGAAGCGGCGCTCGGTGGCTGCACGCGCCAGCGCCAGGTGGGGCGCGGCCAGTGCCAGCCCGGTGCCTGCGGCCAGCAGGCCCAGGAAATGTCGGCGATTGCGCCTGGCCATCGTGCTGGCCGCGATCGCCGTGTTGGTCGCGATGTTCGTGGCGGTCGTATGGATCGTGGTCATGGTGTTCACCTGCGCAGGAAGTCGGGCGAGACCAGCAGCAGCGCGAGTGCGCCGCTGCCGCTTTCGGATCGGGCAATGGCCTCGGCCGTGCCCGTGCCCAGTGCATCGCCGGGCAGCAATCGGGGTGCCAGCGCGCGCGCATCGACGCTGTTGCCGGCCTGGGCTGCGAGCCGCTGCGCCAGCTCGACACGGCGCACCAGCGCATCGGGCGCAGCCCAGCTGGCGGCGATGTCGTCGTAGCCGGCCGGCGAGCCGGGACGCCACACCGGCTGGCCGAGCTGGTTGAGCAGGCCGGCGGCCTGAGCACCCTTCATCTCGCGCCGGCCCAGTGCGCGCATGGAAGAGACGGCCCATTCCCAGGGTGTCTTGAACTTCGTGGCTGGCGCGGCCCAGGGTTCTGGCGAATCGATCAGCGTGCGGTAGACGGCTGGCAGGTCCCCGCCGCTGCGCTGGTAGGCGGCCGCAAGGCGCTGCACCAGCGCGGGCGGCGGATCGTCTGCGACGAAGTGCCGTGCCAGCTTGGTCGCGACATGGAGCGCGGTAGCGGGGGAGGCCGCCAGGTCGCGCAGGATGGCCAGCGCCTGCTCCTGCCCGCCTGCGGCATAGCTGCGGCCCAGCAGGCGGCGCGGTCCGGGCTCGTGCAATGCCGGGCGGTACTGGAAGCCGGCGCCGGCGGCCGGGCTGCCTGCGTCATTGCCCAGGCTCCAGCCGGTGAGCGCGCGGGCGAACTCGGTCACGTCCTGCTGGGTGTAGCCGCTGCGCACGCCCAGGGTGTGCAGCTCCATGATTTCCCGCGCCAGGTTTTCGTTCAGGCCGCGTGTCTTGTCCGGGTTGCGCCGGGCGGCGCGCTGTGCAGCGAGGCTGGCGGGTCCCACCGACTGGGCCTGGTCCAGATAGACCAGCATGGCCGGGTGGCGCACGGCGGCAAGCAGCAGGTCCTCGAAACGGCCCAGCACGTGCGGGCGTATGGCCTCGGCCTCGTAGGCGCCGGCCAGGTCGAGCACCACGGGCTTTTCCACCGAGACCGCGAAGTGGTTCGACCAGAAATGCACCAGGCGTTCCACAAACGGCGCGGGTGTGTCGATGGCGCTGGCCAGGCGCGCGTTCACTGCGTCCAGGTAGCCGTTGCGTGCGCCACGGCGCAACTGCTGGCGGGCGGCGGCGCGCTGGTCTTCAAGCAGGCTGCGCAACTCGCGCTGCCGGGACTGGTAGTCGGACAGCAGCGCGTCCGTGTCCGTGTGGCCGGCCCAGGCAGGGGGCTGTGGTTGGTAGCGCGCGAACTGGTCCAGCAGCCAGCGCTGCGGGTCGGCAGGCAGTGCTTCGTCAGGGCGGGCACCCAGGCCGAAGCGGTTCAGGGCGATGGCGGCAGAATTCATGGCTTCACCTCGAAAAATCGCGGGCTTGGCGGGCTTGGCGGGCTTGGCGGGCGTGGCAGGCGTGTCCTGTGCTCCTCAGCGCCTGGCCGGGGATGCGGGCACATGGAAGGGGCCTTGCTGCGCTGCCAGCCCCTGCACCAGTGTCTGTCGCTCGGCCGGCGTGAGCTGGGCCGCGAAGTCGACCACGTGCGCTTCCACGCGCTCGCGCACCGCCGTGTCGGCGGCCCGGGTGCGTGCCAATGCAGCCTCGACGGCCGCGCGATCGAACTGCGGCGCAGCCAGCAGTCGAACCACCTCGGCGCGGCCTTCGCGGCTGCCTTGGGTCAGCGCAGCAGCCTCGCGCCGCACTTCACGCAGTCCTGTGCGGAAAGCTTGGCGCCGCTCGGGCGGCAGGCCGTCTGCGGCAAAGCGCAGTCCGCGCGCAGTGGCCGGGGAGCTGCCTGCCGGTGCTCCGGTGGGTGTTCCTGTCTGCGTGGATGTGGCTACCGACCTGGCCTCGGCCTGGTGCGCCCACCAGCGCCAGGTGCCACCGGCAATGCCGCCCACCAGAAACAGATTCAGCAGGGCAGAGGCCCACAGCCAGCGGCGCAGGTGCGTCGTGCGGGGGGCATCGCCGATGGGGGATTCGTTCATCGTCATTCCTCGCTTCCTTCCACCAAGGCGCCGCCCGTGTCGAAGGCGGTGCCCGGCCACCAGCCGCCTTCGGACTGTGCCGGCCGGGCCGTGGGCAAGGCCGTGCCTATCAGCAAGGCCACGGCCAGGGCGCCTGCGGCCACACCGGCCAGGCCCGCACCGGCGATGCTGGCGCCGGACCACCAGCCATGCCAGGGCTTGCGGCCGCTGGCACGCACCGGCCGTGCGGGTGCGGTACGACGGGGCTGCGGCCATGCATGCGGCGATGGTTGGCCTGGCGCAGTCGCCATGCCTGGGCGCGCTTGCAAGCCGGCCAGTACCGCGCTTGCCAGCGCTGCGCTGGGGGGCGCGACGGCATGGCTGTCGAGCAGCGCGTCGAGTTCATTCGCACGGGCGAGCAAGGCCCGGGCCGCAGGCGCAAAGGCCGGCTGTTCCATCAGCGCGCGTGCCGCCGCCTGCTCCTGTGCCGGCCAGCGCCGCAGGTCGGCGCCCCAGGCGTCGGCCAATTGTTCAAAGCGATCTGGCGTCATGGCGGTGATCCTCCAGGGTCTGCGGGTGCGGCGATTGCGCTCGTGCTTGCGTCCTGCAGGCGGGCGCGCAAGCTGCGCCGCGCACGGGCCAGCAGGCTTTCCAGGGCATCCACGGAGACGCCCATGAGTGCTGCCGCCTCGGCCTGGGGCAGCGCCTGGTAGTAGTGCAGCACCAGCGCCTCGCGCTGGCGCGGCGGCAGTGCATCCAGGGCAGCGGCGACCCGGGCACTGTGCTGCGCGTGGTCCAGCTGCTGCTCCGGTGTGGGGCCGGGGTCGGCGAAGGCGGCGGCTTCGGCGTGCTCGTCCAGCGCTTCTTCGCGCCGCACCGCGCGCCGGCGGAGCCGGTCGCGGCACAGGTTGAGCACCACCTCATGCAGCCAGGTGTCAAAGCGGGCCTGGCCCGGCCGCCAGTGGCCCACTTGCTGCCAGGCGCGCACCAGGCCTTCCTGCGCCACCTCTTCAGCCTCTGCCCGGCTGCCCAGCAGGCGCTGGGCCAGACCCAGCATGCGTGGCAGCTTGCGCTCCACCAGTTCGCGGGCGGCCTGCGGCTCACCGCGGGCCAGTCTCGCCAGCAGGTCGGCATCCGGGTCATCGATTTCAGCCAAAGGGCATCGGTGTAGTGGCTGGGTCAGCCAGTGTCGCGCGGCTCAACGCCAGCCGCGATGCCAGCCGTAGACCGGATGGTGCCAGCCCCAGCCGTAGCGCGGATGGTATTGCCACACGAAGCCGACGCTGGGCATCGGATAGGCAGGCGCCACATAGGCGACGCCCGGCGGCACCACGTAGGGCCCGGGCGCCACGGGCGCAACAGGCGCTACCACGCAGCCGGCCAGCGCGGCCAGGCTGCCGGCGGCAAGCGCCAGCGCAAGCGGACGGACGGCGCGGCGAACAGTCAAACGGAATGAGGACATGAAAGACTCCTGCATCGGCCACATCAGGCGGCCTTATTGCGTTCAACGCGCGGGCAGCACGGATCCGTCGCAGGGGAGCGAAAAAATGTCGCGGAGAAAAGCGGGGGAGAGGTCGGCGGGGGGAGAGATCGGGTCCGCGCGGAAGGCGGTCCGTGGGATATCAGTGGCGGATGTGTATCCGGGACTGATGGGCTTTGCTCCAGGAAATCTGGAGCGGGCGAAGGGAATCGAACCCTCATCATGAGCTTGGGAAGCTCAGGTCCTGCCATTGAACGACGCCCGCTTCTACTGGTGGATCAGCATCTTACGCGATGCCGGCATTTGACCCAATGCGGAGCGCTCCGCATCTTCAATGTCCTGTACTTGATGCCGCACCGGCATAAGCCTCTGCTTGGTCGCCTGAACCTTGGCGCCGCTGGCGCTTCGCTGTGCGCACCCGATGTATGCCCGCCTTGCATCTCTACAAAGCGGGCCAAAGCCGCAAGCGGCCCCCACAGAAAAGAAGCCCGCCAGCGGTGCTGCGAGCTTGTGAATGCCTGCGAAGTGCAGGCACGGGGAAGAAAAAGTCCGGTGCCCTTTTCAGGGCATGCCTATGAATTCCAGGAGGAGAACCATGAGTCAACCATAGGCCCGGCTGTTAACCGCATTTCAGCTCGTGACCGGGAATATCGGCCCTGCCAGCGTGGAGATGTACAGCGAGATGAGGGTCACCACGGACCAGAAAAATGTGAGAAAGATATGTCGCATCACAATCCCCTTCAAGTCATTGAACAAGTGCGCGAACCGCCCGAATGCAAGCCTTCGCAAAACGTCGGAAGGGGCTGCGAGATCTGGTGCTGCGCAACTGAATGAGCTGGTAGCTGCCCCTTGCCGGAAAGGCATCCAGGAGACTCCGGTGGTAGCGGGCATCAGGGTCCGGATTGAAAGACTCACTCGGTACGACTTGACTCATGCTTATCTCCATCAGCAGGGCATTGCGGGTCTCGGGACAGACGCTATTTCAACTGCTTGTGAGGCTTCCCTGTGCGAGCCAAGTAAGGGTGCTCATGTAGGTCGAGCATGCCCCGTATGTATGAGTTCTTTCGACACGGTGTCCGCTTGGAGCTGCGGCCATTGAAGGGGCAACGAAAAGGGCCCGCAAGCGGCGAAGCTGCGGGCCCTGGAAGAAAAATGCCGATGCCGTGGTGGCGTGCCTGGGAAAGGGATTTGAGAGGGAGGGAGGAGAAAGCTCCCAGGCTCGGCGGAATCCGTTGCTGGCCAGTATGCAGACCTTTTCTGAAGGAAAGCTTTACGTCGTGTAAAGAAGTTGCAGGTCTGCTGCGTGATGCAGGTGGAACGTGGCTTGACTGCGGCCGGGTTCGCACCTGCTCCGAGCGTATAGCTGTGCATTTGCGCTGTGCATCCGCGCAGTGACGGCGAGGCGTTAACGGCTTGCTTGTGTTTCGTGCAGAGCGCTATCTCACTACTTGGCCGGATGGTCCTTGCGGTACAGCGCCCACTCTTCCATTTCCGTGCCGTTCGGCAGCACGCAGATGCCTTCCTGACCCTGGGGCGTCTTCTCCATCCGAACTTGTCCGCCGATGTCACCGCAATAGACCGATGCGGGATTGGCCATGCCCACGGAGGGTGCCAGCTTCTGTTGGGCGCATGCGCTGAGCGCCAGGGCCACCAGCGCGATTCCTGAGAGTTCCAGTGCTTTGTTCATTGCGCCACTCTATACCTCTGGAGGTTGAGAGTGTTGTTGCGTCCGCAACCTTCGGTTTGCGATGCAAAGGTATGTCAGTGCGGCATTTTGTGCATAGAATGCTAACTCGCTAGCATACAACCCAAGAAAAGTCCATGACACCTGATTACAAGACGCTCCTGCAGCAAAAGGCAGAGATCGAAGCACGCATTGCCGAAGTCCTGAAAGCCGAAAAAGGCGGGGCCATCGCCAAGGTTCGCGAGCTCGTCCAGCAATTCCAATTGACCCAGGAAGATGTGTTCAGCACGGGCAAGCGCAAGTCGCCCGTCGGTGCAGGCGTGGCCAAGTACCGTGATCCGTCCACCGGCGCAACGTGGACCGGCCGGGGCAAGCCTCCTGCGTGGATCAAGGATGCAGTGGACCGCACTGCCTTCGAAATCTGACCAACAGCCCGCACTCGCGGGCTTTGTCTTTTCTGGCCACTTGCGCTCAGTGGGCCCACGGCAGTTCACAAGCGTCACCTTGCGCCAAGGCCGACGCCCTTGTCCTGCTCTGCGCTGATTGCCTTAGCTGTGCTTGTCCGACAGGGGCGGTCCCGGGCGGCGACCATGCTTGAGGTCATGAACAAACCTACTCCCAACACCCCGGGCCAAGTGCCCACCTCGTCGTCCCGCAACCGGTTCGCCACCAAGCGAACCATGTACATCGTTGCCGCTATCGTGGCTGTGGCACTGGTGATCATGTTTGTGCCCTGGTAGGCGCGCATCGACGTCCCGCTCCCGCTCCCGCGCCCGCTCATGTCCGCAGGGGCATGAGAAAGCCCGCCATCTGGCGGGCTTTCGTTTTGGGAAATCGCTTGCCTCAGTGCGCGTGGTGCGCCGTGGGTGCTTGCGCCGGGGGGAGTTGGGCCAACTTCTGCGAGCAGTCGCTGCACACATGCCACGCGTGGAATTGGCGGGCTCCTGTGGCGGGTTTTTCCTGTTCGCACTGGATGCAGAAGACGGCGGGGGCCAGGTCCATGAGCCGGATCGGCTCGCGGCCTTTCTTGGGACTACGCATAGCTCTCCTTCAAAGTGTTGGTCCTCGGTATCCATTGGGCGCCGGGTTGGGAAAGGCCGGTCGTCAGCGGGCGCGCCATGGCGCAGCAGAAGCCAGCGCCATCGAGGGTACGTGTTCAACTTACAGCCAAGCCGTCTCACGGTTGTGACTTCCGCATGACCGTGTGGGGAACGCGCCGCAGTGGTTTGACAGTGCAATTTGCGCAGTCTTAGAATTTGCCTCCTCCATTCCTGCGACCGCTGCGAGCCTGACATGAACCTGTGACGCCTTCGGACCCTAGTCCGACCGATCCCCCCGAAGCCCATTCCCGGCCCACGGCGGACGCCCGCGTCACCTGCATGCCCGTTGACTGCTCCGCGTTTTCTGAACGCAACCTCGCGTCGCTGTGCGGCCTCTTTTTGAAAGAGTGCCCATGACAGAACCCATCGACATCCTTGCCCACAACACCGCCGCCTGGAACCTGCAGGCAGCGAAAGACTGCGACTGGTCGCGCCCGGTCGACAGCGCTGAAATAGCCCGGGCCCGTGCCGGAAGCTGGCAGGCGCGGCTCACGCCCGGCCCCTTGCCAGCGGGCTGGCTGGATGATGTGCGCGGCCTGCGCATCCTCTGCCTTGCCGGCGGCGGCGGCCAGCAGGGGCCCATTCTTGCGGCGGCGGGCGCGCAGGTCACCGTGTTCGATGCCTCTGCCGGGCAGCTTGCACAGGACCGCCATGTAGCGCAGCGCGAAGGCCTTGCGCTGACCTGCGTGCAGGGCGATATGCGCGATCTGGGCGTTTTTGCAGATGCCGGCTTCGATGTGATCTTTCACCCCATCTCCAACCTCTACGTGCCTGATGTGCGGCCCGTATGGCGTGAATGCGCGCGGGTGCTCGCGAAGGGTGGGCGCCTTCTGTCCAGCTTCTGGAATCCGGTGGTCTTCGTGGAGGACCGCGATCCCGCGTTGCGCGAGCAAGGGCTCATGCGGCCTGCGCGGCGCCTGCCGTATTCCGATGTGGTGGATTTGCCGCCCGCAGCGATCGATGCCAAGCGGGAGCGCAATGAGGCGCTGGTGTTCGGCCATACGCTGGCCGATCAGATCGGCGGCCAGCTGGATGCGGGGTTGGTGCTGACGGGCTTTCATGAAGACTGGCAGCCCCATGCCCGTTTTGTGATCGAGAAGTTCGTGCCGACCTTCATTGCGACACGTTCGGTGAAACTCTGAAGATGTTGCGGCCTGGCCTTGACGCCCTCAGGTCGCCCTTAGGTCGCCCTCAGGTGCGCAAGGCCGGTGTCCAGGTCTGTTGCTGGGCGGGTTCGGTCACGGGCTGCGCCGGCTTCGGTCGGGGAGCCGGGCCCTTGGCCTGGGACGATGGCTGGGCCTGCCGTGCTTGCTCGGCACCGGATTTGGCCAGCAGCATCATCACGGCCATGCAGATCAGCGTCAGCATGAGCACCACGCAGATGGGGCCCAGATCCACGGAGGCGATGTCCAGCCCCTTCAGCGACTGCCAGCGTTCTGAGCGTACTTCCAGTGGTTCTTCGGGATCGGCCATGGCACCTCCACTGCGTTGAGTGTGGACACATGCTAGGCGTAAGTGAGCATGCAAACAATATGGGGACTTCGCCAGGATGTGAGGGTATACAGCAGCACCGGCTCGGTTGGCTTCACGCTGGAAGGCTCTTTCCGCTTCTGCCGTGTGACAGCTACTTGACCCATATCAACTGCACCGCCACGGCCAGGGCGATGGCCAGCAGCCCCAGCAGCACGGCCATTGCCACGATGGTGACCGCCCTGCGGCGCTTTGCCTTGCGGGGGTTGCGCAAACGGGGCGGGGTGGGAGAGGGCTGCGTGGCATCCAGCGCCGCAATTCTTGCCAGCCAGTCTTCGGCTGTGGGCAAGGTGGGGGTGGGCGATGCGCAGGGTGAGGCGGGGGGCGATGCGGGTGGTGAGACGGGCTTGCCACGGTTCATGGCCCCAGCTCCTGACGCATCTCTTCAAGCACCTGCACGGCGCCCTGGATCATGGCCAGCCTGTGCTGCAGCGCAGCCTTTTGGGCCTGCAGCCGGTCCAACTGCTCGGCGACCAGCACCTCGTCGGCCCGCAGCTTCTTCAGCCGCTCCTGTATGGCCTCCATTTCCGGGGCGCTCATCTGCCAATCCTCCAGCATCGAAGGGCGCCGAGCGTGGCCCGGACCCTTCTCACAATTCACACGAATGCCGGCAATTATCTGTGCGCCTTAGTGATTGGCTATGAATGAATTGACATAGATTGTCATCGACCCGACGCCCAGCGTTCGGAGGCTGCCGGTGCGCTCAGAGCAGCCAGGTGCGGTTGGGTCGGTTGCCGTCGATTCCGACGATGCCTGCGTCCTGCAGGATCGGCAGGATGTAGGTGATCACCACGGCCGCGTTGTCGTTGGCCTGCTTGGCGGCAAAGCCCAGAAAGCCCGGCACGTCATAGCTGGATGCCACAACGCAGGGGCGCTCCAGGCCGTGATGGTCCTGGGCAAGATGGCGCAGCACGGCGCAGAAGGCTTCTCGCCGTATGCGCACCGTGTTGCCCTTGTTCGTTCGGACCTCCAGGCCGGTGGCATTGCGGCGGGTGACGGTGAAGGACGCGGTGCGCCCCTTGTCCGGCGTCCTCAGGGGTTTGTCCTGGGCGATGCCTTCCCAGAAATCATTGAAGTCATTGTTCGAGAGCTCGCGCACAGAAGGGGGTCCATTGCCTGGAAGTTTTCATGGGCGTGGAGTCTCCCCGGCTTTGTGCGGTCGAAGATGAGCGAATCTGAGCAGTGCGGATCAATGTGCGAGAAATTTGAGGAAGATCCGGCCTTGCCGCGTTCTGACCTCGGTCCCTTCGATAAAGCCCATCAGTCTGGCCGAACCATCCATGGAGTACAGCGCCGGTCCTTCGATGCGGTAGATGAGCCTGGTCCCGCACCGGACGAATTCATCGCCTTCGACACGCCCGATTTCGCGTCCGTGCCCATCAAGCACAGTCCACGAGCCTCCTGCAATCATGGCCTCACCCGGCAGTTGCCGGTCCCCAAGTGAAACCACCAATCTAAGGAACGCGAGGTGGCTGAATCTGAGCGAATCTGAGCAGTCGTGTAAAGCTGGGCCGCCGACGCCTTGGGCAGGGTCCTGTGGAAATTCGTGTGCGCCAAGCCCAAGCCGCATCGCACCGGCCAAAAGAAGCTGGCTGCGATCTAGGGGCACTGCATGCGTGGGCGATTGAGTGGTTCGCAGCCAAGTAGAATTGTTTCATATCAAAGACATGCTGCTCTGAAAGTTGCAGCGACCGGGCCCGCTTGGCGGGCCTTGTGCATGGGGCGCGGTCCCGCAGCCGGTATCTGGGTGCATGTCCTGATTCTCTGTAGGCCCGGCCTGCGATCCAATCTCGCGCATGGGGCTGAGCCTTCTCGTCAAATTGCTCTCATTTATGAAGATCTGCTGTCGCCAACCGGATGCGCCTGCGGCATTGCCTTTCGGCTTGCCCGGGGGCCATGCCGTGTGGTGCACGCCGCGCTGCGGAGGGCGGGCGTGAGCGAACAGGCGCTGTACGATCTGGCCCCCGTTCTGGAGCTGATGCTGCTGGGCCTGTTGCTGGCGCTGGGGCCCCTGGCCTGGGTGTGGCTGCGCAACCGCAGCGGCGGCTCGCTCAAGCGGCTGCAGGCGCTGTCGGTGCTCACGCTGTTCCTGACCTTCGATCTGGTGCTGTTCGGCGCCTTCACCCGCCTGACCGATTCCGGCCTGGGCTGCCCCGATTGGCCGGGCTGCTATGGCAGTGCCAGCCCCATGGGCGCCCGCGCGCAGATTGCCGAGGCGCAGGCCGCCATGCCCACCGGGCCGGTGACGCATGGCAAGGCATGGATAGAGATGGTCCACCGCTATCTGGCCACCACCGTGGGCGTGCTCATCATCGCCATGACCATCATGGCCTGGCGGCGCGCGCGGCGCCTGGGCAGGGCGGGTGGCGCAGGGGCCGAGCGTGCAGGGGCCGAGCGTACAGGGGCGGAGGGCACAGGCGGTGCCCTGAGTCCGTGGTGGCCCACGCTGGCGCTGTTCTGGGTCTGCCTGCAGGGCGCCTTTGGCGCCTGGACCGTGACCATGAAGCTTTTCCCGGCCATCGTGACCCTGCACCTGCTGGGCGGCACGGGGCTGCTGGCCTTGCTGTGCGTGCCCGCCGTGGGGTTGAGCCGTGCTGCGCGTCAGCAAAGGGCGACCGTGATTTCGCCCGCGCTGCGCGCGGGGCTGTGGCTGGGCCTTGCGCTGCTGGTGCTGCAGGTGGCGCTGGGCGGCTGGGTCAGCACCAACTATGCGGTGCTGGCCTGCAGCAGTTTCCCGACCTGCCAGGGCAGTTGGTGGCCGGCCATGGATTTTTCGCAGGCGCTGCAGATCTGGCGGCCACTGGGCCTGCTGCAGGACGGCAGCAACATCAGCTTTGCGGGCCTCACGGCCATCCACTATCTGCACCGCCTGGCGGCCTATGTGGTGGTGGCTGCGCTGGCCGGGCTGTGGTGGCGTTTGGGTGAAGTGCCCGCACTGGCGTCGCAGCGCCGCGTGCTGGGTGCGTTTTTGGTGCTGCAGGTGCTGACAGGCCTGTCGAACGTGGTGCTCGATTGGCCGCTGGTGGCCGCGGTGCTGCATACGGGCGGCGCAGCTGCGCTGGTGACCGTGATTGTTTGGTGCCTGGCGGCCAGCCGCCCGGGCGCACTGCGGGACGGTCTGCCGGTTGCCCGTGGAGAGATTGCATGAGTAAACAAGCTTCCCTGAGTGTCGAGCCCTCGCGCTGGACACAGTTCTATGCCCTGACCAAGCCGCGTGTGGTGCAGCTGATCGTGTTCTGCGCACTGATCGGCATGGTGCTGGCCGTGCCGGGCTGGCCCAACGCCGACCAGTGGCTGCACATGGCGCTGGCCTGCCTGGGCATCTGGCTGGTGGCGGGCGCGGCTGCCGCCTTCAACTGCCTGGTGGAGCGCCATATCGATGCGCGCATGAAGCGCACCTCCTGGCGGCCCACGGCGCGGGGCGAGCTGAGCAGCCAGCAGGCGCTGGCCTTCTCGGCCATCCTTTGCACGCTGGGCGCGCTGGTGCTGCTGCTGTGCACCAACCCGCTGACCATGTGGCTGACGCTGGCCACCTTCGTGGGCTATGCCGTGATCTACACGGTGATCCTCAAGCCTGCCACGCCGCAGAACATCGTGATCGGCGGCGCCTCCGGTGCCATGCCGCCCGTGCTGGGCTGGGCCGCGATGACGGGTCAGGTCGGTCCCGAGGCGCTGATCCTGTTCCTCATCATCTTCCTGTGGACGCCGCCCCATTTCTGGGCGCTGGCGCTGTATCGCGTGGAAGACTACCGCCAGTCCGGCCTGCCCATGCTGCCCGTGACGCATGGCAGCGAGTACACGCGGCTGCAGATCCTGCTGTACACGGTGATCCTGTTTGCGGCCTGCATGCTGCCCTTCATGTACGGCATGAGTTCCTGGCTGTACCTGGTGGTGGCCGTTGTGCTGAGCGTGGGCTTCTGTGCCTATGCCTTTGCACTGTGGCGCAATTACTCGGACCAGCTGTCGCGCAAGACCTTCCGCTTCTCGCTGATCCATCTGAGCGTTCTGTTCCTGGCGCTGCTGATCGATCACTACCTCTGGCTGGGCTGATGGGGTTGATGGCCTGAGGGCCATGGCCGCGCAATGAAAAACCGGGCCCTTGAGGCCCGGTTTGCCTTTTGGTGCCTGCCGCCTTACTTGATCTGCCGCTTTTCCAGCTTGCGCGCCAGCGTGCGCCGGTGCATGCCCAGGCGGCGGGCGGCTTCGGAGATGTTGAAATCGCTCTCGGCCAGGGTTTCGTGGATGTGTTCCCACTCCAGCGTCTTGATGGAGGTGGGGTTGCGCGACAGTTCCACGTCGGTGCGGCCTTCGAGGCGGCCGAAGGCGGCCTCGATATCGTCGGTGTTGGAGGGCTTGGCCAGATAGTGGCATGCGCCTAGCTTGACCGCCTCCACGGCCGTGGCAATGCTGGCATAGCCTGTGAGAACGACGATCAGCGCCTCGGGGCTGTGCTGGTGCAGCATCTGCACGCAGCTCAGGCCCGACGCGTTGCCCGCCAGCTTGAGGTCCATGACGGCGTATTGCGGCGAGTGCGTCTGCAGCAGCTCGCGCACTTCCTCGGCGCTGGCGGCCTGCAGCACGCGGTAGCCGCGCCGCTCGAACGAGCGCGTCAGCGTGCGCGCAAAGGTCGCATCGTCTTCAACCAGCAGCAGGAGGCGGGAGCTGTCCATGGGCGATTCGGGTTCCTGTGGGCGCCGCTTCAGGCGCCGGGTTCAATGGCAATCGATGACAGGGGCAGGCGGATCTCCACCTCACTGCCCCGCGGCGGGGTGTTCCTCACCTGAACGCGTCCGCCCAGCGAGCGCGCCACGTTGAGCACCAGGAACAGGCCCAGCCCCCGGCCCGGGCGCTCCGTCTTGGTGGAGATATGGCGCTGGCCCAACTGTTCCAGCACGGCGGCTGCAAAGCCCGGTCCCTTGTCGCGCACGGTGATGCACAGCATGCCGGTGCGCACGGCCAGGTGCAGCGCCACATGGCGGGGGGAGGCTTCGGCCGCATTGTCGAGCACATTGCAAACCATTTGCTGCAACGCGGTATCGGAAAGAATGGGGAAGTCCTCGTCGGCCTGGACATAGTCGAAATGCTCCACGGCGTGGCGTGACTGCCAGTGCGCGACCACGCCGTCCATGAAGGCGCGCAGCGTGGTGGCCTGTGGCGCATCGGCGCGGGTCTCGCCGGCCGACATGAGCACGCTGGAGACGATGGACTTGCAGCGCAGCAGCTGCTGCTGCATTTCCTGCAGGTCGGCCAGCAGGTCGGGGTCTTGCGTGATGGCGGGCATGCGCTGCCAGTCGCCCAGGATGACGGACATGGTGGACAGCGGCGTGCCCAGCTCGTGCGCCGCGCCCGTGGCCAACAGGCCCATGCGCACGATGTGCTCCTCTTCGCTGGCACGCTGGCGCATGTTGGCCAGCCGTGCGTCACGCCGGCGCAGGTTGGAGACGATGCGGCGCAGGAAGACGACCAGCAGCACCGTGGTCAGCCCGAAGCTGATCAGAATACCGCTCACGTACAGGCCGGGCAGCCCGTCCGGTCCCGCCGCGCCAATGGGCAGGGGCCAGTGCACGATGGCCAGCACCAGGGTGCACAGCGAGGTGCTGGCAACGATGATCCAGGCGTGCACGGGCCTGAGCAGCACGGCGCCCAGAATGCCCTGCAGCAGGAACAGATAGATGAAGGGATTGCTGGCGCCGCCGCTCAAATACAGCTGTATGGCCAGGGCGAGCACGTCGGCCAGCAGGGCCAGGAACAGGTTGCGCGCCGAGATCTGGCGGCGGTGGCTGCGGTACCAGTAGATGTAGCCAAGATTGGTGAAGACGCTGGCCATCAGCACCAGGGCCATGGCCGGCAGCGGCAGGGTGATGCCGAAGCCGTAGTGCACCAGGGAGATGGTGATCACCTGCCCGACCACGGCAAACCAGCGCAGCTGTATCAGCAGCTGCATGTTCTGGCGTTCGGTGGTGCGCTCGACGCGGAACAGGGACTCTGAAGGCGAATTCACGCGGGCGATTGTGCGCTACCGCAGGCAGCCGTGGCGCGGCAGGGTCTTGTAGAGGACTGGCGTAAAAAAGGCCACCGATGTCATCGGTGGCCCTGTTGCCTGGAGCGACGGCTTTACGGCTTGCTGCTTGCCTGCCGGTCATTGCGCCTGACCAGCCAGGCCGCGCCGACCACCATCAGCGCCAGCCCGTACCAGGTCAGCGCATAGACCAAGTGGCTGTTGGGGAAGCGGATCACGGTCATGCCCGGGCGCGGCCAGGTGCCGTCTGCCACGGGCTGGCCCGGCAGGCCTGCGTCGATGAAGTAGGGGGCTGCATGGTCCAGGCCCTGGGCCTGTGCAATGGCCGCCACATCGCGCGAGAACCAGCGCTGCTGCGCGGGATCGTTCTCGCGCAGGAAGCCGCCGCGCGGCTCGCTGATGCGCAGCAGGCCGGCCACCGTCACCGGGTCCTGGGGCGCCTGTGCGGGCTGATCCTGCCAGCGCGCGCGCTGCGCTGTGGGAATGAAGCCCCGGTTCACCAGCACCTGGTTGCCGTCGTCCATCTGCAGCGGCGTCAGCACCCAGAAACCGGCGCCCAATTCGGTCACGGCCTGGGTCAGCACGGTCTTGCCGGCCAGCCAGTGGCCGCTGGCCTGCACGGCGCGGTATTCGTGGTCGGCGGCCGTGATCTGCGGCCATTCGGTGGGCGGGGGCAGGGCAGCGGGCGCAGCGTGCACGCGCTGGTCCACACGCTCTATCAAGTCCAGCTTCCAGGCACGGCGCTGGACCTGCCAGCTGCCCAGGAAGATGAAGCCCAAAAACAAGGCGATGCCCACCGAGATGAGCATCGCCTGAGCGAGTGGGCCACGCCGGCGCGATGCGCCGGCGTGGCTGGAGGGCCCGGAGTTTCCGGATGCGGTCAAGGCGTGACCGAGGCCGGAGCCGTCTGCGCGGCAGGGTCGGCCGGCATGGTGTGCTGGGGCATCATGTTGGTGTTCATGTGGAACATGACCCACAGGGTGCCCGCAATGCCGATGGCCACGAAGACCACCGTGAAGATGGTGGACAGCAGGGTCCAGCCGCCTTCGATCTTGCCGTTCATGTGCAGGAAGAAGACCATGTGGACCAGGATCTGCACCACGGCGAAGCCGCCGAGCACCATCACGGCCGTTGCACGGTCCGAGATGACATTGCTCATCACCAGCCAGAACGGAATGGCCGTCAGGATGATCGAGAGCACGAAGCCCCACATATAGCCCGAGAACGTGCTGTGCGGGCCTGCGTCGTGGTGGTGATCGTCATGGCCGTGATGGTCGTGGTGACCGTGGCCATGGCCGGCGTGGATGTCGTGTGCAGCCATTTACAGCACCCCCATCAGGTAAACAAAAGTGAAGACGCCGATCCAGACCACGTCCAAGAAGTGCCAGAACATCGACAGGCACATCAGGCGGCGGTTGTTCTCGTGCGTCAGGCCGTGCTTGTTGATCTGGATCATCAGCGTGACCAGCCAGATCAGGCCGAAGCTCACGTGCAGGCCGTGGGTGCCCACCAGCGTGAAGAACGAGGACAGGAAGGCGCTGCGCTGCGGGCCCGCGCCCTCGTGCAGCAGGTGGGAGAACTCATAGAGTTCCAGGCCCAGGAAGCACAGGCCGAACAGGCCGGTGATGGCCAGCCACAGCTGGGTGCCGCCCAGCTTGCCCTGCTGCTTTTGCAGCATGGCGAAGCCGAAGGTGATGGACGACAGCAGCAGGAAGGCCGTGTTCATCGCCACCAGGGGCAGGTCGAACAGCTGGGCGCCCGTGGGGCCTGCAGCGTAGTTGCGGCCCAGCACGCCATAGGTGGCGAACAGCGCTGCAAAGATCAGGCAGTCGCTCATCAGGTAGAGCCAGAAGCCCAGAGCGGTGCCGTTTTCGGGATGGGGCTCCTCGGCGAGGTGGTACTCGCGCGGGGCCAGGGCGGCAGCGCCGCCTGCGGTGTAACGGGTATCAGACATGACGTGCCAGCTGTTGTGTGCGCAGTTCTTCCGTGGCCGCGACTTCTGCGGCGGGGATGTAGTAGTCGCGCTTGTAGTTGAACGTGTGGATGATCGACGCCAGCACGGTGGCGGCGAACGACGCAATGGCCAGGGGCCACATGTGCCAGATCATCGCGAAGCCGAAGACCGTGGACAGCGCTGCGATCACGACGCCGGCGCCGGTGTTGGACGGCATGTGGACGGGCTTGAAGCCGGTCAGCGGACGCTGGTAGCCGTGCTTCTTCATGTCCCACCAGGCATCGATCTCATGCACCACGGGCGTGAAGGCGAAGTTGTACTGGGGAGGGGGCGAGGAGGTGGCCCACTCCAGCGTGCGGCCTTCCCACGGGTCGCCGGTCACGTCACGCAGCTGGTCGCGCTTGAAGTAGCTGACCACCAGCTGGATCAGGAAGCTGCCGATGCCCAGTGCCACCAGGCCGGCGCCCAGGGCGGCGATCACGAACCAGATCTGCAGCGAGGGGTCCTCGAAGTGGTTGGCACGGCGTGTCACGCCCATCAGGCCCAGCACGTACAGCGGAGTGAAGGCGACCCAGAAGCCGACCAGCCAGAACCAGAACGAGCACTTGCCCCAGAACTCGTCGAGCTTGTAGCCGAAGGCCTTGGGGAACCAGAAGTTGATGCCGGCGAACACGCCGAACACCACGCCGCCGATGATCACGTTGTGGAAGTGGGCGATCAGGAACAGGCTGTTGTGCAGCACGAAGTCGGCCGGGGGAACGGCCAGCAGCACGCCGGTCATGCCGCCGATGGCGAAGGTGCACATGAAGCCCACGGTCCACAGCATCGGCACCGTGAAGCGGATGCGGCCACGGTACATGGTGAACAGCCAGTTGAAGATCTTGGCGCCCGTCGGGATCGAGATGATCATCGTCGTGATGCCGAAGAAGGTGTTCACGCTGGCGCCGGAGCCCATGGTGAAGAAGTGGTGCAGCCAGACCAGGTAGGACAGGATGGTGATACACACCGTCGCGTACACCATGGAGGTGTAGCCGAACAGGCGCTTGCGGCTGAAGGTGGAGACGATCTCCGAGAAGATGCCGAAGCAGGGCAGGATCAGGATGTAGACCTCGGGGTGGCCCCAGATCCAGATCAGGTTCACGTACAGCATGGGGTTGCCGCCCAGCTCGTTCGTGAAGAAGTTCGTGCCGACGTAGCGGTCCAGCGACATCAGCACCAGGGCTGCGGTCAGGATGGGGAACGAGGCCACGATCAGCGCGTTGGTGCACAGGGCGGTCCAGGTGAAGACGGGCATCTTCATCAGGTTCATGCCGGGTGCGCGCATCTTGATGATGGTCACGATCAGGTTGATGCCTGACAGCGTGGTGCCGACGCCGGCCACCTGCAATCCCCAGATGTAGTAGTCAAGCCCGACCCCGGGGTTCTGCGCCCCCAGGTTGGACAGTGCCAGCCAGCCGGAGGTGGAGAACTCGCCCAGGAACAGCGAGATCATCACCAGCACGGCGCCGCCCGTGGTCATCCAGAAGCTGAAGTTGTTCAGGAACGGGAAGGACACGTCGCGGGCGCCGATCTGCAGCGGCACCAGATAGTTCATCAGGCCGGTCACGAAGGGCATGGCCACGAAGAAGATCATGATCACGCCGTGTGCCGTGAAGATCTGGTCGTAGTGGTGCGGAGGCAGGTAGCCCAGGTTGTCGCCGAAGGCCATGGCCTGCTGCAGGCGCATCATCAGCGCGTCGGCAAAGCCGCGCAGCAGCATGACCAGACCGAGGATCATGTACATGATGCCGATCTTCTTGTGGTCGATGCTGCACAGCCAGTCGCGCCACAGCGGGCCCCACAGGCGGAACTTGGTGAGCAGGCCCAGCACGGCAAGGCCGCCGAGCACCACGGCGATGAAGGTCGCCAGCACGATGGGCTCATGCGCCATCGGGATGGAGTCCCAAGTGATGCGTCCCAGCAGCCAGTGGGCCTGTGCCGGGGAGGTATGTTCAGACATATCGAGTCTCTTAGGTCGTGATGGGAGCGGGCGGCGGTCTGGCCGTCGTCCGCGTCCGCTAACTGCTTATTGCTGCGCAGCGGCTGCGGAGCCGTCGCGCTGGTCCAGGAAGGCCACGACGCGGTCGGCGTTTTGCACCGTGCACACATCCTGGGGCAGGTTCATGCCCACGGCCTTGAGATAGGCTTCGCCGCCGGCAGCGTCGATGGCCATCATGTGATGCATGCACATCTTGCCTTCTTCGACACAGCGGTTGAGCACCTTGTCGTACAGGCCTTCGTCCACCGTGGCGAAGCGCTCGACCGGGTTGCGCTCGCTGGGCTTGACCAGGTTCAGGTAGGTATCGCGCGTCAGGGCCTTGCCTTCGGACTTGGCCTTGGCAACCCACTGATCGAACTCTTCGTTGCTCAGGCCATGGAACTTGAACGTCATGCCCGAGAAGCCGGCGCCGCTGTAGTGCGATGCCAGGCCGTGGAACACGCCGGGCTTGTTAATCACGGCGTTCAGCTCGGTCTGCATGCCGGGCATGGCATAGATCATGCCGGCCAGGTCAGGCACGTAGAAGGAGTTCATCGTCGAGGTGGCGGTCAGCTTGAAGTGGATGGGACGATCCACGGGAGCGGCCAGCTCGTTGACGGTGGCGATGCCTTTTTCAGGGATGAAGAACAGCCACTTCCAGTCCATGGCCACGACCTGCACCTCCAGCGGCTTGACATCGGTGCTCAGCGGCTTGGTGGCCGAGACGCGGTCCAGCGGACGGTAGGGGTCCAGCTTGTGGGTGCTGATCCAGGTGATGGCGCCCAGCGCGATGATGATCATCAGCGGCACGGACCAGATCACCAGCTCCAGCGTGGTGGAGTGGTGCCATTCGGGGTCGTAGTGGGCCTCGGTGTTCGACTGGCGGTATTTCCAGGCGAAAAGCAGCGTGAGGATGATCACCGGGATGATGATGATCAGCATCAGCAAGGTGGCCGTGACCACCAGGTTGCCTTGCTGCGCGGCGATGTCGCCGGCGGGGTTGAGCACGACGGCTTTGCTGCAGCCAGTGAGACTGGCTGTCAAAGCGGCCGCGGTGAGCCACGCAGGCCCACGGAGTTCCTTGATTTTTAGCATGCTAGGGGCGCAACAAGAGCGCGTTTACATAGAAACGCGGATTACAAGATCCGGGCAAATGTATTACGAAGTATAAATTTGTCCATTGGACATTTTGTCCAACGTCAAGGAGAACCCGGGAACTTTCTGCTACCTGGGTGGGTGCACCGCAGGCGCCTGGCGGTCCGGAGGCCGCATTTTCGCGTCGCGCGCAGCAGGACAAACACCGAGGCCGGTCGAGGTGGAAACCGCCTTGCGCCAGATCAAGCGAGGGCGTAGAACAGAGCTGTCAGTGAGACGAGACAAGGAGCATCCATCTATGAGCGGCCTCGACACAACTGCAAGCTTCCCCGGCGGAAGCTATGAGAGCAAAGAATCTCTGTCCCGCGCCGACACCCACGAAGATGTCACGCCCAACGAAATCGCCGTCGGCGTGATCATCGGGCGATCCTCGGAGTACTTCGACTTCTTCGTGTTCGGCATCGCCTGCGTGCTGGTCTTCCCGGCACTGCTGTTTCCCTACCTTTCCAAGCTCGACGGCACGCTGATGTCGTTCGCCATCTTCTCGCTGGCCTTCGTGGCCCGGCCGCTGGGCACGGCGCTGTCCATGGCCGTGCAGCGGCGCTGGGGGCGGGCGACCAAGCTGACGCTGGCGCTGTTTCTGCTGGGCGTGTGCACCGTGGGCATGGCCTTCCTGCCCAGCTACCAGCAGGCGGGGGTGAACGCCATCATCGTGCTGGCGCTGCTGCGCATAGGCCAGGGCATTGCGCTGGGCGGCTCGTGGGACGGCCTGCCGTCGCTGCTGGCCATGTCGGCGCCCAAGAACCGGCGCGGCTGGTATTCGATGATGGGCCAGTTGGGCGCGCCGCTGGGCTTCGTGCTCGCGGCAGGGCTGTTTGCCTTCATCTACGCCCATGTGGGAGCCGACGAGTTCCTCAGCTGGGGCTGGCGCTATCCCTTCTGCGTGGCCTTTGCCATCAACGTCGTGGCACTGTTTGCCCGGCTGCGCCTGGTCGTGGGCCAGTCCTACACCGAACTGCTGCAGCAGCGTGAGCTGGAGCCCATGGGCGTGCTGCCGCTGATGCGCGACGAGGGACGCAACGTGGTGATCGGCGCGTTTGCCGCCCTGGCCAGCTTTGCGCTGTTCCACCTGGTGACCATCTTCCCGCTGTCCTGGATCTCGCTGTACTCAGACCAGTCGGTGACCCATGTGCTCGGAGTGCAGATCGTGGGCGCCTTCTGTGCGGCTGCCGCCATCATGGTCTCGGGCTGGCTGGCCGACCGTGTGGGCCGGCGCAACACGCTGGGCACCATGGCCTGCCTGATCGGCATCTTCAGCTTCCTGGCGCCCTGGCTGCTGGGCAGCGGAACGATGGGCAACAACGTGTTCATCATCGTCGGCTTCATCCTGCTGGGCCTGTCCTATGGCCAGGCGGCAGGCACGGTGACGTCCAACTTCCCCTCACGCTATCGCTACACGGGTGCCGCGTTGTCCTCGGACATGGCCTGGCTGGTGGGCGCGGCATTCGCTCCGCTGGTGGCCCTGGGCGTGTCCTCGCGCTTCGGACTGGTGGCGCTGGGGATCTATCTGCTGTCGGGTGCGCTGTGCACGCTGGCGGCATTGGGCATCAACCGCGCCATCGAGACACGCGACTGAACGGGCGCAGCAAATCAAAGGCCGGCTCTGCCGGCCTTTTTCGTTGCGCCTCCACCTCAGGGGTTTTCACCGTAGCGCTGCTTGAAGTCGAATTCGAGCCTGTCGCAGTCCTGCGCCGATTCAAACTGCTGCGTCTTGCGCTCGGCCTCTGGCCGCGCGGTTTCCTTGCGGCAGATCTTGATGGTTTCGCGCTCCACCCAGCGTGCCTCGCCTTCGGGCGTGGACAGCAACTGGCCAGCCAGCATGAGCACAGCGAAGAAGGCCACGGGCAGGCCGATGAGCCAGGGCACGATGCGGCTTTTTGGCGGCTTGGGCGGTTTGGCCGGATCGGATCCGTTGGCGCTGGCAGCGGGGGCCGGTTCGCTGGAATGGGGCTCGGGTGTCTGTGGTTGCGCCATGGTGTGCTTGCTGTGGTTCCGGCTGGCGATTATCCAGGGCGTCCATCGCGCGCAGTCTGAGCGGGATCAGGGAACGGCGAGATCGCCTGTGCTAGCCATCTCCCCCATCTCCTGCACCAGCCATTTCTCCAGCGCAAGAATGTCGTCCCTGCGGCCCGGATGGGGCGCCGCCCACAGCTGCAGGCGCCGCGGACCGGCCAGTCGCGCGCCGCTGTTGCGCGCGCATGTCAGCGATCCGGTCAGTGACGGGTTGGAGATCGTGCTCAAGGGCGGGCAAATGGGAGGAGAGGCCTTCTTTGGCCAGGTGCGTGATGGAGGCCAAGCAGGGCTCGCTGCCGCAACCATGGGGCAAACCTATAATGCGCGTTGGTCCCGACGGGACACCCTCCCACCAGGGACAGCGCCCCGCGTGCGCGCTCCGAACTCCTAGACACCATGAGCACACCCACTTTCACCGTTGCCGACATTCGCAAGAGCTTTCTGGACTTTTTCGCATCCAAGGGCCACACCATCGTGGAGTCGAGCCCCCTGGTGCCCGGCAACGATCCGACGCTGATGTTCACCAACTCGGGCATGGTCCAGTTCAAGGACGTGTTCCTGGGCACCGACAAGCGCCCCTACAAGCGCGCCACCTCGGTGCAGACCTGCCTGCGCGCAGGCGGCAAGCACAACGATCTGGAAAACGTGGGCTACACGGCCCGCCACCACACCTTCTTCGAGATGCTGGGCAACTGGTCCTTCGGCGACTACTTCAAGCGCGAGTCGCTCAAGTGGGCCTGGGAGCTGCTGACCGAGGTCTACAAGCTGCCCAAGGAACGCCTGCTGGCCACGGTCTACGCCGAGGACGACGAGGCCTATGACATCTGGACCAAGGAAATCGGCCTGCCGCCCGAGCGTGTGATCCGCATCGGCGACAACAAGGGCGGCCGCTACAAGAGCGACAACTTCTGGATGATGGCTGACACCGGCCCCTGCGGCCCCTGCTCGGAAATCTTCTACGACCACGGCGCGCACGTGGCCGGCGGCCCTCCGGGCAGCCCTGACGAAGACGGCGACCGCTTCATCGAAATCTGGAACAACGTGTTCATGCAGTTCGACATGGACGAGCAGGGCAACGTCAAGCCACTGCCCGCGCCCTGCGTGGACACCGGCATGGGCCTGGAGCGCCTGGCCGCCATCCTGCAGCATGTGCACAGCAACTACGAGATCGACCTGTTCCAGGCGCTGATCAAGGCTGCTGCGCGCGAGACGCACATCGCCGACATCGAGACCCCCTCGCTCAAGGTGATCGCCGACCACATCCGCGCCACTGCCTTCCTGGTGGCCGATGGCGTGATCCCCTCCAACGAAGGCCGCGGCTACGTGCAGCGCCGCATCGTGCGCCGCGCCATCCGCCACGGCTACAAGCTGGGCCAGAAGACCCCGTTCTTCCACAAGCTGGTCAAGGACCTGGTGGCCGTGATGGGCGATGCCTATCCCAAGATCCGCGAGCAGGAAGCGCGCATCACCGAAGTGCTGCGGGTCGAGGAAGAGCGCTTCTTCGAGACCCTGGCCAACGGCATGGAAATCCTGGACGCGGCGCTGGCCGGTGGCGCCAAGGTGCTGCCCGGCGACGTGGCCTTCAAGCTGCACGACACCTACGGCTTCCCCCTGGACCTGACCAACGACGTCTGCCGCGAGCGCGGCCTGAGCGTGGACGAGGCGGGCTTCCAGACCGCCATGGAAGAGCAGAAGAACAAGGCCCGCGCAGCAGGCAAGTTCAAGATGGACCGCGCCCTGGAATACACGGGCGATGCCAATGCCTTCACGGGCTACCAGAAGCTGGCCGAGGCCGCCAAGGTGGTGGCGCTGTATGCCGAAGGCAGCGCCGTGCAGGAACTCAAGGCCGGCCAGAGCGGCGTGGTCGTGCTCGACACCACGCCTTTCTATGCCGAGTCCGGTGGCCAGGTGGGTGACCAGGGTGTGATCAGCACCACGGGCGCACGCTTTGCGGTCGAGGACACGCTCAAGATCAAGGCCGATGTGTTCGGCCACCATGGCGTGCTGGAGTCCGGCAGCCTCAAGGTGGGCGATGCCGTGCAGGCCGAGGTGGACACGCAGCTGCGTGCGGCCACCATGCGCAACCACTCGGTCACGCACATCATGCACAAGGCCCTGCGCGAAGTGCTGGGCGACCACGTGCAGCAAAAGGGCTCGCTGGTCAACGCCGAGCGCACGCGCTTCGACTTTGCCCATAACCAGCCGGTGACTGCTGAAGAGATCCGCGAGATCGAACGCCGCGTGAACGCCGAGATCCTGGCCAACACGCCCACCGATGCGCGCGTGATGGACATCGAATCGGCCAAGGCCACGGGCGCCATGATGCTGTTCGGCGAGAAGTACGGCGACTCCGTGCGCGTGCTGGACATCGGCAGCAGCCGCGAACTGTGCGGCGGCACCCACGTGCAGCGCACGGGCGACATCGGCCTGTTCAAGGTGGTGGGCGAAGGCGGCGTGGCCGCTGGCGTGCGCCGCATCGAGGCGGTGACCGGCGAGAACGCGCTGGCCTACCTGCAATCGCTGGAATCCACGGTGGACCAGGCCGCCGCCGCGCTGAAGGCGCCGACTGCCGAGCTGAACACCCGCATCGGCGGTGCGCTGGAGCAGATCCGCGCGCTGGAGAAGGAAGTGGCTGCGCTCAAGGGCAAGCTCGCTTCCAGCCAGGGCGACGAGCTGGCCGGCCAGGCGGTGGACGTCAAGGGCATCAAGGTGCTGGCCGCCAGGCTCGAAGGCGCCGACGCCAAGACCCTGCGCGACACCATGGACAAGCTCAAGGACAAGCTGGGCGCCGCAGCCATCGTGCTGGCCGCCGTCGATGGCGACAAGGTGCAGCTGGCCGCAGGCGTGACCAAGGCCGAGACCTCGCGCATCAAGGCTGGCGATCTGGTGAACTTCGTGGCCAGCCAGGTCGGCGGCAAGGGCGGTGGCAAGCCCGACATGGCCATGGCCGGCGGCACGGACGCTTCGGGCCTGCCCGCGGCGCTGGCCGGTGTGCAGGCCTGGGTGGCAGAGCGCGTCTGACCCAGCTGCGCGGCAGATGATTCCTGCTGCCCCTTCTTCGGGACGCCCCGGTGGACTCCACCGGGGCGTCTTGCCGTGGGCGCTGCGTATGACCTACATGGCCTGGGTGATGGGCGTGCTGGCGCAATCGGCCGCTGCCGCCGCGCAAAGCGTGGTCTTCATCAACCCCGGCCGCTCCGACGAGCGCTACTGGACCACGGTCAGCGAGGCCATGCAGGACGCGGCCAGCAGCCTGGGCATGCAGCTGCAGGTGCGCTATGCGCAGCGTGACCACCTGCGCCCCATCGAGATTGCGCGCCAGATTGCCGCCTTGCCCAAGGCGCAGCGGCCCCGCTACGTGATGTTTACCAACGACTACAGCGTGGCGCCTGAAATCCTGCGCACGCTGGAGGCCGCAGGCATCGACAGCTTCATGGCCTTCAGCGGCGTGCCCGAGACATTGCGCGGCCAGACCGGCGTGGCGCGAGAGCGCTATCGCCACTGGCTGGGCAGCCTGGAGCCTGGCGCCGAGGAGGCCGGCTACCTGACCGCCAAGTCACTGTTCGCCGCTGCGCGGGCATCGGGCCAGGCGCGTGCGGCCGATGGCCGTCTGCACATGGTGGCCATTGCCGGGGACCGCTCCACGCCCTCCTCGGTGGAACGCAATGCCGGCATGCGCCGCGCGGCGGCCGAGGCCAGCGACGTGGTGCTGCAGCAGGAAGTCTTTGGCGAATGGCGCCGCGAACGCGCCGAGCAGCAGGCGGCCGTGCTGTTCCAGCGCTATCCCGAGGTGCGCCTGGTCTGGGCGGGCAACGACGAGATGGCCTTTGGCGCCATGCAGGCCTGGCGCGCGCGGGGCGGCTCGCCGGGGCGTGACGCCTTCTTCAGCGCCATCAATTCATCGGCCGCCGCCATGACGGCGCTGCGCACGGGCGAGCTGTCAGCACTGGCGGGCGGCCATTTCCTGACCGGCGCCTGGGCCCTGGTCATGCTCTACGACCATGCGCACGGCACCGATTTCGCCTCCGAAGGGCTGGAGCAGGTGCGGCCCATGTTCACGCTGCTGGACAAGTCCCAGATCGACCGCTACGAGCACAGGATCAGCGCGCCGCTGGCCCCTATGGACTTTCGCAGCTACAGCAAGCACCTCAATCCCCGGCTGCGGCGCTACGGATTCGAGCTCAAGCACCTGCTGCGCTGAGCGCCTCCCATGCCCCGCTTCCGTTCGATTGCCTCTTTGCTGATCCTGCGCATCATGCTGCTGGCCGTGGCCTGCATGCTGGTGTTTGGCGGCGCCCACGCCTGGTGGGAGTACCGCAAGGGGCAGCAGGAGTTTCGCCGCTCCATGGAGACGCTGGTGGCCAACAGCATGATTTCGCTGTCCGCCGCGCTGTGGGACATCGAGCCGGCCCTGGTGCGCGAGCAGGTGCAGTGGCTGGGCAAGCTGCCCCTGGTGGGACATGTGCAGCTGCGCGTCACCTCCACGGGCGAGATGTACGAGGCGGGCGAGCCCAGGGATGGCCGCGCGCCCGCTGTGTCCATGCTCATTCCGGCACCGCGTCACAGCCAGTCCAGCCTGCCGCTGGGCGAACTGCAGGTCTGGGAGAACCGGGGCCACTACCTGGAGGTGCTGCGCGACTCCACGCTGCGCGTGCTGCTGGGCTATGCGCTGTTCACGGCCCTGGTCTGCCTGATGGTGGCCTGGGTGATGCGCAGGGAGCTGCGCCAGCCGCTGCAGCAGATTGCAGGCTTTGCGGCCAGCCTCAAGCCCAATGAGTTGTCGAGGCCCTTGGTGCTGGAGCGGGCGCGGCGCGGGCAGCGCGACGAGATCGACATGGTGGTGCAGGGCTTTGGCCAGTTGCAGCATGACCTGCGCGGCCACATCGAGCATCTGGACCTGCTGGTGGCCCAGCGCACGGCCCAGCTGGAGGAGCTGGTGGAAGAGGTCAAGCGCATGTCGCTGACCGATGCGCTGACCGGATGCCTCAACCGCCGCGCCATGGACGAGCGCCTGGCCTCCGAGGTCGCCCAGGGCCAGCGCCTGGGTGCGGCCCTGAGCGTGATGTTCGTGGATGTGGACCGCTTCAAACAGGTCAATGACAGGCACGGCCATGCCGCAGGTGATGCCGTGCTGCGCGAGGTGGCACGGCGTTGCCGGCACGCACTGGAACGGGAGCCTTCGGCTCAATGGATGGCGCGCTATGGCGGTGAGGAGTTCCTGATCGTGATGCCGGGTGTGGCTGCGGCCCAGGCCTGGGCGCTGGCCGGGCAGCTGCGCGAGGCCATACGCTCCACGCCCATACAGGTCCATGGCCTGGAGCTGGCGGCGACGGCCAGCTTTGGCGTGGCGCAACTGCAGGGTGCCGAGAGCGCGCAGGAACTGCTGCAGCGCGCCGATGCCATGCTCTACGAGGCCAAGCACGCCGGACGCGACTGCGTGCGCGTGGCCGGCCTCGCCTGAACGGCACGGCGCCAGGGTCGGCTCAGAACAGTTCGATGTCGTTGCTGTTCACCTGGGGTGCCAGCAGCCCCTGGGTGATCAGATCACCGTAGTACCAGGTCTGGTTGCGGCCATGCTCCTTGGCGTGGTAGAGGGCCTGGTCGGCATGGCCCAGCACCTCCACGGGTGCGCCGGTGCCCATGGCGGCAAAGCCCGTGCTCACGGTGATGCGGCCGACCTGGGGGAATTCGTAGCTCTCCACGTCGTGGCGCAGGCGCTCCAGCGCCTTGCGGGCATTGACCAGGCTGACCGAGCGCAGCAGCACCACGAATTCCTCGCCGCCGAAGCGGAACACACGGTCCTTGGCGTCGAAGCAGCTGCGCAGGATGTTGGCGACCAGGATCAGCACCTCGTCGCCATACAGGTGGCCAAAGCGGTCGTTGATGCGCTTGAAATGGTCGATGTCGATGGCGGCCAGCCACTGGCCGGGAACGTCTTCCGTGGCCACGCCCGGCATGGCCATCGGCGGCTCCTGCAGCGACAGGCGCAGGAACTGCTCGTCGAAGGTCTTGCGGTTGAGCAGGCCGGTCAGCGCATCGCGTTCGCTGTAGTCCAGCAGGCTCTGGTAGTTGTGATAGACGCCGAAGATGCCCTGGATCACATCGAGCCGGCTGGGCGAGAAGGCCGTGGACTGCGTGATCTCCAGGCAGTGGTAGGCCGTCTCCTGGCGCCACAGCGGCAGCCACAGCACGTGCTGGCCATCGGGCTGCACGGCCGAGGCGATGAGGGCACGCTGCTGCAGCGCCTGCTGCAGCGCGGGCATAGAGGCCAGCTCCACGCTTTGCGGGTCATACAAGGCCTCGGCATCGGTGGACATGACCTGATCGCCCTGGCTCCAGGTGCGCGCACGCACGCAGTGCCTGCCGTCGGGCATGGCGAACAGCTCCAGCGCCCGCACCTGCACCACGCCATTGAGCTTGAACAGGGTGGACAGCACCGAGATTTCCAATCGCAGATGGTCCCTGTGGGCCGTCATCTCGACCAGATTCTGTAGCAATGGCTGCATGCGAGGCCTTGTATTGGAAGAGGGCGCGACCGGCTCAGCGGCGCTCAAACACCAGATCCCACACGCCGTGGCCCAGGCGGATGCCACGGTTTTCGAACTTGGTCAGCGGCCGGTAGTCGGGCTTGGCGGCATAGCCTTCGGCCGTGTTGGCCAGCAGGGGTTCCGCGCCCAGCACTTCCAGCATCTGCACTGCATAGGGCTCCCAGTCGGTGGCGCAGTGGATGTAGCCACCGGGACGCAGCCGGCGTGCCAGCTTGGCCACCAGAGGCTCCTGGATCAGGCGGCGCTTGTTGTGCTTTTTCTTGTGCCAGGGATCGGGGAAGAAGATGTGTATGCCGTCCAGGCTGGCCTCGGGCAGCATGTTGTCGATGACTTCGACGGCATCGTGCTGCAGGATGCGGATGTTGGAGATGTCCTGCTCGCCAATGCGCTTGAGCAGGGCGCCCACGCCGGGCTCGTGCACCTCGCAGCACAGGAAGTTGTCATCGGGGCGCACGCGCGCGATGTGCGCCGTGGCCTCGCCCATGCCGAAGCCGATCTCCAGGATCAGGGGTGCCTGGCGGCCATAGGTGGCCGAGGCGTCCAGCGGCGCGGCCTGGTAGTTCAGCACGAAGCGCGGACCCAGCTCCTCGAAGGCCTTGGCCTGGCCTGTCGTGGTGCGGCCGGCGCGGCGCACATAGCTCTTGATGGTCTTGGGATGGGCCACGCCCTCGGGCGGCTGGCCGGTACGGGCGGCCGCAGGTGTGGAGGGCGAAGAGGAATCGTGCGGCGCACCGGGGGCAGCGGACATGGTGTTCGGGGTATCGCCGTCCATGGACTGCTCGGCTTGGGGGGAAGAAATTGGGTTCACGGGCTCAATTGTATGTATGGCGCCAGCCCCTGACCCAGAACTGCAGCGCTTCGCCCAATGTGGCCTGGGGTGATGGCTGGGGCAGTCCCAGGTGGGCGGCTGCGGTGCGCAGCGCGGTCACAGGGGCGCTCAGGTCCAGTGCGGGGGCGCCGTGCTGCTTGGAAAGCTTTTCGCCGTCGGGCATGAGCACCAGCGGCGTGTGCAGGTACTGCGGGTGACCTATGCCCAGGGCGCGCTGCAGCAGCATCTGGCGGGGCGTATTGTCGGCGAGGTCGGCGCCACGCACCACATGGGTGATGCCCTGCAGGCCGTCATCGACGACCACGGCGAGCTGGTAGGCCCACAGGCCGTCGGCCCGGCGCAGGACAAAGTCGCCCACGCCGTGGACCACATCCTGCTGCTGGGCGCCCAAGCGGCGGTCCTGCCAGTGCAGCACGGGGTCGTGGCGGGTGAAGCGGTCCAGCGCAAAGCGCCAGGCCCGGGCGCTCTTGCCGTGCAGGCCGTCGCGGCAGGTGCCGGGGTAGGGCCGCTCCACATGGCGCTCATGGGCCCAGCCCAGGTTTTCCCAGGCTGCCTCGATGTCCTTGCGCGTGCAGCCGCAGGGATAGGCCAGGCCGCCGGCCTTGAGCCGCTCCAGTGCGCTTTCGTAGAAGGTGTGGCGGCGGGACTGCCAGACAGGCTCTTCGTCCGGCAGCAGGCCGCAGGTGGCAAGCTGGTTCAGGATGGCGGTGTCGGCACCGGGCTGGCAGCGCGGAGGGTCTATGTCCTCGATGCGCACCAGCCAACGGCCGCCATGGGCGCGTGCATCCAGCCAGCTGGCCAGCGCCGCCACCAGGGAGCCTGCATGCAGCAGGCCCGTGGGTGAGGGCGCAAAACGGCCGACATACGGGGATGGGGCGGGTGCGGAGCCGGTCTCGGCGGATTCAGGGGCGGCGGGAATCATCGGGGCCGGATGTTAAGGCCTTGCGCCGCCCCCTGCCAGGACCTGGTGGCCTGGTTCAGTCTGCAACCAACGCCAGGGCCATTTCCAGTCCCGAGACAAAGGCATCCTCCACGCGGCGGCCAATGCACCAGTCGCCGCACAGGCCCAGGCCCGCATCCTTGTTGCGCAAATGGCTGCGGCCCAGCGGCGACAGGGTCTGCGCATGGGGCCAGAGGTAGACGCTGGCATGGCGGGGAGGGATGCGGATGCGCGTGATCTCGCCAAAGGCCTTCTGCATCTTGGCCAGCACGCGCGGGGCGTCGTCGGCGCGGTGCTCCTGCGACCATTGGGGGCTGGCCAGCACGGTCCAGCGTTCGCTTTGGGAGCGGCCCGGCTTGGAGGATTCACGTGCCACCCAGACCGCGCGCTCATGCGTGGTGCGGGCCGCATTCCACTGCGGCCCCAGGGTGGACAGGCCGGCCTCGGTGGCCATGGGGTAGGACAGCGTCAGCGCCCAGCAGGGCGCCATTTCCACGGCCGCCATGCCCTGCACCAGCGACAGGGCCAGGGGCGTGGTCTGCAGCAGCTGGCGCGCCTGGGGCGCGGGCAGGGCGAGTATCACTTCATCGAAGCCTGCGCGGATCTGCGTGGTCGGCTCGGTCGTCTCCACATGCAGGCTCCAGCCGCGCGATCCGGGCTGGCGTTCGAGCTTGGTCACGCGCTGGCCCAGGTGCAGGCGGTCGGCATCCCACAGCGGCGCGGCCCAGGCCAGCGGCAGGGCCTGCATGTCGGGCGTGGCCACCCAATGGGCTTCGGTGGGTGCGGGTGCAGCGCTGGACTGGCGGCCCTGCGCATCCAGCACGCGCAGCGTGCTCACGCTCCAGGGGCGGCACAGGCCGGGCACGGTCTGCAGGGCCAGCTCGAAGCGCTTGTCGCGCACGGTGAAATACTGCGCGCCGATGTCGAAGGCGCCATGCGCGGCGTTGACAGAGCGCATGCGCCCGCCCACCTGGGGCAGCCGCTCGTAGACATGGACATCGTGGCCGGCCTGCATCAGCGTGCGGGCGCAGGCCAGGCCCGCCATGCCGGCGCCAATCACGGCAATGCGGCGTGCGCCGGCCTTGGGGCGCGCCTTGGAGGCTTCGGGGGGCTTGGTGGCCTTTTTCTTGACCGTGGACTTGGAGGCAGCGCGGGAAGCGTTCATGGAGCAGACCTTTGCGGGCAGTGGCAGATTCCGGGAAGCATGTCCTTTCCGGCCTGCTCCACCGCAGCGGCGTGGCAGGCCGGGACCTGTAACCACTCTACACCCGCGAAGACCGCCCGGCGGCGTGCGCCAGCTCAATGTCGGTGATGATTTTCCATGAGAGCGCGGCGCGTGGCGGGGCTCTCCAACTGCTGCAGCCACCACTGCAGCGCGCGCGGCGGGACCTGCTGCGGCGGGCAGGACCATGCGTAGTGCATGCGCACATTGCGCGAGGGGCGGGCAACCTGGCGGGTCACCAGCAGGCCGGCCTGCACATACACATCGGCCATGAAATGGGGCAGAAAGCCGCAGCCTATGCCGCGCACCTGGGCCTCGATCTTGGCCTGCATGGAGTCCACGGTGAAGATGTCCTGGCCGCTGAGCAGGCCCATGCTGGCGCTGTCGCGCAGGCCTGAATCGGCCACGGCGATGATGCGGTGCTGCAGCAAGGTGGCGTCGGTGATGGGCTCGGGCGCCGTGGCCAGCGGATGGTGGGGCGCCACGGCAAAGACAAAGTCCAGCTCGCCCAGCTCGCAGGCCTGCAGGCCTGCCACGTTGCTGGAGTTGACGGCCACTCCGATGGCCAGGTCGGCGCGGCCCGAGGTCAGCGTCTCCAGCGTGCCGGTGAGGATGCCGTCGCGCAGCTTCAGCCGCGTGGGTGGCTGCATGGCGTAGAAGGCCTCGACCAGCTCCAGCATCGGCGTGCGCGCCACGGCACCATCGACCACGATGGTCAGGTGCGGCTCCCAGCCCGTGGCCACGCGGCGCACGCGATGCGCCACGGTGTCGATCTCATGCAGCAGGCGCACCCCCTCGCGCAGCAGCTCCCGGCCGGCCTCGGTGGGCTGGGCGTGGCGCGAGCGGCGGTCGAACAGCAGCACGTCCAGCGCATCTTCGATCTGGCGCACACGGTAGGTCAGGGCACTGGGCACCAGGCCCAACTGGCGTGCAGCGGCGGCAAAGCTGCCGGCCTCGGCAATGGCCTGGAGCATGGCCAGGCTGTCGGGGGTGAGCACGTCGCGGGGGCTGGGCATGGGGCGTTATGGCTTCAAAAGCTTTGAATGATGCCATCAATCCTGCTGCGCCTTGCCTGCGGCAGCGGCTTCTACAGTGGAGCCATCGACGCAAGAGTTTCGAAGATCTGACACGTTGGAAAGGGACAAAAACATGATCGCCCTGCGCAAATCCCGGGAACGCGGCCATGCCGACCATGGCTGGCTGCGCTCGCACCACAGCTTCTCGTTTGCGGGCTACCACGATCCGCGCCACATGGGCTTTGGCAACCTGCGCGTGATCAACGAAGACCACATCGCCCCGGGCACGGGCTTCGGCTCCCATGGCCACAAGGACATGGAGATCATCAGCTACGTGCTCGAAGGCCGGCTCTCGCACAAGGACAGCATGGGCAACGAGCAGACCATCTCGCCCGGCGAGGTGCAGCGCATGAGCGCCGGCTCGGGCGTGGTCCACAGCGAGCACAACCATGCGCCGGGCCAGACCACGCATTTCCTGCAGATCTGGCTGCTGCCCAGCGAGACGGGCATTGCGCCCGGCTATGCGCAAAAAGCCTTTGCCGACGAGGAAAAGCGCGGCCGGCTGCGCCTGGTGGCCTCGCCCGATGGCGCGGATGGCTCGGTCAGCGTCCATGCCGATGCCCGCCTCTATGCAGGCCTGTTCGACGGCGATGAGCAGGCCGAGCTGGAACTGCCCGCCGGCCGCAAGACCTATGTGCACCTGGTGCGCGGCGCGCTGAGTGTCAATGGGCAACGGCTGACAACGGGCGATGCGGCCCTTGTGGAGAATGAACCGCGACTGCGCCTGCACGACGGGGAACAGTCCGAGGTCCTGGTCTTCGATCTGCAAGCCTGAGAGCGTGCACAGCACGCTCTGAAGATTCACGAGGAGTACCCATCATGTTGAACCGTCTGAGCAACCCGCTGGCGCTGGCCGGCCGCATCCTGATCGCGCTGATGTTCGTGCCTGCGGGCTTTCAGAAAATCGGAGGCTTCGCCGGGACCGTGGGCTATGCCGCATCGGTAGGCATGCCCATGCCGCAGATCGGCGTGGCCATTGCCCTGGTGGTGGAGATCGTCGGCGGCCTGGCCTTGCTGCTGGGCTGGTGCACGCGCTGGGCGGCCCTGGTGCTGGCGTTCTTCACGCTGGTGGCCAGCTTCTTCTTTCACGCCTACTGGAGCGTGCCGGCCGACGCGGCCATGATGCAGCAGCTGCTGTTCTGGAAGAACATCGCCGTGACTGGCGGCCTGCTGGGCTTTGCCGCCCACGGTGCCGGCGGCTGGAGCGTGGATGCGCGCCGCCATTGAGTGGGTCGGGCAGCGTTGGCCATGCCCTGATTTTTGTTAGGCTACTGTCTTGAGTGGGCCCCGCAGCAGCGCTGCGGGGCCCTTTGGCGTGGATGGATTGATGAATGCGGCGCTGGCTGGCCTGTGGCTGCGCAGGGCGTCCGAGGATTGGATTTCTTGTATGGCAGATATCGTGGTGGTCTACCACTCGGGTTACGGACACACCCAGCGCATGGCCCAGGCCGTGGCCGACGGCGCAGGCGCGCGCATGCTGTCGATCGACAGCGACGGCCAGTTGCCTGCGGGTGGCTGGGAATTGCTGGCGGCGGCAGACGCCATCGTCTTTGGATCGCCCACCTACATGGGCGGGCCGAGCTGGCAGTTCAAGCGCTTTGCCGATGCCTCTTCCAAGCCGTGGTTCGTGCAGGCCTGGAAGGACAAGCTGTTCGCCGGCTTCACCAACAGTGCCAGCGTCAATGGCAACAAGCAGACCACGCTGGACTACCTGTTCCAACTGGCCATGCAGCATGGTGGCCTGTGGGTGGGCAGCGGCATGCTGCCGTCCAACGCGCGCGCCGCGCAGCGCAATGACCTCAACTGGATAGGCGCCTTCAGCGGTGCCATGGCGCAATCGGCCTCGGATGCCTCGGCCGCCGAAATGCTGCCGGGCGACCTGGAGACGGCGCGCGTGTTCGGCGAGCGCGTGGCGCAGCAGGCGCTGCGGCTGATGCGCCAGGCCGGCGCGGTTTGATCGGCCGGCTCCACTGAGCCTCACGCCCCCAGCCGGTCCAGCAGGCTGTACCAGGCCACTCCCGCCGCTATGTACAACCGTTGCAACCCATGCAGCGGTATCGGCTGAACCGGTGTTACCGGAAAAGGGCAGGCCAGCGCATTTCCGCCGGCCATCAGCGCTGCCGCCTCCCGCCCCAGCAGGGTGGCCATGGCAATGCCGCGGCCGTTGTAGCCCAGGGCCATGGTGATGCCGGGGGCAGGCTGGTGCAGATGGGGCATGAAGTCGCGTGTCACGGCGATGCGCCCGGCCCAGCGGTACTCGTATTGGAGGGGCCCCAGGCCGGGAAACATCAGCGCCACGGCGCGTTCCAGATGGGCATAGTCGCCTGCGCCCTGCGGGTCCGCAAAATGTCCGCGCCCGCCAATGAGCAGACGGCCTTGTGCGTCCTTGCGAAAGTACAGCAGCAGGCGCTGCGAGGTCGAGCCTGTCTCGCCCCCGGGCAGGATGTGCGCGCCCGCCTTGCCCAGGGGCTGCGTGGCCACGATGAAGCTGTTGGCTGCCAGCACCGTGCGCGCCAGACCAGGCCACAGGCCATCGGTATAGCCATTGGTGCCCAGCAGCACCTGCCTGGCCTGTATGCGGTGACCCTGGGCCGTGGTGGCGACCCAGTGGTCCGAGCCCTGGCGCTCCAGTGCCAGCACGGGCGATTCGCTGTGAACCTGCACGCCCAGGGCCTGTGCGGCGCGCACCAGTCCGCGCACGTAGGCCAGGGGTTGTATAGCGCCGGCGCGTCCATCCAGCCAGCCGCCGGCAAAGGCGGGCGTGCCTGTGCGTGCTGCCGTGGCAGCGCGGTCCAGCAGTTCCACGCGCACGCCGCGCCGTTCCCACTGCCGGGCGCGTGCGTGCATGCCGTCCACCGCCTGCTGGGTGTATCCGACCTGCAGCCAGCCGGCACGCACGGGCGCGCAGTCGATGCCGTGCCGTTCGATCAACCCGTACACAAGGTCGGCCGAGCGGGAGACGGCGTCGATTAGCCGCTCGCCACGAGCGGCGCCGTGGATGCGCTGCAGTTCGTCGGGGTCGTACTTGAGGGTGGGGTTCACCTGGCCGCCGTTGCGGCCCGACGCACCCCAGCCGGGAGCATGGGCGTCAAGCACGCACACGCGGGCGCCACTTTCGGCTAAATGCAGTGCTGCCGACAGGCCGGTATATCCCGCGCCGATCACCAGCACGTCGGTGGTGGTCAGCGGTGCCGCCAGCGGTGGCGTGGGCGGTGCGGCGGGCGCAGTGGCCGCCCACAGCGATGGCGCTGACGGGTGCGACAGCACGGGGCGTACCGACGAAGACGATGCGATGGAGGCGGTGGCTGCCATCGTCATGCCGCACCTCCTGATGGCGCACAGTGCTGGTGCAGCACGCGCCGCAGGAAGTCCTGCGTGCGTGCATGGCGCGGTGCGCCCAGCACCTGGGCCGAAGGGCCTTCCTCCACGATGGTGCCGCCATGCAGAAAGCACACGCGGTCGGCCACCTCGCGAGCAAAGGCCATCTCGTGCGTGACCACGATCATCGTCATGCCTTCTTCGGCCAGCTGGCGCATCACGCCCAGCACGTCGCCCACCAGTTCGGGGTCCAGGGCCGAAGTGGGTTCGTCGAACAGCATGGCCTCGGGCTTCATGGCCAGGGCGCGGGCAATGGCCACCCGCTGCTGCTGCCCGCCCGACAGCTGTGCGGGCCAGGCCTGTGCCTTGTCTGCCAGGCCTACCTTGCGCAGCAGCTCCAATGCCTCGGCATGGGCCTGGCCGGGAGCCTGGCCCTTCACATGGATGGGGCCTTCCATCACGTTCTGCACCACGGTGCGGTGCGGGAAGAGGTTGAAGCGCTGGAACACCATGCCCATGCGGCTGCGCAGCGCGTGGATGGAGGGCGCGCGGGTGTCCACGCACTCCCCGAATGCGCGCACCTCCCCGCCCTGGTACGACTCCAGGCCGTTGATGCAGCGCAGCACAGTGGACTTGCCTGATCCCGAAGGGCCGATCAGGCACACCACTTCTCCACGTGCCACGCGCAGGTTGACGCCCCGCAGCACACGATGCTCGCCGTAGGCCTTTTCCAGGTGGTCGATCTCGATCATGGCGACTTCCTCCCCGCTCCAAAGCGCTTCTCCAGACGCCTGAGCCCCCATACCAGCGGCAGGCTCATGGCCAGGTAGAGCAGGGCAACCAGGGTGTAGACCGTCATGTTCTGGAAGGTGGACGCTGCGATCAACTGGCCCTGGCGCGTCATCTCGGCCACGGTGATGGTGGAGACCAGGGACGAGTCCTTGAGCATCATCACCAGGGTGTTGCCGTAGGGCGGCAGCGCAATGCGGAATGCCTGCGGCAGCACGACGCGGCGCATGAGCAGGGCGGGTCGCATGCCCATGGCCAATGCGGCTTCCCGCTGGCCTGGGTCCACCGCCTCGATGCCGGCGCGGAAGTTCTCTGCCTGATAGGCCGAATAGGCAATGCCCAGGCCGATCACCCCGGCCTGGAATGCGGTGAGCTGGATACCGACCTCGGGCAGCACGAAGTAGATGTAGAACAGCTGCACGATGATGGGCAGGCCCCGTATCACATTGACCACGGTCGATGCGGCCCACGAGACGGCGCGCACGGGTGAGAGCTTGCCCAGCGCCAGCACCAGTCCGATCGCGCTGGATAACAGGAACGACAGCGCGGTGACCTGCACCGTGACCACCGCTCCTTGCAGCAGGATGGGCAGGAACTCTCGCGCGTGCTGCACAAATGCTTGCATGGCGTACTTTCCTCGAAGGTGTCATTGCCGTGCATTGCGCGGCAAAGGGGGAGGCGAGGCGCGAGGCGACCCGGCGGGCGTCCGATGTCCTCAGATGCCCCACTTCTTGACGATCTGGGCCAGGGTGCCGTCTGCCTTGATGGTTGCGATGGCCTTGTTCAGGCGGGCCAGGGTTTCGGTGTCACCCTTGCGCACCACCAGGCACACATCCCCCACGTTGGAGGGCTTGTAGCTTTCGGCCAGCTTCACGCCCTGGAAGCTGTGCTGGCGGATCTGGTAGGCAATGATGGGCTGGTCACCCAGCCCTGCCTTGATGCGGCCAAGCGCCAGATCTCGCGTCATGTCGGCTACCGAGTCGTAGCTGCGCACTTCCCTGAAGATGCCCTTTTTCTGCAGCAGGTCGTAGAACACCGTGCCCACCTGGGCACCGACGACCTCGCCCTTGAGGTCGTCCAACGACACATAGGCCTTGGCATCGTCGGCCTTGACGATCAGGCCCTCGCCGTAGGAGTAGACCGCATCGCTGAAATCCACCACCTGCTGGCGTGCGGCGGTCTTGAGCATGGCGGCCGAGATGATGTCGATCTTGCTGGATGTGAGCGAGGGGATCAGCGCCGCAAAGCTGGTCTGCTGCACATGGGCCTGGAAGCCTCCGGCCTTGGCCACGGCCTGCATGGTGTCGACCATCATGCCCTGGATGCTGTTGCTCTTGACGTCCAGAAAGGTGAACGGAATGCCGGTGGGCGTGGCGCCTACGTTGTAGCTGGCCGGGGCGCTGCCGCCTTGCGCTGCAGCCAGCGCGACGGCGCCGGCGGCACACATGCCCAGGGCGAGGTGGAGGACGCGGTGGACAAAACCTGGCATTGCCTGACTCCTTGGCGTGAACGACGGAAGGAAACAGCAGGGACAGGTCACCTTGGGAGCAGCCCCTCGCCTGCAGCGGAGAATTCTCGGAACCGCGCCAATGATCAATGTGGATGAATCTTTAGGAAATAAGAGAAAACCACTAAGCAATTCAAAGAAATCGATATGCGATTTTTTGGAAGTGAATGCCTATACTTGCCGCCATGCAAGCAACGCCTCAACCCGCTTCGTCACCGATGGATGACGACAACAACCCCCTGTTCAACCAGTCGCTGGAGAAGGGCCTGGCCGTGCTCTGCGCCTTCAGCGCGCAGCATCGGAGCATGACGCTGGCCGATGTGGCTGCCGCTGCGGGCATCAACAAAAGCTCGGCGCAACGCATGGTGTTCACGCTGGAGCAACTGGGCTATGTCCGCAAGCATCCGCAAACCCGGCGCTACCAGCTCGCGCCGCGCGTCATGCGCGTGGGCTACAACTACCTGGCGGCCAATCCGGTGATCGACCTGGCCAATCCGTATCTTTCGGAGCTGACCAAGATCACGACCGAGACCACCTGTCTGACCGAGCCCGACGGGCTGGAGATGGTCTACGTGGCACGCTTCATCAGCGCCCAGTTTGTGCCGGTACACATGCCCATTGGCAGTCGCATCCCCATGTACTGCACTGCCTCGGGGCGTGCCTGGCTGAGCGCACTGCCCGATGAAGAAGCCCTTGCCCTGCTGCGCCAGAGCGAGCGGACCGCGCACACACGTTTCACCATCACGGACGAGGCCGCCATCCTCGATGAACTGGCCCAGGCGCGTCGGCGCGGCTATGCCGTCAACCGGGAGGAACTCTTTTTGGGCGACATGACGCTGGGTGCGCCCGTCATCGGTAGCCATGGCCGCCCCGTGGCTGCCGTGCACATCGTCGCGCCGACCAGCCGATGGACGGTGGAGGAAGCGCAAGCCCGTCTGGGCCCAGGGCTGCTGGCCTGCGCCCGCTCGCTCAGCAACTCGGTGCGTGCCCTGGGCTGAACAGCGGCCGATGCGGCGGTCGGTGCAGCTGCATTGGTGTCGCACGCCGCAAGCGTGGCGTGCATGCCCCGGGGCTTCAAGTCAGGGCTGGGGGACCGGTCTATGGAGACGGAGTCTCCTGGGCCTTCGGATGCTCCAGCTGGGGTGCGGCCGACAGGTCCGCGTCCACAGCCCGGCGCTCGTCAAAGACGAAGCAGCCGCCGTCATAGAAGGCGCCGTCGGTTTCCTCGAAGTACTTGAGGATGCCGCCTTCCAGCTGGTAGACATGCTCCAGGCCCTCGTCCCGCATCAGGATGGCGGCCTTCTCGCAGCGTATGCCGCCCGTGCAGTAGCTGACCACGGTCTTGTCGGCCAGATCGGCCTTGTGGGCGCGCAGCGCGGGCGGGAACTCGGTGAACTTGGTGATGCGCCAGTCGATGGTGTCCTTGAAGGCGCCGGCATCGACCTCGAAGTCGTTGCGCGTGTCCAGCGTCACCACCTCGCGGCCCTCGTCATCGTGGCCCTGTTCCAGCCAGCGGCGCAGCGTGGCGGGGCTGACCGATGGCGCACGGCCCTCTGCCGGGCGGATGGTGGGGTGGTCCATGCGGATGATCTCGCGCTTGACCTTGACCAGCATCTTGCGAAACGGCACGGTGTCGGACCAGCTTTCCTTGGGCGCCAGGTCGGCAAAGCGCTCATCGGCGCGCAACTGGTCAACGAAGCTGTGCACCGCCTGTGCGGGGCCGGCCAGGAAGAAGTTGATGCCTTCCTCGGCCAGGAGGATGGTGCCCTTGAGCGCCAGGGCCTGGGCGCGTTCGGCCAGGGTGTCGCGCAGCGCCGCTGCATCGGGCAGCGGCGTGAACTTGTAGCAGGAAATATTGAGGATGTCGGACACGGGCAGGCAGGCGGGTGCGGCACAGGCCGCGGGTTGGATCGGGGCGCCGGCGAGAGGCGGCCCGATCAGCCGCCCGACACCAGCAGGGCCTTGATTTTATTGGCCAGCTGGGCCACTGCCAGCGAAGCCGGTGCACCGGGCATGGACTGCAGCAGCAACTGGCGGCGCATCACCGCCTCGCGCACGGCCGGGTCGGATGGAATATCGCCCAGGTGCGTGAGCCGCAATGGCTCGCCGGAGGCCGTGTTGACAAAGCGGTTGAGCACCTGCTGCAGCTGGCCCGTGATGGCGCGGCCATCTCCGGGGCGTGCCGCCTGGTTGATGGCCAGGCGGATCTGCTGGCGCTTTTGCTGGATGGCCAGCACCTTGATGGCCGCATAGGCATCGGTCAGCGAGGTGGGCTCGGGCGTGGCGATGACAAGCACCTCGGTGGCCATGGACACGGAGAACAGCACCACGTCCGAGATGCCTGCGCCGGTGTCCAGCAGCACGATGTCGTAGCGCGGGGCCAGTGTCTCGATGGTGTGCGTGAACTGCTGGCGGATCTCGGGCGTGAGCCGCGAGTACTCGATCATCCCGGAGCCGGCCAGCAGCACCGAGTAGCCGCCGGGCGCGGGCAGGATGGCTTCCTCCAGCGAGGAACGGCCGGTGAATACATCGTGCAGCGTGACCTTGGGGTAGAGGTTGAGCACCACATCCAGGTTGGCCAGACCCAGGTCGGCGTCAAGCACCAGGACCTTGAGGCCATGGCGTGTCAGCGCTGCGGCCAGATTGGCCGAAACGAAGGTCTTGCCCACGCCGCCCTTGCCGCTGGTCACGGCGATGATGTGTCCGCGCGGCTTGGCGCGCACGGCATCGCTCATCGGAACGGCAGCGGGCAGGGAGGGGTGGGGAATGGCGTTGTCGCTTACCACCTGGCTATCAGCGGAGTCCATCTTCGGGGTCCACATCGGTTGCAATATCTGGATTCAGCCCATTGTCAAACGGGGACGGGGCATACAAAGGTCCGAAAAGCAGGCTTTTTTCCTCCGCGCTTACCGTACTGTCAGGTTGTTCTTCAATGTGCACGCGGTTGCGGCCGGCGGATTTGGCCAGGTACAACTGTTTGTCGGCACGCTCGGTCCACAGGGTTGTGGTGCTGCGTATCCACTGCAGCGCATAGGCGCCGCCGATGCTGATGGTGATCTGCAGTGTCAGCGTGGGTGAGATGACGACCGGCATGCGCTCGATGGCGCTGCGTATGCGTTCGGCCACGGAGAGACCGAAGGTCGCAGGGCAGGCGGGCAGCACGATGGCGAATTCCTCTCCTCCGTAGCGGGCCAGCGTGTCCATGGGGCGCACGCAATTGGTCAGGGTACGGGCCACCGACTGCAGAACCCGGTCGCCCACGATATGGCCGTGCTGGTCGTTGATCTGCTTGAAATGGTCGATGTCCAGCATCAGCATCAGGGCCGCTTCGCCAGACCGCGCCACGCGGTCGATCTCGCGCTCGGCAATGGTGCGGAAATGGCGGCGGTTGGCCAGCCCCGTAAGCGGGTCGCGCAGCGACAGCGAGCACAGTTCATCGATCAGCGCCTGCAGATATCGCGTCGGCGAATCCGTGGGCAGATGGACCGCCCCACCAGCGTGGGTAACCAGCGCGTGGGCTGTGGCCAGGCGCAGGTCGCGCAGGTATACGGATTGGTGGGATGCGGGGGCAGTCACGGAGGGCTGAATGAAAAGCCAGTGAAGTGTATCAGTGTGTAGGCTCGATTGTCGCCGCGCCGGCATCGACTTTTGCACCATCGGTGGTAACAGATGTTGATCCTGGTGCAGGCACGAACGGCGGCAGGGCAAGGGCGGCGAGGAATTCCGCATCGGTGCGGTACAGCCGCAGGTGCGGTCCGCGGTGCAGGGCGCCCGCCCGCAGCAGCACCTGCTCGGCCGGCAGCTTCAGGCCCACTACATGCAGCACGCCGCTGCGCTTGGCCGCCAGCAGTTGCAGGCGCACGAAGGTCTCCACGCCCGTCACGTCGATGCGGTTGATGGGCTGGGCCAGCAGGCACAGATGGTGTGTCTCCGGGCGCAGCGCCCATTCGTCACCGATACGACGCTCCAGGGCCGAGGCCGAGCCGAAGTCCAGCTCGGCATCCATGCGCAGGGCCAGCAGGCCCGGCGCCAGCGGCGGCAGTTGCCAGAGGTTGCGGTCGCGCAGGCTGCCGTCGGGATGCTGGCCCACTTCGATGATGCGCGGATGCAGGCGCTGGTAGAGGAAGTAGCCCAGGCTCAGCACAATGCCCGCGAACACGCCCCAGTACATGCGCGGCGCCGTGACGATGGTCAGCAGCAGCGTGGCCAGCGCAATGCTGCCCTCCACACGCGACACCTTGAACAACTGCAGCAGCACGCGCGGCTTGACCAGGTTGACCACGGCCGTGATCACGATGGCCGCCAGCGCCGCCTTGGGCACGTGGTACAGCGCCGGGATGAACCACAGCACCACGATGACCACCAGCAGGATGGAGAACACGTTGGACCAGCCCGTCTTGGCGCCGGCCAGCAGGTTCACGGCCGAGCGCGAGAACGAGGCGCTGGTGGCAAAGCTGCCGAACAGGCCCGCACTGATCTTGGACAGCCCCTGGGCGACCAGGTCCTGGTTCTCGTTCCAGCGCGTGCCGGCCTGCTGGTGCTCCACCTGGGCGCTGGAGGCCGTCTCCAGAAAGCTCACCAGCGAGATCACCAGCACCGGCATCACCAGGGCGCCGAACTCGTCCCAGCTCAGCAATCCCGGCAACTGGAAGCTGGGCAGGCCTGCCGGCAGGTGGCCGACCACGGCGCCACCGTCATCGGCAAAGTCCGTGGCCCAGCTGATCACGCCGGTCAGCGCAATGATGAAGATGGCCGAGGGAAAGGCCGCGCGCCAGCGCTTGGCCAGCACCAGCAGCGCAATGCTGGCAATGCCGTAGAGGATGGACTGCCAGTCGAAAAGCTGCAGCGAAGGCGTGTTCCAGACCGCGCTCCAGGTCGAACGCAGTCCCAGCAGGGTGGGCAACTGCGAGGCCAGGATCAGCAGCGCTGCCGCCTGTGTGAAACCCGTGAGCACGGGCGAGGTCACCAGATTGAGCAGCCAGCCGGCGCGCATCAGGCCCAGCGACCACTGCACCAGGCCCGAAAGAATCGCCATCCAGGCGGCCAGGGCCACCCAGTGCGCGGAGCCGGGTTCGGCCAGGCCCGTGAGGGAGGCGCCGATCAACAGAGCACTCAAGGCCGTGGGCCCCACACCCAGGCGCGGCGAGCCGCTGAACATCACGGCCACCAGGGCAGGGACGATGGAGGCGTAAATGCCGGTGATCAGCGGCATGCCGGCAAGCGCCGCATAGGCCACGCCCTGGGGCAGAAGCATCAGACCAACGGTGAGACCTGCCCAGAACTCCCCGCGCAGCACGGCTGCCGAGGGTTTGGGCCATGCCAGGAAGGGAAACCAGCGCGCCAGGGAATGCATGGCCGCTATTGTCATGCTAACTGGATGGTGCCGGGATGTTCGGGCTTGTCCTACAGGCGCTTGCGTCGGCGTCGTATGGGTTTGTCCCAGGGCAATAAATAAAGTCGAGGCCTGTGTTGACCGCCTCACAACTATTCAAGGAGTAACCGCATGACTTTCATCACCCAACGCTGCTGCCACATCCTCGCCGTGTCCGCCCTGGCCTTCGGCCTCGCCGCATGCGGCAAGACCGAAGACACTGCCGGCCAGAAGCTCGACTCCGCCGTCCAGCAGTCCCAGCAGGCCGCGCAAAGCGCAGGCCAGAAGATCGACAGCGCCATGAGCAGCGCCGGCACCAAGATCGAGGAAGGCGCGATGAAGGCCGAAACGGCCACCACCAACGCCATGAGCCAGGCAGGCGCCGCGCTCGACGATGCAGGCATCACCGCCCAGATCAAGGCCGACCTGATCAAGGAACCCGATATCTCCGCCCTCAAGATCGACGTGGACACCAAGGCCGGCGCCGTCACGCTGACCGGCTCGGTGCCCAGCGATGCGCTCAAGATGCGCGCCGGCGACATTGCCAAGTCCGTCAAGGGCGTGAACAACGTCAGCAACATGCTGGAGATCAAGGCCAGCTGATCGCAGCCACCGGCTTTGCTCCCCCAATGAAAACCAGGCGCTCTGTCCGCCTGGTTTTTTTATGCCTGAACGCCGTGGCCCAGCGCATAAGATGCGCTGCATGAGCACACCCGACCTGCAGATCAGCACCCATCTCATCCACCATCCCTACCAGCCGCCCGAAGGCTTTGTCGCACCGCAGCCGCCGGTGCACAAGGCCTCGACGGTGATCTTCGAGAACGTGGCGGCCATGCGCCGCCGCCAGTGGCTGGACAAGAGCAGCTACACCTACGGCCTGCACGGCACGCCCACCACGTTCTTGCTGGAAGAGCGCCTGAGCGCGCTGGAAGGCGGCCTGCAATGCCTGCTGGTGCCCAGCGGCCTGGCGGCCATCGCCACCACCTCTCTGGCACTGCTGCGCACCGGCGACGAGATGCTGCTGCCCGACAACGCCTACGGTCCCAACAAGACCCTGAGCGAGGGCGAGCTGGCCCATTTCGGCGTGCGCCACCAGTGCTACGACGCCATGGATGTTGCCGACCTCGAAGCCAAAATCACGCCCAAGACGCGTTTGGTCTGGCTGGAGGCGCCGGGCTCGGTGACCATGGAGTTCCCTGACCTCATCGCCATGGTGCGCCTGTGCCGCGCGCGCGGCGTCACCACCGTGCTGGACAACACCTGGGGTGCGGGCCTGGCCTTCAATCCCTTCGACCTGCTGGGCGACGGCTCGCACAGCCTGGGCGTGGACGCCACCGTCCATGCGCTGACCAAGTACCCCAGCGGCGGCGGCGATGTGCTCATGGGCAGCATCATCACGCGCGACCAGGCGCTGCACATGCGCATCAAGCTGGCCCATATGCGCCTGGGCCTGGGCGTGGGCGGCAACGACACCGAGGCCGTGCTGCGCTCGCTGCCCAGCATTGCGCTGCGCTACCACGCACAGGACCGCGCCGCGCGCGAGCTGGCGCGCTGGCTGCAGCAGCAGCCGGCCGTGGTCCAGGTGCTGCATCCCGCGCTCGAGAGCGCTCCGGGCCACGAGAACTGGAAGGCCCTGTGCGGAGCCGCCGGCGGCGGCGAGGGCGTGGCGGCCGGCCTGTTCAGCGTGGTCATCGACCCGCGCCACGGCCAGCAGGCCGTGGACCGCTTCTGCGACAGCCTGCGCCTGTTCAAGATCGGCTACAGCTGGGGCGGCCCCATCAGCCTGGTCGTGCCCTATGAGCTGCCGTCCATGCGCAGCTGCCCCACGCCCCAGCTGCGCAGCGGCACCGTGGTGCGCTTTGCCATCGGCCTGGAGGCCGTGCAGGACCTGCGTGCCGACCTGGAGCAGGCCCTGGCCGCCGCGTTCGCATAGTTGAGCGCCAGGCGCCGGTGACATGCGCCTGTCACCGGCAGCACCGATGCTCGTTGGCTTCATACCATCCCACGGGGGCCTCCAGGCCCTGGTCCAGCATGAAGCACAAAGAGAGCATCACCAATATCCTGCAGCACGCGAAGACCGCGCCCAATGGGTCCGGCATCGTGGCCAGCCGCCGCCATTTCGTGCGCGGCATGGGCGCATCGGCCCTGGCGCTGCCACTGGCCGGCTGCGGCGGGTCGGATGGCGACAGCCGCATTCCCGTCGAGTTCCGCCACGGCGTGGCCAGCGGCGACCCGTTGAGCGACCGCGTCATCCTCTGGACCCGCGTGACGCCGCCCCAGGGCCATTCCAGCGACATCGAGGTGGAGTGGGAACTGGCCTCGGACGCCGACTTCAAGACCATCGTGGTGTCGGGCAAGGCCATGGCGCGCGCCACCCAGGACTTCACCTTCAAGGCCGACGCCACCGGCCTCAAGCCCGCCACGCGCTACCACTATCGCTTTCGCTGCCAGGGCATGACCAGTGCCACGGGCCGCACGCGCACCCTGCCCGTGGGCGCCGTGCAGCAGGTCAAGCTGGCCGTGTTCTCCTGCGCCAACTACCCGGCGGGCTACTTCAACGTCTACGCGCATGCCGCGCGCCAGGGCGACCTGGATGCCACCGTGCACCTGGGCGACTACATCTATGAATACGCACGCGGAGGCTATGCCAATGGCAAGGCCGAAGCCATGCAGCGCCAGAGCCTGCCGGCCAACGAAATCGTCAGCCTGGCCGACTACCGCCAGCGCCATGCCCAGTACAAGAGCGATGCCGACCTGCAGGCCCTGCATGCGGCAGCGCCCATGATCGCCGTCTGGGATGACCACGAAGTCTCCAACGACACCTGGATGCACGGCGCCGAAAACCACCAGCCGGCCACCGAGGGCGATTTCGAACTGCGCAAGGTGGCCGCGCTCAAGGCCTATCACGAGTGGATGCCCACGCGCAACGCGCAGCCCGAGATCATCTACCGCAGCTTCGCCTTCGGCGACCTGCTGGCGCTGCACATGCTGGACACGCGCGTCATCGGCCGCGACAAACAACTGGACTACGCCGACTACTTCACCGCCCAGGGCCTGGACGCGGCACGCTTCACCTCCGACATGGCCAATCCTGCGCGCCAGCTCATGGGCGCCACCCAGACCCAGTGGCTGGGCCAGCGGCTGGCGGCCTCGCAGGCCACCTGGCAGGTGCTGGGCCAGCAGGTCCTGATGGGGCGCATGGAGCTGCCGGCGCCCTTGCTGATGGACATCCTCAGCCCCGGCAGCGGTGTCTCGCTGCCGGCCTACGCGGCGCTGCTGGCCAAGGCGCAGGCCAACCCGGCCAGCCTGACGGCGGCGGAAAAGGCCATCCTGGCCCAGCCCAGCATTCCTTACAACCTCGATGCCTGGGACGGCTATGCCGTGGCACGCGAGACCGTGCTGGCCACGGCGCGCAGCCTGGGCAAGAACCTGGTCGTGCTGGCCGGTGACACCCACAACGCCTGGGCCAGCGAACTGCGTGACCGCAGCGGGCAGGCCGTGGGCGTGGAGTTCGCCACCTCGTCCGTCAGCTCGCCGGGTTTCGAGGAATACCTGTCGGGCCAGGACCCGGCCCAGCTGCGTGGCGCGCTGCTGCAATTCATCTCCACGCTCAAGTACTGCGATACCTCGCGTCGTGGCTACATGATCGTCACGGCCACGCCGCAGGCCTGCCAGGCCGAGTGGATCTACGTGGACACCGTGTTCAGCCGCCAATACCAGGCTGTGCGCGATGCGGCCTGGAAGGTGCTGCCCGGCCAGCCGGGCAAGCTGGTCCAAGCCTGAGTGCAGACTCGGGTACAGACCTGGGGGTCTGGGCGGGCCTCGGTAGTTTCCGCCATGGCAGCAGTGCCATGGCTGCGATAACTTTGGACTCGCTGATCCAGGAGGTCCAGGCATGCAGGCATCCCCCGCTCCCGAGAAAGCTTCCGACAACCCGGCCGGCATGCTGCAGGTGCAACTGCTGCGCATGGCCGATCCCTGGCGCTGGCTGGCACTGGGCTGGCGCGATCTGCGGCGTGCGCCTGGCGTGGCGCTGTTCTACGGCCTGTGCTTCTGGGCCATGGCCCTGCTGATAGGCTGGGTGTTCCGCGCCAGCCCGGAATACAGCATGGCCATGGCCAGCGGCTGCCTGCTCATCGGCCCCTTCCTGGCCATGGGCCTGTACGACACCAGCCGCAGGCTGGAGCGGGGCTTGCCGCCCCAACTGAGCAGCTCGCTGACCTGCTGGGACACGCAGATGGGCAGCATGGGCATGCTGGTCATGGTGCTGCTGGTGCTGGAGATGCTCTGGGCGCGCGCCTCCATGGTGGTCTTTGCCGTGTTCTTCGATACCGGCATGCCGACCACGGCCGGCATGCTGCAGGCCGTGGCGCGGCCCGAAAACTGGGAATTCCTGGCCATTTACCTGCTGGTCGGCGGCGCATTCGCGGCCCTGGTGTTCGCCAGCATGGTGGTGGCGCTGCCGGCCATGCTGGACCGGGGCAGCGATGCGCTCACGGCCTGCATCACCAGCATGCGCGTGGTCGGCCTGAACCTGGCCGTCATGCTGCAGTGGGCCGCAATCATCACCGTGCTGGTGGCGGTTTCCCTGTGGTGGCATGGCGCGGGCCTGCTGCTGGTGGGGCCTTTGCTGGGCTGTGCCAGTTGGCATGCATACCGTTGCAGCGTGGGCGATTCCGCCGTGCCTGCGTCCACCATATCCTGAGGTTTTCCTGGCATGCCCCGTCTTGCGGCTACAGTGGGGCTTGCAACAACAGAGGAGTCCACCTGTGGCGACACCCAATTACGCCTATGAAAAACGCCAGCGCGAACTGGCCAAGAAGCAGAAGAAGCTAGAGAAGGAGAAGGCCAAGGCTGAAAAAAGACCCGACGAGCATGAGGGCGACGGCTCAGAAGGTAATGCGCAGGCATCTCCTGCAGCAGCCCGTCCCGGCGAGGAAGGCCGCGGCAGCTGACACCCTGCCTGCCCTGAGCTCAGGGCAGCAGCTTGCTGAGCTGGGGCCAGACGTTGTCCAGCATGCGCGGCTGGGCCTTGGCCGTGGGGTGGATGCGGTCGGCCTGGAACCACTGGGCCGAATCGGCCGCATCACCGATGCCGGCCAGCAGGAAGGGCACCAGCGGCACCTTCTGCTCCTGCGCCACCTTGGCAAACAACTGCTCGAACTGGCGCGTATAGCCGCTGCCATAGTTGGGCGGCACCTGCATGCCCACCAGCAGCACCTTGGCTCCGGCATCCCGGGCCGCGCGCACCATGGCGTCCAGATTGCCCTGCGTGCTTTGCAGCGGCAGACCCCGCAGCGCATCGTTGCCACCCAATTCGATCACCACCACCGATGGCTTGTGCTGCTTGAGCAAGGCAGGCAGGCGAGAGCGGCCGCCCGAGGTGGTCTCTCCACTCACGCTGGCGTTGACCAGCGGCACATTCTTTGGGCTCTCCTGCAGGCGCTTTTGCAGCAGTGCCACCCAGCCCGTGCCACGGGCCAGTCCGTACTCGGCACTCAGCGAGTCGCCCAGCACCAGCAGCGGGCCCGGCTCGGCTGCCCACGTGGACGTGGCCGTCCAAGTACCCAGCAGGCCGAAGGCCAAGCCGGCCGATATAAAGTGGCGGCGTCGGCGCATTGCGCGCAGCTTGTCTTGCATCGTCTTCCCATCCTCCATGTCACAAAGCACTGCCCAGCCCCTGATCGAAGTCGAGCATGTCTTCAAGTCGGTCAGCGATTCGACCGGAACACTGGATATTCTGCGGGATATCGATCTGCGTTTTGCCGCAAGGGAAACCGTGGCCATCGTCGGTGCCTCGGGCTCGGGCAAAAGCACGCTGCTGTCCATTCTTGCCGGCCTGGATACGCCCACGCGCGGTACGGTGCGGCTGCAGGGCCAGGACATGTTCGCGTTGGATGAAGATGCACGCGCCGCCGTGCGCGCGCAAAAGCTGGGCTTTGTCTTCCAGAGCTTCCAGCTGCTGGGCAATCTGACGGCGCTGGAGAACGTGATGCTGCCGCTGGAGCTGGCGGGCAGCCGCGAGGCCCGCCGCCGCGCCACCGAGATGCTGGAGCGCGTGGGCCTGGGACAGCGCCTGGGCCACTATCCCAAGCTGCTGTCGGGCGGCGAGCAGCAGCGCGTGGCGCTGGCCCGTGCCTTCGTGGTCGAGCCCGCCGTGCTGCTGGCCGACGAGCCCACGGGCAGCCTGGACTTTGCGACCGGCGAAACCATCATGGAGCTGATGTTCGCGCTCAACCGCGAGCGCGGCACGACGCTGGTCATGGTCACCCATGACCGAGCCATCGCCGCGCGCTGCGAGCGGCGCGTGACTATCGAGGCCGGCCGCGTTGCCAGCATCGAAGAGGGGCAGGCGCTGGCGGCCTGATCGGACGCCAGCAAGGGGTGGCGCTCAGGCCGCCACGGCCTCACGGCGCCCGGCTGCCTCGCAGGCAGCTGCCGTGAAGATCACGTCGGTCGAGGAGTTCAGCGCGGTTTCGGCCGAGTCCTGGATCACGCCGATCACAAAGCCCACGCCAACCACCTGCATGGCCAGATCGTTGGAGATGCCGAACAGGCTGCAGGCCAGCGGAATCAGCAGCAGCGAGCCACCGGCCACGCCCGAGGCGCCGCAGGCGCAGACCGCGGACACCACGCACAGCAAGATAGCGGTCAACAGATCGACCTCGATGCCCAGCGTATGGGCCGCAGCCAGCGAGAGCACGCTGATGGTGACGGCGGCGCCGGCCATGTTGATGGTCGCGCCCAGCGGGATGGAGACGCTGTAGGTGTCCTCATCCAGGCCCAGGCGCTTGGCCAGCGCCAGGTTCACCGGAATGTTGGCGGCCGAGCTGCGCGTGAAGAAGGCCGTCACCGCGCTCTCGCGCAGGCAGGTCAGCACCAGTGGATAGGGGTTGCGGCGCGTTTGTGTCCAGACGATGAGCGGGTTCACCACCAGGGCCACGAAGAGCATGCAGCCCAGCAGCACGGCCAGCAGGTGCGCGTAGTCCAGCAGCTTTTCCAGGCCCGACTGGGCAAAGGTGCCCGCCACCAGACCGAAGATGCCCAGCGGCGCCAGACGGATCACGCCCTGGATCACGCGGGTGATGGCCTGGCCCAGATCCTGCATCACGGTGCGCGTGGACTCCGAGGCATGGCGCAGGGCCAGGCCCATGGCCAGTGCCCAGGCGAGGATGCCGATGTAGTTGGCATTCATCAGCGCACGCACGGGGTTGTCGAAGGCGCTTTGCACCAGGGCCATCAGCACTTCGCCAATGCGCCCGGGTGCGCCCTGGGCCGGGGCGGCATCCTTGAACTGGATGGTGGAAGGGAAGGCCATGCTGGCCGCCACGGCGACCACGGCCGCCGCAAAGGTGCCCAGCACATAAAGCCACAGGATGGGGCGGATCTGCGTGGCCTGGCCGGGCCGGTGGTTGCTGGTGGCCGAGACCACCAGCAGCAGCACCAGCACGGGTGCCACAGCCTTGAGGGCGGAGATGAACAGCGTGCCCAGCAGGGACACGGACTGGGCGGCCTCGGGCCAGAGCCAGGCCAGCAGGCCGCCAGCGACCAGGCTGATGGCGATCTGGCCGACCAGGCTGGTGCGGGCAAGCCGGGCGAAGAGGGCTTTGAGCATGATGGTTGGCAAAGAAAAGGAAAAAACTCAAGCGATGGAAAAATGCAAAGCGGCATGCCCGTGGCTACGGTGCATGCCGCAATGTGCAGGGCTGCTGGAAGGCGGCCAAGCCGCGCAGTGTAGCGGCTACGTAAAAACCACAGGAGCCGTTGCGCGCAGACGGGCTTCGCAAGGCGGGGCCCGGGGCACCGCTCAATTGGCGGGATAATTGCGCCCCATGTCGTCCCCCAAAGTTCTCTTCGGCTTCCACGCCGTCGGCGTGCGCATGAAGACCGCGCCCCAATCCATCATCGAGGTCTACTACGAGGCCACGCGCCGCGATGCGCGCATGCGCCAGTTCCTCGACCGCGCCAAGTCGGCCGGCGTTCGGCTGATCGAGGCCGACGGCGAGCGCCTTGCCAAGCTGGCTGGCAGCCATGGCCACCAGGGCGTGGCCGCTCGCGTGGAGGCGGTGGCCCAGGTGCATTCGCTGGACGAATTGCTGGAGCAGCTGGAGGCAGACGGCATCAGCAAGCCGCTGCTGCTGGTGCTGGACGGCGTGACCGATCCGCACAACCTGGGGGCCTGCCTGCGCGTGGCCGATGGTGCCGGCGCCCATGCGGTGATTGCGCCCAAGGACCATGCGGTGGGCGTGAACGCCACCGTGGCCAAGGTGGCCAGCGGCGCGGCCGAGACCGTGCCCTATTTCATGGTCACCAACCTGGCGCGCACGCTCAATGAGCTCAAGGAGCGCGACATCTGGATCATCGGCACCAGCGATGATGCGCCCAAGACCTTGTACGAGGTGGACCTCACGGGCCCCACGGCCCTGGTGCTGGGCGCCGAAGGCGACGGCATGCGCCAGCTCACGCGCAAGACCTGCGACGAGCTGATCGGCATCCCCATGATGGGCGCCGTCTCCAGCCTCAATGTGTCCGTGGCCAGCGGCGTGTGCCTGTACGAAGCGCTGCGCCAGCGCGGTCAGGGCACCACGCCTGCCGTGTCTGCCGCCCCGGCTGACCAGATCTAGGCCGGCGCGCCGCTGGCGCCCGCACTTGCACCTTCACCCGTGCCCAGTTCCACCACGCTCTCGAAGCCGCCCCAGAACATGCGCTTGGCGTCGAAGGGCATGGTGGCCGGGTCCATGGAGGCAATGCGCGGGTCCTTCATGACGGCGGCATTGATGCGGTCGCGCTCCGCGCGCGACGCATAGATGATCCATGAGAAGAACACGACCTCGCCTTCCTTGAGCTGCACGGCCTGGGGAAACGAGGTCAGCTTGCCCATGGGCACGTCATCGCCCGCGCATTCCCAGTACTGCAGCGCGCCGTACTCCATCCATACCTTGCCTGCGGCCTGCGCCACCTCGCGGTAGGCCTGCAGGTTGGCCCGGGGAACGGGCAGCACGAATCCGTCGATGTAGTGCATGGCTCTCTCCTGGTGAAATCCGGCTTCAGAGCCGGGCTGCGAGCTCGGCCAGCTGGTCCGTGCACTGGCCCCAGCCGGTGTGAAAACCCATGGCTTCGTGCTGGGCGCGGTCGGCAGCACTCCAATGGCGCACCCGGGCGGTATAGCGGGTCTGGGCGCCCTCGGGATCGAAGCTGACGATGCCCGTCATGAAGGGCTTGTCGGCTGGCACCCAGCCTTGGGTGAAGGCGTCGGTGAAGACCAGGCGGCGGTTGGGAATGACTTCCAGATAGACGCCGCGCCCGGGCATCTCCTGCCCCTCGGGGCTGCGCATGACGATGAGGCTGTGGCCGCCGGGCCGCACATCGTTGTCCACGCGGGACACGCTCCAGGGGCTGGGCGCAAACCATTGCTGGATCAGCGCGGGTTCGGTCCAGCAGCGGTAGAGCCTGTCGGCGGGAATGTCCAGCAGGCGCGTGAGCACCAGGTCATTGGCATGATCGGGAATGTCTTGTGCTGTCATGGCGCTCCTCATTGCATGGAATGCAGGCCGATGCAGTTGCCTTCGGTGTCCACCACGAGCGCGCAGTGGCCGTAGGGGCCGATGGAGAACTTGGGCTTGTGGATCTGCCCGCCCGCCGCCACGACGCGGCCCTGCTCGACCGCGCAGTCCTCGCAGCCGAAATAGACCAGGGTGCCGCCGCCACCGGGCGCCACCCCCTCCATCTTCACCAGCGTGCCGGCCGCGCCCGAGCCCGGCATGTCCATGGGAAACGCCAGCATCTCGTTGCCCGAGGCCTGCCCTTCGGGTGCGGGCAGGGGCTCCAGCTGGCACTGGAATACGGCCTCATAGAAGCGCCTGGCGCGCTCCAGGTCGTTGACGTGGATCTCGAACCAGACGACGGGATTGGGTTTCATGTCTGCTCCTGGCAAGGATGGCGAAAGTGGAACGAAGTAGGGGGTGAGGGCGCGCAGGGCGGGGCGGGCGCGCAGGTATCAGGCCTCGCCCCTGACGTTGACCATCCAGGGCGTATTGAAGCGGTCCGTCACCATGCCAAAGCCCGGCGACCAGAACGTGGCCTGGAAGGGCATGGTCACCTTGCCGCCTTCGGCCAGCGCGTTGAAGATGCGGCCGCCTTCGGTGGCGTCGTCCACGCCGATCGAGATCCACATGCCCTGGGCCTGCTGGTAGCCGCCGCCACCGCAGTTGTCGGTGGCGTCCGAGGCCATCAGCGCCTGGTCCTTGATCTGCAGGTGGGCATGCATGATCAGATTCTTGCCGGCCTCGGGCATCTGCTCGAAGCCGGGAGTCTCGCCAAAGGTGCTCTGGTGCACGATGGTGCCGCCGAACAGCCTGGCGTAGAAGGCAAAGGCCTCGGCGCAGTTGCCGTTGAAGTTCAGATAGGGGATGAATTGCATGGAACGCTCCTGAAGTGGATGGTGGCGAGGGGAGGGGGAGAGGAGTGGGAGGATGGGCGCAGGAGGCATCAGCGGCCGTCATGCGCGCGCTCAAGGGCGGCGATGTCCAGCTTTTGCATGCCCAGCAGGGCCTGCATCACGCGCTGGGCGGCGGCCATGTCGGGGCCCCCCATCCAGCCCGCCATCTGGGCCGGAACGATTTGCCACGACAGGCCATGGCGGTCCTTGAGCCAGCCGCATTGACGCGCCGCCGGGTCGCCGCCCTCGGACAGGGCGCCCCAGTAGTGATCTATCTCGTCCTGCGTATCGCAACTGACCATCAGCGAGACGGCCTCGTTGAAGCGGAACATCGGGCCGCCGTTGAGCGCCAGAAAGGGCTGGCCGTCCAACTCGAATTGCACCGTCATCACGCTGCCGGCCGGCCTGCCGTGGATGTCGTGGCCGGCTTCGCCATAGCGGGCAATGGCCGTGATGCGGGAATCGGGAAAGACTTCCGTATAGAAGCGCGCCGCCTGCTCGCCCTGGTTGTCAAACCAGAGGCAGGGCTGGATGCGGCCGGTGTGCAAAGCCATGCTTGTCTCCTTGGTGACGGTGAAAACCGCTTTTGCCGTTCGATGCCGGCTTTTTATCGATTTCTGCCCGGCGTGTGTACGCCGTTCACATATGCTAGGGACTAAAATGGACGCTGTCCACATCAGGCGCTGTCAGCTTCGGTGTCAAGCTGTAAATCGGCGGGGCAGGGCTGTCGTCCCTTATGTGTGACGTGGTCATGCAGAAAAAAAGGAATTAAAACAGTGACGCAGCGACGTGTCAGGCGTGAGTCATATCACCACGGCGACCTGCGCCAGGCCCTGGTCGAGGCTGGCGTGGCACTGGCGCGTGAAGGCGGTCCCCAGGCGATCGTGCTGCGCGAGGCCACGCGGCGGGCGGGCGTGGCGCCGAATGCGGCCTATCGTCACTTTGCCAACCGCCAGGCACTGTTTGATGCCGTGCGCGCTGCGGCCCTGGGCGCACTGGCCACAGCCATCGAGGCCGAAATGGCCCAGGCCCACACCCTGCCCGATGTGCTGCTGCGCTCACGCGCCTTGCTGGCCGCCGTGGGCCGGGGCTACCTGGACTTTGCCCAGACGGAGACCGGCTGGTTCCGCACGGCCTTTGCCTCTGTCGAGTACGACGTGGACCTGCCGCCCGACACCACGCGTGCGGCGGCCATGGGCCTGAACCCGTTCGAGCTGCTGGGCTACGCGTTGGACAGCATGGCCGAGGCCGGCGTGCTGCCGCCCGAGCGCCGTCCCCAGGCCGAGTTCCTGGCCTGGTCGGCGGTGCACGGCATGGCCTTGCTGGTGATCGACGGCCCGCTACGCCGTGCCACACCCGAGCAGCGGCGTGCGCTGGCGCTGCGCCTGTTGGAGATGGTGGAAAAAGGCATTTGATGCGCCCTGGGGCGGCGCTGCCGCACAATGGCCTGCTTTTTTCCTTCGCCCTCCGATGCCCGACGAACCTTCCCCCACTTCGCTGCCTGCGGCTGCCGCTGAACTGTCCGGCCAGCACGAGCTGCACGAGTTGCACGAGCTGCGCGAGCGCATCGCGCATGCAGCGCACATCGCCGTGCTCACGGGCGCAGGCGTCAGTGCCGAGTCCGGCGTGCCCACGTTCCGCGATGACAAGAACAGCTATTGGGCGCAGTTCAACCCGCAGGACATGGCCAGCGAAGCGGGCTTTCGCGCCCATCCGCAGCGCGTGTGGCAGTGGTATGCGCACCGGCGCGAGGCCGTGGCGGCAGTGCAGCCCAATGCAGGCCACCATGCGCTGGCGCAGTGGGCCTTGCAGCACCCGGGCCGCATGACCCTGGTCACGCAGAACGTGGATGGCTTGCACCAGCGCGCGGGCAGCCCCGGCGTGCTGTGCTTGCATGGCGAGTTGATGCGCGACCGCTGGCTCGAGCGGCCCCGCGCCTGCTGCGACCTGGCAGGGCTGAACCCTGGCGAGCCTCCGCAGTGCCCTGTTTGCGGCAACCTGGTGCGCCCCGGCGTGGTCTGGTTCGGCGAGTCCCTACCCATGGGCGTATGGCAGGCCGCCGAGGCTGCCGTGCAGCGCTGCGAGGTGCTGCTGGTGGTTGGCACCTCGGGCGCCGTGTATCCGGCCGCGGGGCTGGCCCGAATCGCGCGCCGGGCAGGCGCGCACGTGGCCGTCATCAACCCGGCGCCTTCCGAGCTGGATGACGCAGCGCACCAGTGCCTGCGCGGCCCATCGGCCCAGATACTGCCCGCGCTGATGGCTTGCTGAGAGGCATCGGGCCAGGTCGGGCAGGCTGCCCTGGCCTGCGCAGGTCAGTCCCTTGCGCCTTCTTCCTGACTGGCCTGGTTGAGTTCGGCCACGTCCTGAGCCGACAGCTGCAGGCGCGTGGCCTGCACCAGTTGCTGCAACTGGGCCAGCGAGGTCGCGCTTGCTATGGGCGAGGTCACAAACGGGCGCTGCATCTGCCAGGCCAGGGCCACGCACGCGGGCTGGCTGTTCAGGCGCGCAGCCACGGCGTCCAGGGCCTGCACAATGCGCAGGCCGCGCGGGTTCAGGTAGGTGGCCACGGTCTTGCCACCGCGCGCACTCTTGGCTGCGTCTTCGCTGCTGCGGTACTTGCCCGTCAGAAAACCCGCTGCCAGCGCATAGAAGTTGATGATGCCCACCTGCTCGGCCGCGCACAGCGGCGCCAGATCGCGCTCCAGCACGGCGCGGTCGTACAGGTTGTACAGCGGCTGCAGGCTCTCGTAGCGCGGCAGGCCCAGCTCGGCGCTGGTGCGCAGGGCCTCGGCCAGGCGCGGTGCGCTGTGGTTGGAGGCGCCAATGGCCCGCACCTTGCCTGCGGCAATCAGGTCGGCAAAGGCGCCCAGGGTATCGGCCAGCGGCACGCTGGCGTCGTCGTCATGCGACTGGTACAGGTCGATGTAGTCCGTCTGCAGGCGCTGCAGCGAGGCATCCACGGCCTGGCGGATGTACTCGGGGCGCAGGCCCACCCGGCCCTCGCCCATGTCCTTGCCGACCTTGGTGGCCAGCACGATGTCGGCGCGCCGTCCGCTGCGCTTGAGCCATTTGCCGATCACGGTCTCCGACTCGCCGCCCGCATGGCCCGGCGCCCAGCGCGAGTACACGTCGGCCGTGTCGATGAAGTTCATGCCGGCATCCAGCCAGGCGTCGAGCAGCGAGAACGACGTGGCCTCGTCCACGGTCCAGCCGAAGACATTGCCGCCAAAGCACAGCGGCGAGACCTGCAGGCCGCTGCGGCCCAGGGAACGAAGGGAAGGGGCTTGCGCCATGTACGGCTCCTTTTGACGAAAAAACCAGGGTAGTCCTCAGGACCTCTCAGATCCAGCCCAGCGCACCCAGCAGCGCGCCCGCGCCCAGCAGCCACAGCAGGTGGATGCGCGTGCGCCACACCAGCAGGGCGCAGGCCAGGGTCAGCAGCCACAGGCGCCAGTCCTGTGCCGGGCGGCCGCTGGCGCTGCCCAGCAGCCAGCCCGTGGCCAGCAGCAGCCCGATGACCAGCGGCCCCATGCCCTGCTTGAAGGCACGCACGCCGCGCCGGTTCTTGTTGCGCTGGCCCCAGCGCGAGGCCTGCCAGGCCAGCACGGAGCTGGGCAGCAGGATGCCGACCATGCAGATGGTCACGCCCAGCGCGCCAAAGGTCCATGCCAGCGGCCCGGTGCCCCCGCCCGCGTTCAGGCCCAGGTTCCAGCCCAGCAGGGCGATGAACAGCACATTGGGCCCGGGCGCCGCCTGGGCGATGGCGATGGAGCTGCTGAACTGTGCCTCGCTGAGCCAGCCGTGGCCATCGACCAGGAAGCGGTGCATGTCGGGCGCCGTGGCAATGGCGCCGCCCACGGCCATCAGCGACAGCGTCAGGAAATACAGCAGCAACTGCAGCCAGTCGGCGGGCTGCAGGTTCAGGGCGATCTGGTGGGCAGCGTTCATGGGGCGAGCTTTCTCCAGGTCAGCACGCAGCCGGCACCGCCGACCACCAGCAGCACCCAGGCCAGCGGCACACGCAGCACGGCCATGGCAATGAACGAGGCCAGCGCCAGGGCCGCGCTGCACCAGCGCCCCAGCGGGTGGCGGCTCAGCGTGCTGGTCAGCTTCAGCCCCATGCCTGCCACCAGGCCGGCCGCGACGGCGCCCATGCCGCGCAGCGCCCCGGCCATGGCGGGGTGGTCGGCCAGCTGCGAATAGATCACGGTCAGCGTGAGCACCAGCAGCATGGGAAAGCACAGCATCCCGCACACGGCCACCACGGCGCCACGCCAGCCGAAGTAGCGCTCGCCAATGGTGATGGACAGGTTGACCACATTGGGACCGGGCATGATCTGGGCCACGGCCCAGTCCTCCACGAACTCGTCGTTGGTCAGCCAGCGCTTTTTCTCGACCAGCTCGCGCTGCACCACGGCCAGCACGCCGCCAAAGCCCTGCAGGGCCAGCCAGGTGAAGGACCAGAACAGGTCGCGCAGGTTGGCGGGGGCGGGGCGCTGGGCAGGCGCATCGGCGGTGTCGTGTGGCGGGGAAGCCTGGGGCGGCGATGCGGGCATGTTCTGGCTTGTATCTGGGCCGCCCGGGCAGGGCCCGGGGACGGCATCGCTGTTGTCATGGGGTGGAGCCGTGCGGGCCGATCCTGTCTCCGTGCCTGCCTCGGGGTGGCACGCACGGAATATTAATCCTGCGCAGCGGCCTTGTCGGCAGCTGCCCCATCGGCAACGGCGATGGGGGCATGACCACTGCAGATGGGCACCTGCCCGTTGTTGTCGGGTTGCATCACGGTGGGAGAACGCCATGCTTGCACATTGCCCGCGGGCTGAGCAGGGGCCGGCCTGCCAGCAATGGGCCATGGCCCAGCCAGGAGCCGAGGTTGATGCCGGCGTGCAGCAGCGCGGACTGGCTGCCTGCATTGATGCCCGCGGCTACACGGTGCGCTGACAAGCTGCAGGCCTCATAGCTGGACGCGGTTGCCCAGCTCGATGACCGCGTTGTCGGGCAAGCGGAAGAAGTGGGAGGCGCTGCCCGACAGGCGGCTCATGCCCACGAAGACATGGCTTCTCCAGTGGGACAGGCCATGTCCTTTTTCCGCGACCAGCGTCGGGTGGCTGAGAAACCAGCTGGCGTGCAGCGATGCCGTATCGATGCCCGGAATGTCCAGCAGCGCCAGGGCCTTGGGCACGTCAGGCACGTTCATGAATCCGTAGTGCACCGTGATGCGCCAGAAGTCATGGCCCAGGCTCTGACTTTCGATGCGCTGGTCCATGCGAACCCAGGGCTCCTCGTGGAAGCGGACATGGACGATCAGGTTGTGCTTGTGCAGCACCTGGTTGTGCTTCATGTTGTGCAGCAGGGCATTGGGCACCATGGTGGGGTTGTTCACAAGGTACAGCGCAATCCGCTGGGCGCGGGGGATGCCGGCAATGTCGGCCGTCTGCAGGAAATCGCCAAGGGCGATGCCTTGTTCGCGCTCGGTCTGCAGCAGCCGGGCCCGACCCCAGGACCAGGTGCTCATCAGAATGAACAGCAGCATGCCCAGGCCCAGCGGGAACCAGCCGCCATCGAACAGCTTGACCGAGCATCCTGCGACCAGCAGCAGGTCAATCACGGCAAAGGGCAGGGCCGCCAGCGTGAGCACGCCGGCGCGCCCGGGCCAGCGCGCGCGCGCCGCATGCCAGGCCAGCACCGTTGTCAGCAGCATGGTCAGCGTCACGGCAATACCGTAGGCTCCGGCCAGTGCGCTGGAGGAACGAAAGCTCAGCACCGCCAGGACCACGGCCACCAGCAGCAGGCTGTTGACTGCGGGCATGTAGATCTGGCCGGAATCCTGGGCGGATGTGAAGCGCAGGGACAGGCGCGGCAGAAAGCCCAGCTGTATGGCCTGCCGCGTCATGGAATAGGCGCCCGAGATCACCGCCTGCGAGGCGATCACGGCGGCCAGCGTGGCCAGGACGACCATGGGCAGCGCCAGGGCCTGCGGGAACATGCGGAAGAACGGATTGTCCACCGCCGCCGGCGTGCTCATCAGCAATGCGCCCTGACCCATGTAGTTCAGGGCCAGCGACGGCAGCACCAGCACTGTCCAGGCCAGTTGTATGGGGCGGCGGCCAAAATGTCCGAGATCGGCGTACAGGGCTTCGGCCCCCGTCAATGCCAGGACAATGGCGCCCATCAGCGCGAACAGCTTCCAGCCCCTGGCCTGCAGGAACTGCCAGGCTTCAAGCGGGTTGAGGGCTGCCAGGATGGCCGGTTCCCGGATCACATGCACCAGTCCCGAGACGGCCAGCACGCCGAACCACAGCAGCATCACCGGGCCGAAAGCCTTGCCCACGGTGCCCGTGCCCCAGCGCTGGATGGCAAACAGCGCCGATAGCACGCACACGGCAATCGGCAGCACCCATTCGCTCACCGCAGGCGCCACCACCTGCAGGCCTTCCACCGCGCCCAGGACGGAGATGGCGGGCGTGATCACGCTGTCGCCATAAAACAGCGTTGCCCCTGCCACGCCCATCAGCAGCAGTGCGGCGCGCCGAGGCCGGGGCGCACCGTCTCCGCCATGGGCCGCCAGCGAGGCCAGTGCCAGGATGCCGCCTTCGCCCCGGTTGTCGGCCCGCAGTACCAGAATCACGTACTTCAGCGTCACCACCAGCATGAGCGCCCAGAAGATGGTCGAGATGGCGCCGACGACATGCTCCGGCGCCACGGACAGGCCGGTGTCGGGGCCGAAGACAGCCTGCAGCGTGTACAGCGGGCTGGTGCCTATGTCTCCATAGACGACGCCCAGGGCCCCCAGCGTCAGCGCGGGCAGGGCCGTGCGGCGGGCTGGCACGGGCTGCGGGCTGCACTGTCCTTGTCCGGAGCCGGGGGCTGCATTCATGCGGCGATCCTGTAGTGCGGGAAGGGTGGCGCAAGCGCGCCAGGCTGTGGAGGCATCATCGGGGAAACCGGGCCGGCCAGCCATCCGGGTGTCTGGCGTGCCACGATGATCAGGCCGTGTCCTACATATGCATATATGTTGTTCCGAGCCTTTCCGCAGGCTGGAACAGGAGTAGATTTGCTCCCAGACAAACCAGGGGCATTGAGAATATGGACATGGATTGGAGCATGGCGCTGCAGGACAGCCTGGCCTGGCTGGCCGTAGCCTCGGCGATCACCGTCGTGGCGTTTGCGGCAGTTGCGGTGCTGTTGGTTCGCTTCACGCGCTGGGGGCGGCAGTTCTGGCAACTGGCCGGACCCTTCCTCCATCCCCGCAACGGCTGGTGGCCGACACTGGTGTTCGCGCTGCTGCTGGTGCTCTCGCTGATCTCGGTGCGCATGAACGTGCTGTTCTCCTTTTGGTACAACGGCTTCTACAGCGCGCTGCAGGAGCTGGACCAGAAGGGCTTTTGGCGATTCCTGGGCATCTTCGCGGTGCTGGCCACCATCCATGTGATGCGCGAGCTGTTCAACTACTACGTGAACCAGGCGTTCCGCATCCGCTGGCGGGTCTGGCTCAATGAGCGCGTGACCACCGACTGGATGCGCGGCGACGCCTACTACCGCAGCCACTTCCTGGACGAGCCGGTGGACAACCCCGACCAGCGCATCGAGCTGGATGTGAACACCTTTGTCTCGAACTCGCTGACCCTGGCGCTGGGCGCCGTCAGCGCCGTGGTCTCGCTGGTGGCGTTCACGGGCATTCTCTGGGGGCTGTCCGCGCCCATTGCCGTGGCGGGCGTGGAGGTTCCGCGGGCCATGGTCTTTGCGGTCTACGTCTACGTGATCATCGCCACGCTGATCGCCTTTCGCCTGGGCCAGCCGCTGATCCGGCTGAACTTCCTGAACGAGAGGCTGACCGCCAACTTCCGCTATGCCCTGGTGCGCGTGCGTGAATATGCGGAGAACATCGCCTTCTACCAGGGCGCGGCCATCGAGCGCAACACGCTTTTGACGCGATTCTCGGCGTTGATCGCCAATGTCTGGGCCCTGGTCTACCGCAGCCTGAAGTTCGACGGATTCAACCTCACCGTCAACCAGGTGGCCGTGGTCTTTCCCTTTCTGCTGCAGGCGCCGCGCTTTTTCAGCGGTGCCATCAAGCTCGGTGATGTGATGCAGACCTCGCAGGCCTTTGGGCAGGTGCAGGATGCGCTGTCCTTTTTCCGCACCTCGTACGACACCTTCGCCCAGTACCGCGCTGCGCTGGACCGCCTGTGCGGCTTTCTGGATGCCAATGCCCAAACCCGCGAACTGCCCCAGGTCGTCCACAGAGAGCAACCCGGCGCCCTGGACATCGAGGACCTGCAGGTCAGCCGCCCTGATGGCCACCACCTGCTCAGCGGCCTGCAACTGAAGCTCATTCCCGGCCAGGCGCTGCTGATCAAGGGGCCTTCGGGCAGCGGCAAGACCACCTTGCTGCGCTCCATTGCCGGCCTGTGGCCGCACGCCGAAGGCACGGTGGGCCGCCCGGGCGGCCACCAGGCGCTGTTCCTGTCTCAGCGTCCGTATCTGCCGCTGGGTGACCTGCGCACAGCCATTGCCTATCCCGCCGATGCATCGCCGCAGGACGACGAGCGGCTGCAGCAGGCGCTGCGCCAGGTCAGCTTGGCCCATCTGGCCGACAAGCTGGATGTCAACCAGGATTGGTCCCGCATCCTGTCGATTGGCGAGCAGCAGCGCCTGGCCTTTGCCCGCGTGCTGTTCAACCGGCCCGCCATCGTCTTTCTCGATGAATCCACCTCGGCCATGGACGAGGGCCTGGAGCATGCGCTGTACACCCTGCTGCGCGAGCAGATGCGCTCGACCATGCTGGTGAGCGTGGGCCACCGCAGCACGCTGGCGGGTTTCCATACCCACGCGCTGGCGGTCGATGGCAATGGCGGGTGGACGCTGTCGGAAGTAAGCGCACCGCAGAGCGCGCCCCAGGCTTGATCCGCGTGCGGCCCTGGGCCGCGCGAGATCAATCGTCCATGGGCAAGGGAGCACAGTTGCCCAGGTCGGAGGGCGGCGGCTCGCGCAACTGGCTTACCGCTTCGCGCAGGGCGGTGCGCAGGCCCTCTTCCAGCACGGGGTGGTAGAAGGGCGCACGCAGCAGCTCGTGCACGGTCAGTTGCTGCTGCACGGCCAGGGCCAGCAGATGGGCCAGATGCTCGCCGCCCGGTGCGCACATTTCTGCGCCCAGCAGCAGGCCGCTGGCCGGGTCCGCATAGACGTGAAGCAGGCCCGCGTTGTGCTGCGCAGCGCGCGCACGCCCCTGGTGCGCGAAATCCACGCGGCCCACCACGAAGTCCTGCCCCAGCAGCGCCTTCATGGGCTGGCCCACGACGGCCGCGTTGGGCGAGCTGAAGACAATGGACAGCGGCGCGCGCCGCTCGAAGCAGGCCACGTTCTCTGCCATGGCGTTGGTGCCGGCGATATGGCCTTCGTCCACGGCCTCATGCAACAAGGGGCGGTCGCCATTGGCATCGCCCGCGAGGAACAGCGGCAGCTCGCCGACCTGCAGTGTCTGCTGGCTCACGGGCGGCTGCCCGTGCTCGTCCAGCTCAAGTCCCAGCATCTCAAGGCCCAGGCCTTCCAACTGCGGGCGCCGGCCCATGGCGGCCACCACGTGGTCCACGACGATGCGGGTGTCGCCTGCACGCACGACGATGCTGCTGTCCGGGCCCTTGCCCAACTGCACTTCATGGTCGGTGATCACCACCATCTCTTTCTCAAGCAGATGCCGCAATGCGTCGGTGACATTCGGGTCGGACAGGCCCGCCAGCTTCGGGCCGCGTCCCAGTGCGGTGACCTCCAGTCCCAGCCGTGCCAGCGCCTGTGCAATCTCCACGCCCAGCGGACCCAGGCCGACGACGGCCACGCGCGGGCCCAGCGTCTTGCGTTCGAACAAGGTGTCGGTGGTCAGGATGCGCTTGCCAAAGCGCTTCCATTCCTCCGGCACCACGGGGCTGGAGCCCGGAGCGAGGATGAGCTTGCGCGCAGCCAGCACCTTGCCATTGACCTCGATGCGATTGGCTGCCAGCAGCCTGGCACGCCCGTCGATGGCCCGCCAGCCCAGGCCCTCCGTGGCCTTGATCGTGCTTGCCACGAACTCGTCGCGCAGCTTGCGCACGCGGCGCAAAACGGCGGGCAGGTCCAGCTGCAGCGCGCTCGCGCCGCGTATGCCGAAGGCATCGAAGTGATGGCGTGCATGGAAGGCGTTGGCCGCCTCGATCAGCAACTTGGACGGCATGCATCCCACCCGCGCACAGGTCGTTCCCCAGGGCCCGTCGTTGACGATGGCGAAATGCTCCGTGTGCTTGCGCACCTCGCGCAGCGCCGACAGTCCGGCCGAGCCGGCACCGACGATGATCACGTCGAGGGCGGTGGTGGGTGGGTTTTTCATGCTGTCTGATTCCTTTGACTGTGGCACCAGGTCCCGTGGAGGTCTCCGCTGCCGGTGGATGTGCCGAAAGGTGTGCCGACGGGAGTGCCGACTGAAGTGCCGACAGATGGTCGAGATGACTGCCTTGCATGTCATGGGACATGCGTGCCAGTCTGCATGCTGGCGCTCGCGGCAGTCGTAGGCGAAGGGCCGAAACCGCTGCTGGACATTCAGCGCCCGGCCCGTGCCGCGCAGGGGCTAGCCGGATGCCCAGTGTTGCCATGCCGCGTCCGTGCGGCTGCCTGATGCTCCGAAATCCGCTTCCCGCGCAAAGCGCCTGAGGGATGTCTCGGTAACCCTCAAATGGCTGACACGGCACAAGCGGCTTTGCGCCGTCTGCAGCCAGCGGCGCAGGGACCAATGAAGCTGCGCCACCATCTCGCCATGCACCTGTGCGCTGTGCAGGCGCAAGCGGCCCTCGAGGATGAAGGCCTTCACCGACCGTGCGGACAGCTGCAGATCCTCGCAGACCTGCCGCAGCCCGACGCCCTCGCGGACCCGGGTGCTCAGGCCGCGCCTGTGCATCTGGCAGCGAACGGAGCGTTCGCTGCGGTCCAGCCGGCGGCAGATCACCTGCACGGGCAGGACGCCGGCCCAGCGTTCGAGTGCAAGCAGTTCTGCGGGACTCCAGCGGCGGCGAATTGCGCCATTCGGCCCTGCGCTGTCGGATGTCAGGCAGTGTTTGATTGCCATGGAAAGCTCCCATTCATATGGCGCTGCGCTGTGGCATGGCCTGCCGATGAGACAATTATTGATGGGGGATTCTTGTGCAAGCTTTTGATTTTGTTGATTGTTTTTGTTGTTTTGATTGCTGCTCGGATGGACGGCTCCATACCGCGATACCTATCGTGGGGCCGGGATGCGGATCACGGAAATAGCGTCTGCACCGGCGCGCATATGCCAAGCCCCATGCGGATTTCCTGTTCGGCGCCCGATTTCCATGAACGACTTCTTTGCTTTTTCAGGAGAACCCTTCATGCGCCTTCAGCCAAAGCATTTGAATTTTTCCGCGGCGTGCCTTGCGTTGCTGGCACTGCCGGCCGCGCAGGCCCTGCCCATGCAGGACGTGGGCACGTCGGCAGGTCCGCAATGCGTGGGCCTGGACATCAACAACAGCGGCCATGTCGTGGGCGCCTGTGCAGAGAGCGACGGCTCGTCCGCAGGCTTCGTGTCGCTGGCGCCGGGCAGTGCGGCAGACCTTGTGCGCCTGTCGCCGGGCCGCAACTGCAACGCGGCGGCCATCACCAACAGCGGCCAGGTGGTGGGCAGCTGCCTGGACGGCAATTCGGTGTCCGTGGGGGTGTTCTGGAATGCGGCCACGCCGGCCACGGTGCAGACACTGCAGCCGCTGACGCTCGATGTGCGCAGCATGCCCACGGCATTCAACCAGGGCGGCTATGTGGCAGGCGTCAGCCTGAGCGGCAGCAACACGGCCCGCCCTGTCATGTGGCGCAACAATAAAACCACGGCACGCGCGCTGCCGGCGGGCCTGCTGGGCCTGAACAGCACCAACTGCGTGCCGTCCGATGTGGACAATTTCGTGGTGGGCGGCAACATGCCGGGCATCGTGGGCAACTGTCCCGACAACAGCGGGCATCCGCGTCCTGTCTATTGGTCTGCCGCAGTCCTGGGCGGCTATATGGCCACGGCCCTGAACCTGCCTCTCAATGCCGTCTTCTGCCGCGCAAAGACCGTCGTCAATACCCGCATCATGGGCTACTGCGATTTTGGTGCCCAGGGTGGACGCACCGTCGTCTGGCTCAACTCGTCCTCCAGTCCGCAGGTGCTATCCATATCGTCCCCGCCCGCGCGAAACAGCGGCGTCGATCTCAACATCCTCGGCGAGGTGATTGGGCACTACCAGTTGGCAGACGGGCGCAGCATGCCCTATTACTGGAACAGCCAGACCGGCGTCATCCGCGATATTCCTCCGCTGCCTGGCGGCATGAATGCACGTGTGGTGGATATCGGTGACAACGGAACGGTGGCGGGCCACAGCGAACTGGCCGACGGAAGTTCGCACGCCATCACCTGGACCCCCTTGGGCGGCACCGTGGACCAGGGAACCCTCGCAGGCGGCGAGAACAGTGCGGCCTCGGCACTGAGCCAGGATGGCTGCTACATGACAGGAAGGAGCGAAGTCGCGCAATTGGCCTCGCATGCCTTCGTGCAGAACCTGTGCACGCCATGAAGGCGGAGCCTCATCTCACACCGTGCAAAAAGGAAATACCATGAAGATGCGATATCCAAGACTTGCAAACACACTGGCAATCGTTGTGTGCGGGCTCTGGGTCCCTGCAGTGCAAGCGAACGGCATTTCATTCGAGAATTTTTCCTCCTCCAATGCGGCACAGGCTTTTGGCGGCTCATATCATATGTTGCCCCTGATAATTATGGGGCAAGCGAGCGAGTCGTTGAAATGGATGGAAATGATGCAGGGCATGAAGGCTGCAAATACAGGTAAAAATGAACTGCTGCCATTGCTGATGATGGCGAAAGGAGTATGAGCATACTTGGGATATGAATGCGCCTGGGGTGAATATGGGCGATATCGCAATGGTGGCTTGCCACAGCGAACTGGCCGATGAGAGCTTTCGCTCCAGGCGCCCACAGGCAACGCATGCATTTGTGCAGAACCTGTGCATTCCCTGGTCGTTAGTATCAATTCAAAAACGATGAGATAAAGGGGTTGAAATGAGATTTCGATATGAAAAATCATTGTCCACTATGGTGGTATTTGGTGTTTTAATGTCCTCCTCCGCGCTGCATGCGAATAATATTTATTTTTCGGAAGATGGTCTAATAAATTTGGAAAATAGCAGCCTGCATGCGGATGGTGGTTTCGTTAGAGCTGTCTCCCAATATTATTGTAAAGCTGTTTTGCTATTGAAAAATGACGAGCTGGAAGTTGGTTATTGCCTGTGGCATTCCTTTAAGAAATTTCATTAATCGGACCTTGAGAACAGGCTGTGCTAACTATTTGATTTCACGTGACTCGTTGTCCCGGCTTGCGATTTTGCATTGAGGGTATTCGATGGGTGATCACCAGCATCAAATCAGTCTGGCAATGCCATGCGGCCCAGCCTTCCGCCATGGCTGGGCGCCCGTTCCGGCGCAGGGGCATCGTCGGCCATCAACTTCCCCATCAGGCCTCGCAGGATCGCCAGCGTCGGCGCCTCGCTGCGCTGACGCAGCGTGACCAGCCCGAAGCGGGCGGTGCTGCGCATGGGCGGGTCCATGGGCAATTCGGCCAGGTCCGGGGCGACGGCGCGCACGGCCAGCAGAACGGTGTCGCTGTTGCGCGCAACATCCACGAGGCTGGGCAGCTCCTCGCACTGCAGTGTGACGAACCGCGCCGGGTGGGCCGTGGCGCCATAGGTCTCCACCAGCAGCCAGGCCACCTGGTCGCTCAGCGGCGTGGAGGCGACGGGGTAGCGCTGCACATCCTCGAAGCGCAGATCCCGCTGCAGGCGGGCGAGTGGATGGTCGGTGCGGCACATGAAGGCGGCGCGCATTTCGTGCACGACGTCCAACGCAAGGTCGGGTGCGGGCCGCAGCGCGCGCAGGTCCACGACCAGGGCATCGAGCAGGCGCTCGCGTAGCGAGTGCACCAGCAGATCGGTGCTGCCGCGCGCCACCTCGGTTCGCACGCCGGGATGGTGCACGGTCATGTGCTGCAGGAACGGCGTCATCAATATTGCGCCGGGGCCCGATCCCAGGCCCACACGCACGGTGCCGGCCGCACCCTCGCGCAATTGGCGCCCCCTGTCACGCAGCTCGTCGGCTTCGGCCACCAGGGCGCGCGCCCGTCCCAGCATCTCGCGGCCGAAGGCTGTGAGTTCGCTGTGGCGGCCGATGCGGTCGAACAAGGGTATGCCCAGCTCCTGCTCCAGCGCGCGCACGCTGCGGCTGAGGGCCGGCTGTGTCAGATGCATGGCCTCGGCCGAGCGGCTGAAGGAGCCGGTCTGCGCCACCGATATGAGATGCCTGAGCTGCACCAGCGTCATGATTTTTCGCGCCCTGAAGTCTGCATGAAACTCATGCTAATGCAGCCAACAATGCATTGGACGTTCGATGACCCGGCTCCTAGGATGCCGCGTATCCGGCCGACCGAGCCGGAGCCATCCACCAAGGAGACATGATGAGATTTTTGTTCCAGCGCGTTTGGCTGACGGGCGCCGGCCTGCTGCTGAGCGCGGGCCTGGCCTGTGCGCAGAGTCCGTCCTCCAGGCCCGTAAGCCTGATGGTTCCCTATCCGGCCGGCGGCCCTTCGGATGCCATTGCCCGCATCTTCAGCGTGCCGCTGTCCAAGGCACTGGGCCAGCAGGTCATTGTGGAGAATCTGGGCGGCGTGAGCGGTGCCATGGCCGCGCAAAAGGTGCTGGCAGCGCCGCCCGACGGCCACTACGTCTTCCAGGGCTCGCCCAACGAGGTGATCCTGTCGCCGCTGGCCAATGCCGCCGTGCGGCTCAAGGCCGAGGATTTTCGCCTGGTCCATCCCGTGGCCGAGGCCGTGATGGTCTTCGTCGCCCGCAAGGACCTGGAGGCCGGCAACGTGGATGAGCTGATCTCACTGGCCCGCAAAAGCGCCAGCCGGCCGCTGTCATACGGCAGCGTCGGCATTGGCTCGCTCTACCACCTGATCTTGGAGAAGGTGCAGCAGGACGCTGGCATACAACTCATGCATGCGCCCTACAAGGGCAATGCGCCGCTGCTGCAGGACATAGGCAGCGGGCAAGTCGATTTCGCTGTGCTCGTCTACAGCGCAGCCATGGGCGCGCTGGCCGAGCAGGGCCGGCTCAAGATCCTGGGCCAGCTGGGGGAGCAGCGATCGGAGCTGCTCAAGAATGTGCCCACGGTGCGTGAGGGCCGGGAGCTGAAAAACTTCGCCTACAAGACCTGGACCAGTTTCCTGGTGCGCAAGGACACGCCGCAGGAGGTGGTGCAAAGGTTGCACCAGGCGATAGGCGCCATGCTCAAGGATCCGGGCGTGCGCGAACAACTGGCCCTGCAGACGCAACTGGCCGCGGCGCCCATGTCGCTGGCCGAAGCCGCGCAGTTCTATTAGGCCGAGACCGCCCGCTACCGCAGCATTGCCCGCTCCATCCGCCTGCAACCCCAGTGAGACGCCGCACATGAACACCCTTCTGGACACTTTGCGCGGCTCGGCCGCAGCCTTCGTCGAGGTGCGCCGCGACATCCACAGGCACCCCGAGCTCGGCTTCGAGGAGCACCGCACCAGCGCCCTGGTCGCTCGGCAGCTGGAGCAATGGGGCTACGAGGTGGAGCGTGGCCTGGGCGGCACGGGCGTGGTGGGGCGGCTGGTGCGCGGCAGCGGCAGCCGGCGCCTGGGCCTGCGCGCCGACATGGACGCGCTGCCCATCGCCGAGACCAATGCCTTCGCCCACGCCAGCACGCATGACGGCGTGATGCATGCCTGCGGGCACGACGGCCATACAGCCATGCTGCTGGCGGCGGCCCGGCATCTTGCCCATGACGGCGCTTTTGACGGGACTTTGACGCTGATCTTCCAGCCTGCGGAGGAGGGCGGCGGCGGTGCCCTGCGCATGATGGAAGACGGGCTGTTCGAGCGCCACCCCTGCGACGCCATCTTCGCCATGCACAACATGCCGGGCATGCCCCAAGGGAGGCTGGCGCTGCGCGAGGGCGCAGCCATGGCGTCCTCCGACTACGCCACGCTCACCCTCACCGGCGTGGGAGGGCACGGTGCCATGCCGCACCGCACGGCCGACCCCATCGTTGCGGCCGCCAGCATCATCATGGCCTTGCAGACCATCGTCTCGCGCAACATCGATCCGCTGCAGATGGCGGTGGTGACCGTGGGCGCCATCCATGCGGGCAAGGCCAACAACGTGATTGCCCACAGCGCTGCGCTGGAGTTGAGCGTGCGTGCGCTGGATGCCGATGTGCGCAGGCTGCTGGAGCAGCGCATTCGCGACCTGGTGAGTGCGCAGGCCGAGAGCTTCGGCGTGCAGGCGCAACTCGACTGGCGACCCGGCTATGCCGTGCTGGTCAACACGCCCAAGGAGACGGACTTCGCGCGCCAGATCGCGCTGGAGCTGCTGGGCCCGGAACATGTCACGCTGCAGGCGCCGCCCTTGCCGGGCAGCGAAGACTTTGCCTTCATGCTGCAGCGCGTGCCAGGCAGCTATCTGCTGATTGGCAATGGCGAGGGAAGCGAGCAAGGCGCCTGCATGGTGCACAACCCGGGCTATGACTTCAACGACGACAACATCGCCGTGGGCGCCGCCTATTGGGTGCTGCTGGCGCAGCGGTTTCTGGTGGCCGGTTGAACTGCTTGAGCCCGGCGCATCTCATTCGCCGTGGTGGATTTCCATCCAGCCCACGCGCCCCTGACCGCTCTCATTGAGGCGGCCCACAAAGCCTTCAGCCTGCGACTGCGGCAGGCGCAGATCGAACTGCACCAGGGAGCCATGCTCGACCTGGAGCAGCTCGGCGCCTGCTGCATCGACCTCGCGGCGCACCAGGCCTTCCAGCGCATAGGGCACGGCGCAGCGCAGCGATTGCATGCGCTGCAGTGTCACTTTCTCGGCGGTCAGCAAGGCCTGGGCCACGGCATCGGTGTAGGCGCGAACCAGGCCACCGGCGCCCAGCTTGACGCCGCCGAAGTAGCGCACCACGGTGGCCAGCACGCCTTCCAGATCCTGGTGGCGCAGCACGTCCAGCATGGGGCGGCCTGCCGTGCCGCTGGGCTCGCCGTCATCGACGGCTGCCGACTGGCCGCCTGCCAGCAGAGCCCAGCAGATATGGGCGGCGCCGGGGTGCTCGCGCCATAGCGCATCGACCACCGCCTGGGCGCTGGCGCGGTCGGCCATCGGCTGCACGCAACCGATGAAGCGGCTTTTCTTGATGATGAGTTCGCTGTGCGCGGGCGCGCGGAGTGTCTGTGGCATGGAGGGCGGCAAGCTTACCCGATCGTCCCTGGCCCGGGGTTTGGCGCATGGATTCATTACGCCTTTATTACGAAGCGCTACACATTTGTGAGCATGCGTACCTTGTGTTATTTCAGCTTCAGAGGGTTGCATCCAGGTTTGTCCTACAGAAATCGTGAAAGATTCGCAGTAAGCTTTCTGTCAAGGAGGCGCAACCATGAACACCCCACCTTCCCGCGATCCCGTTCTCACTGAACACACCTTTGGCCGCGATCATTTCAGTCCCCCGCCCATGGCGCTGGAGCAAGCTGGTCAGGACCATGAAGCCGCTGGCGGCGGCATTCCTCTGGATCTGGACCAGCGCATCCGCAACGTCGGCGAATGGTGATGGCAGGTGCCGCCTGGCCAAGGGCCTGCAGCGGCATCAGTACTGTCAGGTCCGGCTGGACCGTGCAGCGGCCCGCCGACAGGCGGTGACCCTCAAGCGAACAGACCGCGAACCAGGTGCAGAAGGCTCTTGCCTCGCTGCGCTGGATTTATCATTTCCAGTTCAACATACCCACCCAGGCCGGCTGCGCGAAGCGCCGGCCTTTTTGCATTCCTGCAGGAACCATGAGCACTGACACAGGGCGCAGCCATTGGCTGCTGGCGCCTGCCTCCGCCAGCGACGCCAGCCTGCCCGTGCCCCTGGGCGATGTGACGGCGCTGCTGGAGCAGGTGGGCCGCTCCAGCGCCAGCAGCGACGAGGTGGCCGGGCAGTTGCTGCATTTGCTGGGCCGGCATGTGCCGCTGGCGCAGTGCACCATCTTCTCGTTCCAGGGGCGATCGCGGCCGCGCATCGTGGGTTTTGGCGACCGGGCACGCACGGGCGCGCTGCCCATGATTTCGCAGGACTACAGCGAGCGCTTCTATCCGCTCGACGGCGCACAGCGCGTGATGCAGGCCGAACTGGCGCGGCAGCAGCGCGACCCCCAGGCTCCCGCGCGCGTCTGGCTGCATCGCCAGCGCCCCTGCGATGTCAGCCATCCCGAGTACCGCCATGTCTGCTATGAGTTGCCGCGCCTGGTGGAGCGGCTCTCGCTGCTGACCCTGCAGCCTGGCGCACGGTGGCTGGCGGTGAACCTGTACCGGGGCGAGGAGCACGGCTGCCTTGATGCGCAATCCATCGCACGCATCGAAGCCTTTGCGCCCCTGGTCATGCAGGCCATGCGCCTGCACTATGCGGGCCAGGCGTTGCAGGACGATCTGGCGGGGCTGGTGCTGGCGCGCCTGGCCGGGCGCTTTGCCCAGCTCACGCAGCGCGATCTGGACGTGGTGCGCTGCGTGATCGAGGGGCTTGATGCCGAGCGGCTGGCGCAGCGCCTGGGCATCACCGTGTCCAGCGCGCGAACCTATCTCAAGCGGGTCTGCGCCAAACTGGGCGTGCAGGGGCAGCGTGAGCTGTTTGCCTTGTTGATGGCGCCCGAGGCGCTGTGCTGAGCCCCGGAGGTGGGTGCCGCAGTCTGTCCCCATCTGGGGACATCGCAATGGCCGGTGCTGCCTACACTGCGCCCTGAACAAGACGCACGACGGAGACCCCCATGCACCAGCCCCATGCCCAGCCCAGGCAGTCCATCTACTACCGCTACCAGGTGCATCGGCCCTGGCTGCCATCGGAGCATCCGGGGGTGCAGCGGCACCCCGTCGTCATCGTCGGAACGGGGCCGGTAGGCCTGACCACGGCACTGGAGCTGGCGCGCCACGGGCAGCGATGCGTGCTGCTGGAGTCCGAGCTGCAGGTATCCGAAGGCAGCCGCGCCATCGTCTTCACGCGCCGCTCCATGGAGATCCTCCAGCAGGTGGGCGTGGCCGGGCGGGTCAGCGACAGCGGGCTGCCATGGCGCTTTGGCAACTCCTTCTACCGGGGCCAGCGCGTGTTTCGCATGGAAGCACCGCACAGCGAGGACGACCGCTTCTTCCCCATGACCAACCTGCAGCAGCAGTACCTGGAGGAGTACCTGGTCGATGCCGTGCTGGCCCATCCGCTGATCGAGTTGCGCTGGGGCAACCGCGTGGAGCGGGTGGAGCAGGCTGGCGAAGGCGCCGCTGCAAAAGCGCGGCTGCAGGTGGACACGCCTGAGGGGCCGTATGCGCTGGAAGCCGACTGGCTGGTCGCAGCCGATGGCGCACGTTCGGGCATACGCACGGCCATGGGCCTGGTCATGGAAGGGGCGTCATACGAAGGCCGCTTCGTGATTGCCGACATCCGCATCGACCTGCCGCTGCCCACCGAGCGCCTGGCCTTCTTCGATCCGGTGTGGAACCCCGGCAACACCATCCTCATGCACCGCGAGCCGCACGGCATCTGGCGCGTGGACTACCAGTTGCCTGCGGGCGAAGATCCGCAGCAGGCACTGCAGCCCGAATCGCTCAAGGCGCGCATTGACGCGCAACTGGAGATGATCGGCTTTGGCGGCACGCCCTGGGAGATGGACTGGAGCTCGGTCTACTCGGCGCGCGCGCTGACCTTGCCGGACTACGTGCACGGCCGCGTGGTCTTCACGGGCGATGCGGCCCACCTGCTGCCCATCTTCGGGGTGCGCGGCGCCAACACCGGTTTCCAGGACGCCCAGGCCCTGGCCTGGCGCCTGGCCCTGGTGGCGCGCGGCGTGGCGCCGGCCCGGTTGCTGGACAGCTACAGCAGCGAGCGCGTGGGCGCGGCGCGCGAGATTGTCGAAGAGGCCGGCAAGAGCACGCGCTTCATGGCGCCGCCTTCCCGCGGCTTCCGGCTGCTGCGCGATGCCGTGCTGTCGCTGTCGCTCACCCAGGCCTTCGTGCGCCCGCTGTACCACTGGCGCACATCACGCCCCCACGAGTACGCCCGCTCGCCCCTCAACAGCCGGGACGACGACAACCATTTGTTCAAGGGCGGCCCCGCCCATGGCGCGCCGCCGCAGAACGTGTGCCTGGCGCCGGACGACTATCTGCTGGACCACCTGGGCGGCGGCTTTGACCTGCTGTATTTCACCGATGGCTCGGCCGTGCCGCCCGCGTTGAGCGAGGTTGCCCGCGTGGTGCGCGGCCGCGGCGTGGGCCTGCGCATCGTGGCCATCTCCAGCCAGGCGCAGCCGCAGCCAGTTCAGGGCGCTGACCTGACCCTTTCCGATAGTCAGGGCCGCTGCCGCGAACGCCATGGCGTGCCTGCCGATCCACCTTCTGGCGCAGCCTACCTGCTGCGGCCTGACCAGCATGTCTGCGCACGCTGGCTGGCGCTGGATGCGCGGCGCCTGCAATCCGCACTCGACAACGCCACCTGCACGCAAGGAGCCCAGGCATGAGCCAAGCACACACATCGACCGACACGCTTGAATCGCCCGGCACCCTGGATATCGCCGGTCTGGAGGCCGTCTACGACCAACTGGCCACGGCCATTGACGCGGCAGGCCCGCAGCAGTCCGAGCTGTTTCTGGTCAAGCTGGCGCTGCTGGCTGCCGAGCGGCTGGGCAGCGCCCAGCAGTTCTCCGAGCTGGTGCAGGCGGCGCAGCAGGATCTTCAGCCTAGGGTAAACAGTTAGCCCTGCCGGGTGGTCGCGTGGCCGGTGCTGGCTAACATCGGCCCGGAATCAAGGATGCCACGACCCCATGGATGTGCTGAGCGAAGTTCTCGATATTTGCCGGTCAGAGCGCGCCGTGACGGCGCGTTTTGCGCTGACCGCGCCGTGGAGCCTGAAGTCAACGGGCGTCACGGGCGCAATGATCCGCATGGCGCGCGGCGCGCCTTACTGGATACAGGTGGAGGGCATGCAGCCGCTGCGGGTCGAGCCGGGCGACCTGGTCATGCTGCCCATGGGCGCGGCACATGTGGTCGCCTCGGACCTGGGCATGGCCTGCGAGCTGTTCTCGCGGCTGATCTCCCGACATGCCGAAGGCCCGCAGGACGAGAATCCGCTGGTCTTCAGCCATGGCGGCGGGGGCGAGGCGACCGACATGTTTTCGGCCCTGCTGTGGTTTTCAGCCTATTGCCGGCATTCGGTGTTCCGCATCCTGCCGCCGCTTATCCACATCCGTGCAAGCGATCTGCCACTGGCCGATTGCCTGGCCGCCACCATGCAGTCGCTCACGCTGGAGACGCTGGCGCGGCGCCCGGGCTGGCGCCTGTCGGCCGCGCGCATGGGCGAGTTGCTGCTGGTCAACATCCTGCGCGAGCACCTGGCGCGCGAGGCAGCCGTGGGTGAAGGCTGGCTGCGGGGCCTGGGCGATGCCTGCATTGCCCGCGCCATCGTCTGCATGCACCGGGAGCCGCAGCGCAGCTGGAGCGTGGAGACGCTGGCGGCCGAGGCCGGCATGTCGCGCACCCGCTTCAGCATGCGTTTCAAGCAGCTGGTGGGCGCCACCCCCATCGGCTACCTGACGGCGCACCGCATGGCGCTGGCCGCCCAGCAGATGGAGGCCGGCGGGCTGTCATCGGCCCGCATCGCAGAGAACGCGGGCTACGACTCTCCCAAGGTGTTTGCGCGGGCCTTCCGCCGCTGGTCCGGGCACACGCCCAAGGCCTATCTGGCGCAGGAGGCAGCGAAGAGGTCGGGCTGGCAGCAGCAGGAAGGCCGTATCAGAGGGCTGGAGCAAGACCCTTAGCCAGCAGGGTTGAGTGCCGAAACGTACACTGGCCGGTTCCTTCCGCACAGGCTCCCAGAAGCCGAACCGCCCATCATGAACGCCCCCGTTGACGTTTCCTTTTTCCATCGCGCTGCCAAGCCGCTGACCAGCTACCGACCGTACTGGGCCAAGCGCTTCGGCACGGCCCCGTTCCTGCCGATGAGCCGGGCCGAGATGGACCAGCTTGGCTGGGACAGCTGCGACGTGATCCTGGTGACGGGCGATGCCTATGTGGATCACCCCAGCTTCGGCATGTCGGTGATCGGCCGGGTGCTGGAGGCGCAGGGCTTTCGCGTGGGCATCATCGCCCAGCCCGACTGGCAGAGCGCCGAGGCCTTCAAGGCCCTGGGCCGTCCCAACCTGTTCTGGGGCGTGACGGCGGGCAACATGGATTCGATGATCAACCGCTACACGGCCGATCGCAAGATCCGCTCCGACGATGCCTACACGCCGGGCGACGTGGGCGGCAAGCGCCCCGACCGCGCGGCCATTGTCTACAGCCAGCGCTGCCGTGAGGCATACAAGGACGTGCCCATCGTGCTCGGCGGCATCGAGGGCAGCCTGCGCCGCATCGCCCACTACGACTACTGGAGCGACAAGGTGCGCCGCTCCATCGTGGTGGACAGCAAGTGCGACATCCTGCTGTACGGCAACGCCGAACGCGCCCTTGTCGAGGTGGCCCACCGCCTGGCCGCGCGCGAGCCCGTGGAAAGCATTACCGATGTGCGCGGCACGGCCTTCTTCCGCCGCGAGTCGGAAGCGGGCTGGTTCGAGCTGGACTCATCCGTGGTGGACGAGCCCGGCGTGGTCGAGCCCCACATCAACCCCTACATGACCACCAGCGAGCAGGCCGAGGCCCAGGGCCAGACCTGCTCCAAGGAAGAGGGTGATGCCGCCGCGAAGCCGGACGGTGCCTCGGTCGCCGCCGTTCAGACCATCCAGTTCGTGCCCAATCCGTCGCTGCGCGGCAAGGGCAAGCAGCCGCCGCGCGACAAGACCGTGCTGCGCCTGCCCAGCTACGAGCAGGTCAAGGCCGATCCCATCCTCTACGCACACGCCAACCGCGTGCTGCACCTGGAAACCAATCCCGGCAACGCCCGCGCCCTGGTACAGGCCCACGGCGAAGGCGTGACCGCGCGCGATGTGTGGCTGAACCCGCCCCCCATTCCGCTGACCACGGCCGAGATGGACTGGGTCTTCGGCCTGCCCTATGCGCGCAGCCCCCATCCCAGCTATGCCGACGCCAGCGGCAGCCATGAGGGCGAGACCAAGATCCCGGCCTGGGAGATGATCCGCACCTCGGTCAACATCATGCGCGGCTGCTTCGGCGGCTGCACCTTCTGCTCCATCACCGAGCATGAGGGCCGCATCATCCAAAGCCGTTCCGAGGAGTCCATCATCCAGGAGGTCGAGGACATCCGCGACAAGGTCAAGGGCTTCACCGGCACCATCTCCGACCTGGGCGGCCCCACGGCCAACATGTACCGCCTGGGCTGCAAGAGCCCCGAGATCGAGGCCGCCTGCCGCAAGCCCAGCTGCGTGTTCCCCGGCATCTGCCAGAACCTGCACACCGACCACGCCCCGCTGGTCAAGATCTACCGCCGCGCGCGCAATCTGCCGGGCATCAAGAAGATCCTGATCGGTTCGGGCCTGCGCTACGACCTGGCCGTGAAGTCGCCCGAGTACGTCAAGGAGCTGGTGCAGCACCATGTGGGCGGCTACCTGAAGATCGCGCCCGAGCACACCGAGTCCGGGCCGCTGACCAAGATGATGAAGCCGGGCATCGGCAGCTATGACCGCTTCAAGCAGATGTTCGAGCAGTTCAGCGAGGAAGCGGGCAAGAAGCAGTACCTGATTCCGTACTTCATCGCGGCCCACCCGGGCACCAGCGACGAGGACATGATGAACCTCGCCATCTGGCTGAAGAAGAACGGATTCCGCGCCGACCAGGTGCAGACCTTCTATCCCAGCCCCATGGCCACGGCCACGGCCATGTACCACTCTGGCCGCAACACGCTGACCAAGGTGCGCCGCGAGATGCGCGACGTGAACGAGGAGTCGGTGGACATCGTGCGCGGTGAAAAGCGCCGACGCCTGCACAAGGCCTTTCTGCGCTACCACGACCCGAACAACTGGCCGCTGCTGCGCGAGGCCTTGAAGGCCATGGGCCGTGCCGACCTCATCGGCAACGGCAAGCAGCACCTGATCCCCACCTTCCAGCCCCTGGTCGATGGCGGCTACCAGAGCGCGCGCCGCAAGAACAGCACGCAGGGTACGGGCGTGGCCGCACGTGCCGTGGTATCCCAGCAGGGCAAGGCCTACGCCCTCAACAAGGCCGGCGGCAAGAATGCCGGGCCGGGCAAGGTGCTGGCAGAGTCGCGCGAGCCTGCGGGCGATGTGCGTTTCCGTTCCAGCCAGCCCCAGCCTGGCCGCATGCTGACCCAGCACACGGGCCTGCCGCCGCGCCCCGGTGTGGGTGGTCCTTCCCGTTCTGCGGGCGCTGCCGGTTCGGGCCGCAAGGCGGCGCCGGGCGGTCGCAAGCCGCGCTGACGCGACTTCGCCTCTAGCTGGCGGCCGGCGCCAGCGTGCCCTGCCATTCGCGGCGGGCGGCCTGGGCGCCGCTTTCAAAGTAATGCGTGTCCAGCGGCACGGGCCGTGCCAGGGCAAAGCCCTGTGCATAGTCCACGCCCACGGCCTGAAGGGCCTGGGCGATCTCGCGGGTTTCCACATACTCGGCCACGGTGCGCTTGCCCAGGATGTGGCCTATGCGGTTGATCATCTCCACCATGGCGTGGTTGCTGGGGTCCTGGAGCATGTCGCGCACAAAGCCGCCGTCGATCTTCAGATAGTCCACGGGCAGCTGCTTCAGATAGGTCAGCGAGGACATGCCCACGCCAAAGTCATCCAGCGCAAAGCGGCAGCCCAGGGTGCGCAGGGCCTGGATCAGCCTGGTGGCACTGGACAGGCTGGCGATGGCGCTGGTCTCCGTGATCTCGAAGCACAGCAGTTGCGGCGCAATGCCATGTGTGCTCAGCTGTTTCTGCACGAAGTCCAGCAGCCCGTCGTCATCCAGGCTGGGGCCTGACAGGTTGATGGCGCAGGTGTCGATGTGGCGCAGTGCGGCCGGATGCTGGGCCAGCGTGGCCAGCGTTCTGGCGATCACCCAGCGGTCCACCGTGGGCATGATGCCGTAGCGCTCGGCCGCGGGAATGAAGGTGGCCGGCGAGATGATCTGGCCCTGCTCGTCGCGCAGCCGCAGCAGCACCTCGAAATGCAGGCCCCGCTGGCCGTCGGGCTGCAGCGGTGCAATGCTTTGGGCGTACAGGCAAAAGCGCTCCTGCTCCAGCGCCATGCGTATGCGTGTCACCCATTCCATCTCGCTGACGTGACGGGTGTACTCGCCATCGTCGCTGCGGTAGACGTAGATGCGGTTGCGGCCGCGCTCCTTGGCGCGGTAGCAGGCCATGTCGGCCATGCGCAGCAGGTCCTGGGCCGACTGGACCTCGCCGCCGATGTGCACCAGGCCGATGCTCAGCCCCGTGCGCAGCACCTGCTTGCCCCAGTGCACATGCAGGGCCTCGGTCGCCTGGCGCAGCTTCTCGGCAATGCGCAGGGCGGGCTCGGGCGGGCAGTTCTCCAGAAGAACGCCGAATTCATCTCCGCCCAGCCGCGCGAGGGTGTCGGTCTCGCGCAGGTTGTGCAGCAGCAGGCGGCTGACCTCGCACAGCATCTCGTCGCCCGCCGGGTGGCCGCAGGTCTCGTTGATGAGCTTGAACTGGTCCAGGTCCATGTACAGCACGGCCGAGGGCCGCAGCCTGTGCTGGCCCTGGTTGAGCAGGCGCTGCAGGCGGCGCTCGAACTCGACGCGGTTCTCCAGCCCGGTCAGCCCATCGTGGCTGGCATGCCAAGACAGTTGGTCCAGATACTGCTGCTCGCGCGAGACATCCCTGAGCACGATCACCGCACCGGCCGGGCGCTCTCCACCGCCGCTGATGGCCGACCCCATGAGCTTGACCGGCACGATGCTGCGGTCATGGCGCCGCAGCCAGCGCGTGTGCTCCTCGCGCAATTGCTGGCCCGACAGCAAATGGGCCAGCAGGCTTTCCGCGGTCTGGGTGGTGTCAATGCTGTTGAAATGCAGGCCCTTGGCCAGGTGCTGGCCCTTGAGCTGCTGCTCGCTGCTGCCCAGCAGGCCCAGCGCGGCGGGGTTGGCATAGTCCACCACGCCCTGGGCGTCCGTGGTGATCACGGCATCCCCCAGCGAGGCCAGCGTGGTCTGGGCCCTTTCCTTTTCCGTCAGCAGGTCGTTTTGCACCTGCTGGCGCTGCTGCAGCATGCGCCGCGTATGCCAGAGCGCCACCAGGATCAGCGCCACACCCAGCACCAGATGGATGCCCTGCAGCCACATCACCATCTGCCGTGAACTGCGGCCCAGCGAGGCGCTGAACTGCTGGGTGGCCGGTGTGACGCCGGCGTTGATCTGCTCGATCTCGCGTTTCCAGGTGATGGCGTCCTCGGCGCTGACGCTGCCCACGGCGTGGCGCTGCTCTATCTCCTGGGCCAGCCTGTCGAGCTGCTGCAGGTACTGATCGCCTTGTTTCCAGTAGCGATAAGGCTCTTCCAGAAGCTCGACATGGCGGAAGGTCTGCATGAGCCAGATCAGCGCCTCGGCATCTTCAGGGTGGTTGCCTCCCAGAAGAATGCCGGCACGCGCATCCTTGACCCTGGCTGGCACATCGTCCAGCGCCATGCGCGCCTGCCAGTCGCCCGCGGGAATGGCCATGGCCTGCTCGAAGCGCGCCAGATCGCGCGCCGAGCCGCTGTCCACATAGCGGCTCAGGGCGTAGATGGCGTCCTTCTGTGCCTTGGACCACAGGCTTTCCCCGGCCACAAAGGCCCGCACCGCAGACACAAGGTAGAGGCTGCCGCTGGCCATGACCACCAGCACCACGACCACCAGCACCAGGGGCCAGATGCGCTGCACCAGCTGCAGTACCGGCACATGGGCTGGGGGCTGGCTTTGCATGGGCGGAGCAGGGGAGGGTTGGCCGTGTGGGCGGCTCAGGCGCTGGCGCCAATGCGCCGCAGAACTGGCGCCGAATGGCTGGGTGGCTGACGCGTCCCGGATATCCGGGCGGTTGATGGATGTTCTCGAACCATGGGGCTGCCTCCAGATAAGCCGATTATGGGTGTTTCCAGATGTGTTCGGGTTGTCCGGTTGTATGCGCAACTCCGATTTAAGAGGAGCGGGCTATTACGGTAAAGAGGGTCATTGGCCGCAGCGTGCCCGCATGCTGCGGCCAGCCATGACCTGCGCGGCTTGTAGGTTGCGGGCAGGTGGTGCTTTTGGGTGTCCGCCTACAAGCGAGGCCGTGCCTGGGGTGGGTCGGGCAGAGGGTGCAGGGGCAGATCGTGCTGCTCGGCCAGGTCTGCCAGCTCGGCGCAGGACAAGGGGGCCAGGAAGGCTTGCAGAGCTGCATGCATGGCGGGGCTGCGCATGCTGGCGATGCTGCCATCGCCATTCACCGACGCCACGGCGCACAGGCGGGCCGCGAAATGCGGCTCCAGGGCCGCTACGGCCACCGATCCATCGGCGCAGGCGTAGACGCGATAGCCTGCGTGCGCGCCGCCCACATCGCCATCGGGCCGGGTCAGGCCCCAATGCCAGGGCAAAGCCAGCCACTGCGCGGCCTGGGCCAGGCCTGTTTCCTGGAGACTGCCGTGGCCGCTGCGCTGGCGCAGCAGCCAGGCCTTGAGCACGGCTTCGCTGGCCATCAGCGCACCGGCCATGTCGGCAAACAGGCTGGGTGGCATGGCGCCGCCCTGTACCAGCCCCGCCTCGGCCTGGTAGGTCAGGTCATGGCCCGGCACATCGGCCAGGGCTCCCGCGCTGCCGACGATGCGCACCAGCGACAGCTGCGGATGGCGCTGCTGCAGCGACGCCCAGTCCAGCCCCAGCTTGGCCAGTGCGGCGGGGCGGAACGAGGTGAGCAGGATGTCGGCCGCATCCAGCGCATCGTGCAGCGCCGCCTGTCCTTCCTCGCTCTTGAGCTGTGCCTGCCAGACCGCAATGCCCTGGTGCATATCGGCATAGGCTTGCGGGCTGTAGTGCGCCATCGGGTCTGCACCGGCCACACCGGCTGCACCGGCCGCAGCGGCCGCTGCGGGCTGTGCAGCCGGAGGCTCCAGCTTGCTGCACTGCGCGCCCATGGCGGCACAGCGCATCAGGGCGGCGGGGCCGGGCAGATTCAGGGCCAGACTCAGGATGCGCACGCCCGACAACGGCAGCCCGTTGATGGGGGAAGAAGGGAGGGACGCGGGTAGCGCAATAGCGTCAAGGGGCGCGTGATCGGGCATGGGTATCGAGCGTCTCGGTGTGCATTCGGTGTTTCAACTGCACGCATGATCGCACCCATGCCTCCAAGGGCCTGGCGCATACCGGACGGTGAGGATGCAAAAGCCGCCCGGAAAAAGAAAATGCCGCCAGGGCAATGCACCGTTGGCGGCATGTCTGCAAACCCGGCACATGGCCGGGCAGCCGGGGTGGGGGTCAGACCACCTTGGCGATCGACTGGCAGACGTAGTCGATGTTCTTGCTGTTGAGCGCGGCCACGCACATGCGGCCCGTATCCGTGCCGTACACGCCGAACTCGGTGCGCAGGCGCACCATCTGGTCCTTGCTCAGGCCGGAGTAGCTGAACATGCCGATCTGGGTGGTGATGAAGCCCATGTCCTGCTGGACACCGGCAGCCTTCAGGCCGTCAACCAGCTTCTGGCGCATGGCCTTGATGCGCACGCGCATCTCGCCCAGTTCCTTTTCCCACAGTGCGCGCAGCTCGGGGTTGTTCAGCACGGCGGCCACCACGGCTCCACCATGGGTGGGCGGGTTGGAGTAGTTGGTGCGGATGACGATCTTGAGCTGGCTCAGCACGCGGGCCGCTTCTTCCTTGTCGTTGGCCACCACCGACAGCGCGCCCACGCGCTCGCCGTACAGGCTGAAGCTCTTGGAGAACGAGGTCGAGACGAAGATGTTCAGGCCGGCGGCCACGAACTTGCCGATCACGGCGCCGTCTTCGGCAATGCCGTGGCCAAAGCCCTGGTAGGCCATGTCGAGGAAGGCCACCAGACCCTTGGCCTTGACGGCGGCGATCACTTGGTCCCACTGCTCGGCCGTGATGTCATAGCCGGTCGGGTTGTGGCAGCAGGCGTGCAGCACCACGATGGTGCCGGCGGCGGCCGCGTTCAGGTCGGCCAGCATGCCTTCGAAGTTCACCTTGCGGTTGACCGCGTCGTAGTAGGCATAGGTGCCCACTTCGAAGCCTGCATTGGTGAAGATGGCCTTGTGGTTTTCCCAGCTCGGGTCGGAGATCAGCACCTTGGCGGCGGGGCTGATCTTCTTGAGGAAGTCGGCGCCGATCTTCAGGCCGCCAGTGCCGCCGATGGCCTGCACCGTGGACACGCGGCCGGACTTGACGACGTCGGACTCGGCGCCGAACACCAGGCCCTTGACTGCGGCATCATAGGCAGCGATGCCGTCGATGGGCAGGTAGCCGCGGGCCGTGGGCTTGTCCATCATCGCCTTCTCGGCGGCCTGCACGCATTCGAGCAGGGGCAACTTGCCGTTGTCGTCGAAGTACACGCCCACGCCCAGATTCACCTTGCTGGGGTTGGTGTCGGCAGCGAACTGCTCGTTCAGACCCAGGATGGGGTCGCGGGGGGCCATTTCGACGGCGGTAAACAGAGACATGAAGCGTCCTTGGGATGTCTTGGGAGGTGGAAAAAACGCGGCTAGCCCCAAGCTACGGTAGGCTTTCGGGTTAACCCATGAATTCTAGCGATCTCGCCGGCCGATACTCACTTTTGCGAACCCACGTCATGCACGAAGTCTCTGATTCCTCTCCAGCACCTGAGGCCTCCGGCCAGTTCGTGCATTTCGCGGACTCCCCCTTCGAGCTGTTCCAGCCCTATCCGCCGGCCGGCGATCAGCCTGCCGCCATTGAAAAGCTGGTCGAAGGCATCCAGGACGGCGAATCCTTCCAGACCCTGCTGGGCGTGACGGGCTCGGGCAAGACCTTCACCATGGCCAACGTGATTGCCCGCCTGGGCCGCCCGGCCATTGTCTTCGCACCCAACAAGACGCTGGCAGCGCAGCTGTACAGCGAATTCCGCGAGTTCTTTCCCAAGAACTCCGTCGAATACTTCGTCAGCTACTACGACTACTACCAGCCCGAGGCCTATGTGCCACAGCGCGACCTGTTCATCGAAAAGGACAGCGCCATCAACGAGCACATCGAGCAGATGCGGCTGTCTTGCACCAAAAGCCTGATGGAGCGGCGCGACGTGGTCATCGTCGCCACGGTCTCGGCCATCTACGGCATCGGCGAGCCCGAAAGCTACCACCGCATGATCATGACGCTGCGCACCGGCGACCGCATCAACCAGCGCGACGTCATCGCGCAACTGATCCGCATGCAGTACCAGCGCAACGACCAGGACTTCAGCCGGGGCAAGTTCCGCGTGCGCGGCGACACCATCGACGTCTTCCCCGCCGAGCATTCCGAGCTGGCCATCCGCATCGAACTGTTCGACGACGAGGTCGAAAGCCTGCAATTGTTCGACCCGCTGACGGGCCGCGTGCGCCAGAGCATTCCGCGCTTCACCGTCTACCCCAGCAGCCACTACGTCACGCCGCGCGACAAGGTTCTGGCCGCCGTGGAAACCATCAAGCTGGAACTGGCCGAGCGGCTCAAGCAACTGGTGGGAGGCGGCAAGCTGGTCGAGGCCCAGCGCCTGGAGCAGCGCACACGCTTCGATCTGGAGATGCTCACCGAGGTCGGCCACTGCAAGGGCATCGAGAACTACACCCGCCACCTCTCAGGCGCCGCACCCGGCGAGCCGCCCAGCACCCTGACCGACTACCTGCCCGGCGACGCCCTCATGTTCCTGGACGAGAGTCACCAGATGATCGGCCAGCTCAACGCCATGTACAGCGGCGACCGCTCGCGCAAGACCACGCTGGTGGAATACGGCTTTCGGTTGCCTTCGGCGCTGGACAACCGGCCGCTCAAATTCGAGGAATTCGAGCAGCGCATGCGCCAGGTCATCTTTGTCTCCGCCACGCCGGCAGACTACGAGAAGACCCACTCGGGCCAGGTCGTGGACCAGGTCGTTCGCCCCACAGGCCTTATCGATCCTGAAATCGAAGTACGCCCGGCCACCAATCAGGTGGACGACGTGCTGCAGGAAATCCGCCTGCGCGTCGAACGCACGGAGCGTGTTCTCATCACCACGCTGACCAAGCGCATGGCCGAGCAACTCACCGACTACCTGAGTGAAAACGGCGTCAAGGTGCGCTATCTGCACTCCGACGTGGAAACGGTGGAGCGCGTGGAGATCATTCGTGACCTGCGCCTGGGTGTCTTCGACGTGCTCGTGGGCATCAACCTGCTGCGCGAGGGGCTGGACATCCCCGAAGTCTCGCTTGTCGCCATCCTCGATGCCGACAAGGAAGGCTTTCTTCGCGCCGAACGCAGTCTCATCCAGACCATCGGCCGCGCCGCGCGCAACCTGCATGGCAAGGCCATCCTCTATGCGGACCGTGTCACGGAGTCCATGAAGAAGGCCATTGGCGAGACCGAGCGCCGCCGTGCCAAGCAAATAAGCTTCAACGAGGAAAACGGAATCGAACCCAAGCAGATTGTCAAGCGGGTGAAAGACCTGATTGATGGTGTCTACAGCGAAAAAAGTGGCAAGGAAGCGGAACGCCTGCAGGCCAATCAGCTCGAAAGAGCGCGTGTCGAGGACATGTCCGAAAAAGATGTGGCCAAGGAAATCAAGCGTCTGGAGAAGCAGATGCTCGAACATGCGCGCAGCCTGGAGTTCGAACAGGCTGCGCGGGTGCGCGATCAGCTGGCGCTGCTCAAGGAGCAACTGTTCGGGGGCTCATCCGTGCAGGTTTCCTGAGGCGGCGCCTGGTCTGAAGCCCGTTAGCTCCTGTTACCCGACAAAATTGATGGGGAATGTGGTACACTAAGGGTCAACACTCAACAACAACAAAAACTTCGATGAAAAGAAGGGCTCTGAACCTTTTGAACAGGACGGAGTAAGGGCGGAGACTGTGCCCAACTCCAGTCAAATCGCTGGAGCGGGTGTTTCTGTAACGTACAAGCCTGACTGAAGGAGCTCGTAATGCGTCTCACCACCAAAGGCCGTTTTGCGGTCACTGCCATGATCGATCTGGCCCTGCGCCAGAACAATGGCCCTGTCACGCTGGCAGCCATCAGCCAGCGGCAACAGATTTCCCTGTCGTATCTGGAACAGCTGTTCGGCAAGCTGCGCCGCCATGAACTCGTCGAGTCCACCCGTGGACCCGGCGGCGGCTACACGCTCGCCCGCAAGGCTGGCGACATTACCGTGGCCGACATCATCGTCTCCGTGGACGAACCCATTGATGCCACCCAGTGTGGCGGCAAGGAAAATTGCCTGGGCGAAGCCGGCCGCTGCATGACGCATGAGCTGTGGGCCGCACTGAACCAGCGCATGGTGGAGTTCCTCGATTCCGTGACGCTGCAAAAGCTTGTGGACGAACAACTGGCCAAGGGCATCCAGATCGAGGACAAGCCCGTGGTGCGTCGCGCGATTTCCACGGCTCCCGTGGTCAAGCCCATCCGTGTGAATGCCCCGAACTCGGTATTCGCGCTGGGCAACGCCTTCGCCAAGTCCTGATCGACTTTTGACACCCTGAGGGCAGGGCACCGCCGCGCATGGCTGTGTGGCGCGGTGTTGTCCGCCTGGATGGATTCACCGGAGTTCATCGCCTTCCCGTTTTTTGCCAGCCTGAACCTTGATAAGAGCCAGTCATGGACATGACCCCGCATTTCCCCATCTATCTCGACTATGGCGCGACCACCCCCGTGGACCCTCGCGTGGTGGACGCCATGATTCCTTGGCTGCGTGAGCATTTCGGCAACGCCGCATCGCGCAGTCATGCCTGGGGTTGGGAAGCCGAGGAAGCCATCGAGAAGGCCCGCGGCCAGGTCGCAGACCTGATCGGCGCGGATCCCCGTGAGATTGTCTGGACCAGCGGTGCCACCGAGTCCATCAATCTGGCCATCAAGGGCGCGGCGCATTTCTACCAGGGCAAGGGCAAGCACCTGATCACGCTCAAGACCGAGCACAAGGCCGTGCTCGACACCATGCGTGAACTCGAGCGCCAGGGCTTTGAGGTGACCTACATGGACGTGCAGCCTGATGGCCTGCTCGACATCGAGGCATTCAAGGCCGCGCTGCGCCCCGACACCATTTTGGTCAGCGTGCTGTTCGTGAACAACGAAATCGGCGTCATCCAGGACATTCCCACCATCGGCGCGCTGTGCCGTGAGAAGGGCATCCTGTTCCATGTGGATGCCGCGCAGGCAACGGGCCGCGTGGAGATCGACATGTCCAAGCTGCCGGTGGACCTGATGAGCATGACCGCGCACAAGACCTATGGCCCCAAGGGCGTGGGTGCCCTGTATGTGCGCCGCAAGCCACGTGTGCGTCTGGAAGCGCAGATCCACGGTGGTGGCCATGAGCGCGGCATGCGCTCGGGCACGCTGCCTACGCACCAGATCGTCGGCATGGGCGAGGCCTTCCGCATTGCCAAGGAAGAAATGGCTGAAAGCAATGCCAAGGCCTACGCGCTGCAGCAGCGTCTGCTCAACGGCTTGAAGGATCTGGAGCAGGTCTTCATCAACGGCAGCATGGAGCACCGTGTGCCGCAGAACCTGAACATGAGCTTCAACTTCGTCGAAGGCGAGTCGCTCATCATGGGCATCAAGGGTCTGGCGGTGTCCTCGGGATCGGCCTGTACGTCGGCCAGTCTGGAGCCCAGCTATGTGCTGCGTGCACTTGGCCGCAGCGACGAACTGGCGCACAGCAGCCTGCGCATGACGATCGGCCGTTTCACGACCGAAGAGGAAATCGACTACGCGATCAGCACCATCCGCACCAATGTGGTCAAGCTGCGCGAACTCAGCCCGCTGTGGGAGATGTTCAAGGACGGCATCGATCTCAGCACCATCCAATGGGCGGCTCACTGAGCATTGGCCGGCACGCGAATCAAGTATTGAAGAGGTAGACATCATGGCTTATTCCGACAAAGTGGTAGACCACTACGAAAATCCCCGCAACGTGGGCTCGTTCGACAAGAACGACGAATCGGTGGGCACCGGCATGGTCGGCGCTCCTGCCTGCGGCGACGTGATGAAGCTGCAGATCAAGGTCAACCCCGAAACCGGCGTCATCGAGGATGCGCGTTTCAAGACCTATGGCTGCGGTTCCGCGATTGCCTCGTCTTCGCTGGTGACCGAGTGGGTCAAGGGCAAGACGCTGGATGAGGCGGCTGCGCTGAAGAACAGCCAGATCGCCGAAGAGCTGGCCCTGCCTCCCGTCAAGGTGCACTGCTCCATCCTGGCCGAAGACGCCATCAAGGCAGCAGTCGATGACTACCGTGCCAAGCGCACTGCGGTGGTGGCCGCCTGATATGGCGATCTCGCTGACCGATTCTGCGGCACGCCACGTGAGCCGCTACCTGTCGCGCCGCGGCAAGGGTATCGGCGTGCGCCTCGGGGTCAAGACCACGGGCTGCTCTGGCTTGGCCTACAAACTGGAGTATGTGGACGAGCAATTGCCCGAGGACGTGATCTTCGAGGACCACGGCATCAAGGTGCTGGTCGATCCCAAGAGCCTGGCCTATATCGACGGCACGGAGCTGGATTTCGTGCGTGAGGGCTTGAACGAAGGCTTCAAGTTCCACAACCCCAACGAGCGTGATCGCTGCGGTTGCGGCGAGAGCTTTCGCATCTGACCGGCATCTGCCGGGTGGCCGGGCCTTTATGGCCTGGCGGCATGACCGGCAGACCCTGATTTCTTCTACTCCCTCAAGAGGCCGCCTTCGCTTCGGTGCTGGCGGCTTTTTATCGACATGAACCTGCAATCGGACGATTTCGAGCTGTTTGCGCTGCCGCGCCAATTTGCGCAGGAGCGCAGCACCATTGACGCGCGCTGGAAGGAGTTGCAGCGCGAGGCCCACCCTGACCGCTTTGCTTCGCAGGGAGCTGCCGCGCAGCGCGTGGCCATGCAATGGTCGGTGCGCATCAACGAGGCCTACCAGCGGTTGAAAGAACCACTCAGGCGCGCAGCGTATCTCTGCGAATTGCTGGGTGCACCCGTGCGTGCCGAGGACAACACGTCCATGCCCACTGCCTTTCTGATGCAGCAAATGGAGTGGCGCGAGGCGTTGGAAGAGGCGCAGGACGAGGCCGCCCTGGATGCGCTGGACGACGAGGTGCTGCAGGCGAGAAAGAGCATGCTGGCTGAATGCGGTCGTCAGCTGGATGAGCTGCACGATGCGCAGGCGGCTGTGCAGCAGGTCAGAGCCCTCATGTTTGTTGCGCGATTTGCGCAGGACATAGAGCGTCGCCGCGATCAACTGGGACAATAACCCGCGATCCGCACCTCCCACGAGAGACCCTCATTTACAAGGCAGGCCGGCCGGCCCGGACCTGCAATTTCCTCGAGTATTTTCATGGCGCTTTTGCAGATTTCCGAACCCGGTCAGTCCCCCGATCCCCACCAGCGGCGCATTGCCGTGGGCATCGACCTGGGCACCACGCATTCGCTGGTTGCCGCTGTCCGCAATGGCGTGGCCGAATGCCTGCCGGATGACCAGGGCCGAGTGCTGCTGCCTTCTGTCGTGCGCTATCTGCCCCAGGGCCGCCGTGAGATCGGCCACGCCGCCCAGGCGGCACTGTCTACCGATGCGGGCAACACCATTGCCTCGGCCAAGCGCTTCATGGGCCGCACGCTGGCTGACATTGATGCGCCGGAAAAGCTGCCTTACCGCTTTGCGGAGCAGGAGGCCGGCCGTGGCGTGATCGGGATCGAGACCGTCGATGGCACCAAGACAGCCGTGGAGGTCAGCGCCGAGATCCTGGCCACGCTGCGTTTCCGTGCCGAAGACACCTTCAATGACGACATCCATGGCGCCGTCATCACCGTGCCCGCCTACTTTGACGATGCACAACGCCAAGCCACCAAGGATGCGGCAAAGCTCGCCGGCATCAACCTGCTGCGCCTGATCAACGAGCCCACGGCTGCAGCCATTGCCTACGGCCTGGACAACGGCTCCGAAGGCGTCTACGCCGTCTACGACCTGGGTGGCGGCACCTTCGACATTTCTATCCTGCGTCTGTCCCAGGGTGTGTTCGAAGTCGTCTCCACTGGCGGCGACTCGGCCCTGGGGGGCGACGACTACGATGCGGCTTTGGCCGAGTGGGTGGCCCAGCAGACCGGCGTGGTTCCCCAGACGGCCGAGGACAAGGCCCGCTGGCGCATGGCGGCACGCCTTTGCAAGCAGGCATTGACGGATGCACAGGTCGCAACGCTCACGGCCGAGTTGTCTACCGGCGCTGTGCATTTCGATGTAAAGCGCAGCGATTTCGATGCGAGCACGGCCCATCTGACGGCACGTTCGCTGGCGGCCGTGCGCCGCGCGCTCAAGGACGCAGGGCTGGCGCGCGACGAAGTGCAGGGCGTGGTGCTGGTCGGCGGTTCCACCCGCATGCCCCAGGTGCGCGAGGCCGTGGCCGAGTTCTTTGGCCGCGATCCTCTCATCAATCTCAACCCCGACGAAGTCGTCGCGCTGGGGGCCGCCATCCAGGCCAACCAGCTCGCTGGCAATAGCTCCAGCGGCGACATGCTGCTGCTCGACGTGATTCCTCTGTCCCTGGGCGTGGAGACCATGGGCGGCCTTGTCGAGCGAATCATCAGCCGCAACGAAACCATCCCCACAGCCCGTGCCCAGGACTTCACCACCTACAAGGATGGTCAGACGGCCCTGGCCGTCCATGTGGTGCAGGGCGAGCGCGACCTGGTGGCGGACTGCCGCAGCCTGGCGCGTTTCGAGCTGCGCGGCATCCCGCCCATGGCGGCTGGCGCGGCCCGCATCCGTGTGACCTTCACCGTGGATGCCGACGGCCTGCTGTCCGTAGGCGCCAAGGAGCAGACCAGCGGCGTCGAAGCCCATATCCATGTCAAGCCGTCGTACGGCCTGTCGGACGACGAGGTTGCCCGCATGCTGCAGGACGGCTTTGCCACGGCCCAGCAGGACATGCAGGCCCGCGCACTGGTGGAGGCACGTGTCGACGCCGATCGCATGCTGATGGCCACCGAAAGCGCTCTGCAGGCCGATGGCGATGTGCTCGCCGCGGACCAGCGCGCAGCCATCGATGCGCTGATCGACGCCCTGCGCGCCAGCGTGGGCTCCGAGGATGCCGCCGTCATCGAGGCCGCGACACAAGCGCTGGCCAAGGGCACGGAGTCCTTTGCCGCCGAGCGCATGAACCGCAGCATCCAGCAGGCCCTGGCCGGCAAGAGCGTGCAATCCCTTTCCTGATTTCTGATCCGACAGCAGATCCGTCATGCCCGTTATCAAAATACTTCCTCACGCCGAATACTGTCCCCAGGGTGCCGAAATCGAGGCGCCCGCCGGAACCTCGATCTGCGAGGCCCTGCTGGACAACAACATCAAGATCGAACATGCCTGCGACATGAGTTGCGCATGCACCACCTGCCATGTGGTGGTCAAGGCGGGCTACAACTCGCTGAACGAGGCCGAGGAAGAGGAGGAAGACCTGCTGGACCGCGCCTGGGGCCTGCAGCCACAGTCCCGCCTGTCCTGCCAGGCCATCCTGGCACGCGAGGACGTGACCATCGAGATTCCCAAGTACTCGCTCAATCACGCCAAGGAAAACCACTGAGGGCCAGCGCATGTCGCGTCAAATCATTCTCGACACTGAAACCACTGGCCTGTCAGCCGACAACGGCGACCGGCTCATCGAGCTGGGCTGCGTGGAGATGGTCAACCGCAAGCTGACCGGCAACAACCTGCATCTGTATTTCAATGCGGGGCGCGACAGCCATCCGGACGCGCTGCGCGTGCACGGCATCACCACCGAATTCCTCAAGGACAAGCCGCGCTTTGAGCACAAGGTCGAGGAGATCTGGGAGTACCTGCAGGGCGCCGAGCTCATCATCCACAACGCGCCCTTTGACCTGGGTTTCCTGAACAAGGAGCTGGAGCTCGCCAACCGCCCGCCGATCCGCCAGTGCGTGAGTGGGGTCATCGACACCCTGGTCATGGCCAAGGAGATGTTCCCTGGCAAGCGCAACTCGCTCGATTCGCTGTGCGATCGCCTGGAGGTGGACAATTCCGGGCGCACGCTGCACGGCGCCTTGCTGGATGCGGAGCTGCTGGCCGATGTCTACATCAACCTCACGCGGGGCCAGGAGGCCCTGCTGATGGCGGAAGAGCCTGTCCAGTCCGAGGGTGGGCTGGTCGTGGCGCAGGTGGATCTGGCCAGCTTCAAGCTGCGCGTGGTGCACGCCAATGATCAGGAGCTGGCCGCACACGAGGATGTGATGGTGCAGATGGACAAATCGAGCGGCGGCAAGACAATTTGGCGCGGCTTCGAAAATCAGTCCTAGAAGTTATGACATAATCTAAGTCTTGTCGCAGTAACGACATATGGGTGATTAGCTCAGCGGTAGAGCACTGCCTTCACACGGCAGGGGTCACATGTTCGATCCATGTATCACCCACCATTTTTTCCAAAGAGGTTGGCCTAGCAGCCAGCTTCGCGGGTGATTAGCTCAGCGGTAGAGCACTGCCTTCACACGGCAGGGGTCACATGTTCGATCCATGTATCACCCACCAGTTTTTTCCAAAGAAGTTGGCCTTGCAGCCGGCTTCGCGGGTGATTAGCTCAGCGGTAGAGCACTGCCTTCACACGGCAGGGGTCACATGTTCGATCCATGTATCACCCACCATTTTTTCGAAGAAGTTGGCCTTGCAGCCGGCTTCGCGGGTGATTAGCTCAGCGGTAGAGCACTGCCTTCACACGGCAGGGGTCACATGTTCGATCCATGTATCACCCACCAATCAAGCCCTCCTGAAATCTGTTCAGGAGGGCTTTTTCATTTCCGCTCGGTGCATGGTTTTCAGGCCCCGGAAATTCCAATGCGTCCAGTTGATCTGTGGCGCATTCGTGTCTGACGCCGTCTGATAATCGGCTGCTGGACGGCGAAAGGGCAGACAAGATGAGCGAACAGGTCGATTGCGTGGTGGTGGGGGCGGGTGTGGTGGGGCTGGCGGTGGCCAGGGCGCTGGCGTTGCAGGGCAGGGAGGTCATGGTGCTGGAGGCGGCTGAAGCCATTGGCACGGGCACCAGCTCGCGCAACAGCGAGGTCATCCACGCCGGCATCTACTATCCCGAAGGTTCGTTGAAAGCCCGTTTGTGCGTCGAAGGCCGGCAGCGTATCTACGCCTACTGCGGTGAACGCGGCATTGCCCATCAGCGCTGCGGCAAGCTCATCGTGGCAACGGATGAGGCGCAGCGCGGCCAGCTCCAGGCCATTGCACGCAAGGCCGAAGCCAACGGCGTCCACGACCTGCGCTGGCTTGAAGGCGCCGAGGCACGTGCCATGGAGCCCGCGCTGCACTGTGCGGCGGCGCTGCACTCCCCCAGCACCGGCATCATCGACAGCCACGCACTGATGCTGGCCCTGCAGGGCGATCTCGAAAACGCAGGCGGCATGGTGGTCTGCCATGTCGAGGTGCAGGAGGCGGCCATCCGTCCAGGCGGCGTGTGGCTGCGCACGGCCGATGGGACGGAACTGACGGCCCGCACCCTGGTCAATGCTGCAGGTCTTCATGCGCCATTGCTGGCGGCCCGTTTGCAGGGGTTTCCGCAGCAGTTTGTTCCGCAGGCCTTCTATGCCAAGGGCAACTATTTCACGCTGTCCGGGCGGGCGCCGTTCTCGCGCCTGATCTATCCCGTGCCCGAGGCGGCGGGCCTGGGCGTGCATCTCACGCTGGACATGGGTGGCCAGGCCAAGTTCGGCCCCGATGTGCAGTGGGTCGAGAGCCCAGGTGACCTGCAGGTCGATCCCGTGCGTGCCGACGCCTTCTACGCGGAGATCCGCCGGTATTGGCCGGGTCTGGCCGATGGCGCGCTGGTGCCTGGCTACGCCGGCATCCGCCCCAAGATCAGCGGCCCCGGCGAGGCCGCCGCAGACTTCGTGATTCAGGGGCCTCAGACCCACGGCGTTGCGGGCGTGGTGCAGCTGCTGGGCATCGAGTCACCGGGATTGACCAGCTGCTTGGCCATTGGCGCGCACGTGGCGCAATTGCTGGCCTGAGGATCTGCCGGTTCACGACACACGGCCATGGCAGGCCTTGTCTGACAAGGCTCAGGCCCCCTCGCTTCCCGGAAGCCCCGGAACAATTGGATAAGATGCTTGCATGTAACAAGGGCCTTGCCCATGTTGCGTGACAGGTATCGGGCGACATGATTGCCTGCTCCCCGCTGTATTTGTTTTCACCTCAATAGAAAGGCTCATCATGACGAAATCGATCACTGACACCGTCTCCACCGCACAAGCCGATCTTGAAAAACTGGTCGGCGACCTGCGTGGTCTGCTGTCCGCCAAGGAGCTGGATGCCGTGCCGGAAATCCATATGCTGCGCCAGCGTATCGATGATGGCATGTCCAATGTGCGTGAGTCCGCGGTGCGTGCGGCGCAGGAAGCGGCCCGCCAGGCCAAGGATGCCGCCTACGCTGCCGATCGCTACGCCCACGATGAGCCGTGGCGCGTCGCAGGTGCTGCCCTTGCCATGGGCGCCTTGCTGGGCTTCCTGCTGGGTCGTCGCTGATCAACGGCATGCCTGACCAGAAAAGGATGCCTGTGAATTGGATTTCCCTTCTGGGTTTGGATGCCTGGGTGGCGCGCTGGCGCGCTTCCGTGATCGAGCTGGCCATTGCCGCAGAAGACCGCACGGACCTCGCGCGGCTTGAATGGGCCGAGCACAAGCGCAGCATGCAGACGGTGATCGTGCTGCTGATTGCGCTTGCTGGACTCAGCGTCGTGGTCATGCTCACGCTGTCGGTAGCCTTGCTCGTGCAGTTCTGGGACACCGAGCACCGCGTGCTGGTGGGCTGGCTGGTGGGCGGTGGCTGGCTGGCTGTCTGGGCCATTGCCTTATGGCAATTGCTGGCTGCCGTGCGCCGCCTGGCCCGCCCCTTCATCCTTACCCGCAACGAGCTGAGCCAGGACTGGCAGGCGCTGAAGAAGAGGCTGTAGCCATGGTCGATGCTTCCAACGCTTCCCCGTCCCGCAACGCTGTCACGCCGCCCGCCCCCACGGGTCTCAATGCGGAGCTCTGGCTCACATCCACCGTTGAGCAGCAGCAGGTGATGCAACGCATTGCCCAGCAGCGCGAGCGCCTCAAGGCGCGCTCTGCGGCCGTGGCCCAGGCCCGGGCATTGAGCCGCTCTGCCACCCAGGTGCAGCCCGATGCACCCTTGGTGGAGCGTGCCATCACCTTTGCGCGCCTGCATCCCGTGGCCGTGGCCGTGGCGGCCGGAGCCGCACTGATGGTGGGCCCGCGCAAGCTGCTGCGATTCGGCACCACCGTCATGCCCTTGATCCTGCGCTGGCAGCAGCGCAGGGGTTGAGGGCCGAGAAGCCTGCTTCTCTCCCAAAGAAAACGCCCGGCATGCCGGGCGTTTTCGCGTTCTGCGTTCAGTGTGCCAACACTGGCTGTGTGGTGTCTTGACTCAGCTGCCTTGGCTTGAAACGGCCAGGCAGCCACCTGTCTGGCACGGGCCTTAACGCAGCTGGGCTATGGCGCGTGCGGTCTCGGGCACCAGGGCAGGGCCTCGGTAGATCAGGCCGCTGTAGATCTGGACCACGTCGGCGCCTGCGCGGATTTTGCTGACGGCATCTTCGCCGCTGAGAATGCCGCCCACGCCGATGATGGGGTAGCGACTGCCCAGGGCGGAACGCAGTTGGCGGATGACCTGGTTGCTGGCCTCCAGCACCGGCGCACCGGACAGGCCGCCCGTTTCCTGCGCGTGGGGCAGGCCCTTGACGGCTTCCCGGCTGATCGTGGTGTTGGTGGCGATCACGCCATCCATGCCATGGCGCTGCAGTGTGGCGGCGATGACGCCGACCTGCTCTTCATCCAGGTCGGGTGCGATCTTCACGAACACCGGCACCCGCTTGCCATGCTGCGTGGCCAACTGCTCACGGCGCTCGGCAATCGCACCCAGCAGGGCGTCCAGCGCTTCGTCGCTTTGCAGGGCGCGCAGGTTCTTGGTGTTGGGCGAGCTGATGTTCACCGTCACGTAGTCGGCATGCGGGTACACGCCGTCCAGCGCCTTGAGATAGTCGCTGGTGGCATCTTCGATGGGAGTGGTCGCGTTCTTGCCGATGTTCAGCCCCAGCAGCATGGGTTTGCCCTGGGCGCGGGCCTGCGAGCGCTTGACGTTGCTCAGGAAGGCATCCAGGCCTTCGTTGTTGAAGCCCAGGCGGTTGATCAGCGCATTGCGTTCGGGAATGCGGAACATGCGCGGCTTGGGGTTGCCTGGTTGCGGGCGGGGCGTCACGGTGCCCACCTCGACGAAGCCGAAGCCCATGGCGGCCAGCGCGTCGATGCAACGTGCATTCTTGTCCAGACCCGCTGCCATGCCCACGCGGTTGGGAAACTTGAGGCCAGCCAGTTCGACAGGGTCACTCACCATGGGCTGTGCCCATGCCTGCTGCAGGAGCGTGTTCTGCCCCTTTGCCATCAGGTTCATCGTGAGATCGTGGGCGGATTCGGGGTCCATGCCGAAGAGAAAGGGACGGGTCAGGGCGTAGGGGATCAGAGACATGGGGATAATCAAAGGATTACCTGGATTTTCCCTCATGACGACATCTGCTGCCTCTTTTTCCCAAGATGAACTCAAAGCCCTGGTCGGGCAAGCCGCTCTGGCCTATGTGGTGCCCGGCGAAATCGTCGGCGTTGGCACCGGCTCCACGGTCAACAAGTTCATCGATGCACTGGCCACCATCAAGGACCAGATCCCGGGCGCCGTGTCCAGTTCCGTGGCCAGCACCGAGCGCCTGAAGGCGCTGGGCATCAAGGTGCTGGATGCCAACGAAGTCGCCAGCCTATCGGTCTACATCGACGGAGCCGACGAGATCGACGGCCGCGGCTACATGGTCAAGGGCGGCGGCGCCGCGCTGACGCGCGAGAAGATCGTCGCTGCGCTGGCCGAGCGCTTTGTCTGCATTGCCGATGCCTCCAAGCGCGTCGAGGTACTCGGAGACTTTCCGCTGCCTGTGGAGGTGATTCCCATGGCGGCTGCCCAGATTGCGAACCGCTTCAAGGCCATGGGTGGCCGCGCCGAGATCCGCATGAAGGACGGCGCGCCCCTGGTGACGGACAACGGCCAGCACATTCTTGATGTGCGTGGCCTGAAAATCGCCGAGCCGCTGGCCTTCGAGTCCGACGTCAACCAATGGCCTGGCGTGGTGACCGTGGGAGTGTTTGCGCACCAGAAGGCATCGGTCTGCCTGCTGGGTACGCCCGAGGGCGTGCAGACGCTCAACTATTGAGCGAAGGCCCTCCGGCCTCGGCTAGCCGAGGCTCTCGAACGCCACGGCGCCTGTGATCCACGCGAGCAGGGCCAATGCACCCAGGCACAGCGCGCGCAACGAAGCTTGCGCGCGCTGTTTTTTGTGGCGCTGCATGAGCAGGGCGATGGCCGCCAGCCCCGTGTAGATGGCAAGGAACGCAGCCGTCGTCATGTAGTAGGCCAGGCGGTTGAGGCCATTGCCCAGGCCTCCGTCATGCATGAACCACAGCGTGATCAGGCAGGGCACCAGCGCCAGGCTGGCCAGCCTGAAAGGCTCGCGCCATGAAGGCCTTGCAACCAGTGTCCACGCGATGAGCGCGGGCAGGCCGACAAGCGTGGCAAGCCTTGCCATGGTCCAGACCACATCGGACAGCATGGAATCCACTGTCGGGCTCCTGATTGCGGCAGGCGCTTGCCTAGAAGCTCAGGCCTGCGGGGTTGTCGTTGGTGCGTGCACCAGGCGTTGGGGCGGGCATGGGGGTGCGCCGGCTGCCCGGGTCCTCGGCAGCGGCGGGTGCTGCTGCGGGCGCCGAAGCCGCCGCCGATGCAGCGGGCGTAGGCGGGGTCAATGGCTGTGCCGATGGCCGCTTGTACTGGGCAGGCAGTTGCGAGGTCGCAGGATAGCCTGCGGCATCCAGATATTGGGTCCATTCGCTGGACGAGAAGCCGCTCAGGAACTGCTTGCCAACGGTGGCAAACGGCAGGCTGTTCTGGCCGCTGAGCTTTTGCAGGGCAGCGGCGTCCGCCTCGGTCTGCACCAGGCGCTCAGCATAGGGAATGCCTCTGGATTGGAGCAACTGGCGCGCGCTGTCGCAGGGCGCGCAGTCGGATGAGGTGTACAGCGTCACCGGAAAGCGGCCTGCGATCTGGCGCAGCGCATAGGGCAGGTTGGCATTGCTGTCAGCGGTGCCCGCGACTGACGGGGCGGCAGGAGCGGCAGGCGCTGCCTGCTGCTGGGCGCTTTGGGCCGGGCGGTCCGAGAAGGTGACTTTTCCATCGGGCCCGACGATGCGGTACACCTGCTGCGCACCGGCCGGCAGTGCGGCGGCAAGGCAGGCGAGGGCGAGGCATGGCATCAGGTGGCGCAGGGCGCCGCGGCCAAGGCTGGGAGAAGACTGCATGGACGATCTCGGTTTCGGAAGAAGGGTTTCGTGCCGGGGGCCACCACTCGTCGGATGGATGCCCGCACAGGAGTGCCTGCAAGCATAGCGTGCCATTCATCCTGGGCCATCTTCTGGAGCCACAGGATGTGGCTGCGCGCATCCGATGGGGTGGCCGGGCCAGGAAAAAGCGCCCCGTCGGGGCGCTGCAGACCTGGGGCCGGGCTCTCAGGCCTGGGCCATGCCCTGGTGGCGCAACAGCGCATCCAGCTGGGGTTCGCGGCCACGGAAGGCCTTGAACGACTCCATGGCCGGGCGTGCCCCTCCGGCCTCCAGAATCGCCTCACGGTAGCGGCGGCCTGTTTCGGGGTTGGGGGTTCCATCGGCCAGCATGGTTTCCTCGAAGGCCGCATAGGCATCTGCCGAGAGGACTTCAGCCCACTTGTAGCTGTAGTAGCCGGCTGCATAGCCGCCTGCAAAGATGTGGCTGAAGGTGTGGGCCGAGCGGCTGTAGGGGGGCGACGGCAGCACGGCCACCTCGGCGCGCACGCGGGCCAGCAGCGGCATGATGTCTGCCTTCGGATCGTGCTCGGTATGCAGCAGCATGTCGAACAGCGAGAACTCGATCTGGCGCAGCGTCTGCATGCCCGACTGGAAGTTCTTGGCCGCGATCATCTTGTCGTACAGGGAGCGCGGCAGCGGCTCGCCGCTGTCCACGTGGGCGGTCATGTGCTTGAGCACTTCCCATTCCCAGCAGAAGTTCTCCATGAACTGGCTTGGCAGCTCCACGGCATCCCATTCCACGCCCGCGATGCCCGAGACGTCGCGCTCGTTGACCTGGGTCAGCATGTGGTGCAGGCCGTGGCCCGTTTCATGGAACAGCGTGATCACGTCATCGTGCGTGAGCAGGGCCGGCTTTCCATCGACGCCGGTGGCAAAGTTGCAGACCAGGTGAGCGACGGGCGTCTGCAGCCTGTGGTTGTCAGGGCGCAGCCAGCGGGTACGCACATCGTCCATCCAGGCGCCGCCACGCTTGCCCGATCGCGCCGGCTGGTCCAGGTAGAACTGGCCGACCAGCTCGGGGCCTTGCGGCGTGCTGCGCTCGATGCGGTAGAACTCGACGGCGGGATTCCAGACCGGCGCCGCGTCGCGGCGGATGGCCACGTCGAACAGCGTCTCGACGATCTTGAACAGGCCGGCCAGCACCTTGGGCGCAGGGAAGTACTGCTTGACCTCCTGCTCGCTGAAGGCATAGCGTGCCTCCTTGAGCTTTTCGGAGACATAGGCCCAGTCCCAGGGCTGGGGATCGGCCAGGCCCAGTTCATCGCGTGCGAAGGCGCGCAGGTCGGCGACATCCTTCTCGGCATAGGGGCGGGCCCGGTGCGCGAGATCGCGCAGAAAGTCGATCACCTGCTGTGGCGAATGCGCCATCTTGGGAACCAGCGAAATCTCGCCGAAATTGCGGTAACCCAGCAACTGCGCCTCTTCCTTGCGCAGGGCCAGGATCTCCGAGATGTTGGCCGTGTTGTCGAAGCGGATGGCATCGCCCTCGGCCTGGTCGGAGGCGCGTGTCACATAGGCGCGGTAGAGCTTCTCGCGCAGCGCACTGCTGGTCGCGAACTGCATCACGGGCAGATAGCAGGGCATCTTCAGCGTGAGCTTGAAGCCTTGCTTGCCTTCGGCCTCGGCGGCGGAGCGGGCTGCCTGGCGCACATCCTGCGGCACGCCGTCCAGCTCTTCGGCCGTGGCGTAGTAGGCGAATGCATCGGTGGCGTCGAGCGCGTTCTCGCTGAACTTCTGCGTCAGTTCGGCCGAGCGTTCCTGGATCTTGGCAAAGCGCAGCTTGTCCTCGCCCCGCAGCTCGGCGCCGGAGAGCACGAAGTTGCGCATGGCATGGTCCCAGGCCGCACGCTGCTCGACATTGAGCGTGGCTGGGTCAATGGCCTTGTACTTGGCGTACAGGCGCTCGTCGGCACCCAGACGCGTCCAGAATTCGGTGACCTTGGGCAGGGACTCGTTGTAGGCGGCGCGCAGCTCGGGCGTATCGGCCACGCTGTTGAGGTGGCTGACGGCGCCCCAGGCCGTTCCCAGCTTCTCGGTGGCGACATCGAGCACGGCCGAGATCGAATCCCAGCGCGCCGGAAAGTCGGGTGCCGTGACGGTCTCCAGGGCCTCTACGGCCCCGGTCAGCAGGATATCGATGGCCGGGCCGACATCGGCAGGGCGTATGCGATCGAACAGGGGCAGGTCGGAGGATTCGAGGAGGGGATTGCTCATGCGTGTCAGATGCCGTCGGGTGCATTGAAATCAAGCGGCTCCCAGGGAGCCGCCCGATGCTTGTCAGCTCCTGGTCAGCCGGCGGCGCGCTCGGCCGCCTCCATGGTGTTGACCAGCAGCATGGTAATCGTCATGGGGCCGACACCGCCGGGTACGGGCGTGATGAAGCCGGCCACTTCCTTGACGCCGTCAAAGTCCACGTCGCCGCAGAGCTTGCCTTCGTCGTTGCGATTCATGCCCACGTCGATGACCACGGCGCCAGGCTTGCACATGTCTGCAGTCAGCACATTGCGCTTGCCGACGGCGGCGACCACGATGTCGGCCTGGCGCGTCATGGCGGCGAGATCGGCCGTGCCGCTGTGGCAGATGGTGACGGTGGCATTGGCGGCCAGCAGCATCATGGCCATGGGCTTGCCGACGATGTTGGAGCGGCCGATGACCACGGCGTGCTTGCCGCGCAGGTCCTTCATGCCGATGGATTCGAGCATCTTCATGCAGCCGTAGGGGGTGCAGGCCTTGAAGCCGACTTCGCCCACCATCAGCGCGCCTGCACTGGCCACGTGAAAGCCATCCACGTCCTTGAGCGGCGAAATGGTCTCGATGACCTTGTGGTCGTCGATGTGTGCGGGCAGCGGCAGCTGGACCAGGATGCCGTGGATGCTGGGGTCGTTGTTCAGCGCCTCGACGCGGGCCAGCAGTTCGGCCTCGGTCATCGAGGCATCGTACTTCTCCAGCACCGAATGAAAGCCCGCGTCCTCGCAGGCCTTGACCTTGTTGCGCACATAGACCTGGGAGGCAGGGTTGTCGCCGACCAAAACCACGGCCAGGCCGGGCGTGATGTCGCGGGCCTTCAGGGCGGTGGCGCGCTGGGCGACTTCGGCACGCAGTTGGCGGGAGAGGGCGTTGCCGTCGATGAGTTGGGCTGTCATTGCAGTGAATACCAATAAAAATGCTGCTAGGGCTTGTTGATCAAGCGCTAGCAGCTCTTTGAAAAAAAGCGGTGGTGTCTTGGCTTATCCGGCTACGGCTGCCTTGGCCGCTGCAGCGGTCTGGCCTTGGCCCAGGGCGATCTTGAGCAGATCGGCCACGGTGTTGGCGTTGAGCTTTTCCATGATGTTGGCGCGGTGCGCTTCCACCGTCTTGATGCTGATGCCAAGATCGTCGGCGATCTGCTTGTTCAGCCGGCCGGCGACGATGCGCTCCAGCACCTGGGCTTCACGGCTGGTCAGCTTGGCCAGCAGCGCATCGCGGCTGGCGGCCTGCTGGTGGCCAGCAAAGGCTTCGCGGGCATGGTCCAGCATGCGCTCGACCAGGTTGAGCAGTTCCTCTTCGTTGAACGGCTTCTGGATGAAGTCCAGTGCGCCCTTCTTCATGGTGTTCACCGCCATGGGCACGTCGCCGTGGCCGGTGATGAAGACGATGGGCAGGGGGGACTTGCGTTCGATCAGGCGGTCCTGCAGTTCCAGGCCCGTCATGCCGCCCATGCGGATGTCGACGATGAGGCAGGCGATCTCGCGTGGGTCGTAGCGCGAGAGGAAGGTCTCGGCCGAGTCGAAGCAGCGCACACGATAGTCCTTGCCCTCCAACAACCATTGCAACGAATCACGAACCGCTTCGTCGTCATCAACTACGTACACAGTGCCTTTTTTCGGGATCAAGCTCATGCAATCGTCCTTGTTGTGGGTTCAATGGTCGCTGCCGGCGTTGTCGCGTCGCCCGGCGGGGCCAGCGGCAGCCAGAATGAAAACCGGCAGCCGACAACCTCGGAACCATTGTAGAGGTTCTCGGCACGCATCCGGCCCTGGTGGGACTCGACAATGCTGCGGCACAGATTCAGCCCCATGCCCATGCCTTCGCTCTTGGTGGTGAAGAAGGCCTCGAAGAGGCGTTCCAGCACCTCGGGCGGCAGGCCCTTGCCGGTGTCCTGCACGTTGAATTCGATGACGCGCTGGTCCTCGATGGTGCGTGGTACCACGCGCAGTTCCACATTGCGCTGGTGGCTGGGGCGGCCCGACTGCTCGATGGATTCGGCGCCGTTCTTCATGAGGTTGACCAGCACCTGCTCGATGAGGATGGTGTCGGCCATGATGGCCGGCATGCGCTCGGCCACGTGGTAGGTCAGCTGCACATTGCGGCGGCGTAGCTCGATCCCGGCCAGCTCCACGGCCTCGCTGACCATGTCGGTGACCTGGGCCAGGGTGCGATTGGGCTCGCTGCGCTTGACGAAGGAGCGTATGCGCAAAATGATCTGTCCTGCGCGCTGCGCCTGGTGGGCGGTTTTCTCCAGCGCGAACTTCATCTGCTCTTCGGTCAGCGTGCCCTTTTCGAGCCGGGTGAGCATGCCGCTGCAGTAGTTGCTGATGGCGGTCAGCGGCTGGTTGAGCTCATGGGCGACGCTGGAGGCCATCTCGCCCATGGTGATCAGGCGGCTGACGGACTGGGCGTGCTCGGCCTGGCGATCGGCCTGCTCCTCGGCCAGGCGGCGCGGCGTGATGTCGGTGGCGATCACCATCTGGGCCAGGCGGCCGTCCACCCAGCTCAGGTAGCGCGAGCGCACTTCCAGCCACTTGCCCAGTTCCGGCAGGTAGATCTCGGCGTTTTCGCTGCGTGCGCTGGTCAGCGAGTCGGTGGGCAGGCCCATGAGGCCGTCCTCGTCGTCCATGCCTTGCGGCTGCGAGCGCACGGGCAGCACGCCGGCCTGGGCGACGAGCTGCAGGTGGCCGTCGGTCTGTGAGCCAAACCATTGCCGGTACAGCTTGTTGGCGAACAGCAGTTCCGCGCTGCCCAGCGGGGCGACGGACACCGAGGCGTCCAGCGCCTCCAGCACGATGGTGAAGCGCTCATAGGAGGCGGACAGTTGCTCGCGGATGCGGTTGGGCTCGGTGATGTCGGTCATGGACGACATCCAGCCCGTGTGCTGGCCATGGGCGTCGATCAGCGGCGAGACATACAGGCGCGCATCGAACTGCGTGCCGTTCTTGCGCTGCACGCGCACCTGGAAGCCGCCGACGATGGTCTTTCCCGAAAGCTCTTCGCGTAGCTTGGAGTGCAGGTTGTCGTAGTCGTTGTCGGGCCAGTAGGAGTATGGCGGCATCTGGCCGACCAGCTCTGACTCGCTCCAGCCCGTCATCTGGCAGAAGGCGGCATTCACATAGGTGATGCGGCCTTGCAGGTCCAGCGCGCGCATGCCGGTGAGCACGGAGTTTTCCATGGCGCGGCGGAAGTTGGTCTCTGCGACCAGGGCCTCCTGGGCGCGCTGGCGGCGGCGCGTGTGGCGCCAGGTGGCCAGCAGCAGCCATGCCGTCATCGCACTGAGCGTGCCCACCAGCCAGAACAGGCCGCTGCCGACCACGCCCAGCGAGGTGCGATAGGCCTGGGCACGCAGCACCAGGCTGTTGCCGACGGGGGCGACGGGTGCCTCGTCCTCGTTGGCAACGGTGCGCCAGCGCAGCAGTTCGGTGGCGGTCTGCTTGCGCGGTGTCAGCGGCGTGCCGGCCAGCACCTGGCCCCGGCTGTCGAGCATGGTCATGGCGTAGCGGGCCATGATTTCGGTGGGCGTTCCATAGCGCAGCAGGCTGTCAATGGAGTACTCGCCCAGCAGCTCGCCGATGTAGCGGCCGTCCTGTGCCAGCGGCACATGCAGTTGCAGCAGCGGCGCGGCTTCCCCCTTGTGGGCCAGTCCCTGCACGTAGATGGGTTGCTGCATCTCGCGCGCGAGCTGGTAGGCCTCCAGCGCGTCTCCGGCGCGCAGCACTTCACGCGGGATGCGCAGCTGCTCGCTGCTCACGGTGGGGGCGGACTGGCTGGCCAGGATGCGCCGCTGTGCATCGATCCAGGTGATGGACTGCAGTTCGGGGTACTGGCTGATGAGTGCTTCGGCGCGGCTGGCGAAGTCGGACTCGCCCAGGTCGTGGTTGCCGATGTCGCGCGCCATGCGCATCAGTTGCTCCTGGCGCTCCAGCAGGCGCAGGCGCACGCGTTGCTGGGCATATTCCACGTCGCGGTGCAGCGCTTCCTTCTCGCGGTCTATCTCCTCCATGCGCAGGTACCAGAAGGAGGCCACGATGGCCGCCATGAACATCAGTACGGCCGCGAGGGGGGCGAGCGCCGCGAAGCGGTCCTGGCGCGTGGGAGAAAGACTGCGCCACCAGCTGCGCCACCAGCGCACTGGCGCGGCCACGCCTGCCATGGGGGCAGGGCTGTGCGTGCCGTGCTCGGAAGGGGAGGATTGCATGCGCCCAGTGTAGGGGAGAGTCTGACTGTTTTTAAGGAGTATTGGAGTCGCCACGGAGGCGCTTCGGCGACGTTCTTTGGGGTCTTCACTGTATGTGCGTTTGCAGCAAAATTTCAAATTATGAAATCAAAAAGCACCATTTGAAATTCGAAAAAAGTATGCGACACTCGCCGAGCATTGAGGCAGTGAATCGGTATTTTCAAGTTCGCCAGACAGGGTCTGTGCCGCGCAAGGCGTGGTGAACTACCCGCCTGCGTTGGCGCGCTGCGCCGCTCACTGGTTCGACCCTAAGACGCTACCTTCTGCAAGGAGACATTCCCATGACAGCTCAGACTGACCCGCAAGGCAATGCAGGCGTTCCCGCCGGCCTGGACCAACAAGAATCGCGCGAATGGATGGACGCCCTGTCGGCCGTCATCGACCGTGAAGGCGCCGAATACGCGCACAAGCTGATCGAGGACCTGCTCGAACACGCACGCCAGAACAGCGTGGACATGCCTTTCTCGGCCAACACCGGCTATGTGAACACCATCGAGACCTCGCAGGAAGCCCGCTGCCCCGGCAACCTGGAAATCGAAGGCCGTCTGCGCGCCTACATGCGCTGGAACGCCATGGCCATGGTGGTCAAGGCCAACCGTCTGCACCCGCCCGAAGGCGGTGACCTGGGCGGCCACATCGGCTCCTTCGCTTCGCTGGCCAACATGTTCGCGGCCGGCTTCAACCATTTCTGGCACGCCGAAAACGAGAACCACGGCGGCGACTGCCTGTACATCCAGGGCCACGTCTCGCCCGGCATCTATGCCCGCGCCTACCTGGAAGGCCGCATCTCCGAAGAGCAGCTGCTGAACTTCCGCCAGGAAGTGGACGGCAAGGGCCTGTCCAGCTACCCGCACCCCAAGCTGATGCCCGAGTTCTGGCAGTTCCCCACGGTGTCCATGGGCCTGGGCCCGCTGATGGCCATCTACCAGGCGCGCTTCCTCAAGTACCTACATGCCCGTGGCATTGCCGACACCGAAAGCCGCAAGGTCTGGGTTTTCTGCGGCGACGGCGAAATGGACGAGGTCGAGTCGCTGGGTGCGATCTCGCTGGCCGCCCGCGAAAAGCTGGACAACCTGATCTTCGTGATCAACTGCAACCTGCAGCGCCTGGACGGCCCGGTGCGCGGCAACGGCAAGATCATCCAGGAACTCGAAGGCGAGTTCCGCGGCTCCGGTTGGAACGTCATCAAGCTGCTGTGGGGCAAGGGCTGGGACGAGCTGCTGGCCAAGGACAAGGACGGCGTGCTCAAGAAGATCATGGCCGAGTGCAACGACGGCGACTACCAGTCGTTCAAGGCCAATGACGGCGCCTACGTGCGCAAGAACTTCTTCGGCCGCGATCCGCGCGCGCTGAAGATGGTCGAGCACATGAGCGACGACGAGATCTGGAACCTGCGCCGCGGCGGCCACGATTCGCAGAAGGTCTACGCTGCCTTCCACGCTGCCAATTCGCACAAGGGCCAGCCCACCGTGCTGCTGGTCAAGACCGTCAAGGGCTTCGGCATGGGCAAGATCGGTGAGGGCAAGAACACCGTTCACCAGACCAAGAAGCTGGGCGACGAGGACATCAAGGCCTTCCGCGACCGTTTCAACATTCCCATTCCCGACAGCCAGATCGCCGACCTGCCTTTCTACAAGCCGGCCGACGACACCCCGGAAATGCGCTACCTGCACGAGCGCCGCAAGGCCCTGGGCGGCTACCTGCCGCACCGCCGCGTGAAGGCCAGCGAGCAATTCACGGCGCCTGCGCTGGATACCTTCAAGGCCATCCTCGAACCCACGCCCGAAGGCCGTGAGATCTCGACCACCCAGGCCTATGTGCGCTTCCTCACGCAGCTGCTGCGCGACAAGGAAATCGGCCCGCGCGTCGTGCCCATCCTGGTGGACGAGGCCCGTACCTTCGGCATGGAAGGCCTGTTCCGCCAGATCGGCATCTACAACCCCGCTGGACAGCAGTACACCCCGGTCGACAAGGACCAGGTGATGTACTACCGCGAGGACAAGGCCGGCCAGATCCTGCAGGAAGGCATCAACGAAGCCGGCGGCATGAGCAGCTGGATCGCGGCAGCCACGAGCTACAGCACGAGCAACCGGATCATGATCCCGTTCTACGTGTACTACTCGATGTTCGGCTTCCAGCGCATCGGTGACCTGGCCTGGGCGGCCGGCGACATGCAGGCGCGCGGTTTCCTGCTGGGCGGCACTTCGGGCCGCACCACGCTGAACGGCGAAGGCCTGCAGCACGAAGACGGCCACAGCCACATCCTGGCCAACACCATTCCCAACTGCGTGAGCTACGACCCGACCTTCGCCCACGAAGTCGCCGTGATCATGCAGGACGGCCTGCGTCGCATGGTGCAGAACCAGGAAAACGTCTTCTACTACATCACGCTGCTCAACGAGAACTACGCCATGCCCGGCCTCACGCCCGGCACCGAGCAGCAGATCATCAAGGGCATGTACCTGTGCAAGCCCGGCCAGAAGGTGCCGGAAAGCGGCCTGCGCGTGCAACTGCTGGGTTCGGGCACCATCCTGCGCGAATCCTTCTTCGCCCAGGAACTGCTGCTGGCCGACTGGGGCATTGCCGCCGACGTGTGGAGCTGCCCGAGCTTCAACGAGCTCACCCGCGACGGCCAGGACGCCGACCGCTGGAACCTGCTGCATCCGCTGGACACCCAGAAGGTGCCCTTCGTCACGCAGCAGCTGCAGTCGCACAATGGCCCGGTGATCGCATCCACCGACTACATGAAGGCCTACGCCGAGCAGATCCGCCCCTACATGCCCAAGGGCCGCACCTACAAGGTGCTGGGCACCGACGGCTTCGGCCGCTCGGACTTCCGCCGCAAGCTGCGCGAGCACTTCGAAGTGGATCGCCACTACATCGTGGTTGCCGCACTGCGCGCGCTGGCCGAAGAAGGCAAGATCAACGCCACCACCGTGGCCGAAGCGATCGCCAAGTACGGCATCAAGGCCGACAAGATCAACCCGCTGCACGCTTGAGTAAGAACGGGAGACACATATGGCATTGGTAGAAATTCAAGTCCCCGATATCGGTGATTTCGACGAAGTTGCTGTGATCGAAGTGCTGGTCAAGGCCGGTGATCAGATCAAGGCCGAGCAATCGCTGATCACCGTGGAGTCCGACAAGGCCTCCATGGAGATCCCCTCCAGCCACGCTGGCGTGCTCAAGGAGCTGCGCGTCAACATGGGCGACAAGGTCAAGCAGGGCAGCATCATTGCCGTGGTCGAGTCGGCGGAAGCCGCTGCCCCGGCACCTGCAGCCGCCGCACAGGCCGCTGCAGCCCCGGCCCCGGTGGCTGCGCCTGCACCGGCCGCTGCTCCCGCTGCCGCGCCTGCGGCCTCGGGCGCCGCCACGCAGATCGACATCAAGATTCCCGACATTGGCGACTTCAAGGACGTGGCCGTGATCGAGATGCTGGTCAAGGTCGGCGACACCGTGACGGCCGAGCAATCGCTGTTCACCGTCGAATCCGACAAGGCCTCGATGGAAATCCCGTCGCCAGCGGCCGGCACCATCACGGCGCTGACGCTCAAGATCGGTGACACGGTCAACGTGGGCGACGTGGTCGGCCAGATGAGCGTGCAGGGCGCTGCCGCACCTGCAGCCCAGGCTGCGGCCCCGGCACCTGCTGCAGCAGCCCCTGCACCGGCAACTGCTGCCCCGGCCGCTGCAGTTCCGGTGTCTGCCGCTGCAGCATCGGCTCCCGCCGCTGCACCTGCGCACAACCCGACCGTGGCTCCCACGGGCAAGCTGCCCCATGCATCGCCCTCGGTACGCAAGTTCGCCCGCGAGCTGGGTGTGCCGCTGGACGAGGTCAAGGGCTCGGGCAACAAGGGCCGCATCACGGCCGACGACATCCAGGCTTTCACCAAGTCCGTCATGGCGGGTGCCGTACAGACCAAGGCCCAGGCCGCGACCGCTCCCAAGGGTGGCTCCGGCGGCGGCGCAGGTCTGGATCTGCTGCCCTGGCCCAAGGTCGACTTCGCCAAGTTCGGCCCGGTCGAGCGCAAGGACCTGTCGCGCATCAAGAAGATCAGCGGCGCCAACCTGTCGCGCAACTGGGTCATGATCCCGCACGTCACCAACAATGACGAGGCCGACATCACCGATCTGGAAGCCTTCCGTGTCTCCACCAACAAGGAGAACGAGAAGAGCGGCGTCAAGGTGACCATGCTGGCCTTCGTGATCAAGGCGGTGGTTGCTGCCCTCAAGAAGTTCCCCGAGTTCAATGCCTCGCTGGACGGCGATACCCTGGTCTACAAGCAGTACTTCCACGTCGGCTTTGCGGCCGACACGCCCAACGGCCTGGTGGTCCCCGTGCTGCGCGATGCCGACAAGAAGGGCATCCTGCAGATCAGCCAGGAAATGGGCGAGCTGGCCAAGAAGGCCCGCGACGGCAAGCTCGGCGCTGCCGACATGCAGGGCGGCTGCTTCTCGATCTCGTCGCTGGGCGGCATCGGTGGCACGAACTTCACCCCCATCATCAACGCTCCTGAAGTGGCCATCCTGGGTCTGTCCAAGGGCCAGATGAAGCCGGTGTGGGATGGCAAGCAATTCGTGCCGCGCCTGACGCTGCCGCTTTCGCTGTCCTATGACCACCGTGTCATCGACGGTGCCTCGGCCGCGCGCTTCAATGCCTTCCTGGGCCAAGTGCTGGCGGACTACCGCCGCATCCTGCTGTAAACGGAGGCCCGACACATGGCAATCATCGACATCAAGGTGCCCGACATCGGCGACTTCGCCGAAGTGGGCGTGATCGAACTGCTGGTCCAGCCCGGTGACACCGTGGCCAAGGACCAGTCCCTGATCACCGTGGAGTCCGACAAGGCCTCCATGGAGATCCCCTCCAGCCATGCCGGCGTGGTCAAGGAACTCAAGGTCAAGATCGGCGACAAGATCGCCGAAGGCGGCCTGATCCTGACGTTGGAGGCCGCTGGCGAGGCGGCCGCCGCACCCCAGGCGGCAGCACCGGCCCCTGCAGCGGCGGCTCCAGCGCCTGCCGCTGCAGCGCCCGCAGCATCGGCTCCCGCTCCGACCGCAGCTAGCTACGCCGGTGGCGCGGCCGATTACGACTGCGACGTGGTCGTGCTCGGCGGCGGTCCTGGCGGCTACTCGGCAGCCTTTCGTGCGGCCGATCTGGGCCTGAATGTGGTCATCGTCGAGCGCTACAAGAGCCTGGGCGGCGTCTGCCTGAACGTGGGCTGCATCCCGTCCAAGGCGCTGCTGCACGTGGCCGCCGTGGTGGACGAGGTCAAGCATCTGGAGGTGGCCGGCGTCAAGTTCGGCGCGCCCGAGGTCAACATCGACCAGCTGCGCGGGCACAAGGACAAGGTCATCGGCAAGCTGACCGGCGGCCTGGGCCAGATGGCCAAGATGCGCAAGGTCACCGTGGTGCGCGGCTACGGCAATTTCGCCGGCGCCAACCACCTGGAAGTGGAAGAGACCACGGGCGACGGCCAGGAAAAGACCGGCAGCAAGAAGGTCGTGCAGTTCAAGCGCGCCATCATCGCCGCCGGCAGCCAGGCTGTGCACCTGCCCTTCATGCCCAAGGACCCGCGCGTGGTGGACTCCACCGGTGCGCTGGACCTGGCCAGCGTGCCCAAGCGCATGCTGATTCTGGGCGGCGGCATCATCGGTCTGGAAATGGGCACCGTCTACTCCACGCTGGGCGCGCGCCTGGACGTGGTGGAGATGATGGACGGCCTCATGCAGGGCGCCGACCGCGACCTGGTCAAGGTCTGGCAGAAGATGAACGCGCCGCGCTTCGACAACATCATGGTCAACACCAAGACCGTGGGTGCCGAAGCCACGCCCGAAGGCATCAAGGTCAGCTTTGCGCCTGCCAAGGACGGCATCACCGTGCCCGAGCCCCAGGTCTACGACCTGGTGCTGCAGGCCGTGGGCCGCACGCCCAACGGCAAGAAGATCGCTGCCGAGAAGGCCGGCGTGGCCGTCACGGACCGCGGCTTCATCGAAGTCGATATCCAGATGCGCACCAATGTGCCCCACATCTTCGCCATCGGCGACGTGGTGGGCCAGCCCATGCTGGCGCACAAGGCCGTGCACGAGGCCCATGTGGCCGCCGAAGTCATCGCCGGTGAACTGCAGGGCAACAAGGAGCTGGCTGCCAGCGCCTTCAACGCCCGCGTGATCCCCAGCGTGGCCTACACCGACCCGGAAGTGGCGTGGGTGGGCCTGACCGAGGACCAGGCCAAGGCCCAGGGCATCAAGGTCAAGAAGGGTGTCTTCCCCTGGACGGCTTCGGGCCGCGCCATTGCCAATGGCCGCGACGAAGGCGTCACCAAGCTGCTGTTCGACGACAGCCCCGAGGCGCATGGCCATGGCCGCATCCTGGGTGGCGGCATCGTCGGCACGCATGCGGGCGACATGATCGGCGAGATTGCGCTGGCCATCGAAATGGGTGCCGACGCCGTGGACATCGGCAAGACCATCCACCCCCACCCCACGCTGGGCGAAAGCCTGGGCATGGCGGCCGAGGTGGCGCACGGCTCCTGCACGGACCTGCCGCCGCAGCGCAAGTAAGCGCAAGGCCGGGCGTTCAGGCCAGGCAAGAACAGAAAGGCAGCTTCGGCTGCCTTTCTGCTTTGGGAGACGCAGATACGGACACAGACATCAGTCCGGACACCGGTCCAGACACAGGCACGGCAAAGGGGGCAGACCTGTTCAGGCCTGGGCGCGCAGCCACTGCAGCAATTGGTCGTGCACCCCATCTGGCGTGGGCGGAGCGGGGGACAGCAGGCAGTAGCGCGAACCGTCCTCGACAAAGCCCATGGGCGCTGCCAGCACGCCGTTGGCGACGTCGTCGCGCACCAGTTGCCAGGGTCCGATGGCCAGTCCCATGCCTGCCACGGCGGCCTGCAGGCTGAAATAGAAATGGTCGAACTGCAGCTGGGATCCCGACGGCGGCGGCTGGCCGCTGTGCTCTGCCCACGTGGACCAGGCCCCCGGGCGGGTGCGGCTTTGCAGCAAGGGTGCCTCCGGGCGCAGCCCGGTAGCATGCCCCTCGTCGGAGCGCGTGCACCACTGCGCCAGCCGCTCGGGCCGGCAGACCGGGCCTATGCGCTCGGCAAACAGGGTCTCCGCATGACAGCCCGCTGGCGGAGAGAAGTCATCGCGCCGTATGGCCAGATCGATGCCGTCCGCGAAAGAGAAAGGCCCGCCGCCCGCCATCAGGTGCAGCTGCAACTCGGGGTGCTGTTCCTGGAACTGCGGCCAGCGCGGGATCAGCCAGCGCATGAGCAAGGTGGGCTCGCAGGACAGCACCCAGCGGCGCGCCTGCTGCGCGCGCGAGCGCAACTCCTGCGTGGCCTGGCGCATGCGCTCCAGGCCTTCGTGCACGGCCTGGGCCAGGTGGCGGCCCGCATCGGTCAGGAAGACGCGGCGGCTGCGGCGGTCAAACAGGGTCACGCCCAGATCGTCCTCCAGCAGGCGCACGGCCCGGCTGATGGCGCCATGGGTAAGGTGCAACTCTTCTGCCGCCTTGCTGAAGTTCTCCCGCCGGGCGGCCGCTTCAAAGCAACGCAAGGCCTGCAGCGACGGCAGTCGCTTGCTCGGGGTATGTGAGTTGAGTTCACCAACTGTGTCAGAAAACATCGTTATGTATTTTCATGGAAGGCCAATACTATCCGGCGCGTTGCATTGAATCGAATGGATAACCGATGACCGAATGGATAGCTGTAGTCACCATTACCCTGCTGGCCGTCATCAGCCCAGGGGCGGATTTCGCCATGGTCACACGCAACAGCCTGCTACGCTCGCGCCGCGCGGGACTGCTCACGGCGCTGGGCATTGGCCTGGGGGTGCTGGTCCATGTCGGCTATACCTTGCTCGGGGTCGGACTGCTCATGCAGCAGTCCACCTGGTTGTTCGACGTGGTCAAGCTGCTGGGTGCAGCCTATCTGATCTATCTGGGCGTGACCATGCTGCGCAGCCGCCCGGAGGGCGATTTGCCCAGCCAGCCCGTGGCCGCGCTCTCCGACATGGCGGCACTGCGCACGGGCTTTCTGACGAATGCGCTCAATCCCAAGACCACGGTGTTCGTGGTCAGCCTGTTCCTGCAGATCGTGGGACAGGACACGCCGCTGGCCACGCAGTTGGCATATGGCGGATTCATCTCGCTGGCCCATGTGGCGTGGTTCTGCATCGTGGCGCTGTGCTTTTCCGCCCAGCGGGTGCGTGCGCGGTTGCTGGCTGTGCGGCATTGGATAGACAGGGCCTTTGGCGGCATGTTGGTGGGGTTTGGTTTGCTGCTGGCAACGGCCAAGCTGCGGCTGTGATGTGGTGATGGTCTGACAGGAATTGGTGGGGGAGGACGGGCAGGCAGGCGGCTGCTGCCCGGCATGCGAGGCCTGCGGGGTGCCTCTGGTACCTCGCAGGCTTGGCTGTTTCTGGCGAGTGTCAGGTTCGCCCGGCAAGCGGGCCGGCGTCCCAGTGGTTTGCGGTTCGACCCGGCGCGGCAGGTGTTCATGGTGGGGGCGTGCCATCGTCTCCATGGTGAACGCCGACGCCAAGGCCTGCCCCCATGCCCAGGCCGCCCATGCCTGCGGCGCCCATTCCTGTGCCACCACCGCCACCGCCACCGCCCTTGCTCGAAGCGCCGGATTCCGCGCCACCTTTGCGCGCCCCGCCCGGACGCGTGGGGCCCTGGTTGGGAACGCGCAGGCTGTCGGGGATCGGCTCCAGATCCAGCGCTTCGCGGATGAAGGCGCGCAGCGAAGTGACGAGTGCCGCAGTCTCGACAGGCTGGCCTGCCACCATGTCCTGGGCCGCCTGGGCGGCCATGCGCACCTGGTCTTGCGTCCCGAGCAAGATGACATCGGACAGCGCGGCTTCGACCGCATCGCGAATGCGCCGTTGGCGCTCGCTGCCAAAAGCCGGTGGTGCATCGGTGTCGTCGGCGGCGGGCCTGCGCAGATCGCGCAGGTGCAGGGGATTCACATGCAGCGTGCCCGTGAAAGAGCCGCCCAGCGTCTTGTACGCGGCGATAAGCGACTTCAGGCGTTCATTGATCTGGCGGTTTTCACGCTCGCGCCGCTTTTGCACGGTCTGCATGAACAGCAGGCGAATGCCCATCATCAGGCAGGTGACCAGCAGCAGGCCCAACACCGTGGACAGCAGCGAAGACCAGGAGCTGAAATCTAGTGATGAGCGCATGCGCAAGGCCTCGGGAGTTGATCCAGGCCTTCAGTGTGCCTTCATACAGGCGGGGCGGCGGGTAAGAAGAGTGCTGTTTGCATGCGCCGCTTGGCCTATGCTTTCGATACTTCACACATCAGCGACAGGGCGCATGGCATGTGCCCCCGGGAGACAGCATCCAGTGAAAACAACGAAGCAGGGGGTGCATCCCTCATGGATCGTCGTGGCGGCCGGCGTTAGCGCGGCTCTGCATGTAGGCAAGCTGCCGCCGGCTGTGCCGGTGCTGCAGCAGCAATTGGGCCTGTCCCTGCTGCAGGCCGGCTTTCTGCTTTCCACCGTGCAGGTGGCCGGCATGGTGCTGGGCCTGGTGGTGGGTCTGGGTGCAGACCGCTGGGGGCTGCGGCGCAGCATGCTGGCAGGCCTGCTGCTGATGGCGGGTGCCAGCGCCCTGGGCGCCACCGCTACGGGGTTTGCAGCGCTGCTGGCCTTGCGTGCCGTGGAGGGGCTGGGCTTTTTGCTGGTGGCCATGCCGGGGCCGGGTCTGATCCGGCGCTGCGTGGCGCCAAGCGATCTGAGCGCGCGCATGGGCTGGTGGGGCACCTATATGCCGTTGGGCAGTGCCATCGGCCTGCTGCTGGGGCCGTGGGTGATGGCCTGGGCATCCTGGCCCGCATGGTGGTTGCTGTTGGGGCTGATTTCGGCACTCGCATGGGTCGCCGTCTGGTGTGGCGTGCCGGCAGACAGGCCGGTGCCCCTCGGCACTTCGGTGGCGGGCGGTGGCTGGCGTCCTCGCCTGGCGTTGACCCTGCGCAGCCCCGGACCCTGGTGCGTGGCTGTGGCCTTTGCCGTGTATTCAGGGCAGTGGATGGCCGTCATCGGCTTTCTCCCCACGGTCTATGCCGAGGCTGGCCTGGGCGCCGCATTGTCGGGCACGCTGACGGCCGTGGTGGCGCTGGCCAACATGGTGGGCAATGTGGCCTCGGGCCGTTTGCTCCAAGGCGGCTGGAGCGCCACACGCGCCTTGCGCCTGGGGTTTGGCTGCATGGCGGCGTGTGCGCTGCTGGCCTATCTGCAATGGCAGGGGCAACCGCTGGCGCCGTTGTGGCTGCGCTTTGTGGCGGTGGTGTTGTTTTCGGCGGCGGGAGGGCTGATCCCGGGCACGCTGTTTTCCATGGCGGTGCGGCTGGCCCCCGACGAGTCCACGGTATCGACCACGGTGGGTTTCATGCAGCAATGGTCCAGCGTGGGGCAGTTTGCAGGCCCGCCTCTGGTGGCGGCCGTGGCCGTGCAGGCGGGCGGATGGCAGTGGACCTGGGCGGTGACGGCGGCCATGTGCGCCATCGGCTGGTGGCTGGCTGGCGCGATCGGGCGCATCGGCGGTGCGGGTGCAGCGCCGCGCGGGCGCGCTGCAGTCTGAATCACGCGTCGCGCGAGCCTATCAACGCCTTCAGGGCCTCTTCCATCTGCTGCGCATGGTCCAGCGCGGGCAGCCAGGCCTGGGGCACCGGCTGGGCGGGCGCCTGGGGTGCGGATGCGGCCAGTTGGGCCAGGGCGTCATCGGGCTGCAGGGCCACCACGTTGCCGTTGGCGGACAGCTGGCGGCAGGCATCGACCAGCCATTCACAGTGCAGCACGATGGCGCGCGGCATGAGGCCGCTGTCATGCGACATGCCGCGCACCAGGCTTTCGCCCAGCAGCAGCGCGCTGGCATACAGGCGCACGGCGTGGCGGTCATAGCGCCCGGTGATGGTCTGCAGCCCCGCGCCACCCAGGCGGCCGCGCAGGGACCAGCGGCTGGCGCTTTGCGCCTCCACCATGGCTGCGCGCAGCGCGCTCAGCGCATCGCTGCTGCGCGTGAGCTGGCCCAGCGCGACGGTGGCATCGGGCGTGTCGTGGGTGGCGGTGGCGCGCAGGGTGGCTTCCAGCCCCTCGGCCAGCTGGCCCAGCAAGGCGCTTGCCGAGCGCGACACGGCGCGCAGCGGATTGGCCGTGAAGATCACCTGGCTGAACATCAGGCCGACACCGGCGCCCACCAGTACGTCAACCAGCCGCGTCTCGCCCGCGGCGCTCGGCCCCATGCTCAGCACCAGCACGACGGAGACGCCCGCCTGTATCGGGACGACCGGCGGCTGCCCGAGCATGGCGGCCAGAGACAGGGCGACCAGCGAGGCCAGACTCAGCCGCAGCAGCGGAATGGTGTCGGGCAGCAGCCAGGCCAGTTCGCCGACGATGATGCCGATGGCGCAGCCCAGCACCAGGCCCCAGGTCTGCTTGAGGTGGCTGGGCAGGCCGGGCGCCAGGCAGACCAGGGCGGTGACGGCGGCAAAGACGGGTTTGGGGTGGCCGAGCAGGTAGTGGGACAGCTCCCAGGCCAGCATCGCACCCAGGGAGGCGGCGATGGCGTCGCGCAGCGCCAGCCGCAGGCGGCCGGGCGCAGCGGCCATGCCGCTCTTGGGAGTTCCAGGGGGTGTTTTTGCTTTTGCTTTTCGCCAACGCACGAAGATTCTCCCTCCAGCATGCGAAATCCAGGTTCGCAAATGCCCAAAAGCATAGCGGCCGGTGCAGGTCCGGCGTGCAGGAGAGAAGCTTCTTGCTTGTAAGAAAGCAGCCCGCAGCGGGGCGGGTCGGCAGCTCAGGCGGGTTGGAGCAGGCCTTCGATGAAGGCCCATTCCTCGGGCGTGACCGGCGTGATCGACAGGCGGTTGCCCTTTTGCAGTACACGCATGCCGGCAAGCTCGGGATGCTCGCGCAGCTCGGCGATCTGCAGCGTACGTGTCTTGCGCAGCGCCTGCACGTCCAGCGTGAGCCAGCGCGGCTTGTCGGGCGAGGACTTGGGGTCGTAGTAGGGACTGCGCGGGTCGAACTGCGAGGCATCCACGCGCAGGTTGCCTGCAATGCGGGCGATGCCGTAGATGCCGGGCTCGGCGCAACTGGAGTGCCAATACAGCACCCCATCGCCCACCTGCATGGCATCACGCATGAAGTTGCGCGCCTGGTAGTTGCGCACACCGTCCCAGGCGATGGTGGCCTGCGGCGCGGCCAGCGCGTGGTCTATGGAGAATTCGTCTGGCTCGTTCTTCATGAGCCAGAACTGGCGGGCGGAGGTGGGGGCGGCAGTCATGCCGCGATTGTGGCAAATCCCCGGACGCCGTGGCGGCGTTCCGCGCGCGCCGGCAAGAGCGCGCCGGTGACGGGACAATCGCCTTCAGCCGGGCACCTCTCCCCAGCCCGCGAACCACAGGAACCCTGCATGACCGACAGCTCCACCTATGTCCCGCCCGCCGTATGGCAGCCAGCGCCTTCGGGCGGCACGTTTGCCAACATCAACCGCCCGGTCGCCGGTCCCACCCATGACAAGGCATTGCCGGTGGGGCAGCAGCCGCTGCAGCTGTATTCGCTGGCCACGCCCAACGGCGTGAAGGTTACCATCATGCTGGAGGAGCTGCTGGCGCTGGGCCATACCGGTGCGGAGTACGACGCGTGGCTGATCCGCATCAGCGAAGGCGACCAGTTCTCCAGCGGCTTTGTCGAGGTCAATCCCAACTCCAAGATCCCGGCGCTGGTGGACCGAAGCGTCGAGCCGCCGGTGCGCGTGTTCGAGTCAGGCTCCATCCTGCTGTACCTGGCCGAGAAGTTTGGTGCGCTGCTGCCTGCCGAGCCCGCTGCGCGCACAGAGACGTTGAACTGGCTGTTCTGGCAGATGGGGTCGGCACCTTACCTTGGCGGCGGTTTCGGGCATTTCTATGCCTATGCGCCCGAGAAGTTCGAGTACCCCATCAACCGCTTCACCATGGAGGCCAAGCGCCAGCTCGATGTGCTTGATCGGCAGCTGGCCCTGCACCCGTTCATTGCAGGGGCGAACTACAGCATTGCCGACATCGCCATCTGGCCCTGGTATGGGGCCCTGGTGCTCAACGAGGTGTATGGCGCGGCCGAGTTCCTGTCAGCCCATGAATACACGCATGTCATGCGCTGGGCCAGGGAGATTGCCCAACGGCCGGCCGTGCTGCGCGGCCGCCGCGTGAATCGTACTTGGGGAGATGAAGCCACCCAGGTGCCCGAGCGCCACCAGGCGTCGGACCTGGGCTGATAGCCGTCTACTGGGAGCGGCCCCAGGGGCCGCGATCGGGCTGGCGCCAGAAGCGCGGGCGCTTGCCGGAAGGCTCGGGGGTGGGCTCGGCCTCGCGCCCGTCCTTATCGGTCCTGTCGGCCTTATCGGCCTTTTTGGCCTTTTGCAGTTGCTGACCTGTCTGCTCGACCTTGCGCGCCGTGCGATCAAGCCGCGAGGGAATGTCGAGTTCTGCGTGCTCGACCACACGAATGCAGTCCTGGATATGCCGCTCGCCCAGATAGCGCAGCGTGGCATAGCCCAGCGCTGCCGCTGCGGCCTGGCCTGCCAGCGGCACATACTTGGCGGCCTGCGTGGCCGTCATGCGCATGCCGGCCGCGCGCGCCAGGCGCACCACCATGTCGCGCGTGATCAGCTTGCCGATCAGCACCGAGCCCACCATGGCCACGGCCTTTTGCACCTGCTCGCGCTTTCCGGGTTCCAGCTTGTCCAACTGTTCGGGAGTGAGGCCGAATTCGCGGTTGATGCGTGGCAGCAGTCGCGCCAGCAGGGCCGCATCCACCAGCCAGTCCAGGCCCGGAATGGGCAGGCTGCTGGCCGCTGCGCCGACCAGCGCACGCCGGTGCAGCAACTTGCGCGCGCTCTCGGCCGCTTGCGCCACATCGTGGCGCGGTGGTGGAGGGGGAGGGGTTTTGTCCGATGTGCGAAAGATCATGCGTGCCAGTGAAGACGGGGCAGATGTCGATCAGGAAAATGCGCCAGCCGGGGGATGCGGCTGGCGCGCAGGGTGGTCAGCGTGCGCTCTTGCTGCGCACCAGACTGTAGATGAAGAGGATGACGATGGCGCCCACGATGGAGGCGATCCAGCCGGCGGGTTGCCCGGCCTCGTACCAACCCATCGCGACACCGACGTAGCTGGCAAGAAACGATCCTGCCACGCCGAGCAGGATGGTCATGATCCAGCCAAGGCTGTCATCGCCGGGTTTGAGTGCCCGCGCCAGCAAGCCAACGACCAGGCCAACGATGAGGGTACCAATCAAGGACATCATGCTTTTCTCCGAACTGAAGCTTCCATGCCGCGACTCTAGGGCCCGGCACCGGGTGGGCCTGTCGGACAGCATCTCAACCTGGGACGAAGCCAGAGCAGGGCCCTGAAAAACAAAACGCCTGCATGTGCAGGCGTTTGTGGATTGGCGCAAAAGGCGCTGCGATCACTGCAGCTGGCTTGCCTGCATCTGCAGGGCCAGAGCGGCCTTGCTGGCGTCAAGGCCCAGGCCGTCGGCATCCTGCACGCGGCGGGCTCCATCGAAGCGGCGGGCCCAGTACGCGCTTTGCATGCTTTCCACGCGAACCTGCGCACCGGTGCGCGGTGCATGGATGAAGTTGCCGTCGCCGACATAGATGCCGACATGGCTGAAGGTGCGGCGCATGGTGTTGAAGAACACCAGATCACCGGGCTTGAGTTCGTTCTTGTCGATTTTTTCCGTGGCCTGTGCCTGCTGGTCAGCGCGGCGCGGCAGGACCTTGCCCAGGGTTTCGGAGTAGATGGCGCGGACGAAACCGCTGCAGTCGAAGCCGGTCTCGGCACTGTTGCCGCCGCGGCGGTAGGGAACGCCGATGAAGCCCATGGCGGTCACGACCAGATCGGAGGTCTTTTCGGCGACGCTTTGTCGTGCTTCCTTGACGAAGTCGGAAGTGCGTTCCGCCATGTGGTGGCGGGCTTCGCGCAGCTGCGAGATGAGGCTGCGGTTGACCAGCAGCTGGTTCATATCGTCGTCACGCATTTCGGGCGGAGCCGCGTGTGCCGTGACGCTGACAAACAGGAGTGCAATAAGCCATCGGGACATGGGGCGCGAGATTACCACGCAAAAACGTAGGACAAATTCGATAAGACCCCCGAAAGCCTGGGTTTTTGAGTTACCTCAGGAATCCGGGCTGCGCGGCAGGGAGCGCACGCAAGCTGCGACAATGGAAAGCTTTCCCTTTTGTCCTCTATAAGAAGGGCGGCCCGCGCCGCCCCATATTCCCAAGAAAGATCCGCCATGCTGCTTGAAGCCACCGACTCCCAGCTCGTACTCGTCGATTACCAGGAGCGCCTGATGCCGGCCATCTTCGAGGGACCGGCAGTTCTGGCCAATGCCGTGAAGCTGGCGCGCCTGGCGCAGCTGGTGGACGTGCCGGTCTTCGGCACCGAGCAGAACCCGTCGCGCCTGGGCGCCAACGACGCCGAACTGCGCGCGCTGTGCGACCGGACCCTGTCCAAGATGCATTTCAGCGCCGTGGCCGAGGGCCTGGGCGAGTGGCTGCGTCCTCCTGCACGGCCTCAGGGCGGCAATGCACGCAGCCTGCCCAAGCACCTGCAAAAGCCCCAGCAGCAGGCGCCCGAGCGCAGCATGGTGGTGATTGCCGGCTGTGAAGCCCATGTCTGCCTGCTGCAGACGGCGCTGGAGCTGCTGGAAGATGAGTTCGATGTCTGGGTCGTCACCGACGCCTGCAGCTCGCGCACCGAGCGCAACCGCGATGCCGCCTTCGACCGCCTGGCCGGCGCGGGTGCCGAGCTGGTGACCACGGAGATGGTGGCCTTCGAGTGGCTGCGCAGCTGCGAGCATCCGGCCTTCAAGGATTTGCTCGCTCTGGTCAAGTAAGGCACGGGTTCCTGGTTCTGCCGTCTTGGGGCGCTCTTTGGAGCGCCTTTTTTCATGGTGACCTGTCTGTTCTTGGGAGGCAGGCTGTCGCTGCACCGCGTAGTTCTACGGAGCTGCGTGCGTAGCCGGCCGAATAGGCGCGGGCAGGGCGTTTTTCTACAGTGGCGGCATTCCCCCAAGAGAGACTGTATGAAGCACGTTCTGACCTTCACCGCCCTGATCCTGACCGCCTCGGGCAGCGCTTTGGCTGCCGACAATTTCTATGGCGCCGTCCGCATCAACTCCGCCAGCTACAAGGCCCACGACATGGACTCCAGCGCCCGCCCCGGCCTGGGGCAGTTCGTGCCTGGCGACGACAGCCGCCGCGCTACAGGCGGCTCTCTGGCCCTGGGTTATCAGCTCCCGTCGGACTGGCGCCTGGAAGCGGAATACACCCTGCCCAGGAGCAACGAATTCACCAGCGGCTCCACGCGCTTTCCCACGAGCTTCAATCACCACGGCATCCGTTCTCAGCGCCTGATGATCAATGCGTACAAGGATTTCCCCCTGAACGCGCAGTTCTCCGTGTACGGCACGGCGGGCCTGGGCCTGGCCCACCTGCAGTCCAGCGGCTGGCAAGGCAATCCGAATCGCCAGTACTTCAGCGATTCCCAGAACAATCTGGCCTATGCGCTGGGCTTTGGCGTCAGCTACTCGCCGATTCAAAAGGTCAGCATCGACCTGGGCTACCGCTATGTGGGCATGGGCAAGACCCACAGTGGCACCAACAACTTCACCAATGTCCGTGGCCTGCAGGATGAGCAGATGCGCGCCAAGCTGAGTTCCAGCGAGATCTCGGTCGGCTTGCGCTACAGCTTCTGAGTTTGAAGGGGCCTGTCTGCCCGCGCGGCGCGGAGCTGTCAGCTTTTGGCAAGCGCATTATGAATAATTATGAATTCAGAAGCCGCCAATCCATGACAACGACAGGAGACAGACAATGGCCCCGCGTTTCGACGATTTCCACCGCCGCTCCATCGAGGAGCGCGATGCCTTCTGGGCCGAGCAGGCCCGCCGCATCGACTGGCATGTGCCGCCCCAGCGCATCTGCGACTACGACAATCCGCCGTTTGCACGGTGGTTTGTCGGGGGGCAGACCAATCTCTGCCACAACGCCGTGGACCGGCACCTGGCCGAGCGCGCCGACCAGAACGCGCTGATCGCCATCTCCACCGAGACCGGCACGGAAAAGGTCTACACCTACCGCGAACTGCATGCCGAGGTGCAGCGCATGGCCGCCGTGCTGCAGTCGCTGGGCGTGCAAAAGGGCGACCGCGTCCAGATCTACATGCCCATGATTGCCGAGGCGGCCTTTGCCATGCTGGCCTGCGCGCGGCTGGGCGCCATCCATTCGGTGGTGTTCGGCGGCTTTGCCTCGGCGGCGCTGGCCTCGCGCATCGACGATGCCGAGCCCAAGGTCATCGTCAGCGCCGATGCCGGTTCGCGCGGGGGGCGCGTCGTGGCCTACAAGCCTTTGCTGGACGAGGCGCTGCAGCTGGCCAGCCACAAGCCAGCGGCCGTGCTCATCGTGGACCGTGGCCTGGCGCCTGCGCCCATGCGCGCCGGGCGTGACCACGACTGGGCCAGCCTGCGTGCGCTGCACGCCGACGCCCAGGTCGCCTGCACCTGGGTGGAGTCCACCGACCCCAGCTACACGCTCTACACCAGCGGCACCACGGGGCGTCCCAAGGGCGTGCAGCGCGATACGGGCGGCTACACGGTGGCGCTGGCCGCCAGCATGCCGCTGATCTTCGGGGCCGAGGCAGGGCAGACTTTTTTCTGCACCAGCGACATTGGCTGGGTCGTGGGCCACAGCTACATCATCTATGCGCCGCTGATCGCAGGCATGGCCACCGTGCTCTACGAGGGCCTGCCCATACGCCCCGACGCGGGCATCTGGTGGAGCATCGTGGAGAAGTACCGGGTCACCCACATGTTCTCGGCGCCCACGGCCATCCGTGTGCTCAAGAAGCACGATGCCGAGTACCTGCACCGCCACGATATCTCCAGCCTCAAGGCGCTGTGGCTGGCCGGCGAGCCGCTGGACGAGCCCACGGCGCAGTGGATCAGCCAGGCCCTGGGCAAGCCCATCATCGACAACTACTGGCAGACCGAGACCGGCTGGCCCATCCTCACGCTGTGCAACGGCGTGGAGCAGCAGACCACGCGCTTCGGCAGTCCCGGCAAGGCCGTCTATGGCTATGACGTGAAACTGATCGACGAGGCCACGGGCGAGGAACTGCTCGGCGCCGGGCAAAAGGGCGTGCTGGCCATCGAGGGACCGCTGCCGCCGGGCTGCATGCAGACCGTCTGGCGAGACGACCAGCGCTTCATCAACACTTACTGGAAGAGCATTCCGGGCCGCATGGTCTACAGCACCTTCGACTGGGGCATTCGCGACGAGGATGGCTACTTCTTCATCCTGGGCCGCACGGACGACGTGATCAACGTGGCCGGCCACCGTCTGGGCACGCGCGAGATCGAGGAATGCATCTCCGCCCACCCCCAGGTGGCCGAGGTCGCCGTGGTCGGCGTGGCCGATACGCTCAAGGGCCAGGTGGCGCTGGCCTTTGCCGTGCCCCGGGCGGCGCTGGAGGGCGAGGCGGAGCGCGCGGCGCTGCAGGCCGATGTGATGAAGCTGGTCGATGCGCGGCTGGGCGCCGTGGCCCGGCCCTCGCGCGTGGTCTTCGTCAGTGCGCTGCCCAAGACGCGCAGCGGCAAGCTGCTGCGCCGTGCCATGCAGGCCGTGGCTGAGGGGCGCGACCCGGGCGACCTCAGCACCATGGAAGACCCGGCGGCGCTGGCCCAGGTGCAGCAGCAGCTGTGAGGCAGTGCGCGCGCCGCAACCGCTTTCAGCCGGGGTGATGTGCGCCGGCGCCCCTGCCTGCCGCGCCTACAAGCCTGCCGCGCCTACAATTGCGGCTTGGGCCGCAGCCGGGCCAGGTTCCGGGCTGCGGCGCCCTGTTTTCAACCGACGAGAAAGCGTTTTCGACGTGCAGGTCGCATCTTCCATCTTCAAAGCCTATGACATCCGCGGCATCGTGCCGTCCACGCTCAACGAGGAGGTCGCGCTTGGCGTGGGCCGCGCCTTCGGCATGGCGGCCCTGGCGGCCGGCGAGACCGTGGTGGCCGTGGGACGCGATGGCCGTCTGTCGGGACCCTCGCTGTCCGCGGCGCTGATTGCCGGCCTGACCGAGGTCGGCATCGAGGTGATCGACATCGGCCTGGCCACCACGCCCATGCTGTACTACGCGGCCAGCACACTGGCGCGCTCGGGCATCCAGGTCACGGGCAGCCACAACCCCAAGGATTACAACGGCTTCAAGATGGTGCTGGCCGGCCGCGCCATCTACGGCGAGGAAATCCAGGCCCTGCGCCGCCGTGTCGAGAGCGACGACTGGACCCTGACGGGCACCGGCAGCGTGCGCCGCGCCGATGTGCAGGCCGACTACCAGGCGCGCATCGTGGGTGATGTGAAGCTGGCGCGCCCCATCAAGATCGTGGTGGACTGCGGCAACGGCGTGGCCGGTGCCTCGGCGCCCGGCATCTTCCGCGCCCTGGGCTGCGAGGTGATCGAGCTGTTCTCCGAAGTGGACGGTGAATTCCCCAACCACCATCCCGACCCCAGCAAGCCCGAGAACCTGCGCGACGTGATCGAGGCGCTGCGCACCTCGGACGCCGAGCTGGGCCTGGCCTTCGACGGTGACGGCGACCGCCTGGGCATCGTCACCAAGGACGGCCAGAACATCTTCCCCGACCGCCAGATGATGCTGTTTGCCAAGGACGTGCTCTCGCGCGTGCCGGGCGGCAGCATCGTCTACGACGTGAAATGCACGCAGCGCCTGGCGCCCGCCATCCGCGAGGCAGGGGGCGAGCCCGTGATGTTCAAGACCGGGCACTCCCTGGTCAAGGCCCGCATGAAGGAACTGGACGCGCCGCTGGGCGGCGAGATGAGCGGCCACATCTTCTTCAAGGAGCGCTGGTATGGCTTCGATGACGGCACCTACGCGGGCTGCCGCCTGCTGGAGATCGTCAGCCGCGAGGCCGACCCCAGTGCCTTGCTCAACGCGCTGCCCACCAGCTTCTCCACCCCTGAACTGAATGTGGCCTGCGCCGAGGGCGAGCCCCATCGCCTGGCCGCCGAACTGCAGGCCCTGGCCGCCGAGACCTTTGCCGCACCGGCCCAGGTCAGCACCATCGACGGCCTGCGCGTGGACTGGGCCGACGGCTTCGGCCTGATCCGCGCCAGCAACACCACGCCCGTGCTGGTGCTGCGCTTCGAGGGCCAGACCCAGGAGGCGCTGTCGCGCATCGAGGCGCAGATGCTGGCGCTGCTGGAGCGCGTCAAGCCCGGCGCGCAGGTTGGCGGCGCCGCGCACTGATTTGCGCGCCAGGCGATGACTTCACGCTCTCCCACGTCCTGGGCGCGCGCGCTGTACAGCGCCGTGACCTGGGCGGCGCAGCCGCTGCTGCGCCGCAAGCTGCTGCGCCGCGCCGAGGCCGAGCCCGTCTATGCCGAGCACATTCCCGAGCGCTTTGGCCGCTACCAGCCGGCCACGCTGGGGCAGGACGGACGCGGCCGGTGGATCTGGATTCATGCCGTATCGCTGGGTGAGACGCGCGCTGCCGCCATCTTGCTGACCGCGCTGCGCGAGCGCCTGCCCGGTATGCGCCTGCTGCTGACCCATGGCACGGCCACAGGCCGCACCGAAGGCCGCCGGCTGCTGCAGCCCGGGGACCTGCAGGTCTGGCAGCCCTGGGATACGCCAGCGGCCGTGCGCCGTTTCGTGCAGCAATTCAGGCCCGCGGTCGGCGTGCTCATGGAGACCGAAGTGTGGCCCAACCTGGTCGCCATCTGCCGCGAAGAGGGCGTGCCGCTGGCGCTGGCCAATGCGCGGCTCAGCGACAAATCGCTGGGCCAGGCGCTGCGCGTGGCGCCGCTGGCGCGGCCCACCTATGCCGCCCTGGCCGCCGCCTGGGCGCAGACCGAGGCCGATGCGCAGCGCCTGCGCCTGCTGGGTGCGCCCGTGCGCGGCGTGCTCGGCAACCTGAAATTCGATGCGCGTCCGGACGCTGCGCTGCTGGAGCGCGCCCGGCAATGGAAGTCCGGCCTGTCCCGCCCTGTGGTGCTGCTGGCCAGCAGCCGCGAGGGCGAGGAGGCCATGCTGCTGTCCGCCCTGCGCACGCTGGGGCAGGCAGGCCGGGCCGTGCAATGGCTGGTCGTGCCGCGCCACCCGCAGCGCTTTGACGAAGTGGCGGCGCTGCTGGCTGGCGGCGGCCTGCATGTCTCGCGCCGCAGCCAGTGGGTGGGTGGCCCGCCCTGCGGGGCTGCGGCGGATGACATCGACATCTGGCTGGGTGATTCGCTGGGCGAGATGGCCCTGTATTACGGCCTGGCAGACGCCACGCTCATGGGCGGCAGCTTTGCGCCGCTGGGTGGCCAGAACCTCATCGAGGCCCTGGCCTGCGACTGCCCCGTGGTGCTGGGGCCGCATACCTTCAACTTCAGCGAAGCCTCGGACCTGGCCTGCGAAGCCGGCGCCGCGCTGCGGGCGCCCGACATGGAGCACGGGCTGCGCCTGGCCGTGGACCTGGCCCGGGACCGACAGGCCCACGCCCATGCGGTGGCCCAGGCGCGCGGCTTCCTGGACCAGCACCGCGGTGCAGCTCAGGCGACGGCACAGGCGGTGGCCTGGCTGTTGCAGTCCCAACCGTTGCGCTGAGCACTGGGTTTTCGGCTGGCGGTATCCGCAGGCCGGATCAGCCGGCGTCCTGCAGAACGGGCAGGCTGACACTCGCCAGCAGCCCGCCATCCTCCGCACTGAGCAGCTCGATGCTGCCGCCGTGCCGCTCGGTCACGGTCCTGGCAATGGCCAAGCCCAGGCCGCTGCCGCTCTGGCTCTGGTCGGGTACGCGAAAGAAGCGGTCGAAGACGCGCTGGCGCCAGGCCTCGGCGATGCCCGGGCCACGGTCGCGCACCTGGAGCACGGCCTGGTCGCCCTGGCGCTGCAGGCGCACGCTGATGGTGGCGTGCGCGGGGCTGTATTTGATGGCGTTGTCCACGAGGTTGTCGATCAGCGAGACCAGGCCTTCGCGTTCGCCCATCACGCTCAGTGGCTCGCTGGCTTCCAGGGCCAGTTCCACCGGGCGGCGGCAGGCCAGGGCATCGAGTGCGGCGAGCCGGTCTTCCAGCAGCAGGTCCAGGCGCAGCGGCTGCATGGCCATGCCGGGCGCTTCGGTCTCGCTGCGCATGAGTTGCAGCAGCTGGGCCACCATGCGGCTGGCGCGCTGGTTGCTGCGCAGCAGGCTGTCCATGAGTTCCTGCTGGCGCGGTTCGCTGCCAAGGCGCAGCAGGGCCTCGACGTTGACGTGCATGGCTGCCAGCGGCGTGCGCAGTTCGTGGGCTGCATCGGCAATCAGGTTGCGCTCGCGCTCGCTGCTGGAGCGCACGCGGGCCAGCAGGGCGTTGATGTCCTGCACCAGCGGCCGCAGCTCGGCGTGTGGCGGCGCATAGATGAGCGCGCTGAGGTCGTCGGGGCCGCGTGTGGCCAGCTCGTCGCCCACGCGGCGCAGCGGGCGCAGCGCCGCGCGCACCGACCACCAGGCAGGAAAGGCCAGGAAGGGCAGGCTGATCAGCAGCGGCAGCAGGTAGTAGCTGCGGGTGTTGAGGGTGATCAGCAGTTCCTTGAAGGACGGCAGCATCAGCGTGACTTCGGTCTGGCCCGAGGCTGAGCGCAGCGTGCTCATGCGCCAGGTCTGCCCTTCGAAATCTATGTCCTCGACCGTGTCCAGCACGCGGTTGCGCAGCGTGGGTGCCGGCGTGGGCGAGCGGTACAGGAGCTGGCCGCGCTGCCAGACCAGCAGCGTGGGCGTGAAGCGGATGTCGTCGTCTCCGTCGCCGTACTCATGGCGCAGGGCCGTGTCCAGCGCGGCCAGGCTGTGCTGCTGGCGGTCCGGAAGGTCGGCCAGGTCCTCGGCCACTGCCATGACAAGTTCGTAGACAGGCTTGCTGACCAGCAATTCATTGTGGAAGTGGGCCATGTAGATGGCTGCCACCAGCAACGCGGTCCAGATCGCGGTGAGCACGCCCATCTGGGCCAGCAGCATCCGCCGGCCAAGGGTGGGCCGCAGCCAGCGGCGCCATCTCGGGCTGGCCTGTTGCCCCTGCAGGGTGTGCGATGTCATGGTCAGGACAGGGGTGCCATCGGCTGCGAGTCGATGACATAGCCAATGCCGCGCACCGTGCGTATGAAGCCCGGCCCGATCTTGCGGCGCAGGTTGGAGACATGGACCTCCAGCGCATTGCTGCCGTTGGCGCTGCCGCCCGGGATGACTTCCTCCTCGATGCCGCTGCGCGTGACCACGCGGTCCATGCGCCGCAGCAGCAGGGCCAGCAGGTCGAATTCGCAGCGGGACAGCTCGACGTTCTGGCCGGCAACGCTGACACGGCGCGTGGGCTCGTGCAGCGACAGGCCGCGCAGATGCAGCGTTCCGTCGCCCTGCCCATAGCTGCGGCGTGCCAGGGCGCGCACGCGTGACACCAGTTCGGCCAGGGCAAAGGGCTTGACCAGATAGTCATCGGCGCCGCTGTCCAGGCCGTGCAGCCGGTCGTGCAGGCTGTCGCGTGCGCTCAGGATCAGCACGGGCAGGCGGCGCCATTCGCGGCGCAGGCGCGTGAGCAGGCTGATGCCGTCGCCATCGGGCAGGCCCAGGTCCAGCAACACCATCTCGAAGCTTTGCTGCTCCAGCGTGCGCAGCGCATCGGACAGGCGGCGCACCCAGACCACGTCCATGGCGTGATCGCCCAATGCGATGCGCACGCCATTGCCCAGATCCAGATCGTCCTCCACCAGCAGCAGTCTCATCGTGTGTTTCCTGTGCCGCTCCCATGCCGCGGACCGGCGCCTGCGGGAGGGCTGCCGCGAGTATCGGTCAAGGCGGGGACGATGCGCTTCAGCATCCCTTCAGGAAAGCCGGGGCAGGTCTTCAGGCTGGTTTGCCACAGTGGCCCGCTCGACAACTCCCACGAAGGCAAGGCGCGCATGCCAAGACTCTCCCGCTGTTCCTTGCTGAGCCGCCTGGCGGCGCTGTGCGCGCTGACTGCCTGGATGCTGGTCGTGGCGGGTTTGCGTGCCTCGGCTTTGCCGGAGCACAGGACTGCGGCGCCAGGCGCGCGGCCCGCGGCGGCCGGGCATCAGCCGGGGGCACTGCCGGCCGTGCGGGCGCTTCAGGGATTCAAGGGGCTGGCGCGCGGAGCGACAGCGCATCGATGGCGCGCAGGTCGTCGTCGCTGAGCGTGCCGGCCGCCTGGCGCAGCTTGAGCTGGCCCAGCAGCACCTGGTAGCGCGCCAGGGCCAGGTCGCGCTGGGTCTGGTAGAGCTGGCTTTGCGCGTTGAGCACGTCGATGTTGATGCGCACGCCGACCTCGTAGCCGAGCTTGTTGGCGTCCAGCGCGCTCTGGCTGGACGCCAGCGCGGCCTCCAGCGCCTTGACCTGGGCCTGGCCCGACTGCACGCCGAAGAAGGCCGTGCGCGTGCTCTGCTCCACGTTGCGCTGGGCGTCGTCCAGCTGTGCCCGCGCCTTGTCTTCCAGCGCCAGGGTCTCCTTGATGCGGTTTTGCACGGCAAAGCCGGCGAACAGGGGCAGGTTCATGACCACGCCCACGCTGGCGGCATTGGTGCGGTAGCTGGTGCCGATCTGTGGCGTGACCGAGCCATTGGGATAGCGGTTGACCACGTAGCCGGCCTGCAGGTCCACGGTGGGCTTGTGGCCGGCCTCGGCTTTCTTCGTTTCCAGCTGGGCGATGTCCAGCGCCAGGCGGGCCTGGCGCAGCTGGGGCTGGCCTTGCAGTGCGGTGTCCACCCAGGCCTGGGCGTCGGAGGGCATCAGGGCCGGCAACTGCAGCGGCTGGGCCAGGGGGCGGGGCACGGTGCCCACGGCGCCAACGATCTGGTCCAGCACCAGGCGCTTGACGCGCAGGTCGTTCTCAGCGGCGATTTCCTGCGCGCCGGCCAGGTCGAACCGGGCCTGGGCTTCGCGTGAGTCGGTGATGGTGGCCGTGCCGACCTCGAAGTTGCGCTTGGCGAATTCCAGCTGCTGTGCAATGGCGGCCTTCTGTGCCTTGACCACGGCCAGGCTGTCCTGGGCGCCGAGGACATCGAAGTAGGCCTGGGCCACTCGCACCAGCAGGTTCTGCTCGCCGCTGTCCAACTGGGCGCGCGCCACGTCCACGCCGCGCTGGCCCTGGTCGTAGGCGATCTTGTTGGCCGGGCGGTACAGCGGCTGCTGGGCGCTGAGCTGCAGGTTTTGCTGGGGCGAGCGAAAGCTCCCCGGCAGCACGCTGACTTCCACATGCGAGGTGTTGGCACCGGCCTGCAGACCCACGCTGGGCAACAGGCCCGAGCGTGCCTGCTCGGCGCGGCTGGCGGCGGCCTGGGCGTCGGCCTGCTGGGCCTGCCACTGGGCGTCGTAGCCGCGGGCCTTGGCCACCAGTTCGGACAGGTTCTGGCCCGAGGCCGCAGAGGCTGTCAGAGAGGGCAGGGCAGACTGCGGGGCCGCAGGGGCGGGCGCAAGGACGGCTGGGGCAGGAGCCTGTGCCAGGGCCGAGCCCATGCCGGCCGCGTACAGCAGCAAGGCCATGTGGCGCAGGGGCCAGGCGTATGGGCGGGTCAGGGCGGAAGCGACAGGGGCAAGGGGCCGAAGCAGGGGCATAGAGGTCCTCGAATCAAAACACAGTCGTCACGAAGCACCGGGGACGGCGGGTGTACCGCCGTGTCCCGGGTTTCTTTTGCGTGTTGCCGCTCAGTAGCGCGGCACGCCTGGGTCGCGCTCGCGCGACCAGGCATCGATGCCTCCGCTGATATTGGCCACGGTCTCGAAGCCGTTGTTCATCAGGAAGGCAGCGACATGCATGCTGCGTGCGCCGTGATGGCACAGGCAGGCTGTGGGGTGATCCGGATCGAGTTCCTGCAGGCGCGAGGGAATCTCGCCCATGGGGATGCAGCGCAGCTCGAAGCCCTCGGGGCGTACGCTGGCCTGGGCCACTTCCCAGGGCTCGCGCACGTCCAGCACCAGGGGCAGGGCATCGGAGCCGCTGGAGTGCTGGTTCAGCCAATCGTTGAGTTGCGCGGGAGGCACTTGGGGAAGCATCGGAAAGATCCTTGCGGAATGGAGTGGAGTTGCCGCAGCGGCCGAAATCCTCTGGACCCCGGCCGCCGTGGCGGATTTCAGAACGTGAAGCGCGAAGGCTCTTCGAAGTTGGCCAGGCGTGCGGTCACCACGTCCCAGGGCTGGCTGGTTTCGAACTGGTGGCCGTTCTTTTGCACCAGCGTGAAACGCATCATGGGCAGTTGGCCGACGATGGCTGCCAGGCGGCCGCCGTCGTTGAGCTGGGCTAGCAGGGCCTGCGGCACCTGGGCGACCGAGCCGCTGAGCACGATGGCGTCGAACTGGCCCAGAGCGGCCGCTGCCGTGGCGCCATCGGCCAGCTTGACCTCGGCATTGGTGATGCCGGCGCCCAGCAGGTTCTCGCGGGCCATCTCGGCCAGCTCGGGCACGATCTCCAGTGTCACGACTTCCTTGGCCTGGGCGGCCAGCAGGGCGGCCATGTAGCCCGAGCCGGCGCCGATTTCCAGCACGCGGTCGGTGGGCTTGATCTTCAGGTCCTGCAGCATGCGGGACTCGATGCGCGGGGCCAGCATGCACCAGCCCTTGGCGGCGGCTTCCTCGGCCGGGGCGACCAGGGGGATTTCCAGGTCCATGAAGGCCAGGCCGGCATGCTCGGGCGGCACGAAATTCTCGCGGTGCACCTTGCCCAGCAGCGCCAGCACTTCTTCATCAAGCACGTTCCAGGGGCGGATCTGTTGCTCGATCATGTTGTAGCGCGCGTGCGCTTGGGCGCTGTGGTGTTCGGGCAGGCTGTTCAGGGGCAGGCTCATGGGGTATCTCCGGAGAAAGACTTGTCAGGACAAACCTTTGATTCTACGAGTCTCGCGGCGGGGTGGGGGCGCTGGCGGCGCCTTGGTCGGGTGCCGCGTCGTGCCGGTTGTCGTTCCACAGGCGCCGCAGCCACTGGGAGAAGTCGTCAAGGTAGCAATAGACCACGGGCACGACCACCAGGGTCAGCAGCGACGAGGTGACCACGCCGCCGATCACCGACTGGCCCATGGGCGCGCGCTGCTCGGAGCCTTCGCTGAGCGCGAAGGCCAGGGGCACCATGCCGAAGATCATGGCCAGCGTGGTCATCAGAATGGGGCGCAGCCGCACGCGCGCCGCCAGCAGCAGGGCCTGCTCGCGCGGCAGGCCGTCGCGGATCTGGCCGGTGTCCGGGTCGCTGTGCGGCCCGCGCGCACGGATGGCGAAGTCCACCAGCAAGATGGCGTTCTTGGTGACCAGTCCCATGAGCATGACCACGCCGATGATGGAGAACATGGACAGGGCCGAGCCGAACATCATCAGCGCCAGCACCACGCCGATCAGGGTCAGCGGCAGCGAGGTCATCAGCGCCAGCGGCTGCAGGAAGCTCTTGAACTGGCTGGCCAGGATCATGTAGATGAAGATGATGGCCAGCGCCAGGGCAGACACCGCATAGCCGAACGATTCGTTCATGCTCTTGGTGGCGCCGCTGAACTGCGTGCGGTAGCCGGGCGGCAGGGCGATGTCGGCCAGGGCATTGCGGATGTCGGCCGAGACCTCGCCGCTGGAGCGCAGGTAGACGTTGCCGCTGAAGGCGACCTCGCGCGTCATGTCGCGGCGGTTGATCTGGCTGGGGCCGGTGGCGGGCGTGACGGTGGCCACCTGGTTCAGCCGCACGATGCGCATGCCGCCGTCGCCCGAGGTGGAGGGCAGGGCGAAGGGCAGGCGCTCCAGGTCCTGGGGCGTGCTGCGCGACTCGGGCGCCAGGCGCACCTTGACGTCATAGGTCTGGTCGTCGCTGGCGCGCCAGTTGCCCACGGTCTGGCCGGCCACCCAGGTGCGCAGCGCCGCTGCCATGGAGCCTACCGACAGGCCCAGGTCGGCGGCCGCATCGCGCCGCACGGTGATGTCGATCACGGGCTTGTCGGGCTTGAGGCTGCTGTCCAGGTCCACCAGTCCGGGAATGCCGCGCAGGCGTTCCATCACCACGCGGTTCAGGCGCTCCAGCTCGCCCAGGTCCGGGCCCTGCAGCGAGAATTCGACCTGTTTTTGCCCGCCCACGGGTTCGCGCTGGCCCACATGGGTGACGGTGATGCCGGGCACGCTCTGCAGCTGCTCGCGCAGCACGCCCGACAGTTCATCGCCGCTGCGCTGGCGCAGGTGGCGGTCCAGCAGGCGGATGTAGATGCTGGCGTATATCTTGCCCTGGGCCGTGCCGGTGTTGATGGTGGCCAGCGTGTAGCGGACCTCGGGCAGGGCGCGGATGATGGCATCGACCTGGCGGGCCTTGGCCTCCGTGGCCTCGATGGACGAGCCCACGGGCGTGTTGAAGCTCACCGTGGTCTCCGAGAAATCGGCCTTGGGCACGAATTCCGTGCCCAGCAGCGGCACCAGGAAGATGCTGGCCACGAAGATGGCCAGCGCCGCCGCCAGCGTGGTGATCTTGTGGCGCAGCGCCCAGCCCAGCACGTCCTGGTAGAAGTGGGACAGCGAGTCGGTAGCGCGCTCGAACCAGGCCGTGACCCGGCCCAGCGTGCGGTCGTAGAGGCTGCGGCCGCGCTTGTCGCCGTGGGCGTGGATGGTCGGGTCATGCCAGACGCTGGAGAGCATGGGGTCCAGCGTGAAGCTCACGAACATGGAGATCATCACGGCTGCCACGATGGTGATGCCGAATTCGTGGAAGAACTTGCCGATGATGCCGCCCATGAAGCCGATGGGCAGGAACACCGCCACGATGGACAGCGTGGTGGCCAGCACGGCCAGGCCGATCTCCTGCGTGCCGTCGAGCGCGGCCGCATGCGCGTCCTTGCCCATCTGCACGTGGCGCACGATGTTCTCGCGCACCACGATGGCGTCGTCGATCAGCAGGCCCACGCACAGCGACAGCGCCATCAGCGTGATCATGTTGATCGAGAAGCCGAACCAGTACATGAACAAAAAGGTGCCGATCAGCGCAATGGGCAGCGTCAGCCCCGTGATCACCGTGGAGCGCCAGGAGTTCAGGAACAGGAAGACGATGAGCACCGTCAGTGCCGCGCCCTCGATCAGCGTCTGGCGCACGTTGTTGACGGCCACGCGGATGGGGCGGGCGCTGTCGGCAATCGGCTCCAGCCGCACGCCGGCCGGCACTTCGGCGGCGATCTCGCGCAGCGTGGCGTTCAGGCCGTCCACGACTTCGATGGTGTTCTCGTCCTGGGCCTTTTGCACGGACAGCAGCAGGGTGCGGCTGCTGTTGTACAGGGCCACGGTTTCCAGTTCGCCCGCGCCGTCCTGCACGCGCGCCAGCTGGCCCAGCCGCACGGGAGCGCCGCCGCGCTGGGCGACGATGATGCGCTCGAAGTCCTGCGGGCGCTTCATGCGTGCGTCGATCTGCACCACGCGCTCCTGTTCGCGCGAGCGGATGGCGCCCAGCGGCAGGTCCTGGTTCTCGCTGCGCACGGCGTTCACGATCTGGTCGGGCGTGATGGCATAGGCTTCCAGCGCCTCGGGCTGCAGGTAGATGTTGATCTCGCGCGGCGTGGCGCCCACCAGGTTGACGGCGCCCACGCCGCGCACGTTCTCCAGCCGCTTCTTGAGGACCTGGTCGGCCCAGCTGGTCAGCGCGACGGCATCGGGCGCCTTGGCGCCGGCATCGGCCTGGGGCAGCACGGCCACGGACCAGATGGGCGAGCTGGCCGGATCGAAGCGCAGCACGCGCGGCTCCTTGACCTCGTCGCGCAGGGTGGGGCGCACCGAAGCCACCTTCTCGCGCACGTCTTCGGCAGCGCGGCGGCCATCGACATGCAGCTGGAATTCGATGATGACGACGCTGGTGCTCTCATAGCTGCGCGAGGTCAGCGCGTTGATGCCGGCAATGGAGTTGACGCCTTCCTCGATCTTCTTGGTGACCTCGGACTCCACGATCTCGGGCGAGGCGCCCGGATAGTCCACCGTGACCACGACCACGGGGAAGTCCACATTCGGGAACTGGTCCACCTTGAGGCGCTGGTAGGAAAACACACCCAACACCATGAGGGCCAGCATGAGCATGGTGGCGAACACAGGGTTGGCCAGGCTGACGCGCGTGAACCACATGGTCAGCGGGCTCCGGGGGCTGGCGCAGCCAGGGGCTGCGGGGCCTGCTGCATTTGCTGCATCTGCACCGCCGTGCCTGCGCGCAGGCCGCCCACACTGCCGGCCAGCACCCGGTCACCGGCCTGCAGGCCGCTGGACACGGCAATCCAGGTGGCGCCATCCTGCGCGCTCTGGCTGCCCAGCGTGACCGGGCGGTGCTGCACGCGCAGCAGGGTCTTGTCCGCTTCGGACTCGCCCGCAGGCTGCAGCAACTGGACATAGGGCTGGGGCTGGTCGGTGCGAACGGCGGTCAAGGGCACGGCCAGCTGTTCGGTCTGCCCCGTGACAATGCTGCCCTGCAGGTACAGGCCCGGGCGCACGATGGGGATGGATCTGCCGGCGGCGCCTGCGTTGACCGGTGCAGCCTGCACACGCAGATAGACGGCCACGCTGCGCGAACCTGCCTGGGCGCTGGGGTTGATTCGCACCACGCGCGCGGGCACGGCGGCCACATCGTCGCCCGCGCCCTGGACCTGCAACTGGGCCTGCTGGCCGACCTGCACGCGCACCGAATCGGCGGGCGCCAGCTGGGCCACGACTTCGAGGTCGGACGGATCGACGATCTCCAGCACCCGCGTTTCCACGCCCACGCGCTCGCCGTCCTGCACCAGGCGCTGCGCGACCTGGCCGTCCATGGGGCTGCGCAGCACGCTGTCGGTCACGCTCTTGCGGGCCACATCGGCGGCGGCCTGGGCGGCGGCCAGGTTGGCGCGTGCGGCATCGAGGTTGGATTGGGAGGTGGCCAGCGCCGTGGTCGAAATGAAGCCTTGCGTGACCAGGGCCTGGTTGTTGTCGTGCTGGCGCTGGGATAGCTGCAGCTGCGCCTGCGCCGCATCGGCCTGCTGGCGGGTCTGGCGCCAGCGGGCCTCGACCTCGGTGGCGTCCACGCGGGCCAGTTCCTGGCCCTTGCGCACGCTGTCACCCTCGCGCACCTGCAGGCCGCGCAGCTCGCCGGCCACATAGGCCTTGACCACGGCGCTGCGCACGGCCTGCACCACGCCGCTGACGGGCACGGTCAATTGCAGCTGGCGCGGCTGCAACTGCACCACTTCCTGCGGACCCACGCGCACCGGCATCTCGCGCGGCCGGGTGGCTGCGGCGATGGCGCTTTGCTTGCTGTGCCGGGTGGATGCGGCGCGCCATACGCTGGCGCCGATGGCGATCAATAAGGCCAGGCCGATCAGCCAGCCGGTGCGACGCTTCATGGTGTGGGCGGGGAGGAGGGTGGTGTGGTGGCTGCAAGGGGCTGGCACATGCCATGCAGCAGGTAGTCGATCTGGGATTCCAGAAACTGCTCGGGATCGAAGTCGCCATGGGGCAGGCAGCCGCCCAGAGAGTGCTTCCAGATCATCAGAAACATCATCGGGGCGACCACGCAGTGCACGGACAGGTCCAGATCCATGGGCCGGAACTCGCCGCGCTCGACGCCGCGCTGCAGGATGCGCCGGATCAGCTCATGGCCCGGAAGAACCACTTCCTGGTGGTAGAACTGAGACAGCTCGGGAAAATTGCCCGCCTCGCTGAGCATGAGCTTGGTGATGCCCGACGCCTTGGTGCTGCCGATGCGTTCCCACCAGGACTTGAAGCAGTAGCGCAGCAGATCGGTTGAAGGTGCGCAGTAGTTGTCGAGCTCTTCGCTCCACTCGCCGAAGCGGCCCGCGATGCTGTGGCGCACCACGGCCTTGAAAAGCTCCTGCTTGCTCGCGAAATAGAGGAACAGCGTGCCCTTGGAGACCCCGGCGCGGGCGGCGACTTCTTCGACGCGGGTGGCGGCGTAGCCCTTTTCCACGAAGAGGTCGAGCGCCGCTTCCAGCAACTCGCCGGGACGCTCCTGCTTGCGGCGGCTGCGCTTTCCGGAAGGCTCGGCGGGGGCGGGTGAAGAGGCGGGGGAGTCGGTCACGGAAAATTAATGACTGATGGGTTAGTTATCGTAACCGCAGAACCGTTCGTCGTCACCTGGCTTGTGCATGGGCTAACCTGTAGGAGCGACGGCTTGCATGCATTGCGTGTGGTCATTTTTTCGATTTCTTCACAGAAAAGGCGCATATGGCGACTGAAACCATTTATCTGGGCGGCGGCTGTTTCTGGTGCACCGAAGCCGTTTTCGACCGCGTGCGCGGCGTGAGCGACGTGCAAAGCGGCTACGCCAATGGCGATCTGGACGATCCCAGCTACGAAGACATCTGCACCGGCGAGACCGGCCATTCCGAGGTCATCCGCGTGCAGTTCGATCCTGCCGTGATCCCGCTGCGCGACCTGCTCACCGTGTTCTTCGGCACGCACGACCCGACCACGCTCAACCGCCAGGGCAATGATGTGGGCACGCAGTACCGCAGCGGCATCTACACCACGAATGAGCAACAGGCCGACGTGGCGCGCACGCTGATCTCCGAACTCACGCAGGCTGGTGCCTACGACGCGCCCATCGTTACCGAGGTGCAGCCCCTGGCCAGCTACTGGCCGGCAGAGGACTATCACCAGGACTACTTCCTCAACCATCCCAACCAGGGCTACTGCGCCTTTGTCGTGGGGCCCAAGGTGCAGAAGTTCCGGGGCGCCTTTGCGCGCTGGGTCAAGCCCTGAGCGGGTGGCGGCGCGTGATGTAAGCGGTTGTGATTCGCGGGCATAATGCAACCCGGTTGCGATAATGCCGCCTGGCTGCCCTGCCGTGTTCAGCGGCCTGACCTTTCATCACCCATGTCCTTGCCGACCCCCACTTCCCTGCCCATACCTGCCGGCATGCGTTCGACGCGTGCCACGCGGGCCGTGCTGGCGATGTGGGAGTCGCGGGCCGACGCACTCCTGAGCGAAGCCGATGTGGAAGCGGCCCTGCACGCCCAGGGCGTGCAGGTCAACCGCGTCACCGTCTACCGGCTGCTGGACCGCCTGGCGGCAGCCGGTGTGTTGCGCCGCAGCGTGGATGCTGCCCGCGTGGCTCGCTACAGCCGGTCCGTGCCGGGCGCGGCCAGGCAGGCTGATGCCGCTGCGCATTTCGAATGTGCGGATTGCCACAGCGCTTTTCGGTTGGGCGGCGAGGGCGGTGGGGGCGGCGAGCCGCTGCAGGCCGCTTTGCTGCAGCTGCGCCAGGCGCTGGCCGCCAGCGGCCTGCAGGGCCGGGCCATCGATGTGGCGGTGACAGGGCTGTGCCAGGACTGCAGCAGTGCAGGGCCATCCCGAAATGCCCCGTCCGCCTGAGGCGATCGCCCTAGCCCCTTTCTTCTCTTGCATAGCTCTTCAGGATTTCGCATGACCCTTGCACCGTTGCGCTCCGTTTCCTTGATCCTGGCCGCTGTCTTCCTGGCCGCAGCAGCCCAGGCGCATGACCACGACCACGACCACGCGAAAGCCCAGCCGGACGCCAAGGCACAGGGCGCCTCGGCGCCGCTCGATGCCCATGCCCGGGCCGACATGGAGCGCCATCGCGCCATGGCCAAGGCCCACGAAGCCGCCGCGCAGTGCCTGGCCGCCGGCCGCGACCATGAACAATGCCAAAAGCAACTGCAGGCCGATTGCAAGGGCCTGGCGCTGGGCAAGTTCTGCGGCATACGCCATGCGCATTGAGTGCGGTCCTGCCCGCCGTGTGGCGCCGTGAGCAATCGCCAGTCTTTGTGACGGGATGGTGAAACCTGCCCCGCAAATTGGCGCATACACTCTGCGCTGCCCATCCAGCCCCTGATCCCTCCATGTCCTTGCAACCCCCGGAACGTCACTTGCCAGCGCAGGCCTCAAGGCTTGCGTTGCGCGGCGCCGTGCCGGGTCGGGCCTGGCTGGTGGCCTGGCTGCTGGTCTGCTCCATTGCCCTGGCGCCGCTGCTGGGCCAGATGCACCGCGTGGTGCACGCGGGCGGCCTGGCCGCAGCCACGCTCCATGGCCCGGTGGAGGTGGTTGCCACTTCCTGCAATGCACCCGTCGATTGGGTCCATGCGCTGTTCTCGGGCCACGGCCCGGCGGATTGCCAACTGCTGGACCAGTTGCACGAAGGCATGGCGGGGCCGCCATCCGCCGTGGTTTTGCCGCCTTTCTGGGGCGAGCAGGCCGAACCCGTCCAGCCGGTCATCGTGCGCGATGGCCGCATGCTGGCGGCCTTCTTCGATGCGCGGGGTCCCCCGCATCCCATCACTGTCTACCTGGCGGCTTGAATCTCCGGGACTGGCGCTGCATGCGCCTGCCCTGCACAGCCGTTTGGCCGCGCCTTGCTGCATTGATCGCAGCAAGGCGCCGCGCCCAGGTCCGGCAGTTCCTTGAATGCATATCCGATCGGATGGCCGCATGCGCCTGCAGGGCGCGCCGTGGCTGTCTGCTTCCGACGCCATTTTTTGCAGCGCCCGGATTTCCACGCCCCGCAGGGCCGTGGCCGGCCGCTGCCGGGAAGAACAGTGATGAGAGTGACAACAAAGCAATACCACCAGGACGCCAAGGCGCAGGGGGAGAGGACGAAACTGCGCCCGCTGCTGCTGCTGCAGCAACTGCTGCTGGCAGGCGTGCTGGGCCCGGCGACGGGCGGCCTGGCCATGGCGGCAGAGCCTGCCGACCCCGTACCCGCATCAGGACCTGCAGCCGGACCCGCAGCCGCAGCTGCCGCCGAGGCGGGCGCGCCGCGCAGTGATGCCCCCGTGCTCAATGAGGTGACGGTCAAGGCCAGCGGCCTGGGCCTGACCTCGGCCGACATGTCCACGCCGGCCACGGTGCTGGAAGGCGACGTGCTCACGCTGCGCCAGGCCGCCACGCTGGGCGAGACGCTGGACGGCGAGCCCGGCATCCATGCCAGCCATTTCGGCGCAGGCGCAAGCCGGCCCATCATCCGCGGCATGGACGGCCCGCGCGTGCAAATCCTCAGCGATGGCTCCGAGCTGCACGATGCCTCCACCATCAGCCCTGACCATGCCGTGGCCAGCGAGCCCATGCTCGCCACGCAGATCGAAGTGCTGCGCGGCCCCTCGGCGCTGATCTACGGCGGCGGTGGCGCCATGGGCGGCGTGGTCAACATCCTGGACGACAAGATTCCCACGTCCATTCCCAAGAACGGCATCACGGGCTCGGCCCAGCTGCGCGGCAGCACCGGCGCGGGCGAGACGGCGGGCGCGTTCTCGCTGACGGGCGGCGCCGGCCAACTGGCCATCCACGCCGAGGGCATGGCGCGCGATGCCGGCGACTACCGCGTGGGCAGCGGCTGGGCGCCCAACGGCCAATCCCAGGGGCGCGTGGCGGGCAGCTTCAACCGCACGGACACTGGCAGCCTGGGCCTGTCCTGGATCGGCACGCAAGGCTACCTGGGCCTGGCCTACACGCGCCAGACCGCGCGCTACGGGCTGCCGGGCCACAACCACAGCTTCGAGGGCTGCCACACCCATGGCGACCATCTGCACTGCGGCGGCCATGACCACGGCGACGAGGATGGACATGACCACGGCGGCGATGACCACGACCATGGCAGCGTGCCGGTGGTCGATCTCACCAGCGAGCGCTGGGATCTGCGCGGCGAATGGCGCAATCCGACGGCTGGCATCGCGGCGCTGCGCGTGCGCGGTGGCTGGACCGACTATCGCCATGACGAGATCGAAGGCGGCCAGGTCTCGACCACGTTCAAGAACCGCGCCCATGACCTGCGCGTGGAGGCAGAGCTGGAGCCCATCGCCGGCTGGCGCGGCGTCATCGGCCTGCAGACCGTGCAGCGCAAGTTCAGCGCCGAGGGTGAGGAGGCCTATGTGCAGCCCACCGAAACCCGCCGCAACAGCATCTACCTGCTGGAGGAATACCGCTGGCAGGACTGGCGCTGGCAGGCTGCGCTGCGCCACGAGCGCCAGACCGTGGACGCCCAGCAAAGCGGCATCTCGCGCAGCCACAGCGGCACATCGTTCTCGCTGGGCTCGGTGTGGAAGTTCACCCCGGGCTACAGCCTCTCGGCTTCGCTGACGCAGGGCAATCGCCTGCCCACGGCCGAGGAGCTGTACGCCAACGGCCTGCACATGGCGACTTCCACCTACGAGCGCGGCAATGCCGACCTCAAGCGCGAACGCTCGCAGGCGCTGGACATCGGCCTGCGCAAGACGGCAGGCGACACCACGTTCAGCGTCAATGCCTTCCACCATCGCGTCAAGGGCTACATCTACGGCGCCACGCTGGATGAGCATGACGGCCTGCAACTGCTGCAGTACACCCAGGCCGATGCGCGCTTCACCGGCGTGGAGGGCCAGGTGCGCCAGAAGCTGTCGCGCCAGTGGGGCGTGACCCTGTTCGGCGACGCCGTGCGTGCGCGGCTGGAAGACGGCTCTGCCTTGCCGCGCATCCCCGCTGCGCGCGTGGGCCTGCGCGTGGACACCTTCTACAAGGGCTGGGATGCCCAGGCCGAATGGGTGCAGGTGCTGCGCCAGAACCGCGTCACCGCCTATGAGACCGAGACGGACGGCTACGGCATGCTCAACGTCTCTGCCAGCTACACGCTGCGCACCTCGGGTGGCATGCCCTGGCAGTTCTTCATCAAGGGCAACAACCTGACCAACCGCCTGGCCTTCGCCCACACATCGTTCATCAAGAACGCTGCGCCGCTGATGGGGCGCAATATCACCGTGGGCGTCAAGGTGTCGTTCTAAGGCGTGTTGCCCGCTGCGCTCCCCGCGCCGTCTGCTACAGGTAATGCTGCAGATGGCGCAGGGCGCGCGCGCTGTCAACGCCTATCCGCTGCACGACTTCGGTCTCGGCACGGCCCGCGCGCAGCCACTGCACGATGGCCGTGTTGCGCAGCACCTGCGGGCCGACACGGTGCAGCGGCGCCTGCTGCGCCGAGGCAGGCTGCGCGGCATGGGCACGCTGTATCAGCTGTGAAGCCACATGGAACAGCACGCGCACCGACAGCGGCTGCCCTTCACGCGAATAAAAGACCGTGGCATCGGGTTGAACGGCCTCCGGCCCGCGCTGGCCGGCGCTGAAGCCTTTCCAGTCCTGCAGCGCCTTCACCACCGTTTCCGACAGTTCCAGCGTGCGCTGCTGCGCGGCGCGTGCGCCATCGATATGCAATTGGCAGGGGAGGCCATCGCCTGGTCCGGCGCATTGCACATCGCGCCAGCACAGGCCGCGCACCTCCTCGGGCGCCAGCGCCAGTTCGTACAGCAGCAGCAAGATGGCGCGGTCGCGCGCCGACTGAAAGCCGTCGGCCATCGGTATGTGGCGGGGCAGGGCATTCCACAGCGGCGCGGGAAGGCAATGGCCCTGGCCGTCTTCGGCAGGTGGGCGTTCCTGCGGCGCCAGCCCTGCGGCGGGATTGGCGCTGACCCAGCCGTGGTCCAGCGCATGGTCGTAAATGCGTTCCAGCAATCGCCAGTAGCGCCTGCGCGTGACCTCGCTGATGCGGCGGCCGGGCTGGTGGCCCGACAACTGGCCTTCGCGCGGGCGCAGGAAATTCTGGACATCAACGGCGTTGGCCTGTTGCCAAGCGCGGGTCTTCGCCTTGACTTTGCCTTTCGGCGTGGCCGGGGAGGGGGGACCTTCTTTGGCTGACATGCCGGCATCGCCCAGGCTGCGCAGCCAGGCACGCCATACCTTTTCGTAGCCGCTGTCGGGTGCCGTGTCCAGGGCATCCCAGCCCTTGGCGCCCTCGGTTTCCAGCCAATGCCGGAACAGGGCCAGTCCGTCGGGGACAGTGGACGGCGGCTTGCCGGCCGCGGGTGCCTGAGATGGTGATGAAGTCATGGGCGTTGAGAACAAAACGAGTCAACCAATGGAGTTGTTCAATGTAACTTACATGAAATCAAGCGGCAACCTCGTTATCGACTGATGAACACCAGTGGCGACAAGTCGCCAGAAAAAGGGCCTTTGGGCTTGGATTCGAGTCCTTGGCACGTCTCTAGAGTGTGTTGGGCACTTTCAAGCACCCGCGCTGGCTCTGCGCGCTGGTGATCGCAAGCGCTGGTCCAGGGGAAGCAAGGGGAGGGCAGAAGGCGGCCCCTGCCTTCAGGACAGGGGCCGCAGCGGTCAAGCCGCCATGCGCCCGAACCGGCCAGCGTTGAAGTCGGCAATGGCCTCGCGGATCTCGGCCTCGCTGTTCATCACGAACGGGCCGTGGCCCACCACGGGCTCTGCAATGGGCTCGCCCTCCAGCCACAGCACGGTGGCGTCGTTGTTGGCCTCCAGGCGCACCAGTTCAGCCTCGCGATCGAAGTGCACCAGCTGGCCTTCTCGAACAACCTCGCCGTCGTTGACCAGCACCGTGCCGTGCAGCAGGACCAGGGCCAGCGTATGTCCTGGCTTGGCGCGCAGCTCGGTGGTGCTGCCGGCTTTCAGGCGCAGGTCCCAGACATTGATGGGCGTGAAGGTGCGCGCCGGCCCCTGGCTGTTGCCAAAGGCTCCGGCAATCACCCGCACCCGGCCTGAGCCGCCTGGCAGTTCCACGGACGGGATCTGTCCATCCAGCAGGGTCTGGTAGCCAGGTGCAGCCGACTTGTCATTGGCGGGCAGGTTCACCCACAGCTGCACCATCTCCAGCCGCCCGCCGCGTTCGGTGAACGCATGGGAATGGAATTCCTCATGCAGGATGCCCGAGCCGGCCGTCATCCACTGCACGTCGCCAGGGCCGATCAGGCCTCCAGCACCGGTCGAGTCCCGGTGCTCGACTTCGCCCTCATAGACGATGGTCACGGTCTCGAAGCCGCGGTGTGGATGCACGCCCACGCCGCGAGGCTGGGCAGCCGGCTCGAAGTTGGCGGGGCCTGCATGGTCCAGCAGCAGAAAGGGGCTCAGAGCCGCACCATGGTTGCCATAGCTGAACAGCGAGCGCACGGGAAAGCCGTCGCCTACCCAATGGGCACGGGGAGCGCTGTAGACGCCGAGCATCTTCTTGAGCATTTGCTTCTCCTTGGGAATCGTGACTGCCGCAGCGTTAGCGCCAGCCACTTTTTGCACATGGGAGGATCTTAGAATTTGAACGATGAATGCGGTAGATGGCAAAATTTGCCTTCATCGTTCTGAATAAAGAACAATGACCATGCTGCGTGTGCTGGCCGAAAGGGCGCAGTGCCTGGTCGTCCTGCCAGGCTGGGAGCCGCACCGCGAACTGATCCATGTGGTGTACGCATCCCGGCGCGGGCAATTGCCCGCCGTGCGGCTGCTCATCGACCATCTGGCCCAGGCCTTCGAGGCGCTGGAAGAAGCCTGAATGAGGCAGGGCCTGGCCTGCGGCGCATAATCTGCGCGCGCCGCCAGCCTGCGCAGGCGCAGCTTTCCGATCCCGCTTCAGTGAACTCTCCCGTCTTTGCCTCCCTCATCCCCGTCATTCTTTGCATTGGCGCAGGTTTTCTCGCCGCCCGCCTGAGCTGGGTGCGGGCCGCCGCCATCAAGGATTTGTCCAACCTCGTTTTCCTGGTGCTCACGCCGGCGCTGCTGTTCCGCACCATGGGCGCGGTGCGCGTGCAGGAGCTGGACTTTCAGCCCGTGGTGCTGTATTTCCTGGCGACTGCGCTGATCTTCGGGGTGTCCATGGTCCTGGGCGGTTTTTCCACGCGTTCGGCTGCGCGGGGGCTGGCCAATATGTTCAGCAACACCGTCATGATCGGCGTGCCGTTGGTGGGGCTGGTCTACGGGGAGGACGGATTGGTCACGCTGTTCACCCTCGTTTCGCTGCACGCGCTGATTCTGCTCACGGCGGCCACCATCGTGTTCGAGCTGGCCGAGGCCCGCGAGCACCAGCGGTCGGGCCAGAGCGCCCCGCGCCCCATGTGGCGCACGGTGCTGCAGGCCGTGCGCAACGGCATCGTCCATCCTGTGCCGCTGCCCATACTCGCCGGCCTGCTGTTCGCACAGACCGGGCTGGCTCTTCCTGGGGTGGTGGATCGCTCCCTGCAGGTCTTGGGCCAGGCACTGGGCCCCATGGCGCTGCTGCTGGTGGGGGTGACCCTGGCGTACACCAAGGTGGGCCAGAACCTGCGCGAGGCAGTGGGCATCGCGCTGGTCAAGAACCTGGTGCATCCGCTGCTGCTGCTTGCGCTGGCCTGGGCCTTCGGTCTGGGCGGCCTGCCGGTGGCCGTGATGTTCACGGCGGCTGCACTGCCCGTGGGGGCCAACGTGTTCCTGTTCACGCAGCGCTATGGCGTGATGCAGGAGGAGGTGTCCGCCAGCATTGCGGTGTCCACGGCGCTGGCCCTGCTTACCGTGCCGCTGATGCTGTGGCTGGCCCAGCGTCTGCTGGGCTGACGGCTTTCAGCAGGAGCAGCGCCAGCAATCCAGGGGATCAGGGTGCCAGGCGCTGGCGCAGCCAGGTTCCAGATTCAAGCTGGTAGCACAGGCGGTCATGCAGGCGGCTCTTGCGGCCTTGCCAGAATTCCCAGCGTTCGGGCACTAGCCTGAATCCACCCCAGTGTGGCGGGCGCGGCGGGTTCAACAGGAATTGCGCGCCGTACTTGGCCGCATTGGCCACCAGCACGCTGCGGCCGCTGATGACCTGGCTTTGCGGACTGGCCCAGGCACCGATGCGCGAGTCCAGCGGGCGGCTGTTGAAGTAGGCGTCGCTTTCGGCATCGCTGACCTTTTCCACGCGGCCCTCGATGCGCACCACGCGCTCAAGCTCCACCCAGTGGAACTGCAGCGCTGCAAACGGATTGCCCGCCAGTTGCTGGCCCTTGCGGCTGTCGTAATTGGTGTACCAGACCAGGCCGCGCTCGTCATAGCCCTTGATGAGCACGATGCGCGTGCTGGGCCGCAGGTCGCCGCCCACGGTGGCCAGCGTCATGGCATTGGGCTCGGGCACCTGGGCGCTCAGGGCTTCCTGCAGCCATTGGTCAAACTGCTGCAGCGGATCGGCCAGGGAGGCCGATTCGCTCAGTTCCGCGCGCTCGTAGCTTTTGCGCAGATCGGCGATCGAGGTGGAAATGCTGCTCATGGCAAGCATTGTGCCTGCGCCCCACCTCCCATTTGCTGCGCTAGAGTTGCGCATGCTCAGAGACTTCAAAGGCCGCCCCTGCGTGATCATCCTCGCCTCGGGCCGTGGCGAGCGTTTCCGCGCGTCGGGCGGCACCATGCACAAGCTCGCTGCGCCGCTGGGCGGCAGCACCGTGCTGGAACACACACTGGCCGCCGTCCGCGCCAGCGGCCTGCCCTGGCATCTGGAAGATGCGGGCCACCCCGGAATGGGCGATTCGCTGTCTGCGGCCGTGCGTGCCACAGCCGATGCGCCAGGCTGGCTGGTCTTGCCGGCCGACCTGCCGCTGGTGAGTCCACAGACCTTGCTGAAAGTGGCCGATGCATTGCATGCGGGGGCCCGAGCCGCCCAGCCTGTTCATCAAGGCGAGCGTGGACATCCCGTGGGTTTCGGCGCCGCATGCGGCGCGGCGCTCATGGCGTTGAGCGGAGAGAAGGGCGGGGCGCCTGTGCTGAAGGCGCTGCGCGAAGCCGGACATGTGGTTCAGGTCGATGTGGACGATGCTGGTGTGCTCACCGACATCGATACGCTGGACGATCTGGCGCGCGCTGAGGTGTTGCTGCAGAACCGGCATGAAGTGGGCTGAATTCAGGCTTCGCCGTCTGCCGTAGCGGGGCCGCCTTCGGTCGCTGGGTCGGCTTGGCTGCCTTGGCAATAACCGCGCAGTTTGAGCAAGGCCCGATACATCACCTCCCGTTCCTCCTGCGTCAGCGCCAGCAGAGCAGCGGCCTGGTGTTGCCGGGCCACGGGCATCACCTCGTCATGCAACTGCCGGCCCGCAGGCGTGATGGAGCACAGGATCTTCTTGCGTGGAGTGGAGCCTTGCGCCAGCAGGGCCACCAGGCCGCGTTCCTCGAGCAGCCGCAGCGCCCGGCTCACCAGGGCCTTGTCCGAAGTGGATTGCGCCACCAGCGCGCTGAACGGCAACTCGCCTGCATGCGCGACAAGAGCCAACAGCCGCCACTCCGAAACCGTCAAGCCCGCCGTATCGGCATAGGGCACGGTGATGGTGCGCCGCAGCGCATTGCCCACCTGGCTCATCAGCGTGGTCAGAAAGGCATCGACGGTCAGGCTGCTGCCTGCCTCGTCAAGGTGGGTCCAGGGATTGCCTGCGGGCGTGCTGGGCACAGGGAGAGGAGAAGGTGGGATGGACATGTTCCCATCAATTGTTTCACAGGCTGCCTGACGTTTTTCTTGTGGAATTTCTTTGGAGAAATCAATAGAGGTCAATCGGTGTTTTCGGTAAGTTGATTCATCAACTTACTGGAGAAAATCGTCATTGATTCTTTTGAGGATCAATGTTTCATGGGTGAATCGTATAAATTCATCGCATAGCCAGCCCCAGCTGCCATGCCCGTATCTGACCGATGCATGTCCGCGCTTTCAAAGGAGCCAGTGATGACCCCCCATCGTCGGCAAGGCCTGACCATTGCAGCATTGGCTTTTGCCACCGCTGTCTGTGGTCCGGCATTTGCACAGGACTACCCCGCCAGGCCGATCACCGTGGTGGTCGCCTATCCCGCAGGTGGTGACACGGACGCCATGGCGCGCCTGTTCGCCGAAAAGCTCACGGTGCGTCTGCGCCAGCCCGTGGTGGTGGACAACCGGCCCGGGGCGGGCGGCACCGTGGGCAACAACCTGGTTGCGCGGGCCGTGCCCGATGGCTACACGCTGCTGTTCACGCCCAACCCCTTCACCATCGCCCCCATGGTGATGAGGCTCCCTCCTGCCGCGACCTATGACCCCTTGAAAGGTTTCACCCCCGTGGTGCAGACCGCCAGCCAGGCCGTGCTGCTCGTGGCCCATCCCTCCACGGGATTCAAAAGCGTGGCCGACATGGTGGCTGCGGCCAAGGCCGGCAAGACGCTCAGCTACGCCAGTCCCGGCGCAGGCTCGCCCATGCACATAGGTGCCGAGTGGCTGAACCGCGCTGCCGGAGTGAGCATTCAGCATGTGCCCTATCGCGGCGTGGCACCGGCCGTCAACGATGTGGCAGCGGGCCATGTAGGACTGGCCTACGTCACGCTGGGGCCGGTGGCCCAGTACATCCAGGCGGGCAAGCTGCGCGCGCTGGCCGTGACCGACCCGAAGCGTTCGCCCCTGCTGCCCGATGTGCCTTCGCTGGCGGAACTGGGCTACAGGGACATCGCCGCGGGTGCCTGGAATGGCTTCTTCGCGCCCAAGGGCACGCCGGCCGCCGTGGTGCAGACCTTGAACACCCATCTCAACGAGATCCTCAGGATGCCGGAGGTGGCGGCAAAGATGGCCACCTTCGGTGCCGTGCCCGTGGGCGGGTCGCCGCAGGTGCTGGCCGATGTCAACGCTGCCGACTACGAGCGCCTGGGCAAGGTGATCCGCGAACTCGGCATCACCGCTGAATGACATGAATACCTCGAATTCCACGCTGGGCCGCGAGACGGCCCAGGTCACGGCGCTGTCCAAGGTACTAGGTCGTGCCCAGTACGCGGGCGACCTCAAGCTGCCGGGCATGCTGCATGCCAAGCTGTTGCGCAGCCCCTATCCGCATGCGCGCATCGTGCGCATCGACATTGCTGCAGCGCGTGCGCTGCCCGGTGTGAAAGCCGTGCTGACCGGGGCAGATGCACCGCGCACGCCCTGGGGCGTGAGCCACAAGGAGCGGCGCATCCTGGCCGACGGCCTGGTGCGCTTTGCGGGGGAAGAGGTGGCAGCCGTGGCTGCCGCCACAGAAGAGATCGCCCGCGATGCGCTGGACCTGATCGAGGTCGAGTACGAAGAACTGCCCGCCATCCTGTCGCCCGAGGAAGCCCTGGATGAAGAAGCGCCCGGCGTTCATCCGGGCCGGGGCAACATCGCCCACGAGATCCGCTTCGAGCGCGGCAATGCCGATGCCGGATTCGCCGCAGCTGATCTGGTTCACGAAGCCACGTACACCACGCATGCGCAGTACCCGGGCTACCTGGAACCCATGGCAACCCTGGCCTCCATCGACGCCGATGGCCGCCTGTTGGTACAGACCTCCACGCAGTCGGTTTTCCTGGCGCGTGCCCGGCTGGCGGCGGCGCTGGAGCTGCCGGTGTCCGCCATCCGCGTGGTGCAGGCCACCACGGGCGGCGGCTTTGGCGGCAAGATCGTCGAGGACGACAACCAGCTCGTGGCGGGCCTGCTGGCCCTGCGCACCGGGCGGCCCGTGCGCCTGGTCAACAACCGGCTGGAGGACTTCCTGGCCTGCTGCTCCAGCGTCCCCGAGCGCATCACGCTCAAGCTGGGCATGGCGCGTGATGGCCGCATCCTCGCCAAGCAGGTGCACATCGTTGCCGAGTGCGGTGCCTATGCGGGTCTGTCGGCCGAGGTCATGCACGTCAGTGCCATGCGCAGCGACAACATGCACAGGCAGGGCAACGTCCGATCGCACGCCACCCTGGTCTATACCAACAACCCGCCGCACGGCGCGTTCCGCGGCTTTGGCGGTACGCAGATGCTGTTCGCGCTCAACAGCCACATCCACATCATGGCCGAGCAGCTGGGGCTGGATCCGGCCGAAGTCCACAAGCTCAATGCAGTGGAAGCCGGCGACGTGACAGTGCATGGCTGGAAGATCGGCAGCGCCGGCCTCAAGGAGTGCATAGACCAGGCCACCGATGCCATCGACTGGCGCGGCAAGCGCGCCCGCCCCCGCCAGGCCCTTGGCGCCCGCCGCAGGGGCGTGGGCATGGCCGCGGCCATGCATGTCAGCGGCAACCGCACCATGGGCAACTGGGACGGCTCCACCGTGGTGGTGCGCATCCATGAGGATGGCCAGGTGCTTGTGCTCAGTGGCGAGTGCGACATGGGCCAGGGCGCGGCCACCATGCTCAGCCAGATCGTCGCCCATGAACTCACACTGCCGTTGTCGCAGGTCCGCGTGGCCGCACCCGACACGGACAGCACGCCCTTCGCCATAGGCTCGCTGGCCTCGCGCGTGACCATGGCTGCAGGCAATGCCGCCATAGGTGCCGCGCAGGCGGCCCGCAGCAAGCTGCTGGCCCTGGCCGCCGTCGTGCTGGAGGCGCAGGTCGACGACCTGGAGCTGGCCGATGGTCAGGTGCGCGTGCGCGGCACCGACCGTGCGGCAGGCATGGCCGAGCTCGCACGCCAGCACATCTGGCGCCATGGCGGCGAGGGCATACAGGTCAGCCACACCTGGGATGCCCAGACGCAGATGCACGACGCCCAGCTGCACGGCAACATCGCGCCCGCCTATTCCTTCGCGGCCCAGGCAGTGGAGGTCGAGGTCGATACGGAAACCGGTCAGGTCCGGGTGCTTGACAGCTATGTGGCCGACGACTGCGGCAAGGCGCTGAACCCCGTCGCCATCCATGGGCAGACCAACGGGGCCACCGTCCAGGCCATGGGCTGGGCCCTTTACGAGCAACTGCACCTGGAAGGCGGGCGCCTGGCCAACGGCAACTTCGCCGACTACACCATGCCAACGGCCGACGCCGTGCCCTTGCTGCGCGGCGGCTTTGTCGAGTCCAACGACCCCAACGGCCCCTATGGCGCCAAAGGGGCCAGCGAAACCGCCATCCTGCCGGGAGCGCCTGCCATCGCCAACGCCGTGTACGACGCCATCGGCGTGCGCATATGCGATCTGCCGATCACGCCCGAAAAAATCCTGGCGGCGCTGCTCGCACGCGCCGAGGAGGGTCGTCATGCATGACTTCGACTTCCTGGAGCCCACCTCGGTGGCGGAGGCCAGCCGGTTGCTGGCCGAACTGGGCGAGGACTGCCGCGTGATCGCCGGCGGCACGGCCTTGATGCTGGGCATGCGCCAGCGCATGCTCGCGCCCACGCACCTGGTCTCGCTGGCTGGCATCGATGCGTTGCGCGGCCTGGACTTCGACCCGGTGCGTGGCCTGCGTATCGGCGCCCTGGTGCGCCATGCCGAACTGGCGGCCTCGCCGCTGGTGTCGCATCACTATCCTGTCCTGGCCGGCATGGCGCAGCGCATGGCCAACCCGCAGGTGCGCAATCAGGGCACGGTGGGCGGCAATCTCTGCTATGCCGACCCCTCCACCGACCCGCCCGGCTGCCTGATGGCATTGGGCGCCCAGATCGTGCTGGCCAGCGCAAGAGGCGAGCGCCTGTTGGACATCGAGGACTTCCTGGTCGACTACTACGCCACGGCGCTGGAAGGCGACGAAATCGTCAGCGAGATCCGCGTGCCGCCCATGGGGCAAGGAGACGACCGGCGCAGCGGTGTGTATACGCGCTTTCTGCGCACAGCGGCCGAACACCGGCCGCTGGCCAGCGTGGCCCTGGTGGCGCACACCGCCGGGGGCATCTGCCGCGACGCGCGTCTCGTCGTGGGCGCCTCTACGCCCATACCCGTGCGCCAGCGGCGCGCCGAGGGCTTTCTTGAAGGCCGTGCCCTCACCTGGGCCTTGGCGGCCGAGGCGGGTGACATCGTCGCGGCCGACATCACACCGGTTTCGGACCTGCGCGGCTCGGCGGATTTCCGCCGAGAAATGGTGCGCGTCAACGTGCGGCGCACCGTGGCCGAACTGTTTGGCCTGGACCTGGCACTGGAACAAGGAGAGCTGGCATGAGCCGACATCGCATCGAATGCACTGTCAACGGCGAGCCCTGCAGCGTGGATGTGCCTGCGCGCCGGCTGCTGTCGGATTTTCTGCGTGATGACCTGCACCTGACGGGCACCAAGCGCGGCTGCGAGACGGGCGTGTGCGGCGCCTGCTCGGTGCTGCTGGATGGCGAAGTGGTGAAGTCCTGCCTGCTGCTGGCCGTGCAGGTCCAGGGCCGCGCGCTCACCACCATCGAAGGCCTGGCCGACCGTATTGCTGGGGGTGCGGGCGCAGACCCGTCACAACGGCTGCACCCGCTGCAGCAAAGCTTCATGCAATGCGGCGGCCTGCAGTGCGGCTACTGCACACCGGGCTTCATCATGGCCGCCTGCGATCTGCTGGGGCGTAACCCCCTTCCCGGCGCGGACGAAGTTCGCCATGGCCTCAACGGCAACCTGTGCCGTTGCACGGGCTACACCCAGATCGTGGAATCGGTCCTTGTGGCCGCGGAGAAAATGCATGGAAATTGAGAAAACCCTGACTGTTTCGGCCTCGCGAGAGCGGGTATGGGCCTTGTTGCTCGATCCCCAGGTCATGGGAGGTGCCGTGCCGGGCATGAAGTCCATCGAAGTGGTCAGCCCCACCGAATACGTGGCGGTGATGCACCAGAAGATCTCCTTCATCAGCGCCAGATTCAAGCTGCGCACACGCATCGTCGAGCAACGCGCTCCCGAGTATCTGCGCGTGGAAGGAACGGGAGAAGACACCTCGGTGGCCAGCTCGCTCAAGCAGCGCAGTGAAATCTTCCTGAGCGCCACGCCGGATGGAGGCACCGAACTGCGCATCAAGATCGACGTGGACCTGCTGGGCCGTCTGGGCGCCTTCGGCCTGAGCGTGATGAAGACCAAGGCCGACCGAATATGGGAGGAGTTCGGTAACAATCTGGCCGCGCGGCTCGAAGGCGGGGGAGGGGAGCCCGCTGCGGGCGAGGCGACCATGCAGGCGCCTGCACCTGTCGCGCCCGCGCCGGCCTCCGAGCCAGCCAGGGAAACGGTGGTGCAAGCCCGGAATTCGCCAGCACCAGCGCCAGCTTCGGAGCTCTCCTCCACGGCCCAAGACCTGCGGGGCCGTGGCTGGTGGGGGCGGCTAATCGGCAGCTTGAGCGGTGAGGGCAGCGCGGGCGCTGCCGACACCATTCATGTCGAGCTGCGCCGTGGCGATACCACGGTCAGCGTCCAATGGCCGGGCGCGCGCGCCGAGCAGTGCGCGGCGTGGCTGCGCGACTGCCTGCGCTGAACGCAGGCCCGGCCGAGCACATCATCCGCGCGTGATCACCGCACAGGCCAGGCGCGCCCCCGAATTGCCGGTGGGCTGCGTGGTGTAGTCGTCCGGGTCCTTGTGCACGATCAGGCCACGACCCACCACGCTGTTGGGGCCTTGGTCCAATGCCAGGCCGCGCGACACGAAGTCGATGCTTGCCATGCCTTGCGCATCGGATCGCAGGCTGGGCAGGTCGCCCGTGTGATGGGTCGAAGAATCGAAGCGGCCATGGGCCTGGCCGGTCGGGTTGAAGTGGCCGCCCGCGCTCAGGCCGTCAGGGCTGGAGCAATCGCCTTTTTCATGGACGTGAAAGCCGTGCTCGCTGTTCGGCGCCAGCCCCTGGACGGAGCCTTGCACGCGCACGCTGCCATCGGCCTGTGCCGTGAACTGCAGGCTGCCGCTGACCTTGCTGCCTTGCGTGGGCTGCAGCTGGGCCATGGCCACATTGCGGGAGGCGGGCGCTGTCGCGACGGCTGCCGGGGTCGAGGCGGAGGCTGCGGCAGGAGGCTTGGGCTGGCTGCCACAGGCGCCCAGGGCCAGCACCATGCCGGCAGCCATCAACAGCTTCACGGCGGTGGACGGGGTGGAGGGCTGCGAAGTGGCGGCGTGGCTGGATTGGGAAGCGTTCAAAGGCATGGCGGCAATCTCCTGGTTGGAATGGGAACTGAAAAAGTCACGGGGGCGCACGGCGCGCAGCCGCCATCATGCAGCGTGCGATACGGCGGCCATGTCGGAGAGCACAGCGTTCTGCGGCCGTGCGCGGCGATGGCGTCAAACGGAGCCTTGCCGCGCGCCTGCGTCGGGCTGGCCCGCGTAGCTGAGCAGGCGCTGGAGCGCGCGGTCCCGAATGCCCAGGCGCTTGAGCTCATCGAAGGTTGCGCGCGCATAGTCATGCGTGCTGCCGTAGATGCCCTTGGCCTCGCTGAAAATGCGGCGATAGTCCTCGGGCGCCAGCTCGCCCGTGTGATTGGGGCTTTGCCGGGACAGCGTGAACGCCAGCGCCTGCACCGTGCCCTGGCCGGTGCGGCAGGGCAGCCAGCGGGGGTCATAGACGGCATTGGCCATCTCGCGCTGCCACAGCTTTCTCATGACGTCATGGCCGTGGTGCCGGGGAATGCGGAACACCATGCCCTGGCAGCTGCCGCCGGACAGCATGCCAAAGACCAGACCAGGGTTCTGGGGGGTGCCGCGGTTGATGGTGCTCCACATCTTCAGCGCCCGGTGCCAGCCAAAGACACGCGCCGTGCGGCGTTCGCAGAAATCGAAATCCGGCCGCCAGATCAGCGAGCCGTAGCCAAAGATCCAGAGGTCATCGCTCCCGCCCCATCGGTGCAGCGCCTCGTCCAGCATGGGCTGTGACTCTCGGCGGGCGAATGAAAATTCTGGCAGGGCGGACATGGGCGCGACAGCATGAAAGAACAATGACGTTTTAACGCCTGGACGCGCAAACGGTGCACAAGCGCGTGCTTTGCCCTTTCAGGGCTGATCTTCTGTCTCCGCCGCACCACAGTTTTTGCCGGCCGTCACTGCGGGGTTTGGGCGTGGCGCGGGGCCCTCAACGATGGCCCTCTACAATCCACCGGTTTTTCGCAGTCTTTCTGGTTTTCATCCAACAGCTCATTCACGGAGAGTGCTTCATGTCCTTCAGTCATTCCGACGACGACAGCCAACAACGTTTTGCCCTGGGTTTCCTGTTCGCGCTGATTGCGCTCGTCGTCTCCACGGTCGTTGGCGTCGTCGTCTACCAGCGCGGCATTGCGCATGGCCCGGCGAAGACGGCAGGCGGCGCTCCCCCTGTGGCAGCAATGGTGCCCGTGGTCTTGGAGGAAGATGTGGCCCGCGTCGTTGTCGAAAACGGCGTGGTCAAGTTCTACTTCGCATCGGCCAAGGCCGAGCTGGCCGTGGGCGCCAATGAAGCGCTGGCCGACGTGGTCGCCGGTGTGAAGGGCGGCAAGCGCGCCGTGATCTCGGGCTACCACGACGCCACGGGCAGCGCCGAACTCAACGCCGAACTGGCCAAGAAGCGCGCCCTGGCAGTCCAGGCCGCCCTGTCCGCGCTGGGCGTGGCGGAGGAAAAGGTCGAACTCAAGAAGCCCGAGCAGCTGCAGGCTGACGGCAGCAACGCCGAAGCCCGCCGCGTGGAAGTGATCCTGGTGGACTGAGCCTCAGCCTTGCCGCTGTAAACGGCCAAAAAGAAAAGGCCCGGAGCGTCAATCGCTCCGGGCCTTTTCTTTTGATGGCTGCGTGGATCAGGAATTGCGCAGCGGGTCGAACTTCGCGTCGCCGTCAGGCTGGGTCCCGGCATGGGCTCGCGAATTCTCTTGTATGAGTTCGATCTTGTAGCCGTCCGGATCCGTCACAAAGGCAATCACCGTGGTGCCGCCCTTGACGGGGCCTGCCTCGCGCGTCACGTTGCCGCCGGACGCCTTGATCTTCTCGCAGGCGGCATACGCGTCTGGCACGCCAATGGCGATGTGGCCATAGGCCGAGCCCATGTCATAGGCCTCGGTGCCCCAGTTGTAGGTCAGCTCGATCTCGGCTTGGGCCGGGTTGCCGCCCTCGAAGCCCAGGAAGGCCAGGGAGTATTTGTACTCCGGGTTCTCGGAGGTTCGCAGCAGCTGCATGCCAAGAACCTGTGTGTAGAAATCGATGGAGCGCTGGAAGTTGCCAACGCGCAGCATGGTGTGGAGGATTCGCATCCCTCGATTGTGCCGGGATTCCGCCATCTCTTCAGCCCCCCGCCAAGCGCCGCAGTGATCTCATCGCGCACAGGTCTGGCGCCTTCCCGCAGATCGGGCGCTTCAGCTCCCGGCGGCATCTGGCCCGAATCCATTCAACCATTGGTTCAACTGTCTGTTGAATTCTAGGAGTGGGACCTAGGACTGGTACCCGATTTTTCGGCAATAAATCTTGCAAATCAGACAAATCTTAGATTTTTGGATTGAAAAATCAGACAAATCCAATTAAATCCTAGTGGCCGGCTGCCTAGAATAGGAATGTTCTTCGTGCGAATTATTTTAATTTTTTGAGTCATGAAAAATTTCGTCTTGCGGATATTAATTGCCGATGACCATCCGGCAGTTCTGGCAGGCATAGAAAGTGTTTTGGAGGATAAGCATGAAATAGAGATTGTAGGTCGAGCGAAAAACTCCACGGAAATCATAAGTTTTCTGAAGAAAAACGAATGTGATGTTCTGGTAACTGATTACTCCATGCCCGGTGGAACCTACGGTGATGGTCTGGTGATGCTGAATGTCATTCGGAAAAGATTTCCAAGTGTCAAGATCGTCATGCTGACAATGATCGAGAATATTGGAATCATCAAATCTCTTACCAACCAAGGAATCTACAGAATTGTGCATAAAACAGATTCTTTGGGAAGTCTGCTGCCCGCCATCTACGCTGCATACACGGATGGTCAATTCATATCTCCCAGTGCAAGCAAGCTGCTGGGAGGAGAATGGCTGGGTGCGGTGCGGACATCGATAGAACTCTCAAAACGGGAAGAAGAGGTTCTGCTTCTTTTCATCTCTGGCATGACGGTGTCCGAGATAGCAAAAAAACTCTATCGCAGTATCAAGACGGTCAGCACGCACAAGGTGGCTGTCATGAACAAGCTGGGTATACGCAAGGACATTGATCTCATTCGCTATGGAATTGAGATGGGCTGGATTGACGTAAGAAAATAGGTGCAGAAATGCATCGTCATTGCCGCAGACGATCCGACCAAGCTCCATGCCATCCGCAGCTTTCTTGCAAAGATTTCTTTTGTTACATGAGGAGATCCACAGCCTGATCGATGGTTGTATCTTGATGCCCAGATGGAAATATATAAAAAAGAGGCTGGAGAAAAGGAAGAGCTCCACCTTCTGACCAAATACAACAAGACACTGCTTTTTGGCGGTGGCCTGGTTTTCTCTCTTCTTATCATTGTTTTGGCAATGCTTGCGGCCCTGTTCGAGCTCAATGACTTCATGGAGGAAAGAAGAGCCGTATTCCAGAGCAAGAGAACCCGGGTTCTGGTAGAAATAGAAACAAAGCAAGTCATTATGATGCGAGGAATCATTGCATCAGAGTTGCTTTGGGGGCAGACGCACACATCTCATCCCGGTGTCTTTGCCGGGGCAGATGCTGTGATGGCAGGGGTGAGCCCTGTAGTATTGCTTGAGAATAAGATCAACAAGAATGTACACAAGCACTACAGAGATATGTTGGGAGAGTTGGCATATTTGGCAAATTCCAGCTTTCTTCAAAATGGAAGAGCAATATCTGCCTATGTCTTCAGTCCGGATAGATCGTTCATAGGCGTCCTTGTGCCGCAGGTGCCAAACGAGCATGAGCGAAAAGACATGCTATTGAAACTCAGGGAACATATTTCGACTTTGCCTGAAGATAACGGCACCATCATTCCGTCCGTCCAGCTGCGTCATCCCATATGGCTGCCTCCGAGTAAAAGCATTCTGACGGGGGAGATGTCATTTCAGATTGTTGTCTCGGCATTCCAAGATGGAAAGCCATTTCTCACGGTGGTGAGCGACATGCCGACTCAATATATTGAGAGCCTTATGCAGCAGGGTGATGGTAGGAACTCCTTGTTTATTCTTGATTCTCAAGGCAACGTTGCGTTGGGTGGGGGAGGCGGCGATGCAATAGGGGATTTTTTTGATATCGAGGCGTCGAAATTTCACGGAGGAATGATAAGTAGATATATTTTGAGCAAGTATGGTGCCGTCTATAGGAATGGACATTTTTATTACTATTCGAGGATATCAAATACGAACATGATACTTCTCCAGGTGTTTTCCTGGAAAGATGTGTATTTAAATGGGAAGTCCCTTGTATATTTGCTGTTTTCATTGATATTCATCATTTTTTTCTGGTGTTTTCTGATATATTTTTATGATAGGGTTTTTATTCCAATATATGGAAAAGCCAAGAATGTGTTCGACACGGAACATCTGAGCCGCACCATCATTGCCATGGCGCCTTATGGACTTGGTCTTCTTGATTTCAAGGAAAAGAAGATGCTTTTGGAAAACAGCATGATGTACAAGTACAAAGAAAGCATGGTATTGGATGATAAGTCGGCTGGTGAGCGGTTGATTGAATATTTTCTCAGATTCTACGGTGAGAAATATCTGAGTGGAAAAAAGACTGAATATTTGCCGGTAGTCAGCGAAGTCGTGATCTCTTACAACGGAACAGTTGCAGAGATTTCAGTGATCATGGTGAAGGCCAAATATCAGGGGCGGCATGTCCTGCTGTGTGGATTTGCCGATATCACTGCGCACAAGCAGGTGCAAAGAAATCTGGAAGATGCCAAAAATGCGGCAGAAGAGGCAAACCAGGAAAAATCTTCTTTTCTTGCTGCCATGAGCCACGAGATACGCACGCCACTGAATGCAATATTGGGCAATCTGGAAATACTGGGAAGAAGCTCCATGTCAGAAGAGCAGAAAACCAGGCTCACCACCATATCATCTTCATCCCATTCTCTTTTGACGCTGCTGAATGATGTTCTCGACTTCTCGAAGATCGAGTCTGGTCAGATGAGTGTGGAATTGGCCAGCTTTGATCTCAAGTCTGTAATCCGGCAGGTGGCTGCCATTTACAAACCACTGGCTGCGGAACTAGGTATAGGATTTTCCTTGATCATTGATCATTCGCTGAGGGATGGATATATAGGAGATGGCGAGAGAATAAAGCAAATCCTCAACAATCTTCTCAGCAACTCCTTGAAATTCACCAAGGTTGGCAAGATTGACGTATTTGCATCAGACAGGGCCGGTGAGCTCAAGATCAAAGTGTCAGATACCGGGATAGGCATCCATCCCTCACAGCACGCCTTCATCTTTGATGCATTCAAGCAGGCAGGCTCGGATATAGCGGCGGAATTTGGTGGTACAGGGCTGGGCCTGACGCTGTGTCAGCGTATGGCACATCTCATGGGCGGGGAAATCCGGTTCTTCAGCGTGCCGGGAAAGGGCAGCATTTTCGAATTGACTTTGCCCGCATGCCACGCCCAGCCTGTTCCTGCTTCCTTGGGGTGGGACGATGGCGATGTCATGCTTGCAGACGATGAAAGCGCAGGTTATTGCTCAAGGATTCTCATCGTCGATGATCACCCGGTCAACAGGCTGCTGCTTCTGGATCAGCTGAAAATCCTCGGCTTCGAGGCGGAATCTGCAGAAGGCGGGGAATCTGCATTGCGGATGATGTCGCAGAATATCTATGACCTGGTTCTTACGGACCTGCAAATGCCTGGAATGAGCGGTTATGCACTTGCTCAGCGCATCAGGCAGAATTATCCGGGAATTCCTGTGGGAGCAATAACGGCACATGCAGGCAAGCAGGAAAAATTCAAATGTGCAAAATTTGGCATCGTAGATATTCTTGTCAAGCCGGCCTCCTTGAAAAACATCAAGGAATTCATTGGAAAAAATATAGGAAAGTCTGGCAAGGGTGTCGCTGAAGCTGCGGAAGTTCCGGGCAGCAGATTGCCTTATCGTGATGTATTGATTTCAGCAACCGAAAGCTCATTGGCTGCGTTGAGAAAGCATTTGCTGCAAGGTGATCTGATGGCTGTGCACCGTGAAATTCATGCCATGAAAGGGTCATTTGCGGTGGCTGGGCTGAAGGATAGAGTGGAAGATATGGACCGATTGTCATCTCTTGTCAATATGCGGCACCTCCATGCAGTGGATGATGCCCTGACTGACCTGCTGGAGAACCTGAGAGATATCTGATGAGCCGTGGTGCAATGATGCTGCACTGAACGATTGTGTTTATTCCGTTGATGGTGCCAAAGCATGTTTTCCAATATGAATCATAGAAAAGATTTGAATATATCCGTACTGCTGGCCGATGATCATCCTGGAATCATCTCAGGCATCCGGCATGAGCTGTCTTCCGAGCTGGAAATCCTGTTGAAAGCCAGTGTTTCAAATTCAACCGATCTGGTGAAAAAGTTGGATGAGGGTGGCTTTGACGTGCTTGTGTCGGATTACTCTATGCCTACGGGTCAATACGGAGATGGCTTGAATCTGTTTGGCTATATATCCAGAAGATTTCCGAACCTGGGTTTGGTGGTTCTGACCATGCTGGACAATTCGGCCATTCTTCAGGCGCTGGGCAAGGTGTCGAACATCAGCATCGTGAGCAAGGCGGACCCTGTGCTGCATCTGGTTCCAGCCATTCATGCCGCCTATACAGGAGGCACCTACTTCTCTCCCGCCATTTCCGAGCGACTGGAAAAAATGAATGCGGGTGTCATGGGAGGCGAAGGAAAATCACCGGGGGTGCTCAGTCCCAAGGAATCGGAGGTGGTAAGGCTTTATGCGGCCGGTTTGCGTATCGACGAGATCGCTGCCAAGCTGAACAGAAGCAAGAAAACCATCAGTACCCAGAAAGTCAAGGCCATGCACAAGCTTGGAATTGAACGAGACATTGATCTGATGAAGTATGCCCTTGAGTGCGGATGGGTGACCTCATCGAGATCTCAATGACGGCCGGTTCTCTATCTGCCGTTCAAGGTCCGTATTTCTTCCAGGAGCTGGTCAAGCTGCAGTTCCAGCGCCAGCAGCGAATGTGCATGGTGCATCAGCCCATCATGGTTGATGCCGTTTTCCAGGCCGGCGCAGCGTATTGAGAGCTCAGCCAGGTCAAAAAATCGCAGTGAACCGGAAAGATTGTGCAGCTCTCTTTGCACATCCTTGCGATTCTTGCTGGATTTGATGATCGCCAGCGACGAACGTGCAGACTCCAGAAAGGCCGTTCTGATGGGGGCCGGGATCTGTTGAAAATGGGCGACGTCATCGGTCGACGAAATGCGGCCGCTGTTGGCAAGCCGGGGCTGAACGGCCAGTTGCAGTGCATCAAAGAGGCCCTGCAGCGAACGCCAGGAGACTTCGATGATGCGGGCGTTGATCACCTTGGGTTGCAGGGGGTGATCGGCCTCGCATTCGATGATGCTTGCAGCTCCTGCCACCAGGCGGTTTTCATCCTTGGGATTCCAGGACGTTTTCGGTCCGCAAAGCACAACAACCTGGAACTTCTGGAGGCGATCCTGGCGAATGGCCGTGGGATGGTGGCAGGCGGTGGTCGCCAGGCCCCAACTTTTGAGGTGCGGGAGCAGATGGGCGTGCAGTTCATCGGATGACGAGATGAACAAAACCTGCTCGCCTGAAAATGACAAAGCGGAGGAGGGGGGCTCTTCTGGGGTGGTTATCGATTCGGCGGCAGTCGAGAACTTTTCAGAACGGTATGGTGTGGGTGCACTGTCCAAGGTGGATGTCTGTTTTTTCATGGGTGGCCGAGCATCTGGAGCCGGCATCTGCAGCCAGTCACTCGCTGGAGGCTTCAGATCCGGCTGGAAGATTGGACCACGGCATCCATCCATGGTGCATGTTTAAGGACATGTCCATAGAGCATTCTTGTTTCATCTGCGCGGCGTCTGGCCTTGGAAGCCCGAGCCCGGGAATTCATGTGTGGCAGCAAGTGCCGCCAGAATGAAAAAAGCCTGCAGAGAACTGCAGGCTGTTTTCATGGAGGCGTTTATCCAGGCTTCAGATGGCGAACTGGGCGCGATCCTTGTCCTTGATCCAGGCGGGGGGCTTGCCACGGCCGGTCCAGGTGTCACCGGTTTCGGGATTGCGGAACTTGGGGGCCACGGTGGAGGGGGCGCGGCGTGCCGTGAAGATGTCGTCGGCAGTCAGGCCGTAATCCTGAACCAGACCGCGAATCTTGGCGATCACATCACTGACTTCTTGCTTGCGTGCTGTCTGGATCTGGGCCTCGAGTGCCTCGCGCTGTGCCAGAAGTTCTTTGTATGTGGTGTTCACGGTAGTTTGCCTTTCATGGATTGAAGCGCGAATATTAACGGTTTTTTAAGAACAAGTTTGCATGCTTTCGATCATTTTCTCCTATGACTGCCATTGGCCGTCCTGACCGTGTCCAAAATGATCGATCAACGCCAGGTAAAGGCCATGTAAAGAGCCGGCAGTTATGGCGCGCTGTATGTTCCATGGCCCTTCAAAATCCTGTATGCGCCCGCTTTCAGGTTTGAAGCGCTGTGGTTCACAGGGGTGAGTGATCGGCTGCGAAGGAGTTTGGGCTTATTGAAGGGGATGTGAAAGGCGATGCCGTGATCAAACTGCACCGCACATTCGAAATTATTGAGATCCAGTCTGTACGCTGCTTGTCAACGGCTTTTTGCGTGGGGTTGGGGGAGGGTGGCGAGCGGACTGCAAGCGAAAAATGAGGGTGCTGGTGGTGCCGTGACATCCTTCGCAAAAGACACGCGTTTTTGCCTACAAAACTGTTTATTCATACAGTATGATGCGACCATGAGCATCGATCAGATCGCCTTCGCACTCCCCGCAGTCCTTGCCGTCTGGCTGTCGCAGTCCCGTTCCGTTGCCCTGCGGCGGTGGGCCTGCCTTCTCGGCCTGGGATGCATGCCTTACTGGATATATGTGGCCCTGTTGGCCGGGCAATGGGGCATGTTGGCCTTGGCAGGCGCCTTTGCGCTGGGCTGGCTCAAGGGGCTTTGGGTGCACTGGCTGGCACCTCGTCGGCGTGAGGCCATGGGCTCGGGCCTGGGCACCATCCAGATCACGCCGGGCACCCGTTGACGGCTGGGCCGCTGGTCCGCGCCTTGTGTTCATCGATGCTGCAGGCGGGCGCGTGTTTTACGGGTGCTGTGCATGGCGTGCTCGGGAATTTCAAGCGTTCTCACTGGAATTTGATGCAGATAAAAGCCGAGTGTTTTGCTTGGTTGGTGTGATGGCCGTGCCTATGCGCCGGCTGCCAGGGTGGCCTGCTGTCTTTATGCCCAGCCGTGCATGGCTGCAAGACTGGGCCGGGGCTGTGATGCAAGGATTTCTGCTCTTTGTGCACTGTGGTCGTGCACATCTTTCGGGGCTTGGTACAGGTTTCCGGATCGGCTGGTAGCGCTGTGTTTTTGTGGATATTTCCGATCTGTATGGTGAGTTATGTGAGCAAAAAGCCACGGAGTTTGCGGGTCTGTGCAGGTCCTTGGACGGATGCCGGCTGGCAGTGATGGGCAAGTCCGAGGCATAGAATCGTTTGCATACAACAGGCAGTCATCTATCAGAGTTGCCTCTAAAAACCACGTGAAAACAGCCCACCCCGTTGGCGGTGGGCTTTCTTTTTCGGGCTTGGCCGCGGCGAGCCCGTCGCCTGATTTTTCAGTGCGCACCTATGGTTTGCACCTGTTGTCAACCACAAGGTTTGCACACGATGAAATTCACTCTCAACCAACAAGAGGTCGAGATCCAGGGCGTCAGCCCTGAGACGCCGCTGCTTTATGTGCTGCGCAACGACATGCAGCTCAACGGTCCCAAGTTCGGCTGCGGCCTGGGCGAATGCGGCGCATGCGCCGTGCTGATCGACGGCAAGGTGGCCCGCTCCTGCTCCGTTCCCGTGAGCGTGGTCCAGGGCATGAAGGTCACGACGCTGGAAGGCCTGTCCCAGGACGCGACCCAGGCCGAGCACGCCCGTGTGGCGCGTGACTGGGAAGCAGCCCGTCCGGCCGCCGTGCCGGGGATGCCTGCCGGCAAGCCGGCAGCCGATGCACAGGGCAAGGCTGTCTACCGACTGCACCCTGTGCAGCAGGCTTTCATTGACGAGCAGGCCGCCCAGTGCGGCTACTGCACCAACGGCATGGTCATGGCCCTGGTGGCCTTGTTCGACCACAAGCCCACGGCCACCGACGAGGAAGTCACCCATGCCCTGTCCGGCCACCTGTGCCGCTGCGGCACGCATGTGGAAATCATGCGGGCCGCCGCCCGCGCCCGCGTGCTGATCGCCCAGGGAGGTGCAGCATGAGTGCATCCAACCCCCTTCAACTGACGCGCCGCAACCTGCTCAAGCTGGGCGGCATGGTCATGGTCAGCTCGGTGGCGGCCGCTGGCTTGGTGGCCGAAAGCACGGGTACGGCGCCCGCCGTGGCCGGCGCCTTCCCCATTCCCCCCATCGACCGGGTGAGCAGCTTCATCGCCATTGGCGCGGACGGCAGCGTCACGGCCTACCACGGCCACGTGGACCTGGGCACGGGCATCCGTACCTCGCTGGCGCAGCTGGTGGCCGATGAACTCGATGTGGAGTTCGAACGCATCACCATGGTTCTGGGCCACACGGGCCGCACGCCCAACCAGGGGCCGACCATTGCCAGCAACACCATCCAGGTGGATGCCATCCCCATGCGCAAGGCCGCCGCGCAGGTGCGCCAGCTGCTGCTGGGCCTGGCTGCCGAGAAGCTGCAGCAGCCCGTGTCCGCACTGACCACGTCCAAGGGCGCGGTGGTGGCCAAGGGCGGGCGACGCATCGGCTACGGCGAACTGGCCCAGGGCCAGGACCTGAACATTGCGCTGGACAAGGAAGTGCCGCTGCGCACCGGCGGTTTCAACTACATCGGCAAGTCCGTGCAGCGCGTGGACATTCCGGCCAAGGTGCTGGGCGCGCTGGCCTATGTGCACGATGTGCGCGTGCCCGGCATGCTGCACGGCCGCGTGGTGCGCCCGCCCTATGGCGGTGCCGATGCGTCGGCGCCGCTGGGCAGCAGCCTGATCTCTGTGAACGAGCAGTCCATCGCTCATCTGCCCGGCATCGTCAAGGTGGTGGTGCAGGGCGATTTCGTGGGTATCGTGGCCGAGCGCGAAGAGCAGGCCATTGCCGCCATGCGCCAGCTGGAGGTGAAGTGGAAGGACTGGGCCGGCGTGCCCGACCTGTCGCTGAACGCCATGCACGACACCCTGGTCAAGCACGAGAAGACCGACCGCATGCTGCGCGAGGACGCGGGCATTGACGAGGCCTTCTCAGGCGCCAAGAAGGTGATCGAGGCCGACTACGTCTGGCCCTACCACCTGCATGCCTCCATCGGCCCGTCCTGCGCCGTGGCCGAGGTGTCCGCCAGCCAGATCCAGGTCTGGACCGGATCGCAGAACCCGCACGACGTGCGCAAGGACATCGCCACGCTGACCGGCATGGCGGCCGACCAGATCAATGTGACGCGCCTGGAAGCCTCAGGCTGCTATGGCCGCAATTGCGCGGACGACGTGGCATCCGACGCCGTGCTGCTGTCGCAGGCCGTGGGCCGCCCGGTGCGCGTGCAGCTGATGCGCGAGCAGGAAGCCGCCTGGGAGCCCAAGGGCACGGGCCAATTGATCCGCGTGCGCGGCGGCCTGGATGAGAACCATGCCGTGCTGGGCTATGAGCTCAAGACCTGCTACCCGTCCAACGACGCGGCGGCCCTGGCCCTGATCCTGACGGGCAAGGTGCCCAACAAGCCCAAGGTGCTGCAGATGGGCGACCGTACGGCCATCCCGCAGTACGAGTACCCCAAGATGCGCGTGGTCTCGCAGGATGCGGCGCCCATCGTGCGCGCTTCGTGGATGCGCGGCGTCTCGGCCCTGCCCAACGTCTTTGCCCATGAATGCTGGATTGACGAATGCGCCTACCTGGCCGGTGAAGACCCGCTGGCCTACCGCCTGCGCTACCTGAAGGACCCGCGCGCCGTGGCGCTGACGCACGCTGCGCACAAGCAGGCCGGCTGGCAGGATGGCCCGGCCCACCGCAACCCCGCGCCGGCCGACCAGCGCCTGGTCAAGGGCCGCGGCTTTGCCTATGCCCGCTACTACCACAGCAAGTTCCCTGGCTACGGCGCGGCCTGGGCCACCTGGATCTGCGACGTGACCGTGGACCGCGAGACCGGCGTGATCAAGGTGGACAAGGTCTTCGTGGCCCATGACTGCGGCGAGATGGTCAACCCGGCCGGCGTGCGCCACCAGGTGCACGGCAACATCATCCAGTCCACCAGCCGCGTGCTCAAGGAGTACGTGACCTTCGACAGCAAGGGCGTGACCTCGCTGGACTGGGGTGGCTACCCCATCCTGCGCTTTGACGAGCTGCCCGAGATCGACGTGCAACTGGTCGAGCGCCCCGGCGAAGACCCCATGGGCGCGGGCGAATCGGCCTCCGTGCCCAGCGCCGCCGCTGTCTCCAACGCCGTGTTCGACGCCACCGGCGTGCGCCTGCGCGAAGTGCCGTTCACCCCGGCACGCGTGCTGGCCGCACTCAAGGCAAAGGCTGCCGATGCAGCCCCGGCCGACAAGGCACAGAACTGAGAGCGGAGGACCGGAACATGCACACACTCAAGAAAATCACCCTCGGCGTGGTCGGCCTGGCCGCCGTGGCCGGCGCCGCCTTCTGGCTGGCCACGGGCCGCAGCGAAATCGCGCCCCTGCAGCAGATCCCGGTGCAGGAATTCAGCCAGCAGCAGATCGACCAGGGGCGCCGCCTGGCGCACATGGGCGACTGCGCGGTCTGCCACACGGCACCGGGCGGCCAGCGCAACGCAGGCGGCCTGGCCATGCCCAGCCCCTTCGGCACCATCTACTCGACCAACATCACGCCGGATGCCGAAACCGGTATCGGCCGCTGGTCGTACGAGGCCTTCGAGCGCGCCATGCGCCATGGCGTGGACCGCGAGGGCAACTACCTGTACCCCGCCTTCCCGTACACGGCATTCACCCGCGTGACCGATGAGGACATGAAGGCGCTGTACGCCTTCCTGATGACCGAGCCGGCTGTCTCCAACGAGGCGCCCAAGACCGCGCTGAACTTCCCGTTCAACGTGCGCCGTGGGCTGGCTCTGTGGAATGCGCTGTACCTGGAGCCGGGCGAGCAGCCCGCGCCCGCCAACCAGTCGGGCGAGTGGATTCGCGGCGCCTACCTGGTCGAAGGCCTGGGCCACTGCGCGGCCTGCCACTCGCCGCGCAACCAGTTCGGCGCCGAGAAAAAGGGTGCCGACCACCTGGCCGGCGCCTTCATCGACGGCTGGGATGCGCCCGCGCTCAACGACAAGGCCGTGGCCCCGCTGCCCTGGACGCGCGAGGACCTGGTCCGCTACATGCAGACCGGTTTCTCGGAGCGCCACGGCGTGGCCGCCGGCCCCATGGCGCCCGTGATCGAAGGCCTGTCTCACCAATCGGCCGAGGACATCAACGCCATGGCCACCTACCTGATGTCGTACCGCAAGCCCGTGGCAGACGCCGCTGGCGCAGGGGACGCCCAGGCGCTGGTGAAGGAAAAGACTGAGGTTGCCAAGCTGCCGGTCGACGCCCAGGGCTACCGCCTGTACCAGGGCGCCTGCATGGCCTGCCACCGCGCCGACCCCAGCGGCGTGCTGGCCGGCAGCAGCTTCGGGGTGCGTCCCCAGCTGTCGCTGAACACCAACCTGTACAGCGACTCGCCGACCAACGCCATCCATGTGGTGCTCAACGGCATCACGCAACCGGCGCGCCCGCAGCTGGGCACCATGCCCGCCTTCCGCCACAACCTCAGCGACGATCAGATCGCCACGCTGCTCAACACCATGCGCAGCCAGTACGGCCTGCAGCCATGGCCCGGCCTGAGCGACAAGGTCAAGGCCCTGCGCGAGGAAACACGCCCCGGCAAGGTGGCGGCGCACTGAGCCTGCGCTGCGTCATCTGCGCAGCCTGTGCGCTGCGCTAGGATGGCAAGGGACCGCTGTGCCCACAGCGGTCCCTTTTTTTATGGTGACCCGCAAGATGACAAGCCACATACCCGATTTCCCCCTGCTGACCGGCGCCAACCGCCAATGGCTGGATGCACGTGCCCAGGCGCTGGATGCCGGCAACGGCGAGGCCACGGCCGCCGTCGTGCCCTATCTGGCCGAAGCCGGGCTGCTGGGCCACGGCTTGGCTGACGCCTTGGGCGGGCAGGGCGCAAGCGCCGGCGATGCCATCGAGGCGATTGCCCAGGTGGCCACGCACTCCATGTCCGCCGCCTTTGCCTTCTGGGGCCAGCGTGTGCTGATCGAGATGCTGGCGAACACCGGCAATGCGGCCCTGCGCGAGCGCTGGCTGCCCGCGCTGCTGGCGGGCGAGGCGGCCGGTGCCTCGGGGCTGTCCAACATCATGAAATTCCTCAGCGGGCTGGAGGCTCTCAACATCCGCGCCACGGCCCGGGAAGGCGGCGGCTGGCTGCTCAACGGCAGCGTGCCCTGGTGCACCAACCTGCGCGGGCCGCGCTTTCTGGCCGCGATTGCCGTGGCGCGTGACGACGGCGCGCCGCCCATGATCGTGGCCCTGCCGTCCGATCGCCCCGGCCTGGAGCGCTCGCCGGATCTGGAGTTGATTGCCCTGCGCGGCACCAACACCGCCGCGCTGCAGCTCAAGGACGTGGCCATCACCGAAGACGATCTGCTGGCCGAGCGCGCCGGCGGATTCCTGCCGCGTGTGCGCCCGGCCTTCCTGGGCATGCAATGCGGCCTGTCCATCGGCCTGGCGCGCGCGGCCTGTGCGCAGGCCGCCTCGCGCATGGGGCAGGGCGGGCATGTGCTGCAGCAGCCGCTGGACGATACCCGCAGCCATCTGGAGCAGGCGGTGGCGGCACTCAAGGCCGGCGTCGAGGCCGGCGATTTCGTGGAGGCGCCCGAGCGGCTTTTCGCGCTGCGCCTGGCCCTGCACGACTGCGTGCAGCAGGCCATGCAGCTGGAGCTGCAGACGGCCGGTGGCCGTGCCTACAGCCTGGATGCGGACGATGGCTTTGCCCGCCGCTGGCGTGAATCGGCCTTCATCCCCATCGTCACGCCCAGCGTGATCCAGTTGCGCGCAGAGCTGCAAAAACTGCAAAAGCTCGGCGCCTGACGGCTCAGCCCGCCTTGGCTGCGGGCTGCAGCGCCGGCTCCAGCGCCGTATCCAGCAGCAGCAAGGCGGTTTGCACTGCAGCCAGCAGCCGCTGGCGCGGCACGCCATCGCGGGCCTGCACGGAGATGCCGTGCAGTTGCGTGGCATAGAAATCCCCCAGCGCCTGCACATCGGTGCCTGCGCGCAACTCGCCCTCATCCAGCGCCCGTTGAAGGCGGTCGATCAGAGACTGCGTGCGCTGGCGGCGGTGTTCGGCCAGCCAGGCGGCGACTGCCTCGTTTTCCTCGGCGCAATTGGTGGCGGCGGTGACCACCATGCAGCCCAGCGGATGGGCATCGTCCGTATAGGTGGCCACGGCATCGCGCAGCACGCGGGCCAGGGCGCCGCGCACGCGCGGCTCCTGGGCCATGGCGCGGTCTGCAAAGCCGCCATCACCGGCCTCGTAGCGCTGCACGGCCTCGCGGAACAGGTCCTGCTTGCTGCCGAAGGCCGCATAGATGCGCGCTGACGCAATGCCCAGCGCCTGCACCAGGTCGGCCATGGACGTGCCCTCGTAGCCTCGCCGCCAGAACGCCAGCATGGCTCGCTCCAGCGCCTGGTCTCGGTCAAATTCCCTGGGTCTTCCGGCCATCTTCCTCATCCTTCTCAACAGTCAGGGCGGCATCTTAGCGGCGCCGTGATGCTGTCTTGCATCGGCTTCGCAAAAGCAGCCGCGTTGGCGTGATACTATTCTTTGTCGATCAACAAACAATAGCTCAACGCAAGGAAACCACATGCAGACCATCAAGGGCCCCAGCCTTCATCTGGCGCAATTTGCCGACAACAAGGCGCCGTTCAATTCCCTGGAAGACATCGCACGCTGGGCAGCCGGCGTGGGCTTCAAGGGCCTGCAGATTCCCGCCTGGGACCAGCGCCTGTTCGACGTGGCCACGGCCGCCAGCAGCCAGACCTATTGCGACGATGTCAACGGCATGCTGGCCTCGCACGGCCTGGTGGCCAGCGAGCTGACCACGCACATCTTTGGCCAGCTCGTGGCCGTGCACCCGGCCTACGACGCCATGTGCGACAGCTTTGCGCCCGAGGCGCTGCGCGGCAATCCGGCCGCACGCACGGCCTGGGCGCTGGAGCAGCTCAAGCTGTCGGCCAGTGCATCGCGCCGCATGGGGCTGAGCGACATGGGCACGTTCTCGGGCTCGTTCGTCTGGCCCTATCTGTTCCCGTTTCCGCAGCGCCCGGCCGGCCTGATCGAAACCGCCTTCGAGGAGCTGGCGCGCCGCTGGCGCCCCATCCTCGACGCGTGCGACGAGCAGGGCGTGAACCTGTGCTACGAAATCCACCCCAGCGAAGACCTGCACGACGGCACCAGCTTCGAGCGCTTCCATGAGCTGGTGGGCCAGCACGCGCGCTGCAAGATCCTGTTCGATCCCAGCCACTTCGTGCTGCAGCAGCTCAACTACCTCGACTACATCGACATCTACCGCGAGCACATCCGCATGTTCCATGTGAAGGATGCGGAGTTTCTGCCCAGCGGGCGCCAGGGCATCTACGGCGGCTATTCCTCGTGGCTGGAGCGGGCAGGGCGTTTCCGTTCGCTGGGCGACGGGCAGGTGGACTTCAAGGCCATCTTCTCCAAGTTCGCCCAGTACGACTACCAGGGCTGGGCCTCGCTGGAATGGGAGTGCTGCCTCAAGGACCAGGAAGACGGTGCGCGCGAGGGCGTGGACTTCATCAACCGCCACATCATCCGCGTGACCGACAAGATCTTTGACGACTTCGCCGGCGCCCCCGTGGACCAGCGCCAGATCAACGCCATGCTCGGCATCGCCTGAGCACGCCCGCAGCCAAAGAACCTCAAAAAGAATCCAACAATGAACGCTTTCACATCGAACGCCCTGCGCAAGCAGGAAGACCAGGCCTGCGAGTTCTCGCACGACTACGTGCGCATCGACGGCCGCCGCATCCACTGCATCACGGCCGGGCAGGGCGCGCCCGTGCTGCTGATCCCGGGCTGGCCCCAGACCTGGTATGCCTGGCGCCACGTCATGCAGGCGCTGGCGGCGCAGGGCTTCCAGGCCATTGCCGTCGATCCGCCGGGCACGGGCTTTTCGGACCGGCCCGACACCGGCTACGACACGGGCTCCATCGCGCTGACCCTGCACCGCACCATGCTGGCGCTGGGCCATGAGCGCTACCAGGTCGCCGGCCACGACGTGGGCATGTGGGTGGCCTATGCGCTGGCCAGCGACCAGCCGCAGGCCGTGCAGTCCCTGGCGCTGACCGAGGCCGTGATCCCCGGCCTGGCGCCCGAGCCCAGCATCTTTGCGCCGCCAGAGCAGAACATCTTCCTGTGGCACTTCATGTTCAACCAGCTGGCCGACCTGCCCGAGACCCTGATCGCGGGGCGCGAGCGTGCCTACCTGGAATTCATGTTCAACCGCTGGTCGCTGCGGCGCGACCGCGTGGCCGTCGACGTCTATGTCGATGCCTATGCGGCGCCCGGTGGCCTGCGCGGCGGCTTTGCCTACTACCGTGCCATTCCCGAAACCATCCGCCAGAACCGCGAGCGTGCGCTGCGCCCGCTGGCCATGCCCGTGCTGGCCATTGGCGCCGAGCACGCCACGGCCGATGCGCCGCTGGCCACGCTGCGCGGCCATGCCGATGACCTGTCGGGCGTGATCGTGCCGGGCTGCGGCCACTTCATCATGGAGGAAGCCGCCGAGCCCTTCATCGCCGAGCTGCTGCCGTTCCTGCAAAGGACGCTGTGACCATGGGCCTGGACGCTGACATTGCGCGCTATCTCGCCGAGCTGGCGCAGGCAACCCAGGCCGTGGCCCCGCCCACGCCGCCCACGCTGGCGGCGCTGCGCGAGGCCACCGACGCCGGGCTGCGCGCCCTGCATGGCCCGGCCGAGGCCGTGGCCCGTACCGAAGACTTCACGCTGCCCGCGCGCGACGGTGCGCCGCTGCGCGTGCGCATCTACCGGCCGCTGGCCTCGGTCACACCCACGCCCCAGCCCGCCCTGGTCTTCTCCCACGGCGGCGGCTGGTGCCTGGGTTCGCTGGAGGTCTACGACAACCCCTGCCGCGCATTGGCCGCGGCAACGGGCGCCGTCGTGGTCTCGGTGGACTACCGGCTGGCGCCCGAGCACAGCTTTCCCGGGCCGCTGCATGACTTCTGCGATGCCATTGCCTGGACCTTTGAGCAGGCCGATGCGCTGGGACTGGACAACAGGCGCATCGGCGTGGCCGGAGACAGCGCGGGCGGCAATCTCGCGGCCGCCGCCTGCCTGCTGGCGCAGGACAAGGCGGGCTGGGGAGCGGCGGGCGCACCGGCCATCGCCCACCAGCTGCTGCTGTACCCGGCACTGGACGCGGCCATGGATTCGCAGTCGTTCCAGCAGTTCGGCGAGGGCCACTACCTCACGTGTGCGGCCATGGAGTACTGCTATGGCGCGTACCTGGGCGATGCGGCATGCGGGCGGCATGAACTCGTCTCTCCGCTGCGCGCGGACCACCTGGCAGGCCTGCCCCAAGCCACGGTGATCAGCTGCGAATACGACCCGCTGCGCGACGAGGCCGAAGCCTATGCGCAGCGGCTGGCGCAGGCCGGTGTGGCGGTGCGGGCCGTACGCCTGCCCGGCATGGTGCACGCCTGCATGCACATGCTGGGGCTGGCGCCGGCATCACGCCGCCTGTTTGACGAAGCGGGTGCCGCCGTGCGCCAGGCTTTCGGCACGGCCATCGGCTGAGGGTTGCTGGCTGCAGGTCAGGCCTGTGCCAGGAACACGGCCACCAGCGCATTCGCATGGCCGTGCCCCATCTGGTGCTGGGCCTTGAGCCAGCCCACCAGTTCCATGTGCTTGCGGGTGTCCTGCTGTTGCAGCAGATCCATCCAGTGCGCGATCGGCTGGCCGTAGGTCTTCTCGATGGAAGGGAAATACGAGGCCGGTCCCTTGACCTTGCTTGTCTCCGTCATGGCGCTTGTCCTTTTTCTGTGATGCGGGTGGCAGATTGTGCCGCTGGCGCTGTCCGGGCCGGCAGGCAGGGTCAGGTCAGGAACAGCACATCCTTGTGCTGCGGCGCAGGAGGCAGCACCTCGCCGGTCAGCTCGCGCAGCGTGGCCTCGATCATCTGCGACATGGCGTCCAGCGCCAGATCGTTGGGCGCCGTGCCGAAGGGCTCCTCCAGCTCGGCGCCCAGCGCCTCCAGCGCAAAGAAGGTATAGGCGATGAAGGCCACGATCACCGGCGTCATGAAGCCGATGGAATCCACCAGCCCGAAGGGCAGCAGCAGGCAGTACAGGTAGATGGTGCGGTGGATGATCACCGCATAGGTGAAGGGAATCGGCGTGCCCGCAATGCGCTCGCAGCCGCCCAGTGCCTCGCCCAGCTTGCACAGCGGCGCCTCCATGGCGGGCACCAGTACGGGCTGCAGGCTGCCGTCTTGGCGGCGCGCCTGCAGCCATTCGCCGGCCATGAGCAGCAGCACGGCAGGCTTGAAGCGCGCCGTGGCCAGGCGCTCGCAGTCGGCGGCGGGCAGCAGGCGGCGCATGTCGGCCGCGGCATCGGTGCCGCGCAACTGGTGGCGCAGCGCATGCACAAAGGCCGCCAGCACCATGGCCAGGGCCGGGGCGTGCTGCGGCGCGTCCGTCAAGGTCCGGGCCTGGCGCACCAGGGAGCGCGTCTCGTTGAGCAGGGTGCCCCACAGCGTGCGCGCCTCCCAATAGCGCGCATAGCTGGTGCTGTTGCGAAAGCCCAGGAAGATGGCCAGCGTCAGCCCGATCAGCGAAAACGGCACGAAGTTCAGCGGCACCTTCCAGGCGAACAACTGGCCGTGCAGCGCCGTGACCAGCACGGCGAACAAGGTGGCGGCCATCAGCTGGGGCAGGATGTCGGGCAGCACCGAGCCGCGCAGCACGAAGAGCATGCGCAGCCAGTGGGGGCGGGGCCGGATGATCATGAAAGCTTGTTCCGTGATGGAAAAGAGGGCGCAGCAGCCCCGCAACTCTAACCGCCCCGCGCAGTCAGTGCGCCACCTGTGCGCCACCCTGCACGCGCTGGCTGCGGCTTCAAAGATCGCTGCCGTGGCTGTCGTGGTTGCCGTCTGGCTGGAGAAGGGCCTGTGCCGTGACCGCTGCTGCCTGCTCCGCCTGCCATGCCGTGCGCATGGAAGAGGGCGCCACCGTTGCGCGCGGGGATGGCTGGCTGGTGATGGTGCCCAGGCTGATGAAGCCGGCCAGGTGCTCGCCCTCGCGCAAACCCAGCGCTGAATGCAGGGCCGGGTCAAAACAGCGCTCGCCACTGAGCACGATGGCTCCAAAGCCCAAATGGTGGGCGGCATTGAGGAAGTTGCCCAGGGCCGCGCCCGCAGCCAGCCATTGCTCACGCACCGGCACCCGCGAGCGCGGCCGGGGCGAGATGATGAAGGCGATCAGCGCCGGCGCGCGCGTTGCATGCTCGCGCGCACGGCGGATATCGTCGGCCGGGGCCAGCGGGTCGCGGCGCAGTTTTTCCTGCTCGAACAGGCTGGCCAAGGCCTCGCGCTGGTGGGCGGGAAACTCCAGAACCCGCCAGGGGTGCAAGGCACCGTGGTCCGGAGCGCATAGCGCCGCCTCGATCATCAGATCCATGTCCCCGCTGTCCGGACCCGGCATGGCCAGCCGCCTGGGCGAGACGGAGCGCCGCGCCAACAGGGGCGCCAGGCCTGCCCGCTTGCGCGTGTCGGCAAAGCAGTGCTTGAGTGCATCCACCGCCTGGGCGAACTGCCGGGCCCAGGCCAGCACCTGTTCGCCCTCCGGCGTGAACCCCTGGAAGGGCCGGCCCGCACGCACCAGCGCGTGGCCGAACTCCGCCTCGGCCGAGCGTATGGCCTGGGCCAGCGTGTTGTCGGAGATGCCGCAGGCCTGCGCTGCGCGCGCCCAGTCACGCTCGCGGTCCAGGGCCAGCAGATGGGGGATGTATTTTTGCGTCAAGTCGGTTCTCCAGCACAGCCCGGCGGACTCCGGCGGGCTCCGAGGGGGCGAAGTGCTCCATGAATGGCTTCGTTATATCCGAAAAAATACAATGAAATCCGTCACTCCAGCTTGAACCGAGGCCTGGTGCGGCTTGCGGGCCAGCCGCGATGGCGGGGGCTTGCTTTGGTATGTGACAGGTGCATGTGCCCTTGCCGAACTGCGGGATTGAACCGATTGCGCAGGCACCGGCACTACAATCTCCGGCCATGTTGCATGCCATCCGGAGCCTATCCATGCGGAGCGCCTTGCTGCTGCTCATCATGGTGGCGCAGCTGCTGATACCGCTGCTGCACAGCCATTTCGGCACTCCGAACCAGGCCGGCCTGCACATCCACGCGGCGCCGTCGCGCGTGGCCGACTCGCATTTCCACCTGTTCGTGGCCCACGGCTCCTTCACCGATGTGGATGAAGACCATGTCGAGCCTTTCGAGGTCGATGTGCAGGACGCCATACAGCCGCTGGACCTGTTGCCCATGCCTTTGCTGGCCGTGGTCGGCCTGGTCTTGCTCACCCTGGGCCTGCGTGCCGCGCGCATGCGCTGCATTGCGCCCCGGCCCGCCCTGCCGCTGCAGCCCATGCGCCTGAGTCCGCGCTGGCGCGGGCGCGTGATACGGCCTTCCCCCGCCCAGGCACCGCCCCTGGCTTCCTGACCTCCCCGGCCTGGTCCACAGGCCCGCCTCAGTCCTTCTTCGCCCGCGCGCCGCGAACCGCCTGCGCGTGGACGGCGTTCGTCTTTTTTCCCGGAGTCAGGAATGATGTTTTCCCCATGGCTGCTGGCCGGCGCACTTGCGCTGCCAGCCGTCGGCATGGCCGCCCAGGCCCAGGCCGCACCCGCAAGCCCGTCCAATCCCCCGTCCGCACCCACATCCGGATCTGCATCCACGCCCACGCCCACATCCGTTGCCTTGTCCGCCGAACAGGCACAGGCGCTGGGCGTGCGTTTCGAACCCATTCAGGCGGCACAGCGCATCGAGGTCTCGGCCCACGCGCGCGTCGTGCTGCGGCCCGATGCCCAGGCCGTGGTGGCCGCCCCCTATGCGGGCGCGGTGCCGCGCGTGCTCGTGGCCCTGGGCCAAACGGTGCGCACCGGCCAGCCGGTGGCGGTGTTCACCAGCCCGCAGCTGTATGAGGCGCGGCGCGCGCTGCTGGAGGCCGAGTCCCAGTCGCGCCTGGCACGCCACGCCCTGGCGCGCGACCAGGCGCTGCATGAGGACGGCATCATCGCCGCCAGCCGCTGGCAGGCCACGCAGGCCCGCGCCGCGGAGGCCGCGGCCATGGCCCAGGCGCGGCGCGCCGAACTGGCCGCCAGCGGCCTGCAGTTCGTGGGCAACGAGGTGCACCTGGTGGCGCCCCGCGCAGGCCTGGTGACCGAGGTGCTGGCGGTGCCGGGCGCGCGCGTGGAGGCCTCGGCGCCGCTGATGCGCGTGGCCGACCCCAAGGCGCTGGAACTGGACCTGCTGCTGGGCCGCGAGGTGCCGCTGCCCGGCGTGGGCGACCGCGTTCAGGTGGCGGCGCGCGGCGCGCAGGGCAAGGTGGCTGGCATGGCCCCGGTCGGTGACGGATCGGCCGGCATGCGGGTGCGCGTTGCGCTGGAACGCGCTGGCGACCTGCGCGTGGGCGAAAGCGTGACCGCGTCGCTGGCCCTGGCCGGTGCGGACGCCGGGCCTTCCGGTGGATCTGGCGGTGCACGCCTGCGCGTGCCCGCTGCGGCGCTGGCGCATTGGAACAACCGCACCGGCGTCTTTGTCGCCACCGGGCAGGGGGCGCGCTTCACGCCGCTGTCCGTGGAGGCCAGCGACGAGGCCACGGCCGTGGTGCGCGGCACGCTGCCGCCCAAGGCGCGCATTGCCGTGACGGGCATTGCCGCGCTCAAGGGCCTGCTGGGCGGGGGTGAGTGATGCTGGCGCGCCTCATCGATTTTTCGCTGCGCCAGCGCGCGCTGGTGCTGATGGCCGCCTCCGCGCTGGCCCTGGCCGGTGCCTGGGCCTATGTGCACCTGCCCATCGATGCATTCCCCGACATCTCGCCCACCCAGGTCAAGGTGATCCTGAAGGTGCCCGGCATGACGCCCGAGGAGGTGGAGCAGCGCGTCTCCACGCCCGTCGAGCAGGAACTGCTGGGCCTGCCGCACAAGACCATGGTGCGCTCGGTGTCCAAGTACGGCATCAGCGACGTGACCGTGGATTTCAGCGAGGGCACGGACGTGTACTGGGCGCGCCAGCAGGTGTCCGAGCGGCTGGCCGGCCTGCAGCGCGACCTGCCCGCCACGGCCGAAGGCGGGCTTGCCCCCATCACCACGCCGCTGGGCGAGATGTTCATGTTCACCATCGACGGTGAGCAATGGACTCTGGCCGAGCGCCGCCATGTGCTGGACTGGGTGATTCGCCCTGCGCTGCGCACCGTGGCCGGCGTGGCCGACGTGAATGCCCTGGGCGGCATGGTGCGCGGCTACGAGGTGATCCCCGACCCCGCCCGGCTGCGGGCGCGTGGCGTGACGCTGGACCAGCTGCGCCAGGCGCTGGAGGCCAACAACCGCAACGACGGCGCAGGCCGGCTGGACCGCGGGGAAGAGCACTGGGTGGTGCGCGTGGAAGGCGGCGTGCGCGGGCTGGACGACCTGCGCGCCATTGTCGTGGCGCCCGCCCATGAGGGGCGCGTTGCCGCCACCGTGGGCGATGTGGCCACCGTGCGCCTGGGCGAAGCCACGCGCAACGGCGCCGTCAGCCGCGACGGGCGTGGCGAAGCCGTGCAGGGCCTGGTGCTGGGACTGCGCGGGGTGGATGCGCGCAGCCTGGTGGACGCCGTGCAGGCGCGGCTGGACGAACTGGCTCCCCGGCTGCCCAAGGGCATGAGCACCCAGGTCTTCTACAACCGGGGCGACCTGGTCTCGCGCGCGGCGGGCACCGTGGTGCGCGCCCTGGTCGAGGCCAGCGTGCTGGTGCTGGTCACGCTCTACCTGTTCCTGGGCGGGCTGCGGGCGGCCCTGGTGGTGGCGGCCACGCTGCCGCTGTCCATGCTGGCCACCTTTCTGCTGATGCGCCATGCGGGCCTGACGGCCAACCTGATGAGCCTGGGCGGCCTGGCCATCGCCCTGGGCATGCTGGTGGATGCTGCGGTGGTGGTGGTGGAGAACATAGAGACCGCGCTGGCGAATGAGTCTGCGGGCGCAACGGCCATCGAAACGGCAGGCAGCTCCCCGCCGCAGGACCGGGCCGTGCTGATCCGCCAGGCGGTCTCGGCGGTCTCCGTGCCCATGCTGGCCGGCGTGTCCATCATTGCCATCGTGTTCCTGCCGCTGCTCACGCTGCAGGGGCTGGAGGGCAAGCTGTTCGCGCCGGTGGCGCTGACCATCGTGCTGGCGCTGGGAGCCTCGGTGCTCATCGCCTTCACCGTGGTGCCTGCGCTGGCCTCGCTGCTGCTGCGCTCGCATGGCGGCGATGAACCCTGGCTGATGCGGCGCGTGGCCCGGGGCTTCGAGCGCATGCAGCGCTGGAGCCTGGCCCACCGGCCTGCGGTCTTCGGCATTGCGGGGGCATCGCTGGCCGGGGCGGCCGTGCTCTACCTGTCCGTGGGCAAGACCTTCATGCCCACCATGGATGAGGGCGACATGATCGTGCAGCTGCAAAAGACGCCCTCCATCTCGCTGGCCGCTTCGCTGGACATGGACGGGCGCGTGCAGCGCGCGCTGCTGGAGCAGGTGCCCGAGATCCGCTCCATCGTCGCGCGCACGGGCTCGGACGATCTGGGCCTGGACCCCATGGGCCTGAACGAGACCGATACCTTCCTGGTGCTGCGCCCGCGCGACGAGTGGCGCGGCAGCAAGGAAGACATCGCCAAGGCCATACGCCACGTCATGCAGGGCTTTCCGGGGCTCATCTACGGCTTCACCCAGCCCATAGAAATGCGCGTCTCCGAAATGCTGACCGGCACGCGCGGCGACGTGGCCATCAAGATCTTCGATCCCGACCTGGCACGGCTGGACACTGCCGCCCAGGCCGTGGCCGCGCGCATGCGTGCGGTGGCCGGGGCCTCCGAAGTCATCGCGCCCAGCAACAGCGGCGTGCAATACCTGCAGGTGGCGCTCAACCGCGCGGCGCTGGGCCAGTCCGGGCTCAGTGGCGATGGCCTGCAGGCGCAACTGCGCGCCCTGGTGGAAGGCGAGCGCATTGGCATCGTGCCCGAAGGCGTGGCGCGCACGCCGCTCATCCTGCGCGGCGGGGCGGCGCTGCGCCAGTCGCCCGAAGGCCTGGCCGGGCTGCTGGTGACGGCGGCGGACGGCAGCAACTGGCCATTGACCTCCCTTGCCACGCTGGCGGCCCGCGACGGCCCCGTGCGCGTGGACCACGAAAACGGCGCACGCTTCGCTGTGGTGCAGGTCAACGTCGAAGGGCGCGACCTTGCCAGCTTTGTGCGAGATGCCCAGGCGGCCGTCGCCGGTGATGCCAGCCTCAAGGACATGCGCATCGTCTGGGGCGGCCAGTTCGAGAACCAGCAGCGCGCCGCTGCACGGCTGGCGCTGGTGGTGCCGCTGGCGCTGGGCGCCATCTTCGTGCTGCTGGTGCTGACCTTCCGCTCGCCCAGGCAGGCGCTGCTGGTCATTGCCAACATCCCGTTCGCGCTGGTGGGCGGCATGGCTGCGCTGAGTGCGGCGGGCGAGTACCTGTCGGTGCCTGCCTCGGTGGGCTTCATCGCGCTGCTGGGCATTGCGGTGCTCAACGGCGTGGTCCTGGTATCGCACTTCAACAACCTGCTGGCTGCGGGCCAGCCCCTGTCCCAGGTGGTGCGGCACGGCGTGCGCGACCGGCTGCGGCCCGTGCTGATGACGGCCTGCATCACCGCGCTGGGCATGGTGCCGCTGCTGCTGGCCAGCGGGCCGGGCTCGGAGATCCAGCGGCCGCTGGCCATCGTGGTGGCGGGCGGGCTGGTCAGTTCCACGGCGCTGACCCTGCTTCTGCTGCCCTTGCTGTTCGAACGCTTCGGCCTGCCGCGGCGTGAGCGGGAGGCCCGGTCATGAGCACCACCCACACCACCACCACCTCTCCCCACTGCAGGGCGCAAGGCCTTGCCGGACTCTCTTTCAGGAACATGCCCATGAAACCCCTGCTGCATGCCTGGGCCGCTGCCTTGCTGTGTGCCTGCGCTGTCCAGGCCCAGGCCCAAAGCCATCTGCCGCCCGAGGCCGCCGTGCGCGAGGCCGTGGCCCGCTCTCCTGCCGTGCAGGCTGCCGACGCCGCGCAACGCGGCGCTGCGGCGCGCGCCCAGGCCCTGCGCGCCGGCCCGCATGAAACCGTGGTGCGTGCCAGCGGCCAGCGCCGCTGGGTGCACGACGGCTCGGGCCAGCGCTTTACCGAAGGGCAGATCGCCATCGAGCGCCCCCTGCGCCTGGGTGGCAAGGCCGAGTCCGATGCGCAGCTGGCCGAAGCGACCCAGGCCGCATCGCGCGTGGCGGCCCAGGATGTGCGGCACGAAGCCGCACGCCAGTTGCTGGCGCTGTGGTTTGCCGCACAGCGCGCAGGCCAGGCGCAGCAGACCGCCCGGGACAATGCCGACGCTGCCGCCGAACTGGCCCGCGTCACCGAACGCCGGCTGCGCGCAGGCGATGCCGCCAGGCTGGACGCCGAACTGGCCGCCGCCGAGCACGCGCGCATGCAGGCCGCGCTGGCAACGGCCCAGGCCGCGTACCAGGCGGCACAGGCGGACCTGCAGGCGCGTTTTCCGGGCCTGGAGGCTGCCCGGGCGAAGGAGGGGGAGGCTGCGCCACCGCTGCTGGATCTGCCACCGCTGCCCGATCTGCCACCGCAGCCACCGGCCCAGCTGCGCCTGCGCTACATAGAGCACAGCCACGAATACCTGCTGGCCCAGGCCGAGGAAACCCTGGCCCTGCGCCAGGCCCGCCGTGCCGATCTGGAGCGCCGGCCCGACCCTACCGTGGGCGTGTTCGCCACCAGTGAGCGAGGGGGCAGCGAGCGCATCGCGGGCGTCAGCCTGTCCGTGCCCCTGGGCTTGGTGCACCGCCAGGCCCAGGCAGACCAGGCCCTGGCCGATGCAGACGCCGCGCTGTCCCGCCGCCTGGCGGCCGAGCGCCGCCTGGGCGCGGAGTTCGACGTGCTCTGGAGCCTGCTGGCCGGCAAGCGTGCCGCCGCCCAGGCCCAGACCCGCGCCGCCAGGCTGCAGCAGGGCGCCGCCGACCGCGCACTGCGCGCCTACCGCGCCGGTGAATCGGGCCTGACCGAACTGCTGGCCGTGCGCCGCACCCTGGCCGAAGCGCTGTTGGCCGAACGCCTGGCCCGCAGCGAGGCGCTGGAGGGCGACAGCCGCCTGCGGCTGGATCTGCATGAGCTGTGGGATTTTGATGACTGAGTGCGGCTGCAGCCCTCGACAATCCGTGTACAGCGACCCAACCCCAGCCAATCCATGAGACCCAGGATCCCTCCCCTCAAACGTCTGCTTGTTCTCGTCACGGTGGTGGTGCCAGCCCTGGCTTGGTGTCTGGTCAAACCAGTGCGCGTGATGGCTCCCGGGCTGGCCGGCGTGTCCTGTACGGTGGACCGGATCTGCGTGGATGATGTCTCGCGGCTGGAGCAGGCCAGCGCCATGGTGGAGGAGGCCCATGGATTCCTGGCGGCGCGCCTGGGCACTGCGCCGCACCGGCCCCGGGTGGTGTTCTGCGCCACCCAGGCCTGTGCGGACAGCTTCGGGCTGGGCGCGCGCTCTGCCATGAACCTGGCGGGCCTGGGCACGGTCATAGGCCCCAGGGCCTGGACCGCCTACTACCTCCGCCATGAACTCATCCACCAGGTGCAGAGCGAGCAACTCGGCATCGTCCGCATGCTGCTGCGGCCCGCATGGTGGACCGAAGGCATGGCCTATGACCTCAGCGAGGACCCGCGCCCCGTGCTTGCCGAGCCCTGGCAAGGCTACAGAGCCAGATTCCAGGCATGGCATGCCCGGGCTGGCGACGCGGGGTTGTGGACTGCGCCGCTCTAGGGTCGACCACCGCCCAGCGTCGCAATCAACTGCCCATACATGGCATCCACGGCCGCCGAGCCCTGCGAGGCCTTGCTGCGCAGGGCCGAAACTTCCATGGACACCAGCGGCGGCAGCTCGAAGCCGGCCGGCAGGTTCTGCAGCACCTGCAGGTGCGGGGGCACGCTGCAGCGCGTGAACACCGCCACGGCCAGGCCGCTTTCCACGGCGGCCAGCTGGCCGGCAAGGCTGGAGCTGTGATAGACCACGCGGTGCGCGCGCCGCTGGGCCGCCAGGCTGGACAGCGCGGCCGTGCGCGCCAGGCTGGCGGCCTCGTAGACGGCAATCGGCAGTGGATTCTTCCTCCACACCTCGTGCTGCGGCGCGCCCACCCAGACCAGGGGCTCGTGGAACAGCAGGCGCCCGCGCTGGGGCCTGTCGCGTGAGACCAGGGCCAGGTCCAGCGTGCCGCGCACCACCTGCGGGATGAGTGCGGTGGACTGCTCGCAGGTCAGCTCGATCTCCACGCCCTGGTAGCGGCCTGCAAAGCTGCGCAGCACGGGCGTCAGATAGGTGGATGCGTAGTCGTCCGGCACGCCCAGCCGCACTCGCCCGGACAGGTCGGGGCCGAACAGGGCCGCCTGCGCCTGGGCCTGCAGCTCCAGCATGCGCCGCGCATAGCCCAGCAGCTCGGCGCCTGCGTGCGTGAGCTGCAGATGGCGCGGGCCGCGCAGCAGCACGGGCCGGCCCAGGGCGGTCTCCAGCTTCTTGATCTGCATGCTCACGGCGGCCTGTGATCGGTGCAGCAGCGGCGCGGCAGCCGAGAGCGAGCCCGCATCCATCACGGCCACCAGGGCACGCAGCCAGTCGATCTGCAGGTCGGGGTGGTTCACGGCATGCTCCATGGATTCGAATATCGAATACTAAACCCGCAAACTATTTGCTTTACGAGAATTTGCTGCCACGAGACGATCGCGGCCATGCAAGACAGAACCCATTCCTTACAGGCCGCATCCGTAGCCTCCACCGCGCCCGCTCCCACGCCCGCACAAGCCGCTCCCACAGCGCAGGAGACATGCGGCCAGTGGCTGATGATCGCGGGCGGCGTGCTGCTGGGCACCGTGGGCGTATTTGTGGAAGAGGCCCGCCAGCACCCGTTGGTCACCGTGCTGTTTCGCTGCGCCTTCGGCGCGCTGGCGCTGCTGGCCTGGGGCCTGGCCACGGGCCGCGTGCGGGAGCTGCGCGTGCGCGGCAGAAGCTGGGCGGTGGTGGCGGCCACTGGCCTCCTCATGGTGCTGAACTGGGCGCTGTTCTTTGCCGCCATACCGCGCACCTCCATTGGCGTGGCCACCATCGTGTTCCACATCCAGCCGGTGTGGATCATGCTGTTCGGCACCCTGGTGCTGCGCGAGGCCGTGGCGCCACGGCAGGTGACGGCCGTGCTGGCGGCGTTGCTGGGACTGGTGTTGACCACGGGGCTGCTGGGTGGCGATGCGACGGCCTGGGGACCGGACCATGTGTCCGGGCTGCTGATGTGCCTGGCCGGTTCGCTGTGCTATGCGGCCGTGACCATCCTGGCCAAGACCGAGAAAGTGGTCACGCCGTTTGCGCTGGCCTGGTGGCAATGCGCGGTCGGCACCGTGCTGCTGCTGTGGGTGCCGCTGGTTCACGGCTGGCCGCAGGCGCCGTCGTCCTGGGCGTGGCTGGCCGGTCTGGGCGTGCTGCACACCGGCCTGGCCTACGCCATTCTCTTTGCGGGCATGGCCCGCCTCACGCTGGGCCGCATTGCCGTGCTGCAGTACGTCTATCCGCTGACGGCCATCGTGCTGGACTGGGTTGTCTACGGGCGTGCGCTGGGCGCCGTGCAACTGGCCGGTGTGGGCCTGATGGCCGGGGCGCTGCTGGTGGTCAAGGCCCGACAGCTGCGATGAGCCGTGCGGGCGATGAGCCGTGCGGGCCTTGTGCGCAGGGCCTACTCCTTGCCCAGCGCCTTGTACTGCTCGTAAAGCTCGTCGGCCAGCCGGCGCAGGGCGCGGCCTATGGCGGCGTACTCGTACTCGTTGAGGTTGGCCAGCGAGGCACGACCGGAAGGGCGGTCGGACCCGAAGCCCCGGCCCGGCAGCAGCACGATGCCGGTCTCATCGGCCACGCGGAACAGCATGTCGCCCGTGGACGACTGCTGCACGGCCCATTGCGAGAAGGCCTCGCCGTAGAGCCGGCAGGTGACGTTCTGCAGGTCGATCAGCGTGTAGTAGTTGACCGAGTTGGGATTTTCCAGCGGGGGCATACCCAGCTCGCGGTACAGCGTGGCCTCGCGGCGGCGGATCAGTTGCTTGAGCGCCTGCTTGTAGGCGTCCGCTTCATCCATGAGCGCAAACAGCGAGAACAGCACCATCTGCACCTGCTGCGGCGTGGACAGGCCGGCCGTGTGGTTCAGCGCCACCACGCGGCTGTCGGCCACCAGGCGGTCGATGAACTTGAGCGAGCGCACGTCGGGCAGCAGCGAGCGGTAGCGGTGGTCCAGCGCCTTCTTGGCGGACTCGGGCAACTGCGCCAGCGCATGGTCGAACACGTTGTCCTTGTGCGCCGCGATCACGCCCAGGCGCCAGCCCGTGGCCCCGAAATACTTGGAGAACGAATACACCAGCAGCGTGTTCTGGGGGCAGACCGAGAACAGGGACTGGAATTCATCGGCAAAGGTGCCGTAGACATCGTCGGTGAGGATCAGCAGGTCGGGCCGCTGCTCGGCCACGATGGCGCGCACGCGGTCCAGGCTGCGCTGGTCCATCTTCACGGACGGCGGGTTGCTGGGGTTCACGCAGAAGAAGATCTTGACGTCCGGGTCCTTGAGCTTGTCCAGCTCGGCGTCGGAGTACTGCCAGCCGTTGTCGGGGTCCGCGTGTATAGGCACTTCCTTGAGGTCGTACTGGGCCAGTTCGGGGATCTCGATATACGGCGTGAACACCGGCATGCCGATGGCCACCTTGTCGCCGGCCTTGAGCAGGCCGCTGATGCGCAGGCTCTCGAAGATATAGGCCATGGCCGCCGTGCCGCCTTCGACCGCGAACAGGTCCACCGACTCGGGTGGCACGGCGCCGCCTGCCATCTCGCGCACGATGTACTGGCGCACGACCTGCTCGCTCACGGTGAGCATGCGCGGCGGCACGGGGTAGTTGCAGCCCAGGATGCCGTCCACCATCTCATGCAGGAAGGCGGCGGGGTCCAGCCCCAGCTGGTCGCGTACATAGCTCAGCGACTTGCCCAGGAACTTCACGCCCTCCTGGTCGCGGTGCTCGGCGATGAAGCGCTCGAAGCGGCCCTCGATGCCGTCGAGCTTGGCCAGCCCGCCCACGCCCACCGTCATGTAGGAATACGACAGCTCCGACTCCGCCGCCGCGAACAGACCCAGCCGGAAGAACGCCCGGCGCGGCGTGGTCGCCAGGAAGTTGGGATTGCCGCGCCCCGCATTGAGCATGAGGCGGTTGGCCTTGCCCGAGGCCACCTTGATCAGTTCGTCCTTGAGTTCGAACGGGCTCAAATTCGCCAGACTCCGATAATCCTTGCTCATTGCGCAGCTCCTTGTGATGGTCCTTGGTGGTCCTTGGGAATAGATCCGGGGTGTTCAGGCAAAGGCGATGACCAGCGGCCCCAGCAACGTGAGGAACACATTGGCCAGCGCATAGGTGATCGCAAACGGTGCCGTGGGAATCGAGTTGCCGGCCTTGTCCAGAATCTCGCCAAACGCCGGGTTGGCGCTGCGCGCCCCCGACAGCGAGCCCGCGAACACGGCCACGTTGTCATAGCGCAGCACGTACTTGCCGAACAGCATGGCGATCAGCAGCGGCACGATGGTCACCACCACGCCCAGCAGGAACAGCGTCAGGCCCTGCTGCATCACCGTGGTCACGGCCTGCTGGCCCGACTGCAGGCCCACCATGGCCACGAAGCCGGCCAGGCCCAGGTCGCGCAGCAGCGTGGAAGCGGCCGTGGGCATGTTGCCGAAGGTGTGCTTGCGGCTGCGCCACCAGCCGAACAGCAGGCCCGCCAGCAGGGCGCCGCCGCCGCTGCCCAGCGTGATGGGAATGGAGCCCAGGCGCAGCACCAGCAGCCCGATCAGCAGGCCCACCGTGATGCCCAGGCCATGGAAGACAAAGTCCGTCTTGTCGCTGGGCACGATGATGGGGCCCACCGACTGCGCAGCCTTTTGCACATCCTGCGGCGTGCCGAACAGCGTCACCACATCGCCCGGCATGACCATGGTGGCCGGCGCAATCGGCACCGGCGTGCCTGCGCGCATCAGCGCCACTGCGTACACACCGTGCTTGAACTCCTGCGACAGGCTGTCCAGGATGTCCTTCACGCTGCGGTTCAGGTACTGGTTGTTGGAGATGGCCACGTCGCGCCGAACCATCACCACGTCCATGCCCTCGGCGCCCTGCAGCTCCTCGCCCACCGAGGCGCCCAGTGCCACCACGGCCGCGCGCCGGCCCACCAGCAAGATGATGTCGCCGGCCTCCAGCGCCAGGCTGCCGTCCACGCCCACCATCGCGTTCCTGCGCTGTATGCGCTCCACCGTCACCGTGCCGCCGTTGGCGGTGGCGCTGGCCTCCAGTTCGGCCACGGTGCGGCCTGCCTGTCCCACGCGGAAAATGCGCCCCACCAGATCCGGCACGGCCGGTGACTCGCCGGTTCCGTACACGCGCACGCCCTTGAGCAGCTCCTGCTCGGCCTGGATCGCGTCCTCGCGGATCTTGCGGCCCGTCAGCCACTGCAGCACGTTCACGCACATGATGATGGCGCCGAAGGAGCCGAAGATATAGGTCACCGCATAGCCGATGGCCACATTGGCCTGCATGCGCTGCACCTCGTCGGGCGCCAGCCCCAGCTTCTCGATGGCCGAGCCCGCCGTGCCGATGATGGCCGACTGCGTCAGCCCGCCAGCGGCCAGCCCCGCCGCCAGCCCCTTGTCCAGATGGAACACCCGGGCGATCACCACCACCGTGACCAGCCCCGACATGGCCACCACCAGGGCCATCAGGATCTCCTTGACCGACTGCCGTCCCAGCGAGCGGAAGAACTGCGGCCCGCTCTCGAAACCCACGGCATAGATGAACAGCGCAAACAGCACCGCCTTGATGCCCGAATCGATGGTCACCCCCACTTGGCTGATCAGCACCGCCGCCAGCAGCGACCCCGCCACGCCCCCCAGCTGGAACGACCCGAACCTGAACTTGCCCACCCAGTAACCGAGCGCCAAGGCCGCAAACAGCGCGATTTCCGGAGCCTGATGAAAGATGCTTCTGAGAAAGTCCACAGCCACCTCTGCTTCTGGGTTGAGGTCCACGGCGGTGCAAGGCAACGGAAGCTGCTGCCCCGGGAGGGCAGGGGGCGTTGCGTGCGCGTGGACTGGTAAACGGCGAGTCGCTATTGGAAATAGCTATCGAAAATACTTCTGCAAAAATGATTGTGACCAAGAAATATTCAATCGAATATGGCTATTTCATTGGCTTCTTTGGGTCGATCCTTATTGAGAACAGAGCCACTATTCACGACAAAGACCAACGGCAATGTAGGACTGCGCCGTCAGCAAAAGCGGATACATATACAGGCCTGCCTTGCTTGCAGGCCCAGGGTTCCAGTTTTTGGATGAAATCTATTGGCCGCCAGCTGAATTCATCAATTACGCATCTCGCGCCCAGATGAGGTGGAGTTCTCCATCCACAAAACCAGCGCTCACCGCTTGCGACTGGCGCAGCCGAAGGGCTCCTGCCGCTTCCGAGGCCACGTAGGAGCCAAGCAGCTCCCTGGCAGCAGCAAGCCCTTTCTCCCAATCGCTTCCCACGACTTCGTGCGGCAACTCGAAGTGAGGATCGTCGGACATGAATATGTCATCGCACGCCCAGTCCGGGTCCTGTGGGTCGTAGGTCGGGCAGCCCACAATCTGGAGTTCGTGCGATGTGGGCGAGTCATACAGATTGAAGTGGAATGCCGCGATTCCTTCTGGCAGATCGCCGGAAAGTGTTTCGTCGACCCATTGGGAAAATTGCTTTTCAATTGCTTTCATGGTTTCAATATTCTGATGCAATGTGGATCAAAAAATCTTTCCATCATATAGGGAAGTCTGAAAGAAATAATTGATTCGCATGCTTCAAAAAATATCCGGCTCCGGCACAGCCCTCCCAAAGCCCGTCTCCAGAAAATCAAAATCGCATCCCTCATTGGCCTGCAGGATATGGCGGCCGAACAGCCAGCCGTAGCCGCGCTCGTAGCGCGCGGGCGGGGGCGTCCAGGCGGCGCGGCGGGTGGCGAGTTCTGAGTCGCTGACTTCCAGGTGGATGCGGCGGGCGGGCACGTCCACCGTGATGCGGTCGCCCGTGCGCACCAGGGCCAGCGGCCCGCCCACGGCGGACTCGGGTGAGCAGTGCAGCAGGCAGCCGCCGTAGCTGGTGCCGCTCATGCGGGCGTCGGACAGGCGCAGCATGTCTTTCACGCCTTGCTTGAGCAGCCTGATGGGAATGGGCAGCATGCCCCATTCGGGCATGCCCGCGCCCTTGGGGCCGGCGTTGCGCAGCACCAGGATGTCTTCGCCGTTCAGGTCGAGATGGGGGTCGTCCACGGCCTGCTTGAGGCTGGGGTAGTCGTCGAACACCAGGGCGCGGCCCGTGTGGCGCAGCAGGTGCGGGGCGCAGGCGCTGGGCTTGATGACCACGCCGCCAGGCGCCAGGTTGCCGCGCAGCACGGCCAGCGCCCCTTCGGCGTAGATAGGGCTGGACAGGGGGCGGATCACGTCGTCCTGGTGGACTTGGCTGCCCGCAATGTTCTCGCCCAGGGTCTTGCCGTTGACCGTCATGGCCCCGGTGTTCAGATGCGGGCGGATGCGTTCCAGCAGGGCGCGCAGGCCGCCTGCATAGAAGAAATCCTCCATCAGATAGCGGTCGCCGCTGGGCCGGATGTTGGCGATCACGGGCACGCGGCGGCTGAAGGCGTCGAAGTCATCGAGGCTGACCGGATGGCCCGCGCGCCGCGACATGGCGATCAGGTGAATGATGGCGTTGGTGGAGCAGCCCATGGCCATGGCGCAGGCAATGCCGTTCTCGAAATGCGCGCGCGTGAGCATGCGGGCGGGCGTGAGGTCTTCCCACACCATCTGCACGATGCGGCGGCCGCACTCGGCGCTCATGCGGATGTGGTTGGCGTCGGCGGCCGGAATGGACGAAGCGCCGGGCAGCGCCAGGCCCACGGCCTCGGCAATGCCCATCATGGTGGCCGCCGTGCCCATGGTCATGCAGGTGCCGTGGCTGCGGGCAATGCCGGCTTCCATCTCGCGCCAGGCCTGCTCGTCCAGGCGGCCGGCGCGGCGTTCGTCCCAGAACTTGAAGGCGTCCGAGCCCGAGCCCAGCACCTGCCCCTTCCAGTTGCCGCGCAGCATGGGGCCGGCCGGCAGGTAGATGAAGGGAAGGCCCATGGAAATCGCCCCCATGGTCAGCCCCGGCGTGGTCTTGTCGCAGCCGCCCATGAGCACGGCGCCGTCCACCGGGTGGCTGCGCAGCAGCTCCTCCGTCTCCATGGCCAGGAAGTTGCGATAGACCATGGTCGTGGGCTTGACCATGCTTTCCGACAGCGAGATGGACGGCAGCTCCAGCGGAAAGCCGCCCGCCTGCAGCACGCCGCGCTTGACGTCTTCCACGCGCTGCCTGAAGTGGGCATGGCACTGGTTGGCATCGCTCCAGGTGTTGACGATGGCGATCACGGGCTTGCCCATCCAGTCCTCGTAGCCATAGCCCATCTGCAGCACGCGCGAGCGGTGGCCGAAGGAGCGGAAATCATCGGGAGCAAACCAGCGTGCGCTGCGCAGGGATTCGGGGGAACGTGTCATGGTTGTGGGGCTCCTCAGTAGCTGCCGGCAGTGGATGCGGGCCCTGGCGGGTTCGCGGCCAGCAGCCCTTGCCTGAAGCGCGCCGCCGCCGCATCCAGCCCGTCGCGCAGCAAGAGCGTGTCCAGCGCCACGGCCACGAACTGCGCGCCCAGCTCCAGGCATTCGCGCGCCCGTGCCTCGTCCACCATCAGGATCCCCGGCGCCTTGCCGCAGGCGCGGATGCGGGCGATGGCCTGGTCGATGGCCCGGTTCACCACAGGGTGGCGCGCCTGGCCCGGATAGCCCAGGCTGGCCGACAGGTCGGCGGGGCCGATGAAGATGCCGTCCACGCCATCGACGGCCGCAATCGCCTCTATCTGCTCCAGCGCCTCGGCCGTCTCCACCTGCACCAGCAGGCACAGCTCGTCGGCCGCACGTGCCACATAGTCGGCCGTGCGCCCGAAGTTGGCGGCACGAGTGGAACCGCCCATGCCGCGCATGCCCTGGGGTGCATAGCGCATGGCGCGCACGGCATCCCGCGCTTGCTGCGCGTTCTGCACAAAGGGCAGCAGCAAGGACTGGGCGCCCAGGTCCAGGTAGCGCTTGATCAGCACCGCATCGTTGCAGGCGGGCCGCACCACGGCATGCGCGGGCAGGGCGCCCGGTGCGGGCAGGGCGGCGGCCACGGCCTGCAGCTGGCCCAGCATCAGCGGCACGTCGGTGGGCGTGTGCTCGGTATCGAGCAGCACCCAGTCGTAGCCCGCGCCGCCGATCATCTCGCAGACAAAGGGGGAGGGAATGGTGGACCACAGGCCGATCTGCGGGCGGCCTTCGCGCAGCGCGCGCTTGAACGTATTGGCGGGCAGCATGCTCATGGGGGCTTTCCTGAAGCTGTTCATTGGACCTGGATGTTTCCCTTGCGCACCACCTCGCTCCAGCGCGCCACCTCGGCGGCGATGAAGCTGGCGGCCTGGGCGGGCGTGCCCGGCGTGAGCTCGTTGCTCATGGCGGCCAGGCGGGCCACCACCTCGGGGTCGGCGAGGAGGGACTGGCAGGCCTGGTTGAGCCGCTCCACCACATCGGCCGGCATGCCCGGCGGCCCCGCCAGGCTGGTCCATGAATAGTTGACGACCTGCGGCTGGCCGGCTTCGGCCATGGTGGGCACATCGGGCAGGGCCGCCAGGCGCCGCTCGCCTGCCACGGCCAGCGCACGCAGCTTGCCCGCCTGCGCAAAGCCCACGGCCGAGGTGGCGGGCACGAACAGCAGGTCTGCCTGGCCGCCCATCACATCGGTCATGGCGGGCACATCGCCCTTGTAGGGAACGTTGTTGAAGCTCACGCCGGCCGCCTGGCGCAGCAGCTCCGTCGCCACATGGCTGGACGAGCCAATGCCCGTCAGCGCCACATTCACCGTGCCAGGGCTGGCCTGGGCCAGGGCCACCACATCGGCCACCGAAGCGACCTTCAGCCTTGGCGAGGCCAGCAGCAGCATGGGCACGCGCCCCAGCATGGCAATGTGCGTGAAATCCCGCCGCGCGTCGTACTTCACGTTGGAATTGACCAGCTGGTTGATGGCATGCGTGCCCGGCCCGCCAATCACCAGCGTGTAGCCATCGGCCCGCGCCCGCGCCACGGCCTCGGAGGCCAGCGAGCCATTCACGCCTGGCCGGTTCTCCACCACCACGGGCTGGCCCAGGCGCTGCGACAGGCGCTCTCCCACCAGCCGGCCCACCACATCGGTCTGGCCCCCGGGAGGGAAGGGAATCACCAGCGTGATCGGCCTGATGGGCCAGGCGGCCTGGGCGTGGGCGTGGGCCTGGGACTGGGCCGGGGCCGGGGCCAGCATCGAGGCCGGAGCCAGGGCCGCAGCCAGCAGGCGCGCCATGGCGCTGCGGCGGTTGGAGAGCGAAGGGCGCATGGTGGTCTCCTCTTGAATGATTGCGCAATCATTTCAAGCAAAGGCAGCGCTCTCCATTCGGACGTACGAGGGGAAACAATCAGACCGTGCTGATGGACGTCATCGTTAACATGACCACGCAATCATCCTCAAGCCGCCTCTCCATCGCCATTTCAGGCAAAGGCCCTGCATGACCCTCCGCACCCTGCGCAACGCCAATGCGCCCACGCTCAAGGACCTGGCCCGCATTGCCGGCGTGTCGCCCATCACCGCCTCGCGCGCGCTGCACCGGCCTGAACTGGTGGCCTGCGCCACGCGGCTGCGCGTGGCGCAGGCCGTGGAGCAATCGGGCTACGTGCCCAACTCCCTGGCGGGCGGGCTGACCTCGCGCCAGACGCGTCTGGTGGCGGCCATCGTGCCCTCGGTGGGTCACTCGCTGTTTTCCGACATGCTCGATGCGCTCATCCACACCCTGGCCGCGCAGCGCTATGAAACCACGCTGGGCATCTCCAGCTATGACCCGGAGCATGAGGAAACCTGGCTGGCCGCCATGCTCAGCCGCCGCCCGGACGGCATCGTGCTCACCGGCACCGAGCACACGGCCCGCACGCGGCGCCTGCTGGTCAATGCCGACGTGCCCTTGGTCGAACTCTGGGACTACCAGCCCCATCCGCTGGACATGGTGGTCGGCTTCTCGCAGGAAGACGCGGGCCGCGCAGCCTTCTGGCACCTGGCCGCCTGCGGCTACCGGCGCCGGGCCATCCTGCGCGCCGACGACAGCCGCGCCGCCCGCCGCGCCCTGGGCTTCACCCGCGCCGCTGCGGAAGCCGGTGCCCCGGTTCCTGCGCAAATCGTCTTCTCGGAAGCCATCCCCCAATCTGGCCGTGGCCGCGATGCCCTGAACGCCCTGCGCGCCCAGGTACCGGAGGCCGATGCCGTCTTCTGCAGCTCCGATGCGCTGGCGCAAGGCGTGCTCTCCCACGCCCACGCGCTGGGCCTGCGCATGCCAGAGGAATTCGGCGTGCTGGGCTTTGGCGACCAGGCCCTGGCGCTGGACGCCTGGCCCGCCCTGTCCACCGTGCGCGTGGACGGCGCCGCCATCGGCCGCCTGGGCGCAGAGGCGCTGATTGCGCGCATGGCCGGTGGCGTGGCGGCGGTAGCGCAGGATGTGGGGTTTGAGGTGGTGGGGAGGGGGAGTACGCGGGGGCACCAGGATGCGCGCTGAACGCTAGCGTGAGGCGATGGCCGAGCTGCGCAGGAAGACCGGCTTTATCTCAGTATCAGCAAGACGCCGCGCTTGTCCATAACCGGGCCCAGCCCAGGCCCAGCAGGCCGGCGCCCAGTACCAGCCAATGCTCGCCGGCAAGGCCGGGCCGGATCCTGTTCCCCTGCCATGAGCGCGGGCGCCAGGGCGACGGCGGTCCGGCCCGGGCGCCTGCGCCAAGGGTAGGCGTATTACGACGCACAGGAAGGCGTTGGCCCGATGGCTGTACCTAGGGCCACACCGCATCCTGAAGGCGTTACGGACCAAAGCCCCACCATGAACACAGAACTGCTGGACCCCCCACGTACCGAACTGGCCGCTGGCGCAGGCACGCTTGAGCCTTCTTTCCTGCATGTGCCGCTCTACGAGCGCCTGGCCAACCATCTGCCCACCGAACAGGAGCGCCAGGCTGCTGCGGACTTCCTGCACGGCGTGATCGCCGAGACCTCTGCCGATGCCGATGGCCTGCCGGACAACCCGGAGCACCTGACCGACTGGATGCGTGCCAATGTCGAAAAAGTGCACGCCCAGTACCAGGCCTACCTGGCAGAGCGCAAGGCGGGTGCGGCACGCCGCTACTTCGGCAACCGCGCCCATGCCCTGTACTTCCTGCGCAATGTGGCCCCTACCAAGCTGGTGGACGGTTCCTGGCTCTACGGCCTGTGCGCGCATGCGGGCAACTCACGCATGTCGGACCTGGTCACCACCTATGTGGAAGAACTGGGCGACGGCATGGCCGACAAGAACCACGTCAAGCTCTACCGGGAACTGCTGGCCAGGTATGGCCTTGATCCCGTGGAGGACCTGCCCGACGACCTGTACCGGCAGGGGCTGGTACAGCTGGCGCTGGGCTGGAATGCGCAGCAGTTCCTGCCCGAGATCGTGGGATTCAACCTGGGCTATGAGCAATTGCCGCTGCACCTGCTTATTACCGCCTACGAACTCAATGAACTGGGAATAGACCCCTACTACTTCACGCTGCATGTCACCGTGGACAACGCCGACACCGGCCATGCCCGGCGCGCCTGCATTGTCGCCTGGGAGAACGCGCCGCGCATTGACGATGGCGGCGACTACTGGCGCCGCGTACGCGCAGGTGCCCGGCTGGCAGACACGGGCACCAGCACGCTGGACGTGATCAGGTCGTTCGATATCGAAGCTGAGGTGGTGCGCATCCTGGCGCGCAAATCGCCTTCCGGGCATGGCGCGCACTCGGACTTCTGCAAGGTGGCCGGCCGCAGCGTCAATGACTGGCTGTCCCGTCCGCAGGACATGCCTGCCTTCCTGGGCGCGCTGGAGCAGGCACGCTGGATACAACGCAACCGGCCTGCGGAGGAAAGCCGCTTCTGGCAGCTGCTGCAGGGCGAGCGGGCAGAGATGTTTGGTGTTTGCTCTCCCTATGAGCTGCAAGTCATTCATGACTGGCTGCGTGGGCCGGCCAGTGCGGATGGCGCCTCCTTCGAATCCGTGGCCGAGCCCGGCAACCCGGCGCGGCGCATGAGCTTTCGCGTGGCCGAGCGCCTGCGCGCATCCCGTGGCGCGCGACCGGACCCGGGCCGTAGCGCGCAGGAACTGGACACCGACCTGATGCTCTTCGAGCAGCGCTACCCCACGCTCGATCCAGCGGCCCAGCATGAGTTGCTGGTACAGGCCATGTCACCGGGCCTGCATTGGACGCCCCTGGGCCTGCGCGCCACCCGCCTGTTCCTGGGCCGGTAGGCCCTTCGACCCTCTTTACCTACCCGGGAAAAATCATCGGGTCATTGGGCAAGACGGGCTTGCTCCTTGACCCATTCCCGGCTTTTGCCACGCACACACCATTCGGGGTTTTTGACCCAGTCCGTGAAATACATATTTGGGTGGCCTTCTAATATATTGCAGCGTGTATATCCTAATCTTGGCATGGCGTAATACTGAAAAGGTGTAACAACAAGAAGGCAGAAGAGCATAATTCCTCCGCCTGTGATTACAGAGATCGCAAGAATGCGCTCTGAGATTATTTGAGTGCTTGCTTTGCAGGGGATTGCTTTTTGTATCACTGATACAAGTATCGTAAATCCCATTATCGGGAAATATACCCCGACCAAATCACCAGGTGTGATTCTTACCGAGGGGGCTGAATTCCTTAAATCGGCGATTGTTTTTAGAAATGAATGCTCTGTATTCCAAATTGAGAAAACCAAAACAAATATAATTGATGGAATTCCATATATAAATGATTTTCTGACATCGGCTAGGTTGTTGTTTTTCATTTCGATATCCATCAATCTCTACGGCTGATAGGGAGTGCTAGATTGTCTGGATGCATCCAAAGATTCGATTTTGCTATTTATTCTTTCATGGATGCCGCCTAGTTAAACGAGGTAATGAAGGTGGCACTGGTTTCCCATAGGCACCACGTCAATCAGCTTTAAAATGAAAACACCTTGAATGCCATTTCATAAAGCTCGATGAGATGAATTATTTGTACAGACGGGATTGCTCATTAACCCATTCCCGGCTTTTGCCACGCACACACCAGGCGGGATTCTTTACCCAGTCTGTAAAATAAATGGTGGGGTGGTCTTCCAGAATATTGCAGCGTGTATAGCCTAATTTTGGCATGGCATAGTATTGCAAAGGAGTTATTACAAGAAGACAAGTAATCATGATCACTACTCCCGTGATTGTGGTGATAGTGAAAATGCGCTCTGAGATTTTCAGAATACTTGATTTGCAAGGAATTGATTTTTGTACAAGAAAAATAATTCCTGTGATTGACATTATTGGGAAATACGCCACAAGCAAACTGGATGGTGTAATTCTTACTGATGGAGCGGAATTTTTTAGATCAATTATTGTGTTTAGAAATGAGTATTTTGTACTCCATATTGATAGTGCTGAAACCAATAGAAGGGAAGGAATGCCATGGATTAAAGATTTTCTGAACTCGGTCAGATTATTTTCTTCCACTTAAATATCCATATTTTCGATTAATAGGTGCCGGCAGATTGCTGAACTGTACCGAGCGTTTGTCTTTGTTTTTCTTCTTTTACTTCTGTTGCTTAACTCTCTCAGGTTGATGGCGCTATCTCTGATTCCCTTTGTCATACCACCACTCAGGTGGATACGCCTTGGACGACATTTCACCGAGATCCATGGTCTGAATCATTGGGCAGGCGAGCTTGCTCATTGACCCATTCCCGGCTTTTGCCACGCACACACCAATCGGGATTTTTGACCCAGTCAGTGAAATATGTGGTGGGATGATCTTTCAGAATGTTGCACCGCGTATATCCAAGTTTTGGCATGGCATAGTATTGCAGAGGGGTGATGACAAAGAAACAAAGAAGTACAACGCCAGTCCCTGTGAATACAGAGAGCGCAAAGATACGCTCTGCTATTTTTAAAGTACGCTCTTTGCAGGGGATTGATTTTTGTATCATGGCAATAATTCCTGTGACTGCAATTACTGGGAAATATACAATTGCCAGATGAAGTGGTGTAATTCTTACTGACGGAGAAGAATTCTTCAAGTCAATTATGGTGTTGAGAAAAGAGTATTTGATGCTCCAAATTGATAGGGCCAAAATAAGTAAAAATGATGGGATACTCCATATTAGAGATTTTCTGATTTTGGTTGTGTTTGTTGCTTGCATTTTAAATTGGATTAATTATTTATTAATAGGGGATAGTCTATTGCTAGACTGTCGCGAAGGGGAGTCATCATTTCTTTTTAATTCTTCACTATTATTGAGTTCTTTGGGTGTGATGTTGTCGGTTCTTACGCGATATATCCCTGGGGCCGTACTATCTGTTATAGTCTTTAGTGCATCTATTACTTTATTTTTTATTTGCCATGACTTATCTGCTTCATTCAAAATCGCACTTGTAATAAGTACACTCACAGCCATGGCGAATAAAGGAATAATGGCAATTGTTGTTAAACCTGAGGCTATCACCGCCATACCTATACTTGCACCAACCATCGTCGCCAACCCCGCCTTGACCGCCTCCACTCCAATCCCTCCCACCAGGTCATGCATGGTTTTCTCGTCGTTGAAGATGAAGTCCAATGTCTCCACGCCGATGCCCACAACCAAGCTCAAGATGAAGCCCCCTCTGGCCACGCCCTGAAGGCCGCGCATGCCCAGACCCATCTGGACCATGCGGGGATTGGTGGTGAGAAAGCGCGTGCCCTGCAGCAGATTGCCGCGAAACCCGGCTCGTCCCGTGATGATGATATAGGTGCCTTTGGGCGTCGCCTTGACATAGGTGCGTGCACCGGCAAGGCGCAATGCAATCAGCGTTCTGGTGAACAGGTACGCGTCATTGGCCAGCATGGAGGCGGGGATGGTCCAGGATTTGCCGGCATTGGGGCTGGCCGTCTGCGTCCAATACTTGCCCAAGGCGCTTTGGGCCAGGATGGCGCGCAGGCTGGCCTCCAGGCGTGGGTCATTGCGCGATCTGTCTTGCAGGACGCCTATGAACTCTTGCGGCGTGAGTACCACCACGTCCACATGCTGGCTGTCCATGGCACGGGTGATCTGCCTGTTGAAGGCCTTTTCATAGCTGATATACGGGCGGGTGAGATCTGTGGATGTTGCCATGGCCTGCAAGCGAATGGTTAATGGAATGAATAAGGAAATGGTGGTTTGCCAAAAGCAGAAAATTGCGAACGCAGACTTCCCATCAGGCCTGTGGGAAATCAGGTCAGATCAAGGTGTAAGAGTGGGAATTGCGCGTTCGCAATCATTCCCAAGGCCAATGTCAATCAATGGCCTGGGGATTCCGTTGTGGGAGTCCGGCTATTTGATTTCTTGGGTATCTGGAAGTCAAGCAGAAAGGCTGGTGGCTGATTATTTTCAGATTATTCCTAGATGCATATATGAGATGCACGCCTTGAGTGCAGTCGATATGGATTTGGAATGGGGAAGAGGGCGCTGACAAGGCTTTGCCAGTCAGTGCAGCCATTTGCCCAGTGGACGCAGGCCGCCGGCACCGCCGTGCTGCGGGCCTTTGCGGCCACAGGCACGGCACCGTGGTGATGTGGTCATGAAGACCCGGTACAAGTACACCGCGCGCAGCGGGCTGGCGTTCCATATCATCGAGTGCTGCGCGGGCCTGGCGGCGCAGCCCCAACGGCAACAGCCGGCCGCCATCATCCAGCCCGGTCACAACCTCGTATATCCATGACAGCCAGTGAAAGATTGAAGGCTTGGGCACGACGCATCAAGCGCGATGGCGTCACCCTGTGGTTTGCCTGCAAGAGCCCCCAGACACCTTGGTACGCCAAGGCCCTGGGCGCCTTCGTGGTCGCCTACGCCCTGAGCCCCATCGATCTGATCCCCGACTTCATCCCCGTGCTGGGCTATGTGGATGACGTCCTGCTGCTGCCCGCGCTGATCTGGCTCACCGTGCGGCTGCTTCCCCCTGCCGTGCTGGCCGACAGCCGCCAGCAGGCCGAGGCCTGGATGCAGGTCCAGGGCCGCAAGCCCCGAAGCCGTGCCGGAGTCGCCCTGGTGGTGGGCGTCTGGCTATGCGTTTGCGTGGGGGCCTTCCTTGTGTTCCGAGGGCGCTGGGGTCTTTGAGCGCGGAGCCTTGCCGGGCCTTGCGGCGGCGGGTGGGCAACACAAGGATGCGGGCGCTGCACCATAGCGCTGTATCATCACGTCCAGGTGCTGAACACACCTTCACAGGCGGACCGCCACACTCCCGAAAGCAGTGGCTTTTTCACGTCCATACGATTCGTGCGCTTGCGCGCATGCGTTTTATGGCCGGGTAGCGCGCAGCTATACAAGACTCTTCGGGGGAAATCTGCGGGCGGCCCTGTGACCGTGTTCAAGTACCCGGCCACCTCTCTGAACAGGAGGTGTAGTTGGACGAACTCACAGGAGGCCTTATGGCTGCTTTCTTTGCGGGCGTGTCAATGCCCGAATCTTCTCCCAATCCTTTGCATGACCCCGTGCTCCGAGCGCATGGGCATTCCTTTGCGTCAGCTGCCAAGCGTGCTCATTGAGGAGTTGCCATGCTGTACTTTCAACTTTCCGAGCCCGAGTACAACAGCCTGCGGCGCGTGCAGGATCAGTTGGGACTGATTTCCAGTTTGATCATTGGCGCCTACCCGGGGCATGCCTTGGAGCCGGTGACTCCTGGGCAATTGCTTGCATTTATTCAGGCGCAGGAAGAGGCGATTGAGGGGGTGATGGGGGAAGTCAAAGAGCGCGGGGTGGTGAGGGAGCTGGATTGACTGTGTGCTGCCCTGGGTGGCCACGCATGTGATGCGTGGCCTTTCTGGGTGCTTTTGCGGTTGCTCGCAGGGTTTGGAGCACGTGGAGAGCTGGGCTATTGAGGACTGCTATCGGCCAGGAGCAGCCTGTCGCAGCAAGCAAAAGCGGTCACTAAACGTTTATGTTAAGTCGCCCACTTTAGCTAGGCGGATGGAACAACTTGTTAGGCTAACTTCCGACCAGCTCGACCCAAAGCTGTGAGAGTTTGTTCTCTGTAAGTCGTATGAGACTTATAAATACTCATGATTGCTTTGACGGCCTCTTCACCTCCTGCCTCCCCTAGAGCATGTAAGGCTTGCTCTCTGTAAGTGGTATGAGATTTGTAAATGCCCATGATTGCTTCCACTGCAGCATCGCCTCCAGCTTGGCCAAGAGCCTGAAGTGTCTGCTCTCTGTAGGTGCTGTGGGATTTGTAGATTGCCATGATTTCCGATACCGCAGAACTCATAAAATTCTCCTTGTAACTTGAGATTGGATAAAACCTAGCGCCTGAGTTAAGCTGCGCCGCAAAGTGGCGTCGGCTTGAATGAATTATGGGAACTCACCCGACAATAGTGATGAGGCCTTCTGCCTCATAGGCAGTAGAGCGGCTCTGCCAAACGTCACGGGCTGACTCAATATCAAGAACGTCAACAACCCAGCGATTTCCATCAATGCTTTCAAGTTCGTATTCGCCGTAGTAGCGCCAACCACCACGCCCAGCATTGTTGCCAAAGCTCATGCGCCGGATGACGCCCTCAATTGTTGAACCATCCGTAAGGCACATAGAAACGATGCCGGAAATCGGAATTTCCTTTGGGGCCGTAGCTATGCGAACTAAATCAGCATGGGTTTCTGTCCAACGAGCCATAATTTCTCCTCTCAATTTTAACGTAATGTATCCCGCAAAATCTGCGGGGTAAACTGGGTGATGCAAGATTTTCTGGGTACTTATTTCCCTGAAAATCGTGTTTAGCCTGGGTTTATGACAGACTCACTGTGCAAATGCTCAGGTATAAAACTCCTTGCAACCCAACAGTCCATTGTAACTATAGCTTGCAAGCTGGAGGATTTGGGCATTCAAATAGCATCCTCCGGGCCGTTGGCCTACCGAGCAGCGCGCACCTCCGACCGCTTTGGGGCGCGAGGCCCACCGGCGCCTTCGGGTCGATAGCAGACCATCTACAAAATCAATTCCCATCCCTGACCCCAGCCATCTCCCGAGTCCCTCGACACCCCGCACCAAACCCCGAGCACCCCCAAAACGCCTTCCCAGCCGCAGGCCCTCGCTTGGCAACCCGCTGAACCATTGCTTTCCCGCATTGAGGACAGTCGGGTATTGGGGCGGCAGCCGGTTGCACTGTGTCAAAAGCGGGTTCCGTCTTGATGGGCCCGGATACAGGCACGGGGCTCGCCAAAGGGGCAGAAGTCCGAGCCTTGATGGTTGAAGCAGCTTCTGTCTGGGCCTTTGCCTCCTTGAGCAATTTCATGAGCGCAGCCCCGTCCATGAGCTGGATATTCCGCCCCGCAGCAAAGGCCACTGCTTCTTGAGTGAACCGACCAGAGGTCACCACAAAGCCCGCAGCAGCCCCATCGGCCGCCATGACTCCATATAGCTCGCGCACCGTGGAAACGCCCACCTTGAAGGCTTTCCACTGCTTGCATTGCACCAGTGTCTTTTCGCCATTCTTCGAGAGGACCAGGTCCACGCCACCATCGGGCCCGCCGCCACCGGTTTCCCTGACGCCGTAGCCGCGCCGCCGAAATCCCTCACCCACCAGCGCTTCAAACTCCCGCCATGACATGTTCTGCAGCGCATCCGCGCTGGAGCTGGCCGAGGTGGTTTCGAACAACTTGCTGCGGCGGCGCTTGCGCACGGCGGAAATGGCCGCGCCGACCAGGCAGATGAGGGGCAGGATGTATTGGCCCCCGGTAGCCAGGCCCTGCCAGATGGCCGTGGTGGCCAATTGGCCGATTTGCTGCGGGCTTTGTGCTGCAGGCAGGGGACGGATGGCAATGGAGTGCAGCACCATGTAGCTGGTGAGTGCCAATGCAATGCCGGCCCACCAGGGCAGCATGGCGACCAGATCCATGAGGTCTTCTGCCGTGCTGGTCTTTCGTTTTCTTGCCACTCCCGCTCCTCCATCGTTCAAATTGCCGAACATTTTGCAACATTTATGGGTGAGGCGAATTCCTGTGCCAATGGGTGCGGTGAAATCAAGAGAAATTGACACTGATGGTGTCTTCTGGTTGGCGATGAATGTGTGCAATGCGCTATTGATTGCGTAGCAGGTGGTGTATGCCTGGTCTGCGAAATTCCCTATCTCGTCGTTTGAGGCAATGGACTGATCGTGCTCATTGCCATGGGTCGCGCAGGGGACAGGCACCATTGGGTGTGAGAGAACAGTCCGGCGGCTGTCCTTATCCCCAGTGCTGTATGCATTTGTGTCACTTGTTTGGGGGACATACAGGGCCATGGCGGCTACCTAGCATCCGGTCGACTGGAGCGCAAAAGGAGGGCGGGCGATGACTGCGGTGCGGTCATTTCTTCAACGCCGTCGCTTGTTTGCACACCGATTCGAGGCCGAATCCGGCCTTTCACCATCAGGAGCCTTCGCCATGTCCGACCCTGCAAATTCAACGAATGCCTTCACTCCGTCTGCCGATATCTACAAGGGAATTTCCGTTCTCAGTTCAGAGGACTGGATCGGGCTGACGACGTTCTTCGAGTCTGCAGTCACCGACAACCCGACCACCACGGAGCTGATGCGCGCCATGCTGGGCATGCAGAAGCAGGATGCTTTCAGGCCGGAGTTTTCCGAAGCGGTGGAGCTGTTCGTCACGCTCAAGGGTGTCGGCCAGAAGTTCAAGGCCGATGTGCAGGACAAGATGCTGACCCTTGCCGACGATATCGTTCAGTACAACGATGTGGCGGCAACCACCTATGAGCGGTTGATCGAGTTGGTGGACCGTTTCGATCTGGAGGGGGCGCCCACCCCATCGGCGGAGCCGGCGGTGGAAGCGAAATGGAAGGCCCTGGTCAAGGTTTGGGAAAGCGATACGCCCAGCGGGCGTTCGGAGCAGATCAAGCGCAATTTCAGCAGCGCGCTGGAGCAGTTGATTGAAGACGCCAATGCGCGTTCGGTGCGTGCCTTCGCGCTGCAGAACTCCATTCTTGACAACGGCAACGGAATACTGGTGCGCCTGAATGCCTGCAAGACCGCATTCAATGGACAAAAGCAGAAGTTCACGACCACGCTGGGCGCCGAGGGTGCTGCCAACCAGAAGCTGAAGGCCGCCGTGGAGAAGCTGGAGAACGACTTGAAGGCCCTGCGCCGCAAGGAAAAGGATGAAGTCATCGTGCTGTCCACGTCTCCGGCCTATCTGGCCATTCCGCTTTTCGGGCCGCTGATTCTGGCGGGGGTGGATATCGGTGTGGGTGCGGACCTTGCGGTCACGCGCAGGAAGATTGCCGAGAAGGTGGATGAGGTGAGAACCATCCAGGCCACGATGGCCACGAACGAGCGATTCATCGGCTACTACAACCGAAGCAATGATCGCTTTGACAGCATCAGCAAGAGCATTGAAGACCTGGGTCCCAAGCTCAAGACGCTGGGCGAGGCATGGCGTGCTATTTCTGCCGATCTGGGCAACATACACAAGGTCTTGAGCACCACCGGCCGCAAGTCCCTGCAAGGGGAAAACTGGTTCAGCCTGACGGTGGTGCTGGGCACGGCAAAGAAGGGCTGGGCGCGTGTCGCCGGACAGGCAGACCATTTCCGCCGTTTTGGCGGCACGCCGAAGAAGGCGCAGAGCGTGGACCAACTGGTGGAGCTTGCCAGCAAGAAGGCAGCCTGAGCGATCTGCTCCGGCCTTTGTCCAACCGCTGCACAGGTGCAGTGCCTTACCTGGAATCACCCGCCATGACTTCAGCAATGACTCCCATTGAATTGCGAACCCTGATCGATCGCTACAGAGCCGAGGGCCTGGTGCCGCCAGGGCCGCTGGTCTGCAGCGGTGGCCGGGCGCCGGACGGCAGCTTCAATCCCTTCGGCATCGTGGCCGATCTGGTGGTGGACCTGAAGGTGTTGCTGGACGAGGCCGACGCGGCTGGCCTGCAGGCGCTGGACATCCATGCCGATACCGTGGTGGTGCCCGAGGGGTTCGACAGGCGGCTTGACGGCGCGGTGCGGCGGCTGACGGTGATTGCCCGCCGCATTGTTTCCGAAGGCACGACGGTGCTGCGCATGCTGCATGACGCGGACAACGAGCTCAGCAGGGTGCGCATTTTCGTGGAAGCCGTGGAGGGCCGGTTCACGCTGTACGGCGGCCCCACGCGCGACACCCCTTATGGGCTGGAGGAGGCCTGGGACACGGTGGCGCGGCCGCAGTTCAGCAATTTCCTGTGGCAGGACAACCGTGCTGTGGTGAAGCACACCCCCGTGCCGCCCGGCCTGCTGGAGCATGGCGAGCCGATGCACAGGGTGCTGGCCGCGCTGTTTGCCCTGAGCGCCGGCATGGCGGGCAGGCCCGGCCATAGCGAGGCCGAACTGGCGTTGTGCCATGAGGCGCTGGCCTGGATCACGCGCTGGTCAGGGGTCGAGTCCGGGTTTGGCGAGTTGATCCAGGCGGCGGGTTCGCTGCAGCGTCTGCTGCCGGTCATGGGCGTTGACGGGTTGGCCAGGCCGATTCCTGATCTGAGCGCCGGCAGCTATCTGTCGCTGGCCAAGGCCCGGCAGGAGGTGATGGCGGCCATGGAGGCCCACCTGCGCAGCCTGCGCGCCAGCGGCGAGCTGGCAGGTGCCGTGGGCAGCGTCGCGCAGGCGTTTGCCGACCGGGACACCTTGGACCTCAAGACGCTGGAGGCACGTTGCACCGAGCTGGAGCAGCGGTTGATTCAGCAGATCGAGGCCCTTGACCGCGCCGCACGCACGGTGCGCCAGGAGGAGCTTGAAGCGGAACTTGCCGCCATGCGGCTCAAGCTTGAAAGCGACGTTGCCCAGATCGTGCGCACCGTGAAGATGAGCCTGGAAATCGCCTTTGGCGTCATCGCAGTCGCGGGCAGCGTGGCCGCCCTGTGCGTGGGCGTGCCGCCCGACCCGAAGGCGTTGACCGAGACCGGGCAGAAAGGCGTGCTCGGCCTGAAGGATTTGTACGGGCAGGCCAAGACGCTTGGCGGCAGCATAGACGGCCCGCTCAAGGCGCTGAAGGCCCTGGGCCAGTCGTTTGCCATTCCACTGCAATGGGCCAGGCACAACTCCAGCACGCTCAAGAATCTGGTGGATCCCGCCAAGGGCGCATTGAATGCGGTGCTGCCGGTGATCCGTGGGCCGCTGGGCGGGCTGGATGTCGAGGGGATTTCCCGGGAGCTGGGCGACACCATGCGTGCGCTTGCGCTCATGCCGGATGCCAATGAAGCCAAGGCCGCCTGGACGGTGCTGGAAAACGATGCAGTCAACCGGCTGGATCTGGTGCTTGCCACGGAAGGCACCGAGGCGGCCGTGCGCAACGCCGCCAACACCCTCAAGACACAGGTGCAGAAAGTGGCCATCTATGGCCGCCTGCTGGCAGAGCAAAGCGCATCCAAGAATGCCATTGCCCGTGAGCTTGCCACGCTCAAGCTGGAATACGTTGCGGTGATCGGCAAGCGCAAGCGCCTGCAGGCGCTGGAGCAGCAGGCGCTGACAGAGCTGGAGCGCAGCGCGCGGCTGCAGGGGGAAATCACCCTCAGGGCAGAAAGTGCGCGCCGCGGCTTCTACGTGGACTGCTTCGGGGTCCGCGCCGCACAGGCCTACGAGACAGGCAAGCAGCCCGGCCACCGTCTGTCGATGCCGGGCACGGCCGCTGCCATGGCAGATGCACACGCCACCCTGCTGGCAGACCACGCCAGCGCGCAGGCCGCCAATGCGAGGACCAAAGGGGATTTGCGGCGGGAATTGCGGGTCACTGACGCCGCGCTGCTGCAGCAGCTGGCGCATGGGCAGCCCATCAGCCTGTCCATTGCCACCAGCCATCCGGCACTGGCCAGCTACCGCCGCATCCGCCTTTCGTCGGTGCAGGCCTGGCTGGAGTTTGCCGATGCCTCGGCCCAGCGCATCAATATCGATATGGTGACCGGCAGCGACTTTCACGACAGCACGGGCAACGGGGACGAGAGGCTTTTCTGCTCGCCCCTGAAGATCAACTTCACGTACGCCGGCGACCAGATCGAGTTCTCGCAGCATCTGGGAGACGTCTGCCCGACGCCGTTCACGACCTGGCTGATCGAAGTGCTGGAGCCCCGACGGATGCCGGCAGCGCCTCGGGCCCTGCGCCTGTTGATGGCCGGCACTGCCGCCAAATGACCCGGCTTCTGTGGCTGCCCGCCGCTGCCACGGCGCTGTGCTGCGGTGGCGCCATGGCAGCGAGCTGCCGCGTCGAAGCCGAGCCGGCGCGTGAGCCAGTCGCACGGCAGGTATGGACCGATATCGCCGAGTTCTCGTTCCTGACCGGGCTTGATCTGGACGATGCCAGCGGCCGCATGACGCTGGTAAGGAGCCTGGAGAGCATGCAGTCGTTCCCTTCGCTGAAGGCGGCATCGGCCGATTGGGGCACGCTGCGTGCCCGTATCGACGGGCTGGCCGATACGGTGCAAAAGCTGGGGCAGGCCGTCGGGCGTTTGCAGCAGCTGTGTGACCAGCTGGATGCCGTTTCGCTGGCTCCCGACGCGCCGCTGGACGAGGCCCGATGGAATGCGGGTGTCGCAACCGTCGAGACGGAGATGGATACGGCCATTGCGGCGGCTGCACCCGTCGTGGCGCAGCTGGAAAGTCATGCCTCGCTGCTTCGCGTGGCCGCCGCGCACCATGCCAGGCAGCCGCCACCGGCAAACGCGGTGGTCCGCCTTGGGCCCGCGCCGCAGGCGATGGCAACGGAATTCAGCACCCTGGCATTGCGCTGGCGGGCCGTGGCCTCCGACCTTGCAAATGCTCGCCGCATCTTGCCGGTAAGGCCGGTGCGCGGCTCGTCTGCGCCCTTGATCGCCATGACGGCCGCCATGCGGGAACTGGCACGGATCTCCGCCGAGGCGCACGCACTCTCGGCCCAGCGGCTCAGCGATGCGGATTTTCGGCGCTACGAGACGGGCGACTACCTGTACGACCAATGCCCCATGCTCAAGGACCGCCAGTGGGTCGGGCTGCAGAACCTGTACTGGAGTGAAAGGCGCAACGCGGTAGCGCTGCTGCAGGGCACGGGCCTTGTGTCTCCCCCGGGGCTGTTCAACGTCGCGCCATTTCAGATCTCCGTCCCGGCCATGATTGTGGGCGCCGACAGATGGAGGTTCATGCGCACCGGCAAGGGCTACTGGCTGGTCCAGAATGCGGCTTTCGGACCGGGCACCATGGCGCTCGATGTCACCAGCGTGGACGGGAAATCGCATCTTGAGCTGAAGATGACGGCGTCAGCGGGAGACTCCCCACGCTTCAGCGGCCAGCAATGGCGCTGTGCGCCCAGCGACCTGCTGGGTCAGTTCCATCTCTACAACCGCTTCCTGTCGGATGCCGTCGTGCTGGATACGGCCAATGACAATGGCATTGCCATCATGCTGCCGGCCACCAGCCGCTCCTCTGGCCAGTATTGGCGTGTGATCGAGCGGTAAGAGGTGCTTGGGGGCAGGACCCCCTTGATCTCAACCGCACTTGAGGTTGCATGCTCCAGGCTTCTCGTCGCCATGGCACTGCGCCATGGCCGGCGCAGACCCTGCAACCAAGAAGCATCCATGCCCCATCAAGATTCCCTCACGCTGGACGATCAGGTCCGGCCGACGACCACCGAGAGCTGGTCCATCCTGTCCTCCCCCTACCGCCTGACGACGATCGGCATCGTCTCGCTGGTGGCCTTGATTGCCTTTGAGGCCCTGGCCGTGGCCACCGCCATGCCAGCGGTGGCCCGCGCGCTCGATGGGGTGCCGCTGTATGCGGTTGCGTTTGGCGTGACCCTGGCCACCAGCGTGGTGGGCATGACGGTGGCCGGCGGCTGGTGCGACGCGCGCGGGCCGGCGGCGCCGCTGTGGTCTGGCATGGCGTGTTTTGTGGCGGGGTTGCTGCTGGCGGGCTTTGCGCCTTCCATGCCGGTGTTTCTGGCGGGGCGGCTGGTTCAGGGGCTGGGGGCGGGTGGCATGTCGGTGGCGCTGTATGTGCTGGTGGGCCGGCGGTATCCCGAGGCACTGCGGCGGCGCATTTTTGCGGCGTTTGCCACGGCCTGGGTGGTGCCCGCGCTGGTGGGGCCGGCGTTGAGCGGCCTGGTGGTGGTGCACCTGGGCTGGCGCTGGGTGTTCCTGGGCGTGCCCCTGCTGGCCTTGCCGGCCGGGGCGATGCTGCGCCCGGCGCTCCAGGGCCTGGGCGGCCATGGCCGGGGCATGCAGGGCGGTGTGCAGCGCGGGCTGTGGGCCCTGGGCGCGGCCACGGGCATCTGCCTTCTGTATGTGGGCGGGCAGAGGCAATCGGCGGGCGCCTTGGGGGCGGTGGCGGTGGCCGCGGCCTTGTCGCTGGTCTGCACCTGGAAGCTCTTGCCGGCCGGTACGCTGCGCGCTGGGCGCGGGCTGCCCAGCGTGATCGCCTTGCGCGGGCTGGTGTTTGCAGCATTCTTCGGGGCCGAGGCGTTTCTGCCGCTGGTGCTGGCGCGCGAGCACGGGCTGTCAGCGCCCATGGCGGGGCTGGTGCTGAGCGCGGGTGCGCTGGGCTGGTGTTCCGCTTCCTGGTACCAGGGACACAGCCGCAACGGCTGGAGCCGCCACCGCTTCCTGCGCGTGGGCACCAGCGCGGTGCTGGCGGGCGTGCTGCTGACGGCATCGGTGGCCTGGCCGGCCGTGCCCGTGTGGGTGGCGGTGGTGGGCTGGATCGTGTCGGGGCTGGGCATGGGCCTGCTCTCGGCAAGCCTGTCGGTGCTCACGCTGTCCATGTCCGCACCCGGCGAGCAGGGCGCCAACAGCTCGGCCCTGCAGCTGTGCGAGGCCATTGCCGTGGCGGCCACCCTGGCCATTGGCGGATCGCTGTTCGCGGCCTTGCTGGAGACTTCGGCCCAGGCGGCCTATCTGGCGAATTTTGGGGTTGCGGCCGGGGCGGCGGTGCTGGCGGCGGTGATCGTGGGGCGAACGGATACGCGGCAGGTGTTTGTGGGGTGAGGAGGCCGGCTTTGCCATCACAAAGATCGCTGGATGAGTGTTTAAGCCTGGCTCCTGTAGGACGTGCGCGCAGGGGCTGGCGCGCCCCGGGACCACGCCTTGCCCTGTGGCGCCTGTGCTGTGATGGCGGCTTGTCCAACCAACGCACAGGAGAAACACATGTCCGAGAAAACCGCTTCCGTCCATTGGGAAGGTGCAGGCAAGACCGGCCAGGGCCGCATCAGCACGGAGACCGGCGCGCTCAAGGACCATCCCTACGGGTTCGGCAGCCGCTTCGGTGATGACCGCAAGGGAACGAATCCCGAGGAGATCGTGGGCGCCGCGCATGCGGCGTGTTTCACGATGGCCTTTGCCTTTGCCTGCGAGAAGGCGGGCATCGCCACCGAGATGCTGGACACCACGGCCAAGGTCCGGCTTGCCAAGGATGGCGAAGGCTTCAAGATCGACCGCATTGCCCTCACGCTGCAGGCCAAGGTGCCCGGCATCGACGATGCGCAGTTCCAGAAAATCGCCCAGGACGCCAAGTCCCAGTGCCCGCTGTCCAAGGCGCTGGCAGGCGTGCCCGAGGTGACCCTGGCGGCTACGCTGCTGCATTGAACGCGCAGGCCCTTTGGGCCTTTGCCGCGTGGTGACGCGGCCTCAATCCTCCAGTACCAGCCTTCCCCGCATGGGCAGCGCATGCGAGGGATACGAGCAGAAGTAGGTATAGCTCTCGCCCTTTTGCAGGCGCGCCACGGGGAAGGTGACCGTGGCGTGCTCGCCGCCCGACAGCATTTGCGTGGCGGCGATGACGCGTGCGTCGGCGTGGTCCACCCAGGCCCGGTCGGGACCGGCGCGCAGGCCGTCGGCGATCACGGCGTCGATGTCGGCGCTGCGGGCCAGCACCCAGTTGTGCCCGGCTTCCTGCCAGGGCTTCTTGCCGGTGTGGACCAGGTGGACGGTGAAGTTCTCGCAGCGCGCGCTGACGCGGATTTCCGCCAGGCTGAAGCGTTTGCCGGGCTGGCCTTCAATGGTGGTTTCGCAGGCGGGATGGGCCACGCTGGATGCGGGCGTGGCGTGGGCATGCTGGGCCTGGGCGTTCAGGCAGAAGGCGGCCAGCAAGGCAGCGGCGGCGGTGATGCGGGTATGCATTCGGAATCTCCAAAAAAGTGGATGGATCTGGAATCGGGGACCGGGCTCAGGCCGCAGGCGTCAGCCCGTCCACGATGACCTGGGGCAGACCCTGGGAGCAGGGCTCCACCCGGGCCTGCACGCCGTAGACGTGGGCCAGCAGGGCGGGGGTGATGGCCTGGGCGGGCGGGCCGTCGGCCAGCAGCTGGCCTTGCTTGAGCACGATGACGCGGTCGGCGTGGCGCAGGGCGGCGCCCAGGTCGTGCAGTACGACCAGGGTGGTCATGCCGTGGCGGCGCGTTTGCTCGCGCACCAGCTGCATGACGTGGAACTGGTGGTTGAGGTCCAGGGCAGACAGGGGTTCGTCCAGCAGCAGCACGCGCGGTTCGCGTATCAGGGCCTGGGCCAGGCCTGCAAGCTGGGACTGGCCGCCAGACAGCTCATCCAGATGGCGCATGGCCAGGTGGGCGATGCCCAGGTGCTCAAGCAGGGCGGCGGCCTGGGTGACCGCATCCGGGGAGCCGGCCTGCTGCGGGCGCGTGGTGTGTGGCGAGGCCTTGCGCGCGGCCAGCAGTGATTCGATGACGCGCAGGTGCACGGCGGCCGGCAGGGCCTGGGGCAGGTAGACGATGCGGCGCGCGCGCTCGGCCAGGCTGGCGTGCTGCAGTTCCTGGCCTTCCAGCGTGATGCTGCCCTGGGCGCGCACCAGGCCGGCCAGGGCACGCAGCAGGGTGGATTTGCCGCTGCCGTTGGGCCCCAGCACCACGGTGAGCGTGCCGGCGCGCAGCGGGGCGATGTCCAGCGATTCGATGACGCGTCGGCGCCCGTAGGCGACGCTCAGACCCTCGATCTGCAGACCATCTTGCGTGAGAGGTGGCAGATAGGTGGGTGCGAAGTGCGGGGTATTCAGGGAGGTGTTCAGGGTGGTGCTCATGTCCGCCCCCGCGTGCGCAGCACGATGGCCAAGAAGAAGGGAATGCCCACCAGCGAGGTGACGATGCCCACCGGGATGATCACGCCCGGGATCAGCGTCTTGGAGGCCACCGAGGCCAGCGACAGCACCAGCGCGCCGACCAGGGCGGCGGCGGGCAGGTAGAAGCGGTGGTCATCTCCCACCATGCGGCGCGCGATGTGCGGTGCCACCAGGCCGATGAAGCCGATGCTGCCCACAAAGGCCACGGACAGCGCGGCCAGCAGGCTGATGCGCAGCAGGGCGCCCAGGCGCAGTCGGCGCACGTCCACGCCAAAGCTGGCGGCACGGTCCTCGCCCAGGCGCAAGGCGGTGAGGCGCCAGGCGTTGAGCAGCGAGAACGGCAGCACCAGGGCCAGCGCGGCGGCCAGCCCGACCACCTTGGGCCAGGTGGCGCGCGAGAGGCTGCCCATGGTCCAGAAGACCAGGCCCTGCAGCGCCTCGGCCGTGGCCACGAACTGCAGCAGCGAGACCAGGGCGTTGAAGCTGAACACCAGGGCAATGCCGAACAGCACCACGCCCGATGCGCTCATGCCGCCCCAGCGCGCCACCAGGTCCAGCAGCAGGGCCGAGGCCATGGCGAACAGGAAGGCGTTGGCAGGCACGGCCCAGGCCGTGGGCACGCCGGGCAGGCTCCAGTCCAGCACGATGGCCAGGGCCGCGCCAAAGGCGGCGGCCGAGGATAGGCCCAGCGTGAACGGGCTGGCCAGCGGGTTGGCCAGCACGGTCTGCATCTCGGCGCCGGCCAGGCCCAGGGACAGGCCCACGGCCACGGCCATCAAGGCGTAGGGCAGGCGAATGTCCCAGACGATGACGCGCAGCGCAGGCGGCGCCTGGTCGACATGGCCCAGGGTGGCGATCAACTGGTCCAGCGCCAGCCCGGAGGGGCCGGTGGTGAAGTCCAGCAGCAGCGCGCCCACGATGGCCGCAGCCAGCAGGGCCAGCACCAGCACGCGCAGGGCGGTCAGGCGCCGGTAGCCCCTGGCCAGTGGCGTGGCGCTGGCGGCCGGGCTGGCGAGCTCCACGGGCAGGTCGGCGGCCATGTTCATCGCGCGGCCCCGCTGGCCGCTGTGGCCGCAGCCTTGGCGGGTGCATCGCCCCAGAAGGCGCCGTGCATTGGCAGGGCGGGCAGGAAGCGGCGGTTGATCTCGTCCAGTGTGGCCTGGGGATCGATGTCGCCAAAGCGCTCTGGGTAGAACCACTTGGCCATGGCCTCGATGGCCAGGATGTTGGTGGGCGCGTCGTAGAAGTTGTGCCACAGGCCGTGGGCGTGGCCCTGGCGAACGGCGCCCAGCACCTCGAAACCGGGGCGCGCGGTCAGCGCCTGCAGGCTGGCCGAGAGGTCGGCCGGCGCCACGCCGCTGCCGGCCTTGAGCATGAGGCGGTTGCTCTGCGGGCGGCTGCCGGTGGCGATGTAGACCTCGGGGTCGGCGGCGATCAGGGCTTCCTGGTGCATGTCGCCGATGGCGCCGGGCACCTTGCCGGCCGCGACGTTGATGCCGCCGGCCGCCTCGATGAACTCGCCCATGTTGCCCTTGCCCACGGTGTGGCAGCAGCCGTCCCAGACGCCGGCCAGCAGCTCGGCGAAGACGCGCGGGCGCTGGCTGGTGGGAATGCCCTCCACGCGCTGGCGCACCTGCTGCAGGTGCTGCTCGTAGAAGCGCGCATAGGCCTCGGCCTGTTCCTCGCGGTGCACGGCCTTGCCCAGGATGCGCATGCTGGCCAGGGTGTTGCGCACGGGCTGGGCGCGAAAGTCGATGAAGACCACGGGCACGCCGGCCTTCTTGAGATCGTTGACCAGGCCGCTCTGGCGCCCCGGACCATGTCCGCCCAGGCCGAAGATGGCGATGTCGGGCCGGGTGGAGACCGATTGCTCGGCGCTGACGCTGTCTTCCGAGGTGCGGCCGATGACCGGGATGCGGTCTATGGCCGGGAAGCGGCGCCGGTAGTCGGCATAGCCGTTGGGGTCGGCGAAGGGCAGCTCGCCCTGCCACCCGGCGATGCGGGCCAGGGGCTGATCACCCTCGATCAGGGCCAGGGCGTAGAGGAAGCGGCCCTCACCCAGCAGGATGCGGTCCACCTTGGCGGGGATTTCGACCGTGCGGCCGACGATGTCGACCACGGTGGTGGCCGGTGCATTGGCAGCGGTGCCGGCAGGCGAGGCCGCAAGCGCGGAGGCGGACAGCAGGGCGGCGGCGCAGGCTGCGGCCAGGGCCAGCAGGGCGCGGCGTGTGGGGAGACGTTTGGTGGATGTCATGGTGTGGCCCGGGCTCAGAAGGACAGGTCCAGGCCCGCCGTGTAGGTGCGGCCCGCGCCCGGCACGCCGTAGAGCTGAAAGCCGTCCAGCGAGGCGCCGATGCGGCTCCAGTAGAAGCGGTTGGTGAGGTTGTTGATGTTGAAGCGGGCCGTGAGCTGGCGGTTGATGCGCCAGCTCAGCGCCAGGTTCTGCACGAAGTAGCTGGGCGCTTTTTCGTGGTCGGCCACATAGATGGGGTGCACGCCGTTGGGGCCGTTGACCGTGCTCGACGTATTGTTCTGGCCGCCCACCATGACGTTGTCCGTATAGCGGCGCTCGCCCACGTACTGCGCGCCCCAGCTCAGGGTGACGGCGGGCGTGACCAGGAAGGAGGTCCAGACGCTGCCGCTCCAGTCGGGCACGTTCCTGGCCTCGGCACCTTCGTTCGCGCCCTTGGTGAGGCGGCTCTTCAAGTGGGACAGGCCGGCGTACACCGACCAGCGCGACGTGATCTCGCCCTGGGCGCCCAGCTCGAAACCCTGCACCCGCTTGGCGGGCAGGGCGCGCACGGGCGAGACGCTGTCGGGGCTGTACTCCCACGATTCACTCAGCTCGGTGCGGAACACGGCGCCGGTCAGCGACAGGCGCCCGCCCAGCACGTCCCACTTGCTGCCTGCCTCCCAGGTGCGCGACAGGGCCGGCGCATAGGCCAGCTGGGCGGCCGTGCCGTAGACGCCGTTGTTCGTGGTCACGCCCATGGCCGAGGGCTGGGCCGCGCGGCTGTAGGAGACATAGATGGAGCCCACGCTGGCCGGCTTGTAGACCAGGCCCAGGCGGCCGCTGAGCGCGCCGTCCGTGCGGCTGGCGCCGCCGTTGTTCGCCTGCCAGCGGTCGTAGCGCAGCGCCGTCTGGGCCTGCCAGCGCGGCGAGAAGGTGATGGTGTCGTTCACATACACGCCCGCGTTCTGCACCGTGGCGCGCGCACTGCCCGCGCCCACCACCGTGGGCGTGCCCGGGAAGATGGTGGCCGGGTTGGCCATGTCGAAGCCCAGCGTGCCCGTGGGCAGGTCCATGCTGCGCTCGCGGTCGCCATAGGTCTCGCGGTACAGCTCCAGCCCTGCCGTGAGGTCGTGCTTGAAACCTGCCGTCTCGAAACTGGTGCGCACATCGGTCTGGTTGTTGGCGATGGTGTAGCGCTTGGACACTGGCACCGAGGCCAGGCGCAGCGAGGCATTGGCGCCCGTGGTGTCCACCATGCCGTAGTCGCCATAGGACAGGATGCCGCCCGGCGCCGTCACCAGCCCGCCCAGGCCCACATAGCCCAGCGAGTTCTTGCTGCTGCCGCTGTTGAAGCGCGCGGGCGCCAGCACGCTCCAGTTGTCCGAGCGCTCGTAGCGGAACTGGTTGCGCACCGTGGTCGTGGGCGAGAGGTCATGCTCCACGCGGGCCGTCACCATATCCGTGCGCGACTGCTGGGTGTAGAGGTTGGAGGCGCCGTACCAGGCATTGCGCGGCACGCCCGGCATCACCTGGCCGCCCGTGCCGCGCTGAATGGGCAGGCCGCCATCGGGCGTGTTGTCGTCCACCTGGTGGAAGACGTTGACCACGGTGCGCGTGGAAGTGCCCAGGCCGTGGGCGAACGAGGCTGCCACGCCGTAGCGGTCATAGTCGACCCCGTTGCGGCCGGCCACGTCGTTCTGGTGCTTCATGAGGTTCAGGCGCACGGCGCCGGTCTCGCCCACGCTGCGGTTCAGGTCGGCCGTGGCGCGGCGGTAGCCATCGCTGCCCACGCCCACCGAGCTGTTGTAGAACGTGTCGCGCCTGGCTTCCTTGCTGACCAGGTTGACGCTGCCGCCCACGGCGGACACGCCAGACTCCACCGAGCCCGTGCCCTTGTAGACCTCGGCCTGCTCCAGGTTGAAGGTGTCGGTGCGGCTGGCCATGCCGCCGTCGCGCACGCCGTCGATGGTGATGGCCTGCTCGGCCGAGAAGCCCCGGATGGTGAAGAAATCTCCCCAGCCCAGGTTGCCCTCGCCCGAGGTGAAGGTGATGCCGGGCACGTTCTGCAGCACCTCCTGCAGGCTCTGGGCGTTTTGCTCGCGGATCAGCTCGGCCGGCACCACGCTGATGCTTTGCGGCGTGTCGCGCAGCGGCTGGGTGAGCTTGGGCGACTGCACGGCGGCGGGCTGGTAGGCCGGCGCCTCACGCGTGGAGCGGACCTCGACCGTGCCCAGGGGCGATGCCGGAGCGGCCGCAGTCTGGGCCACGGCCAGGGTGGAGAAGGCGCCCAGCGTCAGGGCAAGGCTGGTGGACAGGGCCGGAGGGAAACTGTTGGAGTGCTGAGAAGACATGGCGACGAATCACTAGAATGAAAATCGTTCTTATTGACGAGCAGGACTCTAGTGACGCGACAGCGCAGACAGGCCAGCGGCCGCCGGGCAAATGCAATGCTCCATTGCACAGGCCGCCGCCACAACATTCCATTACAAAACGCCGTGCGCCAATGCAATCCATGAGCGCACCAGCCGCCGCATCCCCGGCCGCCCAGGGTCCGCGCATCCTGGTGGTGGACGACGATCCCGACATCCGCGAGCTGCTGTGCGACTACCTGCGCGCCTCGGGCATGCGCCCGGCCGCCGTGGGTGACGGCCAGGCCATGTGGGACTGGCTGGGCCGGCATGCGGCCGACCTCATCGTGCTGGACCTGATGCTGCCCGGCACCGACGGCCTGGCCCTGTGCCGCAGCCTGCGCGAACGCACCCACATCCCCGTGGTCATGCTCACGGCGCGCGGCGCCTTGCTGGACCGCATCCTGGGCCTGGAGATGGGTGCGGACGACTACCTGCCCAAGCCCTTCGATCCGCGCGAGCTGCTGGCGCGCATCAAGGTGGTGCTGCGCCGCGTGGCCCAGGCACCGGCGCCGGCCAGCGAGCCGGAGCATCTGCCCGTGCTGCGCTTTGCCGGCTGGACGCTGGACATGCGCGCGCGCGAGCTGCGCTCGCCCCAGGCCGTGCTGGTGCCGCTGGCCCAGTCCGACTACCGCGTGCTCTGCGCCCTGGCCAGCAACCCGCACCGCACGCTGAGCCGCGACTACCTGGCCGACCATGTGTTCGGCCGCGAGCGCCAGGCCCAGGACCGCGCCATCGACGTCTGCGTGAGCCGACTGCGCCAGCACCTGGAAGACCCTGCGCGCCAGGCCAGCCTGATCCGCACCGTGCGCAACGCCGGCTACGTGCTGACCTGCGACGTGGTGCCGCAGGCATCGTGATGGCTTGGTTGCAGACGGGCGCGCTGCTGCGGCGCCTGTGGCCGCAGACGCTGTCCGGGCGCGTGGCCCTGATCCTGGTGGCCGGCATGCTGGCGGCCCAGGCGCTGACGGGCACCATCTGGTGGGAAAGCCGGCGCAGCCAGCTGCTGGAGGTGCCGCTGCGCCTGCTGGGCGCGCGCGCGGCCGATTCGCTGCTGCTGCTGTCCTCCCTGCCGCCCGAGGTGCGGGCCGCCGCCGTGGGCACGCTGAGCACGCAGGGCTACCAGCTGACCCTGATCGATGCGGCCCGTGCGCGGCGCCTGATGGAGGACCTGGCGTCCGCTCCCGCCGATGCGGCCGACGCCATGGCCGGCGATCTGCTGGCCGATGTGCTGGCGCGGCGCGTGGGCGCGGCCGTGCCGTTCCACCTGCTGGCGCTGGAGCTGCACGGCGGCGCGGAAACCCTGCTCACCGCCCATGAGCCAGAGGCCCATGTGCGCATGCTGCTGGGCCTGGGCAACGGCCAGTGGCTGCAGGTGCAGGCCGTGGAGGGCGAGGCCGGCTACCCCGTCAGGCCCTACTGGGCGCTGGCCGACTACGTGCTGCGCATCTATCTGCTGCGCATCATCGTGGTGGTTGTGGTGGCTCTGCTGGCCGTGCGCCTGGCCATGCGCCCGCTGGCGCGCATGGCCAGCGCGGCTGACGCGCTGGGCAAGGACCTGCAAAGCCCGCCGCTGCCGCTGGACGGCCCGCGCGAGGTGCGCCAGGCGGCCCAGGCCTTCAATGCCATGCAGCAGCGCATTGCCGATGGCGTGGCCGAGCGTACGCGTTTCTTTGCGGCCGTCTCGCACGACCTGCGCACGCCCATCACGCGGCTGCGCCTGCGCTCGGAGATGCTGGAGCCCGAAGCTCTGCGCGACAAATTCCGCCGCGATCTGCAGGAGATGGAAGCCATGGTCACCGCCACGCTGGACATGCTCACCGGCGCCGACGCGCGCGGCGAGCGCCAGGCGCTGGACATCAACGCCCTGGTGCAGGGCGTGGCCCAGGACCTGGGCGAGGCGCATGGAGTGCACATCCCCATCACGGGCCGCGCGCTGCGCCCGCTCGATTGCTATCCCCACAGCCTGCGCCGCTGCCTGCAGAACCTGCTGGAGAACGCGCTGCGCTATGGCCGCGACGCCGAACTGCGCATCAGCGACAGCGACGATCTGCTGCGCATCGACGTGCTGGACCGGGGGCCGGGCATTGCCCAGGAGCAACTGGCCCAGGTGCTGGAGCCGTTCTACCGCATGGAGGCCTCGCGCAACGCGGGCTCTGGCGGGTTTGGCCTGGGCCTGTCCATTGCCGATGCCGTTGCCAAGGCGCACGGCGGGCGCATTGTGCTGGCCAACCGCGAAGGAGGTGGTTTGAAAGCGGTGTTACATTTACCGCGCTCCAATGGGCGGGCGTACTGACCGACACGCAACAAACCTCTTTATGTGCTTCCTGAAACGGGCCTTTTATGGCCTTTTGCTCTTGTGCGCCTGTGCCGGCAACGGCTTTGCGACACCGCTATTCATTCAAAGCGGTACCTGGATTGTGGATTCCGAGCTCAATGGCCTGCCGGGCAGGGGCATGGCTATCGACGTGCAAAACCAGCACTTGGTCATGCAGGTCTACAACTACAACCGCGCGGGTCGGCCCACGTTCCATCTGGCTTCCGGTCCGCTCAATGGTCTGCAATTCAAGGGCCCCCTGAGCCAGTACCGGGGAGGCCGGTTCTTTGGCAGCGGTGAACGCGTAGGCTGGGAGGATGAGGTGGCCGGCGAGGTGCGTATCCGGTTCGAAAGCTCCACCTCGGGCTTTATCCAGTTTCCCGGCGAGCCGGAGGTGGCCATGTCTCGCTTTCGTTTCGACGCCGTGCCCGAGGGATTTGCTCTGAAGCCGGGCTCGTTAGAGGGTTGGCTGGCCATGGAGTACGACGAACAGGGTAGCCCGTATGCCGCATGGCATTTGGAACTGAGGCAGGGCGCCGGTCCTGATAAAAAACTGTCGCTGACAGTGGCATCCGCCCCGGTGATCGAAAAATCCATGTCCACCGTCAACCCTTGTACCCTGAAGAAGGACGGCTGGATACGGTGCGATGTCATGTTCGAGCAGGGAGAGTCTTGGCAAAGGCCTGCGGTATTTGAAATCAGAAGATCCGTGAATGGACTGGAGGGTTTCATTACCCGCACTGCATTGCCAAATTTGATCAGAAAGCTGCGCGGGAATAAATATCATTTCTACGATGACGCTAATTCTGTAGACCATCGGCTGGTACATACAAAGAATCTGCATGGCAAGTACACCTATGTGCCGGAGCCCGGCACTTGGATCGTTAGCAGCGAACTCAACGGCAAGCCTGGGCGTGGAATGGCGCTGGACTGGCAAAACGGAGTAATTGTCATGCAGGTCTACAACTATGAAGAAAATGGTGACCCCAGTTTCCATCTGGGGGTTGGCAAGGTTTCCGATAATCCATCATCTGGGACCGGCACTATGGATGTCACGACTCGGCTGAAACGCTACGCCGGTGGGCGTTACTTTGGTAGTGATGGCATGAGCGGTCATGAGGACGCCGATGTGGGCGAAGTACAAATGGTCTTTCTGTCGCCTCTGAAGGGTCGGGTGAAATTTCCTGGGGAGTCTTGGAAGGATATGGAAAAATTTCAGTTTGGCTATGGAGAAAAAAATCCGCAGGCGCTTCTCGGGATATGGGCTTTGCAAAATGTGTTGGACCAAAGATGGTGGCTGGAATTGTTCAAGGTTGAAGGGAAATATGCCTTGGGTCAAAGTGTGATGTGCCATTTTGATGACCCCGATGAGAAAATTTTAGAATATCGTGGAACCGTTCGTTGTGTGACGAATTATCAAAATGAAGATTTTCAGCAAATTTTCACTTTTGATTTTTCACCCGATTACCGGGCAGTTCCCGCATTCTCGTATCAAAGATCTTATGGAAAAACTCATTTCCCCGAGAAAGGATTTGCTGTGCAGGTTTTCGATAAAAATCGTACTCCCATAGGATTTGACAGTATTCTCCATTGAGAAAATCAGGGCATCTAAAGTCATCTGCGATGCCTGGATTTGGCGGACTTCCGGTCAACCCACCATTTGGTGGACAAAGGCACCAGCTGCCAAAATTTAATGGGCAGATTGAGGCCATAAAAGAATCATCATGAATTTTTTGAAACAGGCATTTTATGGCTTCGTACTTTTGTGCGCCTGTGCCACTAACGGCTTTGCGACCCCCATTTTCATCCAAAGCGGCACCTGGATCGTGGACTCCGAGGTCAATGGCCTGCCGGGCCGAGGCATGGCCATTGACGTGCAGAACCAGCATCTGGTCATGCAGGTCTATAACTACAACCGCGCAGGCCAGCCCACGTTCCACCTAGCCTCCGGTCCTCTCAATGGAGTGCAATTCCAGGGCCGGCTGGTTCAATATCGTGGTGGCCGCTTTTTTGGTAGCGGCGAACGCGTAGGCCGGGAGGATGAGGTGGCCGGCGAGGTGCGTATCCGGTTCGAAAGCTCCACCTCGGGCTTTATCCAGTTTCCCGGCGAGCCGGAGGTGGCCATGTCCCGCTTCCGGTTCGATGGAGTGGCCGATGGGTTTTTGCTCAAGCCCGATTTCCGCGAGAGCTGGGTGGCCATGGAGTTCGATGAGGCCGATCGACCCACATCGGCATGGCATATTGACATGTACCGCGATCCTGCGAACGGGGACGTGGAGTCTCTGCTGCTGGCGTCCTCCCCCTGGTATGAAAGCTCTCTGGCCACCTCCAATCCTTGTACCTCCATGGGCTCCGGCGGATGGGTGCGGTGCAACGTCACCTTCGAGCGCGGCGCACCCGAGCAGCAGCGCGCCGTCTTTGAAATCCGCAAGTCTGTGCACGGCCTTGAAGGTTTTGTTACACGAGCGGCCTCGCCACAGACGCGCACCAGGCTGCGTGGCAGCAAATACGCCAGCTACGACGCCGCCGCTGATGTGAGCCACAGGATGTTGCACCAAAGGTTCCAGGGAATCCGCTTTAGCGAAATGCGCGATTCCGGCATGCACTTTTATGTGCCAGAGCCTGGCACCTGGATCGTCAGCCAGGAGCTCAACGGCAAGCCTGGACGCGGAATGGCCATCGATGTCCAAAATGGCAACTTTGTCATGCAGGTCTACAACTATGAAAGCAATGGAAGCCCCAGTTTTCACTTGGCTGTGGGGAAGATGACGTACGACCTCCGAATGGGTGTCGGAACCACGGCCAGTCCCGATGTCAAGGCCCGGCTCAAGCGTTATGCGGGAGGCCGCTATTTTGGGGGCCCTGCCCTGACCGGGCGGGAAGTGGCCGATGTGGGCGAGGTCCAGCTCGCCTTTCAATCCCCTTTGCGGGGCCAGATCAAGTTTCCTGGGGAAGACTGGGTGGCCATCGAGAAATTCCAGTTCGGTTATGGCGCGGCCAACCCGGAGGCGCTTTTGGGACTCTGGGCTTTCCAGGCCATGGGTGAAGGAAATCTGATGTTCGAGCTGAGTCGGGTGGAAGGGGAGTTTGCCAAAGGCGACAGCGCGAGCTGCCACTACTATCAACGTGAGCCTGGCGACTCGGAGTATCCCGGAATCGTGCGCTGCTACCTCCGGTTCCTGGGATCGCCGACCAGCCAGTTCATCTTCAACTTTGATGCATCTGTCGAGAACCGTGCCGTGCCGGCCTTTTCCACCTACCAATCCATGGGGTTCACCTACTATCCCCACAAGGGATTTGCGGTCCAGGTGCGGGACAAAAATGGCACGCCCATAGGATTCGATCGCGTTCGCCATTGAAGGGCGCCCGGGCTGCTGCACCCACCTGGCAATTGCGCTGCGCAAGCAAGTGCATCTATCGCTGGGCGACCTCATGAGGCAGTTCCTGGAGATCGCCCCCAAGCTCAGCCGCAGCGCTCTGCATCGATGCCTGCAGTGGCATGGAATCAGCCGACAGCCGGCAATGCCGATGCTACGAAGGCGCGGAAAGTTCGAAGAAACGACGTTGGGCTCCGCGCATATCGATAGTGCAGGAATGAAGATCTCCAGCGGCAACTGGATCGCCACTGCCAGGCGGCCATCATCGCTGCGCGCGGTGCCATCGCGTTCGCCTGTGGTGCGGATCTTGCCGGGGTAGTGTGCTTGTTAGCCATGAGGACATGGAGATTCCTTGGATCGTGGGTGGAAAGCTAGAGGCTGGTGCGATTGTGGCGACGGCATGCGGGGCCATCGCGGCCTTGCGTGCGGTTTTGTATGGTCTCGGCCGGTATACACCTGCGATACAAATGCCCTGCCGGGCAAGGTGTGCCAGCTATTGCGCGGCGAAGCTTTGCTGGCATTCCCCGCAGATCAGGTTCAGCCCCGGCTTGCCCCAGACATTGACGGGCGCCGCGCAACCGCCGCAGCGGTACTTGACGCGCAGGGACTTGTTGGCCGGCTGCACGGCCATCTCGCCCGTGGTGGAGCCCGCCACCGCCACCGAGGTGCCCACGGGCCGCACGGCTTCGGCCAGGGCTGGCACGGCGGACATGGGCGGCTGCGTACCCTGCATGCCCTGGATCTGCGTGGCCATGCTCCACTGGCCCGTTACCACATGCTCGATGGCCGGGAAGCGGTCGTACCAGCTCAACTGGAAGCGCGTGGTCAGCAAGGCATCGCAGGCCGCCAGGAAGGGACCGCCCGCCATGGCGTAGTCGGCCATCATGTCGCCCGTGCGCCGGCCGCCCGGCCGGCCCGTGGACGAGGGCATGAGGCCCAGCGATTCCAGCTTGTCCGCCCATTCCTCGTTGTGATAGCGCGCGCGGCCCGGCTTGCCGAAGTGGTGCTGCCACAGGTGCGTCATCTCATGCACCAGCGTCTGCAGCGTCTCGATGATGGGCACTGCCGCGAAGTACGCGGGGTTGAGCGCAATCTCGTCCGTGGTGCTGCCATCCAGCGACGCAAAGCGCGCCGCAGAGAAGTAACCGCAGGTGCGCTTTTCGCGCTGCAGCGTGATCAGGCAATGGGGCAGGGCATCGTCAAAAAGGCGCTGGTTGAAGTGCTCGTACGCCTGCTGCAGTTCGGAATAGGTTTCGCGCGTGGGGACTGCGCGCGAAGAGGAAAGGGAGGAGGCAATGGCCGAGAGCATGGCTGGATTGTGCAATACAGCCATGCAGCCATTGGCGAGTTTCAGGGCGATCCGTCCTGCACGTTCAACGCCTGCCCAATCGCATAGAACTGCCCACCCGCCACGTAGTGCAGGCTGCGCAGCGCGGGGTCGGCGTCCTCGAAGTGCCAGTGGCCGCCGCTGAACACGCGGGTGTCGGACCAGGCGCCCACGATCTCGCCGATGAACAGGTCGTAGGCCTGCTGGTTGTGGGGCTCGGGGATCAGCCTGCAGGCCAGCCAGCCGGCGCAGCCGTCCACGAAGGGCAGGTCGAACCCTTGCATGCCGAACAGCTGCGCGCCGCTGGCGGCGAGCTTGCCGGCATCGGTGGACAGGGTGCGCGTGCCGACCTGGTGCGTGAGCTGCAACTGGGCGGCCGTGGGCACCTGGATCACGAACATGCCGCTGTGCTCGACCAGGGCGCGCGTGGCCGTGGCCTTGTCCAGCACCACGGTGAGCTTCGGGGGCGCAAAGTCCAGCGCGCAGCACCAGGCTGCGGCCATGACGTTGTCCACGCCGCCATGGCGGGCCGAGACCAGGACGGTGGGGCCGTGGTTGATCAGCCGGTAGGACTTGGCGAGATCGACCGGGGCGATATGCGGGTTCATGCGAGCTTTCTGAGAGGTTCTTGACTGTGCATGGTGTTCACTCGGCCAGCGCCTCGGAGCCCACGGCATGGACGCCGGGCTCGGCACGCAGGGCCGCATCGATCAAGGCCTGGGCAATGCGGTGCGCGGGGTTGAGCCGCCAGCGCCGGGGAAGCAGCGGGCCCAGGGCGCCCAGCACGCCGACCATGGCGCGCTCACCTGCGCGGTGCTCGGTGCGCGGGCCGCTGATCAGGCCGGGGCGCACGAAGGTGAGGGAGGCAAAGCCTTGCGCCTGCAGGTCGCGCTCGAGCTCACCTTTGACGCGGTTGTAGAAGATGCGCGAGCCGGCGTCGGCGCCCATGGCCGAGTTCAGCACATAGGTGGGCGTGCCGTGCCGATGGGCCAGGCGGGCGGCCAGCAGCGGGTAGTCATGGTCCACGCGCCGAAAAGCCGGCTGGCTGCCGGCTGTCTTGATGGTGGTGCCCAGGGTGCAGACCAGGGCATCGGCCCGCCACCAGTCGGCGTCTTCGGGCAGGTGCTCGAAATCGACGATGGGGGCGAGCAGTTTGGGGTGCTCCGGCAGCGCCCGGCGTACCGGGGCCACGACGCGGGTGATGCGGCTGTCGGCCAGGGCCTGTTGCAGCACCTGGCTGCCCACCAGCCCCGTGGCGCCCACGATCAGCAGTTGCATGGCTTGGTCTTTCGATGGGTCATTCGATGAGGACGCAGGTCAGCCAGTGTGCCGCAGATCGTGGGGCGGATGGCCGGCTCAGGCGGCCACTGGCCAGTCCGTGTAGCCCTGGGCGCCGCCACCGTAGTAGGCCTCGTGCGGGGCCACGGCCAGTTCCTTGCCATGGCGCAGGCGGGCCACCAGGTCGGGGTTGGCGATGAAGGGGCGGCCGATGGCCACGGTGTCGATCAGGCCCTTGGCGCGGCGGTCCATGGCCAGTTCCAGGTCATAGCCGTTGTTGCCCATGTAGGCGCCGTCAAAGAGCTTGCGCAGCGCGTCCAGGTCCACGCCCGGCGGCAGTTCGCGCGAGCCGCCGGTGGCGCCTTCCACGACGTGCAGGTAGGCCAGGCCGAAGCGGTTGAGCTGGGGAAGGAGGTAGCCGTAGAGCGCCATCACATCGCTGTCCAGCGGCGTGTTGCCGGCGTTGGGCGTTACGGGCGACAGGCGGATGCCCACGCGGTCAGCGCCCCAGACCTTGGCCACGGTGTCGGTGACTTCCAGCGTCAGGCGGGCGCGGTTTTCGATGCTGCCACCATAGGCGTCGCTGCGGTGGTTGGTGGAGTCGCGCAGGAACTGGTCGAGCAGGTAGCCGTTGGCCGAGTGCACTTCCACGCCGTCAAAGCCTGCACGCTTGGCGCATTCGGCCGCATGGCGGTATTGCTCGATGACGCCGGGGATTTCGCTGGTTTCCAGGGCGCGGGGCATGGATACCTCGGCTACGCCGTTGGGCGTGAAGGTGACGCCTTCGGCCTTGATGGCAGAGGGGGCGACAGGGGCCACGCCACCGGGCTGCAGGTCCACGTGCGAGTAGCGGCCCACGTGCCACAGCTGGGCCACGATCTTGCCGCCGGCCGCATGTACGGCGTCGGTGACCTTCTTCCAGCCGGCGACCTGTTCCTCGGTCCAGATGCCGGGCGTGAGGTTGTAGCCCCGGCCCTGTGCGGAGATGTTGACGGCTTCGCTGATCAACAGGCCCGCGCTGGCGCGCTGGGCGTAGTAGGCGGCGTGCAGTTCGGTGGGCACGCCGTCGTCACCGGCGCGGCTGCGGGTCAGCGGGGCCATGACGAAGCGGTTGGCGAGCGACAGGCCGCCCAGTTGGGTGGGGGAGAACAGATCGGTGTGAAGGCTGTGGTCGGTCATGGTATGCAGTGGTGGTGGTTGAACAAAAAGGAAGAGGGATGGGTAAGAGGTGAAGGGTTTGAAGTTGACCAGTCGTCTACAAACAAGGCAAATAAAAAGCGGCGGCCAGGCCTGCTCAGCCCAGCAGCCGCTTTGTGGACACAAGGGCTGCGGCAAATGGCTCCTCATGCCGGCCCAGCTTGGACAGCAGGGAGGCGCCCAGCCACAGCTGGTACAGCGATTCGGCCAGCGCAGGCGCATCCAGGTCGGATGTGATGGAGCCATCGGCCTGGCCGGCGCGCACGCAGTCGGTCAGCCGGGTGATGATGGCGTCGGTGCCGGTGCGCAGCACCGAGCGCATGTCGTCGGACAGGTCGCAGACCTCGGGGCCCAGCTTGACCACGAGGCACTGGCCTCCTGCATGGGCCGAGCACTGGTTCTGCGTCCAATGGCGGAAGTAGGTCATCAGCCGGGAGATGGCCGGATCGGGCGTCTCCATGAGCGCATCGATCTTGGCCAGGTACTCGTCGAAGTACTCCTGCAGCAGGGCCTGGCCGAACTCTTCCTTGGACTTGAAGTAGTAGTAGAAGGAGCCCTTGGGCACGCCCGCAGCCGCGACGACCTCGGCCAAGCCGACGGCCGTGTAGCCTTTCTGAGTCATCAACGCCTTGGCCACATCAAGGATGTGCTGGCGTGTTTCCTGTGCGGGTTTCTTCATGGGATCGAAGTCTAACGTAAAAACCGACCAGTCGTCTACAAACTTTGTTCCCGCGTCATTCCGGCGGTCGCAAGGCCTGCGCCGTGTCAGGCAAGTCACCCGGCCGGATGATGCGCGCAAGGCCCATCCTGTCGCTCAGAAAGTCGATCAAGGCCCGGGCGGCGCCGGACTGGAAGCGGTTGGGCATGTACAGCATGAACATGCGGCCCTGGTTGATGCTGAATTCGTAGTCCTGCATGGCCAGCACGACGCGGCCATCTTCCACCTGGCGGCGCACCATGTAGTCGGGCACCAGCCCCACGCCCAGGCCGCCAGTGATGCAGTCGCACAGGAAAGGGTAGCTGCGCGACATCAGCGTGGGCGTGATGTCCAGCTCCTCCAGCGGCTGGCCGTTCCGCGCAATCTGCAGGCGCACCTTGCCGCTTTCGCCGCCCGATGTGATGAGCGGCGTGCGCGACAGCTCGGATGGGGTCTCCGGCAGGCGGTGGCTGCGCAGCCAGTCGCTGGAGGCGCACAGGCTGTAGCGCACCGGCCCCATGTCGCGCGCCACCAGCATGGGCGGCGGGTCGGACATGACGCGGATGGCGATGTCCACGCTGTCCTTGAGCAGGTTGTCTATGAAGTTTTCCAGGCGGATGTCCAGCACCACCTGCGGATGGGCGCGCTTGAACTCGATCAGCCACGGCGCCATGACCAGGTGGCCGTAGCCGGTGGGCACGCTCAGCCCGATCTTTCCCGAGATGTCGTCCGTGCTGCTTTGGGCCAGCTCGCGCACCAGCTCGGTCTCGTTGAGGATGTTGCGGGCATGGCGGTAGATGCGCTGGCCCACTTCGGTGGCCTCCACGCCCTGGGGCGTTCTGCGCAGCAGCGATGCGCCCAGGGACTTCTCCAGCCGGGCCAGGTGGTAGCTCACGTTGGCCCGCGACATGTTCAAGAACTTTGCCGCCTGGCTCAGGTTTCCGTGCTCGATGATCTGGACAAGGATGTTGAATGCCAGGAGATCCATGCGCTGCAGTCCAAGGGGGGTGTCAATATTGTTTGACATGATGTCAACCGCCGCCGCCATTGTCAAAGAGGGTGCGCTGGGCAGAATGGGCCAGCCAGAACACATAAACATTCAAGGAGACAAGATGGCAGGCATCACAAAAAGACAGGCGTTGGCCAAGGGCATGGCGCTGGGCGCCATCGGCGTGGCTGCGTTCGCATCGCTGTGCGGCGCGGCGCAGGCCAATACCGATACCGGCGCCTGGCCCGACAGGCCGATTCGCCTGGTCGTTCCCTTCCCGCCGGGCGGGCCCACCGATGGCGCGGCGCGCGTCTACGCCGAGGCGCTGGCGCGCCAGCTGGGCCAGCCCGTGGTGATAGAGAACAAGCCCGGCGCATCGGGCGCGGTGGCGGCAGGCCAGTTCCGCACGGCAGCGCCTGACGGCTATACGCTGATGATGATGGTCACGCCCACCATCATGGCGCCGCATTTCTTCAAGAACGTCAAGTTCCACCCGGCCACGGATTTCGCCCCGGTCACCAAGATCTATGACCTGCCCAATGTGATTGCGGTCAATGCGCAGTCCCTGCCCAAGGTGACGGACCTCAAATCGCTGTTCCAGTACGCCAAGGCGCAGCCCGCCACGCTGGACTACACCAGCTCCGGGGCGGGCAGCTCTGGCCACCTGAGCATGGAACTGATGAAATCCGCCAAGCTGCACACCATGCAGCACGTGGCCTACAAGGGCAGCGCGCCCGCCATGAACGACACGCTGGGCGGCGTGGTGCCGGTGATCTATGCGGACATGGTGTCTGCGCTGCCCCATATCCGCAGTGGCCGGCTGAAGGCGCTGGCGGTGGGCACGCCGCAGCGCGTGAAGGCGCTGGACGGCGTGCAGACCATGGCCGAGCAGGGCTTTGGCGGCTATGAGGCATCGTCCTGGGGCGGCCTGGTGGCACCCAGGGACACGCCGCGCGCCATCATCGACAAGCTCAGCGCCACCTCGCGCCAGCTGCTGGCCACCGACGAGGTGCGCGACCGCTTCGAGAAGATCGGCGTGACGGCCGCCTACCTCAGCCCCCAGGACACCGAGGCCCTGATCCGCAGCGACTACACGCGCTGGGGCGAGGTGGTGCGCACCAACGGCCTGGGCGCGGAGTGAGCCCATGGCCATGAGTCCTATCCCTGTGCAATCCATGTTCCGGCCCCTGCGGGCCGTGCGTTCCCTGGCCGATGTGGAGGCCATCGAAAGCCAACCCATGGCCGGGCTGATCACGGCGCAAACGGTCTACGACCTCTTTTGCAACTCCGCGCGTGAGCACGGCCAGGGCAGGGCGCTGAGCTTTCTGCCCCAGGCCGGCAGTGTGGATGACGCCCGGCACCTGAGCTATGCCGAACTGCTGGGCCGGATCCACCAGACGGCCAACGCCCTGCATGCGCTGGGCATGGGCGCCAGCGACACGGTGGCCATCCTGCTGCCCGGCTGCATGGAGTACCACTTTGCGCTGTGGGGCGGCGAGGCGGCGGGCATCGTGCAGCCCATCAATCCGCTGCTGAGTGCCGAGAAGATCTCTGCCCTGATGCGGACCACGGGCGCGCGCTTTCTGATCGCCTGGGCGGACGAGGACGATGCCGGCATCCGCGAGAAAGTCACGGCGCTGGATGCCGACCTGGCGCATGTGCTCTGGGTCTCGCATGAAGGCCGGGTTCCCCAGGGGGATGGACAGCGCTGGCCCGCCAGCGATCTGCATGCCACCCTGGCCGCCCAGCCCTCCGACCGGCTGGTGAGCGGGCGCCAGCCCCAGGCCGGCGACGTGGCGGCCTACTTCCATACCGGGGGCACCACGGGTGCGCCCAAGATCGCCGTGCAGACGCATGGCGCCCAGGTCTACACCGCCTGGGCCAGCGTGCAGATGCAGGGCCTGAACACGGCCGACCGCACCATCAACGGCTACCCGCTGTTCCATGTGGCGGGCGTGCTGCCGGGCTCGCTGGCCTGCTTCTCGGCCGGGGCCCACGTCATCATTCCGACCACCGGTCTGTTTCGCAACAAGGCCGTGATTGCCGGCTTCTGGCGCATGGCGGCACAGTGGAAGCCCACGCTGATGTCGGCCGTGCCCACGGTGCTGGCCGCGCTGGTGGAGGTGCCGCTGCAGGGGGCCGATGTGTCCTCCATCCGCTACTTCCGCACGGGCGCCGCGCCGCTGTCTCCCGAGGTGGCGGCGCGCTTCAAGGCGCACAGCGGCTTCCATGTGCACGAGAGCCTGGGCATGACCGAGATGACGGGCATCTCCACCATTACGCCGCCCGGCCTGCACGCGGCGGCCGGCCATGTGGGCCTGCGCCTGCCGTTTGCGCGCCTGGCCGTGCGCTGCATGGGGCCGGACGGCAGGCCATCGGACCAAGAAGCGGCGCCCGGCGAAACCGGCATGGTGGTGTTCCAGTCGCCCAATCTGTTTTCCGGCTACCTGGGCGGCATCGAGCCGTCCAGCTACCTCACCGATGACGGCTGGCTGATCACGGGCGACCTGGGCTCGGTCGGCGACGATGGCCTGCTGCGGCTGCGCGGGCGTTCCAAGGACGTCATCATCCGCAGCGGCCACAACATCGATCCGCAGGTGATAGAGCAGGCGCTAGAGCGCCATCCCGCCGTCAAGGCCTGCGCCGCCGTGGGCGCGCCCGATGCCTATGCGGGCGAGGTGCCTGTGGCCTTTGTCGCGCTCCACCCCGGCGCCCGGGCCGATGAGACCGAACTGCTGGCCTTTGCCGCAGCCGGCGTGGACGAAGCGCCTGCGCGCCCGCGCTATGTGCGCATCATCGATGCGCTGCCCACCACCAACGTGGGCAAGGTCTACAAGCCGCGCCTGCGCAGCATGGCTGCGGAAATCTACGCCCGCACCCTCGTGGCCCAGGCGCATGAGCGCATGGGCCTGCCGCTGCCGCCCGCCGACAGCACCACGCACGCGGAAGGCGGGGGCTTTGTGCTGCGCCCGGCCAGGGCGGCTGACCGGAGCCCTTGGGAGCAGGCCGCCGAGGCGCTGGCCTTCATGGGCGAGCCGGTGCGCATCGAGGATGCCGCCTGAACGCTGGGCCGGACCCCATTGCAGCCACCTGGTGAACTGCGCCGGGGCGGTGCGCAATGCGCATAGAATGCAAACCATTCGCATTCAATAATCAATGCGGCGCCATGCGGCCGCACCCCACTCCCCAAGCACGTTCATGCCGTCGGCCCGTTGTGGCGCCGATAGCTGTTTTTTTGTCCTTTGAGGAAGCTGCAATGAAGAAACACTGGATTCTTGTCTCCGCACTCCTGGCCGCCAGCGGCGCCAGCCAGGCCCACCAGATCTGGCTGGAACAGCTGGCCGGCGAAACCGCCGTGATCCGCTTTGGCGAGTTTGGCGACAACCTGCGCGAGACATCGCCGGGCCTGCTCGACAAATTCGGCAAGCCCGTGGCCACCCTGGTGTCTGCCCAGGGCGAGAAGGCGGCCGATGGCCGCAAGACTGGCACCGGCTTTGCGCTGCCCTTCAAGGCCGGCCAGGGCGACAGCATCGTGGCCGAGGATGCCGGCTACCCGCTGTACACCAGCAAGAAGGGCGAGCAGGAACTGCGCAACTGGTACCACCCGGCCGCGCGCCTGATCACCGGCTTTGCCGCCCAGGCCCCGCGCCTGACGCTGGATGTCGTGCCCTCGGGCAAGGCCGGCGAGTTCAAGGTCATCTACAAGGGCCAGCCCCTGCCCAAGGCCAAGGTGGTGCTGACCGTGCAATCGGGCTGGAGCAAGGAAGCCCATGCCGACGAGCAGGGCCTGGTGCAGTTCGACATGCCCTGGAAGGGCACCTACGTGGCCGAAGCCACGCACGACGAGCGCAGCGGTGGCGAGCGCACCGGCCCGAACGGTGCAGAAAAATACGACGGCGTGCACTATGTGACCTCGGTCACCTACGTCAAGCCCGAAGGCGTGGCGCCCATCGCTGCCGGCCCTGCGGCCAAGCCCAACAAGTAAGCGCTGCGGCCAAACACCTTGGCCCGAGACGCAGGCAGCCATGCCTGCCGGCCTCCATGCCTCATGCATGGAGGTTTTTTTTTATGGGCGCTGCAGTAGGAACACATGGGTGGGTGCGTGATTCGTCGTATACGATTGAATATTTCGTAAAGAGAGGAGCGTGGGCTTCAACGCCGCGTTCTAGAGGAGGAAATCCATGTTCAAACGCATACTGTCCCGCGGCTTGGCGCCGCTCCTGGCGCTGTTGTTGGCTGGCTCGGCCAGCCTGGCCCATGCCGATGAAGGCCTGCTGCTGGCCGCTGGCGCCGGCTACCGCAAGCCCGTGCTGGAACTGCTGCAGGCCTTTGGCCAGGCCACGGGCATTCGCGCCGAGACCAGCTTTGGCAACATGAAGCAGATCGAGACCCAGGCCCGCCAGAACCCCGAGATCGCCGTGCTGATTGGCGACCGCGCCTTTGTCGAGCCCATGCAACTGGCCGAGCGCTACATCACGCTGGGCCAGGGCCAACTGGTGCTGGTGGCCGCGCGCGGCCAGCGCCTGGAAAGCGTGCAGGACCTGGCCAGGCCCGAATTCAAGCGCATTGCCATCGCCGACCGCAGCAAGGCCGTATATGGAAACGCGGCGCGCATCTGCCTGGAGCGCCTGGGCCTGGCGCAGACGCTGGGCGAACGCCTGGTCGAAGTGGCCACGGTGCCCCAGGTCAGCGCCTATGTGACTACCGGCGAGGTGGACGCAGGCTTTGTCAACAAGACCGAGGCCCTGGCCCTGAAAGACCGCGTGGGCGCCAGCGTGCCGGTGGCGGCCAGCTGCCATCCGCCCATCGAACTGAGCCTGGCCGTGCTCAAGGGCCGCGCCTCATCACCGCAACTGCAGGCTCTGCTGGACTTCATCGCCACGCCGCAGGCCCGCCAGGTGCTGGAGCGGCACGGCCTTTGATGGGCCACCCATTGCCTGCTGGCAACTGACAGTCCATGACCGCCTCCGTTTGCGCCCAGGCGCCGCTGGCCCTGACCGCGCATGTCATTGCCTGGAGCCTGATGCTGCAATTGCTGGTGGGCGCGGGCCTGGGCTGGCTGCTGGCGCGGCGCCGGTTTGCGGGACGCCAGCTGGTCGATGCGCTGGTCAGCCTGCCGCTGGTGTTTCCGCCCATCGTGCTGGGCTATGGCCTGCTGGTGCTGCTGGGCCGGCAAGGGCTTGTCACCCAGATGCTGCCGGCCGTGCTGCGGCCCGACATCGTGTTTTCGCAAACGGGCCTGGTCATTGCGGCCTTCATTGCCGGGTTGCCGCTCATGGTCAAGCCCACGCAGGCCGCCTTTGCAGGCACTTCGCCACGCCTGCTGGAGGCGGCGGCCATGCTGGGGCACCGCCCCTGGTCGGTGTTCTGGCGCATCGAGCTGCCGCTGGCCCGGCGCGGCATTGCGGCCGGCCTGATCCTGTCGGGGGGCCGTGCGTTGGGCGAGGTCGGCCTGTCGCTCATGCTGGGCGGCAACATCAGCGGCCGGACGGAAACCCTGTCACTGGCCATCTACAACAACGTGCTGGACGGCAATCTGGCCTGCGCCAATCAGCTCTCTGTGATGCTGGGCGTGCTGGCCATGGCGGCCTTCATGGTGCTCAGGCGGTTTGGCGCGCTGTGAGCAGCGGGCAGGGACGGGCAGGGCGCAAGCTGGAAAGGACTCAGGGCAGAAACGGCGAAGACAGCAGCCGCAAGCCGATGGAAAACCACCGCTCCTGCGTGCTGCTTCCCGCGCGATTGCCGTAGGTGGCATCGATCTGCACATGTCCAGGCACCAACCAGTAGCGCAGGCCCATCTGGTAGAAGGGCTTGCCCTGGTTCTGGCCGAATGTCTCGGCAATCAGCCAGGTGCTCTGGCTCAATTGGGCCTCGGTGGCCAGTCCCCAGGTCATGAGGTTGCGATGCGTCTGCGCCGTGCGCAGCCAGCCCACGTTGGTGTGGAAGAACAGCCGGTCATCGCGCAGCGAGAACGTGACGGGCACATAGGCGTACAGATCTCCCCGGCCCTGGCCCTCGTCATTCGGATGCCGGGCATTGCCCACGGCCAGGCCCCAGCCCCAGCCATTGGGCTGCAGTTCCTTGAACAGGGTCTTGCCCTGGATCACCACATCCGTGGTCCGGCTGCTGCCGTCCTCTCGCGTGCGTGCCGCGCCCAGCGTCAGCTCCAGATTGCCCGTGAAATTGCAGGCCGGCTGCGCCCAGAACTCCGTGCTGTCCTTTTTGGACTTGACCCAGCTTTCCAGCTGGCAGGACTTGGCATCGACGATGCGGGCATCGTCCGTGATCATGGGGCGAGCCGCGTAAGCCGGGCCGCTACCTAGGGCCGCTGCCAGGCCCAGGGCTGCTGCCGTCCAAAGGGGGTGGGAATTGCGCATGGCCCGCCATCCTAAAGCCGAAAAATGACGCCACCAGAACATTGCTGTACCAGGAGCGCCACAACAACGGCTGTGCACGGATTTGCCCCATATGGCCCTATATGCCCTTATATGGCTGGCACATCGAGGCACAGACGCAGACCCGCCATCTGCCCGGGCATGTTGGCCAGCGGCAGCTGAAGCTCCGTCAGCAGCATGGCCTGCTGCATGCGATGCTGAAACGGATAGAACGCCGCCGCACCGCCACGGATGCGCCACTCGTGCGGACTGGCCTGCAGCCGGGTGAATGTGGCCACCGCCAACGCCGCCATTCCCCAGGAATTGGCGGCCGCGCGGTTGAGCCGACCATCGCCAAACTGCGTCAGGCACACATCCCCGGACAGATCGCGCTGGGGAACCGCGTCCCCGCACACATACAGCCGCTCCGTGCCTGCCTTCGCAACGTACTCCCACTCATGGTCCCAAGGCAGGCGATAGCCCGTGGCGGCCAAAAAGCGCTGCGCTTCCTCTTGCGTGACATAGGCGGGAAACGGCCCGTCCTCGCTGGAGAAATCAGGCCGCTCCAGCCCATCGCACAACTCCACATGCTCTTCAATCACCCACTCGAACGTGGGAAAGCGGCCCATCAGAAATGCGGGCACATGCACGGGACCGGCCTCCTGCGCTGCATGGACCACCGGCGCAATCAAGGACCAGTCCTCCGCAGGAATCGAACCGCGCAACTTATCCATCCGCTGCGCCTTTGCCCCGTAGGTGAAATCGCCGCCCAGGACCAGGGTCAGCGTTGTCTCATGCTGCGCGTCGTAAAAGCAGGGAACCTCCCATGCCGCGCCTCCAACCTCAGCAAGTTCTGTAGACAGGAATGGTTTGGCGAACTCGAAGCCGCGCGGCAGCCCCTCCAGAATGGCTTGGCAAATCTCTGCGCGGCGGGAGGGCAGGGTGGATTGCCAGGATTGGGGGCTGGCGAGCTCGGGGATGGTGTGCATGGTCGGGACAAAAATCACATGACTTCAAACAGATGAAATTTGATGCCGTGCGGATTCTTGCCGAAATCTCCAGGCAGTTCGCCACGCATGGTCAAATCGCAGCTCTTGTCTTGCATGAAAACATCCATCTCGTAGCCCCAGCCTCCGTAATTCAATCGATAGACCCTGATTGAAGAATTTTCATCGTCGGTACAAATTTCATCTTCTTCCAGAACGATATGGTTACCTATTGGAGGAGGTGCAAGCGAGTTGAAATCGTCTTTGCCGAGATAATTCTCCAATGCTTCAAAAGCCTCATCCATTTGCAGTGGGCTGATACCGAAGTTGGCTTCAAGGGTTTTCAGATCTTGGTGAAAGAATGCGGTCGCCAGCAAGCGGATAAATTTCTCTGCGGTCTCCAGATTTAGTGGATGAAGATTTTGGGTTGTATTCATATGAATGGGCAGCTGCCATGTCTGGATCTTAAATAAAGATTGTAGAGCCATTGGTGTAAATTATTTCAATATATGGCCCGTGGCTACCAATATTTATTTTATTTTTCTAAGCTTCCTGTTATTCCTTCTCGCCAGTACTTCATATATTTCAGTGAAGTCATTTTCAACAGTCTTGGTGGAGATTTTTCTGTTTTTCATATCATCGATCATTGCGGCATTGGTTTCAAATGTAAGGGCTAGAGGGTTTTCCTTGTGATATGAAAATCTACAAACGCATAGATCATTAATGATGAGCGCGCCATCGGAGTTTTTGCTGTCAAGGAACAATCTCATGTTGGCTGGCTTATTAATCATCTTAAGGATGGTGGATAACCTGAATCCATGGAAATCAAGGCCGCTACCCCATATTTTCCCTTTGAGCGTGTATATCTTGAAGTTGATTCCCTGGTTTCTATTAACTATGGAATAATATTTCTCGAATAATTCATGGTCATTAGGATCTCCCTCTCTGGAAAATCCCGTGGATGCCAGGTCTTCTATGCTTTCTGGCACTGTTGCCGATGTTTCAACATTCAGACATATTTCTCCAAATAAATATTTGTTTAAAATAATGCTTATATTTGGGTAATCGATTGTCATAATTGGGCTATGTATCCAACTGTATGGACTTCAATAATACATTTTCCTTTTGCAAAGGGTATCGTGTGGCGGCAAAGAAGGTTAGGCAATCGGCTCTGATTCTTAAGATGTTCAGTCCCACAGTGAGATGCCACGACCAGTAGACCAAGAGTAGGCCGTGGTGCGGCCAAGACCCCTTGGCCTTGTTCGTCGGTCAACTCGAGTGGCGCGCCAATCTGGTCGCATTGGTACCAGTAGGGGCTGTGTTCCTCGCCCGCTCCCTGAATGGTGGCCAGTGGCACAAAGCTTCCCGGCTCGTAAATATAGAGCGCCTGTCTTGTACCTCGCTGGCTGTGCACCATGAGGTCGCCATCCCAAAGGTAGTGGGTACTGCAGAAGGCATCGCTTTTGGCGACACATCGGCCCGTGGGGTCGTAGGCGTAGCGGGTGGCCTGGGTGACGCCGTGGCGCGTGGTGTTCGTAGCGGCCGCACAGGTAGTCGCCACGGGCCACAAGCTGGCCTGCCGCTGCCGGTCCGAGTTTGTAAGGATTAATTTGATTATTGGGGCAGGCCTAACGAATTTACACATTCACCAAAGTCTAAGAAAATATCCTTCATCGAAAAGATTCCGATTAAAATTATTTCTTGCATCTTCAATATTTATTGAAATCCATTTCGCATTTAAATTGACGGTAGATTGGTTGTTAAATATGAATTTTGCAATGTTTGGAATAATGCAATCATTGGTTAATCTATTTTCAATAAAATTGAATAATGTTTTTATATTATCTGCGCGTTCACTGTTTTTCTGAAAAAATCCGTTGCAACTTTGATGCGTCTTATCTGAAATAATTGCCGCATTAAAATTGCGGCCGTTAATGGTTGCGCGGATACTGCCGGAAAATATAGTTTCAGGTGTCTGAAATAATACAACTTCAGCAAATCCTTTGTAATTTTTAGATTCTTGATTTATTTCTTCGAAATACAATAAGAAGGATGACATAATATTATTTATCGGTCGATCATGGATGTTGTATTCTTCAAGAAAATCTTCCAAACGCTGATCTTTTGAAGAACAACCTAGGAAATTAATTAGCGATGAAGAAAATATGGAAGATGGGGTTTTCGTGATCTGAAGCGGTTTATCTGATTTTTAGCGAGCCAGATGACTGGATATGGATGCATAAATATTCTGCTTAATTAGAGGCAAAGTCCATGTTTTCTTTTGCCATTTGTAGGAACGCCAAGCTGAAAGAACTCCAATTTATCCTCTTCGAAAGCGACTGTCCATACAACTCCGTCAAGAAAATAATTATCAATCTCCGGCATTCTGCGCTTAAGTTGTCCCAGTTTTTTTTCTACCGCATCCCTGCTGTCATTTGCACTTAAACCATAAGGTAAATGTCCGGTGTAAATTCCATTCCTTCCGTCATCTCCAGATATTCGAATTTCAAGTTGACTAAATATGAATGCACCTTCGCTTTTGGGTGCTATCCCATTTCCTTTTGCGTCGATTTCAAATGACATTGAAAGACCTTGTCCTTTTATAGGGGTGAGCGTTTCCAATGACCGTCCTGTTTTCGGTCTACTCTTAATGCCATTTTTGGTTAAAAACTCGTCGAACGGTTCATGCGTGCTACTATGGCCTAAAAAAATTATCAGTTCTATTGCATTCATTTTTTGCCTTTTTTTCGTTGATGATGGCGTCCTGAATATATTGATTCCAATCCATATTTCTCAACTCTTGCGCAATTTTTTCATAGGCATCCTTGCATTCAAGATCCTTGTTTTTCATAGCCTTGGAGATGGCATCTGTATTTCTTTTTACAGTTTCATTGAGGTTTCCCGCGTCCTGAGAGATTCTTTCAGTAGTGTTTTATATCGCCAAGTTTGTCCTTCAGCATGAATATCTGGAGGAACAGCAATTGTGGGTGCATTGTTTCAGACAGATTTTCTGATTTCTGAAGCTTGAGCATCGCTAATTTTTACACCAGAAACCTTTAGTTCATTGATCTTGTCCGATAGCTGAGGGTGAGCGATGTTGATCTGGTGCAGGTGGCCCGAGCCATAGAACAGCCAGTGCAGGGTGCGGCCGTCAGGCATGCGGGTGTGGGTGCGGTCGGCCCCATCCAGGCAAGGTGCTTGGAGCCGCCCTTGGCGTCAATGACTTCCACGGTGCGTCCCCGGGCGTCATGGCGGTAGCGCGTGGTGCGGCCCAAGGGGTCGGTGGCCTGCACAAGGTGGCCGCGGCTGTCGTATTCCTGTTGCCACTCGTGACCGAGGGCGTCGCGCAGCGTGGTGACCAGGTCCAGCGGGTTGTATTGCAGCGTGGTGGCATGGCCCATGGCGTCGATGATCTGGACCAGGTTGCCGCGTGCATCGCGGCGCAGGGTGGTGCGGCGGCCCAGGGGGTCGATGCGGCCCGTGGAGGCGCCGGTGGCATCGGTGGGCGTCTGCTCGATGATTTGCTCGGGCGTGCCTTCCGCGATGACGGTAGCAATGATGTTGAAGCGCGCATCCCAGTGGTAGGCGGTGGTGCGGCCCAGGCCGTCGGTGTGGCGCGTTCGTTGCAGTAGCCCAGTAGCAATCCAGGCGCGGGCTGCCGCGTTGCTAGGACCTGCAAGGTGTGTGCAGAATTTGTAGGCTGCTTGCTCGTATGTTTTTCGCCTACGTAGTCTGCCCACCAACGAGGAAAGGCAACGTAATTGGTCGTTTTCTCAAACTTTATCTTGCAAATGGTGCAAAAAACGTAATTCTATACAGCTGCCAATCTATCAAGCTATAGACAATATGTACTCTATACGACGGAAGGTCCCAGATAAAATATCCAGTGTCTGAGGATGTGCCCTTTTTGTCAGGTGGTTGCCCCATGTGCTTCAAAATTTCCAACGGAGTATCATGAAAGCTGAGACCAAAGGGCAGTTGTCCTTGGAATCCATCGCTTTCCATATCTCCTGCTCTATTGAGACGGTAACCGGCAAAAAATGTTCCGTACTTGGGGAGTGGATTCGATTCTCTCCGGAAGTCCTTACCTTCTCTGAAATACAGACTGAGACCATAGTTCTTTATGTAGCGGAATACCTCCTCTGTATGATTGGCTTCATTTAGCGAGTCTTGATCCCAAATTATGGGTTTGAAGGCATCAGCCAATCTGAAATCATCAATTGAAAAACCCAGCGCTTGCGAAAGGTTGTGCGGACTGGGCATGCGATCTCTGATCGCAGAAGAAATATCCGGTGAATGATTGCCAATCATTCTCAGATCATAGATATTGGGTCTACGGATATGAATTATGGCAATGGTTCCAGAGAGATGTACGTAGCTTATATTTATGTGCCAATCTGGGGTTACCCAAAGATCGGCGGATAGGTTATGAATAAACCTGGAGGCAATGGGTTTGCCTAGTTTTTGATGTACTAAGGTTTGGGTATCTGAAAAAACAAGGCCAAAAGGTAGAGTCCCCTGAAAACCACGATAGCTAGATACTCCTTGAGCATAGAACGCTACCTGTTTGAGAATAAAATCTCCGTCCATATGGATGGAGTTATCTTTGAAGATTCGATTATAGTTGTCTTGATTTTCATAGATCAACGCAATGCTATGCTTCTCGTTTTCTTCAATCTCGCTATTTCTTGCATTTATCGCTGCTGCTTCAGTATCCTCTTCGTATTCTTCGTCTTGCTCTGCAAGATGAGGTCGTTCAAAGATTCGATGCTCCTGAAGCCAAGCATCGAAAGAGGGATCATTGGGAGATTTTCCAATGAATGAAACGAGAATTTTTCCATCCATAGAATATGAGATCCTATTTAAGGTTGAGATTCTTTGCGTCGAATTTGTTAATCTTTCTTATTCTTATGGTTTCTATGCCTTTCCACTTGTTTTTATAGAATATGATAATTATGTGGTTGTCCTTTTGATACGCTTGAACAAGGTCTTCCTGATTCTTGCTGACTGATTTTCCCAATTTTTCTTCAATCTGTGATTTGTCCATTGCAAAAGCGAGGTTGAATGGATTTTCTTTTTCAAAGCCTTTATTTATGTCGAAGGATTCAAAAGTGAACCAGCCGTCCCCAATGGGTGGGGAAAGATATTTTTCCTTGTATGAATCTGTGGGGTCAAATTCCATGGAAATCAATTTGTCTTTGGTTTTTATTCTTGTTGTTGAATCTCCCTTTGGCATCTTTTTTATGTCATTCTCGAGAAGAAATGACTCAAAATCATCACTTGTCGAAGTATGACCTAGGAAGGATAGCAATCTTTCGGTATTCATCATATTTCCTTATGTTGATGGTAATTTTGGTTTCACGGCTTTATGAGATAACGCCATGTCTTCGACATATTTATCAAAATCAAAATCCTTTAGCTCTTCCACTGATTGCATGTACTCTTCAAGGCATCCATGGTCTTTCCCTTCCATCGCTTTTCTAATGGCTTCTGTATCACGTTTGAAAGCGTCCTTCAGTCCTTTCGAGTCCCCCTGAATCAAAGGCTTGTTCTTGCTGCCATATGTTCGGCCCTCTTTGTGAATATCTTCAGGGACAGTGATGGTCGGCGCATTATTGTAGACTCGGTTGAGAACTGATTTTTGCTGCTTTTCTGACAGGCTGTCCCATATGCCTTTTTCGACCAATAGATCTTTTGCCGCTTGCTTGAGAGCCCCTCCGGACGGGACATGATCCGCATTCAGTTCTCCAAGTTTTTTAGGTGCCTTGTTGTAGGTCGATCTTTTACCGCAATCCTTGTGCTTCTTGGGCTTGCCTTTATCTTTTCCACCACCTTGCCCATCTGCCTTCTTTGCCGCAGCTTCTTCAGCCTCTTTGGCTGCTTTTTGTGATCCAGCTTCTGCCGCTTCGCGGCCGGCTTTCTTGCCTACAGCCTCTGTTGCCGCTGCTGCTGCCTTCTTCCCATACTTGGCTCCGGTGGCCGCCATCCCCGCGCCCGGGATCATGGCTGCCGCGCTCAAGGCTGCGTTGACTTTATCGCCCTCGGCAAGATAGATCAAAGCGTTGGCGCCGTCGGCAATTTCACCTACGCCGGGGATGAGGCCCACGACATCCAGACCTGTGTGCACAACGTCGCTGCCCCAGCGCTGCCACCAGCTTTTTTCCTGGGCGACGGGCTTGATGGCGGGAGCCGTGGCTCCGTGGAGGTTGGGGGCCGTGTCGGGGATGACCAGTCCCGAGGTGTTGCCTATCGGCCCTGGAGAAGGGTAGGCGTTGGGCTTGACCTGTGCAGTTTGTGACTGCGCTGCAGGCAGTTGTTTTTTTCTGGTGGCCATGGCGCTTCAGGGCTTCTTCCAGTTCATCCACATCTTGTCGCCGGTGCGCACGATGGCCCGGCCATTGACGTAGACGGTCTTGCTGTGGTCTATGTCGTGGCTGATGCGCATATTGGTCTGGCTGACCACGCCCTTGCCTTGTCCGGGTTCATCGCCCATGACGTTGTCGACATAGCTCTGGTTGTGCAGGTAGACAGGCTTGCCTTGCAGGAAGACGTTGGGAGAGCACTGCCTGCTCTGGTTCATCTGGTGCGTGATGGGGTAGGGCACCGGGACGCCGTTCTTGCTCGGTGTCAGGCATACGTCTGGGGTGAGCGAAACGATGCGAAACCGCCCGTCCTTGGACGCGATGTTTTCGTCAGCCACGGCGTGCCTCCTGTGGTTTCGCGCGTTCGCTGGCTGCGCGCTGCATTTCGGCATCCAGTTCCATGCCTGTGCCTTTGGGCCAGGTGCCCAACTCCAGCTGCCTGACATCTGTCTTGGCGCTGATGATTGCCCGCCTGACGGTAGTCACAGTGCCGGTCGCCAAATCCAGGATCACCGTGTCTATGTTCATGGGCGCAAACATCACCACGCCCACATTCAGGCGTACCAGCAGCTGCAGCTCCTGCGTGGGTAGCTTGAAGCGGAAAATGCCCTGGTATTTGTCGGCTGGAATGAGGTTCAGGAGCATGACCTCTTCGCCACCCTGCGGGTAGTCGATCTGCTGGTCTTCCGGCGCACAGTTCCAGTAGCGGTAGTCATGATCCAAAGGACTTTTGGGCCACTGGGATTGCTTCCATGCGTCGTCATGCGTCCCGGCTAGGGAAACCCGAGGACTCCACCAGCGTCCGATGGCGCCCACGCCTACGACCGGATAGTCCTGCTGTCCGTCATAAGGCTGGTTTAAGGCCTCAATCTGCGGCGCTGCGTAGTGCTGCGCGGACTGGGGCTGCTGCTGTGTGTGGATTTCCAGTTTCGCAATGGCTTTGTCGGCGTCGTGGACCGCCTCGGGAAGCCTGCCGCAACCAATCGGATTGGGCGTGTAGAAGGCGGGGAGCGCGTCATGCGCCTGTTGGGCCATCTCGCGTTGGGACTTTGTGATCCTGACGTCGTCCCTGTCATCCAGAAACTCCTGCAGAAGTTGCTCCTGGCGAATGACATTGGGGCCCCCGAAGGCCAGCTCATAGCACAGCGGCACCTGAGTGACCGCTTTCGGGGCGCCGGGACGCAGCGCTCCGAGGCTGGTCAGAGAGCGCTCGAATTGCCGCGGTCCGGTGACCTGAAGCGTTTTGATGATGCTGTCTGCAAACCTGAAGCCGGCCGGCCACCGCTCATGAGGCTTGCCGTCTGGCGTATATGCAAAGGCATTGGTGAGGATGACATCGCACTTTGGCTTGTAAGGAGCAAGATCGCTTTCCTGCAGCACGCTGCTGATGTTCACGTTTGCGTAGAACTCGTCTGCGGTGCAAAGCGGTGTCTGTTGCTCGGGCGGCAGGACAGTGGGCTCTATGAGATCGCCATTTTTCTGTACCGCGCGCAGCGTGTAGGAGATGCGGCTGACCATGACGTGAAAGATCTCGCCATGTGGGTCCACATGCTGGAAGTACTGGCTGGGCCAGGGCGTGTGGTTGACCACCTCCGGCAAGGGGGCGGACTCCACCGGACTGGGCATTGCGTGGGAAGGGCGCTCCATTCGGGACTCCTCAGTTCAGGTCAATACGCTTGGAGTCGAGGCCGATGTGCTTGCTGCCGACCACGTCGATGTTCTTGCCATTGATGGTGATCGTGCCGTCGCTTTTCATTACCAAGCTGGCAGCGCCCACGGTGATTGAGAGCTCGTCGCCGGCCTGAATGGCGTAGCGCTTTCCTACCGTGGTCTGCTGGTTGCCCTGGACCCTGACGGAACGGTCCACCAGCACCGTCGTGCTCTGGCTCAGCCCCACATTCACCACCATGGCCGCGCCCACATTGACGTTGTAGGCGGCGCCGATGTTCACCATCTTGGCCAGGCCCACGTTCTGCATGTAGGCCAGTCCGATGGTCTCTGTCTTGAAGCTGCCCACCTTGATCGACCAGTTGTTGCCGATCTTGTCCTTCTCGTTGCGGCCTATGGTCTTGCTGCGGTTCTTGCCGATGGAGATGTTCTCGTCGATGCCGACGTCTTCATTGCGGTTGTCGCCGATGCTGATCTTCTCGTTGTGGTCCACCCGCTCCGTGCGGTTGTTGTGCACGGTGATGGTCTCGTCGCGGTCCACGGTCTCGGTGCGGTCCCGGTGGATGACGTTGGTCTCGTCACGGTCCACGGTCTTGCGCCGGTCATTGCCCACCCATTTGTCCTCGTCGTTCTCGACTTCGGTGAGCTGGTCCTTTTGCGCGTGCAGCCACAACTGTTCTTGACCAGCCTTGTCCTCGAAGCGGATGGCGTTGGCGTCGCCCTGTCCGTTCTTCATGCCCGCGCCCGGTGCGCCGCCCTTGCTGGATCTGGTCTTGATGCCCGATTGCGTGGCGTTGGCCGGCAGTGCCCAGGGCGGCATGTTGGAGGCGTTGTAGACGCAACCCATGACGATGGGGTAGTCCGGGTCGCCGTTGAGGAAGTCCACGATGACTTCCATGCCGATGCGCGGGATGTGCACCGCGCCAAAGCCCGGCCCGGCCCAGCTGGTGGCCACGCGCATCCAGCAGCTGGAGTTCTCGTTCATGCCGCCGATGCGGTCCCAGTGGAACTGCACCTTGACGCGGCCGTACTGGTCGCACCAGATCTCTTCGCCTGCGGGGCCGACGACGACGGCGGTCTGCGGGCCTGTGGTGCGCGGTTTGGCGGTGATGCGTTCGGGCTTGAAGGGCAGGCTGGTGGGCTGGGCCTGGAGCAAGAATTTCTGGGTCGAGCCCTCGCCGCTGCCGCCGTCGCTGACGCGCGGGTTTTCTTCGAAGGCGTAGTCCACGGCCGTGACCAGGTAGGCCTGGTTCTGGTCGCCGCGCGGGTAGTTGTCCAGCGTGAAGGTGTAGCCCGGCGCCATGGCGCGGTGGTTGGAGCTGCCCTGCACCGTGCTCTGGCGCGTGAGGCTTTGCTGCAGGCGCACGCGGATGTAGTCCTCGCCGTCGCCGGTTTCGGTGTAGCCGCCCGGCCATTCGTAGATTTCGTAGGCGTCGTGCGCATGGCCGGGCGGGTTGCGCCGCATGTTGGACAGCTCGGCCCGGGGCTTCTTGAAGTCGTAGTCGTCGTTGTAGTGCCGCCCGGGCTTGACGCGCTGGTGCAGTTCCCAGGCGTGTATGCATTCCTCGCGCGCCACGGCGGCCTTGCCCGGCGGGTGGAAGGGGATGACGGCGCCGCCCTGCAGCGGGTCGTGCGAGGCGACGATGTCGTCTCCCAATGTCAGCACATGCTGGCCCGCGCTGTGCTGGTGGTAGTAGCAGATGCCCTCGTGCTCCATGAGGCGCGAGACGAACTGGAAGTCGGTCTCGTTGTACTGCACGCAGTACTCCCAGGTGCGGTAGGAGCGCGTCAGGCGCTGCTGCATGGGGTGACCGTAGATGCCCAGGACCTCGTTGATGATGTCCGGCACGGTCTTGTTCTGGAAGATGCGAAAGTCGCTGCGGCGCGTGGCCAGCCACAGCCAGGGCGACAGGCGCGCGCGGTACAGGAAGTTGCGGTGCTCGTCCTGGCCGCGCATGCCAAAGGCCGTGACCAGGCCATCGATGTAGCGTTTGCCGCCGTCCTGGGTCTCCACCACCACGGTGGCGCCCTTGCCCAGCAGGGCCTTGGGATCGATGCTGTCGCTTTCGCTGAGCAGGTCGATCTCCAGGGCGAACAGATGGCTGATTTCCTCGCGACCCTGCAGCCGGCGCAGCTGCAGCTGGTCTGCCAGGGGGGTGTTGATGGTGACTCTGCGTGTCATGGTGTCGGATCTCGCGGTGCTTGGGGTGGAAGAGGGGTCGGGGCTTCAGGCCTGGATGGCGGGGCCTGCGTGCGCCGGTCGATGAAGGGCTTGCATGGGGTGGCTGGAAAGTCCTCTGCTGCTATCGGGCTGCGTACACCAGCCCTGGACGGGCGCCGTCGGCGTCATCCTGGGCGTCATCCATGACAGGGTCGCTGTCGAAGGGCTGGCCCAGCGCAATGAACTGGTAGTTGCCGCGCCTGTCGGTGAAAACCGCCAGGCCGCCCGGCGTCAGGGCTACGTTGAACCAGTCGTTGTCGGTTCTGGGCTGGTCCGGGTCCAGCGAGCCTGGCCGGCTCCGGGCCAGCACGCTGCCGGCCAGGCTCGCCTGGCTCAACACCCGGGTCTGCCGGCCATCCGCGCCATACAGCCGTAGCTCCCCGGTGGCTTCGACCTTGCGCAGGCCCTCGCCCAGAGGGACGGAGCGCTTCAGGCTGGCCAGCACGAACCGGCCGCCCGGCGCCAGGTGCAGGTCGGGCGGGATGTCGTTGCCGCCGCTGCGGAATTCGGCCAGGTGCACGATGCGCGCCTCGGCGCCCAGTGCCAGCGCGGCGCCCGTGCCGCGCTGGCCGGGCAAGGCATAGATCAACAGCACATTGCCTGCCGACCATGCCTGGGCGCTGGTCCAGGCCATCGCATCCGCTGCCGTCCAGGCCCCGGCCTGCGCGGCCATGGCGGCGGCCGGGTCCTTGTCCTCGGGCTGCACGGCCAGGGCTCCATCAGCGGCGCGGGCCAGGCGGGGCAATGCATCGAAGCTGCCCAGATTGCGCGCTTGCTGCAGCGTCCAGCCCGGCAGGGCGAAGGTCAGCAGCTGGTAGGGCTTGCGGCCGTCCGCATCGGGGTCCAGCCGGCTGCTGGCGATGATGTTCACCAATCCGTCACTGCTTCCCTGTGCATCCTGCGTGACGACAGGGCGGGCAAGGCAGCCGCCAGGTCGAACTCCTGGCCGTGGCAGCGCCGCAATGGCCGCAGGGCTGCCGCTGCGTTCGGAGAGCTGGAAGCTGCCTGTCTTTGTTTTTTGAACCAGGTCCAGCTGATCGACGGTGCCGTTGCAGTACACGGCGTAGAGGTAGCGGTGGAGGTTCTGGACCGGTGCAGTGGGGGCCGCTGTCTCAGCCATGCCCAGGCCAGGACACAGCAGCGCCCAGCCGATGGCGGTGGCCCTTCGGTGCATGGCAAGGGATTGCTTATTGCGCTGCATAGACCAGACCAGGAAGCCGGCTGTCGTAGTCGTCGGCGTCCAGGCCCACGACCGGATCCAGGCCGAAGACATGTCCCAGTTCGACGAAGCGGTAGTTGCCCAGTGGATCGGCGAACACGGCCAGTCCATCCGGGGTGAGCGCGATGTTGAGCCAGTGGCCGGCCGTACGCGGTGTGTCGCGGTCCATGTCTTCCTTGGGCATCAAGACCATGGAGGGCCCAGCGACGCGGGCATCGTTCAGCGTGGCCAGCTGGCGGCCTTGTGCGTCGTACAGACGCATCTCGCCGGTGGCGGCCAACTGCTGCAGGCCCCGTTCCACGGGTACGAGCTTGTTCAGGGTCAACAGCACGTAGCGGCCGCCTGGCGCAAGGCGCCATCCAGGGGCCAGGCTTTGGCCGGGCAGCGCCTGCAACGGCACCGTGAGTGCGCGCTCGCGGTCCGACAGCGCAAAGCCCAAGCCGTCTGCTCCCGGGAGGCGGTAGCTCAGCAGCACGCGGCCTGCCGACGTTTCCTCCGCCCGGAGATCCTCCAGGGATTCGCCACCGGCGTATGCCCTGGCCTGCTGTGTCAACTGCGTGCGCAGGTCGCCATCCGGCTTGTGGACAGCGACAAGGGAGCCGTCTGTGGCCCGGCGCACGTGCGGCTGGCCGTTTTCGAAGCGGCCCAGGTCACGGGTTCCGAGCAAGGTCCAGCCGGGCAGGGAAAACGTCAGCAACCGATAGGACTGTCGGCCATCGGCAGCGACGCCCGTGCCATCGCCTGCCACCAGATTCACCAGGCCTGCGGCCTGATCCTGCATGTCGCCCGTAGCTGCGGGGCGAATCTGGCAGCTGTCGGCGAAGGAGGTGCTTGCGCTTTGCACTGGCACCGCAGGTGGTTCGCCACTTCGCTCGGAGAGCTGAAAACTGCCTGTCTTGGTCTGGCTTTTCAGATCGAGTCGATCCACTCGGCCATTGCAGTACACGGCATACAGATAGCGATACTGGCTGCGGTCTGTGGGGTCGAGTGCCTTGGCCGTTGCTGCCTTAGCGAGTGTGGCCGAAGGATGTGCAGCGGCCCCCATCTGGTCGGCGCTGGAAGAGCAGCCCACGGCCATCGCTATGGCAGCCATGGCTGCGGAAGCCTTCATGAGGTGAATGACGATAGAACGGGCGGGCATGGCTAAAAGTCCTCCCTGCCCAGCACGTTTTCTACATAGTTGGGATCGCCCTTGGTGCCGCGCTCTGAAACCGGAACCTGTTCCCATTCAGCCAGTCCCAGTGTTCCAGCGGGGTTGATCGTGACAAACAGCTGACCGTCCTGCTGGCGCACGCGGTACTCGTGGAGGCCATTGGCATAGCCGTTGAAGCCGCGCAGTGTGTCGCGTTCCAACTGCTCGGCCGTGTAGTCCGGCAGTTCCACGGGAATGGCCGGCAACCCCTGCCTTGCCCGTGCCTGATTCCAGGCAGCCACAAGGTTGCTGAATTGTTGGCTTTTGCGCACGGTGCGCGGGTAGCTGCGGGCGATGCGCTCCTTTTCCTGATAAAGCGTCCAGCCGCCGCGCACATTCTCTTTCCAGCTCCAGGTCTGGTCTGCGGTAGGCGGTGGCGTTGTGAGCTGGCAAAGGCCCACACCGCCTTTGCCGTCACTGCTGTACTTGGGCCAGTGGCCGGGAGGTGACAGGAACTGATGTAGTGAACTTTCCTGCCGCATCTTCTTGCGGAACACGACTCTGTCTGCACCGATGCCGTTGGCGAATGCTCGAATGGCCGTGCTCGATGGGTTTTGGCCCACGATGAGCCAGCTGACGCTGGCACGGCGCTCCAAGCCTCCAGCACGCAAGATGACTTGTACGGTAAGGCTGCCACCTCGCACTTCGGTGAAGGGAATGCGCCAACTGGGGTTGGCACTGGTCTGCGACGCGATGGGACTGTGCTGGGTGCGCTGCTTGTTTCCGAACCGTGTCTTGCTGACATCGCTGCCGCCGTCGTAAATCAAAGTGGCCGACCATTCATAGATGGGCGTGGCTCCCGCAGGCAGTGCTTCGTTCTGCAAGACGGCAGTCACGGTAATGGTGGGCATTTGCGCATCGGCGGTGATGGCGAATTGAGATCCTGCGGGTTGGCTCGTAATGGCAAGCGGCATGGTCGAAGCTCTTTGGAATGGGGTGGATTGCGGTCCTAGCGCGATGCCTGCACAGCGCGGGCGCGCTCCAGGTGGAGCACGGCAGCGTCCAGCAGCGGGTCGCCGCCGGCCTGGATGGAGGCGGTGAAGGCCGCGTCCACGGGCACGCGCAGGCGCGGGGTCACGCCTTGGGCTTGTGCGGCGGTGTTGTTGCCGCCAGTGGGGCCGGTTTCTGCGAGCAGGGGGACTTGCACGATGAAGCCAGCTGGCAGGTGCACGCGTGTGGCGGGGCCGGTGGCGCCGGCCGTGGTGCTGGTGGCGACGATGTCGGCACGTTGGCTGTGCTGCAGCCAGGCGGCGAACAGTTCGCAGGGGCCGGCGCAGCCGGGGCTGGTGAGCACGGCGACGGGGGCCGTGAAGGGCGTGCCCGAGGCGGCCAGCGGCAGCTGGGCCGGCAGGCCCAGGCCGCCACGGCTGCGCCAGACGCGGGCGGCGGGGTCGAACAGGCGCTGGGCCGCGTCCTGCATGCGCAGCGGCTTGTCGCGCGTGTAGAGCGAGGCCAGCATGTGGGGCACCAGTTGGTAGGCGTCGTCGCCCCGGTGGGCGCGCAGGTCGATGATCAGGCCCGTGACCCTGGCCTGGGTGGCGGCGGCCAAGGCGCCCTCCCAGCGGTTGAGCTGGCCGGTGGCGCCGTCGGCAAAGCTGTCGAGGGCGATGTAGGCCAGGTTGCCGCCCTGGGCGCTGCGCAGCAGGAAGGAGGCGAGGGCGGGCTCGGCCGCAGGCAGGGCCGTGGTTGCGGCGGGGGCGGCGTCCAGGCGCAGGGTCTGCTCCTGGCTGGCCGAGGGCGCGCCGGCTGCGGTGCGCAGGCTCAGCGTGGCGGGCGTGCCCAGGTCCAGCGTCAGCAGGTCGGCGCGGCGGGCGTCGGCACCGGCGCGCAGCGAGGCGGGGGCAATGCGGTCCAGGTAGCGTGCCGGGCTTTCCCCTTCGATGGCGAGGATGTCGCTGCCGGGCTGCAGGCCCACCTTGGCGGCGGCTGAGCCTGGCGCCACGCTGGTGATGGCGATGCGGCCGTCCTCGCGCAGCCAGGTGCGCGGCATGGGCAGGTTGACGCTGCCGCGTGCCAGCAGCTGCGGGGAAAGGCCCCGGTCTGTGCGGGCAGGCCAGGCCTGCCCGCCGGGCAGCAGAACGCGGTATTGGCCATCGCCCAGGCGCTGGCCCATTTCTGCCAGGGCCTGGGCCTGTGCGGCGCTGTCGCCGCGCTCGGCGGCGGTCTGCAGGCGCTGGCCGTAGTCGGCACGCAGCTTGCCGGCATCAAAGCCGCTGGCAGCGGCCAGCGGGTGGCGCTCGGCAATGAGGCCGATGAGGGCCTGGGCCGCATCGCCTGCGCCCAGGCGGGACAGGTCGATGTCCTGCGCGGGCTGGACGGCATGGAAGGCCAGGGCGATTTCCCGGGCGCGGTCGAAGCGCAGGCCCTGCGGCTCCAGCGTGACCACGGTGTAGCCGCGCGGCAGGGTGACCATGGGGTCGTCGGCGGTGAACAGGCGCCCGTCGGCGCCAAAGCCGGAAGGGAAGCGCTGCGTGGCATCGCTGGCCCAGACCAGCAGCTTGCCGCCCGTGGGCTCCAGGATGTCGCCGCTTTGGCGCGGCCATTCGGTGCGCACGGAGCTGGCGCGCAGCATGGCGTGCTGCTCTATGGCGTCGAGGCTGCGCCGGCCCGCGCGCTGGGGCACGTCGGCGTGGACGGACAGGGCGAAGATGCGCACGCCCCGGCCACCGGGGCGCGCGCGGCCGGTGGACAGGTCATAGGTCGTGCCGTCGGGGTCGCTGGGAAGTTCGATGGCCACGCCGGTGCTGTCGCCGCGCGGCAGGGCCAGCCATTGCGACTTGGCTGGCGCCACATGGGCGGCCTGGCGCTGCACGAGGTAAGGCCCCTGGTCCATGAGCGCGACCACGGCCTGGCCGCGCCGGGCGCTGTCCGTCCAGGCGTCGCCCAGCACGGCCATGACGCGGCGTGGGCCGCCCTGGTCGTCCTGCACGGGGGCGGCGCCGGAGGGCGGCGACTGTGCCGCCTCGGGCTGGGCCTGGTTGCGATCCCACCAGGCACGGGCTTCGCTGGCGGCACCGGTGGCCGCGTTGGTGGCCGTGCTGGCTGCGCTGCGGCCGGCCTCCAGCGCCTGCTGGCCGGCTGTGGCGGCGCCCGAGGCCCGCTGCACGGTGTCGGCAGCCTGGCCGATGGCGCCCAGGTCCAGCGCCTGCGCGGCCGGGGCCGCCAGCAGCGCGGCGGCAATCGCTGCCGTGGTGGCGCGTGGAAGACGGCGCCCGCTCATGCGGGCTCCGCAGCGCGGGTGCGCACGTCCAGCGTGAAGTCGTCGCCGCTGGCGCCGGCGTGCAGGCTTTGCAGTTCCTGGCCTTCCACGGTGGCCTGCAGGAAGTGGGTGGCCATGCGCGGCAGCAGGTTCTGGGTGAGGATGCCATCCACCATGCGCGCACCGGACTCGACCTCGCTGCAGCGGCGGCGCACCAGGTCCACGGCGGCTTCGTCGAAGCTGAACTGCGCGCCGTGGCGCTCCTCGATGCGCCGCTGTATGCGCAGCATCTGCAGCCGGATGATCTGCTCCAGCATGGCGTCGGAGATGGGGTAGTAGGGCACCACCGTCAGGCGGCCCAGCAGCGCGGCCGGGAAGGTCTGCAGCAGCGGCTGGCGTACGGCCTGGGCCAGGCCTTCCGGCGTGGGCGCCAGGTCCGGGTCGCGGCACATGTTGGCGATCAGGTCCGAGCCCACGTTGGAGGTCAGGATGATGACGGTGTTCTTGAAGTCGATGTAGCGGCCCTCGCCGTCCTCCATCCAGCCCTTGTCGAAGACCTGGAAGAACATCTCGTGCACGTCGGAGTGGGCCTTTTCGATTTCATCGAGCAGGACCACGCTGTAGGGGCGGCGGCGCACGGCCTCGGTGAGCACGCCGCCTTCGCCGTAGCCCACGTAGCCCGGTGGCGCGCCCTTGAGGGTGGAGACGGTGTGCGCCTCCTGGAACTCGCTCATGTTGATGGTGATGAGGTTTTGCTCGCCGCCATACAGGGCTTCGGCCAGGGACAGCGCCGTCTCGGTCTTGCCCACGCCCGAGGGACCGGCCAGCAGGAACACGCCGATGGGCTTGCCCGGGTCGTCCAGCCGCGCGCGCGAGGTCTGGATGCGGCGCGTGATGGCCTCCAGGCCATGGCGCTGGCCGATGACGCGCTTCTCCAGCGTGTCGGCCAGCGAGAGCACGGACTGCACCTCGTCGCGCACCATGCGGCCCACGGGGATGCCGGTCCATTCGGCCACCACGGCGGCGACCACGCCGGCATCGACCACGGGCTGCAGCAGCGGGGCATCGCCTTGCAGCTCGGCGAGCTGGCGGCGCAGCGCTTCCAGCGAGGCCACGCTGGGGGGCTCGACAGGTTCGGTTGCGGTGGCTTCGGCGGCCGTCTCCGGTGCCGCAGCGGACGGGTCTGCGGCGGCGCCGGTGGAGAAGACGGGCGGCTTCAGGCCCATGAGGGCGGCCTCGGTTTCCAGGATGCGGCGGGCCAGCGCGCTTTCCTGGCCAAAGCGCTCGGCCAGCGTGGCCTGGCGCTCGCGCAGGCTGGCCAGGTCGGTTTCCAGCGCCTGCAGGCGCTCGGCCGTGGGCAGGCCGAGGGCGGCCTCGCGCAGCAGCACTTCCTGCTCCACGCCCAGGGCCTCGATGCGGCGCTGCACGGCTTCCAGCTGGGCGGGCGTGGCATGCAGGGCCATGGCCACGCGCGAGCAGGCCGTGTCCAGCAGGCTGACGGCCTTGTCGGGCAGCTGGCGCGAGGGAATGTAGCGGTGCGACAGGCTGACGGCCGCGGCCACCGCGTCTGCGGCAATGCGCACCTGGTGGTGGTTTTCCAGCTTGGCGGCCACGCCGCGCAGCATGTCCACGGCGCGGGGCTCGTCGGGCTCGTGCACCTGAACGAGCTGGAAGCGGCGGGTCAGGGCCGGGTCTTTTTCGATGTATTTCTTGTACTCGGCCCAGGTGGTGGCGCCGATGGTGCGCAGCGTGCCGCGCGCCAGGGCAGGCTTGAGCAGGTTGGCGGCATCGCCCGTGCCGGCCTGGCCGCCCGCGCCCACCAGGGTGTGGACTTCGTCGATGAAGAGCACGATGGGCGTGGTGCTGGACTGCACGGCGTCCAGCAGGCCGCGCAGGCGGTTCTCGAATTCGCCCTTCATGCTGGCGCCGGCCTGCAGAAGGCCCACGTCCAGCACGCGCAGCTCCACGCCCTGCAGCGGCGGCGGCACGTCGCCCTGGGCGATGCGCAGGGCCAGGCCTTCGACCACGGCGGTTTTGCCCACGCCGGCCTCGCCCACCAGGATGGGGTTGTTCTGGCGGCGGCGCAGCAGGATGTCCACCATCTGGCGCACCTCGTCGTCGCGGCCCGTGACAGGGTCCAGCTCGCCCGCCTTGGCGCGGGCCGTCAGGTCCACGGTGTATTGCTGCAGCGCGCCGCCCTGGCCGGGCGCGGTGCCCGTGGCCTGGCTGGCTTCGCCCGGCGTGCCTTCCAGCCCGCTGCCGTCGGCCGCGCGCATGCGTGCCTCGGGCGATTCGGGCAGCAGGCGGGCGAAGGCATCGCTGAGCGCGGGCTCGGAGATCTTGTCGAATTCGCGCGAGATGGAGCGCAGCTCATTGGCCAGCGAGCGCGTGCGCACCATGCCCGACAGCAGATAGGCGCTGCGGATCTGGCTGTCGTTGAACATCAGCGTGGCATAGACCCAGCCGCGCTCGATGGCGGTCTCTATGTGCTCGGAGAAGTCGCTGATCGAGGTGGCGCCGCGCGGCAACTGGTCCAGGCGGCGCAGCACATCGGCGGCCAGGCGGTCGGAGGCGATGTCGAAGTGGCGCAGGATGCGGATCAGGTCGCAATCGTTTTCCTGCAGCAGTTGGTGCAGCCAGTGCACCAGCTCCACATAGGGATTGCCGCGCAGCTTGCAGAACACGGTGGCGCCTTCCAGCGACTTGAACAGCAGCGGGTTGAGCTTGCCGAAGAGGGATTGGCGGCTGATTTCTGTCATGGGTCTTGGGTGCGGAAAAAGAGTGGATGAATGGGGGCCGGGCATGCCGGCTAGCGGAGGGGGCGGACTTCGACTTTGCGGCCGTTGGCCTGGCACTGCGCCAGCAGCCGGTCGACCCAGGCGCGTTCGACGAGGAAGCTGCTGCCGGTGATTTCCTCTGCCGTTTCACGGACGTCGGTGGCGAGGTGGATGGTCTTGGCTTCAGACAAGGCATCGCCATCCCATTGCGCTTCATCCGGCGATGGTTTGGCGGTGAAGCGGCGCTGTCCCAGATTGGCGATCTGGCCACCTTCGAGCCAGACCATCCAGACCGACAATCGCGCAGGGACTGCGCTGCGGTTGTGCTGTTGCACGAAGCAAAAGCGCTGGAGGGCTGCAGGCTTTCCGTGGCCAGTCGATGCCTGGCGGCTCTTGAAATGGATACGCAGGGCGGCTGGAGAAGGAACCAGGGATTGCGCCGGACGCGAGAAATCGGAGGCCCGCCCGCTTTCCGGCGCTGCCAGCAAAGGCAGAGCCAATCCCGCCAGGGTGGCCAGCAGACACCTTGCGAGCAGGCGACGGCCTTGCCTGAAATGGCATGGCCCGGGAAAGCAGTTGCGTCCGATATGCGGCATGCGGCTATCGGGCAGGAGCCACTTTGATGGTGCGGCCCTTGGCCTTGCACTGCGCCAGCAGTCTGTTCACCCAGGCGCGTTCGACGAGGAAGCTGCTACCGTAGATTTCCTGGGCCGTTTCCCGCACGTCGGTCGCGAGCTTGATGGATTTCATTCTTGCCAGGCTTTCACCATCCGCTTTGGCGTCTTCTTTCGTCAGCGTTTTGGGCGAATAGAGATGCCAGCCCATATTGACGATCTCGCCGCCATTGAGCCAGACCATCCACACGTTCGGTTCGGGATCGGACGGATGGTCGGGACGCTGCTGCACGAAGCAAAAGGTATTGCTCTGGCGGGCTCTTTGGGTTTCCCAGACTTCATCCTTGAACTTCAGGTATTGCCGCAGCGCAGTCATGGACGCGACTCTTTCCTGCGCAGGCCGAGAGTAGTCGGCAGCCGTCGGCTCGGTTTGCTGGCTGCTGATTTCAGCCGGCGATGCTGGTGGCTGCGATGATTCGGAGGCTTGGGCACCCATCAAGCAGGCGCTCACTGCAATGGCAGTGGCAAGGCTGGCCATTGGGAAATGGCGATACGGTTTCAACGTGCTTGATCCAGTATGGGTTGGTGACATGGAGTGGCCTCCTTGGTTTTCGATGTTTTTGGGGATCAGTCGCGTTTGCGCAGCCGGGCATGTGTGTAGAACATATTTCTAGCCAGCGCGGCGTGCTGAATGAAGTCGGCACCGGGAGAGCTGGATTTCGCAGTTCTCCAGGCGAACAGGCCTGTGGGGGTTGGGTCTGGCGGCACCGCGCCGGTGGCAACGTCCAGGGCCGCCTGCACAAAGTCCAGATAGGCCTTGCGTTTGGGATGCAGGCCGTTGTTGGCGTTGTCCACATAGTCGCGGAGGTTCTTGGCAATGTCGGGACCCAGCTTCGGATAGACGTTGAAGCCATGGAATTGGACCGATCCCCGGTCATCCGCCATGACGATGTCCTCGACGCTGGTGGCACCGCGGGCCATGAAGTCTTCAGGCTTTCCGCTTTTCAAGCGGTTCTCGATGACTCGGCGCATCCATTGCATTCCGGTTTTCACGTTGTCGAGATTCCAGGCCAGTGAGGTGTCGCCCGGCGAGACGCTTTCCGCCAAGAACAGCCTTGCCAGCATCCCCTCCGTCGTGCTCTCCGCAGGCAGCGAAATGCTTTTCTCCACCTGCACGGTGATGGCTGCGGGCATGACGCTGAGCCCGGGTCCCTGCACGGCCACGATGCTGAGCTTGGTGAGCCCGGGCTGCTGGGCCACGAAGTCGAATTGCCAGCTGTCGGCGCGGGCGTTGTGGGCGGGGGGCTGGGCCGCAAGAATGCTGGGCGCATCGATCCTGGCGCCCAGCTTGTAGGTCTTGGCGACGGCCTCGATCTTGACGCGCAGGCGGTTGCCTTCGACCAGCGTCAGCGTGGAAGGGACCGGGGCGTTGTGCGGGAACTTGATCTGTACGGTGGGCATGTGTGCGAGCAGGGAAGTGGTGATTCAGTGGTTCGGTGATTCAGTGGCTCGAGGACTGGGGCCGGGGCCGGGGCGCCGGCCCCGCACGGGCTGGCGGCGCTGGCGCAGCCAGGCTTCGGGGTCCAGGCGGAAGTCGCGCGCGTCCTGTGCCGGCTCGGCATGGGTGAGCCAGGTGGTCCAGCCCAGCTGGGTACTGCTGCCCAGCCGGGCGGCGGGCACTTCCTGGCGGCGCAGCACCAGCACGTAGTCCCAGGCGAATTCGATGCCCAGGTAGTTGCGCACCCAGTCCACCAGGGTCTGGAACAGTGCGGCCTGGGGCAGCAGCTGCCGGTATTGCGCCAGGCCCAGCGGGCCGAGCACCAGGCGGAACTTGCTTTGCGCATCGGGCACGCGCGAGCCCACGACGGCGTCCACGCCCAGTCGCGAGTTGCAGGGGCGGCCCTGCAGCCGGGTCTGCTGCTCGGGCTCCAGCTCCAGGTGGTGCAGGCAGTTTTCTTCCAGCTTCACGGGAATCTGGAAGTAGTGCGACAGGGCCTGGCACAGGCCTTCGGGGTTGCGCGTCCAGCGGGTCAGATGGCCGGCCATGAAGCGCTTGGCGTGGTCTGGCACGTCGTCGCGCGCGCGCTGGCTGGGCAGGCCGGCGCCTATGAAACTGTCTATGTAGCGGCCAAAGGGGTCTTCGCCCGGGCGGTCCAGCGATGCGGTGGGCTGTGCGTCCGACCAGGCGCGGAACAGCAGCAGCAGCATGCGGTGGTGAAAGATGTCGGAAAAGCGTGCCAGCGTGGCGTCGTCATGCTGGCGCAGGCGCTCGCGCACGTATTCGGTGATGTGCGTGGGCAGCGGTCCGTTGGGGCCGTAGAGGCCGAAGTTCCAGACCGTCATGCGCTCGGGCTCGCCGGCGCGCGAGGGCAGGATTTCTGCAATGGTGGCGGGGGCGAAGGCCAGCGACGGGTCCTGGCCCAGGCGCAGCGGCTCGTCCTTGGGGCGCGTGGCCTGGCCCAGGCGCGGCAGCGCGGGATGGCGTGCCTGCAGGTAGCGCAGGCTGTGCATCAGGTCGAACTGGTAGGGCTTGGCGCTCAGGCGCTGCCAGAACAGGCGCGCCCGGGCGTCGTCGAGCCCGGCGGCCTGCACGGGCGCACGCGCGGGCGCCGGCACTGGAGCCGGAGCCGCCGACTGGAGGTGTTCCGGTTCGGGCAGGGGGGCGTGGGCGGCGTTGCTCATATGCCGGGCCTTTGTCCGGGGCGCGGAGTCCAGCGCGCGACGGGGCCGCGCTGGCGCGAGTGCAGCTGCAGCTCGGTGAAGCTGTTGACGCCCACATGGCGTGCGAAGAATCGCTCCAGCACATTGGACAGGGGCCAGGGGCTGACGCCGGCCATGGCCGGCTCGTCCACGCTCAGGTGTACGCCCACGCCGCGGCCGTAGACCAGCTGGCGGTGCTGGGGCAGGCGGCGCGTGATGGGTTCGATGCGCATGCCCTGGATGGCTGCGATCTGCCCGGCCAGCTGGTGGTTGCCCAGGTCCAGGTACAGGCGCAGCAGCTCCTGCAGCGTGGCCGCGCCTTCCTCGTCGGACAGATCGGTCATGGCCAGGTAGTTCAGGCTCAGGTGGGAGATCAATCGCCAGGTCAGGCCTCCGTCGGCCACGGCGGGGATGGGCGCGCTGGGGCCGGCGATGGCGCGGGCCCATTCCACCGGCGCCGACTCCTGCAGCGCAAAGTCGCCGCCCGGCTGGTTGACGCGCATGAGCAGGGGCAGGTCGCGGTTGGTGCACAGGGTGTGCATGGACAGCTGCTTGAGGTCGTCGGAGAACGGGGCCTCGCGCTGGTCCACCAGGGAGATGAAGACTTCCGAGCCCAGGTACTGCGTGCGCGGGCCGCTGCGCAGGCTGCGCTCGGAAAACAGCCGGGGCTCGCGCCGCGTGGTGAAGTAGGCCTGCTCTGTGGAGTGCAGGCCGTGCGTGGATGCGTACAGCGGCGCGAATTCGCGGTCCTGGGTCTTGCCTTCGTGGTGGCCGGTGACGGCCTGCACGCCGTAGACCTCGAAGTCCAGCGGCCGCGTGCGGTCGGGAATGACGTGGTACTCGTGCACGTTGGAGGCCACATGCAGGCGGTCCGCCGTGTACTCGAACAGGTTGATGGCCGGAATGCAGTGCATCAGCAGCTTGGCCGCGTCGATCTGCGGCTCCAGCGTGGGCGCGGCGCGGCGCAGCAGCACGGTGATGCCCACGCCGTCATGGGCAATGCGGCGCATGCTGCGCGACAGGCCGTTGATCGAGAAAAACCGCTGCCGCGCGGGAAACGCAAAGTACTCGTGCAGCAGACGGTGGCCCTGGAAGGCGCGGTGCGAATAGGGAATCAGCGCCTGCTCGCTGTCATGGCCTTCGGCGCGCAGTGCATCGGGCTGCAGCACGTCCCAGACCTGGCGCGGGTCCTGCGGGTGGTGGACCACGATGGCCAGCGTCTGCGTGTGGATGAGTTCCTGCAGGTGGGAGGCGACGACATCGCCCGCATGGATGTAGACCCACAGCTGGTCCATCGCCAGTTGCATGCACTGCGAGGCGTCCAGCGTGGCCAACTGCAGGCGCAGGTGCCCGCCGGCCTCGCCCAGCTGGGGCACCAGGGCATGGGGCAGGTCCAGCGCCGGGCCGCCCAGGCGCGCCTGGCGTATCTCCAGCGGCCACAGCGTCAGCGGCCCGCCGGTGCGGAATTCGCAGATGGTCTGCTCTTCCTGTGACTTGTGGGTGCGCAGCACGCTGCCAGAGGGCAGGGTGAAGCCGTCCACGAGGTTGCCTTCCTTGGCGCTGGGCTTGAGCTGGACCACCACCATGGATGGCGTGGGCGCCAGGTAGTGGGGGCAGACCATCTCCATCATGCGCTGGGACAGGCGCGGAAACTCCGCATCCATCTTCAGCTGGATGCGCGCGCTCAGAAAGCTGAAGCCTTCCAGCAGGCGCTCCACGTAGGGGTCGGCCACATCGGTGTCGTGCAGGGAAAGGCGGCCCGCCACCTTGGGGAAGGCGGCGGCGAACTCGGCGCCCAGCTCGCGCAGATAGGCCAGTTCGCGGTTGTAGTACTCGACGAGGCGGGGATTCATGGTGTGTGTGGCGGCGTCCGGGCTCAGGCCCTGAGGTTTTGCAGCGAGACCTGGCCGGTCTCCAGGTCCAGGCTGGTCTTGAGCAGCAGCTCCAGCGGATAGGGCATGGACCAGAACTGGCAGCGGATCTCGAACTGCAGCGTGTTGTGGTGGTTGAGCTGCTCGGTGGAGGCCAGCAGCGTCACGGCCAGCGTCTTGGGCAGGATGCGCGGCTCGAAGGCCAGGATGCTTTCGCGGATGCTGCGCTCCACATGGCTCCAGTCCAGCTCGGACAGCAGCTGGCCGGCCAGCGGCGGCATGCCGTAGTTGATGACCGAGCGCTGCACATGCTCCAGCCCCTCCATCTCCACGTGGTCCCAGGCATCGCGCGCATTGAGCAGCCAGCCCAGGTCGCGCAGCAGGGCCTCGCGCAGGCGGGATTCGTTCACGAAGACCGCATCGGGCCGCTCGGTGCGCAGATGGGGCTCATGGTCGGTCAGCCGGTCCAGCAGGGCGGGCTGCAGCCGGTCCTTGGCTGCGGTCGCCTGGTTCTGGCGTGTGCGCAGCGTGGGCATGGGGTTGAGGGGACTGGGGCGCATGGCTTGTTTCTTCAGGAACCGGCCGGCCGGGCAGCCGCCAGGGGGTTCACGGGCTCCTTCGCCTTCAAAGCCGGGGCTTGGCGGCAGGCGGAAAGAGGGCGCGAACGGGCAGAGAAGATCTGAACGATCTGCTCCTTGTCATCGGTGGACACCTTCATGCAGGCGCAGCCATAGCCGTGGCTGCCATGGCCGGTACGCACCCAGTCACGGTCTGCAAAGCGGGGCCAGTCGCCCTGGGCCTGGTGGCCGCCCTGCACGCCAACGGTCCAGTCGGTATCGCGATCGGTCAGCGAGGCATTGGCGGGCGTGGGGTTGTCGAACCAGCCGCAGCGCAGGGTGCCGGGCGTGGCGGCAACGGCAGCCCAGGGGCTCAGACACGCCATCGCAAGGACGAATGCCGCGATCAGGCCTGGCTGCTGGAGCTGCGGCATTTCAATGCGCATCGCGGCCCCCTTCGGAAGCGGTTGCCGCGCCGGCCAGCAGCGCCTGCTCATTCACCCATTCACGGCTTTTGCCGCGCACGCACCATGCGGGGTTGCTGACCCAGTCGGTGAAATACATGCTGGGATGGCCTTGAAGGATGTTGCAGCGCTCGTATCCCATCCGGGGCATGGCGTAGTGCTGCAGTGGCGCAACCACCAGAAAGGACACGGCAATGGAAAGCACATTGATGGCGAGGACGCCCATCAGTGCGTACTCCACCTTCTTGAGCACGGTCTTGCTGCAGGGAATGGCATTGGCGATGACCGCTGCAACCATCACCAGTGGGAAGGCCAGCGCTGTGATGGCCAGTGGCGACAGCGGCGTGATCCTGACGGCGGGCGCGCGATCGAGCAGGCCCCGGATGTCGGGCGCAATCTCCGCCAGCACCAGGTACGCATTGGCCGCGAGCAGGGCCATGCCAAGGGGGATGGCCCAGATGGCGTTCCTGCGGTTCTGGCGGACGCGGTCTTGCATGGAGTATTCGGTCCCTGTCACTTCTGACGGTTGATGCTGCACAGCAGGCCGGTACTGCCGGGGCCGGGCGTGCAGGCGATGTCACCGTCGGGCTGCTGACCGTTGTCCTGGTTCAGCTTCTTCCATTCGGGCGACTGGGTGTTGACGCGGTACAGGCCTTGGGGCGTGTCATCGGTCAGGGATTTCAGGGCGGAAATCACCTTTTGCTTGATCTGCCATTTCTGGTCGGCTGCATTCAGCGCCATGCCTGTGACCAGCACGGCCACGGCCATGGCGGCCAGCGGGAGCACGGCCACGGCGGTGGCGCCAGCCACGGCAGCGCCTATGCCAAGGCCCACCATGGTGGCCAGGCCGGCCTTGACGGCCTCCACGCCAATGCCGCCGACCAGGTCGTGCATGGTCTTTTCGTCGTTGAACATGAAGTCCAGCGACTCGATGAGGCTGGAGACCACCACGCCCAGGATGAAGCCGCCCCTGGCCACGTTCTGCAGCCCGCGCATGCCCAGGCCCATCTGCACCATGCGCGGGTTGGAGGCCAGGTAGCGCGTGCCGCGCAGCAGGTGGCCGCGCAGGCCCGCATGGCCCCTGATGATGATGTAGGTGCCGCTGGACGTGGTCTTGACGTAGGAGCCCACGCCGGCCATGCCCAGGGCCTGCAGGGTTCTGACGATCATGTAGGCATCCATGGAGCCCAGGGCCGCAGGCGCGACCCAGGGCTCGCCCACGTTGGGGCTCATCACCTTGGTCCAGTACTCGCCCAGCGGCGTCTGCGCCAGGATGGCGTGCAGCTGGGAGGCGAGCCGCGGGTCGATGCGTGCCTTGTCCGCGAGGATGCCCAGGTACTCCAGGGGCGTGAGCACCAGGACATCCAGCTGGCGCCTTTCCATCTCATCGGCGATGGACTTGGCGTAGTTGACTTGGAAGAGGGTGAAGGCAATCGATGCGGACATTGTGGGCAGGTGTCTGGTCTTGCGGGTGATGAAAAAGGGGCGGGGTATCAGGCAGCGGTGCTCAGCGTGAGCTGGCGTACCTGCAGCATGGGAAAGTCCTCGGAGTCGGTGACCCAGGTGCGCTGGCCGTGGCCGGCCACGTGGCCCGAGGATTCGTCAGGATCGGAGGCATCTGTGTCCAGCGGGCTCCACTGCGTGCGGCGCGACATGCGGACGGCGTCGTCATCGCCGGGCGCCAGCGGATAGCGCGCGGGCATGAAGCCCTGCAGCGCGCCGCCCTCGCGCAGCGTGACCTCGCAGGGCAGCCAGATCAGGTCGCGCAGGTCCTGTACGGGCTCGAAGCCAATCTGTGCAATGGCGTCGAAGGGCAGCCAGTAGTAGCTGCCGTGCGCCAGCAGCTCGCAGACGGGGCCCAGGCGGGTATCGCTGTCGGCCAGCCATTCGAAGCGGTGCTCGCCCATGTGGCCTGCGGTGGCGGGCGCTTCGTCCAGGGCGCGGGCGCGCAGGTCCTGGGCGGCCGCTCCTTCATGGGCCAGGGCGTCGATCAGGCAGGCCAGCCATTGCGCGGGCTCGCCCATCAGGAAGGGCTTTTTCTTGCCGGCGAAGACCTCGGCGCGCAGCACTTCGCAGCGGATGGCCTCGCGGTAGGCGCGCGCCATGGGCTCGCACGACGGGTCGAGCTGGGCGCACAGCTGCAGCTGCTCCAGTGCCTTTTGCCATTCGCCCAGCACGCACAGCAGCTGGAAGTAGTAGACGCGCAGGGGCGCCGAGGCCGGGGCCTGGCGGATCTGGTCCTTCAGGGCCTTGAGTTGCTCGTCCAGGGAAAGCTGTGAGGTGAAGCTGGGCAGGGGCATGGTGAAAACGCAGGAAAAAGAGAGGGGCGGGGTGCGGCTGCGCCCCGGTCAGTCGTCGTAGGAGCGGCAGCCCCAGCGCACGGCGTCGGGCGCCTCGCCATCCACATGGCCGATGACGATGCGCGGTGGCGTCTCGTCCAGGCCCTTTCTGAGCGGCATGGCGCGTGCGTACTGGGCGGGCAGTTCGCCGAAACCTTCCAGGTTCCAGCTGCTGCGCGCCTGCGGCCGGGCTTTGGTGCGCTGGACCAGCGCCTGCAGGCTGCCCGTGGCGCGCGCTGCGACAATGCTGCCGCTGCCGCCGCGCACGGTGATGGAGGACACCTGCGTGCCATCGATCTCCAGCGGCGTGGCAAACAGGTAGAGCAGGTCCAGGTTTTCGCCGGGCGCGCGGTCCACCACGGTCACGCCCTGCGCGCGCAGGCGCTGGGCGAGCGCTTCGTCGCGGCCATCGGGAAACTCGATGCGGCAATGCAGGGCGTCTGTGAACAGGGTGGTGATGTCCGCTGCCGTGGCAGGGGCGGCTTGCACCGTGGCGCAGGCCGTGCCGGCCAGCAGCAGGGTGAAGAAAGCTTTGGAACAGGCGTTCATGGCGTGGCTCGATGGGCTCATCAGGGATGGCGGTAGATCTTGAAAGCGGGCTTGTGGGTGCGGTAGCCGGGGCCTGCCCAGAAACCGTTCTGCTTGAAGTCCGAGATCCAGACGCTTCCGTCGAACATCTGCATGTGGCCAGCGGGCGATGAGGTGAAGCCCTGCATCACGGCCACATCGCCTTTCTTGTAGCCACCTTCGGGCATGGCGTCGTAGCGTGTGAAGCCGGCGGCCACCAGGCTGGTGCCGTAGTCCTTGGCATCGCGCGTGCGCTGCAGTGCGATGCCGCCAGCGCCGATCGCATCGCGCACATAGCGCGCGCAGTAGCCGGCCGAGCTGGCGCGGGCATTTGTCTGCAGGGTGGCGACGGCGTTGTCTACATTCCAGGGCATATGAAAATATCCTTGCGATTTCTCTTGATTTTTGATTTGAAGATATTGCTGAAAAGCCTTGTTGGTGACACGCGTTTCACCATGCAAATTTCAAAGGAACCGCCAGGCGCATGCGGTGCACATCCGAAAGCACCATGAAGTCCCCGCCATGGCCGTTCTTATCCCTCCATTCCAGGAAATGCTTGTTCTGTACTATGTATTTGCGCCTTTGCGCCTCGTCTGGAGGTACGTTTGCCGTCTCCTGGCCTATGTTGACGCCAGGACGCGCGCCACCCCAGCAATCCACACCCTGGAAACCCCAGCAGCCCAGAGGCTGCGAAACGAATGAGTCACTGTCATTGAAGTCATAGCAATCACGAAGGTAGAACCCAAGTTCATCAATTTCCACGGACATCTTGCCCGGCTCCTCTGTGGTGACCAAGCCAGATACAGCCAGGTTGAGTTGAGACTCGCCCATGGCACCGTAGAAATCGTCCATGGGATCCAGCATCTTGCCAAATACCAGGAAATTCACCTGGCAGGTGTCTTCGAGGATTTTTGCGGGATTGTTCAGGTTGCCAAAGCGCCAAATATTTTGTCCTGAATGTGCAGTTTCCTGGTTTTTAATTCGACGTTTCAGCTGCTCAATCCCGGCATGGCTGTTCCATTTGTTCTTTAAAGTTTCTTGGGCATTTTTTACTCGCTCGAATCCTAATGCCCATTTCATGGTGACACTGGTTTCATCCAGATGAACTGATGGCAATTGACTCAGGCGATAGGGATCCAGGCTTCTCTTTGCCAATGTCGGCATTTTGTAGGCCGCCCCATTGAACCATCGTTCCATTAGTTTTGCTGCCACAGGCCACCCCATGCGTGTACGCATCACGGCCGGTATATCCCGAATTTTGAATACCGGAGTCTGGTATTTTGGTGCGTTCAATGATTCCAAGTGACTTTGTAAGTCACGCTGAAATGATTCGGTATCTATCGAAAGAATGCTCCCCATGTTGTCCCTTTAATTTTTGAGAAATATAAAATATCTCAGGTTAGGTTTGCTATTTTTGCGAAAGATGGCAGTTTCAAGGCATTATTTGTTTTTCGGTCAATGGAGGACAGTCCGTGCATTCAGGTGGAATACCTTCAAAAACCACATCTCTGCCAACCTGAATGGTATTGATGGGAGGATTGAGGTACCAATATAACTGTCCGTTGATCCATAGATCAACCACTTTGCTCTCTTCCATCAATGCCTCAGGATTGATTCGATACAGTCGAACGAATCCAGGTAGTTTCATATCCATGTGGAAAAGTCGTTGCAAAGGAGATGCATCGTAGTACTCCAGTCGATAAACTTGCCGCGGACTAATGGATGTTCCAATCAGTTTTGGGGTCAGACCATATGGAACCCACAATGCCAGACTCACGGCAATCACCGCAAAAAATGCCCAGACCAAATATTTCAGCAATCTTTTCATGATTCTCTTAGGGCATGGAATGGCTTCTGGCGTACAACAAAATGCATCTTTCCTGTAATCAGGTACCGCTGCCGCCGACCCGCCGCAGCCGGCCGGCGACATCGTCTTACTTCGCGCCCTGCTTCACGGAAGGCAGCTTGGACACCAGGCGCAGCGACACGGTCAGGCCTTCCAGCTGGTAGTGGGGGCGCAGGAAGAACTTGGAGGTGTAGTAGCCGGGGTTGCCCTCGACTTCCTGCACCTGCACCTCGGCGGCGGCCAGGGGCTTGCGGGCCTTGGTCTCCTGCGAGGAGTTGGCCGGGTCGCCGTCCACGTAGTTCATGATCCAGTCGTTGAGCCAGCGCTCCATGTCGGTGCGCTCGCGGAAGGAGCCGATCTTGTCGCGCACGATGCACTTGAGGTAGTGCGCGAAGCGGCAGCAGGCGAACATGTAGGGCAGGCGCGCCGACAGGTTGGCATTGGCCGTGGCGTCGGAGTCGTAGTACTCGGCGGGTTTGGCCAGCGACTGGGCGCCGATGAAGGCGGCCACGTCCGAGTTCTTGCGGTGCACCAGGGGCATGAAGCCGTTCTTGGCGAGCTCGGCCTCGCGGCGGTCGCTGATGGCGATTTCCGTGGGGCACTTCATGTCCACGCCGCCATCGTCGGTGGGGAAGGTGTGGGCCGGCAGGTTGTCCACCGCGCCGCCCGATTCCACGCCGCGGATGGAGGTGCACCAGCCGTAGTACTTGAACGAGCGGTTGATGTTGACCGCCATGGCGTAGGCCGAGTTGGCCCAGCAGTACTTGCCGTGGTCGCCGCTGTCGGTTTCTTCCTCGAAATCGAATTCATCGACCGGGTTGGTGCGCGCGCCGTAGGGCAGGCGTGCCAGGAAGCGGGGCATGGCCAGGCCGATGTACTTGGCGTCGTCGGACTCGCGCAGGCTGCGCCAGGCGGCGTACTCGGTGTTGGTGAAGATCTTGGTCAGGTCGCGCGGGTTGGCCAGCTCCTGCCAGGATTCCATCTGCATGATGGCAGGCGCCGCGCCCGAGATGAAGGGGCAGTGGGCCGCTGCGGCCACCTTGGCCATTTCACCGAGCAGCTCCACGTCGGGCGGGCTGTGGTCGAAGTGGTAGTCGCCCACCAGGCAGCCGAAGGGCTCGCCGCCGAACTGGCCGTACTCCTCTTCGTACACCTTCTTGAAGACGGGGCTCTGGTCCCAGCCCACGCCCTTGAAGCGGCGCATGTTGCGGTGCAGCTCCTTCTTGGAGATGTTCATGACGCGGATCTTGAGCATCTCGTCCACCTCGGTGTTGGTCACCAGGTGGTGCAGACCGCGCCAGGCGCCTTCGAGCTTCTGGTAGTCGTCGTGGTGGATGATGCGGTTGATCTGCTCGGACAGCTTGCGGTCGATCTCGGCAATGATGGCCTGCACCGTCTGGTAGGCATCGTTGGACAGCGTGATCGCCGAGCCTAGGGCTTGCTGGGCCAGTGTCTGCACGGCCGCTTCCACGGCTTCGCGGGCCTGGTCGGTCTTGGGCTTGAATTCCTTTTGCAGCAGGCTGCCGAATTCGCTGCCGGCCAGCGCCTGGGTCGATTGTTCGAGTTGGGTTGCGGTATTCATGACGTGCTTGCCTTCCTGATGTGCTGCCTCAAGCCTCGGATGCAGGGCCCGAGGCCTGCGGGGCAGTGATGTTGGGCGCGGCGGCCAGCGACTTGAGCAGCGCAGGGTCCTTGAGCACCTTGCCGATCAGCTCCTCGGCGCCCTGCTTGCCGTCCATGTAGGAAAGCAGGTTGTGCAGCTGGGTACGGGCCTCCAGCAGCGAGTTGAGCGCGCCCACGCGCCGCGCGATGGCGGCGGGGGAGAAGTCCTCCATGCTCTCGAAGCTCAGGTCGATGTTGAGCTTGCCCTCGCCCGTCAGCGTGTTGTCCACCTGGAAGGCGACGCGGGGCTTGATGGACTTCATGCGCGCATCGAAGTTGTCGATGTCGATTTCCAGGAACTTGCGGTCGGCGATCTCGGGCAGCGGATCGACGGGCTTGCCCGACAGATCGGCCAGCACGCCCATCACGAAGGGGATCTGCACCTTCTTTTCCGAGCCGTAGATCTCGACGTCGTACTCGATCTGCACGCGCGGCGCACGGTTGCGCGCGATGAATTTCTGACCACTCTTGCCGGTTTTGGTGAGCGACATGCGGGTGTTCCTTTCAAGAAAAAAATAGGTCGCAGAAGTAAAAAGCCTGGAGTCCCGCCTTGCGGCGGACCGAAGGGCTGAGGGCGCAAGAGGCCGTGTGGAAACAGGTGGACGGGGTGGGTGTCATGGGGCAGCCGGCTCCTTGCAAGCGAAGTTCGGGGCCAGCAGGTCCGTGTGTGGCATTCATGTCTGCTGCTCCTGCAGGTGAGCGCCCGTGATCACTTCCACCTGGGCCAGGCTGTCGGGGGACAGTTCGCGCAGGATGTCCATGAAGCCCATGCGCATGAAGCGTGCGGCACGGCGGATGAGCAGTGGGGCGGGGTTGGAGGGCTCGGTGCGCTCCACGAAGGCGGCGATCTCCAGCAACTGGGCAATCGCCTGTTCGCGGTTGCGCGCCGGGGCGGGTGCCGAGCCTGGCGCGGGGTGGGCCACCGTGCCGCCCTCTGTACCGGTTTGTGCGGCCGGATCGGCTTCGGCGGCCGTGTCGGCATCGCCTGTGGACTGGGGCTGCCATTGCTTGAGGGCCAGCAGCAGCTGGCGCAGGCCGTCGAGCTCGGGCTGCTGGTGGCTGGGCAGGTGCTGTTCGCAGCAGGCGCGGATCTGGTCGAGTTCCTGCAGCGCAGGGGTGACGGCCAGCAGGGTTTCGTGGCCCTCGGCATGCGCGCGGGCCGAGGCCATGCGCAATTCGTCAGCGGTCAGGTGCGGCAGGTCCTCGGGCACGTTGCCCCTGGCCATCAGTTCGGCGTCGCGCACGCTGATCTGGCCCAGCGCGCCGCGCAGGAAGTCGGCGTTGCGCAGGTCACGCACAAAGCCTGTCACGTCCGACAGGGTGCCCAGGGCATTCATGCGCATGAAGTAGTCGTCGCCATCCTCGGGCAGGGGGTGGACATGCTCCCAGTGGCGCTCCAGCAGGGCGCCGCACAGCTGCAGGCCCTGCAGCGTGCCGGGCAGGCCGTGCAGGATGGTCCAGGCACGGCACAGCAGCACAGCAACGCGCAGGTCCTTGGTGCGCTGCATCAGTGCCGAGGCCTGGCGCTCCACGTCGCGCCAGTCCGGTGGCTCGGCGGGGATGACGGTGTCGCCGAACTGCTGTTCTACCTTGCCCTGCGCAGCGCTTTCCATGGCCTGGAAATCGTTGTCATAGGTAAGGTCCGGGCCGCAGGGCGGCTCGGCGGCGGTCTCGGTCAGCAGGTCCTGGATATTGGCCATGGGCAGGTCGGTGTTGCTTGGGTATGGTGTGGAGTGGACGGTGCGTTCTGGACGAACTCAGGCGCCCTTGAACAGCCGGGTGAACAGGCGGCGGTGCAGCACTTCGTGCTGGACCACTTCGTCAGGGGCGTGGCGCGGCGTGGCCGAGATCCACCAGACGGAGGTGGTGGAGCCCGGGCGCATGCAGGCGCGCCAGTCCATGCGCGGCAGGCGCGCGGCGTTGCCCTGCGAGGCGCCCATGTCAAGGTCCGCCAGCAGGCTGTGGATGGAGGCGCTGCCCGGCGTGCGGCCGTCCTGCTGGAACGGCCATTGCAGGGTGGCCAGCCGCTCATCGAGCTGCTGGGCCGACAGGGGCAGGCGCCGCGCGTCGATGAGCGCATCACGGGCGCCGCTCAGAAAGCGTTCGATGTCCTGGTCGGACGCCGGCATGCCGGAGCTGCCGTCCACCGTGGCCATGATGGCCAGTGGAAAGAGCCGGCCGATGCGGTCGGAGCTGGGCCCGATCACGCCCACCATGGGCTGGCCCAGGATGGAGGCGGGGCACAGGAAGAACCACAGGGGCGAGTGCACGAAGCGCGTGGACCAGTTGTCGGCCGCATCGCTGCGCAGCTGGTCCATGCCGTTGCGCAGCCACTCGTCCCAGCGCATGGTCAGTGCGTGGGGCATGCGCCGGCCGACGAAATCGCCCTGGCTTGGCAGCTTGCCCCACCAGGCGGCGCAGGGTCGCCGGAGGGTCATGGCGTTCACAGCCGGTCCGGACATTCGAATTCCTCCATGGCCTTGAGCCGGAATGGGTTGAGGACGCTGCTGGTGGTGACTTCCATGCGCAGCTTGCGTCCGTCGATGGTGAAGATCGCCGTGAAACGCTCGGGCGAGTTGCCCGGCAGGATCTGGGCACGGTCGAACAGGCGGTGCAGCGCCCAGGGGCCTTCGGTCACGATGCCGGTGTTCTGGGCGCCGGCAGCCGTGATCTGCAGCCGGGCCTGGCCGGTGCCGCGCGTGCCCGGCCAGGAGACGGCCTTGGGGATTTGCGGGCCGTGCTGGTAGCGCACGATTTCGCCGTCCACGTCCAGCACCATCTGGGAGATGGAGGCGTCCATGTCCAGCGGCTTGATCTCCAGCCGGATGCCGGGCGTGTTGCCGCCTGCGCGGAAGAACACATCGCGGATGGAGGCCGCGCGCTGGAAGGCGGCCAGCGAGGCAGAGCCCCCCACCGGCGTGCCGTCCACACCCTGCTTGAAGGTCCAGGGCACGGTGGAGATGTCCACCATGGTCTGCAGCTGGGTGCGGAAGAACTCGTCCATGGTGCCGCCCGTGGCGAACAGGCGGGCGAAGTCGTCCGTGGTCACGTCGCGCGTGGCGCTGCGCGTGAAGGGGTAGCGGCCCAGGATGGCACGGCGGCAGAAGTCGCCGATGGTGGCGTTGAGATTGCCGCCCAGCGTGCTGCGCACGCTGCTTCCCACGAAGGACGAGGTGGACGTGGCCAGGGCCTCGTACATGCTGTTGAGCGGAGGCGGCACGCGCTTGGCTTCCGAGCGCACCTTCTCCAGCGTGCCGCTCAGCGAAGGAGGCACGCCGCCACCCTGGATCACCTGCTGGCGCGCCGAGGCGATGACGGCCGCCGCCTCGTTGAGCACCTGCAGGCTGGCGGTGATGGGCGCCGGGCCCGAGCCGTTGCTGGTGGCAAGGCGCCGGTATTCGCGGAAGCGGAAGTCCACGATGTCGGCCTCCAGCGTGCCGGTGGCCAGCATGCCGCCCACGTTCAGCGGCTTGCCGGTCAGGCGGCTGAGCTGGTGCTGTTCCTCGCGGATGCGCTGCAGTTTCTCGCCCAGCCAGCTGCTGGTGCTGCCCGAGCTGCTGCCTTCCTGCTGGTCCGGGCGACGGGCCAGCGTGGTCTCGCGGGCCACGGCGCGGATGAACTGCTCCAGGCTGGAGTTGGCGGACGAGTACAGGCGGGCCTGCTCGCCGGCCTGCTCCAGCGAGGCCGTGCGTATGGGGCGGATGTCGGCCAGGAAGGTTTCCCACAGGCGCGCGTACTCCATCAGGTACAGGCGCTTGACCTCGTTGGCCAGCTGGCCCGTGAGCACTTCCTGGGCCACGCTGCGCCGGCCTTCGGCCTGGCCCAGCACCCAGGTTTCCTCCTTGGCCAGCAAGGTGGTGACCTTGGGCAGCTCGTGCAGGAAGAGGCCGTGGTAGCCGTCATAGGTGAACAGGCCGCTGATGCCCTGGGTGAGCGGCTTGCCGCTGGCACGCGCAAAGACCTGGGGCGCCTCGGGACCGCTGGCACGCACCACGCTGAAGTCGGGCGGCAGCTTGTCGCCGGTGTTCAGCAGCTGCTTGAGGCGGCTGTAGGCGCGCTGGGCGGGCGACATCTGGGCCAGGCGCTGGCGCACTTCGGCGACCAGGTTGGCGTCGATGGGCTGGGCGGAGACCACCACGCGGCCGTCGATGAGGCGGTCCAGGTGCTCGGACAGCTGGTCCACCAGGCCGGCCTGCACCAGATGCTGGGGCAGGGTGTTTTCCCAATCGCTGCGCAGCCAGGCCTTGACGAAGGTGGCGTCGAAGTGGTCGGGCTCATAGAGCATGAGATAGGCCTTGAGCGTTTCGTAGCTGGCCTCGGGGCTGCCGGTGCTGACCTGGCGCAGCGAGCGCGCGACATGGCTGCTCAGGCGCGGCAGCCAGGCGTCTTCCAGCAGGCGCAGGTAGGTGGCGTGGGCGGCCGTCTGCACCTTGGGCACCTGCAGCAGGCCCCAGCGCCAGCCCAGCGGGGCCGATTCCTCGAAGCGGCTGCTCTGCGCCACGCGCGCTGCGTGGTTGAGCATGGGCACCAGGGCGACCACGTTGTCGGGGTCGGTGGCCTTGGATTCCTCCACGGCCTGGCGCAGCGTGCCGGCGTTGTCGGCCACTTCGTTCAGGTAGCGCTGGTTGTTCTCGTAGCTCAGCGTCCATGCCAGCGCCGCGCCGCCCAGGGCCAGCAGCAGCGCGCACAGGCCGGCGGCCTGCATCAGGCGCAGCTGGCGCTCCTTCTTGGCGTTGCGCCCGGTCAGGCCGGACTCGTTGAACATCACGTCCTTGAACAGCGACTCCAGGAAGTAGCTGCGGCCCTGCTGTGGCACGGCATCGGCCGGCAGGCGGCCACGCAGCGCAAAGCGGCGCGACAGGGCCGACATCACGCGGTCGAAGGGCATGCCCTCCTGCGTGCCGCTGGTGAAGTAGACGCCGCGCAGCAGCGGCTTTTCCTTGAAGCGCGAGGCGGAGAACGCCGCATCCAGCGTGTCGCGCACCACGTCCTTGAGGCCGGCAAACTGCTGGGGCAGTGCGTAGAGCAGGCTGCGGCGCGCAAGATCGGGCTCGGTCATCAGCCGCTGGGGCAGCAGGCGGTTGATCTGGGCGACCAGGGCGTCGAACTCCTCCATGTACAGGGCGCTGGCGGCCTGCGGGTCGCTCGCGGGCGAGCGCTGGGTCTTTTCGTCATAGGGATAGGTGAAGCCCCAGACCTGGGCGCGCTCCTCGCGGCTCATGGCCCCGAAGAACTCGTTGAAGCCCGCCAGCAGGTCGCTCTTGGTGACCAGCACGTAGACGGGGAAGCGGATGGTCAGCTCCTCGCACAGCTCGCTCAGGCGCAGGCCGATCAGTTGGGCCAACTGCGCGCGCTCGGCGTCGCTGGCACTGAGCAGTTCCTGCACGCTGAGCGTGACGATCACGCCGTTGACGGGCTGGCGTCCGCGAAAGCGCTTGAGCAGCTGCATGAAGCCCTTCCAGGCTGCCTTGTCCTGCTCCGCATCGCTTTCCTGGGTGGTGTAGCGGCCGGCCGTGTCCAGCAGAACGGCCTGGTCGGTGAACCACCAGTCGCAGTTGCGCGTGCCGCCTATGCCGGGGATGGCGCGCTTGCCGAACTGGGCCGCCAGCGGGAAGTCCAGCCCCGAGTTGATCAGGGCCGTGGTCTTGCCCGAACCCGGCGAGCCGATGATCAGGTACCAGGGCAGCTGGTAGATGTAGCGCTTGTTCCAGCGGCCGAACAGGCCGCCTTCGGTCTGGCCGAAGCGGGTCTTGCTCAGCGTGTCCAGTGCTTCCTTGAAGCGCGACTCCAGCTCGGCCACTTCCTCGGAGCCTGCTGCGGGCGTGCCGTCCGCCTCGCGCGGCGAGGTCAGGCGGGCCAGGCCGGTCATGAGGTGCTCGTTCATGCGCTGTGCGCGCCACCAGCGCAGCAGCAGGCGCAGGAACCAGAGGATGAACAGGCTGGCGATGATCCACCAGCGCACGGTGGGGCTGCCCAGCGGCTGGTAGGGCTGGATGAAGACGAGCGGGCCGACGAACCAGATGAGCAGGCTCAGGGCCACCAGGCCCAGAAGCTCCAGCATGTAGCGGTTGAACAGCCATGAGGCGATGCGACGGATCATGGGATCAGTTCCTGGTCTCGGGTGCGGCAGGCAGGGCCTGCAGTTGCTGGTCACGTTGCTGGGGTGCGACCAGCAGGACGATTTCCACCCGCCGGTTCAGCGCCCGGCCTTCTGCCGTGTTGTTGGGGGCGACGGGGTCGCTGTCGGCACGGCCCTCGGCATGCAGGCGCTGGCGGTCGCGCAGCGAGCCGCCCAGCATCTGGGACACGGCCTGGGCACGTTCCTGCGACAGGTTCCAGTTGGACGGGAAGCGCGCCGTGCGTATGGGCGTGTTGTCGGTGTAGCCGTTGACGACGACCTTGCCCGGCACTTCGTCCAGGGCCGCTGCCACGCGGTGGATGACCTGCACGTAGCGGGGCTTCACGACGGTGGCGGCCGGGTCGAACAGGCCGTCGCCGCGCAGGATGACGGTGCTGCGGTCGGCCTCGTCGCGCACGCTGACCAGGCCTTCGCGGATCTCGGGCTCCAGGAACTGGCGCAGCCGCGGCTTGAGCGTGGCGACGGTGGCGGCCGCCGAGGTGCGCGGGAAGCGGATCTCGTTGATGGCGGCGAACAGGTCGTCCGAACTGTTGGACAGCCGGTAGCTGAACCACAGGTAGATGAAGAACGCCAGCAGCAAGGTGATGGCCGCGGCCACCCACAGCGGCACCATGGCCCAGGGCGGCGAGGCCAGGCGTTGCACGCCACGCCAGTGCACGGACAGCAGGCTGCTGCGGTCGCCGCGCGTGGATTCGATGAGCTGCAGCAGGCGCGCCTTCAGCGTCTCCAGCTGGGCGCGGCCGTTGTCGATCACGCGGTAGCGGCCTTCAAAGCCCAGCATCACGCAGTAGTACAGCAGCTCGATCAGGTCGATGTGCTGGTGCGGCGTCTGCACCAGGCGGGCCAGCAGCTGAAAGAACTTCTCGCCGCCCCAGGTTTCGTTGTGCAGGGCGACCAGCAGGCTGTGCTTGGGCCAGACGCCGGCACTGCCCCAGGGCGTCTGGGCGGCGGTTTCGTCCAGCACTGTGCAGATGCAGTAGCGTGCACCGATGATGGTTTCCATGGGCACGCCGCTGGCGCCTGCGCGCTGCTCGAACTCGCGGATGTGCTCGAGCAGCAGTTGTTGCAGCGCGCGCGGGTCCTCGTTGGTGACCATGGCGCGGATCTGGGGGATGAGGTTCAGCAGCCGGTTGGCGGCGGCCACCAGCGGGTTGCCGCCGCTGACCACGTCGGGCAGGTTGGAGCGCAGCGGCTCCTGGCCGGCAGGCGCGGGCGCGGCGCTGGCCGCGCCTTCGGCACGGCCCGTGTCGGCGTCGCCGCCCCAGGGCATTTGGTGGCTGATGTTGGAACTGTTCATGTCGGAAGATGCGTCGCGCCGTCAGCGGCGGATGGCCCAGAACTCCAGTTGCAGGTCGGGGAATTCACCGGAGACGTGCATGGCAAGGCCGCCGGAGCTTTGCAGCTGGTTCCACAGATCGTGCGTGGTGTCCACCTCGAAATAGTTGTAGCCCGCGTGGTAGGGAATCTCGCGCGGGGCAATGGGCAGCGGCCGCAGCGTGACGCCGGGCAGGTGCAGGTTCACCAGGTCGCGTATGCGCTCCACGGGGCCCAGCTTGGTCTGGGTGGGGAAGTGGGTGCGCAGGAATTCCGGCGTGGTCTGGGCATGGGCGGCCAGCACGAAGTCGCAGGTGGTGAGCAGTTCGGTGGACGGGATCAGCGCCACGCGCACGCCGTACTGGCGGTCGTGCAGCGGGATCTGGATGGCGTTTTGCTCCAGCACCGAGGACAGGCTGCGCCTCAGCTCCAGCATCAGCGGCGGGAAGCTGCGCCGCAGGTCGTCATGGTCGTAGGCGGGCAGCACCTCGGGGCGGCGCCGCTCGTGGTCGAAGGTGGTCAGCTCGGCGGCCAGGCGCAGCAGTTCCTCGAACAGGCGCTCGGGGTGGATGCTGGCGGTGCGCACCCAGTGCTGGGCCGCGCCCGTCCAGTGGTTGATGAGCTGCAGCAGCAGGAAGTCGCCGACCTCGCCGATGCCGCCGCGCTCGGGCTGGATCATGCGCTGGGCCAGCACTTCGCCGCGCTGGCGCAGCAGGCCGTGGATTTCCTTGCAGAAGGTGTTGAGCACCGAGCTGGGCCCGTTGTTGACCACGGTGGGGATGAAGCCGGGCTCCAGCAGCACGCCGCCGCTGGCCTGGCGCTCCACCACATGGGCCACGGGCAGGCTGACCCAGCCTTCGGTCAGCTCGTGGGCGGGGCGCAGGCTCAGGCGCAGCCGGCCCAGCTGCACCTCGGCGGGCTGGGCACCCACGTCGTTGCTGTCCGCCACTTCGGTCACGTCGCTGAGATAGCGCGCTGGGCTCTGGGAGCCTTCGCCAAAGGTCACTTCGCTGCCCGAGAAACGGCGCAGCGGCAGCGCCAGGTGGACCACCACGTCCTTGAAGTCCTTGCCGATGTCCAGCGGGGTGGGCGCCTCGTCGTCGCCCGGCAGCTGGAACGGCGTGCCGTCGGGCAGCACGCCGTGGGCCGAACGGATGCCCAGCTTGCCCATGCGCAGCAGATCGGTGTCCAGCTCCAGTTCCGAGAAGCCCCAGAAAAAGGGCTGCCCCGGCAGGCTGCGTGACTGCAGTTGCCGGAACAGGAAGCGCTCCTGCTGCTGGAAGTGCTGGGGCCGAAGGAACATGCCCTCGGCCCAGATGACTTTGCGTTGCCAGACCATGGTGGATAGATGTGCGTTTATTGGGATGCGGGTTGAATGCGGACGGTGACCTCTTCGCGGGTCAGGTGCACCTGGTAGCGCACGGGCTGCAGCTTTTCGGTGGAGCCCATGCCCCACCAGCGCCTGCGCAGCTCCACGGAGTTGGGCGCGACGGCCGAGGCGCGCCAGGTGCTGCGCTCCAGATCGCGGTAGGCGGCGAACAGGCCGAAGGCACGCACATCGGGGTTGCCCTTGCGCTCTATGACCTGGCGCTGGCCGGGTGCGACCAGGAATTCCTCGCGCCGCACGAAGTCGCTGCCCAGCTGGCCGTCGTCCTTGTCCTGCAGGTCGAAGAAGCCGGCGCGGTCGAAGGCGGCGGAGGCGCGCAGCTCGTAGATGCGCAGCAGCACCGGCTTGGGAATGCCTTCACGGTCCGGGTTGATGTCCATGTCCGCCACCACTTCGAATATGGCGGTGGGCACGGCTGTGGGCGCCACTTCGGGCGCGCGGCTCAGGGGGTTGAGGGAGCCGCAGCCGGCCAGGCCGGTCACCACGGCCGTGCCCAGGCCCAAGGCGCCCAGCGTTTGCAGCGCCTGCCGGCGCCCCTGCGATCCCTGCGGTTCCTCTGATCTCCACATGGCTTCTCCTGTCTCGATGTCAGTCATTGGTTTCACGCGGGCAGATCCACACCGTCAGCGCGCTGAGGTTGTCCTGGTGCGGATTGCCGCTGGATACGACGCGGCCGACCATGCGCTGTATCCATTCGTCGGGGCGCTGGCTGGCGGCCAGCAACTGCTCCATTTCCGACTCGTGCATGCCTTCCCACAGGCCGTCCGAGCACAGCAGGAAGACATCGCCGGCCTCCAGGGCCACGGCGTCGGCGCGGATGCTGGGCGGCACCTGGCCCTCGGCGCCAATGGCGCCGGCCAGCACGTTGCGGTTGGGCAGGCGGCGCGGGTCGTTCTCCTCGTACAGGCCGGCGTGCAGCAGCTGCTGCACCAGGCTGTGGTCTTCGGTGCGCAGGTGCATGCGGCCCGCGCGGAACCAGTACAGGCGCGAGTCGCCCCAGTGCGCCCACAGGGCCCGGCCCTGCTCGGGATCGATGCACAGCACCACCACGGTGGCGCTCATGTGCATGCGCGAGGCCGAGGTGGACTGCTGGCCGCTGACGCGGTGCTCCGCCTGGGAAATCAGGGAGGCCAGGCTGGCGGGGGCGAACAGCGGGTTCTCCCGGAAGCCTTCCAGCACGGCCTGCACGGTGAGCTGGGCGGCGAGTTCGCCGTGCCCGTGTCCGCCTGCACCGTCGGCCAGCGTGCAGCACAGGCCGCCGGCGCCCAGGTCCATCAGGCCCATGGCGTCTTCGTTGCTGGAACGCCTGCCGCTGTGGGAGGCGCTGGCCACCTGGATGCTGTAGCGGTGGCCGGCTCCGTCGAGGTAGGCGATCACGGCTGGCCTTTCACGGACTGCTCGGCGTTTTCGTAGGCCTCGACGAAGGTGCGGCCCGAGAAGGCCATCAGGTCGTCCTCGGCATGGCGGCGCAGCACGTCGAAGTTGTGCTTGTAGTCGTCCCACAGCGCGGCCTTGCGGCCATTGGTCAGCAGCTTGTCCAGCAGGCCTGGGTTGGTTTCTGTGCGGCGTTCCAGCTCGGTCGGATCGAACCGGGTCAGGGCCTCGGCATAGGCGGCGCGGATGCCGGCCATCAGGGCCAGCTGGTGCACATGCAGGTCCTGGAAGGCGTCCTGCATGGCAGGCAGCGGCTTCATGAAGCCCGGGAAGGTCTGGTGGACCATCTGCATGAGCACGCCCTCGGAATTGGGCAGGAACTTGAGCGGGTTGTTGGCCCCCGTGGCAATGATGGTCACGCCGGCGCGGAACTCGCGCTTGATCTCGGAGCGCGCGGCCAGCAGGTCGATGGTTCCCTGCACGGCAATGCGCAGGGCTTCGCCGAAAGTGCGCATGAATTCCGGTGTGACCTCGAAATGGGTCTTGGCCGGGTTCAGGCCTGCGCCTTCCATGAAGGCTGCGGCCAGTGCCTGCAGATCGGCGCTTGCGGCCGGCTGGGGCTGCACGGGAATATCGACAGGCGCGGCGGTGGAGGGCAGGGCGCCAATGGGGATGGCGGCGTCGCCCTGGCCGAGGATGCTGGAGGCCGCGGGGATATTGACGTTGACGCCTGCGTCAAGGGGGGGAGCCGAGGCAGCGGCAACGGCAGCCCTGGCGACGGGCGCAACATGGGCAAGACCGGACTTGAAGAGGTCCAGATCCAGTCCATTGGTGGGCAGCAGACCGTCCAGCGCGGCCGGCTCGGCGGGGATCTGGGGCACGGGCGCCGGGGCAGGCGCGGCAACCGGAATGTCCTGTGCCTGCGCCCGTGCCTCTACCTGTACAGGAAGCTGCTCCTGCACTGCAGGAATCACGGTATCGATCACGGGCGGGAGTGCGTGCTGGGCCGGTGCTGCCGCCTCCTGCGGTGGCACCGGCTCTGCGGGCTGTGCATGCGATTGCATGCGCGGCAGATTGAAGGCCTGGCCCAGTTCGGAGCCCCGGCCCGAGGCCTGCTGCAGCGGCTGCGCATCGGGGGGCAGGCCGCCCTGGTCGAACAGCGCAAGCGGGTCGAGCTTTTGGGATTGCTCGAAGCACGAAGGCAGGCCGGTATGGGAGGCATCATGCAAGGCCTCGGTGCTCAGGCCCTTGAGCGGCAGCGTGTGGACCATGCCGTCATGGCGCTGCTGTATCAGCTCACCCGTGCCTTGCGATGGCAGGCCGGCCCAGCCTTCCTCCTGCTGCCGAGCCTGCTGGGGCGGCGGAGCAAAGGGGTCGAAATCATTGGGGATCAGCAGGGGGCGATGCTGCGGCTTGGCGGGCTGCGGCATGGCCAGTGCAGCCTGCTCGGGCGGGATGGCGCTCTCTATCGAAGGCACGGCAGGGGTCTGGATGGCATCCAGGCTCAGTGCCGTCAGGCCTTCCCAGGGATCGGCGATGCCGGGGGCGGCGGCAGGCAATACGTCTGCCAGCGGCGCTGCCTCTGCCAGCGGCGTTGCTTCCGGCAGCGGGGGCTGGACGGCGACGGGAGGCGGGACGATCTGGGGTTGCGGGGCGGCTGTGGCGGGTGGGGCCGCTGCCTGCGTTGCTTGCGCGGCTTGTGTGGCTTGTGTAGCTTGCGCGTTTTGCATTGCAGCCGAAGGCGGTGCCTCGAAAGGCGTGCCCGGCGCCACGGCGGCCAGGGTGTAGGCGCCGATACGGATGCGCGCACCCAGGGGCAGGCCCACTTCCTGGCCCGAACGCACGGGCTGCTCTGCCACCCAGATGGGATCACGCTCGCTCAGGTTCGCAACAAAGGCTCCCTCGGAATCCAGCCTGACCATGGCGTGCACGCGCGCGACGGAAGCGTCCGGGTCCGAGATGATGAGCTTGTTTTGGCCACTGCGTCCGATCGTGCCGCCGGCCATGCCGAATACGGCATGCCAGTGGCGATCGACCGGAACGCCATCGTGGTCCACGACCCTGAGTTCGATTTTGTCCATGGAGTCTTAGGCTAGGCAGTTTTCAGGAAGCGTCGGGATGCCTCAGGAGGCTTTGCGCGCGGGCGCAGGGCGCTTGTTGCGCAGCGCGGCACGGGCGTTGTTGAACTCCCGGCCCCAGATGGGATGGCCCTTTTCGGCCTCGGTCAGCTGGAAGGTGGGGTCCAGGGCCAGGGCCATGTCGAAGTGCTGGCGGCAGGGCTTGCGGCGGCCTTCCACGCAGTGGCTGAAGGCGATGTACTTCAGCGCCTTGACCTGGCTGCTCATGGGCAGTTCCTGTGCGGTGGACAGGGGCGTCAGCGCCGTGATGGCGTCCTCATAGCGGCCGTCCACATAGAGCTGGATGGCTTCGACCAGCTCCTGCTCCTTGATCACCACGGGGTCCACGGGCTTGACGGGCTCCGGAGGCTGGACCACGGTCGGGGCCGGCTCGGGCTCCACGGGCTTGGGCGCGGTTTCACAAGCGGCCAGGCCGAAGGCAACGGCCAGGGCAAGGGTCAGGCGCTGGATGGAGTGAGGAATATTCAGGGTCATGGACATGGTCAGCGGGCATCAAAGTCATGGGAAAGGGTCACCGACTGGCCGTCGGTGATGCGGATCACCTGCCGATAGCTCTCGAAGCCGGGATTGCGCAGCTCCACCGTGTGGGAGCCTGGCGCCAGCTTGAGCAGCACGACGGGAGGGGTGACGCCGGACGGTTTGCCGTTGATCAGCACGTTGGCCCAGGGGCTGACCCTCAGGCGCAGGTTGTGATCTGTCCGTGGCGTCTCAGACCGTGCGGCCAGCGCGGCGGAGCGCGCTGGAGCAAGGCCGGGTGTCAGGGCGGTGATCGAGGTGATCACGCGGCTGTTCAGTGCAAAGCCACCAGCCGTGGGTGCCGCAGGCGCCGTGCGCAGCCGTTGCGCTGAAGGGCAGCGCTGGATCCACCGGTCCTGGGCGCGGCTGTAGGCGTCCCGCCACGGCGTACCCGTGGTTTCGTAGGCTTGCAGTGCAAAGCCCGGGTGTGCGGAGAACGCGGAGTCGAAGGCCGCCTCGCAGCGCGCCCATTCCTTGTGCGTGCAATAGGTGTAGGCCAGGTACTTGTGGGCGGAGGCCCGCTCCATGGGATCGGCCAGCCCGCCAAACAGCGCCGCCTGCAGCGCACGCTCGGCCTGGGCCAGGTCGCGAGCCTCGAACAGCGCAATGCCCTGCGCCAGCTGCGGGCGTCCTGCCGAGCCGGTTTGGGCCGGCGCTGCCTCTTCGCATGCCGCCTGGGAATGCGCCAGGCAGGGCAGGCCGAGCACTGCAGTGCACAGCATCCATCGCCAGCGGTGGTTCATCAGTCGAGCCATGGGCCGCGCTCATTCGAAAAGATGGTTCACGGTCACCGACTCGCCCTTGGTGACCGTGATGGTCTTGGTCACCGTAGAGGCCGCACCCGGGTTGCTGATGTCGATGCGGTACTCGCCCTCTGGAAGCTCCATCTGGGTCAGCGGCGGGCTGGTCCGTGCCGGGGCGCGGTTCACGGAGACATAGCCCCAGGGCACGACCCGGAACACCACCTTGCCCGTGGCCGCTGCGGGCTTGACGGGGCGGGCGTCGGTCTTGGGCGGCTCGGTGGGCAACGGCTCGGACCCGGTGGCCACCGTGACGGGGACGACGGGCGGGCTCTGCTCGGGCTGCGAGGGGGCAATCTCGGGCAACGCGGCCTGCTGCTCGGGCGCGGTCATCGGCTGCACCTGCTCCGTGGAGGCCAGCGAGGCCTCGTTGAGCAATTGCTTGAGCAGCGCCTGGGCCTCGGTGCGGTGCTGTCCTTCGGGGAAGCTGTCCAGGTAGTCCTGCAGGCGGGCCAGGCTGGACTGGCTTTGCGCCTGCTGCCAGGCCAGGCTGTCGCGTGCTGCCAGGGTCTTGGCGCGTGCCTGGTCCTGGGAATGGTCGTACCACAGCACGCCGCCGCCCGCGATGGCAGCCAGCACCAGGGCGCCGATGGCCAACGGTACGGCCATGCTGCTGCGCCTGGCCTTGGGCGCAGCCTGGGGCCCCGCAGCTGGAGGCCGGGCAGCCGAAGGCTTGGCCTGGACGGCCGGCGCTGCGGCGGGCTGCTCGGGAACGGGTGCCGGTGGTGAAGCCGGAGCCTGAACCGTAGCCTGAGGCGCCGGCATGCCTGGCAATGCCTGGTCGATGTCGATGAACGGCCCGTTGCCCAGGCCCATCGGGTCGGCTGCAGAGGCCTGGGGCGCAGATGGGGGTGCCATCTGAGGCGTGGCCATGGCAGTAGGTGTGGGGGCCGGCGATGCCGGGGCCACGGGTGGAACCGTTGCAACAGGCGGCACGGGCAGCACAGATGCCACAGGCATGACCGTCGCCACGGGCGCAACCTGTGGGGTGGGTGCGGGAACGTAGGTTTCCGTGATCGGCAGGAACCGGGGTGTCTGCGCCGATGCCGACTCGCTGGCCATGGCGGCCTGAACGGCCGCAGGCGTCGTGATCGGGATATAGATGGGGCTGGGGCTGGGGCTGGGCTCCACAGGCGCAGGCGCCGCCCGGTTTTCGGCAGACAGGCCCAGCAGGCTGCGCAGTTCGGCAATCGACTGGGGCCGGTCCTGCGGGCGCACGGCCAGGGCTTTTTGCATGCCCTGCAGGAAGGCGTCGGAGTAGCCGGGAACCTGCTCGGAAGTCAGCGGCTGCATGGGGTCCGTGACCATGCGCGCCACCGAGGTGGCAGGAGTGCGGCCCGTGGCGGCCTGGTGAATGAGGGCGCCGACCTGGTAGATGTCCGTCCACGCGCCCTGGGGCATGGCGCCGTCGTCCACGTACTGCTCGATGGGCGCAAAACCGGGCTTGAGCACCATGGTCAGCGCCTGGGTCATGTCACCGATGATGCGGCGCGCGGCGCCGAAATCCAGCAGCACGGGGCTGCCATCGCGCTGCACGAAGATGTTGTCCGGCGCGATATCGCGGTGGAAGCAGTCCTGTGCATGCAGGACCTCGAGCACATCGAGCAGCGGGGCCAGCAGGGTGCTGAGCTGGGCCTGGTCGATGCGGCCCGACGATGCCTGCAGCACGCGGCCCAGCGTCTGGCCCTCGTAGTGGCGCATCACCATGTAGGCCGTGCCGCCGGCTTCGAAGAATCGGTAGACATGCACCAGGGTGGGGTGCGAGAAGCGCGCCAGCAGGCGGGCCTCGTTGATGAAGCTGCGCAGCCCGGCGTCGAACGCGCCACGGTGCTGCGAGCGCACATGCACCTGATGGGAGCTTTGCCGTCCGGCCAGGGCCGAAGGCATGTACTCCTTGATCGCAACCTCGCGGTCCAGCGAGAGGTCACGGGCCTTGTAGACGATGCCGAAACCGCCTTCGCCGATGACATCGAGCACGCGGTATTCGCCAATCTGGACACCTGCCGGAAGGCAGTTGGTCGAACATGCTGCTTCGCTATCCATGCAATCCCACCCAAGATGTTGTTTCACACCCTGGCGGGCGATGTCTGTCGCGCAGCCAGGGTGCCGAACCTGTTCGAGGCCATTGGACAAGGAGAAAGCCGGCATCACACCGGCAATCTGTCTCTGTAAACCGTTGGTTTTCCTCAATCAGCCTATTGTCTGAAGCCAGGGGCCAAAGACGAGCGTCATGGATTCGTCATGAATACAAGATCGTATTTCAATCGGACTCCGAATGCGGCGTGAGTGTAGCTTGAGTTCCGCAAAAAGCCATGACACGAATCGAATGGATATGAGGTGGATACATTTTTTTTCAGATGTATCCTCCGTAACAATTCAGTCTGCTCAATTGTTTGTATTTTGCCGGCCTTATCCACTATCATCGCGGCTCCAACAAAGGAGGGCGGTTCACGACAGTGAGGATTGCAGGCGATTGTCAATACATTCCTTGACCATCCAGGGTATGCGCCGCACTGATCTGAATCACGTGTTAAGTGAATCGGTTTCGTGCGCTCTACCCGAGAGTGGTTTCCCCTTTGTTCGCGTGTGAACTATCCGATGCAATCAGGCTATTGGGTTGCATGCGAACGTTTAATCCATTAGTTCGAGAGGTGTGCAATGTCCGTTGATATGTTCATGAAGGTCGAGGGCGCCAGTGGCGAGTCCCAGGATTCCAACCACAAGGGCTGGACCGACATCGACTCCTTCACCTGGGGTGCTACCCAGCCCAACACCATGTCCAGCGGCGGCGGCGCCGGCGCCGGCAAGGTGAGCTTCCATGACCTGAACGTCATCGCCAAGGTGGACAAGTGCTACCCCGCTGTGCTCAAGCACTGCGCCACGGGCAAGCACCTGGGCCAGGTCGACATCTCGCTGTGCAAGGCCGGCGGCTCGCAGATCGAGTTCACCAAGATCACCCTGACCGACGTCATGGTGACGAACGTGACCGTCAGCGGCGCCAACTCCTCCGACACCGTGACCGTGAACTACTCGTTCCAGGCTGCCAAGGTCAAGACCCAGTACTGGGAACAGACCAACCAGGGCGGCAAGGGCGCCGAGAGCCAGATGGGCTTCAACATCAAGGAAAACCGCGAAGCCTGAGCTTCCTCCCGCAGCTGTGCTGCTGCGGCAACCCGCGTCGGACTCGTCTGGCGCGGGTGTTGCCGTGGACGTGCGGGAATATGGCCTCCATCTATCGATGGAGGCTTTTCAGTATGGAAAGCTGAAATCAGGCTGTTGGGGGAATATCGGAGAGACGTGCCTGGAGGCCGCGTGGGTAACCGCGTGCCTGGCTGGTTTTTGTGTCATTTTTTGACGTGGGCCAGCTTTCCATTCCTGTCAAAAGCTGAATGTCGTTAGGCTTGTCAATCTTTGACAAACACAAAAACCCATGGCCGCAGGCATGGGGATCGACTTGCTCGCTGCACTATCAATGTGCAGAAAATTTCTGATAAAAATGGATTGCCGTGGATATGCGCAGGATTACCGCGCGTGGGTTCCTGTGTCTATTGATCAGGCACATTGAATGCCTGGTGCCGGGGCCTGCGAACCGTTGTGGTGCGTTTGGCCCGTACTGCGGCGAGTGGCGGAGCATACACGAACATCGGACGTTGTCGAGAATATTTTTGCCGGTCCAATTATTAAAACGCAATTCGTTTCTTTAATAAATTCCACTGCCAACTTGTGTACAAGAAAGAGTACTAAATGCGTGAATGGACCATTGCCCATTGCCGGCGTGCAAATCCGTCAGAGAGATTGCAGCAGCAATCGGCGTATACCCTGTCACCGGCCGCAAATCTGCACGGTGCCGAAGGCATGGCTTCGCACTTTTCCATCGCCTTGAGCCGGGTCCTGGCTGGCCTTGGCTGTCGCCAACGGCAGGGGCGGTGTTCTCCAACCGGCATGGCAGTCGCATGAGCATCGCGGTTGCCTCCCCGCCCGTGTGCGAGACGCGCCAGGGGCCTGCAAGCAGCGCGCACTCGCTGGCCGCGCAGATCTACGCTTGCCTGAAGAACGACATCTTCGACTTCCGCCTGCTGCCCGGCGACCGCTTCAGCGAAGGCGAAATCGCCACGCGCATGCAGGTCAGCCGCACGCCTGTGCGCCAGGCGCTGTTCTGGTTGCAGCGCGATGGCTATGTCGATGTGCATTTCAAGAGCGGGTGGCAGATCAAGGCCTTCGACTTCAAGTACTTCGAGGATCTCTACGAGGTGCGAACCCTGATGGAGACCAGCGCCGTGGCCAGCCTGGTGGGCGAATCGCTGAAGTCATTGCAGCCGTTGCGCGAAGTCTGGTGCGTGCCCGAGGAGCAGCGCGAGACCGACCCCGCCGTGGTGGCCTCGCTGGACGAGGCCTTCCATACCGGCCTGGTGGCCGCGACCGGCAACCAGGAGATGGCGCGCATCCACCTGGACATCACCGAACGCATCCGCATCATCCGGCGCCTGGATGTCATCAAGCTGCCGCGCGTCTCGGCGACCTATGACGACCATGCCGCCATCCTCGCGGCCATCGAGGCTGGCGATGCGGCGCGGGCCCAGTCCTGCCTGCGGGAGCACATCGCCGACAGCCGGGCCGAGGTCAAGCGCATCACGTTCTACATGCTGCAAACGGCGCGCGAGCGCTATGGCGCCCTGACGCAGATGGCCTGAGGGCCGCAATGTGTTGCTGGAGGGCCTCTTCGGAGGCCCTTTTTCATGGCCGGGCCGCTGCGGGAAGGCGGCGGACATTCGTTCCGGCGCAGGAAAGCCTTCAAGTCGTGGGCAAGGGGCCTGCTTTTCCCCGCATCGCTGCGGCGGCGTCCCGGTAGTCTTCCTGCCAAACCGTGGACGGGCCTCGCGCCCGGGCCATCTGCCAACTCACAGGGAAGAGAACATGAGCATCAGAACCGACAACCTGAACGTGCAAAGCCTGCTGGCCCGCGCCCAATCCAAGCTCAACAGCACGACGCAGGCGGCTTCGGATTCGGCCGGCAAGAAGAGCGCTGCGGAGACCGGCGCCACCAAGACGGACAGCACCAAGACCGAGACCACCGAAGCGGAGAAGGTGCGCAAGCTGGCGCCGTCGCTGACCAAGGCGCACGAGCGCATTGCGGCCCAGGCCCAGGCGGGATCGACCTCGCTGTCGGCGTTGGGGCAGTTCAAGTCATCCCTGGTGGACCTGGCCTCGGCGGGCAAGGATGTGGCCGCGCTCTCGGCCACCAGCACCACCCAGTCGGTGCAAGGCGCGCTGGAAAAGCTGGTGGCGCGCTATAACTCCAGCGTTGCCAAGGGCAGCGTGAGCGCGGCGGCCGGTTCTTCCTCCGATGTGGGTGCCACCCGTGCCCTGCGCGAGCTGCGCTCGGCCATCATGAGTGTCACGGGCAGCGCGACCGCGCCCAGCCTGGGCAAGCTCGGCATCGTCCAGCGCCAGGACGGCACGCTGGCGGTGGATGCCAAGGCCCTGGAAAAGTCCATGGCCGCCGATGCCGCCGGCGTGACCTCGGCCCTGGCCGGCATTGGCAAGGCGGTGGAGAACAGCGCCAACTCTGCGCTGTCCACGGGCAGCCGCCTCAGCTCGTCGATGGCCAGTCTGGGCGACCGGGTCAAGACGCTGCAGCAGCAGCAAAGTGCGGTGGTTGCCACGGCCGAGAAGCTGGGCGACTCCCTGGTCGGTTCGGCCAACTGGAACCGCATGGTGCTGGACGCCTACCTCAAGAACTGATTTCGGCACCATCCCCGCCCTGCATCCTGCTCCCGGAAAACATGAAAAACCTGCGCATCGGCCTCCGTCTCGGAGGCGGCTTCACCATTCTTTTGCTGATCATGCTGTTGATCAGTGTCACCAGCATCGTCAGCATGGGGCACATGGCCCGCTCGACCACGGAAATCACCGAGGTGGCCCTGGCCAAGGAGCGGATGATCAGCGACTGGTTCCGCAACATCCACTCGGGCTCGCGCCGGACCACGGCCATTGCCAAGAGCAGCGATCCTTCGCTGGCCACCTTCTTTGCCGAAGACGCGGCCGAGTCCTCGCGCCAGTCGGGCAAGCTGCAGGACCGCATCGAGCCGCTGCTGCAGACGCAGGAAGAAAAGGACATCTGGGTCGAGATCAAGAAGGCGCGCGCCGGCTACCTGGCGGGCCGCGACGTGGTGACCAAGGCCAAGGCCGAAGGCCGTGCAGAAGATGCCGAGCGCCTGTTCACCCAGGAGTACCAGCCCGCCACGCAGCGCTATATAGAGATCGTGCAGCGCCTGCTGGACATGCAGCGCGCCGCCATAGACAGCTCCGCCGGTGAAGTGCAGGTGCGCTTTTCTGCCAGCCGCGCCACCATCATCGCCGTGGTGTCCCTGGCCGTGGTGCTGGGCGCGCTGGCCGCGTGGTGGATCACGCGCGGCATCACCGTGCCGCTGGCCGAAGCCCTGCGCGTGGCGCGCACCGTGGCCAACAACGACCTGACCAGCCGCATCACCGTTGATTCGCGCGACGAAACCGGCCAGTTGCTGCAGGCGCTGCGCCAGATGAACGACAACCTGGCCCAGGTCGTGGGGCAGGTGCGCTCGGGTGCGGACAGCATCGCCACGGCTTCGGGCGAGATCGATGCGGGCAACCAGGACCTTTCCTCGCGCACCGAGCAGCAGGCCAGCTCGCTGGAGCAGACGGCTGCCGCCATGGAGGAGCTGACCAGCACGGTCAAGCAGAACGCCGAGAACGCACGCCAGGCCAATCAGCTGGCCGCTTCGGCATCGCAGACTGCGGTGCAGGGCGGCAAGGTGGTGGCGGGCGTGGTGGACACCATGGGCGGCATCAGCGAGTCCAGCCGCAAGATTGCCGACATCATCGGCGTCATCGACTCAATTGCCTTCCAGACCAACATCCTGGCGCTGAACGCTGCCGTGGAAGCGGCACGTGCCGGTGAGCAGGGCCGTGGCTTTGCCGTGGTGGCGGGCGAGGTGCGTGCGCTGGCCCAGCGCAGCGCCTCGGCGGCCAAGGACATCAAGGACCTGATTGCAGACTCCGTGTCCAAGGTGGACGCGGGCACGCGCCAGGTGGCCGAGGCCGGTCGCACCATGGACGGCATCGTGCAAAGCGTGCAGCAGGTCAGCGACCTCGTGGCCGAGATCACGGCCGCCAGCCAGGAGCAAAGCAGCGGCATCAACCAGGTGCACCAGGCGATTTCGCAGATGGACACGGTGACCCAGCAGAATGCCGCGCTGGTCGAGGAAGCAGCTGCCGCGACAGGCTCGCTCAAATCCCAGGTGAATCAGCTGGCAGCCGCCGTGAGCGTGTTCCGCATCGACGGCGTGGCGCCGGCCCGTGCAGGAACAGGAGCAGCCTCGTCTTCAGTACCTGCCGCGCGCACGTTCTCTGCGGCAGCGCCCATGCGTCCTGCGGCCCGACCGCTGGCCGCGTCCGCCCCAACTGCTGGCACTGCACCCTCTGCTGCTCCACGCAGCGCCTCTGCCGCCGCAAAGCTGCCTGCCGCCAGGCAGACCGTGGCGGCCAAGGGCAATGACGACGGGGACTGGACTTCGTTCTGAGTCCGTCCGGCTCCGGTTGAGTTCTGCCGGGTTTGGCCGAGTTCAGCTACTTGGGGGCGCCCAGTTGGTACTTGGAGCCCTCGCCCTGGCCATCGGTAATGGCGGCGGCCTGGCCAGCGGCCGGGTTCACGCCGCCGGCATCTTCCTTGTTCGTGGCTCCTGCGCCGCTTGCGGGCTCCGATGCCTTGGCGGGCAGGGGCGCGGCGGGCGGCAAGGGCTCGTGCGGATCACCCTTGGCATGGGGCATGACCTGCTCGGCCATGATCACGGGCTGGCCCAGCAGGGGCTTGTCCGGCGGGGGCTGGTTGAAGCGCGGCACTTCGGCCATGGGAAATCCCGCGCGCGTTGACGAGGTCTCGCCCGAGCAGGCGGCCAGCGTCAGCAAAGAGGTTGCGGCGACGCCCAGGGCCAGCCGTCTGGCGAGTGTCGTGGCCTGCACAAATTCATGGGGCATGGTTGTTCTCCGATGTCGATCTTCCGGCCGACATGCTCCCATGTGTCCAGGACTGGTGGCGTAGGTCCATGCCGGATTCCCGGTGACAGGCCACCGCAATCCTTGCTCAGGGCTGGCTGCCGCTGGCCTTCCACGATCCATCGGACTGCTTGCAGAACCAGAAGCGCCAGTTTTCCGAGGTCTTTTTCAGGCGCACATCGGCCGACAGCAGGCGGCAGCTTCCGGCCGAGCCGGTCTGCACGGTCTGCTGCGGCTGCAAGGCCATCGTCACGCGCTGGTTGGTACGGTTCGGGCCGCTGGTCCATTCGGTCACGGAGCCGTCGGCGGCCTCGTTGAGCACTTTGGCCACGGCGGCCTTTGCGTCGGGCAGGTCCCTGGCGGGAATGCGTGCGGCGATGGTGTCGTTGAGGAAGATCGACGCTGCGGCATTGGCGCTGGTGGACACCAGCGAGGCGGCGGCGGCCAGCGATGCGACGGTGAGGGCAAAGGTTTTCATGCAATGGTTCCTGGAGTGTGGGCCGACGACCGCAGCGGGATGTCGGAAGGAAGGTATCGGGCCATGTTAACGGCTGCCGTGGTGGCGCCGTGCGTCGCGCACCGCTGAAACCAGCGCGGACTGCGGCCGAGTGTGGTCGAGTGCTGCCGAGGGCCGCGCAAAACCGTTACAGTCCCTGGCGGATTCCTTCGTCCATTTCCGCCAGAAATTCCACTGCATGCCACGATCTTCCAGCCACCAGACCACCCAGCGCTTTGCCATTCCATGGACGCTTGTTGCAGGCTTTGGTGCAGCGGCCCTGGCCACCCTGGTCATCGCTTTCGTCAATTTCCGGGCGTCCGAGGCGCGAGGCCAGGCCGTGGATGCCATGGACCGCACCACGCTGGCCATGCGCCAGCTCAGCCAGCTCAATGCCTCGCTCAAGGATGCCGAAACCGGGCAGCGGGGCTTTCTGCTGACGGGTGACCAGGCCTATCTGCAGCCCTACCAGCAGGCGCGCGATGTGCTGCAAAAGCAGCTGGAGGCGCTCAAGGCGCGCACTTCCAGCGACTCCGTCCAGCACCGGCTGCTGGACCAGATCGAGGACATCTCGACCCAGAAGCTGCGCGAGCTGCAGGAAACCATAGACTTGCGCAAGGCCGGCGACCTGGACGCCGCCATGGCCCTGGTGCGCCTGGACGTGGGCAAGAATGCCATGGACCGGCTGCGCGAGCTGATCGATGATCTCTACACCCGCCAGACCCGTGAGCTGGAGCAGCGCCGCCAGCTGTGGGTGGAGGCATCCACCACCTCGACGTACTACTCCTGGGGCGGCTCCCTCATCTTGCTGGGCCTGATCCTGGCGTCGGCTGCGCTGACGGTGCGCGAGTACCGCGTCAAGGCGCGCCAGTCGTGGGTGACGTCCGGTCTGTCCGGCCTGGGCCAGCAGTTGCAGGGCGACCGCCGGCTGGAAGACCTGGGCCAAAAGGCACTGGAATACCTGGCCACCTACCTGCGCGCCGAGGTGGGTGCCGGCTATGTGGTGGACTGCGCCGACGGCGGTCTGCGCCTGTTCGGCGGCTATGCCTTGCCGCGCGAGCGCCTGCAGCACAAGCTGCTGCCCGGCGAGGGCCTGGCGGGCCAGGCGGTCACCTCGCGCAAGCTGCTGCATGTCAGGGACGTGCCCGCGCAGCACCTGCCGATTTCCTCGGGCACCGGCCAGTCCAGCCCGTTGCAGCTGATGGTGGCGCCCGCCATGGAGAACGGCGAAGTGTTCGCCGTCATCGAACTGGGCTTTCTGCGCGGGGTGAGCGAGGCAGAGCGCAGCCTGCTGGAGCGGGCGTCCGAAATGCTGGCCGTGGCCATCCGCTCGGGCCTGGACCGTTCACGCCTTGAGACCTTGCTGGAAGAAACGCGCCGCCAGTCGGAAGAGCTGCAGGCCCAGCAGGAAGAACTGCGCGTGAGCAACGAGGAGCTGGAGCAGCAAAGCCGCATCCTGCAGGAGTCGCAGACGCAGATGGAGCACCAGCAAAGCGAGCTGGAGCAGACCAATGCCCATCTGGAGGAGCAGACCCAGCAGCTGGAGTACCAGCGTGAGCAACTGCTGCGCGCCCAGGGTGCGCTGACCGACAAGGCGCACGAGCTGGAGCTGGCCAGCCAGTACAAGAGCGAGTTCCTGGCCAACATGAGCCACGAGCTGCGCACGCCGCTGAATTCCACGCTGATCCTCGCCAAGCTGCTGGCCGACAACAAGCCCGGCAACCTGCAGGCCGATCAGGTCAAGTACGCACAGACCATTCATGCGGCGGGCAGCGACCTGCTGGCGCTGATCAACGACATCCTGGACCTGTCCAAGATCGAGGCCGGCCAGGTCAGCGTCCTGGTGGAGCCCATGACCATCGCCACCGCCTTGCAGGCGCTGATGGAGCCGCTGCGCCCCATTGCCCGCGAAAAAGGCCTGGAGCTGACATGGACGGTGGACCCCGGCGTGCCGGCCTCCATGCAGACCGACCCCATGCGGCTGGCCCAGGTGCTCAAGAACCTGCTGTCCAACGCGCTCAAGTTCACGGCCAAGGGCTCGGTCGAACTGCAGGTGTCCCGCGTGCCCGGGGGCATGCTGGCGTTTGCCGTGCGCGATACCGGCATCGGCATTGCCGAGCAGCAGCAGCAATTCATCTTCGATGCCTTCCGCCAGGCGGACGGCAGCACGCATCGCAAGTTCGGCGGAACGGGCCTGGGCCTGTCGATCTCACGTGACCTTGCCGTGCTGCTGGGCGGCACGCTGACCGTCTCCAGCACGCCGGGGCAGGGCAGCGTGTTCACGCTGACCGTGCCTGTGATCCTGGAGCTGGTGGAGCCTGGCCAGGCCTTGGCTGCCGCGCCGCTGCCCCGCCCGGCGCGGGAATCGCTGGCGAATGCGCAGACGCAGACACAGACACAGACGCAGGTGCCGGTGTCATCGCCCGCGTCCGTGCCCGCCGTCGCCTCGGCCCATGTCGCGCCGGCTGCGCCCGCGTTCGCGCCGGCCATGTCGCCAGCCATGTCTGCGCCGATGTTGCCTACTTCGTCCGCCGCGAATGCCCTGCGAAAGAGCGGGCAGAGCGGGCGCCGCATCCTCGTCATCGAGGACGATCTGCGCTTTGCCGACATTCTTTCCGAGCTCGCGCGCGAGATGGATTTCGAATGCGATGTGGCCAACACCGCGTCCGACGGCCTGGCCATGGCGGCAAGCAACCAGCCCAACGCCATCGTGCTGGACATCAACCTGCCCGATTTCTCGGGCCTGGGCGTGCTGGACCAGCTCAAGCGCAACCCCGTCACGCGCCACATTCCCGTGCACGTGGTCTCGGTGGCCGACTATTCGCAGGAGGCCATGGGGCGCGGCGCCGTGGGCTACGCGCTCAAGCCCGTCAAGCGCGAGGAACTGGTCCATGCCCTGAAGCGGCTGGAGGCCAAGTTCACCCAGGACCTGCGCCGCGTGCTGGTGGTGGAGGACGACGAGCGCCAGCGCGAGAGCGTGCGCCACCTGCTCAGCCGCAGCGATGTGGACATCGTCTGCGCGGGCACGGCGGCGGCGGCGCTGGAACATCTGCGCGGCGCCACCTTCGACTGCATGGTGATGGACCTGAACCTGCCCGACATCAGCGGCTACGAGCTGCTGCAGCGCATGACGGACCAGGACGATGTTTCCTTCCCGCCTGTCATCGTCTACACGGGCCGCGCGCTCTCGCGCGATGAAGAGCAGCAGCTGCGGCGCTTTTCCAAGTCCATCATCATCAAGGACGCGCGCTCGCCCGAGCGCCTGCTCGACGAGGTCACGCTGTTCCTCCACCAGGTGGAGTCCGAGCTGTCGGCCGAGCACCGCCAGATGCTGCAGGTGGCGCGCAGCCGCGAGTCGGCGCTGGAAGGGCGCACGGTGCTGGTGGTGGAGGACGATGTGCGCAATGTGTTCGCGCTGTCCAGCATCCTGGAGCCCACGGGCATCCGCGTGGAGATCGCGCGCAACGGGCGCGAGGCGCTGGAAACCCTGGAAGCGCGGGGCACGGCGCAGGCCGGCATCGACCTGGTCCTGATGGACATCATGATGCCCGAGATGGACGGCTACACCGCCATGCGCGAGATCCGCAACCGCCCGCAATGGCGCCGCCTGCCCATCATCGCCCTGACCGCCAAGGCCATGAAGGACGACCAGGAGAAATGCCTGGCCGCCGGTGCCAACGACTACATCGCCAAGCCGCTGGACGTGGAGAAGCTGCTGTCGCTGGTGCGGGTGTGGATGCCCAAGTAGCAAGGAGGACGCGATGCCTCAGCTGAAAAATAGCCCCCACGCTCCCCTTGCTGCGCAAGGTCCGCTGCCCCCCAAGGGGGACGCTTTTCATCTTGGGGCGGCCCGGCGATGAAAAAAGCCCGTACCGCCGACATCGAGCAGCGCCTGCTGATCGATGCCATCTACCACCGCTACCACTACGACTTCCGGGGCTACGCCCAGGCCTCGCTCAAGCGGCGCCTGCAGTCGGCCCTGGTGCAGTTTGACTGCAAGACGCTGTCGCAGCTGCAGGACCGTGTGCTGCACGATACAAGCGTGTTCCCGGCCCTGCTCGAGTACCTCACGGTCCAGGTCAGCGACATGTTCCGCGACCCGACCTACTTCCGCTCGCTGCGCACCGAGGTCGTGCCGCTGCTGCGCACCTATCCCTCGCTCAAGGTCTGGGTGGCCGGCTGCAGCGCGGGCGAAGAGGTGTATTCGCTGGCCATCCTGCTGCATGAAGAGGGCCTGCTGGACCGCACCCTGATCTACGCCACCGACATCAATCCCCATGCGCTGAAGGCGGCAGAGCAGGGCGTGTTCGACATGGCGCGCGTGGCGGCATTCACCGACAACCATGCGCGCTCGGGCGGGCACAGCTCGCTGTCGCACTACTACACGGCGCGCTATGGCCGTGTAGTCTTCGACAAGGGGCTGCGCGAGCACATGGTGTTCTCCGACCACAGCCTGGCCACCGACAGCGTGTTCGCCGAGATGCACCTGGTGTCCTGCCGCAACGTGTTGATCTATTTCGAGCGCGAGCTGCAGGACCGGGCGCTGGGCCTGTTCCGCGATGCGCTGTGCCATCGCGGGTTCCTGGGCCTGGGCTCCAAGGAGTCGCTGCGGTTTTCAGGGCATTCGGAGGCCTTCGAGGACTTCGTGCTCGAAGACCGCATCTACCGCAAGAGGGCCGGGCTGTGATGCCCGCGACCACGAACACACCCGCCTCGGACGCCGCCACAGCCTACGAGGCCATCGTGATCGGCGGCTCGGCCGGCGCGCTTGATGCGCTGTCCGTGGTGCTGCCCACGCTGCCCGCCAGCCTGCGCGCTTCGGTGCTGGTGGTACTGCACTTGCCGCGCGACCGGCGCAGCCTGCTGGGCCAGCTTTTCGGGCCGCGCTGCGCCCTGCCGGTGCGCGAGGTGCAGGACCAGCAATGGCTGGAGCCGGGCTGCCTGTACTTTGCGCCGGCCGACTACCACCTGCTGGTGGACAGCGGGCCCAGGCTGGCGCTGTCGCTGGATGCGCCCTGGCATTTTTCGCGGCCCTCGATCGATGTGCTGTTCGAGTCGGCTGCCGACTGCTATGGCGAGCGCCTGCTGGCCGTGCTGCTGTCCGGCGCCAACGAGGATGGCGCCCAGGGCATGGCCAGCGTGCACGCGGCCGGCGGCCTGGCCGTGGTGCAGTCGCCAGACAGTGCCGCAATGCAGACCATGCCGCGGGCGGCCCTGGCCCGCGTGCCACAGGCCCAGGTGCTGGCGCCGCAGGGCATTGCCGCGCTCATCGCATCGCTGCACGGCCAGGGGAGGCTTTGAATGTCCATTCAGCGCGCTCCCACCAGACAAAATACCGAGAGAGAATCCATGTCCCAAACAGATCGCGTCAAATGCCTGATCGTCGATGACATTGCCGAGAATCTGATCGCCATCGAAGCGCTGCTGCAGCGCGACGGCATCGAGTTCCTCAAGGCGCATTCCGGCCCCGAGGCGCTGGAGCTTTTGCTCGACCATGGCGATGTGGCGCTGGCCCTGCTGGACGTGCAGATGCCCGAGATGAATGGCTTCGAGCTGGCCGAGCTGATACGCGGCAGCGAGCGCACGCGCCACATCCCGCTCATCTTCATGACGGCCGGCTCGCGCGAGCACAACTGGCAGTTCCGCGGCTATGAAAGCGGCGCCGTGGACTTTCTGTACAAGCCCATCGACCCGCACATGCTGACCACCAAGGCCAACGTGTTCTTCGAGCTGCATCAGCGCAAGCAGGCGCTGGCCCAGCAGCTGCAGGAGCGCACCGAGGCGCTGCGCATCAACGAGATGTTCATGGCCGTGCTCAGCCACGACCTGCGCACGCCGCTGCAGTCCATCAAGGCGGCGGCCACCGTGCTCACGCGCCAGCCCGATCCCGGCAAGGTGGCCAACATGGCCGAGCGCATGCTCAGCAGCAGCCAGCGCATGTCGCGCATGATCGAGGATCTGCTGGACGTGACCCGCATCCGCCAGGCAGAAGGCCTGCCGCTGTCGCCCCAGCCGGCCAGCCTGCAGACGCTGCTGCAGCGCACGCTGCAGGAGGTGGAGACGGGCTTCCCGGAGCGGCGCCTGGAAAGCGAGATGCTGGGCAATCTGGAAGGTATCTGGGATGGCGAACGCCTGTGCCAGGTGCTGACCAACCTGCTGGGCAATGCCATGCACCACGGAGATCCCGCGCAGCCGGTGCAGGTGACGGCCGATGGCCGCCAGGACGATCGCGTGTCCATCACGGTGCGCAACGGCGGCACCATTCCCGCCGAACTGCTGCCCACGCTGTTCAACCCGTTTCGCGGAGGTGAACGCCGGCCCGGCCAGCACCAGGGACTGGGCCTGGGGCTGTTCATTGCGCACCAGATCGTGCGTTCGCACGGCGGGCGCATCGATGTGCGCTCCGCCGACGGAGTGACCAGCTTCAGGGTAGAGTTGCCGCGCGAGGCGGCGGTGGGAGGCTCCAAGGCCGTGCTGTGACGGCGGGAGCCGGGGGGCGCCGGGGGGCGCGAAAGCGCGAACGCTTCAGTGGGCGGGGTTGCCGAGCGCTTCCTGGATGGAGTCCAGCAGCGTCTCCAGGTCCTCGATCTCGAAGGGCTTGAGCAGGGTCCGCACATGGGGACCCCAGGCCGTGGGGTAGGGCCCCAGGTCGTAGCCGGAGCACAGGATGATCCAGCGCTGCGCATCGGCCTCCAGCAGCTGCCGTGCCAGGTCGGTGCCTGACAGGCCAGGCAGGCTGACATCGGAAACCACCACGTCGAAAGGCTGGGCCGCATCCAGTTCCAGGGCCTGCTCGGCGGTGGCGCAACTGGTCACGAAGCGTGATTCGCTCTCCATCAGCAGGCCAATGGTTTCGCGCAGGTCGGCATTGTCTTCAACGTACAGGATTCGCATATCTCTTTGTTGCAGTGCATCATGCTGCTATCAAAAAGGCAGCATTGACGAGGGCTGATCATCCACACCCTCGGGCGGCCATCGCGTAGGACAGCATGCAAACTTTTCTGCCGCCGCCTGCATGGAGGCCGAGGCTATGGATTGTGCAATACAACGAAGAACGCCAGAACAAGGTTTGCGCGCGTTCAGCTGGTGGAGGCCTGCGGCGGGTCCAGAACATGCTTTTGCACGAGCAGGAATTCATCCGCCTGCCGTGAATAGTCCCAGCGCGTGAGCTGTCGGCGCCAGGCCGGGCCCTGTCCAGCCGAGTCCTGCTGCTGCTCCAGCGTGAACAGGCTGTTGGGCGCATGCGCGCGCAGCCGCAGCGATACCGCAGTGCCCGCCTGCGCCGCCCACAGCCCCGGCAGCGGCTGGACCAGGCCGGGGTCATGTCCATGGCCTGACAGCACCAACTGCGCTCCTGCGTCGCGCCAGGCCGCCAGGGCCGTTGCCGCGCGGTGCGGGCGGTGGCTGCGGTCCTGCGCATGGGCGGCTGCCAGCGGGTGGTGGCTGACTACAATGCGCCAGTCGCCGGGGCTGGCCTGCGCCAGCCTTTGTGCCACCTGCCGGATCTGGCTGGCCGACAGGCTGCCGCGCTGGTGGCGCCACCAGCGCGTGGTGTCCACGCCAATCACGCAAAAGCCCTGCTCTGCGCACCAGGGCTGCAGTTCGGCACTGATCCAGCGGGCGTAGCGATCATGGGCATGGCCGCCCAGCCTCTCCCACCAGGCAAGCAACGGCAGATCGTGGTTGCCCGGCACGACCAGGCGGCGCGGTACGGGAAGGGCATCGAGAAACTCGCGCGCCTGGGCAAACTGTGCGGCCGTGGCACGCTGGGTCAGGTCGCCGGAGACCACCAGCAGTGCCACGGGCAGACGTGCGGCCAGTCTTGCCGCGGCGGCGCACACGGCCGGATCGTGGGCGCCGAAATGCAGGTCCGACATATGCATGAGCAAAGCCATGGGCGTTCCTTGTCCCTTGATGATCAGGAGGAGGGCGCGGCCTCGCCCGGCACGACCAGCCACAGCGGCTTCTCGCCCAGGCGAAAACGAATGGGCGGGGCCATCCATTCGCGCTCGCCATCAAAGGCCACCTTCAGGCGCCGCGGGCGCCGGCCTGCGGGCTCTGCCACCAGCTCGGTGCAGGCCAGGCTGGCCACGGCATCGTCCTGCGCCAGCCGTCCCAACACGGCATTCCAGACCACGCGCGCCGGGGCCTCGCTGGCCTGCGGCAGCAGCAGCACGGCGGCCAGGTGCTGGCCGTCGGCCACGGCGCGGGCTTCGGCAATGCCCACGCGCTCCAGCTGCATCGGGTTGTTGCCAACGAACAGTGTGCTGGCCAGGTGTTCCTGCTGCTGCAGCGGCGCCTGGCGGTCGGAGCGCAGGGCGATGCGCCAGCGGCGCGCGCTGCCACCGCGAAGAATGCTCCAGATGGAGGCCGCAATGGCCACCAGCCGCGTGCGGCCAAAGCGTGTGGACGCGCGCTCGCGTTCGTCCAGCAGGCGCGGGTACAGGCCCAGGCTGGCGTTCACCAGGAACAGCCGTTCGTTGACCAGGCCTACGTTCACGGGCCGCATCTGGCCGGCCTGCAATGCCTGAAGAATGTCCTGCACGGCCTGGGCGGGGTCCAGCGACAGCGCCTGCTCGCGGGCGAAGTAGTTGAAGGTGCCCAGCGGAACCACGCCCATGGGCACGCCCCGCGCCCAGGCTGCGGCGGCCACCGCATTGATGGTGCCGTCACCGCCGGCGGCCACGACCAGGCCGCCATCCTGGCTGGCCCTGTCCACGGCGCGGGCGGCCAGGTGCACGATGTCGGCGCGTGCGCCAGGCACATGCCACTGCACGCTGCGCTGCTGCAGCGCGGGCACGCTGGTGAGGCGGGCGCGCAGCTGTTCCAGGTCGGCGCCTGGGCGCAGCGGCACGATCAGGTGGATGGGGCCGGCGGGGTCCAGACGGGGCGGGGGCGGCTGGCTCTCGGAATAGGTGGGCGTCATGGAAGGTGGGAGGCTGGAACAGGCGCCGATTGTTTCGTGGATTGCACCCGCATGTGCACCGGATCATGCAAGCGGCACACGTCAGCCAAAGCCGACAGGCAGGGCCCCACAAAGCAGCAGCGGCTCACCAGCGGCTCGTCAGCGTCTCACTGGTGGCTCACTCGGGCCAGGGAGAGCGGTACTCCAGCATCTGCGCCAGCGGCACCGGCCGCTCGAACAGATAGCCCTGTGCATGCTCGCAGCCCAGGGCATGCAGCAGCCTGGCCTGGGCCTGCTCCTCCACGCCTTCGGCCACGACCTTGACGCCAAAGCCCTGGGCGATGCGCAGCACGGCGGTCACGATGGACTTGTCGGATTCGGACTCCGGCAACTGGCCGACGAAGCTCTGGTCGATCTTGATGCAGTCAAAGCGCAGGCGGCTGAGATAGGCCAGGGAGGAGTAGCCGGTGCCGAAGTCGTCAATGGCAATCTTCACGCCCAGCGCGCGGATGGCGGCAATGCGCTGCAGCGTGGCGTCGCTGTCGTCCAGCAGCATGGATTCCGTCAGCTCCAGGGTCAGCAACCGGGCGGGCAGGCCGCTGGTGGCCAGTGCCTGCTCCAGCGTGGAGGCGAAGTCGGACTGGATGAGCTCGCGTGCCGACATGTTGACGTGCAGCTCGAAGTCAGCAGGCAGCTGGGGCAGGTGGGAGGCGATGTCGTGCGCCGCCGTGCGCAGCACCCATTCGCCCACGCTCAGGATCAGGTCCGACTCCTCGGCCACCGGAATGAAGACGCCGGGAGGCACCATGCCGCGCGTCGGGCTGTTCCAGCGCACCAGTGCCTCGGCGCCGACCATGCTGCCTGTGGCCAGGTCCACCACGGGCTGGTAGAACACGCGCAGCTCGTTGCGCTCCACCGCCTGGCGCAGCTCCATGGCCAGCTGCGTGCGGCCCAGCATTTTCTGCGCCAGGCTGGGCTCGAACAGCAGGAAGGGGTGCGAGCCGCGCTGCGCCTCACCCAGCGCAATGCTGGCGTTGCGCAGCCACTCGGGCAGCGCGCCCGGCAGCAGCTCGCCGCTGACGGCGCCCGCGCAGGCGCGCAGCACGATGTCGTCCTTGCCCACGGAAAATGGCTGGTCGAAGATTTCCAGCAGATGGCGGCATTTGTCCTGCATCTGCTGCGGCGTGCAGTCATGCAGCCACAGCATGGCGAACTCGTTGCTGGCCGTGCGCGCCAGCAGGGCAGGAAACTGCAGATGGTGGTTGCGCAGCCGCTCGGCCACGGCCCGCAGCAGCTGCTCGCCCGTGCCGTGGCCCACATCGTCGCGGACGCTGCGGAAATTCTGCAGCTCCAGCAGGCACAGCGCGGCAGGGCAGGGCGTGTTGGCGGCTGCCGCCGCATCAGCCTGCTCGATCAGGCCGGCGCGCGTGAGCAGCTGCGTCAGGCTGTCGTACTGCAGCAGGGTGCGCATGTGCTCGAAGGATTCCTGCAGCCGCTGCGCCATGTTGTGGAAGGCCGAGACCAGGGACGATGTCTCGACCAGGGAGGTATCCGGCAGCGCCCCTACCGCGCTCCAGTCGCCCTTGGCCAGGCGGTTGGCCGCATCGGCCGTCACCGCCAGGGGGCGCAGCGCCCGGCGCAGGCACCACACGCCCAGCCCCAGTCCCAGCAAGGCCAGGCCGAAAGCGAGGACCAGCGCATGGCGGCTGTCCGCCCGCATGCTGCTGACCAGATCGGATTCGGGCTGCAGCACCAGGATCCGCCAGTCGATGCCGCGTGCATCGTGGAATGCGGTGACCTGGCCGTGGTACATCTGCCCCTGTTCCTTGAAGCTCAGGTTGATGGTGTTCCGGGGGGCCGCTGGCGCCGATGAATCCGCGCTCAGATGCGCAGGCAACAGGGCGGCCAGGCTGCGCAGTGCAAGATCGGGGCTTTCGGACAGCCGCAGGCGCACGGGCTGGTCATAGGGGCCTTCGCGCCGTTTCAGCACCGACAGCTCGGACGAGTGCGCCACCATGTAGCCCTGTGCGTCAACCACGGCGATATGGCCGTTGCCACGCAAGGGCTCGTCACGCAGAAAGCGGTTCATGCTGCTCAGCCGCACATCGGCGGCCACCACGCCGGCCAACTGGCCGGACACCCGCACGGAAGTGGATGCGGAAATCGTGGCATCGCCCCGGTCGCCAGTCACCGTATAGATGGGCGACCAGTGCGGGCCGTCTTTGTGGATGGCAGGCTGGTACCAGGGGCGCACGCGGGGGTCGTAGCCGGCAAGGCTGGACATGGGCGGGCCGGGCTCCAGCCCCTCGAAGATCTGCAGGGCGCCCTGGGTGCTGCGGTCCTGAAGAATCAGGCGGTAGCGGCCATCAGGCTCCAGCCGCACGCCCGTGTATTCGCCTTGTACGCCGCCAAAGCTCAACAGGCTGATCTGGTGGTGCTGGGCATACAGCTCGGTGAATGAGCGTGTCAGATAGCCATAGATGGGGCGCAGGTCGCCGGGTGTGTAGAGCGCCTGCCGGGCCACGGTTTCGGCCAGGGCCTGCTGCACGCGCAGCGGGGTCTCCAGGTAATCGGCCAATTGGTGGCGCGTGGTGGTGGACAGGGAGTCCAGCAGCCGCAGGCTTTCGCGGTTGATGAGTTGGTCCACCTGGCGCTGCTGCCATGCCGCCAATAGCCCGGCCGTGACCACGAACACCGCTATGAAGGGGGCTGTGACTGCCGTGCGAAGTGAGAGCCTGAAGGCGGGCATGCAGAGGTTTCCGTAGCGTGCGCCGGGCAGCCAAGGGCCGGATCTGCCTGCGACAGCGGCCATTGTGCAGTGCCTTCGCAGCCCTGCGCAGCCGCCGCCGCAGTCCGCGCCTGGGCGCTCCTGTGGTTGATAGGAAAATTTGTTGGTAAATGGTTTTCGGTAGAAAAAATGAATTCTTGATGGCGATTTACCAGAACGCAAAGGCGGGCCGTGGCCTGCGCAAAGCGGGCCATTGCGCCATTCCGTTTACATATTCGTTTACAAATTGATCGCCATTACATGTAGACATCACATGTAATGGCCGCTATGGTATCCGCATGGAACAAAAGACATCAGCCCATTACCAGCGCCTGCACCGGCAACGGCTGCGCGAACAGGGGCTGGTGAAAAAGGAGGTCTGGATTCTTCCAGAGTACGGCGCGGCATTGCAGCAATTGGAAAAGCAAATGCGCGTGCCGGGATTGCAACCGGAATCAATGGTTCTCATCCACAAGGAGGGCGGCATGGACAACAGCAGACAGGCATATCGGGATATTCACGCCTTGGCGGGCGATCTGCAGCAATCGGCACTGGTGCAGGGCGGCCGGCTCCATATCGAGGTGCTGGAAGGCGCAGACGCAAGTTTGCTGGTCAGCCTGCCCGAATTCGGCGATCTGCCGGTGCATGTGGCGCTCTCGGGCGACCAATTGGTGGTGGAGGCCTTTCTGTGGCCCGCCGACCAGGTGCACGACCGCGCCGGTCTCAACGAGCAAATGCTGCGCCTGCAAAAACTGTTTCCCTTCACCACGATGGCGCTGGAACCGCAGGCCCACGGCGGCGAGGGCTATGTGATGTTCGCCGCCCTGCACGCCAGCAGCAGCGAGGGCGACATCATCGCCGAGATCCTGACCCTGGCCGACAGCGTCATCCAGGCCACCGAGGCACTGGCCCACTACCTGACGCCGGTGCCCGCACCCGCGTCCGCATCCGCCCCCGTGCAGGCCTGACGCCCCGCCCGTTGAAGACACTGAGCCCCTAGGAGATCATCATGACCATCTGGAACAAGCTGGTGACAGCGTTGCGCGGCGCCGCCCACGAGGCCGGCGAGGCGGTGACCGACAGCCAGGCCCTGCGCATCCTGGACCAGGAAATCCGCGATGCCGACAGCGACCTGAACAAGTCCAAGGAAGCGCTGGCCGACATCATGGCCAAGCAAAAGCTGGCGGCCGGCAAGCTCAAGCAGACCCAGGAACGCATTGCCGAATACGAGGGCTATGCCGTCAAGGCGCTGGACACCAGCGACGAGGCGCTGGCGCTGGAAGTGGCCGGCAAGGTCTCCGTGCTGGAGACCCAGCGCGACGAGGAGCAATCCCAGCTGGACGCCTACACGCAAAGCGTGGAGCAGCTGCGCGTGGCCATACAGACGGCGCAAACGCATATCAAGCGCCTCAAGCAGCAGGCCGACACGGTCAAGGCCACGGAAAGCGTGCAGCGCGCCCAGGCCACGGTGGCCGGCCGCTACGCAGGCTCGCAGACGCGCGTGCAAAGCGCGCTGGATTCTCTGGAGCGCATCAAGCAAAAGCAGGCCGAGCGCGGTGCGCGCATGGAAAGCGCGGCCGAGCTGGCGCGCGACAGCAGCGAAGATGCGCTGGATGCCAAGCTGCGCGCTGCCGGCATCACGCCCCAGGCGGGCAATGCGCAATCGGTGCTGGAACGCCTGAAGGCGCAGCGCGCCGCAACTGGCGGAAAAAACGCTTGATGCGCGGCCGTTGTCCAGGCAGGCACTGCCAGGCCTGCCGCCTCGGCTGCCGGATTTGAGGGGAGGGGAAAAACATGTCTGCGTTCCTGCAATACGCGTTTGGCTTTCCGACTTTCATCTTTGGCGCCTTGCTGCTGTTCATGCTGCTGTACTGGCTGATCGCCATGCTGGGCCTGCTGGAGGTGGACTCGCTGGACCACTGGGTGCTGTTCGACGGCAGCGACCATGCTCACGGCGTGGAGCATTCGGTCAGCGCGCTGGCCGGGCTGCTGCTCAAGGTGGGCCTGGGCGGCATTCCGCTCACGGTCATCCTCACCGCGCTGTTCCTGATGTCCTGGCTGGCCTCGTATGTGCTGTGCCATTTCGTGCCCATGCCCCAGGGCTGGACCCTGGTGAACCTGCTGACCGGCTCCCTGGTGGCAGCGGCAGCCATGGTGCTGGGCTTTGCCGCCACCGTGCTGTTGCTGCGCCCGCTGCGGGGCATCGTCAACAAGGTGGCGCCTGCAGAGGAGCCCAAGGTGCTGCTGGGCCGTACCGGCCTGGTGCGCAGCGCCGTGGTGGACGGCACGCAGGGCTACGGCAGTGTCGAGGACGGCGGCGCAGGCCTGAACGTGCAGATGCGCTCGCCCGAGCGCGCACTGGGCCGGGGCACCGAGATCGTGCTCATCGAGCACCTGCCCGAGCACAACGCCTGGCGCGTGGTCAGCAAGGCCGAGTTCGACGGCACCGAGCTGCCGCGCTAGTTCCGGGATTCCCACAAGGCCCGAGCGTCCGTTCGGCGGGCGCGGCCTTTCCGTTTTTTCAGCGTTTTCACAGATAGCAATTCACAGGGGAGATTCGCATGAACATGAGCAACATGGAGTGGTACATCGTCGCCGGGGTGGTGATCGGTTCCGTCTTCGTCGTCATCCTCGGGCTGTTCGCCCTGGTCAAGGCCTTCTACATCAAGGTTCCGCAGGGCACGGCGCTGATCATCAACGACACCACGTCGCAGCCCAAGGTCAAGTTCACGGGCGGCCTGGTGCTGCCGGTGATCCACAAGAAGGAGTTCATGCAGATCTCGCTGCTGACGCTGGAGATCGACCGGCGCGGCAAGGAAGGCCTGATCTGCCGCGACAACATGCGCGCCGACATCACCGTGGCCTTCTACCTGCGCGTCAATGAAACGGCGGAAGACGTGCTCAAGGTGGCCAAGGCCATCGGCGTGGACCGGGCCTCGGACAAGACGGCCGTCAACGAGCTGTTCAACGCCAAGTTCTCCGAGGCGCTCAAGACCGTGGGCAAGCAGATCGAGTTCGTCAAGCTGTTCGAGAACCGCCAGGATTTCCGTGACCAGATCATCCATGTCATCGGCAACGACCTCAACGGCTATGTGCTGGAAGACGTGGCCATCGACTACCTGGAGCAGACGCCCAAGTCCTCGCTGGACCCCAACAACATCCTGGACGCCGAGGGCATCCGCAAGATCACCGAGCTGACGGCCAACCAGAACATCGTCACCAACGAGCTCGAGCGCAACTCCGACCTGGCCATCACCAAGAAGAACGTGGAGACCAAGGAAGCCATGCTGGCGCTGGAGCGCCAGCAGGCCGATGCCGAGGCGCGCCAAAAGCGCGAGATCGCCACCATCCAGGCCCGCGAGCAGGCCGAAACCCAGAAGGTGCAGGAAGAAGAGCGCCTGAAGGCCGAGCAGGCGCGCATCCAGACCCAGGAGCAACTGGACATCCGCGAGGAAAACCGCCAGCGCGAAGTGGCCGTGGCCCAGCAAAACCGTGAGCGTGCCGTGGTGATCGAGGTCGAGAAGGTCACGCGCGCCAAGGAACTGGAGATCGTGGCCCGCCAGCGCGAGGTGGAGCTGCAGCGCATCGATAAGGAAAAGGCCATCGAGGTCGAGAAGGCCAACATCGCCAACGTGGTGCGCGAGCGCGTGGTGGTGGAAAAGTCCGTGGCCCAGGAAGAGGAACGCATCAAGGAAGTGCGCGTGGTCTCCGAGGCCGAGCGGATGAAGCAGGTCACCGTGCTGACCGCCCAGGCCCAGGCCGAGGAAGACATGGTGCGCCAGGTCAAGAAGGCCGAGGCCGAAGAGGCTTCCTCGCGCCACAAGGCCGTGGAAGTCACGACCATGGCCCAGGCCGAGCTGGAAGCGGCCAGCAAGACCGCCGAAGCCAAGAAGAAGCTGGCCGAGGCCATCGAGGTCGAGCGCGCCGCGCCCGGCCTGGCCGATGCCAAGGTGCGCGAAGTCACCGCCGCCGCCCTGGAAAAGGAAGGCCTGGCCCAGGCCCGCGTGATTGCCGAGAAGCTGATGGCCGAAGCCAAGGGCCATCAGGAAAAGGGCCTGGCCGAGGCGCGCGTCATCGAGGCCACGGCCGACGCCAACGAAAAGCAGGGCCTGGCCGATGCCAAGGTGCTGGAAGAACGCCTGCTGGCCCAGGCGCGGGGCGAGGCCCAGGTGGGCGCCACCAAGGCCACGGTCACGCGCGACGTGGGCATGTCCGAGGCCGATGTGCTGCGCGACAAGCTCTTCGCCGAGGCCAAGGGCCTGACCGAGAAGTTCACCGCGCTGGCCTCGCTGTCCGACCAGGCGCGCTCGCATGAGGAGTTCCGCATGCAGCTGGAAAAGAACTTCGAGCAGGCGCTGGCCGCCATCGAAGCCAACAAGAGCGTGGCCAAGGACCAGTCCGAGGTGCTGTCGGCCGCGCTCAGCAAGGCCAACATCGACATCGTGGGCGGCGAGGGCGCCTTCTTCGACAACTTCGCCAAGGCGCTGTCCGTGGGCAAGGCCGTGGAAGGCGTGGCGGGCAAGAGCCCCATCGTGCAGGACCTGATCAGCAAGTTCCTCAGCGGCAAGGGCGGCGCATCGCTGCTGAACGCGCTGGGCGACGGCAAGGGCCTGCCGCCCACGCAGAGGGTCGACTGAACGGTCGATTCAACGGCCGCCTGAACGGGGCGGCCGCCCGGCCGCGCCCTCCACCGGCTGCCCAGCCTCCCGCATCCGCCTTCCTCCGCCTGCCTGCCTGCCTGCCAGTCAGCTGGCCGGGGAGGGCGTGAATGGTCCCTGACACGCGAAAGCCCGTGACGCCCATGTCCCAACCGTCCCCATCGTCCTCACAGTCCCTGTCCCCCGACACCGCGGCCTCCGCCGTGGACCAGGCAGTCGCCAGCGGCGGCTCCTACGAAGTGCTGGCCAAGCGCCTTGACGGCCAGGGGCAGGCGCTGGAGACGCTGGCACGCCAGCTCAACGAGGAGCGGCTGGAGGAATTCGGCCGCAGCCAGATGGAAGTCATCGGGCGCATGCGCGTGCGCACCGAAAACAACTGCCTGGGCCGCGACATCGCCCAGGTCGGCGGCTATCTGCTGTTTGGCTACAACGTCTTCATGGGCCTGAAGCAGTCCACGCGCGTGGAAGACGTGTTCGTGCTGTACCGCCTGCACGAGGGAGAGCAGGGCTACGAGGTCACGCCGGTCGATCTCAAGGACAGCTTTCTGGGCATACAGAGCTTCGTGCAGGACTTCCAGGAGCTGTACGCCTACTACAAGAACACCCGGCTGATGCAGCTGGCCGTGCGCGACGGCAAGCTGCTGGCGAGCTTCCAGATTGGCGAGCGCCTGTCCGATGTGCGCGTATTCCGCTGGTCCGTGCCCGTCGATGGCCAGCCCATCCGCTACATAGACAACCGGGGCGAGCGCGACATCGAGCTGCCCGCACCGCATGACTTCGAGTGGCAGCGCGCCGGGCGCGAGCAGCTGGTACAGGGACGCCATCCGCACATCAACATCCTGGACAAGGTCTTCGTCGAGACGCTGGGCGGCGACCTGACCATCAAGGTCGAGAACAACACCAACGACGGCCTGGGCATCTACCGCGAGCCCGTGCAGGAGAAGAACCAGTCGCTGGACGACGCCGTGTTCGAGTACGCCGCCGTCGGCAGCCTGATCCTGCTGAAGATCCTGCCCTACCGCGAAGAGCAGTGGCGCTACCTGATCTTCAACACCCTGTCGCGCCAGGTGCTGCGCATGGACGCCATCGGCGCGGCCTGCATCCAGCTGCCGCAGGACCACGGCATCATCTTCCCTGGCGGCTACTACCTGCAAAGCGGCGAGAACCGCTCGTTCGAGCAGAACATGCAGGGCATGCGCTACCGGCGCAGCATCCGCTCGCCCAACGGCGAGGATGTGCTCTACGTGTTCTACGAGCCCGAGAGCGGGCGCATGGCGCTGTTCAAGTACAACCTGATCGAGCGCGCCCTGCAGCCGCCCATCATCGGCCACGGCTATGCGCGCATGGACGACGGGCGCGTCGTCATCTTCGCGGCCGAGAGCAACGAGGCCTCGCGCGTGCACCCCATGCAGGTCTGGCGCACGCCCTTCGCCTCGGACGACTATGCGGCACGCCAGCCGCAGCGCGACAGCTTCCTGGGCCGCATCGGCAATGCCGAGCTGGTCAGCGGCATCTCCGACCTGTACAGCGTGCGCAAGGAAATCGCGGCCACCGAGGTCTCGCTGCCGCGCTACGAGCGCCTGATCGACACAGCGCGCCGCCTGTTCGAGCGCTACCACTGGCTGGGCGCGCCGCAGCTCAAGGGCGTGCACGAGACCCTGCTGGGCATCGTCGCCACGGGTGATGCGGTCATCGACGAGTACGAAAAGGTCGAGAGCATCCGCAACGCCTCGGCCAAGGCCATGGGCGAGGTTTCCAGCCGCCACGGCCAGTTGCTCAAGACACTGCGGTTGGCCGACTGGAAAAGCATTGGCGAGTACGTGGACGCGCTCACCCAGCTGGGCCAGTTGCGCGGCCAGCTCATGGCCACGCGCGACCTGCGCTATGTGGACCAGGCCGCCATCGACACCATGGTGCAGGGCGTCAACGAGGCCCAGGCCGAAGTCTCCCAGCGCACGGCCGCCTTCATTGCCACCGACGAGGCCATGCAGCCCTATGCCGACCAGCTGCAGGCGCTGGACCAGGCCGCGCAGGCGGCAGCCACGGTGGCGCAGATCAACGAGCCGCTGGCGCGCATGGCCGACATGGCGGCCGCGCTGGACATGCTGTCCGAGCTCATGGGCAGCCTGTCCATCGACGACGCCACGCAGCGCACCCAGGTGGTGGATCGCATCTCCGCCGTCTACGCGCGCCTGAACCAGGTGCGTGCACGCGCCGAGCAGCGCCGGTCGGGCCTGGGCGGCGCCGAGAACGTGGCCCAGTTCGCCGCCCAGCTGGCGCTGTTCTCGCAAAGCATCGTCAGCGCCCTGGGCCTGGCGCAGACACCCGAGAAATGCGACGAGCAGCTGGCGCGGCTGCTGGTGCAGCTGGAGGAAATCGAAAGCCGCTTCGGCGAGCACGAGCAGTTCCTCGGCGACATCATGGCCAAGCGCGAGGAGGTGCTGGAGAGCTTCGAGGCGCGCCGCCAGTCGCTGCAGGACGAGCGCCAGCGCAAGGCCCAGGGCGTGCTGGACGCGGCCCTGCGCATCGTGCAAAGCCTGCCCAAGCGCACCGAAAAGCTCGCCAGCGCCGACGCGCTGCATGCTTTTTTTGCGGGCGATCCGCTGATCGGCAAGCTCAAGGAGCTGGCCCAGCGCCTGCGCGAGCAACTGCATGACCCGGTCAAGGCCGACGACATCGACGGCCGCGTCAAGAACCTGCGCGACCAGGCGTTTCGCGCGCTGCAGGACCGCACCGAGCTGTACGAAGGCGACGGCGCCATCATCCGCCTGGGCCGCCACCGCTTCAGCGTGGGCAACCAGGAGCTGGACCTGACCCTGCTGCCGCGCAACGGCGAACTGTTCCTGCACCTGGTCGGCACCGAGTATTTCGAGCCCATGGACAACCCGGAGCTGGCCGCCCTGCAGGCCTACTGGGATGCCTCCACGCCGGCCGAATCGCCGCAGTTCTACCGGGGCGAATACCTGGCCCTGGAAGTGGTGCTGGCCGCGCGCCAGCGCCGTGACGGCTGGAGCGAGGCCCGGCTGGCCCAGTTGCTGCCCGACGAGGCGGCGCTGACCCAGGCCATCCGCGAATTCTCCGCGCCGCGCTACCGCGAAGGCTATGAGCGCGGCATCCACGACCATGATGCGGCCCGCATCCTGCAGGTGCTGCTTCCCCTGCGCGATGCCGCTGGCGTGCTGCGCTTTGCGCCCGACGCCCGTGCGCTGGCCCTGCTGTTCTGGAGCGCACAGGCCCAGGTGCAGCAGCCGCAGCTGGCTGCCGCCATGGCGCAGTGGCCGCTGCGCGCCCAGCAGGCCCAGGCCATGCAGCAGATGTTCGGCAGCGAGGCCGAACAGCTGAGCCTGCGCACCGACATCTCCGAGCGCCTGCGCGCCTATGCCGAAGAGCGGGGCCTGCTGCGCGACCTGCTGCCAGGACAGGCGGCGCCCGCAGACAGCGATATCGACAGCCTGATCCACGGCGCCGCCGACTACCTGCAGGCCGAGCTGGCGCAAAAGGCCGTGCGCTTTTCCTTCTCCAGCTACAGCCAGTCGGCCATTGCCGCGCTGCAGGCCGCCGTGCAGCAACAGGCCCAGCCGCTGCAGCGCTGGGAAGAAATGCAGGCCTACTGGCAGGGCGAGGACCGGCACGACAAGGCCGTGGCGCCGCTGGACCAGCGCTGGCGCAGCGCGCTGCACTGGCTGCAGACCGCCTGCCGCGCGCTGGACGACGGGCAAGGGCAGGCCTGGCTGGCCTATTGCGGCGAGGCCGCCGCCTGGCTGTGCTGTGCCGGCCAGTTGCCCTGCAAGGTCAGCAGCGTGGACCTGCGCCACGAAGTGCCGGGCCTGCTGGGCCAGCATCCGCGCATTGCGGACGGCCGCATGTGGCTGCAGATCGACGACCTGGGCCAGCGCGCCGCGCGCCACTTCCGAACCTTTGTTCCCGAGTTCGGCCGCTACCAGGCGCTGCGCCAGCAACTGCTGCAGGACTGGCGCTCGCGCGTGCGGGTGGAGGAATTCAAGGCCCGGCCGCTGTCGTCCTTTGTGCGCAACCGGCTCATCAACGAGATCTACTTGCCCGTGATCGGCGACAACCTGGCCAAGCAGATCGGCGTGGCCGGCGAGAACAAGCGCACCGACCAGATGGGCCTGCTGATGATGATCTCGCCGCCCGGCTACGGCAAGACCACGCTGATGGAGTACGTGGCCAACCGCCTGGGTCTGATCTTCATGAAGATCAACGGCCCGGCGCTGGGCCACTCCGTACGTTCGCTGGACCCGGCCCAGGCGCCGGACGCCACGGCGGCCAAGGAGCTGGAAAAGCTCAACCTGGCGCTGGAGATGGCCAACAACGTGATGCTGTACATCGACGACATACAGCACACGCACCCCGAGTTCCTGCAGAAATTCATCTCGCTGTCGGACGGCACGCGCCGCATCGAGGGCGTATGGAAGGGCCAGACCCGCACCCACGACATGCGCGGCAAGCGCTTTTGCGTGGTGATGTCGGGCAACCCGTACACCGAGTCGGGCGAGGTCTTCAAGATTCCCGACATGCTGGCCAACCGCGCCGACATCTACAACCTGGGCGACGTGCTGGGCGGAATGCAGGAGGTGTTCAAGCTCAGCTATATCGAAAACAGCATGACCTCGAACGCCGTGCTGGCGCCGATGGCCACGCGTAGCCTGCAGGACCTGTACCTGCTGCTGGACAAGGCGCAGGGCCGGGAGGTCTCGGGCAATGCGCTGTCGCACGACTATTCATCCGCCGAGCTGCGCGAGATCGAGGCCGTGCTGGCCCGCATGGTGCAGGTGCGCGAGCTGGTGTTCAAGGTCAACCAGCAGTACATCCAGAGCGCCGCGCAGGACGACGGCTACCGCACCGAGCCGGCCTTCCGGCTGCAGGGCAGCTACCGCAACATGAACAAGCTGGCCGAGAAGATCACGCCCGTGATGAACGACCAGGAAATGCAGCAGATGCTGGCCGACCACTACCAGGGCGAAGCGCAGATGCTGACCACGGGCGCCGAGGAGAACCTGCTCAAGCTCGCCGAGCTGCGCGGGCAGATGAGCGACGAGGACAGCGCCCGTTGGCATCAGATACGCCAGCAGTTCCTGCGCCGCCAGGCCGCAGGCGGCGCCAATGCCGACGCCGCCACGCGCGTGACGGCACAGCTGGTCGACCTGGTCGCCGCCACGCGCGAGGTGGCCCAGTCGGTGTCCCAGTCCCAGCAGCAGGCGGTGCAGGAAGACGCCGCCGGCCAGGCCCACGCATCGGCAGCGGCCGCGCAGGCCGCCGCCAGGGACGCTGACCAATCCCAGACGCTACAGGCGCTTCAGGCTCTGCTGGCGCGGCTGCTGCAAACCCAAAGCGCGGCAGGCGACTCGCTGCACGGCATACGCGAGCTGATGGCGCAAAGGGCGGCCAGCGAGCCCGTCGGCACCCAGGCCAGCACCCCGTCGGAGGTGCAGGCCGCCCAGGACCGTCAGGCCCTGGTCCACATGCTGGGCCAACTGCTGACCCGCTCGCTGGCCCAGTCCCTGGAGCCCGTGGTCACGCACCTGGACCAGGCCCGCCGCCAGCAGCTGGGCCTGCACCGCGTGCTGATGCAGGTGGCCACGCGCATGCAGGAGCAGATCGACGCCCAGCGCGCGGGCCGTCCCGTGCCGGCTGCGGGCGCCATACGCTCCGAGGAAATCGACAAGGCTTTCGAGCGCATGCAGCGCGGCGACGTGCCGCCTGCGGCCTAGGCCCATCGCCGGGGCAAAGCCGGGGCAGGGCACATCGGCAAAGGCTGGGGCGCCTTGCTGGCGCTGCCTTTGCATGGGCCGGGGGCCCTCGCACGTCTGCATGCGCTGATCCGTCATCGGACAACCCGATGTCCCGGACGTTGGACCATCACCTACAACCCGGGGCGCGTCCCGAACGGATGCTTGGAGTGGCGTGTTCGCAGCAGTGTGCACGCCCCACGAACGAGCCAACACGATGGACGCCCCATGCAACACAACACCCAGCTTTCCGTTTCGCGGAGGGACCTGCTGATTGCAGGTGCCTCCACGGCTGCGGCAACGGCCGTGCCTCGATCGGCCGGCGCGCAAGTGCAGCCTCCCTCCATCCCCGAAGGGGTCCAACTGCCCGTCACCCTGCAGGTCAACGGCAAGGAACACCGCCTGGACCTGGACACCCGCACCACGCTGCTCGACGCCCTGCGCGAGCATCTGCACCTGACCGGCACCAAGAAAGGCTGCGACCATGGCCAGTGCGGGGCCTGCACGGTGCTGGTGAATGGTCGGCGGGTGGTGTCCTGCCTGAGCCTGGCCGTGATGAACCAGGGCGCCGCCGTGACCACCATCGAAGGTCTTGGCACGCCGCAATCCCCGCACGCCATGCAGGCCGCCTTCGTGCGGCACGACGGTTTCCAGTGTGGCTACTGCACGCCGGGGCAGATCTGCTCTGCCGTGGGCATGCTCGACGAGATCCGGCAAGGCATGCCCAGCCATGCCAGCGAAGACATCGTGGCCCAGCCCCTGGTGTCGGCCCATGAACTGCGCGAACGCATGAGCGGCAATCTGTGCCGCTGTGGGGCGTATTCCAACATCGTCGATGCCATCACCGAAGTGGCGGGGGAGGGGCGCACATGATTGCCTTCACCTACGAACGCGCCCAGTCCCCCGCGCAGGCTGCCGCCGCCGTGGCGGCCCGGCCGGGCGCCCGCTTCATCGCCGGGGGCACGAATCTGCTGGACCTGATGAAGCTGCAGATAGAAACCCCCGTGCATCTGGTCGATGTGAACGGCACCGGCATAGACACCGTGGAGCCCACTGCGCAGGGGGGCTTGCGCATAGGCGCGCTGGTGCGCAACAGCGACCTGGCCGCCCATGCGCGCGTGCGGCGCGACTACGGCGTGCTGACCCGCGCCCTGGTGGCCGGGGCCTCCGGCCAACTGCGCAACATGGCGACCACAGGCGGCAATCTGCTGCAGCGCACACGCTGCCCGTATTTCTACGACACCAATATGCCGTGCAACAAGCGCGTGCCGGGCAGCGGCTGTTCGGCCATTGCCGGCGTGAGCCGCCAGCATGCGGTGATCGGCGGCAGCGAGGCCTGCATTGCCACCCATCCCAGCGACATGGCCGTGGCGCTGCGCGCGCTGGACGCCACGGTGGAGACCGTCCAGGCCGACGGCAAGGCCCGCGTCATCCCCATTGCCGACTTCCACCGGCTGCCCGGCAGCACGCCGCATGTAGAGACGGCCTTGCAGGCCGGCGAACTGATCACCTCCGTCACCCTGCCGCCGCCTCCGGGCGGCACGCACATCTATCACAAGGTGCGTGACCGAGCTTCCTATGCCTTTGCGCTGGTGTCGGTGGCCGCCATCGTGCAGCGCGACGGCAGCGGGCGCGTGGCCCTGGGCGGCGTGGCGCACAAGCCCTGGCGGCTGGAGGCTGCCGAAGCACAGATGCCGCAGGGAGCCAAGGCCGTCACCGACCGCCTGCTGGCAGGCGCCCGGCCCACGCACGACAACGCCTTCAAACTCACGCTGGCGGAGCGCACGCTCGCCGCGGTGCTGGACCAGGCCAGGAACTGACGCCATGAAATTCGACACCCCCGCAACGGTCAACCCCATTGACCAGCTCAAAATCATCGGCCAGCCGATGAACCGCATCGACGGCCTGCTCAAGACCACCGGCACGGCGCCGTATGCCTATGAACGGCATGACGTGGTCCAGCACCCGGCCTATGGCTATGTGGTGGGCTCGGCCATCGCCAAGGGCCGCATCCGCAGCATCGGGCTGGCGCAGGCAAGCCGAGCGCCCGGCGTGCTCGCCATCGTCACCGCACAGACCGCTGGCAAGCTGGGCCAGGGCAAGATGAATACCGCGCCGCTGCTGGCAGGCCCCCAGGTGGCCCACTACCACCAGGCCGTGGCCCTGGTGGTGGCGGAGACTTTCGAGCAGGCGCGCGCTGCCGCGCAATTGGTCCGTGTGGACTACGAGCCCGTGGCTGGCGCCTATGACCTGGCCAAGGCCAAGGACTCCGCCGTGCCACCCGACAGCATCAATGGCGATGCGCCGGATACGGCCATTGGAGATTTCGAGGGCGCCTTCGCTTCGGCCCCCGTGAAGGTGGACGCCACATACACCACGCCCGACCAGTCGCACGCCATGATGGAGCCCCATGCCACGCTGGCCGCATGGAAGGGCGACCAGCTCACGGTATGGACCTCGAACCAGATGATTGCCTGGGGGCAGGGCGAGCTGGCAAAGACGCTGGGCATTCCCAAGGACAAAGTGCGCCTGGTCTCGCCATTCATTGGCGGCGGTTTTGGCGGCAAGCTGTTCCTGCGGGCCGATGCACTGCTGGCCGCATTGGGCGCCCGCGCGGCAGGCCGGCCCGTCAAGGTCGCACTGCAGCGCCCGCTGATGGCCAACAACACCACGCACCGGCCGGCCACCATCCAGCGTGTGCGCATCGCGGCAGGGCAGGACGGCAGGATCACCGCCATCGGCCACGAAAGCTGGTCGGGCGACCAGCCCGGAGGATCGGCGGACGGTGCCGTGGACCAGACCCGCCGCATGTATGCGGGCACCCATCGCATGACCGCCACCCGCCTGGCCGTGCTGGACCTGCCCGAGGCCAATGCCATGCGTGCCCCGGGCGAGGCCACGGGCCATATGGCACTGGAGGTTGCCATGGACGAGCTGGCGGAAAAGCTCGGCATCGATCCCGTGGAGCTGCGCATCCGCAACGACACCCAGGTGGTGCCGGACAGCGGCAAGAAGCCGCAACCCAAGCCGAAGGAGGGCACCCCTGCCCAGGAGCACAAGCCGTTTTCCCGCCGTGAATTCGTGCAGTGCCTGCGCACGGGCGCCGAGCGCTTCGGATGGAGCCAGCGCAATCCCCAGCCGGCCCAACGACGCGAAGGGCGCTGGCTGATCGGCCTGGGCATGGCCGGCGCCTACCGAGGCGCGCCTGTCATGAAGTCCGCCGCCCGCGTGCGCCTGGACAGGCAGGGCATGCTCACCGTCGAAACCGACATGACTGACATCGGCACGGGCAGCTACACCATCATTGCCCAGACGGCGGCCGAGATGCTGGGCCTGCCGCTGCAGCAGGTGCGCGTGCGGCTGGGCGATTCCGGCTTTCCCGTGTCGGCCGGTTCGGGCGGGCAATGGGGTGCGGCCAGTGCCACCTCCGGCGTCTATGCCGCCTGCGTGAAGCTGCGCGAGGCCGTGGCGCGCAAGCTGGGCATGGACCCGGCGACGGCCGAATTCTCGGATGGGCATGTGCAGGCGGGCGGCAAGCGCCGGGCCCTGGCCAGCGCTGCCGGCGACGCCGACCTGACGGCCGAGGATGCCATCGAATTCGGCGTGCTCGACAAGAAGATGCAGCAGTCCACCTTTGGCGCGCACTTCGTGGAGGTCGCCGTGGACGCATTCACCGCCGAGGTCCGCGTGCGCCGCATGCTGGCCGTTTGCGCGGCCGGCCGCATCCTCAATCCCAAGACGGCCCGCAGCCAGGTCATCGGCGCCATGACCATGGGCGTGGGAGCGGCCCTGATGGAAGAGCTGGCCGTGGACACGCGACTGGGCTATTTCGTCAACCATGACCTGGCAGGCTACGAGGTGCCCGTGCATGCCGACATCCCGCACCAGGAAGTGATCTTTCTGGACGAGGTCGATCCCATGGCCTCGCCCATGAAAGCCAAGGGTGTGGGCGAGCTGGGTATCTGCGGCGTGAGCGCAGCCATTGCCAACGCCATCCACAACGCCACCGGCGTGCGGGTGCGCGACTACCCGATCACGCTGGACAAGCTGCTGGCAGGACTGGGGAGGCTGGCATGACAGGGGACTGCACCTGAGGCAGCCCGCTCAGGCCCTGGATTCTTGATGAACGAAGGCCGGTCACCTCTGGGTGGCCGGCCTTTTTGCACGCGGCCATCAATAGAACGCATAGCTTGCGCGTCCGTCGGCATTGGCCTGGAAAGGCTGGCGTGGAGATACTTTTTGCACTGGGGAATGTCGGCGCTGTGCGCTCCGAATGCAGGCCGCCCCCAGTTTTCCCACAACAGAACCTGGCCTGGGCGCAAAGCGCCTGCCAGGGCAAAGAGACAACCTGCTCCGACAAGGACTTGTATGAAAGATATCCGCAAGACGATGGACGAGGGCGCCATGGCGCCGTTCCAGTGGCTGGCCGTGGCCATCTGCATCCTGCTCATCATGCTGGACGGCTTCGATGTGCTGGTGATGGCCTTCACCGCCTCGGCCGTCGCTGCCGAATGGAAGCTCAACGGGGCGCAGCTGGGCGTGCTGTTCAGCGCCGGGCTGATCGGCATGGCCCTGGGCTCGCTGTTCCTGGCGCCCGTGGCCGACCGCCGTGGCCGGCAACCCATCATCGTGCTGTGCCTGGTGCTGGTGTCCGTGGGCATGCTGCTGTCTGCGGCAGCGCGCAGCCATGTCGAGCTGGCAGCCCTGCGCGCCATGACGGGCGTGGGCATTGGCGGCATGCTGGCCAGCGTGGGGGTGATCACCTCAGAGTATTCATCGAACAAATGGCGCAGCACGGCGATTGCGCTGCAGGCCACGGGCTATCCGATTGGCGCCACGCTGGGCGGACTCATGGCCGCCTGGCTGCTGACACACCATGGTTGGCGCTCGGTCTTTGTGTTCGGCGGCCTGGCCACGGCGCTGATGGTGCCCATCGTGCTGTGGCGCCTGCCGGAGTCGGTGGATTTCCTGATGGGCCGTCGCCCGGCGCGTGCGCTGGAAAAGCTCAACCGCCTGATGGCACTCATGGGGCAACCCGCCATGCTGCAGTTGCCCGCGCAAGCCGGCGGTGACGTCCAGCAGGGCAATACCGTGGCTGCCCTGTTCAGGAACGGCCTGGCGCGCCCCACGCTCATGCTCTGGGCCGGCTTCTTCCTGCTGATGTTCAGCGTCTACTTTTCCCTGAGCTGGACGCCCAAGCTGCTCGTGCAGGCCGGCCTGTCGGCACAGCAGGGCGTGACGGGCGGCGTGCTGCTCAACCTGGGCGGCATTGCCGGCGGCAGCCTGTTCGGCCTGCTGGCGGTCAAGGCCAAGCTGCGGCATCTGGCCATGGGCAGCCTGCTGCTGAATGCCTTGTTCACCGCGCTGTTCGGCCTGGCCTCGGCCAGCCTGGGCTGGGCGTTCGCCGCAGCGGTGGGCGTGGGCGTGTTCCTGTTCGCCTCCATGGCCGGGCTGTACGGGCTGGTGCCGGCCACCTATCCGGCCCAGGTGCGCGCCACCGGCATGGGCTGGGCCATAGGCATTGGGCGCATAGGCGCCATCGTGGCGCCCACCATGGCCGGCCTGCTGCTGGACGGTGGCTGGCAGCCTGCCTCGCTGTACTACGTCTTTGCCTTGCCGCTGATTGCCGCTGCGCTGGCCGTGTGGGCCACGGGCGCCGGCCGCACCCTGGCGCCGGGGGATGGCGCGCTGCGAGCGCCTGGTGCTTGATCCTTGAACCCCTATCCGTAAGCACGCGCCCGAGCGCCCAAGCGCTCAAGCGCAGGAGAAACACTTCCATGGCATTGGACAAACCCTATCTCGACGTACCGGGAACCACGGTCTTCGACGCCGAGCAATCCCGCCAGGGCTACTGGCTCAACCAGTTCTGCATGTCGCTGATGAAGGCCGAGAACCGCGAGCGCTTTCGGGCTGACGAGCGCGCCTATCTGGGCGAATGGGCCATGACGGCCGAGCAAAGACAGGCCGTGCTGGACCGCGACCTGAACCGCTGCATTGCGCTGGGCGGAAACATCTACTTCCTCGTGAAGATCGGCGCCACCGACGGCGTCAGCGTGCAGAACATGGTCTCCACCATGAGCGGCATGAACGAGGAGGATTACCGCCAGATGATGCTGGGCGGCGGACGCAGCATCGAAGGAAACCGCTACCTGCATGAGCAGGAACGACAAGAAAAAGGCATCTGATGGCACGCATCACCGCATCCGTCTACACCTCGCATGTGCCCGCCATCGGCGCGGCCATGGACCTGGGCAAGGCGGGCGACCCCTATTGGCAGCCGCTGTTCAAGGGCTTCGAGCACTCGCGCCAATGGCTCAAGGACAACAGGCCCGACGTGATCTTCCTGGTCTACAACGACCACGCGACCGCGTTCAGCCTGGACTTCATCCCGACGTTTGCCATCGGCACGGCCGCTGAATACCAGCCCGCCGACGAAGGCTGGGGCCCTCGCCCCGTGCCCAAGGTCGTCGGCCATCCGGAGCTGGCCAGCCACATTGCGCAGTCGGTGATACAGCAGGACTTCGACCTCACCATCGTCAACAAGATGGACGTGGACCACGGCCTGACCGTGCCGCTGTCGCTGATGTGCGGCGAGCAGGACGCGCGCACCGGCGCTTGGCCCTGCCCGGTGATTCCGTTTGCCGTCAACGTGGTGCAGTACCCCGTGCCGTCGGGCCAGCGCTGCTTCAACCTGGGCCGTGCCATCCGCCGCGCCGTGGAGAGCTTCGATGAAGACCTGAACGTGCAGATCTGGGGCACGGGCGGCATGAGCCACCAGCTGCAGGGCGCGCGCGCCGGCCTGATCAACAAGGAGTGGGACAACCGCTTCCTGGACCTGCTGATCGAGAACCCTGCCGGCCTGGCCAAGATGCCGCATATCGACTACGTGCGCGAGGCCGGCTCCGAAGGCATCGAGCTGGTGATGTGGCTGATCGCGCGCGGCGCCATGGCCGATGGGGATGGCCCCGCGCCGCTGCCCAAGGTCAACCACCGCTTCTACCATGTGCCCGCGTCGAACACGGCCGTCGGACACCTCATCCTGGAGAACGCAGCATGAGCCGGCCTTGCGTGGTACTTCTGCCGGGCCTGCTGTGCGACGAGACGGTCTGGCACGAGCAGCAGGCGGCCCTGTCCTTTGCCGGTGTTGCCGAGTGCATTGTTCCGTCCTATGGCGCGGCGGCCACCATCGAAGACATGGCGCGCCTTGTGCTGGACTGCATGGCGGCCGAGCGGTTTTCGCTGGTGGGCCATTCCATGGGCGGGCGCGTGGCCCTGGCCATTGCCGGCATGGCGCCCCAGCGTGTGGAGCGGCTGGCCTTGCTGGACACCGGCATGGACCCCATCGCCCCGGGCGAGGCCGGCGAGAGCGAACGCGCCAAGCGCATGGCGCTCCTGCAGATCGCCCGGCACAGCGGCATGCGCGAGATGGGCCTGCAATGGGCGCGCGGCATGGTGCATGCCGACCGGCTTGACACGCCACTGTTTGGCGAGGTGCTCGACATGGTGGCGCGCTTCACGCCCGAGGTGTTTGCTGCGCAGATCAATGCCTTGCTGAACCGTCCCGATGCGGGCCATGTGCTCCGGCAACTGCGCTGCCCGACCCTGCTGGCCTGCGGCCGCCAGGATGCCTGGAGCCCGCTGTCACGCCATGAGCGCATGCAGGCCCTGTGCCCGGGCGCCGAGCTGGTGGTGATCGAGGACAGCGGCCACATGAGCACCATGGAGCAGCCGCAGCAGGTGTCGAGGGCACTGCTCGACTGGATGGGCCGCTGAGCGAGCGCTGCGCTCAGGCTAGGCCGGCAGATCGCCCACGGCCCGCCGGCAGGCCTGCATGAACAGATCCAGGTCCTGCGATGCCGTGCTCAGCGCACGCGTGGCCAGCCCGATGCGCCTGCGTGTGGAAGGCAGGTCCACGGGCACGATGGACAACTGCCCGCCGTGGTCATCCTGCAGGGCCTGTCCGCGCGAGGCCAGGGCCAGCCGGCCCGTCTGCAGCACAAAGGCCAGCGTCATGGTCGGGCTGCTGGCGCGCAGGCTGGCGCGCGGCGGCTCCAGGCCCTGGCTGCGGAACAGCTGGACCATGGCGCGATCGGCCGGCGTGCCGGGCAGGGGCGACACCCAGGGCCATTGCAGCAAGTCCTGCAGAACCAGCTGGCCGCGGTCCAGGCAGGCATGGCCGGCCGGTGCCACCACCACCAGGTCATCGTCGAACAGGTGCAGCTGGCGTACCTCATCGGAGGGCATGTCGGCGCGCAGGGCGCCGGCGATGGCGTCGATGTCGGCGCTCAGCAGGTGCTGCACCAGGCTCTCGTAGGTGCCGTCCACGATGCTGACCTCGATGTCCGGGTGGCTGGCGGCCAGGCTGTCGACCGCGCGCGGCAGGAAGATTCCCACTGACAGCGGCAGCACGCCGACGACCACGCGCCCCCGGATCTCGCCGCGCCAGGCGGAAATATCGCTGTCCATGCCGCGTACCTCGGCCAGGGCCAGCTTGACACGGCGCAGCAGCGCTTCGCCGGACGGCGTCAGCCGCGTGCCGAAGGCCAGCTTGTAGAACAGCTGCATGCCCAGACTGGTTTCCAGCCCCTGCAGCGCCGCATGCACGGCGGGCTGCGTCAGGCCCAGCCACTGCGCGGCCAGGGATTCGCTGCCGCAGTCGGCAATGGCCATGAGGGCGCGCAGCTGGCCCGCAGGCACGGTCTCGGCAAAACGCTCGGGCAGGGGAGGGCGCCTGGCCTCCAGCGTGGCGGCGGCCTGGGCGTCGGCCGCGCCGTTGCCCAGATGCTGGAGCATGGCCTCGATGCGGGCGGCCAGCTGGCTGCCCAGCGGGGTCGGCATCATGCCGCGCGCCCCCCGCATGAACAGAGGCAGGCCACAGGCCTCTTCCAGTTGCAGCACCGAGCGCGCCACGGCCGGCTGAGAAAGATGCATAGCCTGGGCGGCCCGCGTGGTGCTGCCGTGGCGCACCACGCCCAGCATGGCGCGCATGGCCCGCAAATGGCCTGCCAACTCGGGAAAACGCGAAGGATTGCTGGTGGCCGGGCCGGTCCAGGGGGCAAGGTAAAGGTTCATGGAAAGGCGCTGAACGGCACGTTGGAAAACCCTGTTTTGATTGTCCCATAAGAAAAACGCATTGATGGCCGGGGCTCCGGCATTGGCCGGATCGATGCCGGCGTGGAATGCTTGGGGCCTGGATCAAGACAGCCCATCGCAGGCGGCGAATTCCGGGGAGACAAGAAACATGAACCATGAAATCGACCGGCTGCTGGCCCGCCAGGCCTGCCTGGACCTGGTGCTGCGCGCTGCTGCCTTTGCGGATGCCGGTGATGCCCAGGCCCTGGCGCAGCTGTTTGCCCAAGACGGCCAGCTGCAACGGCCCGGCGGCGAGGTGCTCGGCGGGCGCGCAGCCATCGCCGCCGCGTACTCCCGGCGTCCTGCGGGCCGCATGACCCGGCATCTGGTCACCAACACGCTGGTGGAACTGCAAGGCCCGGACCGCGCCAGCGCGCGCAGCCAGGTGCTGCTGTGGTCCTGCGACGAGGCCGATGCCATCACGCCGCACGGCCGCCCGGCCCAACCGCGCCAGCTCGTTGGCGAGTTCGATGACACCTTCGGGCGCAGTCCCGAAGGCCATTGGCTGATCACGCGCCGCGTGGCGCGCTTCGTCATGTACCGGGACCTCCCGGGCGCCTGAAGAGCAGGGCGCCCAGCCGCTTTCTCCCATTTCCCCGCGCCCACCACTCTCGCCTTTCCCAAGGCGCAGCGTTGCGGCGTGCCGATTCCGCAACGACAACAACAGGAGACAAAAGCATGAAACGCACTCTCAAGAGCATTCCCCAACCCCCAGCCAAGCGCCCACTGCGGGCTTGTCTGGCCCGCCTCGCCCCGCTCGCCATGCTGGCAGCAGCAGGCGGCGCCCAGGCCCAGACCGCCTCATCGGTGACGCTGTACGGCCATCTGGACACCGGCATCGAGCACCTGACGAATGTGCAAGGCGGCGGATCGCTGACGCGCATGCCCGGCCTCACGGGAACGGCACCGTCGCGCTGGGGGCTGCGCGGCAGCGAGGATCTGGGCGGCGGCCTGAGCGCCGTCTTTGCGCTGGAGTCAGGCTTTGGCCCGGATGCCGGCACCTTCAACCAGGGCGGGCGGGGCTTCGGGCGCCAGGCCTGGGTGGGGCTGTCCGGAGGCTGGGGCAGTGTCTCGCTGGGGCGCAACTACACCATGCTGTACTGGGCGCTGTTCGACGCCGACCTGCTGGGTCCCAACGCCTTCGGTCTGAGCAGCCTGGACAGCTACATCCCCAACACGCGCACCGACAACTCCCTGGCCTACCGGGGGCGCTTCGGCGCCTGGAGCCTGGGTGCGGCCTACAGTCTCGGACGCGATGCCGTCAACGCCGGCCCCAGCCCGGCCGGCACCAACTGCGCCGGCGAATCGGCCACGGACAGGCAGGCCTGCCGCCAGTGGTCCGCCATGCTGAAGTACGACACCGCGCCCTGGGGCTTTGCGCTGGCCCTGGACGAGATGCGCGGCGGCGCCGGCGCATTTGCGGGGCTGACGCGCTCGGACCTGAAGGACCGCCGCATCATGCTCAACGGCTATGCCGCGCTGTCACCCACCATCAAGCTGGGCGCCGGTCTCATGCGCCGCGACAACGACGCGGCCCAGGCGGCCTCGGCCAGCAACGGCACCACGCCGCGCAGCACCCTGGCCTGGGGCGGCCTGTCCTGGTCCCCCAGCGCCGCCGTCGTGGTCGATGGCCAGCTGCAGCAACTGCGCTATGCCCAGGGCGGCGACCGCTCCACCCTGCTGGCCCTGCGCGCCACCTACAGGTTCTCCAAGCGCACGGCGGTCTATGCCCAGGCCGCGCGCATTGACAACGGACAGCGCCTGGCCATCTCGGTCAGCTCGGCCACAGCCGGTGGCAGCCCGCTGGCGGGCGCATCGCAGACCGGCCTGATGCTGGGCCTGCGCCACTCGTTCTGAAACCGAAGGCCAGGCCGGCCGCATCCAATGCGACGCCTGGAGCGTGTGATCAGCAGCGCGAAGAGCCGACGCGGGCACTTGAAAGTGCACACCACGCTCTAGATCTGTACAGCGCGGCCGATGAACTGAATGGGCCCTGTCGGACGTCCGCTCGGGGAGCCGCCTTCTGGCTCCAGGGTGAGCTCGAAAAGCTGATTCGGCTGCAGAGGCGGCAACTGGTCTACCGGCACTTCGATGGCTTCGCCCGGTTTGACCAGACCCAGGGACACCGGCGCCTTCCAGCCGTCGGCCTTGGTCCAGAACTGCAGGGATTTTTCCGCCGGAATGGCATCCTTGCCCAGTGGCAAAAGGCGCAGACGGCCTTCAGACTGGGCCTGGACCACCCACCCGGGGGCCTGATTCTGCGGCGCGGCCAGCACGACGAAGTACCGCGGGGCAGCCGGCGGTGATGCCTCTCGCACAACCAGCACAGCCGCGAGCAGTGCTGCAGCTGCAAAGCCGCCACCCGCCAAGCCGCGCCAAAGGGCGAGGCTATCCCAGTGCCACCAGGCACCACGCCGTGCGCGAACCGCTGGCCGGGCCGGCTTGACGCTGGCCGCGATGCGCTGCCACAGCGTTGCGGAGGGCTCGATGGGGGGCGCCAGTTGAACCAGCGGCAGGAGCCGTTGCTCCCATGCCTGCACGGCCGTGCGCAACGCAGGCTCGTAGGGCAGACGGGATTCGATGGAGCGGCGCTGGGCTGCATTGAGGGTGCCCAATACGTACTCGCCGGCCTGCATCTGGAGATCGTCCGGGGAGCCGCCATCCGTCGACTCTGAGGGATTGGGGTGGGTGTCGCCGCTCATTGCATGCACTCTCTCAGGGCACGCAGTCCGCGTTGAACCCAGGCCTTGACCGTACCAAGCGGCGCCTGCACACGCGCCGCAATTTCGCTGTGGCTGCAGCCGTCCACGTAGGCGTGCAACAGGCAGGCGCGGCGCTCGGGGTCCAGCCGGTCGAGGCAATCGCCAAGACGACCCAGCGTCGCCTGCCGCTCCCATTCACTGCCGCCTTCCTTCCATGCCGAAAGTGCGGCCTGGGCGTCATGCGCTTCATGGGCCGTTTCATCCAGCACGGTTTCGCGTGCGCCATCCCGTACACGGTTGAGGGCGGCGTGCCGCACCACGCTGTAGATCCACCCTCGACCACTTCCGCGATTGCCGTCGAAGGTGGATGAGCGGTTCCAGATGGAGACAAACGCATCGTGCAGCACGTCTTCCGCAGCGGCGCGATCGCGGACGATGCGCAGTGCCACGCCGAGGAGAAAGCGCGCCTCGGCCTCATAAATCCGCTGCAAAGCATCGCGTTCGCCGCGTGCACATGCATGCAATGCTGCGTCATGGTCGAAAGCTTCGTTGTTCTGGGAGGCAGCGGGCGGCACGAAATGGAGCGAAGGGGGCGTTGCGGGAAATCCTTCGTCCAGTGTATCCGCGCCGCTGCCGGCTCTTACATGGGCTTCCAGAAGATGTAGTCGGCCTGGTACTTCACGGTGGTCTTCTGGCCCTTGTTGGCAGCCATGCAGGGCTTGTCAGCCGGCGCCACTCCGCCCTGGAGCGCCACGCGCTGGATGTAGCTCACACCCTCCAGCGCGCCGCTGCCCATGGCTGGGTTTGCCTTCACCAGCTGGTAAGGCAGATTGCCTGCGCCGGACGGCGCCACAGCCAGCTGGGTGGCGGTGAGTTTGGAGCCGTCGTTGGCCTCCCAGGTTGCGGGGGGACCGTAGTAGCGGCCCACTTGTTTGCCCATGCGGTCCTTCAGCACAGCATCGGGTCCCACAAAGACCCATTCCGTCTGGCCAGGCGCGTTGGCCTTGTCGCGGCACTCGTAGGTGATGTCACCGCTGCCTACGGTCTCCCACGCGACCTTGTTCCCTGCAGGAACCTGTATGGGGGCGGGCAGCGATGCCTGGGAGAAAGTGCTGGCCGGCTTGTGCATCGAGCCACAGGCGGTGAGCAGGGCCGCTGTGGCTACAGCGAAAGAAACGGCGGCGGTGCGGGATGCGGAACGAGAGGTCAACATTGCAATTCTCCAAACAGTTTTGTGAAGGGGACTGAAGCAGCGCATTTTTGGGCTGCTGCTGGTACTACCCGCCATCGCGTCGTTTGGATGCACCCCATGCAAAAATATTTTCGAGAAATGCCAGCGCCAGACTCCACCAGACTGCGGTTGGTGACATTCTTGACCTGCAGCACCCGGGCCACCTCGCCCGAGGCGCGCTGCTCCCAGTAGGCCACGCGGCCGTTGAGCCAGGGCAGGGGAGAGAACTTGACGCCTGCTTCCCAACCATCATTGATGGAGGGCCGGAGGTTGCGATCCTGCGTGCGGCAGGCGTCGATGCCCGAGCCGATCTCAAAGGTGGGCGAGCATGTCCTTTGACGGAACGAAGAAGGCAATGCCTGTTACCGCCGCCGAGAAGTCAAGGATGCGGTCGTGGAGCGGGGGCGGGCTTCCGATGAACATACGTTCGAGCATCTGCTCGATCACCCAAAGGTGCCTGGAATAACCGATGAAATAGGTTCCGTACTCCTTGAGTGCAGGCCTCGCGAAGGGCATGTTGTCTCGCAGGATGTCGTGCTCGACGCCGTCCTGCGTGATGGTGCACAGCGTCTTGTGTGACTTCTGTTCCGCCTCCGAGGCATCGGGAAGCTCGGTGTTGGTGAACTTCTTTCGTCCAATGATCTGCTCCTGGGCTTCGGTGCTCAGGCTTTTCCATGCCGGGAGGTCGTGGAGGTACTTCTGTACGACGACATAGCTTCCGCCCGCATGTTCAGGATCTTCCTCGCCCACTATCGTTGAGGCCGGCAGCGCCAGGCCAACCGGATTCGCCGTGCCATCGACAAAATCCAGCAGGTCGCGTCCGTCGAAGTACCGGAATCCGGAGACCTCATCCATGGCCGCGACTGTCCCTTCCAGGGCCTCCAGGAGCATCTGCTCGAACGCCACGATGAGATCCATGGACCTGGCGCGGATGTGGAACAGCAGGTCCCCCGAAGTAGAGACTGCCACATGGGTGGCGCCCCGGATTTCGCGGAATGGATGGAGCTCGGCCGGAAGCGGGGTACCGACAAGCGGACCCCACACATCGGCACCGATGCCCACGTTGCAGGTAAAGGTTCCAGTCACATCCCGGACAAGGACGTTCTTGATCAGGCCGTCCAGATCGCCGAGCACGGATCGCACGGTGGAGAGGGACGCTGCGTCTCTTGCAACGGTCAGGACCAGGAAGGATGCGGCGATCGACAGCGCTGCATCAATTTGCTGAGGCTCGGCCTGGCGCGGGATCGTGGGTGTGGTCATTGGAAGTACCGGCAAATGGACGAGATGGGCGTCAGGGATGGCGCATTATCTGGCCCAACCGGCGCAGCCGGCCCAACCGGCACCAGGAGCAACATCACGGACGGTTTCATCGGCTCCACAGGCATCATTCTGGACGGACTATCTGAAGTCTGCGAACGCGGTTGCCTACAACCCCGTGAACTATTTCGATGCATGGTCTCTGTCCAAGGACGGCTTCAAGTCACAGGACAACGCCGACGTGAAGGCCGTGTATGGACTGCCTGCCACCGGTCCCGGCCCTGGCAGGCAAGGTCCGAACCCGCGGGCTGGCCAATTGGAGTGCACCGGTGCGTAAGAATTCTTGCTCTCCGCATTGTTTAATACGATGTATATTATGTTTAATCGTATACGCTCCTAGATCGAGAGCGCTTTTCCAAGGACCAGCGAACATCTAGCCGCATACCCTGCGGCTTTTTAACGATGTTCAGATCACCACGACCTGCTGGCCTGCCCCATCTGCATAGCCTGCTGGACAACATCCAGGCCAGCGAAAAAGAAATAGCCAAGCTCATCGACGTGTCGGTGCCGACGCTTCGCAAATACAGAGCCAAGGGGCAAGCACCGCGATCAGTGATGCTTGCCCTTTTTTGGGAGTCAACGTGGGGATTGCGGACTGCCGATGTGAGCGCCGCAAATCATGCAGCACAGTACTTTGCTCTGGCGCAGAGTTTGAAGCGTGAAAATGATCGGCTTGTCAAGCAATTGTTGAGAGTGGAGAAGGAGCTTTCCAACTCGCAGACAGGCGCCGCCAACAGTCCCATTTTCAGAATTCGGTGATTCAGTCCCTGTACTGCAACTCAAATCGCTTTTTTGCCGCCATGTATGCATTCACACACGGCATCGTCGAAGAGTCCGCCTTGCAGGCATCTGGGGGTTGATAGAAGCGCTCCCAAGCAGCATTTTTGCGCTCTTGTCTGATTCGCTCCTGGCGAGCCAGCTCAAGCGCTTGCTGCCTCTGCTCCTCTTGAATCTCACGATCACGCTGTCTTTGCTGCTCTGCACGTTGCTGTGATCGTTGCAATTGGTCTGCTGCCCTCTGTGTCTGCGCCTGAACCTCCTTCAAAGCCTGATTCATGCGCCAAGCCAGAATTTGCTCATAGGCCAGCACCGAAAGTAGTGCACCGATAAACACACCTATCGCAATTTTGAGCACATCGACAAAAAAAGACCCCTCGGCACTCTCACTGGCATATCTGCCCATACCGCCCTCCTCCTATGCCCTCCAGTTTAATCAGGGCGACGGATCACGGCCCTCTAGACATACGCGCTGCGCTGCGCGGACTAGGCCAGCTTGGGCGCAATTGCAACGACGCGGCAGCGTCAAACCAGCAAGATCAGGTAGCAGACGACTGGCGCGCTAGTGCCGCACTGAGCACATCACCGGGCACGTCGCGCGACTGAGCGGTGACATCACTGCAGCCCACTACGCACCTGTGCATTGCGCGCAGATAGACCCTGTAGATAAGCCGCGCCAGGGTCCTGCTGCGCGAGAGGCGCGACGACAACCTGCAGTTGCTGCGGGGGATGCTGTTGGGCCGGACGTGCCTCATGCCGAGGCTGATCCGTAGACCGGCGCGGAGCTTCGCGGGACGGCAGCTTGAAATCAACGAAAAAGCCGCGCTCTACGATGTGCTTGCACAGACCCTCAGGCATATAGAGCAGGGTTGCCTGCTGCGTGTAGCACTTGCACTCGCCTCGCATGACGACGCAAGCAGCAGGGTATGGCGCCTCAACGGGCTGGGTGACTGAATCGTAGGCCGGCGCACTGTGCGGGAAGCCGGGGATGCGAGGCACGCGAGCGTCTACATATTCCGCAGCTGTCAGCACGCGGCCCTCATTTCCTGCCCGTCCTGGTGCTTGCGACGCACCCGCCGTGGCCACCGGCTCGGCCTTGCCCTTGACTACATTCTTGTAGACGCCACTGACCGCAAAATAGATCATCGTCGGCGCCAGGATCACGGCAGCCAGTGCCGTCCAGACAGCACGCGGAATTTTCTTTTTCCCTGTGTGCAGACTCGCGCTTTTGTACCAGCCGTAGACCTCTTTCGGAAAGCCGACCATGGAGACCGTGCCGGTCTTGCCGCTCCCATCTTTTTCGCAGTTCGGATTGACGGCCGCCCACTCTATGCAACTGACCAGGTCAGCACCGAATGTGCGTTTCAGGTGTCGGTGCCACCCAGGCGAGCCAACCAGGCGCCGCACAAAGTTATCGATGTTCTGGGGATGCTGCGTGACCAGGTAGAAATCCATGCCCCGACGCCGATGCTCGGCCAGCATGCGGATTTCGTCCGGGACGATCGCACTTGCACCGCGCACGGGCATATCGTTGTGGCACTCATCAATCAGGAAGATGGTGCCGTCAGGCTCTTTCTGCCAATCCTTGAAATCGATCCGCCTCCAGTTCGAAAGCTCACCGCCCTCAACTGGCTCAAAGCGCCCGTTATGGCAGACGGGGCGACCCTCTTTCACACTTCGCTCACGCACCCATTTCAGCGTATTGAGTGTCTTGCCTGCGCCATTGGCGCCAGTAATCAGATACAGCATGCCGACCTCACTGTTTACGGAATCGCTTCACTGCGCCAGTCATGCCCGCAAGACTCAGGCGTACCGCAACTGCGGACGTAATGATGCTGATTGCGACACCAACTTTCATATACGAAAGCAAACCAACTAGCTCAGGTGGCAGACCAAAAAACGCAGTTAGAGCGTCAGACTTCAGACGGTCAAGTGCGGTATCAACGCCCATGTATGTAATGACCGATATACCCAACGAAATGAGCACCTGACCTGCGAGACTCCCCGCGATGTTTAGGAACATGCCGCCCAGAGCGGCGAGAAAAACAGGCATTTAATTACTCCCTCGCAACGCCGGAAACAATACGGAATCCAGCCAGACTAGACACTGCGACCAGCACCCAGCCCATATATTCAAGGCCAGGACAGATACGGGACATGGGCAAAGATACTTCGGTGCCCCACACAGTCACCGACAAATCAGATATGCATTGGCCGCCACCAAGCAAATTGTCCTGACTCAGCTTCCCAGAAACATCCACATCTTTATTCCCGGGTAGATCTTTAGTCACGTCGCGATTTCGTCCCTTAGCAACTTCCGCGTCATATAGCTTCGATTCCGGAGACTCATTCACGAAGAGCTCACAAGCCCGTTTGTGCTGCTCTTTCGCAATCGCACAAAGCAATACATCGCCCTCACACGTGAAACCCGCAGAGCAAGAGCCGCCAAACTTGCCTTTGCCATCGCCGCAGTCATCACCTTTGCAATCACCGCCCCCGGTGCCGCCCCCCGTATCGACACCACCGCCTGTGCCGCCTCCTGTGCCACCGCCTGTGCCGCCGCCCGTGCCACCGCCTGTGCCGCCTCCTGTGCCGCCTCCTGTGCCGCCTCCTGTGCCGCCTCCTGTGCCACCGCCCGTGCCACCGCCCGTGCCGCCACCCGTGCCACCACCCGTGCCACCACCCGTGCCACCGCCCGTGCCACCACCTGTGCCACCGCCAGTGCCGCCGCCTGTACCGCCGCCCGTACCGCCACCTGTCCCGCCGCCTGTCCCGCCGCCTGTGCCGCCGCCCGTGCCACCTCCTGTGCCACCGCCAGTGCCGCCTCCTGTCCCGCCGCCTGTACCACCTCCTGTGCCGCCGCCCGTGCCACCTCCTGTGCCGCCGCCTGTACCACCTCCTGTGCCGCCGCCCGTGCCACCTCCTGTGCCGCCGCCTGTACCACCTCCTGTGCCGCCGCCCGTGCCACCTCCTGTGCCACCACCAGTGCCGCCCGTACCACCACCAGTACCGCCACCAGTGCCGCCGCCTGCGCCACTGCCATCACCTGGCGTATTGCCTGCGTTGCCGTCGCACTTCGCTCCAGTCTGCGTACCATCACCGCCCCACATCCAAACACCCGATGAGTTTTGGAATGCAACGGTGCTATTAAGAGTGACAACGCAGCCCTTTTCACACATCGCAGTAGGCACACTCCCCGGGCGATCATCAAAATACAGCTTTGTCCCCGCTTTGCAATTCTCCGGCTCATCCTTTACGCATTGATTCCCATCTTTTTCCTTGTATTCCGCATTGCAATTACAGGTGCCAGCCGCGTTACCCGTGGAATTAGCAGGACACTCGAACAAAGACCCGTAGCCCACAGATATGGAATTGTCAGTTGGCGGTTTGATATTCGTATTTGAGTACTTGACGTCGCAATAACTACCGCTCACAGCAACACCCGATGGAGACCAGCCTGAGGGCCATTTATACGCCCCGCTAAAAGCGGCGCACACGGCCTCAGCACTGTTAGCCCGCAACAATGGGCCGTTGGATACAGGGTTGGGCACCGTGTAGATTTTTGCTTTTGGAATCGCGGCATTTGATATCAGGGGAGATATCAAGCAGCAGACCGCTAACATGCGTAGCACTACGCGGAAAAGATAAGCCATGCGGCCCCCAGCATTGCGATGATTACAAACAGGCCCATGGCACCCCCTCTTTGAAACGCCACCCGTGGCGCTTTAAAAAAGGCCCCGCAGCCGGCCGGTCTGCGGGTTCCTACTGGCCGATCAGGACAGCGCCTTGCGCACCCACTGGAACGCCTTGACGCCCACGTAGATCAGCAGCACGGCGGCGCCGATCAGGCCGATGGGCACAGCTTGCGCACCGATATCGGTGACGACGGCGCCAACGTCCACCGCAGCGGCATTTGCGCCACCAGCGGCCAGGGCTGCAGCAGCAGCGATTGCGGCAATGCGCGCGGTTTGGGTATTGATGCGATTCATGGTTTCAGTCCTCTTGAGTTTGGTTTCCGTCGGTATTTCTGAGCGTCTGGATCAGGACTCGAAAGCCCCAACCGACAGCCCAGATCAGCAGGACGGCGCCGCTGATTGCTGCGCCCTCTTCGGCACTCAGCGAGAGCACCGGGAGGGCAAATTCGTGCTGCACGGTGACCGTGCAGGCTTGCGCGCACTGAATGACCTGGTCAGCCATTGCTGTTGATGCGGTGCAGGGCAGTGGCCCGCATCCGCGCTGTGTAGATGCGAGTGCGCCGATCCATCCAGTTGCCGATGCTCGATATCGCGCGAGTAATGAGCGACATGAACAGCCCGAAAGCGAGGGCGCCGAGGGCACCACCGCACATGGAGAGCCATACGACAGTGCCCGCGAAGTGCCGCAACTGCGCATCCGTCAAATCGATGAACATGTATTCCCCTCTCTATCTGTACAGATGGCTGCGGCTTGCGCGTCAGCTACGCATGCCGCACAAGCCGCTGCCATCTGCCGTACGCATCCACATGAACGGTCCGTTCGCTTCGATTCGCCGCGGGGTGTGTCGGATTCGCACAAAGCGCGAAAAACCGCCGCCCGTTGGTGCGAACTCAGGCAAGAGAAGCTCGCCTGTCTCAGCATTGACGTAACCGCCTCCCTTCGCCGGCCGAAAGCGGTCGGTGATCGCAGCATTGCCCTGCACATACGCAGGCCAAAGCACCCAGCGACGGCAGCCGCGACCAGACTCATCCAGGCCCCCTGCCCCATGAATTCGTGCCCCATGCGGGAACCCCCCTTGAATCTTGGAAACGTCCTTCGTGGCGTACTTCATGAGGTAGGCCACGGGCGCATAGGCCTCGACGCGGTTGGACATGCCATGGCCCCACATAGGCGCTTGCCAGACGCCACGTGCGCGCCATGCGCGGTCAGGCTTCGGGGGCGTTAGACCGGCATCCAGCCAAACCACTACGTGGTAATGGATCACGCCGCGCCGCTGCAGCTCAGCAACCCATGCGTAGCGCACTTTCTTCTCGCCCGTGCGGCTGTAGTGCCACTTGCGCAGACCGTCGAGAAAGCGGCTGATGTGCTCCGGGCGCCAGTCGCGGTTTGTTCCCGCATAGGTCAGCGTGAGCATCCATACACGCTGATTTTTTGGACCCTGGTTGTGCAAGCACTTGGCCGACACGCCCAGCGCTTTGCGCATGCGTGTCAGGCGGGTTTTTTGGTGGTCGATTTCAATGGTGTTTTCAGTGAAGAAATCGACTACCGAAACACCCTTGCAAGTTGTTGATAGTGAGACAAGCCCGGCGCTTCGCGCCTTCTCGCCCTGCGCGTCGGCCAGGGCCTGCCCAGAGGCCGCAGAACGAGCGCGCCAAGCCTCTACCACCCCACCCATACGGGCGGACTGCTGCCAAGGTTGGAATGCCGGGCGCGCGTCTTCGTTGAAGCGGAATTCGCTCATACCGTGCACCCGACTTCAATGATGAAAGCCGCCCAGGCGCGCAGGCGCCAATGCAGGTCATAGACCCGGCGATCAAAGTCCGGAGGCAGGCGCCGAGCGCGCTCGATGAATTCCAGATCGAGCAGCCCTTGCTTGAGCGCGAACAGGTGCCGCGCCATGTCGCTGGGACCATCGGCGCGATACACAGGCAACAGGCGCACGGCGGCAGTCATCAGAAGCCCTGCCCGCCCAGCGGCACGTCCCCAGCCCAATAGCTGGCATCCGTGTACACCACACCGTCATCACCAATGGTCAGGGAGACAGTGACGCGATCCGCCTTTGCAGCGGACTGGTGCGAGTTGAAGCAAAAAAGGAGCGCCAGGAGCGCCCCTTCTGCCATGGCTTCGCGTGCAGCGTTGTCCATGGTCAGCCCCTCAAGCAGCGGCTTGCGCCTTCGGGGTGATCTTGAGCAGCTTCGGCTGCAGCGCGAGGTCGCCGTTTCGCGTCACGTAGAACGAGCGCGGGTCCAGCGTGTACTCGCCGACCGGGTAGTACAGGGCGGCGCCGTCGCCATCCTTTTCGAGAATGATCTCGGTCTTTTCCGGGTAGGGGTTGGGCTTGCCGTTCCGGTCAAACGTGTGCACGTAGACGGTCTGGAAATTCAGGTCATAAGGCTTGCCCGAGGCCTTTGCGTTGCCGCGCTGGTTGCGGACATCGGTCGACTTCACCGAAATTTGAATCATGTGAGCTCCTGTGAATGACTGCAACATGCAGTCACAGGGCTGGACTATGACGTTGACTGCACATTGCAGTCAAGGGCTGGCGATAATGACTGCAATCTGTAGTCAAGACGCCACAGGAGAACACATGCAAACGACGATAGAACTATTGGAACAGGCCCTCAAACAGCACCCCGCGCCGTACTGGACTCAGCGGCTAAACCTTGCGCGCACCACGCTGGCGACGGCCAAGGTTCGCGAGCATCTAAGCCCCGCGATTGCCGGAGCCCTGGCAGAAGAAATGGGCGAGGATGCCCAAAAATGGATGGTGATCGCAGCCCTGGAGGGTGAGCGCGAAAGTGCGTGCAAGTCGCGCATGGTGCGACGATTTCTGGTCGGCGGCGCCCTCACCCTAGGCGCCGTTGGGACCGCTGCGGCCCGGGCGGTCTGTATATTATGTTAAATCACAAACGCAGATAACAGCCTGAAAACCAAGGCAAGGCACTCCTCCAGTGCGTTGCCTGCTTCGTTTTCAGCTGCTCAAGACGGTTTCCAGTCCTTCAAGCTCCTGCTTCAGCAAAAGCGCGGTTTCCTGTGGCTCGAACTGGCGCTGCAGCAGCGGGATGGTGAAGACGTAGCTTGCATCGTGCACGCCGTGGGTTTCATCGCGGCGCAGGACGTAGGCCAGTTGCAGGCGCGCCAGGGACCGGCGCAAGGCCTGGGCCTGGCCGGTGGCGCCGTGGGACTGGACCAGGGCGTCGAGTGCGGTCAGGCTGGTCTGTCCTTGCTGGGCCGTGTGATAGACGGCGATGCGGTCCAGGCGGCAGGCCTGTTCGTCGGTGCTCAAGCGGCCCCATCCCACCAGCGCGTCCTGCACGGGCTGGGATGCCATGGCCTGGCGCAGGTGGCGTTCTTCGATGACGCGTTCGTCGGGTCCCAGGGCTTCCAGGCATTCCTGGCAGAGGATGGCGACCAGGTTGGCGCGCCTGCCGCTGGCCTCTATCAGCCGCTCGGCCAGAGCGTCGTTGGCAAAGCCCAGGCGCAGCCTGCGCAGCGGTTCGGTGGCCAGGGCGTGGCATGCCGCTGGCTCCAATCCCCCAATGGCCAGGATTTCGCCGAAGTTGCGCAGCGGCGACTGGTAGTCGAGCAGCGCTGCCGCGTACAGATCCCAGAATCCCGCCAGCATGAACCAGCAACGGCCCTCCTCGCTCAGCGCGCGCAAGGCGCTGAGCTGGGGGTAGCCATTGCGGGCTTCGTCGCGGAAGAACAGGTCGGCCTCGTCGATCAGCAGGTACAGCCGCCTGCCCTGCGACTGCTTTTGCAGGTGTTCGATGATGGCCTCCAGCGGTGTTTCCACGGGAAGGCCGAACTGCGTGGCCAGGCGCGGCGTGAGGCGGTGGTCGCGCAGCGAGATGTAGTGGCAGGCGATGGCCGGATGCTCCTGCAGCCGCCGCTGCACGGCCTTGAGCAGGCTGCTTTTGCCGAGCTGGCGTCCTCCCACGACCAGGTAGTTGGCCGGCTCTCGGTTGAGCACGCGGGCCAGCAGGCGCTCGCGGCCAAAGAAAACGTCCTCGCGCGTTACGCCGCCTCGCGTCTGGTAGGGCGATATGCGCGTGACCTGCAACTGCGTGGCCAGCAGCCGCAGCAGCACCTGGTCCGGAGCGCCGCCCAGCAGCCATTCGGTCTGCCCCGGGCTGTCCAGCAGCACGTGCAGGTTGGCGCGGTCCTGGGCATGGCGCTGCAGCAGCGGCATGGGCGACTGGGGATGGTGCGGGCTCACGATGAGCACCACATCGCCGCCGGTTTGCAGCAGGCGCAGCTGGCGCACGAGCTCGCCCTCTTCCAGCTCCGCTGGGGGCGCATAGACCAGGCAACGGCCCAGGGCGATGGGCAGCTCGGGCGGCAGCGTCCACTCGAACATGTCTCCGGGCACGGGCCACTCGCCTTGCGCCGTTTTGCAGACGGCGGACAGGCGTTCCGCCAGGGCCCGCACGCGGGCGCCTGGGCTTGCGCCGGCAAGGCGCAGGGCCCGCTGCCAGTCCGGCGGGCGTATGCCTGCAGCGCGCAGGACGGCGGAACGGCGGCCGGTCAGCCGCAGCAGCCGGTCCAGCTGGGGCAGATGCTGGTAGGGCTTGCGGCGCAGGCGCTCGGGCTTGAGCTGTGCCGGGCCTATCAGCGGATGGCGCACCAGCCACAGCAGGGCCAGGCAGCCAAAGACCAGTGCGCTGGTCCAGATGACGCTGCGCAGCCATCCAAAGGGTTCATGCTCGGGCTGGCCCGGCGAGGGGCTGCAGTTCAGCGGCAGGTAGCGCGGCGGAGTCGGAGGCAGGCCGCCCTGGCAGCTCCAGTCCCAGCGTTGCCTGTCCAGTTGCAGCAGGACCTGGGTTCCGGCGAGCACGCCCATCTGGCTGTCGCGCACCACGTCCGCCTGCAGCACGAAGGGCCTGGGCGAGCTCATGCGCACGCGCGGTTCGGCAATGTCCGGCGCCACGCTGGCCAGGTCCTGCGGCCAGCTTTCATGCTGGCGCACATGATCCATCAGGGCCAGGCGCCACAGGATGATTTCGTTCCAGACCCGGCCCGAGCTTTCCGCGCCCTGCAGGCTGCTGCGGGTGACGGGGTTGTAGCGGGGCAGCAGGATGGCCGTGCCGATGAACAGCGTGACCAAGGCGAGCAGCGCGGCGCGCCACCAGGATCTGGGCAGTTGCACAAGCCGGCCCAGGCCGCTCATGCCTGCAGCACCGCCACGGCGGCTTCGCGGGCAATGTCGCAGCGCCAGTGCAGATGGGCGCCCTCACCTGCTCCGCGCACCTGCAGCAGATTGCCCCAGAACAGGCGCCGCAGCACGGCATCCTGCAGATAGGGGCGTGCACGGCCCAGCGATGCCGCGTCCACCAGCCCGCGCAGTTGCTCGCGCGTGGCAGGCTCCTGCGCCAGGGGCAGCAAGGTCTGCCACAGGCGCGCGCTGGCCACCAGATGGGCGCGCAGCAGGGGCGAGTGCACGGAAGCGACGCCCACGCCCTGCTCCACCAGCCATTGCAGCGCTTCCTCGAAAAGCGCGGGATGCCCGCCCGTCAGCGCCTGCAATGCCTCGATGACCTCGGCCGGCCAGGCCGTGCCGGGCCAGCGCTGGCGCGCCATCAGGGCCAGGTCTTCCAGCGTGGGATCGGGCCAGTGGGCCACCTGGCCGATGTTGAGCAGCGACAGGTCACCGCTGCGGTACTTGAGGTCGGCCAGGGCCTCGCTGCCGCACAGCAGCAGGTGCAGGCGGCCGCTGTGCATTTCGCTGAGGCTGCGCAGAATGCCGGCCAGTGTCTCGCGCAGCTGCGCCGTGCCCTGCTCGAAGCGGCTGACCAGGCAGAACAGCCGGCCGCCGGCCAGCAGGCGCTTTTCCAGCAGGGCCTCGAATTCGTAGTCCGAGCCCACTTCGCCCAGCCCGCATTGCCGGCCCAGGGCCGCAAAGTAGTCGGCCGCAGCCGTGCTCACGCTGTAGGGCGGCTGGATGTGCAACACCGCCTCGGCGCCATACTGGGCGCGGGCACGCAGCAGCAGTTCCTGGCGAAACGGGGGCTGCCCCCAGTGCGCGGGCGACAGCAGCATGGTGATGGCATAGGGCCGGGCCTGGGCCAGCTGGGCGAAAAGCCGGTCCATGAAGCCTGCAAAAGGCTGGGCGCCAGCGGCGGCGGCCTGCAGCGGAAACTCCGTGGCAAAGCCAGCGGCGGAGAACAGGCGATTGGTCTCCGCCTCCGTCAGACGCAGGTACTGGGCGCAGGCGGCCAGCCGGTCGCGCGAGCGCGGATTGGGCAGGGAAACCCCATTCCTCCAGTTGTTGACGGCTTCCCGGCTCAGCCCGATCTCGGTGGCCACGCCCGAGGCGCTGGCGCGGATGCGGCGCATGTACAGGCCCAGCAAATGGCCGAAATCCTCGTGAACGCCTGGTGCCACGGCAGCACCCTGTTCAATGGCGGTGGGCTGCATCAGCGACGGCTCCGCTCAGGAAAACATCGCCTGCTGGCGCAGATCCATCCTGCCGGGGCCATGGTCCGTATCCTCATCCTGTTCACCCTCTCCTGGGATTCAGTTGGTCTTGTGCAATTTGTTTCATTTTGCCGAGCGCGGATTGTCTCAGGATGCGGCATCCCCGCCACCCTGCCCCGCAAACTCCCGTCGCGCGCCGGCCATGCGGTACAGAGGCAGCACCACCGCCAGCACCAATCCAAAAGCCAGCCAGAGCCACAGTCCCTTGCCTCTGAAGGCCAGGGCCGCAATCACGGTGAAGGCCACGGCCTCGCACAGCCCGCGAAAGCCGGCCCGCAGCATGAACAGCCCCACGATGCCCTGCACGGGCGACACGCCGCTCTTGCGCAGGCTGGCCATGGTGTCCAGCAGGGCCTGCACGGATTCCTGGGCCTGGAGGTCACGCTCCTGGTCCCGCTCGCGCAGCCGGGTGATGGCCATGGGCTGGGCCGGATTGGTGAGGGCGGTGCCGTCGGCGCCCTCTTCCTGGCCGGGCTGCGGATAGACCTCGCCATCCGTATCGACCAGCACCTGGCGCTCCGGGTAACGGGACAGCCAGGCGTGGTGGCTGACCCATTCGCCAGCATCGAAGTGGTAGCGCTCGCTCTCGCCCACCTGGTCGTAGAAGACATGCAGCACCGCCGCCTGCAGCCCGTGCTGGAACAGCGTCTCCAGCAATCGCCAGGGCATGCCGGCCGTGGTGCGGGTGTCAAAGCCCAGCTCCAGGTGCTGGGGATGGCCCAGGGCGCTGGCATTGGCCCAGTCGTCATCCCACAGCGCGGACTGGTCCAGGGCGGGGTCCAGCTCATGGATCCAGCGCTCGGCCTGCTCCCAGGACTGCCGGGCCAGGTACTGGCAGATCAGTTGCACGCGGCGCAGCTGCAGGGGCGTATCGAAGAACAGATAGAGGTGATGGACGTTGCTGGACATGGCAGGCCTGAGGCGTTTGCAGGAATGCCGCGATTGTTCAATTGCAGCCGCCAGCCGGCCCTCCCAGGCCTGTCCAGCATGCGGCTGGCAGGCGCTCCCACCGGTTGACATTCTGTCCACTGCAAGAAGTGGGATGCAGGCGCTGCGGCGGCGCCCTAGACTGCGGCAATTGCCCACAGCGCCCATACCGCCAACCCCGCCCGCCATGCACAACCTCGGTCTTTTCGACAACGAAGCTTGCGAATCCGCCCCGCCCGGCCACTGGACGCAGATGGAGCGCCAGCTTGATGAGCAAGGCTGCGCGCGCCTGCCCGGCCTGCTGGATGCGCAGCAGTGCCGCGACCTGGCCGCTCTTTACGCAAGGGAGGACGGCTTTCGCTCCCGCATCGTCATGGCACGCCACGGTTTCGGGCGCGGCGAGTACCAATATTTCGACTACCCCTTGCCACCGCTGCTGCAGCGCCTGCGCGAGCAGCTGTATCTGCGCCTGGCGCCGGTGGCCAATCTCTGGAACCAGCGCATGGGGCTGGAGGTGCGCTATCCGGACCGGCTGCAGGACTTCCTGGCGCGCTGCCACGCGCAGGGCCAGTTGCGGCCCACGCCGCTCATCCTTCAATACGGTGCGGGCGACTACAACTGCCTGCACCAGGATGTCTATGGAGAGCATGTGTTTCCGCTGCAGGTGGTGCTGCTGCTGTCGTGGCCCGGGCGGGACTTCAAGGGTGGCGAGTTCGTCATCACCCAGGCCGATGGCGACCGGCAGCGGGCCGATGTGATGGCACTGGACCAGGGCGATGCGCTGGTCCTGGCCGTGCGCCACCGGCCCGTGCCCGGGCGGCGCACCGGCTACCGCCGCGTGGCCATGCGCCATGGGGTCAGCCGCATCCACAGCGGCCATCGCCATACCGTGGGGCTGATCTTTCATGACGCACTTTGATGGATGGCCGGTATGAGCACGCTGGATCTTTTCGCCGATGAACATCCCACCGGGGCCGAATCCATAGGCCCCCAATCCGTGGTGCTGCGCGGCCATGCCCTGCCCCATGCCGTGCAGTTGCTGGAGGCGGTCGAAGGCATTGCGGCGCGGGCGCCGCTGCGCCATCTGGTCACGCCGGGCGGCTTCACCATGTCGGTGGCCATGACCAACTGCGGCGCGCTGGGCTGGACCAGCGACAGGCGCGGCTACCGCTACAGCGCCATCGACCCACTCAGCGGCCAGCCCTGGCCTGCCATGCCGGCCGTGTTTGTCCGGCTGGCGGGCGAGGCGGCCGCTGCGGCGGGGTTCGAAGGCTTTGTGCCCGATGCCTGCCTCATCAACCAGTACCTGTCCGGCACCCGGCTTTCCCTGCACCAGGACCGCGACGAACGCGACCTGGGCGCGCCCATTGTCTCGGTCTCCCTGGGCATGCCGGCCACGTTTCTGTTTGGAGGACTGGCGCGGGCGGACAGCACGGCCAGGGTGCCGCTGCAGCATGGCGACGTGGTGGTCTGGGGCGGCGTGGATCGGCTGCGCCACCACGGCGTGTTGCCGCTCAAGGACCAGCCTCACCCGCTGCTGGGCGGGCGGCGCATCAATCTCACTTTTCGCAAGGCGGGCTGAATGGTTGGACGGTCTGAAATGGATAGGCTCAACAGCCAGGATCGCTTCGCCCGCCTGGATTGGGCGCGGATTGCCGCTGAGCTCGATGCCGAAGGCCATGCCCTGCTGCCGCAGCTGCTGACTGCGGATGAAAGCCGCGCCTTGGCCCGCGAGGCGGCAGCCGCGTCTGGCCTGCCGCCCTGCGTGCAGGCATGGCGCCCGGTGCTGTACGGGCATCTGCTGGCCTTGGCCAACCGCTGGCGCGAACACATGGGCATGCAGCCTGGGTTGCCAGGCTGCTTCGAGGATTTCATGCGTCAGGGCCGGCAAGCCGGCCAAACGCAGCCGCAGCCGCAGCCACAGCCACATCTGCTGCGCGTGCCGCAAGCGGGTCATGCCCCGCTGCGCTCGTACGGCGAAGGTGCGCTGGTCTTTCCGCTGCAGCTGGTGGTGCTGCTGTCCCGGCCGGGCCAGGATTTCGAGGGCGGCGAATTCGTGATGACCGAGCAGCGCCCGCGCATGCAATCGCGCCCCATGGTGCTGCCGCTGGGCCTGGGGGATGCGGCCATCATCGCCACGGGGCCGCGCCCGGTGCGCGGTGCGGCGGGCTTTTACCGTGTGCACCTGCGGCATGCCATCAGCCGCGTTCACCGTGGCGAGTGGCTGGGTCTGGAGCTGCTTTTGCACGACGTGCCCCAGGCGCCAAAGGCTCTGCAAACAGAGCGCTGGCTATAATGCCGCGCCTGCAAAGGCATCCGTGCAACAGGTGTCCACATGCCAGCCATGGGGATGAAACGGGAACAAGGTGACTGCCAGCAAATGCTTTTTGCGCTGCCGGCACAGGCCTTGGCTGCCCCCGCAACGGTAAACAAGTCAAGGCGCTCCATGCCTGTCCCGCCAGTCTCCGCAACCCTGCGGAGGGGCGATGACAGGCTGTCACTGGTTCATGGCGTGGTCTGCAACATGCAGCTTCTGCGGGTGGATTGGGAAGACGGAGAGCTGGGCGGAAGGCATGTCTTTCCGCCGCTTGTGAGCCCGGAGACCGGCCTGCTGCGTTTCGCGCCTGCTGTGCAGGCGTTTTCTTGACTGTCTGCGGGGTGCGGATGGCAACGTCCTGCGCCCTTTCCTCCCACGCTGGCTGGAGAGGTGGCAGTGCCTTGCTTTCGCATCAGACGGTCGAAGACCGATGTTCGAAATGCATTCTTCCTTTTCCAGGGTTTCCAGCGCTCGCGCTGCCCAGTCCCTTTCCGTGCGGCTGAGCCCGCTGGCCCTGGCCTGCGCCTTCATCTGCCTGCCGGCGCAGGCTCAAACCCAAACGCCCACGCCCACGCCTACGCCAACGCCCCCATCAACCGCCCTGCCCGAAGTCCAGGTCACCGGCCAGGCCGAACGCATCGGCCAGCAACTGGCCCAGCCTGCGCGCTCTGCCAGCCATACCGGAGTCTCCAACCAGGAAGTGCCGGCCAGCGTGGACGGCGTCTCTGCCGAGCAGATGCAGGAGCGCGGCGACTACGCCCTGGTGGACGCCGTCACGCGCACCGTGGGCCTGACGGCCAGCAGCACGCCGGGCAACGGCGGCCTGGCCTTCAGCAGCCGCGGCTTTGCGGGTGTCAATTCCGTGGGCGTGGCCGAAGACGGCATGGTGCTGGGCGTGGCCGCCGGCACCACGGCCTATCCGGGTGACAGCTGGGGCTACGAGCGCATCGACGTGCTGCGTGGACCGGCCTCGCTGATGTACGGCAGCGGCACCATGGGCGCTACCGTCAACGCCATCCGCAAGCAGCCCAGCCGCACCAGCTCGGCCGAGGTGCTGGTGGGCGCGGGCACGGACGACACGCTGCGCCTGGGCCTGGGCGTGACCGGCGCCCTGGGCGCCTATGCCAGCTACCGCATCGACAGCTACACCGCGCGCAGCGCAGGCGAGCGCGATCTGGACCAGTCGCGCAACGGCAAGTTCATGAGCACGCTGCGCTTGGAGCCCACGAGCGACTTGCAGATCGACCTGATTGCCGACCGCAGCGTGCAAAAGCCCAGCCGCTACTGGGGCACGCCGGGCCTGGACGGCAAGGTGGTGGAGTCCCTGCGCGACCGCAACTACAACGCCGAAGACAGCGTGCTGCGCTATGCCGACGAGCGCCTGCGCGCCAAGGTGCAATGGAAGGCCAATGACTGGCTGACGGTGCGCAACGAGCTGTACCACGTGAAGTCCGACCGCCACTGGCGCAACATCGAGGCCTACGCGCTCAACCCCGCCACCTGGACCGTGGGCCGCTCCGACTACCTGGAAATCCTGCACGACCTGGAGCAGACCGGCAACCGCCTGGGCCTGAACGTGGACCGGGGTTCGCACAAGATCGCCATGGGCTGGGAGGCCGCGCGCATCAACCTGCGGCTATCCAACAACTCGCCCTATGGCGGCTCGTCCACGGTCTCGGCCTGGGACCCCGTGCATGGCAGCTGGGCCAGCCCCGATGCCACGGCAGCCAAGACAGAAACCGGCGTGACCCAGCATGCCCTGTACCTGGAAGATGCCTGGCGCATCAGCGACCGCTGGCTGGCCATGGCCGGCCTGCGCCGCGATGTCTACAGCTTTGCCAGCCATTCCCTGGTGGGCGGCACGGATTTCAACAAGACGCTGGCCGCCACCTCCTGGCGCCTGGGCCTGACCTATGAGCTGGCCCGCAACACCCATGTCTATGGGCAGATCAGCTCCGGCCACGATCCCGTCAACAGCCTGGTCTCGCTGAACCTGGCCAACACGGCTTATGCGCTGAGCAAGGGCCGCCAGGCCGAGATCGGCATCAAGCAACAGGTGGCGGGCGGGCGCGGAGAGTGGACGCTGGCCGTGTTCGACATCAAGAAGGACAACATCATCACGCGCGACCCCGACCGCCCGGCCATCTCCATCCAGGGCGGCAGCCAGTCCTCGCGCGGGGCCGAGGTCACCGCCACCTTCCAGGCCACGCCCGCCCTGCGCTTGGAGGGCAATCTGTCGTACGTGGATGCCCAGTTCGACAAGCTCATCGAGGCTGGCGGCAACCGCGCAGGCAACCGTCCGCAGAACGTGGCCAAGACCACGGCCAACCTCTGGGGCCACTACCGCGTGGGCGCCTGGCAGGCCTCGCTGGGCCTGCGCTACGTGGGTGACCGCTTTGGCAACAACGCCAATACCGTGAGTTTGCCCGCCTACACCGTGGCCGACGCCGCGCTGAGCTGGCAGGTGGACCCGCGCACCACCCTGAGCCTGATCGGCCGCAACCTGGCCGACAGGGTCTATGTGGGATCGAGCTACGGCAGCCAGTTCCTGGTCGGGCAAGGCCGCCGCTTCGAGATCGCGGCGCATATCCGGTTCTGATGGCCATGGCGCGCTGCAAAAGTCTCCACAGCCTCCACGGCCTGTGCGCTGGCGCCCTGGCGGCCACCCTGCTGCTGGCCGGCTGCTCGCGCAGCGATTCCGGCACCACCAGTGAACTGCCGGCACCGGCCGCCGCACCGCAGGCGGCCGTGACCGTCAATGTCTGCGGCAGCCCCGTGACCTACGCCAACGCACCGCTGCGCGCCGTGACCCATGACGTGAACATCACCGAGATGTTTCTCTTTCTGGGCCTGGGCGACCGGCTGGTGGGCTACAGCGGTATCACGCAGGCCAAGCAGATCGACCCGGCCTTCCAGGCCCAGCTGGCCCGCGTGCCGCGGCTGGCCGAGCGCGAGATGAACCTGGAGGCCATCCTGGGCGCCTCGGCAGATTTCGTCTTCGGAGGCTGGAGCTACGGTTTTCGCCAGGGCCAGGTCACGCCCGAGGTGCTGCAGCGCCACGGCATTGCCTCATATGTGCTGTCCGAATCGTGCATCCGCGTGGGGCCACGCAGCCAGGTGGCGCTGGAAGACGGCCTGACCGACCTGCGCAACCTGGGCCGCATCTTCCGCATCGACGCCCATGCCGAGCAACTGGCGCAGGGGCTGGAGCGCGAACTCAAGGACCTGCGCGAGCGTATGCAGGGCGTGCGGCAGCGGCCTTCGGTCTTCGTCTACGACAGCGGCCAGGACATCCCCGTGACCGTGGGCCGCTACGGCATGCCGCAGGCCATGATCGAGGAAGCGGGCGGGCGCAACATCTTCGACGACATTCCCAGCAACTGGCCTGCAGGCAACTGGGAGGACGTGGTGCAGCGCAACCCGCAGTGGATCGTCATCATCGACTACGGCCAGCCCCATGCCCAGGGCAAGATCGACTTCCTGCTGGCCAAGCCCGAGCTGGCCGGCGTCGATGCCATCCGCGAAAAGCGGTTTTTCGTCATGACCTATGCCGAGGCCACGCCCGGCCCGCGCAATATTGCGCGGACCCGCGCCCTGGCGCAGGCCCTGCACCCCGACCGCATGCCGGCGCCCAGCCATGCGGTCAACTGACTTCCGCTGGCCCAGGCGTCCTGGCGCCGCCCGCCTCTGGTGCCTGCTGCTGTTCGCGGCCCTGTTGCTGGTGATGACACTGGCCATCACCTGGGGGCCCGTGGACATGCCGGCCGGCACGGTCTGGCGCATTGCCTGGAGCCGGCTGCTGCAGGTGCTGGGCATGCAGCCGCCGCCGCTGGAGGGCATCACGCCGCAGCACCAGCAGATCGTCTGGCTGATCCGCATGCCGCGCGTGCTGCTGGCCGCCCTGGTGGGCGCGGGGCTTGCCGTGGTGGGCACCATCATGCAGGCCATGGTGCGCAATCCACTGGCCGATCCCTATCTGCTGGGCGTGTCCTCGGGCGCGTCGGTGGGCGCGGTGGCCGTGCTGGCCTTCGGTGCGCTGGCCTCGGCCGGCATGTACGCCCTCACGGCCGGGGCCTTTGCCGGGGCGCTGGCGGCCACCGTCGCCGTCTACCTGCTGGCGCGCTCCCAAGGCCGCATTCATGCCACGCGGCTGATCCTGGGCGGCGTAGCCATCGGCTATGTGCTGGCGGGCGTGACCAGCCTGATCACCCTGTCATCGGGCCAGCGTGACCTGGCCAATGCCCTGCTGACCTGGACGCTGGGCAGCCTGGCCGGCACGCAGTGGGAGGAACTGGGCATTCCCGCCGCCGTGCTGGCTGCGGGAATGCTCTGGCTGGGGCTGCAGACGCGCCCGCTCAATGCCCTGCTGGCCGGTGACGAGGCCGCCGCCACGCTGGGCGTGGACACGGCACGGCTGCGGCGCGCACTGTTCCTGGCGGTGTCGCTGCTGACGGGCACCATGGTGGCGGTCAGCGGCGCCATCGGCTTTGTGGGGCTGATCGTGCCGCACGCCGCGCGCATGCTGGTGGGCACGGACCACCGGCGCGTGCTGCCCGTGGCCGCCCTGGCCGGCGCCCTGCTGCTGGTGCTGGTGGATCTTGTCGCGCGCACGGCCTTTGCGCCCATGGAACTGCCCGTGGGCGTGATCACCTCGCTGATCGGCGGACCTTTCTTCGTCTGGATGCTGGTGCGCCAGCCAGTGCAGGGAGGGCACGGCCCATGAAGCTGCAAGCCCAGGACCTGTGCTGGAGCGCCGATGCCCGGTGCATCGTGGACCAGGCCAGCCTCGCCCTGCACAGCGGCGAATGCGTGGGGCTCATCGGCCCCAACGGCAGCGGCAAATCCACCCTGCTGCGCATGCTCTACCGCGTGCTGCGGCCCGACGCGGGCTGCGTGCTGCTGGACCAGCGCGACATCCGGGATATGACGGCGCGCGAGTTCGCGGCCCAGGTCTCGGTCCTGGCGCAGGAGGCGCCGCAGAGCTTTGACTTCACCGTGCGCGAGGCGGTGATGATGGGCCGCATCCCCCACCAGTCCCCCTGGGCGGGCGACAGCGCCGAGGACCTCGCCTGCATGCGCCAGGCACTGGCCCAGGTGAATGCCTTGGCGCTGGAGGAGCGGCGTTTCTCCAGCCTGTCCGGCGGCGAGAAGCAGCGCGTGCTCGTGGCCCGCGCGCTGGCCCAGCAGCCACGGCTGATGCTGCTGGACGAGCCCACCAACCACCTGGACATACGCCATCAGCTGGAGTTGATGTCACTGGTCCGGCGCCTGCAGATCAGCAGCATCGTCGCCCTGCACGACCTCAATATCGCCGCCCACTACTGCGACCGTCTCTATCTCATGGAACAAGGCCGCATCGTTGCCCATGGCACACCGGCCCAGGTACTGACCCCGGCCACCATCGGCCAGGTCTACGGCGTGGCTGCCGAGGTGGACATCCATGCCGCCACCGGCCGGCTGCGCATCAGCTTCATTCCCGATGAACTCCTCTGAAACATCCATCCCGCCCGGGCCCGACGCCGTGATCGTGCTGGGCCGCGGCGGCACGGGCGCCGCCTCGCGCCAAAGCCTGATCGAACTGGCCGATGCCTTGCGCCAGACGCTGGAGCCGGCCTGCAAGGTCGTCACATCCTTCGTGGACAAGGCCGCACCCTCGCTGCCCGAGGCGCTGCAGCAATGCCTGCCGGCCCGCTCCATCGTCGTGCTGCCCCTGTTCGCGCCCGACGAGCCTGCCCTGCTGCGCTGGCTGCACAAGCTGGCCATGCGCTGGCGCTCGCAACTGCCGCACCAGGGCGTGCAGGTGCGGTTTGCCGACCATCTGCTGGGCGCTGCGGCCATGCCCGCGCTGCTGCTGCCGCAGATCAGGCAAGCCCTGCAGACCCCGGATATTGCAGAAACCGCAGGCGACCAATGGCAGCACGATCCCCTGGCCTGGTCCCAGGTGCCGGACCACCAGCACCATGCCCTGGTCTGCACGGGACCGCGCTGCACCGCCCTGGGCGCCGTGGCCGTCTGGCAAAGCCTGGGCGAGGCCGTGCAGGCCAGCAGCGAACTGCGTGCCAGGCTGCGCCTGCTGCAGACCAGCTGCCAGTACCCCTGCAACCATGGCCCGCTGGCCATCGTCTATCCGGACGGCGTCTGGTACGGGCGGCTGACAGCCGGGAATGCGGCCCAGGTGGTGGAGACCCATGTGCTCTCGCGGCAGGTTTGTGCGGAGCACCACGTGCATGGGCCAGTGGAGCTGGGGACGCAGGCTTCGTGATGTCTCAGGGCTGTGCCGCCTCCAGCTCGGCCAGCCTCACCGCCACAAAATCCCGCAACGCACGCACCAGCGGCGTGAACTGCCTGCGGCTGGGTGCGACCAGGAACAGGGGCACGCACTCGGTCGTCCAGTCGGTGCACAGTGCAAGAAGGCGGCCCCGGGCCAGGTCCTCGGCCACGTCGAAATACGATTTGTAGGCAATCCCCCGCCCGGCCACGGCCCAGCGCCGCACGGCATCTCCGTCATTGGCCACATTGCGGCCGCGCACCCGGACATGGACCGGCTCAGGTACGGCAGCCCCCTGTCCTGCCGGCCAGAAGCTCCAGCGGTCGTGCACTTCCTCGCCCAGCATGAAGCACAGGCAGTCATGGCCGGTCAGGTCGTGGGGGGTGGCGGGTGCGCCGCGTTCCTGCAGATAGGAAGGCGCGGCGCAGAGCACGCGGCGGTGCGTGTCCGACAGCGGCAAGGCCACCAGGCTGGAATCCTGAGGCCTGCCATAGCGAAAAGCCGCGTCCACAGGCTCGCTGTAGACATTTGCAGCGCGGTCGGACAGGTGCAGGCGCAGATCCACGCCTGCATGCTGGCTCTGGAATTCGTCCAGCCAGGGCATGAGCACGTTGCGGCCCAGGTCGGAGGGGGCGGCCAGTTGCAGCGTGCCGCGCAAAGCGGCCTGGCCGCCAGCCAATTGGTCGCGCACCTGGCGCAGGCCAGCCAGCGCGGGGCGGCAGTGCTCCAGAAACAGCTCGCCCTCCTGCGTGAGCCGCAGACTGCGCGTTGAGCGCACGAACAGGGTCACGCCCAGTTCTGCCTCCAGCCGCTTGAGCGCTGCGCTGGCCGCAGCCGGGGTCAGGTCCAGGGCACGCGCCGTGGCCGAAAGGCTGCCGCTGTCTGCGGTGCGCACGAAGATATCCAGGTCTTGCAGGCTTTTCATGGGCATTCGCCAGGCTTTGATTTTCAAAAACTATTTGAAGCTTAGTCCAACGAGAAAGCCATTTGTCGTGCTTGCGCCAACTGGGCGCACGGCCTGGGATGGAAGCCGGCTTCCGTCCTTTGGCAGCGGATCTTGGCGCCGCGGCAACCGTAGTATGGTTGCCGGCATGCAGCTCAAACATTTCGCCAGTGCCCTGGCTGGCAGCCTTGTGTTCGCCACAGCCACGGCAGGGGTCACCGCAGCCAAGACCCCCTCCTATCCCGATGCCGATGCGAGCGACCCCGCAAAGCTGGGCTGGATGGTGGGCTCGCCGCCACCGCCGGACCGCATGCTGCGCTTCGAGGACGGCTCCTATTTCCAGTTTCCCGCCATGCGCTGGAGCGTCTCGCACTTTCGCCAGCTCATGCCAACGGTGAATGTGTCGCGCGGCCTGGCGCCTGCGGCGCCGCTGGCCCAGGCGCTGCGCGAAGACATCGACGGGCTGCGCTTCACACCCCTGGGTGCCAGCCAGCCCATGACTTGGCGCGATTCGCTCAAGGCCAACTACACCGATGGCATCGTGGTGCTGCACAAGGGCCGCGTGATCTATGAGCGCTACTTCGGCGTGCTCAAACCCGAAGGCCAGCACGGCGCCATGTCGGTGACCAAGTCCTTCGTCGGCACGCTGGCGGCCATGCTGGCTGCCGAGGGGCAGCTCGACCCCTCGCGCCGTGTGTCGGAATACGTGCCAGAGCTGGCGGCCTCGGCCTTCGGCAATGCCACGGTGCGCCAACTCATGGACATGACCACGGGCATACGCTTCAGCGAAGACTATGCGGACCCCCAGGCCGAGGTCTGGGCGCACGCGGCAGCGGGCAACCCGCTGCCCAAGGCCAAGGACTACACCGGCCCGCGCAGCTACTACGAATTCCTGCAGACCGTGAAGCCCGAAGGCGTGCACGGCAAGGCCTTCGGCTACCGCACGGCCAATACCGATGCGCTGGGCTGGGTGCTGGCGCGCGTGAGCGGCCAATCGGTGGCCGATCTGCTGTCCGAGCGCATCTGGAGCCGCCTGGGCGCCGAGCAGGATGCCTACATGTCGGTGGACTCCACAGGCACGCCCTTTGCAGGCGGCGGCCTGAACCTGGGCCTGCGGGACCTGGCGCGCTTTGGCGAGATGCTGCGCAACCGGGGCCAGTTCAACGGCCAGCAGATCGTTCCCGCAGCGGCCGTGGACGATATCCGCCGGGGCGGCGATGCGGCGGCCTTTGCCAAGGCCGGCTACAAGCTGCTGCCGGGCTGGACCTACCGCAACATGTGGTGGGTCACGCACAACGCCCATGGCGCCTTCGCCGCACGCGGCGTGCATGGCCAGACCGTCTACATCGATCCCAAGGCACAGATGGTGATTGCGCGCTTCGCCTCTCACCCGGTGGCTGGCAATGCGGCCAATGATCCGACCTCGCTGCCCGCCTACGAGGCCCTGGGCAGGCTGCTGGCGGGGGAACGCTGACAGTGCTGAAGCGCTGAAGGGGAGCGAATTTCCCGCATAGGCTTCGGCGGCCAGGGGGCACCGCCTGCAAGAACGCGTATTGTCAAGAAAATTTGCTAACGTATGTAGCATCTTCTTGCAATAAGTAATTCTTCTATGTTCCAGTCCCTGCGTGCGCGACTCATCGCGCTCAGTGTGGCCATCGTCACCGTGGCCATGCTGGCCCTGGCCATTGCCAACTTCCTCACGGTGCAGCGCCATGTGCTGTCCACCCTCGACGACCAGAGCCGCCAGCTCGTGAACGCCCAGGCCCAGGTTCTGGGCGAATGGGTGGCGACCAAGCGCCTGCTGACCCATACCCTGGCGCAGGCGGTCGATACGCCGGACCCGCGTGCCGTGGTCCAGGCGCTGCGCGACGGCGGCGGCTTCTCGGATGCCTACTTCGGCTACACCGACAAGCGCATGTTCTTCCTCAACGAGATGGCTGCGGACTACGACGTGACGGCCCGCCCCTGGTTCAGGCAGGCGCTGAAGGAAGGCCGACCCATCGTGACGGCGCCCTATCTGTTTGTCTCTCCACCCGAAGTGGGCGTGACCTTTGCCGAGCCCGTGGGCCCGGCCGGCAATCCCGTCGCCGTGGTCGGCACTGACGTGCTGCTGACCACCGTGGTGCGCACCGTGGGCGCCATTCGGCCCACGCCGGGCAGCTTTGCCTTCTTGGTGGATGAGGCGGGCGCCATCGTCACCCATCCCGATCCGGCACTCACGCTCAAGCCCGTCTCCGCGCTCTCGCCGCAGTTGCGTGCCGACGCCATCCAGGCCCTGCCCAAGGCGGACACCGGCATGCGCACGGCCGTCGGCGGCAAGGACTTCCTGCTCTACGGCCAGGGCGTGCCCGGCACGAACTGGCAACTGGTGGTGGCCGTGCAGCGCGACGAGGCGCTGTCCGCGCTGGGTTCGCTGCTCAAGGTGTCGGGCGCCATCGTTGCCATTTCGCTGATCCTGGCGATTGCGCTGCTGGGCGCCGTCATCGCCCGCGTCACGCGCCGGCTGGCCGTGGTGCGCGATGCGCTGGAAGACATCGCCTCGGGTGACGGCGATCTCACGCGCCGCCTGTCGGTGCAAGGCAATGACGAACTGACGCAGATCGCACGCGCGTTCAACCACTTCACCGACAAGATCGCCTCGGTGCTGGTGCGCATCCGGGAATCGTCCGAGACCGTGCGCCATGCCTCCACCGAAATCGCCAGCGGCAACCAGGACCTGTCGGCACGCACCGAGCAGCAGGCCAGCTCGCTGGAAGAAACGGCTGCCGCCATGGAGCAGCTCACGGCCACCGTGCAGCACAACGCCGAGAATGCGCGCCAGGCGCGCCAACTGGCCAGCAGCGCCTCGGACATCGCCACGCATGGCGGCACCGTGGTGGACCAGGTGGTTCGCACCATGGGCGGCATCGAGCAGTCCTCGCACCGCATTGCCGACATCATCGGCGTGATCGACTCCATTGCCTTCCAGACCAACATCCTGGCGCTGAACGCCGCCGTGGAAGCGGCCCGCGCTGGCGAACAGGGCCGGGGCTTTGCCGTGGTGGCCTCCGAGGTGCGCACCCTGGCCCAGCGCAGCGCCACGGCCGCCAAGGAAATCAAGGCGCTGATCGACGACTCCGTGGACCAGGTCGATGCCGGCAGCCGCCTGGTGCAGGACGCAGGCGCCACCATGGGCAAGGTGGTGGAAAGCGTGCAGCGCGTGACCGCCATCGTCACCGAGATCAGCAATGCCAGCCAGGAACAGAGCACGGGCATTGCCGAAATCGGGACCGCCGTCAGCCAGATGGACCAGTCCACGCAGCAGAACGCGGCCCTGGTCGAAGAGGCCACGGCCGCGGCGCAGTCGCTGCAGCAGCAGGCCGCGCAACTGGCGGACGTGGTGGCAGGCTTTCGGCTGGACAGCGAATCATCCCGGTCCAGAAGCATCGCCCTGCATAGGTGAAATCGGCGCCGCACGGCAGGCAACCCACCGCCCTGTCCCGGCGGCGCCGGTCCGGTTACTGCAGCGCGATTGCGGCCTGCCGCACCAGCTTCTCCGTGCGGGGGACCTCGGTTTTGACGAAGGCCTCGAAGTCGGCAACGCTGCCGCCACGGGCTTCGGCGCCGGTGGCCACCAGGCGCTCGCGGAACTCAGGGGTGTTCAGCAGCTTGTTGATCTCGGTGTTGAGCCGGGTGACCACGGCCGGCGGCGTGCCGTGGCTGGCCACGATGCCGTACCACGGGGCGATGTCAAAGCCCGGATAGCCTTGTTCGGCAATCGTCGGGATGTCCGGGGCCATGGCGGCGCGGCTTGCGGTCGATACGCCCAGGGCGCGCAGCTTGCCGGCCTTCACCTGGGGCAAGGCGGTCATGATGGTGTCGAAGTACAGGGAGACCTGGCCCGATATCAAGGCCGGGATGGCCTCGGCCGCACCCTTGTAGGGCACATGCACTATGTCGATGCCGGCGGCCTGGCGCAGGAACTCGCCAGCCATGTGCGAGGTCGTGCCGGCCCCGAAGGAGGCATAGGTCAGCTTGCCGGGGTTTGCCTTGGCATAGGCCACCATCTCAGCCAGCGTACTGAACGGCAGGGACGGGTTTGCCAGCAGCACATTGGGCGTGACCGCCACGATGGCCACCTTCTCGAAGGCGTCCGGGTTGTAGCTCAGCTTCTTGTACAGAAAACGGTTGGTGACCATGGAGGCCGGCCCGCTCATCAGCAGGGTGTAGCCGTCGCCCGGGGCCCGGGCCGCGGTGTCGCTGCCGATCATGGCGGCGGCACCCGGCTTGTTTTCCACCAGCACGGGCTGCCCCAATGAATTGCTCAGCCCGGCCCCCACTTGCCGGCTCAAAAGATCCGTGGCGGACCCGGCCTGAAAGGGGACGACGATGCGAATGGGCTTGCTGGGCCAGGCGCCGGCCCCCTGGGCGGAGGCTTGAGCGGATGCGACAACGGCCAGGGCAGACAGCAGGGCCGTGGCCAGGGGAGTGCGGAGCGTTTGGAGGGGCATGGTCTTCATCAGGTTGGAGAGCAGGCATGGCGAAGGAACAGGTTCCGGTTGCCATGGGGAAAATGCATAGATATTTAGATATTTGTATCCAATCATGCAGAAGACTAGCAAGCAATAATCGAACCAGCTCTAGGGAAAACCGCCTCTTGCCATCAGCTGCACAGGCATGGCTGCGTGGAAACCGGCACAAACGGGGTCCCGGGAGGCGCAGGCAGGTCCCCGTAGAATCGGCGGGCCCCTGCCCTGGGCGAAAGACACCGGATAAACCATGCTGACCGACCGACGCGCCTCGTTTGACACTGTCCATGCCACGGCACAGGAAGAGGCCTACCAACACATTAAGCGCGGCATACGCACGGGCGAACTGCGCCCGGGCATGCGGCTGGCACCGGATGACATCGCGGCCGAAATTGGAACCAGCCGCATGCCCGTGCGCGAGGCGCTGAACCGCCTTGCCACGGAAGGGCTGATCGTCAACCGCCCCAACCGTGGCTCGGTGGTCCGGGTGCTGACCGAAAAAGAGGTGCGCGAGGTGTTCGCCATGCGTTCGGTGCTGGAGGGCCTGGCGGCCACCCTGGCGGCCGAGAACGTGACCACCAATGACATCCACGATCTGGAGCAATTGCTGCAGCGCATGCACCGCAGCGGCCTGAATGCATCGGAATGGATCACGGCGCACCGCCAGTTCCACGAGCGCCTGTGCACCATTGCCGACGCTCCCCAGCTGATGCGGCAGATCGCGTCCCTGCACTCGGTCTCCGAGCCCCTGATGCGGGTGTGGCTGGAGGGCAAGCCATCGACGGACTACGTGCACGACAGGCACGAAGAACTCATAGGCGCATTGAAGGCCAGGGATGGTGCAAAGGTGGAAGCCCTGATGCGCGCCCACATCCTGCGCACGCTTCCAGGCATCCTCCAGGCGAACCAGGCCGACTGAAATCCGCACTGAAAGCCGCGCCGGCCTCTTCGCTGTCACGAAGTCTGGAGCCAGCGCGCAGGCTGCCGTCCGTCAGGAACGGTTGGCGCCCATGGCGCAGCCGTCCTTGCGGTGGTCGGATGCGCCGTGCAGTGCGCCGTTGTCCCAATCCACCCGAATGGCCTGGGCGCCGCCGATGGCAGGATAGCCGGGCGCCACCAACCGGTAGCCCGGCTGCTCCAACGCCTGCGCGACATGCTGCGGCAAGGTGCTTTCAACCTCCACCTTGTCGGTGCCGGGAATGGGGAACAGCCGTGGCAGATCGCTGGCGGCCTGGATATCGCAGCCGTAGTCGATCACCTTGGACAGAAAGTGTGCATGGCCCATGGCCTGGTAGTGGCCGCCCATCACGCCGAACACCAGCTCCACGCGGCCATCCTTCGTGGCCATGCCCGGGATGATGGTGTGCAGGGGCCGCTTGCCGGGCCCGATGCAATTGGGGTGGCCCTCAGCCAGTTCAAAGCTCTGGCCCCGGTTGTGCAGCAGCACGCCTGATTTGGGCGCCATCAGGCCGGAGCCGAAGGGGTGGAAGATCGAGTTGATGAAGCTGGCGCAGTTGCGATCCTTGTCCACCACCGAGATGTAGACCGTGTCCTTGTGCTCCGCTGCCGCATTGGTCGCCGGGGTCTTGAAATGCTCCGGGAACTCGCCGTTGCGCAGCTGGCCGGCCAGCTCCTGCGACAGCAGATAGTCGATGTCCACATCGGCAAAGCGCGGATCGGCCAGCAGCGCATCCCGCACCCGGTAGGCCATGCGCGTGGCATCGATCTCGGCCTTCAGCCGCTCGGCCGAGAGCGGGTCCGTTCCCGGCTCCAGGCCCTGAAGAATGTTCAGCAGCAGCAGGGCAATGATGCCTTGGCCCGGAGGCGGGCACTCATGCACCACATGGTCTCGGAACCTGCTCTTGACCGGCTGCACGAACTCGCCACGATAGGTGGCGAAGTCCTCAAGCGTGTGCACGCCACCGAGGCTGCGCAGATAGGAGACGATGTCCTGCGCGACCTCCCCCTCGTAGAAGCCGGCGCGGCCCTGCTCGGCGATTTTTCGCAAGGTAGCGCCCAACTGCGGCTGGCGGTGAACCGATCCGATGGCCGGTGCCTGGCCATCGACCAGCATGATGTCGCGCGCAGTGGTGGCGGCCAGCAGTTGCGTGTGCATGGCCCAGTCGGTGCCGGCGCGCGGCGCCACGGCATAGCCCTGCTCGGCGAAGCGGATGGCATCTTCCAGAAGGCGGCCCATGGGCAGCCGGCCGAACCGGTCCGTCAGGGCGACCCAGGCGTCCACGGCGCCAGGCACCGTGACCACGTAGGGCGACTGGCGGCGCAATTGCTTTTCCTCGCCCGAGGCAAGAACGGCCTTCAGGGAGGTGGCCTGGGGCGCCCAGCCGGCGCCGTTGTAGGCCGTGATCTGATCGGAGCCCTTCTCGCTGTACAGCGCAAAGCAGTCTCCTCCAATGCCGGTGGAGCCAGGCTCCACCACGCACTGGACCGCACAGGCCGCGACGGCGGCATCCATGGCGGTGCCGCCGGCCTCCAGGATGCGAACAGCAGCCTGGGTGGCGGCCGGGTGTGAGGTTGCCGCCATGCCGTGCGTGGACATGACGACGGAACGGCCAGGATTCTGGAAATTACGCATAACGGTTCTTCTTCCTTGTGTTGCTGGGACTTGGATTTCGGGCAATGAATGGGGGGCCGGGGCTGCCAACCTGCTTGCAGCGGACCGCCATCCACGCAAGGCGCGATGGCAGCCTCGAGATTACCGTATCCTGATATCTTTGTATCCAATTTTTCCAAAGATACCCAAGCAATCACCATGCCTGGATTGGCCATACACAATGCACCATCAGAGTGCGCCCTGGACCCTGACAGCCAAACCTAGAATGACGACCGGGCTCCGCTCACCCCATAACCATCACCATGCCGCCACTTGCCACCCCCTCGCCCGATGCGGCACAGACCAGCGCCCACGAAGAGGCCTACCAACACCTCTCTCATGGCATCCGCATGGGGCTGCTGAAGCCGGGCGACAGGCTGGTGGCCGATGACATCGCCAACTCCATCGGCATGAGCCGCATGCCGGTCCGCGAGGCCTTGCGCCGGCTGACTGCGGAAGGCCTGTTGGTCATGCCGCCGAACCGGGGCGCGATCGTGCGGGAGCTTTCCGAGAGCGAGGTCATCGAGGTTTTCGAGATGCGTGCCGTGCTCGAAGGCCTGGCCGCAGCCATGGCCGCCAGGCGCTGCACCCAGGCGGATGTGGACGACCTGCAGGACCTGCTCTCGAAAATGAAGCGCTGCGAGAGTGACCAGTCGGAATGGATCACGGTGCACCGGCGCTTTCACGAGCGCTTTTGCCGCATCAGCGCAGCCCCGCGCCTGTGCGAGCAGATCTCGGCCCTGCATTCGGTGGTCGAGCCGTTGATGCGGATCTGGCTGGAAAACAACGAGCCCTCGCCGAAGTTGCAGGAGCACCACCAGCAACTGGTGGCCAGCCTGCAGGCCGGTGACCCTGATAGGCTGGAGCGCGAAGTGCGCGCGCATGTGCGTGGAACGGTAGATAGCATCACGCAGGCCATGCGCAGACATCGGCCGCCCCAAGGCAAATCGCGCGCCAAGGCCTGACCTTGGCCTGGGCGATACGCCCTAGCCTCTCCTGTCCTTGAGGCGCGTCATGGAGCGGCGCGCCGCGGACAGGCTGCCGCGCCGGCCCAGCGAAAGCCCCGCGCCGGCATCCGGCAAGGCACCGCCAGCGGCCAATCGCTGCTGTGCCTCCAGCAGGCTGCGCAGGTCCGCCGCACGCTCCTGCGCCAGGGCGGCCGCATTCTGGGCAGTCTGCAACTGGGAGTGCAGGCTCAGCTGCTCCTCCTCACTCTTTTCATAGCGGCCTTGCAGCTCTGCAAGGCGGGTCGCTGCCTTGCGCTCCTGCTCGGTGGCTGTCTTGCGCGCAGCCGCCAGTTCCTGGCGTGCACGGTCCACTTCGTTGAGCATGTGGCGCTCATTGCCCGCGTATTGCTCGGCCATGCGCTGGCGCTCCAGCGCGGCAGACTGCATTTCCTCGCCATGCTTTTGCTGCAGCGCCTCGCGCTGGCGGGCGGCTTCAGCCAGCGCATCGCGCATTTCCTCCAGACGCTCGTCGCGGTCCTGCAACTGCTGCTGCATTTCGTCCAGCCGGCGTGAAAGATCCTGTGACTGCGCCTGGGCCACTTGCAGGGCCTGGTCCATGGCCTCTTTCTGCGCCTGCATGGACGCCTCGCGCCGCGCCATTTGCTCTTGCTGCTCCTGCAGCTCGGCCTGCGTGGCCTGAGCTGCTTCCTCGCGCGATTGCAGCGCGGCGCGGGCGGCCTCCATGGCGGCTTCCTGGGCGGCGTCCCACAGTTGCTGCGCCAGGCGCTGAACGGGATCGGGCACGGACGAGGGCAGCAGCTCGCCCTGCCCTGCCGCCACGCCCAGGCGCTGGCCCAGGGTGGCAAACCAGGTCTCCAGCATCGGGCTGACGGTATTTGGCGAGCCTCGGCCGATTTGCTGGCGCACGCGCTCGATGGTCGGCCGCAGGCCCTGGGCGATCAAGGCGTCTGCCGCGGCCCAGACATCGGCTTCCTGCACGCCGCGGGTGGATGTTTTCTGCATATCGTGAACTATTTTCCAGATTACCAACGATAAATGATTGTTATCGTGAGTTATTTTAATTTTGCGTAATACATCATATGTGCCATGTATTAAATATTACATATGAAATTTTCATACAGTATGGATACGCACATTACACGGCTTTGCCCAGGCAAAAAGCCGCTGCAGCCTCTGGAAAGCTTGGAAACTGAACTTTGCATGGCCTGCATGGCCTGCATGGCCGCAGGCTCCGCGGCGGGCAGCCATGCTGCGCCGGGCGACAATCCACGGATGCGCAACGGCCCCTTTTCGCTGATTCCCCAAGACCAGCCTCTGGAAGACACAAAGCAAGGCAGCACCCTGCCCTCTGCGGGGCTGGAGCCTGCCGCCCAGCAGGCCGTGCGCGAGTTGCTGCGCGAGGGCGAATCCACCAACACCAGAAACAGCTACCAGAGTGCGATGCGCTACTGGGCCGCCTGGCATGCGCTGCGTTTTGAGCGGCAGATGCAGCTGCCGCTGAATGTGGCCTGTGTGCTGCAGTTCATCATCGACCACGCCCAGCGGCAGACCGGCGCGGGCCTGGCCAGTGAAATGCCGGCGCACATGGATCGCGCCCTGGTCGAGGCCGGGTACAAGGCCCGCGAAGGCCCCCTGTCGCACAACACGCTGGTGCACCGCATGGCGGTGCTGTCCAAGGCCCATCAAGTGCACGGTTTGGCCAACCCCTGCCAGGACGGCGCAGTGCGCGAGCTGATGTCGCGCACGCGCAAGGCTTATGCGCGGCGCGGCGAGCAGCCCGCCAAAAAGGATGCGCTGACGCGCGACCTGCTGGAGCAATTGCTGCAGACCTGCGATGACAGCCTGCGCGGCCGCCGTGACCGCGCCCTGCTGCTGTTCGCCTGGTCCAGCGGCGGGCGCCGCCGCTCGGAGGTGGCCGGGGCGGACATGCGCCACCTGCGCGCCGTGGGGCCGCAGGAATTCATCTACACGCTGGCCCACTCCAAGACCAACCAGTCCGGACGGGACGCGCCCGAGAACCACAAGCCCGTGACCGGGCGCGCGGCCCAGGCGCTGGCCGATTGGCTGCGTGCCGCCGCCATACAGGAAGGGCCGATCTTCCGGCGCATCCGCAAAGGCGGCCATGTGGGCGAGCCCCTGTCGCCAGCGGCCGTGCGCGACATCGTGAAGCAGCGCTGCGCGCTGGCGGGCGTGGAGGGGGATTTCTCGGCGCATTCCCTGCGCTCGGGCTTTGTGACCGAGGCCGGGCGCCAGAACGTGCCCCTGCCCGACACCATGGCGCTGACGGGGCACAGCAGCGTCAATACGGTGCTGGGCTATTTCCGTGCGGATTCCGCGTTGAGCAACCGTGCGGCCCGGCTGCTCGATGCCGGCGAAGACGATGCGGCCGCCGCCGCGCAAGGCAGCGGCGGTCCGCAGTCCTGAGCCGCTGGCTCAAAAGAGCTCAAAAGCTCAAAAAGCTCACTCCTGTACCGAGGTCCGCGTGCCGCTCAGGCCCAGCTTGCGCAGCAGCGTGGTGTCGGCTTCCACATCGGGGTTGCCGGTGACCAGCAGCTTGTCGCCATAGAAGATGGAGTTGGCGCCGGCCATGAAGCACAGGGCCTGCACGGCGTCGCCCAGCTGCTGCCGGCCTGCCGACAGGCGCACGCGCGCCGTGGGCATGGTGATGCGCGCCACCGCGATCACGCGCACGAAGTCCAGCGGATCGACAGGCTCGCTGTCCGCCAGCGGCGTGCCGGGCACGCGCACCAGGCTGTTGATGGGCACGGATTCGGGATGGGGGTTGAGATTGGCCAGTTGGGCGATCAGGCCCGCGCGGTGCACAGGCGCCTCGCCCATGCCGATGATGCCGCCGCAGCACACGCTGATGCCCGCGCCGCGCACGGCCTTGAGCGTGTCCAGGCGATCCTGGTACTGGCGCGTGCTGACCACGTCCTGGTAGTACTCGGGCGCGGTGTCCAGGTTGTGGTTGTAGTAGTCCAGGCCCGCTTCGCGCAGCGACTGCGCCTGATGCGGCTGGAGCATGCCCAGCGTGGCGCAGGTCTGCATGCCCAGACCCTTCACGGCGCCGATCAGCTCGTTCATCTTCTCGATGTCGCGGTCCTTGGGCGCGCGCCAGGCCGCGCCCATGCAAAAGCGCGTGGCGCCCGCGTCCTTGGCGGCCTGGGCGGCCCGCGTGACTTCGTCCACGCTCATGAGCTTTTCCGCCTTGACGCCGGTATCGAACTCGGCCGCCTGCGGGCAGTAGCCGCAGTTCTCCGGGCATCCGCCCGTCTTGACCGACAGCAGCGTGGCCAGCTCGATGTCGCCCGCGGGCCAGTGCTCGCGGTGCACGCTCTGGGCCTGGAACATCAGGTCCATGAAGGGCTTGTCCAGCAGTTCCTGGATGGCTTGCACGCTCCAGGCGCCGTCAAACGGCAGCGTGTCGCTTTTGGAGGGGCGTGCATGCCATTGCAATGGGCTGCCGGCCGCAGGCTGTGCGGGGCTGTCGGAAGTCGTCGGGGCGGTGCTGCAGGCGGTCATCAAAAACTCCTCTGTGGGTCTGCTTTTTTCATTCTGCTGAGCAAAAAACCGTCTGGGAATGAAAAAGCCGGCTCCCTGCCAAAAATAGTTGCCCCATTTTTATGGCCTGCAAAAAGAGCGAACTTCGCTTATTTTTGAGCGATGTTCGCTGCGTTTTGGCAGAAGTTTTTCCGCCTGCATGCTTCATGCTGCAAGCGCGCAGCCATTGGCGGCCAACATCGCTCAATTGTCCGATGCAGGCCGAAAAAGATGTGCAAGCGGGCGCAGGCCTTGATTCCCAATACCTGCCAGATGCCTCTCCAAAACGACCACAATGGGTGCCCGCCTTCGTCGCCACGGCGGTTTTCATTGCCACGGCCCGTGCTTCCGCCCGCTTTCCACCACTTTCCCCCCGATTCGCTCCGATGTCCCTGCGCTCCCTGGAATTTCCCACTGATCACGGCCAACCGCTGCTGCTGTCGCGCGAGCAGCAGGCCATCCTGGCGCATGAGGGACGTTCGGCCATCGTGGCGGCGCTGGCAGGCGTGGGCAAGACGACCACGCTGGCCTGCAAGGTGGTTCAGGCCTGCCGCAGCGGCCAGGCCCAGCGCATCCTGGTGCTGGCCTATTCGCGCTCCGGCGTGGCGGCCTTTCATCACCGGCTGAAGCAACTGGTGCGCGAAGTGCCGCCCCAGGTACAGATCACCACGGTGGAGCGCTGGGCGGCCCAGCAGATCCGCCGCCGCGACCCTGCGGCCCGCTTTCTGGCCGACCGCGTGGCACTGCAGGCCCGTGTGCGCGAGGCACATGCCGCGCTGTGCGAGCGGCTGGCCTGGCAGCCCGACCCTTTGTTCGAGCAGCCCGGCGATCTGGATCTGGATGCCTTCTGGGACTTCAACCTCAGCGCCAAGAAGTCGTTGCTGCCCCAGCGCCTGGCCGAGGAAGGCATGGGACTGGCGAGTTTCTGCGAGGAGTATTTGCTCGACTACCGCATGGCCGGCCTGTTCTTCGAGTACGAGCGCCGCCGCATCGACCACTGCGGCGACCCGCTGTACTACGCCGAAGGCGACTGCAGCCATGCACTGGCCAGCGATGCCCTGCAGGGTCAGGCGCTGGACCTGCCGCGCTACGACCTGGTGGTGTTCGACGAGATGCATGACCTGGACCCGGCCTCGCTGCAACTGCTGCGCGCCCTCGTCGGAACCAGCGGCTGTGCCTTTCTGGGCGCAGGCGACTTCAACCAGCACATCGAGGCACAGGCCTGGTCCGTGTTCCGCGACAAGCTCCACCAGCTCGATGACTTCCTGCCCCAGGCCACGGCCACGCTGGCGCTGACCCAGTCGCGGCGCTTTGGCCCGCAGATCGCCAAGGCGGTCAATGCGCTGTTCAACGTTGGCCTGACTGCGGCGCCCACGCGCTTCAGCACCGTGCAGCAACTGCAGCACACCGATGACAGCCAGTGCATTGACCAGCTGCTGCAGATCCAGGCCAGTCTGGCGCGCGGCACGCCAACGGCGGCGCCGGGTGAGCTTCCGTCGCCCGGCGCGCGCAATCCCTCGCTGACCGTGATCCTGCGCCATGAGCAAGATGCCTGCGCGCTGGAATGGGCCATCCACCGCGCCGGCAAGTCCGCCAGCTTCTACGGCTTCAAGCGCTTTTACCTGCAGCGCGAGATTGCCCTGCTGCTGGGCCTTTGCTATGCACATGGCATGCAGGCGCTGTCATGGAAGGCCGAGGTCAGCGTGCTGGGCAGCGAGATCCTGGCGGCCTTTGTGGAAGGCGCGCTTTTCTACGGCAAGGGCAGCGTGGATGGTGCCGACATGGCCGATCCATCAAGCCGCCATACGCTGGCCCAGCGCATGGCGGGCGAGATGCTGCACAACCCGCAGATCATCTGGCGATTCCTGGGAAACCAGTCCAGCCTGCAGGGCGGGCAACGCAACTTCCAGGCCTTTGGCAGCTTTTTGCAGCTGCCCCTGGCGCTTCAGTCAGACGCACGCAGCCTGCTGGAGCAGGCCGATGTCTGGGGCCTTTTTGCGGGCGTGGCCCTGTCGCAGGCCCAGGCGGCGGCCTTGCGTCAGCGCGTGAAGGCCTTCATGGATTCGGTGGCGGGCATGGCCGTGCCCGACATGCTGGCCCAGGTGGCCGCCATGGCCACGCGCTTTGAACGAACCGTGCGGGCCGAGCGCGGCTTCGACTTTCATCTGAGCACCATCGAGGAAGCCAAGGGCAAGGAATACGAGCATGTCGCCCTGCCCTTCATGGAGCCTGGCCGCTTTCCGGCCTCGGCCCCGCACGCGCTGGCCTTTCTGGAGCGCAACCGCCTGTACGTGGCCATGACGCGCGCCCGAAAAAGGCTGTGGCTGCTGGAGCATGCCGAGCGGCGCGTCCAGCCTTTCGCCTGAAGGCGTCTCAGCCCAGGGCGGCAATCACCTCGGCCGGCGCCTGTACCAGCTCGATCAGCACGCCCTCGCCAGCGATCGGAAACTCGTCATTGCTCTTGGGGTGCAGAAAGCAGATGTCGTAGCCGGCCGCGCCCTTGCGGATGCCGCCGGGCGCAAAGCGCACGCCCTGCGCCGTCAGCCACTGCACGGCCAGCGGCAGGTCGTCGATCCACAGGCCGATATGGTTCAGCGGCGTGGTGTGGACGGCGGGCTTCTTGTCGATGTCCAGCGGCTGCATGATGTCCACCTCGACCTTGTGCGCGCCCTGGCCCATGGCCAGGATGTCTTCGTCCACGTTCTCGCGCTCGCTCTGGAATGTGCCGGTCTGGGTCAGGCCCAGCATGTCCACCCACAGGCGCTTCATGCGCTGCTTGTCGGTGCCGCCGATGGCCACCTGCTGTATGCCCAGAACCCGGAAAGGACGCTGTTCGCTTGCCACTGTCTCACTCCTGTTGATTTATGAAGAATCACATTGTGTAGCCAATCCGCAAGGCCGCATCCCATCGCACAAGCGGCTCAGAACTCCCCCAGCACCCAGCCGCTGATCACCGCAAAGTACTCGCGCAGCCAGGCGTTGGCGCGGATCGTTACGGGCGTGGGCGCACCCACGGTGAAGGCCTGGCCGTAGCCGCTGCGCTCGGCTATCCAGCCGGCGCGCAGGGTGTGGAAGTCGCTGGTGACGATGGCGATTGCCGCCTGCGGCTCCACCCCGCGCGCCTGCAGCAGGGGCAGGCTCCAGGCCAGGTTCAGCGCCGTGCTGGTGCTGCGTTCCTCCATCAGCAGGCGCTCGGGCGGCAGGCCGTGGCGCTGCTGCAGATAGCGCGCCATGATGGCGCCTTCGCTCTCGCTTTCCCCAAAGTCCACCCCGCCGCTGGTGAGCACCAGCGCCTTGGGCTGGCGGGCGGCCAGCTCGGCAGCGCGATCCAGCCGCTGGGCCAGCGTGAGCGACGGCTGACCGTCACGCGTGGCACTGCCCAGCACCACGATGGCCTGCACCGGCTGGTCCGGTGGCAACCCGGACGAGGCGGACAGCAGGTGCGCCCAGAACACCAGCAGGCTGACCAGCCACATCGCCAACGCCGCCCAGCCCAGCCACCAGGCGCGCCGCAGCCATGCACTGGCGCGCAGCCTGCGCGCAATGGCCGAGCGCCAGAAGCTGCAGGCCATGAACAGCAGGCCCAGCACCGCTGGCAGCGTCACGCCCAGATTGAACATGCCTCGCGCCATCAGCACCACGGCATCGCCCAGCAGTACGGCGCCAGTTATCAGGCCCAGCCACTGCAAGGGCCCCAGCCGCCGGAAGCCCGCGACGGCGTTGCGTCCGGGCACTGGCCCGGGCGCGGGAGAGAGCTTGTGCAACAAGCGCCCTCAGTTCCAGCGCTGGTTCGGGCCGCCGGCGCAGGACCACACGATCACGGGCTGGCCCGGCCGGGCATTGCCGCCTTCGATGTCCAGGCACTTGTTGGCAAAACGGCTGCGGATCTGGCCACGGCTCCAGTCCCATTTCTGGTTGGGCTGGTTGCGGCATTGCCAGGCAATCACCCGCGCACCATTGCGGGTGTTGCCATCGGCCACGTCCAGGCACAGGTCGCCCACGCGCATCTCGCCATCACGCGTCAACGTGAAACGCTGGTTCTCACCGCCGCTGCAGTGGTAGACGATGAGCCCATTGCCTGGGCGAAGGCCCCCGGATATATCCAGGCACAGGCCGTTCTGGCCCCGCACCTCCCGCCCGCCCCATGAGGGATAGCCGGGCTGCTGGCCCGGATAGCGGTCATCGTTCCATTGGTCGTCGCGGTCACGTTCGCGGTCCTTGTCGCGCTTGTTCGCCAAAATGGCGGCGCCGGCAATGGCTGCCACGGCGGCACCGGCGATCCATGCGCCCGTGTTGTCGCTCCCGCCTTCCTGGCCCTGCGCGCCCTGGGGCAGGCCGGTCAGGATGCGGAAACGCCCGCCGCAGCCGCCCTTGACCCACATCTCCCGGCGGCCCAGGTCATAGCCCCAGTTTTGGTTGTAGCTGCAGTTGCCAGCCAAGGTCTCGACCAGTTGTACCTGCTGCGCATCGTCGGGCAGGCTGTAGGTCTGGTAGCGGCCATTGGACATGAGCTGCACCGTCTCTTCGCCTGCATGCGCAGGCAGAACCGGCAGGATGAAGCTGCTGGCCAGCAGGACGGAAATGCATTTCTTGATTTGCATGGGATTTCTCGGGCTGCGTTGATCTGAGGGGCGGCCGCATTGCGCACGGCACTCGACTGCGAGCCCAGCATGAACCCGGCTTCCCTCGACAAGCCATGGAGTTTAGCCAAGCATTTTGTAGGAACAGGGCGAAACCACACCGCACGGGCCACTCATGGCAGGCGTTCAATGATCCGGAGGCAAAAAAAGGAGACGGAGGGCAGGCCGCACATGGCTTGTGCAAGCATCCTGTCTCGGATTCGCTGCGGGTAACAAAACCATACATATGATGACGAGTTCGACATACAAGGAGCCAATTCATGATCATCGGGATTGACCTGGGCAGTACCAATAGCTTGGCTGCAGCATGGCAGGATGGGAAAGCAGTTCTGATTCCCAATGCCCTGGGCGATTTCATGACGCCCTCCTGCGTCAGTCTGGATGATGATGGAAGCGTGCTGGTAGGCCGTGCGGCGCGGGAACGTCTGCAGACCCATCCGGAACGCACTGCCGCAAATTTCAAGCGTTTCATGGGCAGCAACAAGGGGGTGCATTTGGGGAATCGACAGTTTCGCCCGGAGGAGCTGTCGTCACTCGTGCTGCGGGCACTCAAGGCCGACGCCGAGGCATTCCTGGGACAGACCATCGAGGAGGCCGTAATCACCGTACCGGCCTATTTTTCGGATGCGCAGCGCAAGGCCACGCGAGCGGCTGGACAGCTTGCAGGCCTGCGCGTCGAGCGGTTGCTCAATGAACCCACTGCCGCCGCCATGGCTTATGGCCTGCACCAACAGGACGCTGAAACCCGCTTCCTGGTCTTCGACCTTGGCGGCGGGACATTCGATGTCTCCATCCTGGAGATGTTCGATGGCGTAATGGAGGTGCGCGCATCAGCCGGAGACAACTTTCTGGGAGGAGAGGACTTCCTGCAAGCTCTGGTCGATCTCTTCATTGAGCGTCAGGCGCTGTCCGGGGACCTACTGAAGGATCGACGCTTCATGCAGCGGCTCCAGGCTGAGGCCGAGCGTGCCAAGAGGGCGCTGAGCGACCAGCCGAGCACCTCCATCCGTCTGGAGCACGAGGGCCGAATCCTGGAGATGCCGCTGGATGAAGCACTTTTGGAGCAAACCTGCAGAAGCTTGCTTCAGCGGCTGCGCATGCCGGTCGAGAGAACGCTGCGCGATGCCAACCTTCGAAGCGCCATGCTCGACAACATCGTGCTCGCCGGAGGGGCCACCCGCATGCCGGTGGTGAGGCGCCTTGCAACAACGATGTTTGGCCGGTTTCCTGCGATCGATTTCAATCCTGATGAAGTCGTGGCACTGGGTGCCGCGGTGCAGGCAGGGCTCAAAGCCAAGGATGCTGCGCTCAGGGAAGTTGTGATGACGGATGTCTGTCCCTACTCGTTGGGGGTGGCAGTCAGCAAACGCATGCCGGATGGCTCCTCGATCCAGGGGCACTTCGACCCTGTCATCGAGCGCAACACTACCGTGCCTGTCAGCAGGGTCAACAACTATGTGCCGACTTCCCCGTACCAGTCGTTCATCGACCTCGAGGTTTACCAAGGGGAGTCCCGCATGGTCCGCGACAACATTCATCTTGGCGATTTGCGCATTGAATTGCCTGGATTGGCTCTCGAAGATTCTTGCGTGGATGTGCGCTTCACCTACGACGTCAATGGATTGCTGCAGGTTGAAGCCAAAGTACTCAAGACGAACAGGACATTCAGCCTGCTCATCGAAGGAAATCCCGGCGTGCTGTCGGAAGAGGACATCGTTGAACGCCTGGCTGCGATGGATGCGTTGAAGATCCATCCTCGCGACACCATCGAAAACCGCACCACGCTGGCGCGGGCCGAGCGCGTCTATGCACAGATGCGCGGCAATGCCAGGCAGTGGCTGAGTGAGCAGATTCTTCAGTTCGAAGCCAGCCTGGCAACCCAGGACTCCCGTGTGGCAACCAAGGCACGTGTTCTCTTGGATGAACAGCTCTCCCATCTGGAGCGCAGTGCAGCGGTGCTGGCTGATGATGCAACCTGATCCGCCGACAGCGACGCACATGCCTCTTCCCTTTCTTGCTCGGCTGGGTCTGGATCTCGACGCTGACGAGCGCGCGATTCGTCGTGCCTATGCCCGCGCACTCAAGGAAATTGACCAGGAAACAGACCTTGAAGGTTTTCAGGCATTGCGGGAGTCCTATCAGGCCGCGCTTGCCTGGCACGCCCAGCACCGTCCTGAAACGGCAATGCCACCCTCAAGTTCAGACAGCAAGGAAGACGCACCGCACTCGCGGAACTCGTCCGACGCGCATATCGATACGGGGAATACGCCTTCCCGCAAGGCAGACCCTGCATATTCCGCCCGCACCATCGACCATGCCCGGCAGATAGCGCACGCACTACTGGCAGACCTGCGCAAAAAGCTGGCAGCCGGGTGGCCCCAAGACCGTACTGCTGCCAGCATCTGGCTGAACGAGGTTCTGAAGGACCAGCGCCTGATCGACATGGATGCGCGCCACTTCTTTGAATGGGGCATGGCAGCCCTCCTGGCTGAGGGCTGGCAACCCCGCAAGGAGTTCCTGTTCGGCCCTGCGATAGATTGCTTTGGCTGGAAGCAAGACCGTGGCCGCCTTGCAGCATTTGGCCATGCCGGGGCCGTCGTGGCATCCGCCATTGGCGAACTGGAGTTCTTCGACACCAGACCAAAGCACGTACGGATAGCGCAAAAGGAATTGATCCAGGGTCTGCGCGAAAGCAGCAAGCCGCCGACATCGACGCTCTTGAAGCACAGGGCCACGTTGCGGGATGTCGTCCAACACTACCCTCACTGGCTGCACATCATCACCGACACACGCAATGCGAAGCGCTGGCTTGAGTGGGCAGATCAGATACCGCGATGGCGTCAACGATTGGCTCCCAGCGCCTCGTCCAGTACGAGCGAGAGAAAAGGTGGAAATTTCTGGTTTGGCTGGATTTTTCTTCTCGTGCTTGTCCTGTCAACACTTGGGAAGATCTCCGCGCTCGTGAACTCATCTGGGCCATCCGTGCCGAGGCACAGCCCTCCCTTGACCACTCAGTCGTTCGCACCGCCTGCGGCTGCAACTGACGGCACTGCCTCCAGCTTTACCAGAATCGTCAAGGACTTGCCTGCTTCCAGCGCGGCGCCTGTCCCCCTTCCCCTGGACGATGACTCCCTCAAACTGCCGCCTGCGGCCGAGCTTCCTCGGCATCTGCAGGCTCCGCGCCTGGCTTATCCGGAGCAGGCCAAGCGCCTGCGACAAGAGGGCAGGGTCGTGATCAAGGCGCGAATTGAACCTGACGGCAAGATTCGTCGTGCAGAAATAGACCAAAGCTCAAGCCACGCCATCCTGGACGAAGCAGCGATGGCCGCCGTGTTGAAGGCTTCCTTCATTCCGGCGAAAGACAGCTCAGGCGCGTCGGTCCCCAGCGTCATCAAGATTCCTATCAAATTTGAGCTCGGCAACTAGAACGTGTTACGGGCCTGCGGAGGGAATGCGTGCCTGCTTCGATCAAGCTCCTGTAAACCGCGCCACCCCCGCCCGAAACTCCCCACTCCCATAAACCACCGACACCAGATCCTCATCATCCAGCCGCTGCTCCACGATGATGCGCCTCAGGCTTTCCTTGACCGCTGACTGGGTGGTTGCCGACAAGGCCATGAGCTGCTCGGCCAGCGCCTGAGCCTGGGCTTGCAATTGATCTGCCGGCACCACCGAATGCACGAACCCGCAGGCCTCGGCCTGCCCGGCTGACAGGTAGTCCGCCAGCAGCAGCATGCGCTTGACGCGTGGCACGCCCAGGCTGGCCACCAGGCGTGCGATGTTGCGTGATGACAGCGTGTTGGACAGCGTCTTGGCAATCGGCGCACCGAAGCGCGAGCCGGAGCTGCAGATGCGAAAGTCGCAGGCCGTGGCCAGGGCCAGGCCGCCGCCGACGGCCCAGCCGTCGATGACGGCGATGGTGGGCACGGCGATGCGCTCCACGGCGTCGATCACGCGCTCCACGAATGCTTCGTACGCAATGCCTTGCTGGCCGTCATGGAAGTCCTTGAAGTAGGCGATGTCCGTGCCCGAGATGAAGGATTTGCCGCCCGCGCCGCGCAGCATCACGCAGCGGATGGCCGGGTCGGCCTGGCAGCGTTCCAGGGCCGTGAGCAATGCCTCGTACATGGGCATGCTCATGGCGTTGTGGCGTTCGGGGCGGTCGATGAGGATCTCGGCCGCGCCCCCGGCGTGAACGGTCAGTGCCACGGATTCATGCAGGGCCGGGCTCATGCGGCGGCCTTCAGTGCCTGGAGTTCGGCCATGATTTCTGCGTTGTGCTCGCCCAGCAGCGGCGGATGGCGGCGCACCTGCTGGGGCGTGCCGAGCATCTTGACGGGAAAGCCGATGTTCTTGACCTTGCCTTCGATGGGATGGTCGATCTCCATGCACATGCCGCGGTGCTGGCCGTGTTCACCCTCGAAGGCCTGCGGATAGGTGAGCAGCGGGCCTGCGGGAATGCCTGCCTCCAGCATGCGGTCCACCCAGTCGGCGCTGTCGTGATGGGCAAACTCCGCTTCCAGTGCCTCTATCAATGCCTCCCGGTGCTTGAGGCGCAGCGCCACGGTGGCGTAGTCCGGATGTTCCACCAGGTCCGGGCGCTCGATCAGCGCGCACAGCCTGGCCCAGAGTTTCTGATTGGTGGCGCCCATGACGAAGTAGCCATCGCGCGCCTTCACGGCCTGGTAGGGAGCGCTCATCTTGTTGCTGGTGCCCAGCGGCGCGGGCGGCACGCCGGTGCCCCAGTATTCGGACATGTCCCAGATCGAGAAAGCCATGGCCGAGTCGAACAGCGAGGCGTCTATGTGCTGGCCCTGCCCTGTCTTCTGCGCGCCGATGTAGGCGGCCAGCAGTCCGTAGGTGGCGAACAGTGCGCAACCGATGTCGGCCACGGGCACGCCGGCCTTGACGGGCTTCTCTCCCTTGTAGCCGGTGACGCTCATCACGCCCGACATGGCCTGGGCCATGAGGTCGAACCCCGGCCGCTGGGCCCAGGGACCGCTCTGGCCGAAGCCCGAGATGCTGACATAGACGATGCGCGGGTTGATGCGGCGAATGCTTTCGTAGTCGATTTTCAGGCGCTGGACCACGCCTGGCCGGTAGTTCTCGACGATGACATCGGCTGTCGTGGCCAGCTGGTAGAAGGCCTCACGCCCCTCCTCGCTCTTGAGGTCCAGCGTCAGCGACCGCTTGTTGCGGTTCATGTTCAGAAAGCCCATGCTGTCTGGGCCCTTCATCTTGAAGCCCATGGCGCCCCGCGTCTGGTCGCCGGTGCCCGGAGGCTCGACCTTGATGACATCGGCGCCGAGGTCGGCCAGCAGCATGCAGGCAAATGGGCCGGCCATGACCTGGCTGACGTCGAGCACGCGGATGCCTTGCAGGGGCAGTTGCAGCGGGTTGGGTTGGGGATTGCTCATGCCGGGTCCTCAGCTTTCTTCGGTCACTTTTGCGGCGCGAACGACGTCGCCCCACTTCTTGTATTCGGCAGCCATGAAGGCCGCGAACTTGTCCACGGAGCCACCACCGTCCTCCACGCCGTATCCGTCGAAGCGGCTGACCACGTCGGGCATGGCCAGCACGCGGTTGATGTCGGCATTGATGCGCTGGGCCAGTTCCCTGGACATGTCGCGCGGGCCGACGACGCCGTACCAGCTCGATGCGTCAAAGCCCTTGAAGCCCTGCTCGTCCATGGTGGGCATGGCCGGGAATCCCTTGGCACGGTTCACGCGGGTCTGGGCGATGCCCAGCATTTTTCCTGCGCGGACCTGGGCAGTGGCGGCCGTCATGGTGTCGAAGCTGAAGTCGATCTGTCCTCCGATCAGGTCGGTCTGCATGGGGCCGGACCCTTTGTAGGGAACGTGGATGCTCTTGACACCTGCCGCCATGTTGAACATCTCGGCCGCAAGGTGCTGCACCGAGCCCGTGCCCGACGAGCCGAAGCTGACCTTGCCGGGGCTTTTGCGGCACAGCTCCACCACTTCCTGCACCGAGGCATGGCCGTTCCTGCTGCTGGTCACCAGGATGTGGGGCGTTGCGCCGATCAGGGCGATGGGCGCGTAGTCCTTGAGCGGGTCATAGGTGATGGATCTGAAGATCTGCGGCGAGATGGCGTGCGTGTTCACATGGGCCATCAGCAGGTTGATGCCTTCTGTGAAGCGGGTCTTGGCAAAGTATTCGGCAGCCAGCGAGCCCGTGGCGCCGGGCTTGTTCTCCACGATCACGGGCCGGCCCCAGATCTCGGACAGCTTCTGGCCCACGATGCGCGCGAACACGTCGGTGCCGCCGCCCGGTGCCCAGCCCACCAGGATCTTGACGGGCCCCTTGGGCAGGTCGGAGGCCGGGGGCGCGGCCCCTGCCCAGGGTGCGGCCAGCGCGGTGGCGCCGGCCGCGATGAAGTCGCGGCGTTTCATGTCTGTCTCCTGCACATCGTTGTTGTGCAGTCACTGTCGCCGGGCGCCGATATCGCGGCAAGCCTGTGCGGCGCATGCCTGGTTTCGCAGTCTGCGAAACCAGGAGGGTCAGATCGCGCGTTCGCCCTGCAGCAGGGCGGCGACGACGTTGCGCAGCGCCTGTTCCTGGGCCTGGCCTTCGATAAAGGACAGCACGTAGCTGCGCTCGTGCCAGTCGCCTTCCAGGGTGGCCCAACCCAGGTCGGGCTCAGGGTGGAAGCTGCGCAGCACGCCGGGTGGCATCAGCCCCACACCCAATCCTTCGCGCACCAGGGCCAGCATGGTGTCGAAGCCGCTGACGGCGAAATCGTTGCGAAACACCCTGCCCCGGCTGCGGTGGGCGCGTCGCAAAGCGGCCAGAATGGCCGAGCCCCGGCCCAGGCTGACGATGGGGCAGTCCAGCAACTGGTCCAGCATCACAGGCTCGACGGCAAAGCCGAAATGCCTGCGGCTGTAGACCAGCACCAGGCTGTCCTTGCGGTAGTCGGAGCGTGGCAGATCCACGAAGCCGCTGGTCTTCTCGAAGATGCCGATGTCGATGACCTTGTCGCGCAGCAGTTGCTGGACGATGCGGCTGTTCTCCTCCATCACTTGCAGCGTGATGTGGGGATAGCGCCGCTGGGTGACGGCGATGTCGGCAGCCAGGAACTGCAGGATGGCGGATTTGGGGGCGCCGATGATGATGCGGCCGTCGCGCCCGCGGCCCAGCGCCTGGGCGTCGGCCTCCAGCCGCTCCACCAGGTTGCCTATCTGGCGGATATGGGCCAGCAGCTTGAGGCCAGGCTCGGTGGCGCGCACTCCATGGGGCTGCCGCTTGAACAGCCTGGCGCCCAGTTGCTGCTCCAGTTCACTGAGCCGCCGCGAGGCCGCTGCCACCGCCAGTTGCAGCCTGTCGGCTGCGCGTGAAATGCTGCCCTCTTCGGCAATCGCAAGCACAAGCTGCACGGTGGTGGAGTCGATCTTCATCATGGCGGCAAGGCCCTCTTGCGCAGGCGGCGTCTGCTGAGGGCGCGATTGTGCCCCAGTGCAGCAACCGTGCTCAGGCCTGAGCGGGACACTCCAGCACGTCGCTGAGCCTGAAGCTCTCCAGGAACGGCAGGACATGCTCCTCGTTCATCGGGCGGGCGATCAGGAATCCCTGGACGTACGTGCACCCGAGCTGCTGCAGGTGCAGAAACTGCTCCGTGGTTTCCACGCCTTCCGCGACGACTTCAAGGCCCAATCTGCGGCTCAGTGCCAGCGTGGCCTCGACAATCGCGGCAGCCCCGGCGTCCTTGTCCATGGCCTGTATGAAGCTGCGATCGATCTTGATCAGGTTGAAGGGAAAGCGGTGCAGGTAGGAAAGACTGGCATGGCCGGAGCCAAAGTCATCGATGGCGAGATTCACGCCCAGTGCCTTCACTTGCCGCATGACGGACAGCACCTGCTCATCATCTTGAAGCAGGGCCGATTCCGTCACCTCGATGTAGCAGCGCTCGGGGTTCAGGCCGGCGCGGTCCAGATGTTCCTTCAATTGCACCGCCATGCCTGGATCGAGAAATTCAAAGGCCGGGCAGTTGATGGACACCGAGATATCGGACGGCCATCCGTTGGCAACCAGCAGCGGGGAGCGCTCCACCATTTGGTCGATGGGAAGCAGCAGGCCGCGCCGCTCTGCCATCGGAATGAAGACGCCCGGCGGGACAGACCCTCTGGCCGGGCTGTTCCAGCGCATCAGCGACTCGAACCCCGATATTGTTCCCGTGGCCACATGGCAGATCGGCTGGTACGCCATGAACAACTGGCTTGTTCCGATGGCGGACCGGAAATCCTGCTCCAGCAGCAGTTGCTCCTGCATGGGGCCATCGGCGGAAGGCTCGAATTTCACGAATCGCCCACGTCCCTGGGATCGCGCCCGCTCCATTGCCGCGCGCCCGTCGCGCAGCAGCTGATTCCAGTCCTCGTTGTTCTTGCGGACCGCCGTCCCTACGCAGACAGATAGCAAAATGCTGCGCTCACCCAGCATGTAGCGCTTTTCACCCAGTCGGATGGAGAGTGTTTCCGCCATGGAATCGGAGTCTCCTTCATATTGGGCGACACAGAACTCCTCGATGGCAAGGCGGGCGGCTACGTCATTCTGGCCAATACAGGAGCGCAATTGTTTTGACAGTTGCGAGATCAGTGGGTTGTCCATTCCAGGAACCAGCGTATCTGCCAGCACTTGCAAATGCTCGATACCGATGACATGGATGGCAACAGGACGCCGCTGTACTTGCGTTCTGTTCAGAAGTTGCTCAAATCCGGTTGAATTAAGCAATTCGGAAGCAGGGTCATGGAAAAGATGGTGCCTCAGCCGTGAATGCACCTGTACCAGATCCCTCGCCTCGAAATAGGATCTTCTGCGCTCACGCATCCACAATTGCGCCAGTAATAAAAATGAAGCCAGGCTGATGGCCGCCCATGCCATGATGGTTTTGCCAAACCTCCACCATGGAGCCGCGAGCTTTGCCTTGGCGGCCAGCGTGGCATAGACGAGATCCATGCCGCCTTGGCTGGAGTGGTGCATGGCGACGATCCAGCCGTGTCCAAAGCCATCGTCAGCGTCCAATATGCCCTCGCCTGCAGCCATCATTTTTGCAAGCCCGGAATCCATTCCGTCCAGAATGTGCGGATGCTCCGGGGGAATTCTGACCAGGTCTTTGCCATTTGGCAGGCTGACCATGACCTGATGGCCATCCAGCAGCAGTGAACCGAATGCCTGGCGAATGGAATCCACGGCAATGAAGGCCACCACAATGCCAGTCAGCGCCCCACTGGAGTCACGTACCGGACGCCCCAACACCAGGGACGGTATATCGAAGACCGGCGATTTGCTTGAATCCAGCAAGAAGAAGCCGCCAGGCTTTGTCTGCAGCGCTGCATTCCAGATGGGGCGCTCGGGGTTGACGGGAGACAGCGGCAGCTTGCTGAAACGTGAGGAAATGGACCATTTCCCTTGTCGATCAAGCACGCTCATGCTGATGACGCCGGGCAGCGCCGCCACCTCCTGGATCAAGGCATTGCGGATATCGGTGCTGGCATCAGGGTCTGCCGTGATTTCGCCTTGGCGGCCCGGTGCCAGCAAAAGTTGTTCTGTTCTCTCTACCGCCAAAGAGGTGGCAAGAATGATCTTGTTGGTTTCAGCGGCAGAGGCAGACAGCGCATGCAGGAGATTCGACTTCTCTTCCTGGAGCGATGTCTCGTAGCTGGAGATCAGAGAAACGCCCGCAACGCCAATGATCACCAGGCATACGATGAAAATACAGGCATACCAGCGCCTGGGTTGCCAGCTTGGAGGTCTTCTCTCTGCATGCATCATTCAACGCTCATCTGGTCAAAATGCCAGCGAACAGGCACCGTTCCCCTGGCAGGCAAGCCTGCCAGGGGAACCGCTCCCCGTTGGCTGTGACGCACTGGTCTGAATTTCCGTCAGGACGCGGAAAGACTCAGCGGTCTCATGGATGAGGGGATTTTCCTCAAGACAGGGGCCTCCTTTTCCGCGGGGTCCAGCTTGAAAATGGAAACTGCCGAAACCAGGGCCTGAGCCTGCTGACTGAGACTTCCGGCCGCCGCTGCCGACTCTTCCACCAGAGCGGCATTTTGCTGGGTGACCTGGTCCAGCTGGATGATCGCATCATTGATCTGATCGATGCCCTGGCTTTGCTCCCTGGTGGCCCCACTGATCTCTTCGATCATGCTGGATACCTTCTGGACCTGGGTGACGATATCTTCAATGCTGCTGCCCGCAGCCTGGGCAAGCTGGTGGCCATTGCCGACCTTGGAAACACTGTCCCCGATGAGAGACTTGATCTCTTTTGCGGCCTCTGCACTTTTCACTGCAAGGCTGCGAACTTCGGCGGCAACCACCGCAAAACCTCGGCCCTGCTCTCCGGCGCGGGCTGCTTCGACAGCAGCATTCAAAGCAAGAATATTGGTTTGAAAAGCGATTGAATCAATGACGTTGATGATGTCCTCGATTTTCTTGGAGGACGTGTTTATTTCATTCATCACGTCCACCATCTGCCGGGCCATGCCCCCGCCGTGCGCTGCGGCATCGCGCGCTGACTGGGCGAGCATGGTGGCAGTGATCGCCGCATCGGAATTGCTTTTCACCGTGCTGGCCAGTTCCTCCATGGATGCGGCAGTCTCTTCAAGATTGCTGGCCTGCTCTTCCGTTCGGCTCGACAGGTTGGCATTGCCTGCATCAATCTGCGTGGCGCCTGTGGCAATGCTGTCGCTGCTGCTGCGCACGGTGCCCACGACGCGTTGCAGCGATACCTGCATTTCCTGCATGGCCGTGATCACACTGCCAGGGCGTGCCCTGGACAGGTCGATCCTGGAGGTCAGGTCCCCTCTTGAGATGTTCTCGGCAATGTGCGCCACATCTGCCGGCTCTCCGCCCAGCTGGCGTGTGATGGAAATTGTGATGATCACGCCAATGGCCACCCCCACAATCACGCCGGAGATGGTCAGGAGGGTGAGCATGAGCCGGATCTTTTCGTAGATTCTGTCGGTCTCGTCATTGAGCCAGCTGGCATTCTTCTTTTTGATATTGACAACTTCCGTCATCAGGCTGTCGATCTTGTCGGACTCCACCCGGAATCTGTTGATCAGATCAATCGATTCCCTGGATTCCAAAAGATGCTCTGACTTGATTCTTTCAATCGTCTGCAGCAGACCCTTTTCATAGATGACGAGGGTTTCATCAATGGACTTGAGCTTTTCCTTGCCATCGCCCTCGGCAAAAAGCCTCTTGCTGTTGTTCAGTGCCTCTTTCAGCAGTTGCAGCCTTTGCAGCACGGCGTCTGTGTGCCGGTTTCTGTTTTCATCATCGTTTGCAAGCACGGCATTTCTGATGGCCCGGCCCGCCGCGATCAGCTGGACATTGGCCTCGGATATTTGTGACAGGCCCAGCAGTTCCTTCTCGTACATCTGCGTTGCCAGATCATTGATTTCCCCTGCCTTCAGTATTCCATTGATACCAATGAATGCACCAATGCATGAGACCACAAGAAAGCCCATGGTCAGTTTGGTGATCACTTTTGATTTTTTGAAGCTCAACATCTTGATTGCCGAATGAATAATTTTCAACGATGAAATATTTACCCTGACACCAGGATTCTTCGGCCGTAGAAAATCGGGAACTTGAAAAAAAACAATCCACATCTTCTAAAAAAGACGTGGATTATTCTCGAGAATGATATATTGATGTTATAATTGCTCGATGCTCGATGCTCGATGCTCGATGCTCGATGCTCGATGCTCGATGCTCGATGCTCGATGCTCGATGCTCGATGCTCGATGCTCGATGCTCGATGCTCGATGCTCGATGCTCGATGCTCGATGCTCGACCAATAAAAATTGGCACTGGCGCCGCGAGGCGCCAGTGCCAATTTTTATTTTCAGGCCCTGCAACGGCAATTGCATTTTTCTTGGTCGGTAAAGAATGATTGCGGCGGAAGCTTCAGGCGGCAATTATTCTTGTGCATATGCGAATGTTTCAAGGCAGCCTATTGATATCGTCTTGTCAAAAGGCTGTTTGAAGGATAAGCAATGATTGTAACGTTGTGTTATGAAATCAATCCCTCCTTTGCTCGCACCTTGACTTTGCATTTTGCGCAAACATTGCCGCAATACGCATAATTTTCAATGGATTCAAGTCCCCATCCCCAATCGATGGCCCAGACAAACAAAAGCGGCCCCTTGGGGGCCGCTGGTTCCGGGGCAATGGCGACTCAGGCGCTGCGCAGGCTTTTGGCTGCGCCGGCCAGTGTGGTGATCCGCTTCCAGTCACCCTGCTCCAGCGCATCGGCAGGCACCAGCCAGGAGCCACCCACGCAGACCACGTTGGACAGCGCCAGGAATTGCGCCGCATTGTCCGCAGACACGCCGCCCGTGGGGCAGAACCGCACGTCGCCGAACGGGCCTTGCCAGGCCTTGAGCATGGCCGAGCCACCCGCCTGTACGGCGGGGAAGAATTTCAGCTCGTTGAAGCCGTCATCCTGGGCCGCCATGATTTCGCCGCTGGTGGCCACGCCGGGCAGCAGCGGCAGCTGCAGGGCCTGGCAGGCCTGGCCCAGTGCGCTGGTGTAGCCGGGGCTCACGGCAAAGCGCGCACCGGCGCTGGCGGCGGCACGGGCATCGGCGGCGCTGCGCACGGTGCCGGCGCCCACGATGGCCTCGGGCACGGCACGCGCAATGGCTTCGATGCTGGCCAGGCCCTCGGGCGTGCGCAGCGTGACTTCCAGTACGCGGATGCCGCCCGCGACCAGGGCCTGGGCCATGGGCACGGCATGTGCGACGTTGTTCAGGACGATGACCGGGATGACCGGCGCGTCCTGCATGATGGTCAGTGCCGTCAGTCGTTGATCCATGTGCAAGCTCCCTCTTCTGCGCTGAGCGCGTGGCGCCGGAATCCGGCAAACAGTTCGCGGCCAAAACCCCGGCCGTTGGCCTGGCGCAGTGCCTGCGGCATGGTGGCCAGGGGCCGCTGCTGCCATTCGGTGTCATCGACCAGCACGGCCAGGGTGCCGGCCACGGCGTCCAGGCGTACCAGGTCGCCGTCTTGCAGGCGCGCCAGCGGCCCGCCCACGCAGGCCTCGGGCGAGACATGGATGGCGGCGGGCACCTTGCCCGAGGCGCCGCTCATGCGGCCGTCCGTGACCAGGGCCACCTTGTAGCCCTTGCCCTGCAGCACGGCCAGCGGTGGGGTGAGCTTGTGCAGCTCGGGCATGCCGTTGGCGCGCGGACCCTGCCAGCGCACCACGCAGATGACATCGCGGTCCAGCTCGCCGGCCTTGAAGGCCTGCTGCAGTGCTTCCTGAGAGTCGAAGACGCGCGCGGGCGCCTCGACCACATGGCGGTCCTCGGGCACGGCGCTGACCTTGATCACGCTGCGCCCCAGGTTGCCGGACAGCAGCTTGAGCCCGCCCGTGGCGCTGAAAGGCGCATCGGCCGGGCGCAGCACGGACAGGTCGCCGGAGACTTCGGCCTCGTGCCAGACGAGATGGCCATCTTCCACGGCGGGAATGCGCGCAAATTCCTGCAGGCCCTCGGGCCGCACGGTGAGCACATCGCCATGCATGAGGCCGGCCTTCAGCAGCTGGCCGATCACGTAGCCCGGCCCGCCTGCGGCCTGGAACTGGTTCACGTCGGCGCTGCCGTTGGGATAGACGCGGGCCAGCAGCGGCACCACGCCCGAGAGTTCCGAAAAATCATTCCAGTCGATGACGATGCCTGCCGCACGCGCCACGGCCACCCAATGGATCAGGTGGTTGGTCGATCCACCCGTGGCCAGCAGGGCGACCATGGCGTTGACGATGCAGCGCTCGTCCACCACATGGCCAATGGGTGCGAAGCGGCGGTTCTTGGTGATGGCCAGCACGCTGCGCATGGCCTCGCGCGTGAGCAGTTCGCGTTCGCCGTCGGCCGGGTTGATGAAGGCCGTGCCCGGCACATGCAATCCCATGGCCTCCAGCAGCATCTGGTTGCTGTTGGCCGTGCCGTAGAAGGTGCAGGTGCCTTCGCCGTGGTAGGCAGCCGTTTCGGCGGCCAGCAGTTCCTTGCGGCCCACCAGGCCCTGCGCGGCCTGTTCGCGCACCTTGGCCTTGTCGCCATTGGACAGGCCCGAGGTCATGGGGCCGGCCGGCACGAACACCGTGGGCAGATGGCCGAAATGCAGGGCCCCGATCAGCAGGCCCGGCACGATCTTGTCGCAAATGCCCAGCATCAGCGCGGCGTCGAACACGTCATGCGACAGCGCGATGGCCGTGCCCATGGCAATGGCATCCCGGCTGAACAGGCTCAGTTCCATGCCGGGCGCGCCCTGGGTCACGCCGTCGCACATGGCCGGCACGCCGCCGGCGACCTGCGCCGTGGCGCCGAGCTTGCGCGCCTCGTCCTTGAGGATGTCGGGATAGCGTGCCAGCGGCGCATGGGCCGAGAGCACGTCGTTGTACGCGGTGACGATGGCGACGTTGGGCGCCTTCTCTTCCACGATGCGTATGCGGTCGCCGCCTGGAATGCCCGCAAAAGCATGGGCCACATTGGCGCAGCCCATGGACTGGGCGCCGGGCGGGCGCGCGGCCATGGCGTCCACCTGCTCCAGGTAGGCGGCGCGTGATTGGGCACTGCGCTCGCGGATGCGGCGCGTGACCTGCTCGACGATGGGGTGGATGGTGCTCATGCGGGGTTCCTGCGGATGCGCTGGCGCGCGTTTTCTCTCTGTCGCGTTGTCTTTATGGGAAATGTCGGCCGGGGCATCCCTCCCAGGTGCGTCCGGCCCTGTTCCGAAGCTTACTTCACTGCGCGCGCCTGCTTGACGGCGGCCTGCACCTCGTCCCACGTGCCCTGGCCCACGGTCTTGGCAATGCCGGCATTCACCGCCGCGAGCTTGTCGCGCATGCGGCTGGCTTCTGCGGCGGGCAGCTCGTTGACCTGCATGCCCTTGGCCTTGATGTCGGCCAGGGCCTTGGCGGCTTCCTCGCGCGTGTCCTTGCGTTCGAACTCACGGCTCTTGACGGCGGCATCCTGCAGCACCTTCTTCTCGGCCGGGCTCAGCGTGTCCCACCACTTCTTGCTGACGGTGACGATCCAGGGGCTGTAGACGTGGTTGGACACCGTGAGGTACTTCTGCACTTCATAGAACTTGCTGGACAGCACGGTGTTGAAGGGGTTTTCCTGACCATCGACGGCACGGGTCTCCAGCGCCGTGAACAGCTCGGAGAACGGCAGCGGCACGGCATTGGCGCCCAGGGCCTTGAAACTGTCCAGGAAGACGTTGTTCTGCATCACGCGCAGCTTCACGTCGGCCAGGTCTTCCATCTTGGCGATGGGGCGCTTGTTGTTGGTGAGGTTGCGGAAGCCGTTTTCCCAATAGACCAGGCCCACCATGCCCTTGGGCTCCAGCGTGGCCTTGACCTTCTCGCCCACGGGGCCGTCCAGCACGGCGTCGGCTTCCTTGACATTGCTGAACAGAAAGGGCGTGTCCCAGACGGCCATCTCGGGCGACAGGCCCACCAGGGTGGCGGTGGAGCCGACCATCATTTCCTGTGCGCCGCCGATCAACGCCTGCTGCATCTGCGTGTCCGAGCCCAGCGAGGCATTGCCGATGGCACGCACCTTCATCTTGCCGCCCGTGGCCTTCTCGACCTCCTTGGCAAAGAAGCGCGCCGCGCGGCCCTGGTTGGACTCATCGACCAGGCCATAGCCGAAGCGCACGATGCGCGGCTTGAAGTCCTGGGCCATGGCTTGGCCCGTGGCGGCCAGCGTGGTGACGGCGGCCATCAGGCCGGCGAGTGCAAAGGGAATACGCATGTTCATCTCCTTGGGTTGTAGTGAGGGATCAATGCATCCAGCGCAGAGGGGCCAGGATGATTTGCGGAAAAATCACGAAAAGCACGGCAAGCAGCACATAGACCATCAGGAACGGGTTCGTGCCCTTGATCACGGTCTCCATGCGCAGCCGGCCCACGCCGGCGACCACGTTCTGCACCGTTCCCACGGGCGGCGTGATCAGGCCGATGCAGCCCACGTAGATGAACATGAAGCCGAAATAGATGGGATCGATGCCGGCCTTGACGGCCAGCGGCGCGCACACGGGGCCGAAGATCAGGATGGTTGGCGTCAGGTCCATGGCCGTGCCCACCACCAGCAGGAACAGCATCATCGTGGCCATGAACAGCACGGGACTGCCCAGCAGGCCCGAGAAGCTGTCGGCCAGCATGTTGGGCAGGTCGGCCAGGGTGATCATGTAGGCCGTCACCGTGGCGGCGCCGCACAGGAACATGACCACGGCCGTGGTCTTGGCGGCGGCCAGGAACACGGCGTACAGACGGCTCCATGTCATCTCGCGGTAGATCACCATGGACACGAACAGCGCGTAGACGGCTGCGACCACGGCCGCCTCGGTGGGCGTGAACACGCCGCCCTTGAGGCCGCCCAGGATGATGACCGGCATCATCATGGCCCAGAAGCTCTTGGCCAGCGCCTTCAGACGCGGGCCCCAGGCCATGCGCTCGCCGCGCGACAGGTCGTACTTGCGGGCGATGGACCACCAGGCAAAGATCAGGAACACGCCCATGATCAGGCCCGGCACCACGCCCGACAGGAACAGCTTGCTGATCGAGGTGTTGGTCGTCACGCCGTAGATCACGAAGGGCATGGACGGCGGAATGATGGGCGCAATGATGCCGCCCGAGGCCAGCAGGCCCGCGCTGTAGCTGTCGGGATACTTCTGGTCGCGCATCATGGGCAGCAGGATGGTGGCCAGGGCGGCGGTATCGGCAATGGCCGAGCCGCTCATGGACGCCAGCAGCACCGCCGCGCCAATGGCCACATAGCCCAGGCCGCCACGGATATGGCCCACATAGGCACGTGCCAGGTCGATGATGCGGCGCGACAGGCCACCCGCGTTCATCAGCTCGCCGGCCAGGATGAAGAAGGGCACGGCCAGCAGCGGGAAGTTGTCGAAGCCGGCCTGCAGGTTCTGCGCAAGCAGCTGCGAGTCGAAGAAGTCCAGGTGCCACATCAGCGCCACGCCGGTCAGCACCAGCGCCTGGGCGATGGGCATGCCGATCACCATGCCGCCAATCAGCACGGCCAGAAAGATCAGGGTCACAACCATGGTGCGTACTCCTTACTCGACCGTCGTTTCGGCATGGTTTTCTGCCGGCGCGCCACGGCGCAGGTCGCGCAGCGTCACCACCAGCAGGCCCACGGCCAGCACCAGGGTGGCCGCGGCGCCCAGGGCCAGCGGGTAGCCCAGCACGGTGCTGTAGCTGTTCAGCCCGGCCTCCACCTGGGCCCAGGAGCCCCACAGCAGCAGGCCCATGCAGACCAGGATCAGTGCCTGCGACACCCAGAACAGCGCCTTGCGCACGCCAGGCCCCACGCGGGATGTCACAAGGTCGAAGCCCAGGTGGCTGCCCTCGAAAGCGGCCACGATGGCGCCTATGGCCACCAGCCAGACGAAGAGCAGGCGCGAGATTTCCTCATAGGAAACGATGCTGGTGTGGAACACATAGCGCAGCACCACGTTGACGAACACGGCAATGACCATGCCGGCCAGGGCCAGCACCATCAGCACCTCGGCAAAGTGCTGCAGGCGCGGCTTGGGCCGGACTGCGGGGGAATCGGATTGCATGGGGCTTGTCTCCTGGCGTTATGGGTTTTGGGAGAAGGTGTCGGCCTGCGCCGCGGGCAGGACCTGCCAGCTTTGGGCGCGGAGCACGATGTCGGTCAGCGGCAGCGTGGCGTCCACGGACAGCACGGCGCACTCGCCATCAGGGCGTTCCAGCGTGGCGAACTGGTTGGCCACCAGTTCGGGCGAGAAGAAGTGGCCGGCGCGCTCCTGCACGCGCTGCAGCGCCGTGTCGTAGTTCAGGTCCAGGAACACGAAGCCCACGGCACCGGCCGGGCCGGCGGCACGCAGCCGGTCGCGGTACTTGCGCTTGAGGGCCGAGCAGGTCAGTACCACGCCCTGCCCCGGCATGGCCTGGGCCAGCAGCTGGGCCAGCCGGTCCAGCCAGCCGCTGCGGTCGTCGTCGGTCAGGGGGATGCCGGCCTGCATCTTGCGGATGCTTTCCTCGGCATGGTGGGCATCGCCCTCGTGCAGGGTCCAGCCCAGGGCATCGGCCAGGGCCTGCCCCACGCTGGACTTGCCGCAGCCGGAAACGCCCATGACGACCAGCGCCCGTGGGCAGGTGTCTGCGGGGACCGCAGCGGTGGTTGCTGGGATAGCGCTATCCATGTTCTTGCAAAAATTGGCAGACCAGGGTCTGCCTTGGATTTCGGTGTGCTTCAGAGGCCTTCGTCCGGGTTTACACGCAGGAGCAAGGGCCTTCGAATGATTGGGATAGCGCTATCATAATCTTCAACACTCCCGCCTCCGACCTAGGACATTCCCTTGGCCCGTCAGATTCCACCTGCCTCCCCAGAATCGCCCTCCGCCGATGTTTCCGGCCCGGCCCTGCCCGCCACGGGCCGCGCACGCTCCTCGCGGGCCAGCGGGCGCATCACGCTCAGCGATGTGGCACAGGCCGCTGGCGTCAGCCCCATGACGGTCTCGCGCGCACTGCGCGGCGAGCGCCGCGTGGACCCGGCCCTGGTCGAGAAAATCCGCACGGCCGCCGCACAGATGGGCTACGTGCCCGACCCCGCCGCACGCGCCCTGGCCTCGCAGAAAAGCGCTCAGGTGCTGGTGCTGGTGCCCATGCTGTCCAACACCCTGTTCGTGGACCTGATCGAGGCGGTTCACAAGGTGCTGTTCTCCGCGGGCTACCACGCGCTGATCGGCGTGACCCACTACGACCGGGCCGAAGAAGAACAGCTGCTGCGCACCTACCTGCCCATGCGCCCGGCCGGCCTGCTGCTCACGGGTTTTGACCGCAGCCCCGCTGCGCGTGAACTGGTACAGGCCAGCAAGGTCCCCTGCGTGCATCTGATGGAACTGGGCGGCGAGCCTGGTGCGCCCAGCGTGGGCTTTTCGCAGGCCGAGGCCGGAGCCGCCATCACGCGGCACTTGATGGAGCGCGGGCACAGGCGCATTGCCTTTTGCGCAGGCCAGCTCGATGCCCGCGTGATGCAGCGCGCCGCGGGCTACCGCCATGCCCTGCAGGCGGCAGGCCTGCATGACCCCGCCCTGGAACTGCTCTGGCCCCGCCCCACGTCGATGGCGCTGGGCGCCGAGCTGCTGGACGCGGCCCTGCGCCTGGACCCTGCCGTCGATGCCCTGTTCTTCTGCAACGACGACATCGCCCAGGGTGCGCTGCTGGAGGCTCTGCGCCGGGGGATACGCGTGCCCGAGCAGATCGCCATCGCAGGCTTCAACGACCTGCCCGGCAGCGACCAGATGGTGCCGCCGCTGACCACCATCCGCACGCCGCGCGGCCATATCGGCACCGAAGGTGCGCGCATGCTGCTGCAGCTGATGCGGGGCGAGGCCGTGGAGCCGCCCAGCGTGGATCTGGGCTACGAACTGGTGGTGCGGCAGAGCAGTTGAAGCGAAGAGGGCTTTGTGCGCCCTCCTCCGTGGCCATCAGCCCGGCAGCAGGCGGCGCAGGGTCTCGGCCAGATCCTCTGCCGCGAACTTGGCCACGTAGCCGTCCGCGCCAACGCTGCGCACATGGTCTTCGTTGGCCGATCCGGACAGCGAGGAATGGATGAGCACGGGAATGGAATGGAAGCGCGCGTCCTGCTTGATGTGGCGGGTGAGCGTGAAGCCGTCCATCTCGGGCATCTCCAGGTCGGTCAGCACCAGGGCGACCTTGTCGGCCACCGTCAGGCCCTCCGCCTGGGCGCTGTCGGCGATGGCGTTGAGGCGGTCCCAGGCCTCCTTGCCGGACTTGAGCATTTCATACGGTGCCTGCAGGACCTTGAGCTCCTTCTCGATCAGCGAGCGCGCCACGAAGGAATCATCGGCGGCCAGCACGATGGCGCCGGGCTTGAGCTTGAGCCTGGCGCCCACTTTTTCCGGCGTGATTTCCTGGGCGTCGGTGGGAGACACCAATTGCAGGATGGCCTCCACATCCAGCACCTGGGCCAGGCGCGAGTTGTCGGTGTCTCCATCCAGGCGGGCGATGCTGGTGACCAGCTTGCCGCCGGTGCCGCTGGCCTCGGCCGACAGCACCTGCTTCCAGTCCAGGCGCACGATGTCCTCGACGGACTCCACCGCGAATGCCTGGGTGGTGCGCGCATATTCGGTGACCAGCATGATGTTCAGGCCGGTCTGGGGCTTGCAGCCCATGATGGCGGGAAGATTCAGCACCGGGATCACCTGCCCGCGCAGGTTTGCCACACCCAGCGAATGGGCCGTGCCTCCCGCGATGGGCGTGATATGCGGCATGGCCACGATTTCGCGGACCTTGAACACATTGATCCCGAACAGCTCGGACTGGCCCAGGCCGGAGTCGCTGCCCAGCCGGAACAGCAGCAGCTCGAACTTGTTGTTGCTGGTGAGGTTGGTGCGCTCGTCGATCTCTCTTTGAGCTGCCTTGGAATTGAGGTTCATGCCGGTCCTGGAGAGTGACACATCTTTTTACAAATTCTAAAGCGAGCGCCTCGGATTTAGCAAAAATTTATTGCGCAACGCAGCTTGCCTGTGGCGCCAACAACGCAGCAGCGCTGGGTCAAGGTATGGGCAGGCCGTGCGACAGCGCCGTCGGGTTCAAGGCCGGATCTGAACAGACAGGTCCGTATCCGGTCAATATAGGAAGATGGATCTTTCCGCCAGCACCATGAGGAGCGCGCCATGCCACCCGTTACCGCCCAACTTTTCGCCACCGATGGCGTTCAAGCCGTAAAGCTGCCTGCCGAGTTTCGCTTCGAAGATCGAGCCGAGGTTTATATCCGCCGCGATGAAAACACCGGAGACGTCATTCTTTCGACCATTCCTCGCGCGGACTGGAGTGAATTCATGCGGCTGCGCCACCAGCTGGGGCATGCGGCCGAGTCGGCCCTCCCCGTGCGCCAACAGGGCAGCGAGCAACGCGATCCCTTCCAAGGTTGGGAGGAATGATGCTGTACATGCTGGACACCAATGCCGCCAGCGAAGCCATCCGGGGCAATCCCTTGTTTGATGCGCGCTTGCAAGCCCTCGCACCAGGGCAGTGGTGCGTAGGTGCAGTGACCTGTTCCGAGCTGCGCTATGGAATTGCCCGGCGGCCCGAGGCGGTACGGCTGGCACGGATCGTGGAGGCGTTCCTGCACATCACCGCCATCCTGCCCTGGGACGCCAGGGCGGCCAACCAGCATGGTCAACTGCGTGCTTATCTGCGTGCCCAGGGCTCGCCGATTGGAGACTTCGACGAAATGATCGCCGCACATGCGCTGGCCCTGGACGCGATCCTGGTCACGGACAATGTGCGGCATTTCGAACGCATTCCCGGGCTCAGGATCGAAAACTGGCTGCGCCAGGGGCATTGATCCTGGCGCCGGGAAAGAGGTCACGCGCAGGAATCACTCGAATTCCAGGATCACATCGTCCACGGCCAGCGAATCGCCCTTGCTGGCGCTGATCTTGCCGACCACACCGTCCTGCGAGGCGAACAGGATGTTCTCCATCTTCATGGCCTCGATCACCGCCAGCTTTTCGCCGGCCTGCACCTTCTGGCCCGGCTGCACGGCCACATCCACCAGCAGGCCCGGCATGGGCGACAGCAGGAACCTGGACAGGTCCGGCGGCGCCTTGTAGGGCATGAGGCGGTGCAGTTCGCCGCCGCGCGGCGAGAGCACCAGGGCGTCGATCTGCGTGCCGTTGTGGATGACGCGCAGGGCCAGCGGGTTCCTGGCCGTGCCGCGCTCGACCTGGGCCGTGAAGGGCTTGCCGTTGCAGCTGCCCTGCACGCACATGGCACGCATGGGGGTTTCGCTGCGGAAGGTGTAGGGCTTGCCATCCACCGTGACGGTGCTGGCGCGGCTTTCGGCGTCGAAGTCCGAGACCTGCACGGCGCGGTACTGGTGCTGGCCTTCGGCGCCCAGCACGACCACGCAGTAGTCGGCCGAGACCTTGAGCTCGTGCCCCCGCATCTGGCCGCTGATGGTGGCGGCGCGCGCGCGGTAGCGGCGGTTCATGTGGCCGGCCAGGGCGACCAGGAAGTCCGGGTCGCCGTGGGGCACGTCCTCGGCGTGGAAGCCGTGGGAGTAGTGCTCGGCGATGAAGCCGGTGTTGAAGTCGCCGCTCTTGAACTTGGGATGGGCCAGCAGCGCGGCCTGGAACGGGATGTTGGAGCTGATGCCCCGGATCACGAAGGCATTGAGCGCCTCGCGCATCTTGGCGATGGCGTCGTTGCGGTCGCTGCCGTGCACGATGAGCTTGGCGATCATCGAGTCGTAGAACATGGGGATTTCGCCGCCCTCATAGACGCCCGTATCCACGCGCACGCCGTGCAGGTGGCCGGTGTCGGCCTGCCACATGGTCTGCTCGGGCGGCGCAAATCGCACCAGGCGGCCCGTGGAGGGCAGGAAGTTGCGGAACGGGTCCTCGGCGTTGATGCGGCACTCGATGGCCCAGCCATTGCGCTTGACGTCTTCCTGCGCGATGGCCAGCTTCTCGCCAGCGGCCACGCGGATCATCTGCTCGACCAGGTCCAGGCCGGTGATGCACTCGGTCACCGGGTGCTCCACCTGCAGGCGGGTGTTCATTTCCAGGAAGTAGAAATCCTGGTCCTTGCCGACCACGAACTCCACCGTGCCCGCGCTCTGGTAGCCCACGGCCTTGGCCAGGGCCACGGCCTGCTCGCCCATGGCGCGGCGCGTGGCGTCGCTGATGAAGGGGGACGGCGCCTCTTCGATCACCTTCTGGTGCCGGCGCTGGATGGAGCATTCGCGCTCGTTCAGGTAGATCACGTTGCCGTGGCCGTCGCCCAGCACCTGGATCTCGATGTGGCGCGGCTCCTGCACGAATTTCTCGATGAAGATGCGGTCGTCGCCGAAGCTGTTGCGTGCCTCGTTTTGGCAGCTGGCAAAGCCCTCGAAGGCTTCCTTGTCGTTGTAGGCCACGCGCAGGCCCTTGCCGCCGCCGCCGGCGCTGGCCTTGATCATCACGGGGTAGCCGATGCCCTTGGCGATTTCCACGGCGGCCTCGGGGCCGGCAATGGGGTCGTTGTAGCCGGGGATGGTGCTCACGCCGGCCTTGTCGGCCAGCTTCTTGGAGGCGATCTTGTCGCCCATGGCCGCAATGGCCGCGTGCTTGGGGCCGATGAAGGTGATGCCCTCTTCCTCCACGCGCCGGGCGAAGGCCTCGTTCTCGGACAGGAAGCCGTAGCCCGGGTGCACGGCCTGGGCGCCGGTCTGCTTGCAGGCGGCAATGATGCGGTCGGCCTGCAGGTAGGACTCGCGGCTGGGCGCGGCGCCGATATGCACGGCCTCGTCGGCCAGCTTGACGTGGCGTGCCTCGCGGTCCGCATCGGAGTACACCGCCACGGTCTGTATGCCCATCTTGCGGGCGGTGGCGATAACGCGGCAGGCAATCTCGCCGCGGTTGGCAATCAGGATCTTCTTGAACATCTTCTTAGCCCATTCTTGGAACTAAATCATGGGAACCGGAGCTGTCGTCAGCTTCGCTGTCCCTGTTTTGCACTTCGCCAGCACTGTCAGTAACCGGCGCGACCAAAGCGAGGGACACCGAGGAAGGGCCGCCCCGCACCGAGGGTGTCGTCCCCCTCCCTCGCGAAGCGAGTTAGAGAGGGGGAAGCGGCGGAGCCGCTCAGGGGGTGCTTCACAAGGGGATGTTTCCATGCTTGCGCCACGGATTTTCCAGCTGCTTGTTCTTGAGCATCTGCAGCGAGCGGCAGATGCGCTTGCGCGTCTCATGCGGCTGGATCACATCGTCGATGAAGCCGCGCGCTCCTGCCACGAAGGGGTTGGCGAAGCGGGCCTTGTACTCGGCCTCGCGCGCTGCCAGCTTGGCGGGGTCGTTCTTGTCCTCGCGGAAGATGATCTCCACGGCGCCCTTGGCGCCCATCACGGCGATCTCGGCATGGGGCCAGGCCAGGTTGACGTCGCCGCGCAGGTGCTTGGAGGCCATCACGTCATAGGCGCCGCCGTAGGCCTTGCGCGTGATGACGGTGATTTTCGGCACCGTGGCCTCGGCATAGGCGTACAGCAGCTTGGCGCCGTGCTTGATGATGCCGCCGTACTCCTGGCTGGTGCCGGGCATGAAGCCGGGCACGTCCACGAAGGTGACCACGGGGATGTTGAAGGCATCGCAGAAACGCACGAAACGCGCGGCCTTGATGGAGCTCTTGATGTCCAGGCAGCCGGCCAGCACCAGGGGCTGGTTGGCGACGATGCCCACGGTCTGGCCGTCCATGCGCGCAAAGCCGGTGATGATGTTCCTGGCGTAGTCGGGCTGCAGCTCGAAGAAGTCGCCGTCGTCCACGGTCTTGAGGATCAGCTCCTTCATGTCGTAGGGCTTGTTGGCGTTGTCGGGCACCAGGGTGTCCAGCGACTTGTCGGCGCGGTCCACGGGGTCCGAGGTGTAGCGCACGGGTGCCTTCTCGCGGTTGTTCAGCGGCAGGTAGTTGTAGAGGCGGCGCAGCATCATCAGCGCCTCCACGTCGTTGTCGAAGGCCATGTCGGCCACGCCGCTGCGCGTGGTGTGGGTGATGGCGCCGCCCAGCTCCTCGGCCGTGACCTCCTCGTGCGTCACCGTCTTCACGACTTCGGGGCCGGTGACGAACATGTAGCCGCTGTCCTTGACCATGAAGATGAAGTCCGTCATGGCCGGCGAGTACACGGCGCCGCCCGCGCAGGGGCCCATGATCATGGAGATCTGCGGCACCACGCCGCTGGCCAGCACGTTCTTCTGGAACACGTCGGCATAGCCGCCCAGGGAGGCCACGCCTTCCTGGATGCGGGCGCCGCCCGAGTCGTTGAGGCCGATCACGGGTGCGCCGACCTTCATGGCCTGGTCCATGATCTTGCAGATCTTCTCGGCATGGGTCTCGGACAGCGCGCCGCCGAAGACGGTGAAGTCCTGGCTGAAGACGAAGACCAGGCGGCCGTTGATCATGCCGTAGCCGGTGACCACGCCGTCGCCGGGGATCTTGCTGTTTTCCATGCCGAAGTCGGTGCAGCGGTGCTCGACGAACATGTCCCATTCCTCGAAGGTGCCGTCGTCCAGCAGCAGTTCGATGCGCTCTCGCGCCGTGAGCTTGCCCTTCTTGTGCTGTGCGTCTATGCGCTTTTGGCCGCCACCCAGGCGGGCCTGTTCGCGCTTTGTCTCCAGTTGATCCAGGATGTCTTGCATGCTGCGATTCCTCTAACGTCTAACGGTACGGGTTGCTGGTGTTGTCTTGTCTGCGGTCACTGCGGCGCTGCGGCGGGTGCCATTGCAGGCTCGGCCTGCGCCTGCAGCAGATTTCTGGCGGCCGTGCTGGCCGCGATCCGCCCTGCTGCCACGTCGGCCTGCAGCTGGGGCAGCAGCGCCCGCACCTGCGGATGCTGCCGGAAGGCCTGCTTGAGGCCGGAGTCGATGCGCTCCCACATCCAGGACAGGGCCTGGCGTTCGCGGCGCAGCGCCAGGCGGCCGTTGGCCTGCTGCAGGCGGCGGAATTCCTCCACCGCGCTCCAGAAGCCGTCAACGCCCTCTTGCTTGAGCGCGCTGATGGTGATGACCCTGGGCTGCCACAGGCGCTCGTCGTGGTGGGCGTGCTCGGGATTGCCGTGCATGCCCAGCAGGCGCAGGCTGGAGGTGATCTGGGCCTGGGCGCGCGTGGCGGCATGGGGATCGATGTCGGCCTTGTTGATGACGACCAGGTCGGCCAGTTCCATCACGCCCTTCTTGATGGCCTGCAGGTCATCGCCCGCATTGGGCAGTTGCAGCAGGCAGAACATGTCGCACATGCCCTGTACGGCGATCTCGCTCTGGCCCACGCCCACGGTCTCGACGATGACCACATCGTAGCCAGCCGCCTCGCAGACCAGCATGGCCTCGCGGGTTTTCTCGGCCACGCCGCCCAGGGTGCCGCTGCTGGGGCTGGGGCGGATGTAGGCGTCCAGGTGAACGGACAACTGCTCCATGCGCGTCTTGTCGCCAAGGATGGAGCCGCCCGACACGGTGGATGAGGGGTCGATGGCCAGCACCGCCACCCGGAGGCCGCGTGCGATGAGGAACAGGCCCAGCGTTTCGATGAAGGTGCTTTTGCCCACGCCCGGCACGCCGCTGATGCCCAGGCGGAAAGATCCGCCCGTATGCGGCAGCAGGGCCGTGAGCAGCACATCGGCCGCCGCACGGTGGTCGGCGCGCGTGGATTCCAGCAGGGTGATGGCCTTGGCCATGGCCCGGCGCTGAACGGCGGGGTTGCCGTTCAGGATGCCGTCTTGCATTTGCTCGGGAGTCACTGCGGCGGGCTCAGAGGCTGTTGGCCTGGCGGATCTGTTCGAGCACATCCTTGGCGCTGGCCGGTATGGGTGTGCCCGGGCCGTAGACGCCCTTGACGCCGGCGTTGTAGAGGAAGTCGTAGTCCTGCGCGGGAATCACGCCGCCCACGAAGACGATGATGTCGTCCGCGCCCTGGCGGCGCAGCTCCTCGATGATGGCCGGCACCAGGGTCTTGTGGCCGGCCGCCAGCGTGGACACGCCCACGGCGTGCACGTCGTTCTCGATGGCCTGGCGCGCGCATTCCTCGGGCGTCTGGAACAGCGGTCCCATGTCCACGTCGAAGCCCAGGTCGGCAAAGGCCGTGGCCACCACCTTGGCGCCGCGGTCATGGCCGTCCTGGCCGAGCTTGGCGATCATCACGCGCGGGCGTCGGCCCAGTTGCTCGGACGATGCATCGATCTCGCCCTTGAGCTTTTCCCAGCCCTCGGCCGAGTCGTAGGCTGCTGCATACACGCCGGTCACCTTTTGCGTATCGGCGCGGTGGCGCCCGAAAACCTTCTCCAGTGCATCCGAGACCTCACCTACCGTGGCGCGCAGGCGCACGGCCTGGATGGCCAGGTCCAGCAGGTTGCCCTCGCCGCTTTCGGCGGCCTGGGTCAGCGCCTGCAGGGCGGCCTCGACCTTGGCCGCATCGCGGCTGGCCTTGATCTGGTTCAGGCGTGCGATCTGGCTGTCGCGCACCTTGACGTTGTCCACCTCGAGGATGTCGATGGGATCTTCCTTGGCCAGCTTGTACTTGTTGACGCCGACGATGACATCCTTGCCCGAGTCGATGCGCGCCTGTTTCTCGGCGGCGGCGGCCTCGATCTTGAGCTTGGCCCAGCCCGAATCCACGGCGGCGGTCATGCCACCCATGGCCTCGACCTCCTCGATGATCTTCCAGGCGGCGTCGGCCATGTCCTGGGTCAGCTTCTCCATCATGTAGCTGCCGGCCCAGGGGTCGATCACATTGGTGATGTGGGTCTCTTCCTGGATGATCAGCTGCGTGTTGCGCGCAATGCGGGCCGAGAACTCGGTGGGCAGCGCGATGGCTTCGTCAAAGCTGTTGGTGTGCAGGCTCTGCGTGCCGCCGAAGACGGCGGCCATGGCCTCGATGGTGGTGCGCACCACGTTGTTGTAGGGGTCCTGCTCGGTCAGCGACCAGCCGGAGGTCTGGCAGTGCGTGCGCAGCATCAGGCTCTTGGCCTTCTTGGCGCCGAAGCCCTTCATGATGCGGCACCACAGCAGGCGGGCTGCGCGCATCTTGGCGATCTCCAGATAGAAATTCATGCCGATGGCCCAGAAGAAGGACAGCCGGCCCGCGAAATCGTCCACATCCATGCCCTTGGCCGTGGCGGTCTTGACGTACTCCTTGCCGTCGGCCAGCGTGAAGGCCAGTTCCAGCGCCTGGTTGGCGCCCGCCTCCTGCATGTGGTAGCCCGAGATCGAGATCGAGTTGAACTTGGGCATGTTCCTGCTCGTGTACTCGATGATGTCGCCGATGATGCGCATCGACGGCTGGGGCGGGTAGATATAGGTGTTGCGGACCATGAACTCCTTGAGGATGTCGTTCTGTATGGTCCCCGACAGCTGGTCCTGGGCCACGCCCTGCTCCTCGGCCGCCACCACGTAGCCGGCCAGCACGGGCAGCACGGCGCCGTTCATGGTCATGGACACGCTGATCTTGTCCAGCGGGATCTGGTCGAACAGCACCTTCATGTCCTCGACCGAATCGATGGCCACGCCGGCCTTGCCCACGTCGCCCGTGACGCGCGGATGGTCGCTGTCGTAGCCCCGGTGCGTGGCCAGGTCGAAGGCCACCGACACGCCCTGCCCGCCGGCGGCCAGCGCCTTGCGGTAGAAGGCGTTGGACTCCTCGGCCGTGGAAAAGCCCGCGTACTGGCGAATGGTCCAGGGCCGGCCCGCGTACATGGTGGCCTGCGGGCCGCGAATGTAGGGCTCGAAGCCTGGCAGGCTATCCGTATGGGGCAGGTTGGCCGTGTCTGCCGCCGTGTACAGCGGCTTGACGTCGATGCCGTCGGGCGTGGTCCAGTGCAGTGCCTGGATGTCGCCCCCGGGAGCGGCCTTGGCGGCCGCCTGGGCCCATTTCTGCAGGTCGGCAGTTGCGAATTCCTGGCCGTTCTGCGCTGTCGGATGGTCTTGTCTCATGTTCTCAGGCTCGTGAATGACAGGTGCCCTTGAGGGCATGCCCCAGAGCTGCCGCAGTTTACATCATTCATAATTATTCATTCAAAATATCTTTGCCGATACAATCCGGGCCACATGTCGACAAACACCCTCACTCCCCGCGCTCTCTACGAACAGGTTGCAGAGAAGCTGCGCCTGCGCATCTTCGAGCACGAGCTGGCGCCCGGTGACTGGATCGACGAACTGAAGATTGCCGAGGAATACGGTATCAGCCGCACCCCCCTGCGCGAGGCCCTGAAGGTGCTGGCCGCCGAGGGCCTGGTCACCATGAAGGTGCGCCGTGGCGCCTATGTGACCGAGGTGTCGTCCAAGGACATTGCCGATGTCTATCACCTGCTGAGCCTGCTGGAATCCGATGCCGTCCAGGTGGTGGCCGAATCGGGCAGCGACGAAGAGCTTGCGGCCCTGCAGCAGACCCACGAGGAACTCAAGGCGCAGACGCGCGATGCAGACCGCTTCTTCGAACTCAACGAAAGCTTTCACATGCAGCTGCTGCAGATTGCAGACAACCGCTGGCGCAACCAGCTGGTGGCCGATCTGCGCAAGGTGATGAAGCTCAACCGCCACAAGTCGCTGTTCAAGCAGGGCCGCATCGAGGATTCGCTGGCCGAGCACGAGACCGTCATGCAGGCCCTGCTGCGCCGCGATGGCGCTGCAGCGGCCCAGGCCATGCGTCAGCATTTTCAGAACGGCCTGGCTGCGGCGTCCTGAAGCCTGCCGTTCGGCGCTCTTGCACAGCCGGCACCCTCTGGCGCGGCCATGACGCGCAGGCGGCCGCCCCGTCTGGAATCGGGCCCGGTGTGCAACGGTGGCGATGTAGGCAGACATGCGGCTCCTGGTTGGTTTCAGAGTGGACACACGAAAACGCTGCAGTGCAGCATAAACGCGTGCGCCGCACCCGCTCATGTCCGAAGCTGACGCCAGGGCCTGCGGAAAGCCCCGGCTATCATCAGCGGCTACATCCACTTCGGCCCGCACCCTCCTCGCATGAGCATCCAAGACCCAGCCCGCGCCCCTTCCCTGGCCATGAGCCTGCCAGCCGATGGCAGCATGGCCACGGCCGCCACCCTGGTGGAAATGCTGGCCCTGCGCGTGCAGCAGACGCCCGCAGGCGAGGCCTACCGGGCCTATGACGAGGATGCGCGCAGCTGGAAGACGCTGAACTGGGCACAGGCCGGCGAGCGCGTGGCCCTCTGGGCGCAGGCGCTGGCCGCGCAGGAGCTGCCGGCAGGATCGCGCATCGCCATCCTGCTGCCCAACGGTCTGGACGCCATGTCCATCGACCTGGCCAGCCTGCGCTGCGGCCATGTGCCCGTGCCGCTGCACGCCATAGACAACGCGGGCAGCATTGCCTACATCCTGGCCAACGCCCAGGTGTCCATGCTGTTCGTGGCACAGCAATCCACTTGGGACAAGATCTGCGCCACGGGCCAGGCCCTGCCTGCGCTGCGCAAGGTGGTCGTGGCATCGGCCAAGCCGGCCTCCCGGGCCGCAGAGCCTGAAACCGAAGGCGATGCCGCCGTCCTGGAGGCCCTGCGCCAGATCCCGGTGCAGCCGCTGGCCCAATGGCTCGCTGAAGGCGGCGCAGTCCCCCTGCCCCCGCCTCCCTCTGCCGAGGACCTGGCCGCCGTCGTCTACACCTCGGGCACCACGGGCAAGCCCAAGGGCGTGATGCTCACGCACCGCAACGTGGTCTCCAACGTGCAGGCGGTGATGCAGCGGCTGCAGCCGCGCAGCGATGATGTTTTCCTCTCCTTCCTGCCGCTGTCGCACACCTTCGAGCGCACGGCTGGCTACTACCTGGCGCTGGCCGTGGGCGCCTGCGTGGCCTATGCGCGTTCTGTGGCCCAGCTGGCCGAGGATCTCAAGACCCAGCGCCCCACGGTGCTGGTGTCCGTGCCACGTATCTACGAGCGCGTGCACGCCAAGGTCATGGAGACCCTGGCCCGTGCACCGCTCAAGGCCCAGCTGTTCGAGCTGGCCCAGGCCAGGGGCTGGCAGCGATTTTGTGAAACGCAAGGCATTGCCGATGCGCAAGCGCCCCAGCCCGAAGCGCCGGGCTGGATGCATTGGCTGCCCTGGCCGGTGCTCAACCACCTGGTGGCCAAGCCGCTGCTGGCCCAGTTCGGCGGCCGTGTGCGCGTGGCCGTCAGTGGCGGCGCGCCGCTGTCACCGACGATTGCGCGTTGTTTTCTGGGCCTGGGCCTGCCGCTGATCCAGGGCTATGGAATGACGGAAACCTCACCCGTGGTCTGTGCCAACACGCTGGAGGACAACCACCCCGCCACCGTGGGCCACGCCTTGCCCGGCGTGGAGGTGCGGATTGGCGAGAACCGGGAGCTGCAGGTGCGTGGCCCCTGCGTGATGCGCGGCTATTGGGAGCGTCCCGAAGACACCGCCAAGACCTTCACCGACGACGGCTGGCTGCGCACGGGCGACCAAGCCGTGATCGAGGACGGGCGCGTGCGCATACAGGGACGCATCAAGGAAATCATCGTCACCTCCACCGGCGAAAAGATTCCGCCGGCCGACCTGGAGCTGGCCATTACCGGCGACCCGTTCTTCACCCAGGTCTTTGTCGTGGGCGAAGACCGCCCTTTCATCGCTGCCGTGGCCGTGATCGAACGCGGCGAATGGCAGGCCATGGCCCGGCGCCTGGGCCTGGATCCCGAAGACCCCAAGAGCCTGAACCACTCCGCCGCCGAACGCGAAGCGCTGGCACGCATCGAAAAGCAGGTGGCCAGCTTTGCCCGCTATGCCGTGCCACGCGCCGTGCATTTGGAGCTGGAGCCCTGGACCATAGAAAACGGGCTGATGACGCCTACCCTCAAGCTCAAGCGCAACAACCTCATGACGCGGTTCGAGTCGCAGATCGCCGCCATGTACAGCAAGCCTGCCGAGCGCTGGCAAGGCCGCAACAGCGCGGGTTGACCCCCTGTTCCTGACAAGCAGCCGCCGCTCAAAACGGCGGCTTTTTCTATTTTTGATATGGGTTCAATTTATGTAAGTTACATTGAATTGATCAAAAAGAAAGGAAGAGCGCACTGCGCACGCTCTTCCCGGGTATGCGTCAAGCAGCCGCCAATGTCAGGCCGGGGCTGGCCATGCCGATCTCCTTCACCGAGCTGATCTGGAACGTGGCCACCGCCTGTGCCAGCACCCGCGCCTGCCGTTCCAGGCTGGCTGCAGCGGCTGCTGACTCTTCCACCAAGGCGGCATTCTGTTGCGTGACCTGGTCCATCTGGGAGACGGCCTGGGTGATCTGCCCCAGGCCACCGCTTTGCTCCACGCTGGAGGCGGAGATGGCCTCGATCAGCGACGCCACCTCGCTCACCTGGGCTTCAATGGCATCCATGGCCTTGCCTGCTTCCCGGACCTGGTTTCCGCCTGTCCGTACCTTGTCGGTGGATGCCGTGATCAGTGCCTTGATCTCCCGCGCCGCTGCGGCGCTGCGCTGGGCCAGGGAGCGCACTTCCCCGGCCACCACGGCAAAGCCCCTGCCCTGCTCGCCTGCCCGCGCGGCCTCCACCGCTGCATTGAGCGCCAGGATATTGGTCTGGAAGGCAATGGAGTCGATCACGCCCGTGATCTCGGCAATCTTTCCGCTGCTGGCCGAGATTTCGTCCATGGTGCCGATGACCCTGGCGACCGCGCCGCCGCCCACGCCGGCCACCTCCTTGGCACGCACGGCCAGGGCGCTGGCCTGCCGCGCGTTCTCGGAGCTCTGGCCCACGTTGCCGGCCAGCTGCTCCATCGACGCCGCCGTTTCCTGCAGGCTGGAGGCCTGGTGCTCGGTGCGACTGCTCAAATCCTGGTTGCCGGCAGCGATCTGGCTGGACGCCGTGGTCACCGACTCCACCCCGCGCCGCACATCGCCCACGATGTTTGCCAGCGACTCGCGCATGGCGCTCATGGAGCGCAGCAGGTCGCCGACCTCGTCACGCCCAGTGGCCTGGATTTCCGAAGCCAGGTCGCCCTGCTCGATGTGCCGGGCCACTTCCACGGCCGACTTCAAGGGCACCGTGATGGAGCGCGTGACCATGTAGCCCAGGGCCACGGCCAGGATGACGGCAGCCGCCACAAAGCCGTAGATCAGCATCTGCGACCGTGCGAAAACCTCCCTGGAGTCCCCATAGACATCCTCCGACGTCTTGAGCTGCAGCTCGACCAGCTCGCCGATCTTGGCGCTGATGGGGTCGATGCTGGCATACAGCGAGCCGTCGAACTCATCCAGGCTGCCGGCCTTCTTGCCGTCCAGTTGCTTGAGGCGCTGCAGCAGTTTGTCGATGCTTTGGTTGGCCGGCGCGAACAGTGCCTGGGCCTGCTTGGCCAGCATGGCCTCCTGCGCTGTGAGCTGGGTGGACGAGTAGCTGCGCCAGGCGGCCTCGATCACGGGCAGCGTGCCCGAGATGCTGGCCGATGCCTCCTGCGCCGTGATCAGGCCCGCATTGGCTTTATTGACCGTGTCTATGACGTTGACGGCATAGGCATCCGCAATCTGCTTGAGCTGCTTGAGTGGAACCACACGGTCCTGGTACAGGGTCTCCGTGCCCGAAAACACATGGCCCAGCGCCCTTGCGCCGACGCCCCCTACGGCCATCAGGCAGACCAGCAGGACAAGAAAGACGGCTGTAAGCCGGGTACCTATACGCACATCGCTGAGTTTTTTCATCGCAGAACCTCTGGCCCAGTGCTGCCGTCGGTATAGGCCATCGCTATCGCATCCAGGCAGTCACATTAGCTGCCTTATCGGTAGCGGCGGCCGGTTTCTTGAGAGACAAAACTCAATAAGTTCCGCGAGATGTGTAAAGACGCCCGCCACAGTGAGGATGCCCTGCCCCTGCCCTCAACCCCGTTGCCAGGCCAACCCATCCAAGGCATGGCCAATCCATTCATGTAAGTTACATTGATATCATCAAAAAAATGGCCCGTGAAAGCACGAGCCATGTCCATTCAGACGTAGACGTCGACCACGCCACCCAGTCCGGGAGCCTTGTTGCTCTTCGGCTGGGACGGCGACTTGGCTTCGGCCGCCTGCTGCTGCTCGCGCTGCTTGTCGATCTGGGCCTGCTGCCTGGCGCGCATGAGCGCCTCGATCTGACTTTGCACCATCATGATCTGCGACTGCAGCAGCTTGGCCTTCGTCTGCTTGGCCTTGGCGTCGATGTTCTCGGAAGACACTTCCTTGAGCGCCTGCTGCAGCTCCTTGAGCTTGCGCTGCAACGCAACGATGTCATTGCCGCCGGAGGATGAAGCGGCTCCCGAGGCGGAAGCCGATGTGGAGGATGAGACTTGCATGCCCCGTACATCGACCACCGGCGCACGAACTGAAGGCCAAAAACACCGCTGCCCCGCCCGCAATCACCCCAGCACATGCCGCAGCGCTGCCGCCGATGCAATGCCGATCAGCACCGTCGGCAGAATGGGCAGCCGGCTCGCGGCCACCATCGTCACCACCAGGGCCAGCAGATCGGCCGGCCGCTCGGACACAAACGCCGGGGCAATCACCGAGATCAGCACGCAGCCCGGCAGGCTTTCCATCACGTACTGCATGCGCGGGCTCAGCGTGCGCCCGCGCAGCAGCAGGTAGCCGATCACCCGCGTGAAATACGTGCTGCAGGCCATGAGCACCAGCGTCAGCAAGGTTGTGGCTTCCATCGCTCAGCTCCTGGGCGCCAGCAAGGCCGCGCAGACCAGGCCCGAAACGGCGCCGGCCGCCACGTACCAGGAGCCAGGCACCAGCTTGTAGACCAGGGCCGCCGTCACCAAGCTCACCAGCCAGGGCCGGCAAGGCCTGACGCCCTTCCACATGCCGCGCAGCAGCACCAGAAACACGGCGGTGAACGCCATGTCGAAGCCGTACTGCTCCAGGTCGCCAATGCGCGGCCCCAGAAACGCACCGGCCGCCGTGCAAGACACCCAGGCCATGTACAGGCCCGCCGACACGCCCATGTAGTAAGGCAGGCTCACGCGCCGGGCGGCACTGCGCTGCGCGTCTGCCAGGGCCAGCGCCCAGCTTTCGTCGCACATGAAGAACAGGGCCGGCAGCGCACGGCGCCTGGGCAGATGGCGCAGATAGGGCGCCAGCGCCGCACCCATCAGGATGTGCCGGCAATTGACCAGGAAGGACATGGCGACGATCAGCAGCACATGCGGCGGCGACGTCCACAGCCGTATGGCCGTGAACTCCGAGCCGCCGCCGAAGTTCATCCCGGTCATGAGAGGAACTTCCAGCGGTACCAGCCCCTTTTGCACGGCCTGGGCGCCCAGCACCAGGGCAAAGGGCACGAAGCCCAGCATCACGGGAATCGCATCCCTGAAGCCGCGAAAGGCCTCGGAACTGCGGGAGACGGAATCTGCCGAAACGGCAGCGGGGGAAAGTGGAATGGATGAAGACATGGAGAGCGGCGATTGTCGGCCTGTGCCGCTGGAATTTGCTGCCGATTCATGCTTTAACCAGCCATCTCACGGACGTTTATGCCGGTTTATTCAAGCAACTAGAAATAATCTGCCGCACAAGCGCTGCACAAGCGCCGCTCAACCCATTTCCATGGCTGGCGGCGCTCCTCGGATGGCCGCGCCTGCCCTCCTGACATTTCACGAAACCCAACGGCCATTGGCTCCCGCCATGCTGCAGTGCGTCGCAAACGGCTGTGCCGGCCAGGGCGGCAGCGGGACCATGAAGCCCTCATCACTTCGCTTCACCTGAAAGGTTCCCCATGCGCACTTCCGACTTCACCCGCTTCATCGCCCTGGCCGCCCTGAGCCTGGGCCTGGCCGGCACCGCTCTCGCCCAAGACGCCACGCCCTCCTCCACTGCTGCCCCCACCGACCTCAGCCGCGCCCAGGTGCTGGCCGACCTGGAAATGTGGCACCGCGCCGGACTCACCTATGTCTCGGACCGCGAGATCGATGTCCGCTCCACCGAATACCAGCGCGGCCTGGAGCGCTACCAGCAACTGCGCGCCAGCCCCGCCTACCGCGAGGCCGTGGCAAGGCTGGAGAAGGGACATGCGGTGGCCCAGGACAAGTGAGCTTGAAGGCGGCCGGTGGCGGATCTGGGGAGCTGAAAGCCACCGGCGGGTCTGGATAACCCTGATACCGTCCCCGGCACCCTCGCGTCACACGGTCAACGGGTGTTTCTGCAATAATTGCCGCAACAATCATTGCGCAGTCAATTATTTCATCCGCAGACACCATGACCCAGCCACCCCTGCCCAACGGCCTGCAGCCCTCGGACTTCTACAGCCCCGGCAGCTACACGCCCTTCGAGAGCGTGGGGTTCCTCATGCGCAAGGTGCTCAGCTCCATCCTCCAGCAGGCCGATGCGCAGTTGGCCGAGCATGAGCTGACCTATGTGCAGTGGCTGCCGCTGTACAAGCTGCTGCTGTGCAGCGATGCCACCAATGCCGGCATGGCGCGTGACCTGGGCCTGGATCCGGCCTCCATCACGCGGGCGCTGGACCGGCTCGAATCCAAGGGCATGCTGCGGCGCGAGCGCTCCACGGTGGACCGGCGCGTGGTCAAGCTGGTGCTGACCGATGAAGGCCGTGCCATGGCGGCCAAGGTGCCGCAGGTGCTGTCCAGCGTGATGAATGCCCACATGGCCGGCTTCAGCCATGACGAGTCGCGCCAGCTGCTGGACATGCTGCGCCGCCTGCTGGCCAATGGCGATGCGATGCGCGCGCCGGAAGCTGCGCCACCGGCCCCTGCGCCTGCCACGCCCGTCGGCTGACAGCGCCAGCCCCTTTTTTCCGCCCCGGTTTCCGATTTCCTGATTCTTGACCCCCAACAGGCAGACCACCATGCCCAAATCCTTTGTTTCCGTGTCCGCCGCGCCCCGCCGCGTGGCCGCCGCAGCGGCCACCCTGTGCGCCGCGCTGGCCCTGGCCGGTTGTGCTTCCCAGGGCCCGGCCCATGAGCCGCTGGCCCGGCTGGGCGCCTCCGACCTGGGTCTGACGGCCCAGTCCGAGACAGGCGCCAATACCAGCCTGCCCGCCGCCGATTGGTGGAAGTCCCTGGGCGATGCCCAGTTGGACGGCCTGATCGCCCAGGCGCTGCAGGGTAGCCCCAGCCTGGCCATGAGCCGCGCCCGCTTCGACAAGGCTGCCGCCCTGGCCACGGCCACCAGCACGGCCACCGATGTGCGCGGCACGCTCGGCGTCGACGCCACGCGCCAGCACTACAGCGCCAACGGCCTGGTGCCCGCACCCATTGCCGGCCATACCTACAACACCGGCAACCTGCAGGCCGGCCTGAGCTGGACACCCGATTTCTTTGGCCGCCATGCCGCCGACCTGCAGGCCGCCCTGGGCCAGGCCCGTGCCGCCCAGGCCGACAGTGCCGCCGCCGCCAACCAGCTCGCGGCCCAGGTGGCGCGCAGCTATGTGGCGCTGGCTCGCCTGATTACCCAAAAGGATGTGGCTGGCCGCACGCTGACCCAGCGCCAGTCGCTGCTGGACCTGAGCCAGCAGCGCACGCGCGCCGGGCTGGACAGCCAGGTGGAGCTGACCCAGGCCCAGGCTGGCCTGCCCGATGCCGGCACCCAGATCGAAATGCTGGACGAGCAGATCACGCTGGCGCGCCGCACCATCGCCGTGCTCTGCGGGCAGGCGCCCGAGGCGCAGCTGCAGCTGTCGCCCCGTCTGGCCGCGCTGCAGATCCAGGCGGTGCCCGGCCAGTTGGGTGCCGACCTGCTGGGCCGCCGCCCCGATGTGGTGGCCGCGCGCTGGCGCGTGGAGTCAGCAACGCAGGGCATAGAGAGCGCGCGGGCGGATTTCTATCCCGATATCAATCTCACGGCCTTCATCGGCCTCAATGCCATCGGCCTGGACAACCTGTTCAAGGGCAGCTCGCGCCAGATGGGCATCACGCCCGCGCTGCGCCTGCCCCTGTTCGACGGCAAGCGCCTGCGCGCCCAGTTGCGCGGCACGCAGGCGGATCTGGACACCGCCATTGCCCAGTACAACGGCGTGGTGCTCGATGCGGTCAAGGAAGCGGGCGACGCCATCACTTCCGTGCAATCGCTGGTGCGCCAACAGCAGCTGCAGGCCGAATCGCTGGAGAAGGCCGAACGCGCCTACGACTTTGCCGTGCAGCGCTACAAGGCCGGCCTGGCCAGCCAGGTGACGGTGCTGAACACCGAAACCCAGGTGATCACCCAGCGCCGCCTGGACGTGGACCTGCGCGCCCGTGCGCTGGACACGCGCGTGTCGCTGATGAAGGCGCTGGGCGGCGGCTGGACCGATGGCACGGCTGCCGTGCAGGTCAGCCAGCACTGAGATCGCAACCCGCACAGGAATCCACCGCACTCTTGACCCTCCACCGGGCAGACCGCCAGCCAGCGTGACAGACCGCCAGCTCCCTGCCCCGGCCGCACAACCACATTCACAGATAACAAAGCGCCGTACACCATGACTGACACCAACAAGCAAGCACCCAGCCCTGCCGCCGCACCGGCCGCAGCCTCGCCCGTGGCCAATCCGCAGGGCCGCCGCAAGGGCCTGACCCTCGTCGCCGCCGCCGTCGCGGTGGCCGCCGTCGCCTGGGGCGGCTGGCACTGGATGGTGGCGCGCAACTACCAGACCACGGACAACGCCTATGTGGCGGGCAACGTGGTGCAGATCACGCCGCAGATCGGCGGCACGGTGATCAGCATCGGCGCCGACGACACCGACTACGTCAAGCCCGGCCAGCTGCTGGTGCAGCTGGACTCGGCCGATGCCCTGGTCGCCCTGTCCCAGGCCGAGTCGCAACTGGCCCAGACCGTGCGCCAGGTTCGCACCCTGTACGCCAACAATGCGCCCCTGGTGGCCCAGGTGGCCCAGCGCGAGGCCGACCTGGCCCGGCTGCAGGCCGACGCTGCCCGCGCCCGCGAGGACGTGGACCGCCGCCGCCCGCTGCTGGCCACGGGCGCCGTGGGCAAGGAAGAGTTCGACCACGCCCAGTCCCTGGCCCGCACGGCAGGCAATGCCGCCTCGGCAGCAGAAGCCGCCGTGCGCGCCGCCAAGGCGCAGCTGACCGCTGCCGAAGCCCAGACCAAGGGCAGCAGCGCCGAAGAGCACCCCAGCGTGATCGCCGCTTCCGCCAAGGTGCGCGAGGCCTATCTGGCGCTGCAGCGCACGCGCCTGGTCTCTCCCGTGGAAGGCTATGTGGCCAAGCGCGGCGTGCAACTGGGCCAGCGCGTGGCCTCGGGCGCGCCGCTGATGACGGTGGTGGGCCTGCACAACCTCTGGGTGGATGCCAACTTCAAGGAAAGCCAGCTGGCCCAGCTGCGCATAGGCCAGAAGACCGAACTGACGGCCGATGTCTACGGCGACAAGATCAGCTACCACGGCACCGTGGTCGGCATGGGTGCAGGAACCGGCGCGGCCTTCTCGCTGCTGCCCGCGCAGAACGCCACCGGCAACTGGATCAAGGTGGTGCAGCGCGTGCCCGTGCGCATTGCGCTGTCGCCGGAAGACCTGGCCCAGCACCCGCTGCGCGTGGGCCTGTCCATGGAAGTCAAGGTGGACGTGCGCGACCAGCAGGGTGAAGTGCTGGCAACCGCCACGCGCAATGCCCCCGTGGCCCAGACCTCCATCTACGACATGGCATTGCCGCAGGCCGAGGAGCGCATCGCCCACATCGTGGCAGGCCAGAACGTGGCGCCGCTCAAGCAGCTGCCCGAGCTGCCGCCCGTCGCCATGGCCGATGCGCAAGACAGGGCACAGGGCAAGGCGCCAGCCGCAGTGGCCTCCGCGCCGGTTGACGCGCAGGCCACGCAGTCCAAGTAAGCAGGCATCGCTTCCCCGCCTTCCCAGAACCTACGCGGACTGCCTATGACTTCCTCTACCACCGCCGTGCCGGAGCCGGCGCAGCCGGGTGGGCCGACCGTGCCGCCTGCCGCGCCACCCTCGGCACCGCCTGCCATGCCCGCACGGCCAGCACCGCTCAAGGGCGCCCAGCTGGCCCTGGGCACGCTGGCCCTGTCGCTGGCCACCTTCATGAACGTGCTGGACTCGTCCATCGCCAACGTCGCCATTCCGGCGATCTCGGGCGACGTGGGCGTCAGCCCCAGCCAGGGCACCTGGGTGATCACCAGCTTTGGCGTGGCCAATGCCATCTCGGTGCCGCTCACGGGCTGGCTCACGCAGCGCTTCGGCGCCGTGCGCCTGTTCACCATGAGCGTGCTGCTGTTCGTGCTGACCTCCTGGCTGTGCGGCTTTGCCTCGTCGCTGGAGATGCTGGTGCTGTTCCGCGTGCTCCAGGGGCTGGTTGCCGGCCCCATGATCCCGCTGTCGCAGACGCTGCTGCTGTCCAGCTACCCGCCGGCCAAGGCCGGGGTGGCGCTGGCGCTGTGGGGGATGACCACCCTGGTGGCGCCCGTGGTCGGGCCGCTGCTGGGGGGCTGGATCACGGACAACATCTCCTGGCCCTGGATCTTCTACATCAACGTGCCCGTGGGCCTGCTGTCGGCCCTGATGACCTGGAGCATCTACCGCAGCCGCGAGACCCCCACGCGCAAGCTGCCCATCGACTCCGTGGGCCTGGCCCTGCTGGTGCTGTGGGTGGGCGCGCTGCAGCTGATGCTGGACAAGGGCAAGGAGCTGGACTGGTTCGCCTCGGGCGAGATCGTCACGCTGTGCGTGCTGGCCATCGTGAGCTTCGTGGTCTTTCTGGTCTGGGAGCTGACGGATGCGCACCCGGTGGTGGACCTGCGCCTGTTCATGCGCCGCAATTTCGCGGCGGGCTCGGTGGCACTGTCGATTGCCTACGGCCTGTTCTTCGGCAACGTGGTGCTGCTGCCGCTGTGGCTGCAGCAGTGGATGGGCTATACCTCCACCACGGCCGGCATGGCGCTGGCGCCGGTGGGCATCTTCGCCATCATCCTGACGCCGCTGGTGGGCCGCAAGGTCACGCAGTGGGACCCGCGCAAGATGGCCACGGGCGCCTTCGTGGTGTTCGCCCTGGTGCTGTGGATGCGCTCGCGCTTCACGGTGGAGACGGACTTCATGCACATCCTGGTGCCCACGCTGATCCAGGGCGGGGCCATGGCGTTCTTCTTCATCCCGCTGACGACGATCACGCTGTCGGGCATCTCGCCGGACCGTATCCCGGCCGCCGCAGGCCTGAGCAACTTTGTGCGCATCACGGCGGGTGCCATGGGCACCTCCATCGCCACCACGCTCTGGGAAAACCGCGCCGCGCTGCACCACGCCCATCTGACAGAAGGGCTGATCCAGGGCCAGGGCGTGTTCGGCGTCACCCTGCAGGGGCTGCAGGCCGCAGGCCTGAGCCAGGCGCAGGCGCTGGCCCAGATCAACCGCCTCATCGACCAGCAGGCCTACACGCGGGCGGCGGACGACATCTTCCTGGCGTCGTCCGTGCTGTTCCTGGTGCTGATCGTCCTGATCTGGATGACCAGGCGCCCTGCGGGCCATGCCGGCGGTGCCGAGGCGGCCGGCGCCCATTGAGGCCCAGCTTGCGGCCATCACGACAAGGAGCTGCCTGCAGGGGCAGCTCCTTTTTTGTTTACATGACGACACGCAAGGCGCCTTGAATCGGGCCGCCAAGACCACCATCTCGACAGGGCTGCGCCACCGGTTCCATGATGGCGGCGGCCTGAACACCGACGGAGCACCGTGAAAACACCCCGCATCTTCCGCGCCCCGATTGCCGACTACGCCCAATCACCCCAGTCGGTGGGCGGGCGCTTTCGCAACGTCCATCCCCGCCCCGCCAACGCGCCCCAGCCCGACGCCAAGGTGATGTGGGACTTCTTCTTCAACAAGCCCAAGGACACCGAGCCTGCGACGCCCCTGCCCGTGCAGCGGCTCACCCCGGCCGACCTGGCCGCCGCGCCCGAGCGCAGCCTGTACCGCCTGGGCCACTCCACGCTGCTGATGAAGCTGCGCGGCGGCTGGTGGATCACCGACCCGGTGTTTGCCGAGCGCGCCTCGCCCTTTTCCTTCATCGGCCCCAAGCGCTTTCATGCGCCGCCCATCGCCCTGCATGAACTGCCCGCGCTGCGCGGCGTGGTGCTCTCGCACGACCACTACGACCATCTGGACCGTGCCACCATCCGCGCCCTGGCGCCCCGGGTCGACTTCTTCCTGTGCACGCTGGGCGTGGGCGACCGGCTCATGGACTGGGGCGTGGCCCCCGAGAAGGTGCGCCAGTTCGACTGGTGGCAGGACGTGCAGGTGGACGGCCTGCGATTCACGGCCACGCCGGCCCAGCATTTCTCGGGCCGGGGCCTGCGCGACGGCAACCGCACGCTGTGGGCGTCCTGGGTCATCGAGGACCTGGAAAGCGCCGACACGCTGCGCGTCTTCTTCAGCGGCGACGGCGGCTATTTCGACGGCTTTGCGGAAATCGGCCGGCGCTTCGGCCCCTTCGACCTCACGCTGATGGAAACCGGCGCCTACGACCCGCACTGGCCGTATGTGCACATGCACCCTGCCCAGACCGTGCAGGCCCACCGCGACCTGGGCGGACGCTGGCTGCTGCCCATTCACAACGGCACCTTCAGCCTGGCCATGCATGCCTGGTGGGACCCCTTCGAGCGCGTGCTGGCCCTGGGTGCCGAGCACGGCATTGCCGTGGCCACCCCCATGATGGGCGAGCGCGTGGACCTGGATGCACCCCACGCAGGCGAGCGCTGGTGGCGTGCCCTGGTATCCCCTGCCGTGCAGGACGCAACCGCGTCAGCGCCACAGGCCCAACCGCGATAAATCCGTTTTTGCTGCATTGCGTCATCGGCCTACGCGGGCCGGCATCCATCTGGATAAAGTGAACCCAGCTTCAGGAGTGCACATGGCAAATCGCAAAAATCCCCGGGCCGCCCTGGTCGCCCGCCAGGCCACCGACCTGGCCGTCGCCGCGCCCCAGGTCGTGGCCCATCGCCTCACCCGCATGGCCATGGCAGGCGCCAATCCCTCCGCGCGGGACCGGCGTGAATTCACACGCATGGTGTCCGAGAAACAGACGGCCTTCCAGCAATCCTGGGCGGCGATGGGCATGCAGTCCATGGTTGCCAGCCAGGCCCTGATGCAGGCCTGGATGCGCATGTGTTGGACACCCTGGAGCACCTCCACCTGGAACGGCGGAGCCCTGGCATCGCAGGCCTCGCAATGGCAAAACGCCATGTGGGGCGTGGTGGGCAAGGGCCTGGCCCCCGTGCACCGCACGGCGGTGGCCAATGCCAAGCGCCTGGCGCGCGGCTGAGCGCGGCCAAGCACGGTTAAGTGCGACTGATCGCTGCTCAACGCGGCTGATCCACCCATATCAAGCCCGCTCCATTCACCGGAGCGCGGCCGCGCGGCAGGGCCGATGCGGGGGCGAGGTTCGGGTATCCTCGCGGCCTTCGTTCCGTTTTGCTGCGCTGCCGCATTTCCAGGCATGGACTCCATGCAGAGACTGAAAACACGGCCGCGGCAGGCGGATTCCCCCTTTCTGCCATCGCTTTGCCAGTCTTCCCCGGAGTTCTCTGATGACATACAAGGCCCCGCCAACCGGCCAGGGCCTGCACGGTCAAGACGACCTGCAGCGCAATCTCACCAACCGCCATATCCAGCTCATCGCCATCGGCGGGGCCATAGGCACGGGCCTGTTCATGGGCTCGGGCAAGACCATCAGCCTGGCCGGCCCGTCCATCATCTTTGTCTACACCATCATCGGCGTGATGCTGTTCTTCGTGATGCGGGCCATGGGCGAGCTGCTGCTGTCCAACCTGCAGTACCGCTCCTTCATCGACTTCTCGTCCGACCTGCTCGGCCCCTGGGCCGGCTTCTTCACGGGCTGGACGTACTGGTTCTGCTGGATCGTCACGGGCATTGCCGATGTGATTGCCATATCGGCCTACTCCCAGTTCTGGTTCCCGGACCTGCCGCAGTGGGCACCGGCCATCGCCTGCGTGGGCCTGCTGCTGGGCCTGAACCTGCTGACGGTGAAGCTGTTCGGCGAGATCGAGTTCTGGTTCGCCATGATCAAGATCGTGGCCATCGTGGCCCTGGTGGGCACGGGGCTGTACATGGTGGGGGCCGCCTTCGTCTCGCCTGCGGGGCGTGCGGCCAGCCTGTCCAACCTCTGGAATGACGGCGGCATGTTCCCCAACGGGATGATGGGTTTCTTCGCGGGCTTCCAGATCGCGGTGTTCGCCTTCGTGGGCATCGAACTGGTGGGCACCACGGCGGCCGAGGCCAAGGACCCCGAGCGCACGCTGCCGCGGGCCATCAATTCGATTCCCGTGCGCATCATCGTGTTCTACGTGCTGGCCCTGATCGCCATCATGGCCGTCACCCCCTGGCGCGACGTGGTGCCCGGCAAGAGCCCTTTCGTGGAGCTGTTCGTGCTCGCAGGCCTGCCGGCCGCCGCAGGCGTGATCAATTTCGTGGTGCTCACCTCGGCTGCGTCGTCGGCCAACAGCGGCGTGTTCTCCACCAGCCGCATGCTCTACGGCCTGGCACTCAAGGGCGATGCGCCCCGGGCCTTCCACCGGCTGTCGCGCAGCAGCGTGCCCTCGCGCGGGCTGCTGTTTTCGTGCACCTGCCTGCTGGCCGGCGCGTTTCTGATGTGGGTGGTGCCCGATCTGGTGGAAGCCTTCACGCTGGTGACCACGGTATCGGCCATTCTGTTCATGTTCGTGTGGTCGCTGATCCTGCTGTCATACATGGCCTACCGGCGCCAGCGCGCGGCCCTGCATGAGGCTTCGCGCTACAAGATGCCCGGCGGCGTGGCCATGTGCTGGGCCTGCCTGGTGTTCTTTGCCGCCATCCTGGGCCTGCTCACCCTGCAGGCCGACACGCGCCAGGCGCTGGTGGTGACGCCGGCCTGGTTTGCCCTGCTGGCCATCGCCTACCAGTTCGTACGCCGCCAGGCATCGCGCCAGTCGGCGGAGCGTTCCACCGCCCTTGCGGGCACGGCAGCCGAACCGCGCTGACCCTCTTCCGGCCGCCCCCCTGCGCATGGGGGCGGCCATTGCAGGGTGCCTTTGGCGCCCGCGCTCCCTCTGCGTCCCCTTCTGCGCCCCGTTCGGCGCCTCCGCGGCCCCTCTTGCCGCGCACCAAACTTGTGCACAGCATCTTTGGCCTGTCCAGCAGTTAGATAACGAGTGAACAAAAATACAACTGTCTTTACGCCAACAAAAAGATGTGGATACAAATCGTTATCATTCGCACCTTGATTTTTAACCAAACCGGAACTTTACAAAGATGGTCAGAATCTCGGTGCTCCGCCCGCTTCCTCTTTGCGCCGCCCTGGCATGCACAGCCATGGCCCATGCCCAGTCAGCCGACAACAAGGCCGACACGTCCCTGTCCACCGTGGTGGTGACCGCCTCGGGCACGGCCGTGGACATCAAGGAAGCGCCGGCCAGCATCAGCGTGATCACCCGCGAGGACATCGAGCGCAAGCCCGTCACCAGCATCGGCGAACTGCTGTCCACCATCCCCGGCGTGACCGGCGGCCTGTCAGGCACGGGCGCCCAGTCCAAGATCAAGCTGCGCGGCCTGCCCGAGAAGTACACGCTGATCCTGGTGGACGGCAAGCGCCAGGGCAACTCGGCCGGCATCAACTACCGCGACGACCTGGGCTCGCAGGATCTGGACTGGATCTCGCCCGAGATGATCGAGCGCATTGAGGTGGTGCGCGGCCCCATGTCCTCGCTGTACGGCTCCGACGCCATGGGCGGCGTGATCAACATCATCACGCGCAAGATCGGCAAGCGCTGGAGCGGCTCGACCACGCTGAACTACAGCAAGCCCTCCGACGGCGACCGCGGCGACACGCGCCAGCTGGGCTTCAACATCAGCGGCCCGCTGTCCGACAAGTTCGGCCTGCGCCTGGGCGGCAACTACACGGACCGCGCTGCCGATGAGAGCACGGGCGGCTTCCCGGGCACCTACCAATCGACGGCCGGCTCGCGCAAGCAAAACCTCAACGCCCTGCTCAACTGGCAGCTCACGCCCGACCAGGTGATCGGCATTGAGGCCGCGCAAGGCATCCAGCGCGCCACGGGCTCAGACGCGCGCACGGCGTCGGGCGACCAGGTGGTCTATCCCTGGGGCCTGAGCAAGCTGGAGCAGACCAAGTTCGGCCTCAGCCATGACGGCCGCTGGGGCGACCTGACCTCCAAGCTCAACCTCGTGCACAACAAGTACGAGGACAAGGGCGACACCATCGGCAACAACTCCAAGGAAACCACGCTGGACGGCCGCATCGACAAGCCGTTGAAGCTGTGGGGCCTGGACCAGGCCATGACGCTGGGCATGCAGTGGCGCCGCGAGTCGCTGGACAACCGCGACACCATCGGCCTGGCGCCCATCGACTACGCGGGGCGCCCGGTCTCGGGCTCGGGCCTGAGCGCCACCACCTGGGCGCTGTTCGGCGAGGACCAGATCTTCCTGCGCGAGAACCTGGCGTTGACGCTGGGCCTGCGCATGGACCACCACCAGAAATACGGCAACAACTGGAGCCCGCGCGCCTACCTGGTCTACCACCCGGCCTCGGAGTGGACGGTTCGCGGCGGCGTCTCGCGCGGCTTCCGTGCGCCCAACCTGAAGGAAAACTCGGCCAGCGCCGCCACGCAATCTGGGGGCAACGGCTGCCGCAGCCTGGCCGGCATGGGCTGGACCAACACCAGCGTCAACGCCGACGGCACGCGCGGCTGCTACATGGCCGGGAACCCCGACCTGCAGCCCGAGACCAGCACCAACTTCGAGCTGGGCACCAGCTGGGACCGCAATGGCTGGGCGCTGGGTGCCACGTACTTCCACACCAACTTCAAGAACAAGATCGACTACCAGCCGCTAGGCTTCTACAACGGCTTCTGGTGGACCCGCATGGCCAACGCCCAGCGTGCCCGCACGCGCGGCCTGGAAGGTTTCGTGAATGTTCCCCTGGCCAAGGGCCTGACCTGGAACACCAACATCACCAAGATGTTCGAGTCCAAGAACCTGAGCACCGGCGCCTCGCTGCTGGCCGTGCCCGAGCTGTCCATCTACTCGTCGCTGCAGTGGCAGATCCGCCAGGGCTGGTCCGCCATGTTCAGCGCCCGCCACGTGGGCAAGGAAGTCGTGACCACGGGCACGGCCACCACCTTCGCCAAGGCCTATACGACCTTTGACGTGTCCATGAACTACAACGTGACCGACACCCTGACCCTGCGCGCCGGCATCATCAACCTGGCCGACAAGGAAACCCGCACCATCGGCGCCAACTACGACAACGGCGGCCGTACCTACTTCGTGGGGATGACGGCGCGGTTCTGATGGCGTGTTATCGGCCCTTGCGCTGACCCAGACAAAGCGCCCGTTGTGACGGGCGCTTTTTTCATGGCGAGGAGCAAAGCCTCACTCCCAGACACCGCCCTGCGCAGGGGGCTTGCGCGTCAGCAATTCCTCGTCTGTCAAGGGCCGGCCTGTCCAGACATTCACCTTCGAGGCGCCGGCCGCGCTGCCCAGCTCGCGCAAGGCCCTCAGTTCCACCTGGGTGAATCCGCCCGCCGGGTTGCCGAGCGGATGGATGACGATGTGCGGGGAGGCCGCCAGCCAGGCACGCCGATGCATGCGCCTGAGCTGGTACTTCAGAAGCTGCTCGGCCAGGATGAAGTCCGATATCAGCGAACGCGGGTGGACGAAGGGATTGACGACTTCGGCAGGCTCCGATGCAGCCGCGAGCCTGGCCTGCGGGCCGGCCGCGAGAATCCGGCGCCGGGGCGGCGGACTCAGGGCCAGCTCGGGAACCTCCGAGAGGGTCTGCCCGGTCTTCGGATCCTTCAGCGTCAGGCGCTCGGGAGAAATCTGTACGTAGATGAGTGATACGAAGGCAGAGAGCATGGATATCCATCAATCGATTTTCTGAACCACGGTCTGGCCCGGCAGCAAGGCCCGGCCATCTCCGCTGCGCGGCAGCATGGGCGCGACAGGCAGGCCGGTCTGGCGATCCAGCAGCAGCGAATGAGGTTCGCCCGGCGCGAACAGATGGCCTTCGCCCCATTGCCGCAAGGCCACGACCACGGGGAACAGCTCAAGGCCCTGAGCCGTGAGCACGTATTCCAGGTAGGCCGAGCCTTCGGCGGCCGGTCGGGTTTCGAGGATGCCGGCCTCCACCAGCCGGCGCAGCCGGTCGGCCAGGATATTGCGGGCCGCGCCCAGGCTGCGCTGGAAATCGCCAAAGCGGCTGATGCCGTCAAAGGCATCGCGCACGATGAGCAGCGACCAGCGGTCGCCGATCACATCCAGGGAGCGGGCCACCGGACAGGGCTGCGGTGTGTCAGGACGGATGTCTTCTTTCATGACGCTATTTTGGTTGCATTTCAAAACTGGTTCAACTAGCATCCAACCAGTTTTGTTTTGCAACTGGATTAGACCCATGAACGCCTTCCCTGCCCCGGACACGGTCCGCATGCCGCGCAGCCTGGTGCTGCTGTTCGCCGCTGCCAGCGGCCTGAGCGTGGCCAATGTCTATTACGCCCAGCCTCTGCTGGAGGCGCTGGCGGCCGACTTCGGCATCAGCCATGCGGCCGTGGGCGGCGTGGTCACCGCCACGCAGGCCGGCTGCGCGCTGGCGCTGCTGCTGCTGGTACCGCTGGGCGACCGGCTGGAGCGGCGGCGGCTCATGCTTTTGCAGTTGCTGGGCCTGGTACTGGCCCTGGCGGCCGTCAGCACCGCGCGTTCGGCCGTTCTGCTGCTGGCGGGCATGCTGGCCGTGGGCCTGCTGGGCACGGCCATGACGCAGGGGCTGATCGCCTATGCGGCCAGCGCCAGCCAGGCGCATGAGCGCGGGCGCGTGGTGGGCGCAGCCCAGGGCGGGGTTTTCATCGGCCTGCTTTTGGCGCGCGTGTTTGCCGGCGCCGTGGGTGACCTGGCGGGCTGGCGTGGCGTCTATGCCTGCTCGGCCCTGTTGATGCTGGCCCTGGCTTGGCTCCTGTGGCGGCAACTGCCCCGGCTGGCGGTGCCCTTGCATGCACCCAGCTACACGCGGCTGCTCGCCTCCATGCTCCAACTGCTGCGCCAGGACCGCATGCTGCGCACACGCGGCATGCTGGCCCTGCTGATGTTTGCCACCTTCAACATCTTCTGGAGCGCCCTGGTCCTGCCGCTGAGCGCACCGCCCTACAGCCTGTCGCTCACGGCCATCGGCGCCTTCGGCCTGGCCGGCGTGGTGGGCGCACTGGCAGCAGCCCGTGCCGGGCACTGGGCCGACCAGGGTTTCGCGCAGCGCACCAGCCTGGGCGCGCTGGTGATCCTGCTGCTGGCCTGGGCGCCGATTGCGCTGCTGGAGCAGTCGCTGTGTGCGCTGGTTGCCGGCATCGTGCTGCTGGACCTGGGCGGCCAGGCCCTGCATGTGACCAACCAGAGCCTGATCTTTCGCAGCAACCCGCAGGCGCACAGCCGGCTGGTGGGCCTGTACATGCTGTTCTATGCCGTGGGTAGCGGGCTGGGGGCGCTGATTGCCACCAATGCCTACGCGCGGTTTGGCTGGCACGGGGTCTGCGTTGCGGGGGCGGGATTCAGCCTGGCGGCCCTGGTGTTCTGGGCCATGACGCGGGAGACGGCTGCCCAGGCCAGCGTTCCCGCCTAGACCCGGCTCACCAGCTCCGAAGGCACCCGGCCCAGCGCCTTGCGAAACATGGTGGAAAACGCGCTGGGGCTGTCATAGCCCAGGTCCAGCGCCACCTGCGTGACCGAGGCGCCCGCAGACAGACGTGACACCGCCGCCAGCAGGCAGGCCTGCTGGCGCCAGGCGCCAAAGGCCATGCCTGTGTGCTGCTGGAAAAACCGGCTGAAGGTGCGCAGGCTCTTGTTCAGCGCCTGTGCCCAGTCCTGCGGCGTGGCGCGGATGCTGGGCTGGGCCAGGAACTGCTTGCACAGGGCGGCCAGCTTCTCGTCGCGGGGAATGGGCGCGAACAGCGGCAGGCTGCGGGCCGAGGCCAGCTCGTGCAGCACCAGCGTGACCAGGGCGCCGTCGCGGCCCGCTTCGTCGTACAGCGCCGGCAGGTCGGCGCAGGACAGCAGCAGCTGGTGCAGCAGCGGGGTGACGACCAGGGCCTCGCAGTGCACACCCGGGCGGGGCGCAGCAGCCGGTTCGATGTACAGGCTGCGCGTGCTCACGCCCTGCATGCGCACGCTGTGCGGCTTGCTGGCCGGAATCCACACGCCGCTGTAGGGCGGGATGGTCCAGGCGCCGTCGTCGGTTTCCACTTCCATCAGCCCGCTCATCCCGTAGAGAAACTGGGCACGCCGGTGGCTGTGCGTGGGCAGCAGCGTGCCAGGCGTGTAATCGGTGCCGATGGCCAGCACATCGCGCGCCACGGCGTCCACGGAATGCAGCGGGATGTTGAGCATGGGAATGTCCGGAAAACAGCCAACAGGCTTTGGCAGGAATTCGAGGATTATTGACCTATCCGCGAAAGCAGGCCAAACCGCGGCATCCTAAGGTTCAGTCCTTGCTCGTTTTTTCCAAAGGACTGTCTGTGTTCCCTCTCCTGCTGCTGGCTTTCGGTGTGCTTGCCGGCGTGACCACCGTGCTCTTCGGCTTTGGCGGCGGCTTCGTGGCCGTTCCGCTGCTTTATGCGCTGCTGACCTCCATCCACGGCGCGGACTCCGCCATTGGCCAGGCTGGCATGCACATTGCCGTGGCCACCTCCACCTGCGTGATGATTTTCGGCGCCTCCATGGCCACGCTGCGCCAGCACCGCGCGGGCGCCCTGCCGTGGGATCAGGTGCGGCCATTGGCCGGCTTCATCGCGGCCGGCGCCGTGGCGGGCGCGGCGGCCGCCACCTGGATCAGCGGGGAATGGGTGCGCTGGGCCTTCATCGCCTACCTTGCGCTGACCATCGCCGACGCGCTGCTGCGCCCGGGCTTCGTGCACGGCACCGCCGCCGGCATGCAGCCCATGGGCCGCAGGCCCGCCGCCATCGCAGGCCTGGCGATTGGCGCGATTGCAGCCTTCCTGGGCGTGGGCGGCAGCGTGATGACCGTGCCGCTGATGCGCCGGCGTGGCGCCAGCATGGCGGCGGCCACGGCCATGGCCAGCCCGCTGTCCCTGCCCATGGCCGTGGCGGGCACCGCTGCCTACATGCTGGCATCCCAGGGCGCGGGGCTGGGCCCCTGGCATGTGGGCTATGTGGACCTGCAGGCCTTTGCGCTTCTGACGGCCGGATCGTGGACGGGCATCAGGCTGGCGGCACCGCTGATCGGCCGCATTCCCGATGCCCTGCACGCCAAGGCCTACCTGGCCCTGCTGGGCCTGGTGCTGCTGGTCATGATCGTGGCCTGAGCGCTGCGCTCAACCCTCCTGGAAGATCGCCTCGATCCGGGTCTCGAACACCCTGGCAATGGCGAATGCCAGCGGCAGGCTGGGGTCGTAGCGGCCCGTCTCGATCGCGTTCACGGTCTGGCGCGACACGCCCAGCAGGTCCGCCAGCGCAGCCTGGCTCCAGCCGCGCTGGGCGCGCAGTTCACGGATGGTGTTTTTCATGGGAGGGGCACTTTGGCGGAACAGCTCATCGGCTGCGCAGCCAGTGGGCCACCGAAGCCGCCACCCAGAGCGCACCCATCAAGGGCCATACCATGAACATGCTGAGCTTGGGAAAACCTGCCATTTCCAGGAATCCGTAGGTGAAGGTGAGGCCCGCCGTACCCGCCGCCGCAATCGCCAGCTGCTCCAGCATGGACTTGCGCAGGAACTCGTCGGTATCGCGCACCAGGCGCACGATGGCCCGCACGGCCAGCGCAAACGCCAGCATGGGGCTGAGCAGCAGCGCTGTGCGCAGGGCCCCGGCCTGCATGTCGGCGCTGAGCAAAAGCGCCCCCACAAGCAGCGCCATGTAGAGCAGCAGCGCAAATCCCAGCTCCTTCTGGTAGCGGCGGTTGGTGACCGTTGTTTGATTCATGGAAGTCTCTCGCAATGTGTAAAGGATGCTTGACATTGTGCGATGCCATCCGCAGACATGTCAAGCAAGCTTTACATCGGCACTGAACGCCCCGCCGTACAATCGCCGCCGTTGGTGCCAGCAGCCCCAGGGGCTGCGGTTAAACGGGAAACATGGGGCGGCCAGATAAAGCCGCCCGCATGTACTGCCCCCGCAACAGTGAGTGAAACGCCGCGTGCATTGCACCGGCCCCCGCCAAACCCGTGCCACTGGGCGTACAGCCCGGGAAGGCCTTGGCGAGTGCGTCACCAGTCTGGATACCGGCCAACAGGCGGCCGGCCGCGCATGCAGCGCAGCCGGTCTTTTTGGTTTCCGTGCCGGCGGGGTCGCTGGCGCGCAACTGGCTCGCATCCATGCACACCCTCGCCCTCGCGCGCGCCCCTGGCGCCGCTCTTCGTTCGCCCTCGGCGTTTCCCGTACTGCGCACCTTGTCCGCCCTGGCTGCGGCCTCGCTGCTGGCCTGCCAGGCCCAAGCACAGGCACAACAGGCGCAGCGCGCACAGACCTCCCAGCTCGATACCGTGGTCGTCACCGCCTCGCGCAGCGAGCAGTCCCTGCGCACCGTCACGGCCGACATGACCGTGATCGACGCCGAGACCATTGCCCGCAGCGGTGCCACGGGCGTGGCCGACCTGCTGGTGCAGGTGCCGGGCGTGCAGATCAACCGCAATGGCGGGCCTGGCCAAGTCACCTCGGTCTACCTGCGCGGCACCAGCAACCAGCACACTGCCGTATTCATCGACGGCGTGCGCTACAGCTCGCAGGAGCTGCAGGGCGGCGCGGTCTGGTCCACCCTGCCGCTGGCGCAGATCGAGCGCATCGAAGTGCTGCGCGGCCCGGCCGCCGCCATCTATGGCTCAGACGCCATGGGCGGCGTGATCCAGATCTTCACCAAGCGGGCGGACGGCCAGACCCGCGCCTATGCCGAGGCCGGCATAGGCAACCAGGGCACCAGCAAGCTGGCCACGGGATTTCAGGGCGGAGCCAACGGCTTCACCTACGGGCTGAACCTGGCGGACGAGCGCAGCGACGGCTTCGACGTCTACCCCGGCAACACCTTCTCGCCCAACCCGGACAAGGATGGCTACAGCAACACCTCGCTGGGCCTGAACGCGGGCTACAAAACGGGCATCCACCAGATCGATGCCAGCCTGCTGCACAGCCGCCTGCGCACCCACTACGATCAGAGCCCGCCGCCGTTCGACGACTACGACGTGGTCAAGAACACCACCGGCAGCCTGCGCTGGCAGGCCGGCTGGAACGCCATGTACAAAAGCGTGGTCCAGGTCTCCCATACCGACAGCCAAAGCGACCGCCACACCCAGTCGCCCGAAAGCGCCAAGGGCCGCTCCACCAACTACCTGCTGCAGAACCTGTTCACGCTGGGCCAGCACCGTTTCAACATCGACCTGGAGCGCCGCGAGGACAAGCTGGACACGCAATACGCCTGGACGCAGAACACCGACAGCCGGCGCGTGCAGAACTCCCTGTCGGCCGGCTGGCGCCTGACCGAGGGCCGCCACCAGTTCGACGCCAACCTGCGCCACGACCAGGTGCGCGACCAGCAGAACAAGACCACGGGCGGCCTGGGCTATGGCCTGCAGATCGACGAGCGCTGGCGCTGGGTGGCATCGGCCGGCACGGCCTTCCGCACGCCCACGCTGTACGAACGCTTCACGGGCCAGGCGGCGGCCGACCTCAAGCCCGAAAGCAGCACCAACGTGGAAACGGGCCTGCACTATGCGGCCGGTGCCAACCGCCTCTCGGCCGTGGTCTACCGCAACAGGTTCAAGAACCTGATCACCTACGACTGGAACAGCGCCGTTCCCTGCAACTGCTACCGCAACTGGCAGAGCGTGGAAATCACCGGCCTGACGCTGGCGGGCAGCACCCGCCTGGGCAGCGCCAATCTGGGCGCCTCACTGGACTTCATGAACCCCGAGAACCTGGAGACCGGCAAGCTGCTGCCCTACCGCTCCAAGCGCATGCTCAAGCTCAACGCCGACACCCAGGCGGCCGGCTGGACGCTGGGCGGCGAAGCCCAGCTGTACAGCGGCCGCTACGCAGACGAGGCGAACACCTTCAAGCTGGGTGGATACGGCGTGGTCAACCTCTACGCCCAGCGCCAGCTGACCAGGCAATGGACGCTGCTGGCCCGCGTCAACAACATCGCCGACCGCGACTACGCCCCCACGCGCGGCTATGCCAACGCAGGCCGCACCGTGTTCGTCAGCGTGCGCTGGACTCCCCTGCCCTGACCGCCATGCACCTTCTTGTGCGCCTGCCCCGCCTTCTGCTGCTGATCGCCGTGCTGGCCTGCGCGGGCGGCGCCGTCGCGCAAAAGGCGGTGGATGCGGGAACGGGCGGGGCAACCACCGCCTACACCGTCACCGACATGCGCGGGCGGCAGGTGCGCCTGGAGCGGGTGCCGCAGCGCATCGTCTCGCTGCTGCCCTCGCTGACCGAATCACTATGCGCGCTGGACGCCTGCGAGCGCATCGTGGGCGTGGACGAATTCTCCAACCACCCGGCGCGTGTGGCCGCCCTGCCCAAGCTGGGCCACACCTTTGCCCCGCTGGTCGAGGCCACCGTGCGGCTCAGGCCCGACGTGGTGCTGATGGCGTATTCCGCACCCGTCATCGCACAGCTGGAGCGCTTCGGCATTCCCGTGCTGGCACTGGACGCCAACGACATGGTGCAGCTGGAGCAGGTGCTGCACAAGCTCGACCAGCTGCTGCAGGTGCAGCGCGCCAACGCCCTGCTGGCTCGCATGCAGGCCGAGGTGGACCAGCAGGCCAAGGCGCTGGCGGCGCTCACGCCCGCCGGGCAGAAGGTGTATTTCGAGGTGGACGCCACGCCTTACGCGGCAGGGCCGGACTCCTTCATAGGCCAGCTGCTGCAGCGCCTGGGCGCGCGCAATGTGCTGCCGCAGAACCTGGGTCCCTTCCCCCGCATCACGCCCGAATACGTGCTGCGCCAGCAGCCGGAACTCATCATCCACACGCCGCAGACGCCATCGGCCAGCTTTGCCACCCGCCCCGGCTGGAGCCACATGCCCGCCGTGCGCTCCGGCCGCATCTGTGCATTGGACCTGGTCGAGACGGACGTGGTCTCCCGCCCCGGCCCGCGCCTGGGCGAGGCGGCGCGGGCGCTGGCCCGCTGCCTGGAGATGCGGGGCACGGCGCCGCGTTGACTTCCCTTGCCTGATTGACCCGCTTGGTCTGCTTGGCCGATGGCCCTGCCTACTCCAGCACCACGGCCGTGCCGCTGGCAGACACCATCAACATGCCGTTGCCCTGGCCCAGCACCTCGTAATCCAGGTCCACCCCCACCACGGCATTCGCTCCCAGTTCCTGGGCGCGTTCCTCCAGCTCCTTGAGCGCAATCTCGCGCGCCCGCTGCAGCTCGCGCTCATAGGTGGCCGAGCGCCCGCCCACGATGTCGCGCAGCCCGGCGAACAAATCCTTGAACACATTGGCGCCCAAAATTGCCTCGCCCGCGACCACGCCACAGTAGCGGGTGATGCGGCGGCCTTCGATCTGGGGGGTGGTGGTGATGATCATTGAAGCTCCTGGGTGTTGGTGATGGGAGAACGGCAAAGCCCTTGTGGGGAATGTGAGCAGGTGCCGAGGGCAGGTAACGGCTGGCGCGGCACCAGAGCCCAACCTCTTGCTCGGCATGCACCCAGTAGGCCATGGGTTCGGCACGCCAGTCCTCAACGAATTCGATCCAATGGCGGGGCGCTGGCACAGGCCGTCTCCTTCAGAGGTATTCAAGAGGCGGATTGTGTCGCAAAGTACGGCGCGATTTGCCTTGGTGCCCGCCATCACGCCGGGCCGTAGATGGCCCAAGTACTTACATTCATGGTTCCGGCACACAGTCGCCAGTATTCATGGCAGGAACATCCCATGCGCACCAATGAGTCAAAAATCCTGGCGAAAGCCGTATACGAGATCCGTCTTCTCCTGAGCGGATATCTGGGAAGCAACGTGGATGCGGATCCGAGCGTGCGGATCGCAGCGCACCTGGCCTATGCCGTGCACAACGATGCATTGGCCGTGCTGGAGGGAAATGGCTTCAGCGCCGACGAAGCGCTGAAGCGGGTGGCGGCCGTGGACTCTCTTCTAGGAGTCGAGGTGGGGAGTGAATTCGTTCACAGCTTGGAAGCGTAGAGCCCTCTCCAGACCTTTCTCCTTTCCTTCTTCCCAAGCCGCCCCAGAATGCCCAGCCTCGACCTACAGTTCGCCTGCATGCGCACCAGCCAGACCTACAACGGTATGATGCCTGCCGGCACCGAACACCAACACTGATGCTTTGGAGCAGATAACAGCTCTTACCTGATTGATGCCATGGTGCGCTTGCGAGATCCGCCCCTTGAGAGCATGCGTTTATTCAATTAAAAACATCTCAGAAATGCATTCTTAATAGGAGTAGAAATGCACTGCCAAAAATGTAGTCATGAATTTCAAGCGACCGATGTTCGCTGCATCAACTGCGGAGCGACCTTGATCTACGAAGCAAACGGTCATTCCAAGGAATACAAGGAAGCCGCAAGCTTCCTGGACTCAAAAATGTTTGCTGGAATGGGGGCCTTGATCGGATTTTCCATCGTGGCCTTTCTGTTGAAATTTGTCTTTACTTCTCATTGGCTTTCAGATAGAGCAGTTTTCATGGCTTCGATGTGCGGCGGCTTGATCGGCGGTGTACTTGGACGCTTTATTCAAAAGCGCCAGCAATAATCAGAAAACGGAAGAAGGCACGAAGGCTTGGATCAGGGGTTGCATCTGTAGCCAAAGTCGTTGCCTACAGGTCGTCGTGATCGGTTCGGGCCGTGTGGTGATGCGGGGCGTTCCGCCTGACGTGATCGCTGCGGCCGTGCGGGGCAGTGCGCGCGATCACGGATGAGGGCAAGACCGACTTTCCTGCCCAGCCCTGCGGTCACCCGGCTCGGCAGCAGGCTCAGGCGGGCTGCCTTCCTTTCATCGGCCAGCATGATCCGGACACCACGCGGCTGCCCGATCAGCCCCATAATCTGGCTTCAAAAATTTCGCACCCCCTATGACACAGTCCCTCAAAGAACTCCTTGCGGCCAAGGCCGCGCTGGACATGGAAATTGCCAAGGCCCGCACCTCGGCGGCCGACGCTGCGCTGTCCAAGGTCCAGAAGCTGGTGACCGATTTCGGATTCACCCAGCAGCAAGTGTTCCCCTACATCCCTGAAAAAACCAGTGCACCGGCGAAGTATCGCGATCCGGCCACGGGAGCGACGTGGACAGGTCGCGGCAAGCCTCCGAACTGGATCAAGGACCAGGATCGCGACGACTTCCTCATCGAAAGCAAACCCGAAGCGGCCCAAGGCCCGTTCCTCGCAGAAATGGCGGCAGCGGCAGCTCGCAACTGAAGGCGTGCCCGGACAGTCACGTCCCCCGGGGCGTTGAACACAGCGGCACGCACGATTCGGTGCGATGCTGATGGGAAGCAATCGGTGCCATCAAAACAAGCCCTCTGATCATTCAGCGGGCTTTTTTTCAGATATGTCATCTGGTCAGGCAGCGCCAGCACAGGCAAGATGCCTTTCCCCACAACGGTTCCCATGATTGCATCCATTCTTGTCGGCATGCTGTGCGCACATCTGCTGTGCTTTTCGGTCATGTTCCTGCTCATCAGCCAGCGCCTGCACGGCAACAGGATGGGGATGGATTTCTTCGCCGTGGGCAACCTGCTGCTGGGCTCGGCGTATGTGCTGCAGCTGATCGAGGGCAGCCCCGGCTGGAGCGTGATGAGCGTGGCCAACCACACGCTCACGCTGGCGGCGCCCGTTGCCTACTGGCTGGGCGCCATGCGCTTTTTCGGGCAGCCGGTTCCACTGTGGCGCCCGCTGCTGGCGTTTTCCGTGGCCTATGGCCTGACCCAGTGCCTGGTGCAGTGGAGCGCCGGCCCCGCCGGACGCTACGCCCTGCTGGCGGCGATGGCGGCCGTGCTGTTCTTCGTGATGACCTTGACCGCTCTGTATGGCGTGCGCACGTTCGCCAAGGATCTGTATGGCGAGATGATCTTCTTCGCGATTCTGATTGGAGGCATCTGCGTGCTGAACGCGATGAAGTTCCTGAAGATCGTCAATGGCGGCATGGAGGCGCTGCAGCTGGACAGCCGCTTCCATACCTTTTTCTACGTCTACATGTGCACCCTGGCGACCGTGCTGCCGCCCTCCATTGTCTGGCTGGTGCTGCGGCGCCTGACCGATGCCCTGCGCAATACGGCGGCGCGCGATCCCATGACGCATCTGCTCAATCGCAGGGGGCTTTCTGAAGCATTGCAGCTGCACTTCAACAACCGCAGTGCCAGGCCGGCCTGCCTGTTGCTGATGGATGTCGATCACTTCAAGCTGATCAACGATACGCATGGCCACCAGGCAGGGGACGAGGTGATCTGCCGTGTGGCAGACCTGCTGCGTGCCACCGCTCGGCATGGTGATTTGACAGGCCGCATTGGTGGCGAGGAGTTCGTGGCCGTTTGCCTGGAAACGGACGGCGATGGCGTCATGCAGCTGGCAGAGCGCCTGCGTGCAGACATTGAAAGCCAGGCGATCCGGATTGCGGACGCAGGCCCCGTACTGCGCTGCACGGTCACCATCGGGATTTCTCCGCCTTTCCATGGAACGCATGGCCTGGAGGACGCTCTTCGCCAGGCCGATGCAGCGCTTTACCGGGGCAAGGCCGCCGGGCGCAATCGGGTTGAATGGGCCGTTGAACCGGGCAGTCCTGCCCCGCCGGACTCCAGCGCCGCAGACCGTCTGCAGACATTGCGGGCGGCGAAGCCCATGCATTGAAGGCACAAGGAACAGCGCACAAAGCACAGCGCGCAAGGAACGGGCAGGCGCCCTCTTGGCGCCTGCCTTTTTTGCCTGATCAGCCGCTCAGGCGTGGCTGACCGGGCAGCTGCCTGCCTTGCCCATGATGCTGTCCGCAGGCGCCTGCGCGCGGTCGTTCAGGCCGTAGTCGCGCAGCACCTGGGTGACGCGCACGCGGTAGTCCTTGAAGATCTTGTCGCGGCCGGCGCGCTGGGCGCTGAGGTGGGCTTCCACGTTGCGCCACTGGACAACGGCTTCCTCGTCGCGCCAGGTGGTGACGGACATGACTTTCTCGGGGTTGAGCGTGCTCTGGAAGCATTCCACGGAGATGAACCCCTCCATGGGCTTGAGCATGGGGGTGAGCTTGTTGACCAGGTCCACATAGGTCTGGTTCTGGCCAGGCAAGGCCTGCAGTTCGAACAGTACGACAACCATCTTCAACTCTCCTTTTTTCCGGGAACAGAGATTCCGGCGCCGCGCAGCGGCGGCTCCGGCGTGGGGGAAACGGGTGAATGGGCGGCGCCGCAGGTTCAGCGGCTGCGCTCCAGGTTGGTCAGCCAGGCGGCCAGCACATCGCGTGCGGCCAGGGCAAGCAGGCCGCCGTATTTCTGGGCATCGGTGCGCAGGGTACGCGGGTCCACCTGGGCGACGCCCAGTTCGCAGGCATGGCCGACCAGCCAGCGCTCCAGCCGGGCCGCGTCGGCCTCCAGATGGAATTGCAGGCCCAGCACCTGCGGGCCCACGGCGAAGGCCTGGTTGGCGCCGATGGCGGTGCCGGCCAGGTGCACGGCGCCTTCGGGAATGTCGAACTGGTCGCCATGCCAATGGAGCACGGGCACGCCGTCCAGTTTGGCGAGGGGCGAGGCCAGGCCCGCATCGGTGAGCGTGAGCGGCGAAAAGCCGATTTCCTTGACGCCCAGCGGGTAGACCCTGGCGCCCAGCGCGCGCGCAATGAGCTGGGCGCCCAGGCAGATGCCCAGCAGCGGCTTGCCGCTGTCCAGCCAGCGGCGCACGGCCGCCAGCTCCTGGGCGACGAAGGGATAAAGCGCCTCGTCATAGGCACCTATGGGGCCGCCCAGCACGACGAGCAGGTCGGCACGGCCCAGGTCCAGGGTGTCAAGCTCGCCGATGCTGGGATCGACGTACTGCACTTCGTAGCCGCGGCTGGCGAACTCGGCATGCAGGGTGCCCAGGTCTTCGAAGTGGATGTGGCGCAGCGCGATGGCTTTTTTCATGTGAGGAACTCAGGTGGATACAGGAGGGTGGCTTGGAACGTGCGGAGCCCGTCAGGCGCCGGGCTTGAGATCGACGTGGATATGGCCTGCCGAGGGGAAGGTGCAGCAGGCCAAGGCATAGCCGGCTTCCTTTTCCCTGTCGCTGAGGCAAAAGTCCGCCTCCAGCCGTGAACTGCCTCCCGTGATGCGGATGCGGCAGCTGCCACAGATGCCGGCCCGGCACTGGCTGCGGATGGCAATGCCCACGCCTTCCAGGATTTCCAGCAGGCTTTTGCCGGACGCGGCTTCGACAATCTGCCCGCTGTGCGCGATCTGCAGCTGGCATGCCTGCGCGGTCTCGCCTGGCTGGGCAGTGGATGCGGCAGGCGGAGTGAAGGCCTCGATGTGCTGTATGGCACCGGGAAAGCAGGCCCGCGCATGCTCGCGAAAGGTCTGCGCAAAGGCGTGGCCGCCGCAGATGACCACAGCCTGGGGCTGGCCCAGCGCCAGCAGGGACTGCGGCGAGGGGCGGCCCGGCACGAAGGGGCCGTGGGCGGCAATGTCTTCACGCGTGATGTGGATACGCAGGTCGAACCAGGGGGCCGTTTCGCACAGCTGCTGCAGCTCCTGCAGGAACGGAATGTCGGCCATGCGCGCAAAGCACAGCAGCAGCGTGGTGCGGGGCACGCGCTGGCCCTGCTGCTGCTGCCGGTCCAGTTCGCGCAGCAGCGCCAGCGGCAGGGTCAGGCCGATGCCGCCGGCCAGCATGACCAGGGAGTCCAGGCCCAGCACCAGGTCGGCCGTGATGTCACCGGCCACGTGGCCTAGCGGCAGCGTGGAGCCTGCGCGCAGCACCGCATGCATGTGGTCGGAGACGCTGCCCCGGCCCGAGCTTTTGACGGCAATGTCGAACTGGCCGGCGCCGTCGTGCTCGCTGCAGGGCTCGTAGCGGGTGATGGAGTACAGCCGCTGCTGCACGGTGCCACTGGCGTCGGCATGCTCGACGGCCACATGCCGGCCGGGCCGCAGGCCACCGAGGAACTGCGCCGAGGCGCCCTGCACGCGCAGGGTGTAGACCATGACGCCGCCCGCCTCTGCCCGTGCCGCGGCGCAGCGCGCCAGCGTGCTGCCTGCCTGGAGGGCGACGCTCATGCCTGCATCTCCTCGAGGACCGAGGACACCAGCGCCACGCTGCCGCCCAGGTTGCGGCCCGCCAGGCCGATGCGGTCGATCAGGCTTTGCACCGAGTCGGTGTAGACGCCGATCTCGTTGCTGTCGCCCACGTCGTGCAGGATGTCGCGCGCATGCGGCATGCCGACCATGGTGAAGACGGTGGACCAGGCGCCCATTTCGTTGTTGGCGAACATCTGCACAGTCTTGAGGATGATGGAGCGCAGGTAGCTGCGCTCGCGGTTGCTCAGGCCCTGGACGATGTCGGTGGCCACCGAGCTGAAGACGCTGGAGTGGCTCCATTCGTCCACGGCGTGGGTGCGGGTGACTTCATGGCAGATGGGCTGGATGGAGCGGTCCTCGGCCATGGTCTTGAGGTAGTCGGTGATCAGGGTCTCGCTGGCGCAGGCAATGGCGAAGCGGGCCAGGCGGCGTTCCCATTCCGCGCCGCACTGCGCCAGCACGCCGTTGCGCCAGCCGACGAGGTTGAAGTCCGCGTAGTCCAGCGGCGCCAGGCCGCGCATCTCGTAGATGTAGTTGCAGGCCATGATGGACATGCGGGTGTGCAGGGCCTCGTCCAGCAGGGCCTGGGACATGACGTCCTGCAGCAGCGCCCGGTTGGCGCTGGGCGGCGGGGTCTTGATGATGTCCTCGCAGGCCGGCGTGACCACGTTGCACTCGATGTAGATGGTCTTGAGGTTGTAGATGCCCCAGGCGTAGGACAGGCATTGGTCGCGCAAGTGCTGGGGCGCCTCCGCCCATGCCTGGTGATCGCGAAACGGCAGCAGCGAGGCGGTGAAGTCCTGCCGGGCGGGGTCGAACGCCAAGCCGCAGTAATCAGGCAGGTCCTGATTCACGGCCGCTCTTGACTTCCAGAGCAGGGACAGCTTTTTGAGCGCATCGCGCACGGCGTCATCTGTCCGAGAGATATCGATATTCATTTTTCAACTCCGTGTAATTGAACTTGATTGATCTGAGTCAAATCGTCTATTCCCTCCCCCGCTTTCTCCACCCGCCGCAATCACCAATGGTGATTCAAATGACGCTGCAGATGGCAGATACGTTGTCATGGATTTCTTCACTCTGTCATATTCCACCTTGAATCAATCTGCCCGACTGCAGATTGCGGATGATTCGTGGCGGTATTGGATCTCATGACTTTCAACGTCTGGCGGCGAATTCTATGGAGACAGCGTGGATTCAAACAGACCTATTTTCGACAATGAACCAGACCGCTTTTTTCAACGGTTTACATTGGCATGCCACCTTAATTGGTCTGCTCACCTGCTGAAACATGGTCGGAATCAAGGCCGCTGCACTTTGTAGACTGCCCATTACCGATGCGCCCTGGTTTCCAAATCCTTCCATAAACCGGACGCTGCCGATTCCCGTGCTTCAGCGCCTCCAAGACAGCCAATGCGACATGGACGATTTATCGCTCCCCAAAATCAATTCACTGGATCTTCAACAGGCAGACAGCGAGGCCTGGGATGCCATCGCGGCCGAGCGGATTCGCCAGTCGCGCTCGATTGAATTGATTGCCTCTGAAAACTTCGTGAGCCGCGCGGTGATGGAGGCGCAGGGCTCGGTGCTGACCAACAAATACGCCGAGGGCTATCCGGGCGTGCGCTACTACGGCGGCTGCGCCAATGCCGATGCCGTGGAAAACCTGGCCATTGCGCGTGCCAAGGCGCTGTTCGGCTGCGCGCACGCCAACGTGCAGCCGCACTCGGGCAGCCAGGCCAACCAGGGCGTGTACCTGGCGTTCCTGGAGCCCGGCGACAAGATCATGGGGCTGGACCTGCGCTCGGGCGGCCACCTGACGCATGGCTCCCGCGTGAGCGTGTCTGGCAAGTGGTTCCAGTCCATCAGCTACGAGGTGGACGCCCGCTCCCAACTCATCGACATGGACCAGGTGCGGCGCATTGCGCTGAAGGAGCGGCCCAGGCTCATCATTGCCGGTGGCTCGGCCTATTCACGGCAGATGGACTGGGCCGAGTTCCGGCGCATTGCCGACCGGGTGGGCGCCATCTTCATGGCCGACATCGCGCACGTGGCTGGGCTGGTGGCCGCAGGCGTGTTCCCCTCCCCCGTGGAGCACGCCCACGTGACCACGACCACCACGCACAAGACGCTGCGCGGGCCGCGCGGCGGCATGATCCTCTCGGCCGACGCCGAGATCGCCAGGCGCATAGACGCCGCCGTGTTTCCGGGCCTGCAGTCCGGCCCGCTGATGCATGTGGTGGCGGCCAAGGCGGTGGCGCTGGGCGAGGCGCTCAAGCCCGCCTTTCGCACCTATGCGCGGGCCGTGGTGGACAACGCCCGCGTGCTGTGCGACCGGCTGTCGCAGGGCGGACTGTCCGTGGTCTCCGCAGGCACGGACTGCCATCTGGGCGTGATCGACCTGCGCCCCTGGGAGCTGACGGGCAAGGCCGCCGAAACGGCGCTGGAGCAGATCGGCATCACGGTCAACAAGAACGCCGTGCCCGGCGACGGCGCGCGGCCGCTGGTGACCTCGGGCATCCGCGTGGGCAGCGCGGCCTGCACCACGCGCGGCATGGGCGCCGACGAGTTCCGCGAGATCGGCGACATGATTCTTGCCACGCTGGGCGGCATACGCAGCGGCACCATGAACGCGCGCACGCTCAAGTCCATCCACGAAGGCGTGTCCGACCTCACCGGGCGCTTTCCCCTGCCCTATTGAGGCATGCAGCGTCCGGCTTCTCCCAACCTGTCAGGGTTTTCGCAGCGCGTTGGCCAGGCGCAGCACGGCGGCCTCGATCTCGTAGGCCGTGAGCGAGGCATAGCCCAGCAGCCAGCCCGGCTGCCGCTGCTCGCCCGCGTACAGGCGGCTGAGCCCCTGCAGCAGCACGCCGGCCGCGGCGGCGCGGCGGATGGTGTCTTCCTCGGACCAGCCGGGCTCCAGCAGGCAGGGCACCTGCATGCCGCCCTGGGGCCGTGGCGCGGTGACGATGCCGCCCAGGTGCCTGCCTATGGATTCGAGGATGACCTCGCGCCGCCCCGCGTACAGCTTGCGCATGGCCCGCACGTGGGAGTTGTAGTGGCCGTCTTCCATGAAGCGCGCCAGCGTCAGCTGCTGGATCTGGGGCGTGTGCCCGTCCATGATGCTGCGCGCCTGGACAAAGGCGCGCACCAGCTCCTGCGGCAAGGCCATGTAGCCCATGCGCAGGCCCGGGTACAGGGTCTTGCCGAAGGTGCCGATGTAGATGGTGCGCGCGTGCTTGTCCAGGCCTTGCACGCAGGCGGTGGGCATGCCGTCGTAGTGGAATTCGCTGTCGTAGTCGTCCTCGATGATCCAGCGCCCGCTCTCGAAGGCCCAGCGGATCAGGTCCAGCCGCCGCTCCAGCTGCATGGTCACGCCCGTGGGGTACTGGTGCGACGGCGTGACATAGACGCAGGTGGCGCCGCTGCGGTCGGCATGCAGCAGGTCCGTGCGAATGCCTTGCGCGTCCACGTCGATGGGCAGGACCTTGGCCTCGGCCGACTCGAAGGCCTTTCTGGCGCCGAAGTAGCCGGGGTTCTCCAGCAGGATGGGCCGGCCCGCGTCCACCAGCAGCTGCGCGCACAGGAACAACGCCTGCCGCGTGCTGCTGAGCACCACGATCTGCCCGGCGTCCACCTTGGCGCCACGCTCCAGGTTGAGGTAGGTGGCAATGGCCTTGCGCAGTGGCTCGGCGCCCTGCGGGTCGCCGTGCAGCAGGACGCTGGCGCGGTAGTCCTTGAGCGCCTGCCGCTGCAGCCGCTCCCAGACATCGGTGGGAAAGGTGCGCGTCTCGGGCAGGCCGGTGGCAAAGGCCCGAATGGTCTGCTGGTCGGCGATGCCTCCGCCGTCAACAATGGCCTGGCCGCGCCGGCTCAGGCCGGCACCGGCCCTGCCCGCTGCGGCCACCTGGGCGCTGCGCTCGTGGTCGGGCGACCGGCCGCGCCGCGCCGCCCGGCCCCGCAGCTCGGTGCCGATGGTCTCGGAGACATAGCTGCCCGATCCCTGGCGCCGCACGATGAAGCCGTCGCGGTGCAGCTGGGTGTAGGCGTTCTCCACCGTGTCGCGGGCAATGCCCAGCGAGTCGGCCAGCGAGCGCGTGGCCGGCAGCTTCAGGCCCGGCAGCAGAGCTCCGTCCAGGATGAGCGCACGCATGGCGCGCTGCACCCGCTGGTGCAGATCCAGCTGTCGCAGGTCGGCATCTCCCATGCGGATCTTCAGGGTCTCAAGCTCGAAGGTCTTGCTCATGCGGTCTGCCGCCTTTCATCTCATTGCACCTCTTGGGCAGGCCATTGTACTGACGCAAATGCTGCGCGCCCATTGCAAAGTGGTCTGCAACAAGAGAGCGAAGTGTATGGATCATTCAGTCCACTTCGGCGCTCAAATACCCCTTTCCCCAGACAGCCAGGAATCCAACCCCCAAGGAAAACGAGAAGACCATGCCTTCATCAGACACACACTCACCCCTTCGCTTCAGCGACCTCATCCACCCAGTGGTGGCCGGGCTGATCTCGGTCATCGTCAACTACGGCGGCACCTTCATCCTGGTGTTCCAGGCCGCCAAGGTGGCCGGCCTGAGCCCGGAACTCACGGCTTCGTGGGTGTGGTCGATTTCGATTGGCGTGGGCGTCACCGGGCTGGTGCTGAGTTGGCTCTCGCGCGAGCCCATCATCACGGCCTGGTCCACGCCGGCCGCCGCCTTCCTGGTGACGGCCCTGGCCACCACGCCGTATGCCGAGGCCGTGGGCGCCTATGTGGTGTCGGCCGCGGCCTTCGTGGTGCTGGGACTGTCGGGCTGGTTCGAGCGCGTGATCCGGCTGATTCCGCCCGGCGTGGCCTCGGGCCTGCTGGCGGGCATCCTGCTGCAGTTCGGCATCAAGGCCTTTGGCGGCATGAGCGTGGACCCGCTGCTGGCCGGCCTGCTGATCGTGGCCTACGTTCTGCTCAAGCGACTGACGGCGCGCTATGCGGTGGTCGGCATCCTGGCGCTGGGCCTGGCGTTCCTGCTGGCGCAGGACCGTGTGGACCTGTCCGGGCTGCAGCTGCGCTTTGCCGCGCCCGTGTTCACACGGCCGGAATTCACGCTCAACGCCCTGCTCAGCGTGGCCCTGCCGCTGTTCCTGATCACGCTGACCGGCCAGTACATGCCCGGCATGCTGGTGCTGCGCAACGACGGCTTCAAGACCAGCGCCAACCCCATCGTCACGCTGACGGGCCTGGGCTCGCTGCTGATGGCGCCGTTCGGCTCGCACGCCTTCAACATCGCCGCCATCACGGCCGCCATCTGCACGGGCAAGGAGGCGCATGAAGAGCCGTCCAGGCGCTGGATCGCGGGCATCGCTGCGGGCGTGTTCTACATCCTGGTGGGCGTGTTCGGCGTCACGCTGGCGGCCGTGTTCATGGCGTTTCCCGCCACCTTCATCACCACGCTGGCGGGCCTGGCGCTGCTGGGCACCATCGGCGGCAGCCTGGCCAATGCGCTGGCCGACGCCAAAACCCGCGAGGCCTCGCTGATCACCTTCCTGTCCGCCGCAGCCAACATTTCCATGCTGGGCATAGGCGGCGCCTTCTGGGGCCTGGTCATCGGCCTGGTGGCCCATGCCGTGCTCAACGGCCAGTGGCCGCGCCGGGCCGCCCGCAGCGAGGCGGGCACCGGCAACGTGCCCGCCGCCGATGCCGCCATCAAAAGGAGCTGAAACCATGCTTGCGACACAAGACACCACCGGCGGCACCGCCCAAGCCGCCGACACCCTGACCCGCCACGACCAGCACGGCCGCTACCCCCAGGCCGAGACGGTGGACGATTTCCGGCACAACCTGGCCACCGTGCAGGCGCGCATGGCCGCTGCCTGCCGCCGCGCGGGGCGCGATCCGGCCAGCGTGCGCCTGCTGCCCGTGAGCAAGACCAAGCCCGAATCCAGCCTGCGCCTGGCCCACGCGGCGGGCTGCCGCATGCTGGGCGAGAACAAGGTGCAGGAAGCCTTCGGCAAGTGGGAGGCCATGCAGGACCTGGCCGATCTGCAGTGGTCCGTCATCGGCCACCTGCAGACCAACAAGGCCAGGCTGGTGGCACGCTTTGCCAGCGAGTTCCAGGCGCTGGACAACCTGCGCGTGGCCGAGGCGCTGGACCGCCGCCTGCAGGCCGAAGGCCGGGCGCTGGACGTGTTCGTGCAGGTCAACACCTCGGGCGAGGCCAGCAAGTACGGCCTGCCGCCCGACGAGGTGCAGGGATTTGTCCAGGCCCTGCCCGCCTTCAGTGCGCTGCGCGTGCGCGGCCTGATGACGCTGGCCCTCTTCTCCAGCGAGGCCGAGCGCGTGCGCCAGTGCTTCGTGCTGCTGCGCAGCCTGCGCGACCAGCTGCGCCAGAGCGCGCCGGCGGGCATCTCGCTGGATGAGCTGTCCATGGGCATGTCCGGCGACTTCGAGATCGCCATCGAGGAAGGCGCCACCGTGGTGCGCGTGGGCCAGGCCATCTTCGGCGCCCGCGCCCAGCCAGACAGCTTCTACTGGCCCGCAGGCGGCCCCGATCCTGCCGCCCTGGCACTGCCCTGAACGCGCCCCCTCGCCACCCTTTTCGATTCAACCCTGACCCCGCTTGAGGACCTTGACATGCAAAAAGCTATGCAACCCCTTGATTCCCGCCTGATGAAGGCCTATGCCCGCCAGCCCGTGTCCTTCGTCCGTGGCCGTGGGGCCCGGCTCTGGGACGAGCACGGCACCGAATACCTGGACGCCATTGCCGGCGTGGCCGTGACCGCCCTGGGCCATGCCCATCCGGAGATCGCCGCCGTGATCGCCGAGCAGGCCGGCCTGCTGCTGCACACCTCCAACGTGTTCCGCATCGACTGGCAGGAACGCCTGGGCCAGCGCCTGTGCGCCCTGGCCGGCATGGAGACGGCCTTTTTCTGCAACTCCGGCGCCGAGGCCAACGAGGCCGCGCTCAAGCTGGCGCGCCTGCACGGCCACCGCAGGCAGGTGGCGCGGCCGCAGATCCTGGTGATGGACAACGGCTTTCACGGCCGCACGCTGGCCACGCTGTCGGCCACCGGCAACCCGGCCAAGCAGCGCGGCTTCGAGCCGCTGATGCCGGGCTTCGTGCGCGTGCCCTATGACGACATCGCGGCCGTGCACCATGCCGCCGCACAGCATGGCGACATCGTGGCCGTGCTGATCGAGCCCGTGCAGGGCGAAGGCGGCATCCGCCTGGCAAGCCCCGACTACCTGCGCCAGCTGCGCAGCCTGTGCGACCGGCATGGCTGGCTGCTGATGCTGGACGAGATCCAGACCGGCCTGGGACGCACCGGCGCCTGGTTCGGCCACCAGCATGCGGGCATCGCCCCCGATGTGATGACCCTGGCCAAGGCCCTGGGCAACGGCATTCCGATCGGCGCCTGCCTGGCGCGCGGGCCTGCGGCCGACCTGATCTCGCCCGGCCAGCATGGCTCCACCTTCGGCGGCAACCCGCTGGCCTGCCGCGTGGGCTGCACGGTGCTGGACATCATGGAGAGCGAGGACATCCCCGGCCGCGCCAGGCAACTGGGCCGGCGCCTGCTCAACGGCCTGCAGCAGGCGCTGCACGGCCACCCCGACGTGCTGGCCGTGCGCGGCCAGGGCCTGATGGTGGGCATCGAGCTGAACCGCAACTGCCAGGAGCTGGTGGGCCGCGCGCTGGCCCAGCAGCGCCTGCTGATCACGGTGACGCGCGAATCCACCATCCGCCTGCTGCCGCCGCTGATCTGCGACGAGCGCCAGATCGACGACATCGTCACCCGCCTGGCCTGCCTGCTGGAGTCGGCCAGCGCCGCGCAGGCAGGCGCGCCCGCGGCAGGCCAGCTGGCAGCTGCATGACCATCGATTCCCCCAGCCCTTGCCCCGACACAGGAACCACTCACCCATGTACGACGCATCCCTGACCCTGGCCGACTTCGACCTGCAGCTGGCCAAGGCCATCCAGAGCGAGAAACGCCGCCAGGAAGACCATGTGGAACTCATCGCCTCCGAAAACTACGCCAGCCCGCTGGTGATGGCGGTACAGAACTCGGTCTTCACCAACAAGTACGCCGAGGGCTACCCCGGCAAGCGCTACTACAGCGGCTGCGAGAACGTGGACGTGGCCGAGCGCCTGGCCGTGGAACGCGCCATGGCGCTGTTCGACTGCGACTACGCCAACGTGCAGCCCCATGCCGGCGCCCAGGCCAATGCCGCCGTGTTCCTGGCGCTGGCCCAGCCCGGCGACACCGTCATGGGCATGAACCTGGCCCAGGGCGGCCACCTGACGCATGGCAACCCGTCCAACTTCTCGGGCCGCCACTACCGCATCGTCCCCTACGGCCTGGACCCCGCCACGGGCCTGATCGACTACGACGAGATGGAGCGCATCGCCCTGGAGCACCGGCCCCGCATGCTCATCGGCGGCTTCTCTGCCTACTCGCGCCACAAGGACTGGGCCCGCATGCGCGCCATTGCCGACAAGGTGGGCGCCGTGTTCTGGGTGGACATGGCCCATGTGGCAGGCCTGGTGGCTGCGGGCGAATACCCCAGCCCCCTGCCCCACGCGCATGTGGTCACCAGCACCACGCACAAGACGCTGCGCGGCCCGCGCGGCGGCCTGATCCTGTCCAAGGGACAGGACGAAACCTTCAACCGCCGCCTGAGCTCGGCCGTGTTCCCCGGCGTGCAGGGCGGGCCGCTGATGCATGTGATCGCCGCCAAGGCCGTCGCCTTCAAGGAGGCGCTGCAGCCCGGCTTCAAGACCTACCAGCGCCAGGTGCTGGCCAACGCCCGGGCCATGGCCGCCGTGATCCAGCAGCGCGGCTACCGCATCGTCTCGGGCGGCACGGACAACCACCTGATGCTGATCGACCTGTCCGACCGCAGCTACACCGGCAAGGATGCCGACGCCGCGCTCAGCGAGGCGCACATCACCACCAACAAGAACACCGTGCCCAACGACCCGCGCTCGCCCTTCGTGACCTCGGGCCTGCGCATAGGCACGCCCGCCGTCACCACGCGCGGCTTCGGCCAGGCGCAGTGCGAACAGCTGGCCGGCTGGCTGTGCGATGTGCTCGATGCGCTGGACGCGCAGGAAGGCGCCCGCTTTGCCAAGGTGGCGGCGCAGGTCAGGGAGCAGGTGACGGGGCTTTGCGCCCGCTATCCGGTGTACGGATAGCCCGCGCGCAGCCGTGGTGGATCAGGGGTTGGCGTTGAGGTTGGGGTTGGCGCAGGCGCCGTCCATCCCCGCCATCTCCGCCAGCTTCTGCATGCGCGAGCGCTGGTCCAGGCAGGCCTGGTGCTGGGCTTCGGCCGCCTTTTGCTGGGCCAGCTTCGCGGCCTTGGCGCGCTCGGCCTGCAGCTGGGCGATGCGCTCGCGGATCTGGGGCATGGCGGCCACGGCGGCCTTCTCGCCTTCAAGAATGGCGCTGGCGCGCTGGGTGAAGTCGGCCGGGCCGATGTCCAGCACCTTGGGGCGGATGGTGATGTCGGCGCGGGCCAGCTCGGCCTGGCCCAGCTTCTGGCCCATGATCGCAATGGACTGGCCCAGTGCGCCCAGCATGTTCTCGGGCGCCTTGCCACGGGCCTTGTTGGAGATGTCCACGGCAATCACCAGGTCGGCGCCCAGCTGGCGCGCGGCGTCCACGGGCACGGGGCTGGTGATGCCGCCATCGACGAAGTGGAACTTGCCGATGGCCACGGGCTGGAACACACCCGGAATGCTGCTGGAGGCACGCACCGCCTGCCCCGTATTGCCGCGCGCGAACACGGTGCGCTCGCCGTCTTCCAGCCGCGTGGACACGGCCACGAAGGGCTTGGCCAGCTGCTCCAGCGGCTTGCGGCCCACCTGTTCGTTCACATAGTCTTCCAGCTTCTGGCCCACCAGCAGGCCGCCCGAGGACAGCTGCAGGTCGCGGATCTTGGTCTCATCCAGCGCCACGGCCTTTTCCTGCAGCTCGAAGGCGTTCATGCCGCTCGCATACAGCGCCCCCACCACGCTGCCCGCGCTGGTGCCGGACACCACCGCAGGCGCAAGGCCATTGGCTTCCAGCATCTTGATGACGCCGATATGGGCAAAGCCCTTCACGGCCCCGCCGCCCAGGGCCAGACCGATCCTGATGGGCGCCACGGGTGTGCCCTGCGCGGTGGGCGTGGACTCGGGCGTGGCCGCCGAGGGGCTGGGCGGGTTGCTGCCGCAGGCGGCCAGCCCCGCCAGGCTCAGGTACACCAGTGGACGCAAAAGGGCTTTCAGGCGCATGCCAGGGATCCTGCTGTCGGATGACGAGATTCGGGGCGGGCAGTATAGCGGCAGGGGCAAACCACCGCCGGCGACGCATCATGCGGCGGACGGCAAAGTGCGCCCTGAGGTCGCTCAGGGATGCGAGGGCTCAAACCGCTGGATTCGCGCCAGCACGTCCGCCATGGCATCGCGGGCTTCGGCAAGGTCGTAGTCGGACTGCAGGTTGAGCCAGCTTTGCGCGTCCGTGCCAAAGAAGACCGCAAGGCGCAGCGCCGTATCCGCCGTGATGCCGCGCATGCCCTTCACGATCTCGTTGATGCGCCGGGGCGGCACATCGATGGCCTTTGCCAACGCGTACTGGCTCAGGCCCATGGGTTCGAGCCACTCGTGCATCAGGATTTCTCCTGGGTGCGGCCATTTGACTTCGCGGGTCATGTTGTAGTCCTTTCAGTGGTAATCCACGATCTCGACCTGGCTGGCATGGCCATCTGCCCAGACGAAGCAAAGACGCCATTGCTCATTGATCCGAATGCTGTACTGGCCCCTGCGGCTTCCTTGCAGAGCCTCCAGTCTGTTGCCTGGCGGAATGCGCAGGAACTCCAGGGAGGTCGCTGCGTTCAGCTGCACCAGCTTGCGCATGGCAGCGGCCTCCAGGTTGGCGAACCGCGCAACGCGCTTGCCAAGCATCAATGCCTGGGTGTTTGCACATCTGAAATCGAGGATCATGGATCAATAATAACGACTCCCGTTATTAGCTGATGCTTACCCCGCCTGCAGTTAGGCCCTCTTGCATCAACTCCGGGGACTGAGCAGTTCCCGCATCCCCTGCACAGCCTCCCGCAAAAACCCCCAGACCGCCTCGATGCGCTGAACCTGCCGGGCATCCGAGGGCATGCTCATCCAGAAGGTGCGGGTGAAGCAGGCCTCGGCGGGCAGCACGCGGCTGAGCACGGGGTCGCGGTCGGCGATGAAGGCGGGCAGCACGGCCAGGCCGGCGCCGGCGCGCACGGCCTCGTACTGGGCGGTGATGCTGGTGCTGCGAAAGGCAAAGCGCTCGGGCTGGAACAGGGTGGACAGCAGCTGCAGCTCGCGCGTGAACAGCAGGTCGTCCACATAGTGGATGAAGCTGTGGTGGCGCAGGTCCTCGGTGCGTGCCACCAGCGGGCGGCGCGCAAGGTATTCGCGCTGGCCGTAGAGGAAGAGCCGGTAGTCGGTGAGCTTGGTGACCACAGCCGAGCCGCGCGTGGGGCGCTCCAGCGAGATGACGATGTCGGCCTCGCGCCGCGACAGGTGCAGCAGGCGCGGCAGAGCCAGCAGGTCGATGCTCAGCAGCGGATGGCGCTGCGTCAGCGCGGCCAGCTGCGGGGCCAGCAGCTGGGTGCCGAAGCCCTCGGTGGCGCCCACGCGCACCAGGCCGGACGGTCCCTGGCTGGTGGATTCGGCCGCCAGCGGCATGCGCTCCAGCCCGGCGGCGGCGCGCTGCATGGCGTCTGCCACGCCCAGCAGCTGTCGGCCGGCCTCCGTGGGCCGCCATTGGCCCGCTTCGCGCTCGAAGAGCACTGCCCCCAGCTGTTTTTCCAGGGCCTGGATGCGGCGCGACACCGTGGTGTGCTCCACGCCCAGTTGCCGCGCGGCGGCGGCCATGCTGCCGCTGCGTGCCAGCTCGCCAAAGAATCTCAGATGGTCCCAATCCATGGGTCGAGGCCGCCTCAGTCGGCTGCGGCGCGGCGCGCGGCCAGCGTGCTGGGCGCACGCGCCAGCTCGTCGTTTTGCCGCACCAGGACGGCCATCATGTCCATGAACAGGCCCCGCTGCTCCTGCGGCAGCGGCTCCAGCATGCGCTGCTGGGCCCGCAGCACCGAGGGTTCGGCAGCGGCCAGCAGCGCAGCGCCTTCTGCGGTGACCGACAGCAGGCGCACGCGCCGGTCGGCCGGGCTGGTGTTGCGCACCATGAGGCCGCGCGCCTCCAGCCGGTCGATGACGCTGCCAATGGTCGAGGTATCGAAGCCGATCATCCGCGCCAGCGTGCGCTGGTCCACGCCGGGCTGGCGCAGTACGGCCGACAGCGCCGCGTACTGCACGGGGGTCACGCCGAATTCCTGGGTCTCCTCCATGAAGACGGCCACCGCGATCTGCTGCAGGCGGCGGATGTGGTAGCCGGGGTAGTTTTCTAGTTCTGCGGGTTGGTAGTCCATGGCCATTGCGCTCTTTTCCGGGTCCCTGCGGGCAAGCGCAGATGTTCGCATGAACCGCGCCCTCCGTTGGCCTTGGCTGGCGGACAGGTGATTTGCCCGGACACGCTGTCCGCCACCGTTTTGCCTGCATCCAGGGAAACCCCAGGCTGGCCTGATGCAAATCAACACTACACTCATCGTCAGCATACTGTTTAATTATTCGCGACGCAGCTGACCCGCTGGCGGGCGACACGCACCACGAAGCACAGGACATCCATGAGCACCAGCATTTCTTCCCGGGCGCTGCCCGTTCTTGTGGCAGGCGGCGGCATTGGCGGCGTGGCGGCCGCGCTGGCCCTGGCGCGCCAGGGACTCGCCGTCAAGGTGCTGGAGCAGGCGCCGCAGCTCGGCGAGATCGGCGCCGGCATACAGCTGGGGCCCAATGCATTCGCGGCCTTCGACGCGCTGGGCATTGGCGGGCTGGCCCGTGGCCGCGCGGTCTATACCGACGAGATGGTGATGCACGACGCGCTCGATGAGCGGCTGGTCGGCCGCATTCCCACGGGCGAGGCGTTTCGCGCCCGCTTTGGCAACCCGTATGCGGTGATCCACCGCGCCGACATTCACACTTCGCTGCTTGAAGGCGCACGCGCCCACGGTCAAATCGAGACGCTGACAGGCACCCGCATCGAAGCCGTGCAGCAGGAGGGCGATACCGTCACCGTGCGCGACCAGCACGGCCAGGTCCATGTGGGCCAGGCGCTGATCGGCGCCGATGGCGTGAAGTCCGTGGTGCGCCAGCAGTACGTGGGCGATGCGGCGCGTGTCTCCGGCCACGTGGTGTACCGCGCCGTGGTGGAGAAGAACGACTTCCCCGAGGACCTGCGCTGGAACGCGGCCAGCATCTGGGTCGGCCCCAACTACCACCTGGTGCACTACCCTCTGCGCGGCGGCGAGCAGTACAACGTGGTCGTCACCTTCCACAGCCGCGAGCAGGAGGAATGGGGCGTGCGCGAAGGCAGCCGCCAAGAGGTGCAAAGCTACTACAGCGACTGCTGCCCGCGCGCCCGCCAGCTCATAGACCTGCCCAAAAGCTGGAAGCGCTGGGCCACGGCCGACCGCGAGCCCATTGGCCAGTGGAGCTTCGGCCGCGCCACCCTGCTGGGCGATGCGGCCCACCCCACCCTGCAGTACATCGCCCAGGGCGCCTGCATGGCGCTGGAAGACGCGGTGACGCTGGGCCAGGCGCTCAAGCGCTGCGGCAACGACTGGCCGCAGGCGCTGCGGCTGTACGAGCGCTCGCGCATTGCCCGCACGGCGCGCGTGGTGCTGTCCGCGCGCGAGATGGGCCGCATCTTCCACGCCAGCGGCGTGGAGCGCCTGGTGCGCAACGACCTCTGGAAGGGCCGCACGCCCCAGCGTTTCTACGACGCCATGGAATGGCTGTACGGCTGGAAGGCCGAAACCTGCCTCGCCGAAGACTGAACACAAGGAGACCGCCATGCAAGAACTTGGCCGCCTGGAAGACCTGCCCCAGGACTACCGCGACGAACTCGCGCGCAACAACCTGGTGCCGCTGTGGCCCAGCCTGCGCAACGTGATGCCGCCGCACACGCCGCGCCCGCGCACCCAGCCGATTGCCTGGCCCTACCAGGCCATCCGCCCGCTGCTCATGCAGGCCGGCGAGCTGACGCCCATCGAAAAGGCCGAGCGCCGCGTGCTGGTGCTGGCCAACCCCGGCCATGGGCTGGAGAAGATGCAGGCCAGCTCCTCCATCTACCTGGGCATGCAGCTGCTGCTGCCCGGCGAGTGGGCGCCCTCGCACCGCCACACGCCCAATGCCGTGCGCATGGTGGTGGAAGGCCAGGGCGCATGGAGCCTGGTCGATGGCGAGAGATGCCCCATGGAGCGCGGCGACCTGATCCTCACGCCTACGGGCCTGTGGCACGAGCATGGCCACGACGGGGACGAGGCCGTGGTCTGGCTCGATGTGCTGGACCTGCCCCTGGCCTACTACCTGGAAGTCACCTACCACGTGGACGGCCCGCGCCAGCCCGCCCTGCCCGGCCGTGGCGACCGGGCGTATGCGCGCGGTGGCCTGGCACCCACGCAGGTGTTCGCCCGCAGCGCCAAGGCCTACCCCATGCTGCGCTACCCGTGGAGGGATGCCCGCGCCGCGCTGCTGGAGCTGGCCGCCGACCGCCCCGATCTGGACTGCGTGCAGCTGGCCTACACCAACCCCGAAACCGGGGCCGACTGCGAAAACATCCTGGGCTTTTACGCGCTGATGCTGCGCCCGGGCCAGACGCTGCAGCTGCCCGCCCGCTCGCCAGCCTGCGTGTTCCACGTCATCGAGGGCGGCGCCAGCGTGGCCGCCGTGGACCGCCATTTCGACCTGGCCCCGGCCGACACCTGCTGCGTGCCCGGCTGGGCGCCCGCCACGCTGGCCAATGCCAGCGCCAGCGAGCCCGCCTTCCTCTTCCTGGCCGACGAGGCGCCTTTGCACCGAAAGCTGGGCCTCTACGAGGTCCGGCCTTGAATCCTCCGATGTCTCTTTACTCCCCCATCGCCAATACCATGACCGCCCCCCAATACCTCTGGACCCCGCCCCCCGTCCAATCCCTGCCCGTGCGCGGCAGCACGCAGCGCCTGCCCGTGAACCGCCTGTTCTTCGTGGGCCGCAATTACCACGCCCATGCCGTCGAGATGGGCCGCCCGGTGGACAAGAGCGTGGAACGCCCCTTCTACTTCACCAAGGCCCCCTCCACCCTGACCGAATCGGGTGCCACCGTGGCCTACCCGCCCGAGACGAACAACTACCACTTCGAGATGGAACTGGTGGTGGCCATCGGCAAGGCGGGCTTTCGCATTGCGGCGGACCAGGCGCATGAACACATCTACGGCTACGCCTGCGGCCTGGACATGACCCGCCGCGACCTGCAGCTGGTGGCGCGCGACAAGGGCCGTCCCTGGGACCTGGGCAAGGATGTGGAGCAGTCCTCGGTGGCCAGCGAGATCGTGCCCATGCCGGGCCAGGTGATCGAATCCGGCGCCATTGCACTGGCCGTCAATGGCGAGACAAAGCAGCAATCCGACGTGGACAAGCTGATCTGGAACATCCGCGAAATCATTGCCGACCTCTCACTGTTCTATCACCTGCAGCCCGGCGACCTCATCTACACGGGCACGCCCGAAGGCGTGGGTGCCGTGCTGCCGGGCGACCGCATCACCGGCCATGTGCAGGGCGTGGGCGAGATCGCGCTCACCGTGGGCCAGCCTGAATAAGGCCAGGGAGACCACCACCATGAAGCTCTACAGCTTTTTCCGCAGCGGCACCTCGCACCGCCTGCGCATCGCGCTCAACCTCAAGGGCCTGCGCCCTGACTACTTTCCCGTGGACCTGCGCGTGGACGAGCAGGCCCAGGCGCCGTTCAAGCAGGTCAACCCGCAGGGCCTGGTGCCCGCGCTGACGCTGGACGACGGCCGCACGCTGATCCAGTCGCCGGCCATCATCGAATGGCTGGAGGAGCGCCACCCCGAGCCGCCGCTGCTGCCCGCCGACCCCGAGGACCGCGCCCAGGTGCGCGCGCTGGCCGCCATCGTGGGCTGCGACGTGCATCCCATCAACAACCGCCGCATCCTGCAGACCCTGCGCCGCCAGTTCGGTGCGGACGAGGCCGCCATCAACGCCTGGTGTGCCACCTGGATTGCCGACGGCTTCGACGCCATCGAGGCCCTGCTGGCACGCGACACGCAGCGCGGCGACTTTTGCTTCGGCCACGCACCCACGCTGGCCGATGTCTACCTGGTGCCCCAGATCGAAAGCGCACGCCGCTTTGGCGTGGACCTGGACCGCTGGCCGCTGATCAGCGCAGTGGACAGGGCCTGCGCGGCCCTGCCCGCCTTTGCGCAGGCCGCGCCCCTGGCCCAGCCTGACGCCGGCTGAACCTCGCCTGAACCCCGCCGCACCTTCGCCGGCAGCCCTACCCCGCCCCGAGTCCTCGCCAGAAGGACCGGGGCATTGCAAGCAGTGAAAAAAGCAGATCCAACAGGAGACAGACTGTGAAAGCATCCCCATCCAGCCGCCTCGACGCCGCCCCCTCCCGCCGCAAGGCCCTTGCAGGCGCAGCCCTGCTGCTGGCCTCCATCGCCCCGCTGCATTGCGCCTGGGCACAGGCAGGCTCCAGCAGCGCCACCAGCTTTCCCACGCGCCCCGTCACCGTGATCACGGCCTTTGCCGTGGGCAGCGGCCCTGACGCCGTGCTGCGCATCGTGGGAGAAAAGCTGGCCGCCCGCTGGAAGCAGGGCGTGACCGTGGACAACCGCCCAGGCGGCGGCGGCTTTGTCGCCATCGAAGCCGCACGCCGCGCCAAGCCCGACGGCTACACCCTGCTGCAGCTCGACAGCGAACACATCTCCGCCCTGCCCTACCTCTACAAGCAGCGCAACTTCCATCCGCTGCAGCACTTCGACCCGGTGGCGCCGCTGTTCCTCACGCCCTTCTTCGTGGCCGTGCCAACGAACTCGCCCTGGAAGAGCATGAGCGACCTGATCAAGGCGGCCAAGTCGGAGCCCGGCAAGGTCAGCTACGGCTCCTGGGGCGTCGGCAGCCCCGGCCACCTGGGCGGTGAATGGCTGGACTTCCTGACCGGCAGCAAGATGACCCATGTGCCCTACCGCGAGGTCAGCCAGCTCTACACCTCGGTGGCCAATGGCGATCCGGCCTGGAGCTTTGCCAGCATTCCCTCCAGCCAGGGCATCTACAAATCCGGAAAGATCCGCTACCTGGCCGTGGCCGCGCCCCAGCGCATCGCCCAGATGCCCGACGTGCCCACAGTGGCCGAATCGGGCGGCCCCGCCGACCTGATCGTGAACTCCTTCGTCTCCCTGCTGGCACCCAAGGGCGTGGACGCCGCCCTGCGAGACAAGATCCATGCCGACGTGGTCGCCGTGCTGCAGGACCCGCAGGTGCGAGAGAAATTCGCCACCTTCGCCTTCCAACCCATCACTTGGGAAGTGCCTGAGATGGAGAAATTCGCCAAGACCAAGGCGGACCAGTACAAGCTGCTGATCCAGAAGGCGAACATCAGCCTGGATTGAGCCCGCCGCCTGCCTCAACCCTGCGACTGCGGATTCGCAAACCCCGCCACCTGCTCGTAATGGCGGGCAATGGCGCGCAGCTCGTCCTGGCTGATCAGCTCGTCGATATGGCCGAAGGGCTGGCCGCCGCTGAGCTCGTCCGCCTTCATGATGATGAAGTCGGGCGGCGTGGAGCGGTTGGTCAGCACCACCTGGCTGGTGGCGGGCAGGCGGCTGGCCTCATAGGCGGCCAGCAGCGCCAGCGGGTCGCCTTGCGGATCGGCAGCCAGCAGGTCGGCCAGCACCCGCGCATCGCGCATGGCCTGGGCCGAGCCGTTGGAGCCGCGCGGATACATGGGGTGGGCGGCATCGCCCAGCAGGGTCACGCGGCCGAAGCTCCACTGGTCCACGGGGTCCTTGTCCACCATGGGGTACTCGAAGATGGTCTCGGCCGAGCGGATCAGGGCCGGAACATCCAGCCAGTCGAAGCTCCAGCCGCCAAAAATCTCCAGCACATCCTCCATGCGCCCGGCGCGATTCCAGTCGTTCATGCGCATCTGCGGGTCGCGGATCTCGGCCACCCAGTTGATGCGCTGCATGCCCTGGCCGTCGACGTTGTCCTCGATGGGATAGATCACCATCTTGCCGGTATCGACCGAGCCGATGCGCAGGTAGCTCTTGCCCGTGAGGATGGGCTTGAAGCGCGAGACGCCGCGCCAGGTGTTGATGCCGCCGAAGGCCAGCTCCTCCTGCGGATAGAACTGGCGCCGCACGGCGGAGTTGACGCCATCGCAGGCCACGACGATGTCGGCCGTGGCGGACGGCGGCACATGGCCCTGGGCATCCGGCGCGAAATGCACGGTGGCGCCATGGGCCGACTGGTCCACACGAACGCAGCGGTGGCCCGTGTGCACGGCACCGGGGCCCAGGCGCTGCACGGCGGCCTCGAAGAGAACGCGGTGCAGGCGGCCACGGTGGATGCCCAGCTCCGGCAGCTCATAGCCCGCATGGCGGCCGCGCGGCTCGCGGTAGACGAACTGGCCATAGCGGTTGAAGAACACGCTCTCCAGGTTCTCGATCGCCAGGGCCTCCAGCTGCGGCTGCAGGCCCAGGTCGCTGAGCTCGCGCATGGCATGCGGCAGCAGGGTAATGCCCGCGCCGATCTCGCGGACCTCGGGCACGGCCTCGAAGACTTCGCAGGCAATGCCTCTTTGATGCAGGGCCAATGCCAGGCACAGGCCTCCGATGCCGCCCCCCACGATCGCTACTTTCATCCGCTGACTCTCCATGCTTCCTACAGGGCGCCTTGGGCGCCCGTCCCGCCTACTCGGCGGTAATCCCCCGCGCCTTGACCAGATCGGCCCAGCGCCGGGCGTCCTTTTGCACCAGGGCCTTGAACTCGGCCGGCGTGCTGCCGGCCGGATCCATCCCCTGGGGCGCGAAGGCATGCCGGACTTCCTCCGACGCCAAAATCGCGCGGATCTCGCGATTGAGGGCATCGACCTGGTCCGCCGGCATGCCGGCCGGCGCAAACACGCCGTACCACATATCCACGTTCACATCGCCCGCCTTGGCCTCCTTGAGCGTGGGCACATCGGGCAGCAGCGGGTGGCGCCGCTGACTGCCAATGCCCAGCGCGCGCAGCTTGCCGGCCTTCACATGGGTCAATGCCACATGAATGGGCAGGAACATGCACTCCACTTGGCCGCCCAGCAGGTCCGTCAGCGCCGGCCCTGTTCCGCGATACGGGATGTGCGTGATCGACACCCCGGCCGTGCTCTTGAAAAGCTCCATCGCCATATGGTGCGGAGTGCCCACTCCCGGCGATGCGTAATTGATGCGGCCCGGCGAGGCCTTGGCGGCCTTGACCAGATCGGCCGCCGTCTGATAGGCGGAGGCCGTGGGCGTCACCAAAATCAGCTGTCCCCAGCTGGTCAGCGTTACAGGTTCGAGGTCCGTCAGCGGATTGAATGGCAATTTGGGATACAGCGATGCATTCATCACCAGGGTATTCACTGTCACCAAAAGCGTCTGGCCATTGGCGGGCGAGCGCACAACGGCCTCGGTTCCGATATTTCCAGAGGCGCCCGGCTTGTTCTCCACCACCACGGGCCGGCCCTGGCGCTTGGCGAGCAAAGGACCGATCGTTCGCGCAATCGTGTCGATTCCAGTACCCGGAGTGAATGGCACAATCAATTTCAGAGGCACACTCTCGGTACTGGCGATGGCGCCTGCTACGGGTAAACCCAATACTCCCAATCCGCTTGTCTTCAAAAATTGCCGTCTGCCAACAAAATTTCGCATGTAGACCTCTTTTGTAGTTAGCATGCAAACGCATGGTAATCATGCACCAGAATGGGCACAATTGGTGGAAATCGAATGAATACTGGACACCTCTGCAAGAATACTAGACGCATATGGACACGATGACGCCTGCACCACTGCCGCTATATCAGCGCCCTGGCTTTTTGCTGCGGCGCGCCCACCAGATTTCGGTCGGCATTTTTGAAGAGCAATGCCGCCCCCTGGGGCTGACACCGCCACAGTACGGCGCCCTGGTCCTGATCGACGCCTCCCCCGGCTCCGACCAAAGCTCCCTGGCGCGCGCCATGGGCTTTGACAAGGTGACCACGCTGCGCCTGGTGCGCGGGCTGGAAGAGCGCGAATACGTGCACCGCGCCCTGAGCACGCGCGACCGCCGCCAGCACGAACTGACGCTGACCGACAAGGGCCGCGCCCTTCTGGCCGCCAGCGTGCCGCTGGTGGACCAGGCCTACCACCGCCTGGTGTCCCCGCTGGAAGACGGCGAGCTGCAGGAGCTGCTGCGCCTGCTGGCCAAGCTGGAGTCCGGCCTGGGCGCCAATGCCCGCGTGAAGCTGGAGCCGCTGCGCAAGCCCGGCGCCCGCGCCGTCCAGACCCCGGCTCCTTCCGACGACGCCCGCCTGCCGGCCACCGGCACGGACTGAGCCGCTGACCGCCTGAACCAGCATGGCCTGCGCCTGCAGCAGGCCATGCTCTTTTTTGCGCCAGCCTGTGCAAAAACGCACATGAATACTGCACATATCTCCATTGCTTGCGAAAAACCGCACAGCTACCATGCGATGAACGCCCGGCGCACGCATGGCGGGCTGACACCACCGCAACAGGAGACAAGCCATGAATGCATCCACGTCCGCCAAGGTTTTGGCGCCCACGGTCAAGCTGCTGATCAACGGCAAGCTGGTCGAATCCCAAAGCACCCAATGGCGCGATGTGGTCAACCCGGCCACGCAGGAAGTGCTGGCCCGCGTGCCCTTTGCCACGCCCGACGAGGTCAACGCCGCCGTCGCCAACGCCAAGGAAGCCTTCAAGACCTGGCGCAAGACCCCCATTGGCCAGCGCGCCCGCATCTTCCTGAAGCTGCAGCAGCTGATCCGCGAGAACATGAAGGAGCTGGCCGCCCTGCTGACCGCAGAACAGGGCAAGACCCTGCCTGACGCGGAAGGCGACGTCTTCCGCGGCCTGGAAGTGGTGGAGCATGCGGCCAACATCGGCTCGCTGCAGTTGGGCGAGCTGGCCAACAACGTGGCCAACGGCGTGGACACCTATTCCGTGCTGCAGCCCCTGGGCGTGTGCGCGGGCATCACCCCCTTCAACTTCCCGGCCATGATTCCGCTGTGGATGTTCCCCATGGCCATTGCCACGGGCAACACCTTCGTGCTCAAGCCCTCCGAGCAGGACCCCATGGTCACCATGCGCCTGTGCGAGCTGGCCCTGGAAGCCGGCATTCCACCCGGCGTGCTCAACGTGGTGCACGGCGGTGAGGACGTGGTCAACGCCATCTGCGACCACCCCGACATCAAGGCCATCAGCTTCGTGGGTTCCACCAAGGTCGGCACCCATGTCTACAACCGTGCCAGCCTGGCCGGCAAGCGCGTGCAATGCATGATGGGCGCCAAGAACCACGCCATCGTCATGCCTGACGCCAACAAAGAGCAAACGCTCAACGCCCTGCTGGGCGCAGCCTTCGGCGCGGCAGGCCAGCGCTGCATGGCGCTGTCGGTGGCCGTGCTGGTGGGCGATGCACAGAAGTGGATTCCCGAGCTGGTCGAAAAGTCCAAGACCCTGAAGGTCAGCGGCGGCACCGAGCCCGGCACCGACGTAGGCCCGCTGGTGTCCTGCGCGGCGCTGTCGCGTGTGGAAAGCCTGATCGAACGCGGCCTGGCCGACGGCGCCAAGCTGGAACTGGACGGCCGCAAGCCCCAGGTGGCCGGCTACGACAAGGGCAACTTCGTCGGCCCCACCGTGTTCAGCGGCGTCAAGCCCGGCATGAGCGTGTATGACCAGGAAATCTTCGGCCCCGTGCTCTGCCTGGCGGCGGCCGACAGCCTGGACGAGGCCATCGAGTTCATCAACGCCAACCCCAACGGCAACGGCACGGCCATCTTCACGCAGTCGGGCGCCGCGGCGCGCAAGTTCCAGGAAGACATCGACGTGGGCCAGGTCGGCATCAACGTGCCGATTCCCGTGCCGGTTCCGCTGTTCTCCTTCACGGGCAGCCGCGCCTCCAAGCTGGGCGACCTGGGCCCCTACGGCAAGCAGGTCGTGCTGTTCTACACGCAGACCAAGACCGTCACGGCGCGCTGGTTTGACGACAGCACCACCAGCCAGGGCGTGAACACCACCATCAGCCTGCGCTGATGCACGGGTCGGCGGGCCTGGATTGATCCGGGGCAGGCCCCGGCTCTGGGATGATGGCGGCATGCGTTTTCCAATGACCGCCTTCCTCTCCCGGGGCCTGGGTGCCGCCTTGCTGACCACCCTGGCCGCCCTGCCCCTGACCCTACACGCGCAGGCCGGTGCAGCCTGCGACCCGGCCTCCACCGCCGCCGCCAGCCGCAATGCCTGCGCGGTCCAGGCCTTCCAGGAGGCCGACACCGCGCTCAACATCCGCTACCTGGACGTCATGCAGCAGCTGCCCCAGGGCAAGCGCACGGGCCTGCGCCACGACCAGAACGGTTGGATCAAGGGCCGCACGGCACGCTGCAAGGCCGCCACGCGCGACAGCGAAACCCAGCCTGAAGGCCCGCGCCTGTACCACGACTGCCTCACGGCCGCGACACAGGAGCGCATGCAGGCGCTGGAGCGCTGGCTGCAGCACTGACCGCCGCACGCACTGACAGGCGCCTACTGGCATCGACAGGCACCCACAGGCCTCGAAAGCCACCCCAGAACAACAAGGGCCCCAGAGCCCAACGCAGGAGACAAGCCAGCCATGGACTTCGAACTCAACGACGACCAGCGCGCCTTTGCCGAATCGGCCCGCGCCTTTGCCCAGGCCGAACTCGCGCCCCATGCCGCGCACTGGGACCGTGAATCCATCTTCCCGCGCGAGGCCATCGCCAAGGCGGGCGAACTGGGCTTTTGCGGCCTGTACGCGCCCGAGAACGCAGGCGGCCTGCAGCTGCCACGCCTGGACGCCACCATGGTCTTCGAGGAACTGGCCGCCGTCGATCCCTCCACCACCGCCTTCATCACCATCCACAACATGGCCACCTGGATGCTGGGCACCTGGGCCACCGACGCCGTGCGCGCCGAATGGGGCGAGGCCCTGACCAGCGGCCGCAAGCTGGCCAGCTACTGCCTGACCGAGCCCGGCGCGGGCTCGGACGCCGGCTCGCTCAAGACCCGGGCCGAACTGGCGGGGCATGAATACATCATCAACGGCGCCAAGGCCTTCATCAGCGGCGCGGGCAGCACCGACATGCTGGTGCTGATGGCCAGAACGGGCGACGCAGGCTCTGGCGCCAGCGGCATCTCCGCCTTTGCCGTGCCCGCCGACCTGCCCGGGATCAGCTACGGCAAGAAGGAAGAGAAGATGGGCTGGAACAGCCAGCCCACGCGCGTCATCAGCTTCGACAACGTGCGCATTCCCGCGCACAACCTGCTGGGCCGCGAGGGCGAAGGCTTCAAGATCGCCATGAAGGGCCTGGACGGCGGACGCATCAACATCGCCACCTGCTCCGTGGGCGCCGCCCAGGGCGCGCTGACCCAGGCCCAGCAGTACATGCACGAGCGCAAGCAGTTCGGCAAGCCCATTGCCAGCTTCCAGGCCCTGCAGTTCAAGCTGGCCGACATGGCCACCGAACTCGTGGCCGCGCGCCAGATGGTGCGCCTGGCCGCCTCCAAGCTCGATGCCGGCGCGCGCGACGCCTCCACCTACTGCGCCATGGCCAAGCGCTTTGCCACCGATGCCGGCTTCATGGTCTGCAACGAAGCCCTGCAACTGCACGGCGGCTACGGCTACATCCGCGAATACCCGCTGGAGCGCCTCATGCGCGATGCCCGCGTGCACCAGATCCTCGAAGGCACGAACGAAATCATGCGCGTCATCATCGCGCGGCGCATGCTGGAAGGCGATGCGCCGGACATGATCCGCTGATTCATCCACATCCAGCCCACGCCATGCCCGCCCGCCCGCTCTCCGACACCACGCTGCACCTCATAGACGCCGTGCGCGAAGCCCTGGCCGGCTGCGACGACGTGCAGGAAAAGCGCATGTTCGGCTGCCATGTCTTCATGGTCAACGGCAAGCTGTGCCTGGGCGTGGAAGACGACGAACTGCTGGTGCGCCTGCCGCCCTCGCAGCACGCGGCCGTGGCCGAGACGCCGGGGCTGCGCCCGCTCTCGTCCAAGGGCCAGATGGACGGCTACTTCTTCATCGGCCCCGCCGCCTACGCCACGCGCCAGCAGTGGCAGCACTGGATTGCCCAGGCCCTGGCCTTCAACCCCCACGCCAAGGCCACGCCCCCAAAAAAGCGCAAGGCCCAGGCCAGCGAACCCGCGCCTGCCGACGCAAAGACACCGCCAGCGCAACCCGCCCCGGCCGGGCGCCGCACGCGCAAACACCCCATCTTCGGCGACGAATAAGCCCCCTTTGCAGGAGAGCCCCATGCCCATCCGCATCGTCCAGCTAGGCAGCCCCCGCCACGCCGATGAAGGCCTGCGCATAGGCACCGTGCGCCGCCCGCCGCGCGGCGTGCCCAAGGCCGAATTCGCCAGCCGCGACTACTACGACGTCTGGTACCCCGAACTCTCGCCCCAGCCCGACACCATGCACACCGCGCTCGAATCGCACCGGCTGCAGGACCACGGCCAGCAGGCCGAGGCCGACAAGCTCTGGCAGCAGTTCGTGCGCAAATTCCGCAAGGAAATGGCCGAGCCCGCCGCCAGCCGCACCCTGGACCTGCTGGCCGCCCTCTCACAGCACAGCGCCTTTGCCATCGGCTGCTACTGCGAGCAGGAGGCGCGCTGCCATCGCGGCATCCTGCGCTCCCTGCTCAAGGAACGCGGCGCCGACATTGCGAACGGCGGCATTGCGGACGGCGACATGGACACCGGCGACATGAACCCCGGCGAAAAGTACACCGGCGACACGGTCCACTGAGACACACCACAAGCTTCACAACACAGGAGACAAGCACATGCAGATCGCATTCATAGGACTCGGCAACATGGGCGGCCCCATGGCCATCAACCTGCACAAGGCCGGCCACACGGTCAAGGCCTTCGACCTCTCCAAAGACGCCTGCGCCAAGGTCGCCGCAGAGGGCGTGAGCATTGCCGCCAGCGCCGAAGACGCCGTGCAGGGCGCCGAAGCCGTGGTCTCCATGCTGCCCGCCAGCCAGCACGTGGAAGGCCTCTTCCTCGGCCGTGACGGCGCGGCCGGCCTGCTGCAGCGCATTGCCAAGGGCGCGCTCATCATCGACAGCTCCACCATCGCCGCCGCCACCAGCCAAAAGGTCGCCAAGGCCGCACAGGCCGCAGGCATCGCCTTCATCGACGCCCCCGTCTCCGGCGGCACGGGCGGCGCCATTGCAGGCACCCTCACCTTCATGGTGGGCGGCAGCGACGCCGACCTCGAACGCGCCCGCCCCCTGCTCGAAAAAATGGGCGCCAACATCTTCCACGCCGGCGCCGTGGGCGCGGGCCAGACCGCCAAGATCTGCAACAACATGCTGCTGGGCATCCTCATGATCGGCACCAGCGAAGCCATCGCCCTGGGCGTGGCCAACGGCCTGGACCCCAAGGTCCTCAGCGAAATCATGCGCCGCAGCTCGGGCGGCAACTGGGCCCTGGAAAAATACAACCCCTTCCCCGGCGTCCACGAAAACGCCCCCGCCTCCAAGAACTACGCAGGCGGCTTCGGCACCGACCTCATGCTCAAGGACCTGGGCCTGGCCCAGGAAAACGCCATGGCCGTCAAGGCCTCCACGCCCCTGGGCGGCATGGCCCGCGCACTTTATGCCATGCATTCCTCTTCAGGCCAGGGCGGAGCGGATTTTTCAAGTGTGATCCAGTGCTTTCTGAAGCGCTGAAAGCCTGCATTCCTTCCGAAAGCCTTGTTACACTTTCAAGTGTTTGACGGGTGTTGTCGGTGAGCAAGGGTTTATCAGGCGCCAGGTCAAACGATACTCCCTTCACCAATGGCAGAATTTTCTGCCATTGGTGCAAGCGCTCCACCTGTCAGCTTTCGTACCGTCCCGATGATCCGCGTCCTGCAAAAATTCAACTCAGCGGATATTTCACCTGCAGAATACGCTGGTCTCTCTCTGATGGGAATCGGCCTGGCAGCAGGCCTTGCATTCTCCAATAGCCATATAGGCATCCCCAGAGGCTTGCATATCTTTGCGTGGATACTTGTCGCCGTATTCCTGCTGCTGGCCTTGATCCGCGCTCTCTCAAAAGCATTGACTAGCAACAACTGGCCGTCGCTTCTCTTTGCAGCCTTGCTGCTGTTTTCCGTATACCAGTCTGCCATCAAACCCACCAGCACAGGCTTCGCCAGGCATGACGAGATCTACAGCTGGGGAATGTGGGCCGTGCAACACTTTCTGGGAAAGCCGTACGACACGTACTATACTCAGGCCGCATATCCCCAGCTATTTTCCTATGAGCTGAGCTCCATATTTTTGGCTCAAGGTAGCCACATACCCCATTTTCTTGCAAAGTTGATTTGCGGGATACCCGCCACTGTCGTTTGCATTGCACTCTTCGAGTTCACGGGCAAAAGCTCCAGCAAGCTCACCAACTGGCTGACGCTGCTGCTGAGCACCACCGCCCTGTTCAGCCTCGGCAATCTCCTGTATTGGGCCTATGCCGACCCTGTTGCAAGCGCTCTTATCCTCATCAGCTTCACCCTGCTGATGCAGTACTCCAGAAATCCGGAAAACATACGTCCGCTGCTCCTGTCTTTGTCCTGCGGCATGCTTGCCTCACTTGCAAAGCAACCTGGGCTGGTCTGGTGCCTGCTTACACTGCCTGCACTCGTGGCATATGGCACATGGCGCTGGCGTTGGAAGGCCTCCGGCCTGGTCATGTGCATCACAGTCATGGCAGGTGCAGCCATCTGGCCGCTATTCATTGCGCCCGGCTTTACAGGCAATCACGGCGTTCTTGACATCGCACAGAAAAATGGCGGCTTGCTGGCCTCGGTATTCTTGTCAATTCAGAAGTATGTCATCAAAACCCCAGGGATAGGTCTCTTGCTTCTGGCCTCACTGGTAATTTCATCACTGTCCAGCCGAGGTCGTATTCTCTGGTCCATCTGCATCGCGCCCTATCTGCTGATATGGTTTACCGTCGGTTCCTACGAACTGCGCCATGGTATGCATGTGGTATTCATCTCAGTGGCCCTGGCCAACCACCTGCTCATTCAGAAAAATCCGGAAAATACGCAAACCTCAAAATTTTCCGGATATTCCGTCTTCAAGGGTTTCAAGCCATCAAGCACGGCCATTGCCAGCATCACGGCGGCAATTTTGGGCTTGTCCGTTTACTTGGCTCATCAGAAAAATACAATGGCACTCCAGGATGGCAACCAAGCCATTTTTGTTTCCCAGTTTGGCAAAGACTCTCTCAACATCTACGACGACATCGTGGACCACCAGCGCCGTATTTTCGTCATCAGCAATTATCAATACGGGATGTTCTACAACAGAACCATTATTGGTCGCCCCGATATCAAATCGGCACCACCCACACCCCAAACCCTTCTCGATCAGCTCATCCAATTCCAGCCGGACTACCTCTTCGACGCAGGAGAGTGGACCTATGGCCCCTACTCCCCGCACCTCGAGGTCTTGGCAGCACGGTGCTCTTCCGCCTTCACTGTATTGAAGCGAAATACCGTTCAACCCTATTCGGCCATTTACAAACTTGACGGACATGCGCTGAAGACCGACTGCTCCCTTGCCCTGAAAAGTGCGCAGGCCCAAGAAGGCCTTGCGCCGCTCGGGCCACAAGCCAGTCCAGCTCCAGCTACCACCTCGGCCCGATAATCGAAAAAGACTCGGTAAATACGGGTTCATCAAGGAGACACCATGACATCTGCCTTCGCCCCCATGCCCACCGAGGAAGGCTACTTCGGCCCCTACGGCGGCCAGTTGGTCCCGCCCCACCTCAAGCAGGCCATGGACGACATCAACACCGCCTACGCGGAAATCACCAAACGCCAAGACTTCCAGCAGGAACTGGCCGAGCTCTTCGCCGACTACGTGGGCCGCCCCAGCCCCATCTTCCACGCGCGGCGCCTGTCGGAGCAGCTCGGCGGCGCACAGATCCACCTCAAGCGCGAAGACCTCAACCACACCGGCGCCCACAAGATCAACCACTGCCTGGGCGAGGCCCTGCTGGCCAAGTTCATGGGCAAGAAGAAGGTCATCGCCGAAACCGGCGCCGGCCAGCACGGCGTGGCCCTGGCCACGGCCTGCGCGCTGGTGGGCATTCCCTGCGAGATCCACATGGGCCAGGTGGACATCGAGAAGGAACACCCCAACGTCACCAAGATGCGCATCCTGGGCTGCAAGCTCGTGCCCGTCACACGCGGCGCGGCCACGCTCAAGGAAGCCGTGGACAGCGCCTTCGAGGAATACCTCACCAACCCCACGGACTACATCTACGCCATCGGCTCCGTGGTCGGCCCCCACCCGTTCCCGATGATGGTGCGCGACTTCCAGAGCATCATCGGCCGCGAGGCGCGCGAGCAATTCCAGGCCAAACACGGCAAGCTGCCCGACCATGTGGCCGCCTGCGTGGGCGGCGGCTCCAACGCCATGGGCATCTTCACGGCCTTCCTGGGCGATGCCTCGGTCAAGCTCGTCGGCGTGGAGCCTTCGGGCGAAGGCACGGACAAGCCCGGCCGCCACGCAGCCACCCTCAGCATGGGCAAGCCCGGCGAAATCCACGGCATGAAGTGCTACGTGCTGGAAAACGCAGACGGCACGCCGGCTGCCGTGCACAGCATTGCCTCGGGCCTGGACTATCCGGGCGTGGGCCCGCAGCACAGCTACCTCAAGGACCTGGGCCGCGTGCAGTACGAATCCGTCACCGACAAGGAATGCCTGGACGCCTTCATGCAGCTGTCGCGCGTGGAAGGCATCATCCCCGCGCTGGAAAGCGCCCACGCCGTGGCCTGGGCCATGCGCGTGGCGCCCGGCCTGCCCAAGGACCAGCACATCCTCATCAACCTCTCGGGCCGGGGCGACAAGGACGCCGACTACGTGGCCAAGGTGCTGGGCCTCTGAACGCAGAGCTTGCGCTGAATCAAACCGCAGCACGCCGGAGGGGGCAAAGGGCGCCCTCTCCGACAACCGCTCTCCGGGACGGTAGAGACAATGGCCCCGACCGTTGTCTTGTCCAACCCCATTCCCGGAAGGAGCCCACACCCATGAAGCCTGCCCCGTTCGCACGCACTGCCGCCCTCTCCATCGCCCTGGCCCTGACCTGCGCCACCGCCGCCCTGCCCGCCGCCGCCAAATCAGTGGCTGAATGGCAGACCATCACCAGCCAGGCCAAGATCCCGCTGGAGCAGGCCATCACCCGCGCCACCCAGACCGTGCCCGGCAAGGCCATCGAAGCCCAGCTGGACGACGGCGACGGCATGGGCCCGCGCTACGAAATCGAAGTCATCACCCCGGCCGGCGACAGCGTGGAAGTCTGGGTCAACGCCATCACCGGCCAGGCCGCCCAGCACAAGAACGACGGCACCGCCAAGCGCAAGGACCGCCAGCGCCTGGAAAAAGCCAAATCCACCCTTGAGCAGGCCATCCAGGCCGCCACCCGCCACACCCCGGGCACGCCCGTCAGCGCGGAACTGGACTCCCACTGGGGCCAGACCAGCTACCAGGTCGAAGTGCTGCAGGCCAACGGCACGCTCATGGAAGTCAAGATCGACGCCGTGGGCGGCGAAGTCATCCGGGCCAAGAAGGACTGAGTCTCGACCTCAACCCGACAGCGCGCTTCAGCATGGGGCGCGCTTTTTTTCGCCCATTTTTTGCGTCGTTCCCGCCATATCCGCAGGCCATCCGCGCCTGCAGCACTCCTCAGGCCAACGCCACCGACACCCCCTCATCCGCAAACCGCTTCGCCGCCCTGAGCAGATAGCTCACGGCATAAAGAATGGGGTCGTCAGCCTCATCGCCATTGAGATGCTCCACCACCTCAATGGCATAGCCCAGGTTCACCGCCGTGTCGTGCAGCAGGCCCACCAACTCCTTGTCCTCAGGCTCCAGCGACTGCGCCTCATCGGCCTTCACGTAGTAGATGCGCAGCAGATCTCGGCACACGCAATTGATGGCCGTGACCTTGTGGCGAGCGTGCAGGTCCAGCACATCCAGCGCAGCACCCATGTGCAGGACGGCGTCTATGGCGAGGTCTTCGAGTTTGGGTGGGGGTGTGGTGGCGGGGGTTGGCTGGGGCATTGGAGTCCTGTCGAGAGGGTTCCGCTCCCAGAGCCACTGCACGCAGTGGAAGCGAGAGAATCGGACAGCAAAGCTTCCGGCTTTACCAAGTCTCTGTCTGCCACCTGTAGTTGGAATTTTGTAAAGAGGAAGAGAAGACAGAAGCTGATACGAAGCCAAGCCTTCGGTCTGCCTTCAAGCTGTGCAAGATGTTGGGGGTTGCTCCGGGGGATTTGGTTAGCCGCATGTCGGCGACATCCAAGTCTGGACCTTCGACACTCCATGCCGGGAATGACCAAGGACCTTTCGAAGCGGAAGGTTGGCGACGTCAGGACACTCCGCACTCCAACATAGATCGCTACTGCCTCGGGCGAACTCAACAAACCAACCCATAGCAGCTGCACGAAAACGAGGCGCTGGACAACATTCTGACGACCACGCAGAGCTTCGCTGTCGCCGGAAAGCCTCGGGTATGCCTGCGGTACTGCTGCAGCGCTTGGAGGTAGGTTCTTCCGATAAGGCGAGATATGCTGATCATCTAGCTAAGATTTACCAACTATTGTGGCAACATGCCGGCAGCAATCGATTACAAGTCTCAATAACGGGGGAGGCCAGCCATGCAGGTGGACATCGTCGGACGGATTCGCAACCTCCAGTTGCCCGTCACCCAGCCGCTCATCCCGCTGTTTGAGTGCTTGGTGAACTCAATTGAAGCCATCGAAGACGCTGGCATATCAGATGGCCGCATTGACGTCTACCTAGAGCGTGATGCAAGGCAAGTGGCTTTGGCCGGCAACGAAGAGACGACACTGTCCGCTATTCGGGACGTCACCGTAGTCGATAACGGTGCCGGCTTCAACGACGGCAACGTCCGCGCCTTCTTCCTGTCCGACTCAACCCGAAAGGTTACTCGCGGCAATAAGGGCATCGGACGCTTCACTTGGCTGAAGGTGTTCCGCGAAGCTGCCATTGATAGCACCTATCCGCAAGACGACGGCGACTGGATGCGTCGGACTTTCCGGTTCGTCGTTACGACGGATGGGGTTGAAGGCGAGGAAGTCAACGATGCCGAGAGCAAGGAACGCAAGACATCGGTGAAGCTGGCCGGCTTGCGGGCCGATTACGAGAAGCACTTTCCCAAGTCGCTGGAAACCATTGCTCACAAGGTGATTGACCACCTGCTTATTCACTTTGTAGGCGGCCAATGTCCTCAAATCACCCTTTACGACGCCGATGGCCAGTCATGCAGCTTGAATCATATCTTTGCCGAGGAAGCGAAGGAGCGGGCTCGAGAGGTGAGTTTCAAGCTCAAAGGACACGACTTCAAGGTGACCGTGCTGCGCTACCAATCGAGCGCGGTCAAAAATCACACCATCTCCTACTGCGCAAACCAGCGTGAGGTACTGGAGTGGAAGGCCAGCAAGGCAATCCCAGACCTGCAGGGTCGTCTGATCGATGATCAGGGCGAGCAATTTGTCTTCCGAACTTACGTAGCCGGTGCATACCTTGACGCCAAGGTGAGTTCGGAACGAACAGCTTTCATGTTTATGCAAGAGTCGGATCTAAATTTTCCTGAGGAGATGACCCGCGAGGAACTCGATGGCGAAGTCGTCCAGGCGCTCAAGCAGGTTGCCGAGCCATACATGAACCAGTTGCGTGAGGAGAAGCGCCAAGTCATTGAGGACTTCATTCAGCAAGACGCGCCGCAGTACCGCTTCCAGCTCCAGGATCGCTATCGTGAAAGGCTAGAACGCATCCCCGCCAACATCTCGCGGGATCAACTCGACGTTGAGCTGTACAAAGCCCAGAAGGACATAGAGCTTGAGCACCGGCAGCGTGCGGCTGAAATCAATAAGGTGCCGATCGACGCCACGGCCGGATCGCCTGAATACACAGCCCTCTACAAACAGTATCTAGACGAGGAGAACGAACTTGGCAAGGCAGCCCTTGCCAAGTACGTTGTGCATCGTCGCACTATCCTTGAGATGCTGGATACCGCGTTGAAGGTGCAGGATTCCGGAGCCTACGCACGCGAGGACCTCGTGCACAGCCTCATCTATCCGATGCAGTCGGATTCAGAGGACGTCGAGTTTTCCCGGCAGAACCTGTGGGTCGTTGACGAGCGGCTCGCCTATCACTCCTACTTGGCGTCCGATCTACCGATGAGGAGTCTAAAGGCTGTAAATGCAACAGGCGGCGATGAGCCGGACTTGGCCGTCTTCAATACGGCACGGGCCTTCTCTGAGACCAAGAGCCCATATCAGTCGGTGGTCATCGTCGAGTTCAAGAGACCCGAGCGCAACGAATACCCGGTGAAGGATGAGAATCCAGTGGAACAGGTTCTTCGCTACGTCCGTAAAATCAAAGAAGGCACGGCCAAGGATAAGGACGGCAAGACTATAAATGTCGGGTCTATCCCGTTCTATGCCTACATCCTCTGCAGCTTGACGCCGCGAATAAAGTCTATTGCCGACAACCACGACTTCGTCAAGACACCTGACAACGAGGGTTACTTCAGGTACCACCAGTCGGCAGGCTGCTACATAGAGATCGTGTCCTACGACAAGGTACTTAATGATGCAAAGAAACGCAACCGTGCGTTCTTCGAGCGACTACAGATACCGATGACGTGACTGTGGCGCCTAAGGTCTGGACGGCGCTCTAGTTTCTTGTTGGTTGTCTGACATTCATTTCTGTTCGAATTCCCTGACTAGAACAGAAAAAAGGAAGTCGAATGGAAGCTAAGGGCACTTTTCCCATCAGTTGGCGAGTGGTGTTGCCCGACCCCGCTCTATTCGTACTAAAGCTCTCTACCGGCTCCTGTGGACTGCTGCCAACCACCTGTATCTGTATCTGCATCTGCCCAGCAGTTATTGCGCGTCTTGCACCCCTTGCATACACTCTCATGCACTAGCGACTGCAACGACATTTCATTAAATCTTTCTATACTCAAAATGAGCAAACGTATCATATATTTCAGTATTGCGCTTAGTATTGCTTTAGCAGGATGTGGATTTATACCCACGTACACTTCAAACAATTTTCCGCTTAATCAAAAAATCCCCGACACCAAGACTGATGCATCCGCCTGCGATCCGCAATCACGATCCTCAATATCTTTCTCCACAGATTGTGGATATCTTCCTCCTGCATTTATAGGCATTTCCCTCTCTGGCGGAGGAAGCCGTGCTGCCAACTTCGGAATGGCTGCCCTCAGTAATTTATTCGAAATGGGAATTCTTCAGCATGCCACCGCCATCTCGTCAACGTCCGGTGGTGGCTTGCCCGCCGCCTACTACGCGCTCAACATCGAAAAGATGGACTGGACTAAAGGTAGAGCGCTTATGCTTCACAACTATCTTGGCTCTTGGATAACAAAAGTAGCGTCGCCATACTCCTTTTTAACAATGTCAACTCATCTTGATAGATCTGATCTTATGGCAGATGTATTTGACGAAACCCTATTCTTCAGCAAAACATTTGGACATCTTGGAGATTTTAAAAAAGGCATGCCTATATTACTTCTAAATTCATCAAATATTAATACCGGAAATAGATTCACATTCACAAAGGAATCATTCAGAGAAGACTTGAAATCTGATATAAATAGCTTCCCCATATCAAATGCCGTAATGGCATCTGCAGCTTTCCCTGGGGCCTTCAATAGCGTTACACTACGTCAATATTTTAACGAAAAGCCTAAATATACCCACCTGCTCGATGGAGGTCCAACAGACAATCTTGGCATTGAATCACTACTTGTCGCGGCGTCCGCTTATCAAAAGGCTGTTACCACGAAAAATAATTCAAATAGTCAACCGAATCCATGCTTACTCATAGCTATCGATGCATATCCCGAGCCGCAGAAGAATCAAGCAGCTGACGCAGCGGATACCCGAAAATTCTATGACCACATCGTTGACACGAACTTCATCGACGCTTTTGACATGCTGTTAAGCAGAAGGCGTATGGATATGTTACAACGCCTGGGGTTAGGACCTGGAGCAAAAAATTCTGGCAGAGAGTTACCTATAGGCGCCTTTGATTCTCAATTGATTGAACTAGGAATCAGTCAAAGCGCCCCTAATATACAAATATCCTCATTCGACTACCCGATAGATCAAACCGGATACGTCTGGAATGGGCTGCTAGGAAGTACCGTCTCAAATTTAGAAAAAAATAAGGAGTCAGCACCAACGCCGAAGGGCTACTTTCGATGCGATATCTGGCACTTAAACCTATCTGCGGCCAGTGCTGTGCGCCCTTACATAGGAGAGCAAGGCACTGTTCCTACAGCGATCTCATCATCACAGTACTTTTGGACACCACTAGGTAATACTAGACGAGGGCTTGACCGCGCAGTCTCAAAGATCTCTACTAATTTCAAGCTTACCGGACCAAAAAACTGCACAAGATCCCAACTCCAAGAATTGCTATATACTTCGGCATTTATTGTCACACGACAAGATTATGCAAGTTCCCAGAGAATTTGCAAATGGTTTGAAGATAACCAACTACAAGTTAGCCAACAGTGCCGCTCATTTCCTGGAAGTGATATTCAAGTTTCAGAGAAAACTTTGTTTGAATGCATTGTTGCGTCAGACTAATTTCCATCTATAATATTTTCTGTTGTTGGCATTATCGCCTTATGACTTGATATGGATTTTCAGTCACACCGTTAGATTGTGCGGTGAAATCTAAGGCGGCTCGGATCTTTTCCAATGCCTCGTGCATCGCCCGGAATGGCCTCTTTCACCTGAGGCCTTCAAGTGCTTTCCGAAGTTTTATCTTTGAACGAATACCTATACACGCTCCCACAGTTGCACCAGCCCCTCCTACTTATAAGCCTTGGTCCTGAACTCTTAGATGGTCAGCGCTGCCTCTGACCTTGGGTGCAGCCTTCAGAGATCCCGCCATGCACTCGTCCGGCGACAGACACTGTTGGCAAAGTTGCTCCGTGCAAAGGCTCGAGGAAACAGTTCGATGCGCAGGTGGTAGACCAGAAAACGCTGTTTTCAGATTTCATCGAGCATCTGCCCATAAGCCTGTGCCTGGTGGGCAAGGGCGGCAAGCTGCTGATGTCCAATCCGGCCTACCGCCATTTCCGGCCAGACCCCCCCCGTCCCTTCACTGCTGTCGCCCGGGGAAGACCGGGGGCGCTGGCTCAGCTGGCACAAGGATAGCAAGCCAGTCCCCCGCGATCAGTTTGTCGCGGCCAGGGCGTTCTGCGGAGAGCTGGTGGCGCCGGGAGTTGCCTGTGATCATGCTGCGCTGCACGTTCGACGGCTTCCTCACGGCGGTCAACCCGGCCTGGACCGAGGTGCTGTGCTGGCGTGAAGAAGAGTTGCAGCCCTCGTAGTGGCCATGTGGGCAGACTCGATGGCCGACGACAGAGGGACACTGCCAAAGCGGGAATAGCATACGCCTCCATGCTCGCGTTGCTGCGCCAGGCGGCCCGGGATGGCGAGCCACAAGCCCAGGAAACACTGGCATGGATTCTTCTGGCAGGCCCAACCCTGTATGGCACCGCGGTGAAAGCGGATCGCTGCGAAGCAGTGCACTGGCTGCGGCAAGCCGTGGCAAAAGGGAATCAAACGGCCAAAAGCCAGCTGGATTTCCTGAACCGTCTGCGCAATGCGCCGAGTGGCAAGATGGCTTGCACATCCGAGTGGGAAGGGTGATAGGCACAACATCCTTTTCGGGTCGCAGCGCCATCCTCAAGAATGCGCTGCGGGTGCAACGCTACTGGGACCACGCCTGGAGCCCTGACCACCGCACCACGGACTTGTGCCCGTCCTCGCCCTGCCCTCACCCCGCATTCATCCCGCATTCACCCCGCATTCACCAGCGCCTTTGCAAACGCCCCTTCACCCGCCACAGTCAATACCAGTTTTTGTGTCGCCCGCGTCGCAGCCACATAGAACAGTTTGGACTCGTCCGCCGCATCTTCGCCTTCACGCGGCATCTGCCCCACTCCTGCAACGGCCACGACCGGGAACTCCAATCCCTTGCTGGCGTGCATTGTCATCACTTTGATGGTGTCGGCCAGCGGATCGAAATCACCTGAGCGATGTCGCACGCGATGCGGAAGTTTTCGGCGGCCAAGTGCCATGGCGCACTGGTTCATGGAGTCGTGATCGCGGCACAGGATGGCCATGTCACCCCAGGCGTGGCCTTCCTGATGCGCCGCAGCCAGCAGCTCGGCGATCTTGGCGGGTTCGTCCCGCAAGCTCGGCAGGCGCACGATCAGCGGCTCCTGCCCTTCGCGGCCGCAGCTGATGGGTTGCACCAGCGGAACACCGTCCTCATCCTGGGCATTGGGTTGCAGGAACTCGGCGGCGACGCGGTTGGCGATTTGCAGAATCTGCCTGGTGTTGCGGTAGTTGATCTTGAGAATGGTCGTGCGCCCAGAGGCCTGGATTCCCACGCTTTTGAAGCTGAACCCACGCGCCTTGCTCTTGCCATAGATGTTCTGGGCGCTGTCGTACAGGATCAAAAGGCTGTTGGTCTCAGGGTCCACCATCTGGGTGACGAGCTTGAGCCATTCAGGCTGAAAGTCGTGCCCCTCGTCGACCATCACGGCCTGGTACTGCCCGGACGGAATCTGTTGCCGGTCCACGCCGCGAATCACAAACTCCACCATCTGATCAAACATGCCTGGGCCCTGAGCGGGTAGCGTCTGACCATAGGCCACCAATTGCTGGCGACACCACTTGTGGAAGTTGCGGGCGTGCACCCGGTCGGCCAGGCCCTTGGCCGCAAACCAGGCATTGAGCTTCACGGCCAAGGGCTCGTTGTAGCAGAGCACGAGGATGGGCTTGGTCGAAGCAGTCTTGGCCAAGTGTTCCGCACGATAGCCAAGAATCATGGTCTTGCCTGAGCCGGCAACTCCGTGGATCACTCGATGCCCATCACCCAGGCTGCGCGCGAGTTGCTCCTGCTGCAAGTCCATGACGCGCATGATGTCCGGCAGCTCGTCCGCGTCTTCCGGCAGAAGGCTGCCTTGCACCGGAACACGCACCTGCGGGAACATGATCCACCGCGTGCGCTCGAGCTGCGGCACCGACATGGCTTTGCCGAAAACGTGGGGGAACATGTTCCACAGGCGCTGCTGAAAAGCCTCCGCATCAACGGATTCCAGCATCTCGTCCTTGCAGATGACCAGATGCGCATCAATCGTCTGGTCCAGTGCAGACTCTTCAAACTGCTTGCGCGTGATGTTGGTGAACACCACGCCGCTGCCCCAGGGAAATGCCAGCTTTCCCTGATGAGGGCCTTCGCCGTGAATGAGTTGCTGATCTCGCTCCAGTGCGTTGACCACTTGAATGGCGCAGTGTCGCGCCTGAGCCGCCGGATTGATGACGACCTTGGGCCTTCCATCCACGATGAGCGTCCAGGCCTGTTTGGTCGCCTCTTGAACCGTCTCGAGCCGCCAATCCTTGGTCTCAAGAATCAGAACGCCCCTGCGTGGATGAATGACGACGAAGTCAGGATGCGTCTGCTTGGGACCGATGGGCACGTCATACCAGAGCATGTAATCGTCTTCGAGCTTTTGCTCCAAACGCTCGGCCAGGCGTCGCTCGCCAGGCGTCATGCGCCCAACGCACGCCCCCATCGCAGGAATCAGTACCGCCACTTTCGTCTCCTCCACAGAGCGGCTGAGGATACCGCACGCGCCATCTCTTCAGGAATTCGATGACTGGCCAATTCCAAGCCATCGAAAATCCGGAATTGAATTCTGAACGGCTCTCTATTGAATTTCCTCGACTCGCGGGGAAACCAGTATGGAATTTGAAGGCGCTTCTGAAATGGCCAAGCAGATGGGGATTTGATTGTGGGAGTGATCGGCTCGGACGTATGCCTGTCATCTACGCACTCAACGACTACCGCTTTGGGCAATGCCGGAACACTGCCGAAGGTCGAAAGGACCAGTCATTGCGGCAAGCCCACACTTGCGCCGCAACGGCAGCGCCCTCTCCGTGCAGATGCCAGAGGAGGCGACATCAGCGTTGCGGCCCGTCGCAGCGCCTTCGCGCTGGACGAACCGCCCTGGATCGCCGTGGCCCCGTTGTCTTGCCTATGCCATGCAGTCCCAGTCGCAGTCGTTCAGGGAGCGCCGTATTCGCTCAGCTTCTTGCTGAACCCAAAGGTCCACAGTCGCTGCGTGCGATCGTTGACGTCATTGGTGGTAAAGCGCAGGCTCGCCGCGCCCTTGGCGCATTGGCCGTCGTTCACGATCTTGCCTTCGGAGTCCACCATGCATTTGGTGACGTTCGAGCCTTCGATTTCCTTGCCGCTGGCGTCCAGCACGGCCAGCGAAACACCGAAGTCGGTGTCGTTGGTCAGCGCCAACGTGTAGTCATCGACCAGTGCCAGGCCTTCGGCCTTCTCGGCCACCCAGCCGGTGGCGTTCAGGTTGAAGAGCCGGGTCTTCTTGAGCGTCACGACCTTGGAATAGTCCGAGCCATTGACCGGCTTGCCAGTCAGGCTGCTCTTTTCCAGGTCGGAGCCCAGCGCGGTGATGTCGGTGGCGTTGGCCGGAAACTCGATCAGAACCAGGTCGTTGAAGACTTTCTTGTCCTTGCCCGTGCCTTGCTCGATGGCGATGAATTTCCCCTTGCCCAGTGAGACCACATCACCCAGCTTGGCATTGCCGGTCTTGCCTTGGTTGTACCAGCGGCTGTCCACGGGCAAGGCAAACAGGCGGGTTTTCTCGGTGGTCGGGTCAAACTCCACCCAGCGCACAAAGCGAGCGTAGTCGCGCACGTTCTCCAGCTTGCCAGTGGCGTCGGGAACGGCAGCGGTGGTGTAGTCGGCCTTGCCGTCGTCCAGGGGGCTTTGCAGGAAACCGTGCAGCTTGCCGCTGGCAGCATCAATGCTCAGCCCCTCCATGCCACGGTTGGCGCGGCGCTTGGCGAGAATGGCCGGCAGATCGGCCGCGCCAGTGCCGGGCCCGTATTTCTTCTGGATGATGCCGGTCGCCGGGTCGATCTTCACGATGAAGGGTCCGTATTCGTCGGACACCCACAGCACATTGCGTGCGGCATCCACCACCACGGATTCTGTGTCCAGGCCGAATTCGCTGTAGCCCTTGGCCTTGCCGGGATAGGTGAAGGAGTCGTCCAGGACTTGCTCGCCCGTGTTGCCTGTGATGCCCCGGGGCTGCACGCGGCCGTTGGCGTTCTGTGTGGCGCTGAATCTGAGCGGCAGGGTGGAGACGAGCCTGGCTCCGTCCTTTCCGAGGGCGATCACGCCGATGGACGGAGTGAAGTTGGGCGAGGGAAACACCGTGGAACTGGCAAAGTCCGCGGGATTGGAGCCGTCGGTGATCTGCGTGACCGGGCCAGTGGTCGCGTTCGGGCCGCGATCGGTGATGGCGTAGAACTCCAGCGTGCCGTCGGCACGCCTGCCCTTCAAGGCCAGGCCCGAACCGTAGGCTGGCAGAAATCCCTTGGGGAAATCTGCCTTGGTGGCGGGGTGTTGGCCTTCGTAGGGGAAATAGAACCTGTCGTCGAACTGGACGTCCTGGCGTGTGACGGTGGCGCGAATGCTGCCGACGCCGGTGGTCTGCGTCACCGTCTCGGAGCCGGCGGCCTGGAGCGGGCGGGTGTCGGCGCAGGCGCTCAGCAAGGCAGCCGCGGCGGCGATCACTGCCATCAGGCAGGAAGAAGAAGTGGGGGGTCGCATGGCGAGTAGGTCTTGAGAAGAAGAGGCAAGCCTGATAAGCAGATCGGCAGATCGGCAGATCGCCAGATCGGCAGGCCCTGCGTGGCAAGGGCCTGCCCCATCTTGAAGGCTTCGTTTCTGAAAAAGGCGCTGTGCCGCTCAGAACGAGTGGCTGATGCCCAGATCCACACCGGTCGAGCCGGCGTTGGCCACACCCGCAGGGCCGCCGATCAGGCCGACGCTGGCGCCGTTCTTGTTGTTCACACGCGCCAGACCTGCGTACAGAGAGGTGCGCTTGGAGAAGTCGTAGACATATCCGATCGAATACTTGTCGGCCTTGCCGCCGCTGCGCGTGAGGGCAGAGGCGTTGCCGCTGAACTTGGCGCTGGCGTACTTGACGCGCAAGCTGCCTGGCCCCATGGGAATGGTTGCGCCCAGGTAGAAACCGTCCACCTTCCCGGAGGTTGCGCCGTTGACGGGCTCCCACTTCAGGCTGTTGTATCCGCCATTGAGCAGGAAACTGCCGAAGTTGTACGAGGCGCCCAGCACCAGGTCTTCGAGATCGCTGGTTGCAGCGATGGCGCTGGGCGAAGCCACGGCTGCGGTGCCGTCGATCCTGCCGTAGCCGATACCCACGTTCAGCGGGCCCGAGCGATAGCCCAGGTTGCCGCCTATGTACCTGCGGGCCTTGCTTGCGCCAGAGCCGGAGGCGTTCTCGTCGCCAAAGGAAACCGAGAACTGGCCATAGACACCGCCCAAGTCGCTCGGCAGGAAGTAGCCCACGGCGTTGCTGATGCGCGTGCGGTCGACCACGCCGCTTTGGCTGGCGGCGTTATAGGCAGTCTGGCGGATCGTCTGGAACAGATTGGCCTGCACACCGGTGGTGGTGTCAGGGCCCGCGAAAGCGGTGAAGATGTTGTAGCTGGGGGTGTAGTCGCGACCCAGCCGGATTTCACCCCAGGAATTGTTGCTCAGCCCGATCGTGGAGCGGCGCTCGAAGCCAAGGGAGCCGCTGCTGCCGCCAGTGCCGACATCGGGGTTGAGGCCGCCTTCAAGCCAGAGCTGAGCTCGGTTGCCGCCGCCGAGGTCCTCCGTGCCACGCAAGCCAAGCAAGCTGGTCTTGCCTTGGCTGGAGTTCAGTGCATTGAGCCTGTTGCTGCCGGACTTGGCAATGGTGACACCGACGTCCACCACACCAAAAATGGTGACGGAAGATTGTGCCAAGGCCAAGCCGGAAGAAGAGGCGAAGAATGTGCCCATCGCGAGTCCCAGAATGCGCGAGCACGTTTTTTGATTTTTCATTGGCAAGATACGAACTGAACTTATTAATGAGAATGACGGTAGCCTCCTGCCACCGCTGCGGGAACTCTAAGCAACACATAAGTATTCTTCGTGACAGCTGTGCTGTGTGACATGAAAGTCACAGCAGCGGCGATGCCTGCGGCACGTTTCCTGCAGGGAAGCCCTCTCGCCGCCACCCTTCAACCATGGCCTGCACGACGGAGCAGATCATTCATTGCCGATTTGTTTGATTCATATTCGAGAAATTGGCGGAATATGCATCCTTTTGCCATTTTCTCAATAAGGTTCTCGACTTCCATATTTTCAATGGCACATTTCGAGCGTTCGTCGACCGATTCATCGGTCATTGGGGACCCAAATTCAGCCCATTGCACGGCCAATTCAACCCAATAGTCCCTGGGAGGCCGAAAGCCCACAAGAATTGCCGCACCGAGGACTGCAGCCTCAACATCGGTCGCACCAGCAGTCACAGCTATGATCCCCAGGCAGCATCGCCGTCCCCGCCAGCGGCGAGCAGCCCCCTCTCCTCCACCCAACGCCCCGCCCCATCCCCCCATGATCCAAGCGTCTGACGAGATTGCCCTGCTTCGGGCTGAAAACGCCCGGCTGCGGGCGCAACTGGCGATTGCCACGGCGGGCCATGCCAGCGCTGTGCAGGGCGCGGGCGCCAGCGATCAGGACCCGTTCGATGCACAGGTGGCGGACCAGAAGACGCTGTTTTCGGATTTCATTGAGCATCTGCCGATAGGCCTGTGCCTGGTGAGCAAGGGCGGCAAGGTGCTGATGTCCAACCCGGCCTACCGCCATTTCCTGCCGGAGACCCCCATCCCTTCGCTGCTGTCGGCCGAGGAAGACCGGGGGCGCTGGCGCAGTTGGGACAAGGATGGCAAGCCCGTCCCCCGCGACCAGTTTGTGGCTGCCCGCGCGTTCCGCGGGGAGCTGGTGGTGCCGGGTGTTGACTGTGTCTATGACACGCCCCAGGGGCTTGAGGTATGGACGCGCGTGTTCGGGGTGCCGCTGCGCAATGCGGACAAGGAAGTCGTGGCCACGGCCATCGCCATTCTGGACATCGATGCGGAACGGCGGGCGCTGGACCTGTTGCGCCAGAGCGAGGAGCGGCTGGATGCGCTGGTGCGGTCCTCGTCGGAAGTGCGCTACTCCATCAGTGCGGACTGGAGCGAGCTGCACCAGCTGGCAGGCGGCGGGTTCATCCCCGACACGCAGGCGTCCAACACGAACTGGCTGGAAGATTACATCCCCCCGGAGGACCGCGACCTTGTGCGCGCGGAGATCGCGCGGGCCATCCGCACGAAGACCGACTACGTGATCGAGCACCGGGTGAACCGGGTCGATGGCAGCGTGGGCTGGGCGTTCTCGCGCGCCGTGCCGCTGTTCGATGCCGCAGGCGCCATCACCGGCTGGCTGGGAGCGGCCTCCGACATCACCGAGCGCAAGCAGGCCCAGGCCGCGCTGGAGCGCTTGAATGCCACGCTGGAGGAACAGGTGGCAGAGCGCACGGCCGACCGCAACGCGCTGTGGCAGCTGTCATCCGACATCATGATGCGCTGCACGTTCGAGGGCATCATCACTGCGGTCAACCCGGCCTGGACCGAGGTATTGGGCTGGCGTGAAGACGAGCTGCTGGGCACGACGCTTTTTCATCTCATCCATCCGGAGGATCTGGCGCGCACCATCCAGGACACGCAGGAGCTGGCCACAGGCATGGCGCATGCCCGATTTGACAACCGGTATCGCCATCGGGACGGGAGCTACCGCTGGATCTCCTGGTCCACGCGTTCGGCGGCAGGCCGCATCAACGCGGTGGGCCGCGACATCACCTCCGAAATGGCCAAGGCCGAAGCACTGGCCAAGGCGCAGGAGCAACTGCGCCAGTCGCAGAAGATGGAGGCCGTGGGCCAGTTGACGGGCGGCCTTGCGCACGACTTCAACAACCTGCTGGCGGCCGTCATGGGCAATCTGGAGCTGCTGCAGCGGATGCTGGCGCGCGGCCAGGTGGACAACCTCACGCGCTTCATCCATGGAGCGCAGGGGGCGGTGCGGCGCGCCGCCACGCTCACGCAGCGGCTGCTTGCGTTCTCGCGCCGGCAGATCCTGGACTCCAAGCCCACCGATATGGCCGCGCTCCTGGCCGATTGGGAGGACCTGCTTCGCAGGACGGTGGGCGCCAGCGTGGACATAGACATCGTGCCGGCAGCCCATCTGTGGCATGTGCAAATCGATGGAACGCAGCTGGAGAACGCCATCCTGAACCTGTGCATCAACGCCCGCGATGCCATGCCCGAAGGCGGCCGGCTGACCATCAGGACAGCCAATATCGAGCTTGAAGAGGCGGCAGCCCGGGAGTGGGACCTTCCGCCGGGCGGCTATGTGTCGCTGTGCGTCACCGACACGGGTACAGGAATGTCGGAGCAGACCATTGCGCGCGCCTTCGAGCCGTTCTACACCACCAAACCGGTGGGCCATGGAACGGGGTTGGGGCTGTCGATGATCTACGGCTTCGCGCGGCAATCGGGAGGAGCGGTCAGGATCTTCTCCCAGCCGGGCCAGGGCACCACGGTCTGCCTGTATCTGCCCAGGTGCGACGCCGCGCCCGTTGCAGAACGCGCGGTCGATGCGGCAAGGCAGGTAGTCGTTCCTGCCCAAAGGACCTTGCTGGTCGTGGATGACGAAGCCCCGATCCGCCATCTCATCGACGAGGCGCTTGTCGACCTGGGCTACACGGTGCTTGCCGTGGCCGATGCCGCCGCCGCGCTGCAGGTACTGCGTGCCGGAACCCGGGTGGACATGCTGATCACGGACATGAGGCTTCGCGGCGGAATGAACGGCAAGCAGCTTGCCGACGAGGCGCGCCTGGCCCGTTCCGACCTGCCGGTGCTCTTCATCACCGGGTTCACCGAGGCATCGCCCCTCAGCCAGGAAAACCTGCACCCCGGGACGCAGCTTCTGACCAAGCCGTTCACATTGGATGCGCTGGCGCTCAAGGTGGCGGAGATTCTGGGCAGTACCGAGCCTGTGCCATGGGACTGAGTGTGCGGCTGGCGCTGGAGCTGGCGCAATGGGGGTCTGTAGATTCCGAGCCCCTATCCCTGCGCTGAAACCCTGCGGCTTCCCTCTGCCATAACCCTCACCCTCTCAATAAACGCCTGCAGCACCGCCGCAGGCTGATCCGCCCGCCAGGCCATGACAGCGGGTGTCATGGCCTGCTGCGGCCCGCGCAGGGGCACGAACACCACGCCGTTCATGCCCACGCGCTGCATGCAGCTGGGCACCAGGGCCACGCCCTGTTCTGCCGAGACCAGGGCCATGACGGTGAGCCACTGGCGCGCCGCGTGGCGTGTGTGGGGGTGGATGCCGGCCTGCTGCAGGCAGGCGATGACGTTGTCGTAGTTGGCCGGAGCCACTTCGCGGGCGAACATGACGAAGGTGTCGCGGGCCAGTTCGCGCAGGTCGATGGCAGGCTGCCGGGCCAGCGCATGCGTGGCGGGCAGGCAGCAGATAAAGGGTTCCTCGCCGATCGACAGGGTCTGCAGGCCGTCTGGCGGGGTGGCTATGTTGAGAAAGCCGCAGTCGATCTGGCCGCTGGCAATGGCCTGCAGTTGCTCGCGCGTGGACATTTCGTGCAGGCAGACTTCGACCAGGGGGCGTTCTGCGCGGAAGGCGCGGCAGAAGTCCGGCACCTGGCGGTAGACCATGGAGCCGGTGATGCCCACGTCCAGCCGGCCCTGCATGCCTTCGGCCACGCCACGCACCACGTCAGCCGCATGCTGCAGCTGGGCGAGCACCTTGCGTGCCTCGACCAGAAAGGCCTCGCCCGCAGGGGTGAGGCGCACGTTCTTGGCGTCGCGGTCCATGAGGCTGGCGCCCAGGTCCTGCTCCAGGGTCTTGAGCGCCATGCTCAGCGGCGGCTGGGTGATGCACAGCCGCTGGGCCGCGCGGCCGAAGTGGCGTTCCTCGGCCAGGGCGACGAAATAGCGCAGCAGGTGGGTCTTCATGAGAGGCGGCGGATGAGGAGCAAGCGAGATGGCATCTTGCACCATGGCTACCTCTGAAACACAGATTGATAAATCATGGGACTTCAGATGGTTCGCAGCCACAAAACCCGCACACCTCAACTTTGAGACACCGAGGAAGGGCCGCCCCGCACCGAGGGTGTCGTCCCCCTCCGCGCAGCGAGAAGGGGGAAGGCGCGAAGCGACTCAGGGGGTCAATACGATTTAGGCAAGCCCAATACCTTTTCGGCGATGAAGCACATGATCAATTGCGGGCTGACGGGCGCCAGGCGCGGGATCCAGGATTCGCGCATGTAGCGCTCCACGTGGTATTCCTTGGCGTAGCCCATGCCGCCGTGCGTGAAGATGGCGGTCTCGCAGGCCTTGGCGCAGGCTTCGGCCGCCAGGTATTTGGCGGCATTGGCCTCGGCGCCGCAGGGCAGGCCCCTGTCGTAGAGGAAGGCGGCCTTTTGCACCATGAGGTGGGCGGCCTCCAGGCCCATCCAGGCCTGGGCCAGCGGGTGCTGTATGCCCTGGTTCTGGCCGATGGGGCGGTCGAAGACCACGCGCTCCTTGGCGTACTGGGTGGCGCGCGCCAGGGCGGCGCGGCCCAGGCCCACGGCCTCGGCGGCGATGAGGATGCGTTCGGGGTTGAGGCCATGCAGGATGTACGAGAAGCCCTTGCCCTCTTCGCCGATGCGGTCCTCGGCGGGGATGCGCAGGCCGTCGATGAACAGCTGGTTGGTGTCCACGCATTTGCGGCCCAGCTTGTCGATCTCGCGCACCTCGATGCGCTCGCGATCCAGGTCGGTGTAGAACAGGCTCAGGCCTTCCGTGCCCTTGCACTCTTCCACGGGCTTGGTGCGCACCAGCAGCAGGATCTTGTTGGCGACCTGGGCGGTGGAGATGAAGACTTTCTGCCCATGGACCACGTAGACGTCGCCATCGCGCACGGCGCGTGTCTGCAGCTTGAGGGTGTTGAGGCCCGCATTGGGCTCGGTCACGCCGAAGCAGGCCTTGTCCGTGCCCGCGATCAGCGGGGGCAGCCAGCGGCGTTTTTGCTCATCACTGCCGAAGACCACGGCCGGGTGCAGGCCGAAGATGTTCATGTGCACGGCCGAGGCGCCCGACAGGCCTGCGCCCGTGGCCGAGATGGTGTGCATCATCAGTGCCGCCTCGCTGATGCCCAGGCCCGCGCCGCCAAACTCTTCGGGCATGGCAATGCCCAGCCAGCCCGCGTCGGCCAGGGCCTTGTGGAAGTCGTGCGGGAAGCCGCCTTCGTGGTCCTTGTGCAGCCAGTAGTCAGCGTCAAAGGGGGCGCAGGCGCGCTCGACGGCGTCGCGTATCTGTTCCTGTTCTTCGTTCCACAGAAAGTCCATGGTGTGTTCTCCGTTGCTTGTTGCTGTTCGCTTGTTGTGTCTGGGGGGTGACGGCGCTCAGGCTGCCGGTCGGCGCACGCGCTCGGGGTTCTCTGCGTAAGGCGGGCTGTAGAAGACCAGCAGGCGCACGGGCTCGGCGCTGGTCACGCGGAAGATGTGCATGCAGTCCTCGGGGAAGAAGCAGGTGTCGCCGGGCTGCATGGCAAAGCGCTCCTTGCAGTCCGGAGTGTCGATTTCCACCTCGGCTGTGCCGGCCAGCAGGTAGCAGGCCTGCTCCATGCCGGGGTGGGCATGGGGCAGCGCGCCGCCGCCCTGCTCCAGCGTGCCCAGTACCAGCTCCATGTGGCGCGCGCCCACGTTGGCGGCGCTGACCAGGCGCCGGTTGACGGTGCCGTGGTGGTTGGCGGGGCTGTAGCCGGGCACGTCTTGTTCGCGGATCAGGTAGCGGGGCATGGGCGGTTTCCTTCTGTTTGTGTTTGTGCTTGTGTTTGTGGTGGGGCGTCTTGCAGCGCGGCAGCCTGGCTGCAGGCGCGGCTGGCCTGCAGGGCGGCCAGTTCGGCCTCGGTCAGGCCCGCGTCGCGCAGCACCTGCAGGGTGTGTTCGCCCAGGCGTGGCGCGGGGGCGGCGCGTTCCGCGGGCGGCGTGGCGCTCCAGCGCGTGGGGCTGGCCGTGGTGCGCAGCCGGCCCTCGCTGGGGTGGTCTATCTCGTGCACGAAGCCGGTGGCCTGGTGCTGGGGGTCGGCGATCAGGTCCTCGGGCGAAGCCATGGGCATGTTGGGCACATCGGCCGCGTCCAGCAGCGTGCGCCATTCGGCGGTGGTGCGCCCGGCCATCAGCCGCGAGACTTCGGCATAGACGGCATCGATGTGCAGGGCGCGCTGGCTGTGGGTGGCGAAGATGGGCTCGGCCATGCGCTCGGGCTGGCCTATGGCGTTGAAGAAGCTGTGCCAGTGCTTGTCGTTGTAGATGAGAACGCACAGGTGGCCGTCGCTGGTTCGATAGGGCCTGCGGTGGGCCGTGAGCAGGCGCGCATAGCCGGGGCCGCCCAGTTGCGGCTCGAACGACAGGCCCGCCATGTGGTCGCCCAGGATGAACTGGGTCATGGCCTCGAACATGGGCACGACCACGGCCTGGCCCCTGCCGGTCTTCTCGCGCGCATAGAGGGCGGCCGTGACGGCGTAGACCGCGTGCAGACCGGTGACGCGGTCGCCCAGGGTCATGGGGGCATAGGCCGGCTCGCCGCCGCCGTATTGCTGCGCCAGCCAGGGCACGCCGGTGGCGCCCTGGATGAGGTCGTCATAGGCGGGCCGGGCCGCGTAGGGGCCGCGCTGGTCGAAGCCGCAGCAGCTCACGTGGATGATGCGCGGGTTGCGCGCCGCCACGTCCTCGTAGGCCAGGCCCAGGCGCGCCATGGCCTGGGGCCGCACGTTGCTGACCAGCACGTCGCAGCCTTCGGCCAGGCGCAGCAGGGCCTCGCGCGCGGCGCCCTGCTTGAGGTCCAGCACCACGGAGCGCTTGCCCTGGTTGGCCTGCAGGAAGATGTGGCCCATGGCGGGGTTGCGCATGGGGCCGACGTGGCGCATGTTGTCGCCCTCGGGCGATTCGACCTTGATCACCTCGGCCCCCAGGCCCGCAAGGATCTGGGTGGCAAAGGGGCCCATGACCACCGAGGTCATGTCCAGCACCTTCACGCCGGCAAGAGGGCCTTGCTGCCCTTGCTGCGCTTGCTCCATGCGGCTCTCCTTCACTGCGCCTCGATGCCCGCCTGCTTGACCAGTTGCCCCCAGCGGGCCATCTGGTCCTTCACATAGGTGGCGAACTCGGCAGGCGTGGCCGTGGGCCAGACCTCGAAGCCGACCTGGGCCAATTGCTCCTGCACGGCCTTGTCCTTGAGGATGGCCTGCAGCTCGGTGTTCAGCCGCTCGGTGATCTCGGCCGGCATCCCGGCCGGGCCGAAGATGCCGTTCCACGACGTGATGTCGAAGCCCGGCAGCGTTTTGCCGATGGCCGGCACATTGGGCAGCAGGGTCGAACCCTTGGCCGCCGTCACGGCCAGGGTGCGCACGCGGTCGGTCTTGATCGTGCCCCAGGCCGAGCCCAGGTCGGCCACATAGACCTGGATCTGGTTGCCCATGAGGTCGGTCAGCGCCTGCGGGCTGGACTTGTAGGGCACCGAAGTGATCTGGGTGTGCGTGACGTACTTGAAGGTTTCCGAGGCGACCAGCGAGGTGCTGTTGGGCGTGCCGTAGGACAGGCGGTCGGGATTGGCCTTGGCGTAGTCGATGAGCTCCTGCACGGTCTTGGCCGGAACGGAGGGGTGGACCAGCAGCGCGAAAGGCAGCTCGCCCACGCGTGCCACGGGGGTGAAGTCCTTGACGGGGTCGTACTTCAGGCCCTTGACCAGCCAGGGGTTGGCCGAGTGCGAGGTGTTGGTGGTCATGAACAGCGTGTAGCCGTCCGGCCTGGCCTTGGCCACATGGTTGGCGGCAATCTGGGCATTGGCGCCGGCCTTGTTGTCCACGATCACGGGCTGCCTGAGCCGCTCGCCCAGCCGGGTGGCCACCAGGCGCGCCACGGCGTCCGTGCCGCTGCCGGCCGCGAACGGCACGACCAGGGTGATGGGACTGGAGGGGTAACCCCCCTGCGCCGACACGCAGGGCGCGGCCACGGCCGCAATGGTGCTGATAGCGCCAAGGGCCAGGGCCCTGCGCAACGGGGAATGCTTCATTTGCTTGTCTCCTGTTTCCTATCCTGTTTACCTATGGAAGGCGGCGCTGTGTGTCCAGCGCTCGCCGCCATGGTGCGGGCGTCAATGATTCAAGTCCAATTCTTTAAAACCAAGCAAGGATTCGATTTATGAATCATTGAATCCTGCGCCAGGCTCCAGGTCCCGCCTCTTGCGCAAGGACTGCATCGGTGCGAGGCTGGCAGCCTTGCACGACACCACGCCAAGGAGTTCCGCATGTCACACACCGTCCACACCATCCGGCTGCACCGCGTCCTCAAGGCGCCGCCGCAGCGCGTGTACCAGGCCTTCACCACGGCCGCTGCCCTGGCCAAATGGCTGCCGCCCCACGGCTACATCTGCGAGGTGCCCGAGTTCGACGCCCGGGTCGGCGGGCGCTACCGCATGGCCTTCGTCAATCTGTCCACGGGCGGGCGCAGCGGCTTCGGCGGGGAATTCCTGGACCTGGAGCCTGGCCGGCTGGTTCGCCATACCGACCGCTTCGACGACCCACAACTGCCCGGCGAGATGATCACCACCATCACGCTGCGCGAGGTGTTCTGCGGCACTGAAATGGATGTGACCCAGGAAGGCGTGCCCGCCGTCATTCCCGCCGAGGCCTGTCACCTGGGCTGGCAGGAGTCGCTGCAGTTGCTGACCCTGCTGGTGGAGGCGAGCGTGCCGGGCTGAGACCCTGCACAAGCCCCTGCTGTCACACAGCTGCGGTTGATGGATTGCGGTGCTTCGGAGGACAATGGCTGTATTGCCCGCCAACGCCCGGAGGTCCGCCATGGCCACCCCCCTTGCACTGACCGCTCAAGCCATCGATGTCCTGCCGTTTGGTGCGCGGCTGGCGGGCGCCCGGACCTGCGCCCTGTTCAAGTCCCAGGACATGGAGGTCATCCGCGTGGTGCTGCGCGCCAGCCAGTCGCTGCCGCCGCACAAGGTGCCGGGCAGCGTCAGCCTGCACTGCCTGGAAGGCGAGCTGGAGGTGATGCTCGGCGAAAGCCGCCAGTCCCTGCAGGCCGGCCAGCTGATGCACCTGCCGGCGAACATGGCGCATGCGGTACGCGCCATCGAAGACACCTCCGCTCTGGTCACCATCGTTCTGTGTGACGCGTCCTGACGCTTGCCACTTCAGCGCATTCAGCCCACTCAGCGCCTCAGCGCACCGGCAGGAACTGCATGAACGGCCCGGCCACCAGCCCCTGCCCATAGCCGATGAAGGAGCGCCGGTAGCGCTCGGTGGTGTAGTTGGCGATCAGGTCCAGCCGGCCGATGATCTTGCCCATCTCGCGCTCGAAGCTGAGGTTGCGCGCGTCGTCGCCCAGGTGGTTGGACAGCAGCAGCGGCCCGCCCGCTGCATTGCGCCGTGAGTTGAGAATCCAGTTGGCCACTTCCACGTTGCGTGCGGCGTTGTAGATCAGCTGCGGGTCCAGCCCATGGACCAGGGTGAAGCTGGTGCGCCCGCCGTGGGCGGTGATGATGGTGTCGGCCAGCGCATGGACGAAGGCGGCCACGCGGTCGCCCTTGAAGTCGGGCTGCAGCGCCAGCGAGAGCGCGGCCACGTCCTGGGCGCCGCGCAGGTCGGCCCAGGGCTGGCGCTCGGTGATGGCGATGCGCACGTAGGCGGATGCGGCCTCGCGGCTTTCGGCGGTTTTCTTCCACTCGGAGGGGTTGCGCAGGTAGAGCTTGTCCATGATGCGCATCAGGCTGTCCAGGTTCTCCTTCATGGCCAGCGTGGCCATGCGGTTGCTGTCGGACTGCACGATTTCGCTGGGCTCGAACGAAGCGCCCTCCACCTTGCCGCGCGGCGCGGGCGTGTCGGCGCAGCCCGCTGTCAGCAGCAGCGCCAGCATCGGCGCCAGGCGGCGCGCCGCGCCGCCTCCCGGTCGGGGCCGGCTGTCATTCACCCCGGCTCTGCGGCCGGCCTCCCCTGGCAAGACAAGCTCAATAGTCATCCCGGAACGATAGCAGCGCACTACCGGGGCGCCGAGGCCCGATGCTCTGTCTTACATGCCCTGGCGCCGGCAGCGTCAACCTCCCGTCAGGCAGTGCTGCTGCACCATCCAGTCATCCACCGCCCCGGTGCTGCGCCAGCAGGTGGCCAAGGATCTTCCAGGTCTGGGGCTGCTCCACCATGGGCACAGGAATGCGCAGCATGCTGCCCGCGGCCTGCCTGGGCGAAAACAGCAGGCCCGGCGCCAGCAGCAGGCCCTGCGGCGCGGCATGGCGGGCCAGCACCTCCGAATCCACACCGCAATCCACCCAGGCGAACATGCCGGCCTGCGGTTCGTGCGGGGCGCGACAGTCCAGGGCTTCGAGCATGCGCAGGCAGCGGTTGCGCGCGCGGTCCACGCGCTCGCGCAGGCGGTCCACATGCTTGCGGTACTGGCCATCGGCCAGCACGCGGTGCACCACCTGCTCGCCCGGCAGCGCCGTGGTCAGCCCGCCCAGCAGCTTGAGGTCGGTCAGCCGCCGTATCAGGTCGGTGTGCGCCGCGACATAGCCCACGCGCAGGCTGCCGGCCAGGGTCTTGGAGTAGCCGCCCACCAGGAGCACGCGCTGCAGCCGGTCCATGGCGGCCAGGCGCACGGGCACGCCGGGCAGGAAGTCGGAGTAGGTGTCGTCCTCGGCCAGGTAGAAGTCGTGGCGCTCGGCAATGCGCAACACCTCGTGGGCCACGCCGGCCGACAGGGTCTGGCCCGTGGGGTTGTGCACGGCCGTGTTCAGGATGAAAAGCCGGGGCTGGTGCTGGCGGGCCAGCCGCTCCAGCGCCTCCACGTCGGGGCCGCCGGGCAGCCGGGGCACGCCGACCACATTCACGCCCAGGGCGTTGAGCCGGCCGAAGATGAGGAACCAGCCGGGGTCTTCCACCAGCACGGTATCGCCGGGCCGCACCAGGCTGCGCACGATCAGGTCCAGGCCCTGGGTGACGCCGGCCACGGTCATCAGGTGGGCCTCGGGGTGGGCGGGCACGTCCTGGGCCTGCAGCACCGAGGCGATCTGCTGGCGCAGCGGCAGGTAGCCCTGGGGCACGCCGTAGGTCAGCAGGCTCGGCCCCGTGCTGCGGCCCACGGCGCGCAGGGCCGAGGCCAGCATCTCCTGGTCCAACCATTCCGGCGGCAACATGCCCGCGCCCCCCGAGTGCTCCATGCCCTCGCGGAACATGCTGCGCAGCAAAAAGGCGGTATCGAAGGCCGCGCCCTGCTCCAGCGTAGGCAGGGCATCGCTGGCGCGGGGCGCCGCCTGGGCCGCACGCCGGGCGCTGACGAAGACGCCCGAGCCGCGCCGCGAATGCACCAGGCCCTGGGCGGCCAGCCGGTCATAGGCCTGCACCACGGTGTCGCGGCTCACGGCCGCCTCTTGCGCCAGCGCACGCACGGAAGGCAGGCGCGAGCCCGCGCGCAGGCCGTGGTGGCGGATCAGGCCGCCGTAGTGGTCCACCAGCTGGTCCACCAGCGAGAGGTCGGAAGACCGCAGCGGGCGCCAGGGCGCAGCGGCCTGGAAAGCCGTATCGGAGGATGCGCGCGGTGCCTGCGGTGTCTGCTGTGCCTGCGCTTCCTTCGGCGTGGCTGCGGGATCAAGTGTCATGGTCATATGGGCAGGCCAGTTGGCAAATTGTTCTGGCAAAGTGTACTGCTACTGTACCGAACACTGCCCTTAGCATGGCCTGACGGCGCCGCGGCCTGCGGCATGCGCAGACAGGGCGCCGGATGCCCTGTCATGCCTGTTGCCACCATGCCCTTCGATACCGCCCACACCTCGTTCCTGCTGCCGCTGGCCATGTTCTCCTTCGTCAGCTCCGTCACGCCCGGCCCCAACAATGTGATGTTGACGGCCTCGGGCGCCACCTTCGGCTACCGCCGCACGGTGCCCCATATGCTGGGCATCACCCTGGGCGTGGTGGTCATGGTGCTGCTGGTGGGCGCGGGGCTGGGCGCGGTGTTCGAGCGCCTGCCGGTGATCTACACCGCGCTCAAGTACCTGGGCGCGGCCTACCTGGTCTGGCTGGCCTGGAAGATCGCGGGCAGCGGCGGCATCGACGGCGGCAACGCGGGTGCCCGGCCCTTCGGGTTCTGGCAGGCGGCGGCCTTCCAGTGGGTCAACCCCAAGGCCTGGATCATGGCCATCGGCGTGATTGCCACCTACACGCCGCGCGAGGATTTCTTCATCAACCTGGTGTTGGCCGCCCTGGTGCTGGGCATTGTGAACTATCCCAGCGTCAGCGTCTGGACGCTGTTCGGCAGCGCCGTGGGGCGCGCGCTGCGCTCGCCGCAGGCACTGCGCCGCTTCAACTGGGGCATGGCCGCCCTGCTGCTGCTGTCGCTGTACCCGGTGCTGGCAGATTCACACGCCTGATTCAAACGCCTGATCCACCCGGCTGCTTCATGCGGCCGATGCCCCATCCAGCGCCAGTATCTGCTGCGCCAGCGCGGCGATGCCGGCCTCGCTGAGGTCGTCGGCCTGCACCCTGCGGCGCGTGCGCCACTGCGTGAAATGCCGCTCCTGCGAGCGCTCGTAGTGCGGGTCGTAGTGCTGGGCCATGAGCTCGGAGAAAAGCGGCGAGAGGCTGCGTTCATGCGCCCAGGCCTGCCAGCGCGAGATGGTCTCCTTGCCCTGCAGCTCCTTGAGCCAGCCCAGCTTGTCGGCCAGCATCTGCGGATCGTCGCCCAGGTAGGCGTAGTCGCGCAGCAGGTAGGCCAGGCGCGCCTCGGGCGTGGCATCGAGCGCAATCACGGGCGACTGGCGCATGTGCTCGACCAGCACCAGCGGCAGGGACACGCGGCCGATCTTGGCGCTCTCGCCTTCCACGTACACGGTGCGCGACGGATCGAAACTCTCCAGCTGCTGGGCCAGCAGCGTCTCGAAGTATTTCTGGCTGGGCTGCTCCACGCCGGGCAGGTTGCCCAGCAAGGAGCCCTTGTGACTGGCATAGCCCTCCAAGTCCAGCACCTGCTCGCCGGCCTCGGCCAGGGCATGCAGCACGCGGGTCTTGGCGCTGCCGGTGGCGCCGCACAGCACCTGCAGGCGCAGCTGAGGCACCAGGCGGTCGATCAGCTCGATCACATGGCCGCGATAGGACTTGTAGCCGTTGGCCAGTTGCTGGGCATCCCATCCGACCAGGCGCAGCCAGGTGACCATGGAGCCGCTGCGCAGACCGCCGCGCCAGCAGTAGACCAGCGGCTTCCAGTTGGCGGGCTTGTCGGCGAAGGTTTCCTGCAGATGGCGCGCCAGGTTGGCCGACACCATGGCCGCGCCCAGGCGCTTGGCCTCGAAGGGGCTGACCTGCTTGTAGATGGTGCCGATCCGGGCGCGCTCCTCGTTGTCGAGCACGGGGCAGTTGATGGCACCGGGAATGTGGTCCTGCGCGAATTCGGCAGGCGAACGGGCGTCGATCAGGGTGTCGAACTGGTGGCGGTCGGCGATGCGGATGGGCTGGCGGTGGGACACGGGCAAACGGTGATCTGGCGATCATGCGGGAGGCAGAAACAACCGGCGCCATGGCCTCAGGGGCTCATGGGCCGGCACCGGAACCAGGAAAGTGGATCGAGCCTCGACACGCACCGGCCCGCCCCGCTTCGCGCCCTGCTTGCGCGAGCCGGGCATGCAGCCGACCTTGGAAGCGGGGATTCTCGCACGCCCGACGTGCCCGCGCTCGGCTGTCAGGGCAAGGCTGTCAACGCTAGGCAGTCAACGCAAGGCAGCGGCGATCAGGCCCTGCACGGCGGCCACGCGCTGCACCTGCTGGGGACTGTCGTAGTTGCCCATGAAGACGGCATACACCAGCGAATGCTGGGGCACGACCACCAGCCGCTGGCCGCCCAGGCCGATGGCCATGTAGTACGCCAGGCCCGCACGGGTCTGCCCCACGTACCAGTGGTGGCCATAGCGCAGGCCGGGCCAGGCGTCCACGCGCGGCTGAATGGATTGCACAATCCAATGCCGTGGTACCAGCGCCCGTCCCTGCCATTCACCCTGTTGCAGCACCAGCTGGCCGATGCGGGCCAGGTCGCGCGCCCGCAGGCGCAGGCCGGAGGCGGCGGCCGCCTCGCCGTTGGTGCCAGGCGTCCACTCGGCCTTGTCGATGCCCAACGGAGCAAACAGCTTGTGCCGCGCATAGTCCAGCAGCGGCATGCCGCTGCCCTGCGCGATCAGATGGCCCAGCAGGGCCGTCGCCCCGCCGCTGTAGCACCAGCGTTCGCCGGGCGGGGCGACGATGGGCTGCTCCAGCACGTAGCGGTAGCGGTCGCTGCTGCGCTCCATGGCGATTTCGCTGTTGCGCGGGTCGGAATACGGAAGGTCCTCGTCCCATTGCAGGCCCATGGTCATGCCCAGGGCATGGGAGACCAGGATGGCGCGCCGGCGCTCATCGGCCGCCAGATCGCTGTAGGCGGGAAAGGCCTGGACCAGGGGCGTGTCCAGCGCGGGCACCTTGCCTTCGGCAAGGGCCATGCCGTACAGCAGGCCGACGATGCTCTTGCTGACCGAGCGCACATCGTGCAGGGAGTCGGCGTTGAAGGCCACCTTGCCCAGCGGCTCGCCCCAGCGCTCGTCCTCGCCCTCGAAATAGCGCTCCAGCGCCAGCCGGCCGTGGCGCATCACGACGACGGCGTGCAGGTTCGCCAGTTCTCCGCTCTGCACGCCCTGGTCCAGGCGTTCGCCCAGGTCCTCGGCCAGGCCGGTGCCGGTGGAAGAGGCACCGCCCTGCCCCACGCTGGCACAGGCCGTGCAGCCCAGCGCTGCCAGGGCTGCGCCCGTCTGCAGCCATCTGCGCCTGTCGGTGCGAAAGCCGTTGTTTGTCATGCCCCTCTCCCTTAACTTAATTAGTTGCTTACGTACTTACTGCCTGGGCGAAGACCCGCTGCCGCGCGGATGGATCAGCATGCGGTCGCCGCGTATTTCCACATCGAACTGGCGCAGGAAGTTCTGGCCCAGCAGCGCATCCCTGTCCGTGCTGCCCGTATAGCCCGTGCCCACGCGCAGGCCGCTGACCACCAGGGAGGCCACGCGCACCTGCTCGGCCACCACCATGCGGCCATCGCGCTCGCCATTGGCGGTGCGAAAGCGCACGGGCTCGCCGCCGTCCAGGCCTGCGCGCTCGGCCAGCGGCTCGGTCACGCCGACCATGCTGGCGCCCGTGTCCACCAGGAACATGACAGGCTGCCCGTTGACGGCCCCTTCCACGCGGAAATGCCCGTCGCGGTCACGCGCAATGGCCACGGTGCCATCGGCCTGGACCTTGACGCCGGCCGGCTTCAGGTACATCTGCATGGCCCAGTACAGCACGCCCATGACCAGCAGCCAGAACAGCAGAAAACCCAGCATGCCGCGCCGGGCGACGGACTGGACGCTGGGCTCGGCGGCCGGGGCGGAGGCGGCGGACGGATCGGACGGATCGGACGGAGGCGGCGTGGATTTGAAGCGCATGGCAATGCAGACGGGATCGACGATGGCAGCACGGTGGCTGCACGGCGGCAGTCGCCCATTCTGCCTGCGGCCCTGCCCCGTCACGGGCAAGCCAATAGCCGCTACAGTGGGCGCCTTCATCACAGCCCGCTCCTGCCATGACCACGACCGCGCAGCCGCCCTTTGTCCTCCACTACATCTTCGACCCGCTGTGCGGCTGGTGCTATGCCGCCGCGCCCCTGGTCAAGGCCGCGCGCAGCGTGCCCGGCGTCACCCTTCAGTGGCATGGCGGCGGCATGCTCACGGGCGCCCACACCCGCACCATCACGGCCGACTGGCGCGGCCATGTGATGCCGCACGACCAGCGCATTGCCGAGATGACGGGCCAGCCCTTCGGCCCTGCCTACTTCGACGGCCTGCTCAACGACCTGGGCGCCGTGCTGGACTCCGAGCCGCCCACCACGGCGCTGCTGGCGGCCGAGGAACTGGCGGGCCGGGGCCTGGACATGCTGGCGCGCCAGCAGCAGGCCCACTACGTGGAAGGCCGCCGCATCAGCGATCCGGCGGTGCTGCTGGAACTGGCCCGTGACCTGGGCCTGGACGTGGCGGCCTTCACCGACGCCTTCCAGCGCCTTTCGGGTGCCGCCACCCAGGCCCATATCGCCCAGGCGCGCGAATGGCTGGAACTGGCCCAGGGCCAGGGTTTCCCGACCTTCGCGCTGGAGTTCGACCACCCCGAGGCAGAGCAGCCGGGCCAGCGTGCCATACAGCGCATCGACATCGGACCCTGGCTGGGAGATGCCGATGGCTGGGCGCAGCAACTGGGCGAGTGGGTGCAGCAGGTGGCGGCCATCACCGCCGGCGAACAGGGGGCGCCCCAAGGCGAGGATTGCGGGCCTGATGGCTGTGCGCTGCCCAAGAGCTGACCCGTCAACGACCACCAAAGAAAAACCGCGCCCTGGCGCGGTTTTTTCATGGAGCGCGGGTGCCCGTCAATCCATCTTGGAGATCATCACCTCGCCAAAGCCGGAGCACGACACCTGGGTGGCGCCGTCCATCAGGCGGGCGAAGTCGTAGGTCACCTGCTTGCTCTGGATGGCCTTTTCCAGCGCGCTGATTACCAGGTCGGCCGCCTCGCGCCAGCCCATGTGGCGCAGCATCATCTCGGCCGAGAGGATTTCGGAGCCCGGGTTCACATAGTCCTTGCCCGCGTACTTGGGGGCCGTGCCGTGCGTGGCCTCGAAGCAGGCCACGGAGTCGGACATGTTGGCGCCGGGCGCAATGCCGATGCCGCCGACCTGGGCCGCCAGCGCGTCCGAGATGTAGTCGCCGTTGAGGTTGAGCGTGGCCACCACCGAGTACTCGGCCGGGCGCAGCAGGATCTGCTGCAGGAAGGCGTCGGCAATGGAGTCCTTGATGACGATGTCGCGGCCCGTGCGCGGGTTCTTGAACTTGAGCCAGGGTCCGCCGTCGATGGGCTGGGCGCCGAACTCGCGCGCGGCCAGCGCGTAGCCCCAGTCGCGGAAGCCCCCTTCGGTGAACTTCATGATGTTGCCCTTGTGGACCAGCGTCACGCTGGGCTTGTCATTGTCGATGGCGTACTGGATGGCCTTGCGCACCAGGCGCTCCGTGCCCTCGATGGACACGGGCTTGACGCCGATGCCCGAGGTCTCGGGGAAGCGGATCTTCTTGACGCCCATTTCCTTGACCAGGAAGTCGATGAGCTTCTTGGCGTTGTCGCTGCGCGCCTCGTACTCGATGCCCGCGTAGATGTCCTCGGAGTTCTCGCGGAAGATGACCATGTTGGTCTTCTCAGGCTCCTTCAGCGGCGAGGGCACGCCCTTGAAGTACTGCACGGGGCGCAGGCAGACGTAGAGGTCCAACTCCTGGCGCAGCGCCACGTTCAGCGAGCGGATGCCGCCGCCCACGGGCGTGGTCAGCGGGCCCTTGATGGAGACCACGTACTCGCGCAGGGCCTGCATGGTTTCCTCGGGCAGCCAGACATCGGGGCCGTAGATGCGCGTGGATTTCTCGCCCGCGAAGACCTCCATCCACTGGATCTTGCGCTTGCCGCCATAGGCCCTGGCCACGGCGGCATCCACCACCTTGATCATCACGGGCGTGATGTCCACGCCGGTGCCGTCGCCTTCAATGAAAGGAATGATGGGCTGATCTGGCACGTTCAACGACATGTCGGCGTTGACAGTGATCTTCTGGCCCTCGGCCGGCACCTGGATGTGCTGGAAGCGGTTCATGGGGACGGGTCTCCGTTGGCTGGTGCACGAGGCAAGAGTGAATGCCCGGATCGGGCACGAATTTGGTGCAGAAAATTCTAACGACAATCGGGCCGCCCTCCTGTCAACGGCGATACAGTAAGCGCGTTGAGCATGTGCGGTGCATCAAGAATTTCGCACCGTTGTCTGATTCAACTTGGCTTCTACCGCTTTTCTAGGAAATGGCATATATGAAAAAACTCCTCGCTGTCCTGATCGCCGGTTCGTTTGCCGCAGGCGCCTTCGCACAGGCCGCCGCAGCACCCGAAGCGCCGATGTCGGCTCCCACGGCCGCTTCCGCAGCTGCTCCCGCTCACACAGCCAAGAAGGCCAAGGTTGCCAAGAGCGGCAAGCACTCCGGCAAGAAGCACGCCAAGCGCTCCACGAAGAAGGCACACAAGGCCGTGGCCTGATCCATGCCCCGGGATGCCAGCCGGCATCCCCTCAAAAAAAGCCCGCAAGTCAGCAATGCCCTGCGGGCTTTTTGCCGCCAGCCCGGCCATGATGGCTGGGCCAGGCCGATTTTTGCGTCCGGCCACGCGCCCCCTGCGACAGAATGTGCAAGATGACGAAGCCTTCGACACCCCTCCACACATCCCTTTCCCGCCGCGCGCTGCAGCGGTTGCTCATGGCCGCCTGCCTGGCTGGCGCCGCCGTATCCGCAGGCGCACAGCCCCAGGGCAGCCCCCAGATGAATCTGCGCCGCGTGGAGTTGACGGCCGGGTTCCACCGCATCGATGCCCAGGTGGCCGCCTCGGACCGCGAGCGCGCCATTGGCCTGATGTTCCGCCAGGACATGCCCGCGCAGGAGGGCATGATCTTCGTCTTCGAGGTGCCCGCCGTGCAGTGCTTCTGGATGCGCAACACCCTGCTGCCGCTGACCGCCGCCTTCGTGGCCGATGACGGCACCATCGTGAACCTGGCCGACATGAAGCCCATGACCGAGGACTCGCACTGCTCGGCCAAGCCCGTGCGCTATGTGCTGGAGATGAACCAGGGCTGGTTCGCCAAGCGCGGCCTGAAGGCTGGCGTCAAGCTGGGCGGCAGTCTGTTCACACCGACGCCAGCCCCCAAGCCATAATCACGCCCCATGCAAGCGCTTCGCTCCTCGTTCTGGCTCACCCGGCTGATATTGGCCTGGTTTGCCGTGACGCTGGGCGTTGCCGTGGCCTCACCCCTGGTCCATCCCCAGGGATTCGAGCTGGTCTGCACGGCCAGCGGCGACGTCAAGCTGGTGGCGCTGGGCGAAAGCGCAGCCCCGGGCATGGGCCACCACCAGCTTGACTGCCCCATGTGCCTGCCCGCTGGCGCACCGCCGCCGGCCCTGCCGCAGATGGCCGTGCCCCACCAGCAACCGCTGGCCCACGCGCTGCTGCCGCTGGTGGCGGCGCACATTGCCTCCGTCACACGTGCGCCGCTGCCGGCGCGCGGCCCTCCCCCGCTGACTGCCGTGTTCTCTTGAATCGCCGCCGGGCCTGCTGATGCGCGCCCGGCCCGCCTGTGCCGCACCTGCGGCCCAGGACTGCGCCGCATGCGCGGTGCAAGACCCGGAGTCAGTTCGTGAATTCTTCCCCTTTCCCCGCGATGGCGGCGCCGGTGCGCGCATCCACGCACGCCTTTCGTCTCCATCCCCTGGCCACGGCGCTGTGCTGCGCGCTGGGCGCCGCATGGGCACCTGCTGCGCACGCGCAGACCCTGGCCGAGGCGGCACTGCCCGCCGTCGAAGTCTCCGACCAGGCCACGGCCGACGCCAACGGACTGCTGCCGCTGAACAAGACCGTGGGCACGGCCAGCCGCCTGGGCCTGACGGCGCGCGAAACACCGGCCTCGGTGCACATCGTGGACCGCGCCGCCATCGAGGCGCGCGGCGCCCAGGACACGCAGGAGATCCTGCGCTCCATTCCGGGCGTCACGGCCTACAGCCCGCCCGGCAACATCGGCATCAGCTACCGGGGCTTCGGCACGGGGTCGGTCAGCCAGCTGTTCAACGGCATCAACCTGCAGTACTCCATTGCGGCACGGCCCGTGGACAGCTGGATCTACGACCGGGTGGAGGCCATTGGCGGCGCCTCCGGCTTTCTCTACGGCGCAGGCGGCGTGGGCGGCACGCTGAACTACATCACCAAGCTGGCCCAGCGCGACAGCTTCACCGAGGGCCAGCTGCGCCTGGGCAGCTACGGGCTCAAGGAAGCCTCCGTAGGGTTGAACCGCCGCCTGGGCGATGCCACTGACAGCCAGGGCACCACCCATTACCTGCGCCTGGACCTCAACCACCGCGATGCCGGCAGCTGGGTGGGCGGCACGCAGTCGCGCTCCACGCAGCTGGCGGCCTCGCTGCTGTCCGACCTGGGTGGCGGCCTGACGCACACCCTGGCCTACGAGGCACAGCATGAGCGGGTGGACCGCCCGTACTGGGGCACGCCGCTGCTCAACCCGCTGCGCGGCCAGGCGCGCATTGACGAGGCCACCCTCGGCAAGAACTACAACAGCGCCGACGGCCTGTACGCCCAGCGCGTGCAGTGGCTGCGCTCCATCACCGAATGGCAGGCCAGCGACCGGCTCAAGCTGAGCAACACCTTCTACGCCTATGACGCGCTGCGCGACTACCGCAACGTGGAGACCTACCGCTTCACGCCCGACAACAGCGCGGTGGTGCGCTCGGCCGCGCTGCTGCAGCGCCATGACCAGCGCATGGTGGGCGACCGCATCGAAGGCAGCTACCTGGGCGAGCTGGCCGGCCGGCGCAGCGAATGGGCCTTTGGCCTGGATGTGAGCGTGAACCGGCAGACACGCTTTCCGAACAGCCTGTCGGGCACGGTGAGCACGGTCAACCCGTACGACTTCACCACTGAGAACTTCTACGACATCCCAGGCATGGCGCCCGGATTCAGGCCCGACCGCGACAACAAGGTCACCACCACCGCCCTGTACCTGGAAAACCGCACGGCCCTCACCCCTGCCCTGCACCTGCTGACCGCCCTGCGCCATGAACGCATCGATGTGGACCTGACCAACCGGCGCGATGTAACGCCCGCGCTGCCCGCCAGCTACAGCCGCAGCTATAGCCCGACGACCGGGCGCGTGGGCCTGGTCTGGGATGCCACGCCCGAGGCCAATCTCTACGCGCAGTTCTCCACGGCGGCCGATCCGCCGTCGGGCATGCTGATGGGCGCCTCGTTTGCCGACGCCATCAACAACACCGGGCTGACCACGGGTCGCCAGGTGGAGGCGGGCAGCAAGCTGTCGTTCTGGCAGGGCAAGGGAACGGCGGCGCTGGCGGTCTATCACATCACGCGCCGCAACATCTCCACCCAGGACCCACAGGACAGCACGCGCACGGTGCTGGTGGGCCAGCAGTCCTCGCGCGGGGTGGAGCTGTCCATGGGCCTGGCGCCCACGCCGCGCTGGTCGGTCCAGGGCAACTGGAGCCATGTGGACGCGCGCTATGACAACTACCAGCAAGGCGGCGTGTCCCTGGCGGGCAAGCGGCCCACGAATACGCCCGCCAGCGTGCTCAACTTCTGGACCAGCTACCGCATCACGCCGGCGCTGGAGGTCAACGCCGGGCTGCGCCGCGTGGGCGGTATCTATGCCGATGCGGCCAACACCCTGTCCTGGCCTGCCTACACCCTGCTGGACCTGGGCATGACCTACCGCATCGACCCGCGCATGACCGTGATCGCACGGCTGCGCAATGCCACCGATCGTGTCTACGCCGCCAGCCTGACCAGCACCATGGCCTACCTGGGGGCGCCGCGCACGGCCGATATCACGCTGCGCGTGGCGTTCTGAGAGAGGGCCGCGCCATGCGCCTTCACCTCAAACGCTGGCTGTTCCTGCTGCACCGCTGGCTGGGCATTGCCGTGTGCCTGTTCTTTGCGCTGTGGTTTGTCTCGGGCATGGTGATGATGTACGTGGGCTACCCCAAGCTCACCGAGGCCGAACGGCTGCGCCACCTGCCCCCGCTCGATGGCAACGCCGCCCTGCTCGCGCCCGCCGAGGCGCTGCGCGCGGCCGGCATCGACGGCCCGCTCAAGGACCTGCGCCTGCATGCCGGCAGCGCCGGCCGTGCCAGCTACCTGGCCACGCCCGAGGGGCGGCGCCAGCCCGTGGCCATTGATGCGGCCAGCGGCCAGGTGTTGAGTGCCACCAGCGAGGCGAAGGCCCTGGACAGTGCCCGCGCCTTCGCGGGGGACGGCACAGGCCTGCACTACCTGGGCACGGTGGATGAGGATGCCTTCAGCCACTCGCGCGCGCTGGACATCCACCGCCCCCTTCACCGCGTGCAGATGGACGATGCCCAGGGCACGCTGCTGTACATCTCCGGCCGCACGGCCGAGGTGGTGCGCGATGCCACGCGCACCGAGCGCGGCTGGAACTACCTGGGCGCCTGGCTGCACTGGCTGTACATGTTCCGGGGCAATGCCTTTGACGGCGCCTGGGCCGACATCGTCAACGTGCTGTCGCTGGTCGGCATTGCCGTGGCCATCACCGGCACCGTGGTCGGGGTGATGCGCTGGCGGTTCAGGCAGCCCTACCGCAGCGGCCGGCGCACGCCCTACCCGGGCCGCGCCATGCGCTGGCACCATGTGGCGGGCCTGCTGTTCGCGCTGACTACGCTGGCCTGGATCTTCAGCGGCCTGATGTCCATGAACCCCTGGCGCCTGTTCGACACGGGCACGCCGCCACTGCACATGTCCCGGTGGCAGCAGGGCCCGCTGCGCCTGACCGGGGACGACGCCACGCCGCAGTCGCTGATTGCCGCAGCGGGCGGCCCCGTGCGCGAACTGCGCTGGCTGCGCACCGCAGGCCGCACCGAGGTGCTGGCCCAGCCCGCAGCCGGCACGCCCCTGGTGCTGGACAGCGCCAGCGCCGCGCCCGCAGCCCATTCGCGCGAGGCCCTGCTGGACCGCGCGGCCGTGCTGATCGACGCCCCCGTGCTGCGCAGCGAATGGCTGACCGCGCACGACCTGTACTGGTACGAGCGCGCCGAGCACACCATGATGGGCGGCCATGACAAGCCCCTGCCCGTGATGCGCGTGGTGTATGGCGATGCTGCGGCCAGCTGGGTGCACATCGACCCGCATACGGGCCAGGTGCTGGGCCGGCTGGACGGCACCCAGCGCCTCAAACGCTGGCTGTTTGCCATGCTGCACAGCTGGGACTGGCTGCCGCTGCTGCAGCGCCGGCCGCTGTGGGATGCGCTGCTGCTGGCCTTCAGCCTGGGCGGCCTGCTGATGAGCGCCACGGGCGTGCTCATAGGCGTGCGCAGGCTGCGCCGCAAGCGCAGTCATCGCGCACAGCCATCTGCTTGCCTGGAGGCGCAGCCACATGGTTAGCCGCCATACTGTATGCTTGCCGCATGCAACTCGAACAGAAATACCAGGCCCTGCTGGCCGAGGCCGAGCGCCGCAAGCTGGACGACGTGGACAGCATGCGGCTGTGCTTCCAGACCCTGTCCCTGGCTGCGCGCATCGACCGTGACTGCGCCGCGCTGCTGGCGCCCCATGGCCTGTCCGAAGGGCGCTTCGTGCTGCTGTTCCTGCTGGAATCCGCCAGCGAAGGGCTGGCGCCCAACCACCTGGCAGAGCAGGCCGGCATCACCCGCGCCACCGTGACGGGCCTGCTGGACGGCCTGGAACGCGAGGCCCTGGCCGAGCGCCTGCCTGACCCGGCCGACCGCCGCGCGCTGCGCGTGCAGCTCACCGCCAAGGGGCGCCAGCTGGCGCGCAAGCTGTTTGCCCGGCACAGCCAATGGATCGCCGGCCTGTTTTCCAACCTGTCGCCCGCCGAACGCGGCCAGTTGGGAAAGCTGCTGGCCAAGGCCGCCGCAGGCGTGGAGGCCAGCGCATGACGGCGCCCACGCCCCGGCGCAAGGGCGCCAACCGCACAGTCGATATCACTCCCGAACTGCTGCAGGCCCTGTCCCTGGGCGAGATCGAGACCGCCACGCTGACCGAAAGCCTGGCCGTGGACCAGGCCCGGCTGCTGCAGGCCGTCTTTCCCGACGCGTGGCCGCAACTGGAGGACACGGCGCAGGCGCTGGGCCAGCTTGGCATTCTCAAGCGCATGGAGTGCATTGGCGGCCTGCTGTGGCAGGCGCTGGGCCAGGCCGGCTGGCAGCGCTGCCTCACGCACCGCTCTGACACGGTGCGCGGCTGGGCCTGCTTCATGGCCGGTGCGCAGCCGGGCCTGACCCTGAGCCAGCGCCTGGAGCTGGTGCAGCCGCTGGCCGATGACTCGCATTTCGGCGTGCGCGAATGGTCGTGGATGGGCGTGCGCCCGCATCTGGCCAGCGATCTGCCGCAGGCTGTGGCCGAGTTGTCCCGGTGGACAAGGCGGCCCTCCGACCGCCTGCGCCGCTTCGCCAGCGAGGCCCTGCGGCCGCGCGGCGTCTGGTGCAGCCATATCGCGGCGCTCAAGCAGCAGCCGGAGATCGCCCTGCCCCTTTTGCAGCGGCTGCGCGCCGATGCCTCGCCCTATGTGCAGGACTCGGTGGCCAACTGGCTCAACGACGCGGCCAAGAGCCGGCCCGACTGGGTGCGCGCCCTGTGCGCGCAATGGCTCGAGGAATCGCCCGTGCCCGCCACGCGCCGCATCTGCGAGCGTGCGCAGCGCAGCCTCAAGGAGAGGTAACCTCCTGCCGGCCCGCCAGCCGTTCGCAGTCGGGCTTGATGCAGCGCCCGTAGAGGATGTGGGAGTGCTCCACGATGGCAAAGCCATGCGAGCGCGCCAGCAGCTTCTGGCGCTGCTCGATCACCGCATCGTGGAACTCCTGCACCAGGCCGCAGCGCGTGCAGATCAGGTGGTCATGGTGCTCGCCGTCGTCGAGTTCATAGACCGCCTTGCCCGCCGCAAAGCGCTGCTGGCGCAGCATGCCGGCCTGCTCCAGCTGCGCCAGCACGCGGTAGACCGTGGCCAGGCTGGTGCCCCGGCCCTGGTCATGCAGCTGGCGGTAGACCTCCTCCGCCGCCAGATGCCGCTGGTCCCCGTGGCGAAAGATGTCCAGTACCCACAGTCGCGCCAGCGTGGCCTTCAGCCCCAGGTTCTTGAGGTCAGCGGAATCGGACATGCAGCCCTCCCGGCCGGTCAGAACTCATTGTGGATGGCCTTGTAGCCGCGCACCAGTTCGTTGTTGGTGCGGACCACGTCCTCGGAGAAATCGCTGGCGTCGGCGGGCACCTGGGCCAACGTGGACAGGTCGGTCTCCGGGCCTATGCGCGCAGTGGACGGCACATAGAAGCCCGGCGGCAGATGGCATCCATCGACCACGGCGTTGTAGCGCACCACGCAGCCGTCATCGACCACGCAGTTGAACAACACGCTGTTGAAGCCGATGAACACGCCATTGCCCACGGTGCAGGGCCCGTGGACGATGGCGCGATGGGCGATCGAGGTGTGCTGCCCCACGCTGACGCGCGCGCCGGACTTGGAATGGATCACCACGCCGTCCTGGATGTTGGAGTGCGCACCGATCACGATGGGGTCGATGTGGCCGTCCGCATCCATCTCGTCGGCACGGATCACCGCATAGGGGCCGATGAAGACGTTCTCCTCCACGACCACCAGTCCGCACAGGATGGCCGTGGGGTCCACGAAGGCGCTGGCATGGATGCGCGGCAGGTCGCCGCGCGGGTTCTTGCGGATCATCCCTTGCGCCTGTTCTTTGCGCCGCCCTGGCGGGCCTTGAAGCGCGGGTTGCTCTTGCAGATGACGTAGATGCGGCCGCGCCGGCGCACCACCTGGCAGTCTCGATGGCGCAGCTTGGCTTCCTTGAGTGACGAGAGAACTTGCATGGAAAACTCCTTGGGTTGTAGAGAAACGGGTGCCGGCTCGCCGGTCATGCCCAGGCCACGGCGTCGTGCGGATGCAGGCTCTCCATGTGGCGCACATGCACGCGCGGCCGGGCGTAGATGCCTTCCAGCGCGGCCTGTATGCGGCGCGCCGCATCCTCGACAAACATCAGGTTGCGGCCGTTGAGCGCGGCAAAGGCCTGCTCGTCGGCGCGCTTGACCGCGGTCTGCACGGGCGTGCCCAGTGCCTGCTCCACGCGGGCGATCAGGGGCAGGATGCCGAGGTCCGGCCCATCACAGGCCAGGTCCACGCTGACCTGGGCCTCGCTGCGCTGGCTGTGTGCCGTGGCCAGCGTGCCATGCCGGCGCAGCCAGGAGGCCACCTGGTCCGGCTCCACCAGTGGCTCGCCCGCAAAGGCCTGCAAAAAGCCCTGCTCCAGCAACTGGCGCGACAGTGCCGCCGAGCAGGGGCAGGTCGAGGAATAGCCCACGCCCACCTGCAGCCGCAGCTGGAATACGCCTTGCGCCAGCGTGGCGTCCAGGCGCACGGGATAGGACTTCCAGCCCGACAGATCGTGGGTGACCAGGGCGGGCCGCTGGGCCAGCAGGTCCAGCGACAGGCGCATCCGGGCGCTGCGGCTTTGGCAGTCGAGGTGGCTGTCGATCATGGCCTGCAGCGCATGGCGCAGCGCCAGGGCAGACAGCGCGGATTCCTCGGCCAGGCTGTCCAGTTGCCGGTACAGCCGGGACATGTGTATGCCCTTGACATGGGCCGCAGGAAGATCGATCTGCACATCGGCGCGCGCATGCAGCTCGCGCCAGTAGCCGGGCTCGGCCACGGTCACGGGCAGGTCTATGCCCTGCATGCCCACCCATTGCAGCGGGCTGAGGCTGGGCGCGGGATCGGTCAGGGAAACATCGGGAAGAGGTGCAGGCATTCGGGACTCCAGTGGCCACGCCGACCCAGGCCGGCGCGGTATTCGTTCAATTCCAGTCGGGAAACGGGTTGTCCCATTGCGCCCAGGCCTGCGGGCCCAGGGCCATTTCTGCATCGGTCAGCAGGCACTCGTCCAGGCGCGCGCGCAGCGCGTCCTCGTCCATGCCCATGCCGATCAGCACCAGCTCCTGGCGCGCGTCGCCCACGCCATCGACCCATTTGTCCAGGATGCGCTCCACGCTTTCGGGGTCGCGCGGCCAGCGCTCGGCCTCCACGGCGGCCCACCAGTGGCCGGCCGGCCCATGGCGGGCCACGGCGCCAGCCTGCGACCAGGAGCCGGCCAGCGCCGGATGGCTGGCCAGCCAGAAAAATCCCTTGGAGCGCACTACTCCCGGCCATTCGCTTTGCACCAGGCCGAAGAAGCGCCGGGGATGAAAGGGGCGGCGGGCGCGGTAGACAAAGCTGGCAACGCCATAGGCCTCCGTCTCGGGCTGGTGCGTGCCACGCAACTGCTGCAGCCAGCCCGGCGCCCTGGAGGCCTCCTCGAAATCGAACAGCCCGGTATCGAGCACGCGATCCAGCGGCAGTTGGCCGAAGGAGGCGATCTCCAGCCTGGCACGCGGGTTGAGCCCGCGCAGGATGGCCATCAGCCGCGTGCAGTCCTCCTCGGTGACCAGGTCGATCTTGTTGAGCACGATCACATCGCAGAACTCCACCTGCTCGATCAGCAGATCGACCACGGTGCGGCGGTCCTCCTCGCCCAGCGATTCACCGCGCGAGCGCAGGCTGTCACGCGAGCCATAGTCGTGCAGGAAGTTGAAGGCATCGACCACGGTCACCATGGTGTCCAGCCGCGCCACATCGCCCAGGCTGCGTCCGTCCTCGCCCGCGAAGGTGAAGGTCTCGGCCACCGGCAGCGGCTCGGAGATGCCCGTGGACTCGATGACCAGCTGGTCGAAACGGCCCTCGCCCGCCAGCCGCGCCACCTCCAGCAGCAGGTCCTCGCGCAGCGTGCAGCAGATGCAGCCATTGCTCATCTCCACCAGCTTTTCGTCGGTGCGCGACAGGTCGGCGCCGCCATCGCGCACCAGGGCCGCGTCGATGTTGACCTCGGACATGTCATTGACGATGACGGCCACGCGCCGCCCTTCGCGGTTGTGAAGGATGTGGTTGAGCAAGGTGGTCTTGCCCGCGCCCAGAAAACCCGACAGCACGGTCACAGGCAATCGGGCATGCGGCGGCTGAACCGGCGCTACGGTATGCATCATGGAATCTCTCGAACAGGGACAGGGATCGCGCGGCGGGCACTGCGGCCGCATGCGCAGGGAGGGGTCTCAGGCGGGGAGCGCGGTGCAGGCGGAGCACTTGCCATGCAGCTCGATGTTTGAATGGGCCAGCGCAAACGCATGGCCATGCGCCCAGCTGCCCAGGCAGCGGTTGAGCGCGTCGTCCACGAACTCATCGACCTGGCCGCAGCTGTCGCAGATCGCAAAGGCCGAGAAATCATGGCTGCCCTCGTCCGGATGCGAGCAGCAGACATAGGCATTCAGCGACTCCAGGCGATGGACCACGCCCTGCTCGGCCAGCTTGTCCAGCGCGCGGTAGACCTGGGTAGGGGCCGTCAAACCGTGGTCCCGCAACTGGTCGAGCAGCGCGTAGGCCGTCAGCGGCGCGCCGGCCTGGCGCAGCGTGTCGAGCACGCGTTGTTGCTTGGTGGTCAGGGAGTGGGACATGGTGGTTTCCTGGTCAAAAAGGGCGGGCAGCGACCTTGCCCTGCATCAAAACAGTTACGTTATAACATAACAAAATCGGCGACCACGCACTGTTTTACAATTAAAAAGAATATTAAGTTGCGCCTAAATACACAACAGGTTATAGTCAGCTCCGTTGTTGAGGCCAAGCGCTTAAGCCGCCCACTTCCCTTCCCTGCACAACGGCTGTCCGCCGCTCCCCGCAGGATGTCTCTTGCGACCTTTGTCGCACAGTTGGTCTGTAGAGCTGCAGCCAACCGAGTTCCCAGATGCTCACGCAGGCCTGTTCAAGGCTGCGAACCTGACTGAACCACATTTCAAACACTGGCATTCCCATGGGCAAGTACGTCGTCTCGCCCTCGACACACCCGACCGACTGCGGCCGCTTCCGCGCCTCCTTCGCGGTCCATCGCTCTCAGGGCAACGGCAGCTACTGCCGCGTATTCCGTTTCGACAAGGCGTTCGCCTCCCGCGAAGCAGCACGGCTTTTTGCCGTCACCCAGGGCTGGCTCCAGACCTGCATGCAGCATCCGCCTGCGTGCTGACGGCCCGCCTGCCGCCCTCCCACCCATTCACCGCCGCGGATTGCACAGTCCGCCGCATGCATGCCAACGGTGCGCCCTTTTGCGCACATCCAATCGAAGAGGTTTTCCTATGACCACCAAAATCTACGTGGGCAATCTGCCCTACTCCGTGACCGACTCCAGCCTGGAAAGCAACTTTGCCGAGTTCGGCAACGTGGCCTCCGCCAAGGTCATGATGGACCGCGAAACCGGCCGCTCCAAGGGCTTCGGCTTTGTGGAAATGGCTTCTGCCGAAGTGGCCCAGGCCGCCATCACCGGCCTGCACGGCATGTCCGTGGACGGACGCTCGATCGTCGTGAACCTGGCCCGTCCCCGTGAAGAAGGCCGCAGCTCCGGTGGCTACAGCCCGCAGGGTTACGCCGGCAAGCGTTCGGACGTTGGCTATGGCAATGGCGGCCACGGCGGCGGTCGCTACTGATCACGGCGCACCTTCCAAAAAGCCGGCTCTCTGGGCCGGTTTTTTTTCGCCTGCGGTTTTCTTTCCTGCCGTTGCAGGCATGAAAAAACCGGCCGCCCTTGCGGGTCGGCCGGTCATGGCTGAAGCCTGCCGGGGCCAGGCCCCGGCACAGCGGCTTACAGCAGCGCGTCGATGGCTGCGTTGAACGTGGCGCTGGGGCGCATCACGGCATCCATCTTGGCCACGTCGGGCATGTAGTAGCCACCGATGTCCACGGCCTTGCCCTGCACGGCGCGCAGCTCTTCGATGATCTTGGACTCGTTGTCGGCCAGTTGCTTGGCCAGCGAAGCGAACTTGGAGGCCAGTTCGGCATCTTCCGTCTGCGCCGCCAGGGCCTGTGCCCAGTACAGGGCGATGTAGAACTGGCTGCCACGGTTGTCCAGCTCGCCGGTGCGGCGCGAAGGCGACTTGTCTTCGTCCAGCAGCTTGCCCGTGGCTTCATCCAGGGTCTTGGCCAGCAGCTTGGCGCGGGCGTTGTCGTTCTTGATGCCCAGGTCTTCCAGCGACACGGCCAGTGCCAGGAACTCGCCCAGCGAATCCCAGCGCAGGTGGTTTTCCTCCACCAGCTGCTGCACGTGCTTGGGAGCCGAGCCGCCAGCACCCGTTTCGTACATGCCGCCGCCGGCCATCAGGGGCACGATGGACAGCATCTTGGCCGAGGTGCCCAGTTCCATGATGGGGAACAGGTCGGTCAGGTAGTCGCGCAGGATGTTGCCGGTCACCGAGATGGTGTCCAGGCCGCGGGCCACGCGCTCCAGCGTGTAGCGCATGGCGCGGACCTGGGACAGGATGTGGATTTCCAGGCCCGTGGTGTCGTAGTCCTTGAGGTAGGTGTTGACCTTCTTGATCAGCTCGGCCTCGTGCGGACGATAGGGGTCCAGCCAGAACACGGCAGGCATGCCGGAGTTGCGGGCACGCGTGACGGCCAGCTTGACCCAGTCGCGGATGGGAGCGTCCTTGACCTGGCACATGCGCCAGATGTCGCCCTGCTCCACGTTCTGGCTCATCAGCACTTCGCCGGTGGCCAGATCGACGATGTTGGCAACGCCGTCTTCCTCGATCTCGAAGGTCTTGTCGTGCGAGCCGTACTCTTCGGCCTTTTGCGCCATCAGGCCCACGTTGGGCACGGTGCCCATGGTCTTGGGGTCGAAGTTGCCGTGCCACTTGCAGAAGTTGATCATCTCCTGGTAGATGCGGGCAAAGGTGGACTCAGGCATCACGGCCTTGCAGTCGTAGGGCTTGCCGTCGGCGCCCCACATCTTGCCGCCCTGGCGGATCATGGCGGGCATGGACGCGTCAACGATCACGTCGTTGGGCGAGTGGAAGTTGGTGATGCCCTTGGCGGAGTCCACCATGGCCAGCGCGGGACGGTGTTCCTGGCAGGCGTGCAGGTCACGGATGATCTCTTCGCGCAGCGAGGCGGGCAGCGTCTCGATCTTCTCGTACAGCGTGGACATGCCGTTGTTGACGTTCACGCCCAGCTCGTCGAACAGCTTGCCGTGCTTCTCGAAGGCTTCCTTGTAGTAGATCCTCACGCAGTGGCCGAACACGATGGGGTGCGAGACCTTCATCATCGTGGCCTTGACGTGCAGCGAGAACAGGATGCCGGCGTCGCGGCAGTCGTCCAGCTCCTTTTCATAGAAGTCGCACAGCGCCTTCTTGCTCATGAACATGGAGTCGATGATCTCGCCGGCCTTCAGGGCCACCTTGGACTTGAGCACCACGGTCTTGCCGCTCTTGGTGGTCAGCTCCATCTTGACGTCGCGTGCGGCGTCCAGCGTGATCGACTTTTCGCCGTGGTAGAAGTCGCCGTGCTCCATGTGCGAGACATGGGTTTGCGACCACTGCTTCCACTCGCCCATGGAGTGGGGGTGCTTCTTGGCGTAGTTCTTGACGGCGGCAGGAGCGCGGCGGTCGGAGTTGCCCTCGCGCAGCACGGGGTTCACGGCCGAGCCCAGGCACTTGCCGTAGCGTGCCTTGATGTCCTTTTCCTGATCGTTGGTCGGATTCTCGGGATAGTCGGGCAGTGCGTAGCCCTTGCCCTGCAGCTCCTTGATGGCAGCCGTCAGCTGGGCCACGGAGGCGCTGATGTTGGGCAGCTTGATGATGTTGACATCGGGCTCCAGCGTCTTCTTGCCGAGCTCGGACAAGGTGTGGGCCACGCGCTGGTCTTCGGCCAGGAATTCGGAGAACTCACCCAGGATGCGGTGGGCCACGGAGATGTCGGCGGTCTCGACATTCACGCCGACGGGTGCGGCAAAGGCGCGCACCACAGGCAGGAAGGCACTGGTGGCAAGGCGCGGAGCCTCATCGGTCAGGGTGTAGATGATGGTGGGTTGCTGCGTGCTCATCTCTTGTCTCAGGTAGTGAAAAGGTAGGGGTCGCGCCGCAGGCCGTCGAACCGGGCATCCGCTAGGGGAAACGGGGCCGGTGCAGCCTGAGGCAGTAGGACCGTCACGCAATGCCCCGTCGCGCCAGCATGCTGCCCCGGCGTTTTCTGCAATGCGATCCCACAATACAAAATTCTAAGCGGAACCCGCCACATTTTTTAAGTCTTGTAGAAGACTTAGGGTTTTACAGCGGCATTCGGGACCTGTTTTCACAGGGAAACGGCTTGCAGCCCCCGCGTTTTCTACCATGCAAAAAATGCTGTAGCGTGACGGACACGCAAGCGGAGCAGACCCCCGGGTCAAACCCAGAGCCGATACATCCAGAACGATTCATCGTGCTCGAAGCGCCGCGCAAACTCCCCCGGCGAAAACCCCGTGATCTGGCGCACGGCGCGGCACATATGGGCCTGATCGGAGAAGCCCTCGTCCAGCGCCAGCGCGGCCCAGTCCAGCGCCTGTCCCTGTTCATGGTGGCGCCGCGCCGCATGGAACAGGCTTTCCGTGCGCACTATGCCCTGCCACTGCCGCAGGGAGCGGCCGCTGAACTGCTTGATGCGCCGCTCCACCTGGCGCGCGCCCAGCGTTCTTTGCCATTGCAGCGCCTGCATCCCCAGCCAGGCCACCCAGTGGCGCCCATGCTCGCGCAATGAGGGCAGCACCTGCAGGGCGCTCCCCCGGACCTCGCGCCAGCGCGGCGCCAGGTGGCGCTGCAACGCCCCCAGGGTGCCGGCATCGTCCTGCGCATGCAGCAGGGCCTGGCACAGCGCGGACCAGGACGGCCCCAGCACCCCGGATGCCGCGACAAAGCCATCCTGCGCCTGCAGCACGCCGGGGCCGAACAGCTGCAGCGCGGCATCCAGGTGCAGGCAGACCATGCCGCCACGGCCCGGCCCGCTGGCCCAGCTGGCCGTGGGCGCGGTCTGGCTACCCGAGAGCATGACGGATGCCTCAAAGGGCTCGCAGCCCTGCACGCCCACCAGGCCTGCGGCCATGTCCTGGTACCAGGACAGGCAGACCATGGGGGTGGCGGGAAAATGCGACAGCCGCTGTGCATCGTCCAGGACCACGCCCCGCGTATCGCGGCAGACGACGGCCACCACTGCACCATGCAGCCCCGCTGGCGCGGGATACAGCATGGAGTGCGGCTGCCGCCCCTGGCCTGCCCAGCGCGCTGCCCTGGCATCCAGAGGGGGACAGGCAGCAAAGGCACTGGGAACACAGGCTTCGGTTTCGGGCTCGGCTTCGGGCATCACGACGGCATCCATGGAGGCGCAGTGTAGGCCTTGCCGCCCGCCGATCCGGTGACGCTTTCGTTCAAGACCACGGGCGGCGCGACCAGCGAGCATGGGAACATGAACCGCCCGAATCCCACGCAAGATACCTGCACACCGGCGCCGTCGAATGCGGCCTCCTGCCCCTTTGCCACGCAAGCGTGGCAATCCGCGCAACCTGCGCAACCCGAGCAACCCGAGCAGACGGCCTCCACGGCCTGGCCACCCGGCCCGGCACCGGGGCTCATGGGCTGGGGCCTGCTGCGCCGCATGTCGCGCGACCTGCTGGGTACGCTGGCGCAATGGCGCGGCGAGCACGGAGATGCCATCCATCTGCGCATCTGGCCAGAGCACCAGGTCGTCGTCACGGATCCCGAACTGGTGCGCGAGCTGCTGGTCGGCCAGCACGATGCGCTGGTGCGCTGGGAGCACGGCATCTCGGTCTTTGCCCAGCTGCACGGCCACAGCGTGCTGGTCAGCGAAGGCCAGCGCTGGCGCAGCAAGCGGCAGGCCCTGTTGCCGGCCTTCTCCCCCAAAGCCGTGCAGGCCCAGATACCGGCCCTGGCCGCAGCCGCGCAGGCCGCGCTCCAGGCCTGGCCGCAGCAGTCCGAGGACTTTCCGATGGAACAGGCGCTGACCGCCCTGGCCATGGATGTGATCATGCGGCTGATGTTCTCCGGCGCCATCGGCGAGGATGCGCGCGCCGCGGAGCAGGCCATCCGCGAAGTCAGCCATGCCGCCAACAGCGAGTTCTACTGGCCCCTGCGCTGGCCCGATGCCATGCCCTGGAAGCGCCGCAAGCGCCGGGCGCTTGCCTGGCTGCGCGGCTTCATCGACCGGCAGGTCCGGCTCCGGCTGGCGCAGGCCGATGCACACTGGCCCGAGGATCTGCTCAGCCGCCTGCTGCGCCTGCACCGGGGCGACGCCCAGGCCTGGACACTGCAGGCCGTGCGCGATGAGTGCATGACGGCCTTTCTGGCAGGTCACGAAACCGTGGCCAGCAGCCTGACCTGGTGGTCCTGGTGCATGGTCACCCATCCCGAGGCGCAGCAGCAGGTGGCCGACGAGATCCACGAACAGCTGCAGGGCCGCATGCCCACGGCGCAGGACCTGCCGGCGCTGCGCCAGTTGGGCTGGAGCCTTCAAGAAGCCATGCGCCTGTACCCGGCCGCGCCCGTGCTCATCAGCCGGCGTTGCACACGGCCTGTGCAGTTGGGTCCGTGGCGCCTGCCCGCGCGAACCCTGTTCATGATTGCGCCCGGCCTCATGCAACGCGATGCGCGCTGGTTCTCTCAACCCGATGCCTTTCAGCCGCAGCGTTTCGCCGATGCCGACAAGGACGGAGCCCCTTCCGCGCCGCGCGGCAGCTGGATGCCCTTTGGCACCGGACCGCGCGTATGCCTGGGCCAGCACTTGGCCAGCACGGAGATGACGGTGGTGGCGGCCATGGTGCTGCAGCGCCTGCGGCTGAGCGTGCCCGAAGGTGCCGGCGCCCCTCGCCCTGTGCTGCAGGTCACGCTGCGGCCATCCACGCCCCTGAGACTGCGGCTGCAGTCGCGCAGCGGCGCACAGGCCGGGTAAACGTGGCGATATATTGCGCCAAATCATCTACAAAGCACGCCAATTACGCCAAATTGTCACCCATCCGCATTTATTCTGTCTTTTTGACTAGAACCACTGGACTGGAGACGATTTGAGTACCCTGGCAATCGTGATTTCACTGGCGGGACTGATGTTCCTGGCCTATCGAGGCATCTCCGTGCTGCTGCTGGCCCCCCTGATGGCCGCCGTGGCCGTGCTGCTGTCCGGCGACCTGGGCCACATGCTGCCGCTGTACACCAGCACCTTCATGGGCGCCCTGGGCAACTACATGCTGCAGTTCTTCCCGGTGTTCCTGCTGGGCGCGCTGTTCGGCCAGTTGATGGCGGACTCGGGCGCAGCCACCGCGATATCGCACTGGGTCATGCGCGTGCTGGGCGAGAAGCACGCCATCCTCACGGTGGTGCTGGCCTGCGCCGTGCTCACCTATGGCGGCGTGTCGCTGTTCGTGGTGGCCTTTGCCATCTATCCGATTGCCAAGTCGCTGTTCCGCGCGGCCCATGTGCCCAAGCGGCTGATACCGCCCACCATCGCGCTGGGCTCGTTCACCTTCACCATGACGGCGCTGCCGGGCACGCCGTCCATCCAGAACGCCATTCCCATTCCCTACTACGGCACCAATGTGTTCGCGGCGCCGGGCCTGGGCATCATCGGCGGCATGACCATGCTGGCCCTGGGCCTGTGGTGGCTGCAGTCGCGCGCGGCCAAGGCGCGCGTGGCCGGCGAAGGCTACGGCGACCATGACGATGCCGTCGAGCAGGGCCTGCATGAAGAAAGCGATCCCGCCCTGCACAGCCGCCGGGACCTGCCGCTGCTGCTGGCCCTGCTGCCGCTGGTGCTGGTGATCGCGGTCAATGCGCTGCTCACCTACGGCGTGTTCCCGCAGATGGATTTCGGCTTTCTGAAGGAACGCTTTCCTGCCGTGGACCCGGCCAAGCAGACGGGCCTGTGGGCGCTGATCATGGCCCTGGCCGTGGCCTGCGCCGCACTGGTGGTGCTGGGCCTGGGCCGCTGGCGCAATCTCAAGGAGTCGGTGAACAAGGGCGTGCTGGGCTCCATGCTGCCCATCTTCAACACCGCCTCGGAAGTGGGCTACGGCGCGGTCATCGCGGGGCTGGCGGGCTTTGCCATCATCCGCGAGGCCGTGCTCAACGTGGCGCCCCACAACCCGCTGATCTCCGAGGCCGTGGCCATGAACGTGCTGGCGGGCATCACGGGGTCGTCGTCGGGTGGCCTGTCGATTGCCCTGTCCACGCTGGGCAAGGACTACCTGGCCATGGCCGCCCAGCTGGGTATCAGCCCCGAGCTGCTGCACCGCGTGGCCGTGATGGCGGCCGGCTGCTTCGACACCCTGCCGCACAGCGGCGCCATCATCACGCTGCTGTCCATCTGCGGCCTCACGCACCGCCAGTCGTACGGCAACATCGCCATCATGACCATTGGCGCGCCACTGCTGGCCCTGGTGCTGGTGATCACGCTCGGCACCATGTTCGGGTCCTTCTGAGGGACCAGGGCGCAGAGCGCGCGCGGGAAATACCACGGCATCGCGCCCGCCACAACCGGCATATGACGTATATGCGCGGGGCGGGTGCAAGGCAACAATGCATGCACGGCGATAAGGCATCGCCCCGATTCATTCCCGCATCACCGACAAGACGACATCCGCTGCCAAAGCTGCCAGCGCCGATGTCGGGCAACAAGGCCCGAACCGCTCCCTGACCCGGAGCGGTTCGGGCCTTTTTTGTTGGCCGGGAATCGAAGGGGGCCGCGATGCCGCACGCCGCCCCATCAACCCCTTCAGGAGCAGCAGCATGAGACACGGAGATATTTCCAGCAGCAACGATTGCGTCGGCGTGGCAGTGGTCAACTACAAGATGCCCCGCCTGCACACCAAGGCCGAGGTGCTGGACAACTGCCGCAAGATCGCGGACATGCTGGTGGGCATGAAGCGCGGCCTGCCGGGCATGGACCTGGTGATCTTTCCCGAGTACTCCACGCACGGCATCATGTACGACGCCAAGGAGATGTACGACACGGCCAGCGCCATCCCGGGCGAAGAGACAGAAATCTTCGCCGACGCCTGCCGCAGGGCCAATGTCTGGGGCGTGTTCTCGCTGACCGGCGAGCGCCATGAGGAGCACCCCAACAAGGCGCCCTACAACACCCTGATCCTCATGAACAACCAGGGCGAGATCGTGCAGAAGTACCGCAAGATCATGCCCTGGGTGCCCATCGAGGGCTGGTACCCGGGCGACTGCACCTATGTGAGCGAAGGCCCCAAGGGCCTGAAGATCAGCCTCATCATCTGCGACGACGGCAACTACCCCGAGATCTGGCGCGACTGCGCCATGCGCGGTGCCGAGCTCGTCGTGCGCTGCCAGGGCTACATGTACCCGGCCAAGGAGCAGCAGATCATGGTCTCCAAGGCCATGGCCTTCATGAACAACTGCTACGTGGCCGTGGCCAATGCGGCGGGCTTCGACGGCGTGTACTCGTACTTCGGGCACTCGGCCATCATCGGCTTCGACGGCCGCACCCTGGGCGAGACCGGCGAGGAGGAAATGGGCATCCAGTACGCCGAGTTGTCCAAGCACCTGATCCGCGATGCGCGCAAGAACGGCCAGTCGCAGAACCATCTGTTCAAGCTGGTGCACCGGGGCTACACCGGCACCATCAACTCCGGCGACGGCGACAAGGGCGTGGCCGCCTGCCCCTACAACTTCTACAGCCAGTGGGTCAACGATCCCGAGGGCACGCGCGAGATGGTGGAGTCCTTCACACGCACCACCGTAGGCACGCCCGAATGCCCCATCGAAGGCATTCCGCACGAGGCGCCCAAGCACCGCTGACAGCGTCCTGCCCCCGAGCCTGCAGGCCTGGGGGCAGGCCCGCCCATGAACACGGAAAGGTGAAGAGTGAAGATGAGCACGACAACAACCACAGGCCCGCTGCACGCTCCTGCCAACCAGGCCGCCGACCCGCTGGCGGCCTACCGCATCGAGGAAGAGCCCTTCTACCGCCCCTCGGGTCGCGAAGTACAGTTGTACCGCCAGGCCTACCAGCACCGCATGCCGCTCATCCTCAAGGGCCCCACGGGCTGCGGCAAGACGCGCTTTGTGGAGTACATGGCGTGGGCACTCAAGCGCCCCCTGGTCACGCTGGCCTGCAACGAGGACATGACGGCCTCCGACCTGGTGGGCCGCTACCTGCTGGATGCCGACGGCACGGCCTGGCACGACGGCCCGCTGACCCTGGCCGTGCGCCATGGCGGCATCTGCTACCTGGACGAAGTGGTGGAGGCCCGCCAGGACACCACGGTCGTCATCCACCCGCTGACCGACGCGCGCCGCGCCCTGCCGCTGGACAAGAAGGGCGAGGTGGTCCACGCGCACCCTGACTTCCAGCTGGTGGTTTCCTACAACCCCGGCTACCAGAGCAGCGCCAAGGACATGAAGCCATCGACCCGCCAGCGCTTCGCGGCGCTGGACTTCGACTACCCGGCGCCCGAGATCGAGGCGGACATCGTGGCCCACGAGACCGGCATTGCCCCGGCCACCGCTCGCAGCCTGGTCAGCCTGGCGCGCAGCACGCGCGAACTGCGCCACCGGGGCCTGGACGAAGGCGCCTCCACCCGCATGCTGATCTATGCGGGCCTGCTGATGCGCGACGGCATGGCGGTGCACGACAGCTGCGACATGACCATCACCAGCGCCCTGACCGACGACCCCGACACCGCCGCCGCGCTGCGCCAGCTGGTCGCAGCAGAGTTCGGCGCCTGAGGGCCGCGCGCCATGGCCATCGTCTCCGTTGCCTTGCCCGAAGAGCCCCGCCTGCTGCACACGCTGGGCCTGCTGGCCAGCGGCCTGGCGCGCCAGCCTGTCGCCGTGCAGGCGCTGGCCAGGACGCCGGCCAGTGCCCCGGCGCCAGGCCAGGCCCACGCCCTGCCGCCGCGCGCCGTGCTGATCGGCCAGCCTGCCCGGCTGCTGGTTCCCGCCAACTTGCCCATGCAGGCACACCTGCACGCAGCAACGATGGCCCATGCCGCAGCCCATCTGCGCTTTTCGCCCGCCCGCCAAGACAGCAGCGCCCTCAAGCCCATGGGCCAGGCCGTGGTGGCTGCGCTGGAAGATGCGCGCGTGGAGCGGCTGCTGTGCCTTCAGCACCCCGGCGTGCGCCGCTGGTTCGAGGCCTGCATCGCGCCCGAGCCCGACCCATCCGACCTGGGCTTTGCCGCCTTCATGGCCCGGCTGGACCGCATGCTGCTGTGGCCAGAGCGCATGGACGGCAACCACTGGATCCACAAGGCCCATGACCTGTTCGAGAACGCCGCCACGCGCCACGGGCTGGAGGACTACGCCGCATTCCGGGCCATTGCCTCCATCCTGGCCAACGACCTGGGCCAGATGCGCGTGCGCATGGACCCGCAGCACCATGCCGTGCCAAGCATCTACCGTGATGACAATAGCTATCTCTGGCAGCATCCGGAGTCGCCCCAGGGCGAGGAAGACACACTCGCGCTGCAGCAGAACGCTGCGCGCGCGGCCCCTCCTCCATCGGTCGGCGCAGGACAGCAGTCCGATGCACAGGAAGGCCAGTCGCTGGACCTGGACCCAGGCCTGGAACTGTCGCGCCACAGCTATCCGGAATGGGACCGCAGGTCGGAGCGCCTGAAGACGGACTGGTGCACCGTCATCGACACCCTGCCCGCATGGCAGGCCGAGGCTTTGGCCGGGAAAGGCACCCAGGCCGGCAGACAGACACTGCCGCCCCTGCCGCTGCCGCCCGCACGCCAGCTGGACCGGCGCCAGCGCCTGCGCCGCCAGTGGGAGGGCGATGACCTGGACTTCAATGCCGCCATCGAGGTCCAGGTGGACCGCCGCCTGAACCTGCGACCGGAACCTCGCCTTTTCATGCGTGCCGGCAAAGGCCCGCGCCCCACCAGCCTGCTGGTGCTGATGGACGCTTCCGAATCGGTCAACACGCCCGGCCCCCACGGCGCCAGCCTGCTGGAGCTGGAGAAACAGGCGGCCCTCATGCTGGCCGAATCGCGCGCAGGCCACAGGACCGGCATGGACCGCCTGGCCATCCACGCCTTCTCGTCCAACACGCGCGCCGAAGTCCGCTACCTGCGCCTGCTGGACTTCGGCCAACCCTTTGCCGCAGCAGCAGCCGCCCGGTTGCAGGAACTGCAGGGCCGCCATTCCACCCGCCTGGGCGCCGCCCTGCGCCACGCCAGCAGCCTGCTGACAGCCGAGCCTGCTGGCCAGCGCCATCTGCTGGTGATCACCGACGGAGCACCCGCCGACATCGACGTGCATGACGATCGCTATCTGATCGAAGACGCGCGCCATGCCGTGCAGCAGGCCCGCGCCGCAGGCATACGCATCAGTTGCCTGGCCGTGGACAGCCAGGCAGACGGCTATGTGAGCCATATCTTTGGCGGGCGCAACTACGGCATTGCCGACGACGCGCGGCATCTGCCAAGGCGGCTGTCCCAGATGGGCGCAAGGCTCGCAGCCGGCCGCTGACCACGGCAAGCGCCACGGAAATCTCGATTAACCTGAAGCCTGCAAAGAACGCACGCCAGTACCTGGCACAGAAGGAACCCATGAACGACCCCGTCAGAGTCGGCATTCTTTACTCGGCCACCGGCACCACATCGACCATCGGCCAGTCCCAGCTGCAGGGCGCGCAGCTGGCCATCGACGAAATCAACGAGGCGGGCGGCCTGCTGGGGCGTGAACTGGTGGCAGTGCGCTACGACCCGGCCTCCACGCCGGCCCGCTATGCGGCCCTGGCCGAGCAACTCATCGTGCGCGACGGCATCAACGTCATCTTCGGCTGCTACATGTCCAGCAGCCGCAAGGCCGTCATCCCCATCGTCGAGAAATGGAACAAGCTGCTGTTCTATCCCACGCTCTACGAGGGCTTCGAGTTCTCGGGCAATGTCATCTACACGGGCGCCGCGCCCAACCAGAACAGCGTGCAACTGGCCGACTACATGACCAGCAGCTTCGGCGCGCGGGTCTACCTCATCGGCTCTGACTACATCTACCCCTACGAGTCCAACCGCATCATGGGCGAGCTGGTCATGCAGCACCCGGGCAGCGACAAGCTCGGTGAACACTACCTGCCTCTGGACGCCGCCGAGCGCGACTACGCGGCCATCATGCAGGACATCCGCGCCAGGCAGCCGGACTTCATCTTCTCCACCGTGGTCGGCGATTCCACGGCCAGCCTCTACCGCGCCTATGCCGATGCGGGTTTCAATCCGCAGACCATGCCGATTGCCAGCCTCACCACCTCCGAGGCCGAGATCGCCCAGATGGGCGCCGACGTGGCCAGCGGACATTTCACGGCCGCGCCCTACTTCCAGTCCATCGATTCACCGGCCAACGCGCGCTGCCTGGCCCGGCTGCGCCAGCGCCTGGGCGACGACTGCCGGCCCAACCTGTGCTGGGAGGCCGCCTACTTTCAGATGCACCTGTTCGCCAACGCCTTCCGCCAGGCCGGCAGTGACCGCATAGGCGAGCTGCTGCCCCATCTGCTGGGCAGCGAATTCGACGCGCCCCAGGGCCGTATCAGGCTGGACCCCGACAACCACCACACCTGGCTGCACCCGCGCGTGGGCCGCGCCAATGCGCAGGGCGGCTTCACCATCGTGCGCCAGGCCACCCGGGCCGTCTCGCCCGACCCCTATCTGGTCACCCACTCCCTGGGCGACTGGACCGCCAGCCTCGGTGCCCTGGAGACCTGAGCGTGGATGCCGCCCCGAACAAGGACACCGGCAGCGCTGCCACAGGCCGGCAGCTGCTGGAAAGAAAACCGCTGCTGCGTGCCACCTCGCCCCAACTGAAGGAACTGCGCCAGCTGCGCATTGCCGTCGTCCACCCCGACGACGCGGACGGCCGACTGCTGGCCCAGCAACTGCAGCGCATAGGCTGCCAGGTCCAGGCCATCTGGCCACCCCAGCCCAGCCTGCCCGAGGGCACGGACGTGGTCTTCCTGGCAGTGCGCCCCGATCACCTGCAGTTGAACTACGCCTGGACCCAAGGCGAGGGAGAGAGCCCGCCCACCGCCATCGCCGTGGTCAACTACGAGAACCCCACCATCGTCTCCGCCGTGCTGGAACTGCAGGTGCAAGCCATCCTGCCCTCGCCCATCCGCTCCTTCGGCCTGCTGTCCACATTGGTGCTGGCACGCAGAAACCACAAGGAATCACGCCAGCAGCAGCAGCGCATCGCCAAGCTCCAGGCCAAGCTGCTGGGCCAGCGCCGCGTGGCCGAAGCCAAGGCCATCCTCATGCAAACCCACCAGATCAACGAAGACCAGGCCTACGAAATGATCCGCGCCCAGGCCATGAGCCGGCGCAGCTCGGTGGAGGAGATTGCCCAGGCCATCGTGCATGCGAGCGAAATACTGTCGCTGGGCAAGGGCGTGGGCAGGTAAATCACACAGGACTCCTGCCGCCAGCAGCCATGGCTTGACCCCGGGGAACCAGGGTCCTCTTTTTTTGAACGCATGCAGCGTGTGAAGAAAAAATGGCTCCCGATGCGGAGCACGCAGGGCTTGTGAATACTTTGATCAATAGTTACCCACCAAACCGCCCACATATGTGAATGTCACTCTCGTTCGATGAGAATTTGATAATGGATTATCAAAATCAATTACTTTGTCAAATTTTGCATCGATTGCAAAATCGGACGACTCTCAGATTAGCATTTCATCCTTAAGCATTGACGTGTTGGGTGTCAACAATAAACCATAGTATCGCGAGGCATAAAATGATAGAAGGCGGATGGTGGAAAGCCTATACCAAAAATGGCCGGTATATAGGACTGATTGAAGGAGATGAATTCATAGTCGGAGACAAGAGAATTTTATACAGAATAAGCAACAGCAAGCTATATTCCACAGAAGTACCACCTTCACATATAGCTGACATATCAGAAAAACAAGCGATTACATCCAACGGTGAAATTCTGCTGAAATTCTTTAAGACGACCAGAGAACGAAAACCATTAACAACTTGATCAAACCCATACCAAAACAATTACAAAATCTCAAAAATCATCAAACAGCCGGGGCCATGGCACGAATCGGCAATTTCCGGCCAAGATCAACACGCAACTGCATTCTGCGTATCAAGTCCGTCGTCAAAACTCGACCTGCCGTAAGCAATACCAAACCTTCCTTCGATACGAAGTCTTGAGCCAAAATCATTCCTGGCCTCAGCTCCGAACAGGGAACATAAAGTGGGGCTGGGTCGGCAACGGGGATTGCCTGTATCAAAATCTGCAAGAAAGCATCGACAACCTCTGGATCAAATTGTGTTCCTCTACCATACGAAATGAGGGTTCTTGCCTCTGCACAATTTAGTGGCTTGCTGCTTAAATGCCCTATCATCAGGTCATCGTAAAAATCAGCAACCGCTATTATCCGAGCTCCTATTGGAATACCCTTCCCTTTCAGGCCATCAGGGAAACCTGCCCCGTCGAATCGCTCATGGTGGGACCTGACGAGAGTAGCGACCGGGTGCGCATCGTCTATCGGCAGAAGCAACTGCTCCCCCAAACTGCTGTGATTCCTATATTTTTCCAGCTCTTCATGACTCAAGCTTGGGACGGGCTTGTTCAACATCCCATCGGCAAGAGTAATATGGGCAATATCATGAATGAGCGCAGCAACAAAAGAATTCTGCTGATCTTCTTCGCTTAGCTGCATAATATTTGCGGTTCGGCGGGTCAGGTCCGCAACGCGCCTAGAATGCCCTGCAAGCAGCCCACCCCGCCACTCAAGAAGATTGGAAAACATCCGGATAGCTGCGACGAAATTCTTTTTAAGCTTCCTATGCGCCTCCAACAATTCGTCGTCGTGCACATGGGCAGCAAGCTCAACAGTTGCATTTAATTCTGCCAGCTTCTTTATCAGCGCTCTATTTTTTTGATCCAGACGAATATTCTCATGGCGTGTAATTTTCTGATCGTTTAATTGATCAATAGCATCCAAAAATTGCTCACTACTCCAAGGTTTTACTATGTGACGGTGCAAACTCATCAAACGACCAATGCCTTTCGGAATCACACTTCTGCCGTATTCCGAAAGAAAAATCACAAACAGGTCAGGGAACTGTCCAACAATACGCTCCAACCACTGTCCGCCATCTTTGTCAAGTACATGCGTATTGCATATCAACAAGTCAATTCGTCCACAAGAAAACTCCGCCAATGCTTCTGGCGGGCTTGCTGCCATCCGCAGATCATATCCAGCCTGACCAAGCAACAGGTTTAACCCTGCAAAGTCCTCCACCTCCGGGTCAATCAACAATGCCTGCAACCGCGATTGCTGTACAAATGATTCTTGTTTCTCTTCAGCATTCATTTGGCATGCCTCCAATTGCATTATTCGATGCATCGATCAATGAGTCTCAAGAATATGACATCGAAAGGCATTGGTGAAGATAGTAATTCTTTACTAGCATCACGCAATTGAAGATCAAATTCATTCGAATCCTTTCATCCACTTACATGTAGCTACCACCACCAACCTCGCGCAATAGATGATTTTTGCGTCAGTGATGCCACTCGCTTGGATTCAAGGCAGTCTTGTCGGCGATGGTCAGTGCCGCGCCAGCGTCGGCAAGGCACGTCCCCGTGCACAGGGACGATGGATGCGGCGCCGAACCCACTGCAGCGAAGGCCAAGCCGGATGCACGCATCGCGGAAATGATGAAAACAGAAAAAAGCCGGTGCGTTGGAAGAGGTTCGCGCCCTGGTTCAGGAACGCCAGTTGCCCGAGCAGAACGTGTTCCCTGCCAGCTGCTCCAAGGCGAAGAGCTTCGTGGCCATGCCCAGATTCCACGCCCTCCCCCCGAGACGGGTGCTCCCCGGATCGGCCGCGGCAAGCCGCCGAACTGGATCAACGGCAAGAACCGCAGGCAATTCCTGATCGAAAAGGCCAAAAGTTAGGCGGCGTGCAGCCGATACACCAAGCAAGGAGGTGCGCGCCAAGTCTAGGCGGCGCCTCAAGCCCCCGGGGTGCGTGCGCCCCAGGGGCTTTTTCTTTGGAGATTGCCCCTTCCGAACTGGACCATGAGCTTGGAGGCCTGGAGGCCACCCAGGCCAGAGGCCTGCAGGCGTGCGATGTCGGCCTTTTTGCTACGGCCCCACTCAGTCACGTTTTCAGCTGCGCTGACATAATCTCGCAGTAACTCCCCCACTGAAACTCTCTTGTGCTGCATCTGCCCGATGCACACTCCTGCTCAATTTCATACACGCGCCTACGCAGCCACTCGTCCGCCAAGACCTTCCGGTGAAGGCCGGACTCTCGCTGGTGGATGAAGGTACCGCTCCCATTGGCAGGACCTGTACGGCGCCAGCCAGCGAGCCGTCTACTCGCTTGTGTGCGGAGATGATTCCCATTGAGTGCTCAGAACTGAAAAAACAGGAAAACGGGGTTGGATGGCGAAGAATCAGGCAACGACGCCAGAGCAAAAAACCCAATCAGATCAATGACAAACGTAGAAAATCAAGCACCTGCCAGCATGTGGCGCATGTCCGTTGCGCCCATGATGGACTGGATTGATTCTTGAAGAGAATCATTATCTGACAATAACTTAGAGGCATACCCGGCCTCCTCTGTAGCAACTATGCTGCATCGCTCGCTCAGTTGCGCTTCTAATTTTGCATAGATCCGGCTGTCTGCATGTACTGACCGATGGGGGCAGACCTACCAAGCCCAGAATCCTTTGAGCAGAAAGGCGCATCGACCAATCTGGGAGTACCACATGCTCAAGGGGCTGCGACCAACGGATTAAAAGTCCGATCCACCGAAATAGAAATGAGAGAAAACACCTTTTCGATCAATAACTTGCAGCGATAGCCACATTTCTGATGTTTTCGAAATCATGCCTTTTCACACTATTTCAGCCTACTTAGGGCAGGTTTTGGTCATAGCAAAAGGCCTGTATGTCTCGCCAGCTGTTTGCACCGGACTTGGCTATTAGCCCCGCAGCACCCTAGTGGCGAGGATGCATGGAGGCGACCAGCTCTGTGCTGATCTACCTCATCACCTGACGCTTGTAAGTACCAGTGCCAACCTGTGCAAGTCGCCGCGCTTTCCTAGGTTTCCTACTCCGCTGGAAAACGCGCCCTAATTAAAAATTCAATTACACAATACCCATTCAAAAATGCAATTTTAGTGATACCTTAGATCCATAAAAGATAAACTGTAATGCAAAGCACGCTACTTTTAATGAGCCCAATTGAAAATTATCTGAGTTCACGAAGCGATACACTAAATACCTCCACCTATAACCGCTTCGCGAACTATATTTTATAACCTATCCGTATTTTACTTCACTTCAGCATTCTTACAAACCATTGGCCATAACGAGCAGCCATTCTTGCATGGCTTGCTCCATATGGAGCCGTTGATACCTCTGCCCCCATCAAAGCCAAGTCTAAATGGAGTTTTTCCACCGAGAAATTTGAGCCGTTTCTTTTATTTACAGCCTTCACAACATCGCTCATTTGCTCCTTACTTACGCAAAATGAGAAATATTTATCACTTGTCCACGTGCTAGCTTGTAGGTAGTTACTATTTTTTCCCGTCGTAGCCCAGCGAGTAGTGGGGCCAGCATAAGTAAGTACATGAGGAGCCCCAACACCCGGAGGAGCATCAAATCTTATCCACTCTTGGTTGTAGCCACCACCGAAATAATAAACTACTTCATAAACAAAGAAGTTGTAATCACTCCCCGTATTCAAATCCCACAAATAAAATGCAGTACTAGCGAATGCTCCAGCCTGAGACCCATAACTCGAAACAGGTACAGCAGCATGAAATCCCGTGCATAAACTGGCATTCTCCCCATATGATCCACCCCAAGGGCGAATGTTGCTAGAATTCCATTTCTTTATGAAGTTTATAACCTTTTTTGGTTCGGCCGGATCGACTGGTGCTGTTGCGGTGTCTATGAACACCCCGACCTGATCTCCCTTAACTTGCAAAGCAGAACTCGTAGATATGGGCGAAACTGCAAGTTCACTGTTTACACCTGTCAATCCAGTTTGAGATGAGACACTCCATGATGGAATAGAAGAAAAATTCCCCAAATTAAAGGTCGCAAGTGATATTTCAGGCAATGCCGCACCACTCGATGGATCCCAATGAACTGCACTTACATTAGCAAGAGGATTGAGACCTTGCTGAAACAAAAATGTCGACTGGGAAGAATTTAAATCAAATGCAAATGTCTTATTCTGAGGAGATCCTGTTAAAGGGAAGACACTCCTATCGCTTCTTCTTCCAAACACCTGTACCGGATAGCTCCCGCCATCCAGCAGATAAACAGGCATCTTTACTACCCCATTAAACCCATGATTTGAATGGCTGCTTCCGCACGCTGTTGCAACTGCGGGTTCTCTAAACCCATTTGCGGGCAACGACCCAACAAATAAGCTTCCCCGCCAAACTTCCACTTCAATTAAATCATCAGGGGCAGCGCTATCGCATGCCCAGCCACTTACACTCACATGATATGGCGTAGATATTTGCTCCACCACTCCCGCCGCATATGCCGTCGGAATAGATACAAAGAAAATTATAGCACCGAGTATATTTCTCTTCAAAGCCTTGCTCCCTATAGGATAATTTAGATTGACACAGCACTACGGAAGACTGAAAGATTCATCTAGATTCGATACAAAAGAATCAATCAAGCACTCCTATCTCATTATATATTCAGCGCATCCGAGCCAGAACATCTTCCACAAGACTATTCAACTGCCGCATTGACACCTCAATCTCAGATTGATCGCCTTGACTTGATCGCGTTTGCTCGGCTCATCGCTGGCCTGAATCCGCCGGCGGGCTTTCACCAAGTTGGATATATGCTTGTCGACCAAGCCTGCAGCCCCGTCCAGTTGGGCCAGCCGCATATCGAGCAGCACCGCATCGGCTTCCTCCCCACGCTCCACCCGCCCCTTCGCCTCGGCCATGCTGACGTTGATGCGCTTGACGTTCTCGTATTAGCCAGCGCTCTGTCCGTTCACGCCGCGCGAATTGCCATAGACCCGGCCGACCAGGACGAGCTGGTGCGCGGCCAACTCCTCCCCCGTCCAGGCCGCTGTCGCCATGCCGACAACCTTCGAAGCCTCCCGGCCCACGCCCCCGGTGATCTGCCCGAACAGGTACTCGATAGCCTCGGGCGTGGGGCTGAAGGCACCTGGCCGCCGCTCGTTGCCGCCTGTGGTTGCATTCGCAGCGGTGGCTACCCACCGAAATGGCGCTGCGGTCGAGTCCTTGGCCCGGGCGCCCCCCCGGCTTGGGGTCCTTGGAGCTGCGGTCTTCCCTGTAGATTTCCCGGCCCGTCCAGTCCTTGTTATCGATCAACGCCAGAGCGGGGTCGAACCAGGTTGGCGACAGCATTTGCTTCAAGTTGGAAGATCAGCCCAGCGGGTTGTACGCATCCATGGCCACCACGGCCATGTCCAGGACGTGACCCATTCGGCTCTTGGTCGGGTCGTCGTGCACGGCCATCTCCACGATGGCGCGCCCGATGTTGGGGAAAACATCGAACCCCAACGGTAGGGGGATGGCCACATAGTCCTGCCGGCCCAGCGGAATGATGATGGACCGCTCTTTCAAAAAGTCCGGGATCTTCTTCCATTCGTCGTCGGCGCCATCACCGCCGCCCATCATCAGGTAGCCAGCCATGGCCGACACCATGCCCAGGGCCCCCTCCCATCATGACCTTGCGCCCGGCCGGCCCAGCCAGCGTCTCCAGCATGCGCTTGTTGCCCTGTATCGCCGCGTTCAGGAAAGCGAAGTGCGTGCCGGCCACGGGCATGTTCCGTCCCTTGCGGTTGAAGTTCACCGTGATGTTCTTGGCGATGCTAGAGGCCTCTTGGCGGCTGATGCCCTGGTCCAGCGCAGCCTTGTAGACGCCCAGGCGCGTTGTGGCTTCCAGGGTCTCATGGAAGCCCGGCAGCCAGGCCAGCAGTGCGCGGCCGTTGCCAACCACCTTGCCCTCGCCCACCTGGTCCAGCGCCCTGTGCAGTGCCTTGGCGCGGTCCTTGGGATCGGCGTGCAGGTCACGGTAGCCCGTGGTGCCGCCGTCCAGCTGCAGCTGCTCCCACAACTTGGCCCATTCGCTTGTGCCGGCGCTCTCCTCCCTGCGCTCGCGGCGCAGATCCTTGTAGATGGAGCGGGTGTTGCGCCGGATGTTGCGGAACACCTCGGCCTGCTTGCCAGCCAGCGGCGTGGTGGACAGCTGCAGCATGGCGCCCTGCAGGTCGCGCGCCAGGTTCATGACGCCGAACACCGGGTTGTACTGAGTGTTGACGGATGCGAACCAGCACGTGATCCAGGCCGCGCCCCGCGTGAACCTGTCCAGCTCCATGGCGTCCATGTTCTTCATGGCTATGGCCAGGCGCACGGCTTTCTCGTTGCGCTCGTTGAACACGATGTACTGATCTTTGCCGCCTATGCGCACGGACACGACATTGGCGCGCAGCTTCGCCGCGTGGTTCACCATCGTGCGCACCAGACCGGTAGCCGGCCATGCCGTTGCCCGCGTCAGCCGCGACGTCGTTGCTCTCTTCCTCCACTTCCGCATCGAGAGGGAAGCGACCCAGGGCCGCCAGCGCTGCTGCGTTGTCGGTGTCAGGGTCGTACTTGTCGTCGTCTTCCATGGCCTCGCGCTCGGCGTCGGACAGGAGGCGCAGGTTGTCGTCGTTCAAGCTCATGTGCGTCCTTACGTGGTTTGAATCACGGCAGGTTGGCAGGCTTGGTACGAGTGGGGAACATCGTGAAAAATCCGCCGACAACCATCCTTACCCAACGACGCTGGCCATTTGCACAGAAATCAGTGATAGAAAAATATACTTTTTATTACTAAAATCACTGAGCGCTACTCTAGCCATTGGCAGCAACGAGTGCATTCAAGCCATGTTTCCTTTCGCGACTTGATCTCAACCATTGAGAAGATATTCTCAATAGCAAAAACATTCCTCCAAACCTTAAATCAGGTAATTAGCAATGGCCTACATGATTAAAATTCCGCAAAAAATAAGGCTCTTACCTTGGTTTTTTCGGGGGATCGCCGTTTTTTTTATGCAGTTGTTCTTGCTGCTGACTTGCGCGCATGCCGCAGCTCCGGTTATCACGAACCCAGCCTCAGGGAGCACGCTACCGACCATCGCCGTAGGACAGTCCATGAGCATCACCATATCGTCCGTAGGGGGCACAATGCCTTTGGACATGTGGGTAGAGTGTGACGCAAACGACCCAAACTATGACGGAGTGACGCCTTGCCTCCCGCCAGGACTCATACTGGACGCTTCGCCAGACTCGGCGACCACGGTCTTGCATGGCACCCCCACCACAGCCGGCGCGTATACCTTCAGCATCACTCTGAATGACGGCCACAACGACGGTGGTGTGGCCACGTATCACCTGTTGGTCACCAGTTCCGCTGTGCCCACGCTGACGAACGTCGCCCCCAACAGCGGCAGCACCGCAGGCAGCACCTCGGTCACGCTCACCGGTAACAATCTGACGGGCGCCACTGCAGTCAGCTTCGGAGGTACAGCTGCCTTGGGCTACACCGTCAACAACGCCACCACAATTACGGCCACCACGCCGGCCCATGCGGCAGGCGCTGTGAATGTTTCGGTCACTACGCCTGGCGGTTCGGCCACTCTTACCAATGCATATACCTACAACGTGCCAGTGCCTGTTGCAGGGGCAGTGAGTGCCATGGTCGCAGCCAACAGCAGTGCCAACCCCATCACACTGAGCCTCAGTGGCGGCGCCGCCACCAGCGTGGCAGTCGCCAGCGCAGCCAGTCACGGCACTGCAACGGCCAGCGGGACCAGCGTCACTTACACACCGACGGCAGGTTATTCGGGCTCAGACAGCTTCACCTATACCGCCACCAATGTCAGCGGCACCTCCAGCCCGGCCACGGTGTCCATCACGGTCAGTGCCCCGACCCTTGCCATAGCCCCGGCCAGCTTGCCCAACGGCTTCGTCAATTTCCCCTACAACGGCACCGTTTCGGCATCGGGGGGCACTTTGCCCTACACCTACGCAATTACCTCTGGAAGTCTTGTTCCCGGACTGAGCCTGAATACCTCAACCGGAGAGATCATCGGCACTCCTTTCGCCAGTGGCACCTCCAACCTGACCATTACCGCCACAGATGCCAACAGTGCCACGGGATCAAGAATCTACAACTTCGTGATCGCACCCCAGGCGCCTGTCGCTGGACCAGTAAGCGCCACATTAGCAGCCAACAGCAGTTCCAATCCCATCACGCTGAATCTCAGCGGCGGCGCTGCTGCCAGTGTGGCGGTCGCCAGCGCTGCCAGCCACGGCACTGCCACGGCCAGCGGGACCAGCATCACTTACACACCCACGGCAGGCTACTCAGGCCCGGACAGCTTCACCTATTCCGCCACCAATGCCACAGGCACTTCCAGCCCGGCCACGGTATCCATCACCGTCAGCGCTCCGACAATTGCGCTAACTCCTACCAGCCTGCCCAACGGCACGACCGGCTCAAGCTACAGCACCACCTTGTCTGCCTCCGGTGGGATGGCGCCCTACACCTACGCCATTACCGCCGGCAGCCTTCCCGTCGGGCTGAGCCTGAACGTCTCCACTGGAATGATCAGCGGCACGCCCTCCTCAAGCAGTACTGCCAACCTGACCATCACGGCCACAGATGCCAACAATGCCACGGGATCAAGAGCCTACACATTGGCAATCAATCCCCAAGCGCCCGTCGCCGGCGCCGTCAGCGTCACGGTTGCTGCCAACAGCAGTGCCAACCCCATCACACTGAATCTCAGTGGCGGCGCCGCCATCAGCGTGACAGTCGCCAGCGCTGCCAGCCACGGCACTGCCACGGCCAGCGGGACCAGCGTCACTTACACACCGACAACCGGTTACTCAGGCCCGGACAGCTTCACCTATACCGCCACCAATGCCACAGGCACTTCCAGCCCGGCCACGGTATCCGTCACCGTCAGCGCTCCGACAATTGCGCTAACTCCCACCAGCCTGCCCAACGGCACGACCGGCTCAAGCTACAGCACCACCTTGTCTGCCTCCGGTGGGATGGCGCCCTACACCTACACCATTACCGCTGGCACTCTTCCCATCGGGCTGAGCCTGAACACCTCCACCGGAGTGATCAGCGGCACGCCCTCCTCCAGTGGTACCACCAACCTGACCATCACGGCCACAGATGCCAACAGTGCCACGGGATCAAGAGCCTACACATTTGCAATCAATGCCCAAGCGCCCGTCGCCGGCGCCGTCAGCGCCACGGTTGCTGCCAACAGCAGTGCCAACCCCATCACACTGAATCTCAGTGGCGGCGCCGCCATCAGCGTGACAGTCGCCAGCGCTGCCAGCCACGGCACTGCCACGGCCAGCGGGACCAGCGTCACTTACACACCGACAACCGGTTACTCAGGCCCGGACAGCTTCACCTATACCGCCACCAATACCAGCGGCACATCCAGCCCGGCCGCGGTGTCCATCACCGTCAGTGCCCCGACTTTGGCGGTAGCGCCGGCTTCCCTGAACGCGGGGCTCCAAGGGACTACATATAGCGCCACGGTCAGCGCGTCGGGCGGCACCGCGCCCTACAGCTACACCATCAGTTCAGGCAGCCTTCCAGCAGGTATGTCCCTCAATACATCGACGGGCACCATCAGCGGAACCCCTTCCTCCAGCGGCACCAGCAGCTTTACGGTGACGGCCACGGATGCCAACGGTGCCACAGGCTCACGGGTCTATTCAGTAGCTGTGACAGCACCGGTCGCCGAAACCGTACCGCTGCCCGGCAACGCAGGCAATGCGTCCGTACTGGTCACCAGCACCCAGGCGGGTTGCACGGTGTCCCCCGGAACCCTTCGCATCAGTGCGTCGGGCATTCCCAGTGCACCGGCGAATGCATCCTTCCCAGTGGGTGCGCTGTTCTTCAGTACTACCGGCTGCGCAGGCGCCAAGCTCCAGGTGCAGGTGGACTACCCGGCCGGCAGCCTGGCGGGGTTGACGATGCAAAAATATGGCCCCCACGGCCAGCCGCCCATGCAGGTCGGCTGGTTCACGCCGCCGGACCTGGCTGTCAATGGCAATTCGGTGAGCTACAGCGTCACGGATGACGGCGAGGGCGACAACGAGACCACCGTGCCGGGCGTGATCACGGATCCTTTCGCGCCCATGTTGCTGGCGGCACCTGCAGCCTCGCACGCAATTCCCACAATTTCTGAGTGGGGCCTCATCGTGTTGTCGGCGCTGATGTCAATTTTCGGAGTGGCAAGAATGCGGCGACGACAAGTCTGAAACACAAGCCACCTAAGGGTGGCTTTTACTTTTGCCCGCCCGCGCGCTCGTCAACGCGACGTGTTGGGCCAGGAATCACTCATCAGGGCTGCATCAGTTGCATGCCCATCAGCCTTTGCTGCCATATCCGACTCCAGGCCCGCGCGCTCCAGCACCTCGACCTCGCGGCCCATGTCCTCCAGGATCTGCTGGGCCGTCTGCCCGGTCTTGAGGTCGCCGTGGGCGCCGTCGTGAGGCAGGAAGTCCGTGCCCCAGCGATACGGCAGCTTTTCCATCTGCTCCACGTACCACTCCAGCGTCTTCTGGTTGTCCTGCATGAAGTTGATGACGCGCAAATCCATGGCCGTGCGCTGCACGAAGGCGATGGCCATGTTGTCGGCCCAGCCCAAGTCCCAGACAGTGTGAACGGGCAGCTCGGGGTTGTAAGGCACCAGGCACACGCGGTCGTCGTTGTACAGGCACTCCACCTCCTTCGCGTAGATCGCGCCGGCCAGCGTGCGCTTCGGGCGGCCCTCCCAGATGTTCCAGTAGGTGTCCGGGTCGCGCTTGAAGTGCCGGCGGCGCTCCTTCTCCAGCACCTCGGGGAACCAGGGGTTGTCCCGCCAATTGATCTCACACAGCCAGGTGTCGCTGTCGGCGGCCTCGATGAACCGCGCATAGGTGGCATCCATGGCCAGGTCCGGGTTGAGCGTGAGCCAGATTTCCGAGCCAGGCCGGCGGATGGTCGGCACCAGCACCTCCCAGCTGCGCGCGCTGACGCTCTGGGCCTCTTCCACCCACACGATGTCGATGGCCTCATAGGATTTGATCGAGTCCACCGTGTGGCTCTGCAGGCCCGCAAACAGGATCAGCGTGCCGTTGGCTCCGCGTATCTCCGTGTCCAGCACCTCGTAGAAGCCGCCCAGGCCCAGGGCCGCGATCCGGTCGGGCAGCAGGCGGTGCACCGAGTCGCGCATGGACTTCTGGATCTCGCGCGCGCACAGGATACGCAGGAGGCGGTTGCTGCCCATCACCAGCAGGGCCATGGCCACAGACCAGGACTTGGCCCCGCCGCGCCCGCCGTACATGACCTTGAAGCGCTTGGGCTGGAACAGGCCGCGCAGCTTCGAGAGGAACTCGACACGAACGCGCGAGCGGTCTACTTCGTAGTCCTCGGCGAAGTCCGGCTCCTCATCCGCCAGGTGCGCAGCTTGCAGGCTGGTGGACAGCAAGTTCATGCGCCCTCTCCGTCCCGTGGATGGTGCTCACGCGCCGGCGCATCCACGAAGTGCAGCTCGAAGTGGCCCACGTTGCCGCCGCCGTTCGGCCCCTTGCCCGCGTCCTTGTCGTTCATGCCGAAGGCCTGGCGCTCCATGTCCACCACGATGCGCAAGCTCTCGGCCAGCACCTTCATGGTCTTGGAGCGCTCCGGCAGGCTGATGACCTTCTGGTAGAGGTCGTTCAGCTTGTCCATGCCGTTGTCGTCGGGCGAGCGCAGCATCTCGCCCAGCTCCTGCAGGTAGGCCACCGTCTCCGCATCCGCCATCTGCTCCAGCTCATCCAGCAGCGCGTTGGTGATCTTGCGCGCCCTCTGGATGTCCCGCCTGTGCGCCAGCCTGATTGTGGCCACAGCCTGCGCATTCGCGTCCACCACCTCACGTTCGGACGCAGTACGCTCCGCGCGTACCTCGCTGCGTACCGCCTCCTTGCGTACCAGTTGCTCGGCCTTCTCCTGGATGCGCTCCGACAGGTCCCGGCTCCAGTCGTCACGCTTGGCACGCTTGCGGATCGCCCCCTCGCTGATCCCCTGCTCTGCTGCGATCTGCCTCAGGCTCTTGATGCCGGCCCTGTAGTCCAACTCGATGCGCTCCCACTGCGGGGCCTGCTTGTGTTCCTTACTCATCCCCCCGACGCTGGCAGGCTTGGAACGGCTCCCGACGGACTGGAGTGTCTACACCAGACAGCAGCTAACCTGCAACGATAGACACAAAAGACACAAATTTCTACAATTCCCACTGCATTCGGCAATCGAACACCGGTTCGGTATCAAGCGCTTAAAGGGAGCGAGTCGCTTGCTATAAATAAGGGAATCAACATGTCTTCCGGAATTTTCCGTGGCTTCGCTCTGAGCAGCGTCGTTGCACTTGTCGCGTATGCAGGCACCGCCGGCGCTCAGTCACTGACGGTGTCGGCATCCCATACCGACGTCTCGTGCAAGGGGGGGGGCAACGGCACCGCGACCGCTTTCAACATCCAGAACGGCACACCGCCCTACTTCTACTCGTGGGCACCTTCTGGCGGCACAAATGCCACTGCTACAGTGTTGCAGCAGGGCACATATACAGTCACAGTTACAGACTCGAACGCCCTGCAGGGAACAGCGTCTACGACTGTGGGAGAACCTGCAGCGGCTCTCTCGGGTACGCAGTCTCACGTCAATCCCGTTGGATCCAATGCCAACGGCAGCGCCACGGTCGTGGCAGCAGGTGGCACCCCTGGCTACACATATTCCTGGAGTCCATCTGGAGGCACAGCGGCTACAGCTACTGGACTGGTTGCCGGCAACTATTCGGTCTGGATCACAGATGCAAACGGCTGTGCGAAACAGGTGTCCGTCACGCTGACCGCCCAGTCACCCTCTGTGCAATCGGTGAGCGTGCCTGCGAACGGCACCTATAGTTTTGGTCAACCCCTGGTCTTCACGGTGGCTTACAACGCCCCCATCAACGTTGCAGGCAGCACGCCCTTCATTCCGTTGACAGTGGGTTCCACCTCCCGCCAAGCGGCCTACTTCAGCGGAAGTGGATCTTCCACCCTGACATTCAGGTATGTCGTGCAGGCCGGCGACCTCGATGCGGATGGCATCTCCGTGGGCTCCCTCATTGATTTGAATGGGAGCACGATGACAAGCGGGACTGCCGACGCTGAACTGAATTTGGCAAGCGTAGGCACCACCACCGGCGTGTTGGTCGATGGCATGCAGGCCCAGACCATCACCTTTGCAAATCCGGGTGCGCAGAATTTCGGCACCACGCCGACATTGACCGCAACGGCCAGCTCCAATCTGCCCGTGGTCTTCAGTTCGACCACAGCTGCCGTGTGCACTATCTCCGGCGGTACGCTGGCCTTCGTTACGCCTGGCAGTTGCAACATCGCGGCGAACCAAGGTGGTGACGCTAGCTACCATCCGGCACCTCAGGTGTCTCAGAGCTTCAATGTGAACGCGGTAGCGCCCGGTGCACCCACGATTGGCAACGCCACTGCAGGTGACGGCCAGGCGACGGTGACATTCACAGCTCCCGCATCCACAGGTGGCGCGGCCATCACCAACTACACCGTGACCGCAACCCCCGTGGCCGTGCCCGGTGCGCCTGGTGTGATCACTCAGTCAGGAGCGTCATCCCCCATCGTCGTAGCGGGCCTCAGCAATGGCTTCACCTACGACTTCACTATCGTGGCAACCAATGGCACCGTCGGCGCGGCTTCAGCGAGCGTACAAGCCACTCCACGCAAGGTGGAGCTCGTGAGCGCGCCCGGCAGTGTGCCTGGCATGACCGGCATACCGTCTGCCACGATGTCCGGCGGCGGCACCACCTGCACGCTGCAATCTGGCGGCGGCTTCGGACCTGTGACCTCCACCCCTCCGAACCTCCAAGCGCCCAGCGGTCAATTCGCTTTCAGCGCCGAAAACTGCACCGGATCTGTGACGATGACCCTCACCTATCCCAGCGCTCTCCCCGAAGGCGTGCAGTTCCGCAAGCCCGATGGAGCCGGCGGATGGTTCGACCCTGCGACCGCGCTGAACGTGATCGTGAACGGTGCGCGCACCACGGTGACCTACACCATCACCGACAACGGCCCGGGTGATACCAACCCTGCCGTGGGCGTGATCGCAGACCCACTCGTGCCCGTGCTGGCAGCAGTTCCAGCCGTCGGCGCTGCAGCCATTCCTACGCTCAGCGAGTGGGGTGTCATTCTGATGTCTGCCCTGCTGGCGATGTTCGGCCTGCGTCGCATGCGCCGCCAGCGTTGATGCAGCCCTGACCTAAAAACAAGGCCCGCAACTGCGGGCCTTTTCTTCGTCTGCCTGTCTACAGGCGGCGCGCGGCGATCTGCAGGCGCTCGGCCAGCGTGGGCTTTGCAGCCAAGCGCTCTGCCGTTCGCAGCACACCATCGCGGCCCGTTACCGCCCGCGCTATCAGTGCCGTGCCCAGCGCACCACTTACGACACGGCCCATGCCACTTTCCGTGCGCCGGGAGTGGCGCAGAGCCAATAGGCCAGCACCGAGCACCAGCCAGCGCTCTCCCGTGAATCCCTTGCGAGAGTCATCACACTTGCGCAGGTCCTGGATCTTTTCCGAAATCGCCATTCATTGCTCCTGTTTCTTCAGAGTTTTCATGGTGTGCCAGCAGCGGGCTGCAGGCTGTCGGTCCCTGGAGAAGATTCCGGTGATTCCTACGGGCGCGTTGCGGGGGCCAGCCCCTGTAGTCCAGCTCGATGCGCTCCCACTGAGGGGCTTGCTTCTGTTCCTTGCTCATCCTCCCGAAGCTGGCAGGCTTGGGACGGCTCAGTCATAAGGGATGTGAGCAGGTTTTCGTAGCACTTCTCTTGCTCCGTGAGTTGATACTAGTCAAAATACTTTGTATCGATTCTTACAAACAGACAAGGACGATACGATGCGGAAATCGATCTTGGGTCTCTCGACTGCTCTCGCCATGGCGGTCCCCAACCTTTCCATGGCCGCGTTCGTATCGGGCCCGGTCGACTATCCGTTCAGTGCGATCTATTCGGGGGTATCGCAAGATCTGACCTACGACGCCGATGGCTCGCCGTATAGCGATGTGCAGGTACTGCTGTTTTGCATCGATCACGCGACACAGCCACCTTTTACCAACGCCGCCGACCCCGTTCCTATCGCTCAATTCGACACACAAGCGGGGGCAAGCGCCATCAAGGGTGCGTCGGGTGCAGCAGGCGAGGCAGCGATCTACTGGCTGCTCGACCAGTACTATGTAAGCTATTACAAGAATGGCAGCGTGGAGCAGCGACGCGCCCTGCAATACGCGTTGTGGGAGATCGGTAACGACTACAACGGCACTAGCACCAGTATCAACGTCGCACAAGGTGCGTCGCGTCCAAGTTTAGAAGACGTCGTGGACTACGGAGGCTCTGACCAGGCGGCATTCGTCAGCGCCTACACCGCCTTGTATGACGCAATGCGCGCCACCTTGCCTACCCTGCGGAGCACCTACCGATCCAATGTCTACACCATGGATCTGTTCCGTAACCGAGATACAAGATACCAACACATGGTCGCGTTGATGGAAAAGGCGCCGCCCAACACGGTACCCCTTGCTGCGCCATCCATTACGGGCACACCCCGAGTCGGTTCCCCTGTGTCCGGTAGCTACACCTATGCCGACAACAATGCGGATGTTGAAAATCCAGGTGGCACCACCTATCGATTCGTCACAAGCCCCAATCCAAGCATTTCCAATTCCAGTGAAGGTACTGTGGTCGCCAGCGGCTCGACAGGAGGCGCCAATCAGACAGTTCCGTACACCGTGCAGCCCTCAGATCTGAACCAGCACCTGTATTTCTGTGTTACTCCCGCCGCGCAGTCTGGCGCCACGCCAGGGCTGGAGGTATGTTCCGTGTCTGCTGGCCCAGTTGTCAATGTTGTGTCACCAGCCACGGCCACACCTGTCCCTTCCCTGGGTCAAGTAACGCTGATGGCCTTGATAGGTATGCTGGGATTGTTGGGTGTGAGCCGCACTCGCCGACTCCAGAGCGGACGCTAAGGTCAAAGAGAGCGAGAGAGGAGGCCGCAGCGCACCTCAAATGCGAACGTGCCAGCATAAAGCGCGGCCAGACCTCGATGTTGAGGAGTAGCAGCTGCGCAGAGCAATTCTCTCAATTCAGAAGCAGGACAATCACGGCTATCACCGTTATCGTGAAATTCCTGGAGTCTCCTGCATCATGTAGCTCAGCACCGGCTTGCGCGCCGGCAGCTCCGTGAGCCGCCTCTGCACCAGGCCCTCGCGCACCAAATAGCCCAACGCCCAGTCGATCTCCCCTTTGCTGCGTCCCAAGGCCATGATCAGCTCGGCGTGGAAGAACCAGCGTCCGGGGCTCCGACGAAGATATCGCAGCAGCACGTCGGTGCCGCTCCCCGGGAGAATGACGCCTTGAGGGCGCGGATTGTTGCGCCGCGTGCCCTCCTCCTCCTGCCGGCCCTCCAGTTGGCCAGCCATTCAGTCCCAGCAGTTCTAGCGGAGCCACCTTCTCGTTTCTCCAGGATGCGCTCCGACCGGCCTCGGCTCCAGTCGTCACCCTTGGCACGCTTGCGGATCACCCCCTCGCTGATGCTCTGATCCGTCGCGATCTGCGTCAGGCTCTTGATGTCGGCCCGGTAGTCCAGGCCGATGCGCTCCCACTGAGGGGCCTGCTTCTCTTCCTTGCTCTTCCTCCCGAAGCTGGCAGGCTTCGGACATCACCGGTCGCGCAGACAAGAAGAGCCCCCGCGCCGGACACACCGGACTTCATCAATTCCAGCGAAGGTGTCCTTTGGCCCGCTTTTGACTCGACCTGAAGCCCAACAACAACGGCACCAAACATGACATAAGCGCCACGCCCCAAGGCCCCACACCAGGCACTGCTGCAGTCGTGCCAACAGGAGGGACTGCAGCCAACGCAAGAGGCGCGAACGGATCCTCAATTACCCCTGCCACAACCGTATTGCTGTCGCCTATGCCGTCGTCCACTACGGTATAAGTCACGCTATCACCAGAAATACTGCCATACGGAAACCAAGTTGGTGCAGCGCCTGTGCTCTTCGGTCCAAACTTATAGGGCGTAAGGCCTGTTAGGCTGCCTGATGGATAATCAATTTTTACGGACAAAGTGGCGCCCGGGCAGGCAGTGGTGGTGAAGCGCAGAGCATTCAGGGGCGCCGTGGATTGATTGGGAGCACCAGCAAGGTTGGCAGGCGACAACGTTGGAGCGGCGCTTAGGGCACAACCGGGCGGATTGCCACTGATGCTCACATTTGCGTTTCCACCGCCTGGTAAAGCCAAAGGGGTAGCCGTGGCCAGTAATTGAGGTTGCGCCGTAGTGGTGGCTGCCGGCCCTGTTCCTGATGTGTTGGTCGCAGTGACGCTAAAAATATAGGACGTGCCGTTGGTCAGACCGGAGATAACGCAGCTTGCTGTTTGATTGCCCGCGGGCAGCGCTGGCGTGGGCATGCAGCTGCCGGCTGTAGAACTGTCAGGGGCAAGAGCAACCACGTCATAACGGGTGACAGCACTGATGCCGTTGAAGGTCGGCGGCGTAAAGTAAACACGCGCGGAGCCATCACCACTCTCAGCCGATATACTTGCTGGAGATTCTGGAAGATTCAGGTTTTGGAAATTGACGTAATCCACCACATAGTTGGAATCTACGTTCGAATCATTTGACTGATCACCAAACGCAATCGCACCATTGTTTCCGCTTGCTCCCACGATCCCGCGGACCAAAACAGGGGTCGCTGCTCCCGAAATAATATCGGTATACGATGCATCGATATAAACATTGGCCTGCCCATTAAGATAACGAATGGCGTACTCGTGAAAACCGCTCGTATTGAAGGCTACGCTTCCCGTGTCGTCCCCCCACCCTATAGCGTTAGCATCTATATAAAGCATAGCGCTACGGTCAGCCGAGTTACCAAATGGAAATAAAAAACTGTTAGAAACGCTAAACATTAACCCCGCATCTAGCGTATTGTGCCGAGAAACGGAAATCGCATTTAATCGAATAGAGGCTATAAAATTAGAGGTATTCACGCCGTATCGATACAAGTTTTGCTCGCCGGATCGCCCGCCCGGGGCCGTCGTTGTCACAAACTGCGTGGTGCCCCCTCCAACTATGACCGAGCCACCGATGTTGCTTCGCTCCCAACCTTGCTCGTTGGGAACATCGCTACCGTCGTAGAGTGCTATGGGAGCAGCCCAAGCGGCCGACGTTGTGATGGCGCTCGCAAGAACCAATACCCAGCGTGGATCAAACATTGTCACTCCTGCGCCAATGAAACTGGAGAGAGGGGAAATTTGCCCCACACCATGCCCCAAGGCCATAGCTTGTCAAAATTGTTGCAAAAGGATGCAGATGTTATCTGCTCGCGTTCTGCCCCCCGAAATAGCTCTCATTTTTCCAACATTCGGGACATTCTGAATTCACCTCGCGCGGTAAGTAAGACTGTCAGTGCTCGTGGCCGTTCTCAGCCGATACCGAAGTACCTGCTTGCGCGCGGGCAACTCCGTAAGCCTGCTCTCCACCAAGCCATTACGAACCAAGTATCCCAGTGCCCAAACCACAGCAGCACGTCCGTGCCACTACCCGGGCGGATCATGCCCGCAGGACGCGGGTTGTTGTGCCGCGCCCCCTCCTCGTGCCAGCCCTCCAGTTGGCCAGCCATCCAGTCCATGCAGCTCAAGCGGGGCCACCTTCTTGTTTTTGCGTGTCGTCGCGGTTCGTGTGCGCAGCCTTGGTTTCCAAGATGGTCCTCTTTCAAAAATCTAGAATCGGCGTGGCGTTGAGCAGGCCCAGCGCCCACAGCACAGCGGCGCGGTCGCAGGCATCGATGTTCGGGGCGTAGGCCAGCGCACGCCATGCCAGGACCTGGCGCAGGTGCGCGGCCATGAACGCGGCTTCCTTGCGCGCAGCGGGCGCAGGCCCCTGATCCAGCCAGGAATGGCACGCGGCGCAGCCCCAGGCGCTGTAGGGGTCGTCGGCCTTCCTGCGCTCCCCCTTCCCGTGGATGATGCCCGGCCGTCGCGGCTGGCGAAGTGCTCCAGCAACTTGGCCTCTTCCTCGGGCAGCAGCCGGCGCGAGCGCTGAGCCGGCTTGGCGATCACGCGCGTGCGCAGCAGTTCGGACTTTGCGCGGTCCAGCACCTGCAGCGGCGCATCGACGCCTCGCGCGGCCGAAGCATGCAGGAAGACCTGGCGCAGCCACACCATGTCATTGAGCGCGGTGGCGGGGCCGGCCTCGTCTTCCGTGCGCCGCTTCTTGGTGTAGCCCATCAGATCCTGCACCGTGAGCTTGGTGGCCTGTAGGCGGCACGACCAGAGGCCTGCAGGCGCGCGATGTCGGCCTTTTTGCTACGGCCCCACTCAGTCACGTTTTCGGCCGCACTGACATAATCCCGCAGTGGCTCCCCCACTGAAATTTTCTTGTGCACAGCCTGGCAGGAAGCGCGCTCCTGGTCCATTTCGTACTCGCGCCTGCGCAGCCACTCGTTGGCCAGCACTTTCCGACGGTAGGTCTGGCTTTCGCGGTGGACGAACGTGCCGTTCTCCATCAGCCGGATCTGTGCGGTGCAGGCAAGCGAGCAAGCAAGCCGTGTGCGCGCTTGCGTGAAGTGATGCTCCCATCTGTTTTGCTACAGGTGAAGGATGTAGCAAAGCCAGCGAGAAAATCAGCAAAAACGGGGTTGGATGGCGAAGAATCAGGCAACGACGCCAGAGCAAAAAACCCAATCAGATCAATGACAAACGTAGAAAATCAAGCACCTGCCAGCATGTGGCGCATGTCCGTTGCGCCCATGATGGACTGGACTGACAAGCACTGCCGCTACCTGCACCGACTGCTGAGCCGCCATACCCTGCTGTATACCGAGATGGTGACCACGGGCGCACTGCTGCACGGTGATGTGCCACGGCATCTGCGGTTCGAGGCCGAGGAGCATCCGGTGGCGTTGCAGCTCGGCGGCAGCGAGCCGTCGGATCTGGCGCAGGCTGCGCGGTTGGGAGCGCAGTGGGGATATGACGAGATCAATCTGAACTGCGGCTGCCCCAGCGAGCGCGTGCAGCGCGGCGCATTTGGCGCCTGCCTGATGAACGAGGCCCCGCTGGTGGCCGATTGCGTGAAGGCGATGGTGGATGTGGTGGATGTGCCCGTCACGGTGAAGCACCGCATTGGCATCGACAAGGATGAGAGCTACGAGTTCGTGCGCGATTTCGTTGGCACGGTGGCGGATGCGGGCTGCCGCGTGTTCATCGTGCATGCCCGCAATGCCTGGCTCAAGGGCCTGTCACCCAAGGAAAACCGCGAGATCCCGCCGCTGCGCTACGAGATCGTGGCCCGGCTCAAGCAGGATTTTCCGGAACTGACCATTGCCATCAACGGCGGCATCAAGGCCGATGCCACGGTGCAGGAACTGCTGCAGCAAGTCGATGGCGTGATGGTGGGCCGCGAGGCCTATCACAACCCCTGGTGGCTGGCCTCGTGGGATGCGCTTTACTATGACGATGCGAGCGTGGAGCACACGCGCGAGTCCATCGAGGAGCAGATGGTGGCCTATATGGAGCGCGAGGCGCGCACGCATGGCACGCACTGGTACTCCATCGCGCGGCATATGTTGGGGTTGCGCAACGGGCTGGCGGGGGCGCGCCGCTGGCGCCAGGTGTGGAGCAATCACCAGCTCAAGCAATTGCCGCCTTCAGAGGTGATGCGGCTTGCGCGCACCAAACCGGCCGAGGCGGCGCTTGTCGCCTAGCGCGGGGGACTGCATTGCAGGATGACCAGGGCTGAGGCGGCCGCTCGCCCAGGGCTATCGGTAAAAACTATCACTTACGCGACAGCATCAAAGGGGTTTTACTACCAATTTTCTTAGCTTGCTGCTGATATATTGCACTGCAACATATCCAAACAACCCCTTGTATCCATGCTCTATCAGCTCTACGAAATCCAGCGCGCCATGGTCGAGCCCTTTGCCGATTTCGCGCAAGCTGCAGCCAAGCTCTACAGCAACCCCCACTCGTTGCTGAGCCAAGGTCCGATGTCCCAGCGCATGGCCGCCGGGTTCGATCTGTTCTACCGCCTTGGCAAGGATTACGAGAAGCCCGAATTCAACCTGCACAGTGTGGATGTGGGCGGCGTTGACGTGACCATTCGCGAGCGCGTCGAAGTGGACAAGCCGTTTTGCGAGCTGCGCCGCTTCAAGCGCTTCTCCGACGACACCGATACGCTGCAGACCATGCTGAGCCAGCCCGTGGTGCTGATCGTGGCGCCGCTGTCGGGCCACTACGCCACGCTGCTGCGCGATACGGTGCAAAGCATGCTGGGCGACCACAAGGTCTACATCACCGACTGGAAGAACGCCCGCCTGGTGCCCCTGGCCGATGGCGAGTTCCACCTCGACGACTACGTGAACTATGTGCAGGAGTTCATCCGCTACCTGCAGGGCAAATACGGCCAGTGCCACGTGGTCAGCGTCTGCCAGCCCACGGTGCCGGTGCTGGCTGCCGTGTCGCTGATGGCCAGCCGTGGCGAGACGCCCCCGCTGTCCATGACCATGATGGGCGGCCCCATCGACGCGCGCCGCTCGCCGACCTCGGTGAACAACCTGGCGCAGAACCGCAGCTTCGAGTGGTTCGAGAACAACGTGATCTACCGCGTGCCCGAAGGCTATCCGGGCGTAGGCCGCCGCGTGTACCCCGGCTTCCTGCAGTACTCGGGCTTCGTGGCGATGAATCCGGACCGCCACGCCAAGAGCCACTACGACTACTTCAAGGACCTGATCAAGGGTGACGACGCCAGCGCCGAGCATCACCGCAAGTTCTATGACGAGTACAACGCCGTGCTCGACATGGATGCCGACTACTACCTCGAGACCATCGCCACGGTGTTCCAGGACTACAAGCTGGTCCATGGCACCTGGGAAGTGCGTTCGCCCGAAGGCCAGGCCGAGCTGGTGCGCCCGCAGGACATCAAGGGCAGCGCCCTGCTGACCGTCGAAGGCGAGCTGGACGACATCTCCGGCTCGGGCCAGACGCGTGCAGCGCACGATCTGTGCACGGGCATCGCGGCCGATCAGCGCAAGCACCTTGAAGTGCCGGGCGCGGGACACTACGGGATTTTCAGCGGCAGGCGCTGGAGAGAGATCGTCTACCCGCAGGTGCGCGAGTTCATCAGTGCCCACCAGCCCGAAAGCGCCACGGCCGCCAGCGCAGCAGGTCACACCAGCAGCCTGAGCGATGACGCGCCCTCGGCCACCGAGCAGCCGCGCAAGCGCGGTGCCAAGGTGCAGGCAGGCTGAGCACCGAGCAAGCCCGGCACGCCATGTCCGCCTTCGCAATCCTTGCCCGCGACGATCTGGCAGCACGCATAGACGCGGCGCTGCCGCAGACGCAGTGCACGCGTTGCGGCTACCCCGACTGCGCCAGCTATGCCCAGGCCGTGGCCTCGGGCGAGGCCGGCATCAACCAGTGCCCCCCCGGGGGCGCTGCGGGAGTGGAGAGGCTGGCTGCACTGACGGGCCGGCCCGCTGTCCCACTGAGCGCCGAGCACGGCACGGAAGCCCCGCGCACCGTGGCCGTGATCGACGAGGCCTGGTGCATCGGTTGCACCCTATGCATCAAGGCCTGCCCCACGGATGCCATCCTGGGCGCCAACAAGTTCATGCATACGGTGATCGCCGCCCACTGCACGGGCTGCGAGCTGTGCATTCCCGTGTGTCCGGTCGATTGCATCGAACTGCACAATGCCAGCGGCCCGGCCACAGGCTGGTCTGCCTGGAGCCCCCAGCAGGCCGAGCATGCGCGACAGCGCTATGTGCTGCGCCGAGAGCGTGAACAGGAGCGCGAGCGCCTGGGTGCTGCCCGGGCGCAGATGCCTCTTGCATTGGGTGAGCAGGAAATGGCCGACGACGCCAGCCCTTCCACGCCCTGCCCGGCGCCCCCGCTGGCGACCGACAGCAAGCAAGCCACCATCGCAGCCATCCTGGCCCGCGCACGCGCCCAGCGTGCGGGTGGCGCCTCGACGCCCAAAGGGCATTGAGTGGATGTGGGCGGGCAGCGAGACCCGCCTACGCCCGCCAGTACAGGCCTATGGATGCCCATAGATGGTCATAGACCGCCATAGGCACCCACGCAGGCCGTGGCAGGCCTACGCAGCCAGCGCCAAGCTCTTGTAGACCCCGCAACCCCAGTACAGCCCGCCATGCTTGCAGACGAAGGACATCTTGGTCTGTACCTGTTGCGTGGCAGGGTTTCTGAAGTCGTACTCCACCCAGCCTGGGCCGCGCTCGGCCTGGGCAATGATGTCGGCCAGCAGCTGCTCACCCCGCACGCCTGGCAGCTCCTGCACGCGCACGCCCACACGCGCAGGATTGCCGCCAAAGGCGCGGTAGCTGCCGTCGGCGGCCAGGGCGAACACGTACATATCGCGGTCATGGAAGGGCTGGCCGGGGTCGTTCACGGCGGCCAGCAGTGCCTCGGTGGCCACGCCGCGCCGCGCCAGGCCCAGGGCCGACTCGACCAGGGCCACGGCTTCCTCCGCCGTGCCCTGCTGCAGCCGAAAGCGCGACACCGCCCCTGACAGCATCTGCGCGCGCTGCTGCAGCGCGCGTGCCTGGTCCAGCGCGTGGCCCACCATCTGCGCGTTGTGCTGGGTGATCTCGTCGATCTGGTGCACGGCGCGGCTGATCTCGGCCAGGCCCGTGCTCTGGCTGCCGGTCGATTGCGAGAGCTCGCCCATGTGCTCGGCCACCTGGCGGATGCCTTCGGTCACGCGCTCCATGCCACGCCCGGCCGTGCGGATCAACTCGGTGCTGTGCTCCACCTGGGTCAGCGCATCGCCAATCAGGTGGCGAATCTCGCGCGCCGCCTCCGCCGAGCGGCCTGCCAGGGAGCGCACCTCGCTGGCCACCACGGCAAAGCCACGGCCCTGCTCGCCAGCCCGTGCAGCCTCCACGGCGGCATTGAGCGCGAGGATATTGGTCTGGAAAGCGATGCCGTCGATCACGCCGATGATCTCCCGCATGCGCCCGGCGCTGTTCTCAATGGTCTCCACCGACTCCACGGCGCGGCCCATGGCCACCACGCCTTCGTCGGCGGCGCCGCGCACGGCGCTGGCCTGGTGGTGGACCACGCCCACCACATCGGCGTTGTGCTGCACGGCGCTGCTCAACTGCTCCACGCTGACCACGGTCTGGGCCAGGTTGGTGGCCTGCAGCTCGGTGCGATCGGACAGCGCCTGGTGCTCGTTCACCAATTGCTGCCCGGCTTGCGCCACCAGGGCCGCGTTGCTGCGCACATCGGCCACCATGCCCGACAGCGAGGTGACCATGCCGCCCAGCAGCGCCTTGGGCGTCTGGACAGCGCCAGCGCCCTCCTGCGAGGCGACCGCCTCCACGGTCACGCGCTGGCTCAGGTCGCCCTGGGCGATGCCCTGCATGGCCTGCTGCAGCAATTCGCGCTCGCCGATCACCCGAGACCAAAGCCTGTACATGCCGCACAGCAGCAGCCCGGCCCACAGCAGCAAGGCACCCCAAACCCAGGGCCCCAGGCCCGCCGAACCGGCCACCAGCGCCAGCGGCGGCCCCGCCAATGCCCACACGGCGCAAACAAGGAAGCCGGCCCCGGGGCCGGATGTATGCTTACGATGCCTGTTTCCCACTTTTTCCATGCCAGCGCCTGCCTGCATAGCTGATTGCCTCTCTAGTCATTGGTATCTGGAATTCACCGTTCACGAGGCCCCGCCACACGAGATGGCATGGCCCCAGTCGAGACCATGCCAGAATAGGTAACAGAATGCAAAAAAGCCAGCGTGCAGACCCGCAGTCCCCTGTGACAACGGCATGCCGAAAGCGCATCAATCCATAATGCGAGCCCATGAATCCCCTGCTCTCCCGACTCCAGCCCTACCCGTTTGAGCGTCTTCGCAAACTGTTCGCCGGGGTCCAGCCACCGGCGGGCGTGCGCCCCATCAGCCTTGGCATCGGAGAGCCCCGCCATGCCACGCCGGCGTTCATCGAACAGGCGCTGAGCGCCGACCTCGGCGGCCTGGCCAAATACCCGGCCACGGCCGGCGAGCCCGCGCTGCGCGAGGCCTGCGCCCAATGGGCTCGCCAGCGCTATGGCATTGCCCTGGACGCCGCCACCCAGGTGCTGCCAGTCAACGGCTCGCGCGAGGCACTGTTTGCCTTCACCCAGGTGGTGGTGGATGCCAGCCAAGACGGCGCGCGCGTGATCTGCCCCAACCCGTTCTATCAAATCTACGAAGGCGCCACCCTGCTGGCCGGTGCCCAGCCGTACTACGCGCCCAGCGACGCCGCGCGCAACTTCGCAGTGGACTGGGACAGCGTGCCCGCCGACGTGTGGGAAAAGACCCAGCTGATCTTCGTGTGCTCGCCCGGCAACCCCACGGGCGCGGTGATGCCGCTGGCCGAATGGGAAAAGCTGTTTGCGCTGTCCGACCGCTACGGCTTCGTGATTGCCAGCGACGAGTGCTACAGCGAGATCTATTTCGACGGCACCGCCCCCCTGGGCGGCCTGGAAGCTGCGCAGCGCCTGGGCCGCACGGACTACAAAAACCTGCTGATGTTCACCAGCCTGTCCAAGCGCAGCAATGTGCCCGGCCTGCGCAGCGGTTTCGTGGCGGGCGATGCGGCCCTGATCAAGGCCTTTTTGCTGTACCGCACCTACCACGGCGGCGCCATGAGCCCCGTGGTACAGACGGCCAGCATGGCGGCCTGGGCCGACGAGGCCCATGTCGAGGAAAACCGCCGCCTGTACCGCGAGAAGTTCAACCAGGTCACGCCCGTGCTGGCGCGCGTGATGGATGTGCGCCTGCCCGACGCAAGCTTCTACCTGTGGGCCGGCATTCCCGAATCGCTGGGCCTGGACGACGCCGACTTTGCACGCGAGCTGTATGCCGCCACCGGCGTGACCGTGCTGCCTGGCAGCTACCTGGCGCGCGAGGCCAATAGCCGCAACCCCGGCGCCGGGCGCGTGCGCATGGCCCTGGTGGCCGAGACCGCAGAATGCCTGGAAGCCGCCCAGCGCATTGCACAGTTCATAGAATCGCGCCAGCGCTGAGACAGCCCTGCGCTCCCCTTTCCTCACAAACCCTTTGATCACCAAAGCCATATGACGCAACAGCTGCAATCCATCATCGACACCGCCTGGGACAACCGTGCCAGCCTCTCCCCCGCTGCCGCCCCCAAGGAAGTGACCGAGGCCGTGGACCACGTGATCGAAGCCCTGAACAACGGCCAGCTGCGCGTGGCCACGCGCGAAGGCGTGGGCCAGTGGACCGTGCACCAGTGGATCAAGAAGGCCGTGCTGCTGTCCTTCCGCCTCAAGGACAACGTGCTGATGCAGTCCGGCGACCTGAACTTCTTCGACAAGGTGCCCACCAAGTTCGCCGGCATGACCGAGGCCGAGATCGCCGCCACCGGCGTGCGCGTAGTGCCTCCGGCCGTGGCCCGCCGCGGCAGCTTCGTTGCCAAGGGCGCGATCCTGATGCCTTCCTACGTGAACATCGGCGCCTATGTGGACGAAGGCACCATGGTTGACACCTGGGCCACCGTGGGCTCCTGCGCCCAGGTCGGCAAGAACGTGCACCTGTCCGGCGGCGTGGGCCTGGGCGGCGTGCTGGAGCCGCTGCAGGCCAACCCGACCATCATCGAGGACAACTGCTTCATCGGCGCGCGTTCCGAAATCGTCGAAGGCGTGATCGTGGAAGAGAACTCGGTGATCTCCATGGGTGTGTACATCGGCCAGTCCACCCCCATCTATGACCGTGCGACCGGCGAGACCAGCTATGGCCGCGTGCCTGCCGGCTCGGTGGTGGTGTCGGGCAACCTGCCCAAGGACAACGGCCGCTACAGCATGTACGCCGCCATCATCGTCAAGAAGGTCGATGCCAAGACCCGCTCCACCACGAGCCTGAACGACCTGCTGCGCGATTGATCCGCATCCGCACCGCGCCAAAGGCGTGGTTGCGGCGCCAAAACATCCCCTGTTCAGGGGATGGAGCAAGGCATACTCTCGAGGGCGTCCCCGGCCACCAGGCAGCGGACGCCCGTTTCACGTCACAAGAGCGTGCAGACGATCCAAGAACAGCGGCAGTACACGAATTTGGGGGAAAACATGGGCACGATGGAGAGGATTTTGCGCCTGATGGGCGAGAAGCAGGCGTCCGACGTCTACCTGGCGGTCAACGCGCCGGCGCTGATCAAGATCAACGGCGAATGCGTGCCCATCAACAACCAGCTGCTGCCGCCCGACGCACCGCGCAGCCTGCTGGCCGAGATCGTGCCGGCCGAGCGCCTGCAGGAGCTGGACGAGACGGGCGAGCTCAACATGGGCGTGCCGCTGCGCGGCGTGGGGCGTTTTCGCGTCAGCGCCATGCACCAGCGCGGCAGCTGCGCCGTGGTGATCCGCTTCATCGCCCAGCACATTCCGGCCATGGACACGCTGAACCTGCCGCCCGTGCTGGGCGAGCTGATCATGCAAAAGCGCGGCCTGCTGCTGGTCGTGGGCTCCACGGGCTCGGGCAAGAGCACGACGCTGGCCTCGATGATCGATGCGCGCAACGAAAAGCTCACGGGCCACATCCTCACCATCGAGGACCCCATCGAATACCAGTTCCGCAACAAGCGCTCCATCGTCAACCAGCGCGAAGTGGGCTCGGACACGGCATCGCTGCAGATCGCGCTCAAGAACGCGCTGCGCCAGGCGCCCGACGTGATCCTGATCGGCGAAATCCGCGACCGCGAGACCATGTCCTCGGCCATGGGCTTTGCGCAGTCAGGCCACCTGTGCCTGGCCACGCTGCACGCCAACAACAGCTACCACGCGCTCAACCGCATCCTGTCCTTCTTCCCCGAGGAAATCCGCCCCACCATGCTGGGCGAGCTGTCGGCAGCGCTCAAGGGCGTGATCTCCCAGCGCCTGGTTCGCACCGTGGACGGCGGCCGCATGCCGGCCGTCGAGGTCATGCTCAACACCAAGCTGATCGCCGACCTCATCGAGCGCGGCAACTTCTCGGGCGTCAAGGAGGCCATGGAAAAATCCATGGCCGAAGGCTCGCAGACCTTTGAAGAGGCGCTGGCGCAGCTGGTCCGCTCCGGCCGCATCGACCGCGCCGAAGCCCTGGCCTTCGCCGATTCGCCCACCAACCTGATGTGGCGCCTGGAAAACGACGTGGTCAAGGCCAGCCATGCCGCACCGTCCAGCCAGTTCGCCGAACTGGCCACGCCCGGCGAGGATGACATGCCCTCGTTCACGGAAATCATGCTGGAAGTCAAGCCGAACTGATCGGCCAGCCCCGCAGCGTTCACAATGTCGGAGCACGCTGGCGGCAGCCGGCCCTCCGACTTTTTTGTTTTTTGATTCCACCCACCATGTCCCGCACCCTGCAACTGACCGAGCAGCTGATCAGCCTGCCCTCCGTCACTCCCGAAGACGCCGGCTGCCTTGAACTCCTGGCCGATGCCCTGCAGCCCATGGGCTTTGCCTGCGAGCGCATCGACAGCGGCCCCGACAGCTTTCGCGTGCGCAACCTCTGGGCCCGGCGCTCCGGGACAGGCGCCGACCGGCCCGTGCTGGTCTTTGCCGGTCATACCGACGTGGTGCCCACCGGCCCGCTGGAGCAGTGGAGCAGCCCGCCCTTCGTGCCCACGCACCGCGACGGCAAGCTGTACGGCCGCGGCGCCAGCGACATGAAGACCTCCATCGCCGCCTTCGTCGTGGCGCTGGAGGAATTCCTGGCCGAGACACCGGCTCCCTCCTTCGACATTGCCCTGCTGCTGACCAGCGACGAGGAAGGCCCTTCGGTGGACGGCACCAAGGTCGTGGTCGAGCTGCTGCGCGAGCGCGGCGAGCGCCTGGACTGGTGCATCGTCGGCGAGCCCACCTCGGTGGAACGCACGGGCGACATGATCAAGAACGGCCGCCGGGGCACCATGAGTGGGCGCCTCACGGTCAAGGGCATCCAGGGCCACATCGCCTACCCGCAGCTGGCGCGCAACCCCATCCACCAGGCCCTGCCGGCCCTGGCCGAACTGGCCGCCACGCGCTGGGACGAGGGCAATGCCTTCTTCCCGCCCACCAGCTGGCAGATCAGCAACATGCATGGCGGCACGGGCGCGTCCAACGTCATTCCAGGCCATGTGACCATCGACTTCAACTTCCGCTTCTGCACCGAGTCCACGGCCGAATCGCTGCAGCAGCGCGTGCACGCCGTGCTGGACCGCCACGGGCTGGAGTACGAGCTGGCCTGGACCATTGGCGGCCAGCCCTTCCTGACCACGCCGGGCACGCTGGTGAGCGCCGTGCAGGCGGCCATCCGCGCCGAGACCGGCCTGGAGACCGAGCTGTCCACCACGGGCGGCACCAGCGACGGCCGCTTCATCGCCCAGATCTGCAGCCAGGTCGTGGAAGTGGGCCCGCCCAACGCCAGCATCCACAAGATCGACGAGCACATCGTGGTGGCCGACATCGAGCCCATCAAGAACATTTACCGCCGCACGCTCCAGGAGCTGCAGCGCCAGCAGGCCGTCTGAACGCGACCAAGGAGCCGACGATGACATCCGCCCCCACCCCTGCCAATATTCCCGCCATCTCGGGCAGCAACATCGCCGACCTCGTAGCCTCGGGCGCCGCAGCGCTCACGGCGGCCGGCGTGGCCTTTGGCCACGGCACGGCCACGGCCGAAGACGAAGCGGCCTGGCTCACGCTGTGGAAGCTGGGCCTGCCGCTGGACAGCGAACTGGCACCCGGCGCGCCCGAATCCCTGGCCGTCCAGGCCGTCAGCGCCCAGCAGCAGGCCGAAGTGGCCGAGCTGTTCGCAGAGCGCATCCGAACGCGCAAGCCCGCCGCCTACCTCACGCGCGAGGCCTGGCTGCAGGGCGTGCCCTTCTACGTGGACGAGCGCGCCATCGTGCCGCGCAGCTTCATTGCCGAGCTGCTGGCCGACGGCAGCATAGACGGCTGGCTGTCCGACCGCACGCGCCGCGTGCTGGACCTGTGCACCGGCAACGGCAGCCTGGCCTGCCTGGCGGCCATGGCCTGGCCCGAGGTCGAGGTCACGGGCGCCGACATCTCGGCCGACGCACTGGCCGTGGCGCGCATCAACGTGGACCGCCATGAACTCGCCGAGCGCGTGCAGCTGCTGGAAAGCGATGGCCTGGCCGCCCTGCCCGGCCCCTGGGACCTGGTGCTGTGCAACCCGCCCTATGTGAACGCCGACAGCATGTCGCGCCTGCCCGCCGAATACCAGGCCGAGCCCGAACTGGCGCTGGCCGGCGGCGCCGACGGCATGGACTTCATCCGCCGCCTGCTGCTGGACCTGCCGTCGCGTCTGGCCAAGGACGGCGTGGTCGTGCTGGAAATCGGCAATGAAAAGGACTTCTTCGAAGCCGCCTTCCCCGACCTGCCCGTGTTCTGGCTGGACACCAGCTCGGGCGACGAGCAGGTGCTGCTGATCACCCAGGAGGCACTGCGCGCCTGGACCGAAGGCGACATCGAGGCCCTGCGCCCCACCTACCGCCCCCTGGGCTGAGATGGACCTGCGGGCGCTGCGCTACTTCATCGCGGTGCTGGAGGCGGGCAGCCTCTCGCGCGCCGCGCACTCGCTGTACGTGGCCCAGCCGGCGCTCACGGCGCAGATCAAGAAGCTGGAAGGCGAGCTGGGCGCCCAGTTGCTGGAGCGCAGCCACGCCGGCGTGACCCCCACGCCGGCCGGAGCCCAGCTGTACGAGGACGCTCGCCGCCTGCTGTCCGACGCCGATGCCATGCGCGAGCGCATACAGCGCCTGCCGCAGGGCCCCGAAGGCTCGGTCACCATCGCCCTGCCCTTTTTGCTGACCAGCCTGCTGGCCGGCCCCGTGATCGCCAGCCTGCGCAACAGCCACCCGCGCATACGCATCTTTGTGCTCGACGATCTCAGCCTCATGGTGCAAAAGGCCATGCTGGACCGGCGCGCAGACCTGGCCATTCTTGTGGACACGGCCAGCCTGCATGACATGCAGGTGCAGCCCATGGCCGAGGAAGCCATCTACGTCTGCGGCCAGGATGTCGATGGCAGCGTGGCCCCGCTGTTGCGCCCCGCGCCGGACGGCGGCCTGCCGCACATGGACTTTGCCCACGCCTGCCAGCTGCCGCTGGTGCTGCAATCACGCCGCTTTTCCATCCGCCAGACCGTGGAGGCCGCGGCCGACGCACGGGACTTGCGGTTGAACATCGTCCACGAACACGATTCCGCCCGCGTCATCCGCTCGCTCTACCACTGTGGTGCAGGCTTCACCTTCACGCCCGCCTGCTCGCTGAGCGATGCGCCCGCCTGGCTGCGCGAGGAAGCCAAGGCTGCGCCCATGGCCATCCAGCACGGCTGGATCGTGGCCCAGGTCACGGCGCCCGAACTGCTGCGCCGCTACTTCCTGGCCGTGCAGGCCAACCGCAGCAGCGACCCGGCGCTGCAGGTGGTCCAGCAGGCGCTGATGGCACAGGCCCGGCAACTCATCACGGCCGGCATCTGGCAGGCACGCTGGCAGCAGGCATGACGGCATGACCGCAGGGGTCTGGGCACGGGCCATCAGCAAATACCGCAAGGGTTGATCTGGACATCAATTTTTCTGATGCGCCTGAATCACTAAACGGTATTTCCCCGCTCCAGGCCTCTTCTGGAACAGTGCATGGCACGCCGCGCAAAACGCGCGGCTTCAGCCAAGGAATGCCATGCACGAGACATCCCGGCCCACCGCAGGCCACCCCCATTCCCACTCCCACTCCCTTCCCATCCCCAATGTCGGCGAACTGGTCGCGCGCAGTTGCAGGGCCCACGGCGCGCAGCCGGCCGTGACCAGCGCCGCGCGCAGCATCAGCTACGCCGAGCTGGAGCAGCGCTCCAACCGCCTGGCGAACGCCCTGCTTGCCCAGGGCCTGGCCCGTGGCGACCGCGTGGGCATCTACCTGCCCAACTGCGTGGAAATCGTGGAGATCGAGATCGCCTGCTACAAGGCCGGGCTCATCAAGGCGCCCTTCAACGCACGCCTTTCGCCGCGCGAAGTGGGCGATATCGCGGCCAACAGCGATGCCGCCGTCATCGTGACCACCGCAGCGCGCGCCGAGGCCTTCAAGCCGCACCTGCAGTCTGCCGACGTGCGCCTGCTGCTGCTGGACGGCCCCGCCAGCGAAAGCTACGAGTCCCTGCTCGCCCGCGCCAGCGACCGCTTCCAGCCCGTGGCCGTGCACGAGCACGAGGTGGCCGTGCTGCACTACACCTCAGGTTCTTCGGGCGTGCTCAAGGCCGCCATGCAGACCTTCGGCAACCGCCTGGCCCAGCTGCGCAAATTCCTGATGCGCGGCGAGGGCATGCAGGCCGGCCATGTACTGGGCCTGGTGGGGCCGGTCACGCACGCCTCGGGCATGCAGATGGTGCCGGCGCTGTGCACGGGCGCCACCATCCACCTGTTCTCGGGCTTCGAGCCGGGCGCCTTCATGGCCGAGATGCAGGCGCGGCGCGTGACCCATACCTTCATGGTGCCCACCATGATCAACATGCTGCTGGCCGAGATCGGCGGCCGCTACCGCCCCCTGCCCGACCTGCTGCGCCTGGGCTACGGCGCAGCGCCCATGGCGCCCGCGCGCATCCTGCAGGCCATGGACGTGTTCGGCCCCATCCTGTCCCAGGGCTACGGCGCAGGCGAGACCACCTCCGGTGTCTGCGGCCTGACGGTGCAGGACCACCTGCAGGCGCGCGCATCGCGCCCAGAGCGGCTGGCTTCCTGCGGCCGGCCCTTCCTCGAATCCCTGGTCGAAGTGCTGGACGACGAGGGCCGCCCGGTGCCCGAGGGCGAGATCGGCGAAATCGTGGTCAGCGGCGCCGATGTCTTTGCAGGCTACTGGCGCGCGCCCGAGCTGACGGCCGAGGTGCTCAGGAACGGCCGCTACCACACGGGCGATCTGGCCCGCATGGACGAGCAGGGCTTTGTCTACATCGTGGACCGCAAGAAGGACATGGTCATCAGCGGCGGCTTCAACGTCTATCCGTCCGAGGTGGAGTCCGTGCTCTACGAACATGCCTCGGTGGCCGATGCCTGCGTGTTCGCCATTCCCGACGACAAATGGGGCGAGGCCGTGGCCGCCCACATCGTGCTCAAGCCCGGCCTGGCCGGCGACAGCGCCGCGCTGGACCGCTTCTGCGCCGAGCGCCTGGGCGGCTTCAAGCGCCCTCGCCACATCGAATTCGTGCAGCAGCTGCCCAAGAACCCCAACGGCAAGGTCATGCGCCGCGCAGTGCAGGCGCCCTACTGGGCCAACCACGCCCGCAAGGTGAACTGAGATGAATGCCAAAGACACTCTCCCCGCCGCCAACGCTGCCCTGCTGGAAATGCCTTTTGAAGGCTCCGAGCGCGCAGCCGGCCTGATCGACGCGCTCAACGCCTTCATCCACGGCGAACTGGCCGACCTCGCCCGCGCGCATGGCGTGGACCATGAAAACAGCGCCTCCACCGAGCTGCTGCGCCAGGTCTGGAAGCTCTCGCATGCGCGTGGCTTCTACGGCATGACCCTGCCCGAGGCCATGGGCGGCGCCGGCCTGTCCGTGCTCGATCAGGTGCTGGTCAAGGAGGCCATCTACGCCACGGGCTCGCCCTTCGCGCCCCATGTGCTGGGCGAACTCAGCGGCCCGCCGCGCATAGGCGCGCTGATCCGCAAGGCCACGCCCTTGCAGATGGAGCAGTTCATCCTGCCCGTGGCACGCGCCGAGAAATCCATCTGCTTTGCGCTGACCGAGGCGGCGGCCGGCTCGGACGCGGGCGCGCTGGAGACGCGCGCCGTGCTCGAAGGCGACCACTACGTGCTGTACGGCCGCAAGCGCTTCATCTCGGGCTCGCCGTTCGCCGACTTGGCCGTGCTCATGGCCTCGACCGCGCCCGAGGGCAGCCCGCAGCGCGAGATCAGCGCCTTCTTCGTGGACCTGCATGCCCCGGGCGTGCAGGTGGTCAGCGGCTACAAGACCATGGCCGGGCAATCGAGCACGGGGGACATCGTGCTCGACGGCTGCCGCGTGCCCGCTGCCCAGTTGATCGGCGAGCCGGGCCGGGGCCTGGCCCTGGCGCTGGGCCGCATCACCGTCAACCGCCTGCTGCACTGCCCGGCCATGCTGGGGCTGGCCCAGGTGGCGCTGCGCGATGCGCGCGACTATGCGCTGGGCCGCCAGCAATTCGGCCGCAGCATTGCCCAGTTCCAGTCCATACAGCACATGCTGGCCGACATGGCCACCGAATGGATGGCGGCGCGCGCACTGATGGTGCAGACGGCCCGCGCCATCGACGCCGGCATCGATGCGCGCGCCCAGGCCTCGATGAGCAAGCTGTTCTGCTCGGAGACGGCGTTCCGCATTGCCGACCGCGCCGTGCAGATCCATGGCGGCGAAGGCATCGTCCAGGGCCGGCGCGTGGAATTCCTGTTCCGCATGCTGCGCATGTACCGCGTGCTCACGGGCACCAGCGAGATACAGCGCAACACCATCGCCAAGGAACTGCTGGAGCGGGCCGGCGCCTAAGGCTGGCCGGCATGAAAGCGAAAAGACAAGGAGACAACGCCATGCAAGACAATCCATCCCAAAGGCCGGACCGACGCCGATTCCTGCGCGCTGCGGGCGCCGCATCGCTTGCCGCAGGCCTGCCCTGGGCCACCACAGCCGCCACAGCCACCACACACGACAGCGCCTGGCCCACGCGCCCCATCAAATGGGTGGTGCCCTACCTGGCCGGCACCAGCCCCGACACGGCCGCGCGCATCGTGGCCGAGGCGCTGTCCGCCCAGTTGGGCCAGCCTGTTGTGATAGACAACCGCGCCGGCGCAGGCGGCAACATCGGCGCACGCCAGGTGGCCAAGGCGCCGGCGGACGGCTACACCCTGCTGTATTCGGGCTCGCCCATGGCCGCCGCCATGCGCATGTACAAAAGCCCGGGCTACGACGTGTTCAAGGACTTCCGCCATGTGCTGGGCATGTCGCGCTCGGACATCCTGGTCGTCGTGCATGCCGACTCTGGCATGCGCACGCTGGACGACCTGGCCGCGCGCGCCAAGGCCAAGCCGGGGGCGCTGGACTATGCCTCGGGCGGCGTGGGCACGCCGTCGCACCTGGGCGTGGAGATGCTGGCCTCCAGCATGGGCCTGCAGGTCAACCATGTGCCCTACAAGGGCGCGTCCGAGCTGGTCAATGCCGTGCTGGGCCAGCAGGTGGCCTTCGGCGCCCCGCTGTTTTCCGTGGCCTATCCCCAGGTGCTGGCGGGCAAGCTGGTGCCGCTGGCCATTGCCGGGCCGCAGCGCAACGCCAAGCTGCCCCAGGTGCAGACCCTGGCCGAGCTGGGTGTGCCCAATGTCAACCTCACATCCTGGGGCGGCGTGTCCGTGCCGGCCGCCACGCCCGAGCCCATCGTCCAGCGGCTGCGCACGGCGCTGGAGGAGGTGCTCAGGCAGCCCAGGGTCATCGCCTTGCTGGAGCAGGAAGGCGGCAAGGTCGCCATCACCAGCGCCGACGCCTATGCCAAGGGCTTCGAGCGCGAGATCCAGTTCACCCAGTCCATGATGCAGCGCGTGGGCATACAGCCGATCTAGGGCCTGGTACCAGGGCTTTGCACCGTGGCCGGGCACGGGCATGGCGGGCGGCAATCCTGCCCTGGCGCAATCGCTGGGATAATCCTGCCCATTCATGATCAGCCTTCGCAACATTACCCTGCGCCGCGGCACCCGCGTGCTGCTGGACAGCACCTCCGTCTCCATCAACCCCGGTGAAAAAGTCGGCCTTGTCGGACGCAATGGCGCCGGCAAGTCCAGCCTGTTCGCCCTGCTCAACGGCAGCCTGGCCGAGGACGGTGGAGAGTTCTCCATCCCTTCGCAATGGCGCCTGGGCCAGGTCGCGCAGAACATGCCAGAGACCTCGGAGACGGCCACCCAGTTCGTGCTGGACGGCGACACCCGCCTGAGCGAGCTCAATGCCCAGCTCGCGGCCGCCGAGGCCAGCGAGGACGGCATGGCCATCGCCCACGCCCACGTGGACCTGGCCGATGCCGGCGCCCACGATGCCGTGCCGCGCGCCCAGGCCCTGATCCTGGGCCTGGGCTTCAAGGTCTCCGAGCTGGAGCACCCCGTCAACAGCTTCTCCGGCGGCTGGCGCATGCGCCTGCAGCTGGCGCGCGCGCTGATGTGCCCCTCCGACCTGCTGCTGCTGGACGAGCCCACCAACCACTTGGACCTGGACGCCCTGGTCTGGCTGGAAGCCTGGCTCAAGCGTTACCCCGGCACCCTGGTCGTGATCAGCCATGACCGCGAATTCCTGGACGCCATCACCAACACCACGCTGCACATAGAAAACGCGCAGGTCACGCGCTATGGCGGCAACTACAGCAAGTTCGAGGAACTGCGCGCCCAGCAGATCCTGCTGCAGCAGGCCTCGTTCGAGCGCCAGCAGGACAAGATCGCCCACCTGCAAAAATTCATCGACCGCTTCAAGGCCAAGGCCTCCAAGGCCAAGCAGGCGCAAAGCCGCGTCAAGCAGATCGAGCGCATGGAAAAGGTCGCACCCATGCTGGCCAGCGCCGATTTCACCTTCGAGTTCAAGCCGCCGGCCAACCTGCCCAACCCCATGTTGGCGATCACGGACGCCGCATTCGGCTACCTGGACGACGAAGGCCAGGCGACCACCATCCTGCGCGGCGTCAACCGCTCGGTGCTGGCGGGCCAGCGCATCGGCATCCTGGGCGCCAACGGCCAGGGCAAGTCCACCCTGGTCAAGACCATTGCGCGCGAGATGAAGGCCCTGGCCGGCACCGTGACCGAAGGCAAGGGCCTGAACATCGGCTACTTCGCCCAGCAGGAACTGGACGTGCTGCGCCCCGGCGAGAACCCGATGGAGCACATGATCCGCCTGGCACGGGACACCGGCGCCACCGGCCCGCAGGCCCGCGAGCAGGACCTGCGCAGCTACCTGGGCACGTTCAACTTCAGCGGCGACATGGTCAAGCAGGCCGTGGGCAGCATGAGCGGCGGCGAAAAGGCCCGCCTGGTGCTGGCCATGATCGTCTGGCAGCGCCCCAACCTGCTGCTGCTGGACGAGCCCACCAACCACCTGGACCTGGCCACGCGCGAGGCCCTGGCCATGGCGATCAACGACTTCGACGGCACCGTCATGCTGGTCAGCCACGACCGCGCGCTGCTGCGCTCGGTCTGCGAGGACTTCTGGCTGGTCGGCCGTGGCGTGGTCGGCCCCTTCGACGGCGACCTGGACGACTACCAGCGCTACCTGCTGGAAGAATCCCGCCGCCTGCGCGAAGAGGCCCGCAAGGCCGAACAGGCGGCTGCGGCCACCAGCAAGGCGGCAGCGCAGGTGGAGCCTGCCGCACATGCAGCACCTGCAGTGCAGGCCCCGGTGGCTGCGGCGCTGGCCCCGGCTCCCGCTGCCCCGCCCACGCCGCCGGCCGCCAGTGCCGGAGACCAGCGCGAGCAACGGCGCCTGGCCGCCCTGGCCCGCCAGCAGATGGCCGAAAAGACCCGGCCGTTCAAGAAGGAACTGGAACAGCTGGACAAGCGCCTGCCCCAGCTGCAGGCCGAGCGCACGCGGCTCGAAGGCCTGCTGAGCCAGCCCATCTCGCCCGCCGACATGGCCGAGACGGGCCGCAGCCTCAAGGCCTGCAACGACGAGATCGACAGCCTGGAAGAGCGCTGGCTGGAACTGAGCGAGCAGATCGAGCAGCTGTCGGCCGCGATTTCCGACTGATTCCAGTCGTTCTCGAAAATCAGGCGGTCCCATGGGACCGCCTGCCACAAGCGTCGTCCCGCGTGAAGACGGCGCCCCACTTCGGCCCAGCCGAAGTGCGCCCCTGAGGCCCTGCCCTCCCCCCACTCCCCCGCACTCCCCCGCAGCCAGCGGAACGCATGGATCGTTTGATTCAGGGTTTCTCCTGAATGAAAGATTTCATTCTTAAAAAATAATGAATGAAAGAGACCATTCACTTTCATTCATTCATGGAACTCCACCCCCACCCCGCCGTACAGGAACTGCTGCGCGCCAGCGTCGATGGCTCGCCCGCCGTCGCCCGGGTCGGCCGCTGGATGGCCGCGCATCCGGTGCTGGCCGTCACGTTGAGCGCCGAGGAAGTGGCCAATGCCTGCGGCGGCTCCCTGGCCGCCGTCAATCGCTTCGCCAAGCATGCCGGCTACGAAGGCTTTGCCGATTTGCGCCTGCACCTGGGCCGCCAGCTGCAGCAGGCCCTGGAGCCCGTGAACAAGCTGCGCGCGGCGCATGGGCCCGAGGCCGCCACGGCTGGCGCCGTGGGCGAGCAGGCTTTCGGGCACACGCAGCGCAACCTGCAGGCGGCTGCGCAGGCCTGCGACCCCGGCCTGCTCGACCAACTGGCCCAGCGCATCTGCCGCGCACGCCGTGTGCTCTTCATGGGGTTCGGCAGCTCCCACCATGTGGCGGCCTTTGGCGCCGACGTGCTGCAACCCTATCTGCCGCAGGTGGTGGAAGTGACCTCCGCAGGCGGATCGGAACAGGCGGTACGCCGCATGACAGGGCTGACGGAGCAGGACGTGCTGATCGCCATTTCCCTGCCGCGCTACTCGCGCGAAGCCGTCGCGCTGACGGCGCACGCACGCCAGCGGGGCGCCCTGACCATCGCCATCACCGACGAGGCCACGAGTCCGCTGGCCCGCGAGGCCGACTACACGCTGCTGGCGCCCGCCTCGCATCCCCTGCTGCCTTCATCGCCAATGGCGGCCATGGCCATGGTCGAGGCACTGGCCACCCAGGTCATCCGCGCCACACCCCAGGCCGTGCGCAGCCTGGTCGAACTGTCCGAGTCGGTGCTTCCCTACCTGACTCCGGACGCCGATACCGCTTCGCCGGCGGCAAGCAAGCCGCAACCCCAGGCCCCCCATCCCGCTGGAAAGGATTCACCATGAACGCCCCTGCCCGTCTGCGCCTTGCGCTTGCATCGATGGCCGCCCTCTTCACACTCGCTGCCGCGCCGGCCCACGCCGGCAAGACGCTGGACGGCATCAAGCAGCGCGGCGCTGTGGCCTGCGGCGTGCACACGGGGCGCGCAGGCTTTGCGCTCGCCGACGGCAGCGGCATCTGGTCCGGGCTGGACGTGGATCTGTGCCGTGCCGTGGCCGCCGCCACCCTGGGCGACGCCAGCAAGGTCAAGTTCATTCCCACCAGCGGCCAGACACGCATCACGGCGCTGCAGTCCGGCGAGATCGATCTGCTGGCACGCAACACCACCTGGACCTTCACACGCGACAACGGCCTGGGCCTGATGTGGGCGGGCATCAATTTCCACGACGGCCAGGGCTTCATGGCCAGGAAGAAGCCCGGCCTGAACAGCGTCAAGCAGCTCTCTGGCGCCACCATCTGCGTGATCAGCGGATCCACCACGGAAAAGACCCTTTCGGAGTACTTTCGCGCCCACAAGCTCAACTACAAGGCGGTGGTGTTCGACAACCCCGAAGCCGCCCTGCAGGCCTTCAGCAGCGGACGCTGCCAGGCCTATACAGGCGACCTCGGCGCCCTGGCCGTGCTGCGCGGCAAGGAGCTGGCCAACCCCGACGACTACGTGATCCTGCCCGAAGTCATCTCCAAGGAGCCGGCCGGCCCGGCCGTGCGCCGCGGTGACGACGAATGGTTCGCCGTCGTGCGCTGGACACTCAACGCAATGATCGAGGCCGAGGAACTGGGCATCACCCAGGCCAATGCCGACGAGCTCAAGACCCGCTCCGACAGCATCCAGGTCAAGCGTTTCCTGGGCCAGAGCGACGACCTGGGCAAGCAGCTGGGGCTGGACAGGGAATGGGCGCTGCGCATCGTCAAGGCCGTGGGCAACTATGGCGAGAGCTATGAACGCAACCTGGGCGCCAGGTCCGGATTGAACGTGCCGCGCGGCAAGAACGCGCTGTTCACCAAGGGCGGCCTGATGATGTCGCCGCCGATGAACTGACGCGCCGAAGGCACCCTGCCATGAATGCCGCGAACGCTGTGGATGCTGCGAAAGCCGTGAATGCCATCGACGCCGGGGCACGACAGCCGCCGGCCCCCACCCGGCCACGCTGGGGCCGGCTGACCTTGCAGCTCGCCATCGGCTGGCTGCTGATATTGCTGCTGGGCTGGCTGGCGCACAACGCCAGCAGCAACATGGCCGCGCGCGGCATTGCCGGGGGCTTCGGCTTTCTGGAGCAGACAGCCGGCTTTTCCATCTCCGAAGGGCTGCTGCCCTACGAGCCCGGCGACAGCTACCTGCGTGCGGTCGCAGCCGGCGTGGCCAACACGGTTCGCGCCGCCGTGCCCGCGCTCGTGCTGGCCACCGTGCTGGGCCTGCTGCTGGGCGTGGCCGCCGTGGCAAGGCATCCGCTGCTGCGCGGCGCCGTGCGCCTCTATGTCGATGTGGCGCGCAACATCCCGCTGCTGGTGCAGGTGTTGCTGTGGTATTTCGCGCTGACTTCGCTGCTGCCCGATGTGGACCACCCTCTGGCCATCGGCCCCCTGGGCTTTCTGAGCAAGGCGGGGCTGGCCCTGCCCGGCCCGGTGTACGACAGCGCGGCTGGCTGGCACTGGAGCTCGCCGCAACCGGGCATGTTCGGCATCGACGGAGGACTGGCGCTGACGCCTGAATTCCTGGCCCTGGTGGGAGCCCTGGGCCTGTATGCCGCCGCCTATTGCGCGGAAATCGTGCGCGCCGGTCTGCAGGCCGTGCCGCGCGGGCAATGGAATGCCGCCTCGGCCCTGGGCATGCGCCGCGGCCAGCAGCTGCGCCTGGTCGTGCTGCCGCAGGCCCTGCGGGTGATCATTCCGCCCTATACCAACCTGGCGCTCAGCACCATCAAGAACTCCTCGCTGGCCGTGGCCATCGGCTACCCCGACGTGGTGATGGTCGCCAACACCGCCATGAGCCAGACCGGCCAGGCCATCGAGTGCGTGACCATCATCGCGGTGGTCTACCTGGCCATCAACCTGCTGACCTCGCTGGCATTGAATGCCTTCAACCAGCGCAGTGCCTTCATCACACGCTAGCCGGGAAAGACCTGCTCATGAGTGCCGTACTCCGCGCACCGGCCCTGCCGGTGGCCCCGCCCCGGGTTCCGCTGGCGCAGCGCCTGCGCGCCAGCCTGTTTCCGGATGCGCTCTCCGGACTCATCACCGCCACGCTGCTGCTGGCCGCGCTGTGGGCGGGCTGGAAGCTGCTGGCCTGGGGCCTGCTCGACGCCGAAACCGCAGCCAACCCCGACACATGCCGCGCTGCGGTCGGCGCCTGCTGGGGCGTGGTGCGCGACAAGTACCGTCTGGTGTTCCTGGGGCGCTACCCCATGGCCGAACAGTGGCGCCCCATCGCCGCCAGCCTGCTGCTGCTGGGCAGCGTGGGGGCGGCGGCACTGCCGCGCTTCTTCGGCCGCGCCGGCATGGCAATGCTGCTGGCCGGGTTGACCGGCTTTGGCGTGCTGATGGCGGGCGGTGTGGCCGGCCTGGCACCCGTGCCCAGCGATCTGTGGGGCGGCCTGCCGCTGACCCTGTTCCTTGCCGTGATCGCCTGCCTGGCCGGCGTTCCGCTGGGCATTCTGCTGGCGCTGGGCCGGCGCTCCAGCCTGCCCTTGATCCGCATCCTGTGCACGGGCTTCATCGAGGCCGTGCGCGGCGTACCCCTGATCACGCTGCTGTTCTTCGGGGCCTTCGTGCTGCCCATGCTGGTGCCCGCTCAATGGCGGGTGGACCCCATGGTCCGCATCGCCGTCTGCCTGGCGGCCTTCAGCGCCGCCTATCTTGCCGAGGTGTTTCGCGGCGGGCTGCAGGCCGTGCCCCAGGGCCAGGTCATGGCGGCCCAGGCCATGGGTTTCACCAGGGTGCAGGTGCTACGCCATGTGGTCCTGCCGCAGGCACTGCGCGTGACCATCGCGCCCACGGTGAGCAACTTCATCGGCGCGGTGAAGGACACCTCCCTGGTGGCGATCGTGAATATCTACGACATCACCGGCTCCCTGAAGATGGCCATGAGCGACCCCCACTGGATTGCGTACTTCGTGGAGATGTACATGGTGGTCTGTGCCGTCTACCTGCTCATCGGCCTGGGCATCGCCCGCTATGGCCGCTTCCTGGAATCGCGCTACGCACTCCAATGAACATGTCCCAGAACTCCCGAAAATTTTCCATTGCCGTGCACGGCGGCGCAGGCACCGTCATCCAGGGCCAGGCCGACGAGGCCCCCTACCACGCCGCGCTGGTCCAGGCGCTGGAGGCGGGCGCCGCCCTGCTGCGGCGCGGCGCCAGCGCGCTGGACGCCGTCCAGGCCGCGTGCCAGTCCCTGGAAGACTGCCCGCTGTTCAATGCCGGGCGCGGCTCCGTCTACACGCGCGACGCGCGCCACGAGATGGACGCCGGCCTGATGGACGGCAGCAACCTGCGGGCCGGCGCAGTCGCTTCCGTCAGCCAGGTGCGCAATCCGATTGCGCTGGCGCGGCATGTTCTTGACGACGGCCAGTGCGTGCTCCTGGTCGGCGAAGGGGCGCAACGGTTTGCCGATGAACGCGGGCTGGCGCGGACGGATGCAGGCTACTTCGACTCTGCCGAGCGCCTGGCACAGCTGCGCCGGGTGCAGGCGCAATCCGGCCAGACCGCGCTGCTGGACCACGACGCCAGCGGACTGGCGGCGCACCCTGCTCCGCTGAACGAGAACGGCAAGATGGGCACGGTCGGCGCCGTGGCGCGCGATGTGCATGGCAACCTGGCCGCCGCGGCATCCACCGGCGGGCTGACCAACAAGCGCCCCGGGCGCGTGGGCGACACGCCCGTGGTGGGCGCAGGTTTCTACGCCGACAGCACCACCTGCGCCGTGGCGGCCACCGGAACCGGCGAGCATTTCCTGCGCGCAGCCATCGCGCACGACATCCATGCGCGCATGCGCTACCTGGGGCAAAGCCTGGAACTCGCAGCCGATGCCGCAGTGCGGGGCACGCTGACACACATCGGTGGCCAGGGCGGCGTGGTGGCCGTGGACAGCCAGGGACGCGTGCACTGCCCCTTCAACAGCGCCGGCATGTACCGCGGCTACATCGTGGACGACGCGCCTGCCGTGACCCTGATTTTTGCCTGATGGACGTTTCCGCCCCGGGTTGACCTGTGCCCACGCATTGCGGGCAACGAGGCGTAACAGCATCGGCCTTGGCCCGCCACGCCAGTAAGCCTCTGTCAGGAAACGGATTTTTTCTCACCGCACCAGAAATCTGTCTTCAAACTGACAGATCACCACCTCCAGGCTTGCAATTGCTTGCGTCCTGGGGCAATCCCTGAGTCAACCTGCAGCCACTTGCCCGCGTTGAACACGCAACAAAGGAGTGATTGCACATGACCGACATCTTTTCCCACACCGCCCTGCAGACCCGCTTTGCAGCCGCTGCGCTGGCCCAAGCTGTCTGGCCATGGGATGACCGTGACCGCAAGCGCGCACCCCGCAACGCCTGAAAACCGGGTCACAAAAAAGTTTCGACTTCCTTCGAAAATTTTTTAAAAACCTGTCAACCAGCTGAATCTGGCCCGCGTTAAGAGAGCAATACAGGAGAAAGTTTCCATGCAAACGACTGCCATCATGTCCATCTGGCCCGAAGACGAACGCGATCGCAAGCGCTGAGGCGCTGGCTGGCGCACACGGTGCCCCAGTCTCTGACACCACCGGTCTGACGGCCTTCCGTGCAGACCCCCTCTTCCACAGAACCCGCTTCAGCGGGTTTTGTCATTTCTGGGACATTTGCAGCGGGGTTGCCCAACAAAAAAGGAGCCCGGAGGCTCCTTTGCAGCGCGAACCCTTGCAGGTTCAATGCATGTGCAGGCCACCGTTGACCGAAAAATCGGCGCCGGTGGAATAGCCGCCTTCCTCCGAAGCCAGCCAGGCGATGATCGATGCGATCTCGCTGGGCTCGCCCAGGCGCTTGACGGGGATGGTGCCCACGATCTTCTCCAGCACGTCGGGACGGATGGCCTTGACCATGTCGGTACCGATGTAGCCGGGGCTCACGGTGTTCACGGTCACGCCCTTGGTGGCCATCTCCTGCGCCAGCGCCATGGTGAAGCCGTGCATGCCCGCCTTGGCGGCCGAGTAATTGGTCTGCCCGGCCTGGCCCTTGGCGCCATTGACCGAGCTGATGTTGATGATGCGGCCCCAGCCCTTTTCCACCATGTCGCCCACGACCTGCTTGGTCACGTTGAACATGGAGTTGAGGTTGGTCTCGATGACGGCCTGCCAGTCTTCCGGCGTCATCTTGATGAACATGCGGTCACGCGTGATGCCGGCATTGTTGACCAGCACATCGATGCTGCCGTGCTCGGCCTTGGTCTTGCTGAAGGCCTCGACGGTGGAAGCCCAGTCGCCCACATTGCCGACCGATGCATGGAAGTTGTATCCCAGCGCCTTTTGCTCGTCCAGCCACTTCTGGAAGTCGCGCGACGGACCGCAACCTGCGATGACCTTGAAGCCTTCCTTGTGCAGACGCTGGCAGATAGCCGTTCCGATGCCTCCCATTCCCCCTGTGACATACGCTACTTTTTGAGCCATTCTTCTCTCCTGTCAATCAATGGTTGCTTCAGATCAATCTATCCACGACAACCGGGGCATTGACTCCGGTTATCACCAAGGGTGCCTGAACCTCTGGGTCCGGCACCCCCGTATGGCTAGTATGCAGCGCGTGCGCTGCGCCTCTCTTCGGGCAGGCCCTAGGCAGGCCTAGGATCTACCCTGAAAGCTTGCTAACGTTTTCCCGGAGCCCTTCAGACGCGCTCCACCGCCATGGCCACGCCCATGCCGCCGCCGATGCACAGGCCGGCCAGGCCCTTCTTGGCGCCGCTGCGCTGCATCTCGTGCAGCAGGGTCACCAGGATGCGGGCGCCCGATGCGCCAATGGGGTGGCCGATGGCAATAGCGCCGCCGTTGACGTTGACCTTGGCCGGGTCGATGCCCAGCTCCTGGTTCACCGCACAGGCCTGGGCCGCGAAGGCTTCGTTCAGCTCGAACAGGTCCACGTCCTGCGCGGTCCAGCCTGCACGCTCCAGCGCCTTGCGCGAGGCGAACACCGGGCCCAGGCCCATGGTGGCGGGGTCCAGGCCGCTGGTGGCGTAGGAGACGATGCGCGCCAGAGGCGTCAGGCCCAGGGCCTTGGCCTTGGAGGCGCTCATCACCACCACGGCGGCCGCGCCGTCGTTCAGGCCGGAGGCGTTGCCGGCCGTCACCGAGCCGGCCTTGTCGAAGGCCGGGCGCAGGCCTGCCAGGGCGTCGGCATTGGTCTTGCGGTTGATGTACTCATCGGCCGCGAACACCACGGGATCGCCCTTGCGCTGGGGAATGCTGACGGGAACGATTTCGTCCACGAACTTGCCTGCGTCCTGTGCGGCCGTGGCCTTTTGCTGGCTGGCCAGGGCCAGGGCATCCTGCTGCTCGCGGCTGACGCTCTTTTCCTTGGCCACGTTCTCGGCCGTGATGCCCATGTGGTACTGGTTGTAGACGTCCCACAGGCCGTCCACGATCATGGTGTCGGCCATCTTCCAGTCGCCCATGCGCTGGCCGTCGCGCGAGCCTGGCAGCACGTGGGGCGACAGGCTCATGTTCTCCTGGCCGCCGGCCACGACGATCTCGCTGTCGCCCGTGGCCACGGCCTGGGCTGCCAGCATCACGGCCTTCAGGCCCGAGCCGCAGACGGCGTTGATGGTGAGGGCCGGGGTTTCCTTGGCAACGCCGGCCTTCATCATGGCCTGGCGTGCGGGGTTCTGGCCTGCGCCAGCGGCCAGCACCTGGCCCATGATGACTTCACCGACCTGGTCGGTGCCGACCTTGGCGCGGTTCAGTGCCTCGCGGATCACGATGGAGCCTAGTTCGGTGGCGGGGATCTTGGCAAGGGTGCCGCCAAACTTGCCAACGGCAGTACGGACAGCGGAAACGATGACGATGTCTTCCATGATGACGGACCTTTCTTTGGACTCTTGAAGGGATGCCCGGGCGCACATTGCCGCAGTCGCGGCAGCGGCACCCTGCATTCAAGCCGCAGCGTTATTGCACTGCAGCATCGAAACGATTGTGCCTCAGGCCTTGACCAGTACGTAGCGGCCCGGGGCCGGCTCGATGGCCGTGTATTCCCTGCCTTTGCCGTACTGCTTGGGCGCTGCGACCAGCTTGCCGCCGTGCTCGGCCAGCCAGGGGCTCCAGTCGGCCCACCAGCTGCCCGGGTACTCGTCGGCGCCGGCCTGCCATTCCTTGAGCGTGGGCGGCAGTTGGCCGTCCTCGCGCAGCCAGTAACTGCGCTTTTTCTTGGCTGGCGGATTGATCACGCCCGCGATGTGGCCCGACGCGCCCATCACAAAACGCTTGTCGCCGCCCAGCACCTGGGTGGACGCATAGGAGCCGCCCACGGGCACGATGTGGTCCTCACGCGAGCCATAGATATAGGCCGGCAGGCGCAGCTGGTGCATGTCGATGCGCTCGCCGCAGACGGTCAGCGCGCCGGGCTGGGCCAGCTTGTTTTCCAGGTAGAGGTTGCGCAGATACCAGGCGTAGTACGGGCCGGGCAGGTTGGTGGAGTCGCTGTTCCAGTACAGCAGGTCGAACGGCGGGGGCGTCTCGCCCTTGAGGTAGTTGCCCACCACGTAGTTCCAGACCAGGTCGTTGGGCCGCAGAAAGCTGAAGGTGGACGCCAGGTCCTGGCCCTTCATGAGACCGCCCTCGCCCATCTGCATCTCACGGAAGCGCACCACGGATTCGTCGATGAAGACATCGAGGATGCCGGTGTCGCTGAAGTCGATGAAGGTGGTCAGCAGCGTGACGCTGGCCACGGGAAACGGCACGCCGGCCGGCGCCGTGGCGCGGGCTGTGGATGTGCGGGCGGCGCTGCGGCTGCCAGCCGCGCGCTTGGCCGCAGGCGCCTTGGCCGTCGGAGCGGCAGTTGCGCCATGCTCGCGGTCGTGGCGTGCCTGCAGCACGGCCAGCGCGGTGGACAGCATGGTGCCGCCCACGCAAAAGCCCAGCACATTGATCTGCTCGGCTCCCGCGATCTCGCGCGCCACGCGGATGCCGGTGAGCACGCCGTCCTCGATGTAGTTGTCCCAGGTCTTGCGCGCCAGACTTTCGTCGGGGTTGCGCCAGCTCATCACGAAGGTGCGATGGCCCTGGCTGACGGCGTAGCGGATCAGCGAGTTGTCGGGCTGCAGGTCCAGGATGTAGAACTTGTTGATGCAGGGCGGCACCATGAGGAAGGGCCGCTCGTGCACCTTGTCCGTCAGCGGCTTGTATTCGATGAGCTGGAACAGCTCGTTCTCGAACACCACGGCGCCTTCGGTGGTGGCGACGTTCTTGCCCACGGTGAACAGGCTCTCGTCGGTCATGGACACATGGCCCTGGCGCATGTCGGCCAGCAGGTTGGCCACGCCCTGGGCCAGGCTCTCGCCTTGGGTTTCGATGGCTTTCTTCTGGGCCTCGGCATTGAGTGCCAGGAAGTTGCTGGGCGCCATGGCCGCCAGCCATTGCTCGATGGCGAAGCGCACGCGGTTGCGCGTCTTGTCATCGGCCTGCACGGCATCGGCCAGGCCCATGAGCATGCGGCTGTTGAGCAGATAGGTCGCAGCCGTGGCCGCCGTCAGCGGATTGCCGGCCCACGATTCGGTGTTGAAGCGCTTGTCCTTGGCCAGCAGCGCCTGGGCGCCGCCCTGTTCGGCCATGGCCTTGGCACCATCCAGGTACTGGCGCTGCAGCTCCAGCAGCTTTTCGGGGTCCAGCGACAGCGCGTTCTCGGGCAGGACGCCGGGTTCGGGGACGGCCGCTTTCCAGGCCTGGGCCATGTCCGGCATGCCTGGCATGCCCTGGGTTCCCGGAAGGCCTGGTTGCCCCAGCTGCTGCAGTGTCTGCAGCGTGCGGCTCCATTGCTCGTTCCAGAATTGCTGGACGGATTGGCCTGACAGGCCAGCGAGTGGGTCAAAATTCATGCTGCATCCTTGTTCGTGGATGCCATGCAATAGCCTGGGGCTTGCGGGGCATCCGTTTTGATTGTGACCCAGGCGAGCCCCGCCTTGCCCGGCACAGACCTCCACGAAAACCCGTGCCTCGCTCGATTTTTTGGTTCGACCATGTATCTCGTTGTTATCGCCTGGCTGTATGTCACTCTGATGATGGCAGTGGCCGAGGCCGCCAGCCCCACGGGCAGCATACTCGGCGCCGTGATCACGTTCGCACTCTATGGACTGCTGCCTCTGTCCATCGTGATCTACATCATGGGCACGCCCGCGCGCAAGCGAAAACGCCATGCACGCGAATTGGCCGAGCGCGAGGCCTGGCTGGCGCAGCAGCAGGCCTCGCAGAGCGGCCCCGGCACGCAGGCGCGCTCAGTCCTTCCAGATGCAGGCGGCGAACCGCCCGCTGCTGCCCAGGCGGGCAGCGTCGCGCCGGTGCGAAAAGAACCGTGAGCCGTTGAGCACCGTGCACCATGCGTCGCCGCCGTCATTGCCGTAGATGGCGGTGATGCCCAGCGTCGTCAGGCGCTGGCGCGCAAGCCCGGCCAGGTTGGCCAGGTACTTGGGTGCGCCCCCGCCCTCTTGCGCCACGGCGGTGAAATGCGCCCCGGCCGCCGCGTCATGCGCGATGAAGGCCGCGCGCACCTCGGCGCCCACTTCGAAGGAACGCGGGCCGATGCAGGGACCGAGCCAGGCCAGGGTCTGCTGCGCCGCTTGCCCGGGCGGTGTCTGGATCTGGCCAACAAAGCGCTCGAGCAGCGTCTCCAACACCCCGCCCGCCAGCCCGCGCCAGCCCGCATGGGCCGCGCCCACCACGGTACCGTTGCGATGGGCCAGCAGCACGGGCAGGCAGTCGGCCACCATGATGGTGCAGACCACGCCCGAGGCGCTGGTCACGCAGGCATCGAAGGCCTGGCCCTGCGCGCTGCCGGCATCCAGGGCCACGACATCCACGCCATGCACCTGCTGCAGGAACACTGCGCAGGCGCCGGGCGTATGGGCTCGCACGATCTCCTGCAGCCGCTGGCGGTTGGTGCGCACGGCCTGCGGGTCATCGCCCACATGGTCGCCCAGGTTCAGGCTGCCCCAGGGCGCCGTGCTGACGCCGCCTTCGCGCGAGGTGCACAGCGCGTGCACGCCGGGCGGCGCGGGCCACTCGGGCACCAGCCAGGATGCGGGGATGGTGCCGGGGAGGTTGCCGGGGATGGAGTCAGGCAGGGCCGCGCTCATTCCGCGTCGGGGCAGGCCGAGGGATGGGCCTTCTGGAAGGCCGGCAGCGCCTCGCAGCGATCGACGATGGCCGCCAGGCGTGGCAAGCCGTCCAGGCTCACGTTGAAGCGGCGGCCGTTGAAGATCTGCGGCACCAGGCAGCAGTCGGCCAGCGTGGGCGTGTCGCCCCAGCAAAACAGCGAAGGCGCCAGGCCTGCGGCCTCGCGCTCGGCGGCCAGCAGGTCCAGCTGGCGCTCGAAGGCTTCCAGGCCGGAGCGCACCCAATGCACGTACCAGCCGCTCTTGGCCTCGTCAGAGACACCCAGGTTGCGCACCAGGTACTTGAGCACGCGCAGATTGTTGAGCGGATGGATCTCGCAGGCCACCATCTGGGCCAGCGCGCGCACATGGGCACGGCCCAGGGCGTCGCGCGGCAGCAGCGGTATTTCGGCATGGGTCTCATCGAGATATTCGATGATGGCCATGGACTGGGTCAGCCAGTGGCCGTCCTCGGTTTCCAGCGCCGGCACCAGCGCATCGCCGACATGCTGGGCATAGGCCGGCGCCCTGTGGTCGCCGCGCAGCAGGTGCACGGGTACGGATTCATATTCCAGGCCCTTGATCTGCAGCGCAATGCGCACGCGGTAGGAGGCCGACGAGCGGAAGTAGGTGTGGAGCTTCATAGACCGCAAAGCATACCGTGCGACCCGGGGTCTGTTCAGGCTCATCCGGCCATCGCGTAGCCCCGCTGCGGGGCCACAGGCATGGCACACTTGCGACGGCGCCCACGAGACAAGGCGCCAGAGGAACACCGACATGAGCTACGTTTTCAACCCGCCCGCCGTGGCCAGCGTACCCGTCCTGGGCCGCCCCGAGCGTTTTCCCGTGCACCGCATCTACTGCGTGGGCCGCAACTACGAAGAGCACGCCAAGGAGATGGGCTTCACCGGCCGCGAGCCGCCCTTCTTCTTCCTCAAGCCTGCCGACGCCATCGTGCCCGTCGAGGCCGGCACCACGGGCACCATGCCCTACCCCACGCTGACCTCCAACCTGCACCACGAGATCGAGCTCGTCGTGGCCATCGGCAAGGCGGGCAAGAACATCCTGGCCGCCGACGCGCTGGACTACATCTGGGGCTACGCCGTGGGCCTGGACATGACGCGCCGCGACCTGCAGAACGACATGAAGAAGCAGGGCCGCCCCTGGTGCATCGGCAAGGCCTTCGAACATGCCGCGCCCATCGGTCCCATCACCCCGGCAGCCGAGGCCGGCGACATCGCCAAGGCCACGATCTCGCTGCAGGTCAATGGCGCCGACCGCCAGCGCAGCGACATCGGCAAGCTGATCTGGAACATTGCCGAGACCATCGAGCACCTGTCGGCCGCCTGGGAACTGCAGCCCGGCGACCTGATCATGACGGGCACGCCCGAAGGCGTGGCCGCCGTGGTGCGCGGTGACCTGCTGGAAGGCCGCATCGATGGCCTGAGCCCCTTGAGCGTCAAGATCGCCTGAGATCCCTGTGCCTGGCGACAGGCCGGCAAGGCAGCGGGGAGTGCGCTCCCCAGCCTGCCGGCCTTCGTTTTTCTGAACCCACAGTCCGCCGCACGGAAAGCCTTCCTGCCTTCCGTCCGGCGGCGCTTTCACTTCCATGGTGTCGGCATGATTTTTCGCAGCCCCATCAAGTTCTGCCGAGCCTGCGGCACGGCCGTGGTCTACCGCATTCCCGACGATGGCGACACGCGCGAACGCGCCGTGTGCCCGCACTGCCACACCATCCATTACGAGAATCCGCTGAACGTGGTCGGCACCATCCCCGTCACCGACGACGGCCGCGTGCTGCTGTGCAAGCGCAACATCGAGCCGCGCCGGGGCCTGTGGACCCTGCCTGCCGGCTTCATGGAACTGGCCGAGACCACGGCGCGCGGCGCCCAGCGCGAGACCGATGAGGAAGCCGGCGCCGACATCGAGATGGGGCCGCTGTTTTCCATCGTTGACGTGCCCAAGGTCAGCCAGGTCCACCTGTTCTACCGCGCCCGCCTGCGCAGCGAGCAGTTCTATCCAGGCCCCGAGACCATGGAGGCCCGCCTCTTTTCCGAGGCCGAGATTCCCTGGGAGGAACTGGCCTTTCGCACCGTGCGCGTGACGTTGGAGCGCTACTTCGAGGACCGTGCGGCGGGCCTGCTTGACGCGCACCGCGTGCACTCCATCGACCTGAGCCTGTAGGCGCATGCCGCCGTCCGGCACCACCGTGCTGCACGGCAGTGCCGGACGCACCCCGGTGACGCCAGGCCATGCCCCGGCGTGGCGCCGATGGGGCTGCGGGTGGGGCTATGGATGGGGGACTGTCATCCCTGTGTCACCTTGCAGACACATTTAGTCACAAGCTGGCCTCCTTCTTGCTCGTTGCATCAGGCTTTTCCCTGATCGGGGAAAGCGGGTTTCACCCAGCCTGAACCTGACTGCGGAGCGCTCCATGGCCACATCCCTGCCAACCGACCTGATTCTTCCCCACCTGCGGGAACTCAACCGCAACGCCGCCGACCTGCGCGAAATACGGCTCATGTGGCGGCTCATCGAAGCCTCGGCCCGCATGCAGGCCTCGCAGCAGGGGCAGGCCCTGGTGTCCATGCTCACCGACACGCGCCAGGGACTGGAGCAGCTGGAGCAAGGCCTGCTGCAGTCGCAGCTGGCGCAGTCCGCGCAGGAGGCCATGGCCCAGCTGGGCATGCAGTCCGCCCATGCCATCGACCTGCTGGTGCGAAGCCTGTACGAGCGCACGGCCGATGTCGGCTTTCTCGCCGCCGATACCGTGCTGTGCGAGGCCATGGCCCGGCTTGACGATGGCGATGGCGATGGCGATGACTGCGGCCTGCCCGACATGGCGGCCGGCGGTCTGCGCGCATGGCAGGCACCGCTGCAGGCGCACCTGCAGAGCTACCGAGCCAAGTACACGGTGTATGACGACATCCTGCTGCTGGACACGCAAGGCCAGGTCTGCGCACGTGCCCAGGCGCAGGCAGGCCGCAAGCCGCCCCCGCCCTGTGCCGAGACCTGGTTCCAGCAGTCCCTGCAGCAGGCCGGCCATGTCAGCCATTTCGGCGCCAGTTGCGTGCTGCCCGGCGCTGACCGCCTGATCTACGCGCAGCGCCTGCTGCACCCACGCACCATGGCGGTGCTCGGCGTGCTGTGCCTGAGCTTCGACTTCGCCGCCGAGATGCAGGCCATCTTTGCCTCGGGCGGGCCGCGTGCCCAGGTGGGACTGCTGCTGGACGAGGGCGGACTGGTCATCGCCAGCAGCGACGCCCACTGGATAGCCCCCGGCAGCCGCGTGCCCATGCACCATGGTGATGCAGTGCAGCCGCTGATCCATGCAGGCCGCACCTACCTGGTGCGCACGGCGCGCGCCCTGCCCTACCAGGGCTATGCGGGACCGCAGGGCTGGCAGACCCAGGTGATGGCACCGCTGGACCTGGCCTTCGCCGCGCAGCAAAGACCGCAGGTCCTGCAGGCGCTGGAGCCGGCCATTGCCGAGGGGCTGATGGCCCAGGCGCGCGGCTTTTGCCCGCCGCTGCACGCCATGGCCCGCGCGGCCGACGACATACGCCGCGTGGTCTGGAATGGCCAGGTGCTGGCTGCCAGCCAGGCGCCGGAGTCCACCGTGCAGGGCGCGGCGCACCCGGACCCGCTGCAGGCCGTGCTGGAGCAGATGGGCGAGACCGGCGACCTGACCCATGCCGTGTTCACACGCGCCATTCACGGCCTGCACGAGACCGCGCTGTCCACCCGGCTGCAGGAGCACAGCACGCTGAACCGGCTGCTGATGGACCTGCTGGAGCGCAATCTCTATGAACGTGCCAACGACTGCCGCTGGTGGGCCCTGACGCCCGGCCTGCAAAAGGTGCTGGAGGACAACAGCGGCTGCCTGGCCCTGTCGGTACAGGCCCACGACAGCGCGCAGCGGCTGCTGGAGCAGCTCAATGCGCTGTACACCGTCTATGCGCGCATTGCGCTGTACGACGCCCAGGGCCTGGTGCTGGCCTGCAGCCATGAGGACGAGGCCGGCCGGCCCCTGGCTCCCGGCACGCGCGTGCAGGCATCGGCCCTGCAGGCCACTGTGCTGCTGCGCGATGCCCAGGCCTACCACGTGCAGGAGATGGACGATGGAGGCCTGCCCGTCCATGTCTACCATGCCGCGCTGCGCGCGCCATCGCCTGGGAGTGAACAGGCGCACGGACATGCACACGGCGGCGATCAGGGCCCCGTCATCGGCGGCATCGCCCTGCTGTTCCACACGCGGCGGGAGCTGCAGGCCATGCTGCAGGCCGCAGCGCCAGAGCAGGCAGCAACGGCAGAGCACGCTGCAGCCACCGATCCCGAAGACAGCGGCCTGCCGCGCCTGCCGATGGAAGCCTTCTACGTGGCGCGTGACGGGCGCATCGTCGCCGCCAGCCATGGCGGGCGCCCGCTGGGCAGCTGCATCGCAGGCGTGGCCGGCCTGGCATCGCTGGCCGATGGCGAGGTGCGCAGCAGCATCGAGGAGATCGAGGGCCACTACTGCATCGTCGGCATGGCCGCCGGGCGCGGCTACCGCGAGTTCCGTCTGGACCAGGGCGCGGCACGCGATGCAAAAGAAAGCGCAACGGACGACACACTGGCAGGCCTCGTCAGCCTGAGCCTGCAGCGGCTGGGCCCCGTGCATGCCGATGCGCGCAACCGCGCGCTGCGCCTGGCGTCGGCCACCCGCCTCGATGGTGCCCGGCCCGCTACGCACGGGCACGGGCACGGGCACGGGCGCACCGCGCATGGCAGCGGCGACGCGCCTGTGGAACTGGCCAGCTTCTACGTGGGCGCCAGCCTGCTGGCCCTGCGCGCGGTTGATGTCTGCGAGGCCCTGCCCGCCAGCGCCATCTCGCCCGTGGCGGCAGGACGGCTGCCGTTTTGCGTGGGCGCGCTGGCACGGCGCAGCCAGGGCAGCGTCAGCGGCTATGTCTGGGTATTCGACCTGGCCGCGCTGCTGCAGGGCCAGCCCGGCGTGGTCACCGAGCAGTCACAGGTCATCGTGGTCCAGCATGGCGGCCTGCGCGTGGGCCTGCTGGTCAGCGCGCTGCAGGGCGTGCACCGGCTGCCAGCCAGCGCGCTCGTGGATTCGCCCATGCTGAACGCGGCCGACACCGCGACGGCCCTGGTGCGCAAGCTGGTGCATGCCGACTCGGGCCTGCCGCTGATCCAGTGCCTGGACCCCGCCGCGCTGATGCGCAGGCTGCAGCCTTCGCGCGTTGCTGCGGCCAATGCCGACCGCAATGCAGTCAGCGTGGAAAGGGAGGCGGCGTAGCCCGGGCCTGTCGGGCATACCAGGCGTGCCGGGTGGGCCGCGCCTCAAAGGCCCCAGTGGCGCAGGCCCGGCAACGCGGCCTGCGCTGCCTCATAGCCTTCGTCGATGGCCTCGCGCGCGCGGTGGAAGTCCAGCAGGCCCAGGTGGGACAGGCGCGGCGCGATCACCAGCTCGGGCGGGTCGCCGGCCATGCGGCTGCGCGTGATGCGCATCTGCATGATGTTGACGCTGGTCATCACCACGTCCAGCAACGAGGGGGGCCGCGGCGGCGGCTCGGTCTCGCGGCCGGCCTCGTCGCGGTGGTGGCCGGGCATCCACCCCATCACGCCGCGCTGCAGCCTGCGCACCCAGGCCGTGCCGGCCACGGCGCTGGCCTGGCCGGCCAGGTCCTCGGGCGCCACGCCCTGCTCCACGGCGGGCGGGGCTTCCTCCAGTGGCGGCGCGGCAGCCATGGCGGCGGAGGGAACCAGCGGCCGCATGTGGCGCCGCATGATGTCGGCATTGAGATCGACCGCGATCACGATGTCCGCGCCCATGGCGCGCGCCAGCGAGGCGGGCACGGGGTTGACGATGCCGCCATCGACCAGCAGCCGCCCCTCGCGCTGCACGGGCGTGAACAGGCCGGGCAGCGCGATGGAGGCACGCACGGCATCGGCGATGGAGCCCTTGCGCAGCCAGACCTCGGCGCCCGAATGCAGGTCGGTGGCCACGGCGCCGAAGGGAATCTTCAGGTCCTCGATGGCCGAGTCCACGAAGTGCTCGCGCCAGAACGCGATCAGCTTCTCGCCCTTGAGCATGCCGCCCGTGATGTTGAAGTCCATGAAACCGAACACCTTGCGCATGCCCAGGCCCAGCACCCATTCCTCGAAGCGCTGCATCTCGCCAGCCGCATAGGAGGCACCGACCAGGGCGCCGATGGACGAGCCGCAGATGATGTCGGGCCTCAGGCCCGCATCCTCCAGCGCGCGCAGCACGCCGAAATGCGCCCAGCCACGCGCCGACCCGCTGCCCAGCGCCAGGCCGACCACGGGTTTGCGCGGACTCAGCGCCATCAGCGGTCCCCGCCTGCCAGCAGCGCCAGCATGCCAGCCTCGTCCAGCACGGTCACGCCCAGTTCCTCGGCCTTGGCCAGCTTGCTGCCGGCCTCGGCACCGGCCACCACATAGCTGGTCTTCTTGCTGACCGAGCCGGAGACCTTGGCGCCCGCGGCCTCCAGCATCTCCTTGGCCTGGTCGCGGCCCAGCGTGGGCAGCGTGCCCGTGAGCACCACGGTCATGCCGGCCAGCGGCTGGGCGGTCTGCTCGCGCGCCGCGCCCTCTTCCCAGTGCACGCCGCAGGCACGCAGTTGCTCGACCACCTCGCGGTTGTGGGGCTGGGCGAAGAAGGTGTGGATGCTCTCGGCCACGATGGGCCCCACGTCGCGCACCTGCAGCAGTTGCTCGACGCTGGCGTCCATGATGGCGTCCAGCTGGCCGAAGTGGCGGGCCAGGTCCTTGGCCGTGGACTCGCCCACCTGGCGGATGCCCAGGCCGAAGAGAAACCGCGCCAGCGTGGTCTTCTTGGATTTCTCCAGCGCATCCAGCACGTTCTGGGCCGACTTCTCGGCCATGCGGTCCAGCGATGCCAGGGCCACCAGGCCCAGGCGGTAGAGGTCGGGCAGCGTGCGCACCACGTGGCCGTCCACCAGTTGGTCCACCAGCTTGTCGCCCAGGCCCTCGATGTCCATGGCGCGCCGCGCTGCGAAGTGCAGGATGGCCTCCTTGCGCTGCGCAGGGCAGAACAGGCCGCCCGTGCAGCGGTGGTTGGCCTCGCCCTTGGGGCGCGACACCGCGCTGCCGCAGATGGGGCATGCAGCGGGCATGCGGAAGTTGGGCACATAGGCCGGCCGGTCGCCAGGCACGCGGCCCACGACCTCGGGGATCACGTCACCGGCGCGGCGCACGACCACGGTGTCGCCCGTGCGCACGCGCTTTTTGCGGATCTCGAACAGGTTGTGCAGCGTGGCATTGGTGACGATGACGCCGCCCACCGCCACGGGGGCCAGGCGCGCCACGGGCGTGAGCTTGCCCGTGCGGCCGACCTGTATGTCGATGCCTTCCATGCGCGTGGGCATTTCCTCGGCCGGGTACTTGTGGGCCACGGCCCAGCGCGGCTCGCGCGAGACAAAGCCCAGCTGGCGCTGCTGGGCCAGGCTGTTGACCTTGTAGACCACGCCGTCGATCTCGTAGGGCAACGTGGCGCGCTCGGCGCCCATGCGCTGGTGGAAGGCCACCAGCTCGGCCGCGCCCTTGGCGATGCAGACCTGGGGCGCCACCGGAAAGCCCCAGTCGCGCAGCGTCTGCAGCATGGCGTAGTGGGTGACGAAGTCGGGGCCGCCCTGGGCAGCCGGCGTGATCTCGCCCAGGCCATAGGCGAAGAAGGACAGCGGGCGCTGCGCCGCAATGCCCGAGTCCAGCTGGCGCACCGAGCCTGCGGCCGCATTCCGCGGATTGGCAAAGCTCTTGCCGCCGGCGGCCTGCTGGCGCTCGTTGAGCTTGACGAAGTCGGCGCGGCCCATGTAGACCTCGCCGCGCACCTCGACCACGGGCGGCACGCCCTTGCCTTCGGGCAGGGACAGCGGAATCTTGCGGATGGTGCGGATGTTGTGGGTGACGTCCTCGCCCACCTCGCCGTCGCCGCGCGTGGTGGCCTGCACCAGGCGGCCGTTCTCGTAGCGCAGGTTCATGGCCAGGCCGTCGAACTTGGGCTCGGCCACATACTCCACGGGCGGCGCGCCTTCGGCCAGTTCCAGCTCCTTGCGGATGCGTGCGTCGAAGGCCTCGGCACCCGTGGCCTCGTTGTCGGTCTCGGTGCGGATGCTGAGCATGGGCACGGCATGGCGCACGGGCATCAGGCCATCGAGCACGGCGCCGATCACGCGCTGCGTGGGCGAGTCCGGGGTGACCAGTTCGGGGTAGGCACCTTCCAGCGCCTGCAGTTGCTGGAAGACGCGGTCGTACTCGCCGTCGGGCACGGTGGGCGTGTCCAGCACGTAGTACTCATGCGCCCATTGGTTGAGCTGGGCGCGCAGCGCCTGCACCTTGGCCAGCACCTTGTCGGGGGCGGCCCCGGACTCCGGCGCCGCGGGGGCTGCGCCGGAGAAAAGATCCAGATTGTCATTCATGGGGTTGAGGCCAGGAGCCTGTTGTGCACCAGGGGCACCGCGCCGCGTCAGCTGAACAGTCGCCGCGCCAGCATGGAGCCCGCCGACAGCTCGCGGCTGTCGAGCTTGTCATAGAGATGTTCCAGGTCGTGCTGGATGGGGTCCAGCGCCATGGCCGGCAGCAGGTAGCCGTTCTGGTCGCAGAGCACGCCGTCCATGGTCTGGCACAGGCGCTCGGCCACCTGGCGCAACTGCACGAAGGCCTGCTCGCCGCGCGGCACCTGGGGCACGTCCAGGCTCAGCAGGAACTCGCGCACCACCGAGGTGTCCAGGTCGTCGGCCATCGCCGCCTGCGGGTCGTAGTTGAGCACCAGCACCGGCGGCATGCCGGGCGTGGGCGAAGGCAGGGCCATGCGCCCGGGCATGGAGCCCGGCAGAAAGCCCTGGCGCGATGCGTTCTGCTGCACGTAGCCCGCGCTCCAGGAGGCCTGGCGTGCGCGCAGCATGAAGGTGAGCTGGGCGTCGTGCTCGCTGGCGAACTGGTCGAGCTCGCGCGCACGCGCCACTTCCTGCAGCATGTCGGGCACGTCGGGCGTGGCGCCCAGCGCGTCGGCAAAGCGCTGCACCTTGGCAACGAACTCGGAGAACTCGATCTCGTTGAGCGCACCCGTGCGGTTGGCCAGCTGCACGCCGGCCTGGAAGCCCAGGTAGCGCTGGCCGGGCTGCAGCGGCTCCCACTGGTGGGTGGACTGGTTCATGCCCTCGATCGCAAAGGGCTTGTTGCCCGCGCGCCGCGTGGCGGGCTGGGCCTGCAGCGCCAGTTCGCCAGGCACGGCCTGGCCGACCTGCACGGGAGCAATGGCGTCGATCAGCGCATCCAGGCCCGGGCGGCTGGCGGCCGCGCTGGTCAGGGCCGCGTCGTTGAGGGAAGGCTCGATGGACTGCGGTGCCGACGGGGACGCCGCAGGCACGGACACAGATTCGGATGCGGGTGCCGAAGCGCTGGCGTCTTCGCCCGCCTGCAGGGCATGGGCGGCCTGCGCGGACTGCACTGCCTGGGCGGCCTTGGCAGCCAGCGCAGCCTGGGCCGCAGCCTGACGCTGCTGCTCTTCGAGCTGGACCAGATGGGCCAGCTCGGCGTCGGTTTCGGCGAAGCGGTCCGCGGAGGCGGGGCTCTGGCCCGGCGCGGCGGTGCCGAAGTCGCCCAGCACGGGCTCGCGCAGGCTGTGCGTCAGGTCCGGGCCGTGGCCCACGGTGTCCATGCCGGGCTCATGGCGCGAGGGATCGCGCTGCGCTTCATCGACGGGGTCGGCGCGCTTGGGTGCATTGCGGCGCGCGGACCAGCTGTTGTAGGCAAGGATCAGGGCCAGCACCACAAAGCCCAGGACGGCCAGACTGATTTGCAGGTTACTCATGGAATGAAGGAATGAAACGTCGTTCCAGCAAAGGGGTTTGAAAGGTTGCGGACATGCTCAGGATAGCTCAGCCATGGACAGCGCGGACTCCATGTCCACGGCCACGATGCGGGACACGCCCTGCTCCTGCATGGTCACGCCGATGAGCTGCTGGGCCATTTCCATGGCAATCTTGTTGTGGCTGATGAACAGGAACTGCGTGCTCTTGCTCATACTGGCCACCAGCTTGGCATAGCGCTCGGTGTTGGCATCGTCCAGCGGCGCGTCCACCTCGTCCAGCAGACAGAACGGGGCCGGGTTGAGCTGGAAGATGGCGAAGACCAGGGCAATCGCCGTCAGCGCCTTCTCGCCACCGGACAGCAGGTGAATCGTCTGGTTCTTCTTGCCGGGCGGCTGCGCGATCACCTGCACGCCCGAGTCCAGGATTTCATCACCCGTGATGACCAGCTTGGCCTGCCCGCCGCCGAACAGCTCGGGGAACATGCGCCCGAAGTGCCCGTTCACGGTCTCGAAGGTGCCCGACAGCAGCTCGCGCGTTTCGGCGTCGATCTTGCGGATGGCATCTTCCAGCGTGTTCATGGCCTGGGTCAGGTCCTCGGTCTGCGCGTCGAGGAAGGTCTTGCGCTCGCGCGCCAGCTTCAGCTCGTCCAGCGCCGCCAGGTTGACCGCGCCCAGGGCCGCGATCTCGCGGTGCAGGCGGTCGATCTCGCCCTGCAGACCGTGCATGCGCACATTGGCCTCGGCAATGGACTGGGAGACGGCGGCCAGGTCGGCGCCCGCCTCTTCCAGCAAGGTGGAGTACTGCTCCAGGCCCAGGCGCGCGGCCTGCTCCTTGAGCTGGAATTCGGTGATGCGCTGGCGCAGCGGGTCCAGCGCCTTTTCCAGTTGCTGGCGGCGTTCGTCGCTGGCGCGCAGCTTGTTGGTCAGGTCGTCATATTCGCTGCGGCGCGCGGCCACGGCCTGCTCGCGCTGCATCTTCAAATCCAGCGCATCCTGCAGGCCGCCCTGGGCCGCGGCATCGGTCAGGCGCGTGAGCTCGTCCTGCGCGCGCTGCTGCTCGTCGGCCAGGGAGCGGGCCTGCTGGCTGGCCGTCTCTATGGTGCGGCTGAGTTCGCCCCGACGCGCCTCCAGGCTGCGGCGCGAGAACGTGGCCTCCTGGGCCTGGCGTTCCAGCGTGCGCAGCTGCTCGCGCGATTCGTTCAGGCGCCGCTCGGACTCCAACACCTTGTCGCCGAGCTGGGCATGGCGCTCCTGGCTGTCGGCCAGTTGCATGTCCAGTTCCTCGAAGCGGGCCTCGGCCGCCACGCGGCGCTCCTCGATGTCGGACAGTTGGGCCTCGACCTCGGCCAGGTCGGCGCTGATCTGGGCATTGCGCGCGCGAGCCTGCTCGGCCAGCTGCGACAGGCGCAGGGTCTCGACCTGCAGCTCGTGGGCACGGCTTTGCGATTCGCTGGCCTCGCGCCGGGCGCTGACAAGGCGCTGCGAGGCCTCGGCATAGGCGCTTTCGGCACGCACCAGGGCCGTGCGCGATTCGTCGGAGATCAGCGCCTGGGCGCGCACTTCCTTTTCAAGGTGCTCGATTTCCTGGGCGCGTGCCAGCAGGCCGGATTGCTCCGAGTCCTGCGCATAAAAGCTCACGCTGTGGCTGCTGACGGCATGGCCCGTGGGCACGTAGACGGTTTCACCGGGCCGCAGTTCGCTGCGGCGCGACAGCGCCTCTTCCAGCGTGGGCGCCGTGTAGCAGTCCTGCAGCCAGTCGCCGAGCACGGCGCGCAGGCCGGCATCGTTCACGCGCAGCAGGTCCGACAGGTGCTGCCAGCGGCCGGCGGCCGGCGCGGGTGCGCCCTGCGGGGGGCTGAAGAAGGCCAGGCGCGCGGGCGGCGCATCGTGCCCGCCTGAGCCCAGAAAGCCACGCACCATGTCGAGCCGGCCCACTTCGAGTGCGCCCAGGCGCTCGCGCAGCGCGGCCTCCAGCGCGTTTTCCCAGCCGGGCTCGATGGCAATGCGGCTCCACAGGCCCTGCATGCCGTCCAGGCCGTGCTTGGCCAGCCAGGGCTGGAGCTTGCCGTCTGTCTTGACCTTTTCCTGCAGGGCCTTGAGCGCTTCCAGCCGCGCCGACAGGTCCGCGTGGCGCGCGGCCTCGGCGTTGACGGCCTGCTGGCGAGTGCGGCGGTCCTCGTCGAGCTGGGGCACGGAGTCCTGCAGCTCGTTGAGCACGGCATCGGCCATTTCGGCCAGGTCGCGCGCCTCTTCCAGCTGGGACTGCAGATTGTTCAGGCGGGCCTCGTCGGGCGTCTCCAGCGCGTTGCGGTCGGCGCGCAGGCGCTCGAAGCGGGTCTCGAACTGGCGGCGCTGCTCGTCCAGGCTGCGCTGCTCGGCGGCCAGCACCTGGATCTGCTGCTGCACCTGGACCACGCTGGCGCGCTGGTCGGTGTCGGCCTTCTGGGCATTGCGCAGGGCGTCCTCCAGGTCGGGCAGGCGCATGCTTTGCTCCTCGACCTGGGCGGCCAGCATCTCGGCCTGTTCCTCGGCGTCCATGCCGGCGCCTTCGAGGTTCTCGATCTCGGCTTCGGCTTCCTCGCGGCGGCTGTTCCACAGCAGCACCTGCTCGGACAGCTGCTGAAGCCGCTGCTGCACGCGCTGGCGGCCTTCGAGCACGTAGCGGATCTCGGCCTCCAGCTTGCCGACTTCGGCCGTGGATTCGTAGAGCTTGGCCTGGGCCTGGTTGACCTGGTCACTGGCGTCGTAGTGGGCCTGGCGCAGGGTTTCGAGTCCGCTTTCGTTGTTGCGGATGTCGGCCATGCGCTCTTCAAGCTCGTTGACGGCCTGCAGGCCCTCCACGCGCACGCGATCCTGCTCGGCCTCGGCCTCGGCGCGCTTGAGGAACCACAGCTGCTGCTGCTTGAGCGTGACCTGGGACTGCAGCGCGTTGTACTGGGCCGCCACCTCGGCCTGCTTTTCCAGCCGGTCGAGGTTGTTGTTGAGCTCGCGCAGGATGTCTTCCACGCGCGTGAGGTTCTCGGTGGTGGCCGAGAGCCGGTTCTCGGTCTCGCGCCGGCGCTCCTTGTACTTGGACACGCCTGCGGCCTCTTCCAGGAACAGGCGCAGTTCCTCGGGGCGCGACTCGATGATGCGGCTGATCGTGCCCTGGCCGATGATGGCGTAGGCGCGCGGGCCCAGGCCCGTGCCCAGGAACACGTCCTGCACATCGCGGCGGCGCACGGCCTGGTTGTTGATGAAGTAGCTGCTGTTGCCCTCGCGCGTGAGCACGCGCTTGACGGCGATCTCGCCGAACTGGCCCCACTGGCCGCCCGCGCGGTGGTCACTGTTGTCGAACACCAGCTCCACGCTGGAGCGGCTGGCCGGCTTGCGGTGCGTGGTGCCGTTGAAGATCACGTCCTGCATGGACTCGCCGCGCAGCTCGCTGGCCTTGCTCTCGCCCAGCACCCAGCGCACCGCATCCATGATGTTGGACTTGCCGCAGCCGTTGGGGCCCACCACGCCCACCAGTTGCCCCGGCAGCATGAAGTTGGTGGGCTCGGCGAAGGACTTGAAGCCGGACAGCTTGATGGAATTCAGGCGCACGATGCAGGCAGATGGCGGTCCGCGGCGAACGGACGAATGAGGACGTGGGGGAACAACAGGGAAGCTCGGAATGATACCGCGCGCCACCCCTGCTCAAGAATGGAAAGCGGCCCGCGCGGGGCCGTGTCGAATGTCAAGAATGGTTTGAGGGGGCGTCCGGCACCCCGCTGCCATCCGTGCACTCCACCACCTGGGGCCGGTCCTGCGCCTGCTGCGGCAGGTTCGCCGGGCTCAGGGCCGGAGGGCGCGACACGATGGCCTGGCGCACCAGTGCCTCGAAGCTGCGCACGGGCACGGGCGGGCTGAGCAGGTAGCCCTGCCAGGCATGGCAGTGCTGGTCTTCGAGGAACTGGCGCTGCGCCTCGGTCTCCACACCCTCGGCGATGACCTGCAGGCCCAGGCTGGTGCCCAGGGCAACGATGGTGCGCGCAATGGCCGCGTCGTTGGGGTCGCTGAGCACGTCGCGCACAAAGCTGCGGTCGATCTTGAGCTGGTCCAGCGGCAGGCGCTTGAGATAGGCCAGCGACGAGTAGCCGGTGCCGAAGTCGTCCAGCGAGAACCCCACGCCGTGTGCCTTGAGCGTGGCCATCTTGGCTGCCGTGTCGTCCACGTCGGCCAGCAGCAGGCTTTCGGTCAGCTCCAGCTTGAGCAGGCGCGGGTTGGCACCGTGCTCCTTGAGCGCCTGCAGCACCTGCTCCACGAAGCGCGCCTGGTGGAACTGGCGCGGGCTGACGTTGACGGCCAGCATCAGGCAGGCCATGTCCGGCTCCGCCGCCCATTGCGCCAGTTGCCGGCAGGCCTCGCCCAGCACCCATTCGCCCAGTTGCTGGATCAGGCCCGTTTCCTCGGCCAGCGAGACGAAGAGCGACGGCGGCACCAGCCCTTCGCGCGGGTGGTTCCAGCGCAGCAGGCCCTCGGCGCCGACGATGCGCCCGTTCGCCACCTGCGGCTGGTAGTACAGGACGAATTGCGAGCGCACCAGGCCCTCGCGCATTTCCTGCTCCATGGCCGTGCGCGATCTGAGCACGGCCTGCAGTTGCGGATCGAAGAACTGCAGCGTGTTGCGCCCCATGCCCTTGGCCTGGTACATGGCCATCTCGGCACGGCGCAGGACCTCGTCGGCACTGAGTTCCTGCTCGCCGAACAGGCTGGCGCCTATGCTCAGCGTGATGTGGCAGGACTGGCCACTCAGTTGCAGCGGTTGCAGCAGCAGCGAACGCATGCGCTGGACCTCGCCTTCGAGCTTGGAGGCGGCGTGCATGGAGTCCTTGCCCAGGTCCTCCAGCAGCACGACGAAGTCATCGCCGCTGTGGCGGGCCAGCGTGGCCTCGCGGCCCAGGGACTGGGCCAGTCGCTCGGCAATCATGCGCAGCAGCACGTCGCCCAGTTCCAGCCCCAGGCTGTCGTTGAAGGCCTTGAAGTTGTCCACGTCCAGCAGCATGACGGCGCCACAGCGCCCGCGACGGCGGCTGGAGGCCAGCGCCTGCTGCAGCCGGTCCACCAGCAGGCGGCGGTTGGGCAGGCCGGTGAGCGCATCGTAGAAGGCCAGGCGGCGAATTTCCTCTTCGGCGGTCTTGCGCTGGCTCTGGTCCTGCAGGATCAGCAGGCAGCCTTCGTCCAGCAGCATGCCGCCGATGGATACGGAGCGCGCGCAGCCGTCGCTGCCTATGAGCTGGTACTCCTCGGAGTTGAGGGTGCCGCAGCTGTCGGACTCGCTGCCATGGGGGCTTTGGGCAACGCGCGCCCGCGCCTGCGCAGCCTCGAAGCGGCGCTGCATGCGCTGGCGGCGGGCTTCATCCGGGCACATGTTGCGCCACCAGCCGTCGCCATCCATGCCGGCCGTGGCGCCGTGGCCTGCCAGGCGCATGAATTCCTCGTTCCAGTAGGCGAAGCGGCCATCCTCCTGCAGCATGGCCAGGCCCAGGGGCAGGCGCTGGATGACCATGCGCAGGTGGCGCGATCCGTCGCGCTGCATTTGCTGCAAGTGGCGGCGCGCGCTGATGTCCTGCACCAGGGCCATCAGCCGCAGCGATGGGCCGTGGCCCAGCGCGGAGATGTGCAGCTCCACCCAGACCAGGCTGCCGTCGCTGCGCCGCAGCTGCCGCTCGATCTGCAGGGCGCGGCGCTGGCCCGCAGCCAGTTCCTGCAGCAGCAGCCTGTCGCCCTCCACCGTTTCGGCGGCCACCAGGGCCAGCAGGGGGCGCTGGCACAGCTGCTGTGCCTCGTGGCCGGTGATGTCGCAATACCTGCGGTTCACATGCAGGACATTGCCGTTGGCCGCGTCGATCTGCACCACGCCCACGGCGGCCTGCTCGAACAGTGCCTGAAAGCGGGCATCGCTCTCGCGCATGCTGCGGGAAGAGGCACGCAGCTGCGCCCAGCTGGACGGATGGCGCCGCCACCAGGCTGCCGCCAGCGAGGCCAGCAGGACTGACACCAGCATGCCCAGCGCAAACAGCACCAGGGGCTGGGCACGCTCGGTCCAGGACAGGGCCGTGCTCACGGGAATGAAGTTCAGCCGCCACAGCCGGTCCTGGGCCTGCAGCGTCTGCTCCAGCACCACCTGGCCGGTATCGCCCAGGCCTACCGCTTCCTGCCCGCGCTCGGGCCAGGCAGCACCCAGATACAGCGGCAGCGGCGATACGCCGGCCGGCGGCAGGGGCGAGACCGGGCCTGCGTCATGCATGGCCAGCGCTAGCCGGCCCAGGAAGCCGCGCTCATGCAGGTCCTGCACCAGGTCGTGCACACGAATGCTGACGTCGGCCGTTCCCAGGAACAGCGGATGCGCGGCCGTGCCATCCGGGGACTGGTGGTCCGCCAGCGCAAAGACGGGCGCGCGCACCAGCACGGCGGTGGCATGCTCGCCGGGCTGCTTCATGGCAAACGGCGCCGAGACCACGGCAGCCGCGCTGTCCCGGCTGCGCAGCATGCTGGCCATGAGGCTGGGGCGGTCGTGCATGTCCAGGCCGGCGATGGATTCATTGCCTTCCACCGGCCAGAGATAGTCGATGAAGAAATAGTGGGGATCGGGCCTGAACGAGGCCGACGGATCCTGGCTGGCCGGACCGCGCTCCGTTGCGGCCCGCGTAAAGGTCAGCGCCTGCATGCCGGGCTGTATCTGTATGCGCAGCGCCTGCGCAATGCGCGCGAAGGCCTGCTGCCCCATCTCGGGAGAGGCGGCCAGCTGGTTGGCCACATGCTGGACCATGACGGCATAGGCATCCAGGCGCATCTCCAGCGCCTGGCGGGCAGACTGGGCCTGTTGCGTATGGCGCTGCAGATCGATGCGCTCCAGCGCCCGCTGCTGCTGCAAGGCGAGCGCGGCGCTCAGGCAGATGCCCACCGCCATGACGGTGGCGGCTGGCCAGGCGGTCCGGATGGCTACAAGCGTGCGCTGGGCAAAAGCTGACATGGAGCGGCTAAGGCTGAATAGGCAGTCACGGGGGAATCGGTCCAGGAGCACGGAACCACTCGTTGCCAGCCCCATGGCCAGCCACCCGAAAAGGCCGGGCAGGCCATGTGGAGCAGAGAGCGAGGATAAATGGATTTCGGCACCCGGCAGGCAAATCATATGTAAGACAAATCCTACAAACGCCTTTGCTCTATCGTCGGAATGCGCTCTTGCTGAAGACCTCCACGGGCAAACCCTAGAGTGCAGGCAGCAAGGTGCTCGCACCCGGCCCCCTGTGCCCGGGCTCGCCGGGCTCGCCGGGCCCGCCGGGCCTGCCGGGCCTTGCCGGGCACAAGGGGTGGAGGGCGAGGCATTGCACAAGCCCTCATCCATGAAATCAGAGGCGGCAGTTTTGAAACATCAATGAAACGGATCGTGCGGCAGCAGGTGGCGCTGCAGCCCTTCAGCCTCTGGCAGCAGGCTGTGATGCTTGCACGGGTTTCCCCTTGAGTCGGATGGCATGCTGCTTGCAACAAGCCTGGTGCACTGCCAACCATAACTCTGCAGGAGACACCAACCCATGAGCATCAACCGCCGCCGCTTTTGCGCCGCCCTGCCCGCCCCGCTGGCCGGCCTTGCGCTGCCGCACCAGGGCCTGGCCCAGGAGGCCTTTCCCAGCAAGTCGCTGAAGATCGTCTGCCCCTTCGCACCCGGCGGCGGTTCGGACTTCATTGCGCGCGTGGCCTCCAACGTGCTCAACGACAGGCTGGGCCAGCCCGTGGTGGTGGAGAACCGGCCGGGCGCCGGTGGCACGCTGGGCACCGAGTACGCGCTGCGCTCGGCGGCCGATGGCTACACGCTGCTGCTGGTGGCGGGCAGCTATACGGTCAACCCTTCGCTGTACAAGCTGCGCTTCGACCCCGTGGCCGACATGACGCCCGTGATCCAGCTGTCCAAAGGCGCCTACGTGGTCTGCGTGAGCCCCCGCGTGCCCGCCAGAAACCTGCAGGAACTGCTGACCTATGCGCGTGAGAACCCGGGCAAGCTGACCTTTGCCTCGGCCGGCAATGGCAGCCATCTTCACATCGTCACCGAGTACCTGTTCGGCATGGCCAAGGTCAAGGCCACGCATGTGCCCTATCGCGGCACGGGCCCGGCCGTGACCGATCTGCTGTCAGGCAACGTGGACATGCTGGTGGCAGGCACCGAGGCGCTGATGCAGCACGTCAAGAGCGGCAAGCTGCACGCCCTGGCCGTGACCACGGCCCAGCGCCTGCCTGCCTATCCCGAGATTCCGTCGGTGGCCGAAAGCGGCCTGCCGGACTATGACGTGGTGGCCTGGCACGGCCTGCTCGCGCCCAAGGGCCTGCCGCCCGCCGTGCTGTCGCGCATCAATGCGGCGTTGGACACCGGCCTCAAGGCGCCGGCACTGCTGGCCCAGCTGGAGCCCACGGGCGTGTCCCCGGCAGGCGGCACACCGGCCCAGTTCGGCGCCCTGATCCAGTCCGAGATTCCCCGCTACGCCAAGGTGGTGAAAGACAACGAAATCCGCGCACAGTAATCGGCGCACAGCAATCGGCTCACGCAGGCCCGAGAATCCATCCGCCCCCATGACGTCCCGCTACAAGAAACCCCTGCCCGGCACCACGCTGCACTACATCGACGCCCGCGCCGCCGTCGATGCCCTCTCGCCCGGCGCCTGGGCACGCCTGCCCTACACCGCCCGCGTCCACGCCGAGAACCTCGTGCG